>Ga0209193_1000001_pt1 | contig 815922 bp, 771 predicted proteins | sample COGITO_mtgs_1003_FD_185515 | JGI IMG/M metagenome (GOLD analysis project Ga0209193, IMG submission 185515) | Pelagic marine microbial communities from North Sea - COGITO_mtgs_100330 (SPAdes) (version 2) | ecosystem: Environmental > Aquatic > Marine > Epipelagic ...
GAATTCGAAATCATTTAACAAACATCCCAGAAAAAAAACACAAAAATTAGTGCAATGAACTTTTATTCAACATAGAAAAATAAACTTGTTTTTCTCTTAGCGGGTGCAAATATACAACACCTTTTTAATCTCACAACTACTTTATATAAATCTTTTAAAACTATTTTCAACCCAAACCATAAATCACTGAGAACACATCACTTACAACAATAAAAAAATGAAAGTTTTTTTTCAAGTATTATTGCCATTACTAGAACAAAGCTTCGTTGATAATATTTTCAGTCCTTTACAAACACGGTTGTATTGGAAATTGATGCGTTCGTTAGGATTCTTTTGTGAGTTAGCAACAAAAACGAGTAGAAAAGTCCGGCGGTATTATTTGCAAAGAAATACCAAAAAAAACGATCTTATAATAAGTACACATATATATTGTGTGAAAAATTGTTTTCTAATATCTTTGCGGACTCATATTATACATATTTAATGATTAAAATCACTTTACCAGACGGAACTATTAAGGAGTTTGCACAAAACAGCACTCCGATGGATGTTGCAAAAAGCATTAGCGAAGGGTTTGCTAGAAATGTTATTTCTGCAAACTTTAATGGTACAACGGTTGAAACCAGCACGGCACTAACCTCGGATGGTTCTTTAATATTGTACACATTTAATGATGCGAATGGTAAGAAGGCTTTCTGGCATTCTTCTGCACACGTTTTGGCGGAGACTATTTTAACATTTCATCCTTCTGCAAAATTAACAATTGGACCTGCTATTGATAATGGGTTTTATTATGATGTTGATTTGGGCAAGAAGATACTTTCTGAAAACGACTTTAAAAAGCTTGAGACTAAGTTTTTGGAGATTGCGCGAGGAAAACATGAGTTTTCCATGCGATCGGTTTCTAAAGCGGATGCACTGTCCTTATATAGAGGTGAAGGAAATGAGTATAAGGTTGAACTTATTGAGAACTTGACGGATGGTGATATTACCTTTTGTGACCATCATAATTTTTCTGACCTATGTAGAGGAGGACACATTCCAAATACAGGTATTATTAAGGCTGTAAAAATAATGAATGTTGCTGGTGCTTATTGGCGTGGTGACGAAAAAAATAATCAATTAACGCGTGTTTACGGAATCTCTTTTCCAAAGCAAAAAATGCTTACGGAGTATCTAGAGCTCTTGGAGGAAGCTAAAAAACGTGATCATAGAAAGTTAGGAAAGGAATTGGAATTGTTTACTTTTTCTCAGAAAGTGGGTGCTGGTTTACCTTTATGGTTGCCAAAAGGTGCTGCTTTAAGGGGACGATTGGAAGATTTTTTAAAGAAAGCACAAAAGAAGGCTGGCTATGAAATGGTGATGACGCCTCATATCGGTCAAAAGGAATTGTATGTGACTTCTGGTCATTATGAAAAGTACGGGGCTGATAGTTTTCAAACGATTAAGACTCCGAAAATGGATGAGGAGTTTTTATTGAAACCGATGAACTGTCCACATCACTGTGAAGTTTACAATTTCAAACCGTATTCTTATAAGGATTTACCGAAACGTTTTGCTGAATTTGGAACGGTGTATCGATATGAGCAAAGTGGAGAATTACATGGATTGACTCGTGTGAGAGGGTTTACACAGGATGATGCACATATTTTTTGTACTCCTGAACAATTGGACCAGGAGTTTAAAGAGGTCATTGATTTGGTATTATATGTCTTTAAATCTTTAGGCTTTGAAGACTTTACGGCACAGGTTTCAGTAAGAGATTCTGAAAATTCTGACAAGTACATTGGTAATGTTGCTACTTGGGAGATTGCAGAGAACGCAATTATAAATGCTGCAAAGGACAAAGGATTGGATTTTGTGATTGAAGAAGGTGAAGCTGCTTTTTACGGACCAAAATTAGACTTTATGGTTAAAGACGCTTTGGGCAGAAGTTGGCAGCTTGGAACTATTCAAGTGGACTATAATTTGCCTGAAAGGTTTGATTTAACCTATAAAGGTGCCGACAATCAACTACACAGACCGGTAATGATTCACAGGGCTCCTTTTGGTTCTATGGAACGCTTCATTGCAGTACTGTTGGAGCATACAGGCGGAAACTTTCCACTTTGGTTGACTCCAGATCAGGTTATCTTATTGCCAATCAGTGATAAATATCAAAAATATTCAGAAAAAGTTTTAGAATCGTTAGAAAATTCCGAAATTCGCGCCCTCGTAGACAATCGAAATGAGAAAACGGGTCGTAAGATTCGGGATGCAGAAGTTAGCAAGATTCCATTTATGATTATTGTTGGCGAAAAAGAGGAAGAAGAAGGTACTGTTTCTGTAAGGAAACATGGTGAAGGAGATATGGGTACTTTTACGATAGAAGCATTTGTTGCCCTAATAAAAAAAGAAGTAAGTAAAACTTTCGTTGAGTTTTAAATAATTTAGATTTAACTTTACAAAAGTTTATAAGAATAAGGTTGTGCAAAACAACTGCTGTTTAATTTTAAATTTATAAGTCATAGCAATCAGGAGATCAAGGTCAAAAAGACCTTTACGAGTAATCAAAGAAGACCAACACAGAATCAACGACAAAATTAAGTACGTTAATGAAGTTCGTTTAGTTGGCGAAAATATAGAAGTAGGTGTTTATTCATTAGACAAAGCCAAAGAACTTGCCAAAGAGCAAGAACTAGACTTGGTTGAAATTTCACCTAAAGCGGTACCCCCTGTTTGTAAAATTATCGATTACAAAAAGTTCATGTACGAGCAAAAGAAACGCGAAAAGGTTTTAAAATCAAAAGCCTCTAAGGTGATTGTAAAAGAAATTCGTTTTGGACCTCAAACCGATGAGCATGATTATGAGTTTAAGAAGAAACATGCAATTAAGTTTCTACTAGAAGGCGCTAAATTAAAAGCTTTTGTTTTCTTTAAAGGAAGATCTATCATCTTTAAAGAACAAGGACAAATCCTTTTATTAAAACTAGCTCAAGAACTAGAAGAATATGGTAAGGTGGAGCAATTACCAAGATTAGAAGGTAAGCGTATGATTATGTTTATCGCTCCCAAAAAAGTAAAATAACTATCTATAAGCAAGATATAAAAACGAAGGAGAATGCCTAAAATGAAAACCAAATCTAGTGCCAAGAAACGTTTTAAAGTTACTGGTTCTGGAAAAATTAAAAGAAAGCACGCGTTTAAGAGTCACATCTTAACAAAGAAGTCAAAAAAACGTAAGCTAAGATTGACTCATGATACTTTAGTACATAAGTCAGATGTTGCAAACATCAAACAACAATTAGCTATTTAATTAGTTAATTAGGGAATTTAATCATTAACCATGGAGTTTGGCAATTAAAGTGTTTGTAATTCAAACCGCCAACTACAAAAAACAATTGAAATTATGCCAAGATCAGTAAATTCAGTAGCCTCAAGAAACAGAAGAAAAAAAATCTTGAAGGCAGCAAAAGGGTACTTTGGACGTAGAAAAAACGTTTATACAGTAGCAAAGAATGCGGTTGAAAAAGGAATGCTTTATGCATACCGTGACCGTAAAAACAATAAGAGAAACTTTCGTTCTTTATGGATTGTGCGTATCAACGCTGCAGCTCGTTTACACGGAATGTCTTATTCTCAGTTTATGGGGAAAGTGAAAGCGAATAACATCGAATTAAACCGAAAGGTTTTAGCTGATTTAGCTGTCAACAACCCAGAAGCTTTTAAGGCAGTTGTAGAGAAAATTAAATAAATAATAATACTTGCTTATATAGAAAAAACCCAAACAACTGTTTGGGTTTTTTTAGTAACTTTATATTTCTAAAAATCCCCCAATGAGATCAATTGTATTCCTCGTGTTTTTATTTATTTGTGGCCTTGTAAATGCCCAAAATACTATTGAAAAACCAACACCATTAGCCACGCTATTTGATTCGATTTATTCCATTTCAAACAGTTACGGTCAGTATAAAATTATTAAAAAAAAATATCTTCAAGATCTAAAGCGTCAATCTTTGGATAGCCTAGAGAACTACAAACAACAGCTTACTCAAAAGGATTCACTTCTTAAGATAGAAATCGTAAATTTAAAAAATTTAGAGTCTGAAGCAGAGAAGACACAAATTGCTCTTAACCAATCGGTTTTAAAAGAAAATAACATCTCTCTTTTTGGCATTGCAATGCGAAAAACGAATTATAATTTAGTGCTATGTTCTCTCATGCTTTTACTTCTTTTAGGATTGTGCTACTATATTTATAAATTTTATAACAACAAGTACTTCACTAAAAAGGCACAAAATGATTTGACGGAAATCGAAGAAGAATTTGCTGCATTTCGTAAAAAAACATTAGAAAGAGAACAGAAATTGAGAAGACAACTCCAAGACGAAATAAACAAGCAACAGAATTCCTAATGTACCAGTAAGTTCTGAGACTTCCGAATTGTGAAATAGCATTTTACTGAATAAAAAAACGCTTATAAGTTAACTTTTAAGCGTTTTTCTTTGTTTCACTTTGCTTTTATAATGACTAAAAACCATCACTTAGTTGTTTCAGTTTCTCCGTATTTTCTGCCAACATCAATTCATCAATAATTTTCTGAATGTCTCCATTTACGATGTTAGATAGGTCATATAAAGTTAAACCAATTCTGTGGTCTGTAACACGCCCTTGTGAATAATTGTAAGTTCTAATCTTTGCACTTCGATCACCTGATGAAACCATAGACCCACGCTTGAGCGCATCTTCTGCATTTTTCTTGGCCAACTCCATATCATACAAACGAGAACGCAATACTTTAAAGGCTTTCTCTTTGTTCTTATGTTGGCTTTTCTGATCTTGACATTGAGCTACCAATCCGGTTGGAACGTGTGTTAAACGCACAGCTGAGTATGTAGTATTTACGGATTGACCTCCTGGACCTGAAGAACAGAAAAAATCAATTCGGACATCTTTTGGATTTATTTCTACATCAAATTCTTCTGCTTCTGGAAAGACCATACAGGTTGCTGCTGATGTATGAACACGTCCCTGAGTTTCTGTTTGGGGAACTCGCTGCACACGATGCACTCCTGCTTCAAATTTTAAAGTTCCATATACATCGGGACCGTTTACTTCAAACTGAATTTCTTTAAAACCTCCATTGGTACCTTCCGAATAATCTACCGTAGATACTTTCCATCCTTTACTTTCACAGTATTTTGAATACATTCGAAACAAATCTCCAGCAAAAATACTCGCTTCATCTCCACCAGTTCCTGCTCTTAACTCAACTACCGCATTTTTGGAGTCTTCTGGATCTTTTGGAATTAATAAAAACTTAATCTCTTCTTCCAATTGAGGAATCCGAGTGTTGGCTTCGTCAATCTCCATTTTGGCCATCTCATTCATTTCAGCGTCAGAACCGTCAGAAAGAATTTCTTTAGCTTCCACAATATTGTCTAGTAAAGTTTGATATTCTTCTCCTTTTTTTACAACATCTCCTAAATCTTTGTATTCTTTACTCAATTGCGCATACCGCTTTTGATTCATGATAATTTCTGGTTGAATGATTAAATCAGAAACCTCATCATAGCGCTGCTTTACAATTCTTATTTTATCTAACATTTATTCTTCATTTCTTGGATTGCGAATTTACAATTTTTATCGGAAAGTTAAATAATTCGTTTTAAGTATCTTTTAATAACAAACAATTTGTCTTATGAAATATTATTACTTAATTTGTTGTTTAATCATCGCCACTTCTTGTCAACAAAAAAAAGCGATCCAAAAAAAACCTTCTTTTTTAATTGGAAAATGGATTTTTACAAATGCTGATGATTCTATAAAAACTTATGAGAATTGGCGAATGGATTTTACAGGATTTGGACTTAGTCTAAAAGGAAAAGACACCATCTTTTTTGAGCAATTGCGCGTCTTAGAAAAAAACGATTCGCTGTTTTTAGAAGTATCTGGAGTTAATGAAATTCCAACACTGTTTCAATTTACTGAGCAAACTGAAACTTTTTTTGTTTGTGAGAATCTTAGAAATGAATTCCCAAAAAAAATAAAATATTATATGGATGGCCCCCTATTGAAAGCGGAAATCTCTAATGAAAATTTTCAACTTGATTTTATTTTTGAAAAGATAAAATAGAAAAAACTATTTTTTAATTTTTAACACGCAGACTCCAATGGAATTGAAATTTAGAAACAATAATTCCATCGGTATTCGTTCCTTCGGAGACCAAAACAACTTTCTGCCCCTCTCCTGTTTCTATCGACTGATCGATGGCAGCTCTTATCTCGGCTCCACCTGTGCATGAAAATGTAATTTTTCCAGTCGCTTTTTTATAAAAATCTGCTTCTTGATGTGTTACCAACATGGAAACATTTCGTCCAGAATCTTTGATGGCCTTCATCACCAAAACTCCTGTCGGCATTTCTGCAGCCATTCCTTGGGCTGCCCAGAACATACTTTTAAATGGGTTTTGATTCTTCCAAGCGTGTTTGATAGATACAATGACTTCTTTGTTTGTGATTGACTGGACTCTAACACCGCCAAAATAAGCTAAAGGTAATTTTAGAAGGTTAAAAAGATTGACTTTTGCGGGTGTAAATTTCATTTTTAATCGTTAAAAGTTAAAATTTTTAAAAAATTATATGGTTTACAATATACTCAAAAATTCATAAAAAAAATGAGCGTTAACAATACTTTTCGAGTTTTTTTCTTTCAGAAATTGAAACTCAAAAATGTTAAACTTTGTTAATTTTAGTACTATGTATTGCATAATACTATCTATTCGAGTTTCTGGAAACACAGACAACCATGCAGCAAAGGCAAGTAGCGGAAGCTCAATAAAAGCCTACGATTTAATGAGCAAAAATGTGATTGTGAAAGTATCCAGTGGCGCAAATATAGACATCCATGCATCTGAAAAAATAGAGGCAAGAGCATCTAGTGGTGGCGATATTGATTACAAAGGAGCGCCTAAAAAAGTAATGCGTAAAAGCTCCTCTGGCGGAAGTATTTATAACTACTAAAAAACACAAATTTTCAACGCTTATTAGAAAGCTAACTTCTAATATTTACTACTTCTTGGTTTTATTAGTATACTTGGTAAATCGTCGTTTTTTTTGCAAAAAAACGGCGATTACTTTTTGTCTTTTAAATATTCTTCAATATCGGCAATGTGGTATTGCAGGGCTTGTGCAGAAATTTGAATTTCACGAATTAAGAGCGCTAAGGAAAGAATTAAGAGTACCAATGCAAAACCAAACACCCAAACAGCAATTGCTGTACTTCCTACATAGATTAAAAACATGGTTAACACACAACACAACAAACTAGAAATGCCAAAAATCTGCATCCACCTGGTGAGATTTAAACGCAATTTTAGATTCTTAATCTGTCGTAACAACGAGGCTTCTTTTCGTTCTAAATACTGACCATGTAAATTCCGAATTACGGCTGCATAGGCCAAAAATCGATTTGTATAAGCTAACATGATTAAAGAGATTGCAGAAAATAATAATGCCGGTGTTGTTAATGAGAGTTCTTCCATAAGTTCGCAAAATTAAGGATTCCTTTTATTTTTTTTCTCCTTCTTAAGCTTAAAAATTAATAGAAATTCCAGATCTTATTATCGCGCAATTGTATCGGGTGATTTTCAACCGAAAACAGCTCTTTCTTAAAGTATCATTTATAGAAGCTTCCTTTTTTCTTAAAAAAAACAATTTTTGTACTTTTGAAGTATGAAAAAAATTGCTTTCGGATTGCTGTTTTTAATTTCTTTTATAGCTAGCGCCCAAAGTTTGCCAGAGGGGTTTGTATATCTATCAAGCATCGATGCTTCCATACAAAAGGAATTGCGTTATGAGAGCACAAACAATTTTATAGGAAAACCCATAAATGGCTATCATAAAGACGTGGTTATTGTCTCAAAAAAAACCGCCCTTGCTTTGCAAAAAATTCAACAAATCTTCCTAAAAGACAGTCTGAGTTTAAAAATTTTTGATGCCTACCGACCTCAACAGGCCGTTGATCATTTTGTAAAATGGGCAAAAGATTTAAAAGATACACTCAGAAAGCAGGACTTCTACCCTAGCGTTCCAAAAAGCGAATTGTTTGCACAAGGCTATATTGCTTCAAAATCGGGACATACTCGAGGAAGTACCGTAGATCTTACCTTGGTTCATGTAAAAACAAATCAAGAACTAGATATGGGGAGTCCTTATGATTTTTTCGGAAAAGCATCCCATCCCTTCTATAAAGGAATCACTAAAGTTCAACAGAAAAATAGGCTACTTTTAAGAACCGTCATGCTCAAAAATGGCTTTCAACCCTATGAAAACGAGTGGTGGCATTTCACATTAAAAAAAGAACCCTTTCCAAAAACCTATTTTAATTTTCCGATTGAATAGTTAATTTTAACAAATTCTAAACAACAACCTATAGAAACGGTATTATATTTGCACCATACTGGTCTTTAAACCTACCCTATGAAAGCTATCTTATTGCCCATTTCTGGATTTATTATTCTATTTTTTACAACATCGCTAAGGGGACAAGTTGAGAATAATGGAGGTGGAAAAAAACTTGGAAAAATACGTTCTGTAATCAGCACCAACGCAAAAGAGATTGAAAAACCCAACTCGATAAAAATCGACGGAGCAAATGGTTTTAAGAAAGCCTACGAGAGAGAACAAAAAAAAGTCAAAAAACAACAGCAAGAACAGAAATTTAACAACAAAGGAATCATCTCTCAAGCAAAATTAACTGAAGAACGTTTTCTAAAATCTTTTAAGAAAATCAATGGTATGTATCAATATCCTGTGATTGACCAGGATCTAGGAAGTATCCGCACCAATGCAAAAAGTATCAATATTATTTGTAGAGACTATCAACATCCAGATGGAGACCGTGTTACTATTTTAATTAATGGCATTCCAATTATTGTCAATATTGTTTTGCAACAACGCTATCAAAAATTTAATATTCCACTAGAAAAAGGCATTAATAAGATTACAATTTTAGCCTTAAATCAAGGAACTTCGGGTCCTAATACAGCAGGTTTTAAAGTCTTCAATGACACCGGCATGTTGCTCTCTTCAAATGAATGGAATTTAGCAACTGGGGCTAAGGCTACCATGGTCATTGCTAAAGACAAATAGAGAGGGCACGAAATCGTTTGAGTTGAATTCAAAAAAACTTGTTTTTTTATTCTATTTAAAACCATTATTTTTGTTACCCGATCAATGTTGAATATAATGATCTAAAAAAACAAACAACGAGAATTTAGAATGAAGAAAATCACCAAGCAAACCTATTTAGATTGGTACAAAGACATGTTATTTTGGCGAAAATTTGAAGACAAATTAGCATCCGTATATATACAGCAAAAGGTAAGAGGTTTCTTACATTTATACAACGGTCAAGAAGCTATTTTAGCAGGTGCATTGCATGCAATGGATTTGTCTAAAGACAAAATGATTACAGCCTATAGAAATCACGTACAACCAATTGGTATGGGAGAAGATCCAAAAAAGGTGATGGCCGAATTGTATGGTAAGGTAACCGGAACATCTAAAGGGATGGGAGGATCGATGCATATTTTCTCTAAAGAATTTGGTTTTTATGGAGGACACGGTATTGTAGGAGGTCAAATTCCATTAGGAGCCGGAATTGCTTTTGGAGACAAATACAAAGGAAGTGATGCCGTTACTTTAACCTGTTTTGGTGATGGTGCAGCTAGACAAGGTTCTTTGCATGAAGCTTTTAATATGGCAATGTTGTGGAAATTACCGGTTATTTTTATTGTTGAAAACAATGGATATGCCATGGGAACTTCAGTAGAAAGAACAGCTAACCACACCGATATTTGGAAGTTAGGTTTAGGATACGAAATGCCTTGTGGCCCCGTAGATGCAATGAACCCCATAAAGGTGGCAGAAGCAATAGACGAAGCGATACAAAGAGCAAGACGTGGAGACGGCCCTACTTTCTTAGAAATGAAAACCTACAGATATAGAGGGCACTCGATGTCTGATGCACAACATTATAGAACAAAAGACGAAGTAGAAGAGTACAAAAAAATAGATCCGATTACGCAAGTAAGAAATGTAATTTTAGAGAAAAACTACGCAACTTTAGAAGAAATTGCTGCAATTGACAAAGGTGTAAAGGCAAAGGTGAGTGAATGTGAAAAATTTGCAGAAGACTCTCCTTATCCAGAACCACAACAAATGTATGACATGGTATATGAACAAGAAGATTATCCTTTTATAAGTTAAAATTATGGCTACAATTGTAAATATGCCGCGTTTAAGCGACACCATGGAAGAAGGTGTTGTGGCAAAATGGTTAAAGAGTGTTGGAGATAAAATTGAGGAAGGCGATATTCTAGCTGAAATTGAAACTGACAAAGCAACCATGGAATTCGAATCTTTCCATGAAGGAACTTTATTGTATATAGGTGTTCAAGATGGTGAGACATCTCCTGTTGATGTCCTACTTGCTATTATTGGTGAAGAAGGCGAAGACATTTCTGCTCTCATTAGTGGAGCCGCTGCACCAACAAAAGAAGAAACAACCGAAACCGTTACAGATACCCCAACAACTACTACAACTGCAAAATCAGATGCAGTAAGCATTCCAGCAGGAGTGCAAGTAATTACAATGCCCCGTTTGAGTGATACAATGACGGACGGTACGGTAGCTACTTGGTTAAAAAAGGTAGGAGAAACTGTAGAAGAAGGCGATATTTTAGCAGAAATTGAAACTGACAAAGCAACTATGGAATTTGAATGTTTCTATGAAGGAACCATCCTATACATTGGTGTGCAAGAAGGTGAAACAGCTCCTGTTGATAGTTTACTAACCATTATTGGTCCAACAGGAACTGATGTTTCAGCCCTAGTTGCCAGTGGAGGTATTGTCCCAGAAACAACTGATGCTCCCGCTGAAGATAAAAAAGAAACGATCGTTGCAGCAAAAATTGAAGAAACACCATCGGCAACAACCACTGCAAATACATCAAATGGACGCATTTTTGCATCTCCATTGGCAAAGAAAATTGCTGCAGACAAGGGGTATCAATTATCAGACATCATAGGATCAGGAGAAAATGGCCGCATCGTAAAAAAAGATGTAGAAAACCATACTCCCACAGCCAAAACTGTTGAAGTAGTAAAAACGGAAACTGCTTCACCAGCAGTGGCCTATGTAGCTTCTGGCGAAGAAAAATCAGAAGAAGTAAAGAACTCACAAATGCGAAAAGCAATTGCAAAATCTTTAGGAAACTCTAAATTTACAGCACCCGATTTCAATTTAAATATTGAAGTTGATATGGACAATGCGATGGCTTCTAGAAAGACTATCAATGCAATTCCAGACACCAAAGTATCATTTAACGATATGGTTGTAAAAGCATGTGCCATGGCATTGCAAAAACATCCTCAAGTAAATACTTCTTGGACCAACGAAAACACTATTTATCACAGTCACATTCATGTAGGCGTTGCGGTTGCAGTCGATGAAGGTTTGGTAGTACCCGTTGTCAAACATACCAACCAATTGAGTTTAACTCAGATTGGTGCATCTGTAAGAGATTTAGCAGGAAAAGCAAGACATAAGAAAATATCGGTTGCAGAAATGCAAGGAAGTACCTTTACGGTATCTAATTTAGGAATGTTTGGGATCGAAAACTTTACTTCGATTATCAACCAACCAAACTCCGCTATTTTATCTGTTGGTGCAATTGTTGAAAAACCAGTGGTTAAAAACGGACAAATTGTTGTTGGTAATACCATGAAGTTAACTTTAACTTGTGATCATAGAACTGTTGATGGTGCCGTTGGTGCTCAATTTTTACAAACATTAAAAACATTTATAGAAAATCCCGTTACCATGTTAGCATAGATTTTAAAAAAAATAGCATATCTTTAGAGACTCGCATTAAATGCGAGTTTTTTTATATCCCAGAAAATAAAAAAATGATCTCCTTAGAAGAGAAATTAAAAAACCCTGTTTGGTACTCCTTAGAAGAAACACATAAAAAGTTTTTAATAACGCATAATGACGTTCAATTTTACGATCCAGACATATGTATTTTTGGTGCTTTTTATGACAGCTCAAAAACCAGTAAAGCTTTAAATCAATATGGGAAAACTGTTGAAAAATTCTTCTTAGTCTCAGAAAACCAAACAGCAGAAATCGACACAAATACAACAGTTTTAGAAAAAAAGATCGCGGGTTGTCAAATGGTTTTAGAAACCCTGATCGACATCGAGATTACAGAAGAAATTGTAATCCTCACCGAAAAACATATGGATGAAATTTACGATTTAATAGGGTTGGTGATGCCTAGTTTTTATCGTAGAAGAGGTTTTGAAATGGGGCGATTTTTCGGCATTTTTAAGAACGGAAAACTCATTGCTATTTCTGGACAACGTATGCAAGCAGATGATTTTATAGAGGTAAGCTCTGTGGTTACCCATCCAGACCATACTCGAAAAGGCTATGCAAAACAACTCATAACACACACTACAAAAGAAATATTAAAGGAGAATAAACTCCCTATTTTGCACACAAATAAAGGAAATATAGCCATTTCTTTGTATGAAAAAATCGGTTATAAGTTTACCCGAGATATGAATTGGTGGTTGTATTCAAGAAAATAAAAAGCATAAAAAAACTCAGATGTTATCTGAGTTTTTTTTATAAAATGGTTAGGTTTAAAAATCCTGATCTACATCCCAGGCTTCTAATATTTCTTTTAAAGTTTTGATAAACATTCCTCCCAAAGCTCCATTGACAACTCGGTGATCGTAAGAATGGGAAACAAACATTTTTTGCCTGATGCCAATAAAATCTCCTTCAGAAGTTTCAATAACAGCGGGCACTTTGCGAATAGCTCCTAAAGCCAAAATTGCAACTTGGGGCTGATTGATAATGGGTGTTCCCATGACAGAACCAAAACCTCCTACATTCGTTACCGTATAAGTTCCACCTTGAATTTCATCTGGCTTCAATGCGTTGTTTCTTGCTCTATTTGCTAGATCATTCACAGATTTTGTCATTCCGACAAGGTTTAATTGATCGGCATTTTTTATAACAGGCACAATTAAGTTACCGTCTGGTAAGGCCGCAGCCATTCCTAAGTTGATATTTTTTCTTTTGATAATGTGATCGCCATCAATTGCGATATTAATCATTGGATACTTTCTAATCGTCGCAGCAACAGCATGCATTAAAATAGGTGTGAATGTTAATTTCTCTCCTTCTCTTTTGTAGAAATCATCTTTAACTTTGATTCTCCATTTTACAATATTGGTTACATCTATTTCAATAAAAGACTGCACATGTGCAGCAGTTTGCACCGAATTGACCATGTGCTTGGAAATCAATTTTCCCATTCGGGTCATTTCGATGATCTCATCTTCACCATTTACAGAAACTGGCGTTGCTTTTTGAATGGGTGATATTGCTTTTTCTTCATTGCTCTTTATTGTCCCTGATTTTCTATTTTCAAGAAAAGAGAGAATATCATTTTTTGCAACTCTTCCATCTTTTCCAGAACCGGATATTGTTTCCAATTCTGCCATCGTAATGCCTTCTGTTTTGGCAATATTACGAACTAAGGGTGAATAAAATTTTCCACTCTCTGATATTTTTGATATTGGGGTTGCTACAACTTCGATTGCATTTTCGATGGTTTTTTCTACAGCTGTAACCTCTATTACTTCTTTTGGAGTTTCTGCATCGCTTACAGCATCTACTGCAGTTTCTATAATGGCAATAGTAGCGCCAACGGCTACGACTTCATCTTTTTCAAATAAAACCTCCACCAAAGTACCTTCTACTTCTGATGGCACTTCGGAATCTACTTTGTCTGTAGCAATTTCTACAATAGCTTCATCCATTTCTATCGTATCTCCAACTTCTTTTAACCAAGATGTGATCGTTGCTTCTGCAACACTTTCTCCCATTTTAGGTAATTTCAATTCGAATCTTGCCATTACTATTTATTTTTATCGAATGCAAAAATACTAAAAACGGATGGTTTTTCACTAGTAATTTGAATAGAATAAATGTGTTAAATTTTTGCTTCTTTAAACTATTCTTAATAATAATTTAAATAATAGGAATATTATTCAGTATTTATTAATTTTTAACAATTATTTTATTGATTCAATAATTAATTAATTATTTAGGCTTCATAAAGCACCCTTAAAAGAGCAAACGCACTACTGTCTTTTTTCTCAATTTAAGTGTATTTTAATATTGAAACTGTCTGCTGGATAAAAAAAATACAAAACCGAATCTGTTTTGTATTAATCAATTTGGTCTTTAATCCATCTTTTTGGCTTCTTTAAGACCTTTAGAAGCCTTGCTTCTTCAGAATTTTCTTCTGGTTGATGGTTGTATTTCCATTGTACAATTGGTGGTAAACTCATTAAAATACTTTCTATACGCCCATTGGTTTTCAATCCAAACAAAGTTCCTCTGTCATGCACTAAATTAAATTCTACATAGCGTCCTCTTCGAATTTCTTGCCAATCTTTTTGAATTCTTGTGAATGGAAGCTCTTTTCTCTTTTCAACGATTGGAACGTAACTGTCTAAAAAACTGTTTCCAACTTCTGTAACAAAGTTATAACGATCTTCTATGGTGAATTCCTTTGTCTCTTTTAAATAATCAAAAAACAACCCTCCGATTCCGCGGGCTTCCTCTCGATGTGCATTCCAAAAATAGTTGTCACAGGTTTTCTTGAACTTTGGATAAAATTCTAAATGATGTTTGTCACATGCCAACTTACAAATGGTATGAAAATGGATTGCATCTTCATCAAATAAATAGTAAGGCGTTAAATCTTGTCCGCCACCAAACCATTGGGTTACAATTTCTCCTGCTGTGTTGTACATCTCAAAATAACGCCAGTTGGCATGTACAGTTGGCAAAAAAGGGTTGATTGGATGCAATACTAAACTCAACCCACAAGCGAAAAAATTTCCTTCCTCTACACCAAACTGTTTTCTTAAAGGTGCTGGTAAATCTCCAAAAACTTTCGATATATTGACACCTCCTTTTTCAAAGATATCTCCGTTTTCAATGATGCGAGTTCTACCTCCGCCACCTTCTTTACGCTGCCATAGATCTTCTTGGAAAATTGCTTTTCCATCTAGAGCTTCTATTTTAGAAGTAATCTGATCTTGTAGGTTTTCAATGTAAGCGTAGAACTGTTCTTTCATAAATTATATCCCAATTTGTTTTATTGTTCCAAAAATTAAGAAGGTTTTTTGTATTCCTTTACAGCGTCTACAAAGGCCTTTGCATTCTCTAAAGGAATGTTTGGCAAAATACCATGTCCTAAATTAACAATGTATTTGTCTTTTCCAAATTCGTTGATCATTTGATGCACCATTTTCTTGATTTTTGCGGGTGATGACAACAATCTTGACGGATCAAAATTTCCTTGTAAAGTAATCTTTCCACCCGATAAATAACGTGCATTTCTAGCAGAACAGGTCCAATCTACACCCAAAGCCGAAGCTCCCGATTTAGACATCTCATTCAATGCAAACCAACATCCTTTTCCAAAGGCAATAACTGGCGCATCGTCTTTTAGAGCGTCTATAATTTGCTGAATGTATTGCCAAGAAAATTCTTGATAATCTACTGGTGACAACATACCCCCCCAAGAATCAAAAACTTGAACAGCATTTACGCCTGCAGCAACTTTTGCTTTTAAATAAGCAATGGTAGTATCTGTAATTTTTTGCAATAATTCGTGGGCTGCCGTAGGCTTTGTAAAACAAAATTCTTTTGCTTTATCAAAGTTTTTAGATCCTTGTCCTTGAACCATATAACATAAAATAGTCCATGGAGATCCTGCAAAACCGATTAAAGGAATGTCATCATTCAATTTTTCTTTGGTCGCTTTTATAGCCTGATATACGTAATCTAATTCCACATGTACATCTGGAACAATGATATTATCTACGTCTTTTTGGGTACGAATTGGGTTGGGTAAATAAGGTCCAAAATCTGGTTTCATTTGAACCTCCACATTCATTGCTTGAGGAATTACCAGGATGTCTGAGAATAAAATAGCCGCATCCATTCCATATCTCCTAATAGGCTGTACAGTAATTTCTGACGCCAATTCTGGCGTTCTACAACGGGTAAAAAAATCATATTTCTTTTTGATGACTTGAAACTCTGGTAAATAACGTCCTGCTTGACGCATCATCCAAACAGGTGGCCTATCTACTGTTTCTCCTTTTAAGGCTCTTAAAAATAAATCGTTTTTTATCATCTTATAACTTTTGGCTATTAGTTGTTCGCTTTTGGCTTCGACTATTAGCTAATTTTTAATTTTTCTTTGCGAATCCTGCGGATTCCTTTTAAGCTTTTACAGTTACTTTTTATTCATTTTTGAAACTACCAATATTGCTTTATCTATAGCCACTGCTATGTTCTTTATGTCTTTATCTGAAATTGCTGAAGATAAAAACCAAGCTTCAAATTGACTTGGTGGTAAAAACACCCCATTTTTTATCATTTCCCAAAAGAAAACAGCAAATTTTTTCTGATCGGATGTTTGCGCTTCTTCAAAATTAGTCACCTTAGTGTTTGTGAAAAATGGATTCAACATTGACCCAAAGCGGTTTACAACAAGGGGTACATTGTACTTCTTGGCCGTATCGATTAAAATGGTTTCTATTGTACTTCCAATTATATCAAATTTCTGATAGGGATCCTGTCTCTTTAGCTCTGTAAGTGTAGCGATTCCGCCTGCCATAGCAATTGGATTTCCACTTAATGTCCCTGCTTGATACATTCCACCTAAAGGGGCAACTTGCTCCATGATTTCGTTTCTTGCTCCATAGGCTCCTACTGGAAAACCTCCTCCAATTACTTTTCCTAAACAGGTGATATCTGCAGTAACGCCCAACAGCTCTTGTGCACCTCCAAATTTCGATCTAAAACCAGTCATTACTTCATCAGCAATCAACAAAGCACCCTTCGATTTTAGAAAATCTTTTAATTCTTTTAAAAAATTATGTTGCGGAATAACCACGCCCATATTTCCACAAATAGGTTCTATAATAACTCCTGCAATATCATCATGTGCTTCAAAATGATTTTTAACACTTTCTAAATTATTGTATTCTGCAATGAGGGTATTTTTTACTGCTCCTTTTGGCACTCCTCTAGAACCTGGCATGCTTAAGGTTGCTAAACCAGAACCTGCTGCTACTAATAAGGAATCTTGGTGCCCATGATAACAACCTGAGAATTTAATGATTTTATCTTTTCCTGTAAAGGCTCTAGCCAAACGAACACCGCTAATTACAGCTTCGGTACCTGAATTCACAAAACGAACTTTGTCCATTTCTGGAAATGCATCGCATACAATTTTTGCAAGCTTGATTTCATTTTCTGTAGATGCACCAAAAGAGTATCCATTTTTTAATGCTTTGGCAACTCCTTTTTGCACTTTTCGGTGACGGTGTCCAATAATCATTGGACCATAAGACAACACTAGGTCTATATATTCATTCCCGTCTACATCGGTAATTTTACTTCCTTTTGCTTTTTTGATAAACAAAGGGTTTCCACCTACGGATGTAAAGGCTCTTACGGGAGAGTTTACGGCTCCAACTAGATGCACCAAACCTTCTTTATATAATTCTTCTGATTTTTTGAATTTCATTCTTTTACGCTTTTGGCAGTCTGTTTTTAGCTTTTAGCGAATTGCCAACAGCTATTACAAAATGCTATTTGTTCAATAATCTTGCTGCTTCTTTTGCAAAATAAGTGATTATGATATCTGCTCCTGCTCTTTTCATAGAGTATAAACTTTCTAGCATTACTTTTTCGCCATCAATCCATCCTTTTTCTGCAGCGGCTTTTACCATCGCATATTCTCCACTTACATTGTAACATGCTATGGGTCTGTCAAAATTATTTTTCAAATCGCGAATAATATCTAAATAAGACAAAGCTGGTTTTACCATTAAAATATCGGCACCTTCTTGATCGTCAAAAGTAGCTTCTCGCAGTGCTTCCTCTCTGTTTGAGAAATCCATTTGATAGGTTTTACGATCTCCAAAACTAGGAGCAGAATCTGCTGCATCTCTAAAAGGACCGTAAAATGCTGAGGCATACTTTACAGCATAAGCCATAATTGGTAAGTTTGAAAAACCAGTGTTGTCTAACGATTCGCGAACCATAGCAATGGTTCCATCCATCATTCCTGAAGGTGCAACCATGTCTACACCTGCTTTTGCATGAGAAATCACTTGCTTAGCTATGTTTACCAAAGTAGCATCATTGTCTACGTCATTGTCATGAATAATTCCGCAATGACCATGTGAGGTGTATTCACAAAAACATACGTCAGTAATCACATATAAGCTTGGATAATTGTTTTTAATAAAACGAATTGCTTGTTGCATGATTCCATTATCATTCCATGTTTCTGTTCCTTCTTCATCTTTGAGAGAAGGGATTCCAAACAATAAAACAGCGGGTATCTTTAAGGAAACAACTTCGTCCAATTCTTTGGAAATTCGATCTAAGGAAAAACGTTTGATGCCTGGCATTGAAACAATATCAGCTGCTATATTTTCACCTTCTTCAATAAAAAGTGGGTACACAAAGTCATCTACCGATAGCTTGGTTTCTCGAACCAGTCTTCGAATTCCTTCTGACTTCCTTAATCTTCTTGTTCTGAACATTTTCTTTCATTTATGTCAATACGAGAGAGAATGACCAAGTAATCTCAATTTACAGATTGCTCTAGCTCATTCGGAATGACGTTTATTCTTTTATATAATGAGAATTCACTAACGCTAAAACACTATCAACGTCTGGCATGTTTGCAACTTTTACCATATCGAAGTGCTTTCTTGCTTCAACTGCGGTTGTTTCTCCGATACAAAAAGCGATTTTATCAGTATTGTTGTCTTTTAAATAACTATCAATTCCGGAGGGGCTATAAAATAAAACTCCAGAAACGGAAGCGGTCACTTTCACAGAACTCATCATCGTTTTATACGCTTCGATCTCATTTACAACTACATTATTTTCTTGCAAATACGATGGCAAAACATCCAATCGAAGATCACTACAGAAGTAGGAAACCGTTTTAATGTCTGTTTCTTTTGCAATATATTCTGCTAATTTTAAGGCATTTTTAGCAACATGCGCTACTTTTCCAATTCTGTTTTCTATCAGTTTTTTGGTTCTACGCCCCACACAGAAAATATTTTTAAACTTAATTTCGGCTTTTGTAAACGAATTCAAGATTGCTTCTACTCCATTCTGACTGGTGATTACAACATTTTCATGTTGCTGTTTCATCACTTTAGCAGGAATTCTATTAAAACGAATTTTAATGAAATCGCTGTCTTTAATCCCTATTGAGCTATCAACTGTTTTCTTTTGCGCATTCGATAATTTCTTTGTTGAATAAACTGTATGTTTTGCAACTGCAACATCTCCATCTTCGATCATCAATTCTCTTCCTCCTCTATTGAGGATATAGTCCACACAGTCTTTCGCTAAATATTCATGGGTTCCTACTTTTGCTGTTTTTGCAACTGATATTTTTTTAGAGCCGTCTGTTTTTAGCAAAACTCCTTTAAAATTTATTTCTTCTGTTTTATCGTCTATATAGGCCAATGCACCGATGGGTGCTGAACAACCGCCTTCTAACAATCTTAAAAACTCACGCTCTATACCAACACAAATTTTGGTGTCTGGATGATTCAACTGCTCACAGGCATCTATTGTATAATCATCTTTTTCTAAGGCAGCAATCATAATTGCACCTTGCGCGGGTGCGGGTATCATCCAAGGGAGATTGACTGCACCTCCTGGACGTTTTCCAATTCTTTCTAAACCAGCAGCTGCAAAAACAGCTCCGTTCCAATCATTTGCTGCTACTTTTTCCAAACGTGTATTTACGTTTCCTCTCAAGGGCACAACAGTGTGAGTTGGATAGCGGTTGAGCCACATGGCTTTTCTTCGAATACTTCCAGTAGCGATAATTGCTTCTGGTTGTCCAAAAAATTCTTCGGTATCTTTTAAAACTAAAATATCACTATAATTTGCTCTCTTTAAAACTGCAGCTTGTACAATACCTTCTGGCAAACTGGTAGGCACATCTTTGAACGAATGCACTGCAATGTCAATATCACCATTGAGTAATGCAACATCTAAATTTTTAGTAAAAACACCTGTAATCCCTAATTCATACAACGGCTTATCTAAAACAATGTCTCCCATCGATTTTATAGGAACTAAAACGGATTCATAACCCAAAACGGCTAATTCTTTGCGAACTTTATTCGCTTGCCAAAGTGCTAATTCACTTTCACGAGTTCCTATTCTTATTACTTTTTGCATACCTTTTTGTTAGGATTGAAATACCTTTTGAATCACTTGTAAACTTTGAGCGACAGAAGTTTCGTCTTCTTTTAAATGTTTTACAAATTGTGTTGTAATTTTCTGAATAAAACGAGCCGTTAAAACCTCTGCTTGCGCCTCATCAAAATTATTTATTTTTTTCTTCTGAAAGTTAATCTCATCCTTCTTTATTGCTTCTAACGATTTTTTTAATGCAGCGATCGCTGGGGTAAATCTCCTGTGATTTAACCAATCGTTAAATTCTTTTTTATGAACCTCTATAATTGCTTCTGCAGTTGGCACCTCTTCGAGACGAACCGCCAGGGTTTCATCTGTGATTTTTGACAATGCATCTACATTTACCAAAGAAATTCCTTTTATATCAGTTACATCTTTGTCGACATTCTCTGGCATCGACAAATCTAAAATCAATAATTCTTTATTTTTAGAAATCTGCTCTTTTGTAATGGTTGGTTTGCTTGCGCCAGTAGAAACAATAAGCACATCCGATTTCTCAATTTCTTCTGCCAAATCTTCAATAAATGCATTTCTAATTGAATCGTGTTCTTTTACAAATTCGACTGCTTTCTCCGCAGTTCTATTAATTAAACAAACCGTTTTGTTTTGCGTGTATTCTGCTAGATTTTTACAGGTATGTTTCCCCATTTTACCCAAGCCAAAAACTAAAATATTTTTGGAATTGTAATCGGGTAAGTTTTTTATAATATATTGAACTGCCGCATAGGAAAGGGAGGTGGTTCCTGAGCTTAATTTTGTTTCATTCTTCACTTTCTTACTAGCCTGCATCACACAATTCAAAAGTCGTTCTAAGTATGCATTTATTGTATTCTGTGCTTTTGCCATTTTAAAAGATTGTCGCAATTGACCAACAATTTCATAATCTCCTAGGATTTGACTCTCTAAACCGGTTCCAATTCTAAAAAGATGATTAATGGCTTCTTGATTTTTGTAGACGTTAGAAAAAGCAGCAAACTCTTCTACAGTACCTTCTGAAAAATGACACAATAACTGAATCAGTTGATAAGGATGCTCTGCAAAACCTGAAATCTCTGTTCTGTTACAAGTTGATAAAACAAAAACACCTTCAAAGTTTTTTTCTTTCGCCATAACCAATAAAGCATTTTGATGCTCTTTTGACAAAGAATACTTTCCTCGTGTTTTAGCGTCTGCTTTTATGTAACTAACGCCAATATTATAAAAATGTTTTTGAATTTCTTGCTGCATGCTTCTTTAAAGGTTGTGCAAAAATAACAACTTCATTATGATAAAAATGTCGCTTAAAGTACTTTTAATATCGTTCTGTGTTTTTTAATCCTTTTTTTTCTGTAAACTCCTGAAAAGCCTTATTTTTGCAGTAAAGCAATCGTTTTTGAAGTCTACTATAAAGAATGATTCTAAATAAAACCAAAATTATTAAAACAATTGGAATGTTAAAAAATGTCGGAGAAAGTTCTTTAGATGAAATTATTTTAGAAAAAGGGTTTTATGTACTTCATTTTCAGAATGAAAGTAATCAAATACAAAGTTTTGAACGGGAGATTGACAGTTCTTTTATTCAAATGCACTTTTGCTTAAGAGGGAATTCTAAATTCCTTTTTAACAATGGTTCTTATTCTTTTGATGTTTTGGATAACCGATCTATTCTACTTTATAATCCGCAAAGAACCTTGCCTATCAATTTAGAAATTCAACCCAAAACAACCTTGGTTTCTTTGATGATTTCTATTGAAAAGTTTCACTCTTTATTTTCTAAAGAATCGGGCTACATTCCTTTTTTAAGTAATGAGAATAGTAATAAAAAGTACTATGATGATACCGAAATAAAACCCATGGTTTCAATTGTTTTACAACAAATTATAAATGCAAACATAAATAGCTCTGTAAAAGAATTGTATGTAAAGGGTAAGGTATATGAATTACTGAGCTTGCATTTTCAGAAAGAAGAAAGCGCTAATGGAGAATATTGTCCTTTCTTAGTAGATGAAAAGAATGTACTCAAGATTCGAAAAGCCAAAGAAATTATGATTGCTAGAATGACTGAGCCACCGAGTTTGCAAGAACTAGCAACAGAAATTGGCCTGAATTTAAAAAAATTAAAAGAAGGTTTTAAGCAAATTTACGGAGATACTGTTTATAGTTTTTTATTTGATTACAAAATGGAGCACTCCCGGAAATTATTAGAGACTAATCAATTTAATGTAAACGAGGTTGGACTTCAAGTTGGCTACAGTACAGCAAGTCACTTTATAGCCGCCTTTAAAAAGAAATTTGGGACTACTCCAAAGAAATATATAATGAGTTTGCAAAATTAAGAGCTCTAAAAAACGCCTGAGCAAGGGAAGCCTGACAGTCATTAACACTAATTGAAATAACGATATATTGAAACAACTTACTCATTACGACATCGAAAACAATCAAAAGCAATTTCCTATAACTATTGTTTGTGATGCGATTAGAACTCCTGAAAATATTGGAATGTGTTTTCGAATTTCTGAAAGTTTTGGTGTTAAAAAGATTTATTTCCACGACAGTTCTCCAAAAATAGAGAACAGAATTGTCAAGAAAACAGCCAGAAATACCGTCAATCAAATTGAACATGCTTCTTATTCTGATTTCAAGACAATCATTCAGGAATTAAAGGCAGCGGAGAATACAATTATTGGTATAGAAATTACTGATAAAAGCATCAATATTCAAGATTTTGAATTTAAAAATTATGAAAAAATCGTATTACTTTTGGGGAGCGAAAGGAACGGTATTGAAAACATTCAACTTGTCGATCATACGATTGCAATCCCAATGTTTGGTAGAAATTCATCAATGAATGTGATTCATAGTTTAGCAATCACCTTGTATGAGGCGACCAATCAAATAAAAACAATCAAAAACACTGAAATAAATTCAGAATACAAATGAAAGGAGTTTTACTAGTAAATTTAGGATCCCCAGATAGCACATCTACAAAAGATGTTCGAAAATATTTGGATGAATTTTTAATGGATGAGCGCGTTATAGACGCCCCAAAATGGCTCAGAACCCTATTGGTTAGAGGTATTATTTTAAATACAAGACCAAAAAAATCTGCAAAAGCTTACAAGAAAATTTGGTGGGATGAAGGTTCCCCTTTAATCGTATTATCTGAGAGATTGACAAAAAAAGTAAGAACCAAAACAGCATTGCCGGTTGCCTTGGCAATGCGTTATGGAAGTCCAAGTATAAAAACAGGTTTGCAAGAATTGCATGACAAAGGAGTGACTGAGGTGTTAATTGTGCCTTTATATCCTCAACACGCGATGGCAACAACTGAAACAATTTTGGTTTTAGCAGAAGAATTAAGACAACAATTCTTTCCAAAAATGACCTTTTCTGATATTCCTGCTTTTTACTATAGAAAAGACTACATAAAAGTTTTGGGGGATAGTATTAAAAAACACCTCGATGGTAAAGAATGGGATAAAATTCTGTTTTCATACCATGGCATTCCAGAAAGGCATGTAAGAAAATCTGATATTACAAAAAAGCATTGCAATCCCTCAGATAGTAAAAATTTTGCTTGCTGTAAAACAAGTTCTGCTGCACACGAGTTTTGTTACAAACATCAATGTTACGAAACAACCAAACAAGTTGTTGCGTATTTAGATCTACAACCACATCAATATTTTGTTTCCTTTCAATCTAGATTGGCTGGCGATCCCTGGTTACAGCCATACACAGACAAAATGTTTGAAAAATACCCAGAAGAAGGGGTGAAAAAATTAGCGGTGGTTACTCCTGCTTTTGTTTCTGATTGTTTAGAAACCTTAGAAGAAATTGCAATGGAGGGTAAAGAGGAATTTTTAGAAGCTGGTGGTGAAGAATTTTATGCAATTCCCTGTATGAATGACAATGATGATTGGGTCCAAGTTCTGGTCAATTGGATGGAAGAATGGGGATTAAAAGATGAAGTTGTTCTTAAAGAGAGAATCTAAAACTTTAAAAATAGACTACTATGGATTTCTTATACGTAAAAGCATTGCACATTATTTTTGTAGTAACTTGGTTTGCTGGGTTGTTTTATATTGTTCGTTTGTTTATTTATCAAACAGAAGCGGAGCAAAAACCGGAACCTGCGAAAGAAATTTTACAAACACAGTATAAATTAATGAGCAAAAGATTGTGGTATATTATTACTTGGCCCTCTGCAGTTTTGGCAAGTGTTTTTGCTTTTTGGATGCTTTACACAAATCCATATTACCTAGAAGAGCCCTGGATGTTGATAAAACTCTCCTTTGTATTTGCGTTGTACTTTTATCACGGGTATTGTCATAAAATCTTTACCAAACTACAAAACAATGAAGTGAAATATACTGCTTTAAAATTGCGTATTTTTAATGAAGTTTCTACCATTCTTTTGTTTGCAATTGTATTTCTAGTTACTGTAAAAAGTGCCATTAATTGGATTTGGGGCGTTGTTGGCATTATCCTTTTTGGAGTTTTAATGATGTTAGGCATTAAGCTCTACAAGACCCTTCGAGAAAAGAAAAACTGGGAAAAGGCAGAAAAAGAGATCTTGGAAGAGGATGAAAATAGTTTGCAGTAAATAGTTTTCGACTTCAATAACTTGAGGAAATAAAATCGACATGCAACAAGAATCCGATTATCTTTTAAGAGAAGTAAAAAAGCTGATCCTTTTTATAACGAACTTGATTAGCAACCTTAATACATCAAATAAGGATGCGTTAGAAAATGTAATTCGAGAAACAGATGATTCAATAAGAAAAAAATGGGGAATCTCATTAAAAGAAATTGCATCAATCACTGGCTGTGACTTCATAAATAAATTTAATGAGTTACAAGAAGTACCTATTGAGAAATTAGCTGAATTATTAAATGTATTCATAAAAAAATCCGCTGAACTTGAGGTGAATGAACATTACAACAGGAAAGAATTGGCTAAAAAAGGAATTTTACTAATCAATATCTTGAATGACAAATCGAAGACCTATTCTATAAAAAGAATGGAATTAAAAAAGGAGCTACAAAGACACCTAAATTCATAAGTAAAATACACCCACTACCCACGAACACTCTGCTCAAAAGGGATACGATTCACAATAGACCTTCCTAAAGTTACTTCATCGGCATATTCTAATTCATCGCCCACAGAAATTCCGCGAGCTATGGTTGAAGTAGTAATGTTAAATTTTTCGATTTGTTTAAAAATGTAAAAGTTGGTCGTGTCTCCTTCCATCGTAGAACTTAAAGCAAAAATCAATTCTTTAGCTTCCCCTTTTTCAACTTTATTGACAAGAGACTCAATTTGCAAATTTTGTGGTCCAATGCCTTCGATTGGGGAAATCTTCCCTCCCAAAACATGATAGACTCCGTTAAACTGAGACGTACTTTCAATAGCCATTACATCTCTTATGTCTTCAACAACACAAATGATTTCTGAGTTTCGTTTTGGATTTTTACAAATCGCGCATAAAATAGTATCTGAAATGTTATGGCACTTCTCACAAGTTTCAACATCGTTTCTTAAATGCAATAGTGCTTCCGACAAATACTTTGTATTCTCTTTTGGCTGCTTGAGTAAATGCAAGACCAAACGTAAGGCTGTTCGCTTTCCAATTCCGGGCAAACGAGAAACTTCATTCACTGCATTTTCCAATAATTTTGATGAAAATTCCATAGACAACAAAATTACGAATTATGAATTACGAAATCCTAAAAAGAAGACAGAAAAACATATATTCGTATCTCAATAATTTACAAACAAAGCAATCCATGCAATCTCATCATATTTTTCTTTTGATAATCGCCTACTTCTTGGTGTTAATTAGCATCGCCTACTTTACAGGAAAAGAAGATTCTAATGAGGTGTTTTTTAAAGCAAAAAGAAATTCCCCTTGGTATCTAGTTGCATTTGGTATGATTGGCGCATCACTTTCTGGGGTAACTTTCATTTCTGTACCAGGAATGGTTAATGGGCAACAATTTGCCTATATGCAAGGAGTCTTTGGTTTTTTCTTTGGCTATTTAATCATCGTTTTCATATTGCTCCCGCTTTATTATAAATTGAACATCACTTCTATCTATCAATATTTAGAGCATCGTTTTGGAAAAACTAGTTACAAAACAGGTGCTTTCTTCTTTTTATTGTCAAGAGTAACAGGAGCTTCCTTTAGGTTATTTTTAGTTTCTATAGCAATGCAATACATTGTTTTTGAAGAACTGGGTGTTCCTTTTGAAATTACCGTAATACTTTCAATTCTTCTAATTTGGATTTACACTTTTAGAGGCGGAATAAAAACCATTGTCTGGACAGACACACTTCAAACACTTGCAATGTTAATTGCCGTAGGATTCTCTATTTATTTAATCAATGGGCAATTAGATTGGAATTTTATAGAATTTTTATATTCAGAAGAATTTTCAACGAAAGGACAAGTTTTCTTTTTTGACGATATAAATGCCAAAACATACTTCTGGAAATATTTTATAGGCGGTATTTTTATTGCAGTAGCAATGACGGGCTTAGACCAAGATATGATGCAAAAAAACTTAACGTGTAAAAACAACAAAGAAGCTCAAAAAAACATGATTACAATGGCTGTTTTAGTTGTGATTGTCAATTTCTTCTTTTTATCCTTAGGTGCTTTATTATTTATATATTCTGAAAAAATAGGGGTATCAATCCCTATTGTAGAAGGAATAACAAGAACAGACTTGCTATTTCCAGAAATTGCAATGAATCAAAATTTAGGAACTGGACTGGCTGTCACATTTATTATTGGTTTAATCGCTGCAGCCTATTCAAGTGCAGACTCTGCATTAACGTCACTAACAACATCTTTTTCAGTAGATTTTTTAGAAATTGAAAAAAAACCAATAGAGCAACAAAAGCCAATACGTAAAAAAGTACATATTGGAGTTTCTACCTTATTAATCTTAGTTGTTATTTTATTTAATAATCTTGAAGGAAATGTTGTAAGTAACTTATTCAAATTTGCAACTTTCACATATGGTCCCTTATTAGGATTGTTTGCTTTCGGTATTTTTACAAAACATCCTATTAAAGACAAATATGCTTGGATTGTCGCACTCCTTTCCATAACAGTAAGCTTTATAATCACCTCTTTGCCTGAACGCATAATTGGCACATATCAATTTCATTGGGAAATTTTACCATTAAACGGTTTGATTACTTTTATTGGATTATATTTGATTAAAAGAAAGTAACAATGTCTAAAGACTTAAGTAACTATCGTAAATCTTACGAGAAACATGAATTATTAGAAAGTAACTGCCCAGGAAAACCAATGGATTTATTCAAAGATTGGTTTTTAAATGCAGATGCATCCAATACAATTGAAGAGACCAATGCCATGACCATCTCAACGATTGGAAATGATGGATACCCAAAAAGTCGTGTTGTTTTATTGAAAAAGTACACCGAAGAAGGGTTTGTTTTTTACACAAACTATACCTCCGAAAAAGGAAAAGCCATTGAAGAAAACAATCATATTTGTTTGTCTTTCTTTTGGCCCGCTTTGGAGCAACAAATCATCATTAAAGGCACTGTAGAAAAAATATCCGAAGAAGAATCTGATGCCTATTTCAATTCACGACCAACAGGAAGTAAACTGGGAGCATGGGCTTCACCTCAAAGTACAGTGGTAGCTTCAAAAGAAGATTTAAAAATACAATTAAACTCTCTAGAGAAGAAATACGATGGAAAAGAAATACCCAGACCAGAGCATTGGGGGGGCTATATAGTAAAACCTATTTCTGTAGAATTTTGGCAAGGAAGACCAAATCGAATGCATGATCGAATCAGGTATTCTTTAACAAAAGATTTTTCATGGAAACTAGAGCGAATGGCTCCCTAAATTTTTATATTTACATATCAATAAAATTAAAATGAAAACCTTATACATTGTTCGTCACGCTAAATCTTCTTGGGATTATGAAGGCATTGAAGACATTGATAGACCACTAAAAAAAAGGGGCATAAATGATGCTCATTTAGTTTCTAAATTTTTAGCAACTACAATAGATAAACCAGATGTTTTTATTTCCAGTAGCGCTAACAGGGCATTGCATACAGCAGTCATTTTTTGTGAAAATTTAAAATACCCTCTTTCCAATCTTTATATACGAAAACAACTCTATAGCTTTAGTGACGGATATTTGGTAAAAACAGTGAATGCACTCGATGACAGTTTTGATTCTGCTATTATTTTCAGTCATGATCATGGCATCAATTCATTTGTAAACAAATTTGGAAACAAACCCATTCCACATGTCTCCACTTGTGGAGTCGTTGGAATTCAGTTTCATGAAAAACATTGGAAAAACATCAAAAAAGGGAAAACTTTTATGATAGAAAATCCCAAAGATCATAAATAAGAGCATTTGTTAGAAATAAAAAAATATGGTGCAATAGATATTGGATCGAATGCAATTCGACTTTTGATCGCTAATGTTATCATTGCCGAGGATAAAGAACCTCAATTTAAAAAATCTTCATTAGTTCGTGTTCCTATTCGCCTTGGTGCTGAGGTCTTTGTAGGACAAGGAATGATCTCTGAGGACAGTATTCAAAGATTGATTGATGCATTAAATGCGTTTGAACTTTTAATGAAAACCCATCATGTAGAGCGTTTCAAAGCCTGTGCTACCTCTGCAATGAGAGAAGCTCGTAATGGTGAAGAAGTTGTACAGGAAATCTTCAAAAAAACAGGTGTTCAAATCGATATTATTGGAGGTAAAAAAGAAGCTGCAATTATATCATCCACAGACTTGAATGAATTGATTGAAGGTGATAATTCTTATCTATATGTCGATGTAGGGGGCGGAAGCACCGAATTTACACTTTTTTCTAAAGGTAAAATCATACAATCTAAATCCTTTAAAATGGGAACCGTCCGACTTTTGAACAACAAAAAATTAGTAAATAAAGAAATCTTTGCCGATGTTGAAAAATGGATAAAAAAAAATACCAAAGACCTAAAACGTATTTCCTTGATTGGTTCTGGAGGAAACATCAATAAACTTTTTAAGATGTCTGGAAGAACAGAAGGAAAGCCCATTTCCTATATCTATCTTAGTGCTCAGTATCAGTTTTTAAAACGAATGAGTTTTGAAGAACGTATTTCTGAATTAAGTCTAAATCCAGATAGAGCAGACGTTATTATCCCAGCAACAAAAATTTATCTTTCGGCTATGAAATGGAGTAACGCAAGAAAAATTTATGTTCCAAAAATTGGATTAGTAGATGGTATTATAAAAAGTCTTCATTTCAATAAATTATAAGGTAAGTTTGTTAAAACACCCCTCATTAAAAGCAATTCCTAAGATTATAAAATTTTGTGTACAAAAAAAGGCAGCAATCTAAATTGCTGCCTTTCTGGTGTTTTCTATAAAAAATTAAATGTACCTAATCAATAGTTTATTTTCTTAATATAATTCAACTTCTCTTTCCATAAAGCGAGCTCTTTCTTAAAGGCTTCAACTTTAGAAATAACATTCAAAACTAAAGGATTGTCTGGCTTTGCATTTGAAAAGAAACCTAAGTTATTTTCTAATTGTTGAATCTCTTTAACAACCTCATCAATTTTCTTTCGAACAAAAATATGCTCAGCATCTAATTTTCTTACATCATTATTTGCAGCAAAACCATCAACATTATTCTTAAATCGTAGCACCTCTATTTCATTCTTATCGATGGATAATGCAGAAATTAAACGGTCTATTTGTTTATTGAATTTCCCTTCTAAGTGGCGAACACTTCGTGGAAGATACCCTAGACTTTTCCATGAATTAACAGCTTCTAATACACCCTCTTTTGTATGAATCTCTAAGGTTTTGATTTTCTCTAAAAAATCTTTTTTTGCAGTAATAATGAGTTGATCTTCTTCACTAACTGCATTTTTATTTTTGTGATATTGATCAAAATAATAGTTACATGCACTTTTAAAGCGTTTCCAAATATCATCAGAAAATTTACGTGGAACATGTCCAATTTTCTTCCAATCTGCTTGAATTTTCTTTAAAACTTCTGTTGAATTTTCCCAATCTGTACTATCCTTTAGCGATTCGGCCAACTCAATAAGTGCAATTTTCTGATTCAAATTATTTTGTTGACTAATTTTCTCTTCTTTATAAAAGTTGTTCTTAGCTTTATTAATTTTTTTGGTAGCAACTTTAAATTTTTGCCAAATCTCTTCACTCTTTGCATATGGCAATTTCCCAGCATTAAAATATGCTTGTCGTAGTATTTCTAAAGCGGCAATACTTTGTTGCCAGTCATTATGATTTTTATTTTTTGAAATATCAAAAGCCTCAATTTGAGCAACAATTTCTAGTTTTTTCTGGATAATTTCATCAAACTTCGTTTTCATTGAGCGATAATACTCATGTCGCTTATCATGAATTTTCTTGGTTGCTTGGCTAAATTTTTTCCAAATTTCTTCTCGCATCTCTCTTGCTACTGGACCAATATCTTCTTTCCAAATTTTATGCAATTCTTGTAATTGCTTAAAAGAATCATTACTATTTTCGTTTTCAGCAAGCGCTTCTGCTTTTTGAATGATTTTTAATTTTTCCTCTAAATTGTTTTTGAAATCCAAATCTCTAAAATCATTACTCAAATGTAATAAGTCGTAAAATCGTTCAACATGATGATGATAAATTTTCCAAGTATCGTTATATTTTGTTTTAGAAACTGGACCAATTGCACGCCAAGTATTTTGCAATTCTTTGAATTGCTTGTACATAATTTTTGGATCAGCATCCGAAATTAAAGCTTTTAAAGCTTCAATAACTTCAAAACGCTTTTCTAAGTTGAGCTTCTGAGCTTTCTCTAGATCGGCATAATAAGCATCTCTTTCTTTTTTATGTTGAGATAACAGTGCATTGTAGGTCGTCTTAATAGGGCTTGAAAATTGAAAGTCGATACTTTCGCCTCCAGCCTCAATGAAAGCAGCTTTTTTTTCTGCTAACAGCGCTCCAAATTTTAGATTGAATGCATTTTTAATTGCATCAACTTGATTTTTCACTTTATGAACGGGTTGATCTTTTAAAACTCTCTCTAATTCAGCTACTAAATTTTCTAAAGGCATTTTAGAATAGTCAATTTCTTTGACAAATTCTGGAACTTGATTGTTTTCTGCAGATACTTCTGCGGTTGCAGCTATCTCCTCCTGAATTTCATTAACAACGTCAGAAACTTCCTGATTTTCGACTGTAGAAGTCACTTGTTGTTCGGTTTCCGGGGTCTTCTCCGAACTCGAAACAACATCTTGCTCTAAATTATTTTTATTGTCTTCTACTTTCTCTTGATTCTCGTCTAACATATGTACTATGTTTAAGGTTCTAAATTACAGTTCATAAAGATAGTTACATCTTACACTATTTTCAAAGTAATTTTTAATTATTAATAAAAATAGTTGTTTTTGTTCAAGTATTGTTTTAGTGATTTTTAGTGATCCCAAATCCTCCAAGATTCTTCCGCTTGCAATTCTAGCATTTGTAATCCATTCTTAATTTGGGCTCCTTTCACTTCGCCTTCTTTTAAAAAGCTAGTCAATGCAGGATTGTAAATCAAATCAAACAAAAGATGTCTGTCTGTAATGAATTGATAGGGGATTTGTGGTTTTAAATGCACCGCTGGAAAAGTACCTACTGGGGAGGAATTAATAATTATAGTATATTTTTTTAAAACGCGTTCTGTGAGTTCTTTGTATGCAATTTCCTTCTTTTTTAAGGGAGTACGTGATACGAATTTATATTTAATCCCCAATCGTTTTAAAGAAAATGAAATTGCTTTAGAAGCCCCTCCTGTTCCCAATATCAATGCATGGGTATGTTGTTCTTCAAGCAGTGGTTTTAATGAATTCTCAAAACCAAAAACATCTGTATTATAGCCTTTTAACAAACCTCTTTTTGTAAACTTAATTGTATTTACAGCACCAATTTTTCGGGCTGTTTTGTCTATTTTATCTAAATACGGAATAACGGCTTCTTTGTATGGGATGGTTACATTCATTCCATGCAATTCCGATTTGTTATTTTCTACTAATACATCAAAGTCCTCAATGGTAGATAAATCAAAATTCACGTATTCTGAATTTTTAATTTTTAACGCCTCAAACTTCTCTGTAAAATATCCTCTCGAAAAGGAATAACCAATGTCTTTTCCTAAAAGTCCGTATCGCTTATACTTCTTTTTTTCTCCCATAAAAATCTAATATTAATATCAATACAAGTCCTAGCGTAATATAAAAAATTGCAAACCAAGTTTCCGTCATTGAGAAATCTGGAATAAAACGCTCATAATTTTCTACAATTTTATGTTGCTTGACATCTAAAACAAAAGTACCTTTTTCTTTTAAAAAAATTGTTTTTTTCCAAGGCCAAACAATGCCCAAGGATCCAGAAATAAAACCAATAATAACCGAAATCACAATTTGATTCCAACGTTTTAATACATAGCCTAGGACATGTGATATTGACACAAGTCCAAACAGTGACCCCCCTGTAAATACAAAAATTATTTTTAAGTACTTCACTTTTACAGCATCTTTAAAAGCAGAAAAATTACCCGAAAGCATATCTGTAAGAACACTTAAAAACACATTCACAGCGTCTACCAAAAGCAGGACATAATTTCCTAATAAAATTAAAATAAAGGAACCTGACAACCCTGGCAAAGTCATTCCAGAAACACCAATAATTCCGCATAAAAAAACAAACCATAAATTATCATTTTCTTTATCTGGAGTTAAAAAACTGATTCCTATTCCTATTGTAATTCCAAGAATAAGAGAAATTATATTCTTAGTGTTCCAATCACCAAAACTTCTTCCAATATAAAATATTGAACCGAGAATCATCCCAAAAAACCAACTCCAAACATACAGTTCATAGTGTACCAAAAAGTAATCCAGTACCAAAGAAATACTAAAATAACTAAAAACACTCCCTCCCATAACAAGGCCTAAAAAGGCTCCGTTGATGTGTCTATAAAACTGCTTCAAATCCCCTTTTAGAAGAAGTTTTAAAGCTTTGGAATTAATTTTTTGAAAAGACGCAATGAGTTCTTCATAAAAACCGAGAACAAAAGAAACGGTACCTCCCGAAACACCAGGCACTTTATTAGCAGCGCCCATTGCGATCCCTTTTAAAAAAAGGGTTCCTTTTTGAAGTAGCGTCCTGTTTTGTTGCATTTATTGTTTTTTAATCGCTAATTTTTCCATTCCTAAAATAAGTACAAAGCCTAAAACAGCAAAAGCAATCGCCATGATCAATTGAGGGTCTTCATCAAATGAAAAAGGAGAAATACTTTGTTGATTAAAGGGCACTTTTAATCCGCGAGAATTAATACGCCAAGTTAGGGTTTCTTTCCAAGGCCAAATTTTATTTAAAGAGCCAATAATAAAACCTGTTAAAACAGCTAGCGTTAAGTTTTTATGGTTTTTAAACAACCATTTAAGCACTTTCGAAAATGTTAGTAATCCAACGACAGCACCGGCCATGAAAACTAAAATCGTTTTAAAATCTCGATCATTAACCGCCTCTAATACAGACTTATAAGCACCTAACAAAACTAAAATAAAAGAACCCGAAATCCCTGGCAAAATCATAGCACAAATTGCAATAGCACCTGCTATAAAGACAAATAAACTTGAGGAATTTCCTGAGATTAATGGATTTAAAGTAGTGATAAAATAGGCTATTACAGCACCTATAATTAGTACTAAAAAGGCTTTAAAGTTCCAATCGGTAATTTGTTTTGCAATGTATATGATACTTGCAAGCACCAAACCAAAAAAGAAAGACCATAATAGAATAGGTTGACTTTCTAAAAGGTGCTTGATGACTTTTGCTAAAGAAACAATACTCACAAAAATACCAAGAAACAAAGCTGCTAAAAAGGAACCATTCAGTTGTTTCCAAGCGGCTTTAACACCAGAGGTTTTTAAGGTTTTTAACAAACTTAAGTTTACATTGCTAATCGCGATTAACAGTTCTTCATAGATACCAGAAATAAATGCAATGGTACCGCCAGAAACTCCTGGCACAACATCTGCTGCTCCCATTGCCATTCCTTTCAATCCAATCACGAAATAATCGCGGAATTTTCTAACCATTTTTAATATATTTATTTTGTGTAGACGAAGGTAAAATAAATTTGAAGAAAAAAGGTTTTTGCTCTTACGGTTTTCGACTTTAAAAACTCTTTGCTATTCGGTCGCTTTTTTAAAATCACTTATTAATTTTTGAATGCTCTCATTAAAATAAACAGATGGATACAATTCTTTTAAGATGATGTGATAATCATAATCAATATTCATCGCTTTAATAAGGTGTTCAATTCCAAATTTCTGTTTGTTAAGAACCCAGAACAATCCTGCGAATCGGTACTCAATTTCAGCAAAATTTTTGTGTACTTTTTGTGCTTTAATTAATGTGTTTAGGGCAGCATTAAATTCACCAACAAATGTTAGAACATCTACTAATGCAATGAAGACATTTATATCTTCATCTTTTAATGACAAGCACATTTCAAAGCCTTTTACGGCTTCTTCAAAGAAATTTAGTTTCAATTTAATTTCAGAATAACGTCTCCAACAAAGCGCATCTGACTCGTCAATACTTAGGGCTTTGGAGATGTAGTAAGCAGCTTTTTCATAGTTTTTTTGATCAAAATAAATATTTGTCAAATACAACCATCCTTTGGCTAATAACGGATCTTCATGCACTGCCTTTTTATAATATAAAATTGCAGCAGCAGCATTTCCCAATCGCTGGTAACACTCTCCTATTCTTACAAAAGCAAATGCAGTTGCATCATCTAACTCTAGGGTAATTAAATAGTTGTCAATCGCTTCTTGATAGGCTCCTAATGCTTCTAATGTTTTTGCTTTTTCCAAATAACCTCCCACAAAGAGTTCATCTATAATAACGGCAAAATCATAAGCGTTTAAGGCTTCTTCGTGCCTTTTGAGTACCGAATATTGTCTCCCTATTTGATGCCAAGCAACTTCGCAATAAGGGTTTTTATCAATGTATTTATTTAAGAAATCGATAGCTTCTTGATGCTTTTCTTCCATATCATAGCAATACACAACATTGTAAAGTGAAGAATAGTCTTCAATGTCTGCGTTTACACAATTGATGAAATTTAAGCGTGCATTTTCGAAATCATCTAAATACAAATACTCCATCCCTAATAAAGACCAAATATCTTCTTTATCATCAGTAAGTGTTAATGCTTTCATTAGGTTTTGTATTGCCTCATTGTGTTTGCCCTCTTTCGAAACAATGGTTGCTTTCTGAATAAACACTTCATCATTGTTGGGTTCTAAAATTTCTACTTGGCGTAATAATTTTTTTGCGAGCGCTATTTTGTCTTCGAAAACACATAATTCTATTTCCAATAACTTTAAATCTATAGAATCTGGATGCTGTTCTAAGCCTAGCTTTACGGCTTTTTTCGCTAAAGAATGCTTACCAATATCTATATAATGGATTATAATTTCCTCAAATTCAGTTAAATCAAAGAAATAAACACTATTTGTTTTTAACATCGATTCAAATTTCACGAAAGACATAGGCGATGTGATTGATTGTTACTTTAAATGTACTACAAGTCTTTTAGCTCATTCAGAATCTGTTGTTTTGTTTTCAACAATTTAATTAACAAAAAGAGGGTCGTTTTCTATTAGATATATTTTGCTTCTACACATTTTTACATTAATTTTGTTTTTAAATAACTGTTTCGCTAATGAATCAGGCTTCTTATGAGCAAAAAAACCTTACTTAACGCTAAGGATATTGAGATTATCTTACATCGATTGGCCTGTCAGTTAATCGAAAATCACAATGATTTTTCTAATACAGTTTTAATTGGATTGCAACCAAGGGGAACCTTTTTAGCAAAAAGACTTTTAAGTTTGCTTAAAAATGAATACCAAATAGAGGAAATACAATTAGGCTCTTTAGACATTACCTTTTACAGAGATGATTTTAGACGACGAGAAAATCCATTAGAAGCTAATACAACAGAAATCGACTTTTTAGTTGAAGACAAGAAAGTCGTTTTCATTGACGATGTTTTATTTTCAGGGCGAAGTGTTCGTGCTGCGCTTACCGCAATTCAGTCTTATGGAAGACCTAAAAGCGTAGAATTACTGGTTTTAATAGACAGAAGGTTTAGCAGAGACTTACCAATTCAACCAAATTACCGAGGACGACAAGTAGATGCAATTAATGAAGAAAAAGTGTTGGTTACTTGGAAAGAAACACATAAAAAAGACGCAGTCTATATAGAAATCACCTAATATGAAACAGCTAAGTGTAGAACATTTATTGGGCATAAAATATCTAAAAAATACAGATATCGATCTTATTTTTGAAACTGCAGATCAATTTAAAGAAGTCATAAATAGACCCATTAAAAAAGTTCCTTCTCTTAGAGATATAACCATCGCTAATTTATTTTTTGAAAATAGTACAAGAACTAAATTGAGTTTCGAGTTGGCAGAAAAAAGACTTTCCGCTGATGTGATCAATTTTTCAGCAAGTCAATCCTCTGTAAAAAAAGGAGAAACTTTAATTGATACTGTTAACAATATTTTAGCCATGAAAGTTGACATTGTTGTCATGCGACATGCAAGTGTTGGTGCAGGTGTTTTCTTATCGAAACATGTAGATGCAAAAATCATAAATGCTGGTGATGGTACTCATGAACATCCTACACAAGCCTTATTAGACTCCTATTCTATCAGAGAAAAACTGGGGAGTGTCAAAGGAAAGAAAATATTAATTGTTGGGGACATTCTTCACTCTAGAGTTGCTTTGTCTAATATCTTCGCATTGCAACTTCAAGGAGCAGAGGTAAAAGTTTGTGGTCCAACAACCTTAATTCCTAAATACATCACAAGTCTAGGAGTCACTGTAGAAACAAATCTTAAAAAAGCTTTAGAATGGTGCGATGTTGCCAATGTCTTACGAGTTCAACACGAAAGAATGGACATTAAATACTTTCCATCTACTAGAGAATACACCCAACTTTTTGGTATCAATCAGGAAATTCTGGAAGGTCTCAACAAAAAAATTGTGATTATGCACCCTGGCCCAATTAACAGAGGTGTTGAAATTACAAGTAATGTTGCAGATTCTAACAATTCGATCATCTTAAATCAAGTAGAGAACGGAGTTGCAATAAGAATGGCAGTCATTTACTTAATGGCACAACAAATTAAAAGATAGACACTTTAATTCTATTTTATCCTAAAAAAATATAATGAAGATTGAACATAAAGACGGATATACGCTTTTTACTACCGATGAAAATATCCTTCAGGAAGCTTTAGACACCTTTTTCTCGAGCGCAGAAAAACACAGCACCGAAAACATTTTTTTTGAGATTTCTGACAATCTTAACATAACTCCTAAAGAATTTATGTTATTTTTGAATATCGCTTATGCAAAAAAAGAAAATGGGACTTCATTTATAGTCATCATAAGATCGTTTGAAATTGATGCATTGCCAGAAGAAATAAACGTGGTTCCAACGCTTCAAGAAGCTGAAGACATTCTTGAAATGGAAAATATTGAGAGAGCATTGGGTTTTTAAAAAAGCAATGAACAATGATAAAAAAACTACTTTTTATTTTATTTTTATTCAACATCATGTGTAGTTTTTCGCAAGAAAAATCAATAACACAGCTATCTGCTGCACCAAATCCGTTTACAACTTCAACAGAGATTAATTTTAATGCAACCCAAGCTGGGATTATCATTTTTAATGTTAAAAATATTTTAGGCAAAACAGTACACAAAAAACAGCTCGTCGTACAAAAAGGAGAAAATACAATCTCTTTCTTTAAACAGCAGTTGTTACCCGGAATTTATATCTATTCTATTCAAAATAAAAAAAGCATTGTTTCAAAACGTATTGTTATTCAATGAGTTTAAAATTAACCATTCTGGGCTGTCATTCGGCAACTCCTCGCGCAAATGCACATCCAACTTCACAATACTTAGAGATCAATAATCGGCATTTTTTGATAGATTGTGGCGAAGGTACTCAGCGACAAATGCGACAGCACAAAGTTGGTTTTACAAAAATTACTCATATTTTTATTTCTCATTTACATGGAGATCATTTTTATGGTTTGGTGGGACTCCTATCTACTTTTGGAATTTTAAATCGAGAAAAAGAATTGCATATTTATGGTCCAAAAGGAATTAAAGAGGTGACTTTACTTTCTTTAAAAACATCTCAATCCCATGCAAAGTATAAGATGATTTTTCATGAGTTAGTTTCCAAAGAGAGTGAAGTTATTTTTGAGGACGAGAAGGTTTCTGTAAGTACAATTCCTTTAAGGCATCGCGTTTACACAAATGGGTATCTGTTTACTGAAAAAGAAAGTTCTTTAAAATTACATATGGAGAATATCGCCAATTATGAAGAAATTGGTCGTGCAGACTATCTGAATATAAAGGCTGGAAAAGACATCCATCTACCAACAGGAGAAGTTATTCCCAATTCAGAATTGACACTGCCTCTAGCAAAACCAATTCGCTATGCTTTTTGTAGTGACACAACTTACAAACCAGATATTGTTCCATTAATAAAAAATGTAGATTTGCTTTATCATGAAGCAACTTTTCTTTCAGATAGAGAAGATTTGGCCCTAAAAACAAAACATTCTACAGCAAAACAAGCAGCACAAATAGCGAAGGAAGCGAATGTAAAACAGCTCGTTTTAGGACATTATTCTGGCCGTTACAAAGAAGTGTTATCCTTTAAAACAGAGGCAACAGAAGTCTTTAAAAACACAGATGTTGCAGAAGCAGGGAAAGTTTTTACTGTGAATTAATATTGATTGGTAGCCAACAAAACTAAAGTACAGACAACATCACTTTCTATACTATTTTCTTCAAGCAGTTTTACAAAAGCACTATTTTCTGTTCCTGGATTAAAAATTACTCTTCTTGGTTTTAAACTGATGATATAATGATAATATGCTTCTTGTCTTTTGGGTCCTAAATACAAGGTAACGGTATCGATATACTCATAATCTAGTAGTTCAGAAATAATTTTCACATTAGAAACAATCCCTTCTCGCAAACCAAAAGCAACAACTTCTTGTTTTTTTTCTAGGAGCTTTTTAATAACCCGATTAGAATATCGATCTTCTTTTAAAGAAGCACCAAAAACTAGTGTATAATTTTTCATAGAAAAAGAAGCATTGATTAGAAAAATAAATATAATCAAAAAGATAATACCAAGAAGCATTTATGTATTGATTTAAAAAAATGATACATTAAAAAAAATAACATACATTTATATTTTATAAATTAGGGAATCATTCCCATTTTTTTCTATTAACAACAAAATTGAATTATGAAAAAAAGAATTTTTATACTTGTATTATTTATCTCCTTTTCAATACATACTCAAAACAAGAAGCAAGAAATTAAAAATAATGGAAGGATTTCGGGTATTATCTTAGACCAAAAAACAAAGCAACCACTACCCTAAGTTAGTATTATATGCAAAACAAAAAAAGATAGCATATTAACTGGCGGTATTACAAATAAAAAGGGAAACTTTAGTATTAAAAAACTACCATTAGACAGCCTTCTTGTTGAAATTCAATATATTAGATACAAAAAGGTTCTAAAAAAAGTAATTTTGATAACTGATAAAAAAATTGAAATGCCTCCGGTTTATCTTGAGGAGGAAATAGCTGAATTGGACGGAGTGATTATTGAATCTGAAAGAGCAACTGTCATTCAGAAAATTGATCGAAAAATAATAAACATAGGCAAAGATTTAGCTTCAGCTGGCACCAACTCATTGCAAATGTTAGAAAATATTCCATCCATTGAAGTAAACTATCAATCAGGAACTATCAGTTTAAGAGGGAATGAAAACGTACGTGTATTGATTGACGGAAAGCCATCGAATTTATCGACTGCACAAATATTGAAACAACTTCCTTCCTCAACAGTAAAAAGTGGAGAATTAATTACAAATCCGTCAGCAAAATACAATCCGGAAGGAATGAGCGGAATTATAAACATCCTCTTAAAAAAGAATACAACAATTGGTTTTAACGGAACTGTTTCTTTCGGAGCAGAACAGAGCATCAACAGACGACCAACAGGGTCTTTAAATTATAATTACCGGAACGGAAAAATTAACTTTTATGGAAACTATGGTGTTGATACTGGAAAATTTGAAACGTTTGCAACCTTTAATAGAGAGGATAAAGCATTATCACAAAAAATTGATTATTTAGACCATTCTATTTCACATTATATAAAAAATGGTTTAGATTTTTTATATGAATACTAAAAGTACTCTTTCCTTTTATACCACTCAAAATTATATAGATACTGACTTTTTTGTGAATACAATAACTAGAGAAAACGGAAATAATACACTAGTTACAAAAAACTTATCAATTTACGATATCGAGGAACTAGCCTTCAATCTTAATTATAAATTGGATATAGATGACAAAGGACATAGTATTGAATTTGAAATAAATCACTCCAAAAGCAAAAGCCCACAAAGTGATTTCATGACAGAAACAATAGACCCAGAATCTAAAATTTATAATTACACCAATGCCATTAGCAACAACAGTCGTAGTTTATTATTTAATATTGATTATGCAAAACCTCTAAAAAAGGGAACTTTAGAACTTGGGATTGAAGCTAGAAATCAAAAATATTACAACCAGATCATTACCGATCAAGAAATAGAAATAGGCAATACTTCAAATACCTCAGCAATAGGGAATTCGAGATTTAATTATGACCGGGAAATTTATTCCGCCTATATTAACTTGAATAAAGAATATAAAAAATTAGGAATACAAGCTGGAGTTCGTTTCGAACATTTTACAGTAGATGGACACTTTTTAAATACCGAACTAACTGATAAAGAAATATATACAGATGCCATTTTTAGTATCTATCCTTCCGCATTTCTAACCTATCAACTTTCAGAAAATGATGAAATTCAATTTGGATATAGCAGACGGGTTGATCGACCAGGAATCAACCAAGTAACACCAATTCAAGAATGGACTTCGCCTTTGACAATTTCTGTAGGAAACAGAACCTTAGCTCCACAATTCACCAACTCATTAGAGGTAAACTACACAAAAGGCAATGTTACTTTAGGGGGGGGTTATAGAAAAACCACTGATAAAATTGGTCGAATTATAAACAAAGATCCTCAGCATATTGATCGGCAAATACTTTCCTATGAAAACTATGATACCTCTGATAGTTATGGAATCGAAATTTCGGGAAGCTACAAACCTAAAAAATGGTGGACCCTAAGACCGAGTTCAAGCTTATACATTCAAGAAAGTATTGGCTTTATAAATAACCAAAGAGAGAGTATTAGAAACGCACTCTTTCGGGCACGAATTAGCAATCGTTTTAACGCATCCAAAAAATTAAGCTTTCAATTGTCCGGTTCTTATAAGGGAAAAGTGAGAATGTACAATTTAAAGTAAACCCATATTTTTTAGTAAATGCGTCGGCTAGATGGTCTATTTTAAAGGGGAAAGGGGCAATCAATTTACGAGTAACTGATATTTTTGATAATTTTAAACTTGCATTTTCTTCTTCCAACCCATTTCCACAAACAGGAAGTTTTACGCTAGAATATAGTTCAATTTATCTTGGTTTTTCGTATAATTTTGGAAGCGGAAAAAACAAGTACAGAGATCGTAAGTACAGAGATGATAACGAAACTAGAGGGAGTGGGGGTGTTTTGTAAGGAGAAAAAACACACATTATTGAGAGCACATAAAAACAAATCCAATCAGTAATAGATTCAAAAAAACTCGAAGCTTTACTTCGAGTTTTTTTTATATTAATTTTAAAATTTAATACTTAAGAAAATATTTTATCAATTTTCTGTTTTTCTTCTTCAGCTAATGCAGCGTCTACCAAAATACGTCCACTGTGTTCGTCGATAGTAATTCTTTTTCTATTTGCAATTTCTAACTGTACTTGGGGTGGTATTGTAAAATAAGATCCTCCTGAAGCACCTCTTTCTATTGCAACAACCGCAAGACCATTTTTCACCTTCGATCTTATTCTATTATAAGCCGTAAATAAATGAGAGTCTAAAGATTTTGAATATTCTACTGATTTCTCTGCCAACAGTTTTTCTTCTTTTTCTGTTTCTTTTAAAATAGCATCCAATTCAGATTTTTTATGACCTAAATGTTGCTCTTGCTTTTCTAATTTCTCTTTAGTTGTAGCAATTACTTCTTCTTTCTGCGAAATTTTAGCTTTGAACTCATTGATTCTCTTTTCGGCCAATTGGATTTCTAAATCTTGAAATTCAATTTCTTTGGCTAATGAATCAAACTCTCTATTGTTCCGAACTTTTTGTTGTTGCTCTTCGTATTTTTTCATCAACGATTTCGACTCGTCAATTGCTAGTTTCTTATTGTTGATGTCTGTTTCTAAATTAGAAACATCTTCACTTAAATTAGAAATACGCGTGTTTAAACCGGCAACCTCATCGGCTAAATCTTCAACCTCTAAAGGTAATTCTCCTCTAACGTTTCTAATTTCGTCAATTCTAGAGTCGATTAATTGTAAATCGTAAAGTGCTCTTAATTTTTGTTCAACAGAAACTTCTTTCTTCTTTGCCATGTTTATATGTAATAAATAGGATTTGTACTTTTTTGTGATAAAACGATTGCAAAATTACTAAATTTTTTCGTAAGATAATCAACCAAAAGGTTTTTTGTAAACTGTTCGCTTTCATAATGTCCAATATCTGCTAATAAGATGTCATTTTCAGCTTTAAAAAACTCATGATATTTAAAATCGGCACTTACATAAGCATCTGCTCCTGCATTTTTTGCATCTGAAATTGCAAAACTTCCCGCACCTCCAAGAACCGCTACTTTTTTTATTTTTTTATGAAGCAATTCAGAATGGCGGACACATGCTGTTTGCATTGTCTTTTTCAAATAATTTAAAAAATCTTTTTCCTCCATTGGTTCGGTAAATTCGCCAAGCATACCCATTCCAATATCTTGGTGTACATTTTCTATGGTAACAATCTCATAGGCTACTTCTTCATAGGGATGTGTTTCTTGTAAAGATTGTAATATTTTGCTCTCATTTTTTCGCTCAAAAAGGATACTAATTTTTGTCTCATTTTCAATCTGAAGTACTCTTTTCTCACCCAAAACTGGGTTGGAGTTTTCGGTTCCTTGAAAAGTACTTTCTCCTGTCGTACTAAAAGAACAATGCACATAATTTCCAATTGCACCTCCCCCAGCTTCAAAAAGTGAATTCCTCAAAGAAACGGCATCTTTAGTGGGCACAACCGTGGTTAGTTTTTTTATAATTCCTTTTTTAGGAATCAAAATTTTTGTGTTTTTCAAACCCAACACTTCCGCTATTTTTGCAGAAACTCCATTTTTAGAATTGTCTAAAGCTGTGTGTGTTGCGTAAATCGCAATGTCATTTTTAATCGCTTTTAAAACCACTCTTTCAACATAGGTGTTTCCGTTTAGTTTTTTTAAATCCGTAAAAATTATCGGATGAAAACTAACAATCAGGTTGCATTTTTTTTCAATGGCTTCATCTACGGTTTCCTCTAAAGTATCCAATGTTACTAAAACACCCGATACTTCTGCATCATAATTTCCAACCAGCAAGCCTACGTTGTCAAAATCTTCAGCATAATTCAGTGGGGCCAGCTCCTCTATATAACGCGTAACTTCTATTATCTTCATTGTATATCATTTATGCAATGACCAAAGTTAGCATTTTCCTTCTATCAATCCATAAAAATGCGTTATTTTCGTGCTAATGAAATTTTTACGTTTTTTATTATTTCCATTTTCAATCGCATATGACATTGTTACTTCCTTACGTAACCTAATGTTTGATATCGGTTTTTTAAAAGAAAACTCTTTTAAAACGCCCACAATAACTGTCGGAAATCTAAGTGTGGGAGGCACAGGAAAAACGCCTCAAATTGAGTATTTAATTCGATTATTAAATGACCAACACCTGCTTGCTGTTTTAAGCAGAGGCTACAAAAGAAATACTAAAAAATTTGTTTTATTAGATGCAACTTCTACCCCAGAAGAAGTAGGCGATGAACCACTGCAATACTTCAATAAATTTAAAAACATTACTGTTGCTGTAGATGTCAATCGCGTAAATGGAATTAGAACTTTAATTACGACTAAAAATCCAGAAGTAATTTTATTAGACGATGCCTATCAACATCGGAAAGTAAAATCAAGTTTCTATATCTTACTTACAAAATACAAAGATCTTTTTGTTGATGATTTTTTATTACCCACTGGAAATCTCAGAGAAAGTAGCGTTGGCGCAAAAAGAGCGAATGCAATTGTAGTAACTAAATGTCCTGAAAATATTTCTATTTCCGAGATGGAAAATGTTCAAAGAAAACTACGACAATTTAAAAAACCTTTATTTTTTTCATTCATTTCTTATGCTGATAAAACAAAAGGGAGCAACTCGATTTTAACAAGCAATCTAAAAGATTATGATGTTTTATTGATTACTGGAATTGCAAACCCCACTCCGTTGTTGAAACATTTAAAAAGTTTACACGTTCGTTTTGAACATCAAGAATATGCAGACCATCATCACTTTTCGAAAAAAGAAATTGAGCAAATTGAACAAAAGTTCTCCAAAATGAACATCGAAAACAGACTTCTTTTAACAACTGAAAAAGATTATACCCGTTTGTACAACAGATTGAATGAATTGAATTATTTGGCCATAGAAACTCAATTTATAGGCAATCAAAAAGAAGATTTTGACAATTTAATAACTTCTCATATTCAAAATTTCACTTCAAAAAGTTAAAATTTGCCACAAAAATAATAAGCATAAAAAAACCCGAAGTTGAACTTCGGGTTTCTTAATTTTCATTTTTAAAGATCAATTACCAACGAATCATCACAGACCCCCAGGTAAATCCACTACCAAAAGCAGCCAAAACAACCAAATCGTTGTCTTTTATTTTCCCCTGTTCCCATGCTTCTGTTAAAGCAATGATTACCGAGGCAGCTGTTGTATTCCCATACTTCATGATATTGTTGTGCACTTTATCATCGGACAATTTAAATTTCTTCTGAATAAATTGTGCAATCCGCAAATTTGCTTGATGCGGAATCAACATATCAATATCTTCTTTTTGTAAATGATTTGCATTCAAACCTTCTACAATTGCTTCAGAAAAACGAGTAATGGCATGCTTAAATACAAACTGACCATTCATGTAAGGATAGTATGATTGATCTTCAGGGTCATTTTCTGCTATTATTTCTGGCACCCATCTTCCAGTGTGGGGACCCTCTAACATTAATTCTCGTGCATGTTTTCCTTCAGAATGAAGGTGAGAGGATAAAATTCCTTTTCCATTTTCTTCACAACGCGATAAAACTGCAGCTCCAGCACCGTCTCCAAATATAACGGTAACTCCTCTTCCTCGGGTAGATTTCTCTAATCCTCCAGAATGATTTTCTGCGCCAATAACTAAAATGTTTTTATACATCCCCGTTTTAATAAATTGATCGGCTACAGACACCGCATAGATAAAACCTGAACATTGGTTTCGAACATCTAAAGCACCAATTGTTGGCATGTCTAATAGATCTTGTACACGAACACCTCCTCCAGGGAAATACATGTCTGGACTTAGAGTTGCAAAAACAATAAAGTCAATATCATCTTTAGTAAGCCCCGCTCTTTCTATTGCTATTTTAGAAGCCTTCACAGCCATTGTAGAAGTAGTTTCTCCAGTTTTAGGATCAATCCAACGTCTTTCTTTAATACCGGTCCGTTCTTGAATCCATTCATCTGAAGTTTCCATAAACTCCTTTAAATCGTTATTGGTGACAACATTTTCCGGGACAAAGTATCCAAGACCTGTTATTTTTGAATTATACATACTATAGCGGTCTATAAATTAATTATTTGATTGACTCTAAACAGCAAAAATAGTGAATTTTGTCTATACAGTACCTCAATCGAACGACAAGTCAGAAAAGCAGTAGAAAGGCTGTCATCTTGTCACAATAATAGGTTTGGTATTTTATTTGACTGTAGTAGGAAAATACTAACAAAAAAACAAAACATACATAAAATGGCAAAAGGAAACATTAATGTATCAGTAGAAAATATTTTTCCCCTGATTAAAAAATTCTTATACTCAGATCACGAGATTTTTTTACGTGAATTAATTTCAAATGGAACAGATGCAACCACAAAATTAAAGCACTTAATTTCTATAGGAGAAGCGAAGACAGAACTGGGAGATGCTAAAATTGAAATTAGCATTGATAAGAAAGCAAAAACACTCACCATAAAGGATCAAGGACTTGGAATGACAATGGACGAGGTTGAAAAATACATCAACCAAATTGCATTTTCTGGTGCTGAAGAGTTTTTAGAGAAATACAAAGACGACAAAAATGAAACAGGTGTCATTGGGCATTTCGGATTGGGCTTTTACTCTGCTTTTATGGTTGCTGAAAAAGTAGACATTTATTCAAAATCTTTTAAAGATGCTCCTGCGGCACACTGGAGTTGTGATGGATCACCAGAATACACCCTAGTTGAACATGACAAAGCTGACAGAGGAACAGAAATTGTTTTACACATTGCAGAAGATTCATTGGACTTCCTAGAGGACGCTAAAATAGAAGGATTACTAAATAAATACAACCGTTTTAACCAAGTGCCAATTAAATTTGGAACCGAGCAAATAAACGATCCCGAATTTTCTCCAGCAACAACAAAAGATAAAGACGGAAAAGAAACTACAGAAGCCCACAAGCAAATTACAGTTGATAAAATCATCAACAATACCAACCCAGCTTGGAACAAAAAGCCTGCTGACTTAAGTGATGAAGATTATACTAACTTTTATAGAGAATTGTATCCTACACAATTTGAAGAATCCTTATTTCACATTCATTTAAATGTAGATTATCCATTCAACCTAACAGGGATCTTGTTCTTCCCAAAGTTAAGTCCCTCAATGGATATGCAAAAAGACAAAATCCAATTATACCAAAATCAAGTATATGTTACCGACAATGTGGAAGGAATTGTCCCAGACTTTTTACAAATGCTAAAAGGAGTTATTGATTCTCCAGACATCCCTTTAAATGTCTCAAGGTCATACCTACAAGCAGATGGTGCTGTTAAAAAAATATCGGGATATATCACCAAAAAAGTAGGTGATAAATTGGTGTCATTATTCAAAAAAGACAGAGCTGATTTTGAACAAAAATGGAATGATATTAAAGTAATTATTGAATATGGAATGTTGTCTGAAGATAAATTCTTTGACAAAGCCAAGAAATTTGCCTTATATCCAACCGTTAATGATTCATATCTCACTTTTGATGAATTGATTGAAAAAACAAAGGAGAATCAAACCGATAAAGACGGAAACCACGTCCTATTATATGCTTCTAACAAAGACGCACAACACAGTTACATACAAGAGGTAACTGCAAAAGGATATGAAGTTCTTGTATTAGATTCTCCAATTATTTCTCACTTAATGCAGAAACTAGAAGGTGGAGACGGAAAGGTAAAATTTACACGTGTAGATTCAGATCATGTAGATAATTTAATCAAAAAAGATGAAACTGTAATTTCAAAATTATCTGACGAGGAAACAGCAACCTTAAAACCAATTATTGAAGCTGCAATTCCAAAAGAAACCTATACAGTACAATTAGAAGCGATGGATTCTGCTGCATCTCCGTTTATGATTACCGTTCCAGAATTCATGCGAAGAATGAAAGAAATGCAAGCTTCTGGTGGTGGTGGAATGATGGGAATGGGGAATTTTCCAGACATGTACAATTTGGTAGTAAACACCAACAGTCCATTAGTTGCTGACATCTTAAACAATACCGATGAAAAAGCGCAGAAACACTTAATTTCACAAGCTTTTGATTTGGCTAAATTATCTCAAAACCTTTTACATGGTGAAGAATTGACTAATTTTATCAAACGCTCTTACGAGTTGATCAAGTAATTAGCATTTTCAATCCTACGCGCAAGTAGTAAATAAAAATAAAAGCTCCTTTGTTTTCACAAAGGAGCTTTTTAATTTTTTAAATAATTCGTTGAAAAAGAGAGTTTCAAAAAATACTTAAAATTATGACAAAAAAAACTTTCACGAGTAGTGAAAGTTTCCTTAGTCTTCTTTTTCATTCAATTACTGATTGTGTTTTGAGTTCAATAACAATCATAAAGGTCTACAAATATATTCAAATTTCAAGCTACACCTAGCCCTTTCATAGCCCAAGCTTAATTTTCAAAAACTAACACCTTAAAATTTAAATTATGTATATTTGAATCACCCCTAATTATGACTTAATGCAGAATGATTATGCACAGTTATTACTTGATGTTCAAAAGAAATCAAAGATAACAGTAAATAAAAGTAGAGACTTACGTTTTTTAAAAGAAGAAATCGAAGAAAACTCAAAGCTAAGTATTGGCTTTAATACCCTTCGAAGACTTTTTGGTTTTTTAGAAAAAACAGAACCAAGCATCAGCACACTAAATATTCTAGCCGTTTATCTCGGTTCTAGTTCTTACAGTGCTTACAAGAGTAATATTAGCAATTATGATAATTGGTACTTTCAACAAAATCTACAAAGAATACAATCTACAAATACGGTAACAAGCGAAGATATCGAAATTTTACGTATTGGACTTTTAAATGCTGCCAACACTGTATATTTCGCTTATTTTTTCTCCTATTTTATTGAACGTAAAAACATCAAAACATTGGAGGAGATTGTGAAAAAAATTCCATACAATGGTATTTCTGAAAGCAACAGTTTGAAATTTGCTACCATCGTCTCTTTAAGCCTTTATCGAATTGATAAAAAAGACGCATTTAACATCTACAAAAGACTTGTAAAATATGATAGTTTCCGGAATAATGTTCCCCTACTTTTTATAGACTATTCGAACCTACATAACAAATACGCAAAAATACTAACGATTATTAAACAACAAAGTAAAAAAGAAGATGATATTCTTTTTGTTAAATTAATGCGGTTTTATTGGAAATTTTATTCTTCAAAAGAATACCTTCATATAGAAATCAAAAAACCTGCTAAATTTGATACTTTTCACCCAGTATTGAAAGGTCGGTACTATGCGTATTTACTTTTAAAGTCCAAAGGTAGAGATTCAAATATTGAAAAGAAAATCATTTTCGATTGTAAAAAAAGTATAAAGAAAAACAGCGTATATGAGATTTCGTTTTTATTAGAAGAAATAATACCCAGTCTTATTTTTAAGAAAAACTTTGCTTTTTTAAATAAATTATTAGATGCATTTTATGAAGAAATTCTTGAAATGGACCGTTGGTCTTCAAAAACAGGGCATGCCCTTTCTTTAATTGCAATGGCGAACTTAAATATTGAAAAAGGCGACTTAACCATGGCACAAATAAACTTAAATCTTGTAGAGCTCGAAAAAGTAGAGTTGAGCTATAGCGATTATGTGTCCCTATTTTATTATCAAACGAAGTTGCAAATAACCTATTTAAAGAATGCCAAAGACGACAATAAAAAAATACAACTTATTTTAGAAAATCTTATTCAAAAAACAAAGTTTACAAAATTCAATCAAGTCCTCATGAATTTCTCAATCTCCTCACAAGTATAGGAATAAGCACCCCAAATGATCTACCTCATATTAGCGATGCTTCTATTTTCTTTTAACAATGTTTTATGGAAAAAAAATCTATTGAACATTTCAGTTAGTTTGTTAATGACCTACAGGTCTTTTTTTACGAGTATATTGGCAATTAGTTTTCTTTTTTACTTTCACGATTTAACAGAATTTAGTTTTATTCAAATTTCAAGAACATTAACCACAGCTATACTAGGCCTTGTTGGCCTCTTCAGTATGCTAACCCTCTACAAAAAAGCATCCTTGCAATGGGCAGCTATTTATAATTTATTAGGTATAATCTTTACAACATTATATTTATGGATTTTTAAAGAATTGGATATAAAATCTTCTTTTCTAGGTATTTTCATCATTACAATAGGTTTTATCTTTTACATATACACCAAAAAGAAAAGTACCTTAAAAATCAATTTAAAGCATCATCTATTACTAGTTCTAATGACCCTCTGTTTCGGCACGGCTGCAATCCTTAATTGGGAAAACTTAAATCAAAAAATCCCTGTAATATTAATCATTGCAAATCAAGAAGTACTTGTTTTTATTTGTGGTATAGTTCTTCTTTTTTTAGAAAGAAGAAAAAGAAGAAGTTCTATTCAATTACTATCAATATTTCAAAAATATTTCTATCGTGTTTTACTCATGAGTATCGTTATTCTATTGGGCCTTTTTTTTAGTTTTTTAGGATTAGAAATTACAAACCCAATCATTTCTGGGGTTTTATTTTTAGCCAGTCCATTGACCACTATTTTATTTAGTGCCTATTTTTTTAAAGAAAAAATAAAAGTTACCGATTGGATTGCGATTGGTGTGATTTCTTTTGGCGCTTTTTTACTTCACTTACAAACCACCTAGCCGAAAAGATTTAAAAATGCTGTATCTTTAAACTTTTTGTTTCAAACAACACCATCTTATGAAGTACTTATACCTTTTGTTTTTATTTACCACTACAACACTACTAAGCCAAACAGATCAAAAAATATATGATATTATCGAAGCTGTTTCTGAAGATCGAATTAAAGCTGATGTAAAAACATTGACGGAATTTGGTACCCGAAATACTTTTTCAGATACGTTATCTGCATCTCGAGGGATTGGAGCTGCCAGACGTTGGATTAAAAATACTTTTGAAGATATTTCTAAAGATTGTGACGATTGCATCGATGTCTTTTATCAAAAAGACCTTGTAACTACCCAAATGAGCAAAAGAGTTCCGCGTGATACTTGGGTTGTCAATGTGGTTGCCATTCAAAAAGGAACAAAATACCCAAACAAATACATCATTATGAGTGGAGATATTGACTCCAGAAATAGTGATGGGGCTAATTTCACAAAAGATGCACCCGGAGCCAATGACAATGCCTCTGGAATGGCAGGAACCATAGAGGCTGCAAGAGTTTTATCTAAATACCAATTTGAAAGTAGTATTATCTATGTAGGATTGTCTGGAGAAGAACAAGGCTTGTTTGGCGGAACAGGGCTGGCAAAATATGCCAAAGAAAAAGGGTGGGAAATCATTGGTATTTTAAACAATGATATGATTGGAAACATTACCGGAGTTGATGGTGTGATCGACAATAGGGCCTTCAGAATTTTTTCAGAACCTGTTCCAGCGAATGAAACAGAAAGACAAAGAAGAATGCGCCGTTTTTATGGCGGCGAAGTAGACGGAATCTCACGTCAATTGGCCAGATACACACATAAAACAGTTCGTACTTACATGCCCGAAATGAATCCAATGATGATTTATCGATTAGATCGTTTTGGTCGAGGAGGACATCACAGGCCTTTCAATGATTTAGGCTATGCAGGAATTAGAATTATGGAAGCGCATGAAAACTATACACAGCAACATCAGGATATTAGAACAGAAAACGGCATTGCATATGGCGATACCTTTGAGCATGTGAATTTTGGATATGCAAAAAAATTAACCGCTGTAAATGCAATTACAATGGCAAGTTTAGCATTGGCACCTCCAGCACCAGAAATGGTTGCAATTGGTGGAATTGTGCAAGCCTCTGCAAAATTGAAATGGAATAAAGTCAACGGTGCCAAAGGATATAAAATCTACTGGAGAGATACCACCTCTCCTACTTGGGACCATAGCCGATATGTGGAAGAAACCAAATTTACTTTGGACGGAATTGTAATTGATAATTTCTTTTTTGGTGTTGCTGCTGTAGGCGAAAACGGTCATGAAAGTGTTGTTGTTTTTCCAAACAAAATTATGCGATAATGCAAAAGAAGGAATCATTTTATTTTAAAAATGATTCCGAATGGCGAAATTGGTTGTCTGAAAATCATGCCACATCAGAAGGCATCTATTTGATCTTTTATAAAGTAGAGAACGAAGAAGCATCGATGCGATGGGAAGAAGCTGTAAAAGTAGCGCTGTGTTTTGGTTGGATTGATGCTACCGTTAAAAGCTTAGGAAATGGAAAACGAAGACAATATTTCTGCAAACGAAATCCAAAAAGTGCATGGAGTGCATTGAACAAGAAACATATTCAAGAATTAAAAACAAAAAAATTACTACATCAAAGTGGCTTAGATAGTATCAAAATCGGAAAACAAAATGGTGCTTGGACTGCTTTGGATACTGTTGAAAAAGGGGTTGTTCCAGAAGATTTACAAATTGAATTCGATCAAAACAAAACCGCTTTCGACAATTACAATTGTTTTGCACCCAGCTACAGAAAGAGCTATTTGTATTGGCTCAATCAAGCAAAAAGGGAAGTAACAAGAAAAAACCGAATTACAGAAATAATTCGGCTTTGTTCTAAAAATATTAAATCTAGAAATACCTGGTAAGCCATTACAGGCTGCTCATAAAACTTCCGTAAGGATCTTTAAACTGAGTTCCTTCTGCATATCTGTGCTTGCTTAACTTCTTAAATTCAACCAAAGCCCAAAGCACAAATTCTTTCACGAAATAGCTGTCTTTTTTATTCATCTTGGGCTGGTACTTCTCTAAGAAATCATCCAATGGTTTTATTTTATTGAGCTCCTTTTTGTAGGCCGTATCTGTATACTCATCCAACAACTCAAAATCTCCATCGGCATTAAAGAACCAGGAAACAATGTCATCATAAGGAGATTCATCTTCTTGCTTTTCCAATTTCTTAATGACTGGGAAATAGGTTGGAAATAAGGTTTTAATCGCTTTCTTAATTAAATTTTCTGCAACTACTTGCGCGCCTTCTTGCTCTCCTTCATAGACCAATTCTACTTTTCCGGTAATGGCTGGAATGATTCCATCAAAATCACTCAAACGAAGCATTGTTTTTTCTTCACCAGAAAGCAAAGTTCTTCGTTCTGCCGTACTTAATAGGTTTTCATAAGCTGAAATACTTAATCGTGCACTCACTCCACTTTTAGGATCGATGTATTCACTTTCTCTTGCCTCAAAAACAATTTGTTCTAACAAATCTTTGGCCAGCTCTGGAACTTGAATCCCAACTTGTTGATCATCGCTTCGGTGAGTTTCTTGCTGTGTTATTTTCTTGGCAGTTTCAATATCTTCGGGATAATGTGTTAAAATCTGAGAGCCAATACGGTCTTTAAGAGGCGTTACTATACTCCCCCTATTGGTATAATCTTCTGGATTTGCTGTAAATACAAATTGCATGTCAAGTGGCAACCGCAACTTAAATCCTCTGATTTGAATATCTCCTTCTTGTAAAATATTAAACAGTGCTACCTGAATTCTGGCTTGTAAATCTGGCAATTCATTAATTACAAAGATGCATCGATTTGCTCTTGGAATCATTCCATAATGAAGTACGCGATCATCGGCATAACTCAGTTTTAAGTTTGCTGCTTTTATGGGATCTACATCCCCAATAATATCTGCAACCGTTACATCAGGAGTTGCTAGTTTTTCTGCAAAACGTGCCGATCTGTGCAACCAAAAAATTGGTGTTTCGTCTCCTTTTTCCGCAATTAACTCCGTCGCAAATCTCGAAATTGGATACAACGGGTCGTCATTAATTTCAGATCCCTCAACTACCGGAATATATTCGTCCAACAAATTCACCATTAATCTTGCCAATCGTGTTTTTGCCTGACCTCGCAACCCTAATAAATTAATATTATGCTTGCTTAAAATTGCGCGCTCTAATTCTGGAATCACTGTATTTTCATATCCATGAACACCCTTAAATACGGTCTCCTTACTCATCATTTTACTAATTAGATTCTCTCTCAACTCCTCTTTAATCGATTTTGATTGATATCCTGACTTTTTTAATGCACCTAATGTTGTAATCTTACTTATGTTCATATATTTTAGTATCTGAAATAAACTTTGCAGTTCTGTTCCTGTTTTTTTTATCCTTTAATATTCTTTTTCCGATTCGTTTCATAATCCTCAAAAATCATTTCTCCCAACCCTTTTAAACCTGTATAAAATGCTTTTCCTTGATTTGCTTTTGCAAATGCACTTACAAATTGCATGAGATATGGATCTTTTGCAATCATAAAAGTGGTGATTGGAATGTGTAGTTTTCTAGCCTGCTGTGCCATGGCGTAGCATTTATTGACAATGTAGGAATCCAATCCATTACTGTTTTTATAATATTGACCATCGGGCAGGCGCAAACAGCTTGGCTTCCCATCTGTGATCATAAAAATTTGCTTGTTGGTATTTCGTTTTCTTCTGAGTAAATCCATCGCAAGATTTAACCCGGCAACCGTGTTTGTATGGTAAGGCCCCACTTGTAAGTACGGCAAATCTTTAATTTTAATAGACCAAGCATCGTTTCCGAAAACAATAATATCTAAAGTATCTTTTGGATATCGCGTCGTAATTAATTCCGCCAGTGCCATTGCAACTTTTTTGGCGGGGGTAATTCTGTCTTCACCATACAAGATCATCGAATGACTGATGTCAATCATCAAAACAGTACTCATTTGGCTTTTGTGAAGTGTTTCTTCTACCACCAGATCGTTTTCTGTCAAATGAAAATCATCAATACCGTTGTTAATCTGTGCGTTTCGAATACTCTCTGTGATTGAAACTTTATCCAAAGCATCGCCAAATTGGTAATTTCTAAAATCGCCGGTCTGCGCATCACCTATTCCAGGGGATTTGCTTTTATGACTTCCAGACCCACTCCTTTTTATCTTCCCAAAAATATGATTTAAGGCCTGTTGTCGAATCGCACGTTCTGTTTTGGCTGTTATTTTTGTAGCGCCCAATCCATTGGCGTCTATTTCCTTTTTTATGAATCCTTTTTTCGTAAGATCTTCAATGAAATCGTCAATTGTATAGGCTTCGGTTGTCAGTTTGTATTCTTTATCTAAAGAACGTAACCAATCAATGGCTTCATCAAAATCTCCCGAAGTATGGGTGATCAATTCTTTAAAAATTTCAAATAACATTTCAAAAGGAGATTGATTTTCTGCTTCGTATGTTTTAAAAACAAATCCTTTTCTTGTAGTACCTTTTTTCATTAGGATAAAAATACGGTTTATTAAACATCTAAAAAAAGATTCTCATCGCTTTAAGCTAAATTTTACTGATCATTTTGTTTTCAAAAATAAAACAGACCCTATAAAATCATTAATTTATCATAAATTTAACAGTAGAAGTAATTCTTAAAAAGTAATTTGACACGAAAATCAAACCAAATCAAATTTAGATATGAAACCAAAAAAAAACTCATCATTTAAAATTCTTTGTTCGTTATTTCTAACATTAGCATTTGTTGGAGTGCAAGACGCAAATGCACAATTTTGGAAAAAGAAAAAGAAAGCTGCATCAAAAACAGCAGTAATTGCTAAGAAAAAAAGCCCAAAAAAGAAAGCAAAGACGATAAAGGAGCTAACAGAAAGCAGTAAGACGATTGAAGGTTTATTTACCATTTTTCAGGATACTATTACCGGTTCAACTAAGTTATTGATAAAAGAAGACCAATTAAACAAAGACTTTATTTACTTTTCTCAAATTGCAGATGGAGTAACAGAAGCGGGTCAATTTAGAGGAGCTTACCGGGGATCAAGTGTTTTTCATGTAAAAAAATACTTCAATAGAATAGAATTTGTAGCACCAAATACCGCGTTTTATTTTGACAAGAACAACGCCATTTCCAAATCTGCCAATGCGAACATTAGCCATGCAGTGATTGCTAGTGGAAAACTATTAGCCTCCGATATAAAAAAAGGAGCATATTTGATTGCTGCAGATGGGTTATTTCTATCAGAAACTTTTACAAGAATTAAAGGACCTAGATTCCCAGGACAATCTCCTTTAGCTTTTAAACTTGGTAAATTTGACAAAGGAAAGTCAAAGATTGAAGCCATAAAAAATTATCCCGAAAACACCAATATAAAAACAGAATATGTTTACAACAATCCAGCTGTTTTAAATGGAGGTAGTGCAGCGGTTACCGATGGAAGAAATGTCTCTATCAAAGTTTTTCATACGTTTATGAATATGCCTGCAGATGACTATACTACAAGATTGGACGATCCGAGAGTTGGGTATTTTTTAACCCAAACAAACAATATGACCTCCACAGATATTGTAAATTACAGAGATTTTATTCACCGATGGAAATTGGTCAAAAAAAATCCTGAATTAGCGATTTCTGAACCCATAACCCCCATTACTTGGTGGATTGAAAACACGACTCCTATTGAGTTTAGAGAAACCATAAAACAAGGGGTTCTCGCATGGAATGAAGCTTTTGAAAAAGCAGGATTCAAGAACGCAATGGTAGTAAAAGTTCAACCCGATGATGCCGATTGGGATGCCGGAGACGTTCGGTACAATGTATTGCGTTGGACCTCTTCACCGAACCCTCCTTTTGGTGGCTACGGACCTAGTTTTGTAAACCCACGAACAGGTGAAATTTTAGGTGCCGATATCATGTTAGAGTACGTACATTTTACCAACAGAGTTTATTATGACCGCATTTTTAATACTGCAGCAACTGTAAACTTTACAGCTGAAACCGAAGCAGAAGAAAAAGTGAAATTCTTTCAAAATAAAAACAATCATTTATTTTGTTCTAAAGGACACTTGATGCACGAAAACACCCTCTTTGGAAATACAGTTTTATCCGCAACAGGAGCTTCAGAGTTAGAAATGGAAGGTCTGAAAGAGCAAGGAATGAAATCTTTAATAATGCACGAAATTGGTCATACATTAGGGTTGAACCACAATATGAAAGCAAGTCAATTATTCTCACCAGCACAATTGGCCGATGCCGAGTTTATTAAAGGAAAAGCTTTAACAGGTTCGGTGATGGATTATGCAGGCATTAATTTAACCAAAGACCGAAGTAAACAAGGACAATATTACGATATGGCTGTTGGGCCTTATGATGTTTGGGCAATACAATTTGGTTACACGCCATTTAAATCAAAAACAGAAAGAGCGGCTTTATTAGCAAGATCTACGGAACCTGAATTAATTTTTGGAAATGATGCCGATGACATGCGATCTCCGGGAAAAGCAATTGATCCAAGAGTCATGATTGGTGATTTGTCTAATGATCAAATTGGATATTCTATAGATCGAATTGAACTCGTAAATTCCATGATGAAAGAGATCAAAACTCGTTTTGGTAATTCTGGAGATTCCTATATGCAATTAAGACAAGCTTATTATATTTTAAGTCAACAATCGGCAACTGCAGCTAATATAATCTCAAGATTTATTGGTGGGGTATATGTAGACAGGTCCAAACCAGGTACTAGCGAAACAATGCCTTATACACCGGTAAGTTTAGCCGATCAAAAAAGAGCGTTGAAGGCATTAAAAAAATATGTTTTTGCTCCCGATGCATTTACAGTCCCTAAAGATGTATACAACTATTTGGCAAACCAAAGACGAGGCTACAATTTCTTTGGCGGCCCCGAAGACCCAAAAATTCACGAACAAATATTGAGCTATCAAACGCGCGTTTTAGCACATATTACACATCCAAATACACTCCAAAGAATTTCCAACTCTGAGTTGTATGGAAATGAATACAAACTCGCCACATACATGACAGATTTAAACAATATCATGTTCAGATCAGACGTGAATGGAACCATCAACTCTTTCCGTCAAAACCTTCAGGCAGCCTATACAAAAGGATTGATAAAAATGATTACTGGAAAATCGAGTAGTCGCTATCCAATAGCTGCAAAATCGATGGCGATTTACAATTTAAAAACCATTAAATTTTGGGTAAGTAATGGATCTGGTGATATTGCTACAAAAGCACATAAAAATCACCTAAAGACATTAATTACCAATGCCATGAAAGAAATTAAATAATTTTTATAGAAGGCTTCACAGAGAAGCTGTTTAAAAAATAAGTTTTAGCATGTCAAACGAAGCGAATCGAAGGTGTTTTTAATAAAAGGAACACATTTCAAGAACTCCATGTGACATTCGTCATAAAAACTGGCTTTTTAAGCAGCTTCTTTTTTATTTTTGTAAAATGGCAAACATATTGATTACAGGGGGTACCGGGTTGGTAGGCAAAAGGCTTACGGAGTTTTTACTTAAAAAGAAACACAAGGTTCGAATTTTAAGTAGAACCCCTTCAGCAGAAAATGAATATAAATGGGATGTAGTCAATAACTATATTGATGAAGAAGCATTGCTAGATTTAGACTATATCATCCATCTGGCAGGTGCCGGAATTGCAGACAAGCGATGGACTTCCGAACGTAAGAAAGTAATTATTGACAGTAGAGTAGCTTCGGCCAACCTGTTGTATTCGAAAATAAAAATATTGAGCATTCCTTTAAAAGGATTTATTTCGGCATCTGGAAGTAATTTCTATGGTGCAAAAACAACCGATACAATCTATAAAGAGACCGACATTGCAGGTACTGATTTTCTCGGTGATGTTTGTCTTCAATGGGAAAAAGCTGCCCAACAGTTTGAGACTTTAAAAATACCCGTCACCCTTCTAAGAACCGGCATTGTTTTATCTAAAAAAGGAGGCGCACTCCAAAAAATGAAAACGCCTATCATTTCCCCTTTAGGTTCAGGAAAACAATACTTGTCTTGGATTCATCTTGACGACTTGTGCAACTTATACATTCATGTAATTGAGCAAAATACGACAGGGATTTTCAATGCCGTTGCCCCCGATTTTCAGACCAGTACATCCTTTTCAAAAACATTAGCTAAAAGTATCAAAAGACCTTATCTACCAATAGCAGTGCCAGGATTCTTGCTAAAACTTGTTTTTGGAGAATTGGCCGTCATTCTTTTAGAAGGAAGTAGATTATCTTATAAAAAAGTAACAGCAACCAATTTTCAGTTTAAATTTAAAACAGTCTCAGAAGCTTTTACCCACTTATTTCAAAAATAATTTTTTACTACTTTTTATCAATTCAAAAAAAACGTAACTTGCTGAAATAAATTTTTAGGAATTATGAAATCACTTTCAATAAACGGAAAATCTTTTTCCATTGAATCGCAAGACGAAATGCCTTTGCTTTGGGCAATTAGAGACATTATTGGCCTAACAGGTACAAAATTTGGATGTGGAGTTAGTCAGTGCGGTGCTTGCTCTGTATTAATCAATGGCAACTTAACAAAATCATGCAGCATTCCAGTTTCCTATGCAGAAGGAAAAGAAATATTCACTATTGAAGGTTCCTCAGAAAATTTAGAATTTTTACGAGCAGCCTGGAATGAAGGCAATGTACCACAATGTGGTTATTGTCAATCCGGGCAATTAATTGCTGCTACCGCTTTATTAGACAAAACAGCAAATCCAACAAATGAGGACATTGACAAGGCCATGAGTGGTAATATTTGTAGATGTGGAACCTATACCCGAATTAGAAAAGCCATTCATAAAGCCGTCGAACTTAAAACAAATAGTCATGACTAAGATTCAGAACTTAAGTAGAAGAAACTTTGTAAAAGTATTCGGTTTAGCCTCAGGAGGAATTCTTTTAGGATGCAGTACAAGTGGAGACAAAAAGGGTTTTATTCCAAAATTGACAGCCGAAAAGGGGTTTGCTCCCAATCTTTTCATCAATATTAAAAAAGATGGTAATATTACTTTAATTGCATCTCGTTCTGAAATGGGACAAGGAATCCGAACTTCATTGGCTTCTGCAATTGCAGACGAATTAGAAGCTGACTGGAGTTATATTTCTTTACAACAAGCAATCGGAGATGAAAAATATGGCAATCAAAATACAGATGGTTCTCGAAGTGTAAGAACAATGCTGGCACCCATGCGTAAAATGGGTGCAACTGCAAAAATGATGTTGATTGCTGCAGCAGCAAAAAAATGGAACGTTTCCAAAAAAGATTGCATTGCAGAGAATCACTACATCGTGAATACCAAAACAAAAGAGAAAATTTTCTTTGGTGATTTGGTGGAAGAAGCATCAAAAATCACCCTTTCAGAATCTGAAGAAATCACATTAAAAGAAACTGAAAATTTTAAATACATTGGAAAAACGCTGAAAAGTATTGATCTAAAAGATTTTACTCACGGAACGGCAGTTTATGGTATTGATAAAAGGATTCCGAATATGAAGTTTGCTGCAATAGCAAGATGTCCGGTTACTTTTGGAACCATAAAAAGCGTTGATAAGTCCGCTGCTGAAGAAACTGCTGGTGTTGAAAAAATCATCCAAATGGATCGAATGATTCCGCCTACTGGAAAATATTTCGGAATGTTGGGTGGTGTTGCCGTCGTTGCCAATAATACTTGGGCTGCTTTTCAAGGAAAATTAAGCTTAGAAATTGACTGGGATCTTGGAGACAACAAAGCGTACAATACCAACACCTACAATAAAAAAATTAACGAAAGGCTACTAGCAAATGGAAAACTGGTTCCAGGAAGTCGTGGAAATGTTACCAATGCATTCAAAGAAAGTAAACAGGTCATTGAAGCTAGCTACCATGTACCGCATTTGGTGCATGCACCAATGGAAGTACCCAATGCGACTGCTTGGTTTCAAGGAGATCGTTGTGAGGTATGGGCTCCCGTTCAGGACCCGCAAACAGCAAGAAGTGAAATCGCACATTTTTTCAATTTAGATATTCAAAATATAACGGTGAATGTTACTTTTTTAGGAGGTGGATTTGGACGAAAATCAAAGTCAGATTTTGTGGTAGAAGCTGTGGCCTTATCCAAAGAAATCAATGCACCTGTACAAGTGGTTTGGACGCGTGAAGATGATATACAACACAGTTTTTATCATTCATCAAGTACGCAATCCATCAAAGGTTCTTTCGATAAAAACGGGCAGGTTTCTGGTTGGTTACACAAGGTTGCCTTTCCTTCTATCGTTTCTAGCTTTAAGCCATTATCAGATTATGCATCTGGTTTTGAATTGGGACAAGGATTTATTAACAACCCTTATCAGATTGAAAATTTTAGATTTGAAAATGCCAAAGCAGAAGCCCATCTTCGAATTGGTTGGATGCGCTCTGTTATACATATACATAGTGGATTTGGAATCAATTCTTTTGTAGATGAATTGGCTGCAAAAGCAAACAAAGACCCTTTAGCTTTCCATTTAGAACTTCTCGGAAAAGATCGCATTATTCAAGGAAAATCTGCCTATCCTTTTGATTCAAAACGTTTCAAAAATGTATTAAGAACCGCTACAGAAAAAGCAAAATGGGGCAAGAAATTACCGGAAGGCCATGGCTTAGGATTGGCCATTCATTATAGTTTTTATAGTTATGTTGCCACTGTTGTAGAAGTTTCTTCAAAAGATGATAAAATAAAAGTAGAAAATATTTGGACAGCTATTGATTGTGGGTTGGTATTGAATAAAGACAATGTTAAAAATCAATTAGAAGGTGCTGCTATTTTTGGAATGTCGTTTACATTGTTTGGTAAGATCACCGCCAAAGAAGGTGCTATTGAACAAAATAACTTTCATGATTACCCAATGACGCGCATGAAAGATGCACCCAACATCGACATCACTATAATTGACAATATGGAAACAGCACCAACTGGTGTTGGAGAACCAGGAGTTCCTGTCATTGCTCCTGCAATCTGTAATGCTATTTTTAATGCAACAGGAAAACGAGTAAGAACGTTGCCTTTAATGGACTTAGGGATGGTATAAGCATCGTTCACAATACGAAATAAAAAAGCGCAACTTATAAAAGTTGCGCTTTTTTAATAGCATCTTTTTTCAAAACATTAAAATTTATATTCCGCTAGAGGTTTTGGGAAATCTTCAGGATTTGCTGCTAAGTGATATCTTGGATCATCAATCCCTTCCTCTATAATTCCTGTAAATATGGGACTTGCTTTGTACAGTAAGATTTTACAATCTTTGCTTAAGTGTTTTAGCTTTATATTTTTACCTTCGGCTTGGTATTTTTCAACCAAAGCAAAGATTGCTTCTATGGCAGAATGATCAGAAACACGCGCTTCCACAAAATCTATTTCTACACTTTCTGGATCATTTTTAACATCGAATTTCTCATTGAAAGTGGCAATACTTCCAAAGAACAAAGGGCCCCAAATTTCATACACTTTGGTTCCGTCATCTTTAATTCTTTTTCTTGCACGAATCTTTCTCGCATTTTCCCATGCAAAAACCAAGGCACTAACAATGACTCCAGCAATTACAGCAAACGCTAAATCAAAAATTACGGTTAGCGAAGAAACTAAAATCAAAACAAAAACATCGGATTTTGGAATCTTATTCATAATTCTAAAACTTGACCATGCAAATGTTCCAATGACCACCATAAACATGACGCCAACTAAAGCTGCAATTGGCACTTGTTCAATATAAGACGATCCAAAGAGAATAAATATCAATAAGAAAACTGCGGCTGTCAATCCAGATAAGCGTCCACGCCCACCTCCTTTTATGTTGATAATAGATTGTCCAATCATTGCACAACCGCCCATACCACCAAACAAGCCAGTAATAATATTAGCCCCCCCTTGGGCCACACATTCTCGATTTGAATTTCCACGAGTTTCTGTTAAATCATCTATGAGGTTCAAAGTCATTAAAGACTCGATTAACCCTATGGCTGCTAAAATTCCAGCATATGGGAAGATGAACAAAAAAGTATCCATATTCATCGGTATTTTAGAAAAAGTATCTAAAACCGGAACTGGGAAACTTCCTTTTAAGCCTTCACCACCCCCATCTCTAATAAAAGAACCTACTGTGGCAACATCTAAATTTGAGAAGATAACAATTCCAGAAACAACGATAATAGCAATCAGTGCTTCGGGTAGCTTTTTCGTTGCCTTTATTTTTGGAAGCCCCCACATAATTAACATGGTCAAACCAACTAAGCCAACCATATACCACAAAGAAACTCCTTCCAACCATACTTTGTCGGTACCATCGATTGTTTTAAACATTCCCAATTGTGACAAGAAAATTACAATTGCCAAACCGTTCACAAATCCCATCATTACGGGATGTGGAATTAATCTCACAAATTTACCTAACTTAAAAAGACCTGCTAAAACTTGGAGAACTCCCATTAGAATCACCGTTAAGAAAAGATAGTAAAGCCCTAAACTTTCATCAGGGCTTCCCATTGCATTCCCCTCCGAAACCAATGAAACCATTACAACTGCTAATGCGCCTGTTGCACCAGAAATCATCCCAGGTCTTCCACCAAATATTGAGGTGATTAATCCTACCATAAAAGCTGCATACAAACCCACCAAAGGATCTACACCCGCCACAAAGGCAAATGCTACTGCTTCAGGAACCAGTGCTAAGGCTACCGTAATTCCTGATAAGACATCATTTCTTACATTATTAACTCTTTTTGTGATAAACTCGGTCATAATTTTTATTCCTTTTAGAAGTCGGCAAAGATAGTAGGTTTTTTAATTGTAACCTTGTAAGTCTAAGTATTTGTTATAAACCAATTTAATGTTGGCATAGCTGTTTTGTAGGGCTTTTAAAGTAGCTGTTTTGTTCTTAAAAACAACTTCCGTAATCCCCTCTTCTACTTGCGGTTTTAAAACACCTTCAAAATTGGAGTGCATTAGAAACCAATGTGTTTTTTTGAGACAATTTTCATTCCGATAAAAATAATGATAGGTAGTTGTTAAAAACCGGTCGATGGAAAGCTTATCTATGCCACACTCTTCAGCAACTTCTCTAAGAGCAGTTGCTTCAATAGTTTCCCCTGCTTCAGTCATCCCTTTTGGAAGGTCCCATAGTTGATTTCTATAAATGAACAGTACTTCTTTTTGAGAATTTAAAACCAATCCTCCACCTGCTGTAACTATCTTAAAATTTTCAAAGAAAAGCGCCCTCGATTGTTCTAAATCGGTACATAGGAGGAGTATTTCTTTTGTTGGATTGGCAATAATATTTTGCAAAAAATTATCAATACACAAGGTTTCAAATATAAATACCGGCAACTTATTTTCTTTTGGTAAAGAATCCGTTAAGATAATTAGGCTATCATTTACAAAAACTTTATACATTTGTGGCATGATTTTAAACAAAGATACAGCAAAAAAAACCGCTGAACTTCTATTGCAAATTAAGGCAATAAAACTTAGTCCAAATGAACCTTTTACATGGGCATCAGGATGGAAATCCCCTATCTATTGCGACAATAGAATTACGCTTTCTTACCCAGCCGTAAGAGTTTTTCTAAAAGAAGAAATTGCAAAAATAGTTGAACAACAACATGGAAAACCGGATGTAATTGCAGGTGTTGCTACAGGTGCTATTGCTATTGGTATATTGGTGGCGCAAGAATTGGGCGTTCCTTTTATATATGTCAGACCAGAACCAAAAAGTCATGGCCGTAAAAATCAAATTGAAGGGTATTTGGAAAGCGGTCAAAACGTGGTGGTTATTGAAGATCTAATTAGCACGGGTAAAAGTAGTTTGAATGCAGTGGCCGCTTTAAAAGAAGCGGGTGCAGTTGTGAAAGGAATGGTCGCCATTTTTACCTATGGTTTTGACATTGCGGACACCAACTTTAAAGAGAAAAATGTTACTTTAACAACTTTGAGTAACTATGCTAATTTAATAGAACAAGCTTCTGACAGTAGTTATATTTCTGAAAATGAAATTGGCACTCTTCAAGAATGGAGAAAAAAACCAAATAGCTGGAAACAATAAAAATAAAACTATGAACATTGAAGGAACCAAAGTAACAACTCAAAAATCTGCCAAAGAGATCTTTACTTATTTTACAGAATTATCGAATTTCGAAAACTTAATGCCTGAAAACATTCAAAAATTTGAGGTGGATGGTGACTCGTTTATTTTTGGTTTGAAAGGGATGCCAGAAATTAGATTGATTTTGAAAAACAAAACGGAGTATTCTAATATCACCTTAGGAGCAGCTAGTAGTAAATTACCTTTTACACTCGCAGCAAACATTGAAGAGGTGACTGAAAACTCAAGTTCGGTGCAACTTCAATTCGATGGTGAGTTTAATGCAATGATGGCCATGATGATTAAAGCACCCTTAACAAAATTTGTAGATACGCTTACCGAACATATTGCAAAACTTTAAGCAAAGGAAACTTCTTTGATACCAAATTCTTGAATGGAATCATCGTTTAACAAGATTTGTAATTTTCCTTCAGGAGAGACCCCTTGAATCATTCCCATAAATATAACGTTCTCACGATTTTTAAAAGTCGTTGGAACGTTTTTTTTGTACAGACAACCTAAAAACTGTGCTTCTAACAATTGATATTGACCTTCATTTAAAAGTGCTAATTTCGATTGTAAGTGCTTTAATAACAATTGAAGTATATCCTCTATATCAGTCTCTTTATGTAGACAGTTTTTAATGGAAGTAGCCTTCCTCGAAAATACTGGAAAGTGTTCTTGATTTACATTCAATCCAATTCCAATAATTGCAGCATGTATTTTTTGCTCTTTCAAAGTGTTTTCAATTAAAATACCTGCTATTTTATCATTCCCTGCCAGAATGTCGTTAGGCCATTTTATCTGTAAATTTGGAATTTCCAAGTATTTAAGTGCTTCTAAAATAGCAAGACTTACCGCAAAACTGAGGTGTTTTTGGTTTTTTACTTCCAACCCTAAAAAAGAAGCATAAGTGCTGAATGTTAAGTTTTTACCTCTTTCAGAAACCCAAGAACCTGTTTGTTGCCCACGCCCTTTTAATTGTTGTTTTGCAGTAACCGTGGTAAAATTCTGTAAAACAGAAGTACGTCCCAAATCTTTTAAAAAAGAATTGGTAGAATCGATGGCATCAAGTTTGATTATTTTCAAGTGTTAAATAATGTATAAACTAGTTCAATATTACACAAAAAAGTGACAAAAAAACAATAACTTTGCGTATTAATTTATAAATTTTTAATGACCAAAAAGAAAATCAATACAGACGAGTTAATTGCTGTGATTATAAAAGGAATTGATAATGTTAAAGGAGACGACATTCAATTATTAGATTTAAGAGAAATCGAGAACACTGTTTGTGACTATTTCATCATTTGTTCAGGGAACTCAAACACGCAAGTAAATGCAATTTCTGGATCTGTCCAGAAAACGGTCTCTAAGGAAATCAAAGACAAACCATGGCATATTGAGGGTCAAAACAACTCTGAGTGGATTTTAATGGATTACGTAAATGTTGTTGTACATGTTTTTCAAAAACACATTCGCGAATTTTATGACATCGAAAGCCTCTGGGGTGATGCAAAAATTACTGAAATAAAATCTTAACAAACACATTTCATTTTTAAAATATGAGTGATTCGAATAAAGAAAATAAACCTAAATCCCCCAAAGCAAAATTTAGTTCATACTGGATTTATGGAGCAATTTTTATAGCCCTAATCGTATTTCAGTTTTTAAACTCTGATGCTTTAGCTTCCAAAAGTTTGTCTAAAAATAAATTTGAGGAAATTTTAAATGATAACGAAATTGAAAAGATTTTAGTTGTTAATAATACAACAGCTCAAATTTACCTAACCGAAGATGCATTAGCAAAAAGCAAATACAAAGAGTACAAAACAGGTACTTTTTATAGACCTGGCTCACCGATTTTTGAGTACAATTTTGGAGATCAACAAAATTTTGAAAATGAAGTTAGCAGCGCGAAAGAGAAATACAAATTGTCGGTGGACATGCGAAATGACAATCAGACCAGTATTGTTGAAAGTATCTTTAATTATTTACCTTTCATCTTGCTAATCGGAGTTTGGCTGTTTTTCATGAAAAGAATGTCTGGCGGCGGAGGTGCCGGTGGTGGTGGTCAAATTTTTAATATTGGAAAATCAAAAGCAAAACTTTTTGACAAAGACACCAAAGTAAAAACGACTTTTGAGAATGTAGCTGGATTGGAAGGTGCAAAAGAAGAGGTACAAGAAATCGTAGATTTCTTAAAAAATCCTGAAAAATACACTGCCTTAGGAGGAAAAATACCAAAAGGAGCTTTGCTAGTAGGACCTCCAGGAACTGGTAAAACACTTTTAGCAAAGGCGGTAGCTGGTGAAGCAGGCGTTCCTTTCTTTTCTTTGTCAGGATCTGATTTTGTAGAGATGTTTGTGGGTGTGGGAGCCTCTCGAGTGAGAGATTTGTTCAAGCAAGCACAACAAAAATCACCTTCTATTATTTTTATTGATGAAATTGATGCAATTGGTAGAGCTCGTGGAAAAAACAGCATGACCGGTGGGAATGACGAAAGGGAAAACACCTTGAATCAATTGCTAACAGAAATGGACGGTTTTGGAACCGATACCAATGTCATTGTTGTGGCGGCAACCAATAGAGCAGATGTTTTAGACAAAGCTTTAATGCGTGCAGGACGTTTTGATCGTCAAATTTATGTGGACTTACCAGACATTAATGAGCGGAAAGAAATTTTTGATGTGCATATAAAGCCCCTAAAATTAGGCGAAGATGTAAATGTAAGTTTTCTAGCACAACAAACTCCAGGTTTTTCGGGTGCAGACATTGCAAATATGTGTAATGAAGCGGCTTTAATAGCAGCAAGACAAGACAAAAAAGCAATAGAGCATCAAGACTTTCTGGATGCCGTTGATCGTATTGTGGGTGGACTAGAAAAGAAAAATAAAGTAATTACGCCCAAAGAGAAAAAAACAATTGCTTTTCATGAAGCTGGACACGCAACGGTGAGTTGGATGCTAGAACATGCTGCACCACTCGTTAAGGTAACTATTGTACCTAGAGGACAATCTTTAGGAGCTGCTTGGTACTTACCGGCAGAAAGGATGATTGTGCAAACAGAACAAATGTTGGATGAAATGTGTGCTACCTTAGGAGGAAGAGCTGCTGAGAAAATTATTTTTAATAAAATCTCAACAGGTGCATTAAGTGATTTAGAAAAAGTAACCAAACAAGCGAGAGCCATGGTTACCGTTTATGGCTTAAATGATGAAGTTGGAAACATTACCTATTACGATTCATCTGGAAATAATGCATTTGTAAAACCATACAGTGAAGAAACGGCAAAAACTATTGACAAAGAAATCTCTAAGATGATTGAAGCGCAATATGTAAGAGCTGTTGAGTTATTAAGTACTCACAAAGAGAAGTTGACCACTTTAGCAGAATTACTCTTAGAAAAAGAAGTAATTTTCAAAGATGATTTAGAAAAAATATTTGGAAAAAGACCTTTTGATGTTGAAAATCAACCTCTAAAGGAAGAAAAAATTGAAGAAGAAAAAGACGTCGCTATTTTACCAGTAGATGAAAATCCTGGCAAATAATCAAACGCTTTAATTTAGTAATGAATTTCCTTAAAAAACTACTCAACAGACAATCATTTGAAGAAGAGAAAACCAAAAGTCAAGAGGTTTCTTTATCTTTAGATGATCTGTTTGTACATAATTTTCTTTCTAAAGGGGGTAAGTTCCTATACTGTACAAATAAGAAAGAGGTAATTTCTAACTTAAAAAGCATTCTCGTTGAAAACAGTTGGGAACAAATTCAACTTTTGGACCCCACTCTTTTAAAGTACATCAATAAAGAGATAGAGACATCAGAAACAAACCAAAAATTACCGTTTTTTACTTCTTGCGAGCATCTAATTGCAGACAAAGGAGATATTCTTTTGTCTTCAAACCAATTGAAAAGTAAAAAAATTACTGAATTTTCTGAAAATTTTATTATTTACGCAAGCACAAGCCAGATTGTAAATGATACTGGCCAAGGACTAACAGGTATTAAAACAAGCTCTAAAAAAAACTTACCAACCAATATAAGCGCTATTAAAAATTATAGGCTCAAAAAAAATGATGATAATTTTTTAAACTATGGCAACAGTAATTCAAAAAACTTATATTTGCTGCTATTTGAAGATTTATAATATGCGCAACCTTTTAAGAAGGAGTTTATCTGGACTTATTTTCGTTTTTCTTTTTGTTTCCGCAATCCTTTATTCTAAAGAATCATTTGTAATTCTGACGGCTATTTTTGCAGGAATTTCAATTTGGGAATTTCACAAGATCATTCATTTTAAAAGTCTTGCATCCTACCTGTTTTTTGCTGCGGCTGTTTTCCTTTTATTAAAAAATTCTGACAACTATGCAGTAGTTGGTATTTTAGGAATTAATATTATCTCATCCCTTTTTTTAAGCTATCAATTAATTTCAAAAAAAGAAATTTCTTATCAGGATGATCGATCAAAAATGGGACTCACCATTCGATACATTGTGTTCTCTTTTTGTTTTTTAATTTTAATCCCTTTCCAAGGAGATCAATATAATGCAGCGACCATCTTAAGTATCTTACTCCTTATTTGGACGAATGATAGTTTTGCTTTTATTGTAGGTAAGAATTTCGGAAAAAGAAAACTGTTTGTTTCTATATCACCAAAAAAAACGATTGAAGGTTTTTTTGGCGGTCTCATATTCTCAATCGCTACAGGCTATCTCATCTCCATTTATGTAACAAACTACAGTTTAATAAACTGGATTGTAATTGCTGTAATCGTTTCGGTTATTGGTACCATTGGAGATTTAGTAGAATCAAAATTTAAAAGACAGGCTAACATAAAAGACAGTGGTACAATAATGCCAGGTCATGGAGGGATTTTAGACAGATTTGATAGTTTGTTATTTGTTGCTCCGTTTGTATATTTGTATATCAACTTTATAATATAATTCATGATTCGTTTTCACAAAGAAGGTTATAAGATTATTGTAGTTTCATTACTACTTAGTATTGCGGGGATTTTACTTTCAGAGAAATTTATTGAACTTGTGTGGGTAGTAAAGAGCATTCAGATTTTAATTCTAGCTTTTTTAATCATTATTTTGCAATTCTTTAGAAACCCTAGAAGAAACACGATACTTAATGAAAAGCATATTATAGCTCCTGTAGATGGTAAAGTTGTAGTAATAGAAGAAGTTGAGGAAACAGAATATTTTAAAGACAAAAGGTTACAAGTGTCTATTTTCATGTCTCCCATTAACGTACACGTTACTCGCTACGCAATGAGTGGTACTGTAAATTACAGCAAATACCATCCAGGGAAATATTTGGTTGCATGGCACCCTAAAGCTTCTACAGAAAATGAAAGAACTACCATCGTATTAGAGAATGGTTCTTTTGGTGAAATTCTATACCGTCAAATTGCTGGTGCATTGGCAAAGAGAATTGTAAACTACGCAAAAAAAGGAGATGAAATTGTGCAAGGTACCGATGCCGGCTTCATCAAATTTGGATCAAGAGTTGACCTTTTCTTACCTTTAGACACAAAACTTACTGTTAAGTTAGGTGATATTGTAAAAGGAGGAACACAAGTAATTGCAGAAAAAAAGTAAAATGTTAAATGATTTAGACAAAGAGTTTGTAGCAGCATTCGAGAGAATATCTTGTCTAAAAGAAGCCGTTGCCCCCGATATAATGCTTAAATTGTATGCTTTTAATAAGCAAGCCAATTTTGGAAATAATTTTTCTTTTAACAGTGGATCAGATGTAAGAAACGCTTTTAAATTTAATGCATGGATGCAATTAAAAGACATGACGCCCTCGGAAGCAAAGAAAGAATATATAAAATTAGCAAACACAATTATCAATCCTAAAAAATAATTCATGAAAAAATCAATCCTATTCAGTTTATTTTTATTTACCGTTATCTATTTTTCAGGATGTAAGACTGAAACAGCTCCAAAATCTTCTGCGAAGTTCTCTTTAAAAGAAGCTAAAAATAAGATTGGATGGACTGCTTATAAAACAACTGAAAAAATCCCTGTTAATGGGCAATTTAAAAAAGTAAATATCACCGCTAATGGAGATGGAAACACGATAAAAGAAGCAATTCACAATACTTCGTTTTCAATTCCTGTGAGTAGTATTTTTACAAAAGATAGCAGTAGGGATTATAAGATTAGAAAATTCTTTTTCAGCTTTATGGATACCTCTTTATTATCGGGCACCTTAGAGATTTTAACAGCTACATCTGGAATTGCAACAATTAAAATGAATGGTATTACAGACAAAGTTCCGTTTGAATATACAATTACTAACAACGTATTTTCAATGAAATCCACTATGGACATTAACAAATGGAATGCAAAAGCTGCAATAGCTTCCTTAAACAAGGTCTGTGAAGAACTTCACAAAGGAGCAGATGGTATTTCTAAAACTTGGGATGAAGTTACTTTAAACATCACTTCTACTTTCTAAGAAATCTCTTAAATCGAATAGGCTTTAAAAACGGGTAACATTAAGTGTGCATTTTCATAATGCAATGTTTTTTCATACACGAAAGACAATTGAGCTCTTGGATTATTCGCAAAATTTTCATCCGTTTTTATTTTTTCTTCTAAGGCCTTTTTTATCGCAGGATTTTTCCGTAGAAAATTTGCTGCGACCTCTTCAAATACATACCCAGAAAACCCTTCTTTTTGCTGTAAAATAGTATCGAAAAAATTCCAATTGAAGAAAGAATCAACCCCTTCTGCCTCTAGGGTTTCGATGAGATATCGAAGTCCATTTTGACGGATTGGTATGTACAAATCTCCCTTTCTAAAACGCATTCTTTTTTTAGTTTTCACAACAGTTGTATTATAGTGCAAATAATGCCCCTCATAGGCATTCGCTCTGGTCTTATAGTCTTTTATATGTTGTACCTCAACGACTATGGTGGTGTCTGTCTTAAAACGGGTAAATTCGATGTTATTATTTTGCAAACGAGTTACAACACGATGCCAACCTTGTTGTAAAATATAAGCTTTTGGGAGCTTAATCTCTTTGGTTGCAATGTAGTTGTTATAATAGTTTACTTCTTTTGTAAAAGGAAGCGTTCGATCGTAAAAAAGTCGCCTCCCATTGGTTACTTTACTTTCTAAAATAGTTGCTTCATAACCCTTAAAACGGAGAGTTGTAGGATGTTTCTTGTCTACTTTATAATGTAATGGGTATGTTTTATTCGCCACTATTTGAGCAACAGCCTTTTTTCTAAGGTTCTTAATTTCATTAGAATTTTTTTCGGTAAAATCTAACATTGAAAAAAGCAATTCGTAGGTTTGTTCAACACGAGTTTTATAAGGTTTTAGCATGTGAGTTTCGACCATCATGCCCAAGGTGTTAAAGAGTGTTGTGTACCCTGTTGAATATCTTGGTGAATCGTAAAACTGAGACCACCCTGCCTCTGGTGTAGTGCCCCAAACATTTACATAAGGCGTAATGTCAATCCCTTTTTCTTTTAAGGATTGCTCCAAAGAAGGACGCATTTGTGTTTCTAAAAACTCACCGAGATCTCCTCCCAATTTGTTGTGTTGTGTAAATAAATGGGTAATTGCATATTGATAATCCGCACCGTTACTCACGTGATTGTCGATAAAAACATCTGGATTGACAGTATGGAAAATCTCTGCAAATGCAGCTGAATTCTTAGTATCCTGTTTAATAAAATCTCTATTTAAATCAAAATTTCTTGCATTTCCACGAAAACCATATGCTTTAGGTCCGTTTTGGTTGGCTCTTGAATGGGTGTTTCTATTTAAGGCGCCACCAACATTATAAACAGGAATAATTGCAATAAGTGTGTTCTTATAATTCTTTTTCAAAGAATCGTTTTGAACAATATCTCTCAAGAAAAGCATCGAGGCATCAATTCCATCAGATTCTCCTGGATGAATTCCATTGTTAATTAAAAGCGTGTTTTTTTTTGAATTTCGAATTTCATCGATATTATAAATTCCCTCAGCACTATATACTACCAAGTGTAGCGGCTCACCTGCATCTGTTTGTCCGAAAGAAAAGAGGGAGATCTCATTATAGGCGTCTGCTAAAGCAGCATAAAAAGCAATTACATCTTTGTATTCAGGTGTTTCAGTACCTGCAGATCTTTCGAATAAGGTTTTAAATCCTGTTGCATTTTCTTTCTCTGAAACATCGCAAGAAAGGAGCAAAAAAAACGAAATGAAATAAACTATTTTTTTCATAATGTATTTAAAAATCAAAAGATGTAGTAATTAGAATGCTATATTCTCACCATTTTTGGTACCAGCTTCGTATAATCCCCGTCGTTTCGAATGACCTCTCGAACAATGGATGATGATATATAAGAAGTACTCGCTGCTGTTAATAAAAATATTGTTTCTACAGGGGCTAGATCTCGATTGGTGTGTGCAATTGCTTTTTCGAACTCAAAATCTGCTGGATTCCTTAAACCTCTTAAAATAAAGTCAACGTTATTTTTCATACAGAAATCAACCGTCAACCCTTTATAGGTGACCACCTTTACTTTTGGATTGCCTTTAAAACAATTTTCAATAAACTGCTTGCGTTCCGCTAAAGAAAACATGTATTCTTTTCCTGAATTAACACCAATTGCAATAATTAACTCATCAAATAAAGTAATACCTCTTTCTATGATGTCAACATGACCTAATGTAATAGGATCAAAGGACCCTGGGAAAATTGCTCTTTTCATATTCTTAGTTTAAAGCCGACTGAATGGCATTATCAAATAGTTGTTTTAAAGAAATACCTGCACATGCAGCTTGCTGTGGTAAGATACTTTCTTCTGTTAAACCAGGTACTGTATTAATTTCTAAAAAATAAGGCTCTCCTTTTACCAAAATAAATTCTGCTCTTGAAAAACCAGACAAATTGAGACTATGGTATACTTTTTTGGCGGTAAACACCACTTTTTCCTGTATTGCTGAGGAAAGTATTGCAGGGGTAATCTCGGTAGATTTTCCTTGGTATTTTGCTTCATAATCGAAGAAATCATTTTCTGTAACAATCTCTGTAATTGGCAATACTTTAAGGGCTTGCTGATATTGAATAACTCCAACTGAAACCTCTCTACCTTCCAAGAAAGATTCAATTAATATTTCAGAATCTTCTTTAAACGCCTTTTGAATCGCTGGCAACATCTCTGCTAGGTTGTGAGCTTTTGAAATACCAAAACTAGAACCTGCATTGTTTGGCTTTACAAAACAAGGCAAACCAACTTTAGCAATGATGGCATCAAGATCAATCTGAGACCCTTTGTTCAAATAATAAGAAGTTGCGGTTTTAATTCCATATTCTTTCACAACACTTAAGGTATCTCTTTTATTAAACGTAAGAGCCATTTGATATGGACTTGCAGATGTGTGCTTCAATCCTATTAATTTAAAATAGGCTAAAATGGCTCCATTTTCACCAGGATTTCCATGAATTGCATTGAAAACACAATCAAAAACTATTTTTTGGGTACCTAATAGAAAAGAAAAATCATTTTTATCGATCTGGTATTCTTTCCCGTTCGCATCTAAAGCCACCCATTTATTGTGTAAAATAAGCACTCGGAAAGGGCTATACTTTTCTTTGTCTAAATGCGTATAAACAACATTTCCGCTTTTTATAGAAATGTCAACTTCGGCTGAATAGCCACCCATTATTATGGCGATATTTTGTTTCATTTATGCTAAAAAAATAAAACAAATTTATCAAAATATAAATAGAAACAGCCACGTTTAGTTTTTATATCTTTGTTTGTTCTAAAAATCGAAAAATGGGTGTTATTCAGTTTCTAATTAGTAAGTCATTTTTAAAGCAATTATTAATTGCATTTGTGGGTTTGTTGCTTTTAGTTTTCGCATTAAAATTTTGGTTAAGCGTAACCACAAACCACAATCAAAAAATACAAGTACCAAACTTGGAAAAAATGTCGTTGGTGGAAGTAAGACAAAAGTTAACGGAATTAAATCTCGATTTAAAAGTAATGGATTCTGCTAGTTACAACCCCAATTACCCAAATAAATCAGTCATAGAACAATCCCCAAAAGCGGGTGACTTCGTAAAAGAAAAACGTAAAATTTACTTGGTTTTAAATCCTTCAAAGTATCGTTCTTTAGAGGTACCGGATTTAAATGGTCGTACAAAGAGACAAGCTACCACCGAATTAAAGTCAACTGGTTTTAATGTTGGAACTGAGTTTTCATATGTACCAGACATTGGGAAAGATGTTGTAAGGGGGTTGAAATTTAAGAATAGAAAAATAAAGATTGGAGATAAATTACCAAAAAATTCGACCATTGAGTTGATTTTAGGGGATGGCAAAGGAAATTAAATTTCAAGTACTTACCGAGGAATTATGCAAGAGAACAACGACCAAGAAATAGAAAATGAGGATTTATATGAGCACCATAAATTTGCAGCTAGTATAGGACAAGAGCCTTTACGAGTTGATAAATTTTTAATGAATTTCATAGAAAATGCGACGCGAAATAAAATTCAACAAGCGGCAAAAAATGGAAATATTTTAGTGAATGAAATTCCCGTAAAGCAAAATCATAAAGTAAAACCAAATGATGTTGTTAGAGTGCTCTTATCACATCCACCAGCAGAGCAATTGTTGATTGCAGAGGATTTACCGATTGATATCGTCTATGAAGATGATGCCGTTATTGTAGTCAATAAAAAAGCAGGAATGGTTGTACACCCTGGTCATGGAAATTACTCTGGAACTTTAGTGAACGGTTTAATTCACCATATCGAAAACTTACCTACAAATTCAAACGAACGCCCTGGACTCGTCCATCGAATTGACAAAGATACTAGTGGATTGTTGGTGGTTGCAAAAACAGAGGCTGCTTTGGCAAACTTATCAAAACAGTTTTTTGACAGAACCACGGAACGTCTGTATTATGCCCTAGTATGGGGGAATATCGATGAAGATGAAGGGCGTATTGAAGGAAATATTGGGCGCAGCTTAAAAAATCGATTACAAATGGATGTATTCCCTGAAGGTGATTTTGGAAAACATGCAGTCACCCATTTCAAAGTAATAGATCGGTTTATGTATGTTACCTTAGTACAATGTAAACTAGAAACAGGAAGAACCCATCAAATTAGAGCCCATTTCAAACACATTGGACACACCCTCTTTAATGATGAGCGTTATGGTGGAAATGACATCTTAAAAGGCACAACTTTTACCAAATACAAGCAGTTTGTCCAAAACTGTTTTAAAACATTGCCAAGACAAGCTTTGCATGCAAAAACATTAGGATTCACACATCCAACAACTGGAGAATTTATGCGTTTTAACTCTGAAATACCTGAAGACATTAAGGCTTGTTTAGACAAATGGAGGACCTATACAGTAAATTCTAAAGACGATCTTTAACAATAATTACCTAAGAATAAACGCCGTCAATACTGGCGTTTGTTTTTTAAGGATATTCCTTATTCTTTTAATACCATATCGATACAAATTACGGCTGCAAGAATTAAAATTCGCAAAGGATCTTCTTTTGAAACTTCTTTGTTAATTTCTAACATATAATTATCTGCACTGGTAAACATTTCCTTCCCCAATCCTGCCCATTTTTTACTTACATGACCGAGTTCTATATCGTCTTTCATAAATTTAAAATCCCAACGCGTCCACTTCCCTTTTAATTTGCACAAGATATTTTCTTGTGGATCCAGCACATTAAACTTCCCTCCTATTGAAAATAATTTTTGCTTGAACATTCCGATTAACTTATCTTTTTCGTCAAAAACCTCAACGTTGGAAACAAATATAGACACGCCTCGTTTTACGGTGAGCACTTTTGCTCCCTGAGGAGTCTTCACTTCCACATGAAAAGGAGTCATTCTTTTGTATTCTGAAAATCGTAATAACTTGGTGAAAAAACCAAGGCTCTCTTCACGACAAGACAGTATCATTTCTTGATTTTCTGGATTGTAGATGTCGTAATTATTTGCTGCTTTGAACATGCCGACATGTTCTTTTATAAAAAATAAGTTTTGATTTAAAGTTGGATGCATAGATGTTTGTTTCTTATGTATAGAACTCTTTTGAGAGCTCCTATTAATGTGTTGATTTAATCGACAACAACGTCCGATTTAGTTACTAAATAGAGAAACTGAAGACATTAGCAACAACCTGAATTTGGGTCACATTCATTTAGGTTCTTCGCCTCTGAAATGCTAATTCTTGTTTTTTCTTGTGGAATCCCACAAGCGTCTTTTGCCAGACAAGCGGTAAGTTTTGAGGTCAATAAAAAGTTTTTACCATCAAAGTCCAAACCATATTTTCCAATCGTTTCTTTTCCTTGATACTCGACTTCAACTTCCAAATCTGAAAACTCAAAAAGCTGCTCAGAACGTTCGATAATTTCCATTAATTTCTCAGGATGCAATCGATGATCATAATCATTTTCTTCCCATAATTGAAAGCCAATGAACTCTTCATTTCGAATTTTACCTCCACAATCAATGAAATTTTTTGTTATTTTCCCGACTTCAGTTACATGGAAATGACGGGCTACTAGTTGCCTATTTGGGAGCTGAAATGTAATCGTTTCTATGCTTTTTAAATGTTTCTTTATTGCTGATAGTTTCATCACAAATTTGGTATTTTATTGTTCGTTAAAGATACTGAAAAACAGAAAAAAATGAGACAGTCATCATCAATTTTATTGATATTAAAATTGATTATTTGAGTTTCAAAAACTTGAAATTATATCCTTGAAGTTGTACTTTTACAAAACAATAGATTATTTATGAAAATTATTATTTCTCCCGCAAAATCTTTAGACTTTGAGAGTAAGGCGCCAACAAGTTTGTTTACCCAACCTCAATTTTTGCCTCAATCAGAGAAGCTGCATAAAAAACTAAAGTCACTTTCAAAAAATAAAATTGGTGAGCTAATGAAGATTTCCGTTGCTTTGGCCGATTTAAATTATGAACGCAACCAACTTTGGGAAACTCCATTTACGCCAAAAAATGCAAAACAAGCAATTTATTCTTTTACAGGAGAGGTGTTTAGAGGCATTGACGTTCACTCTTTATCCGAAGAGAAAATACCTTTGTTACAGAATAGGTTACGGATTTTATCGGGTTTATATGGCTTATTGAAGCCGTTGGACTTGATCCAACCGTATCGATTGGAAATGGGTACAAGACTCAAGGTTGGCAAAACAGAAAATCTCTATACATTTTGGGGAGATACCTTGGCAAACAAATTGAACGAAGAACTACTAGAAGATGAGTTATTTATAAACCTAGCCAGTTCGGAGTATTTTAAATCAGTCAATCAAAAAGTATTAAAAGTACCAATGATTACGCCAGTCTTTAAAGAATTAAAAAATGGAGACTATAAAGTTATAATGACTTTTGCAAAAAAAGCTCGTGGACTCATGGTGCGGTATCTTCTAGAAAATAATATTACGACTATCGAGGGACTTAAAGGGTTTAATGGAGAGAACTATCGATTTTCTACAGCGCTCTCTTCAAAGACAGAACTCGTGTTTACTCGTTAATTTTTCATTTTAAACATCACCCAAGTGTGAGGAGCGGTAACTGCAAATAACAATACAAAGATAATGCTTGAAAATAAATGAACCTCAGGGATTATTTGATATAAGACAAGGAGTCCAAAAACACTTATCATCCAATAGATAAATGCTTTCTTAAAATAATTTACAACACTTTCTTTGGTAAGATCTCCATAGATAAAGGCAACTTGATTTAATAGTGAAGGAATGGAATGCCAAAATATAAAGTAAATAGCAAAGCCTAATATCAACGAAGAGGTTTTAAAGACTAAAGATAGAAGGCACAAATAAAAGAATTCTTTAAATAGCACACTTAACTGAATTTTCTTTGTTACATATAAATAGATACTTAAAATTAAGAGCACTGATAAAGAAATTGAAAAAGCATTGGCTATTTGAATTTTTGTAAAGGTAATTCCCGTAAGTTCTTGCATAATTTCATTTACCGCTGTTAATGAAACATAAAAAAGTATGGAGAATAGAAAAACACCATAGAACAGGTAAAAAATTAAGTTGAAAATTCGATTGACTTTTATCTTTTCTCCCAGATGTTCTTCTCCAAAATGATAAGAACTTAGTAAAATAAACAGAAGAATAGCAATAAAAGGACTGAATAAATAGATCAGCACACAAGCGATAATAATTGTCAGATAAACCAACAGGTGTTTTAAAAAAAACATCTTACTATTTTTACCTTTTGCCAAAATGAGTAAATCGTTTGCACCGTGCAATATTCCTAGAGATACGATCAATACAAAAGCGACAGAATCTTCAACAATATCGCCAAATTGGATGCTAAACCAAAACATGAAAAACGTAAAAAACATCATAAAATTTTGGTAATTCTTCATAATTATATTTAAGTAATTGTAAATTTAACAATTATTTCCTTATATTTGAAAAGTATTGGTGTTAAATCACTATATATTTTACTAACTTAAACTTATATATTATTATGAATTTACTAATGATTCAAGCGGCTGAAATTGTTACTGCAGCAAAAGACACAATAGCTAAGTCTACTGAGACTTTAGCTGCGTCAGTTGAGCCGGTAGCAAAAATGGCTAAAATGGCGAAAATGCCAACAGACGATTATGTTGGATTTACATTTTTTGTAGGATGTATGGCCATGATGGCTGCATCCGTGTTTTTCTTCTTTTCAATGAACAGTTTTGACAAGAAATGGAGAACCTCAATTCTTATTTCTGCTTTAATTACTTTCATAGCAGCAGTTCACTATTGGTACATGAGGGATTATTGGATTGGAACTTATGATGTTGCAACGAAAGTAGGAGATTCTCCAGTATTTTTCCGTTATGTAGACTGGGTTTTAACAGTACCGTTAATGTGTGTTGAATTTTACTTAATTCTAAAAGTAGCTGGTGCCAAAAAATCTATGATGTGGAGTTTAATCTTCTGGTCTGTTGTTATGCTTGTAACTGGTTATATAGGTGAAGCTATTGACAAACCTAACGCACAGATTTGGGGACTTCTATCTGGAGCTGCATACTTTAAAATTGTTTATGACATTTGGTTAGGATCTGCGAAGAAGTTAGCTGTTGAGGCTGGTGGATCTGTATTAAGTGCTCACAAAACTTTATGTTGGTTTGTATTAGTTGGATGGGCTATATACCCATTAGGATATATGGCAGGAACATCAACAGGTCAATGGTACTCTGATCTACTACCTAACTTAAATATGGATATTATCTATAATATTGGTGATGCAATTAACAAAATTGGATTTGGTTTGGTAATCTATAACTTAGCTGTTCAAAGTTCTAACAAATAGAGTATTTACTCAAAACTAAAAAACCAGGAGTTTCTACTCCTGGTTTTTTTTGTTTGAAACTTCCTTATAACAAATTAGCAGTCCACCATCCTAACAGTAACTGCCAAACCTCCCCTAGAAGTTTCTTTATAGTTTTTATTCATATCTTTAGCGGTCTCCCACATCGTGTCAATCACTTTATCCAACGGAACTTTCACCTCTTTTGGATCTGTTTCTAAAGCCATTTCTGCAGCATTTATCGCCTTTATTGCCCCCATTGCATTTCTTTCAATGCAGGGTATTTGTACCAAGCCACCAATTGGATCACAAGTCAAGCCTAGATGATGTTCCATGGCAATCTCTGCAGCAACTAAACATTGAGCTGGAGATCCGCCTAACAATTCAGTTAATGCTGCCGCTGCCATAGCTGAAGAAACCCCTATTTCTGCTTGACAGCCACCCATCGCAGCAGAAATTGTCGCATTTTTCTTAAAAATACTTCCAATTTCACCGGCCGTTAGTAAGAATTTTTTAATGTGTTCAAAATCTGCCTCATGGTTTTCTATTACCAGATAGTACATTAAAACAGCAGGAACTACCCCAGCACTTCCATTAGTTGGAGCCGTAACGACGCGACCTAAAGAGGCATTCACTTCATTTACTGAAAGTGCAAAACAACTTACCCATTTTAAAATTTCACGAAATTTTACTTCTGTACTCCTTATTGCCCTAATCCAATCTTCCGGATTTGTATATTGTGTATCTTTAATCAACTTGACATGGGTGTCAAAAGCACGCCTTTTTACAGAAAGCCCGCCAGGTAAAACACCTTTTGTATGACAACCTATATACATGCATTCTAGCATTGTAGTCCAAATACGATGCAATTCGTCATCAATTTTAGTTATAGAGTTTAACACCAATTCATTCTGAAGTACAATTTCAGAAATAGCTAAATTTTCTTGCTCGCAATACTGCTCTAATTTTACTGCACGGTTAATTGGATATGGAAAATTTTGTTTTGTTACTTCAATTTCATCTACCAACGAATCATCATCTTGAATGATAAATCCACCACCAATTGAATAATAGGTTTCTTTAGAAATAAGTTCCTTATTTTGAAATGCTGTAAATGTCATCCCGTTAGGATTTAAAGGAAGAAACTCTTTATTAAATTGAATGTTATCAATAGAAAAAGAGATCATTTTCTCATTATTCAAATACAATAATGAGCTGTCTTTAACAGCAGCTAAGATGGCATCAATCTCTTCAATTGGAATGAACTCAGGATCTGTTCCACTTAAACCTAGTAAGATTGCAGCATCTGTAGCATGTCCTTTCCCTGTTAATGATAAAGAACCATACAAATCCACTTTAACCTCATCAACCCACAAAAAACGACTTGATTCTTTTAATTTTGAGATCCATTGCTGCGCTGCTCTCCAAGGACCTAAGGTATGGGAACTTGAGGGCCCCACACCAATTTTAAGCATATCAAAAACACTAATAAATTGCGACATTGGTAATTAAAATTATATATTTTGTGTAAATGTATAAAATACAACAATAAAACCTAATTTTATTTGTGCTTATACTAAAAAATACTCAAAGCTACAGCCTCTTAAAAAAGTATAGAAAAATCATAATCAAAAAGGCAAACTAACATAAAAAAAATAGCCCTCGCGGGCTATTTTTAAAATACTATATAATTAAATTCTTTGAATTTTATAAAATATAAATTATTTGTTCTCGATTTTTAAATCCATATATTGAGCAGGTTTCTTCGCCCAGCTTAAAAACTTTTTTATTGGGAGAATCGAAAGCTGTACAATATCTCTAAACAAAGATAATCCAAGCGGAGCATAATAAGATCCAATAAGAATAAAAAGGAAACCTAAAAAGCCACCGTCACCAATACCAGCAACGATTGCAATAATCGGTGCAGTCACATAACTCATGAGAATGAATCCATCGATAAGAAAATCAATAGTAAAAGACTTCATAAATGACAAAAATGGCCATTGACTTTTAATCTTTGTAATATTGATCGACCCATTCGACTTCTGCTCTGAAAGTCTAACAACTGCCTTTTTCCACAAATCAAATGGAACAACAAACAAGAAATAAACAAAATAGTTGTAAAGAAAATGGAGTAATGCTTTAATAAAATGGTCTTTGAAATTTGTATTCATAATGTAATTAATTAGAGTTAGTTAAAAATTATTCATGTCAATAATACAAAAAAACTATTAAAAGATTACCAATTTTACAAAAATTAATTAAAAAAAATAAAGTAATAATGAAAAAAATACTGAATGACCAACTTTATTTCAGCAATTAGATAAAAAACCTAATGTAAAGCAATAATACAAAGAAAGATGTTATATGCCAAAATGACATTATTAAAACAAAATTGACTGGAATAACTGACATTTTACAATTAAAAAACAGTTGGCACACACTTTGAATGTAGGAAGATATTGAATTAAAAATGAATTTAATATAAAATAAATATTATGAGTAAAATTATAGGAATAGATTTAGGAACAACCAACTCTTGTGTGTCTGTGATGGAAGGAAATGAGCCAGTTGTAATTCCTAATTCAGAAGGAAAAAGAACAACTCCCTCAATCGTTGCATTTGTTGAAGATGGTGAGCGTAAAATTGGAGATCCTGCAAAAAGACAAGCAGTAACCAACCCTACCAAAACCGTATATTCTATCAAACGTTTTATGGGAAATAAATTCTCTGAATCTTCAAAAGAAGTAAAGAGAGTACCTTATAAAGTAGTCAAAGGAGACAATGATACACCAAGAGTAGACATTGATGGTCGTTTGTATACGCCACAAGAAGTTTCTGCAATGGTCTTACAGAAAATGAAAAAAACAGCTGAGGACTATTTAGGAGCGGATGTTTCAGAAGCTGTAATTACTGTACCAGCTTATTTTAACGATGCACAAAGACAAGCTACAAAAGAAGCAGGTGAAATTGCAGGATTAAAAGTAAGAAGAATTATAAATGAGCCAACCGCAGCTGCATTAGCCTACGGTTTAGACAAGTCTAGCGATGATAAGAAAATTGTTGTTTTTGATTTTGGTGGTGGAACACACGATGTTTCTATCTTAGAATTAGGAGATGGTGTATTTGAAGTATTGGCTACTGATGGAGACACACATTTAGGTGGAGATGATGTAGATGAGAAGATCATTAACTGGTTGGCTGAAGAATTTAAAGCGGACGAAAACATGGACTTAAGAGAAGATCCAATGTCTTTACAACGTTTAAAAGAAGCTGCTGAAAAAGCGAAGATTGAATTATCTAGCACTACATCTTCTGAAATTAACTTACCTTATATTACAGCTACTGCAAGCGGACCAAAACACTTGGTAAGAACTTTGTCTAGAGCTAAATTTGAGCAGTTGATTGACGATCTGGTAAAAAGAACTATTAAACCTTGTCAAACAGCATTAAAAAACGCTGATTTGACAATTTCAGATATTGATGAAATTGTTTTAGTTGGTGGTTCTACAAGAATCCCTGCAGTACAAGAAGCGGTAGAGAAATTCTTCGGAAAATCTCCAAGTAAAGGGGTAAACCCTGATGAAGTAGTAGCCTTAGGAGCTGCAATTCAAGGTGGAGTTTTATCTGGTGATGTAAAAGATGTATTATTATTAGACGTTACCCCTTTATCATTAGGAATTGAAACAATGGGGAATGTATTCACAAAGTTAATTGATGCAAACACAACCATACCTACAAAAAAATCTCAGGTATTCTCTACAGCAGTAGACAACCAACCCTCTGTAGAAATTCATGTTTTACAAGGAGAGAGAGCAATGGCGGCAGACAATAATACAATTGGACGTTTCCATTTAGATGGTTTACCTCCAGCACAAAGAGGAGTTCCTCAAGTTGAAGTAACTTTTGACATTGATGCCAATGGGATTATTAAAGTATCTGCTTTAGACAAAGGAACTAACAAATCTCATGAGATTAGAATTGAAGCATCTTCAGGATTATCTGAAGAAGAAATCGCTAAAATGAGACAAGAAGCAGAAGAAAATGCCGATGCTGATAAAGCTGCAAAAGAAACTGCAGAAAAAATCAATGAGGCAGATTCTATGATTTTCCAAACAGAAAAGCAATTAAAAGAATTTGGAGAAAAATTATCTGACGATAAAAAAGCACCGATCGAAGCAGCTTTAGTAGAACTTAAAGCAGCACACGAATCGAAAGATTTAGCACAAATTGATACTGCATTAGCAACCATCAACGAAGCTTGGAAAGCAGCATCTGAAGAGATGTATGCAGCACAAGGTGGCGCTGAAGGAGCAAATCCAGGAGCAGAGCAACAAGGTCAACCAGAAGCTGATGCGCAAGGAGACAATGTAGAAGATGTAGATTTTGAAGAAGTAAAGTAAGTAGAGATCAGATAACACTTTAAGTGTTATTAAGTGAATCGCTTCCTCCTATTTATCTGGAGAACCTTTAAAAGAATCATTCTTTAAAATAGCAAAAACGCAATCATTCATTTGATTGCGTTTTTTTTTATGCAATACACCAAAGGAGTCTCTTTATTTTCTATGCAATCTTTTCTTAAATTGTGAAATTGCTTCTGTATATTCGTGGTAACATTTTCATTGCATTTATAAAAATATTTTCTTGAAAGCCTACAATCAATCCAATTTCTTTAAACATACCTTTTGTGAATTTACACAAACAAACGATTTTTCTTTTCCAGAAAAAATAAATTATAAAAGTAAATCAGAGAGTCGTTACTTTTACACAGAAGAAGGTATTTATCGTAAATCAAACCATTGGGGAAGAGTTGCCAATTGTAGGTGGAAATTGATTGCTAAAGAAGACTACAAAAACCAAACAACCAGGATTGGCTTTGCCAAGTGGAATGATTTTTATCCTATTCATTCTAAAGAAAAGATATTTTTTATTGACATTAACTTTGATAAAAAAACGGCAGAAATCAAATCAAATCAGAAAACCTCTACCACCCATTTATTTAATTTCTCAGAAGCAATAAAAAGAAAAAAACAAATAACACATTTATTCAAAGAAAGCAAATGGGCAAACTATTTTGAACTAGATATTACTGCATTGCGATATGCAATTATTTCAGAATACATTCATTCTGATAAAACATTACAAGAAATTAAGAAAGCGCATTCCTAAAAAAATAAGATGAAAACAAATACGGCTATAAAACAAGTAGAAACATTAGCCCTTGCTGCTATTTCCTACAAAGGAAAAATAGAAGCTATTGGAGGAGTTTATGACCGACTCGTTCAATGGGCGGCTCCAAAAGGGTTGATCAATGAGCGCACAAAAATGGTTACTATTTATCATGACAGCCCCAAAACAACCGATCCAAGTGCCCTACGAATTAGCGCCTGCATTGTTTTAAACAAACCTATACCTGTTGAAGGAGAAATAACACGAAGAACTCTCGAAAGTACAAAATGTCTTGTTTCAAGCTTAGAAATTACCCCCGTAGAGTTTCAACAAGCTTGGGAAGCCTCATTTGCATGGATGCTTAAGTATGGGTATCAAAAATCAACAATAGCTCCGTTTGAAATTTACTACAACAATGCACAAGAGCATCCAGAAAATAAATTTATTGTAGATTTATGTATTCCTATTTTATAGAAAAAAATCGATAAAAAATTCAGAAACAACCCATATGAAAAAAATAATTTTAATAATTGCATTCATTTTTACTGGTTTTTTTACAACGAATGCACAAGAAGAAACATTTCAGATAACGGTTTTTATTAGTGGGTTAGATTCCAATGAAGGGCAAGTTTTAATTGCATTGCACAATGAGAAAGCGCAATTTCTAAAAACCGATTTTAAAAATGCAATCACAAAAATTACTGATAAAAAAGTGACCTATACTTTCAAAGAAATCCCCAAAGGAGAATATGCTATTGCTGTTTTTCACGACAAAAACAGCAATAAAAAAATGGATGTCAATTTCTTTGGAATTCCTAAAGAAGCTTACGGGTGCTCTAACAATGCAAAAGGGTTTATGGGCCCTCCAAAATACGAAGACGCAAAATTTATGTTAACAGCAAACAGCAGCATACGAATCGAGATTTAATCCGTTTTTAAAATGCTTTATAACACCCACTGTTATTTTTTTGAAAGTATCTTATCAATCAAGTCAAGTTTCGCTTTTTTGTCGTCACCAAACAACCATTGAAGCGTATTTTCCTCCCAGATTTGATCGTACTGTTGCTCATTAATAATCTGTCTATCTTTCGCCAAATCTAAAATTTTTCCAGGATAGGAAGATTGCGCATCACTCTCCATTTCTCCCAATGGATATGGATCATCCAACCCCATAATCACCTGACTAGAACCCTGTTTGTCAATCATTAATTTTAGAGAATCTGTATCGTGCACCAAAGTGTCGAAAAAGATATTTTTATGCCCCACCGCTTTTCTAGGGTGTGTTTTCCCTTCAAACAAATCCGGTCTTCCATCAAAACCTTGAATACGCCTTCCTAAATTCATCTGTGCCAATTGACCACCATGTGCAAAACAAGTTCTAATATTTTTAAATCGTTCTTGCATTCCGTTTAAAGTATAAAAATGATAAGCATCTCCACATTGTGCCAACATCCAGATTAGGTGAAAACGCCAATTGGTATTTTCTAACTTTATCATTTTATCTCCATCATAAGGATGAATTTCAATCGCCAATTTATACTTGTCTGCCAATTCAAAAATGCGATCATTTTCCTTATCAAAAACACAGCGCCATTGCCCAATAGAGTCCATAAAATGTGTTGGCAAGCACAGCACCTTCAAATCCAATTCTTCAACACAGCGTTCAATTTCATAAAGTGCTCCTTGAATAAAACCAGGATGTACAACAAAACCACAGGTAAACTTATCAGGATGATCATGCTGTACTTTTGCATTAAAATCATTTTGAAAACGCAATGCTTTTTTCATTTCTTCTAACCGCAAGCCGTTTCCATACAACTGAGAGAGATTCAAAACTACTGCATGATCCAACTTATTTTTTTCCATCCACAGCAACTTCTCATCTAAGAAAAAACTAGAGTCAGTAACTGGACGTTTCCATCCTTTTTGCAACATATGTTTTCGTTCATCATCTACCCAAAAAATCTCTTTGTCTTTCATAAACTGAGGAATTTGTTCTGGATAAGGCAATAAATGTGAATGTCCGTTTATACGTAGTTTTCGTTTTTCCATCTTGCTATCATTGACAGGCTTTTGCCTAGTGGTTTTTCATATATTTATATAATTCGTCCTTTTATTATGAAAGACGAAAGAGCACTGTTTTACTTTTTAAGGAGCTTTCATTTCGGTTCCACAAGCATCACAAGTACATTTTTGTTTGTTTGAATAAAATCCATCAAAAATAATCGGCATATCTGTTTCAATATTATCCAATGCGAATGCCTCTCTATACAATGCATTTCCACAGTTTTCACAATACCATTCTAACGCATCTAACATGCCTTCAGCCCGAGGGTATTCAATCACTAGACCAACAGTATTTTCCTTTCTTTGGGGTGAATGCGGCACTCTCGCAGGGAGTAAATAAATATCCCCTTCATTGATGGAAACATCAATCATCTTTCCATTTTTATCAATGATTTTTAAAACCATATCCCCTTCAACTTGATAAAAAAACTCTGGAGTTTCATTGTAATGATAATCTTTTCGATTGTTTGGGCCACCAACAACCATTACAATATATTCACCATGATCCCACACTTGTTTGTTTCCAACAGGTGGTTTTAATAAATGTCGATGTTCATCAATCCACTTTTTAAAATTTAAAGGCTGTACTAAATTCATTTTTTTATTTTTTTGTGCGCTCCCAAAAGGTCGGGCTTTCCATTAAATCTTTTTATGCATTCTCGCGAACAAGGGTGCTGCTAAAACCAACATAAAAAGGATAGCATTTCAATCTCTAACGCCAGAATTTTCTAAATTTACAAACTTTTTGTTCTTCCTCCATCAACGGGAACATTAATTCCATTAATAAAACTAGCTTTTTCACTTGCTAAAAAAACAATGGCACTGGCCACCTCTTCAGGTTTTGCGAATCGTTTTGCAGGTGAAGCATTTTTCATCGCGGTAGCAACCGCATCAAATGTACGTCCTGATTTCACTGCTTTATTGTGTATGATTTCTTTCAATCGCTCAGTTTCCGTAGCACCTGGCAATACGTTGTTTACTGTAATCCCAAATTCTCCCAACTCATTTGCCAATGTTTTAGACCAATTAGCTACGGCACCACGAATGGTATTCGACACACCTAAATCCGCTAAAGGCTGTTTTACAGAAGTTGAAATCACATTGATAATTCGACCAAAACATTGTGTTTTCATAAAAGGGACCAAATGTTGCACTAAAAGATGATTGCATTTTAAATGTTGCGTGAAGGCACTTTCAAATTCTTCTATTTTAGCTTCAAATATAGGCCCTCCAGCAGGTCCCCCTGTATTGTTTACCAAAATGTGAAATTGTAAATCGGAGTCCGCTAAGACCACTTTTAATTCCTCTGGCTTTGAAAAATCAGCAATTAAATAACCATGGCATTGATTTGAATTTGGCAACAGTGCAACTGTTTTTTTTAACTTTTCTTCATTTCTTGCAATAAGCGTCACATTTACACCCGCTTCCGCTAATAAAATAGCCGTTGCCAGTCCAATTCCTTGCGTACTTCCGCAAACCAATGCATTTTTGTTTTGTAAATTTAAATTCATCTTATAATTTATGTCTGGTCAAGCACAATCGCGACCTAATTTATATTTTGAAAACTATTTCCTCAGTGATGTACTTGATTCTTTTAGCAAATTTACCAGCACAAATAGACTTCATTTTCTAATTTATTCTTTATTCATATTGAATGCAAATATTTTTAGGTTCTGTAAAGAAACGCAGAGCTTCAAACCCACCCTCTCTTCCTACACCAGAATCTTTTTGTCCACCAAAGGGAGTTCTTAGATCACGCAACATCCAGCTATTTACCCAAACAATTCCAGTTTGTAATTCTTTCGAAAACTGAAGCGTTCTATTCAAGTTATTGGTCCATAAAGTAGCCGATAGACCATATCTTGATTCATTAGCTAAATGCAATGCCTCAGCATCTGAATTGAAAGGCATAATCGTAACCACTGGTCCAAAAATTTCTTCTTGATTTAATTTGCATTTATTATCAGCAACTTCAATAACCGTTGGCTGTAAATAGTACCCATGCTCACTCCCTTCTACAACAACTTTATTTCCTCCAAATAAAATGACGCCACCTTCATCCGCTGCAATATCAATATAGAATTTTACTTTTTCTAAATGTGCTTTCGAAACCAACGCACCGATATTTATATTTTCTGCCGATGGATTTCCTACTATTAAATCAGAAACTCTTTGAACAAAGTCATTTTTAAATTGCGCATAGATGGTTTTTTCCACTAAAATTCTACTACCACATAAACAAATCTGACCTTGGTTTGTAAATGATGAACGCACTGTTGCTGCCATCATTTTTTCATAATTACAATCTTGAAAAATAATATTTGGGTTTTTTCCTCCCAACTCTAAAGATAGTTTTTTAAACATTGGTGCTGCAATTCTGGCAATTTGAGCTCCCGTTTCTGTTCCGCCTGTAAATGAAATTGCTTTGATATTGGGATGTGATACAATGGCTTTCCCAGTAGTATTTCCCAATCCGTGAACAATATTTAAAACCCCCTTTGGGAGTCCGGCTTCATTACAAATGTCTCCCAATAAAAAGGCGGTCATGGGAGTAATTTCACTTGGCTTTGCAACCACACAGTTTCCTGCGGCAATTGCAGGTGCTATTTTCCATGTGAATAAATACAAGGGTAAATTCCATGGAGAAATGCACCCCACCACACCAAGCGGTTGCCGCAATGTAAAATTTACAGCATGCATTCCAATACTTTCATGTGCTTCCGATGAAAACTGTGTAATTGCATTGGCAAAAAATTGAAAATTTGCTGCAGCTCTCGGAATATCAATCTCCGTAGCTAAGCCAATTGGTTTTCCATTATCTTTAGATTCTGCTGCTGCTAAAAGATGAATTTTGTCAAGAATTAAGTTGGCGATCTTTATAAGAATTTCACTTCTTTCAACAACAGTCGTTTGACGCCAGCTTAAAAAAGCGGTTGCAGCTGCTTGGTAGGCTTTCTCTACATCTTCAATCGATGAGTTTGGAGTTTGTCCATACACTTCTCCAATTGCAGGATTGTAATTCTCCAACCAATCGTCTTGTATTGGGTTTACAAATTCTCCGTTAATGTAGTTTTGTATTTTCATATTGTTTGTCTTAAAAGCGGTCTTATTCATAGCTCGCAATAGAAATCATAATAATGGCTATGCTTTTTTATAGGCTGTAACTTTAATCTCCACCACCAAATCTGGATGCGGCAATTGATGAACTGCAACGGTGGTTCTTGTAGGCCCTGTTTCTTTGTCAAAAAATTCAGCATAGGTTTTGTTATATTCTGCAAAATCATTCATATTTACTAAAAAGGTCGAAACGTCTACTACATCTTTGATACTTGCACCAACAGACTGCAAATTTTTATCAATATTTTGTAAAACTGCTCTAGTTTGGGTTGCTATATTGAGATGCTTGGTCCCCATTTCATCAATAATATCAACCCCTGCAATGGTATTGTCTGCTCTTCTGGAACTGGTTCCCGATACAAAAATAAAATCTCCGACTACTTTTACGTGTGGATATGCGCCTCTTGGTGTTACTTTTTTTTCTGACATATTATAAAGTTGCTAGTTCTAATAATTTTAATGTGGTTCTTAAATTTCTTGTTGTTGCTATTACATTGAGTTTTTTCTCAATACGCGTATTTGTTAATTTTGTTCTTGCAAACCCTGTTGGAGTGTAAATACACAATATCTCCATTAATTTTATATTGATCTTCTCCAAGAGATTGAATTGCAATGTTCGTTTCTTTTGAAGTTGCATTCAAAAAAGTAAAGGCCACTATTTTTTCATTTTCAAGGGAGAAAGGATAATTTTCAACGAGCTGACTCCATTGTGCAACAGTTCTCGCCAATATAGGCACTTCAATCCCAAAGGTATCTTGAATCCCTTTTCTTATTTTTTGACACACAATGGAAGCCGTTTCTTCTGAATCTAAAACAATATTACCACTTTGAATATAGGTGTGCACATTTGTAAAATTAAGCTCCTTTAATAGCCCTCGCAATGCCTCCATCTGAATTTTATTTTTCCCCGATACATTGATGCCCCGTAATAAAATGATGTATTTTTTCATTTATATTTCATTATGATACTCCACTTCTAAAATCAAATTTGTTTCTTTAACAACCCTATTTAGTATCTCCTCTAGTGCTTCATTTGTCGGATTAGGAGTTATCTGTATTGCTTTGTTTGAAATTAATCGCAGCAATGCCTTGTCTTGTGCTCTTCCTCTTTTCATGGCTTCATCATACCCAATATTTGCATTAAAAGTAACCAACGAATATTTAGAGGCATATTGGGTTGGAAATCTTTTTTCCAATGCCATTTCGATCGTTCTTTTTTCTTTAAACAATGGATTAGCGACATGATTTTTCATTTCATGAAAATTATCTAAGGCCAAGTCTGCAATAGCATCTGTATCGTGTTTTCTTGCTTTTTCATAGGCTTTAAAAACAACTCCCCAATCTAACTTTCCGTTTGGAAGTTGTGCTGTATTTTGTGTTAAAATTTCATCCAAAACAACAACATCCTCAAAAGAAGCATTCATTCCTTGCCCATAAAAAGGGACAATCGCGTGCGACGAATCACCAATTAACAGGGTGTTTTGCTGATAACTCCATGGCGAACATTTGATGGTGCCCAATGGTCCAGTTGGGTTGTTGATAAACTCTTCTTTTATATTGGGAATTAATGCCAAGGCATCTGGAAATTCTTTCTCAAAAAATGTGGTAATCTTTTCTTCAGTAATCAGGTTTTCAAAATTGAATTCACCTTCGTCATAACTTAAAAAAAGTGTCACCGTAAAACTTCCATCTCTATTTGGCAATGCAATGAGCATAAAATCTCCTCGAGGCCAAATATGCAAATGCCCTTTACTAATTTGGTGATTTCCATTTTCATCTGCAGGAATCTCCAATTCTTTGTACCCATGGTTTAAATAGTTTTGAGAATAACTGAACAAAAAATTACGTTCAGATACATAGCTTTTTCGCAAAGAAGAACCCGCCCCATCTGCGCCAAAAATAACATCGGCCTCAATCGTAAAATCTGTATCTGTTTCAGCATCCACAAAATGAGCAACCCTGTTTACAATATCTATATGTGCACACTTTTTATTAAAATAAAGGGAAACATTTTCATGTTGTTCTGCTTCCGTTAATAGAATCCCATTTAAATCTCCTCTAGAAATAGAGTTGATGTATTCTCCATCTCTTCCAGAGTAATTCGATGCAAATGTATTTCCCGCTGCATCATGCATGAGGCGTCCATACATTGGAATACAAATTTCTTTTGCAACTGCTTCTAAACCGCATAATCGCAAGGCCTTTAACCCTCTGTCTGACAAAGCTAAATTGATAGATCTTCCTGCAGAAACAGCAGTTTTCCGTAAATCTGGACGGCTTTCATAAACAGCTACCTTATGCCCTCTTTGTGCAAAACGCAAAGCCAATAAAGAACCACAAAGTCCAGCTCCAATAATTACTATTTTATCTTTCTTTTGCATCTTTTCTAGTTTTCTTTCTACCAGCTTTTGAGCAGTATAAAAAATTAGGTTTCTTAGCTCAGGAGGCCTTATTACTATTTTTTTAACAGTTCTTTTAAAATAGAAACCATTCGATACACCGCTTCAAACGACGTATAAAATGGTACTGGTGCACATCGAATTACATCAGGCTCTCTCCAATCGGTAATAACGTTTTGTGCTGTTAATTTCTTATGTAAATTTTTATCCGAGTTCTTTACTTGAATTGATATTTGACAACCGCGCTCCTTTGGATTGGATGGCGTAATGATTGTGATCTCTTCAGAGTCAATTTCATTGATTAAAAACTCAAAATAACCAGTGAGTTTTAGGGATTTTTCCCGCAATGCATCCATACCGACCTCATCAAACAAATCTAAGGAAGCTTTAATAGCTGCCATGGAGAGTATGGGTGGATTTGACAATTGCCATCCTTCTGCACCTTTCATCACATCAAAGGGTTGACGCATGTTAAAACGCGTTGCTTTATTATGATTCCACCAACCAGCAAAACGAGGTAAGTCTTTATTTTTTGCATGTTTTTCATGCACAAACAAACCTGCCAAGCTTCCAGGTCCTGAATTTAAGTATTTGTAGGTACACCAAGCCGCAAAGTCCACATTTGAATCGTGTAAATTGGGTTGAATGTTTCCTGCACCATGCGCTAAATCAATACCAACAACACAGTTTTTTGAATGCCCAATGGCGGCGATTTTTTTAAGATCTAAAAACTGTCCTGTATAATAATTAACCCCTCCTATTAAGAGCAGTGCAATTTCGTCACCCTGTTCTGAAACGATGGCTTCTAAATCAGCTATATTTAAAAGGTCTTCTCCTTTTCGAGGTCTCCATTCAATAAGATCGGCATCGGAATACCCATGAAATTTTAATTGAGATGCTACGGCATAACGGTCTGAAGGAAACGCATCACTTTCAATAAGTATTTTATATTTTGTTTTTGTAGGCCTATAAAAAGAAACCATTAATAAATGAAGATTGGTGGTTAAAGTATTCATCACCACAACTTCAATGGGTTTGGCACCAACAATTTTCGCCATTTTATCGGTTAATAATTCGTGATAATCCAACCACGGATTCTTTGCTTCAAAATGACCTTCTACGCCCAGATTGGCCCAATCTTCTAATTCTTGCTGAATGTACTTTTTTGTGGTTTTTGGCTGTAAGCCCAAAGAGTTTCCCGTAAAATACAACCACTCATCTCCTTTTTTATCCTTTGGGATATGAAATAGATTTCGTAAAGAAGAAAGAATGTCTAATTTATCTTGTTCTTTTGCGAACTCTAAAGTGTTGAAATAATGCATAAAAAAAGGATTGTCTTCAAATATAAAACAATCCTATTTTTTATTACTCTAAATTAATTATAATTTCTTGTGTATTTTTGTTTTTCTTTCAAGTAAATTGCTTCAGATACCTCATTAATTTTAAATTTCGTCTTTAATGTAATTCTTTTTCCAATCTTTTGTTGAAAGACTTCAAAATGAAGATGCGGCCCCGAAGACCAACCAATATTACCGCTTTTTGCGATCCGTTGCCCTTTGGCGACTGTGTCGCCAACCTCAACAATAGCACCGTTGGTATCGATATGCAAATAGTTTGAAAAAGTACTATCTGAATGATATATTAATATTGAATTGTTATACTTAGCACATTCTTTTTGATAACAGGTTATTGTATTCTTTTCTATTACTTTTACAACAACACCTTCTCGGGCTGCATGAATTGGGGTTCCTATTGGCATTGAAAAATCTAATGCATTCTTATTTTGGTGGGTTCTTGTTCCATGATATCCCTGATACAATATAAAGGTACTCTTATTTTTATAAGGAAGGTTGTAGACATAATTTTGGTCATAGCGATCTTTCAAACTATTTCCATAATTGAATCGAGTGGTACTGCTAAAACTATAGCTGCCTGAGAATTTTGACTTTAATTTCGTAATCAAATAATTTCTAGCTCTTGCTGGAATCACAAAAATTTTATGATTCCCTCTGGACGAAGACATATTGTTTAACTCGAAATCTACTTTCACCGAAACTGGACAATACTCCTCATTGTCTGCCAAAAACTTAAACCCTTTTTCAATTTTTTCTGAATAGGTTTTTAGCTTAATTTGTCCATGAAGATTCAATGTAAAGAGGAACAAAAGAAGAATTATTTTTATTGAAATTCTTTTCGTCATACCATTACTTTTTAGGTACTAATATAGTACTCTAAATTTAATAGTCCCCTCTACGGCTCTCAATTTATTGAGTACATCTTGGTTGTACTCTTTGTCTAGGTCTGAAATTACATAGCCTACTTTATCATCTGTGGACAAGTATTGACCGGTAATGTTCATATCAAATTTCGCTAAGACTTTATTGATTTCTGCCATGACGCCTGGAACATTTTTGTGGATGTGTAAAAAGCGATGTGCTTTGGTTTGTCTTGGCAAACGTATGTTTGGAAAGTTTACCGCATCTACCGTGTTTCCTGAATTGATGTAGGCCATCATTTTATTGGGTACAAAATCGGCGATATCTTTTTGAGCCTCTTCGGTACTTCCCCCCACATGCGGTGTTAAAATCACATTGTTCAATCCCTTTAATTCTGTTGTAAACTCACCATTTTTGGCAGGTTCTTCTGGATATACATCTACAGCAGCACCAGATATTTTACCAGACAGTAAGGCATCTTTTAAAGCTAAAATATCCACAACAAAACCTCGAGATAGATTCACGAAAACTGCGCCCTCTTTCATCTGAGAAATTTCTTTCTTTCCAAAGAAGTTTTTGTTAGCAGCATTGTCATCAATATGGAGCGTAACTACATCTGAAATCGCTAGCAACTCTGATAAATCAGTGACTTTCGTAGCGTTACCAAGCGCCAACTTATCTTCGATATCATAGTAAAACACATGCATTCCAAGCGCCTCTGCTAAAATTGATAATTGTTTTCCAATGTTTCCATAGCCTACAATTCCCAATTTTTTTCCTCGCACTTCTTTAGAACCTTGCGCGGTTTTGTTCCATTGTCCATTATGCAATTCGGTACTTCTTTGAAAAACACTACGCATTAACATAATGATTTCTCCAATGGCCAATTCAACTACCGATCGCGTATTGCTGTAGGGTGCGTTAAAAACTACAATTCCGTTTTCTTTACAAGCTTCTAAATCGATTTGTTTGGTGCCAATACAAAAAGCACCAACTGTCATTAATTTTTCTGCTGCTGCAATTACTTTTTTAGTCACTTTTGTTTTAGAGCGAATACCCAAAACATGAACATCTTTTATTTTTTCGATCAATTCCTCTTCAGACAAACTTCGTGCTACAGTTTCGACTGAAAAACCATCTTTTGATAATTTATCAAAAGCATCTGGATGCACATTTTCTAATAAGAGTATTTTAATTCGATTCTTTGGATAAGAAATATTTCTTGGCAATTTATTCACGTATAAAAATTCATCTAAATTTGGCGCTATATAATCTGCATTTTCGGTAGTTTTTTCTCTCGAAATATTTTCTGTATAAGCAAAAAAGGTATCGGCAACTCCTGCTTCACGAGTAACATAATCACTGTAACCATCACCAATCACCTGTATTTCTCCGGATAAATTCATGTCTTTTAAGCATTCTATTTTACCGTTATGTTGCGACAAGGGGTTCGTTACATCAAAACCAACAATTTCTCCATCGGCTGCAAATTCAAAGGTGTTTGCAAAAACCCTTTCGGTGGGAATATTGTATTCAGCAACTATCGGGTCGATAAACTCTTTAAAGCCACAAGAAATGACATATATATCATTTGCATAGGCTTCGAAAAAAGCTTTGTTGCTTTCGATAGATTTGGAAACTTGTTTTTTTAACGCTTCAATTAAAGGATTTAAATCCGATTTGTTCGCTTTCAGCAATTGAATTCTTTTTTCTAAAGAGGTTGTAAAAGAGATTTCACCATCGATTCCTAAATTGGTAATATCAATGATTTCTTGGATAATGGCATCCTTTCTAGGGTTATTTGCCAGTGTAATTTCAGCTAAAATATCCAACGCTTCTACCTTGGTTAAAGTGCTGTCAAAATCGAAAATATAATTTCTTTTTACTAAATCCATCTCTTAAACTTTGCTTGTGAATTAAGTGGGTAAATTTACAAAGTTAAAAGTCGATATAGAAGTCTTTTTTAAGTTTTGTTATATCTATTCTATTTGTTAACAATTACCTTGAAGTTGATAAAAAAAGTCAGAATAATGTCTAATAATTACGGAATCCCAAAAGAAGTACCCACCAAAGTATGGGTAGCAACTCTACCCAAAAAGAACTGTAGTATTTAGATTGCTCTTTTTGAGCACGCATTAAAAAAATAGTCACCAAAAAGAAGAAGCCTAAAAAACTGTTTTTTGAATCAATTTCTAGTTGCATACAGTATTCAATTACCAGAGAAATGATCATTAAAACCAACCCCAATCTCTTTGTTTTCTCGATGCCTATTTTTTTAGGAATCGTTTGAAGAGAAATGGCATCATATTGTACATCTCTAATGTCAAATGGCAATACTAAAACTACAACAATTAAAAAACGCTGAAGCACAAAAAGTAGGAGCGTAAAATCCAGTTCCTTTCCAGCATCAAATACAGGAATAAAAACCGTAAAGCCACACCAAACAAAAGCAACAACCGTAATTTTCAAGTAGCTAAACGTGCGTAAACTCTTTTGAAACCCACTCAAAAAGGGCACAGCATATAATATTGTGATTACTCCAAACGGAATACATAACAATACGGTTGGAATAGCCAGCAAATACCCATAATAGCAAAGGAGTAAAAAACAGCAAAAGGAGAAAAACTGTATTGCTTTTAACGTGGTTGTCAAACTTCGATGATGCAATTTTGCAACGCCAGCATACTTCACAAAATTATATCCAGTAATGGTTCCAAAAAAGAGGCAATAATTTAAAGAATCATTCGCAGGCAAACCAAAATAAATTTCCGTAATTTTTACAAAGCTAAAAACTGCTAATGCAACGTGTATGCTTGCATTCAAATAAAAATCAAACAGAATTCTAAACCATTTCATTTGCCAAAAATAAGCTTTCTGTTTATAACCTTAATATTTAGTTAATAATTTCATGTTTTTTATCGATTTTGTATTCCTAAAGTAACTGTTTTATTGCTTATTTTTGATCCGTAAAAAATCACTTTGATTTTTTGTGAAAAACGCAACAAAAAACGCTAAAAATAAGTCATAACAAAACTTTATTTTATGAATACAAATTCATTTCAAAGAAGACATATTGGTCCAAATACAAAGGAACAAGATGAAATGTTAGCCACCATAAAGGCAGCAAACTTAGAGCAGTTAATTTCAGAAACGGTTCCAGATAACATTCGCCTAAAAAACGAATTGGATTTAGCACCTGCCCTAAGCGAATATGAGTACTTAGCTCATATTAAGAAGCTTTCAGAAAAAAACAAAGTATTTAAAAGTTATATCGGCTTAGGGTATCATGAAGCCATTGTACCCAGTGTGATTCAGCGCAATATTTTAGAAAACCCGGGTTGGTATACCGCCTACACACCTTATCAAGCAGAAATTGCACAAGGAAGACTAGAAGCCTTGCTCAATTATCAAACGATGATTTGTGATTTAACAGGCATGGAATTAGCAAATGCATCGCTATTAGATGAAGCTACTGCAGCTGCAGAAGCAATGGCCTTGTTGTATGACGTACGAGAACGTTCAAAGAAAAAAGAAGGTGCAAACAAGTTTTTTGTTTCTAATGAAATTCTACCTCAAACACGCTCATTACTACAAACCCGTTCATCTCCTATTGGAATTGAATTGGTGATTGGAAATCATGAAGATTTTGATTTTTCTGATGCCTTTTTTGGCGCTATTTTGCAATATCCTGGAAAATATGGCCAAATTTTTGATTATGAAAACTTCGTTTCAAAAGCGAATGAAAACAATATAAAAGTAGCCGTTGCTGCAGATATTTTATCCTTAGTAAAATTAAAAGCACCAGGAGAATTTGGGGCCGCTGTGGTCGTGGGTACCTCACAACGTTTTGGAATTCCGTTAGGTTACGGAGGACCCCACGCAGCTTACTTTGCAACCAAAGAAGCTTACAAAAGAAGTATTCCTGGAAGAATCATTGGGGTCACGAAAGATAAAAACGGAAAAAGAGCTTTAAGAATGGCGTTGCAAACAAGAGAGCAGCACATTAAACGTGAAAAAGCAACTTCAAATATTTGTACTGCTCAAGTTTTATTGGCTGTTATGGCTGGAATGTATGCGGTATATCACGGAAAAGAGGGACTTCAGTTCATCGCCGACAGAGTTCATCAACAAACAACAATTCTTTCAGGAGCCATTACAAAGCTTGGCTTTAAGCAATTAAACAACGCTTACTTTGACACACTGCTCATCGAGGTAGAAGCAGAAAAATTAAAAGTAGTTGCGGAAGCAAACCAAATTAATTTTAATTATATCGATGCAAATCATGTTGCTATTTCGATCAATGAAACTGTAGGAATGAAAGAACTAAAAGCAATAGTTCATTGTTTTGAAGAAGCTTTCAGTTTACAAGCAAAAGAATTCCCTAAATCGGTTCCAGTAATTGCAGAAAACACCAAAAGAAATACCCCGTTTTTAGAAAATAAAATTTTTAATACGTATCAATCTGAAACAGACATGATGCGCTATATCAAAAGATTAGAACGAAAGGATTTGGCTTTAAATCACTCCATGATTTCGCTAGGTTCGTGTACGATGAAATTAAATGCCGCCTCAGAAATGCTACCTTTAAGCAATCCACAATGGGGAAACATTCACCCATTTGTACCCTTAAATCAAGCAGAAGGATATCAGGAAGTATTAAAGAAATTAGAGCAGCAATTAAATATTGTAACGGGTTTTGCTGGGACCTCTTTACAACCAAATTCTGGAGCACAAGGAGAATTTGCAGGTCTGATGACCATAAGAGCCTATCACTTAGCCAACGGAGATGCTCATCGAAATATCTGCATCATCCCTGCTTCTGCACACGGAACAAATCCTGCTTCTGCTGTGATGGCGGGTATGAAAGTAATTGTGACCAAAACTGCAGAAAATGGAAATATTGATGTAGACGACTTGCGTGAAAAAGCCATATTTCATTCTGACAATTTAGCTGCATTAATGGTAACCTATCCATCTACGCACGGTGTTTTTGAGAGTGAAATTCAGGAAATTACTAAAATCATTCATGAGCACGGTGGACAAGTTTACATGGACGGAGCCAACATGAATGCACAAGTAGGGTTGACAAATCCGGCAACTATTGGAGCAGATGTTTGTCACTTAAATCTTCACAAGACCTTTGCCATTCCACACGGAGGAGGAGGCCCTGGAGTAGGACCTATTTGTGTTGCACCTCAATTAGTACCCTTTTTACCTTCAAATCCGATGATAAAAACAGGTGGAGAAAAAGCAATTACAGCCATTTCTGCAGCACCTTGGGGTTCTGCTTTAGCTTGTTTAATTTCCTATGGATACATTACAATGTTAGGTGCAAAAGGATTGACAGATTCCACAAAAATGGCCATCCTAAACGCCAACTACATCAAAGAACGCTTGGACAATCACTACCCTACCTTATACACGGGTGAAAAAGGGCGTGCTGCGCACGAAATGATTATAGATTGTCGTGATTTTAAACAAAACGGCATTGAAGTCGTAGACATTGCAAAACGTTTAATGGATTATGGTTTTCATGCACCAACAGTTTCTTTTCCAGTAGGAGGAACAATGATGATAGAACCTACAGAATCTGAGAGTATTGCAGAACTAGATCGTTTTTGTGATGCCATGATTTCGATCCGTGAAGAAATTAAAAACGCAACAAAAGAAGATGACAACAATCCTTTGAAAAATGCACCACACACTCAAGAAATGTTGACGGCCGATGTTTGGGAGTTTCCATACACAAGAAAGCAAGCAGCCTTTCCATTAGACTATATTGCGGAGAATAAATTTTGGCCAACTGTCCGAAGAGTAGATGACGCTTTTGGTGACCGAAACTTAATTTGCTCTTGCAACCCGATTGAAGATTATATGTAGCCCATAAAATCTTCAAGGAAATACTCTAAAACCGTTTCATTTATGAAACGGTTTTTTTCGTTCCTAATTTGTGCTTGCGCCACCAAATGTTCAGCACAAAAAAAACTCTAACAAATGAATGTTAGAGTTTGTATTTTTCAAAAGTATAAAAAGATTACTTTTTATGCTTTGCGTATTTGCTTTTAAATTTATCGATACGACCTGCTGCATCAATTAGTTTAGATTTACCAGTGTAAAATGGGTGAGATGTTCTTGAGATCTCTAATTTTACTAAAGGATACTCTACACCATCAACTTCTAAAGTTTCTTTAGTGTCTGCAGTAGAACGCGTTATAAATACATCTCCATTAGACATATCTTTAAAAGCCATCATTCTGTAATTTTCTGGATGAATTCCTTTTCTCATTGTATATAATTTTAATACTTTAATGTTATGTTTGCAATAGTAAAATTGGTAAGGCTCTACTAGATCTCTAAATAACTGTTATCCGCTATTTTGAGGATGCAAATTTAACGTTATTTTTCAATTTACAAATAAATAAATTGTTTTTATTTGATATCTTAGAGCTTTAAAGTACAATTACGGGGATTTGACAGATTAAAAAATGTTTTTTGACCTCTTTTTTTTAATATTTACAGAACAAAAACACTGAAATTTTTATCTCAAATGAAAAATTATTCGATTCTTATCACTCTTTCTATACTTTTATTGCTGATTACTGCATGCTCGGAAACCTATAAATTTACACTAGAAACTCCTAAAACAGTTGCCATAAATGAGATTGCTACTTTTAAAGTATCAGAAAGGAACAATCAACCCATTGATAGCGTTCAGTTTTTTGTGAATGGCAAACAAATTCCTGCAACCAATCTCATGGCAACATACAATACCTCGGGTTTAGGTTTTGGAAGACATTTTGTGGTGGCTTTGAGTTTCTACCCGGGAAAAACAACTAAATCGAGAGGTTCTTTTGAAATTTTCCCTACAGAAAAGGCGACCATCTATGGATATAAAATTATCAATACCTACCCGCATGACAGCACCGCATATACACAAGGTTTAGAATATTACAACGGCTTCTTATATGAAACTACAGGACGAAGAGGGCAATCTTCATTAAGAAAAGTTGAAATCACAACTGGAAAGGTTTTACAAAAAATTGCATTAGCTAATAAATATTTTGGTGAAGGAATGACCATTATTAATGACAAAATTCATTGGTTGACCTGGCAAAATAAAAAGGGATTTACCTATGATTTGGAAACTTTTAAACAAGAAAAGACCTTTAAGTATGGTGAAAGTAAAGAAGGTTGGGGATTAACTCACAACGAAACCGAACTGATAAAATCTGATGGAAGCCATAAAATTTGGTTTTTAGACCCAGAAACTCATAAAGAGAAACGTTCAATTCAAGTATATACGAAAGGACGCGCCTTGGACAATTTAAATGAATTGGAATTCATAGACGGTAAAATCTATGCAAATAAATACCTCAACAGCGCCATTATCATTATCAATCCAGAAACAGGCGTTGCAGAAGGAATTGTAAACTTGAAAGGCCTGACAAAAGAAATGCAGAAAACTCAAAAATTGAAGCCCGAAGATGAAGTTTTAAATGGGATTGCTTATGATACTAAAAATAAGCGGCTTTTTGTTACCGGTAAAAACTGGAAGAAATTATTTGAAATAGCGCTTGTAAAAAAATAATAAAAATTCAATTAGACAGTTATCCTTTTAAATCAACTTCTTAAACAATCGAGCTGTTTAAAAGCCCAAAATAAAATCATGCGCTATCTCCTATTATTCATCGTCTCATTTTCTCTTATTACCATTAGCTCATGTAGAAAAGATTTCTCTACAACACCAAGTTTCGGAAAACTAGAATTTTCTAAGGACACTGTATTTTTAGATACTGTTTTTACGAACATTGGTTCTGCGACTTACAATCTAAAAGTATACAACAGAAGCAGTAAGGACATTAGTATTCCAAGCATTCAGTTGGAAAATGGCATGATGTCTAATTACAGATTGAACGTAGATGGTATCGCTGGTAAGGAATTTAATGAAATCAATATTTTGGCAAATGACAGCATGTATGTTTTTGTAGAAACGACCATCGATTTTTCAACCATCACAGATCCGTTGTATACCGATAAGATTTTATTTGACAACGGTATAAATCAACAAGATGTAGATTTGGTAACTTTGGTACAAGATGCCAACTTTATTTTTCCAGGAAGAGATCCTTTGACAATGGAAATTGACAAGCTTACCATTGACGGCGAACCTACAAGCATTCAAGGACGGTTTTTAGAAGATAGTGAACTTGTTTTTTCGAACACAAAACCTACGGTTATCTATGGATATGCAGCGGTCCCATCTGACAAAACATTGATCGTTGAAGCTGGTGCAAAAATACATTTTCATGATAATTCTGGATTAATAATTGACGACAATGCTTCTTTAAAAGTAAACGGAACGATGTCCGAAAAGGTGTTTTTTGAAGGAGATCGACTGGAAAACAGTTTTAGCAATGTACCCGGACAATGGGGAGTAATTCTAATACGTCCGGGAAGTGTAGACAATACCATACAACATGCCGTCATAAAAAACGGTTTGGTTGGACTTTTAGTGGGGAATGCACTCGGCTCAGACAAAAACACAAAACTAACACTAGAGAATACAGAGATCTACAACCATGGTGCTTATGGCATCTGGGCCAGAGACAGTGAAATTACTGGGTACAATCTTGTGATGGGAAATGCCGGATTTGCCTCTTTAGCAGCTACCATAGGAGGTGAATACAATTTTACACATAGTACTTTTGCAAATTACTGGAACCGAGGAATTCGACAATTGCCTGCTGTTTTAGTAAACAACTATCAGGACAACGAAGAAGAAAGTGGACAAGTTACTCGCGTTATAAACGACTTAATAGCCGCGAACTTTACCAATTGTATTTTTGATGGAAATAGCAATATTGAATTTGTGTTAGATAAAGTAGAAGGAAGTGTTTTCGACTACAGCGTCAGTAATTCAATGCTTCGCTTTAATGATGTCAATGGAGCTTTTGCAAACAACATTGAATTGGATTTTACCAATCCCAATTATCAAAACAACATTCTAAACGGTTTTCTTCATTTTAGAAACCCACAAAAAAATGATTTCTTGATTGGGCAGGATTCAGATGCGATTAACAAAGCCATATCCACCCTTTTTAGCATGGATATTTTGGGAGTTGATAGAAGTATAAGCCCCGATATCGGTGCCTATCAGCATGTTATTTTTGAATAGAAGCCCAAGTCATTGCAAACTTAGAAAGTAGTTGGACTTTCCTCTTTTCTAGAAATAAGTTTTTAACCTGCTTCTTCTTTCTTCCTTTTTAAGTAACTCACAAAGCTCGCTACCGTAATTAGCCCCCAAAGTCCGCGATACACCCAAATATCGATTTCAATTCCAAAAACTATTTTAGAGTCACTGGTATTCACAAAAGTCATCATAATAATGACAGCACCAATAAGGGTCCAAACTAAATTCCATGTATTACTTCTCATACAGTCTTTTTTTAATCTAATTATTGTTTATAAACAACACCGTTTTTCATCACAAAAACAACATTCTCTAGGGTTGTAATATTTTTGATTGGATCCTCGTCTACAGCGATAATATCTGCAAAAAATCCTTTTTTAATTTGTCCAATTTCATTGGACATTTTTAACAACTTTGCATTGGTAATGGTAGCAGATTGAATGGTTTCTATTGCTGGCATTCCAGCTTCCACCATGAACCCAAACTCTTTACCATTATTTCCGTGTTCAAAAACACCTGCATCGGTTCCAAATGCAATACCAACTCCTTTTTTGTAAGCTTTTGCAAAGGTTCCTTGGATTTGTGGACCAACCGCTAGGGCTTTGGGCACAACGATTTCAGGATAAAATCCAGCTATTTTTGCTTTAGCTTCTACTTCTTTTCCTGCAGTGATTGTAGGAACTAAATAGGCATCATGTTTTATCATGAGTTCCATGGTTTCATCACTCATATAGGTTCCATGCTCAATGGTTTTAACACCACCAATAATAGCTCTTTGCATTCCTTCATCACCATGTGCATGGGCAGCTACGTACATTCCGTAATCTGTTGCTGTTTGGCAAATTGCCTGTATCTCTTCTATCGTAAATTGAGGATTGTCTCCCGATTTCGCGACACTTAAAACCCCTCCTGTAGCAGTTATTTTTATCCAATCTGCTCCATTTTTATACCGCTGTCTTACGGCCTTCTTTGCATCTTCTACAGAATTGACAACGCCTTCTTTGGGACCAGGGTCTCCAATCAGATTTCGACTACTTCCATTGGTAGGATCGGCATGTCCTCCTGTAGTTGCCAATGACTTTCCAGCTGTAAAAACTCTGGGTCCAGGAATCTTTCCTGCATCAATAGCATTTCTTACTGAAATATTGACACCCGTTCCACCCAAATCTCGAACCGTGGTAAACCCATTCAATAAGGTTGTTTTTACAAATCCTACTGAATTAAAAGCAATATCTGCTTCGTTCATAATGTAATTATTTAAACGAGTATTTCTGTCGAATTCTTTTTCTATATGAACATGAAAATCAATGAAACCTGGCAACACCACTTTATCTCTTAAGTCTATAGACTTCGCTCCTTTTGGAAGCAAGTAACCACCTTCAACGGAAATAATTTTATTTTCTTTGACAACGATTGTTTGCTTGGAAAGCATTTTGCCTGATTTTGTATCCAATAACTTACCGCACATGATATAGGTATTTTGGGCGATTGTATTTTGCAGAAAAAAAACAGTTAAAAAGAGGAACAGTAATTTCTTCATTTGTATATAATTTGAGGTTAAAAGTATGAAAATTTAAGTAAATTGCTATCTCAAATTAAGATTCAATGAAGAATATAGTGATTACTGGAACCAGTAGAGGAATTGGCTTTGAATTGGCGCAACAATTTGCTAAAAATGGGCACCATGTTTTAGCGCTCTCTAGAAATACAGCACCCTTAGAAAAAGTAAACCATAAAAATATTACAACACTTTCTGTTGATTTGTCTCACAATAAAGACATCCACAAAGCAGTAAATTTTATAAAATCGAATTGGAAACAAGTTGATATCCTGATTAACAATGCGGGAAAATTAATTAACAAGCCTTTTACGGAGTTAACTTCTGATGATTTTTTAGAAGTTTATAAAGTGAATGTATTTGGAGTTGCAGAAATAACCAAAGGAATCCTCCCATTCTTGCAAAGAGGAAGTCATGTCGTCACCATGAGTTCTATGGGGGGGATCCAAGGAAGCATGAAGTTTGGTGGCTTGGCGGCGTATAGCTCTGCTAAGGGCGCTGTGATTACATTGTCTGAATTATTAGCTGAAGAATACAAAGAACAGCAAATTGCTTTTAATGTGCTTGCTATTGGCGCTGTACAAACTGAAATGTTAGCGGAAGCGTTCCCAGACTACAAAGCACCTCTTTCTGCCCAAGAAATGGCCAATTATATTTATGACTTCTCGCTTACAGGAAACAAATTTTACAATGGAAAAGTGTTACAAGTCTCATCTACTACGCCTTAACACACAGGCTTTAGGCTGTGGGTAAAATTTTAAAAAAATCACCATTTCTACACAAAAAGAAAATAATCAAGCGCTCAAGCCCCTTCCCAATGAAGGGTTTTCTTGGGGTGTCTACATTCCAGAAAAGGCCATTCCTTTTGTTCAATTTTTAATTGACAAACACAACTTTACTTTAAAAATTGTAAACCAAAGGCAAACAAAACATGGAGACTTTAGACAATTACCTACGGGAAAATTTCAGATTACTGTAAACAACAATTTAAACAAACATCAGTTCTTACTCACTTTAGTGCATGAAATTGCACACCATATTACCCATCAGAAATTTGGAAGAGTACAGCCCCATGGACAAGAATGGAAAACCATATTTCAACATTTAATGTTACCCTTTTTGCGTCCCGATATTTATCCAGAGAAAATTTTATCTCTTTTAGCGAAATATTTACAAAACGCAAAAGCAAGTACAGACTCAGATGTAAACTTGTCTTTGGCGTTAAAAGGAAATCGTGCAGAAACCGGAAAATATTTTATTTTTGATCTCGATTTCGGAGCTGTATTCAGCTTTAAAAACATCCTTTATAAAAAAGGAAACAAGCGAAGGACTCGGTATGAATGTTTGAACTTAAAAAATAAAAAAGTATATCTTTTCAATCAAAATGTTGAAGTAAAAAAACACCTTTCGAAAAACTCAAGAGAAGATTCGCTTTAAAGTAACTATTTAAGAAATCGAATTTCTTATTTTTCTCTCTTGATAAAGAGCGTGTCTAAAGTCAATTCTTTTTGAAGCCAATTTCTTAGTTCACTTTCTTTCACCAAGACTGTACTGTCTGAAAGCTTTGCATCCCATTGGAGGGTTACGACCGGAATCGTATCAATTTTTATAAAATCTTTAGATGATAAAACGTTCGCAAATCCAATGAATTTGATAGCTTCATATCTAATTTTTGCGTCTTTTACAATACTACTAAACATGATTACCTTTTTATTTTTATTCAAAGCGTCTTGTTCAATTCGATTATTTAATTGGAATATGGTTTCTTGGAGCCCTTTAATTTGCTGTTGCAAGCCTCCAATAATATTTTTATTTTCTTGTAATTCCTCTCGTTTCTCTTTAAAAGCTGTGGTAATTAACTCAAAACTTTTGGTGTCACTTCCTTTAATTTTTAAATCAAAATCTTTGATTTTATCATACTTCGGATTGTTTCTTAACTGGTTGGTTAAAATGTTTTTTTCACCGTCAGATACCTCGTTAAAAAAGTTTAAATAAATTTCTTTGGTTTTTGGCACAAACGATTCATCAATCAATTGAAAACTGGGAATGAGTTTCACTTCATTTTTAATAAAAGCACTGACTTGAGTTTCTATCTGATTCTCTTTAAACACACTTATAAATGTAAAGATAGCAGGAATCATTACAGAAATTCCGACCACAGTTGCGATCGTTGAATACCGTTTTCTTCTTGCTGCATTTGCATATTTGTACATTGGAAACCGTAATAATTTTAACACCAAAAAGGTAGCCAATGCAATAAAAATGGTATTGATTGTAAACAGGTACATAGCGCCAAGAAAGTAGGTAAAATTCCCTTTAGCCAGCCCATAACCGGCGGTACATAGCGGTGGCATCAATGCGGTTGCAATGGCAACACCAAAAATTGCCGAGGCTACGGTGCCTTTCTTAGTTTTCGCAACCATCAAGGCCAAACCACCAAAAAAAGCAATTAATACATCGCGAATATCGGGTCTTACACGGCCTAACAGTTCTGAGTTATCTTCACTCAACGGAAAAATATAAAAGAATAAGAAAGAAGCAAATAAACTCAACACAATCATAGTTCCCAAATGCATAAGTGACTTTTTAAAGGTCAAAAAATCATTTAGGGCAAATGACATTCCAATTCCGAGGATTGGCCCCATTAAGGGGGAAATAAGCATGGCACCAATCACTACCGCTGTAGAATCAGCATTCAATCCTATAGAGGCCACAAAGACTGCGAAGATAAGAATCCATGCCGTTGCTCCTTTGAAAGGAATGTCTGCTTTTATGGCTTCGATTGTCGCTTCATGATCCGTGTCTTCTCTAAAATCAAAGAGTCCGATGATAAACTTTTTAAGATTCTGAAAAAGTCCTTTCGCATCTTGTTGAATCGCCTGTTTAGGAGCTGTAGTATTTTGGTCTTTTGTGGTATTTTCTTCCATGAATAATCTGTAAATAATAATGAAATATACAAAAAGTGATTAAAACTTATTGCAGAGAGATACTGTCTATTTCCAATCTAAATTTCTCTGCTTTTTTGTTTCCAATTAAAATGGCAATTTCTTCTATTTTATTGGGTTTTAAATTGTCCATATTTAAGGTTCTTCCTCTAAATGCTGGATACATCTGGTGCATCTCTAATGTGATTGTTTGCCATTCATTGGTCGTCTGAAAAGTGGTAATATAGGAATAATAGTCCCGTCTTTTTTCTTTGATTCGAAACTGATATTTCTTCCCATCGCCTTTGATACGCAAAAGCACTTTGGTATACTTAGAAATATCCTTCTCAAGAAGCCTATGCCTTACCGAGGAAAACCCTCCATAGTTGTCTAATGAAACGGTTCCTTCAAAAACGGCATTTCCTTCTTCATTGATGGCAAAATTACCTTGAGACCTTCCTCCCATTACACCGTCGTCAATTACTTGCCAAGAAGAGAGGTTTGCCTCTTTTGTAAAATTAAAAATTAGGGCATCAGAAGTATTCATAAGAAACAAGAAGCTAAGAAATAAATTAATTGTAGTCATATTCGGTTTTAAGAATACCTAAATTAACACTTTTTGGGAACAAAAAAGGATAAAAAATAAAAAAACTCTGTACAAATGTACAGAGTTTTAATGTGACCGGGCTGGGGCTCGAACCCAGGACCCTCTCCTTAAAAGGGAGATGCTCTACCAACTGAGCTACCAGGTCGTTTTGCTCGTTTAAGCGGCTGCAAATATATCATCTTATTTAGAATAAACAAGAATTTTTTTTACTTTGTTTCATTTAAATAGGCCTGCCTCACTTTCTTGAATAAATTGGAAGAATATACAAATTCAACAATTGCCTCATTATCAGTTTTAAAGATTTCATTTTTAGTTCCTTCCCATGCTTTTAGCCCGTTTTTAAGGAACACAATTTTTTCACCAATTTCCATGACTGAATTCATATCATGCGTGTTTATTACCGTTATAATTTTATACTCTGCTGTTATTTCTTGAATTAAATTGTCAATTACAATCGCTGTTTGAGGGTCTAAACCTGAATTTGGCTCATCGCAAAACAAGTATTTTGGATTCATGACGATGGCTCTTGCAATGGCCACTCTTTTTTGCATTCCGCCCGAAAGTTCTGCTGGGAATTTTTTATTGGCTTTGGTAAGGTTTACGCGGTCCAATACAAAATTGACACGATCGAGCATTTCCTTTTGAGAGTTGTTGGTAAACATTTTTAATGGAAACATGACATTTTCTTCAACGGTTTGCGAATCAAAAAGGGCACTACCTTGAAATACCATCCCAATTTCTTGACGCCATACTCTTTTTGCTTCCGATGTAAAATCGGTATTAATACGACCATCAAAAGAGATGGTTCCCGATTCTGGAATGTGTAAGCCAATTAACGATTTTAAAAAAACTGTTTTTCCAGAACCACTTTGTCCAATAATGAGACTGGTTTCTCCTGGATGAAAAGTCGTTGAAATTCCTTTTAAGACCTTTAAGTCGCCAAAACCTTTGTGTAAATCTTTTACTGCAATCATTTATGTTAAAAGCATTTGAGTTAGAAAATAATTAGAAATTACAATTAAAACGGTTGTCCAAACAACTGCTTGTGTACTCGCTTTACCCACGGCTAACGAGCCTCCTTTTACATAATACCCATGATAGGATGGAACGGTAGAGATTAGGAATGCAAAGACCAATGTTTTAATCATTGCATAGACCAATAAAAAAGGTTGAAAATCGGATTGAATTCCAATAATATAATCGGTTCCTGTAAATAAACCAGATAGAACACCAGCAAGCCATCCCCCAAAAATCCCTAAAATCATTCCCAAACAAATTAGAAATGGATAAAAGAAAACGGTGGCGATTATTTTTGGCAATACCAAGTGATTCAAAGAATTGATCCCCATGACCTCTAAAGCATCTATTTGCTCTGTAACACGCATAGTTCCGATACTTGAAGTGATATAGGACCCCACTTTTCCTGCTAAAATAATAGAGCAAAAAGTAGGTGCAAACTCTAAGATTATCGATCTTTTAGCGGCAAAACCAATAAGCGTGTCTGGAATTAGTGGATCTTCTAGATTTAGTGCAGTTTGCAAGGCAATAACACCCCCAATAAAAAAGGAAATAAACATAATAATCCCGAGAGATTTATGACCTAATTCTTCAATATCTTTGAACAAGGCATCTCTAAAAACGCGTGAACGTTGTGGTGTTTTAAAGACTTGTCCCAACATCATACAGTATTTACCAACATGCTCTAGGTAATTCATTCCCTTATTGTTTTTTCTTTTTGCTAAAGTATTAAAAAATGAACAACCCTAAGTTAAATTATAGCAATCAAAATTAAAAATTTGTACTTTTGAGACTACTTTAACATTCTATTGTTTCATGAAAAAAATAATCCTGTTTGTATTCGCTTTTGGTGTGATTTTATATAGTTTCCAATCAAAAAAATTGATCCCAAAGAAACCAAAATTAGTGGTGGGTATTGTGATTGATCAAATGCGCTACGACTACTTAACACGGTTTGCTGACCGCTATTCTGAAAATGGTTTCAAACGCTTATTGAACGACGGATTTTCGTTGGAAAATGCGCATTATAATTTAATTCCTACTTATACTGCTGTAGGTCACGCTTCCATTTATACAGGAACCCCCCCTTCTGAACATGCGATTATTTCAAACAGTTGGTATGATAAATTTGCAAAGAAATCTATTTATTGTGTTGACGATGCAAACTACAAAACCATTGGTAATGAGAGTGATGAAGGTAAAAAGTCGCCTTACAGAATGTTGACTACTACCGTAACAGATCAATTGCATTTGGCGCAAAACATGCGTGGAAAAACCATTGGTATTGCCATTAAAGACCGCTCTTCTATATTGCCTGCTGGACACACTGCAAATGCGGCTTATTGGTTTAGTGGCGGCAACTATGGCCAATGGATTTCAAGTTCGTTTTATATGGAGGAACTTCCAAATTGGGTCAACGAATTCAATGCTTCAAAAAAAGTGGATGACTATCTAAGTTCTCCTTGGGAAACCCTATATGACATTAGTACCTACACGCAAAGTATTGCCGACAATAATGAATTTGAGGCATTGTACAATGGGGAACAAACCCCCACATTTCCTCATAATATTCCTGCCCTAAGGAAAAGCAATGGAAATTATAGTCTCATCAAAGCAATTCCGGCTGGAAACTCCATGACTGCTGAGTTTGCTAAAGCGGCCATTATTGGAGAAAATTTAGGGAAATCTGAACATACCGATTTTCTGGCCATCAGTTTTTCGTCTACCGATTATGTGGGACATCAATACGGACCGGCATCTGTGGAAATTGAAGACAGCTATTTGCGTTTGGACAAAGACCTTGCAGATTTGTTTCAAACCCTAGACACAGAAGTAGGAGAAGGAAATTATACAATTTTCTTAACGGCAGATCATGCAGCGGTTCACGTGCCTGCTTATTTACAGTCTTTAAAAATCCCAGCACATTATTTCAATGGAACCGCGTTTAAAAAACACCTAACTACGATCACTGAAAAATACTTTAATTCGCGTACCTTGATTGAAAATGTTTCCAATTATCAAGTTTTCTTAAACAAGAAAGTACTCGATTCTTTGGGCTTGGAGCAAAATACAGTCGCTCAAAAAATAGCCGATGAAGCGATTTCTTTTGACGGAATCTACAAAGCGGTCACTGCAAGAACCTTGCAAACAACTCACTTTTCGGAAGGCATTTTAAACTCCTTACAAAATGGCTACAATCAAAAATATTCTGGAGATGTAATGCTGCTACCCTATCCCGCAACCTTGTCTTATGGAAGAAAAGGAACTAGTCATGGCTCTGGATATTCCTATGACACCCACGTCCCCATTCTTTTTTACGGAAATGGCATCCAGAAAGGAAGTTCTTCAAAAAGATATGAAATTGTAGACATAGCGCCCACCATTGCCAATCTATTACAAATAGAAGCGCCGAATAGTACCACTGGTAAAATAATCGAGGAAGTATTGAAATAATAATACGAACAAAAACTCGTTGTGTGATTTAAACAATGTTAATAACAATGGGTTTTAAAAAAAGTATTATCGCCGTATTTCTTCTCTTAAATATACAATGGATTCAAAGTCAAATAAGTAATTTTCGAGAAAAATTTGTGCTTCCTTCAGAAGTAAAAGAAAATTCGGGATTGCTTTTCTTAGAAGATAAAATCGTTACCCATAATGATAGTGGAGATGCCGCAAATCTCTACGAAATTGATTCGCTGACAGGAAACTTATTACGCACTGTTTTAATTACGAATGCAACCCATACTGATTGGGAAGACATTGGAGAAGATGAACACAATATTTACATTGCTGACATTGGAAATAATAACGGAAATAGAACCGATTTAAAAATCTATAAAATCCTCAAATCAGATTTTAGAAATAACACCTCAGTTACAGCTGAAGAAATTAGCTTTAGCTATGAGGACCAAACCGATTTTTCGACCCAACCAAATACTTCCAATTTTGATGCTGAAGCGATTGTTATTTTTGGAAATTCGATATTAATTTTCACAAAAAACTGGGGAGACCTTCAAACAAATGTCTATAAAATTCCAACAACTCCAGGCAATTATACTGCAACAAAAATAAGTACTGCAAATATTGATGGACTCATTACTGGTGCTAGTTTGTACAATGGTCATTTTCTTTTGTGTGGCTATTCAACAGCACTCGCGCCCTTTTTAGTACATATTGCCCTCAGTACTGGTGCTAGTGATGATATCTTCTCCCATGGTTTTACAAAAGATTCTTTAGAAAATGAACTTGAATCCGGAAGTCAGGTCGAAGGAATTATTGGTTTTGACACAGGAAAATATTATATTTCTAGATAACATTTTTCGATCTCATTGGGTGGAAACGAAATCGTTTTTACTCAAAAACTATATGAATTTTCAGATGAAAGAAATGGAGTACTTTCAATAAATCAATTTCTAAAAGAGACTTCTGCATTTCCAAATCCAGTCTCTGACATATTACACATCAATTTTGATTTCAACACAGTTGCTGTTTATAATTCCTTGGGGATTGAGCAAATGAATTATCAATATGATAAGAATACCCTCGATGTCTCTAAACTTCCTTTAGGGATTTATATTATTGTTTTTCAGACAGAAAACAAGTCAACAAAAACAATTAAAATTCTAAAAGAGTAGTCTTATACTTTTGGCAAAAAGACTTCTGCCATCATACAACGCGCGCTTCCTCCACCACAAGCCTCAATAGTATCTAAGGAGCTTGAAATAATTTTACAGTGGTTTTCTATTTGTGCAATTTGTTGTTGTGTTAAGGAAGCATAGGCTGCCTGACTCATCACTAAGAAGCGTTCGTCATTTGCACCCCGCACTTGCAACATGTTTCCTGCGAAATTATGTACTTGTGCTTCGGTGATATTGATGACTTGCTTGCCGTCTTCTTTTAAATTCTTTACAATATTTTTACGTTCTTTTTTATCGTCTATACTGTCCAAACAAATGACGGCAAAGGTTTCTGCCAAACACATCATGACATTGGTGTGGTAGATTTCTTTGCGTTCCCCATTTACAGTTTGATTGGCGGTAAAAATCACAGGGGTGTATTCAAAATCTTCACAAAACTCAATGAACAAATCTTCATCGGCTCTAGGAGACAGGGCACAATAGGCTTTTTGATTTACACGGTCCAACAGTAAACTTCCCGTACCTTCTAAGTAAAATCCAGATTGCTCTGCAGCAGTATAATCCACTACCGAATCAATGCGAAATCCTTCGGCTTCCAATTGGTCCAATACATCTTCACGACGTTCCATGCGCCTGTTCTTTGCGAACATGGGATACAATGCTACGGTTCCGTCTTGGTGAAAAGAAATCCAATTGTTTGGAAATAGCGCATCGGGGGTATCAAATTCATCGGTATCAGAAACTACCACAACACGGATCCCATAAGCACGTAACTTGGCTACATAAGCATCAAATTCTGTTTGCGCTTTTGCATTTACCGTGGCGGGCAATAAAGTATCGAGTACTTTTTGATAATAGTTGTTGACTGCAGTTTGTTCGTTCATTCGAAAATTGATCGGACGAACCATTAAAATGGTATTGGTGGTCTGTTGCATTTGATTTTTTATCTCCTGCAAAATTATACAATTTTAGCCGAAGACTCGAGGCTATCCTCTAAAGTTTTTGAACGGTTTGAAACTTTCTATTTGTTGTATTCAATGCGAATTAAAATAAACATAGGACTATTTATTTTTGCTTTTTATAGATAAAACAACTAACTTTCGACAGCGGTGGCAGTTAAAGTAAAACCCAAAAATGACAGATAGTAGAGAACAATTCATACAACTTATTAAAAACAGAAGTAAAGAAAACTCAGAATCCTTAAAAGATGACTTTGAGAAAGGACGGATTGGAAAATGTATTGAAAATTGACTTGTTATTTTGACCAAATTTTAAATGATGGAACAATAGTAATGTAAAAACCCTCTGCTCCCAGTTGCTGCCCCGCGATTGAATCGCGTAATCAATAAAAAAACACAAAAAGATGTATTCTTGCATCAGTGGAGTCTTCTTGTTTCATTTATTTTCCCATTATAGCATCGATTATTTAGGCTTTGGAAAGACCTTATAAATATCCTCTCGCTTTAAAAATCTAGCAAATTCAATATGATTTGATTCTTTATAAATTCCCAGTCTATAATTGCCTGTTTTAATTCTATAGGCAAGTGAATATCCTTTTAGTCGTTTTATATTTTTTAATTCATCAAGGGAATTCGCACTTTTTAAATCAAGAATCAATTGTTCTATTGTTCGAGCAGTTTTTGGTTCTTTTATTTTTTTAATATCTTTCAAAAAAGACTTCAAGAAAACGATTTTCATTGAATTTTATTTAGTGCTTCCATTACTTCGCTCTCACTAACTGTATTTGTTCTATCCGCTTGTTGCATTAATAATAATAGCCCTAAATCTTCTTTTTCTTCATCCGTCATGCTATTCAGTTTTTCGCTTTCTTTATGTGCCACAAAAAAACGAATTGCTTTTTCCATAAGAGATTTTACACTCATATCTTCAAATACTGATAAAACCTTTAGTTTCGTTAACGTTGTCTCGTCTATGTCTATGTTTTTTCTCATAAATTAATTATTTACACAAAAATACAATATATGCATAGTATACACAATATATACGTAGTTTTGTTTTTCTTTTGCAGCATTTTATTTTGATTTAAATAGATAACACCTATCACAATAAGAATTATTTTAAATCAAGACTCAATTTTTGGTAGTGAAATAAAAAACCTAGTCGCGTATTAACGGCATGGTAGAACAGCGCAATAAGCCTTCTTGCTTGGCAATTTCTGCATAGGGCACTTCCTCAACCGTAAACCCTTTTGCACGCAACCAGGTGTTCAATCGGGTGAAATTGATTTCAGAGATGACCACATCTTCGGCAATTGAAAACACATTGCTGTTCATGTTGTACATTTCTTCTTTGGTAATTTCAAAGATGTTTTCTTTGCCAAAGAAATCGACCAACCAATTGTATTCTGCGGCTACTAAAAACCCATTTTTATGTAAGATTGCTTTTCCTTGTCCAAGCGGTTGAAAACAACAATCCAAATGCAAGGCATTTTCTTTGGGGTGAAGGTTGTCCTTGCGCAGCTCGAAAGACTTGACAATTTTCTCAGGAAACAATTCTTGCAAAGCAATTACGGCATCCGTATTTGTTCTGGCTGTAATGTAGTCGGGGTAGTCTGCCCCCGAATAAGTACCCACAAAAATATAATCGCCCCAGGGCATTACATCGCCCCCTTCTACATGGCATTCTTTTGGAAGTTCGAGGATATTTTTTGGATCGATTTGTGCAAGCACATGCCCAATCGCTTCGAATTCTTTTTCTCTATCGGGTAAAATATTGGCTTTAATGAGTTTATCCTCTATACAGAAAGCAATGTCTCTAGAAAAAATCTGATTGTAATTCTCAAGCACATCGGGTCTGTAAACGGTAACATCGTACTTTTTAAAAACAGCCGCTACCGCTTCCATTTCAAGCAGCATGTCTGCTTCTTTAGGATAGGTGCCAGCAAGGACATGGAATTTACTTTTTGGATCGTAACAGTCCGTGACTTTTGGCTTAGGCCCATTGCTTTTGGCAGTTCCTAAAAGAACTGCTCTCAATCGAGATACTTCGTCTTGAATATTGATTTTCAACATAGAATTAAGCCTAAAAAAGCTTCCTAAGAATAAGAAGCTTTTGTGATATGATTGAATGCTTGCCTACCTATTTTCGGCAGTTACAAAATCTCTTGAATTTTCTCCTGTATAAATTTGACGTGGACGACCAATAGGTTCTTTGTTCTCACGCATTTCTTTCCATTGTGCTATCCATCCTGGCAGACGTCCTAAGGCAAACATGACCGTAAACATTTCAACAGGAATTCCCATAGCTCTGTAAATAATTCCAGAGTAGAAGTCTACATTTGGATACAATTTACGATCTACGAAATAAGGATCATTTAACGCTTCTTGTTCCAGTCCTCTTGCAATGTCTAAAATTGGATCTTCAATTCCTAAATCTTGTAATACTTCATGGGCTGCAACTTTGATAATCGTAGCTCTTGGATCAAAGTTTTTATAAACTCGATGTCCAAAACCCATCAAACGGAAGGGATCATTTTTGTCTTTTGCTTTTGCCATGTATTTCTTGGTGTCTCCACCATCCTCTTTGATGGCCTCTAGCATTTCTAATACGGCTTGATTGGCACCTCCGTGTAAAGGTCCCCATAATGCAGAAATCCCTGCAGATAGCGAAGCAAACAAACCTGCATGTGATGAACCTACAATTCGAACTGTAGAGGTAGAACAGTTTTGTTCGTGATCTGCATGTAAGATTAATAATTTGTTTAAGGCATCTTTGATGACTGGATTGGCAACATATTCTTCATTCGGTTGTTCAAACATCATTTTCATAATATTCGCTACATATCCTAAAGATTTTGAACCATAATTTAAGGGTAAACCTTGTTTTTTACGCATCGCCCAAGCTACTAAAACAGGAAATTTCCCCATTATTTTCACAATCGCGTTGTACATTTCTTCTTCAGAATCTACATTGACAGAAGATGGATTGAATGCAACCAATGCACTTGTTAAAGAAGACAAAACACCCATAGGATGAGCATTCTTTGGAAAGGCATCTATAATTTTCTTTACATCTTCATCTACAATTGAGTTGGATTTGATATCCGCATGAAATTTTTCTAATTGTTCTTTGGTTGGTAAATCCCCAAAAATCAGGGCATAAGCAACTTCTAAAAAATCTGCCTTTTCAGCCAAATCTTCAATCGCATATCCTCGGTAACGAAGAATTCCTTTTTCACCGTCTAAAAAAGTAATCGCACTTTTACAAGAACCTGTATTTTTATAACCTGGATCAATCGTTATCATTCCATTTGTCGCCCCTCTTAATGTTTTAATATCGATGGCAACTTCGTTCTCGGATCCTTTTACAAGTGGAAACTCATATGAGTTGTCTCCAATTTGTAACTTAGCTATATCTGGCATTTGTATGTATGTGTTAAATTTTTAAATCTTCTGCAAATGTACCAATTTTAATAGGATTTTAAAAGGCGAACGCAATCGATTTATTAAATTTTAAGATAAAATTATGCAATCGCTCAGATCCATAAAAAAAGCCTCAAAATAAAATTTTGAGGCTTCTAATTTTATAAAATCAGCATCTTAGATTTTAAATGCATTTTCTCCTGGAAAATAAGCAGTGTCTCCCAATTGTTCTTCAATTCTAAGCAATTGGTTGTATTTTGCCATTCTGTCTGAACGAGAAGCAGATCCTGTTTTAATTTGTCCACAGTTTAAAGCTACTGCTAAATCTGCAATTGTATTGTCTTCTGTTTCTCCTGAACGGTGACTCATTACGGAAGTAAAACCAGCATTTTGAGCCATATTTACTGCTGCAATCGTTTCTGTTAAGGTTCCAATTTGGTTGACTTTGATTAGGATTGAATTTGCAATTCCATTTTCAATACCTCTTGACAAACGGTCTACATTGGTCACAAATAAATCATCTCCAACCAATTGTACTTTGTCTCCAATCTTGTCTGTTAAATATTTCCATCCTTCCCAGTCGTTTTCATCCATTCCATCTTCTATAGAGATGATTGGATAATTCGCTGCTAATTCTGCCAAATAATCAGCTTGTTCTTCACTTGTACGAATCTTTCCTGATTCACCTTCAAATTTCGCATAGTTGTATTTTCCGTCTACATAAAATTCAGCAGCGGCACAATCCAAAGCTATCATGATATCGTCCCCTAAGGTGTAACCTGCGTTTTTAACAGCCAATCCAATGGTATCTAAAGCATCTTCTGTACCGTCTAAGGTTGGCGCAAATCCTCCTTCATCACCAACTGCTGTTGATAAATTTCTGTCATGTAATACTTTCTTTAAATTGTGAAAGATTTCAGATCCCATTTGCATTGCTTGCGAAAAGGTTTCCGCTTTTACAGGCATTACCATAAATTCTTGAAATGCAATCGGTGCATCTGAGTGTGAGCCTCCATTAATGATGTTCATCATTGGAACTGGTAATGTATTTGCAGAAACACCTCCGATGTATCTGTATAAAGGCAACCCTAATTCATTGGCAGCCGCTTTGGCAGCCGCTAAGGAAACACCTAAAATAGCGTTTGCTCCTAGTTTTGATTTGTTTGGAGTTCCGTCTAAATCAATCATTAATTGATCTATCGTGTTTTGTTCAAAAACCGAAACACCTAATAATTCTTGCGCTATAATTTGATTTACATTGTCAATCGCTTTTAAAACACCTTTCCCCATGTAGTCTTTTCCTCCATCACGAAGTTCTACTGCTTCGTGTTCTCCTGTGGAGGCTCCGGAAGGAACTGCTGCTCTTCCCAGGATACCGTTCTCTGTTGTAACATCTACTTCTACCGTTGGGTTTCCTCTTGAATCAAAAATTTGACGTGCGTGAATGTTAATTATAATACTCATAATGCGCTATTTATTATTATTTATGTTCTCGTTATTTTGTTCTGCAATTTACTAAAAACCACTGTTCTTGTATTGCTTTCGAGGAGTTTCTTACGAAAACGATTTCAGTAAAACGCAAAAAAAATAGTCGTTATGAAACGACTATTTTATGTTTTTTTATATTTGCTATAAATTGATCAAAAAGGTATGCTGCATCGTGGGGTCCAGGGCTAGCTTCTGGATGGTATTGGACAGAAAATACATTTTTATTTTTCATTCGAATCCCTGCTACGGTATTGTCATTTAAATGTACATGTGTAATTTCGACATCTGCGTGAGCTTCTGTTTCTGCTCTATCAATAGCAAAACCGTGGTTTTGAGAGGTAATTTCTCCTTTTCCTGTTAAGATATTTTTAACGGGATGATTGATTCCTCTGTGTCCATTGTGCATTTTATAGGTAGAAATTCCATTTGCCAATGCGATGACTTGATGTCCCAAGCAGATACCAAACAATGGTAAATCTCTTTGTATGATTTGTTTTGCCGCTTCTTGTGCAGCAACTAAAGGTGCTGGATCTCCAGGTCCATTAGATATAAAATATCCATCTGGATTGAAAGAAGCCAACTCTTCAAAGGTAGCATTGTATGGAAACACTTTAATGTAAGCGCCTCTTTTTACAAAGTTTCTTAATATATTCTTCTTGATACCAATATCGATAGCAGCAATTTTGATGGCTGCATTTTCATCCCCTACATAGTAACGTGTTTGTGTAGATACTTTTGAGGCCAATTCAAGTCCTTCCATATTGGGAGTAGCTTCTAATTGTTTCTTCAAAGCATCGATATTATCAACCTCAGTAGATATGATCGCATTCATAGCGCCATTGTCTCTAATATAAGCAACCAATGCTCTGGTGTCTACATCTGAAATAGCCACTACACTGTGTTTTGTAAACCAATCTTTTAGATTGCCATCAGAATCAACTCGAGAATGTGTAAAGCTAAAGTTCCTACAGATAAGCCCTGAAATTTTAATACTATCAGATTCAACTTCAGTGTCATTGACACCATAATTCCCAATATGTGCATTGGTGGTAACCATGAGTTGACCAAAATAAGAGGGATCTGTGAAGATTTCTTGATAACCAGTCATTCCTGTATTGAAACAGATTTCACCTGTGGAAGTGCCTTCAATACCAACAGATTTCCCATAAAAAATTGTTCCGTCTGCGAGTAAAACTAATGCTTTTTTTCTTGATTGATATTTCATTTAGTAGTGTTCTTTGTTATTGCAAAAATATAAAAAAAGGGATAAACATTTCTGTTTATCCCTTGAATATGATTTAAAAATTTTCATTTTTTATTCTTCAGATTTTTCTTCTGTTGCTGGTGCATCTACTTGAGGAGCTTCGGCTTTTTTGCTTCTTCCTCTACGAGTAGTTTTCTTAGCTTTTTTTCCTTTAGGATTATAGATTTCGTTATAATCAACAAATTCTACCATTGCCATGGGAGCATTATCTCCTTGACGATTTCCTAATTTGATGATACGCAAATATCCTCCTGGCCTGTCTGCTACTTTTACAGAGATTTCTTTGAATAATTCTGTAACCGCAAATTTGTCACGTAAATTACTAAAAACGATACGTCGGTTATGCGTTGTATCTGATTTAGATTTTGTGATCAAAGGCTCTGCAAATAAACGCAATGCTTTTGCTTTTGCTACTGTAGTATTAATACGTTTGTGCTCTATTAAAGAACAAGTCATATTTGCTAACATTGCCTTTCTGTGCGCCGTTTTTCTTCCTAAATGGTTAAATTTCTTTCCGTGTCTCATGACGTGTGTTTTATACTCTCATCTTGCTCAACCCTCTTTGAGGAGCAAACTATGAAAGATTAATCTTTATCTAATTTGTATTTGCTTAAGTCCATTCCGAAATTTAAACCTTTCACAATCACTAGTTCTTCTAGCTCTGTTAATGATTTTTTTCCGAAGTTACGGAACTTCATTAAGTCACTTTTGTTAAAAGAAACTAAATCTCCTAATGTATCTACTTCTGCTGCTTTTAAACAATTTAAAGCTCTTACAGAAAGATCCATGTCGATCAATCTTGTTTTTAATAACTGACGCATGTGCAATGATTCTTCATCATAGGTTTCTGTTTGTGCAATTTCATCGGCCTCTAAAGTGATACGCTCATCAGAGAATAACATAAAGTGGTGGATCAATATTTTTGCAGCTTCAGTCAATGCATCTTTGGGACTAATTGATCCATCAGTATCGATATCGAAAACCAATTTTTCATAATCCGTTTTTTGTTCAACACGAAAGTTTTCAATCGCGTATTTTACATTCTTTATTGGCGTGTAAATAGAATCAGTGAAAATAGTTCCAATTGGAGCACCTGCTTTTTTATTTTCTTCGGCGGGTACAAATCCTCTCCCTTTTTCGATCGTGATTTCTGCATTTAACTTCACAGATTTGTCCATGTTACAAATAACTAAATCTGGATTCAATACTTGAAAACCTGAAATAAATTTTTGTAAATCTCCTGCAGTCAATTGGTCTTGGCCAGATACTGCAACGGATACCGTTTCTCTGTCCGTTTCATCAATCTGCTTTTTAAAACGTACTTGTTTTAAGTTTAAGATGATTTCTGTAACATCTTCTACAATTCCTGTAATGGTAGAAAACTCATGCTCTACACCATCTAATCTTAATGAAGTGATTGCAAAACCTTCTAATGAAGATAAAAGCACTCTTCTTAATGCATTTCCTACTGTAAGACCAAAACCTGGCTCTAAAGGTCTGAATTCAAATCTTCCAGAAAAATCTGTAGATTCAATCATGATTACTTTATCAGGCTTCTGAAAATTTAATATTGCCATTGTTTCTTCGTTTGAATTGTTATTTAGTTGCGCGATGTAATCGTTTGAAGAAATACAAATACATCCTTTGGCTAAATACCAATAGGGTTAATATATTATTTAGAATATAATTCTACAATTAATTGCTCTTTGATGTTTTCTGGAATTTGTAATCTTTCCGGAGTCTTTACAAAAGTTCCTTCTTTCTTATCTGCATTCCAAGTCAACCATTCAAAAACAGTACTTGAAGAAGCTAAAGCATCTTCAATAGCGATTAATGATTTTGATTTTTCTCTTACTGCAACAACATCTCCTTCTTGTAAACTATAAGATGGAATGTTCACAAGTTCTCCATTCACAGTAATGTGTCTGTGGGAAACTAATTGACGTGCTCCACTTCTAGATTTAGAAATCCCCATTCTAAAGACTACGTTGTCTAAACGAGACTCACATAATTGTAATAAAATTTCACCAGTAATTCCTTGAGAAGCTGATGCTTTTTTGAATAGGTTACTGAATTGACGCTCTAAAATACCATAGGTATATTTTGCTTTTTGCTTTTCCATTAACTGGGTAGCATATTCAGATTTTTTTCCTCTTCTCTTTGCATTTCCATGCTGTCCTGGAGGGTAATTTCTTTTTTCGAAGTTTTTATCATCTCCGAAGATTGCCTCGCCAAATTTACGAGCAATTTTAGTTTTAGGTCCTGTATATCTTGCCATTTCGTTGTTATTAAAGTAGGGATTATGAATTAAGGCTATCTCCTTCGATAATCGGAATCCTACTTAGTTAAAATATTTAATTATACTCTTCTTCGCTTTGGTGGACGACAACCGTTGTGCGGCATTGGTGTAACATCAATAATTTCTGTTACTTCAATCCCAGCATTGTGTATGGATCTGATGGCAGACTCTCTACCGTTACCTGGTCCTTTCACATACACTTTTACTTTACGTAAACCTGCTTCTCTTGCTACTACTGAACAATCTTCTGCTGCTAACTGAGCGGCATAAGGTGTGTTCTTTTTAGAACCTCTGAACCCCATTTTACCTGCAGATGACCAAGAGATTACATCTCCTTTTTTGTTTGTTAAAGAAATAATGATATTGTTAAAAGAGGCAGTTACGTGCGCTTCTCCAACAGATTCTACGATTACTTTACGTTTTTTTGAACTTGCTTTTGCCATAATTATTTAAGTTTTAGTAATTTAGTTTTCTACGTTTGTTGTTTACAACCAAACTTAGATCTTGATTACTTTATCTAACTTTATTTTTTCTTGTTAGCTACCGTTTTTCTCTTACCTTTTCGAGTTCTAGAGTTGTTTTTCGTACGCTGTCCTCTTAAAGGAAGACCGAGTCTATGACGAATTCCTCTCTGACATCCAATATCCATCAAACGTTTGATGTGTAATTGAACTTCCGAGCGCAATTCACCCTCGATCGTAAAAGATCCAACTTGTTCTCTAATTGCTGCGATTTGATCATCGGTCCAATCTTGAACTTTGATGCTTTCGTCAACCTTTGCATTTGCTAAAACTTTTTGAGCTCTGCTGCTTCCAATACCAAAGATGTAAGTTAAAGCAATAACCCCTCTTTTGTTTTTTGGAATATCAATACCTGCTATTCTTGCCATTACCCTTGTCTTTGTTTAAATCTAGGATTTTGTTTATTAATCACATATAATCTACCTTTTCTGCGAACAATCTTGCAGTCGGCACTTCTCTTTTTTACTGATGCTCTAACTTTCATTAGTCTCGTTTTTATTAATATCTATAAGTAATTCTTGCCTTTGTCAAATCATAAGGACTCATTTCTAACTTTACTTTATCTCCTGGTAATAATTTAATATAATGCATGCGCATTTTACCTGAAATGTGTGCAGTTACAACGTGCCCGTTTTCTAATTCTACACGGAACATTGCATTTGATAATGCTTCTGTAATTGTTCCGTCTTGTTGAATTGCTGATTGCTTAGCCATTTAATCGTTTAAAGATTTTCTGTTAGTATTTCCTGCTTTCATTAAGCCATCGTAATGACGGTTTAATAAGTAAGCGTTTATTTGTTGTAATGTGTCAATCGCTACACCAACCATAATGATTAATGAGGTCCCTCCATAAAACATGGCCCAACTTTGCTGTACTCCAAACTGAACTACAACTGCTGGAAGTATTGATAATGCTGCTAAGAATAACGATCCTGGGAAGGTAATTCTAGACAAAACACTGTCTAACTTGTCGGCGGTGTCTTTACCGGGTCTGATTCCTGGAATAAAACCACCACTTCTTTTAAGGCCCTGCGCCATTTCATCTGTACGCACCGTTATGGCTGTATAGAAATAACTAAAAATGATGATTAGTATTGCGAATATCAAATTGTACTGCCATCCAAAGTTATCTTGCAATCCTGCGATTGCTGGATACTTTTGAGCTAAAGCCACAGGTAAAAACATAATTGCCTGTGCAAAGATAATTGGCATTACACCTGCTGCATTTAATTTCAAGGGAATGTAATCTCTAGAACCTGCCACATTTTGTGTACTTCCTGCAACGGTTCTTCTTGCATACTGAACTGCAATTTTACGAACAGCAGTTACCAATAGAACAGTTAATAAAATTACAATAAACCAAACAATGAATTCAATTAAGATCATCATCAAACCACCTGCTCCTGCATTGGTTGTTTTCGCAACAAATTCCTGTAAAAAAGCCGCTGGAAAGTTTGCAATAATACCTACCGTAATTAGTAATGAAATACCATTACCAACTCCTTTGTCTGTAATACGCTCTCCCAACCACATTGCAAAAATTGTTCCTGCAGTTAAAATAACAATCGAAGATACCCAAAATACAGGCCCTGTAATTAAAAAGGCTTCCGCTGGTAAATCCATTTGGTTTTGAATAAAGCCAATATAGGTTGGTGCTTGTACCAAGGTAATTCCAATGGTTAGCCATCTGGTGATTTGTGTAATCTTTTTACGTCCACTTTCTCCATCTTTTTGTAGTTTTTGTAAATAAGGAATTGCGATTCCCATTAATTGTACTACAATAGAAGCAGAAATATAAGGCATAATTCCAAGGGCCATTACGGATGCTCGTGCAAATGCTCCTCCAGTAAATGCGTCTAATAATGTTAATAAACCACCTCCAGAAGCGTTGTCTTTTAATGCTGTCAATTGTAGAGGATCTATTCCAGGTAATGGAACAGCTGCCATAAATCGATACACAGCGATCAAACCAATCGTAAGAAGAATCTTGTTTTTTAATTCTTCGATACTGAAAATGTCTTTTAACGTCTTTATGAAACTCATCTTTTCGCTTTTCTTATAAAGTTACTGCTTCTCCTCCAGCTGCTTCAATAGCCGCTTTTGCAGTTGCAGTAAACTTATGCACTGTTATACTTAATTTAGCTTTTAATTCACCGTTTCCTAGAATTTTTACTAGGTCATTTTTACCTGCTAATCGGTTAGCAATTAAAATATCTAAAGTAACTGTATCAGTAATTTTTCCACTATCAACTAGTGCCTGTAGGGTCTCTATGTTGATTCCTTGGTATTCTTTACGGTTGATGTTTGTAAAACCAAACTTAGGAACACGTCTTTGAAGTGGCATTTGCCCTCCTTCAAAACCAATCTTTCTTGAGTAACCTGAACGAGATTTCTGACCGTTATGACCTTTTGTCGCGGTACCACCTTTTCCAGATCCTTCACCTCTTGCAATTCGTTTTCCTTTTTTTACGGAACCTTCTGCAGGTGTTAAATTATGTAAATTCATTTGTATATATGTCTTTATTTAATTTCTTCGAAAGAAACTAAGTGTTTAACTGTATTTACCATACCTACAATAGAAGGAGTTGCCTCGTGTTCTACCGTTTGGTTCATTTTACGTAAACCTAAAGCTTCTAAAGTTCTCTTTTGACTCTGAAGACGCCCGATTTGACTTTTTACTTGTGTAACTTTTATTCTTGCCATCGTTCTTAGATTTATCCGTTAAATACTGTTTCTAAAGATACCCCTCTTTGCTTTGCAATTTGACCTGCACTACGTAATTGTAATAATGCATCAAAAGTAGCTTTTACTGCATTATGAGGATTTGAAGAACCTTGAGACTTTGATAAAACATCGTGAACTCCAACTGATTCTAGTACCGCACGAACTGCACCACCAGCAATAACTCCTGTACCAGGAGAAGCAGGCTTGATAAATACTTTCGCACCACCAAACTTTCCTTTTTGCTCATGAGGAAGCGTACCTTGTAAAATAGGTATTCTTACTAAATTTTTCTTTGCATCTTCAATTGCTTTTGCAATAGCGGAAGCAACATCTTTAGATTTTCCTAAACCGTGACCAACAACACCGTTACCATCACCAACAACAACGATTGCAGAGAAACCAAATGCTCTACCCCCTTTTGTTACTTTGGTAACACGCTGTACTCCTACTAACTTATCTACAAGCTCCAACCCACTAGGCTTCACTCTTTCTACGTTTTTATAACCTTGCATAATTTCTTAAAATTTTAAACCAGCTTCTCTAGCGGCGTCTGCTAATACTTTAACTCTACCGTGATATAAATATCCGTTTCTATCGAAAGCAACAGTGTTTAACCCTGCTTTGGTTGCTAATTCAGCAATCGCCTTACCAACTGCAGCAGATGCTTCAGTTTTAGAGGTTGCTTTAATGTCTTTATCTCTTGATGAAACGCCAGCGATTGTCACTCCGTTTACATCGTCTACTAATTGCGCATAAATTTCTTTATTGCTTCTAAACACAGATAATCTTGGTTTGGTTGCAGTTCCAGAAATTATTTTTCTGATTCTATGCTTAATTCTAGTTCTTCTTTCAAGCTTTGATAATGCCATAATATATATAATTATGCAGATTTACCTGCTTTTCTTCTTAATATTTCTCCTACAAACTTAACTCCTTTTCCTTTATAAGGCTCTGGTGCTCTAAAAGAACGAATCTTTGCAGCTACTTGCCCTACTAATTGCTTATCAAAAGAAGATAATTTAATAATTGGATCTTTTCCTTTCTCTGATATTGTTTCAACTTTCACTTCTGGAGCTACATCTAAAACAATATTATGTGAAAAACCTAAGGCAAGATCTAATTTCTGACCTTGGTTTGAAGCCCTATAACCAACACCAACTAATTGTAAGTCTTTGGTCCAACCTTCACTTACTCCAATAATCATGTTATTGATCAAAGCTCTCATTAAGCCATGTTGTGCTTTGTGATCTTTAGATTCTGAATCTCTATCTAGTACGATCAGTGAATCCTCTATCTTAATTGTAATTCCGTTTGAAATGCTTTGAGATAATTCTCCTAACTTTCCTTTTACAGTTACACTATTTTCGTTTATGTTTACATCTACACCTTGTGGAATGCTAACGGGATTTTTTCCTATTCTACTCATCTCTTAAGGTTTAATAAACATAACATAAAACTTCTCCTCCAACATTTTCTTGACGTGCTTTTTTGTTTGTCATTACACCTTTCGATGTAGAAACAATAGCAATACCAAGACCGTTTAATACTCTTGGCATCTCTGAAGAGCCAACGTATTTACGCAAACCAGGGGTACTGATTCTTTGGATTTTTCTGATTACTGACTCTTTGGTGTCTTTGCTATATTTTAAAGCGATTTTGATAGTTCCTTGGACTTTATCGTCATTGAACTGGTAGCTTAAAATATACCCTTGATCAAACAAAATTTTAGTCATTTCCTTCTTCAAGTTCGAAGCAGGAATTTCTACTACTCTGTGTCCTGCTGCGATTGCATTTCTAACTCTGGTTAGAAAATCCGCGATTGGATCTGTATACATATTTATTTAAAATTGCGATTCCGGTTTTCACTTGCCTCTATTGTTGCTACAGATTTCTCTGTGACAAATGAACCTATAATCAGTTAAAATTTATTTTACTCAAAAAAATAGAGCGTGCAAATATACACATTCTATTTTTTAGATTGAGATTAATTTATTTAATCTTACCAACTTGCTTTTCGAACTCCTGGGATTAAGCCTTGATTGGCCATTTCACGAAAAGTAACACGTGACAGTCCAAATTGACGCATATACCCTTTTGGTCTACCTGTAAGTTTACATCTGTTGTGCATTCTTATGGGAGAAGCATTCTTTGGTAATTTTTGCAATCCTTCGAAATCTCCAGCTGCTTTTAAAGCTTTTCTTTTCTCAGCATATTTTGCTACGGTTGCAGCTCTTTTACGCTCACGCGCTTTCATTGATTCTTTAGCCATCTTAGTTCTTTTTAAAAGGTAACCCTAATTCGGTTAATAATGATTTTGCTTCCTTATCAGTATTTGCAGAGGTTACAAATGTAATATCCATACCATTGATTTTCTTTACTTGATCAATATTAATTTCTGGATAAATGATTTGTTCTTCAATCCCTAAATTGTAATTTCCTCTCCCGTCAAAACCTGTTGCTTTGATACCGTTAAAGTCTCTTACACGTGGCAATGATGCAGTAACTAATCGGTCTAAGAATTCATACATTTTATCTCCACGTAGAGTAACTTTTACACCAATTGGCATCCCCTTACGTAATTTAAATGCGGCAACATCCTTTTTGGACAATGTTGAAATCGCTTTTTGACCTGTAATTTTCGTTACTTCTTCAATTGCGTAATCTATTAGTTTCTTGTCTGCAATTGCAGCACCGACACCTTTAGAAACAACAATCTTCTCTAATTTAGGCACCTGCATAATATTGCTGTAGCTAAATTCTTCTTTAAGAGCACTTACTATTTTACTCTTATATTCTGCTTTTAATCTTGGTACGTAACTCATGATTATTATTTTTTAGTTTTTTTAGAGATTCTTGTTTTCGTATCTCCATCAACCTTAAAGCCAACTCTTACAGCAACTCCATCTTCTACTAATAAAACATTAGAAATGTGTAACGATGCTTCTTTTTTTACAATACCTCCTTGTGGACTTTGCGCGCTTGGCTTTGTATGCTTAGATACTAAGTTAACACCCTCTACAAGAACTCTATCTTTGTCTTTTACAATTTGTAAAACTTTACCTTCTGATCCTTTGTGATCTCCTGCAATGACTCTTACAGTATCTCCTGATTTTATTTTAAACTTCTTCATCTTGTTTCTGGTTTAAAGCACTTCAGGTGCTAATGATACTATTTTCATGAATTGTTTCTCACGAAGTTCACGGGCAACAGGTCCAAATACACGAGTTCCTCTCATCTCCTCTGTAGGATTTAAGAGTACACAAGCGTTGTCATCAAATCGAATGTATGATCCGTCTTTACGTCTTACTTCTTTCTTTGTTCTTACAACAACTGCTCTGGATACTTGACCCTTCTTAACAGCTCCGTTTGGAGTTGCAGATTTAACGGTTACAACAATCTTGTCTCCAATACTTGCATACCGTTTTCTTGTACCTCCCAAAACTCTAATTACTAAAACTTCTTTTGCTCCAGTATTATCTGCGACTTTTAATCTTGATTCTGTCTGTAACATATTATTTAGCTCTTTCTAGGATTTCTACTAATCTCCAACGTTTCGACTTACTCATAGGCTTCGTTTCCATAATCCTAACAGTATCTCCTTCGTTGCAATCGTTCTTTTCGTCGTGCGCAACATACTTCTTAGTCTTTAATACGAACTTTCCGTACATCGGGTGTTTTACTCTTTTTACTTCAGCGACAACAATAGATTTCTCCATTTTGCTGCTAGAAACAACACCAATTCTCTCTTTTCTAAGATTTCTTTTTTCCATCTTTAAAACTGACTATAGAATTATTGTAATTCTCTTTTTGTTAATTCTGTTGCAATTCTTGCGACAGTTCTTCTTAAGCCTCTTAACTGTAATGGGTTCTCCATTGGCGTTATGGCATGCGCCATCTTAAGATCGGTATAATTCTTTTGAAACGCTGCAAGCTTCTCGTTAAGAGCTGCTGTAGCTAATTCTTTAATTTCTGATTGTTTCATAGGTTTTAGAATTACGCGTTAATATCAAAATCTCTTGCGATTACGAATTTGGTTCTTACTGGAAGCTTTTGTGCTGCTAAACGTAACGCTTCTTTGGCTACGACCATTGGCACACCACCAATTTCAAACAAAATTCTTCCTGGCTTGATCACTGCAACGAAATGTGAAGGTGCTCCTTTACCCTTACCCATACGTACTTCTAAAGGTTTTGCAGTAATCGGCTTGTCTGGAAAAACTTTAATCCATAACTGACCCTCTCTCTTCATGTGACGAGTTGCCGCAATACGAGCTGCCTCTATCTGACGTGAAGTCAATAAGTTCTGGTCTATGGATTTAATTCCAAACATTCCATTAGAAAGTTGGTTCCCTCTCATAGAATTACCATTCATATTTCCTTTCGCCTTCTGAACCTTACGGTATTTTACTCTTTTTGGCTGTAACATTTTTAATTTCTAATTTTAAAAATTATTTTCTTCTACTACGAGGTTGTTGACGTTTCGATCTGTCACCACCACCTTTAGGTCCTGATTGTTTCTTAGACAATCCTACCAATGGAGATAATTCTCTCTTTCCATATACCTCACCTTTCATAATCCATACTTTAACTCCTAATCTTCCATAGGTAGTATGAGATTCTACAAGTGCATAATCGATATCTGCTCTAAAAGTAGACAACGGTATTCTACCTTCTTTAAAGTGCTCTGAACGTGCCATCTCAGCTCCATTTAAACGCCCTGAAATCTGAATTTTAATTCCTTCAGCATTCATACGCATGGTTGCTTGGATTGCCATTTTAATAGCTCTCTTGTAAGAAATTCTATTTTCAATTTGACGTGCAACACTAGCAGCTACTAACTTCGCATCTAATTCTGGACGTTTAATTTCAAAAATATTAATTTGAACTTCTTTCCCTGTAATTTTCTTTAGCTCTTCTTTTAACTTGTCTACCTCTTGACCTCCTTTACCAATAATGATACCTGGACGTGCAGTGGTGATAGTAACGGTTACAAGTTTAAGCGTACGCTCAATAATTACTCTTGATACACTTGCCTTAAATAAGCGAGCATTTACATACTTTCTTATTTTGTCATCTTCAGCAATCTTATCTCCGTAGTCATTTCCACCGTACCAGTTAGATTCCCAACCTCTGATGATTCCTAATCGATTTCCTATTGGATTCGTTTTTTGTCCCATTTCTAGTTTGATTAATTACTTTTATTTTTACTACCTAACTCTAATGTAACGTGATTAGAACGCTTACGAATTCTATGAGCACGCCCCTGTGGAGCTGGTCTTAACCTTTTTAACATTCCTGCGCTGTCTACACAAATTGTTTTTACAAACAATCCTGCTTCTTCGATACTTGCATCTGCATTTTTAGCTTGCCAGTTTGCAATTGCAGACAATAACAATTTCTCTAAATTGATCGATGCTTCTTTCGGGCTAAATTTTAAGATTTGTAAAGCTTTTTCAACTTCAACACCTCTTACTTGATTAGCTACTAAACGCATTTTCCTTGGTGATGTAGGGCAGTTAGTAAGCTTAGCGAAAGCTTTTTGCTTTCTAGCTTCTTTTAACTGATCTGCCATATTTTTTTTACGAACTCCCATAGCTGCTATTTTTTACCTTTATTTTTTGCACCTGCATGTCCTCTAAATGAACGTGTTGGTGAAAATTCGCCTAACTTATGACCTACCATGTTTTCTGTAACATAGACAGGTACAAACTGACGTCCATTATGAACTGCAATTGTTTGTCCAACGAAATCAGGAGTAATCATACTTGCTCTAGACCAAGTTTTAATTACTGTTTTGCTTCCTGCTTCCACATTGGCTAATACTTTTTTCTCTAATTTATAGTGAACGAAAGGTCCTTTTTTTAATGATCTTGCCATAATTTATTTCTTTCTACGTTCTATAATGTATTTATTACTTGCTTTTTTCTTAGATCTGGTCTTGAATCCTTTCGCAGGAATTCCGTTTCTAGATCTTGGATGTCCACCAGAAGCTCTACCTTCTCCACCTCCCATTGGGTGATCGACAGGGTTCATTCTTACAGCGTTCACTCTTGGTCTTCTACCCAACCATCTTCTTCTACCTGCTTTACCAGATACTAGTAATTGATGATCTGAATTGGATACAACTCCAATTGTAGCATTACAAGTCAATAAAACTAGTCTTGTTTCTCCTGAAGGCAACTTAATAGTGGCATACTTACCGTCTCTTGCCATTAACTGTGCAAAAGAACCTGCAGAACGCGCCATAACAGCTCCTTGACCAGGATGTAATTCAATACATGAAATCGTAGTTCCTAATGGAATTTCACTTAACAACATGGTGTTTCCAACTTCTGGAGCAACATTGCTTCCTGATACTACTGTTTGACCTACTTCTAAACCGTTTTGTGCAATTACATAACGTTTTTCTCCATCAGCATAACTTAATAGTGCAATAAATGCAGTACGATTTGGATCGTATTCTATTGTTTTTACTGTTGCAGGGATATTGTGCTTATCTCTTTTAAAATCGATAATACGATACTTTTGTTTATGACCACCTCCAATATTACGAGTTGTCATTCTTCCCTGATTGTTTCGACCTCCAGATCTTTTTTTCGGAGCAAGTAAACTTTTCTCCGGCTTATCAGTTGTTATGGCGTCGAACCCATTTACAACTCTAAAACGCTGACCTGGTGTTATTGGTTTTAATTTTCTAACTGACATTTTTGTCTTTTCTTAAATATTGTTATAAAAATCAATACTATCCCCTTCTGCTAACTGCACAATTGCTTTTTTGTACCCACTCTTGATACCTGTAACTAAACCTTTTTTAGTAAACTTGGTATTTCTTTGAATTGGATAGTTTAAAGTTTTTACGCTTGAAATAGAAACTCCGTAAGCTGCTTCAACAGCTCCTTTAATTTCTATCTTGTTGGCCTTTTTATCTACAACAAATGTATAACGGTTGAATACCTCGCTATCGTTGGTTGCTTTTTCCGTAATAATAGGTTTTATTAAAATACTCATATCTATTATTTGCTAAAGTTTGACTCAATTACCTCTAAAGAACCTTCCGTAAGCACTACTTTACCAGCATTTAAAACACCATAAGTACTAATGTCAGACCCATTTATAACCTGAGTTCTTGTTAAATTTCTTGATGACAAATACACATTGTTATTTGTTCCAGACAACACAAACAAAGACTTCTTATTTTCTAACCCTAATGCTTTCAATACCGTCACAAAATTCTTTGTTTTTGGTGTATCAAAATCAAAGTTTTCGATAACAACTAAGTTGTTTTCTTTTGCTTGTGTACTTAGAGCCGATTTACGGGCTAAACGTTTTAAGTTCTTGTTGAGTTTGAAAGAATAATCTCTAGGTCTTGGTCCGAACATACGTCCTCCACCTCTAAAAACACCAGACTTAATAGATCCTGCTCTGGCAGTACCCGTTCCTTTTTGTTTTTTAATTTTTCTTGTACTTCCAGCGATCTCAGCTCTTTCTTTCGATTTATGAGTTCCCTGTCTTTTGTTTGCCAAATGCTGCTTTACATCTAAGTAAATTGCATGGTTGTTTGGCGCTATTTCGAATACATCGCTAGAAAGTTCTACTTTCCTTCCTGTATCTTTTCCTGTAATATCTAAAACTGCTACTTTCATTATTTCTGAATAGTTACGTAAGCATTTTTGTGTCCAGGAACTGCTCCCTTAACAACAAGTAGGTTCTTTTCAGCAACTACTTTTAATACTTTTAGATTTTGTACTTTAACGGTGTCTCCACCCATTCTACCTCCCATACGCATTCCTTTGAATACTCTTGCAGGGTAAGATGCTGCTCCAATTGATCCTGGCGCTCTTAGACGGTTGTGCTGTCCGTGTGTTGCTTGACCAACTCCGGCAAATCCATGACGTTTTACAACCCCTTGAAATCCTTTACCTTTAGAAGTACCCGATACATCAACAAACTCACCTTCCTCAAAAAGTGAAACTGAAATCGCATCTCCTAATTTATACTCTTCTTCAAATCCCTGAAATTCAATGACTTTTCTTTTCGCAGTGGCTCCCGCTTTTTTAAAGTGGCCATCTAAAGCTTTATTAGAGCTTTTTGCTTTTTTGTCATCGAAACCAAGTTGTAACGCATTGTATCCGTCAACCGCTTCGGTTCTGACTTGGGTGACAACACAAGGACCTGCTTCGATTACTGTACAAGGAATGTTCTTCCCGTTTTCGTCGAATAAGCTGGTCATCCCAATTTTTCTTCCTATTAACCCAGACATTTAGTTAAAATTTTAGACGATAGATTTGTTTATCCAGCGCGTCTCTATTAATAATCACTTGTTTGAAACTACTGTTTCCTATGCTGACTGACAATTTTTTCTAAAAAAAAAACAGCGCAAAACAAATTCAACGCTGATTTTGTTTTACCGTTTTTCCTTTGCGAAACGCGCCAGACATGTGTTTAATCCCTATTAACACTGGAAAAAATGACTAAAAAAGACGAAATTTCCAATTAACAGGTTGCAAATGTACTAAATTTATTCTGATTTCAAAGTCGTTCTACATAAAAATTAATGAATCCTAGGATTCAAAAAAGAACTGTTGAACGGTTTTTAAAAACAAAAAACAAAAAAAATAGGCTTTTAAGCCTATTTTTTTTGGTAATACTTATACTTTGATCTCAACTTCAACACCGCTTGGTAACTCCAGTTTCATTAAAGCATCGATAGTCTTTGATGAAGAACTATAAATATCTAATAATCTTTTGTATGCAGATAATTGAAATTGCTCTCTTGATTTTTTATTTACGTGAGGAGAACGTAAAACTGTAAAAATCTTTTTATGCGTTGGCAATGGTATTGGTCCGTTTACAACAGCGCCTGTACTTTTTACCGTCTTTACGATTTTTTCAGCAGATTTATCTACTAAGTTATAATCATAAGATTTTAATTTAATTCTAATTTTTTGACTCATCTTATTTCTATTTGTAGATTAACCTTTAGCTTTTGCGATAACATCTTCAGATACATTGGAAGGTGTTTCTGAATAGTGTGAGAATTCCATGGTAGAAGTAGCTCTACCAGAGGACATTGTTCTTAAAGCAGTTACATAACCAAACATTTCTGATAAAGGTACTAATGCTTTTACAACTTTAGATCCAGCACGATCACTCATGTCGTTTACTTGACCTCTTCTTCTGTTTAAATCCCCTACGATATCTCCCATATTTTCTTCAGGAGTAAGAACTTCTAACTTCATCAATGGCTCCATGATTTTTGCTTTTGCTGACTTAGCAGAAGCTTTATATCCCATTTTGGCTGCCAATTCAAAAGACAAAGCATCCGAATCCACTGCGTGGAAAGAACCGTCTTTTAAAGTAACTTTCATCGAATCCATTTCGTAACCAGCTAAAGGACCGTTCTTCATTGCTTCTCTAAATCCTTTCTCTACAGAAGGAACAAATTCACGAGGAACGTTACCACCTTTAATTACGGACTCAAACTGTAAACCTTGTACACCTTCATCTGCAGGCTCTATTGTAAATACAATATCTGCAAATTTACCACGTCCACCAGATTGTTTCTTATAAACTTCTCTATGGTCTGCAGCAGCAGTAATTGCTTCCTTATACTCAACTTGTGGTTGTCCTTGGTTTACTTCAACTTTAAACTCACGTTTTAAACGATCTACAATTACATCTAAATGCAATTCTCCCATTCCAGAAATAATTGTCTGTCCTGAAGCTTCGTCTGAACGCACCGTAAATGTAGGATCTTCTTCAGCTAATTTCCCAAGTCCAATTCCTAATTTGTCTACATCTGCTTTCGTTTTCGGCTCTACAGCAATACCAATTACTGGGTCTGGAAAATCCATCGATTCTAATACAATCGGGAATTTTTCAGCAGACAAAGTATCTCCTGTTTTGATGGATTTAAATCCAACAGCAGCACCAATATCACCAGCCTCAATATAATCAATTGCATTTTGCTTGTTGGCATGCATTTGATAAATACGAGAGATACGCTCTTTTTTACCTGAACGGTTGTTTAACACATAAGAACCCGCATCTAAACGACCCGAATACGCTCTAAAGAAAGCCAAACGACCTACAAAAGGATCGGTAGCAATCTTAAATGCCAATGCGGCAAAAGGCTCATCAACACTTGGCTTACGGACTTCTTCTTTCTCTGTATCTGGATTTGTACCTACAATACCTTCCTTATCCATTGGAGAAGGCAAGTAACGACATACAGCATCTAATAGAAACTGTACCCCTTTGTTTTTGAAGGCAGATCCACAAATCATTGGAATGATGGCCATATCCATTACAGCAGCTCTCAATGCATTGTGCACTTCTTCTTCTGTAATAGAATCTTCATCTTCCATGAATTTTTCTAAAAGATTCTCATCATAACTTGCTACTTCTTCAATTAAAAGTGCACGGTACTTACGAGCTTCTTCTTTCATATCTTCAGGAATTTCGATCAGATCGAACGTTGCTCCCTGAGTTGCGTCATGCCATACAATAGCACGATTCTTAACTAAATCAATGATACCTTTAAAATCATCTTCGTCACCAATGTTTAAAACGATTGGTACCGCGTTTGATTTTAACATATCTTTTACTTGTTGACAAACTCCTAAAAAGTCAGATCCTTGACGGTCCATTTTATTAACGAAACCAATTCTTGGTACTTTATAGTTGTCGGCTAATCTCCAGTTTGTTTCTGATTGAGGCTCAACACCATCAACAGCAGAAAATAAGAAAACTAAACCATCCAAAACACGTAAAGATCTATTTACTTCTACAGTAAAATCTACGTGACCTGGGGTGTCAATAATATTAAAGTGATACCCTTTTGTATCTGGGGTTTTTTCTCCGTTTTCTATTGGGAAATCCCATGTACAAGTTGTTGCAGCAGAAGTAATTGTAATACCTCTTTCTTGCTCTTGCTCCATCCAGTCCATTGTAGCTGCCCCATCATGAACTTCTCCAATCTTGTGAGAAACTCCTGTGTAGTACAACACACGTTCTGTTGTTGTGGTCTTACCCGCATCAATATGCGCTGCAATTCCAATGTTTCTTGTATATTTTAAATCTCTAGCCATTTCTATTAAAATCTAAAGTGAGAGAATGCCTTGTTTGCTTCTGCCATTTTGTGAGTATCAGTCCGCTTTTTAACAGCAGCACCTTCTTCTTTAGCAGCCGCTAAAATTTCAGCAGCTAATCTTTGGGCCATAGTTTTTTCGTTACGCTTTCTAGCATAAAGAATCATCCATTTAATAGCCATAGATACTTTACGATCTGGTCTAATTTGCATTGGGATTTGGAATGTTGCTCCACCTACACGACGAGATCTTACTTCTACGTGTGGCATTACATGCGACAAACCTTCTTTCCACAATTCTAAAGATGATTTCTCTTCATCTTCTCCTTTTTTCTGTTCTACGATGTCTAGTGCATCATAAAATACTTTGAACGCTACAGACTTCTTACCTGCCCACATTAAGTTGTTCACAAAACGTGTTGCTAACTGATCGTTAAACTTTGGATCCGGTAATAGGACTCTTTTTTTCGCTCTTCTTTTTCTCATGTCTTTACATTAAAAAAGTTAATTAATAATTACTTCTTTGGGCGTTTTGCTCCATACTTTGATCGTCTCTGGGTTCTTCCCTCAACGCCCGCTGTATCTAAGGCACCACGTACTACGTGATACTTAACTCCTGGCAAATCTTTTACCCTTCCACCTCTAACTAATACTATCGAGTGCTCTTGTAGATTATGTCCTTCACCTGGGATGTATGCGTTTATCTCATTACCATTGGTCAATCTAACTCTTGCAACTTTACGCATTGCCGAATTAGGTTTCTTTGGTGTTGTAGTATAAACACGTGTACAAACTCCACGTCTTTGAGGACAAGACGACAAAGCAGCCGATTTACTCTTCTTAGTTATTTTGGTTCTTCCTTTACGAACTAATTGTTGAATAGTTGGCATACTAAATAATTCTTGTTTTCGTTTATATTAAACATTGCTCTTATTTTCTAAGAGTGCGCAAATGTACGACTAATTTCTAGGTATACAAATAGGAGCGAGTTATTTTTTTATAAATGATTCATTTGGGAAGGCTATTCCTTCATTTTATTTTACTTTTGAAAGATCAATTTCATCTTATTTTGAAAATAAAAACAACTTTTTACCTCCTAAGTATTTGTTGCTGCTTTTTTGCAAAGGAAGTACAGGGGCAAAAATTGAACTTAAAAATCTTCGCTGTACAAGAAAAAAACAAGACGAAACTTACTGCAATTCAATATCAAAAAAAACATGTAGACATTAGCGCTTTATATAAGGAGACAACCCGCATTGAAAAACAATTAAAATCCGCTGGATATTTCAGTGTTCGAATTCAAAAATTTTTGACTGTAAAAGACACTACAAAGGTTACTTATAGTCTTGGTGAAAAAATTGAAACCGCCCTCCTATCTGTTGACTCGCTTCATTTTCAATTACTCAAAAAATTCAATCTAAAAAATGGGGTACTCAAAATCCCTGTATCCAGTTTAGAGTCCACCCTGAAGGAAATCACCCAACAACTGGATGCGAATGGATTCTCATTTGCAGAAACTTCTTTAAAAAACCCCTTCATAAAAGACCGAGTTTTAGTTGCCGATCTTCAGATTATAAGTTCCAAAAAAAGAACAATCAATTCAGTGATCATAAAGGGCTATGAAAAATTTCCAAAAACTTTTGTGAACCATTTTTTAAAAATTGATGCACAAACCGTATTCACCAAATCGAAATTGAAAGAAATCTCCAAACGATTGGAAGCGGTTTCTTTTGTCAAACAAACCAAACCGATAGAAACCTTATTCAAAAAAGATTCAACACTTCTCTATCTCTACCTAAAAAAGCAGCAAAAAAGCAGTTTTGACGGATTGGTGAATTTCAACTCAGATGCCTCTGGCGCACTCCAATTAAATGGATATCTCGATGTAAAGCTACAGAATATCTTCAACCGTGGAGAGGAATTAACACTCTTATGGAATCGCTTTGACCAGGAAAGACAGGAATTGAATTTAAAAACCCGCATTCCGTTTCTTTACAACTCTCCATTAAGTAGTCGATTCGAATTCTCACTGTACAAACAAGACAGCACTTTTTTGAATACTGCATTTAAGACCGATTTCAGTCTCTTTTTAAATGAAAACACGCAACTGGCGATCCATTACGATTATAATACATCGAAAATACTAACAGCAGCATTAAGTACGGAAACTACAACCGCTTTTAACAGTCAGTTTATTGGCGTTTCCTTTCAACACAAAGTCCCAATGAACGATGTGTTTTCAAGTCAAAAAACACAACTACATTTTACCCCCAAAGTGGGACAAAGAATTGCCAATTCACAAACTGAAAATCAATTAAAAATAGATGTATTTGCTTCTTATATTTTTGAATTCAACGATAGAAACAGTTTGTACCTTGCCAATAATTCGGGCTACCTAAATTCAGCCTCTTTTTTACAAAATGAAATGTATCGAATTGGCGGCGAAAAATCGATCCGAGGATTTAATGCTCAAAGTTTGTTTGCTACTAAATACGCCTTTTTCAATGTAGCTTATCGTTTTTTAGTCTCTAAAAAATCCTTCATTTATACGATTACAGATTTCGGTCAATTTAAAGACCTAAATAGTTCAAAAAAAGCCCTTAGTATTGGTGCTGGTTATCAATTTTTAACAAACAATTCAAAGGTGAATTTACATTACGCCTTGGGAAAAATAAACAACCAACCCTTTGATTACAAGACCTCTACGCTAAACATTAACTTTGTAACCTATTTTTAGATACAGAAGCGCATCAGAAATCCTCCTCAAAAAACTTCCTTAAAATTTAACATATTTTAACTTTTTTATTGTTTTATTAATGTGGGTTAATTAATTTTATCCCGAAAATAATTCAAATTAAAAAATAAAGAGAGCATAATTTTATGCTCTCTTTTTGTTTAAAAAATACTGTATGAAATTTTTTTTTATTTACTCCTATTTACGTTTTTGATATTCAGTTGTTCACAACATAAATATCAAAAAGTTTCTATCACCTACAATGACTTATCAAAATTAAATTCAAAATCTTATCTAAAAATTGATAATCATATTATTTACCATTCTAGTAGTGCCAAGTTATTGAGATACAATAAAGCTTTACCAATGGAATATATAAATATGTTTGACTCAAAAAAAGCTGACTCACCTGTGATAAAAACTAAAAATAGCATGGTTTTAGAAGCTTTAAGAGACTCTTAGATATGAATGAATATAATTTTGATAGTATAATGTATCTTGAACAAGTTAATAAAGTTATTATTTCTCGAAAAGACAAAAAAAAATAAGGTTAAATTTTTCTGATTATTATTCAGTTACTTTTAAATCCATTAAATAAAAATATATTAATACAAGAAACTTCAAACATATTTCAAATAAGAGCAACAATAGAAGCCATTGAAAGTGGTTCTTAAATTAACAAAACTTTTTTCATATGCAATTCCTAATTCTGAAACAAATGCCAACTAAAAAATTCAACAAAATGAGGGATATTAAGAGAATCTTTTAACTAGAATTTACCTAAGTAAGAGAACACCTTATACTACTAATTTGAAGTAATTTTATAAATCAAAATTAAAAAAAACACTGCCTTTACAGGTAGTGTTTTTTTTAAACAATTGACCTCAAGCACACTATCTTCATATTTTTTTTGAAAATATTTTAATTTTTAAGTACTTTTAATAATTATTTGTTAAAATTTTAACACTTTTTTTAGTTTTTGAATAAAAATACACCGATATTTGAGAAAATTTAATTCAAACAAAAATAAACAATGAAATCAAAGTTAAAAGGAATTCTAACGCTATTACTAGCGTTGGTCGTGCAAATTACTTTTGCACAAGAAAAAACTATCTCAGGAACAGTTTCCGAAAGTTCGGGAGCATTACCAGGAGTAAGTGTTGTTATTAAAGGAACAAGTATTGGAACGGAAACAGATTTCGACGGTAAGTACGCTATTGAAGCAAAAGCAGGTGATGTTTTAAGTTTTAGCTACATTGGGTACTTAACAACTGAAAAGACTGTTGGAACTGCAACTACAATCGATGTACGTATGCAGGAAGATGCTAATGTGTTAGACGAAATCGTTGTGACTGCATTAGGAATTAAAAGAGATAAAAAATCTTTAGGATACTCGCAACAATCTGTAAAACCAGAAAACTTAGTGAGAACTAGAGAAACAGATTTAAACAACGCATTGGCTGGTAAAGTTGCCGGTGTACAAATCGTTGGAGCACCTTCTGCTGGTTTTAGTAATTCTGGAATCCGTTTAAGAGGGCAAAGTATTTCTCTTTACATTGTAGACAATGTGAAGGTAAATAGCATCTCGGACATTAACACAGATGATATCGCAGATTTATCTGTATTAAAAGGAGCCGCTGCAACTGCACTTTATGGACCTGAAGCAAATAGTGGTATTATTGTAATTACTACTAAAACAGCGAAAAAAGGTGAAGCTACAATTACCGTAAACCACAGTTCTGCTGTTGAAAACGTTTATTTATTACCTGAATACCAAAACGAATATGGTGGTGGTTATTCTCAAGACTTCAATACTTTTAGCTATAATCCAGCACAGCATCCTGCATCTTGGTCAGCATTTGATGGACAGTCAATGGTTGAATACTATGCAGATGAAAGCTGGGGTCCTAAATTAAACGGACAAATGGTGCGTCACTGGGATTCTTGGATTCAAGGAGACCCTGAGTTTGGTAAATTGAGAGCATTTGAAGCAAATCCAAATAACATTAAAGATTTCTTTGATACTGGAGTTGTAAACAATACAAGTGTAGATTTCACCAAAGCAGGTGAAGGGTATAGTATTAAAGGTGGATTGGTAAATGTAGACAGAAGTAGTGTCGTACCAAACTCTTTTAGAAGACAAGTACAAGCATATACAAACATCCGATTTAACATTACTGATAAATTAGAAGCGTATGCAAACATTAACTACCAAGATAGAAGAACAAGAAACTTCCCAGACAATGGATATGGTAATATTGCTTCTAACATGAACCAATGGTGGCAACGTCAATTGGATATGGACAGAGTGAGAGATTATAAAAGAAATGGACAATTTGTGTCTTGGAACATTAACAGTCCTACTAACACAAAACCATTATATTGGGATTCTCCATTTTTTGAAACCAATGAAAACTTAAATTATCAGACTAAAAATTCTACCTATGGTAGAATGGGTTTAAATTATACTGTAAACGATAACTTAAATGGATATCTTGAATTAAGAAAAACATCTGCTTCTTTTGAAGCGAACGATCGTTTTGCTTTTGGTGGTTTAGGGACTACTTCATATAGCGAAAACGAGAGTTTTTCTTACAGAGATGAATTGTTTGGTATTGTAAACTACTCCAAAGACTTAACAGAAGACTTAGACTTACAAGCAAGTGCAGGTTTCGAACTTGTTACTTTAGGAGGAGAATCTTTAAGTGCAGCTACTGTGGGTGGTTTAACTACTTTAAACTTTTACAGTTTAAGTACTTCTGTTGATAGACCAACAGTTACGAACAATCAATTCAAACAAAAAAGTCAAGGTGTTTTTGCCAAAGCTTCTTTGGGATACAAAGACATTATTTTTGTAGACGGATCTGCAAGATTTGATTGGGGTTCTACTGCTAATCCAGCTCAAAACAGAGTTGAGACTTATGGAGGTTCATTCAGTTTTATCTTCACAAAATTAATCGAACAAAATGATATCATTTCTTTCGGTAAATTAAGAGCAAGTGCGGCTTCTGGCCCATTTTTCCCTTCTAGATACAGATTGACTCCAACTTTTGATATTGGTACTCCATTTGGAAGTAATGGTACTTTAAGTAGTCAAGGAAACTTTGCAAACCCAATACTTGCAGGTGGAGAAAGAGTAGATTACGAATTTGGTACTGAATTGAAATTGTTTAAAAACAGCGTAAATTTAGACATTACTTACTTTAACAGAGTAGATAAGAACTTACCTTCTGTAGTATCTTTAGATGGATCAACAGGATTTACGCAAACTTTTTTAAACAGCGGACAACAAACCTCTAAAGGTTTAGAAATTGGTGTTAATTTCTCGCCAATCAAAAATGAAACCTTTGACTGGAATGTGTATGCAAACTTTTCTACATTAACTAGAACTGTAGATGCAATTGCTGACGGTGTTGATGTAAATGTTTTATCTAGCTCTTGGAGAGGGATTCAATTACAAGAAAGAGTTGGAGAAGAATGGGGTGCTATCTATGGTAGAGCTTTCAGAAGAGATGCAGACGGAAATATCTTATTATCTTCTACAGGTGCTCCACGATATGACACCAATCAATACTTAGGAAATGTTTTACCAGACTTCACAGGAGGTTTGTCTAACAACATTCGTTATAAAAACTTTAATTTAGGTTTTGATATCGACTTCCAAAAAGGTGGAAAAGTATTTTCTGTAACAAGAATGTTTAACAACTACTCTGGTTTAGGTGAAGAAACAATTGGAAACAACAACCTAGGAAACCCTGTAAGAGACGCTGTCGCTGATGGTGGTGGTGTTTTAATTGAAGGAGTTGATGAAACGTCTGGAGCTCCTGCTTCTTACAATATCAATGCTCCAACTTACTGGGGGCGTTTATTTGCTTTACACGAAAGATGGTTATACGACGCTTCTTACATCAAATTAAGAACAGTTCGTTTAGATTATGATCTTGATAGCAAATTTTTAGTAAAAACTCCATTTAAGAAAATTAATTTAGGTGTATTTGCAAATAATGTTTGGTTGATTCATTCTGCAATTCCAGGGTTAGATCCCTCTGAAATTGAAACTAGAAATGGTGTAAATTGGACTGAAGGTGGTCAATTACCAAATGTTAGAACCATTGGTTTTAATGCAAGATTAACGTTTTAATTAAAAAAAGTATTTAAAAATGAAAAATATAAATAAAGTAAAATTACTACTACTTGCAGCATTCGTATCGTTTACTGCTTGTGATACAGTAGATTTTGGAAGTACAAATATAGATCCAAATAGCCCTAGTAATGCAGTCCCTTCCCTTTTATTGACAAATGTTCAAAGAGGAATGAGTGACTATATTGCCAGCACAACATCAAACCTATATGTGCAATACTTATCGAATGGTCAATATGATGAAGAATCAAGATATCAAACTTTAAACTGGAGTACTGATGGTGCGTATGGTTTATTACAAGATGTTTCTGAAATCATTAGAATCAATAGTGGCGAAGACACAAAAATTGCTGCTCAAGCATATGGTTCCAATGGAAATCAAATTGCTGCTGCAACGATTCTTAAAGTTTGGTATTTCCAAATGATGACAGAAAGATGGGGAGATATTCCATACTCTGAAGCAAATGATGTTGAAAACATCACAAAGCCAAAGTACGATTCTCAACAAAGCATATACATGGCATTATTCACAGAATTAGATGCCGCTATAGCAATGATTGACGGAGGAAATGGTCCTGAAGGAGACATTCTTTTTGGAGGTGATATGGCAAAATGGAGTGCATTTGCTAACACTATCAAAATGACAATGGGATTGCGCTTATCGAAAGCAGATGCTACAACAGGTAGTGCTAAATTTAATGAAGCAATGGCTGGAGGTATTTCATCAAACTCAGGAAACATTAGCTATAATTATCTATCAGAAGATTCAAATGATAATCCATGGCAAGATCGTTTTGAAACCAGAAAAGATTATTTATTGAGTGATGTGTTTGTTAATAAACTGATCGGTACAGGTTCAAATACAGCTCCAGAAGACCCACGATTGATGATGTATGCTGAAACAGCAACTACATCAGCGACGTTTATTGGAGCTCCTTACGGATTCTCTAACTCTGCAACAGACAACTATTCTTTTATTACAAATAACATCATTAACAAAGGAGATGCTCCTTTAATGATTTATACGTATGCTGAAGTATTGTTTGCAAGAGCTGAAGCTGCGGCGAAAGGATGGACTTCTGAAAGCGCTTCAACGCTTTACGGACAAGCAGTAATGGCTAGTATGGAACAATGGGGCGTTAGCGCTACCGATGCTGCAGACTACTTAGCTGCAAACCCATATTCGAACGTGGCAGATATAGCATATGAAAAATGGGTTTCTTTATATTTACAAGGATACAACAGTTGGGCTGAATGGAGAAGATTTAAAGCTGAAGGAAATGATGGAAGAATTGCCTTGGTTGCCCCTGCAGATTTATTATCAAATGCAACAGACATTCCACAAAGACATGGATACTCTGCAACTGCTGGTTCTTTAAATGAAACAAACTACAATGCTGCTGTGAGTGCACAGGGAGCAGATACATTAGATACTGTTTTGTGGTTGTTTAAATAATTCAAACAACAAAAATGTATAACACCCAACCCTTCTAAGGTTTGGGTGTTTTTTTTTTATAAAACTATAAATTAATCGAAGCCAATAAACAAAAGACATACAGGTAATTAAGTTTTTCTTATCTAAATTTTTTGGCATTTTAGATTTATTTTAAACGAATTAGTGTTAAATAATTGTTTTTTTAAGATAATTTTAAGACTTTTGGGGTTAAATAATTCAAATAATAATAAAATGAAGACAAAGTTTAATGGAATTTTAACGCTATTACTGGCGTTTGTGGTGCAAATTACCTTTGCACAAGAAAAAACTATTTCAGGAACAGTTTCCGAAAGCTCGGGAACTTTACCAGGAGTTAGTGTTGTTATTAAAGGAACAAATCAAGGAACAGAAACTGATTTTGATGGGAAATATTCTATTAAAGCTAACAACGGTGACGTTTTAGTCTTTAGATATTTAGGATATAGTGCTGTAGAAAAAACAGTAGGTGCATCGAACACGATAAACGTAACGTTGTCTGTTGATGAAGACAATGTTTTAGAAGAAGTTATCGTTATTGGATATGGTACAACTACGAAAAAAGCATTTGCTGGTACAGCATCAACTGTGAGTCAAGAAAATTTAGAAGCAAAATCTTTTTCTAACGTAACAGGTGCTCTTATTGGTGAGGTAGCGGGTGTTACTGTAATTAACAGTTCTGGTCAGCCTGGTTCTGTTGGAACAATTAGAATTAGAGGGTATGGTTCTGTAAATGGTAACAGAAGTCCACTGTATGTAGTAGATGGTGTTCCTTATACAGGAAGTATCAATTCTATTAACCCTTCGGATATCGCTAGTACTACTATATTGAAAGATGCAACTGCAACTGCAATTTATGGTTCTAGAGGAGCAAACGGAGTAGTAGTAATTACTACGAAAACGGGTTCTACCTCAAAGTCTTATATCGAAGTTGACGTAAAAACAAGTATCAACGATCAATTGATCCCAAGATACAACGTTGTAAGGAGTCCAGAAGAATACATTGGATATGTTTGGGAAGGAATTAAAAACAAGGCTGTAGTTGACGGGAGACCTGATCCAGTTGGTTTTGCAAATGCAAACTTATTTACAAACAACTATGTAGCTACAGGTTACAATATGTGGAATGTATCAAATGGTGCTGAATTAATTGATCCTGCTACAGGAATGGTTAGACCAGGAATTACAAGAAAGTATACTCCTCAGAGATTCGCTGACTTATCATTTAGCGCTGCGATCAGAACGGAAGCAAACTTAAGAATGAGTGGAGGAGCTGGAGACACAAGATACTTCGCATCTTTTGGTTATTTAGAAGACAATGGATATTCTATCAACACTGGATACAAGAGATATACAACTCGTTTGAACTTAAATACCAAAGTGAAGCCTTGGTTAAAGTTGAATTCAAACATCAACTATGCATACTCTGAATCAATTGCAAACGGTCAAACCAACGGTTCTGAAAACATTACAGAATTTGCTGATAAAATGGCACCAATTTTCCCTGTATTCTTAAGAGATGACAACGGTGAATTAGTACCAGATACTTTTTATGGTGGAAACCAATATGATTACGGTTCTACATCAGGATTTAGAGACAGACCAAATGCAAATGGATTAAACCCTATTGCATCTGCTAAATATGATTTTAACGGAACGGATCGTCACGAATTTAATGGAAACTTTAGAGCAAACATTGATTTGTTTAAAAATGTTACTGCTGAGATTAGCTATGGTGTTCAATATTTAAACCAAAAGAACAGAGATTATACAAATAAATTCTATGGAACTGGACAAACAACTCAGGGTAGTATTTATGTAACTGATTTCTCACGTTTGAGTGAAAACATTCAACAAATAATCCGATACAGCAATTCTTGGGGAGCGCATACTTTAGATGTGTTAGCTGCTCACGAAAGCCAAGCGTCTACAGATGCAGGTGGTTCTGCTGGTAAAGCATTACAAGTAAGTGCATTCTTATTAGATTTAGATAACTTCCAAGAAAGTTTAGGTCAAGCATCTGGATACTCTGGAGGATATACCATTGAATCTTATTTCAGTAAATTTGATTATAACTATGATGGAAAGTACTACTTAACAGGTTCTTTAAGACATGATGGTTCTTCAAGATTTGCGAACGAGAAGTGGGGAACATTTGGTTCTGTTGGTGCTTCATGGGTAATGTCTGAAGAAAGCTTCATCCAAAATATAGACTTTATAGAGTTTTTAAAAGTTAAAACTTCATGGGGTGTAGCGGGTGATCAAGCAGGTGTTGGATTAACATCAGGTTATGATACATTTAATGTTGGTAACTTAGCTGGAAACATTTCAATTGCACCAGGTGGTAATGGAAATCCAGACCTTACTTGGGAAGAGTCTGAAATGTTACAAACAGGTGTTGAATTTGACTTAGGTGTTGTTGAAGGATCTTTAGATTACTATAGCAAGAAAACAAAAAATCAATTCTTTAATAGAAATGTAGGACCATCTCAAGGGATCTCTTCTATTTTAGTAAATGATGGTGAGCTTGAAAACGTAGGTTATGAATTTGATTTAACAGGTCATTTAATCAACAAAAAAGATTTCTCATTAGATTTGAATGTGAATGGTGAGATCATTGAAAATAGAATTACTGAAATGCCATTGGATCCTGCAACAGGAAACCAACAAGTGCTTAACGGTGTATTATCTGTAGGTAGATCTATCTTTGATTTCTATGCACGTGAATGGGCTGGTGTAGATCCATCTGATGGAGCACCAATGTGGTACCAGTATTATGATGATATTAACAACAACGGTGTTTTTGATGCAGACGAACCAACTTCGGGTGCAAACTCATGGATTCCTGCAGATGCTGATGTAACAAATGCATCTGGTTCTATTGTTGAATATCAACAAGTTGTTCCTGGAGCAAATATCAAGAAAAGAGTAACGAAATCTTATGCTGAAGCATCAGAAGTATATTTAAACAAATCGGGTATCGCTGATATCAGAGGAGCATTTAGATTAACAGGTAGAGTAAAAGACTTTACTTTTTCTACTCAGTTTACTTATAGTTTAGGAGGTTATGCATATGATGGACAATATGGTGAATTAATGTCAGATCGTTTTGGTGCAGTTGGAAACAACTACAGTAGAGACATCGCTAACAGATGGACAACACCTGGTCAAATTACAGATGTTCCTCGTTTAGCGGATGGTGCTGATCAAAATGCAACATCTTATTCTTCAAGATTCGTTACATCAACTGACCATTTAGCATTAAACAATGTGAATGTAAGTTATAATGTACCTAGCACATTCTTAGAAGGTAAAGGATTAGATACATTCAACATATGGATGTCTGCAGATAACTTATTTATGAATACTGCTAGAAGAGGATTCTTACCAACTACAAGTGAAAGTGGAAGTTCAGGACGTAGATTATACGCACCAATGACTACCATAACTTTAGGTGTTAGATTAAAATTTTAATTTAAAAAAAACAAGAAAATGAATAAATTATTTAATTACGGATTACTATCAGCAGTAGCTTTATTAAGCTTAAGCTGTGAACCGGACTTCTTAGAAGATCCAGTATTGACCAACACAGGAACTTTAACTTCTGTGCAATTTGAAGAAGCGGCTGCTTTAGACCCTTCCCTACCTACTGGTTTAATGTCAGGTGTATATGCATTGACATTTACAACTGGTACAGGTGGAACAAGTGGACATGATGATTTTGGAATGAAATCATATGATGTATTTTCTGATATGTTATCTGGAGATGTTGCCTTAAGTCAAAGTGTATACGGATGGTATAGAGCATCTATTACTGAATTTGGTGCACCACAAGATTTTACTTTTGGTGATAACAGACAAGTTTGGAGATATTACTACAGAATCATTAGAGGATGTAACTCAGTGATCGATGGATTGGGTGGAATGGATGCAACTCCAGAAAGCCAGGCGAATAAATATACAATGGGTCAAGCGAAAGCTTTGAGAGCACATTCTTATTTTTACTTAGCGAATTTCTACCAGAAAGAATATAATGCTAGTGAGCCAATTTTACCGATCTACCGTTCTGCAGCGGATCAAAATGGTCCTAAAGTGCCTGCAAGTGAGATCTATGACTTAATGGAATCTGATTTAACAGATGCAATTGCTTTATTGGAAGGTTTCAACAGAGATAATAAAACAGAAATCAATCAAGATGTAGCAAAAGCATTGTATGCTTATGTGTTGGGTTCAAGAGGTACAGATTATACCAAAGCCTACAACATGGCTGTTCAGGCTATCGGTAGCTATCCAGTTATGGTTGGTGCTGAAGTGACTGGTGGATTTAACAATGTAAATACTCCAGGATGGATGTGGGGTGTTGATTTAAATCAAGATATTGGTTTAGGTTTGATCTCTTGGTGGGGACAAATGGATTACTATAGCTATAGTTATCCAGCTTATGGAGATTTAAAAGCAATTGATGCTTCTTTATTCGCACAGATTCCTTCAGATGATATCAGAAAAGGACAGTTTTTAAACAATACTTCTTTTGCACAACACTTAATGCCTTTATTTAAGTTTTATGATGAAGATAGAGTTCACACGGGTACTTCTTCAATCGTAAAAGCAGATTATGTATACATGAGAGTTGCAGAAATGCACTTAATGGCTGCTGAAATGGCTGCATTTGCTGGTAATGACGGTGCTGCAAGAGTACATCTAAAAAACTTAGTGAGTACAAGAGTTCCTGATGCATCTTATATTGATGGATTGTCAGGACAAGCATTGAAGGATGAAATTTACTTACAGACTCGTATTGAATTATGGGGTGAAGGTAAAAGTTACTTAGCAATGAAACGTAACAAGGCAACTGCTACAAGAGGTGCAAATCACCTTTCATTTGTAGGTGTAGATATTCCTTATAACGATGAAAAAATGACTTTTGAAATTCCAGAAGGAGAAATTCAATACAACCCTTTCATTAGCACACAAAACCAATAATAACTTTTAGCGATCGCTTTTTACAAAGGGATCGCTAATTATTAAAACTCATAAAAATGAACAAATTAAGAATACTTTTATACATGTGTATAGCTGTTTTTACATTAAACAGTTGTACAGACGAAGTAGAGCCACAAGATACTCCTTACATTACGTTTGAGACCTCTAGTATGGATATTACTTTTGACCAAGGTGGGTCTATTACTCAAGAGGTTAAAGTGTATGCAGCCAATACTTCAGATCAAGAAAGAACAGTAGGAATCGCTGTTGTTGGAGCTTCAACTGATGTTGATGCGGCGGCTTATGTTGTACCAACAACTGTAACTTTTGCAGCTGGATCAAATGTAGCAACATTAAGCATCGACTTAACGGATGTAAATATGTCACCATTTGCATCTCAAACTTTAGTAGTTTCTTTAACGAACGCTCCTGAAATTTATACAGGTGAAGACTTAACAATTAATGTGGGACTAAGATGTCCAAACAACGGAGTTAAGGTAAAGATGGTCTTAGGTTTTGATAGCTGGCCAGAAGAAGTATACTGGAGATTGGTTGATGTGAATGCAGGAGTAATTGTATTGGCAAGTCAAGCTACACCAGGATACGGTGCTTATGCTGGAATGACTGGTGGTGTTACCATCCAAGAATGTGTTCCTTCAGGAGATTACCAATTACAAATCTTTGATGGATACGGTGACGGTGGTACTTCTTATGTAGTAACTGCTGACGGTGTTCAAGTTGCAAATGTAAGTGCATCTTCTTATGGAGGTAGTACTTCTGTAGACTTTAGTATCTAGAGCATAAAAATCATACTTTAAAAAACCATCTCTGCTAAGAGATGGTTTTTTTTGCACTTAATTTAACATATCTTTGCAGCATGACAACAGCAACAACAGCATCAACAAATATATTTGGGATTAGAGCTATTATTGAAGCCATAAATAGTGGATCTACAATCAACAAAATCTACCTTCAAAAGGGTTTAAGAGGGAGCTTATTTTTTGAGTTGAATCTTTTGATCAAAGAAAAAGGAATCACAACCAGCGTGGTACCCGTAGAAAAATTAGACCGTCTTTCTAAATACAGCAATCACCAAGGAGCAGTTGCACAGATTTCTCCAGTTGCATTTCACGATTTAGAAGCCTTGATTGAAAAAGTAATCGAAACTAAAGAAGCACCTATTTTCTTATTATTAGATCAACTATCTGATGTACGTAACTTTGGAGCTATTTTAAGAACGGCAGAATGTACAGGCGTAGACGCTGTTATTGTTCAAAAAAACGGAAGTGCTCCAGTAAATGCAGAAACCATAAAAACTTCTGCTGGTGCAGCTTTTAAAATTCCGATTTGTAAAGTAGACCATATCAAAGATGCAATCTATATGCTGCAAGCTTCTGATATTAAAACAGTAGCAGCAACCGAAAAAACAGAAACATCCATTTACGAAGTAGCACTCAACCAACCCATCGCAATCATTATGGGCTCTGAGCATCGTGGTGTTAATCCTTCCATTTTAAAAATGGTCGATTTTAAAGCGAAATTGCCTTTGTTGGGAGAGATTGAATCCTTGAATGTGTCTGTTGCTTGTGGTGCTTTTCTATATGAAACCATCCGACAAAGAACTATAAGTGACAATTCATAAATTGGAGATCACTCCTCTTTATTAGTAATTGGTATTTTTACATCATCATGAAGTTCCTCCGCAATTTTAGGAGGTACATAATTACCGTTTTCATCAAATAATAAATCGAATGCTGTTTCTTCGAAATAAGGTTCGATTTTTTGAATGCCTTTATTTTTATATAAGAAGGCAAATACAAGCCCAACTACAAAACCAGACAAATGACCTTCCCAGGACATACCGTCTTTAATGGGTAAAACATACCAAATCATGCTTCCGTACAAAAAAATTACGATCAAGGAAACAGCAACCAATCTGAAATGCTTTTTGAGAAGACCACTAAAGAAAACAAAACTAAATAGCAGATACACAACACCACTGGCACCAATATGATAGGATTCTCTTGCAATAATCCACGTAAGAAAACCTGTTAGGAGCGCACCATACGCCAATACTTTAAGCGCAACTTCTTTATAAAACATAAAAACACTTAAAAGGAGCACAAATAAAGGGATTGAGTTGTTGAAGAGATGAGCTGTGTTACTATGAATGAAATGTGTTAAAAAAACACCTCTAAGCCCCTTAAAATCCCTAGGATACACACCATACTTATTAAAATTATATCCAAATTTAATTTCTATAAAGTAGAGCATCCAAATCACCAAAATATACAAGATGGGTATTGTAAGCATGGATTTTGAAAAATTGAGTTGATTTGCCTGTTTCATGAGTCCAAAAGTAACAAAAAATGAACCAAAGTACATTCTTACAGATTCTGTCAGAAAACTTTGTTATTTTTACCTTATGAATGCACCATTGGCAGAAAGAATCCGTCCGAAACATCTTGAAGATTATATAAGTCAGCAACATTTGGTGGGTGAAAATGGTATTTTAACAAATCACATCAAACAAGGTATCATTCCCTCATTAATTCTTTGGGGACCCCCTGGAATTGGTAAAACCACACTAGCGAATATTATAGCTACGGAATCGAAAAGGCCCTTTTATACGCTGAGTGCCATTAGTTCTGGAGTAAAAGAGGTACGAGAGGTTATTGAGAAAGCCAAAAAAAGTGGTGGACTGTTTACCGCAAAAAACCCCATTCTATTTATTGATGAGATTCATCGTTTTAGTAAATCTCAACAAGACTCTTTATTGGGTGCTGTAGAAAAGGGATGGGTAACCCTTATTGGTGCGACTACAGAAAACCCAAGTTTTGAAGTCATCCCTGCCCTCCTCTCTCGTTGCCAAGTTTATATTTTGAATTCCTTTGATAAGGACGACCTCATCAACTTATTAAAAAGGGCGATTGAAAAGGATGTATTGATCTCTACGAAAGACATTCAACTCACAGAAACTGCGGCTTTATTGCAAGTTTCAGGAGGGGATGCTCGCAAATTACTCAATATTTTTGAGCTGATTGTTGGCGCTGAAGAAAGCATTGAAATCACCAACGAATTGGTCTTGTCTAGGGTTCAAAAGAATACGGCTCGGTATGACAAAACTGGTGAACAGCATTATGATATCATTTCTGCTTTTATAAAGTCGATACGAGGGAGTGATCCAAATGCTGCTGTGTATTATTTAGCGAGAATGATCGAAGGTGGTGAAGATGTAAAGTTTATTGCAAGAAGGATGCTCATATTGGCTTCAGAAGACATTGGGAATGCAAATCCAACAGCATTTATATTGGCAAATAATACGTTTCAAGCTGTGGCAGTTATTGGACATCCTGAATCTCGTATTATTTTGAGTCAATGTGCCGTATACCTTGCAAGTTCTGCAAAAAGTAACGCTTCGTACATGGCTATAAATGAAGCTCAGAATCTCGTAAAACAAACTGGAGACTTATCGGTACCGCTACATTTACGAAATGCTCCAACAAAATTAATGAAAGATATTGGCTATGGTAAAGAGTATGCGTATTCTCATAATTATCCTGAAAATTTTGTGAATCAAGAATTTTTACCTGAAGAAATTTCAGGGAAGAAACTCTATAACCCAGGAAATAATCCACGTGAAAATCAATTTAGAGATCTTTTAAGAAAAAGATGGAAGGATAAATATGGCTATTAATTCAAACTAATCAAAAATTAGATTGAGTCCCATTTGAAAGGAAGCACTGCTCGCATTTGCCAGGTTATTGAAAGCAAAAAGAGTATCTACCATGCCAAAAAGAGAGACATTTCCTATTTGAGTAGAAATTCCGACACCTACATTATGAAAAGAATAATCGTCTACCGTATAGGTTACTTTTGCATGTAGTTTTTCTGTAAATGTCTTCTCATAGAAACCCGTTAAGGCATATTGCGGACGTAAAGGTCTCATAATGGTGTGTATTTGGAGTCCGATAGCATCCGTATAAAATTCCTTGAAGGTATTGTCATAGCAAAATTTACTTCTTCTTTCCGAACCAAAACTGTATTTTAAAGCTGCATTTACTTTTGTCGGTCTCCAAGAAGCATAGGCATTCGTGTTGTTGCCCCTTGGTACTTTCTCTTCAAAATCGGCATTTAACTCTGCCCAATAATTTGTTGGGTTAGCGGGGTCAAACAAAAAATTTACTCCTTCAAAAGTATAGCTTCCTTTTACGGTGGTGTTTTGAACTTTTTTTGAATAATTGATGTATCCAAAATCGATTATACTTCCTGTAAACTCCAATCTGGGCGAAAGATGATAGGTGAGTCCAATATCGAGTCCAACTCCCAAACTTCCTCCTAAAAAAGAGTTGGTAATGAGTTCCATCGGGTTTTCTAAATATGCATTGTTTACAACCAAACCTGCAGATAAAAAATTCAAATCGATGGTGTTCAAATAGTTGGTATATATATTGTTTGTTCCTAGTTGTGTTGTAAAGGTTCCGGAATTATTTTGAGTTTCGATATTTAATGTGGAAGAATATACCTTAAACCTACCTCCTAATGTGAGCTTTTGATTTATTTTTCTGGACATCCCAACATGTAAGACACCTACAAAATCTACTTTATAAAGAAGTTGTGACAAGTCAAAGCTTTTATTGAGATAAGGGGCATTCCCTTCATTTAACAACGTAATTACATCTTTGGGCCAGTACGCAATGGCATCCAATTCTTGGTAAAAGCCGAAACTAATATAGGTTTTATCGTTCACTCTAAAACCGGCATTTAAAACATCGATTTGAACGTTCAGTTTTAGGTGATCTTCGGGTGCCAACTTATTTAAAAGTCGAAAAATTTTTGTATTGAAATCAATGCCATCTTCAGAAAAAAGATCGTTTAATTTGAAGTTCTTTAGGGCAACATCTCCAGATATCCCCGAGAGAAAAGGAATTCCAATATGAAACTTATAATTTGTTTCTGCTCCAGGGTTTAATAAGAGGGTTTGAGGGTTTTCTGCAAAACCGTATAAAACTTGTTTGTTTTGCGTCAATGTATCTATAGACACAAAGAGCAGCATCAGAAAAAAGAATTTCTTCATAATTATTCGGCAGCTATAAAATAGGTTCCAGCGGATTTTAATTCAAACGCTCTTGGGTCGTTTTCAATGAGGGGTGTAGCGGCTCCAGAAATGGTTACCGATGTTCTAGTTTTTCTAGTGTTCAAAATAATTGGATTTAAACGAACTTCAATGCTTTCTTGATAGGTAAATGCTTCATTTTGAGGGGGTACATTTAGCGTGCTTAGGGTGTAGATAACCGTTCCATTATCATCTAAAAATACTATCTCCACAGTAAAATCTCTGGTTATTTCATTCTTAACTTCGATATCAATAATAATTTTTTCCAAGTTATCTCGGAGATACGCATTCTCTAGAATACGGAAATCCGACACGTCAGATAATGGGTTCACATTTTCTGCACCTGATACCGTGTCTATAAAATCATTGGAATATAAAGTGAAATAAACAAGGGGTGTTTTTATGACTGGCCGATGCTCAAATTCCTCTACTTGCTTAAAATCTAACTTTTCTGAGCATGCCACTGAGAAAAGGAACATAAGGAATATCCCTATTTTAAAATGTTTCATTAATTTTCTTTTAAAGTATATGGCTTTAGTTTTAGTAAAATTATAGCAATTGTTTTATTTCATGAAGGGCTCTCACGGTTACAAACGTATTCCCTTTCGGATTCGTATTTTCAAAGTCACAATAAATAGCTTTAAAACCAAAGTTGATCGCTCCTTCTATATCGGCCTCGATGCTATCGCCAATCATAATTGAATTTTCTTTGGTAGCTTTTGCAACACTCAAAGCATGTTTGAAAATTAATGGATTTGGTTTTTTGACTCCAACAGACTCCGAGGTAATTACTTGATCGAAATAATGATAGATCTTTGAACTTTTCATTTTCTTGGTCTGTACTTCTTCAAATCCATTGGTAATAATATGCAATTGATATGTGTCTTTCAAATAGTTTAAAATATCGATAGCTCCGTCAAAAAGATGGTTAAAATTTGGCATTAGTTTTATATATTGAATGGCCAAGGTGTCTATTAATTCGTCAGAAATAGAAAAATGGACAGCATCAAATGCTTCTTTTAATCTTTGATAACGCAGTTGTTCTTTGCTCACTTTTTCTTGTCGATACAAACGCCAATACTTAAAATTAATGGGCTTATACACTTCTAAAAAAATAGCAATATCAAGATCAATCTGATACTTCTTGAATAATTCTTGAAAAGTAAGGTCTGAATTTTTTTCAAAATCCCAAAGCGTATGATCTAAGTCGAAAAAGACGTGTTTAATCCGTGCCAATTGTTTTATATTTGATAAAAAGTTATTTTTTGACTCCAAAAGTAAACAAAAACCATTTATCTACTTTTTATAAGAACATTCTTATAATGTTTAAAGGTACTTTAATTGCACAAATTATTGCAGTGATTAGTTCTCTTTTTATTGCAAAAATATACGGAAGTGAAGCCTACGGTATTCTGAGCGTTTTTATTGGTTTTTCTTCCATTCTATCTGTTTTGAATTCGCTACAACTAGACAATTATATTGTTACCTGCAAAGAGGAATTCACGCGAAATCATTGGTTTAATTTTCTATTCATACTCATCCCGGTAATGACCGTTATTGGCACCCTGGTACTTCTTCCTTTTTATATTATTTTCTTTGATAAGGGAATGGATTTTAATGTTTTAATGCTCGCTCTATTGAGTGCCATTTTGCTGAGTTATAATAAAACGCATGAATTTTTCCTGACTAGTAACAAGAATTTTTCCTCCATTTCATTTGCGAAAATACTTTTAGTTCTCATCAATGTTTTTTTTCAATTTGCATTTTACATAAAATATAGCCTTTACGGATTGGTTTATAGCTCGTTTATTTCATTGCTCATTGTTACTTTGTATTTTAGTTTTAAAAATAAAAATTACTTCAATGCAATCGATTTTAAGATTATTAAAACAAATCTGAGTTTTAATAGCTCTATAATGACCTTCTTACTTCCCTCTAGGTTTATAAACAATTTAGCATCACAGTCGATTCCGTTATTCATCTTTGCTTTTTTTAGCCTTAAGGATGCAGGCGTATATTTTTTCAGTCAAAAGATTTTGACAATGCCGCTCTTTATAATTTCTTCTTCCATTTCAACGGTATACTTTGAAAAGGCATCTAGCCTAATGAATACCTCAAAAAAAGAGCTTTTAAAAACCACTAAAAAAATCATTCGCTTTAATGTTGGCACCATGTTTTTATTTTTAGTGCTAATGAATACCCTTGGGATTTACTTATTAGAAATGTTTTTAACAGACAACTGGGTCAATTTAAGAAAGTATTTACTGCTGCTATCTTTTCTTGTTTTAAGCAGATCCTCATTTAGTCCAATTAGCAATATCATTGTAGTTTTAGATAAAAACAATATAAGTTTGCTCTTCAATGCAATTCTTTTAGTAATCAATTGTATTGCTTTTTATATTGGCTTTATAATGCATGAGCTAACCTATACAATTTATATCCTATCCTTTTTGGGAGGTATTGCTTATTTAATATTGACTCTTTATTTTTTGAAAATTATAAAAAAACAATCCTACTCATGATAAAACCGACTTTATTTGAAAGGCTAGATTTTTTAATCTTTGGGCATTTGATTCATTTATTATATCCTACCTACTTCCGTCAAAAGTATGGGTATCAAAAATATTACATTCTTTTTTTTCATTATTGGATTCCCCAAAAACTATTCCGACTCAACCCAAAAGCAAGTTGGCCGGTTCATTTTACTTCCAAGGTATTGGCACCTGAAAATATTAAAAAAGGGATCTTATGCGATCCGGGAGACAATCCAAATGTATACGTACAAGCCAATAACGGATTGATTATTGGGAATAATGTAGGTTTTGGAACGGGTTCAAAAATCATCTCTGCAAATCATGCGCACACAAGGCATTCGGAACATACAAAAACCGTTCCAATTGTTATTGGTGACAATGTTTTTATTGGAGCAAATAGCATTGTATTACCGGGAGTATGTATTGGAGATAATGTCATTATTGGCGCTGGGTCTGTTGTTTGTAAAGCGATTCCGTCAAATTCTATTGCCGTTGGCAACCCTTGCAAAGTAATCAAAGAAAATAAGCCTTACGAAGAAACACTCACTGAGATGAAATTTCACAGAAAAATTCCTAAATAAAATTTTTCGAAAAAGTAGGATAATCTTCATACGTTGTCCCAAAACTTTCATAGAATTTAGCAACTCCAGGAATCATAGAACCTTCAAAATCTAAAATTTGATGGCTATGCCGATACTTTTTAATAATTTCATCTACAAGTAAGGTTGCCGCAGCATTCTTTTTTCCAAACGCACTAGCAACAGGTATTAAATAGGTAATTCTTTTGGGATCTACTAAAAGCAACACTCCAGCAATTAAAACTGTATTTCTTTTGATCCCATAACATTGAACAGCTTGTGTCTTTAAATTTAAAATATTTTGAAGTACTTTTTTCATTGAAACATGGGTGCGATGATTTTTGTCATTCAACACATAAAAATCGTAAAACTCATTTGCAGCGATGTTTTCTTGAAAAGTAAATCCCAATGAACTTGCTTTTTTGAGGGCTCTTTTTCTGTTTTTATTAAATTTAGCATGCATATTTTCATATACATTTTCTATTGTTAAAAGCGCATTTTTTCTCAACTTCATGTTAGCATTCAAAAAATTATCAGCATTGAAGTTTATGGACGTTCTCATAAACTTTTTAGGAATCCGACGGATCATGTTTTCCTGAATTTGAAGGGTAATAGGTGCGAAGGAAAAAATGCCTAATTGCTGACAAAAAAAAGGTTGTGTAATGTATTTTAAAAAATATTTTTGCTTCCAGGGAAGCGGCATCACAGCTTCGTAATCATTCAAAATTAGGACCTCCCAATTCTCGGAAACAGCGTCTAAATACCATGAAAAAGCATAAATTCTGAATTGCACAGATGCGGCAATACAAGCATCATACTTATCAATATCTAAGTCTTTTCTTTTAATGCAATAGATCATCTTTATGAAGTGGCGATTTTTAGCATGGATTCGTAGAGTCTTTTCCAACCTCTCCAACGCAAAAAATCGCTCAAGCTTTCGTTATGGAATAGGGTAATAAAGACTCCATCTACTGCTTTTACTTGATTTCTCAGGTCTCTTATTCTCCCTAAAGATTGCTTTGGAGTTAACTTCATATAGTCATTTAAAGTTGTGTCCATTAATGCAAATGGAAATACTTTTAAAGGGGTTTGTATTTCAAAATCCAAGTCATAGAAATAAAAAGGAGTACAGGTTCCTGCTCTAAAACCTACATTGCTGGCATAGCCCATCGAATAATCTTCTTCAATTTCTAAATCGATTAGATTTTGATAGGTTTCTGGGAGGCTAAAACGCAGATAATGTTGTCGCGATCTTTTTGTTGGCATATTGGTAATGTCTTCCAAACGTTCTTTTTCTTTCTTTAACAACGCACTGTTTTGCATCGTAAAATAAGAAGGATGTAAGCCAACTTTAGCATAATCGACAATGGACTTAATCAACAATCTAAATTTAGGTTTTGCGGTTGACACATTGTTGTCATAAGTGGTATAATCGGCAATTAAAAAAAAGAAGAGTGTTGCTACTTTGTACTTGTTCTTGTATGCTAAAATTTTATCAAAAGTGTTGAATGGGTCTTTTATAAGATTAAATAAGACTGCAAAACGTTTGATAATACTTAAAAATTTTAGCGTGAAAATATCATTTAGAAACCCCCCAATGGATCGGAGTAAACTTTTGTGTTTATAGGCAAATGCATTGTCTACATCTATGGTAGAAATGAATTCATATTTTCTTTTAGGATAGGTATAAGTTGGAAACTTTTCTTTAAAAATTGATAAAAATTTGTACGCCCAAATATCGATTACTGGTTTTTCTAAAAATTGATACTCATAGGCGATACTTTGTTCAGCAGTAAATCGGCCATGGTGGTCTTTTACATGAGGTAAGTACTCTTCATAACGTGAAATTAAATAGAAACTAGCAGCAAAAATGTCATAGGGAATGGATGATTTTGAACCTGCATTAAAAAAGCAAGGAACGGCATCCCATTTGGAAACATTTATTTCCATATTGTTAACACCTTGTTCGAACATAATATTACTACTTCTAACAAAAAACTCGCTTCCTAATGGATTCTTGGTATAAGACATTTTAGGGCCATTGTGGGCAACAAAATCTTCAATTTTTGAAGTAAAGTCGACAGTGGTCGATAAAGTCCTCGTAAAAATATGTTTGAAAACATATCGTATTCTTGGGGTAATTTTATGTGTATAAACGAGTATCAAATAAAAGGATTGAGTGAGTATTAAGAATGGTGAATTTACAAAATTCCGTCATCAGCAAAGCTAAAATACAATTTTTCGGTAATAATTAAATGATCGAGCAGTTTTATATCTAAAGTACTCCCCGCATCTTTAATTTTTTGAGTGATTTCCATGTCGGCAGCACTTGGGATTAATTTCCCAGAAGGATGATTATGACAAACGATTACCCCCACACATCCAGTCCCTAAGGCCTTCCTGTAAAGCAATCTTACATCTACTATCGTTGCAGTTAACCCGCCTTTACTTAATCGGTGTTTGGCAATTACTTTGTTTGAGTTGCTCAGAAATATCGCCCAAAACTCTTCGTGCTGTAAATCTCCAATAATCGGTTGCATCAGATGAAATACACCTTTACTGGTGGAAACTTTGGGGAGTTCTAAAGCGGTTTCTAATTGCCTTCTTTTCCATAATTCTAAGGCTGTAATAATGGCAATGCCCTTTGCAGTTCCAATTCCGTGGAATTTGGTTAATTCTTCAACAGATAGTTTTGCCAACTCGTTCAGATTATTATTGGCGGAAATTAATATTTTTTTGGATAAAGAAACAGCACTTTCATTTTTACTTCCTGAACCAATTAAAATGGCTATTAGTTCCGCATCTGAAAGTGATTTCTTCCCCTTTAACACTAATTTTTCTCGGGGTCTATCATCTAAAGCCCATCCTTTTATGGTTAATTTTTTTATGGCTTTTTTTTTACTGAAAGTACAAAAAATAGCTAAAAATACTTAAAAACAGTTTTTTTTACGTTTACTGGCGAACTCTTTTTTATCTTAGCAATCTATTTCTATATTTTAAATATGAAGATTATTATAGCTGGTGCTGGAGATGTAGGTTTTCACTTAGCTAAACTCCTTTCTTACGAATCTCAGGATACGTATATTATAGATTTTGATTCCGAGAAGTTGAACTACTTGAATAATCATTTAGATGTGATTACCAAAAAAGGGGATGCTACTTCTATTCAATTATTAAAAGAGATTGGCATTGATTCTGCAGATTTACTAATTGCAGTTACAGATAGCCCTAATACAAATTTCACAATTTGTGTTATTGGAAAATCTTTAGGTGTTCAAAAAACAATTGCACGAATAGACAGCACTGAGTTTTTAAATACCACTGAAATTAATTTCAAAGATTTTGGAGTGGATTTCATGATCTCTCCGCAAGAATTGGCTGCAGACGAAATTAAAATGCAGCTAAATCAATCTTCCTTTAACGAAACTATTGCGTTTGAAAACGGGTTATTTAATGTAATGGGTACTACTCTTTCTTACAAATCTCCGATTGTTGATTTGACCGTAAAAGAAGCAAAAAAGAAATTCTCTGATGTCGATTTTATTACAATTGCTATCAAAAGAGAAGGGGTTTCTCAAACGATTATTCCTCGTGGAGACACGAAGTATGAGGTAGACGATCAAGTTTATTTTTCGGTCCCAAACTATAGCATCAAAAAATTATATCCCATTATTGGAAAAAAACATCTGAACATTAAAAATGTGATGATTTTAGGCGGTAGTAGTATTGGTGAAAAAACAGCAAGAAACCTTTGTGAAGACAACTTTAAGGTAACGTTGATTGAAAAAAACAGAGAGAAAGCTGCTGCGCTGGCGGAAGAATTAGGCAACACATTGGTGATCAATGGAGATGGTAGAGATTTAGAGCTTTTAGAAGAAGAAAACATTCGAGAAATGGATGCTTTTATTGCTGTTACAGGCAATTCAGAAACCAATATCATGTCTTGTTTGGTTGCAAAATCGAAAGGCATTAAAAAAACAATTGCTTTGGTAGAGAATATGGATTATATAGACATCTCACAAACCATTGGTATTGAATCTCTTATCAATAAAAAACTAATCGCAGCTAGCAATATTTTTAGACACATTCGAAAAGGGGAAATTTTGGCTTTGGCCAATCTTCACAATATTGACGCCGAAGTTTTTGAATTTGAAGTACAACCCAATGCAAAAATAACAAAAGCCCCGATTAAAGATTTAGGTTTCCCCAGAGAAGCAGTCTTTGGCGGAATTATTAGAGACGGAAATGCAATGATGTCTTTTGGAGACATGCAAATTCAAGATGGAGACAAAGTAATTGTCTTCTGTTTACCCGAAGCCATTAGTACCGTAGAAAGTCTTTTTAATTAAGATGAAAAATTTAAACATAAAAATAATTTACCGTTTTCTAGGCATTACTGCTGTTTTAAATGGGTTGTTTATGTTTATTGCTTTTCCTTTTAGTTACTTTCATGGCGAAAATGAAATGTGGGGAATTCTAAATGCTGGAATTATCACAGTGCTAGTGGGTGCCTTTCTCTACTTCTCTAACAAACCAAAAAATACCAGTATTCAAAAAAAAGAGGGTTACTTAATTGTTACTTTGGGTTGGCTGACACTCTCCATCACAGGGATGCTCCCCTATCTTTTATCCGGGGCCATCCCCAATATTACCAATGCATTTTTTGAAACCATCTCTGGGTATTCTACGACAGGTTCTTCCATATTGACAGATATTGAATCCATGCCAAAAGGAATTTTATTCTGGAGAAGTGCAACCCATTGGATTGGAGGCATGGGAATTATTGTTTTGACTATTGCCATTTTACCGCTCTTAGGAATTGGCGGAATGCAATTGTTTATGGCGGAAGCGCCAGGACCGTCAGCAGATAAATTACATCCACGAATTACAGATACTGCAAAACGATTGTACTTCATTTATGTGCTATTAACTTTTGTTGAGTTCTTATTGCTTAAGATTGCGGGAATGACCTGGTTTGATGCAATTAACCATGCCATGTCTACTGTGAGTACGGGTGGTTTTTCTACCAAAAACAGCAGTATGGCGTACTATAATCACTTGCCTTTTGTACAATATATTGTCATTTTTTTCATGCTCGTTGCGGGCACAAATTTTGTACTCACCTATTTTGCTTTAAAAGGAAAAATTCAAAAAGTATTTCAAAGTGAAGAGTTTAAATATTACTTATTTGGTATTATTGGAATTGCTGCTGTGATTGCGATTATAATTCTCTTTTTCCAAGATCCAAACTTACACACATCAATTTACCATCCAGCTATCTTTGGAAAAAATGAAAGTGCTATAAGACATGCGCTTTTTCAAGTAACCTCAGTGGTAACAACAACTGGTTTTGTTTCTGCAGATTTTACCATGTGGAGTTTCTTTGCAACTGGAGTCTTTTTTGCATTGTTTTTCTCTGGAGGATCTGCTGGCTCTACGAGTGGTGGAATTAAGGTGATGCGACATATTGTTATGCTCAAAAATAGTTTTCTGGAATTTAAAAAAGCACTGCATCCCAATGCAATTATTCCAGTAAGGTTTGACGGTAGGGCCGTTAGCCATACCATTGTATTTAATATTCTTTCATTCTTTATCATCTATATGCTCATCTTTATAATGGCCTCTGTAACATTAACTCTTTTAGGCTTGGATTTTACCTCTGCATTGGGTGCAGCAGCCTCTTCATTAGGGAATATTGGCCCAGCAATTGGTTCTGTGAGTCCAGTAGATAACTTTGCACATTTATCGAGTGGAGCAAAATGGTTTTGCTCCTTTTTAATGTTAATTGGTCGTTTAGAATTGTTTACGGTATTGATTTTATTTACCCCATTTTTTTGGAGAAAAAACTAGTTCATTAACCCTAGACAGCCAAAAAAGTTCTTTTAGCATTCTTTTTTTTAGCTACTCCAATAAGGGTACAAAAGATGCCCAAAATTGGAAATTCGTTCAGGAATTAACGTTATTTTAGAATTTCGCTTTTTAGATTTCTTTGATTGTTTCTAAATGTCTAACTTTAATCTTTGATATGAGAAAAAAATTGAACTTACTTTTTAAACCTATTGAAGACAAAACAATTGTCTGGCTTGAACAGAAGAATGAATATACCGTTCTAGAAAACACCACGGCACAGCTATTAGAAGAACTTAATAAAGGGATTGAAATAAACACTATTGCAGCGGAACTCTCTGAGAAAATGTCAACTCCAAAAGAAGCATGTATCGGTTTTATTTCAGAACTTGAAGAACGGTATTTTGAGAATACCCTTTCAGATCAACCTAAGGCTGTTGCTATCCAAACAATAAAAATTCCATCAGTTTTAGAATTTCAGAAATTTTATAAAATAAATAACCTTATATATAAGGTTGAATTTTCCAATGAAATAGGACTCTCTTATATTCATCCAAAATTCGCACATTTAGAAGTAAGCGCAACAGAACACCAACACCATTTTATTGTTTTTATTGAAAATAAGCACCTGTTTTTGGCGGTCAATAACACGATCATAAATGGCTGGAAGTCCAATGAAATTCATTTTTTTCAAGGAAAATTTTCAATGGAGCTAATACAGGCAATTCACCAAAACAAAGAAGAAGATTGGATGGGTGTTTTTCATGCTTCTGCTGTGGGGAATTCAAAAAAAACAGTTTTATTTTTAGGCGATTCTGGGAATGGAAAAAGCACTTCCTTAGCAATATTACAAGCAAATGGGTTTACATGTATTGCAGATGATTTTGTTCCTATCGACGCAAAAAAACAAGAAGTTTATAGCTTTCCAGCGGCTATCTCTATCAAAAAAAATAGTTTAGACACCTTGCTACCCATCTATCCAGAATTGGCAACAACTGCAGAATATAATTTTAAACGTCTTCATAAAATTGTTCGCTATTTAAACCCAAATACGACTGATTTTACTCAGCATTTACCTTGTCGTGAATTGATCTTTATAAAGTATGAAAAGAATGCAGCATTACAGTTTTCTAAAATCAATAAAATAGCCGCTTTTTCTCAATTGATTCCAGATTCTTGGATTTCACCAAAAAAAGAAAATACTCAGGTCTTTTTAGATTGGTTTGAATCTTTAAAATGCTACCAACTGACTTATTCAAACAATGAGGAAATGATTAAAACGGTTTCTAAAGTCTTTAATAATGACATCTAAAAGAGACTTTTTTACAGGGAAATATTTTCAACATTTCTTTAGATAAAAAAACAGCCTAGAAATTAAAAATCTCAGTTTCGTTATAAAAGAAGTATTCTAAAAAAAAATTGCAGTTATATTTTTAAGGGGGTTACTACGAAACCAGGTGTTTCACTTCTTCAAAGTCTAATCCACCATAATTCCCAGAACTCATGAATACCAGTGCTGTATTTTTTAGGCTTTGAGCATATAGAAACGCTTTAAATTCTTGTGGATTTGTGTAAATTATTAAATCCTCTCGTTGAAATGCTTTTGCAATTTGTGCTGAAGTTACTGCTTCTAATTGTTTTATTTTTACCGCATCTGGAGAATAAAAAACAACCGCTTGATCTGCTGCGTCTAATGCGCCTTTATATTCTTCCAAAAAGGCAGCATTTAAACTCGAATAGGTATGCAATTCTAAACAGGCTAGCACATTTCTATTTTCGTATTGTTTTTTAACCGCTTTGGTAGTTGCTTCTACTTTCGAGGGTGAGTGTGCAAAATCTTTAAAAATTACGCTCGTATTGTTTTCTACAATTTTCTCTAAACGTTTGCTTGCTCCAGAAAAACTTGCAATTGCTTCATAGAAATCATCTTCATCAATGCCCATGTGTTGGCAAATCCATTTTGCTCCCGCCAAGTTTTGTAAATTGTGAGTACCAAAGACTTCTAAAGGTAAATCTCCTTCAGAGGTTTCTATAAAGGTAACACCATTCTCTATAAAATGTTTGGGGGTTTGATAGGGATATTTTTGAATATGATTTTCGGATGATTCCACGATCTCTTTTACGGTAGCGTCTTCTTGGTTATAGACCATAATACCACCGTGTACCATAGCATCTGTAAATACTTTAAACTGGGACACATAGTTTTCAAAGGTTGGAAAAACATTGATATGATCCCAGGCAATTCCACTTAACAAAGCGATATTCGGTTTGTATAAATGAAATTTTGGGCGTCTATCGATGGGGGAGCTCAAGTATTCATCGCCTTCTAAAACAATGAAATCATTTTCTGCTGTTAAGTACACCATATTCTCAAAGCCTTCTAGTTGTGCCCCTACCATATAATCCACAGCTCTTTCATGATAATTTAAGACATGTAAAATCATCGAAGTAATGGTTGTTTTTCCATGGGAACCTCCAATAACTACCCGGGTTTTATTTTTAGATTGTTCGTATAAAAATTCTGGATAGGAATAGATCTTCAATCCTAGTTCTTGTGCCTTTAACAATTCTGAATTGTCTTTTTTAGCATGCATTCCTAAAATAATTGCATCGATGTCCGAGGTTATTTTTTCTGGAAACCAGCCAAATGCTGCAGGCAATAAACCATAGGTAGCTAAGCGAGATTTGGACGGATCGTGAATTGCATCATCACTCCCAGAAATTCGATCTCCTTTTAAGTGCAGTGCAATTGCTAGGTTGTGCATTGCGCTTCCGCCAATGGCAATAAAATGTAGGTTCATGAACAAAAATTTATTATTGGTAAAAATACGAAAGCTTTGTACAATATGGTTTGACTTTAATGGGAATCTCTAAAAAACAGCAGCTATTCTTTTTGGCTTCTAGAGAATTAGTTCGATAACATTTTTGGAGTTTTATTTTCTTCTAAAACAACTCTTGTTGGTGTGTCTACCCCATTAATTATACTTTCTGTTCCCTTTGCGACTGCTTGTATTGTTTGGGTAATTACGGTCATGTTCAAGGTGGCAGCTTCGTCGGATACTTGGTGATAGTCTTCATCTACATCAATGGGCGTTGTTGAAAAGGTATGGGACGGTACTCCCAATCTTGCCAAGGAAGCATTGTCGGATCTAAAAAACAAATTAAACTTCTTGTAGGGATCTGGAAATAACTGATAGCCAGTTCCTTCCAAATTTTGTTGGATGATTTTCCCGAAATCAGAACGATCAAAACCGGTTAACCAAGCGGTATTGGGTCCAAAACTTGGCGTTTTCCCAATCATTTCTAAATTGATTCCTGCGACAAACTTGTTGGCGTCAATTCCTTTTCCAAAATGTGTAGAACCTTTCAATCCCATTTCTTCTCCTGTAAAGGCCACAAAAACGATGGTTCGCTCATTGGTTTCTTTATTTTTAAAATATTCGGCCAAGGCTAAAACTCCAGTGACCCCAGAGGCATCGTCATTGGCACCATTGTAGATAGAATCTAATTGCCCTGTTGTTTTCCGAATGCCTAAATGGTCAAAATGGGCCGATACCACCACAAATTCGTCCTTCTTGCTTTTTCCTTCTAAAACTCCAATAATATTACTTGCGATTATCTTTTCTTGCGTCCTTCGGTGCTGAAATGTGAACGTTTGTCTGTAGGTTTCTAAATCTTGAAAGGTAGCAAGGCCAATTCGTTTGAATTCATTTTCGATATATACCGCAGCTTTTTCTATTCCAGGAGTTCCTGTACCTCTGCCTTCCATCTCGTCTGAAGCTAAGGTATACAAGTGTTTCCTTACAGTATTAGAATCAATTTCATAAACCATTGAAGCTGTTTTATTTTGAATCATTGTTGGTTGCTTCTTACATGATATTGCAATGAGTAATACTAAAATAATGGGAGCGATACTTTTCATTTATATTTGATTTTAAAAGGATAAATATAGCTAATTTAATTTCGTATTTTTGCACAAAATAGCAACAAATGATTTTATCTGAAATTCCAAATATTAAACATACTGACGCAAATAATTTCTTTTTACTGTCGGGTCCATGTGCCATTGAGAGTGAAGAAATGGCATTAAGAATTGCTGAAAAAGTAGTGGCAATTACAGATAAATTAAAGATCCCATATATTTTTAAAGGGAGTTTTAAAAAAGCCAACCGAAGTAGAATTGATAGTTTTACTGGAATTGGTGATGAAAAAGCGTTGAAAATTTTACGCAAAGTTTCTGAAACTTTCAACGTTCCTACAGTAACGGATATTCACGAAGCATCGGATGCTGCAAAGGCGGCTCAATATGTCGATGTTTTACAAATTCCTGCCTTTTTAGTGCGTCAAACTGACTTGGTCGTAGCGGCTGCAAAAACAGGAAAAGTTGTCAACTTAAAAAAAGGGCAATTTATGAGTCCAGATGCCATGAAGCATGCCGTTCAAAAAGTAAAGGATGCGGGTTCAAACAGGGCTTGGATTACAGACAGAGGAACCATGTTTGGCTATCAAGACATGATTGTTGATTTTAGAGGCATTCCAGAAATGCGTGCCTTTGCCCCTACCATCCTGGATGTGACACATTCGCTACAACAACCCAATCAAGCGGCTGGTGTTACGGGCGGACGACCAGAAATGATTGAAACAATTGCCCGAGCGGGTATTGTAAATAACGTTGATGGCTTATTTATTGAAACACATTTCGATCCTGCAAATGCAAAAAGTGACGGTGCCAACATGTTGCATTTAGACAACTTAGAGGGACTCTTAACCAATTTGGTGGCCATTCGAAAAACCATCAACAATTTTTAGGCATTTTTTTCGGAATTAAAAGAACTCCTATGAAGAGTTTTTTTGCTATTTTAGGTCATGTAATAAAGTGCATAAATTTTGTATCTTAGCACATATTAAGAATCCCCATGCCAAAAAACACTTATTTACACGACAATAACGAAGTAAACCTTATTTTGAAAGGGTTTACGAGCATTCTTATTGGTATTTATCTTTTTTGTGGTGCTTACCTGATCAAAAGTATTTTAGACGGTTTTTTAATTGACAATCATCTTACCAGCATGTTTTCGGTAGAAATTATTGAATATGTTGCACTAGCAATCTTGCTTTTAGTGTTTGTATTCAGTTCGCTCGCCCTTGTTTTTGCAGGAAGACGCGTTGCCAAAAGACATAAGTTTAAATTGTGGAATGCCAAAACAAAAAAAACGGCTTTTAGATATTTGTTTCTGATAGCTTTCTCTGCTTCAATGCTTATTTTTTTGATGAATGTTGGGCTGATTAATTTAATAACCCCTACTTTTTTAGTTGCCTATGGCCTTATCCTCTATCTTTTGAGAGATGATTATCGAAAAAAACGATTCTTTCTTTCTGGATTGGCCTTTGCTTTGGGAGTCTTGTGTTATTTTGTTCCTGGCTATTGGTCTTCTGCTATTTCAATTTTAGGAATTGCACATATGGCCTATGGTATTGTCGTCAATTAACGAATACCTCCGCTGAATTTCTTTCACTAAGTTTTCAAGTCCATTCAATTGCAGCTCGTATACCAAGCCCATTTGCTTGCCCAATTTACCTGCAGGAAACCCTTTGTTTCTATACCAAACGATATAATGCTCTGGCAAATCAATGAGAAAAGTCCCTTTGTATTTTCCAAAAGGCATTTTCATTTTTGCCAAGTCGATGAGAAATTGTTGGTCTTGTATCATTTATTCTTTTCCGTCTAGATAATCTTGTAAATAAGAAAATCGAGATGTTAATTTTCCGTTTTCCGACATTTTTGCACGTGCTAAAACACCGTCTTTATCATTGTTAAAAAAAGCAGGAATCACATGTTCTAAAAACAATTCTCCAAACCCTTCGCTGGCATCTTTTGGCAACTCACAAGGCAAGTTGTCTACCGCCATAACCACAATGGCATTATCAGCTTTAAAGTCTACTTCTTTTTCAGTACTTGGGTCGTATCCATATATTGGATTTGCAATGGTAGAAGGTCTAATGGTTGCGGCTACTGGACCGTCTATGTCACAAGAGATATCTGCTACAAATTGAATCTTAAAGTCTTGTTTTTTTGCATCCGCTCTTGTAAATAAATAAGGCGAACCCTCTCCGAAGAAATGCCCTGCAATAAAATAGTCGGTTACTTTTGCAAAGCGCATAAAATTGGCTTCGTATTTTTCTGGATGCTCATAAAAGTCGCTGTTATTGAGAACTTGCCCATCAGTTCGTTTGTTGTAATCCAACACATCAATCATGCAATACACTGGTTTTGTAAATGTTTGGGTCAAATAGGCTGCAACATCCACCTGTGGTATGTGCATTGCATCTAACATTTCTTTGGCGCCTCTGGCTACTTTTCCATTTCCAGTAAGCGCTATTTTAAGGTTTGGTAGTTGAATGCTCTTTAGCTGATCAATCAATTCTTGCTGGCTGACTAAGGTGGCTGCCTTTGGCAATTGAAAGGTTTGCTTTTTTAAACCAATCGCTCTAAAGCCATTGTATGTGCCTACAATGCCTGCATACCGTCCAAACCCAATCAAACGCATGCCGTTTTCTTTTACAATGACTTCGTGGTCGTAGAGTGTAATATTTTTATCAATAACAGCCTGTAATAATTTTCTGTTATAGGGTTGCTTTTTGATGGTATGACTAAAGAAAAAATATTTTTTATTTGGAAGCAAGGCTTCTATTGGCACTTCTTTTACCCCAATAAGCACATCACAGTCCGACATATCGGAAGTCACTTCAATCCCTTCTTTTTGATAGGCTTGGTCTGTAAAAATTCTAATGGGCGAGGTTTCTACTTTTATTGAAGCGCTTGCAAACTTCTTTTTGAGTTCTGTTAATTTTTCGGGTGAGAATACAACCCTCCTGTCTGGTGGGTTTTTACGTTCTCTTATAATTCCAAACTTTGTCATTTTCTGTGCTGTAATATTTGTTCGAAGATATTGGATTTTATAAAGATGGGCAACTAGATTTTTTATACTTTTGTAAACGAATTCAAAAAACTGGGGACGACTGGTTTTGACAGCAAGTACTGTGAATTTGTAAGCATATCAAGGACTGAAATCATTCTTGTAAAACTTATTTCAACTATTTAACCGGCGAAGATAACTACGCTTTAGCTGCTTAATCCGAATCATAGTAGGATTGGCCTAGTCCCGCAAGGCGGGAAAGCTTTATGTCCACGAAAAGCCTTGGTTTACGGCGTTTCACTTTTGGGCATCGAAAAAGTAAACATAGGAAACTTGAAGCTTTGGCAAGTTTTTGAAATTAAAAAAGATACGTTTAAAATAGATTGTTCTTAATCAGTTTTAGGCCGACAACCAAGTAAGAACTATATATGTAGAAAGCTTTTTTGCTGCTTGTTTGGACCCGAGTTCGATTCTCGGCGTCTCCACTTTTTATTCCCAAGAATAATTTTTTATCCTTGGGAATAATTTTTTCTAAAAACAACTAAATCCTCACCAAAATAGTTCGATTTTACTCCCTTTGTCTCCACTTAAAATAACCTCAACTTATTGTATATCAATATATTGAGGTTTTATTTTTTTATAATTTGTACGATTTTTGTATTGCTAGAAGGTTTAAAGCTAATATTCTATAAAAATTAACGTAACAATAAAGTTGTTTTTTAGGCTTCATTTCGTGCATTTCCTACATTATAAAATATTGACTTTTTGAAATAACTTAATAATTTGAATTCATTGAAGACTGTTACAACTCATTAGAAATATTCATTCTACGTAAAATACTTTCATAATAATTGTAGATTTAATCAGGCATAAAAAAACCCTCACATTTTAGTACTAGCAAACATGTTGCTTTTCATCAGCAGCGCCAAAGCTCGTCGATTTGTCTTTTCATCCACAAAAATAAATCCAAACGTCAAGCTTTGGCTTGACGTAATTTTAAATATATTTACATCTTTAACACGCAACACTTTTTAGCGTGGCGTTGGCAGTCATGCCGTAAGAATAAGACCTATAAATTAAAAAAAGAATAAAATGGATAAACTAATTTCTCTACAAAAAATTAATTTACTGACAGTAATAATAACCTTTATTTTGCTCTCTTCATGTTCAACAGAGAATGATTGCAATACTTTTTTCGGATATAATGGAAGTGTGAAATCTTCTCTCGAGCGAGTTTATGAGGCAGAAGAGAAATTTGGAAAGTGGGAAAATGGAGATATAGAATACTATGGTCATAGCCTCACAAAATTTGACAAAAAAGGAAACTATACCGAAATAAATCAATTAGATGACGATGGAGAGTTGACTCGGAAAATTATTCCCAATCGAGAAAATGGTCAAATAATAGAAGAGGTCTTTTATAACGACGATGGAGAAAAGGAAAGTCTTATTAAGATTAACTTTATAAGTGCTAATGAAATTGAGACAGAATCATTTGATAGTAATGGAGAAAAAGTTGGTGGAGGAAAAGTCTTTCGAGAAAACGGAAAAAATGTAAAATCTGTTTTTAATCAAGACAATGAGAATAAAACTATAACGGAATGGGAATATGACAAAGATGGGAATCAAATCTCTCAAAAAATGACTGACGAAAGGGGAGAAATAGTTTTTTTCCAGAAATATGAATATATCGAGTTTGATGAAAAAAATAATTGGACAAGAAGATTGATTTATGAAGATGGTAACAGTAAGACTCCTAAAAATATAGCAATACGAGAGATTGAATATTACTAAATAAAGCACGAACTGCCAACAATGTATAAAAAACATAAGTGGCTCAGTGCAACTTGACAGGTCAGTGCTTCGAAATCACTTACGTTTCTTATACTAAACGTTGGATTCAAAATAATTCGAAATCTTTCCAAAAATAGTTCGATTTCACTCCCCTCTGCTCCACGGCATTATTCCCTAAAATAAATTTTATTTTAGGGAATAATTTTTGATTAAATTTATAATAAATAAAAAATATAATAAGTGATACTATATCTTAAAAATCTCATATTAAATAAAATTATACGAATTCCTCTGGCAACAGAAAAAAAGGAGAAGAAAAAGTATGTTATTTCAGAAAAAAATCTGTGGCTCAATCCCAAAGATAATTTTGGGAAACTAGAACGAGGTAAGGTTGAATAAATATTCAGCTCGTAGCTCGAATCACTTTTAATTCGAATAAAATTCCACTAAATTTGTAAGAATAAACATAATGGATATAAAGACAATTGTGTTTATCCATTCGTTGTGCGTTATTAGATGTGATTCAAATGAATTAGCTAACAGCATTTCATTCTTGGCATAATCTATAGACCTTCAAAAAATAAATTGACAATTATGGCATTCGAAAAAGAACTAATTTTTTATATTTAAAGCAAATCAGATTTTAATTACTCATAGCATAACTCCATAAATGAAATTATCACGTACCAAAAACAGAATACTAGGAGGCGTTTGTGGGGGTATCTCAAAGGCCGCCAAAATTAACATTTCCATTGTCAGGATACTTTTTGTCATTCTATTACTACCGCCTCTGTTATTCTATTCCCGTGGCATCTCTATTATTGTTTATATGGCTTTATGGATTATTGTTCCAACAGAAACTTTAGAATCTAAAAAAAAGGCAATTAAGAAGAGCTTAATTATCATAGTAGGTGGTATTGTACTAGGCATTTATGGGGCTAGTGTTGGCGCTAGTATTGGCGCAGACGCAGGCTTTACGAAAGGCAGTAGTATAGGACAATTGCCATTTATTTTGATTTTTGGAACCATAGGTTTAATAAGCGGCGCTTTTTTAGCCTTTTTCATTCTCCATTTTCTTAAGAAAAAATAAATAAAACGAACGCACAACACTATGTAAAAAGCATTTAAACAACTTTTTACATTTACCGTTGATTTCAAAATAATTCCAAATCTTTCAATAAATAGTTCGACTTCACTCCCTTTTGCTCCACGGCATTATTCCCTAAAATAAATTTTATTTTAGGGAATATTTTTTGTTTAGATTTATAATAAATAAAAAATATAATAAGTGATACGATATCTTAAAAATCTCATATTAAATAAAATTATAAAAGTTCCTCTGACAACAGAAAAAAAGGAGAAAAAAAAGTATCTTATTTCGAAGAAAAATCCATGGCTCAATCCCAAAGATAATTTTGGAAAACTAGAAAGAGTTAAGGTTTAATAAATAATTAATCAGCTCCTAGCTAGAATCACTTTTAATTCGAATAAAATTCCACTAGATTTGTAAGAATAAACATAATGGATATAAAGACAATTGTGTTTATCCATATGTTGTAGCCAATAAGAAAACACTCTGAGAATGAAGGAAATGAATCTAAAAAAAGTATTTGAACTTGTTCTTAGACAATGTGTTTTTATCATTTTAAATATTTATGCTATTTCAAAAATATTTGGCGGACAATTTTATATGAATGGTAAGTTACCTAACGAAATTGCTAATACAACATTAGGAGAAGCAAGTGGATTTTCATTGGCTTGGACATTTATGGGACATTCTTATTTTTATGTTCTATTTATTGGCTTTTCTCAGCTACTTAGTGCTTGGTTTTTATTATGGAATAAAACAAAGCTAATTGGAATATTAATATTGATTCCAATAATGGTAAACATAATAATATTTGATATTATTTTTCTAGATGTTTATCCAGCTTTGGCTAACGCAATTATTGTTTTTTTAATGTTATTATTAATCTTATTTTTCAATAAGGAGACAATTAAAGAAACTTACAAAAGATTAATTAACTCTCCGATAAATTACAAAGTTCCATTAAAAAGAAGACTTATCACTTTTGGAATTACAGTTCTAATTATTGTTTTAATTTTCACATTTGATTCTTTGATTGAGAATTGGTTTGGAGCAAGTAAGGAGAAAATAATAGAATAACTGGCCACAACAATGTGTATAGCTCATTGCGGCTGAATTCCTAATCGGAATTCATTGCAATTTGCTATCTTTCGGTTATTCCGGAAAATCATAGCTGATTTTCCGCAACGAGCCATACACAAAGCCGTTAGCGGTAATTTTATTAAACCTTAGATGATTACAATAGTCTTAAAAGTAATTTTTAAAAAGAAATTTATGATGCGTAAGATTTTTGCAAGTTTACTAATGGTGGTGTTTTTGATTTCATGTGACAAAGATGATCAAACTGGAAACCAAGAATCAAATAATCCATTAACTGAAAGCTTAGTGGAATTAGGAATCAAATATGGTTCAGAAGACAGGCAGTTTTTGGATTTGTATAAAGCTGAATCTGATTGTCCAACACCTATCTATTTTGATGCACACCATGGTGGTGGTAATACTTCAATTCCAGATTCGCTTGTAAATAATTTAAATGCTCAAGGTATTTCAATTATTTCTTGGGAATCACTACCAACTATCAGTTCCTCTGAAGAGGCACAAACAGGTTGGGATGATGCGGAGCTAATGTTTCAATGGGTGTTTGATAATGCAGTAACTTATAACTTAGACACTTCCAATATGATTATCGGAGGTTCATCAAGAGGTAGTGTTCTCAGTTGGGTGTATGGTCACAGACCTAATCCTAATGTAAAAGGACTTTATATGTTCAATGCTTTACCAAGTACAGCTTGGGCATTTCCAGATCTTTGGCTTCCAACAGAGAATGTTAATAATGAATCACCACCAATTTATTTTGTTTACAGAAGGGAGCCAGGTTCATCAACCCACCCTATAAATCCAGATATTCACGATCCCAATTATGGAATAATCATAGTCAATAAATATCAAGATTTAGGCATTGGAGATAAGGCTATCCTTGTCCATAGTATAGGACAAACAAATAATACAGATAAATATCAATTTCTTGTTGATTTTGCTTTATCAGTAATTGAAACTTGTCAGTGAAGAATGGGACAAAAATAACTACCGCCAACAACTGTGTATAGCTCATTGCGGCTGAATCCCTAATCGGTATTCAACGCTTATTCTCTATCTTTGGGTTACTGCGGAATAACATTGCGTGTGATCTCGCAGCGAGTCCATGCACAAAAACGTTGGCGGTAATTAAATTAAACCTTAGATGATTTTTAGGAGTCTTAGAAGAAAATTTAAAAGATTAAATTATGATGAAACAGATTTTAGCAACTTTACTAATTATGGTGTGTTTGATATCATGTGATAAAGACAATGATAACATAAGTCCACCTGTAATATCTGCTCCAATAGTCAAGTTGAATGCTACCTATGAAGTAAATATTACGGAAGATATCACTTACGCTGAAGGACTTAGTCATGATAGTTGGAATAGTGCCAATAACTCTGTAATTCCTTTAGAAATGGACTCTTATGTTCCAGATAATAATTTGCAAAATCGCCCTTTACTAATGTTAATTCATGGTGGAGCATTTTATGGTGGGTCAAAACAACAGGATGCTCTTGTAAATATGGCAAATTATTATGCATCTCGAGGCTTTGTCGTATTTTCAATCGACTACAGACTCAGAGACCACACTGGAACAATTCCTCAAGAATGGATTGACGCCTCTTCTGATATTCCCCCAGCAAATCATGAGCAACTTTTTGCAATGTACCCTGCTCACCGAGATGCTAAAGCTGCTCTTAGATGGATTATAGCCAATGCCGATAATTATCACATCAATACGGATTATATTACTGTTGGTGGTGGTTCTGCAGGGGCAATTACTTCTATTGGGCTTGGCGTATCAGAATTAGGCGACTATAAAGATGAAATAAGCTTAAGTGAAGATAATACCTTATCAACAACCAATTTTTCTCAAACCTATGAAGTACAAACAATTTTAGACTTTTGGGGATCTAATGTTTCTATAGAAATATTGGAATCAATTTATGGGTACCAAAGGTTTGACTCAAATGACCCAGCATTGTTTATAACTCATGGTACAGAAGACCCCACCGTACCATTTAGTAGTGCTGAAGATTTAAAAACTATATGTGAAACAAATGAAATTGATTTTGTTTATTATCCATTAGAGGGCAAAGGTCATGGTCCCTGGGGTGCCACTGTAAATGGTAAAAGCTTATCAGATTTATCTTTTGATTTTATAGTGGAGAACCAAAATTTAAATGTCGAATAAAAACTACCGCCAACAAGGTGTATAGTGCATCCCCTTCGGGATACGCACCATACACAGAACGTTACAAACAAAAAAACTAAACAAATATGAACAGTAAACTATATTTTTTGATTTTAAGCTTGCTTCTCATTTGGGGTTGTGCACCGTCTAAAGTTAAAGAATCGGTAAAGGACATAGCAATTATTAAAATTGACAACACAAAATTAAACGATACAAAGGAGAGTCTTAATAACGAACAGGATAATTTAAAAAATAAAGACTTGAAGTTAGACTCGTCAATAATACTCCCCGAAGAAATCAGGTTCAGCTATTCCTCTATAGGAAAAGATCAATTTAGGTTGGATTTGGAAAATGGGCATATTCAAAAGAAGGTTATAAATACCCAGAAATCAGGTCATTTTATCTGGGAAACTTTTGATAATGTTAATATTTCTTATAAACAAAGCTACCAGCTATGTGCCTTGTTAAAACCAAAGTATGATGACAATTGTGAACCCTGTCCGATAAACTTGTTTGTTTTAATTAACAAGTCAAACGGAGAAGTTTTCTATAAAGATCAAGACGCTAAACAATGGAAATTTATACCAACCAAGAATCTCAAGGTATGTAATAATTGCTACAGCTTTGATTTTAGGTATAACATAAACTCTTTTGAAGTTTTAGAAGCGATCAATGATAACACAGGTGAAATTTTCAATTTAATTGGCCACAAAGCTATAATACCTAAGAGACAGAGCTGGATATGGGAAAAAGGAGAAAAAAAGTATCTTATTTCGAAGAACAATCCATGGCTCTATCCTAAAGATAATTTTGAAAAACTAGAACGAGGTTAGGTTGAATAAATAATTATTTAGGCTTGTAGCCAGAATATATATATGAGGATCTTTTTAATTAAATTTGATTTTAATGAAAAAAATAGTTCTACTACTCTTACTCATTTTATGTAGTGCCAATTGTTTGGCTCAGAGCCGCTATGTGCCACAGTCAACAAAAAAGATTGTATACTCTAGAGATGGTGGTAAGTGCCAGTGCTGTGGTAGTTATTCAAATTTAGAGTACGATCATATATCACCGTTTTCTTGCGGGGGTAGCAGTGAAGTTTCAAATATTCAATTACTCTGCAGAACCTGTAATCGGAGTAAATCAAATAGCTGCTATTGTAAAGTACATAATAATAAAATTGGAGTTAATTGTTGTAAAGGAAGTACCACAAAACAGTCTTTAACAACCGCCAAGCAATGTTCTGGAACTACTAAAAAAGGAGTTAGATGTAGAAATAGGACAAAGCATACTAGCGGACGTTGTCATCATCACCAATAACACATAAGTACGAGTTATGAATAAAAACTTATTATTTACAATAGACATACAAACACAGGAAGTAATCGTTTCCAGTTCTTCCAAAGGAAGTAATAAGATTAACTTTATTGAACGTATTAAGCAAATTGATAACAATATGCTTTACGATGCTGTACAAACATTAACGAGCATCTCTAAATCATCTAATTTTGATATGGCTATATTTAAGTCTATGGATAAAGTATGCCAGATAATGTATAGTAAACATAAAGAAAGTAAATGATGGAGGCTTAACTATAGCTTTCTAGCTTCATCAACCCCCCATAATAGTTCGATTATACTCCTTTTGGATTTTTTTATAACATAGTACGTACCAGAATCACCCCATTCATACCTCGTATTCCATAAATTGCAGCTTCAGGACCTTTTAGAACAGTAATGGTTTTAATAGTGCTTGGTACAATAGCTCCAAAACTGGTTTTCCCAACCGGAGAACCGTTTAAGATGTACAAGGGTTCTCTATTTTGATCTCCTCTTATAGAAACTACGTTGTCTGTGGTAATTCTAACTCCCGACACTTTTCCTCTTAAATAATCATAGATATTTCTATATTGTATGGCCCCTGCAGTAAACTCTCTTTGGTTGCTTGCAACAATATCTGCTCCTATCTTATTAGGAGATATTTTGATGCGCATTTTTTTTTGACCTTCATACTTAACTTTTTTGATTCCATGAAGTGCAGAAAATAGGGAAATTTCTTTGGGGAACGATTTCAATTTTATTTTAAAAATCCCATTGCTATTTGTAGTTCTTGGGTATTTTTTATTATCAAATAGCACAGAAGCACCCGGAATGGGTTGGTTGTTTGCATCGATTACAACAAGTGTTAGTCTCGTGGCTTTCTTGCTTTCTTGCGCAGCAGCCGGAACTGTAAATGCGAGTAGTAATAAAATTATAAATCCTTTAAAAACAGTAGATTGTTTCATGTTTTTCTTTTAAAGGTAGACTTTTTCTTCTTGATGCTAAAAATTAAGAATTATTAGTTTACACTTATTAAATTGATATCGAACACCAAGACAGCACCTCCAGGAATCGATCCACTTCCACTATTTCCATAGCCTAAATTGGAGGGGATTAACAAAATGCCCTCTCCACCTTCTTTAAAATAGGTAATTCCTTCTCTCCATCCTAAAATTACTTGGTTCAAACCAAATGAAATTCCATTCGTACTCTGATCAAAAACTGTACCGTCTAATAAAGTACCTCTATAGGCTACTGTTACATTAGAATTGCTTGTTGGTCGAACTCCTGTTCCTAGTTCGTTAATTACATAATAGAGTCCCGAACTGCTTCTTTGGGCGTTCAAATTGTTTGCTTCTGTATATTCAATGATATCCGCCTCTGTTTGTGGTTCAAAATTTGAATCGCTTCCCGAACAAGAAAATAAAAGAAATGCAATGCAAAATAGTGGTAAAAAAAGTTTCATACTTAGGGGTTGTTTTTTAATAATGTGTAAATATAATTTGAAAAAACTTAATAAACTCTTTCCCCGTTTAGAAAAGTGCTAATTACTTTTGTGGCTGGAATTTTACGCCCATCTATTTCCATGATATTTTGATTTAGTATCACAAAATCAGCAAATTTACCCACCTCAATACTTCCTTTTTCACTTTCTTCAAAATTTGCGTATGCAGCCCAAATGGTCATGCCTTTCAGAGTTTCTTCTCGCGATAATACATTTTCCATTTGAAATCCATCTTCGGGGTAGTTATGAATATCTTTTCGAATGGTTGCTGCATAAAAAGTTAAAAATGGATTTACATGTTCTACTGGAAAGTCTGTTCCCAAAGCAATTTTCCCATATCGATTGAGTAGTTCTTTAAATGCATATGCGCCTTTCATTCGTTTCGCTCCAATTCGATTCGCTGCCCAGTTCATGTCTGAAGTTGCATGTGTTGGTTGTACAGAGGGTAAAATATTGTCAAAGTTTTTGAAATCTTCTGGGGCTACTATCTGTGCATGTTCAATTCTCCATCTTCGATTCTTTGTGTTGGCTAAAACTTCTTTGTAGGTTTTCAGCATCCAAGTATTTGCAGAATCACCAATGGCATGTGTATTCATTTGATAGTCGGATGCTGCAATCTGTTTTGCGATTTCTTGATATCTTTTTGCAGGATAGATCAATGCACCAAAATGATTTTCTCGATCGGCATAGGGTGTTCGCATTGCTGCACCTCTAGAGCCTAAAGCACCATCGCCGTATATTTTAAAGGAACGAACATGCAAACGATCTGTCTTCACAATTCCTTTCTGAATATAATAGTCTAAATTTTCTTGAGTATCTCCAGAAACCATCGCATATATCCTCATTTTTAATGCATTTGTTTTCTGAAGACTGTCAATCAATTCGATCGTTTGTCTCCCGAGTCCAGCATCATCAACAGTTGTTAAACCATAAGAAAAAGAAATCTTTTGGGCATCCAATAATCCTTGAATCGCCTCTTGTTTTGTAGTAGATGGAAATTTAACAAAGTCCATGGCCGCATCAATTAAAACCCCTGTCATTTTACCATTTTTAAGAATGATTTCGCCACCCGTAACTTTGGTATCTTTGGTAATTCCAGAAAGATTTATCGTTGCCTGATTTACTAATAAGGCATGCCCATCAACTCTTCCAACAGCAACAGGAGTGTTTGGAAACAAGGCGTCTAAATTGTCTTTTGTAGGAAATGCTTTCACTTCCCAGTCGTTTTGGTCCCAACCTCGACCGGTAATAAAAGCAACCTTTTTTTCTTTTTGAAAAGCGACAATTTTTGCTAAAACTTCATCATAACTTTTGGTGCCTTCTAGGCTTACTTTTTGTTGCTGAAGTCCCATTCTGTAGAAGTGACAATGCGCATCAATCAAACCTGGTAGAATTGTTTTATTTTTGGCATCAACAGTTTTCAAAGCTTTGTACCTTTTTAGCATTTCTTGATCGGTTCCTATCCCAATAAATTTTCCGTCTTTTATAGCAAATGCAGTTACTTTTTCAAAAGTGCTATTGACCGTGTAGGTGTTTGAATTGATGATCACTAAATCTGCAGGTTCTTGTTTGCAAGAAGTGAAAACCAATAGTAGGCTAAAAATGAAGTATGTTTTTTTCATGAGTGTGTATAGATTAAATAGGAAAGATATAGCAGTAAAAATTGTAGTGGAATTCGAATTATTGCTAGTTTTTTTGAGCCTATGGCAGGTCTTTCTTTTGTTAGATCCCAAATATGAATTGGTAAAAAAAGAAGCATCAAAATAAAAATACCTGCAGCAGCCTTATTCACTGTTTGCGAAAAAAACAAAGCAATTCCTAAGATAATTTCAATAGCTCCGAAGAGGTAATTCACCGCTAATTTGGGTAAAAAATCAGGGATAAAATGCTTGAAAAATTGTGGTTTTATAAAATGCATGATGCCTGCATAGAGGAAAAATATTCCAAATACAATTTTTAAAACAACCAGAAATGTATTCATTGTTTAGGGTTTTACAGGGGTGTTCTTGTAAAGGTATTTGTCCATTAAATAAAGAATACTTGCCATAGAAGCACTACCAAGCGCTAGTTCTCTTTTGTTCACTTTATCAAAAGTATCGATGCTGGTATGGTGGTAGTCAAAGTATCGCTGACTGTCTGGTCTGTAGCCTACTAGAGTAACAGCATCCCCTTTTAAAGGAGAAATATCTGCACCACTACCTCCTTTTTCAATATCGTGTAATCCATAGGGAGCCAGTAATTTTTTCCAGCTTTGTAAAAGCGCTGTGTTCGCAAGGTTTGCATCGATAGAAAAACCTCTTGGGGTATGTCCGCCAGCGTCAGATTCCAAGCCACCAATATGATTTTCTTTATTTAGGATTGCCAATTCCGCATATTTTTTCGCACCTCGGGTTCCATTTTCTTCATTCATAAAAAAGACAACTCTAAGGGTGTTTTTTGGTCTGATATTGTTCTTTTTAAACAAGGCCGCTACTTCAAGGGATTGTACAATTCCAGTACCATCATCATGCGCGCCATCTGCCAAGTCCCAGGAGTCTAGATGTCCTCCTACGACCAGAATATTTTCAGGAGTTTCACTTCCTGTAATCTGTCCAACAACATTGAATGAGGGTGCATCTGGAAGGGTTTCACAACTTTGTTTAAAATAGAATTGTAAGTTTGGATTTTCTTTTAAATCAGCACTTAAAATAGTAGCAGCTCTGGAACTAATGGCTGCAGTTGGAATGTGCATTTCTTTTGGTAAGTTGCCATAACTCATGGTTCCTGTGTGTGGATAATCGTCAATACCATTGGTCATAGAACGCACAATCACTCCTTTTGCACCATAGCGTCCACAAACAGCAGCGCCTTGGACTCGCTGATCTACACAACCTCCATAGGCCGCAAATGTATTGATGAGGGTATTGTCGAAAGGACGGTTGAAAAATACAATTTTACCTCGCATTTTTTCGCCCAAATCTTTTGCTTCTTCCAAACTTTTTACTTCTAATACTGCTGCAGAAACTCCTTCTTGGGGTGTTGCAACTGAAAAGCCGAGTGCACAAATTGGGACTTTCTTTTTTTCGCCATTCACCAAGTAATTTGCAATTTCTTTTTCTCCACGAACCCAATGCGGAACCATAACGGGCTGTAACCAAACAGAGTCTAAACCAACTGTATTCATTAGTTTTTCTCCCCAAATGACTGCTTTTTCCGCTTCTGGAGATCCAGACAATCGGCCACCAATATTTTGTGTCAAATCGCGCAACCATTCGTAGGATTGACCTTCTGTTAAAACGGAATTGAAAAGGGTTTTAATATTTGTAGAATCTATTTTTTCTTCTTTAGATAAATTGGATGCATCGCTTATTTGTTCTCTTTTTTGTAGGCATGAAAAAAGAAATAGTGAAATGGATAATACAAGCAGTATTTTTTTCATTGTATGTAATTTTATCAAAGCATAAAGCTACAAAAATGAAATTGATAAATTAGGTCACATTTCGTTTATTAAAAATCAAATTTATAAGTGACGCCTCCCAGGGCTTGAAACCCTTGCACATTGAAGTTTGAAAATCGCTGGTAATTGGTATTTAAAACATTATTCAATTTTAAGAAAACAGAAAGCGCATCATTAAAATGATAGCCACCGTTTAGGTTAACATCTACAAAAGAACCTAAGCGATCTGTACCAATAGCACTTGAAGGAAATGGCGAAGTATAGGTTACAGTTTTACGTTCATCCACATAGAAAATATTTGTGGTTGCATACCATTTTTCACTTTTATATTTTCCAAATACAGCAACCTGTACGGCTGGTAAATTCCAGGCTTCCTCTAGATTTTTAACTTGGTAATCATCATATTGTATGCTTCCTCCTGCTGCTATTTTATTGGTAACGTCATATTCGAATTCGCCTAAAAAAGAGGTGGTTGTTACATCATCATAAGAAATGCTAAAAGAGTTTCCAAAGTCATAGTTCTCCAGGGGAATATTATTAGCAATTAAGTTCGTTCCGTTCGATTTCGAATTGTTTCTGATAAAAAAAGGACTGTCTTCTTCTTCTTTATAACTGGCTTTAAAATTAAAGCTAAAGACCTTATTAATATTCCCACTAGCACCCAAAAAAATGTTCATTTTTTCGCTAGTTTGGGTGATGAAAAGTGTTGGAGAAACATATGGGTTTTCTTGGGAAAAGTCTTGGTAAGTATTTGTTTTTAAATCTCCTGACACCCCTGTGTAGAAAATTAATGCATCTTTGTTGATGGATTTAGAAATTTGTACATCTGGATATGCTAAGATGTTTGTAGCACTATTTTCAGTATCTACTGATGCAAATAATTTCATTCCTGCTTTGATTGAAAAATCAAAGAGCATAAAATTGTATGTTGGGTGAATTTTACTTGTAATTATTGCATAGTTTATTTCTGAATTGTCAAAAGAATTGTTTTTGAAAGCACCATTTAATACCTCAATTTTTGTATCGACTGAAAGGGCATTTAAGTCATAACTTATAAAATCTAATGAGAAGTTAAAGGTGGTTTCTAAGTGCATAAGAAGTTCCTTACTTTGATATGCATCTGAGAAAGAAGAAATGCTAATCTTCGTGTTTTCTATGATAGCTTTTTCAAAATCTAGTGCTCCAATTAGTTGAAAGTAATTGTTTTCTTGTTCGCTGTTTATCGTTTCAATTGCAGGACTTGCTTTTAGGTTTTCTGGTATGCCATACCAATTGTATTTGTTTTGAGCAGAATTTAAAGAGACTTTCCAATCAAAATAACGCTCTTGTTGTTTGTAAAAAAGGGAAGTTTTAAAATTCGAAAATGTGCTTGTTAAAGCGGTGTTATCAATATCTTCATTTGAAGAAATATACTTCGTATAGATGCCCATTTCGTTCTTAAAACGCGTGTCATAATGCAAATCAGCTTCTATAAAAGGAGTGGAGTAATTTCCAAATCCACCAGCAATATAGTTTCTGTATATACGTTCTTTTACACCCACATCGATTCCTTTTACAACGCCTGTTTTAGGCATAAATGTAGAAGCTACAGGTATGGAGAAAATAGTATATTTAAGTTGCTTTTTTTTACTTTTCTCTGAGAGTTTAATTTCTGGAGTTCTTTGTATTTTATTTGCGTCTGCAATTTTGGGATTGTAGGTTGTAATGACATTTACAACCTCTGTTTTTACAGTATCTTTTGCCGTCTCTTTTTTCTTTTCTTGTGCTTTTAGCCCGAGAAAAGAGAAAAATAATAGTAATAATACGCCTCCTTTGTTCATTAATTTTTTGTTTTTTCTTCAGTTGGAATCTCCTCTTCTTGTTTCACAGAACGATTTATTTTCGCCTCGTTTTCTTTTATTTTATCTAGTGTTGTTTGTGCTTCAAGGATTACATCATCAAACTCTTTAAAGTTTTTAATAATATTTTCCAATACATAAGTGGCCTGATATGCATCTTTTAATCCATCATAATTTTTAGCCATGATCACATAGCTTTTTACGCCCCAATATTTATAGGCTGAATAATCCGCAATAAGTTTTTGGACGATCTTATTTGAACTTTCGTAGGCTTTTTCTTTGTTCTTAAAAAAAGCATTGTAATACAGAGATTCTGCTTTTAATGCTCCAGTTGCATTTTTGGCTACTGCTGCATAATAGGCTTCAGCGGTAGAGAAATCTTCATTCTTATAAGCAGATCTGGCAATAATTATTTGGGCATCATTTTTTAATAGTTTGTCTAGCTTTTCTCTTTCCAGTATTTTTTTTGCGTACTCAATTGCCAATCCATAGGCTTGGTTTTTATAATAGCCTTGCATAAGGTTGCTCTCTGCATACAGAATGTTTGTAGGAGAATTGGCTTCAAGTTCAAGTCGCTTTAGCAAAGGGATGGCATTGTCCAAGTCTTCTTTGAAAAGATAGATTTGGGACAGCTTGTTGAGAGATGCTTCGCTAAAGTCACTTTGTGCTTCACTTAAGACCCTCGTATAGCTTGGTATTGCTTGGTCAAACAATTCTTTTTTATACAGTGTCTCTGCTAAATAAAAATTGGCTTTAAGGGCGTGAATTCCTTCTGGAAAACTACTTGTATATCCTTGTAAGCTAGTAATAATTTTTTCTTGATTTGTAGTGTTCAAATACTTCTTTTCAGCGGCTGCAAAAGTAGTGTTGTCTAATTCTGAATTGGTAATATTAATGAATTTTAATCCTTTTACCCAGGTGGCATAAGCGGCTACATTGTCATTATCTATGTAAATATTACGGGCATTTGCAACTGCTTCAAATGCTTCTGGTGAGTTTGGAAACAAGCGAACAATTTGCTTGAATTTTTCAAGGGCTTTGTTATTTTCTCCATCATTGTAATACAGCAAGCCTTGTCGGATCAATGTCTTTGCAATAAAGATGCTGTTACCGTGCTTTTCGATAAGACTACTATACGCAATGTGTGCCTCGGCATTTTTGTTTATTTTAGAGTAGGTGTTTCCTAATTGATATAATGCGTCGTCTTTTAATGAGGACGTTTTGTAGTTCGTAATCACCTTATTTAAAGCGGCTATTTTGGCTTCATTTTCGTCCCTAAAACCCTCGCCCATACCGATTTGATATTGCGCATAATCAGCAGCAACCCCGTTATTGACGATTACTTTTTGATAAGAAATTGTTGCTTTCTCGTAGGCACTTGTAGCAAAGTAACTATCTCCAAGACGAATGAATGCATCTTCTAGTACTTCACGCTCTAGTGAATTTTGCTTTATAGTTGCTTCAAAAAATGGAATTGCTTCTGCGTATTTTTTTAGTTTGAAATAATTGTATCCAATGGTATAATTTAACTCCAAAAACTCAGGATCTTTATTGTTTTTTAAAGCCATTTTGAAGCGGATGAAATTAGCAAGAGATTCTTGATGATTTCCCAACTGATATTGCGCTTCCGCTTCCCAGTAACTTGCTCTTAAAGAAACACTGCGATTGCTCGTTTTTTTTGCACTCGTAAAAAAGGGTAAAGCTTCTTTAATTTTTTTTGATTGATATAATTGAATTCCTCTGTAAAGTGAAACCTCCAAATGGAGTTTGTTGTTATTTTTCGTTTTGTTTTTTGCTAAATACTCCAAAGCACCCAGATAATCTTGCTGGTTAAGAAAGGAACTGACAATTAAGTTGTTTATTTCATCATAAGCTTTGGATTTTGGATAGGATTTTAAGTACTCTTGTAAAACCACCGCAACATTTTTAAAGGGGTTGCCCTCCTCATAGCTTAGTTTTGCATAGTTCAAGGCAGAGTCTTCCTTTATTTTGAGATCAAAATCCATTTCACTCGCCGCTTTAAAGGCACTTAAAGCCTCTGTTTTTTTCTCGCTATTTAAATAACATTCTGCTAAGTGATAGTACGCATTTTGTGAAACACTGTTCTTTTCATCGAGTATTTTATTAAAGTTATTGATGGCATTTTTAAAATCGTTTTGCTTGTAATAGGCATATCCTAACTGATAAAAATCGGTGTTGTTCCATTTTCCTCTTTTCCCGCGATAAACTTTTAGATAGGGAATGGCTTCTTGATACATCTGTAAATTAAAGTAACTTTCACCAATAATTTTAGAAATATTGGAAGCTTCCTTTCTATTTGCAGTGGCTAACAATTTCAATCCTACGGCAACGCATCGATTGAATCGGCCCGCTTTAAAGCTAATATCCAGAAGATAGTATGAAATTTCTGCTTTGTAGGAGTCATTGTCAGCAATTTCTCTTAAGGTAGTCTCTGCAACTGCATAATCCTCTAGCTTATAGGCTAAATATCCGTAATAATAGCGTGCATCATTCCCATACTTTCCGTCATTTATAAGCGGTAAGAAACGTTCCTTCGCTAATTTGTAATGATTGGTTTTTAAAAGCGCATAGCCCATTTTAAAATCCAATTCCTTTTTGTTTTCTTTTGAGAGTTGTTCAGGAGCTACTTTTTGAAACCATTTTAAAGCATAGGCAGCTTTTTTATTGGCAAAGTAGTAGTTTCCAACATTAAAATAAGCCTTGTTTTTTTTAACACTTGTTGGATTTTCTGCTACAAATTTTAAAACTTTTTCATCCGCATTGGTTTTATTTAGTTTTACGGCACACATGGCTTCGTAGTAGGAAGCATCGCTTTTTACATTGGTGTTGTTTGTTGCAGTTCTTGCCACGGTGCCAAATATTTTTAGCGCAGGAGCGTAAGCCTTACTGTAGTATAATTTTAGTGCAGCATTGAAATCAGTCAAAACCGCTGTATCTACAAAAGATTGTTGCGCAAATGTTGGCGTATATGTCAGAAAAAAAAGGGAGCAAGTTAAAAAGAACTTACTAAAAAAAAGCTTCATAGATTTGTTTGTATTTCTTTATTGGGTAACGTACTTTTTTTAAATTTGTTTGATTTAAATCTTAAAAATTATTCTAATACTAACCAAAAGTAAGAATAGTTTGCAATTTTTAGTTAAAAATAGAAAGAAACTTCTAAGTTTGTAAAAACTACACTGTTGTATGGAAAATGCTGTTTTACATCTTGAAAATGCAGATATTTATCAAAGAGATAACTTGGTCTTGTCTAAAGTGAACTTAACGATAGAGAAAGGGGGCTTTTATTACCTAATTGGAAAAACCGGGAGTGGTAAGAGTAGTTTAATGAAAACACTATACGGTGATTTGAAATTACAAAGCGGTATCGGAACCATTGTAGATTTTGATTTAAAAAAATTAAAAGAAAAAGAAATCCCTTTTTTAAGAAGAAAAATAGGCATTGTTTTTCAAGATTTTAAATTATTAAGTGATCGAAATGTATATGAAAACTTAGAATTTGTGTTGAAAGCTACTGGCTGGAAAAATAAAACAGCAATGAAAGATAAAATCACTGAAGTTTTAGAAAATGTGGGCATTCAAAATAAATTTTACAAAAAACCACATGAACTATCTGGAGGAGAACAACAAAGGGTTGCCATTGCGCGCGCTTTATTAAATGATCCAGAATTGATTTTGGCAGATGAACCCACCGGGAATTTAGATCCAAAAACATCTTTAGAAGTCATGGAATTACTCAATAAGATACATCATAGTGGAAAAACCATTTTAATGGCTACCCACGATTATCAGTTGATTGTTAAATTTAAACAAAAAACAATTAAATGTGAAGGTGGTCAATTGTTTGAAGTCGCACAACAAGTTATTGTATAATGCTATCGGTACTTATTCCAACATATAACTACAATGCTTTTGCGCTCGTAAATGAGCTTCATAAACAATTGCTGAAATCGAAGGTGCAGTTTGAGATTATTTGTGTTGATGATGGTTCAAAGTCCACTTTAAATCAACAAAATGAAAAAATAAATGCCCTAGCAAACGCACGATTTTATCCATTAAAAGACAATGTTGGAAGAAGCGCAATTCGAAATTATTTGTCAGAAGAAGCGGCATACAATTGGTTGTTATTTTTAGACAGTGATGTTTTGCCAGCAAGTCCTTTATTTATTGACAATTATTTAAAAGAGGCTTCCAAAAAAACAGGCGCTGTTTTTTGCGGGGGAATTCGCTATTTAGCATCCGATGAAAATAAAAAATTGTTGCGTTACAAATACGGTGTTAAGTTTGAAGAAATGAATGTGGACAAGCGAAACAAAAGACCCTATAAGTTTTTTTTTACTGCTAATTTTTTAATTTATAAAGCGACCTTTAACAAGATACGATTTGAAGAGAAACTTATAAAATATGGACGCGAAGATTTGTTGTTTTCACAAACATTAAAAGCAAAGGGGTTTCCCGTGATCCATCTTAAAAATGAGGTGTATCACCACGGTATTGATACTGATGCAGCATTTGTATTGAAAACCAAACACGCGATGGAGAATATTGCTTTTTTAGCAGATACGAATTTGATTTTACCCAAAGATGGGAATCTATTAAAGACGGTCTATTATTTTTCTCTGTTTGGGATTTCTTATGCTGTCGGGAAACTTACCCCTTTCTTTGAGAAAAAAGCAATCAAAAATGCTTCAATTTTTTATTTAAATTGTTTCAAAGTCAGTTATTTATGTTCTTTAAAAAAAGCATTATAAATGAAAAGAGCAGCAATCTCAAAATTGATTTATCAAAATATAAAAATCCATCAATTGCAGTTGAAGGAGCAATTCTTGGCCAGTAAAAATCAAATAGGGTACTTTTATTTAGATGCGCTATTGCCCGAAGAAATCGCTTTAAAAATTTATAATAAGTTTCCCGATATAGAACGCACTATAGAAAGGAAGAGTTTGAGAGAACAAAAGTTTACAGCCTATCAAATGAATGCCTATGACTCCCTTCTAGAAGAAGTAGTATTTGCCTTTCAAGATAAAAAAGTAGTGCAACTCGTTTCAGAAATTTGCGGAATTAAAGAACTGCTTCCCGACGCGAATTTATATGCCGGTGGAGTTTCCTTAATGTCAAAAAACAGTTTTTTAAATCCACATTTAGACAATTCTCATGACAAAGATTTAGAAAATTGGCGGGTTTTGAATCTCCTCTATTATGTGTCACCAGATTGGAAATCTGAAAATGGAGGCAATTTAGAGTTGTGGCCTCATGGTTTGCAAAAAAAACAACTCACAATAGAGAGTAAATTCAATCGACTGGTAGTCATGGCAACACATCAAAATTCCTGGCACTCAGTGAGTGAAATCACTGCAAACCAAGTAAGGTGTTGTGTGTCCAACTATTATTTTTCCAAAGACCCACTGTTGTCTTCAGACGCCTTTCATGTAACTACTTTTAGAGGTTGGCCATCAGAAAAGCTAAAAGACGTTTTTTTACAAATTGACAATAAAATTCGATCCAGTGTACGTTTTTTATTCAAAAAAGGCCTTCGAGAAAATCCCCACCAATATAAAAAATAGTTAATGTATGTTTTCGAAAATAGCGCGTAAATCTTGCTCTTGATGTTCCCAGATTAAATCCTTTTTCGCCGTTTTTAAGGCAGTAGCAAAATTTTTCTTTAGGATTTTCTCAATTTGCTGTGCCAGTGTTTTTGGAGTTCTATTGAAGACAACCTCTCCCACTTTATAGTCCGATACAATTTTTTTCATTTCTGGCAAGTCAGAGACCAAAACAGGCACTTCAGCCTGTATGTAATCAAATATTTTATTGGGCAAGGCAAATCGGTAATTTAATCCAAGATCTTCCTCTAAACTGATTCCTAGATGCGCTAAAGGTGTTATTGTATGGAGTTTTTGAGGTGAAATTTGCCCTAATAATTTTATCCGATCCCCTAAATTCTTATTTATAATCAAAGTCTTTAATTCTTTTAAAATATCGCCAGTTCCAATAACTACGAAGATACAATTAGGAAGAAAAGCCAGGGTGTCAATCATCAACTCCAGGCCCCTTCCTACATTTACTGCTCCCTGGTAGAGAATGACTTTTTTTTCCGAAGTATTGAATAAGAATTCGCCCCTAAACTGGCTATTTTTATAGATGGGAAGATTGCGGATTACCTTAAATTTCGAAGCGTATTTATTTGCATAATATAGTGCGATACTATCGCAAACAGTATAGGTGTTTTTTAAATTGGGAAGCATCCAGTTTTCCAAAAGCGTCCATATTTTCTTTACAAAAGGGCGGTGCACCAATTCAGGAATTTCCGAAAATAATTCATGACTGTCAAAGACCACTTTTTTTCTTTGCAGTTTTGCAACCAAATAATTGGGCATCAGTGTATCCAAATCATTGGCTAATAAAATTGTTTTCTTAGAAAACAAAAGGAAAAAAAACAACCGAAGATTGAATTCAGCATAAAACAAAACCCCCTTTTGAAAAAATTGGTTGAATCTTTTTGTTGCGTAATTTCTGTGAAATGCTTTGCTGTTTTTGTTTTTTTTTCCAATCAATAAAACCTCATACCCCCCATTATGTAGCGTGTTACATACCTTGTCTACACGTTGGTCTGACGTGAGGTCGTTGGTTACTGAAACAATAATTTTTTTCAATCCGGATTGTTTGTTGCAATATAAAGACAATAAATCATTTTAGGAAAAAATTAAAAAAAGTTATTGTATTTTTAGGGTCTTTAAAGAATTAAAATTCATGTATTCTTTGTTCAAAAATGCAAAGAATCTTATCCTATAAAAATGAAGAAAGTACTCTTTTTGATTTCAATACTATTGTTTTCTTGTTCTGAAGAATCAGGATTAATTCTAACTACCCCAGGGGAATTGACAACGTTTGCATTTAAAAAATCGATCAATCCCAATTTAACATCTGACTTGGTGTTGACTTTTGACGGGGTGGATACTTTTACAGGATCTCTAGATTACAGAACTGCCATCGAAAACTTAGTTGCTACCTTCGAAACTGAAGGAGGCGAAGTAACTGTGCAAAACGTTCCACAAATAAATGAAGAAACCGAAAATGATTTCAATAAAGTGGTTACCTATACTGTTTTCAATTCTGAGGGAAGCAGCCCAAGAAATTATTATATAGACATTACCTACTTTACGGGTTTGCCCATCATTTCAATTAAAACCAATGGAGTTCCAATCGATTCCAAAGAGAATTATGTAGTAGGAACGGTAAGCATACAAGGGGCTCGAGAATTTGAAAACCTTGAAGAACAATCAATGAGTATCCGAGGAAGAGGAAATTCTACTTGGTTTGGTCCGCCTAAAAAACCCTATCAACTAAAATTTAGTGATAAAACACCCATTTTGGGCATGCCCAAAAATAAAAGATGGCTTTTCTTAGCCGAGTATTCAGACAAGTCCCTTTTAAGAAATAAAATTTCTTTTGAATTAGGCGGTATGAGTATGCTAGAATATACCCCAAAGGGGGAGTTTGCTGAAGTTTTTATAAACGATCAATACAACGGAACATACCTCATTGCACAGAAAGTAGAAGCGAAGAACAATCGCCTCGATTTGCCCGACAATGGATATTTAGTGGAGATCGATCAAGACTATCGCTTAGGAGCTGATGACGTGTTTTTCCAACCGATAATTTTTACACAGAATTATTCACAAAACGTTTTTGCAATAAAAGCGCCCGCTTTAGACTTTGGCAGTCCAGCAATTGCTTTGATTGAGGAGCATATCAATGTTTTTGAAGCCGTTTTGTTTGGAAACGATTTTAAGGATCCAATCACAGGCTATCGAGCCTACATCGATTTGCCTAGTTTTGTAGACTGGTATCTCATCCAAGAAATTGCAAAAAGTGTAGATGCCAAATGGTATTCCAGTATCTATTTTAACTATGTGCCTGGCGAAAAAATTAAAATGGGTCCATTGTGGGATTTTGATCTTTCCTATGGCAATGTAGATTATGCAGATTCTCAATATTCCGAAGGTTTTTGGATCAAAGACAATCTTTGGTATGCACGTTTATTTCAAGATCCTTATTTCGAAAACTTGGTCAAAGAACGCTTTCTGTATTTTTATAACAATACCGACTTGCTTTTGGAGCACATAGACAATCATGAAAACTATCTGGCCTTAGCACAAGCAAAAAACTACGAAAAATGGCAAACATTAGGGACTTACGTTTGGCCTAACCCAGTTTTTTACGACACCCACGCCGAGGAAATAACCCATTTAAAATCATGGATTTCCAATCGGATGACTTGGTTGTATGGTCAGTTTAATTAGTCCTACACTTTTGAATTAAAAACAAACTTCAATCCTACAAATGTGAACTGTTTATAGCAACCAGGAGCAAAGATACTCCCCTAAAACTCCACAATGAAAAAAATCACCTTATTGCTTTTAATTGTAAGTATCAATTTTAAAAGTTATGCTCAAATAAATCCTGACAATATTGAAATTATAAGAGATGCCTATGGCGTTCCTCATATTTATGCTGCAACCGACGTTGAGGTTGCTTACGGTTTTGCATGGGCACAGGCAGAAGATCATTTCAAACTATTGCAAGAAGCCTATATTGCTGGGAATGGGATGCTAAGCAAACACATTGGTTTAAAAGGAGCAGGTGCCGATTTCTTAGTACAGCTTATCCAAGCTGAAAAAACAGTCGACGATCAATATCATACCCTCGATAAAAAATTCATTGCGCTGCTTGAAGGATTCTCTCAAGGGCTCAATGCCTTTGCCAACAAGCATCCAAAAGAGGTCCTTCACAAAGCACTTTTCCCCCTCACTCCAAAAAAACTTTTACGTTATACCCAACTGCAATTGTTCATTTCCAATGGAGCAGAAAAATTGGTAACTGGCATTGTCAATAACGCGTTGTCTTGGCCCTACGAAATAGAACAGGATACCAAAGGTTCGAATTTATTGGCCGTTAGTAGAAGCAGAACCCAATCCAACGAAACTTTTTTAGCCATCAACACGCACCAGCCTTTGGAGGGACCTACTTCATGGTATGAAGCCCATTTGGTAAGTAAAGAGGGAACCAATATTATTGGTGCTGCCTTTCCAGGATCGCCTTGTTTGTTAACGGGCGCCAATAGGTTTTTAGGTTGGACACACACTGTTAATTATCCCGACAAAGCCGATGTGTATGCTTTGGAAATGCACCCTAGTAAAAAAGACGTGTATTTGGTAGACGCTGAAGAACATCGGCTAGAAAAGCACAAAGCTAGGGTGTATTTTAAATTTCTGGGAATGCGAATTCCGGTAAATAAAACCTTTTATAAAAGCATCTACGGACCTACATTGAAAAACAAAACAGGCGTCTATGCAGTACGAACTCCAAGTACAACCAACATCAATGCCATTGAGCAATGGTGGAAAATGAACAAGGCAAAAAATTTCACCGAGTTTTATAATGCTTTAGAAATGAAAGCCCTCCCGGGGTATAATATTGGATATGCCGACAGAAACGATACCATTTTTTATATTTCCAATGGTAAGATTCCGATTCGAGCCGAGGGATATGATTGGACGGATGTTGTTCCTGGGAATACCCGAGCTACACTTTGGGATACCTATTACGACATTCAAGATTTGCCACAAGTGGTAAGTCCAAAATCCGGATTTGTCTACAATGCCAATCATACCCCATTTAAATCCTCAGGAAAAGCCGACAATCCGAAGCCTGAAAATTTTGCAAAGGCAATGAATTTTGAAACCTATGACAACAACCGTTCTACGCGCCTGTTGCAATTGCTCGAAGCAGAAGAACATATCGATTATGAGCGTTTCAAACGTATTAAATACGACCATCAATTGCCCACTCCATTGCAGTACAATTTCATGGATTTGAATCCGTTGTTTGCCATGAAAGAAACAGATTACCCAGAAGTGCGTGTGCTATTGTCAGACATTAAAAACTGGGATCGAATAACCCATCCTGCATCTTATGGAGCGGGCGCCTATGCGGTTTTGTATTACCAACTCAAACCTTTTTACGATGCTTTGGGAGCAAACAAAACCTTTACTCATGCCGCATTGTTCAGCGCATTGAAAGAAACTAAGGCCTACCTAAAAAAACATTTTAAGAAAGAACGCATTCAATTGGGAGAATTTCAGCAATTGGTAAGAGGCGATAAGGCCCTTCCTATTTTTGGTTTGCCAGATGTGGTGACTGCCATGCGAGGCATCCCATATAAAGACGGGCGTATGAAAATAACTCACGGAGAATCCTATATCGGAATGGTGCGTTTTACACCCAGCAAAACCTACTACGAATCGGTAATTTCTTTTGGAAATAGTCGCAGGCCCGAAAGTCCACATTATACCGATCAGATGGATTTGTATGCCAAGTTTAAAACAAAAACCATGTCGTTTGAGCGTGCCGAAGTTGAAAAAACAGCCATGAAAACCTATGCGCCTAAATAGGAGCGATTTCAATTTAAAACCCTTCAAAATCCATTAAAAAACCACCCCCCATTTATGAAACACATTGCTGCTCCTTTTACATTGCCCAACGGATCTGTCTTAAAAAACAGAATTGCAAAGTCTGCAATGAGCGAAAATTTTGGAACCCGACACCATGCACCTAGTAAGGGGTTGATACATGCCTATCGCGTTTGGGCAAAAGGAAACCCAGGCTTACTTATTACTGGTAATATAATGGTAGATTCCTTGGCGTTGGGAGAAGCCCGCAATGTGGTTGTTGAAGACTACAAAGATTTTGAGTTATTGAAACAATGGGCAAAATCGGTGGAAGGAACCGGAGTACATCTTTGGCCTCAAATAAACCATCCAGGAAGACAGGCCTTTGCAGCCATTAACAGAGAAATCGTTGCACCTTCTGCTGTACCCCTTAAAATGGGCGGTGCTTCTAAAATGTTCAAAGTGCCCACCGCCTTAACGGAAGAAGCCATTTGGGACATTATCAAACGTTTTGGAACCACGGCAAGAATTATGAAAGAAGCGGGGTTTACAGGCTGTCAAATTCATGGCGCCCATGGGTATTTGGTCAGTCAGTTTTTATCGCCCAACAGCAATATCCGAACCGATCAATGGGGTGGATCTTTGGCCAACAGAGCGCGCTTTGTTATAGAAATTTACCGAGAAATTCGCCGTCAAGTTGGCGCCGCTTATCCCATTGGCATTAAGATTAATTCTGCAGATTTTCAACGGGGAGGTTTTACCGAAGAAGCTTCGATGGAAGTCGTTCGACTTCTTGGAAATGAAGGCATTGATCTCATTGAAATTTCTGGAGGTACCTATGAAAAACCTGCCATGATAACTGGAGATCGAAAGAAAAGCACCCTTGAACGCGAAGCGTATTTTTTAAGCTACATTGAGAAAGCACGAAAGCTTACAAAAACGCCTTTGCTCTTAACAGGAGGATTTCGTTCGGTTGCTGTTATGGACAAAGCCTTGGAGGAAGGAAATCTCGATGTGGTTGGTTTGGCCAGACCCTTTTGTTTGTACCCGAATTTGGCAAATCAAATTTTTGATGGGTCTGTAAAACGTTTCGAGGCACCGATTCCGAGCATTGGAATCAAATTTCTCGACCAATTGGGAGGTGTAGAACTTCCTTGGTACGAACTTCAAATTCAACGCCTTGGAAAAGGAAAATCCCCCAAAAAAAACCTGCCGGGCATCTTGGCCTTTTGGTTCAGTTTGAAGAGTTTGTTTTTTAAATCTTTTTGGAAGAATTAAAAAAAAAGCATACCTCTGCAATTACTTTTGAATCCTGGATAGCGCCAGGTGGCTTCATCGTGGAGCGAAACTTCATTGTTTCGCTTTTTTTTATGTGATAATAGGCTTTATAAAATCAGTTATTTTTTCAATACCATTAGCTCCTAAGTATTTGATAAATGCAGAACCAATAATCGCACCATCGGCAAAATCACAGGCAGTCGTAAACGTTGGTTTGTCTGAAATACCAAAACCGATAATCAGTTTACTTTTTAATTGCATTGCTTTGACCCTCTTAAAATAATCCATTTGTTGTTTAGAGATTGCACCCTTTGCTCCCGTAATCGAAGAGGAGGCTACCACATAAATAAATGTTTTTGTGTAAGTATCAATTTTACGAATTCTTTCTTCAGAAGTATTTGGGGTGATTAAAAACACATTGGTTAATCCGTACTTATCAAATAATGCTTGATAATGATTTTCAAATTCTACCATTGGTAAATCCGGAATTATCAAGGTTTCTATACCGCAATCCACCACTTTTTGACAAAACTTCTCTTCGCCATATTTTAGCATTTGATTGAGATATCCCATTAAAACCAAAGGGGTTTTATTGGTTTCTTTAATCGTCATTAATTGCTCAAAGACAATGTCTAGATTAATGCCATTTTCCAATGCTTTTTGACTTGAATCCTGAATAGTAGGACCGTCTGCCAAAGGGTCTGAATATGGCAAACCTACCTCAATAAAATCGACACCGCTTTTTTCTAATGCAGAAATTACCTGGGCTGTATCTCCTAATTCTGGGTATCCGCAGGTAAAATAAATCGAAAGTAAATTCTCTTTTTGAGCCAATAATTCATTTAATTTCTTCATCTTAAACCAGTGCTTGTTTGTGCCTTTTTAATTCTTCTTCAATACCACTCCACAAGTGAATTCGAACCGATAATGATGCTTTTGCAACCGCCAAAACTTCATCCCATTTCTGGGTATCATTTCCACATAATTCTGTGATCATTTGCAAAGATAAAGGTCCATGCTCATCTCCATCTAACTCAACATGACGTTTTAAGTAGTAGGTAAAGCTATCAAATTTTTGATCTTGATTGGTTGCTGCTTCTTCAATAATTTTGATGAACATGTCTGGAATGACATCTTCTCTCCCGAATGTAAATGCTGCTGCAATTTTATGGGTTTCTTTGGTGTTGATTATTTTAAATGTAAAAGAGACAAATTCTTTTACCGCAGCAATGATGGTGGTGTTTTCTAGAGATGCTTCAACAGCATTTGAAACAGCGAGTTGTTTTAAAAAGTAGGTAATTTTTGAAGTATCTGCCCCAACCTCTTTCATGGCGTCTAGATACATTTCAAAATGACTTTTAACAACTCCATCTTTATCAAAATCACTTTCTTCTGCTACGGTAATTTCATTAATAAACCGCGCCAATATTGAATTCTCTCGGGGAACCCAAGGTGTAGAAACAGTCGTTAAATCTATTTGAAGGCCTTTTAGCAAGGACATAAAGTCCCAAACGGCAAATACATGGTTTTCCATAAAAACCTGAATATCCTGCATGGACTGAAGGTTTTTATACAAGGAATGATTTTTTAAAGTCTCTCTTAAATTTTCTAATTCGGATTCAATAAACTCAATTTTCGGATTCATTATGCTTCTAAATGTTTAATAAATATTTCTAAATCTTTGTCGCCTCTACCCGATAAGTTAATAACGACTACCTGGTCTTTCTTAAATTTAATTTTCGGTAAAACAGCCAATGCATGCGCCGTTTCTAAAGCTGGAATAATTCCTTCGATTTTGGTCAATTCATAAGCAGCTGCTAAGGCTTCTTTATCCGTAGCACTCATAAATTTTGCTCTTTTTGTTTCGTACAAATGTGCATGTAAAGGGCCAACTCCTGGGTAATCCAATCCTGCAGAAATTGAGTATGGCTCTTGAATTTGTCCATATTCATCTTGCATTAAAATCGTTTTACTTCCATGTATAATACCAACCTCTCCCAATTGAGATGTGGCTGCACTTTCTCCAGAATGCACTCCCAAACCTGCAGCTTCTACTGCAATTAATTCCACCGCTTCGTCTTCCATATAATGATAAAAAGCTCCGGCGGCATTGCTACCTCCACCCACACATGCAATGATGGTATCTGGGTTTTCCTTGCCTGTTTTTTCTTTTAATTGCCATTTCATTTCTTCAGAAATCACAGCCTGTAAACGCGCTACCATATCTGGGTGTGGATGGGGTCCTACAACAGATCCGATCAAATAAAATGTAGCTGGATTTTGAATCCAATAGCGAATGGCCTCGTTGGTGGCATCTTTTAATGTTTTACTTCCACTGGTTGCGGGCACTACTTTTGCACCTAACATTTTCATTCGAGCAACATTGGGTGCTTGACGTACAATGTCTTTCTCTCCCATAAATACAGTACATTCTAAGCCCATTAATGCACATACTGTTGCTGTGGCAACTCCGTGCTGACCTGCTCCAGTTTCTGCAATAATTTTTGTCTTTCCTAATTTCTTAGCAATGAGGATTTGACCAACGGTATTGTTCACTTTGTGCGCACCGGTATGATTTAAATCTTCTCGTTTCAGATAAATATGGGCCCCGTATTTTTCTGACAATCGTTTTGCTAAATAGAGCGGAGTTGGACGCCCAACATAGTCTTTTAATAAGGATTTGTACTCTGTTTGAAACGCTTCTGATTCGATAATTTGAATATAATTATCGGCGAGTTCTTTTACATTTGGATATAATAATTCGGGAATGAATGCCCCTCCATATTGTCCAAAATAGCCGTTTTCATCGGGGTGAAATTTTGATTTCATATCTTATTTGTATACTGTCGTTTATAGCATGAAGAAATCTCTTTATACTAATTGATTACTTCGCTTCTTTCGCAATGATTTTATTTTTAAACTTCTTTATTTTCTCCACTTTCTTTGCACCTGGTAAGCTTTCAAATTTACTATTGATATCTAATGCAAAACAGTACTTTGATGCTGGTTTTCCTAAAAATGTCTGCAACGAATCAACAGAATCTAAACCAATTCCGCCACTTAAAAAGAAAGGTTTCTCAAAAGGATACTGTTCTAAAATAGCCCAATCAAATTGAACACCATTCCCTCCTCTTTCTTTTCCTTTTGTATCAAACAAAAAAGAATCAACAACATCCAAATAAGGCCTTAGTACTTCAAAATCAAAGGTGTCTTTTACACCAAATACTTTAATGATTTCTACTTTCTCATTCGAAATCTTATGTTTGTTTTTTTTCTTTTTTTGGTGTTTATTTTCTTCCACAAACAACGCTCTTCTTTCCGCTAATTGCAACTGTAAATCAGCGACATAGGCTACCGATTCGTCTCCGTGTAATTGTAGGGCATCCAATTGATATTCCTCCACTAAAGAAATTAAAATCTCTGGATATTCATTTACAAAAACTCCTGTTTTCTTTATTGATTTTGGGAGCTCAGGAATGATGCCTTCAAAATTTCTTTTTGATTGTTCATAAAAAATGAAGCCCATATAATCGGGGTGTAACGCTGCAACTTCTTGAATATTTTCGCCGTGCTTCATTCCGCAAACTTTCAGTTTCATTTTTTATTTTATTTGATTGATAAATGCTTGGCAAGCTGCTCCAGGATTTTCTTCTTTCATGAAGTTTTCTCCAATTAAAAATCCTTGAAATCCATATTCTTTCAATCCTGTAATAATTCTTGGATCAGAAATCCCACTTTCAGAAACTTTTACACAAGAATCTGGAATTTGACCTGATAATTTAATAGAATGTTCTAAGTCTACATCAAAGGTCTTTAAATTTCGATTATTAATACCAATGATCTTATTTTCTAAATGCTTGATTTTGTCTAAATCTTCTTGTGAATGCACTTCATACAAGACCTCCATTCCTAAATCGGTTGCCAGATTTCCGTAATTTTTTAATTCCGTGGACGTTAAACATGCAGCGATTAATAAAATTGCATCTGCTCCAATCGCTTTTGCTTCTACAATTTGAAAACCATCTACAATAAAATCTTTTCGTAAAATTGGTTTTTGCTGATTGATGACTCTTGCTTCCATCAAATCTGCCATCGTTCCTCCGAAGAAAGAAGTATCTGTTAGAATAGATTGTGCAGCTACATTCGCCTCTAAATATCCGTTGGTTACTTCGGCAATTGTTGCTTTGTCATTAATGATTCCTTTGGAAGGAGACTGACGTTTGTATTCTGCTATAATTCCTGAAGAACCAACAGCTAATAATGCTTTTTTTAAAGACAACGATTGTCTCAAAAAATTCGGACTTTCTACTAATTTTTTTACAGGAACTTCTAGTTTTATTTTTGCGATCTCCTTCTTTTTAAAGGCGATTATTTTATCTAATATGGTCATATAAATAATTCTAAATTAAGAATTTTATTTTTTATTCTTGAAGAAAAAATACACCAAAATACCTGCAAAAAACCCGATTGCAGTATGCAAAAATATATTTTTTGTTTGTATTCCAACTGCCAACCCTATAAATACAAAGGCGGGAATGATTGAAATGATGTTTTTTTCTTTTTTGGTCATTACTGGACTAACTTTGTTAAACATGCTTTTGCTTTGAAATTAAACAAGGCCTCCTTCGCTTCTTCAAAACAGGTTTCGAAACTCTTTGTTTCTTCAACGACCTTGAGTGCAAACGCTGCATTTGTTAGGACCACATTGTTTTGTGCATCGGTTCCTTTTCCGTCGAGAATCGTTTTAAAAATTTTTGCGGCATCAGCTACTGAGTTTCCTCCAAAAATAGCTGATTGTTCAATTTTTTTCTGACCAATATCTTCGGGTTGAATCAATTGTTCTCCTTTATTAGTGAAAAGTTTAAATCCGCCAGTAAGAGAAATTTCATCATACCCATCCAAGGCATGTACGATTCCGTAATTGCTTTTTTCTTCTTGTAAAATATAATTGTACAAACGGGCAATTTCCAAATTGAATGTTCCTAAAAAATGATTTTTGGGAGCACTCGGATTCACTAAGGGGCCTAAAATATTAAAGAACGTTTTTAAAGCCAATGCTTTTCTTGTGGGTCCAACCGCTTTCATTGCTGGATGAAATTTTGGTGCATGTAAAAAACAAATATTTGCTTTTTCTAAATGCGCTTTTAACCTGTTTTCATCATTGGTAAATTGATATCCAAAGCTGGCCAACATGTCCGACGAACCCGACTGCGAAGATACCGAATAATTACCATGTTTTGCTACTTTCTGACCTGTACCCGCAACAATAAAGGAAGTGAGTGTTGAAATATTAAAAGTATCTTTTCCATCTCCTCCAGTACCAACAATATCAATGGTATTATAGGCAGATAAATCTACCTTTACAGCCAATTCTATCAAGGCATCTCTAAAACCAGCAAGTTCTTCAACCGTTATTGGACGCATCATAAAAACCGTCATGAATGAGGCTAAATGGGCAGCATTGTATTTCTCGGAGGCAATGTCAATTAAGATTTGTTTTGCTTGCGATTTTGACAATCTTTTGTGCTGGTATAATTCGTTTAAAATTGCTTTCATTTTTATACAGTTCTATTGTTGAAATAATAAAGTGGGATTCACAAAATATTGTAACTTCATTACTTTTTTGTACTATTTATAAAATTAGTCACAATTTGTTCTCCTACATCCGTTAGGATAGATTCTGGATGAAACTGTACTGCTGAAATTGGAAACACCTTATGCGCTATTGCTTGAATCCCACCCGCTTCGTCTCTAGCTGTAACTTTCAGAGCTTCTGGAAAACCATCTTGAGTAGCGGACCACGAATGGTAGCGTGCCGCTAAAAATGGGGTTGGTATGTCTTTAAAGATCACCGCACTTTCATCTACCACATTCATAAGAGTTGCCACTCCATGATACACAGTATCTAAATTGACAATGCTTCCACCAAAAACTTCGGTAATCGCCTGAAGACCAAGACAAACTCCAAAGATTGGTTTTTTGCCCGCATAGGTGCTGATGATCTCTTTTAAAATTCCCGCTTCTTCAGGAATTCCTGGTCCTGGAGATAACATAATTAAATCGAAATTATTTACGTCTTCTAGACTAATTTCATCGTTTCTAAAAACTGCAGGAAAATTTCCTGTAATTTTCTCTACCATATGCACTAAGTTATAAGTAAAGGAATCGTAATTGTCTATTATTACTATTTTCATTTTAAAAGCTTTTGGCTATTAGCAAACTACTAAAGGCTATTTTTAAATATTTTCTGCTAAAATTAACGCCTTTTTTAAAGCGGCTAATTTATTGTTTACTTCTTGTAATTCTTTTGCTTCATCTGAATGAATAACAATTCCTGCACCTGCTTGCGAATACAATACGTTGTTTTTACTCACAAAAGAACGAATGGCAATTGCCAAATTTACAGAACCGTCTAGTCCAATAATCCCTACGGCACCACCATAAAATCCACGAGATTGATTTTCATATTTATCAATCAATTCCATGGCCTTGTACTTAGGGGCACCACTTAAGGTTCCTGCGGGGAAAGTATCTCCTACAATTTCAATTGGATTTCCTTTAATTTCCCCTTGAACTGTGGACACTAAATGAATCACATGACTAAAATACTGTACCTCTTTAAAGACTTCCACCGTTACATGATCGGCATGTTTACTAAGGTCATTTCTTGCCAAATCGACCAACATTACATGCTCTGCTGTTTCTTTTTTATCTTCAGACAATTTCTTTCCTAACTTAATGTCTTCAGACATATCGCCTGTTCTACGAAAGGTTCCAGCGATTGGATTGATTGTAGCTTTTCCTGCAGCAATTTTTATTTGTGCTTCTGGAGAAGAGCCCATCAATTTAAAATTTCCATAATCAAAATAAAACAAATATGGTGATGGATTGATCGAACGCAATGCTCGGTAAACATTGAATTCATCTCCTTTAAATTCTTGTTGGAACTGACGAGACAACACCAATTGAAAAACATCTCCTCGTTTGCAATGTGCTTTCGCTTTTGCTACATAGTCTTTAAAATCTGCATTGGTACAGTTGGAAGTTTCCTGACCTACGATTTCAAATTTTTGTGTGTTAAAAGATTGTGCATTGATAATCGTTTCTATTTCTAAAATCCTTGAAACCTCATGAGTTTCTCTATTTTCTATCAGCGTCATTTCATCATTAAAATGATTGATTGCGATGATAAAACGATAAAAACTGTACTGCATTTCTGGAATTGCAGAAGGTGCTTTTTTATTTGTAAAGCTAATGTTCTCGAAATACTGTACGCTATCAAAGGTCGTATAACCATACAAACCATTGAAAGATTTTAGTTCCTTTGGACAATCCAAAACTATTGAACCTGTAAATTCGTCAAAGAGCTCATAAAAGTTTTTATCAACCTCCTGTTTGGCTACTTGAACTCCTTTATGAGAAACCGAAAATAGGGCATCTTCAACTTTCATAGAAACCATGGGCTCTATACAGATAAAAGAAAAACTATCTTCTTTACTATGATAGTCAGAGCTTTCTAACAATATGGTATTTGCATAGGCGTCTCGAAAACGCAAATACAAGCCTACTGGAGTGACTGTATCGGAAATCCTGGTGGTACTGGTTGTTTTAAATTGTATCTCTTTCATGGTTGCTGAACGAACTCAGTAGTTTTTTTATAAATACAAAAAAGGCTTATCGTGAGATAAGCCTTTTGTATATTTTTACATATAGGAAGATTACTCACTTATGAATTAAGAGAGTTCCACCACCATATGTTTTGTTGTTTCATCATTGAAGTACAAATTTAGATAGCAAATTCTACTTAACCAAATTTTATATCATTTTTTTTCGAAGAACTAACAAATAGTAAGTATCTAAATTAAAAACAAACTTAATAGTTTCAATAAAACAGTAAAAACAAATAAAAAGTTACATATTATAATTAAATATTAAAATTAAGTTTATAATTAAAACAAATATTCGGTTTTTTGTGACGGAAATAAACAATTATTATAAAATATAGAATTATGTGTGGTATTGTATGTGCGTTTGATTTGAAAGAAAGCCCTGAAACCTTAAGGCCTCAGTTATTGGAAATGTCTAAAAAAATTAGACACCGAGGTCCAGATTGGAGCGGAATCTATAGTGATGATAAGGTGATCATGACGCATGAAAGATTGGCGATTGTAGATCCAGCTTCTGGACAACAGCCTCTATTTAGTGAAGATAAAAAACTCGTATTGGCAGCCAATGGCGAAATTTACAATCATAGAGAGCTGCGCAAGCAATTTGAGGGAACTTACAACTTTCAAACAGCATCCGATTGTGAGGTGATTTTAGCATTGTATAAAGAAAAAGGTGTTGGTTTTCTAGATGAATTGAATGGAATTTTTGGCTTTGCTTTGTATGATGTTGAAAAGGATACCTATTTTATTGCCAGAGATCATGTTGGAATTATTCCTTTGTACATTGGATGGGATCAAAACGGAACCTTCTATGTTGCTTCAGAATTAAAGGCTTTGGAAGGTGTTTGTACCAAGATTGAATTGTTCCCACCAGGACATTATATGTCTAGCAAAGATGGACAATTTGTAAAATGGTACCATAGAGAATGGAGAGATTATGAGGCCGTAAAAGAGAACCAAACAAGTATCGCAGAAGTAAAGAAAGCTTTGGAAGATGCCGTTCACAGACAATTAATGAGTGATGTACCCTACGGTGTTTTACTTTCTGGAGGATTAGACTCTTCAGTAACTTCAGCCATAGCCAAAAAATATGCTCAAAAAAGAATTGAATCCGATGACAAGTCAGAAGCCTGGTATCCTCAACTTCACAGTTTTTCTGTTGGTCTAGAAGGGTCTCCAGATTTGGCAGCTGCTCAAAAAGTAGCAGACCACATTGGGACCATTCACCATGAAATAAAATTCACAATACAAGAAGGCTTAGATGCTATCAAGGATGTTATCTACAATATAGAAACCTACGACATTACAACCATTCGCTCCTCTACTCCAATGTATTTAATGGCACGAGTTATCAAGTCTATGGGGATTAAAATGGTACTTTCTGGAGAAGGAGCCGATGAAATTTTTGGGGGTTACTTGTACTTTCATAAAGCTCCAAATGCAGAAGAATTTCATGAAGAAACAGTTCGGAAATTAGAGAAATTGCATATGTATGATTGCCTAAGAGCCAATAAAAGTTTAATGGCTTGGGGAATTGAAGGACGTGTACCGTTTTTAGACAAAGAGTTTATTGATGTTGCCATGCGTTTGAATCCGAAAGACAAAATGATTAACGGAGAGCGTATGGAGAAATGGATCATTCGAAAAGCGTTTGAAGATCTGTTGCCAGAAAGTGTTGCATGGAGACAAAAAGAACAATTTTCTGACGGTGTTGGGTATGATTGGATTGATACGTTAAAAGAAGTTGTAGACAAAGAAGTTACAGATGAGCAATTGGCAAACGCAAAGTTTAGATTTCCAATTCAAACACCACAAAATAAGGAAGAATTTTATTACCGTGCTATTTTTGAAGGACATTTTCCAAGTGATACCGCTGCATTAAGCGTACCCCAAGAAGCAAGTGTTGCCTGTAGTACACAAATTGCCTTAGACTGGGATGAAGCATTTAAAAACATGAATGAACCTTCGGGAAGAGCAATCCTAAACGTACATGATGATGCCTATTAGATTTGTTTATTTCCAAAATAAATTTAAGACTAAAAAATCTCGCTTTTTGCGGGATTTTTTTTTGCTTTTAAGATTGTAAAATCTCCTTTTTAAGCAACGCGAGTGCTGGCTTATTTCCCAAAAAAAATTCAACTAACAAATAAGGCATATAAGGCACTTTTTAAGAGGTTTAAGCCATTATTTCGTTTTCAACAAATGTTGATAATTTCAAAACTTAATTTCACACAGCTTAGAAAAAAAGTTTGAAAATTTGTAAATTTGAGTATGTGGAGGTCATCATTTTCAATGTTGGTTTTCAATAAAATTTAAATAAATAATTCACTTTTATTATGAGCGAAGACAAAAAAAATAATTACGATGCTTCCAGTATTCAGGCATTAGAAGGTATGGAGCATGTAAGAATGCGTCCTTCTATGTATATTGGAGATGTGGGTGTACGAGGATTGCACCATTTGGTATACGAAGTTGTCGATAATTCCATTGATGAAGCGATGGGAGGCCATTGTGATACGATTAATGTTACTATCAATGAAGACAATTCTATTACTACCAAAGATAATGGACGTGGAATTCCAGTTGGGATTCACAAAAAAGAAGGGGTTTCTGCATTGCAAGTTGTAATGACAAAAATTGGTGCCGGTGGTAAATTTGACAAGGATTCCTACAAGGTCTCTGGAGGGTTGCATGGTGTGGGTGTGAGTTGTGTAAACGCACTATCACAACACTTAACGGCTACGGTTCACAAAGAAGGAAAAGTTTGGCAACAAGAATATTCTCAGGGAAAAGCCTTGTACCCAGTAAAAACAATTGGAGAAACCGATTTTACAGGAACCATTGTTACTTTTTCACCAGACAAATCAATCTTTTCCCAAACTACTGAATACAATTACGAAACGTTGGCAACACGTATGCGTGAGTTGTCCTATTTGAATAAAGGAATTACCATTACCTTAACTGATAAAAGAAACACTGACGACGAAGGGAACCCAATTACAGAAACCTTTCGTTCGAAAGAAGGGTTGCCAGAATTTATCAAATATTTAGATTCTACACGTGAGCAATTGACTGCAAATGTCATTTCTATGGAAGGTGAAAAAAATGGTATTCCGGTTGAAGTTGCCATGGTATACAACACTTCCTATGCAGAAAACTTGCACTCCTATGTAAATAACATCAACACGCACGAAGGTGGAACGCATTTGTCTGGATTTAGACGCGGGTTAACAGGAACGTTAAAAAAATATGCTGACAATTCTGGATTGCTTAAAAATGTAAAATTCGAAATTGCGGGTGATGACTTTCGTGAAGGATTGACCGCAATTGTTTCTGTAAAAGTAGCAGAGCCTCAATTTGAAGGACAAACAAAAACGAAATTAGGAAACAGAGAAGTAACCTCTGCCGTATCGCAAGCCGTTTCTGAAATGTTAACCGACTATTTGGAAGAAAATCCAAACGATGCAAAAACCATTGTTCAGAAAGTAATCTTAGCCGCTACTGCCAGACATGCAGCACGGAAAGCCCGTGAGATGGTGCAACGTAAGACAGTGATGTCTATTGGTGGTTTGCCTGGAAAATTATCAGATTGTTCTGAAACAGATCCAGCTCAATGTGAAATTTTCTTAGTTGAGGGAGATTCTGCAGGAGGTACAGCAAAGCAAGGTAGAGATCGTAATTTTCAGGCCATACTTCCACTTCGTGGAAAGATTTTGAATGTAGAAAAAGCAATGCAACATAAGGTTTTTGAAAACGAAGAAATCAAAAATATGTTTACCGCTTTAGGCGTTTCTATTGGAACAGAAGAAGACCCAAGAGCTTTAAATTTATCGAAAGTTCGTTACCATAAAGTAGTCATTATGTGTGATGCCGATGTCGATGGATCGCACATTGCAACATTGATCTTAACGTTCTTCTTTAGATACATGAAAGAAATGGTAGAGCAAGGCTATATTTATATCGCAACTCCTCCTTTATATTTAGTGAAAAAAGGACAAAAAAGAGAATATGCTTGGGATGACAATCAACGAGATTTAATTGCACAGAAACTAGGAGGAGGTGTTTCAATTCAGCGATATAAAGGTCTTGGAGAGATGAACGCAGAACAACTTTGGGACACGACAATGAATCCTGAATTTAGAACGCTTCGAAAGGTTGTTATTGACAGTCCAGCTGAAGCCGATAGAGTTTTCTCTATGCTAATGGGAGATGAAGTTCCGCCAAGGAGAGACTTTATTGAACGAAATGCAAAGTATGCAAACATCGATGTCTAAAAAATAGTTTTAATTTTATACAGCCTCAATATCAAAAGTATTGAGGTTTTTTTTTGCAAATAACTCAAAAAACTACAGCATTTTTTAAGACATATCAAAAGCTGTTTTTCGATAATTTAATGTATTTTTGTACCTCTTAATTTGAATACAATTAAATACGAAAAATATGAAAATTACTGTTGTAGGTGCAGGTGCTGTAGGTGCCAGTTGTGCAGAATACATTGCCATGAAAAACTTCGCTTCTGAAGTTGTAATACTAGACATTAAAGAAGGCTTTGCAGAAGGGAAAGCAATGGATTTAATGCAAACTGCTTCTTTAAATGGTTTTGACACAAAAATCACCGGAAGTACTAGCGATTATTCCAAAACAGCAGCTTCTAATATTTGTGTGATTACTTCTGGTATTCCAAGAAAACCAGGAATGACCCGTGAAGAGTTGATCGGAATTAATGCTGGAATCGTCAAAATGGTTTCCGCAAACTTAATTGAGCACTCTCCAAACACCATCATTATTGTGGTTTCTAATCCTATGGACACCATGACCTATTTGGTTCATAAAACAACAGGACTTCCTAAAAATAGAATTATTGGAATGGGGGGCGCTTTAGATTCTGCACGTTTTAAATATCGATTGGCAGAAGCTTTAGAAGCACCGATTTCTGATGTTGACGGGATGGTCATTGGTGGACATTCTGATAAAGGAATGGTGCCTTTAACAAGATTGGCAACAAGAAATTCGGTGCCAGTTTCTGAGTTTATCTCTGAAGAAAGATTGGCACAAGTTTTACAAGACACTAAAGTAGGTGGCGCAACCTTAACGGGCTTATTGGGCACTTCTGCTTGGTATGCTCCTGGTGCTGCTGTTTCTAGTTTGGTACAAGCAATTGCTTGTGATCAAAAGAAAATTTTCCCTTGTTCTGTTTTATTGGAAGGTGAATATGGTTTGAATGATTTATGTATCGGAGTTCCTGTCGTTTTAGGAAAAAACGGGATTGAAAAAATTGTTGAAATCAATTTAAACGACGCTGAAAAAGCACACATGCAAGCTTCTGCTGAAGGAGTTACCAAAACAAACGGCTTATTAGCATTATAATAAAATAATCGCTTTAAAAGATTGTAGTTCATAAAAAATCCAGCTGTATAGCTGGATTTTTTATTTTTATTATGGAAAAGAATACTAAAAAACTTCAACAAACAATCCTTCGGCTGTTTTAGAAACTTTGGCAACTTCTTTTTTGGCCAACCCTTTAATGGTTTTGTCCCATTTCTTATTAGACAAACCAGATTGTGTTTTCAATTCGTTTAAATCTATTTTTTCTGCTTTGGTAATCAGTGCTAACAGATCTTTCTCCTCAACAGTGAGCTCAACATCAACAGTAATTCGCTGTTCTGGACGCATTTGTGGGAAAAATAAGACTTCTTGAATGGATTGGTTGTTGGTTAAAAACATAATCAAACGATCCATTCCAATGCCCATTCCAGAGGTTGGAGGCATTCCGTATTCGAGCGCACGTAAAAAATCTTCATCGATGAATTCAGTGGCTTCATCATCTCCTTTCTTGGCTAATTTTAATTGATGTTCGAAACGTGCTCGTTGATCGATTGGATCGTTTAATTCTGAATAAGCATTGGCGATTTCTTTACCACACACCATCAATTCGAAACGTTCTGTTAGTTCAGGGTTGTCTCTATGCTCTTTACAAAGCGGAGACATTTCTTTAGGATAATCGGTAATAAAGGTTGGTTGTATATAATTTCCTTCACATTTTTCTCCAAAAATCTCATCAATTAATTTCCCTTTCCCCATAGTTTCATCAACAGGAATGTGCATTGATTTTGCTGCGGTTCTTATTTCATCTTCTGTTTTTCCATTGATATCAAAACCTGTAAAGTGTTTGATCGATTCTGCCATAGTAACTCTAGCATAGGGTGCTTTAAAATTGATTTTATGTTCACCAAAAGTAGCTTCAGAAGTTCCGTTTACGGCAATTGCACAATGCTCTAATAATTGCTCACAGAAATCCATCATCCAATTGTAATCTTTGTAGGATACATAGATTTCCATCGCAGTAAATTCTGGATTGTGCGTTCTGTCCATTCCTTCATTTCTGAAGTTTTTTGAAAACTCATAAACACCATCAAAACCACCTACAATTAATCTTTTTAAATAGAGTTCATTGGCAATTCTCATATATAATGGAATGTCTAATGAATTGTGATGGGTAATAAAAGGTCTTGCTGCTGCTCCTCCAGGAATGGGCTGTAAGACAGGGGTTTCTACTTCAAAATACCCTGCGTCATTAAAGAAAGAACGCATTGCATTGAATAATTTTGTTCGTTTGACAAAGACTTCTTTTACGTGTGGGTTGACTACTAAATCTGCATAACGTTGTCTGTAACGCATTTCAGGATCTGTAAAAGCATCATAGGTAACTCCGTCTTTTACCTTTGGCATTGGCAATGGTTTTAATGCTTTTGAAAGTATTTTAAAACTTTTTACCATCACTGTTTTTTCACCTACCTGCGTTGTAAACAAGGTGCCTTCTATTCCTATAAAATCTCCTAAGTCTAATAATTTTTTGAAGACATTATTATATAATGATTTGTCTTCTCCTTCACAAATTTCATCTCTATTAAAATACAATTGTATTCTACCTTCTCCATCCTGTAGTTGTGCAAAAGATGCTTTTCCCTGAATGTTAATCGACATCAAACGTCCAGCAATAATTACGGATTTGTCTTCAACATATGCTTCCTTTATTTCTTTTGAATTTGAATTGATTGGGAATAAATCTGCTGGATAAGGGTTGATCCCTAGTTCACGTAATTTGGTTAGCTTTTCTCTACGTACAACTTCTTGTTCTGATAATTGCATTCTCTGTCTTTGTTTTCTGGTAAATATTAAAGATTGCAAAGATACAATCTATTGCAGAGTTAGGCAATTAACGAATAAAAAAGAAAATGAAAGTATAACGTTGGGAAATTTTGTATATTTGTAGGCTACTTTTTTTTAAGTAGCATTTAGTTGTGTTGTTTTGGCACTTTCATAAAAGTGTCATGGTTTTGTTAACCAATGGAAAGCTTCCCTTAAATGGGACGCTTTTTTTTTGTATTTTATTGAAAAAATATTAAAACAACACACTCTTATATTCCCAGATTTTGATGAAGAAGAGGATACCGTATATAAAGGCTACACAAAACTTGATGAATGCTGAAGCGAGTAAGCCTATAAAAGAACCAAAAGAAGCTTTAATGGCTCTGTTCATATCCTTGCTATCATAAATCAACTCTCCAATGAACGCACCTAAGAAAGCACCAATTAAAATACCCAATGGAATTGGAACGAAGAGTCCGATAATTAAACCTATAGTGGTTCCGTAAACGCCGTATTTACTCCCTCCAAATTTTTTAGTCCCCATGGCGGGAATGAAATAATCTAAAATCCAAATTAAAATTGCAACGACTAATGTTATCCCTAAAAAAGTCCAGTTTAACGGAATTACACTCGTAAGGTGCAATGTTAAAAGCCCGAACCAACTCGTTAGAGGGCCTGGCAAAACAGGTAAAAATGCGCCAATAAGACCAAGTAAAACCAACAAAAATCCTATTAGCAATAAAAAAATATCCATAAATATGTTTTAAAGTATAACGAAAATACAAAACGTTTGTTATACTTTTTTAAAACTAAAAATAGTAAAATTTAAAAACGGGTATTCAAATAGTTAAATGAAATCAGACAGTTTTTCTTCATCGATTCCGTTTCCAATTATATTAGATTAAAACTCAATAAAATTTAGTAATTTCACACAATAATTAATTCTATGTTTTTGCGTGTTTTAGCTTTTTCAATCTTGCTTCTTTTTTGCAGTTCTTGTGATCTAGTGATAGGGCTAGACAATACGAAAACTATGCCTTTAGACACAATAATAGATTTCTCTTCAGTAGATTTTTCACCTTCTTTTCCGGTGTGTGATTCAATCATAACAAAGCAAGAAAAATCAACTTGTTTTAGAAATACAGTGCATGCAAAAATAGGCGCCGAACTTAAAAAAAATTCTTTTACAATACAGGAAGCCATTTCAGAAACTGTGGTTGTTCATTTATTGATCTCAGCAAAGGGAACTGTAGTTTTGGATGAAATTCAATCTTCTAAAAACATCAAGATGCAACTACCAACATTGGATAGTTTGCTAAATGTAAGCGTTCAGAACTTACCTAAAATAACTCCTGCAAGAAAAAGAGGTATTCCTGTAGTTACAAAATACAGTTTGCCCATTAAAATTCAATTAAAAAAGTAAAATGCCCCTTCTTCTATTGCAAAAGGGGCATTTTGGTATATCTCATTATTTTAAAATGCATAGCTTAGTTCAGCATTTTCCACAATTTATCTTTTAATTCTTGCAATCCAGACTCGGCAACTGAGGAAATAAATAAGGTTTCTACACCGTCTGGTAAATCTGCAGCAATCTCTTCCTTTAATTCATCATCTAGCATGTCCGATTTAGAAATGGCCAACAAACGATCTTTGTCTAACAATTCTGGATTGTGTTTCTTTAGCTCATTTAAAAGAATTGCATATTCTTTATTAATATCGTCACTATCGGCAGGAATTAAAAACAATAAGGTTGAGTTTCGTTCGATATGACGTAGAAATCGATGTCCAAGTCCTTTTCCTTCGGCAGCGCCTTCTATGATCCCAGGAATGTCTGCAATTACGAACGTTTGATGATTCCGATGTTCTACGATACCTAAATTTGGTTTTAACGTTGTAAAAGCATAGTCTGCAATTTTCGGTTTTGCAGCCGTTAAAACAGACAAAAGTGTAGATTTCCCTGCATTTGGAAAACCTACTAAACCTACATCTGCTAACAATTTTAATTCTAAGCGCAACCAAGCTTCTACACCATCCATTCCGGGTTGTGAATATCTTGGTGTTTGATTGGTTGAGGATTTAAAATGCCAGTTCCCTAAGCCTCCTTTTCCTCCACGCAACAACACAACTTCTTTCTGATGTTCTGTAATTTCTAGAATCACTTCATCCGTATCGGCATCTCTAACAATCGTTCCTAAAGGTACATCTACATATACATCTGCACCATCTGCTCCTGTGCTCCTACTTGCACTTCCAGCACCTCCTGGATCGGCTCTAAAGTGTCTTTTAAATTTTAAGTGAAATAAGGTCCACATGTTTTTGTCTCCACGTAAAATAATATGACCTCCACGTCCACCGTCTCCTCCATCTGGACCTCCTTTGGTAATAAATTTTTCTCTGTGCAAGTGCATAGATCCTTGACCTCCTTTACCGGAAGATGCGTATATTTTTATGTAATCGACAAAATTTCCTTCAGTCATGATTTCTATTTATTGGTTCAACAATTGTATTGTCAAACAATTTAAAGGGTATCAAAAACAGCTGATAAACTCTCGGTAATGTCTTCAATAGTACCCACACCATTCACTCCATGATAGGTACCTTTTTCTTGGTAAAAATCTTTTAAGATAGCTGTTTTGGTGTTGTATTCGTTAAAACGATTTCTAATTTTTTCTTCGTCGGTATCATCGGCTCTTCCACTTGTTTTCCCTCTTTCCAACAAGCGCTCAACTAATAAATCTTCGGAAACCTCTAGGGCCACCATTCCATTTATTCTCTCTCCTTTTTCGGCTAAAAAAGTATCTAAAGCGATGGCTTGGGATGCAGTTCTTGGAAAACCATCAAAAATAAAACCATTGGCATTGGCATTCTTTTCCACTTCTGCTTTCAACATATTGATGGTTACCTCATTGGGCACTAAATTACCAGCATCCATATAAGTTTTGGCCAATATGCCCAATTCGGTTTTGTTTTTAATATTGTATCTAAAAACATCTCCTGTAGAGATGTGTACTAAATCATATTTTTCTTTTAACAAGGTTGCTTGTGTTCCTTTTCCTGCACCGGGAGGTCCAAATAATACAATGTTTTTCATTTTTGGGGGTGTTGTTAGTTGATATATCGCTGCTTTATTTCTTCCCAAACCATCGTAATCTAATCCGTAACCTACGATAAATTTATCTTCGATACTTTTTCCGATATAAGCAATGGGGAGTTCTTTTTTAAAAACATCGGATTTAAAGAAGAGCGATGCTACTTTAAGTTGTTTTACTTTTTTTTCTCTGAAGATGTTATAAATTTCTTGTAAAGTGGCTCCAGTATCTATAATATCTTCTAGGATAATAACGGTTCTTCCTGTTAAATCTTCATTGAGACCCACAAGTTGTTTTACGTTTGCTGTTGATGTTGTGCCTTCATAGGAAGCGAGTTTTACAAAAGAGACTTCACAGTTTCCATTAAATTCTCTTATAAAATCTGCAGCAAACAAAAAACATCCATTTAAAATCCCTACAAAAATAGGAATTTCATCTTTTGGTAAATCTTCTTTTACTTGTTTGGCTAAAGACGTTACAATGCCTGCGATCTCTTCCTTTGTAATAAAGGTTTTGAAATATAAATCATGAAGTTTTATAATATTCATCAGATGGCAAAGATAGGGTCTTGATTTTGAATAGAAAAAACCGTTTTGAAATACTGAAATAAAATCAGCAAAAGCAAAACGGTTTTCAATTATTTTAAAAGAGAACTATTTGTTCTTTTCTTCTTCTTTAGTCGTATCGTACATAATTGGTGTTGCCACAAATAATGATGAATAGGTACCTACTGCTACACCTACTATTAATGCGAACATAAATCCTTTAATGGAGTCTCCTCCAAATAAGAAGATCACGATCATTACTAATAATGTTGTTAAAGATGTATTTATAGTTCTTCCTAAAGTAGAACTTAAGGCTTTGTCCACAACTTGGCTATATTTCCAAGTGGTGTTGATTCCTGCAAACTCTCTAATTCTATCAAAGATAACCACGGTATCATTCAACGAATACCCAACTACGGTTAAAATGGCGGCAATAAAGGATTGTCCAATTTCCATGTCAAAAGGCATGAAGTTATAGGTAATAGAGAAAACACCTAATACAATTAATACATCATGGAATACTGCTACTACGGCTCCAATAGAATAAGATACTTTTCTAAAACGTAATAAGATGTACAAGAAAACTATAAATAGGGAACCAAATACTGCCCAAAGTGCTGATGTTTTAATATCATCGGCAATGGTTGGATCTACTTTTCTGTAGCTCATAATTCCGTTAGCATTCTTAGCTTTTTCGAAACCGGGTTTAAAATCGCTATAAGAAGTAGTTCCAATATAAGGTTTTAAACCTGTAAATAATGCATTTTGCACTTCTTCATCTACAGTAGGTCCTTCTTCGTCAATTCTAAAAACAGTGGTTATTTTTAATTGATTGTCTAAACCGTATGTTTTTACTTCTGGAGCAGTACCAAAGGCATCTTTTAAGGTTTCTGCTACTTCGGTAGCATTCATAGACTTGTCAAAGCGAACGGTAAAAGAACGTCCTCCTTTAAAATCGACACCTTGCTTTAATCCGATAGAGAAAATAGAGGCTATTCCTGCAACAATAATTGCTCCTGAAATGAAATATGCCAATTTACGCTTTCTTAAAAACTCAATATTTAAGTTCTGGAACCATCCTTTTGAAATAGAAGTATTGAATGTTAATTTTGAACCTTTACGAATCGCTCCGTCAATGAGAAGGCGTGTAATAAATACCGCTGTAAATAAAGAGGTACCAATACCGATCATTAAGGTCAATGCAAAACCTTTGATAGGTCCTGTTCCAAAAACATACAAAATAATCCCTGTTAATAAGGTTGTAATGTTTGCATCAATAATTGCAGACAAGGCTCCTTTTACAGAAAATCCTTCTTCTACAGATTGTTTCAAACCTTTCTTCTTGAACAATCCTTCTTTAATTCTTTCGAAGATAATTACGTTGGCATCTACAGACATACCAATGGTCAAGATAATTCCGGCAATACCAGGCAGTGTTAACACTGCGTTGAAGGATGCTAAAATACCAAAGATGAATAAAATGTTTACTGCTAAAGCAATATCTGCATATAAACCTGCTTTACCGTAATAAAGGGTCATCCATAATAAAACCAATAAAATTGCCAATCCAAAAGAAAGGAAACTAGAATCGATTGCTTCTTTTCCTAAAGAGGGTCCAACAACTTCTGCTTCGATGATTCTTGCTGTTGCTGGTAACTTTCCTGCTTTTAAAACTGTTGCAATGTCTTTTGCTTCAGAAACTGTCATTAATCCACCAGAGATCGAAGTTCTTCCACCTGTAATGGGTTGATTTACTGATGGGGCTGTGTATACATAATCATCTAAAACAACAGCAACAAATTTCCCTGCGTTTTCAGTGGTCATTTTCTCCCAAAGTTTCGCACCATAACTGTTCATGGTCATGCTTACTTCTGGCTTATTCAATTGGCTAAATTCTTGTGATGCATCTAAAATAACATCTCCTTCAATTGGGGCTTTATCATTTTTGTTAGACTTAATTGCATATAAAGCGATTAACTCCGTGCCATCTTCAGATTTTGATGGCTTGTAATCCCATAAGAATTTTACATGCTTTAAAGTTGTTGGTAGTAGATCTGTTACTTGTTTCAGATTTAATAATTTATTTACTTGTGCCGTGTCTAACACTTTTGCCTGAGCAACTAAAGAACTAAGTTGTTGTTGGTTTTTAGCTACGTTTGGAAACAAATAAGTAAACAAATCTTTCTGAACCACTTTTGTTGAATCTTTGCTAGCACCTAAGATATCATCTAAGTCATCGGCTGCATCATCAACTGCTGTTTCTTCTTCAACGATATCTACTTTTAGTAATTCTGCAACTTTTGCATTCGCACTAAAGAAATAGTTCTGTACTTCTGCATTGGAATATACTTCCCAAAACTGTAATTCAGCTTTGCTTGTAATTAATTTTGTAACTCGATCAATATCTTTAGCCCCTGGTAATTCAATCTGAATTCTACCAGAATTTCCAATTCTTTGAATATTGGGTTGTGTTACACCAAATTTGTCAATTCTACTTCTTAAAACATCAAAAGCGGTATTGATAGAGCTATTGATTTCTGTTTGAAGTACCTCTTTGACAACCTCATTGGCTTCGTCAAATTTAATTTTATCTCGTAATGATTTTGTTCCAAAAATAGAAGGATCGCTTAGTTTTGTAGTTCCTGCGATGCTTTCAAATTCTTCAAAGAATAAATCTAAGTAGGTATCATTACTGCTTTTCAACCTCTGGTCAGCAGCATTTAATGCATTGTTAAAGACTTCGTTTTTTGAATCGTTAGACAATCCTTTTAAAACTTCTTTTACAGAAACCTGTAAAATTGCGTTTACACCCCCTTTTAAATCAAGACCAAGGTTCATTTCTTTCTCCTTAATATCGTCGTAAGTGTATTTAGTAACTTCTAGATTTACAACTTCTTGATTAGAGACACTGTCTAAATACTTTCTTTCGAAAGCAACTTTTTCTCTCGCATCGTTGGTAGGTACCATTTTGGTAGCATAGTTCGCAGCATCTTTTTCTACTTTACTTGCGAAGTATGTAAATGATAATTGGTATAAACTTACTAATCCAAATAGGATAGTAAATAATTTAATAAGTCCTTTGTTTTGCATCTTTTAGTTATATTTATGTCGACTTCTTCAGTTTAAAACGAGCAAATATACTATTTCATAGCAGTTCAACCAATTATTTTCTTACATTTATAAGTAGTTGTATTTTGTTTTAAAAATAAGCAATATCATCTGCCTATTTTGAACAAAGAAATATCTTTATTAATAAGGGTTTAATAACAATAAAAGAAAAAGAAAGTAATCTGTAAAATTAGCATTAAAATGACCCATTTATCAGACATTAAAATTGCGCAAGCAAAACAATTAGTACACATCAAAAACATTGCAAAAAAACTACAAGTCGTTGAGGATGATTTAGAAATGTATGGAAAATACAAAGCAAAACTTCCTTTACATTTAATTAATGAGAAGCAAGTTGCTAAAAACAATCTCATCTTAGTAACCGCTATCACACCGACTCCGGCGGGTGAAGGAAAAACAACGGTTTCTATTGGCCTAACGGAAGGACTCAATAAAATAGGCAAACAAGCAACAGTAGTCTTGCGCGAACCTTCTTTAGGCCCTGTTTTTGGAATAAAAGGGGGTGCCGCTGGTGGAGGATATTCTCAAGTAGTACCTATGGAAGACATCAATTTGCACTTTACAGGTGATTTTAATGCCGTTGAAAAAGCAAATAATTTACTCGCAGCTCTAATTGACAATAACTTACAAAGCAAAACAAACAATCTAAATATAGACCCCAGAACCATTCTTTGGAAACGAGTAATTGACATGAATGACCGTGCATTGAGAGCCACTACCATTGGATTGGGTGGAACGGCTAATGGGATTCCAAGACAAGATGGATTTCACATTACCCCTGCTTCTGAGGTTATGGCAATCCTTTGTATGGCAACCAATTTTAAAAATTTAAAACAGCGACTGGGGGCAATTCTTATTGGACTTACTTATGACAATATACCTGTTTTTGCAAGAGATCTAAAAGCAGAAAACGCCATGGCAATTTTATTAAAAGATGCCATTAAGCCAAACTTGGTGCAAACACTCGAAGAAAATCCAGCAATCATTCATGGAGGACCTTTTGCAAATATTGCTCAAGGAACCAATACCATTATTGCAACAAAAATGGGCTTATCTTTGTCGAATTATGTGGTTACTGAAGCGGGTTTTGGAGCCGATTTAGGTGCTGAAAAGTTTCTTAATATCAAATCGGTATTCGCAAAATTAAATCCTAAATGTGTTGTCCTTGTAGCAACTATTAGAGCGTTACGACATCATGGTGGTGCCAAGAAAGAAGCCTATAATACACCCCATTTAGAGCGGGTCGCTGACGGTTTTAAAAATTTAGAAAAACATATTGAGAATGTGCGAAAGTTTAACATTGAACCGGTTGTCGCAATCAATTCTTTTGCTTCCGATACCGAAGAAGAAGTTCAATTTGTCATTCAAAAATGTGCTGCTTTGGGTGTTCAAGCAGTTGTATCTGAAGGTTGGGCAAAAGGAGGAGAGGGCACCAAAGCACTTGCAGAAGCCGTAGTAGATATCGTAGAAAATAAAGCAACACAGTACAAGGCTTTGTATGATTGGGAGGATCCTGTAAAAGAGAAAATCGAGAAAATTGCCAAAGAAATATATGGGGCAGATAAGGTGGTATATGACAACAAAGCTCTCTTAAATCTAAAACGAATTGACCGACTTGGATTCAATGACTTTGCAATTTGCATGGCAAAAACACAGAAATCTTTTTCTGATAATGATACATTAATTGGGAGGCCTAAAGGATTTACGGTAACAGTAAGAGAAATTGAAATAGCCGCGGGTGCTCAGTTTTTGATTCCTATTTTAGGGAAAATGATGCGCATGCCTGGCCTTCCTGCTGTTCCTGCATCTGAAAACATGACCATTGACGATCAAGGTGTAATTTCTGGGTTGTCGTAAAATGAATAAGTCTGCCAGTACTATTGAAATTTCATACCTAAATGCACCACTTTTTTTGTTTCAAAGAATGATTCTTCAAAATAGGCTGGCAAATCGTATAGGGTCGCTGAAGTGTAGCGTTGTAACTCGTCTGTCAAGTCTCCACCTTTTAAATATAAAATTCCGTTTTTTAACTCGTGATTTTGTTTTTTAGCAATTCGCCCTTTTGTCCAACGGACAAAGGTTTCCATCTGAGCCACGGCTCTACTTACGATAAAATCATAGGTCTCTTTTACCTCTTCTACTCTTCCGTGGGTTGTACTTACATTTTCCAAGCCTAAACCTTCAACAACATCTTTCACTACTTTTAGCTTTTTCCCAATAGAATCTACCAAATGAAATTGCGTCTCTGGAAATAAAATAGCCAATGGAATTCCAGGAAAACCACCACCAGTTCCAACATCCATCACTTTAGATCCTGGTTTAAACTGAATTACCTTTGCAATTCCTAAGGAATGTAAAACGTGCCGTAAATACAATTCATCAATGTCTTTTCTAGAAACTACATTAATTTTTAGGTTCCAATCTTGATACAATTCTTTGAGCTTGGAGAATTGTGCGATTTGAGTTGGGCTAAGTTGTGTAAAATACTTTTGTATAATTTCCATCGTTGATCTGTTTCATCGGCAAAAATAGCTTTTTGTAACAAACAATTCTTCACAAAACTGAACGTTTCTTATAATAGCAGCTTCAAAAAGATTATTTTTGTAGACCAATATCAAAAAAACAGTAATGAAAACAATCAATTTTTCACGAATCGATAAAGCAAAATTCTTCAGAATATTGAACAAAAGAGTCAATGGTTATTTTAAGGAGCATAATGTAAAAAGAACTGGAAATTGGAAACTGTACACAAAAGCTGTTTTGATGTTCTCTGTATTTTTAGTTCCTTTTATCTTAATTTTAACCATTTCAATGCCGCAATGGTTAATGCCTATACTAATGGTTGTTACTGGAATTGGAATGGCGGGTGTTGGTATGAATGTAATGCATGACAGCAATCATGAATCATTTTCGAGTAAAAAATGGGTCAATAAATTAATGGGAAGTAGCATCTACATTCTTGCTGGAAATGTATATAACTGGAAAGTACAACACAACGTTCTGCACCATACTTTCACAAACATAAAGGATCATGATGAGGATATTGATGCGGGTAGAATTATTCGTTTTTCATTGCATGCTAAGTGGTTAAAAATTCATAAAATTCAGAAATACTATTCTATTTTCTTATATGGATTACTTACGATCAATTGGGCAATTACAACAGATGTAAAACAAATGCACCGATATTTAAAGCGCAAGCTCTCTTATGGTAAATTTCCAAACCCAAAGGTAGAATGGACAAAATTAATCATCTCTAAAGTAGTGTATTACGCGCTATGGATTGTTTTACCACTAGTGGTTTTAGACGTAGCCTGGTGGAAAATACTTATTGGCTTTTTTGTCATGCATTATACGGCTGGAATGATTTTAAGTCTTGTTTTTCAATTGGCACACATTGTTCCAAACACAGCAATGCCGATCCCAGATAAAGATGGAAATTTAGAACACACTTGGGCAGTCCATCAATTATATACTACATCTAACTTTGCGCCTACTAACTGGTTGGTAAACTTCTATACAGGAGGCTTAAACCATCAAGTTGAACATCATATTTTCCCACATATTTCTCATGTCCATTATCAAAAATTAGCTAAAATTGTAAAAAAAACCGCCAAAGAGTTTAATTTGCCTTACAACGAATACAAAACAATGACCAAAGCAGTTGCCGAGCATTTTAGACATTTAGGTGTTTTAGGACAAAAACCAGAATTAGCATAAGCACAACTACAATTATCTTTAAAAATGACACATCCATTATCGGACAGAATTAGCAGTTTACCTGTTTCACAAACTTTAGCAATGGCTGCTAAAGCAAGAGAGTTAAAAGGACAAGGAATCGATATTATTAGTTTGAGTTTGGGGGAACCAGACTTTAACACACCCGATTTTATTAAAGATGCTGCTATTGAAGCTATCAACCAAGATTACAACTCATATTCACCTGTAGATGGGTATGTAGAATTGAAAGAAGCGATTTGCACAAAGTTTAAGCGCGACAATGATTTGGTATACCAACCAAATCAAATTGTAGTTTCTACGGGAGCAAAACAATCGATTGCCAATGTAGCACAAGTATTATTGAACCCAGGTGATGAAGTACTACTTCCTGCACCGTATTGGGTGAGTTATTCAGCAATTGCCATTTTGTGTGAAGCAAAATTTATTGAAATCCCATCTTCCATAGACGATGATTTTAAAATAACGCCTGCACAATTGGAGGCAGCGATTACGCCAAAAACAAAGATGGTCTTTTTCAATTCGCCAAACAACCCGAGTGGTAGTATTTACAGCGAAAAGGAATACCGTGCATTGGCAGCTGTTTTAGAAAAGCACCCACAGATTTATATTTTATCTGACGAAATATACGAACACATCAATTATGGGGTAAAACCGTTCAGTTTTGCAGCCATTGAAAACATGTTCGACAGAACTATTACCGTCAACGGATTGGCAAAAGCATTTGCAATGACGGGCTGGAGAATTGGCTATTTAGGCGCTCCTCAATGGATTGCAAAAGCATGTACTAAAATGCAAGGACAAATTACTTCAGGAACCAATTGTATTGCTCAGCGAGCTGCAATTACTGCCGTTTTAGCTCCTGTTGAAAAAGTACAATACATGGTAGATGAATTCAAAACACGTAGAGATCTTGTATTGGATCTATTGGGTGAAATAGAAGGATTTAAACTAAACATTCCTGAAGGTGCTTTTTATGTGTTCCCAGATATTTCTGCTTTTTTTGGAAAAACAGTTCATGGGATGAAAATTGAAAATGCAAATGATTTTTCATTGTTATTATTAGAAAAAGCAAATGTTGCTACGGTAACTGGAGATGCTTTTGGTGCTCCAAACTGTATTAGAATGTCTTATGCAGCATCTGTTGTCCAATTAAAAGAAGCGATTCAACGAATTAAAGAAGCCGTAAGCTAAATTAGCTTACATGTTCTATTAAAAAAACCTTCAGGCTACTGAAGGTTTTTTTATGAGACACAGAAATAAAGTCACTCATAGCGGTGTCGGTGTTAAATCAAAAAAAAGTCATCTCTAGAGATGACTTAAATGCATTATGAATACCTCTACAATTAATCTACATTATCGTGTAGAAAAGAATTATTCGATTTTAATTGAATGGTATCGTCTTCAATGCTTAAAGGTGTTTTCAAGTTACTAATTGATCGATCTACAAGATCAATCTCTAAACCCAATCTTTTAAATGCTGGTTCTCGTTCTAGATCGTCAATGTTTTTATTCATTTGATCTGAAAACTTATAATTGAACCCTTTCATTGTTTTTCTTCGCTCTTCGGCTCTTTTCTGCAACTCAGAAATAGTCAAACTTAAAGGAGAAACCTCTTCGCTTTCGGTTACTATATCATTAATTTCTACCTGAGGACTTCCCGTTTTTAATTCAAACTGCATGCTTTCTTCTTCAACAGCATTTGCTGTTATTGAAGAACTTTTCCCAATGGTTGGCTGTACATCAAAATCTTCTAAAACATATCTTGTTTCGGGAGCTTTCTTCTCAAAGATAATTTCTTCTGCACCAAAAACTTCAATCTCATTTACATTGACAACTTCTTTTGTTTCTTCAACAGCATTGAGATCAAAACGAATTTCTTCGGTGGGTGAAACTTCTTCATAAGAATGTAAAGGCAAATCAAATAACAAATCGCCCTGGAGTGCCATTGGATCTGTAGTTTCTGGGATAATTTCACTTTCTGTAACAGACACCTCTGTGATGATAAAATCGTCTTCAGAAACAGTTTCTATCGCAATTTCATCATAAACAACTTGTGTGTTTTTAATACTTTCCGTTGTTGGAACTAAGTTCATTTTTGGCGCTACTTCCTCGACTTCATCTTCTAAAATGTGTACAATTTTAGGAGAAGGTTTGTTGGACAATGGTGCATCAAAAGCAGATGATTTTTGAATTGGTATGTCCGAGAAATTATAGGTTGCTTTCTGTTCGTCTTCTAGGGTGTGTACAATTTTTCGCACTTCTGTATTGGTGATTGTACTTTGTTGATCTGCAGTAAAACCAGTTGCAACAATGGTTACTGCAATGGCATCTCCAAGAGAATCATCTTCTCCGATTCCCATAATGATATTGGCATCATATCCAGCCTCTGTTTGAATATAATCATTTACTTCTCCAATTTCATCTAATGTAACTTCGTTGCTTCCGGAAACAATTAACAACAACACATTTTTGGCGCCAGTAATTTTATTATCATTTAACAATGGAGAATCTAAGGCTTTTACAATCGCATTTTTTGCTCGGTTTGTTCCTTCTTCTTTTGCAGACCCCATAATAGCGGTTCCACTATTAGAAAGTACTGTTTTGGCATCGTGTAAATCTATATTTTGTTTGTAGTGGTGTGTAATTACTTCTGCAATACCACGTGCTGCAGTAGACAATACTTCATCAGCTTTGGAAAAACCTGCTTTAAAGCCAAGGTTCCCATAGACCTCTCTTAATTTATTATTGTTGATTACGATTAAAGAATCTACGTTATTTCGTAAAGTATCAATCCCAATCTGGGCTTGTTTAGATCGCATTCTTCCTTCAAACTGAAAAGGCATAGTTACAATTCCTACAGTTAAAATATCCATGTCTTTGGCTATTTTAGCAATAATTGGAGCAGCTCCTGTTCCTGTTCCTCCCCCCATACCAGCGGTAATAAACACCATTTTTGTCTGTGTGTTTAACATTTGCTGAATTTCTTCGATACTTTCTTGTGCTGCTTTTTCACCTACATCTGGGTTGGCTCCAGCACCCAGACCAGAAGTTAAATTTGCACCTAATTGAATTTTATTCGGAATTGGACTGTTTTCCAATGCTTGCGAATCTGTATTACAAATTACAAAGTCGACTCCTTTAATGTGTTGTGTAAACATATGGTTTACAGCGTTACTCCCGCCACCGCCAACACCAATTACTTTGATCGTATTCGATTTTGTTTTTGGCATGTCAAATAATATGTTATCAAATTCTGTGCTCATAATAACGTATCTATTTTAAATTGTTTCATTATTCCTAATTTCTTCTTGTTTGGTTGGCCCTTTTTATTCAGCGTTGTCTAAAAAATCTTTTAATCTGGCGGTAAACTTCTCGAAGAAAGATTTGCCTTTGTCTTTTGATTTCTCTTGAACAACTTCTGGAGTCTCAACCGTTGTCTCTTTGGTTGAAGAAACTTCTTCTTCTATCGTCGACATTGCTTCCTCTTCTTTAGATTGCTTGCTTAAACCCTCCATTAACAATCCTACGGCGGTTGCATAGGACGGACTTGATAATGCGTCTTCTGAATCTCCTGCTAAATGTTCATTTGGATACCCAATTCGTGCATCCATTCCTGTAATATATTCTACTAATTGACGTAAATGTTTTAGTTGTGAACCTCCACCTGTTAAAACAATTCCTGCAATTAGTTTTCCTTTTTGTGTTTCATGTCCATAATTTTTGATCTCCAAATAGACGTGTTCAATAATTTCTTGAACTCTTACATGGATCATATATGACAAATTCTTTAAGGTAATCTCTTTAGGCTCTCTTCCTCTTAAACCTGGAATGGAAACAATTTCGGTTTCCTTATTTTCTCCTGGCCAAGCAGAACCAAATTTTATTTTTAATAACTCTGCTTGTTTTTCAATGATAGAACAGCCTTCTTTAATATCATTTGTAATTACATTCCCTCCAAAAGGAATCACGGCTGTATGTCTAATAATTCCGTCTTTAAAAATAGCCAGATCGGTAGTACCTCCTCCAATATCAATCAATGCAACTCCTGCCTCTTTTTCTTCTTGACTCAGCACTGCTGATGCTGAAGCTAAAGGTTCTAAGGTAATGTCTGCCAAATCTAAACCGGCACTTTTTACACAACGACCAATATTTCGAATCGAAGATACTTGTCCAACAACAACATGAAAATTGGCCTCCAAACGCCCACCATACATCCCAATAGGTTCTTTAATATCTGCTTGAGAGTCCACTTTAAATTCTTGTGGTAATACATGTATGATTTCTTCTCCTGGCAGCATAACCAATTTATGTACCTGATTGACTAAATTATCGATATCATTTTCATCAATCACTTCATCAGCATTGGTTCTCGTGATATAGTCCGAATGATATAAACTTCGAATATGCTGCCCTGCAATCCCTACAACTACTTCTTCAATTTTTTGTCCAGAAACACTTTCTGCTTCTTCAACTGCTTGCTGAATCGATTGAATGGTTTGTGTGATATTACTTACAACGCCTCTTTTTACTCCTAGGCTTTTTGCTTTTCCAATACCCAAAACTTCAATTTTGTCGTATTCATTTTTACGCCCAATCATAGCAACAATCTTGGTGGTACCAATATCTAAACCAACTGCTAATTTATTGTTTTCCATTCTGATTTATTTTGTACACACAACTTGGTTGTGAAATTTTACGTTAATCGTTTTATACTCGTGTATTGTTTTGTCTAAAAAAGCTTTGTTATAGAACGCTTTTAATTTCTTAAATTTTATATCAATGTTGATTAATTTACCAAAATCGATTTTATAATTTCCACTGCGAACGGAGAATTGATACTCTTCGTTGTCTAATTTATGAATTTCTACAATCTCTTTCTTCAAAAAATCATCGTCTAAAATGGTGGTGACCAATGCAATGATTTCTATAAAGTCTTCCGATGTATCAACCCCTGAAATCAACAAAACTCTTGCTGAATGGATCAGGGATAAAGGTATTTTTACACCTTGTTTATCAATGTAATAAGAAGTATCTTCATGTAGCACTCTTGCGATTGGAGAACGTTGTTTTACAATCGTTTTTATGGTTCCATTTATGTGCATAAAAACGGAAGATTCCGCTACATATGGATTCTTATTTACTTGATCTTCTAAACCATATAAATCTATCACAGATTTCTTTAAGTTTCTTACTGTTTTTGAATTTTGTATTAACAATTTATCAACCATTGAAATTGTCAAAAAATTAGTGTTTTCACCCAAAAATTCAATCTTGATATCCTTTACTTTTTTTTGCAAATTTCGCTCAGAAGCAAAAGAATACAAGAGGCTCAAACTTATTACCAACAGTATGAAAAACAAATATTTTAATACTTTTTTAAACTTCATTTTCTTGATACTTTAACAACTCATTTGTTACTTCATTTACGGCAGCACCTATATCACCTGCCCCCATCATGACGACCACTTCTGCGGATGAATTTTTAATAACTTTTACTAAATTATTTTTTTGAACCAACTTTTTATGCGTGTTGGTAATTTTGCCAAATAGCCAACTTGAATTTACTCCCTCTATAGGCAATTCTCTTGCTGGATAAATACCCAATAAAGCGATTTCATCAAATTTTGATAACACTTTCGCAAAATCTTCGACAAAATCTCTTGTTCTAGAAAATAAATGAGGTTGAAAAATTACCAAAACCTTTTTATTTGGATACATTTCTCTAACTGAATTTTCTACAGCTTCAATTTCTGTTGGATGATGTGCATAATCATCAATCAAAACAAAATTGGGCGTTTTGATTCGATATGAAAACCTTCTTTGCACCCCTTTAAAACTGGCTAAACTTTCTTTTATTTCATCCAAAGAAATCCCATAAACGTCTGCCATTGCAAGTGCTGCAAGTGCATTCATTACATTGTGTTTTCCAGGAAGGTGAAAAACAATATTCTCTATTTTTCTTGAAGGTGTTTGTACGTCAAAGATATATTTGCCGCTTTCAATTTCAAGATTATAAGCATTATAATCTGCTGCGGCATCAATACCATAGGTAAGCCCTTCCAAAGGAAGTCCTTTGGCAACAATTAAAGTTTGAGAAACCTTCTCAGCAAAAGCGCTAAAAGTGGCATCTAGAGCCTCTGAGTTTTCATAAATATCAAGATGATCCGAATCCATCGAGGTAATACAGGCAATATCTGGAGACAATTGTAAAAAAGAACGATCAAACTCATCGGCTTCTACAACCGTTACTTTATCTTCTCCTAAAATTAAATTAGAATGGTAGTTCTCTGCAATTCCACCTAAAAAAGAAGTTGCTAAATTCGGCTGCATAATGTGCCCCAAAATAGCTGAAGTCGTTGTTTTACCATGAGTTCCTGCAACGGCAAGGCAAAATGTGTTTTTAGTGATATACCCCAAAACTTCTGCTCTTTTTAACACCGTAAAATCGTTTTGAAAAAAGTAATTAAGTTCTACATGCGTTTTTTGAATCGCAGGCGTATAAACAACCAATGTTGTTTTCTTATTTAAAAAAGGCAATGGAATATTTTTGACAGCCGCTTCAAAATGAATGGCTATGCCAATATCTTCTAATGAATTTGTATTTTTTGAAGGCGTATTATCATAACCAGCAACCTGCTTCTTATTGACAGCGAAGTAGCGTGCAATCGCGCTCATTCCGATGCCTCCAATTCCTACAAAATAGACATTATGTATGTTTTTTAAATTCAATTCTTTAGGAGCTTTTCAATTTCGTTAACAATATCGCTTGTGGCACTTGGCAACGCCAATGCTTTTATATTTTCTATTAGGCTTTGTTGTTTGCCTTGATCTTTTAATAAGGTTTCAAAAACAACAGCAAAGGAATCCAATTCACTTTCTTTGATCAAAATTGCCGCGTGATGATCTACGATAGACTTCGCATTTTTTGTTTGATGATCTTCAGCAACATTTGGAGAAGGAATAAAAAGTACCGGTTTACCAACAATACACAGTTCAGAAACAGAACTCGCACCTGCTCTCGAAATAATAAAGTCGGAAGCGGCGTATGCCATCCCCATTTGATTGATAAATGAATGCACCTGCACATGGGCAAGGTCATTGTATTTCTGATAGGTATCATTGTAAAGTTTACCACATTGCCAAATTACTTGAAGATTTTGTTGCTTAAAGAAATCTAATTGACTTTCAACCAACTCATTCACTCTTCTGGCCCCAAGACTGCCCCCTAATACTAAAACAGTCTTCTTGTTTTTGTCTAGATTAAAGAGAGAAAGAGAGGCGTCTCTTTTCGTATGAATTAGTAACAAATCTTGACGTACAGGATTGCCTGTTTTTAAAATTTTATCGGCAGGGAAAAACCGTTCTAAATGATCATAGGCGACACATATTTTTTGGACCTTCTTGGCCAATAATTTATTGGTAATTCCAGGGTATGAGTTTTGTTCTTGAATAAGACTTGGTATCTTATTTCTGCAAGCCATCAATAAGGCTGGACCACTCGCAAAGCCACCAGTCCCAATGGCAATATTGGGTTTAAATTGCTTGATAATTCTTCTCGATTTTAATAAACTACTCAACAATTTAAAAGGAAATAATAGGTTTTTAAAAGTAATTCTACGTTGAATTCCTGCGATCCATAATCCTTTAATTTCATATCCTGCTTGTGGCACTTTTTCCATTTCCATTTTGTCTTTTGCTCCAACAAATAGAAATTTAGCGTTTGGGTATCGCAGTTTTAATTCATTGGCAATCGCAATTGCTGGATATATGTGTCCGCCCGTTCCACCACCAGAAATTAATATGTTAATCGATTGCTTCATGTAAAATATCTAAAGGGTTATCATCTAAAATTTCATCTTCTGTTTTTTCTTTTGATGCACTCACACTTAAAATCATTCCGAGCGCAAAACAAGTCATCCAAATAGAAGTACCTCCACTACTTATCAAAGGCAGTGTTTGTCCTGTAACAGGAAGAAGACTTGTTGCAACCGCCATGTTTATCGTTGCTTGAAAAATAATCGGAAGCCCGGTTGCGATTACCAACAGTGTCCCGAAAATTGTTTTTGTTTTTTTGACCACGACAAAAATCCTAAAGAGTAAGATAAAATAGACAAAAACAACTCCAAATCCACCGACCAAACCAAATTCCTCCACGATAATTGCATAGATAAAATCTGAGGAGGACTGTGGTAAAAAATTCTTCTGAACGCTTTTTCCTGGCCCTAAGCCAAGTGTACCTCCTGTGGTTATGGCTATTTTAGCTTTTTCAACCTGATAGGGTTCTTTTCCATCTTGCGTTGAAAAATTTTCGATTCGATTAGTCCAGGTTTGCACTCTGTTGGGCATCGCATCTGGAAATGCTTTTGCGGCCAAAACAAAAAACAATAAAATTGTAATGCCGATTGCAAGAATATACCCGATGTATTTTATAGGATAACCTCCTATAAAACAAACGATGATCACCATGGTAAAAATAATTGCCGTTGTCGAAAAATTTGCTGGTAAAATTAGAATTAAAATAAGTGCAACTGGCAACCACAATTGCCACAGGCTTTCCTTAAAATGAATGACATTCTCTTTGTTTTTAGCTAAATATCTTGCGACATACACCAACAGCACTACACTTGCCAATGTGGATGTCTGAAAACCAACACCGCCAAACTTAATCCATCTACTCGCATTTGCTCCTCCAATAACCGTTCCTTGGGCTAAGGTGAAAACCAATAAAACAATTACGATTGGAATCATAATGACAGAGCCTCCAGAGAAGTATCTGTAGGGTATTTTATGTACTCCATAAATAATCCCAAAACCAATAATTAATAAGGCAATATGTTTTGCTAAATGACCCAATGTAGAACCAGAACCAACCACATAGACCAAGTTTGTACTTGCACTAAAGACTGGCATAAATGAGAATATCGCCAACACAGTTACGATTGCCCAAATTGCTTTGTCTCCTTTAATATGTTGAAAAATGGTTTTCATTCCTTTTTTTAAATTCTTGTAATTACACGATACTTTTATTGAACACTTTATATTTCTAAAAATTCAAAAATCACAATACATCTAATGTTCTCGACTGACAAAGAACTCTTTTAAAGACTTCTTACCGCCTGTTTAAATTGACGTCCTCTGTCTTCATAATTATCAAACAAATCAAAACTTGCACAGGCAGGAGAAAGTAATACAGCCTCACCGGATTCTGCTAATTTTTGCGCCACTTTAACAGCCTCTTCTGCCCCGGCAGTTTCAACAATCATCTCAACAACATTGCCAAACGTCTGTTTTATTTTATCATTTTCAATACCCAAACAAACAATCGCTTTTACTTTTTCTCTTACTAGCGGTAATAAGTCTGAATAATCGTTTCCTTTATCAACACCCCCTAAAACCCACACCGTATTTTTATCCATACACTCCAAAGCATAAAAAGCAGCATTTACATTAGTTGCTTTCGAATCGTTAATGTATTCTACGCCTCTTATTTTTGCAACATGCTCTAATCGATGCTCGACACCTTCAAAGTTTTCTAAACTTTCTTTGATTGCTTCTTTTCGAACTTTTAATAATTGTGCAGCCATCGTTGCTGCCATTGCATTCTTAGTATTGTGTTTTCCTTTTACGGATAAAGTTGAGATAGGCATCTGTATTGTTTGTTTATTAATATTGATTATGATATTATTATCTTTTATAAAAGCACCATACGCCAATTGTTTTTCTAACGAAAATGGAATTAAAGTTGCTTTTGTACTATTCTTTTGCAACCATGTATTTATGGTTTCATCATCTGCATCATAGATTAAGTAATCGGATGCTGTTTGATTTTTTGTAATTCTAAATTTAGCGTCGATATATTTATTAAAATCATCTTCATATCGATCTAAATGATCGGGTGTAATGTTTGTTATAATGGCGATGTGGCATTTAAAATCTACAATACCATCTAGCTGAAAACTACTTAATTCTAATACGTAATTTTCAAAGGACTGGGTAGCGACTTGCTTAGCAAAACTGTCTCCAATATTGCCCGCAATTCCGCTATTTATTCCCGCATTTTTTAAAATAAATTGTGTTAAAAGTGCAGTGGTAGTCTTCCCATTAGAACCCGTAATTCCAACCAGCGTTGCAGTGGTATACTTTGCGGCAAACTCTATTTCTGAAATGACGTCGATTCCTTTTTCCTTTAATTTTAATAACAAGGGAATCGTGTCGGGAATTCCAGGGCTTTTTACAATTAAAGAAGCTTTAAAAATTTTATTTTCAGAATGTTTTCCTTCCTCAAAATTGAGGTGATATTGCAAAAGAACATCTTTGTACTTTTGGGCAACGCGTCCTTTGTCTGAAAGCAAAACTTCAAATCCTTTTTGTTTTCCAAGAATTGCTGCACCCACGCCACTTTCTCCTCCACCAAGAACAACAAGCAGTTTCTTTTCTCCTTGAGAAGAAATGATCCTTTGCTTATTTAAATCTTGATTACGCATCTATTTTTATATAAAATTTATTCTCTCTTTTCTAAAATGAACTCCTTATCCTTTCTAAGGAAAGTTCATTACCTTAACTTCAAAGTCACAATTGCCAATACCGCCAACAAAATTCCGACAATCCAAAAGCGGACAACAATCTTACTCTCGTGATACTGCATTTTTTGATAATGATGGTGCAATGGGGCCATTTTAAAAATTCGCCTTCCGACTCCAAACCGTTTCCGAGTATATTTAAACCAAAAAACTTGAAGAATTACAGAGAGATTTTCAATAACAAAAACACCTGCTAAAATGGGTAGCAATAATTCTTTTCGAATCGCAATAGCAATCACTGCAATAATTCCTCCAATGGTCAAACTCCCGGTATCGCCCATAAAAACTTGTGCTGGAAAAGTATTGTACCATAAAAACCCTATAAGTGCCCCTGCGAAAGCCAGGATAAAAACAGTCATTTCACCAGAATTGGGGATGTACATAACGTCTAGATAATCAGCAAAAATGATATTCCCTGAAACCCATGCAAAAACAGCCAATGTAATGACCATAATTGCGGATGATCCTGCAGCCAAACCATCGATACCGTCTGTTAAATTTGCGCCATTTGACACACCTGTTACAATAAAGACAACAATGAATATGAAAACTATCCATCCATAATTTTCGTATCCATCTCCTAAAAAACTGAGTGCTTTGGAATAATCCAATTCGTTATTCTTTAAAAAAGGAACTGTTGTTTTTGTAGATTTATGTGCTTCGCCGAAGACTTTTAATCTACCATTTTCTTGTTGTACTCTTTCTGATACTGGCAATTGTTCTTTAATCGTTACTCCTTCATTAAAATAGAGCATAGATCCTACAATAATTCCAAGACCTACTTGTCCTAATACTTTAAACCTGCCCTTTAAGCCTGCTTTGTCTTTCTTAAAGACTTTGATATAATCGTCTAAAAAACCTATCAACCCCATCCATAGGGTAGTAATAATTAAAATAATAATATAAATATTATTCAATTTGGCAAACAAGATAACCGGAATTAGGGTTGCCAAAATAATTATGATTCCTCCCATAGTTGGAGTGCCTGATTTTTGCTTTTGTCCATCTAAACCTAAATCTCTAACCGTCTCTCCTACTTGTTGATTTCTTAAGAAATTGATAATTCTTTTTCCATAAATGGAAGAAATCAATAAGGATAAAATAAATGCTGTTGCAGCCCTGAATGTGATAAATTGGAATACACTTGCTCCTGGCAATCCAAACTGACTTTCTAAATATTCGAATAAATAATATAGCATTCTGGGTTATTTTATTAGTTGATTGAAACAATTTTTTACTTCTTCTAAGTCATCAAAATGAGCGCGAACTCCGTTAATTTCTTGATAATTTTCATGGCCCTTACCCGCTATCAAAATAATATCTCCTGTTTTTGATAATTTACAAGCTGTTTTAATGGCTTGTTTTCGATTTGATATTGTGACTGTTTTCTGTTCATTTTCTGGCAAAACTCCTGATTCCATTTCTTCCAAAATGGTTTCTGGATTTTCGGTTCTTGGATTGTCGGAAGTAAAAATCACTTGCGTACTTAACTGGGTGGCAATATGTGCCATTTTTGGTCTTTTCAACTTATCGCGATCACCTCCACACCCAACAACAGTCAAAATATTTTCATTACCAGTTCTAATATCATTAATTGTCTCTAATACATTCTTTAAGGCATCCGGGGTGTGTGCATAATCGACAATTGCAGTTACTCCATTATTGGAAACAATGTACTCAAAACGCCCACTTACACTTTCTAGCTGACTAACGATCGTAAGCACTTCCAACCGCTCTAAACCTAATAATTCTGCTGTTGCAATAATAGCAGTAAGGTTGTACATATTAAAAACACCAATTAATTTTGTCCAAACCTCCGTACCTGCCACCGTAATTAAAGTGCCTGAAAGTTGTTTTTCTACAATTTTTGATTTAAAATCTGCAACCGTTTTTAAAGCGTATGTTTTCTTTCTTGCTTTGGTGTTTTGCAACATGAAACTACCATTCTTATCATCGATATTGGTCAGTGCAAATGCAGCTGTTGGCAAAGTGTCAAAAAACTGTTTCTTAACATCTCTATATTCAGCAAGGGTCTTATGATAATCTAAATGATCATGAGAAAGATTGGTGAAAATTCCACCCGCAAAGGTTAAGCCAGCTGTTCTTTTTTGATGAATTCCATGAGAACTCACCTCCATAAAACAGTAATCTACACCCGCATCGATCATGGTATCTAAATACCTATTTATAGTTACAGAATCTGGCGTTGTATGTGTCGCTTTAAAATCAGTTTCATCCACCTTAATAATTACGGTGGAAAGAAGTCCCACTTTGTAACCTGCTTTCTTAAACAACTGATATAGCAGCGATGCTATGGTCGTTTTACCATTGGTGCCCGTAATACCGATTAATGGAATTTTACGAGAAGGATTGTCATAAAAGTTGGCTGCCATGATCGCCAAAGCACTATTTGTATCTTCCACTTGCACATAGGTAACTCCATCCTTTTTCGCTTCAGGAATCGTTTCACAAACAATTGTATTTGCTCCTAAAGAAATTGCTTTATCAATGTATAAATGCCCATCAACAGCAACGCCTTTTTGAGCTACAAAAACATCTTTTTTTTCAATTTTTCTTGAATCGAAAACAAGTTGATGTACCTCAATATTTGTTTGACCAACTATATGGAGTATTGAAACCTGATTTAATATGTCTTTTAGATTTTTCAGCTTAGGAAAGTTTTAAAATAATGGTTGCTCCTTTAATTAACTTTTCTCCTTTTTTAAGGGATTGAGATTTCACGTTACCATTCCCAGAAATTTTCACTTTCAACCCTATATTCTCTAACAATGACAGCGCATCCATTCCAGACATTCCTTCAACGTTGGGGATTTCTGTATGCGTTTTTATCAACTGATTGTTATAATCTAAAAAAGCATCATCAATTGCAGTAAACTGAACTTTGTCGTCTACATATTGATTGTCTATGGGGGTTGTAGTATAAATTTTTTGAGCAATTTCTTTAAAAACGGGTGCCGCAACCACCGCCCCGTAATATCCTTTTTCTTTCTTTGGATCGTGAATGACTACAATACAAGAATATTTTGGAGTATCTGCAGGAAAAAAACCAGCAAATGATGCCGTATAATGCTTTGTAGAGTAGTGTCCTTTGATGGTTTCACCTTGTTCATTGATATAGGTAGGTAGGTATTTTTTTGCAGTTCCGGTTTTACCTGCCATTGAAAAATTTGGAGAATAGATATTCATAGCGGTCCCTTTGACAACTACATTTTCAAGTACTTTTTTAATCTTTTTTAATGTTTCGTCTGATGCTATTTTAGCATTTACCACTTCTGTTTCAAATATTTTTTCAGATTTCTCTTGCTTCCTCAATTCTTTAATAAACCTTGGTTTTACCATTACACCATTGTTTGCAACCGCATTGTAAAACATCAATGTTTGCATGGGGGTTACCGAGACACCATAGCCCCAAGACATCCATTCTAACGAAATTTTATTCCAGCCTTTGTCTTTTGGAGTTGGAATGATAGGTCTTCCCTCTCCTTTAATTGAAAAGCCAATAGGTTTTGTAAAACCGTAATCCGCTAGCTTATTAATGAATTTTTGTGGTTGATGATCATAATGCGCACGCATCAACTTTACGATGCCAACATTCGATGAAACTTCAAAAGCGCGTGCGGCAGAAATTTCACCATATCCTCCCTTTTTTGAATCTTCTACTTTAGAACCATGGAGAAAAATTTTTCCTTTTTCGGTATCAACGACTGTGGATGTATCTATCACCTTGTCGTCCATAGCAGCCATTAAACTTGCCAATTTAAATGTGGATCCTGGCTCATGACTCTCCCAAACGGCATAATTTCTTTTCTCGTAATACTTGCCTTTAGAAGTTCTTCCCAAATTTGCAATGGCCTTAATTTCTCCAGTGGCTGTTTCCATAACCACGGCACAGCCGTGATCTGCTTCAAAAAACTCTAATTGACGTAACAATGCATGATGGGTAACATCTTGAATATTTACATCAATAGTCGTAATAATGTCATGTCCATCGATAGGTTCTTTTTCGTTGGCATCGTTAATTGGCTTCCATTGATTTTTAGCAATTTTCTGCTTCCACCGCAATCCATCTGCTCCCTTCATATAGGACGCAAAAGCTCCTTCAATACCTGCACCTCCACTTGAATCATCATAACCAATGGTTCTTTCTGCAATTTTACCAATGGGATGCACGCGAACCGTTTTGTGTTCTGCAATAAAACCTCCTTTATAAACTCCCAATTTAAAAATTGGGAATTGCTTCATTCTTAAGAAATCGATATAACCAATGTTTTTAGCAATAAAAAAATATCTTTTTTTCGCCTTTTTAGCATTTCGAAGTCTTCGCTCATAATAGTCTGGAACATTGCCCAACATGTCAGAAAGCGCCTTTGAAAGGGCTACTATATTTTGCTCAAAAACATCTTTTTCAACAACCATCAAGTCCATTCTAATGGTATACTTAGAGACCGAAGTTGCCAATAAATTCCCGTCTGCTGCATATACGTTTCCTTTGTTGGCTGAAATGGTAAATTCTTTTACTGTTCCTTTTGTAGATAATTTATTATATTCATCTCCGTGAACATATTGAAGATTAAAGACTCTTAAAATTACGATTACTAAAAAAATCGTCATAATAGCCCCTACGAGGTAGAATTTTGCCAATATGCTTTTTTTTTGAGTTGCCAATTTATAAATCTTTATAAGTTACTTTTATTTTTTTAGGTGGAGTTGTTGATGGCTCAATCCCTAATGATTTTACTCTTTTTCGAACACTAGATTCCATCTCCATCCTTTCTAGTCTTGAGCTTATATCTACGTATTCCTCTCTCAACTCTCGCTTCTCTTTATTTAAATTTGCAATCAGAATTGCTTTTTTATCAGCTTGATGACCACTCGAAATCATAATTAATAGGAGGCCAACAATGAAAATAATAATTCGCCAGTTTTTAAAAGCAGCTTCATCCGTAAGGAAACTTCCTCTGAGAAAACCGTACAAACTTTTTTTGACTTTAGACATTGAATCTGATTACTTTTTTATGCGTTGTTGTTTAAGAGTTGCAATCCTAAGTTTTGCACTTCTCGCTCTATTGTTTGCTTTAATTTCCTCCTGAGAAGGCACGATTAATTTTCCTACTTTTTGTAATGGCTCGTTGGAGTTTCCAAAAGCATCTTTTTCAAGCTCACCATGAAAGATTCCGGTTCTTATAAATCGTTTTACCAATCGATCTTCTAAAGAATGGTAAGCAATAACACTTAACCTCCCATTCGATGACAGAAGGCTTGGTATTTGCGCTAAAAATTCTCTTAAAACATCTAGCTCTTCGTTCACTTCAATTCGAATCGCTTGAAATATTTGAGCCAATATTTTATGTTCTTTTGCATTTGGTAAATACTTCTGAAGTACATTTTTTAACTGAAAACTTGTTTCTATTTTGGCAACTGCTCTTTGCTCAACAATCGTTTTTGCAATATTTCTTGAATTTCTCAGTTCACCATACAAGAATAATATTTCTGCTAATTTTTCTTCAGAATAGTTGTTAATAATTTCTTTGGCAGAGACTTTTGATTTCTGATTCATTCTCATATCTAGATCCCCATCAAAACGAATAGAAAACCCTCGTTCAGCTTCATCAAACTGATGAGAAGAGACTCCCAAATCTGCAAGTACCCCATCTGCTTTTTTAATTCTATGAAATCTTAAAAACCGAGAGATAAATCTAAAATTCTCTGGAATTAATACAAAACGCGCATCATCAATTAGATTCTCCAAAGCATCAGGATCCTGATCAAAAGCAAACAACTTCCCTTTTGGCCCCAATCTGCTTAATATTTCTCTGGAGTGTCCGCCTCCGCCAAAAGTTACATCCACATAAACGCCATCTTCCTTTATAGACAAGGCATCTACACTCTCTTTTAGCAAAACTGGATTATGATAATTCATCTATCGTTTTATTTCCCATCACATCTTCTGCTAAATCTGCAAAATCTACAGAAGCATCTTCAATTGCTTTTTCGTATTTATCTTTGTCCCAAATTTCAATAATATTCACCGCAGAAGACAACACAATCTGTTTTTGAATGCCGGCAAAATCACACAAGTCTCTTGGAATTAATAATCTCCCAGAAGCATCTAATTCTACCATTTTTACACCCGCAGTAAACCTTCTAATAAAATCGTTGTTCTTTTTTACAAACCTGTTTAATGTATTGATCTTCTGCATCATTAAATTCCACTCACACATTGGGTATAACTCTAAACAATTTTGAAAAACGCTTCTTTTTATAACAAAACCATCTTGTAGCACAGCATGTAGCTGCTTCTTAAGAGCAGATGAGAACATCAACCTTCCTTTAGCATCTGCCTTACACTCGTATGTACCAATGAGATGAATCATTTAAAAAAACATTTTATCAATATCAAAAATATATAATTTTTACCACTTTTTACCACTTTTTACCACTTTGTTCATAACTTTATTTGAAAGAACACCTAGCAATATTATTCAGAGGGAGTTTATCCAAAATTTAAAACATCAATTATTTAACAAAAAAGGAGTACATTTGCGATTCAGTAAAATGTAAAAAACGAATGACTGATTATTTAAAGACTGAAGGAAGTTTTACTTACGCTGAGGCTGGAGAAGGGCCTTCAATAATTGTCTTGCATGGACTTATGGGTACTTTAAGTAACTTTAAAGATACTTTTCATCATTTTTCTGAAAATGGATATAATGTTTTAATTCCTGAACTGCCTCTCTACTCTCTTCCTCTATTAAAAACAAATGTTAAAAATTTAGCAGGTTTTTTGAAAGATTTCATGGAGCATAAAAAATTGGATTCAGCCATTTTATTAGGAAATTCATTAGGAGGTCATATTGCATTATATTTCACTAAAAACTACCAAGAAAAAGTAACTGCACTGGTTCTCACAGGAAGCTCAGGATTGTATGAAAAAGCAATGGGTGATAGTTTTCCGAAAAGAGGAAGTTATGAATACATTGAAGAAAAAACCAAAGGTGTCTTTTACGATCCAGCTATTGGAACCAAAGAAATGGTAGATGCCGTTTTTAAAATTGTGAATGACAGAAGTTCTGTAATCAGAACCCTGGCAATTGCCAAAAGTGCCATCAGACATAACATGTCTGCGGATTTGCCGGAAATGAAAATACCAACCTGTATTATTTGGGGGAAGCAAGACACTGTTACGCCACCAGAAGTTGCCGACGATTTTCATAAACTATTACCCGATTCAAATTTGTTTTGGATTGATAAGTGTGGACATGCAGCGATGATGGAACGACCTGAACAGTTTAATTCGATCCTTGATCAGTGGTTGAAAGATAGAAAATTATAATTCTATCCAAAATCATATTTTTTCTGCATACCATTAACACAACTCAAATTTTTTATTGTGAAAATAAAATCTGCTGAATTTATAATGAGTAACAGTAATGTTACCAAAGCACCTAAAGATCGAATTCCAGAATATGCGTTTATTGGACGCTCAAATGTTGGGAAATCTTCATTGATAAACATGTTGATGGAGCGAAAAGATTTAGCTAAAACCTCTGGAAAACCTGGAAAAACACAGCTGATCAATCATTTTTTAATAAATAAATCTTGGTTCTTAGTTGATTTACCTGGCTATGGTTATGCTCAAATTTCAAAGAAAAAAAGAACAATTTTTCAATTTTTCATCGAAAACTACTTTAAAGAAAGAGAGCAATTAGTTTGTACTTTTGTATTGATTGATTCGAGACATGATCCTCAAAAAATAGACATCGAGTTCATGCAATTTTTAGGAACCAATCAAATTCCTTTTTGTCTTGTTTTTACAAAATCAGATAAACTGGGAAGTTCTAAATTGAACCAACAAATTGCAACCTATAAGAAAAAATTATTACAATACTGGGAAGTGTTGCCAACTTGTTTTATAACCTCCTCTGCCAGTAGCTTTGGAAGAAAAGAATTCTTAGATTTTATTGATGGCGTCAATCAAGATATTTCAAAAGATTTTAAATAAGCGCCACTCAGCATGCAATCTACCAAAGAAAGTTTACAAGTTTTATTTGAAGACAACCACCTTCTCATTGTCAATAAAAGAGCTGGAGACATTACACAAGGTGACAAAACCGGTGACAAACCCCTTAGTGATGTTGTTAAAAAGTATGTAAAAGAGAAATACAATAAACCTGGAAAGGTTTTTATTGGAACCGTGCATCGCCTTGACAGACCTACTTCGGGTATTGTTATTTTTGCAAGAACCTCAAAAGCATTGGAACGGTTGAATAAAATGCTGCGAGACAAAGTCATTCAAAAAACCTATTGGGCCATTGTCAAAAAGAAGCCAAAAGCGGAAAGAGATACGCTAACAAATTTCCTAAAAAAAGACACTAAAAAAAACAAATCTTTCGTCTATAGAAAAGAAATTGAAGGAAGTAAAAAAGCAACATTACATTATCAAGTAATTCAAAAACTAGACAATTATACATTGCTTGAAATTGATCTAGAAACCGGAAGACATCATCAAATAAGAACACAACTCTCGCATATCGGAAGTCCAATAAAAGGCGATTTAAAGTACGGTTTTGACAGAAGCAATAAGGACGGGAGTATTTCTTTACATGCCAGAAAAATTAATTTTATACACCCTGTTACAAAAGAAACGATTACTCTGACCGCCCCTACACCAAAGGACCCAATTTGGAACGCTTGTCTATAGCTTTAATTTTTGTATTTTTATACAAAACTAGTTCCAAATGAAACCGTTTAAATACCTATCTATTTTAGTACTCCCTTTAGTGGTTTGCATTTCCTTCATTTCTAAAGGATGGCTCACTTTTTTGCCAGCAATTGTCTTTTTTGGTTTGGTGCCCTTTTTTGAATTATTTATCAAACCCAATAAAGAAAACTTCTCGAAAGAAGCAGAGAAAATAGCCAAAGAAAACAAAAATTACACCTACATACTATACGCCACATTACCGATTCAGTTGTTCTTTTTAGGCTTCTTTTTTTATGCAATACAAGAAACGGGGTTAACCAATTTAGAATTGAGTGGACGAATTTTTGGAATGGGAATTATGTGCAGTATTATTGGGATTAATGTGGGTCATGAATTGGGACATAGGAATAACAGAATAGATCAATTTATCGGTGAAATCCTATTACTCACCTCCTTAAATACTCATTTTTTACCCTATCACAATGGAGGACATCATTTGCATGTAGCAACTCCCAAAGATGCGGCAACTGCTAGAAGAAATGAAATTGTATTTCTTTTCTGGATCCGTTCTCATATTACAGGCTATTTACAAGCATGGGGCATCGAAAAAAAGCGTTTAGAAATGAATACCAAAAGTTGGTTTCACTATCAAAACAGAATGCTCATTTATACCCTTTGTAATTTCCTGTTGCTTAGTGGAATTTACTTTTTCTTTGGACTATCTGTAACCGCCTATTTTATAGCAGCTGCAGTAATTGGCATCCTTCTTTTAGAAACTGTTAATTATATTGAACATTATGGATTGCTAAGAAAACAAGACAAAAACGGACGTTATGAAAAAGTAAAGAGACATCACTCGTGGAATTCTGACCATCGGATTGGACAAATGTTACTCTTCAACTTATCGCGTCATTCAGACCATCATTACAATGGTTCAAAATACTATCAGACATTAAAAACAGTTCCAGATAGTCCACAAATGCCAACAGGATATCCTGGCATGATGCTGCTAGCATTATTCCCTCCTTTTTGGTTTCTGGTGATGCATAAAAAAATGAAAACCCTCTCTTAAAACAAACAATGCATATAGAAAAGACAGTTTCAGAAGCGATTCAATACAGACGCTCTGTAAGAATTTATAAAGAAAAGGCAATTGATACAAAAATTGTAAAAGCCTGTATTAAACTGGCGAGCTTGGCTCCCAACAGCAGCAATATGCAATTGTGGGAATTTTATCATATTACCTCCAAAGAAACCATTGCTGAAATGGCTCCTTATTGTTTCCATCAAAATGCTGCAAAAACTGCAAAAGAATTAGTCGTATTTGTAACGAGAAAAGATCTTTGGAGAAAACGCGCAAAAGCAAATTTAAAAATGGTGGATGCCCTTTTTCCACCAAAACCAAAAGCAGAACAAAGTAGTAGAGAAAAGGTAATTCGAAATTATTATGGAAAAATAATTCCGTTTGCTTATTCCGATTTTTTTGGAATTTTGGGTTTTTTTAAATTTATCTTTGTTTCTATCCTTGGCATCTTTAAACCAATTTACCGACAAGTAAGAGGAAGTGACATGAGAAATGTAGCACATAAAACTTGTGGATTGGCAGCAGAAAACTTTATGATTGCGATGGCTGCCAATGGCTATGACACCTGTCCAATGGAAGGTTCTGATACTTTGCGTGTAAAAAAATTACTCGGCCTACCTTATGGTGCAGAAATAAACATGATTGTTTCATGCGGAATTAGAGATGAAAAAGGCGTTTATGGGGAACGTTTTCGAATTCCTTTTGAAGAAGTCTATAAGGTGATTTAGTACTTCTAGATTTTACCCAAAATTATTCACGCATAGGTTTTAAAACCAATACCCGCTCGCTTTTAAGAATCGCTGACTGATTTAGTTGCATCGGCACATAGTCTCCATTCAAATACTTCGCTGCCTGATCTTTATAATGCTTACTAAAAACACGACCCGATTGTCCGGTTGGCAAAATTGCCAAACTATTTTCGACATCAGAAAAATCTATAACTCGTCTCGTAGATGGCCCTGCTTTTACTTTGTAATAGCCCGTGGAATCAATATCATAAATCTGATTATTAATCACTTGGTCACCACCAGAAGTCACAAAAGGCCCTACATTAAAAAGACTTCTAAGCACAGAAATCTCTCCTAAAGTATGCTTGTGTTCTACAGAAACAACGCGATCCCAAGTCCAACTTTCAACATTTTCTCCCAACTGGTTTTGTAGAAAAGAAAACGCGTTTTTAAAAGATTTCATGATAATATCTTGTTTGTTTTCTACCTTGTCTTTTGTGGAAACATCATCCCACCAAACAGATTCCTCTCTTGCCATTTGCACAGGCAATACTTTCTCAATTAAAGGAGTGTTTGAAAACAGATTGAAAGCTTTGCCCATTTCATCTGAAAAGGTGTTCTTTTGAAATTCATATACGATTCGATTGTAAATTACAGGACCTATTTCGTTTTTATCAAAATTTCCTTTCCAGGTTCTTAAATTTGAAATTGCTGTTTTTTCACTGGGAGACAATGCTGTCTTATCAAGGGATTTTATAAAATTTGCTACAATTGGTGGCGCAACAGGAGCGGTTACATCATTCATCATTTGAGCAACCTCTTCTTTTGTCCAATCATTTTTGGGGGCAACCAAATCGACAATTCTCTTGGCTCTACTTTCATTTAAATAATACCCTGGATACAATTTACCTCCAACTGCATCGGGCTGATTATTTGCCGAGTACACATAATTCCAACTAGGGTTTACTGATTGAGGGTTTTCCTCAAAATCTAAATATTCTAGAATTTCATCGTCTCCAGAGGCTCCTTCTAAGTAGGTTTTGGTGTACAAAGAATCTCGATATCGGTAAAGTTTCCCAGAAGCAAACCAGGCAATATTATCTTTGGCATCCCCATACATCATATTTAAACCGGGAGCATGTAATTTGCTCGCCCCTTTTTTAAAGTCAGACAAATTTTTAGCATGTGAAATCTCATACCCAACCTCTAAAATTTTATTTTCTAGTGCTGTATAGATCCATTGCATCGCAATGGGTCTCTCGTCATCTAAATGCTTGATAATATTATTCATTAAAGGACCATGTTGACTCACTTTTATTTGATACACAAGGTCTTCCTGCCCTTTCACTTTAATGCGTTTGTCTATTAATTGGTAGGTTTCGTAACCCTTAGCTGTTTTATATTCCATGGCATTTGCTGGATTGTTTTCTTCAATATAGAAATCAACATCATCATTTTCAAACATGGTTAATCCATAGGCATAATCGCTATTGTGTCCTAGAAGCGGAAAAGGAATCAACGCTAAATTGAAACCATACAACTCGTAATCTGGTGTTTTAATATGCGACTGGTACCAAACCGAGGGTTGCGAATAACCAATATGTGGATCGTTGGCGAAAATTACTTTTCCATTTTTAGTTTTTTCTGGACCCAATACCCAAGAATTACTTCCAATAAAGGGAGAAATTGGCAATACTTCCAATAATTTTTGCATGGCAACTCCAAATGAAGCCTTTATTTGAGGGTTTTTCTCACTTTTAATGAAGGTTAGATTCTGAGATTCGGCATCGATTAATTCATTCAAATAATTTTCACCTAAAACTTCCTTTACTTCACTTAACAAAGGGTCTGTTTTGTGTGCAACTGCAAAACTAAACGCCATATAACCAAAGACATTGTACATATCTTTAAGCGTATACATTTCTTTTTCTACACCCACAATTGTGAATTCTACAGGTGTTTGTCCGTCAGCGATATATTGATTGATACCCTCCAAATACGCCATTGACAACTGATACATTTCACTGCTCTTATCCAAGTTTTGTATTGTTTTTTGGGCACTTTCTTCAATCCCTAAACCCGACATAAACTTATCGGTATCAATTAGCTTTTCGCCAAAAATCTCAGACAATCTTCCTGCAGCTATTCTACGGATGAGTTCCATTTGCCACAATCGATCCTGAGCATGAATGTAACCCAATGCCGTGTATGCATCCTTTTGATTTTGGGCGTTTATATGGGGAACACCAAACGCGTCAAAATGAATTTCTACTTTCTCTGAAAGATTTTTAAGAGCAATTTCACCCTCATAATTAGGAATCAAAGTTTTGGTATAAAGCCATAATCCTACTGACAAAAAAAGGCAAAAAAGAAGAAAATATTTGAGGGATTTTTTAAGCATTTTCATAGAAATCTAATTTATATTTTCAAAGATACTAGAATTAAATCGTATTTTTGAAAACGATTACAAAATCATCATTTATGAAAAAAATTCAAATGGTAGACCTACAAGGTCAATATGCCAAAATTAAAGACGCTGTGAACGATTCTATAGAACAGGTTCTAAATACATCTGCCTATATAAACGGTCCTTTAGTGCATGAATTTCAAGCAGACTTAGAAAAATATTTAGGCGTAAAACACGTCATTCCATGTGCAAATGGTACCGACGCATTGCAAATTGCAATGATGGGATTAGGACTCGAACAAGGCGATGAGGTAATTACAGCCGATTTCACTTTTGCCGCTACGGTAGAAGTAATTGCATTGTTAAAATTAACCCCTGTATTAGTAGATGTAGATCCAGCAACTTTTAATATCGATCTGGAGGCATTAAAGAAAGCAATTACTCCAAAAACAAAGGCGATTGTACCGGTCCATTTATTTGGTCAAGTTGCCAATATGGAAGCTATTTTAGAAATTGCTAAAGAATATAACCTTTTTGTGATTGAAGACAATGCACAAGCAATTGGCGCTACCTATACTTTTAAAGACGGCAAAAAACAAAAAGCGGGAACACTTGGAGATGTGGGTACAACTTCCTTCTTCCCTTCAAAAAACTTAGGTTGTTATGGAGATGGAGGTGCTATTTTTACAAATGATGATGAATTGGCACACACGATTAGAGGAATTGTAAACCACGGAATGTATACACGTTATTACCATGACGTTGTTGGAGTCAATTCTCGATTGGATTCAATTCAAGCAGGTGTTCTTAAAGCAAAGCTTCCAAATTTAGACTCCTATTGTACTTCAAGAAGAGATGCGGCTCGTTTTTACAACAAAGCATTTGCAAACAATACAAACATTGTTACCCCAACAACCCAATCGAATAACACAGCAAGTTGTGGACAAATCTGTGAGGCATGTGATTGCCATGTTTTTCATCAATATACCATACAGATTAAAAATGGGAAAAGAGATGCTTTGCACAAACATTTATTAGAAAACAATATTCCTAATGCCATTTACTATCCGGTTCCATTGCATGCACAAAAAGCCTACAAGGATGATCGATATCAAGAAGCAGATTTTAAGGTAACCAATCAATTAATAAAAGAGGTAATTTCGTTACCAATGCATACCGAATTGGACCAAGAACAATTAGCATTTATTACAAATACCATTCTTTCTTTTGTAAAATAATTAAAATGAAAAGGATACTTGTTACAGGAGGATTGGGCTTTATAGGTTCACACACAGTGGTAGCGCTTCAAAACAAGGGTTTTGAGGTTGTAATAATCGATAATTTATCAAATTCAAAAATTGATGTTTTAGAAAAAATTACAGAAATCACCGGTATCAAACCTCTTTTTCATAAAATTGACTTGCGTGATAAAGCTGAGGTTACCTCTTTTTTTGACACGAATAAGGTCGCTGGGGTCATTCATTTTGCAGCTTTTAAAGCTGTTGGAGAAAGCATTCAAAAACCCTTAGCCTATTACGAAAATAATATTGGGAGCTTGGTCTATTTATTACAAGAAATGAAAAATAGAAATATTGATCATTTTATTTTCAGCTCTTCCTGTACCGTTTATGGACAAGCTGACACCTTGCCAATTAGTGAAAATGCTCCCATAAAGAAAGCGGCATCTACCTACGGAAACACCAAACAAATTGGCGAGGAAATTATTGCCGAAAGTTGCAAAGCATACAACATGAACGCCATTGCACTTCGCTACTTCAACCCAATTGGCGCACACGAAAGTATAAAAATTGGAGAGTTGCCCTTGGGTATTCCTCAAAACTTGATTCCATTTATTACACAAACAGCTGCTGGACTTCGAACAGAACTGTCTGTTTTTGGAGCTGATTATGATACTCCGGACGGGACTGCCATTCGAGATTATATTCATGTTGTTGATTTGGCGAAAGCACATATTGCCGCATTAGAAAGGCTTCTCAATAAAAAAAATAAAACGAATTTTGAATTCTTTAACGTGGGAACTGGCATTGGTAGCTCTGTTTTAGAAGTAATTACTGCCTTCGAAAAGGCAGCCGGAAAACCATTGAATTACAAAATAGTTGACAGACGCGAAGGAGACATTACAGCAGCCTATGCAGATACGACAACAGCCAACAAAGAGTTGGATTGGAAAACAGAAAAAAGTTTGGAAGAGGCTTTAGCTTCCGCTTGGAAATGGCAACAGCAACAATAATCGGAATTTTTAATAATCAAAAAAGGCTGAATGATGTCTTCTCTTTTTTTCTTCATTCCCGCATATTTTAAAAGCTTTACTTATCAAAAAAAACATGAACAAAAAAATAATTTTAGGCTTCTTTGCAATTTTAGCAATGGCCTGCAATCAGGAAAAATCAACTAAAAACCCTGAACTTCAAATTGATTATAAAAAAATTGAGTTGGACAATGGGTTGGATGTTATTTTTCATATTGATAAATCAGATCCCGTAGTCGCTGTAGAGCTGATAGTCCATGTTGGCTCAGCAAGAGAAACCGAAGGGAGAACTGGTTTTGCACACTTGTTTGAACATTTACTTTTTCTGGAGTCCGAAAACTTAGGAAAAGGAGGGTTGGATAAAATGAGTGCACGCATTGGAGGTTCTGGAGCAAATGGATCTACTTCGAGAGACCGAACTAACTATTTACAAACTGTACCAAAAGATGCTTTAGAAAAAATGATCTGGGCAGAAGCGGACAAATTAGGCTGGTTTATCAATACAGTTACGGCACCCGTTTTGGCCAAAGAAAAGCAAGTTGTTAAAAACGAAAAAAGACAGAGTATTGACAACAGGCCTTATGGACACAACCAATATGTCATTGGTAAAAATTTATACCCAAAAGAGCACCCATACAATTGGCAAGTAATTGGTTCTCTTGAAGATTTACAAAATGCAACCTTAGAAGATGTAAAAACCTTTTACAAGAAATGGTACGTCCCAAACAATTCAACCTTGGTGTTATCAGGTGACTTCGACATAGATCAAGCAACTAAATGGGTGCGTAAATATTTTGACGAAATTCCAAGAGGCGCCGAAATTCCTGCGTTAGAAAAACGCCCTGGAAATGTGCCTGAAACGAAAGTCTTATACTATGAAGATAACTTTGCAAGAGTACCGCAACTTACGATGGTATGGCCAACAGTTGAATCTTATCACCCCGATTCTTATCCTTTAGAAGTTTTATCTGAATACCTAACAGAAGGAAAATCGGCACCGATGAATCAAGTTTTAATTGATGAATTGAAACTAACTTCTTCAACAAGTATGTTTAATTATGTTTCTGAATTGGCAGGGCAAACACAAATATCTGTAAGAGCATTTAAGGATAAAAACTTAGCAGAAATAAAAACAGGAATTGAAAAAGGATTTGCAAAATTTGAAAAAGAGGGCATTTCCGAAAAAAGCTTACAGCGAATAAAAGCAGGACAAGAAACTAGTTTTTACCGCAGTTTGTCCAGTGTATTAGGAAAAGGAACTCGATTGGCTTCCTACAACACCTATACAGGAAACCCAGGCTTTGTCAAGGAAGATATTAAAAGATCACTGGCTGTAACCACAGCAGATGTAATGCGTGTCTATAACAAATACATCAAAAACAAAAATTATATCGCAACCTGTTTTGTGCCAAAAAGCAGCGCAGATTTGGCATTAGAAAATGCTATTTTAGCCAATGTTGTAGAAGAAAAAATCATAAACGGTGTAGAGGAAAAATTTGATCCTAGAATTGCAGCTACCTACACAAAAACACCGTCTGCTTTTGATAGAAACACAGAACCTCCCTACGGAGAATCACTATCACTAGCAGTTCCTAAAGTATATGAAAGTAGCTTAAAAAATGGGTTGAAAATCTTTGGTATTGAAAACAATGAAGTGCCACTGGTGCGTTTTAACTTAACCATTGATGGTGGACAGTTACTAGAATCTATGGATAAATTAGGCCTTGCAAATTTAACAGCTAGCTTATTAAACAAAGGCACACAAAATAAAACGACTCAAGAATTAGAGGAGGCCATACAGGATTTAGGTGCTTCATTATTCAGTTATGCTGGAAAAGAAAGTATTACAATAAGTGGAACTACTTTGGCAAAAAACTACAAGGCTACGTTAGCCCTAGCTCAGGAAATGATACTATCACCAAGATTTGATGAAAGTGACTTTGAATTGCTAAAAAAAGCAACCATTTCAAGTTTGCGCCAACAACAAGCGAATCCCAATGCTGTCGCAAGAAATGCGTATAATGAATTGATTTACGGAAAAGAAAATATTCGGGCTAAAAACACCTTAGGAACCATTCCATCTGTTTCTAAAATAACAATTGAAGATGTAAAAGCATTTTACCAAAAATCCATCTCGCCTTCCGTTGCAAAAATGTTAGTGGTTGGAAATATAAAAGAAAGCGAAGTACTAGCATCTTTGACAGATTTAAACACACAATGGGCAGCTAAAGAAGTGCTGATTCCTACTTATAAGACTCCCGAAGCTCCCACGGTACCAAAAGTTTATTTTTATGACATTCCAAACGCAAAACAATCTGTTTTACAATTTGGTTCGCCTGCATTGGCAATTACTGACGAGGATTATTATGCCGCTTCTGTCATGAATTACATCCTTGGCGGAGGTGGTTTTGCATCGAGATTAACACAAGAATTACGAGAAGGAAAAGGATATACCTATGGTATTCGATCGGGTTTTTCGGGCACAAAAGCAAAAGGCGCATTTACCATTTCTAGTGGTGTAAGATCGAATGTTACCCTAGAATCTGCTCAGTTGATCAAACAAATTTTAAAAGCCTATCCTACCACTTTTTCAGACAAAGATTTAGAAACAACAAAAAGCTTTTTAATAAAAAGCAATGCAAGGGCTTTTGAAACAGCAAGAGCAAAATTAACAATGCTCTCTAATATGAGTACCTATGGATGGAAATCTGATTATGTAAAAGAGCAAGAATCCATTGTAAATACGATGACGAAAGCGCGTATAAAAGAACTGGCAAACAAATACGTAAACCTAGATAAATTAATTTGGTTGGTTGTCGGGGATGCAGCAACACAATTCGACAGAATGAAGGAACTTGGATACGGAACACCTATTTTATTAAATAAAAGGCAACAACCAATTATGAATTGATTCTTTGGGTTAACAACCATAAAAAAACCGAGCGGATTACTCGGTTTTTTTTTTTGGTTTTAAATCTTTTTATGAATGAACGATAGCAGCACTTGCAGCGACACTTCGATCTATTTTTCGCATCAAACCTTGTAAAACTTTCCCAGGCCCAACCTCAATAAATTCAGTTCCACCGTCTGCAATCATTGCCTGAATGCATTGAGTCCATTTTACAGGTGCCGTTAATTGTGCAATTAAATTTTCTTTAATTTCCTCGGGATTTGTTACTGCTTTTGCAGGTACGTTTTGATACACTGGGCAAGTAGGTTTCCGGAATGTCGTTTCTTGAATCGCCGCAGCTAACTCTTCTCTTGCTGGTTGCATCATTGGTGAATGAAAAGCGCCTCCAACTGGCAATAACAAAGCTCTTCTTGCTCCTTTTTCTGTAAGTATTTCACAGGCTTTTTCAACGGCTGAAATTTCACCAGAAATAACCAATTGCCCTGGACAATTGTAGTTTGCAGCAACCACAACGCCATCAATTTCTTGACAGGTCTGCTCTACGATATGATCCTCCAGTCCTAAAACTGCTGCCATTGTCGAAGGTGCTATTTCGCAAGCTTTCTGCATCGCCAAAGCACGTTTGGAAACAAGTTTCAAGCCGTCTTCAAAGGACAAAACACCGTTTGCAACCAAAGCGGACAATTCACCCAAGGAGTGTCCTGCTACCATTTCTGGTTGAAATGAATCTCCCAACACTTTTGCCAGGATTACAGAATGTAAAAAAATAGCTGGCTGTGTTACTTTTGTTTCTTTTAGTTGTTCTGAAGTCCCTTCGAACATAATATCGGTAATCGAAAATTCTAGGATCTTATTTGCTTTTTCAAAATATTCTTGCGCCAATGGAAAGTGCTCATAAAGGTCTAAACCCATTCCTATAAACTGAGCCCCTTGACCTGGAAATATATATGCTTTCATTTAAAATGTGTTTTATATAATTGTCGGCAAAAATAATGTTTTTTTTAAGAAGCCATTACCCCTAAATATTAATATTGAATAGAACGAAAAAGGAGGCATTCAAAAAAAGCAACGAACAGCTCCCTGTTTTTCAAAATTACACAGCTCCTATTAACATTATTTTTAGAGACAATCAAAAGATAATTGAGTAGTTTTGTTGTAATAGAAACTATATAAAAAAGGGCGCAAAGGACTCTTACAGGTATCCAACAGGTTACTTCTTGAAAAAAGCATGCAAAAAAAAATAACCTTCTTAGTAATCATTGTTTTTTTATCGCTAAAAGGCACAGCACAAACATTTATTTACAATGAGTTGTTGCAAGCCCACGTTAGTAAAGAGGGAATGGTTGATTATAAAAATTTTAATCAAAAAAGATTGCGATTATATCTCACTTCCTTGGAAAAAGTAACGCCCAATAGTTCTTGGTCTAAAGACAGAAAAAAAGCCTTTTGGATCAATGTCTATAATGCATATACACTTCAAATTGTCTTAGAGAATTATCCGGTAAAAAGCATTCGAAATATCAAAAAATCAGGAAAGACTGCTTGGAGAATTCCTTTTGTAAAAGTGGGGAATCAAACCTACACATTGGATGATCTAGAACATGAAGTTTTACGAAAAAAACACAAAGATCCAAGAATTCATGTCGCTGTGAATTGTGCTTCGATTTCTTGCCCCAAATTATTGAATGTTGCATTTACAGAGGAAAATTTAGATACTAAATTAGAAAATTTAATGATTGGATTTGTCAATGATACAACCAGAAATAAAATCAGCAATGAGAAAGTTAAAATCTCCAAAATTTTTAGCTGGTTTAAAGAGGATTTTACAGAAAAAGGAAGTATTATTGAGTACTTGAATCAATATTCGGAGACACCAATTCATAAAAACGCACAGATTCGTTACAAAACGTATGACTGGAATTTAAACGAAAAATAAAATTATGGCAAAACCTTATTACGATGCTTCCGACTTGCGGAAATTTGGAAAAATCACAGAATGGAATGAAGAATTGGGAATCAAATTCTTTGATTATTATGGGAAAGTGTTTGAAGAAGGCGCATTAACAGCACGTGAAAAATCTCTTATTGCTTTGGCTGTGGCCCACACCGAACAATGCCCGTATTGTATCGACGCCTATACCAAAGATGGTCTAGAGCGAGGCATTACCAAAGAACAAATGATGGAAGCCGTTCATGTTGGTGCGGCAATTAAAAGTGGTGCTACCCTAGTCCACGGAGTTCAAATGATGAACAAAGTGAATAAATTAGAAATGTAAGAAGCAAAAAAACCTTATCAATGGCTACAAAATCACTTTTAGCAAGAAATAATGATTTGGCAAATACAGCCCGTCAAATGGAAGTGCTATCCAGCGGAATTTTCGCCGATGGTGAATTGCCTACATTTGCGAGCAAATTAAAAGAAAGCAATCAGTTTCCGTTACAACCAAAAAAGTTAGAAATTCTTCAAATTAATTTGGGTTATATGTGCAATCAAGTTTGTGCGCATTGCCATGTTGATGCCGGTCCAGATCGGAAAGAGATCATGACTTTAGACACCATGCAACAATGTTTAGAAGTCGTTAAAAATACGGGCGCACATACGATAGACTTAACCGGTGGTGCACCAGAAATGAATCCGAATTTCAGAGAATTTGTGGAAGCAGCTGCAAAAGCTGGGATTAAAGATTTCATTGTTCGCTCTAACTTAACCATCATTCTGGCTAATAAAAAATACCACGATTTGCCTGAGTTCTTTAAAAAACATAATATTCATGTGGTGTCTTCTATGCCACATTGGACTCGTGGAAAAACTGACAAACAACGTGGTGATGGTGTTTTTGACAAATCCATCAAAGTACTACACATGCTTAATGAGATCGGATATGGTAGAAAAGGATCTGATTTAAAATTAGATTTGGTTTACAATCCTTCGGGTGCCTTTTTGCCGGGAGATCAAATGGCTTTAGAAAACGATTTTAAAAAAGCCTTAAAAACGGATTTTGACATTGACTTTCACAACTTATTTGCCATTACCAATTTGCCTATTAGTCGATTTTTAGATTATTTAATTGCTTCTGAAAACTACGAAGAGTATATGTATTCTTTGGTAGACGCCTACAATCCATCTGCAGTAGCAAATGTGATGTGTACCAATACCCTTTCGGTCAGTTGGGATGGCTATTTATATGATTGCGATTTCAACCAGATGTTGAATTTAAAAGTGGCTAGTAAGGTAAAACACATCGCAGATTATAATGAGGCAATTTTACAAGATCGAAACATCATTATCAATCAACATTGTTATGGCTGTACAGCAGGTGCAGGAAGTAGCTGTCAGGGGGTAGTCGCATAATAACTTTTCTATGAAAAAACAAATTATATGCTTTCTATTAGTATCTGTCAACGCTCTGTTTTCTCAAAGTAATTTGAAGCATCTATTACAGAAGTACAATACCGAAAGTATTCCTTATATTTCTGTAAACCAATTGCTAAAGCAGCAAGAGAACGTGGTTTTATTAGATGCTCGAGAAAAAAAAGAGTTTGAAATAAGTCATCTTAAAAACACTTATTTTGTAGGCTATACTAACTTCAGCCTTAAAGAAACTCTCAAAAAAATACCGAATAAAAAGAGTAAAATTGTGGTGTATTGTTCCTTAGGAATAAGATCTGAAGACATTGCAGAGAAACTTAAAGTGGCAGGGTATACAAATATTTTAAATTTATACGGAGGAATTTTCGAATGGAAAAATAAGGGAAACCCCGTATTTGACTCCAACGAAAAGGCAACTGATAACATACATGTTTTTTCTAAAGAATGGAGTAAATGGCTCTTAAAAGGAACAAAAGTATATGAATAAAAACCTTCTTTTAATTTTTACAAGAAACCCAGAATTGGGAAAGGTAAAAACACGATTAGCAAAAACCATCGGAGCAGAAAAAGCATTGGCTATTTATAAATTTTTATTGGCACATACTAAAAAAGTAACCGAAAATATAACCGCAGACAAGGCGGTCTATTATTCTGTGAAAATTCGAAAAAATGATCTTTGGAATAGTGAAACATATCAGAAAAAACAGCAATTTGGAGAAGATTTAGGCATCCGAATGCAAGATGCTTTTCAAGATGCTTTTGCTGCTGGTTATGAAAAAGTAATCATTATCGGTACTGATTTAATTGATTTGTCTGAAGAAATCATTGAAAAAGCCTACTTACAATTGGAATCTAATGATGTCGTTATGGGACCCGCTGAAGATGGTGGATATTACTTATTAGGCATGAAATCTTTACATCCAAATATTTTTGAAAATAAAACCTGGGGCACTTCAACAGTAAGTGCCGAAACGCTGAATGATTTAAAAGATAAAAAAGTACATTTGTTACATGAATTGAATGATGCAGATGTTTTTGATGATATCAATGAGCATCCGGCATTTCAACATTTTTTGAACTAATGCACCTCGCGTTGAGCATTGTCCCTAGCATATAGACAATAGCGTAGCTTCAAAGCGATAACTTTATTTAGGGCTCAATTGCGCTTGACCCACCTGGAACAATGAAACAAGAACAGCTAAATGAAACAGTCGCTTTTTTAAAAGCAGTAGGAATTACACAGCCAAGCATTGGAATTGTTTTAGGAACTGGGTTGGGAAAATTGGTGGATGAAATTTCCATAGAGAAAGAAATTGCCTATTCAGAAATTCCTAATTTTCCTCAAGCTACAGTAGAGTTTCATTCTGGTAAATTAATTTATGGTGAATTTTCTGGCAAAAAAGTACTTGTGATGGCAGGACGTTTTCATATGTATGAAGGCTATAATTTATGGGAAGTGACCTACGGTATTCGCACTATGCACGCTTTGGGGATTCAACAGTTATTGGTTTCTAACGCAGCAGGCGCCATCAACCTAACATATCAGAAAGGAGATTTAATGTTGATTGAAGATCACTTAAACTTACAGGGAGGTTCTCCTATAGCTTTTAAAGGCGCTAACACTTTTGGTCCTATTTTTACAGATATGTTGGTTCCGTATTCAAAAGAAATCAACCAAAAAATAAAAACCATTGCCACAGCAGAGAACATTCAATTACACGAAGGGGTCTATGCTAGTGTTGTAGGACCACAATTGGAAACTAGAGCCGAATACAGAATGTTGCAAATTCTGGAAGTAGATGCAGTGGGTATGAGTACTGTCCCTGAGGTAATTGTTGCCAAACAATTGAATGTACCCTGTGCTGCTATTTCTGTTTTAACGGACGAATGTGATCCGAAAAACTTACAGCCAGTTGACATTGCAGAAATCATTGCAATTGCTGGAAAAGCAGAACCAAAGTTGATTCGCATTTTTAAAGAGTTGGTCAAAATAATATAAAACACAATCACCGTTTGTAGTAGTCTTCGATTGAATACTGCTAAGGTGCATCGAATACTGAAAACAATACTATGAGCTATTTAGAAACTACCAATGACGTATACAAACAAGCAGCCTTAACTCCCGATATTGGGCTTTGCTGTACTACAAACCCAATTTGGGAATTACCAGGTCTCAAGATTCCTCGCATCATGCAAGAAATGAACTATGGGTGTGGATCTACCGTTCATGCAAGAGACTTAACAAACAATCCACAAATGCTCTATGTAGGTGTTGGGGGTGGAATGGAATTGTTGCAGTTTGCCTATTTCAACAGAACAAAAGGCGGAGTAATTGGATTGGATGTTGTGGATGAAATGTTGGAGGCATCTCGTAAAAATTTCAAAATTGCAGAGGAACAAAACGACTGGTTTCAAAGTGATTTTGTGGACTTGCGAAAAGGAGATGCCATGGCACTTCCTATCGCAGACAACACGATAGATGTAGCTGCACAAAATTGTTTGTTCAATATCTTTAAATCTGACGATTTAAAAAAAGCCATTGCAGAAATGTACCGCGTTTTAAAACCCCATGGAAAATTGGTCATGAGCGACCCTACTTGTGAACAACCTATGAATGATGAATTACGAAACGATGCGCGTTTACGTGCCTTATGTTTGAGTGGAAGCTTGTCTATTGCAGACTATGTGAAAGCACTCACCGATGCAGGATTTGGAACCATTGAAATTAGAGCAAGAAAGCCTTATCGAATTTTGGATCCTAACAATTATCCTACGGATGAATTGATATATATTGAATCGATTGAAGTAGCTGCTATTAAAGATCCAATGCCTGCTGATGGTCCCTGTGTTTTTACAGGGAAAGCGGCTATCTATTTCGGTGATGAAGATTATTTTGATGATGGACAAGGGCATGTTTTACTGAAAAACCAACCTTTGGCAATTTGTGACAAAACTGCCGCTGCTTTAAAAGCAATAGGAAGGGATGATCTTTTCTTTTCAGCATCTACGTTCCACTATGACGGTGGTGGATGTTGCTAAAGCATTCCTCCGAATAAAAGCAAAAAAAAGGCGTTCATATAAGTACGCCTTTTTTTAAGCATCTATTCTGCCTACGGCACAACTCACAAAAGATTTTGCTTTGTGCACAATCGTATTTTTATCTCCTACTTCTGGGTATCCCAACTTTGATAATTTTTCTTTTATCACATCAATCAATACATTTTCTGAAGTAATAGAAACCGTATCATTCGCTACATCGACAAGGACATCGCTTACATTTTCTATGGATAACAATCCTTTTTTAATGGTAGCTGCACAGCCGCCACATTTTAAGTTTTCTATTTTTATAACAGTCATCATCTTATTTTTAAAAGTATGCTACAAAGATATCAATTCATTTTATAGTTTACAGTAACATCGGTTACACAATCTTACTGTTTGCTCCAGAGCTTGAAGCCGCCAAGAACATTATAAACTTCATACCCTTTTTTCTTGAGTATGATGGCAGCTTTACCACTTCTATTTCCACTTCTACAATATAAATATACGGGTTTGGAGGCATCTAGTTGTTCTGCAGCTTGAACAGCAAAATCTGCATCGAAATAATTGGCAAAGAGAGCCGTCTCTATAGAACCATCGCTTACTTCTTTTGGGCTTCTTACATCCAATAATTGTATTTTTTCTTTGGCAAGTAATGCTTTCAATTCTTGGATAGAAATTGTTTTGACAGCTTGCTTTTGATGGCAGTTGAGAAGAAAGAAACTCAGTAACAAAAGACCTAATAAATTTTTCATCTGTTATTTTTTAATTGTATAATTTGATTATTGTATGTGTTAATTTTCGTGCTTTTTTTCTTTTTTTAAGATCCTAAAAACAGCTTTCTGTATGCCGTTATTACGATAGAGGAAATAACGCCAATTAAAATTCCATATTCTATACCAATGGTTAAAGTGGATAGAAAAGTAATGAGCATCAAACCAAAATCTATTTTATTCGTTCTCCATAAATAAAAACCCTCACTGAAATTAATCAACCCAAAGACGGCAACAATAATGATCGCCGCTAAAACAGTATTGGGTAAATAGTAAAAATAGGGGGTCAAAAATAATAATGTAAAGACCACCATTGCAACCGAAATCAAAGCCGCCAATCCTGTTTTAGCGCCACTTTCTTGATTGATCGCCGAGCGAGAAAAACTGGAAGATGAAGGATAGGCTTTAAAAAAGGAACCTACGATATTACTCAATCCTAGGGCAATTAATTCTTGATTGGGTTCTACTCGGTATTCATCTTGTTTTGCTTCTAAGGTTTTTCCCATAGAAATGAGTTCTAAATACCCTACCATTACCAAAGTCAATGCGATTGGCATGAGTTGTTTTATCAGTTGGAAATCGAAGATTGGAATGCTAAAACTTGGCAATCCAGATGGAATGTTTTTTACAATGGCTACGTCTTGAACGTTTGTACCTAAGTATTTCATTGCCACTATTCCTAAAATTACAACAATTAAAGCGTTTGGGATTTTCTTGTTGATTTTTCTAAATACAATGATAATGACCATCGCAATGCAACCAATGCTAGTGGTAGGTAGATGAAGCGATGAAATTTTAAGCCAAATATCTACGACTAAAAGTTGTATTTGATCACTCTGAATAAAGTCAATCCCTAGTAAATTTCGGAACTGATTCAAACCTATGGTCAGCGCAACAGCAGATGTAAAGCCTGTAATAACTGGTTTTGATAAAAAGTTTACCAAAAACCCCAGTCTAAAAACGCCCATTAAAAACTGAATGATTCCTACTAGTAGGGCCAATAAAATAGCAATAGAAATATAGTGGTCTGTTCCTGCAAATGCCAATGTAGATACCCCGGTGGCAACAATTAACGAATCCATTGCAACAGGTCCGATTGCGACCTGTCTTGAGGTTCCGAAAATAGCATAAATAGTCTGGGGCAACAAAGCGCAATACAAACCATAAATAGGCGGTAAACCGGCAATAAGAGCATAGGCGATCCCTTGTGGAATTAAAACAATCCCCACAGTAATTCCTGCAATTATATCACCATTAAGTCGAGATGATTGGTAGTTGGGAAGCCAGTCTAATATGGGTATGATTTTTTTTATGTTCATTTGTTTTCGCGATATGCAGTTCGCTTTTAGTGTTTGCCAACTAGAAACTACGGGCTGCTATGAATGAATTGATTTTTTCTAAAACAATTCACCGGTATTTCTTCCTTTTACACGTCCAAGGTGTTTATAGGCCAATTCTGTAACCTCTCTCCCTCTTGGAGTTCGCATGATAAATCCTTGCTGAATTAAAAAGGGTTCATAGACTTCTTCTATAGTTTCTGTATTTTCACTTACTGCAGTGGCGATGGTACTTAAACCTACGGGACCTCCTTTGAATTTGTCAATAATTGTGGTTAGAATTTTATTATCCATTTCATCCAAACCATGGGCATCTACATGCAATGCTTTTAAAGCATATTTGGCGATTTCTATGGTAATGCTTCCAGTTCCTTTTATTTGTGCAAAATCTCGCACTCTACGAAGTAATGCATTGGCAATTCTTGGAGTTCCTCTACTTCTACCGGCGATTTCAATAGCGGCTTCCATAGAAATGGGAACGCTCAGAATATCGGCACTTCTTTGGACGATTGTGGTTAAGAGTTCTGTTGTATAATAATGCAATCTACTGTTGATTCCAAAACGGGCTCTCATAGGTGCTGTAAGTAACCCAGAGCGGGTAGTAGCTCCTATTAAGGTAAAAGGCTCTAAGTTTATTTGTACGGTTCTGGCATTGGGACCAGATTCGATCATGATATCAATCTTATAATCTTCCATCGCAGAATACAGGTATTCTTCTACAATGGGGCTTAAACGGTGAATTTCATCAATAAAAAGAACATCTCGTTCGTCTAAATTGGTCAACAAACCTGCTAAATCTCCAGGTTTGTCTAAAACAGGTCCTGAGGTCACTTTAATTCCTACTTGTAATTCATTGGCAAGAATATGTGCTAAGGTTGTTTTTCCCAATCCTGGAGGTCCATGAAAGAGGGCATGATCTAAGGCTTCATCTCTTTGATTTGCCGCTTTTACAAAAATCTTTAGATTTTCAATGGCTTGGTCTTGTCCAGAAAAATCATCAAAGGATAGGGGACGTAGTTTTTTTTCTACATCTAGATCTTCGTTTGACAGATTGCTGTTCTCTGGGTTTAAATGCTCGTTCATAAATACAAAGATACTATTAATTGTAATCAATTTTTTGGGATTCTTACCAAACAAAAAAACCTTTCCGTAAAAGGAAAGGTTTTTTTGTTTATAAATCTTATTTTCTAGGAAGGTTCTTCGCCTTCGAGTAATGGTGTCGTTTGTAAAACAAAGTCTTCGCCGTGTAAGAAATCACTATCATCATCGTCTGGATCTACACGCTTGCTGTAGTCATAAGCCCAACGGTGTACTTCTGGTATTTTCCCTGGCCAATTTCCATGAATGTGTTCTACAGGGGTTGTCCACTCTAAAGTGTTCGACTTCCAAGGGTTTTGGGTTGCTTTTGGTCCTCTGTACATAGAGATAAAAAAGTTCGCGAGAAAAATAAGTTGTGCCACACCTCCTACTAAAGCGAATAATGTAATAACCACGTTGATGTCTGCTAAATCGTCAAACATTGGAAATTCTGTATTGGTATAATATCTTCTTGGTAATCCTGCCAATCCAATAAAGTGCATTGGCCAGAATACTCCATAGGCACAAATAATTGTGATCCAGAAGTGCCAATATCCTAATGCTTTGTTCATCATTCGACCATACATTTTTGGGAACCAGTGGTACACCCCGGCATACATTCCAAAAATTGCAGAGACTCCCATTACTAAGTGAAAGTGAGCGACTACAAAGTAGGTGTCATGAATATTGATATCCAATGCTGAATCTCCTAGAACCAATCCGGTTAAACCTCCTGTTACGAAAGTAGATACTAAACCGATAGAGAATAACATAGCTGGATTTAATTGAAGATTTCCTTTCCATAAGGTGGTTAAGTAATTGAATGCTTTTACGGCAGATGGAATTGCAATTAATAAGGTTGTAAATGTAAATACAGATCCTAAGAACGGATTCATTCCTGAAATAAACATGTGGTGTCCCCAAACAATTGTAGATAAGAATGCAATGGCCATAATAGACAAAATCATTGCACGGTATCCAAAAATTGGTTTTCTTGAATTGGTAGAAATTACTTCTGAAGTAATTCCTAGTGCGGGCAATAATACAATATATACTTCTGGGTGTCCTAAGAACCAAAATAAGTGTTCGAATAATACAGGGGATCCTCCTTGATAATGCAATACTTCACCAGAGATGAAAATATCTGATAGGAAGAAAGAGGTACCAAAGCTTCTATCGAAGATTAACAATAGGGCTGCAGATAATAATACTGGAAAAGAAACAACACCAATAATTGCAGTAATAAAGAATGCCCACATTGTTAGTGGCAATCTTGTCATGTGCATTCCTTTTGTACGTAAGTTTAAAACAGTTACGATGTAGTTTAGTGCTCCAATTAATGAAGAAGCAATAAAGATCGCCATTGAAACCAACCATAGGGTCATTCCTGCTCCTGATCCAGGTATTGCTTGTGGCAATGCTGAAAGCGGAGGGTATATGGTCCAACCAGCAGATGCGGGTCCTGCTTCAACAAACAATGAAATTACCATAACCACACTAGATAAAAAGAACAACCAGTAGGAAATCATGTTTAAGAAACCTGATGCCATATCTCTTGCTCCAATTTGCAATGGAATTAATAAGTTTGAAAATGTACCACTTAGCCCTGCTGTTAGTACAAAGAATACCATAATGGTACCATGAATGGTTACTAGGGCTAAGTAAATGTCTGGATCCATAATTCCATTTGTTTGATGCGATCCAAGGAAGGCTTCAACAATTGTAAATGAGGTATCTGGCCAAGCGAGTTGTAAACGGAATAACATGGACATTAAAACCGCTATAATTCCCATAAACATTCCGGTTACCAAGAATTGTTTCGAAATCATTTTATGGTCTTGACTGAAAATATATTTTGTTACAAATGTTTCTTTATGATGGTGCTCTGACATAATCTTATTGATTTGTAGTGTCTAAATTATTTTTTAATTACTTCTGCTAATGTTGGTCTGGCTGCAATCCACTTGTCATACTCGTCTTGTTCTAGGACGGTAATTTTCATTTGCATGTTGAAATGGGCTTGACCACAAATTTTGTTACATAAAAGTAGATAATCAAACTCATAAGGATCTTCTCCTTTGGCTTTTCTAATTTTATTAATTGCATTTGTTTTATCCATAACTTCTGGATTCAACCTCATTTCTTCGGTAGTATACTTTGGTGTAAAACCAAATTCAGTTACCATTCCAGGTACACAGTTCATTTGCGCTCTAAAGTGCGGCATGTATGCCGAGTGTAGCACATCTTGTGAACGGAATTTAAAGTGTACTTTCCTTCCTTTTGGAAGTACCAATTCTGTTACTTGTTTATCGTCTTGTGCATTTGGATCTGTCATATCAACACCCATTGTATTAAGCTTATCAATGTCTATATAATTGACATTTCCTAAACCTAAGGTATTGTCTTCTCCTGCATAACGAGCGTCCCATCTAAATTGCTGTGAGTACACTTCAATAACAACGGCATCTTTTTCTTCGGATAAGTCCATTACTTCATTCCATTGCCATAATCCGTATCCAATTAAAACTACTAAGACAGCTGCTGGTATAATGGTCCAAATAATTTCTAATTGATGACTGTCTGCAAAAAATTTTGCTTTTCTATCTTTTCTTCCTCTGTATTTGTAGGTAAAATAGAAGATTAAAAACTGCATGATAAATTGGACAATACCAATCAACCAAAATGTAATGTCGAAAAGATTGTCGTCATGTTCTCCTTCGATAGAAGCAGATTCTGGTAACATCAATACATTCATTGCCAATAGGCAATAGATCATCATTGCATAAAAGAATACCGTAAAGGCTAAAAAGTACTTTCCTTGTTTGTCATTATCGTGATCATCTGCAATCACAGATCTCAAGTTCATTATTCTGGTAATCTGCCAAAAACTGACTCCAATTGCAACACCTATAAAAATATAAAATAAAGCTAACATATTTATTTTGTCTTAATTTTTTAATTCAATGATTATTTAATGGTGATCTCCAGATCCTTCTCCTGTGTGTTCGATATTGTAATAGTGAAAATGCTCACTCTCCTTTAAGAATGGATTTCCTTTAGCAATTGGATTTGCTTTTGCAAATGCACTAAACGTAGTATAGATAAACAATCCTATAAAGAAAAAGATTGCACTTAATTCAGGGATTCCAAAGGACCACTGAGCTCCTACTGTTGATGGCATTACCATGACAAATACATCTACATAATGTCCCATTAAGATAACAGCTCCTCCGATAAACACAAACCAAGGCCTGCTTTTAAAGTCGCTATTGATTAATAGTAATATTGGAAATACAAAGTTCATCACAACCATTCCTAGGAACGGTAACTTATACTCTGTAAATCGAGCTACGAAATAGGTTGTTTCTTCTGGGATGTCTGCATACCAGATTAACATGAATTGAGCAAACCATAAGTAGGTCCAGAATACAGAGAAACCAAACATGAATTTTGCTAAATCATGAATGTGACTATCATTGATTCCAGGCAAGGCGTTCTTAGAACGTAAGTAGATGGTTACAAATGCAATTACTGTTAATGCACTTACCAATAATGTAGCCAATACATACCATCCAAATAAGGTTGAAAACCAGTGTGGGTCTAATCCCATAATCCAATCCCAAGACATCATCGATTCTGTGATCATGAATAAGAATAAGAAAATAACAGACATGTTATAGTTTTTCTTGTAGGTCTTGTTTCCGTCGTTTGCGGTATCTTCTTTGATAGAACCTTTTCGAATTAAAAATCTATAAACATTCCATATGACAAGGTAAGCGATACTTCTTAACATAAAGCCAGTAGCATTCATCCAAATTGATTTTCCATCGATAATGGCATCGTACTTATCGCTTTCAGGATCAAAAATACCTTCCGCCATCCATGGAAATAAGTGGTTGATATGCATTACTGATGCTGCCAAAACTAGAATCATAATAATCGATACTGGCAGTAAGTTTGCAGTAATTGCTTCCATCACTCTCAAGATAACTACTGACCAACCTACTTGTGCAACGCGTTGAATTGCATAAAAGGTTAGCACCAAGAGTGTCAATCCTAAAGAGAAGAATAAGGCAACATAAAATGCAGACCAAGGTCTGTTTTGTAATTGATGTAAAACATGAGTGGCATGTGTATCATCATGAGAGGCAACGTGTGCTTCTGAACTAGCATGTGCATCACCATGAGTAGTCTCTTTATCTTCGGAAGCATGCATCATAGCAGCGTGCGCTTCATTGTCTGTTTTTACTACATGCGTATCATGGTCTGCTTCCGCTGCATGAGGAGTTGCTGCTTCGCCATGAGCACCTCCATGGGCGTCACTATTTGCAGCTTCAATTGCATGTTTTGCGTCTTCTAATGTCTTTTGAGAGCCATTATAAAAACTATACGCCAACCCAACAAACCCAAATACTATAAGGGTTAATGAGAATGTTTTTAATCTACCTGAGAATTGATACATATCTTTCGTATTCTTTCTTTTTTAAACTTATTTTAACAAATCTGCACGTAAAACTTCTACGTATTGAACAATTTGCCAACGTTCATTATATGTTAATTGAGATGAATGAGAACCCATTAAGTTTTTACCGTGCATTAAAACATGATAGATACTCCCTTCTGTAAGGTCTCTGTCTTTATAATTTGGAATCCCTGAAAATTTCTCTGTTTTGGATAAATGTCCATTTCCATCTCCTTTTTTACCATGACAGGAAGTACAGTATATGGTGTACATTGACTTTCCATTGGCCAAATTTTCTTCGTTAAGTTCTAAAGGGTTTTTTAAGTCTGCTTTGGCTTTCTCATATCCTTCGTTGGTATCTGCGATATCATAAGCAGGGTGTCCTCCTCTTGGGATCGTTCCAGCAACAGGTTTGCTATTCACAGGATTTCCTTTCAATCCATTTTCTGCATCTGCATTGTAAGGAATCGATTCATACATGTCTGGCATGTATTGCATTTGTGGAGTTCTCTTATCGCCACAAGAAGCTAAACTTGCAACAATTACTAAAACGATAATTAATTTAAAATTCTTCATTATCTATTGATTAGTGCTTATCTAATACGTTAATTTCTACTGCGCCTGTTTTATTTAACAAAGAAGTCAATTCTGCTTCGTTGTTATGCACTGGGATTTCCATTAAAAAATGGTCATCTGTAGTTCTTGGATCTGGATTTTCTGCATCCTTAAAGGGCCAAATTCTACTTCTCATATAAAAAGTGATTACCATTAAATGGGCTGCAAAAAATACGGTCAATTCAAACATGATTGGCACAAAGGCTGGCATGTTTTCGGCCCAACTAAAACTTGGTTTTCCACCAATGTCTTGTGGCCAGTCGTCGATCATCATATAATTGGTCATCCAAATAGCAAAAGCTAAACCTGTAATTCCATACATAAATGCAGTAATGGCTAATCTTGTTGGTGCCAATCCCATGGCTTTGTCTAGGCCGTGAACTGGGAATGGACAAAATACTTCTTCAATGTGATGGTGAGCTGCTTTTACAGTTTTTACTGCATCTAACAAAACTTCGTCATCGGTATAAAACGCGTGAATAACTTTTGATGATTCCATAATTATCCGTTTAAATTGTTATCAGAATCTTCCTGCTTGCTCGTTGCATTTAAAACAACAATGGCTGGCTTCGTAGGAATTCCTTGTTCGCTTCTCTTCTTGTAAAATTCACCCGAAGATTTTAAAATAGTTTTTACTTCCGCTTGTGCGATTACTGGGAATGTTCTTGCGTACAATAAGAATAATACGAAGAAGAAACCAATGGTTCCAATAAAGATACCAACATCTACGAAGGTAGGCTCAAAACGCCACCATGTAGAGGGTAAGTGTCCTTTACTTAAAACAATCGCAATAATGTCAAAACGTTCGAACCACATCCCAATATTAATGGCAATTGAAATAATGAAAGTCCATATGAAACTTCTTCTTATTTTTTTAAACCATAATAATTGTGGGGTGATAATATTGAAGATGATCAATGACCAAAATGCCCAAGCATAAGGTCCAGTTGCAGCACCTACAGATAAATACGTATAGTTTTCATAAGGAGAACCGGTATACCATGCGATAAAGAATTCTGTTGCATAGGCCACCGCTACAATACCCCCTGTAAGAATGATTACAATATTCATATACTCTATGTGCATACGGGTAATATAATCTTCCATATTGGTCACCTTTCTCATGATCCCTAATAAAGTTTGAACCATTGCAAATCCTGAGAAGATTGCTCCAGCTACGAAATAAGGAGGGAAAATAGTGGAGTGCCATCCTGGGTTAATTGAGGTAGCAAAGTCCATAGATACAATTGTGTGTACAGAAAGTACTAATGGGGTTGCCAAACCAGCTAACACCAAAGATACTTCTTCAAAACGTTGCCAATCTTTTGCTCTACCCGACCAACCGAAAGATAATAAGGCATATATTTTCTTTTGAAAAGGTTTTACTGCTCTATCACGAATCATCGCAAAATCTGGAAGTAAACCTGTCCACCAAAATACTAATGATACAGATAAGTAGGTAGAAATTGCAAATACATCCCAAAGTAATGGCGAATTAAAGTTTACCCATAAAGAACCAAATTGATTCGGAATTGGCAATACCCAATATGCATTCCATGGTCTACCCATGTGAATAATTGGAAACAATCCTGCTTGAAAAACGGCAAAGATCGTCATGGCTTCCGCAGAGCGGTTAATCGCCATTCTCCATTTTTGACGGAATAATAAAAGTACTGCTGAGATTAAAGTTCCGGCGTGACCGATACCTACCCACCATACAAAGTTCGTAATATCCCAAGCCCATCCAATGTTCTTGTTCAATCCCCAAACTCCAATTCCGGTTCCAACAGTATAAAAGATACAACCAAATCCCCAAAGCATTGCTGCTAAAGAAATATAGAAGGCTATGTACCAATTTTTATTTGCCTTACCTTCAATAGGTTTTGCAATATCTTCCGTAATATCGTGATAACTTTTATCACCTAATACTAAAGGTTCTCTAATGGATGCTTCGTAATGAGACATATTTTTATATCTTAATTTTTAATTACGCTTCGTTTGTATTTCTAACCTTCACTTGATACACTACATTCGGTTTCGTTTGTAGATAATCTAAAACATGATAGGCTCTTTTATCTGCGGCTAATTTTGTAACAACTTCTTTCTCGTTGTTCACATCACCAAACTGTAAAGATCCAGTTGTACAAGCTGATGAACATGCTGTTGCAAATTCTCCTGCTTCTATTTTTCTTCCTTCTTTCTTGGCTTTCAAAATGGTTGCTTGTGTCATTTGAATACACATAGAACATTTTTCCATCACCCCTCTTGAACGAACAACAACATCTGGATTTAAAACCATTTTACCATATTCGTTGTTCATGTGGAAGTCAAACTCATTGTTGTTTGAGTAATTGAACCAGTTGAAACGACGAACTCTATATGGACAGTTGTTTGCACAATATCTTGTTCCCACACATCTGTTGTAAGCCATGTGGTTTTGACCTTGTTTACTGTGTGTTGTTGCAGCTACCGGACAAACTGTCTCACAAGGAGCATGGTTACAGTGCTGACACATCATAGGCTGAAATGTCACTTGAGGGTTTTCTGCCTCTGTTTCAATGGCAGCATACATATCTGCTCTACTTAAGCCCAATTCGTCTGTGGCAAACTTTCTCACTTTAGGAGACGTAGGTTCATGACCTGTTGCCGCTCTATATTCTTCTTCTACTCCAGAAGAATAGTATCTATCAATACGCAACCAGTGCATATCTCTTCCTACTCGCACTTCATTTTTACCAACTACCGGTACATTGTTTTCTGCATGACATGCTACAACACAAGATCCACAACCTGTACAAGAGGTTAAATCGATAGAAAGATTGAAATGGTGGCCAACTTCTCGATTGTGCTCTGCCCATAAATCAATGGACTTTGCTTCCACTTCTTGATGATCGTAAGAAACCATCGCTGGAATGTTCCAGCCGTTCTTATGATCTTTTGGATCGATATTCACATAATCTTTTAAAGAAACTTCTTTTAAGATATCGTGACGTCCTGCAATTGTTTTTTGTACTTGTGTACAAGCAAATTTGTGGGTTCCACTTACTTTTTCGATCGCAACACCGTATTGAACTGTGTTGGCATCCTTGTATAATGGGTAGGCATTGACTCCTACTTTCATTTCATCTTTAAAACCAAGTGTTCTACCATATCCTAAAGCAAGACCGATAGATCCTGGTGCTTGACCGGGTTGAATTAAAACAGGAACATTGGCAACCGTGACTCCATTAAGAGTCAGATTTGCATAATCTCCATCAATCGCACCGTTGTCTTTTACTGGATTTGAAAAACCTAATCTCTTGGCATCTGCCATCGACATGGTTAAGTAATTGTCCCAAGAAGCTCTCGTTAATGGATCTGGGAATTCTTGCAACCAAGGATTGTTTGCTTGTTTTCCATCTCCTAAACCAGTGGAAGTGTAAAGAACCAATTCAAATTCTGAGGCTCCTAATGAGTGGTTCAGAAGATCCAGTTGATTTAGATGAATTTTTCGCATTAGTAGACGGTACAAAGCGGCAGTAGCCTCTGAGAGTGATACCGATTTTAATGCAACCGTTTTGGAAACTTCTTTGGTAAAGAAACCATTGTGCAATGCAGTATTCCATGAAGCTCCGTCCAACACATTTGCAGACCAAAAAGATTTTAAGTAATCGTAGTAAGAAGTTGAACTTCCTGACCATGCTAATAAAACTTCTTGAATTTGTCGTGTTTTGAATAGTTTCTGGATGGTTGGTTGCACCAAACTGTAGTTTCCTTCCGAAATAGAAACATCGCCCCAGCTCTCTAAAAAGTGAGTTGCTGGTAGTACATAATTTGAAGCGGCAACCGTATCGTTATTCTCGACAGCAATTGCAACTGATAATTTATCTTTTAAAGCAGCTGCAAATTCTTGCCCATTTGCTAAACTATAAACAGGATCTACATTGTATGAAACAACACCAGCAAGCGCTCCAGATTTTAAATCCGAAACCATTTGTGCAACATCTGCATCGTTTCCTTGGCGAATGTTTAAGGTATTTGTTACATCAATAATTTCACTTCCTAAAATTTTATTAATTTCTAAGGTAATTAATTGTGCGTTTTTATCATTTAAACCTGTTAAAACAACCGCTTTTGAGCCCGCCTTTTTTAAGGTAGCTGCTAATTTTTTAATGGCTGCATCTTGGGCAGTAGCTTTAGAGGCTACATTGTTCCCTGAGATAGCGTTGTATAAATTTAAAAGCGCAAACACTTGATCGGATGGTTTTACAACCATACGCTTATCGGCATTAGCACCCGTTAATGACATGTTACTTTCTAATTGAACATGGTAAGACATTTTACCATTTTCTGGCTTTCTTCCAGCAACATAAGCTTTCTCAAAACCTCCATGAAAATCGCCTAAGAAATCTGCTTCAAATGAAACAATTACCTCAGCTTTGTCTAAATGATAATTTGGCAATGCTCTTCTACCATATACTTCTTGAAAAGCGTCTGCAGCACCACTTTCTGATACGGCATCGTACACCACGTGCTTTACGTTTGGATACGCTGCTGTAAATTCTTCTACAATTTTTGTTGTAGAGGGACTTGCCATGGTACCTGTTAATAAAACAACTGGCTTGTTTGCAGTTTTTAAAGCAGTTAGCGTAGCTCCGATTTCTCCATCGGCATCTGCCCAAGAAATTGCATTTCCTCCTTTGGTAGGTTCTTTCAAACGAAGGCTTTCATCATACAACGACAATACAGAAGCTTGTACTCTTGCATTTGTAGTTCCATTTGCCTCTTTGTTTGGCATGATTTGGATGGGACGACCTTCTCTTGTTTTTACTAAAACATTTGCAAAATCATATCCATCTGCTACTGTTGTTGCAAACCAGTCTGCAACTCCGGGAATAATATCGTTTGGTTTTACAACATAAGGAATCGATTTGATCACCGGTCCTTCACAGGCAGCTAAAGATGCTGCTGCGGTTGTAAAGCCAACATACTTTAAGAAGTCTCTACGCGAAGTAGCAGAAGTCTCAAGGGTTTCTTTATCACCTAAAAAATCATCTGTAGGAATATTTTCTACAAATTCGTTTTTACTTAGCGTTTCAACAACAGAACTATCTTTTAGTTCTTCAACACTTTTCCAGTATTTTTTGATTGAAGCCATTTACTTATTGTTATTAGTTTTTAGTTTTTGTCGTTCGTTTTCACTGCAACAAAAAACAATTTTCTTCTTTGATTAATAATGACACTTACCACACTCTAATCCACCTAACTGAGCGGCTGTAACTTTATCTACACCGTACTTTTTAGCCAATTGCTCGTGAATTTTTGCATAATATTCGTTTCCTTTTAAATCTACATCTGTTTCTCTGTGACAATCTATACACCAACCCATTGTTAAAGGAGCATGTTGATACAACTCTTCCATTTCTTCCACTGGACCGTGACATTTCTGACATTGAACACCTGCAACAGTAACGTGTTGTGAGTGATTGAAATACACGAAGTCTGGTAGATTATGAATGCGCACCCATTTGATTGGCTTGGTATCTCCTGTATATTTTAATTCCTCTGCATCCCAACCTGCAGCTTTATAAACTTTTGCAATTTCTTTGTCTAATTCTGCTTTTTCTAATGTTCTGTCTTCTAAAACCACTACTGTATTTTCTGCAACTTCAGCAATACTTTTGTGACAATTCATACAAACATTCACCGAAGGAATTCCAGAGTGTTTACTATGTTTTGCGGAAGAGTGACAATATTGACAGTCGATTTTATTATCTCCTGCATGTATTTTGTGAGAAAATACGATGGGTTGCACTGGCTGATATCCTTGATCTACTCCTACACTGAATAAAGTTCCGAATAAGACATATGCAGACATCAACAGCGCGAAGATGACAAACAACACATGTAAGAATGTATTTTTTTGAATACCAACCCATAATTCCTGTAAGTCTCTTTTGAGATTTGACTGAACGTCTGAGTTTTCCTTTTTATTTCCTTTTAACTCATTGACCTGTTTCAACAATGAAGCGATCATAATAAAGGCAACGATAATAGCTGCGGCTAAAATCATAATCACCCAGGAAGGAGCTCCTCCGCCTGTACCATCATCAGTAGAAGTTCCTTCTGGTTTTACCTCAGCAACTTTTTTGATTTCACCAACTGTGGTGTAATATAAAATATCATCAATATTTTGATCTGTTAGCGCAGGAAAAGCAGTCATCACAGAACCGTTGTATTCTTCATAAATGGCAATGGCATCTGCATCCCCTGAAGCTCTTAATGCTGCATTGTTTTTAATCCAAGACTTTAGCCAGTCGTTCTCTCTACGAGACTCCACACCACCTAATTTTGGCCCAATCAACTTTTTGTCTAACTTGTGGCAAGAAGCACATTGAGATTTAAATAATTTTTTTCCTTCTTTGTAACGTGCCTCATCTACATCTTGTGCGTTTGAGGAAATTGTGAATGCGAATAATAAAAGAAATGTGATACTTTTAAAAAGCAAACTCGTAAGTCTATTGTGCAATGCTACACTTTTCATATTTACAACTATAATTTAAATATTCTAGTTAAAAACTGACTCAAAAATAACCCATGTTTCAGTTGTACAAAAGTACTACTTATTGCTAAATTTTAAAAAGCGAAAGGAATCTTAAATATTAATTTATAATAATTCTAAATAAGATATTTTACAATATAGTATGTAACAAGTTGTTACTTTTGTAGAAAGAATATATACGATGAACATCAAAGTAATTTTACTCACTTTTGCCAGCTTATTTTTCCTTGGGAATTCCACCAGCCGCGCACAATCACAAAACAATGATAATGACAGTATTCGCAGTATTATTGAGAAGAAAAGAGCCTATAACAATCGTAAAGGCATTGGATATCGCATTCAACTTTACAATGGAAGTGAAAAGCGTGTTAAAACCATTAGAGCGAAATTTCGCATCGAATTTCCATCGATAGAGACCTACTTAAAATACAATGCACCAGAATGGAAAATACAGGTTGGTAGCTACAAAACAACTTTGGAGGCCGCTAGAGAATTGAGAGAAATAAATAAGAAGTTTTCAGGTGCTATTATCATTCCAATAAGTAAATAAAAAAAATCACAAACAAAAAAAAACGCCGCAATATTGCGGCGTTTTTTTTTGAACTCTATTGAAAAATATTATTTCAATTTTTTCTTTACTGCTACTTCATTATAAGCTTCAATAGTATCTCCTTCTTCAATATCATTATAGCCTTTTAATTGAAGTCCACAATCATATCCTTTGGTTACTTCTTTTACATCGTCTTTGAAACGTTTTAAAGAGGTTAATACACCGTCATGAACAACGATTCCGTCTCTAATAACTCTAATTTTAGAATCTCTAAAGATTTTACCAGAGATGACCATACACCCTGCAATGTTTCCTACTTTCGAGATTTTATACACTTCTCTAATTTCTACATTCCCACTAATTTCCTCTTTCATGTCTGGAGATAACATCCCTTCCATCGCATCTTTTAAGTCGCCAATTGCATCGTAAATAATAGAATATGTTCTAATATCTACTTCTTCTCTATCTGCGATGATTCTTGCATTTCCTTGCGGACGAACGTTAAAACCTACAATAATTGCATCTGAAGCGGTGGCTAATAAAACATCACTTTCTGTGATGGCTCCAACTCCTTTATGTAAAATATTTACTTGAATTTCTTCGGTAGATAATTTCTGGAAAGAATCTGTCAATGCTTCTACAGAACCATCTACATCTCCTTTTAGGATAATGTTCAACTCTTTAAAGTCTCCCAATGCAATTCTACGTCCAATTTCATCCAACGTTAATGTTTTTTGAGTTCGAACAGATTGCTCACGTTGTAATTGAGAACGTTTTGAAGCAATTTGTTTTGCTTCACGTTCGTCATCAAATACATTGAATTTATCTCCTGCTTGTGGCGCTCCATCCAATCCTAAGATAGATACTGGCGTTGAAGGCCCTACTTCTTTCAAGTTATTTCCTTTATCATCAAACATGGCTCTTACTTTTCCACTGTGTTTACCAGCTAATAAGTAATCTCCAATTTTTAGGGTTCCTGCTTGTACTAAGATCGTAGAAACATATCCTCTACCTTTATCTAGTAACGCTTCCACTACGGCACCAACTGCATTTTTATTTGGGTTTGCTTTTAATTCTAAAACCTCAGCTTCTAATAAAACTTTCTCCAACAATTCTGGAACTCCTTCTCCAGTTTTTGCCGAAATATCTTGCGATTGAATGCTACCTCCCCAATCTTCAACTAATAAATTCATAGCTGCTAATTGCGTTTTTACATTGTCTGGATTGGCATTGGGCTTGTCAATCTTATTTATTGCAAAAATAATTGGGACTCCTGCTGCTTGTGCATGGGAAATTGCTTCTTTTGTTTGCGGCATAATATCATCGTCTGCTGCAGCTACAATAATTACTAAATCGGTTACCTGTGCACCACGCGCTCTCATTGCTGTAAACGCCTCGTGACCTGGTGTATCTAAAAATGCAATTTGTTGTTCGCCAACGGTTACAGAATACGCTCCGATATGTTGTGTTATTCCTCCGCTTTCAACTTCAATTACATTTGCTTTTCTTATATAATCTAACAAAGAAGTCTTCCCATGATCCACATGTCCCATCACCGTAATAATTGGCGCACGTGTAATAAGATCTTCTGGTTTGTCTTGAACTTCTTCAATCGCTTCTTCTACTTCAGCTCCTATAAATTCTACCGTATAGTTAAATTCTTCTGCAACAATCACCAAAGTTTCTGCATCTAAACGCTGATTCATGGTCACCATCATTCCTAGCATCATACAAGAAGAAATAATATTTGTTACTGGAACATCCATCATAATAGCAACTTCACTTACAGTAACAAATTCTGTTACTTTTAGGATTTTGTTATCTAATGTCTGTGCTTCTAGTTCTGCTTCTGTATGCTCTCTTCGTGCTTCTCTTTTATTTCTACGGTATTTCGCTCCTTTTCCTTTGCTAGATTTTCCTTGAAGTTTCTCCAAGGTATCTCTAACCTGTTTCTGAATTTCTGCTTCTGTAGGTTCTTCTTTTTTAACGGGAGTTTGATTTCCTCTACCTCTGTTAAAAGGTGGTTTTCCACTTCCGCTTCTTGCTTGGGGTCTTCCGACTCCACCACCACCACTTCTAGAAGGTGTTCCAGAACCGGTTGTTGGCTTGTTAATTCGCTTTCGCTTCTTTCGAGTATCGTTTGTGTTTGCAGACTTTACTTCTGGTTTTTTCTTTTGCGGTTTTTCGAATTGTTTTAAGTCAATCGTTTTTCCTGTAATCTTAGGTCCGTCTAACTTTTTATATTGGGTAACCAATGCTTCTGCATTTTCTGAGGTTACTTCTTCTCCTTTTTCTTCTACTACTTTTTGTTTGGCAACAATTGGTGTTGCTTCTTTTTCAACAGCAGTCATTTTCTTGGAAACTTCTTTTGCTGCTGCTTTTGGCTTTTCTTCGTTAGATGTTTCTGGGACAACTTTAGATGCCTCTTTTGAGGGAGCTGCAACAGGTACAACTACATTTTCTGTTTCTTCAACAGGGGTAGGCGCTTCTTTTACTGCTTCTGGCTGTTTTTTACCAGATGGATTCGTGACATCTATTTTACCAACAGTCTTGAATGCTAATTTTTCGGCTTTGGCTTTTAAAACAACTTCTTCTTTCTTTTCTTCTTCTACTCTTTTCTTTTCTAATTTAGCTTCATGTTCCAAACGAATCGCTTCTTTCTCTTTCCGTTTTTCTTCACCAACTTCCTTAGATGCTGCTTTTTTGCTTGCGTCAGTTTGAAAACCATCAAGTAAAACTTGATATACGTCTCCAGATATTTTAGCAGTAGGTCTAGCATCAACGTCGTGTCCGTTTTTTCCTAGAAATTCTACAGCTCTATCTAGAGAAATATTTAATTCTCTTAAAACTTTATTAAGCCTCATTGTTTTGCCTTCAGACATATAGTATATTTTAGCCTTTAATTCTGTAAAAATAAACTTTTTACTTTAATTCTTTTTCGTGTTGCTTATTCTTCGAATTCTTCTTTCAAAATTCTTTGAACATCAACAATTGTTTCTTCTTCTAAATCCGTTCTTTTTACCAATTCTGCAACACCTGCATCTAAAACGCCTCTTGCAGTATCTAAACCAATTTTCTTGAATTCAACAATGATCCAATCTTCAATTTCATCAGTAAATTCAGTCAACTCAACATCTTCTTCTTCTAATCCTTCTCTTTGAACGTCTATTTCGTAACCTGTTAATTCACTTGCCAAACGGATATTTACGCCACCTCTACCAATTGCTTTCGAAACTTCTTCTGGTTTTAATAGTACGCTTACACGTCCTTTTTTACCGTTGCGTTCTTCTTCATACATTTCAATTTCCATCGAAGTCACTTTTGCAGGACTTAAGGCTCTTGAAATAAACAACTGTTCATTTTTTGTGTAGTTGATAACGTCGATATTTTCGTTTCCTAACTCACGAACAATTCCATGAATTCTAGATCCTTTTACACCAACACAAGCTCCAACGGGGTCGATTCTATCATCATAGGAATCAACTGCCACTTTTGCTTTCTCTCCAGGAATCCTAGCCACGCGTTCTACTGTAATTAAACCGTCAAAAACTTCTGGAATTTCTTGCTCAAATAATTTGTTCAAAAATTCTGGTGATGTTCTTGATAAAATGATTGCTGGCTTGTTTCCTCTTAATTCTACCGACTTGATCACCCCTCTTACGGAATCTCCTTTTCTAAAAAAGTCGGAACGTATTTGTTCACTTTTCGGTAAAACTATTTCGTTTCCTTCATCGTCCAACAAGATAATCGCATTGTGACGAATGTGGTGCACTTCTGCACTGTACAAGTCGCCTTCTAGATCTTTAAACTGTTTGAAGATATTTGTACTATCGTGTTCAAATATTTTAGAAATTAAGTTCTGGCGCAGTGCCAAGATTGCTCTTCTTCCTAAATCAATTAGCTTCACTTCTTCAGACACGTCTTCACCGATTTCAAAATCTGGCTCAATCAATCTGGCTTCTGACAATTCTATTTCTTCATTATCATCTTCAGAAAAACCATCTGCAACTACCACTCTATTTCTCCAAATTTCTAAATCTCCTTTGTCTGGATTGATGATAATATCAAAATTATCATCAGAACCAAATTTTCTTTTTAAGGCAGCTCTAAAAACTTCTTCTAAAATAGACATTAGGGTAACCCTGTCTATGCTTTTGTTATCTTTAAATTCTGAAAACGAATCAATTAATGCTATATTTTCCATTACGTTTTTTACTTAAAATAAAATCTTCACTTTTGCTTCTTTAATCTCTGTATATAAAAGAGTTGCTGTTTTCTCTACAGTAACTTTTCCTTTACCTATTGGCTTAGGTTCTCTTGCTTTCCACTTCAAAACAATCGCATCGTCTGTCGCTTCGGCTAAAGTTCCTTCAAAATTCTCATCTGCAGTTGTTACCTTTAATATCCTATTGATATTTTTAACATACTGTCTTTTTACTTTTATTGGATGAGCTATATCGGGTGTAGAAACCTCTAAAGAAAAATCGTATACTTCTCTGTCGATATTATTTTCTATGTTTCTACTTATCCGAATACACTCACTCAAGGCAACTCCTTGATCACCATCAATAACAATTTGAATTCTATTATTTGTTGATATTTCAAAACTTATTAAATACAAAGATTCATTGACTGCCAGTGCATCTTCTAATAAATCTTTTACCTTTTCGTTCATCTTAAAATATAAAAATAGGGGACTTTTAGTCCCCTTCATTTTCTCAATTGTACTGATTTCGGTGCAAATATACTACAATGTTTGTGAATTAGCAAAAAGAGTTCAAGTCAATTATTTTTTGTAACTTTAAATACCCGAAGTTCACACCTAAATTCTTCTCTTATGAAAAAAATTTTAGTTCCTATTGACTTTTCCAAACAATCCGAATTTGCCTCCAAAATCGCAAATAAAATTGCTAAAGAATCTGAAAGTATCATCTACTTACTCCACCTCATCGAATTACCTTCTGGGGTTATTGATATGACTGCAGGAAGTCGGTTTAGCATCCCAGAAAGCATTTTGTACCTCAGAAAAACAAAAGAAAAGATCGTGCGTTTTAAAGAGCGTATTTTTTCTAAAGACATCGAGGTCGAACACATCATTAAACTTCAAGCACCAAATGAAGGAATTATAAAATATGGAGAAAAACTTGATGTAGATTTAATAGTCATGGGTTCTAAAGGACATTCTGAGTTTGAAGAAATACTAATTGGCTCGAATACAGAAAAAGTGGTAAGAACTTCAAAAATACCGGTACTTGTAGTCAAAAAAGATGCTGAAAAATTTAAACTCAAGGATTTAGTGTTTGCATCAAATTTTAATAAAGAGAACCGTCTCGCTTTTGAAAAATTTTTAGCTTTTGCGCATCTGTTTAAAAGTAAAATTCATTTACTAAAAATAAATACACCCCATAAATTTGAAAGCACCTTCGCAGCAGAGACGAAAATCAAGGACTTTATTCATGGTTGTAAATTACCAAAACACTCAATTACTGTTTACTGCGATGTTTCTATTGAAATGGGAATTTTAAATTTTTCAAGAAATAAAAACGCAGACATCATCGCATTAACAACACATGGAAGAAGTGGTTTGTCGCATTTGTTTAATGGAAGTGTCGCCAAAAATCTTTCTAAATCTGCTTTAAAACCCATGTTGACTTTTAAAATTTAACCCTTTCAAAACTCCTTTTAAAATAAAAAAGCTTCAAATTTAAAAATTTGAAGCTTTTTGTTGGCCTACAAGGACTCGAACCTTGAATGTCGGTACCAAAAACCGGTGTGTTACCAATTACACCATAGGCCAATGCGATAATGCGGGTGCAAATTTAAACCAAAGTTTCAATCCTACAAGCATTTTTTAAAAAAAAAATTCTTTAACAAATTTTTATGCTATTTTCTTTACGGTAAAAAGGAAGAATTGAGATTTTATTCGTAATAATTACTAAATTCGCCACAGACTATTACAAAAATATATGACAGCAGTAAACTTCAAAAAGTGGGATCTTATTTTAGGATGGGTAATCTTTGCAATTGCACTAATTACCTATTCATTAACCATTGAACCCACCGTAAGTTCCTGGGATGTTGGAGAATATATCTCTACAGCAATTAAACTAGAAGTAGGCCATCCACCTGGAGCGCCTCTTTTCCAGATGTTAGGTGCCTTTTTTGCAATGTTTACTACCGAAGTAACTGAAATTGCTAAAATGGTCAACTTTATGTCTGCGCTCGCGAGCGCATTTACCATTCTCTTTATGTTTTGGACCATTTCTAACTTGGGTAAAAAGTTAGCATTAAAATCAGGCGCACTCTCAGACGGGAAATACATCGCAATTTTAGGAAGTAGTGCCGTTGGATCTCTGGCATACACATTTTCTGACAGTTTTTGGTTTAGTGCCGTTGAGGGTGAAGTGTATGCAATGTCGTCTTTTTTAATGGCCCTACTGTTCTGGCTGGGTCTCAAGTGGGAGAGTGAAATGCAAACTCCGAGAGGTAATAAGTGGCTGGTATTAATTAGTTTTGTTGTTGGTTTGTCCTTTGGCGTTCACATTCTTTCCTTATTGGTGATTCCATCCATAGTAATGTTGTATTTCTTTAAAACTTTCAAAGATATCAATCTTAAAACTACCACAATTGCCACGGTAATCTCAGTAGTTGTTTTAATGTTTGTTTTTAAATTTTTATTCCCTTTTACCTTACAATTCTTTAGTTCCTCAGAATTGTTTTTTATCAATTCTATTGGCATGCCCTACAACTCCGGAACCATCATCGCAGGAATTGTATTGATTGTTCTGTTTTACGTTGGATTAAACTGGACGCGTAAAAAAGACAAAGTAGCAGCAAACACGCTTATTTTGTCCTTACTATTTATCATGATTGGTTTTTCTTCTTGGATTATGTTGCCTATTAGAGCCAATGCAAATACCACGATTAACGAAAACAATCCATCGAGTGCACGCGAGCTATTGGCCTACTACAATCGAGAGCAATATGGAGATGCCAATGTTTTTTATGACACCTATTATTCGAATTCATATGATAGAGAAATAAGTGCGAGTACCCCAAGAAAAGATGATAAGCCTAAGTATGAAAAGAAAAATGGAAAATACATCATTGTTAATAAATACAAAAATGTATTGCAAAACTATTCAGACAAGCACAAAGGCTTCATCCCACGAATGGTAGACCCTACACCAAGTGTTATTGAACGTTACAAAGCCATTGCTGGCATTCCGCAAGAAAGTAAAAGAAGACCCACTTTTGGTGAAAACTTAAAATTTATGGTCAACTATCAATTTGGCTATATGTATGGTCGCTATTTTATGTGGAACTTTGTTGGAAGACAAAACGACATTCAAGGAAACTTAGATATTAATAATGGAAACTGGTTGAGCGGAATTGATTTTATTGACGAAGCAAGAATCGGTTCGCAACAAAAACTCCCTTCCTATGTGTTAGAAAATAAAGGAAGAAATACCTATTATTTCTTGCCGTTCCTCTTAGGATTGATGGGCTTATTTTATCAAATAAAATGGGACAAGGAAAACTTTTTTACATTGCTCCTCTTCTTTGCTTTCACTGGATTGGCCATTATTTTTTACACCAACCCAAAACCCTTTGAACCTCGAGAAAGAGATTATGCCGTCGTTGGAAGTTTTTACATTTTTGCCATTTGGATTGGCTTTGGGGTTTTAGCGCTGTACGAAGCATTCAAAAAGTATGGGAATAAAAAGGCGATTGCAGTTGCAATTTCCACACTATCCTTAGTTGCCGTTCCTGTATTAATGGGAGCACAAAACTGGGATGACCACGACCGATCCAATCGCTATACAGCTCATTTAAATGCACAAGCCTATTTAGAGTCCTGTGACCCCAACGCCATTATGTTTACCATTGGAGACAATGACACCTTTCCCCTTTGGTACCTGCAAGAAGTAGAAGGCATTCGAACGGATGTTAAATTGATCAACACCAGTCTTTTTGCAACCGATTGGTATATCGATCAAATGAAGCGTGCAACTTATGATGCGCCTCCAATTCCTTCCCAATTAACGCATGACCTCTACAAATTTGGAAGTTTAGACGTTGCCTATTACTTTGATGAATTAAGAGCCATCCCAAAAGATGCGACCATTACAATTCAAAAATTTATGCGTTGGATTGAAAGTCAAGATTCCCGAACGTTTTATGATTTGGATGGAGATGAAGTTCCAGAAAAGATATTGCCTGCAAACAACATTCGAATCCCGGTTAACAAAGAAAACGTCCTCAAATCGGGTATTGTAAAAGCAAAAGACGCTGATAAAATTGTAGACTACATCGACATTAAAATTGATCGTGGAATTACCAAAAACAGGATTCTAATGCTCGATATTTTAGCCAACAACGATTGGAAACAACCGCTCTATTTCACTGGAGGCTCTAATGCTGATGAAGAATACATTTGGTTGAAAGATTACCTTCAATTGGATGGTTTGGGCTACAAATTGGTACCGATAAAAACACCTATTGGAAAGAAAAGTTTGTTTGACATGGGTCGTATCGATCCTGAGAAAATGTACAGCAATGTACAAAAGTGGAATTGGCGAAGTATTAACGATGGAAAAATCTATTTGGACGAACAAAGCAAGCGAAATGCAATCTCTATGCGAAACAGCTTAATGCGCTTATCAACCGCTTTTGCAGTCGAAGGCGACACCCTAAAGGCCATAGAAATCCTAGATTTATCGCTAGACAAAATGCCGATCAAAGATTTTGATCACTATAGCTTGTCGTTAGACTATCCAGAAATGTATTACAGATTAGGAGCGGTCGAAAAAGCAAGAAAGACTGCCGAAACCTTAATTGGACTCTTTCGTGAAAAATTAATTTGGCACAGTACCTTTACAAAAGAAGAATTTGATTTGGTTTTTGAGGATTTCGATTTAACGTTTCGCTATTTATACAGGGGTGTGTTAGAACAAGTACAAGACAACGAAATAGATTATACCTACTTTAAAAAACTACAGGACGAATTCAATGGCACTCTAGAATTGTTTCAACATATTATACCAAACCAAGAAGCAGCTCCAGAAGAGTTAGAGCTTTTACAGGAATAGCGAACACTGCATCTAAAACTACACCTCTCTAGGAAGCATCGTTGCTCAAAATATAGGGGTGTTTTTTATAGAGAAAAATACGCTATCAAAAAAAGAGCAGACTATAAAATCCCAAAAAAAAGATTTTGTGAATTTAGACGAACTGTTGCACCATACCAATCAAGGTATTGGCATCTTGCTCTCCTGTTTGGCGCCATTTCATTTCGCCATTTTTATAAATCATGAATGTAGGATTGCCTTTCACTCGCAAAGCTTCTGCAAGGGGTTCATTCTTTTTAATGTCAATTTTAATCACTTTGGCACTGTCACCTAAAGCAGCAGCAACGTCGCGTAATGTTTCGACACCATTATCGATGTCATCCCAATCGAAATAGAAATCGATTAGAACAGGTTTTTCAACACTTATTAACTCACCAAATTTTGTCATTCTACAAAGTATTTATGGGGTAGTAATATTTTAATTACTAAACAATAATTTACAAAGATACAAAAATCTAATTGAATCGACTGATTATCAACCTTTCCTCAAAGTAATGACGGTAATTTCTGGCCAAATTCCAACACGTCCTGGAAAGGCATGATAGCCGAAACCACGATTAACATTAATGTATCTCCCGGCCTCTTCATACAAGCCAGCCCATTGTTTGTAAACATATTTTGAAGGACTCCATTTGATCCATCCCGGAATTTCAATGCCCATTTGCAAACCGTGTGTATGTCCACTTAAGGTCAAATGATAATTGAAAGGATCTTGTTTCACTTTGTACTCCCAATGGCTTGGGTCATGAGACATTAAAATCTTAAAATCTTCCTTTTTAACATCTTTGGATGCTTTCTCAAGGTCGCCTGCTTGGTTGAATCCTTTCCCCCAATTCTCAACTCCCAAAAGGGCGATTTTTTGTCCATCTTTCTCCAAATAACGGTGTTCATCCAACAATAAATCAAAGCCTATTTTTTGATGAATATCTTTTACATCTTGAAAATTCTTTACTTTTTCTGCTGGATTTTTCCAATCCATATAATCGCCATAATCATGATTCCCAAGGATAGAAAATTTTCCAGATTTGGCCTCTAATTTGTCAAAGACATCAATCCAATTGTCCATTTCATCGGCCTTATTATTTACAATATCTCCAGTAAATAACATCATGTCCGATTGTTGTTGATTGATTAAATCTACTCCATATTGTATTTTTTCTTTGTTGGTAAAACTTCCTGAGTGAATGTCCGAAATTTGCGTAATGGTAAAACCGTCAAACGCCGCGGGTAAATCTGGAAATATTAAATTATATTTAATAACCTTATAGTTGTACTTCCCTTGAATGATTCCATAAATAAAAGAAGCAAAAGGAAGGGCCGCCAAACCTAAAGCAATTTGAGAAATAAATTTTCTTCTGTTTGCAATGGGTTGGGTTTCTCCTGAGGATAGTGCTGAAAAGAGTTTTAAAAACAATCGATAAATATCTTCTCCAAACAAAACAATTAAAATGACAATTTTTGGCAATAAAACTGTTAGCATGAGGCCCATTGCCATTTGAAACTGGGGCGTTTGCCCTTGAGTTCGGTCATAGGTAAGTGCTATATATAAAAAGTTGAAATAGACTGCAAGGCTTACAAAAACCCAAGAATAGCGAAAAATTTTACTTTTTGAAACTGTTTTCAGCGCCTGAAATGCATACAATTCCAGAAGCACTACAACCAACAACAAGACAATCATTCCAATCCATCGCATACAAATACTGTTTTTTATAAAATTCAACAAATATAGCGTTTAAACTCAAATGAATTTGAACATCCTGTGAAAGTTTTGTAGCTTTACTGCTGTGACTATTTTTATGGATAAAAATCGTTTTATCTGTCTTCAATGTCACAGCCATAAATAGCCAAAAAAAATCCAATGTCAGATCAAAAAAGAGTTTTTTTAGTAGATGCTTTTGCACTAATTTTTAGAGGATATTATGCGTTTATAAAAAACCCGCGAATCAATTCCAAAGGATTGGATACTTCTGCTATTATGGGTTTTATGAATTCTCTTTTAGACGTTATCAAACGCGAAAGACCGGATCATTTGGCGGTTTGTTTTGACAAAGGAGGCAGTGTAGACCGTGTAGAAATGTTTGAAGCCTATAAAGCCAATAGAGATGAAACTCCTGAAGCCATTAAAATTGCGGTTCCTTACATTCAAGAAATTCTAAAAGCCATGCACATTCCAATTATGGTGAAAGAGGGCTTTGAAGCAGATGATGTTATTGGTACCCTCTCAAAGCAAGCAGAAAAAGAAGGGTTTAAAACCTATATGGTTACACCCGATAAGGATTTTGCACAATTGGTCTCTGAAAATATTTTTATGTACAAGCCACGTTTTGGAGGTGGATATGATGTGTGGGGAGTTCCAGAAGTACAAGAGAAATTTGGCGTAGAAACTCCTGAACAAGTGATTGATTTCCTAGGAATGATGGGCGATTCTGCAGACAACATTCCAGGACTACCTGGTGTTGGGGAAAAAACAGCAAAAAAGTTTTTGGCAACCTATGGTTCGATGGAGAATTTACTTGACAACACCCATGAACTCAAAGGAAAACTAAAAGAAAAAATAGAAGCTGCCAAAGAATTAGGATTGCTTTCAAAAAAATTGGCCACCATTATGCTAGACGTTCCAGTCAGTTTCCATGCCAAAGATTTTGAATTGGATCAACCCGATTTAGAAAAAGTAACCACTCTTTTCAACGAGTTGGAGTTTCGAAATTTACTCGTAAACTTTACACGAACTTTCGCAGAAAAAACATCGGATCCCGATGTGAAAGCTGACGCCGAAAAACCAAAAGCAGCTAAAAAAACAGTTCCATCATCCACTGATGGCCAATTTGATTTGTTTGCTGCACCGGGCAGTGGAAGTGTTTCTGAAGAAGAAGTAGCCGCTGGTTTTAAAACCATTGAAAACACCAATCATTTTTACCAACATATTGATTCTCCTTTGTCCAGAAAATTATTATTGAAGAAATTACTGCAACAAAAAGCGGTTTGTTTTGATACGGAAACGACGGGCTTAAAAGCGCTTGAAGTAGAATTGATTGGCATTGCTTTTTCTTATGAAATTGGAAAAGGATATTATGTTTCCTGTCCAGAAGACCAAAAAGAAACAGAGGCCATTTTAGACGAATTTCGTCCTTTTTTTGAGGCTGACCACATTGAAAAAATTGGGCACAATTTAAAATACGACCTCAAAGTATTGTCCAACTACAACCTGACTGTAAAAGGAAAGTTGTTTGATACCATGATTGCCCATTACCTCATCAATCCCGATATGCGCCACAATATGGACATGCTTGCTGAAACGTACTTAAACTACCAACCCGTTTCCATTACAGCATTGATTGGGAAAAAAGGAAAAAATCAATTGTCGATGCGCGAAGTACCGCTGGCAGACCAGACCGAATATGCGGTGGAAGACGCAGACATTACCTTGCAATTGAAAGAACATTTCACCAAAGAATTGGAGAGTGGCAACGTAGCTGCACTTTTTAACGATGTAGAGCTTCCGTTGGTTTCTGTACTCACGGCCATGGAAATTGAAGGGATCAACATCAACGTAGCTTTCTTAAAAGAATTATCGAACAGCTTAACGGCAGATATTGAACGACTGGAGAAAGGGATTTATGAGCAAGCAGGTGAAGAATTTAACATTGCATCGCCAAAACAATTGGGGATTGTATTGTTTGAAAACATGCAATTGGTTGCCAAACCAAAAAAGACAAAAACGGGACAATATTCTACCGCTGAAGACGTGCTTTCTTTCTTGGCCAAAGACCATCAAATTATTAGAGACATTCAAGAATACCGCCAATATAAAAAATTACAAAGTACCTATGTAGATGCTTTGCCCAATGAGGTGAATCCTAAAACAGGAAGAATTCACACTCAATACATGCAGGCGGTAGCAGCTACGGGTAGATTGAGCTCGAACAATCCGAATTTACAGAACATCCCCATCCGAACCAAACGCGGACAAGAGGTGCGAAAATCATTTGTCCCTAGAGATGAAAACCATGTACTGCTTGCTGCCGATTATTCTCAAATTGAATTGCGGATTATTGCGGCGTTAAGTGAGGAGGAAACGATGATGAATGCTTTTAAAAACGGAGAAGACATTCATGCTTCTACTGCTGCAAAAGTATTTGATGTTCCGCTTGCGGAAGTAACCCGAGAACAACGTAGCAATGCAAAAACTGTTAATTTTGGAATTGTCTATGGGGTATCTGCTTTTGGATTGAGCAATCAGACCGATTTAAGCCGAAGTGAGGCCAAAGAACTTATTGACACCTATTATGAAACCTATCCAAAATTAAAAGCCTATATGGCAGCTCAGGTAGATTTTGCACGTGCACACGGGTATGTAGAAACGGTTTTGAAAAGACGTCGCTATTTAAAAGACATCAATTCGCAAAATGCCATGGTGAGAAATGGTGCGGAAAGAAATGCCGTGAATGCACCGATACAGGGGTCTGCTGCCGACATTATCAAATTGGCAATGATCAACATTCACAAGCGCTTTGAAAAAGAAAATTTCAAATCGAAAATGTTGTTACAAGTGCATGATGAATTGGTTTTTGACGCACACAAAGAGGAGCTAGACATCATTCGCCCGATTATCAAATATGAAATGGAAAATGCCTTTTCAATGAGCGTTCCATTGGATGTGGAAGTGGGCACTGGACTCAACTGGCTAGAAGCGCATTAATGGCTTAGAAAATGGAATTAGATTATATCGAAAACGTAAATGGATTGGAGGAGCATGTTGTTCGACTGTACAACTTCAACATGGCGGAAGCCATTCATTTTAGAGCACTTCTTATAGAATTCATTATCGAGAAGCAACAACCATTGGATTTGTCTCAAGTCGCTTTTATAAAACCTCGCAATTGCAATTTAATTTTAGGCCTTAGGCATAAACCCTACAGAGCAAGCAATTGGATACTCTCCGAATCCAACAAAAAACACCGTCACTTTTAACAATACCGAAAAGGTTCTTTTCGAACTCTTTTCACCACTGGGACAAAGCCTATTAAAAAATGAACTTACCCCAGAGAACAATCAAATAGATGTGTCAGCTTTTCCAACAGGGATTTATTACTTAAGAATTAAAAACAAAACAATAAAACTCATAAAAGTGGATTAATTGTTGCAAAAACGTTCTTATAAATAGGATTTAAATACCGCGAATTAATGTATATTTCGCGCAGATTTTAATGTGAAATTATGGAAGGAAATTCAATAAAAAATTATCTAGAAACGCTCATAGAAAATATACCAACAGCCTGGTTAGATTTAACAACTCACCGCCTTGATATTTATAATGAATCGTTGGCAAAAGCTGAATTTTTAGAGCAGTTTGAAGTATTATTTAACACAAAAAACTCAGATACAAAAGCACTTCAAAAATTACCAACAGCTTATGATTATATTCGGTTGGGACATCCTTTGTCTTGTCTACTTGAATGGAGTATTGCCAAATTGAACACCCTAAAATCAGAAAATGTCATTAGTTTTTCGTCACAAACAATGCCTATTTTGGCAATTCTAAGAACCAATGCATTCGCAGATAAAAAAACTCAAATTCTATATTCAGGGACACCCCCCTCCTTTTTAGATACCGATGTTCTAACGCGGGTATATGGCTATCAATTTGAATTAAAGCAGTTGGAGAGTAGCACTGCCATTCCTCCTTTTGATGGAAGTACAGTTTTCATTGCAGCACAACAAGAACTTTCTCTTTTTGAATTTCATAAAAACTGTGATTTTGTCATTCATAATTATGGGGAACTCGGAAGTATTTTGGCTATAAATGGAGCTCACAATGAAGCATCTATTTCAGCCATACAGCACGTTCGGAGAAGAGAAACCATTGCCATGACACCTGCCCATTCACTTACAGCTTTAAAACGTATCGTAGGACAAGCAGATTTAGATACTGAAACAACAGATTGCAAAGCCAACAAAACACTGGTTTTAGATGCGATTCAAAAAATTACTGGAACAAGCACCACACCTTTAGTAGGGTCTAGTGGGCTCTCGATTCAATATGCAATTATGATGGGATTGGTGCACGATGCATTGGATACACATCCTGGAAAGCCAATTAAAATTGTGGTGCCTCCCAACTGCTATGGAGGTACCAATGACCAAGCAAGGCGCGTTGCTGCCTGTCTAAAAAACGTGGAGGTCGTGGATTTACTCGTAGATGGTGAAAATGACATGGTGCAAAGCATTGAACATGTTTTAGAAGCAATTGCAACAGAAGATGCAGTAACGTTTATCATTGCAGAAATTCCAACAAACCCTCGCGTAGAAGTTCCAGATTTACTAAAATTGAAAGCTGTTTTAAGCGCAACACGCAATACAGAAAGTGGTATGAAGGCCATAGATCCCGTTTTTATTTTAGACCAAACATTCTGTCCCAATGTGCGCTTTCTTGGTAAAGATGAAATCCTTTCCTCAGTGCGAACAATTTCATATGTTAGTGGATCAAAGTTTCCAAGTGGTGGAAAATGTACGGCTGGATATTGTGTGGGAAATCACAAGACCAATGCATTGATGAAAAAAATAGCACTGCATTTGGAAATCTGCGACAACCAAGCCACAGCACTTCAAATGAAGCGCTTAGCAAAGCAATTGCCTTCTATGAATCAAAGAATTAAAGCCGCCTATCTGAATACACGTGCTTTTGTATCTTACATTCAAGAAACATTTCCCGAAGCAAAAATTAATTTTGTTTCTGAAGCCTTGGCAAACCAAGGATTTACCCCATCTGTTTTTTCATTAGACCTCCCAACTAAAGGAGCGACAGCAGAAAAAAGAGAGGAGTACAAACGAAGGTTGAACCATCAACTAATCCAGTTAATGATTACTGAAATTCCAAATGAAAGCAAGTATTGTGTGAGTTACGGTCAGTTAAACGGAGTGTATTGGACCATTCCTGCCACCTCAACACAGGGAACTACCAAAGAAGGTGACAAAGATTATATTGCACGGGTAGCACTATCTCCAAACATGGATTTGGAACTGCATAAAAAAATATTTTCAGCATTTGTTGCAACCATTTCATAAAAGAAAAAACGATTCATTGAAGCAGTTCCAACTTTTTAAAACAGCCATTTCAAAAATTGAACTTCCAGAAAAGTTCACATTTCCATTTTACTACACCCCGCATGTACTTGTAGAAATTGCAACAAAAGAGATACAAGCCTACTTGGCGACTCAAACAGACTTTACCCATAATTTTGGGCTCGATTCAAACGCTACAGAAAATGCCATCGGTAAAATGTTTGGGGTTTTGGTGGTGAAAAACAACGCGAATCAACTGGGCTATCTAGTGGCTTTTTCTGGAAAATTAGCGGATGAAAGTTGTCCTGAAATATTTGTTCCTCCCGTTTTTGACTTGAGAACGAAGCACAGTTTTTATAAAAAAGGAGAAGAACAAATCAATATTATTAATGCAAAGTTAACGGCATTAAAAAGTGATGAAACCTATCTTTTTGTAAAGAGAGTTGTGAAAAGAGCTTCCAAAAAAATTGAGGATGATTTAGCACTTCAGCGAAAAAAAATGGCGATTTCTAAAAAAGAACGAAAACTTCGCAAAAAAGAGGCTCGGAAAAACTTGACAAACGATGCCTTCGAAAAATTGTCTCAAAAATTAGAACAAGAAAGTTTTAACGATCAGTTTTTCTACAAAGAACTGGTTGCCTATTATATTCAAAAAGAAGAAAAAAATCGCAGCGAACTCACTACTTTTGAGGAGCAAATAGCCGCCTTAAAGAAAGCAAGAAAAGAAGCCTCTGCATTGCTGCAAAAAACACTTTTTGAGAAGTTTGACTTTTTAAATCAAAAAAAAGAAACAAAAACACTTCTTGATATCTTTAGCAATCCAACGATAAAACCTCCAGCAGGTGCCGGAGAATGTGCGGCTCCTAAACTACTGCAATTTGCATTTAAAAATGATTTAACGCCTCTTTGTATGGGGGAATTTTGGTGGGGAATTTCTCCAAATTCGGCCATTAGAAAACATAAAAATTTCTATCCGGCTTGTCAAGGGCGATGCAAACCTATTTTGAATCATATGCTGGATGGAATTGCCATGGACGAAAATTTGCTAATTAAAGAAATTTCGAATGACAAAACCCTAGAAACCATCTACGAAGATGATGTGCTCTTGGTGATTCACAAACCGGCAGAATTTTTATCGGTACCGGGCAAAGAAATTACAGATGCTGTATCTACTCGGATCAAAGAAAAGTACCCCAATGCTACAGGGCCTTTAATTGTACACAGACTCGACATGTCTACTTCGGGTATTTTACTACTTACCAAAACAAAAGAAGCAAATAAACATTTACAAAATCAGTTTATAAAAAGAAGCATTCAAAAAAGATATGTCGCGCTGTTGGATGGAAATTTAACTGAAGACAAAGGAAAAATAACGCTTCCTTTACGGGTCGATTTAGATGACAGACCCAAGCAATTGGTTTGTTTTGAACATGGGAAAAATGCAGAAACACGTTGGGAAGTGATCCGAAGAGAAAAAGGCAAGACGCGTGTTTATTTTTACCCAATTACAGGAAGAACGCACCAATTAAGAGTTCATGCTGCCCATAAAAATGGTTTAAACGCTCCTATTGTTGGCGATGATTTGTATGGAAAAAAACAAGATCGATTGCATTTACATGCTGAATTTATTGCTTTTACACATCCTGCTACAAATGAAAAAATGAGTTTTAGAGTGGCTCCTTCATTCTAAAAAGAAACTCTATTTATCGAACAAATCGATAGGTTGCTTTGATGACAAAAGTATCTTGAAGTGGGGCGTCAAAAATTTGGTTTTGGAGACTGGATCCTAAAGAGTTTTCTGGATTTCCGGAGTTACTCCCCCCTCTTGCCCATACAAAAAACAATTCAGATCCCGGAATGTATTCCCATCGAACAACCAAGTTTGTTTGTAATTGCGCAAAAGAAAAATTGGGTTTGTTAAAACGGTAATCTTCAAGACCGTTTTGAGTTTCATCTATTGAGTAAATTGCATTGTTCTGGGCATCGAAACCTGCTGTAAGTTGATTTGTATTGTATTCATTCACACGGTCTTCAAAACGAGAAGCAGTGGGTATATTTACATACTTAAAAGCTGCATATCTTCCACGAGCTATAAAAGGTTGCCCATAGAACTGAAAAGAAAAATTTGGGCTTAAACTGTAATTCAATCGTAATGTAGTCGTCCAAGTTTCGTTATCTATTTCTCCTAATACGTATCTTTTTTCAGCATCAAAATCTACCGTTGTAACATATTGTGCTTTGTTTATTGTCTTTCTGAATTCAGTATTTAAAGAAATGCTAAAAGCATCAAAGGGCTGGTAATTTGATCGAAACACATAGCGATTGCTTTTGGAAACTTCTTGTTGACTTTGGGATTGAACATAACCGAGTCGGAAACTAAATTTCTGGGTTTCATCGGAACCCAAAAAGGTGTATAGGAAATAATTATTGGGCGAATGCCAGCGTGGCCCCCCTCTTAAAAAAGAGTTTTCGTAAACATTCGAATTGGTCCCAAATCCAATATTGGTATCCCAATTGTTTAGCCAATTGAACCGTCCTCTGAACTCCGTACTCAATTTGTTTAAGTTCCCTCCAAAATCATAAGCGGTATTCTGTTCAAGGCGAAGTTCAATATTCCGATATATTTTTGTTGGAACCTGCCATAAATATTGAAGTTCTGCAAATTGAATCATCTCGTCTGTCTGACGTAAAAATCCAATATCATTTAATTCTAATTCTGGGGACCGCCATACAAAACCTCCATTGTATCTCCAATTTCCACCACCTTTCTTTCCAGCTTCAATTCGACCACCTGTCCCCGTTAAAGAGGTTCTGTTTGGATCTAAATTTACATGGGTTGCATCAATTCTTTGAAAGGAACGAGCAATGGATTGTTGGGTTTCTAAGATGGCTGTTTTACTTCCTTGTACATGACTTAGAAGGGTATTTCCTTCCAAATAGTAGTCCCTGTTGTTCCAGTTGTGCTGAAAATCAATTCCTGCAGTATAGGCTGCTTTGTGTAATTCTGAAAAATTGCCTGCCAAATTTCGATTTGTAGCCGTAACAATACCACCAACAAAAGAATTTCTTTTATTAAAATCTTTTTGTGCGCGTCCCACAAAATAGTTGGTTAAGGGTGCTACAATCTCTTTCCTGGTTTCACCATCTACTTGTCTTACCTCTGCAAATTCATTGGCAGTAATACTTTCTAGAACGCCGATAGACCACCCATTTTTTGTTTTTCCTGAAAACTTTGCCGCTCCTAAAATTGTTGAATTAAGCGGTTCTTTTGCAAATTCGCCAGCTGCTAAATTTGCACTTCTATTGGGACTTCCACCTATTCTTCTGCTGTAAAAAAGATTGTCTCTACCATTGGCAAACTTAAAATCGAAAATGTTTTTATTTTCAACAAAAAACGGACGTTGTTCTTCAAAAAATATCTGAAACCCGTCCAAGGCTATGGCGCCTGGATCTGCTTCTACTTGTCCAAAATCTGGATTGACAGTCATATCTAAAGTTAAATCATTGGTGATTCCTATTTTGGCGTCTAGGCCACCGTTTATTTTAAAATCACGACCATCTTTGTAGGGATTACCTGCTTCTGCTTGATAAGTATCATATTGTAAAACAGTAAAGGGCTGAATTTCTAATTGTTTTTGTGATTTTAAGTTGATGAGCCCGTGCAATTCTCCGGATTCGCTAATAAACCCAGCTTGATCATTAGGGATTCTTTGCCAAAGTGAGCGTTCATTCTCTCTGAAAATATTTCGAGAAACATTGAACCCCCAAATTTGTGCACTGTCATTTCCAAAACGTAATTGACTCAATGGGATTTTCATTTCTGCAGTCCATCCTTCCGCATCAATTTTTGCATTTGTATACCAAATAGGATTCCAACTATCGTCCCATTGATTTCCATTTTGGGTTGCAATTTCTTCTCCTTTTACTCCGGCCGCAGTGGTGGTAAATACAAAAGCGGTTCTCTTATCGTGATAACTGTCTATAATTACATTCACTCGATCTCCAGCAAAACCGTCTCTTCGGGTTAATCGTTGTTGAATTAATTCTGGATGATCATCAAAAGCACGAATGGCAACATATAAGAACTGTGCATCATAAAGTACTTTAAATTGTGTTTGAAAAGTTGGTGATGTTCCTTCATCTGGGATTTTTTCTACAAAATCAGAAGCCCAGGTTCCTGCATCCCAACCTGCATCAGAAAGATCTCCATCCACTACGATTGGTGTTTTTAAAAGCTGTGTAGTATAAATTCTTTTTGGAATTGATTCTTGTGCACGCAGCTTTACAAATAGAAACAGTGTGATTATGACAAAGGGGATTCGAAACATCAATTTTTTTTTCAAAAGATTGTAAATGAAGTACAAAAGTAACTTTCTATTTTCACAAATAGATGTTAAATTTTAGTTGTATTGGTAAATAATGGGAAACATAAAAGATAATTCCAATTCACTCTTTGGCAATCAAATAAATAACAGTACATTTGCACTCCTTTTTTAAGGAAAATAAATTATTATTAACAAACAAAAACTAAAAGTGTAATTATGAACACATTAAGTTACAAAACAGTATCAGCAAACAGCGCTACCGTAAACAAGGAGTGGGTTTTAGTTGATGCAGACGGGCAAACGTTGGGTCGTCTAGCTTCTAAAGTAGCAAAGCTAATTAGAGGTAAATACAAACCAAACTTTACTCCTCATGTAGATTGTGGAGACAACGTGGTGATTATCAACGCAGAAAAAATTGTTTTAACTGGAAAGAAATGGACTGAGAAGTCTTACATCCGTCATACGGGATATCCAGGGGGACAAAGATCGTTAACTGCAACAGAAATGTTTGAGAAAGATCCTACAAGATTGATCGAAAAAGCAGTGAAAGGAATGTTGCCTAAAAATATTTTGGGAGCAGCACTTTACAGAAACTTGTATGTATATGCAGGAGGAGAGCACAAACAAGCAGGTCAGGAACCTAAAGCTATTAATCTTAACGATCTTAAATAATGGATACAGTACACAAAATCGGTAGAAGGAAAACAGCAGTAGCTCGTATTTATCTTTCAGAAGGAAAAGGAAATATCACTGTAAACAAAAAAGACTACAAGGACTATTTCACAACAGGAACTTTACAATATAAAGTACAACAACCTTTAATGCTAACAGGAGACTTAGAATCGTATGATATCAAAGTAAATGTTTATGGAGGTGGAGTAACGGGTCAAGCAGAAGCAATTCGTTTGGCAATTACAAGAGCTTTGGTTGCGATCAACGAAGAACACAGATTAGTATTGAAACCAGAAGGTTTACTAACCCGTGATCCTAGAATGGTTGAACGTAAGAAATTTGGTCAGAAGAAAGCACGTAAAAAATTCCAATTCTCGAAACGTTAATCCTTCGACAAGTTCAGGATTATGTTGTTGGGAACTGTTATTATTACACATATTTAATATTAAACAGTTTAGCATCTAAATAAATAAGACTCGAAAGACTACTTATTTATTGATACAAAACAGAACGTAAACACATTTAAAAAAATGGCAAAAGTAAACATTCAAGAATTATTAGAAAATGGAGTACATTTTGGACACTTAACAAGAAAGTGGAATCCAAACATGGCCCCTTATATTTATACAGAACGTAATGGTGTACACATCATTGACTTGTATAAAACTGCTGCAAAAATAGAAGAAAGTGCAGACGCTTTGCAAAAAATCGCAAACTCTGGACGTAAGATTTTATTTGTTGCAACAAAAAAACAAGCAAAAGACATTGTTGCTGAAAAAGCAAAATCGGTAAGCATGCCCTTCATTACAGAAAGATGGCCAGGTGGAATGTTAACCAATTTTGTAACGATTCGTAAAGCTGTTAAGAAAATGGCAACCATCGATAGAATGAAGTTAGATGGTTCTTTTGATGCATTGTCAAAAAGAGAGAAATTACAAATCAATCGTCAGAGAGAGAAATTAGAAAAGAATTTAGGTTCTATTTCAGATATGACTCGTCTTCCAGGTGCTTTATTTGTAGTAGATATTAAGAAAGAGCACATTGCAGTTGCAGAAGCTATGAAATTGAACATCCCAATTTTTGCAATGGTAGATACGAATTCTGATCCTAGATTAGTAGATTTTGTAATTCCAGCAAATGATGATGCTTCAAAATCTATAGAAAGAGTATTAACGCACGTTACGGATGCAATCGCTGAGGGTTTATCTAGCAGAAAAGCTGACAAAGACAAAACGAAAGAAGCTCCAAAAACACCAGCTGCAGCGGAATCGAAAGAAGCTCCAAAAGCAGAAGAAGTAAAGGAAGTAAAAGAGTCAAAAGCTTCAAAAGCGAAAGAAGTAAAAGAGGTAAAAGAAGTAAAAGCTGAAAAGAAAGAAGCTCCAAAAGCGGAAGAAGTAAAAGCAGATACTCCTACGGAAGAAACAAAATAAGTACAACTTTAAAAAATAAGATAACATGGAACCAGTAAAGATTAGTGCTGCTGATGTTAAAAAATTAAGAGAGGCTACAGGAGCTGGAATGATGGACTGTAAAAAGGCATTGTTGGAAGCATCTGGAGATTTCGATCAAGCAATTGATGTTTTACGTAAAAAAGGTCAAAAAATTGCAGCAAAAAGAGCAGATAGAGAATCTACTGAAGGAGTTGCAGTAACAAGAATAAACGCAGACAACACAGTAGGTGTTGCCATCGTTTTAGCTTGTGAGACTGATTTTGTAGGTAAAAATGATTCCTTTGTAGCATTGGGAGGTCAGTTTGCAGACATTGCTTTAAATTACTCAGATAAGGAATCTTTCTTAGCTGCTGATTTTGACGGAATGACGGTAGCAGACAAATTAATTGAACAAACCGGTGTGATTGGTGAAAAATTAGAGATCACTTCTTTCGAAAGATTGGAAGCTTCTTATGTAGGTGCATATACACATATTGGTAAAATTGCTGCATTAGTAGGTTTATCAAATGCTGTTGACAATGCCGCTGTTTTATCAAAAGATGTAGCAATGCAAGTGGCCTCTATGGGAGCTACTTCTTTGTCTTATAAAGATTTTGATCCAGCATTTGTTGCTGCAGAAACGGAAGCAAGAATAGCCGTTATCGAAAAAGATAATATTGAATTGGGTAGATTAGGAAAAACGTTGAAAAACGTTCCTCAATATATTTCAATGTCTCAATTGACGGAAGCGGTAATGGCAGAAGCGGAAGAAGCTGCGAAAGCAGAACTAAAAGCAGAAGGAAAGCCAGCACAAATTTGGGACCGTATCTTACCAGGAAAAATGGAAAGATTCATTTCTGACAACACCACTTTAGACACTGAGCAATGTTTGTTAGATCAAGCATTTATCAAAGACGAAAAGAAAAATGTTGCTGCATACGTTCAAACCTATGGGGATGTAACCGTAAGTGGATTTAAAAGAGTTACACTAGGATAAACTATCCTTTTTAACATACTTCAAAACCTCGCAATGTATTGCGAGGTTTTTTTATTTCAAAAAAAAGAAAATCAAAAAAAAACCGTAATTTCGCATAACTTTCAATAACACTATGCACTACAAAAGAATTCTTTTAAAATTAAGTGGAGAAGCCTTAATGGGCGAACGACAATACGGAATAGATCCAAAACGTCTAGCCGAATACGCTAAAGAAATAAAACAAGTAATCAGCCAAGGCATCGAAGTTGCTATAGTAATAGGCGGTGGAAACATTTTTAGAGGTGTAGCGGGAGCAGCCAACGGCATGGATCGCGTACAAGGAGATCATATGGGTATGCTAGCAACCTGTATCAATGGTCTAGCACTGCAAAGTGCGCTAGAAGATGAAGGCGTCATTACACGTTTGCAAACCGCATTAGAAATTAAAGAAATTGCAGAACCCTATATTAAAAGAAAAGCAATTCGCCATTTAGAAAAAAAGCGCGTAGTTATTTTTGGAGCGGGTACTGGAAACCCTTATTTTACAACAGATACTGCAGCCGTTTTAAGAGCTATTGAAGTAAATGCAGATGCGATCTTAAAAGGAACTCGTGTCGATGGAATTTACAATGTAGATCCAGAAAAAGATGAAAATGCGTTAAAATATGACAGTATTAGCTTTAAAGAAGTCATCGACAAAGGGTTGAAAGTAATGGACATGACCGCTTTTACCTTAAGTGAAGAAAACAAATTACCCATCATCGTTTTTGATATGAATACCAACGGAAATTTACTAAAGTTAATTTCTGGAGAAAACATCGGAACGATCGTCAGCAATTAAAAACATACGCTTTAAAATTTTCCAAAGATGAACGAAGAAATTGAATTTATTTTAGACAGTGCCAAAGAAGGAATGAATAGTGCCCTTGCACACCTAGTGAAAGAATTACGCACCATTAGAGCTGGTAAAGCCACCCCTGCGATGTTAGGGAATGTTAAAGTAAATTATTATGATGCTTTGACACCATTAAGTCAAATTGCAAATGTGAGCACGCCAGATCCACGAACCATTTCAGTTCAACCTTGGGAAAAAAACATGTTGCAAGAAATCGAAAAAGCAATCATGAACGCCAATCTTGGATTCAACCCAATGAATAATGGAGATGTTATTTTAATCAATGTGCCGCCTTTAACAGAGGAAAGAAGACGCGATTTGTCCAAACAAGCAAAAGCAGAAGCAGAACACGCGAAAGTAGGAATTAGAAATGCGCGTAAAGAAGCAAATAACGAAATTAAAAAAATAGACATTGCAGACGATGTAAAAAAAGAGACCGAAGCGCTGATCCAAAAATTAACGGATTCTTTTGTAAAACAAATTGATGAAACCTATGGTGTGAAGGAAAAAGAAATCATGACTGTGTAAGCAAAATTAAGCTGATAATACAAAAGGAGTGTTTCTTAAAACACTCCTTTTTTAGTTTAAAAACACTTCTACAAATTTCGTTACCTTTGCAAAAATTTTCTGAATGAGTTTCTGGACAAAAGTTGCGGGTATTATTTTACGAAACCGATACCTAGTTTTAATTATTATTGCAGGTATTACTACTTTCTTAGCTTCACAAATGAAGTATATGAAATTCTCATATACTGAGGCAAACCTCCTGCCAGAAAACCACATTGCTAATTTAGAATACAATACATTTTTAGAAATTTTTGGTGAAGAAGGCAACCTAGTTATCCTTGGCGTAAAAGATCCTACAATTTTTACACCCAAAAAATTTAACGCTTGGAATAATTTAGTAGCCAAATTTGATAAGCGAGAAGAAATTGATTTTACACTTTCAATTGCAGACGTTCAAGAGCTAAAAAAAGACAAAAAAAACAGGAAATTTATTTTAGAACCTTTATACGAGAAGGATCCTACCTCAGAGAAAGAAGTTTTAGCCATAAAAAAACAACTTTTTGAAAAACTTCCTTTTTACGATAATTTACTATACAACAAAGAAACTGGCACTTTGCAAACAGCCATCTATATTAAAAAAGAAATCATAAATACCAAAGCGCGTAGAACGTTTATTTTTAACTACCTAAAACCCACCATAGAACAGTTTGAAAAAGAAACAGGACTGAATGTTCGCGTTTCTGGAATGCCATATATAAGAACATTGAATGCTAAAAACATAAAAGATGAAATGCAACTTTTTGTTGGGGGTGCTTTGGCAATAACAGCCCTTATTTTCTTTTTCTTTTTCCGTTCTTTTAGAGCCACTTTTATCACTCTTTTTGTAGTGATGATTGGAGTTGTATGGGCCTTTGGATTTATTGGATGGTTTGGGTATGAAATTACTGTTTTATCTGCATTAATTCCGCCGTTAATCATTGTCATTGGAGTTCCAAATGCTGTTTTCCTTATTAACAAATACCAGCAAGAAATTAAAAAACACGGTCAGCAAGCAAAAGCCTTACAGCGTGTAATTACTAAAATTGGAAATGCGACATTAATGACCAATATTACCACCGCATCTGGTTTTGCAACCTTTGTTTTTGTAGACAGTAAGCTATTGCGGGAATTTGGTATTTTGGCTTCCGTAAACATCATCAGTATTTTTGTTTTGGCCTTATTAATTGTACCCGTTTTATACAGCTTCATGCCGCTGCCAAAAAAGAAGCACTTGAGTCATCTTGAAACAAAGTGGATTGAAAACGTAGTAAACTGGATGGAAAAAATGGTGAAACACCGAAGAATCACCGTTTATATTGCTACAGTCATCATTATCATCACTAGTATTATTGGAGTCTATAAAATTAGAGTTTCTGGAAGTCTCATAGAAGACATGCCTAAGAGTATGGAGTTTTACAAAGACATTAAATTCTTTGAAAAAGAATTTGGAGGTATCATGCCATTAGAAATTTTAATTGACACCAAAAAAGACAAAGGGGTCATGAAATTATCTGTACTTAAAAAGATGGATAAAATTAATGAAGCAATCGCATCGTTTCCAGAACTATCAAAACCAATCTCTGTTGTAAATCTAGTAAAATACTCTAAACAGGCCTACTACAAAGGAAATCCAAAATACTACCAATTACCAACTGGACAGGAACAAGGTTATATTTTTGCTTATACTAAAAATTCAAATAGCGATGCGAGCATGCTGAAAACATTTGTCGATTCTACAGGGCGTTATGCCAGAATCACAACGTTTATGAAAGACATTGGTACCGACAAAATGGATATCATTCAAAAAAGACTCAAAACGGTTATTGACAAGGAATTTCCTTCAGAAAAATATTCCGTTTCCCTTACAGGAAAAGCATTGGTCTTTATAAAAGGGACGAACTTCTTAATTACCAATTTAGTCATCTCACTCTCATTGGCAATATTACTAATTGCATTATTCATGGCCTGGATGTTTCGATCTCCACAAATGATTTTAATTTCATTAATTCCAAACATATTACCATTGTTAATCACTGCCGGATTAATGGGGTATTTTAACATTCCTATAAAACCATCAACAATCTTAGTTTTTAGTATTGCTTTTGGAATTTCTGTAGATGATACCATACACTTTTTAGCAAAATACAGACAAGAATTACTTGCCAGCAAATGGAAAGTTAAATCTTCTGTTTATGCAGCATTAAGAGAAACTGGAGTCAGTATGTTTTACACTTCTATTGTATTATTTTTTGGGTTTCTCGTATTTACCTTATCTAGTTTTGGAGGTACAATAGCTCTTGGAGGACTGGTTTCTGTAACCCTTCTTTTAGCCATGGTGTCCAATTTAATTTTACTACCATCCCTCTTATTGACTTTTGAGAAGAAAATTGCAAACAAAAAGGTATTTAAAGAGCCTTCGATGCGAATTTTTCCTCCATCCAAAAAAAACAAGAAAGAAAACGAGTAATCCGCCACTTTAAAGAGCACTATTTTGTAGTTAAATTTCCTTCAAAATAGGTATATTTGTGGCTTTATTTATAGGAGATCATTCGTATATATAATAATTTAGAAAGATGATAGAAAGCAACATAGCCAAGATTTTAGAATCGGGGACAATTTTACAAGAAATAACAATAAAAGGTTGGGTACGAACTTTTAGAAGCAATCGTTTTATTGCTGTAAATGACGGGTCTACAATTAAAAATATACAATGTGTTATCGATTTTGAAAACACTCCTGAGGACCTTTTAAAAAGAATCACTACAGGTGCTGCTATTTCCGTAAAAGGAATGTTATCCGAGAGTCAAGGAAAAGGACAGTCTTTAGAAGTACAAGTTGCAGAGATTGAAATTTTGGGAGATTCCAATCCCGATGAATATCCAATTCAACCCAAAAAACACAGTTTCGAATTTTTGAGAGAAAATGCACATTTACGGGTACGAACAAACACCTTTAGTGCCGTAATGAGAGTGCGCTCGGCCTTATCTTTTGGAGTGCACAAATATTTTCAAGAGAACGGATTTAACTACGTAAATACGCCAATCGTTACAGGATCGGATGCAGAAGGTGCTGGCGAAATCTTTAAAGTCACCACATTTGAGGACAATAAAGCACCATTAACAGCAGAAGGAAAAATCGATCATTCAAAAGATTTCTTCGGAAAAGAAACCAATCTAACTGTTTCTGGACAATTAGAAGCAGAAACCTATGCAATGGCCTTAGGGAAAGTTTATACTTTTGGACCAACTTTTAGAGCAGAAAATTCAAATACAACGCGTCACTTAGCAGAATTTTGGATGATTGAGCCAGAGGTAGCTTTTATGGATTTGGATGGAAATATGGATTTATCCGAAGACTTTATAAAAACTGTGTTAACCCATGTCCTAGAAAATTGTAAAGACGATTTAGAATTTTTAGACCATCGGCTAACACAAGAAGATAAAACAAAACCACAAGCGGAAAGAAGCGAAATGTCTCTATTGGAAAAACTTCATTTTGTCGTTGACAATAATTTCAAACGTGTTTCTTATACAGAAGCCATCGATATTTTGAGAAATTGCAAACCCAACAAAAAGAAGAAATTTAAATATTTAATTAATGAATGGGGAGCCGATTTACAATCTGAACACGAACGTTTTTTGGTTGAAAAACATTTCAAATGTCCTGTGATTTTATTTGACTATCCAGCAGATATTAAAGCATTTTATATGCGTTTAAATGATGATGGAAAAACCGTAAGAGCTATGGATGTATTATTCCCTGGGATAGGAGAAATTGTGGGTGGTGCGCAACGTGAAGAGCGTTACGATGTTTTGGTTGAAAAAATGAAAGCATTGAATATTGATGAAAAGGAACTTTGGTGGTATTTAGATCTCCGTAAATTTGGTACAGCAGTCCATTCTGGCTTTGGCTTAGGATTTGAAAGGTTAGTTCAATTTACAACAGGAATGAACAATATTAGAGATGTAATTCCATTCCCAAGAACGCCTCAAAATGCAGAATTTTAAATAGATTTTTGTATCTTTAATGTATGTTAAAGCAAAGTTTACATTACAAACTCTTACAAAAATTATCTCCTCAACAGATTCAGTTGATGAAGCTAATTCAATTGCCAACACAAGCCTTTGAAGAACGCATAAAACAAGAAATAGAAGAGAATCCTGCTCTAGAAATTGGGAAGGAAACACCAGAGTCTTTTGATGAAACTTTAGAAAATGAATATGACGATGCTGGCACCGAAAGCATCGACACCGGAGATCTCAATATAGATGAGTATTTAAGTGATGATGACATTCCAAGCTACAAAACCCAGGTCAATAATTACTCCGCAGACGACGAAGAAAAAAATGTACCTTATGCAGCCGGCATTTCATTTCATCAATCTTTAAAGTCCCAACTAGATACCTTTCGCTTCAACGAAGAAGAGCGCTTAATTGCTGAATTCTTGGTGGGAAGTATAGACGATAGTGGCTATATAAGAAGGGAGATTTTAGACCTGGTAGACGATTTGGCCTTTACCGCGAATGTATTTACAACCGAAGAAAAAGTCATTAGAATTTTAAAAACTGTCATCCATACTTTAGACCCGATTGGCGTGGGTGCAAGAGACTTAAAAGAGTGCTTAATCATCCAATTAAAAGGAAAAGAAAAAACAAAAATCCGAGAACTGGCCATTGAAGTTTTAGAGACTGCTTTTGATCACTTCGTAAAAAAACATTATCGCCAACTTCAAGAAAAATTTTCTATTTCTGAAGAAGAATTAAAGGCAGTAACTGTTGAAATCTCAAAGTTAAATCCAAAACCAGGAAGCTCTTATTCAGGGAATAATAAAATTGCAGAACAAATTGTACCTGATTTTTCAATCAAAATTTTAGACGGTGAATTGGATTTATCATTGAACTCTAGAAATGCGCCCGAATTGCATATTTCAAGAGCGTATAACAATATGCTAAAAGGCTATCAAGAAGCTACTTCAAAAAGTAAGTCTCAAAAAGATGCCGTCTTTTTCATAAAACAAAAATTAGATGCTGCAAAATGGTTTATTGATGCAATTAAACAACGACAACAAACCTTATTGGTAACCATGAACACGATAATGCACTATCAACTTGATTATTTTTTATCTGGAGATGAACGCAAGTTGAAACCGATGATTTTAAAAGATATTGCAGATCAAATACAAATGGATATCTCTACCGTTTCTCGCGTTGCAAACAGCAAATATGTATCAACGCCTTATGGGACAAAATTAATTAAAGAATTCTTTTCTGAGTCTATGAAAAACGATCAAGGCGAAGAGGTATCTACCAAAGAAATTAAGAAAATACTTGAAACCGTTATTTCAGAGGAGGACAAACGGAAACCATTGACCGACGAAAAATTGGCCATTCTTCTAAAAGAGAAAGGATATCCTATTGCACGAAGAACGGTTGCAAAATATAGAGAACAACTAGAGCTGCCCGTTGCTCGTTTACGAAAAGAAATTTAGTGAAATTTCAGAAATTAATATCGGTGCTATTGCATCCAATTGTACTGCCAACTATTGGTGTAATTCTGTACTTTTTAATGATTCCACATTCTATCAAAAACGAACAGCGATTTTTTATCATTGGCTTTGTTTTTACGACTACTTATTTAGTGCCTTTGGGAATACTGATAGTCCTAAAAGGACTAAAACTTATACATTCATTTAAAGTCAAAACGATTAAAGAGCGAAAGATCCCACTATTTTTAATGATTTTTCTCTTTACTGTTTTAGGAAACATTTTACTGAGAACTGCTGTTTTTAGAGATTTTGGAATGTTGTTTTATGGAACATCGTTCGGATTGATTCTTGTTTATCTATTCTCGATATTCAAAATAAAAGTGAGTTTACATTTACTTTCTATGGGTAGTATGGTTGGGTTTTTTATCATGATGGGCATGGAATACATGACGTCCCTAACACCTATATTACTCATACTCATCCTATTTTCTGGGTTTTTGGCAAGTTCTAGACTGCATTTAAAAGCACATACACCCAAAGAGATATACTTGGGATTTTTCTTTGGAATAATAACCCAAACAGCCGTTTATTATCTTCTATAAAAAATAGAAAATCAATCCAAATTTTAAGACTTTGCTATCAATCTCTTCGTTGCTTATATTAGCGTCTTTATAGATGGGAGACAACCCATAAAAAACATGAAAATTAAAAGCATCATATCCAGCAGAAAGCGTCAGTCCATACTGTAGTTTATTATATGCACTAATCCCTGAATAGGTTGTTTTAGCCTCATTGGAAGCTACATTTTCAAAATGATTTGAAAAATTATACAGGAATTTAACTCCTGTATAAATCCTCCAAAATTTGTATTTGTTTGCTGTGGAGGTTCTCCATCGAATTTCGAATGGAACTTCTAAATTATGTGAAAAATAGGTGTTTGAAGTTAAAGTATTGTCAGCAGAAAATACCGTGCTATTATTTAATTCCTCCACTTTTAATTTATGGTTGTAAAAATCGAAACCATAACCCAGACCAAGTGCAAAAGAGAAAGTTCCCTTTTTATTCAGAATAATATCTTTTAGAAAGCCTGAAGACAATCCATAAGAAAACCCACTTCTTGTAATTGTACTGGGCTGTTGATTCATCTGATTGTAGGACACCGCAAGATATATTTGATCGTCTGCATACCGATCACCAAGATTTAAAGAATCTTTTTGTGCGAATACAATAGGAGTACAAAACAGCAAAAAAGCAATTACTATATTCTTCATAATTTTAAAATGAATAGGAAAGGTACACAATTTCATGATGTTGATTCTATAAATTAAAGCAAAAAAAAGCAACTCTAAAATAGAATTGCTTTTTTATATAAAAATAAGGTGATTTACTTAATATCTGAACCCGTGTTGGTTGAATAACTAACTTTAAGTGCATTTACATCTCTTAATTTCAATCGAATGTCGATAATAGTACCTACACTTGATTGTTTGTCTGCTTTGATAGAAGTAGTCATAAATGGTATTTCGTTTTCGGCAACTTTGGTTCTTGCATTGATAATGAATGTAGGAACTTGGTCTGCGGAAGCAATCTTATCATTTAATTGAATCTTATTGTATCCAATACCATATTTTGGATCTTTTGCTTTTCCAATATAAATGGTACTTACCAAACTTTTATGCTCTAGCTTTTTTACCTCTGTTGCAGAAGGCAAAGCAGGAGTATCAATTTGTAAGCTTGTTTCTCTCATGGTTGTGGTAACCATAAAAAAGAACAATAGCATAAAAACAATATCAGGTAGCGCTGCAGTATTTACTGCAGGAATCCCTTTTTTTCTCTTTTTAAATTTAGACATAGTTGTTAAATTTTAAAATTAGTTTGTCGATGTTGGCTCTGCATCAGAAATAATTTGAGGATATGCTGTTTTTATATCTTCCACTTTTTTCTTTAGCTCCAAGTTATTTATATCGTCTTTGTATAGATTTTCTAGCTCTGTATAAGACATGTTATATCGCTCTTCGCATAATCTATTCCTTAGTTCTGTATAGGCACGAAGTAATTCGTTTTGAACAACAATATAGGTTCCATATTCCGTTCCACGATCACTTTGTACAGAGATAATGGCTTTGTTTGGGTGATCTGAAGAGGCAGTACTCTTCTCTCCTTTACAATAGTCACAAGGTCCAGTAGATACACCATCTACCAATTTTCCTTCACCACCACCATTGTCTATAAACTTCACAGCAGCATCTTTGATTTCTTTCAAATCCATTCTTTCGCCTTCTACTAAAAGCTCATTCTTTCTGTTAATGTTCACTTCAAAGATATTTCTCTCCTTAATAACGGGAGGAACATAATCTGCGGGTGGTTTTTCAGATAATTTCTTAGAAATCCCTGAGTCCACATTCATAGTTGTTGTTACTAAGAAAAAGATTAATAACAAGAAAGCAATATCTGCCATTGAGCCTGCATTAATTTCTGGAGTCTCTCTTCTTGCCATAATTTATGATTTTATTAATCCTTTAAAGAGGTCGTATACAAAAAACAAACTAGCTACCAAACCTAAAGCCATGCTGAACCAGATACCTGTTCCAACCCATTGGTTGGTCGCTGTACCTGCGTCACCGCCTTCTAAAACTTGTCCTTGTGTATCAAGTACTGCATTGCTGTCTGCTATTGAATAAGAAACTGCCAAAACAACAGCTAAAAGTCCTAATCCTATGCCGATCTTCTTAAGATTTTGAGGATTCTTTATCACACTCCATAGTGAAAGCACAATTGCAATTACTACAGCTGCATATAATAAACCCGCCGAAAAGAAAACGATTGGATCTACTACACTTGCTTGAATCATTGCATCACTCTCTAAAGCATCCACATCTTGCATAAAAACTCTTATGAAAAGAATGGCACCTACAAGCGCTACAATGGCTACGAAAATGCTTAAATATTTTGCTAAATTATTATCTTTCATAATGATAATTATTTTTTATGTTTTACTAACAAATCGATTAAAGAAATCGAAGCGTCTTCCATATTGTTCACGATACTATCGATTTTAGATACAATGTAATTATAAAAAATTTGTAAGATAATCGCAACTACCAATCCAAATACCGTTGTTAAAAGTGCTACTTTAATACCTACAGCAACTACCCCTGGAGAGATGTCATTTGCAATTGCAATCATATCAAAAGCTTTAATCATACCAATTACAGTTCCCATGAAACCAAGCATTGGAGCTAAAGCGATGAATAAAGATAACCAAGAAACATTTTTCTCTAATTGTCCCATTTGAACACCACCATAGGAAACTACCGCTTTTTCAGCAGCATCAATTCCTTCATCTGCTCTGTCTAAACCTTGATAAAAGATAGAGGCCACAGGTCCTTTCGAATTTCTACAAACTTCTTTGGCAGCTTCTACCCCACCAGAACTTAGTGCTTCGTCAACACTTGCTACTAATTTTTTTGTGTTTGTTGTTGCCATGTTTAAATAGATAATTCTTTCAATTGCAATGGCCAAACCTAAAATTAAGGCAACTAATACAATTCCCATAAATTGAGGGTCACCTTCAATAAAACGTTGTTTTAATTCTTGGTGAAAAGTTTTTTCTTCTGTGACTGCTCCTTGTGCAAAAGTTGATTGAATCGCTCCAAAAAACATAAATCCTGCTACAGTTAGGAAATTTACTACTTTTTTCATCTGTGTTATAATTTTTTTTTAATAGTTAAGGGTTTCAAGGTATAAATTTTCACTCTAAAAAAACGAATTTTGAATTGCTTTTTAAGGCTTTTTACTTAAAAATCAAAATTTTAACCAAATCGTTATTTTGAAGGGGCAATTAACAAAAAAATGTTGAGCATTTAAAAAAAAATGGAAGGTTTTTATAAAGAATTAATGGGAAAAAACCATTTTAATCTTTATGTAACAAAAAACACCTTTGTAAAAATACATCCATTTTGCTAAATTCTCAAGAAATCTCCCCTCTTAAAGACCTTTCAAAGAGTCTTTTAAAAGATTTTCCACCTAAATTCTCGCCCAACAAATACATCAATTTTGCAATAGCACTCTCTGTGGTGATATCTTTGCCATTGACAACACCTATTTCTTTCATTGCAACACTTGTCTCATAATGTCCTAAAATGACACTTCCTCCTACACATTGAGTTACATTCACAATTTGTATGCCATTCTGTATAGAGGTTTTTAATAAATCGAGAAACCATGCTTGGGTTAGTGCATTTCCAGCGCCATAGGTTTCTAAAACAATGCCTTTTAAATCTTGAATCTGGAGGATACTTTCAACAACATTTTTTGTGATGCCCGGAAATAATTTTAAAATGGCAATATTGGTATCCAATTTTTTTCGAACCACTAACTTTTCTGCAATATCCTTTTGAGAGTGCAATAGTGGTTCATTGAAATTTAAATGAACGCCACTTTCTGCCAATGGCGGATAATTCATAGAAGTAAACGCTTCAAACTGTGCGGCATTTATTTTTGTCGTTCTATTGGCTCTGTAGAGTTTGTATTCAAAATACAACCCAACTTCTGAAATTATCGGTTTGCCATTTTTCCTTGCAGCGGCAATTTCAATGGTAGTAATCAAATTCTCTTTTGCATCAGTTCGCAAATCTCCAATCGGCAATTGTGATCCCGTAAAAATAATGGGTTTTTGTAAATTTTCAAACATAAAACTTATGGCCGATGATATATAGGACATGGTATCCGATCCTGTTAAAATTACAAAACCGTCATATTTTTCATGGTTTGCTTCAATGGTCTCAGCAATTTGAACGTAATAGTCGGTATTCATATTGGAAGAATCAATCAAATCTTCAAAGGAAAGACTATCAATATGACAATCTAATTGTTTTAGCTCCGGAATTTTGTCTACGATTTGACTGAAATCAAAAACTTTTAGCGCCTTTGTTTTGTAGTCCTTTACCATCCCAATGGTACCCCCTGTGTACACAATCAAAATATTTGGCTTATTGGTCATTGTCTCATTTTTAGATTCCACAAAAAAATTCTCTGTGGGGTAAATTTATCAAACTAAAACGAGATCCTCTTTGAAAAAGGGATAAATTATTGATGCTTTTGAGGATTAAATTCCAATGATTTAAAAAGAAATAATTCATTTGACAATAATAACACCTACCATAATCTCGTGCAAAAACCGAAATAAGAATTTAATATCATTCAAATTAAAACTTGATGTTTTAAAAATTAATTCCCCAAATAACTAAAATTATAAACCACTTATTCCAATATACTCCCATTTATTCCAATATGCTCCCATTTATTTATTGACATAATAACCAATGTCTTTTCTCTTTATTTTTATCCCAAAATCAAGGAATTTTCATTCCATAAAACTATTAACTCAAAAAAAAAACCATGAAATTAGGACTCCTATTTATTTTACTACTATTAAACAGCATTAGTTATGCCCAAAGCACTATCAACAACTTTTTTAGTACAACGGCAACCAATTACGCCATCGTTACCTCTAGTGCAACGATAGATCAAAGCGCAACCGGAGAAAACTTAGTTTGGAATTTCAACAGTCTCGAAAAGACAGGAAACACTATAGACATTCATTCAAGCCCAACTACCGAAGAGCTTACCAACTACTCAGGGACCACATTCGTAATAACGACAACTAACACAGGCACCAATGACGAAAGCAAATCGTATATAAAAGCATCGGATAATACGGTTTCAATCACAGGATTATCAATGACGGGTTTGACTTTGAATTATGACACAAACAATGCGCTTTTAGGCTCCTACCCATCCAATTACGAGGATAGCGCAACGACTGATGACCTTAGTGGAAGTTACTCCTATATCTCAGACGGCACTACCTACACTAGAACATTTAGCGGCGATATTGAAACATCGATGGATGCCCATGGAACACTTTCAACCAATGACCTTGGACAAGGAGCCTTTAGTGGAGGAGTAACTCGAATGAAAAGTGTGCAAAGTATTGACTTAGCGTATTCTGTATTCGGAAACGTTGGAACCGCAACAATAAACGTTTTTAATTACTTTAACAATACGAATGGCAACCTTGTTTTTAGAAGTTTAAGAATTGAAGTTTCTGTTGCCTCACTTAACATTGATCAAGATACAATTACGTATGAATGTAGGCTCGGCAATTCGTTAGGAATGCCTAAAAGCGATTTTGCTCTGAACAACATCAAAATCAATCCAAACCCTGTTGGAGATTTTCTCAATATCCCTATGGAGGCGCATTTGACGGCTAAAAGCATCGTAACAACTGATACTACTGGGAAAGAAATTTTAAAATTTTCTGGCAACGAAACCGCTAGAAGTGTAGCTCAATTACCTAAAGGGCTATATTTTATTTCTATTATTACTGAAAACAGGCATCTTACGGGTAAATTCATCAAATTATAACACCTTAAAAATCCATAAAACAAAACCTCCTTTCTGAAGACTCAGAAAGGAGGTTTTGTTTTTAGGCATATTGAGTTGCAAAATGCATTAATCATTCAACTTTAAAACGGCCATAAATGCTTCTTGAGGAATTTCTACATTTCCTACTTGACGCATTCTTTTCTTCCCTTTTTTCTGCTTTTCCAATAACTTTCGTTTTCGAGAAATATCTCCTCCATAACATTTTGCAGTCACATCTTTACGCAATGCCTTGGTGGTTTCTCTTGCTATAATTTTGGCACCAATGGCCGCCTGAATTGGAATATCAAATTGTTGTCTTGGTATTAATTGCTTCAATTTCTCAACTATTTTTTTTCCAATTGAGTAGGCATTGTCTGCATGTAATAATGCAGAGAGGGCATCTACCGGAGATCCATTTAAAAGAATGTCTACACGAACTAATTTTGATCCTCTCATCCCAATAGGAGAATAATCGAAAGAAGCGTACCCTTTGGAAACTGTTTTCAATCGATCGTAAAAATCGAAGACAATTTCTGCCAAGGGCATATCAAAGGTGAGTTCTACACGCTCTGTTGTTAGGTAAGTTTGATTGGTAATTTCTCCCCGTTTTTCGATACACAAACTCATAACTTGTCCCACAAAATCTGATTTTGTAATAATAGACGCTTTGATAAAGGGCTCCTCTACTCGATCTAATCGAGAAGGATCTGGCAAGTCTGTTGGATTGTTTAAAAGAATCATTTCATCCGGATTCTTTTTGGTATACGCATGGTAAGAAACGTTGGGAACTGTTGTAATTACCGTCATGTTAAATTCACGTTCCAAACGTTCTTGAATAATTTCCATGTGCAACATTCCTAAAAAACCACATCGAAAACCAAAGCCTAAGGCGGCAGAACTTTCTGGTTGGAAAACCAAAGAAGCGTCATTCAATTGCAATTTCTCCATCGAGTAACGCAATTCTTCATAATCTTCTGTATCTACAGGGTAAATACCTGCAAAAACCATTGGTTTTACATCTTCAAAACCGTCTATAATTTCTGTTGTTGGATTGACAGCATCTGTAATGGTATCGCCTACTTTTACTTCTTTTGCCGTTTTAATTCCTGTAATTAGATACCCAACATCTCCTGCTTTTACAGATTTTCTGACAACTTGTTCTAGTTTTAGAGTCCCTACCTCATCGGCAAAATACTCATTATTGGTTGCCATGAACTTAATGCGCTGTCCTTTTTTAATTTCTCCGTTTAACACCCTAAAATAGGTTTCAATACCCCTGTAGGAATTGTAAACAGAATCAAAAATTAAAGCTTGTAATGGAGCATCAACATCTCCTTCTGGAGCTGGAATGCGATCTATAATTGCCTGAATAATATTATCAACACCAAAACCTGTTTTTCCACTGGCATGAATCACATCTTCTGGATCGCAGCCTAATAGGTCTACAATATCATCCGTTACTTCTTCTGGATTTGCAGAAGGTAAATCTACTTTATTTAAAACAGGAATAATTTCTAAATCATTTTCTAAAGCCAAGTACAAGTTCGAAATGGTTTGTGCTTGAATACTCTGCGCTGCATCTACAATAAGCAATGCCCCTTCACAGGCAGCAATAGAGCGAGAAACTTCGTAAGAGAAATCTACGTGTCCTGGAGTGTCAATTAAATTCAAAACAAAGGGTTCTCCATTATGAATATAATCCATTTGGATGGCATGCGACTTAATGGTAATTCCACGTTCACGCTCCAAATCCATACTGTCTAATAACTGTGCTTTCTTTTCTCGATCGGTAACTGCGCCAGTATAATCTAACAATCTATCTGCTAATGTACTTTTACCATGATCAATGTGTGCGATAATGCAAAAGTTTCGAATGTTCTTCATTTGTTAAATTTGAGTTCTTTAAAGCTGCAAAGATAGTTGTTTTGGGTTTAAAAAAATTGCAATACAACAAACTTGCCGCCTTAAAAATTCTTTTCTAAAATCTTTAATAAAAATAGAGAGTGCTACTGCGATTTTAATCTTGCCATTCTGCAATAAATAGGTTGGTATCACGGCCTCCTCCATTATTTCTATTGGATGAAAAAGCCAATTTTTTACCATCGTTAGAAAACACAGGAAACGCATCAAAAGTTTCTCCATGGGTTACTCTTTCTAAGTTTTTCCCATCAATATCAATCAGGTATAAGTTGAAAGGAAACCCTCTTTCAGCTTCAAAATTAGAGGAAAATAAAATTTTCTTCCCAGATGGATGGAAAAATGGACTCCAATTTGCATTTCCTAAATCGGTTAGCTGACGAAGTTCAGAACCGTCTGCATTACAAATAAACAGCTCCATTTCTGTGGGCTCCACGAGACCTTCTGCCAACAAATCTTTATAGGCTTTGATGGCTTCTGGTGTTTTTGGTCTTGAAGAACGGAAAATGATTTTTGTTCCGTCTGGTGAGAAAAAAGCACCTCCATCATAGCCCAATTCATCGGTAATTTGCTGCACATCAGTTCCATCAATATTCATGGTGTACAATTCTAAATCGCCACTTCTGGTCGATGTAAATACAATTTTATCTCCTTTAGGCGACACCGTAGGTTCTGCATCATAGCCCTTTTCGTTGGTTAATTGTTGTACGATATTACCTTCTAAATCGGCCACAAAAATGTCAAAACTATCATACACTGGCCAAATGTATTTGCCGTTTTTACGCAAGGGAACCTCTGGACAATTGTCGTCCACCAAATGCGTAGATGCATAAATAATATGTTTGTTATCTGGCAAGAAATAGGCACAGGTAGTACGTCCTTTTCCTGTGGAAATCATGGGGGGCATTTGTGTCTTAAAAGTCGCATCTGCATTCATTAAAAACATTTGATCACAACTTACATTCCACGCTTTGTTATTGGATTGAAATACCAATTGTTGGTCATCAAAACTCCAATAAGCTTCTGCATTATCACCTCCAAAAGTTACTTGTCGTAAACTTTTAAAATGCCCTTCTTCTGGATAAATTAGAGAATTATCAGCCGCAACTTTATCAACAGAAGCTGGAAAGGTTCTTTTTTTTTCATTTTTACACGACATCAGCATCAATGCAAATACAAATAGGGAAACAATTTTCATTTTCTTATTTATTAATTAACTTCGCGAAAATAATATTTATCATCATGAGAAACCTCCTATTTTTAATCTTTTTGTCTTTTTTAATTTCCTGTAAACCAGAAACTCATCAAGAAACCCGAATCCAAGAAGACGTTACTTATTTAGCTTCTGAAGAATTGGAAGGAAGACAAACGGGCACTAGAGGTGAAAAAAAAGCGGCAAAATACATTCAAAACCGATTTAAAGAATTGGAGTTGTCTCCAAAAGGAACCCAGGGTTTTTTACAAGCATTCACCTTTTTGCCAAAAACGAATCCGCATGAGGACGTGAAATTTGATGTGAATGGAGATGGTACAATTACGGGAAATAATGTACTCGGTTTTATAGATAACAATGCAGAAAACACGGTTATTATAGGAGCACATTACGATCATTTAGGTTTTGGTGGTGAAGGCTCTTTATACAGAGACACTCTAAAAGCCATTCACAATGGTGCAGACGACAATGCCTCTGGTGTTGCCGTTATGTTAGATCTTGCGGCAAAATTGAAAACTAAAAATACCCGAAACAATTATTTATTTATAGCCTTTTCTGGCGAAGAAATGGGATTATTAGGTTCAAATTATTTTGTGAAAAACCCAACTTTGGATATCAAAAAAGTATCTTATATGATAAATATGGACATGGTGGGACGCTTAAAAAAAGACAGCACGTTGGCGGTCTATGGAACAGGAACCTCTCCGATTTTTAAACAAGTTTTAAAAGCGCATAATGACCATTTTAACCTAGTACAACGCGAATCGGGTGTGGGACCAAGCGACCATACCAGTTTTTACTTGGCGGACATTCCCGTTTTACATTTTTTTACGGGACAACACGAAGATTATCACAAACCCGGAGATGATGCAGAAAAGCTCAACTACAACGGAATGGAAACGATTGGAAAATACTTATTTGCCATTATTTCTGACTTGGACAACAATGGGAAACTTCGTTTCAGAAAAACAAAAAATGAAAGTGAAGAAACACCGCGATTCAAGGTTGGCCTTGGCGTGATTCCAGATTATTTGTTTGATGGAAAAGGAATGCGTATTGATGGTATTTCAGCGGACAAACCAGCACAAAAAGCAGGGCTTCAAAAAGGAGATATTGTCATTCAATTAGGAGATAGCTTGGTGGTAGATATGATGAGTTATATGCGGGCTTTGTCTTTATACAAAAAAGGAGATCAAACAAAAGTGATCGTAAAGAGAGCCAAAAAGGAATTAGAAAAGGAGGTCTATTTTTAAACGAAATAAGCTTATATTTGAGTGTTAAAGATTTTTGAAAATGAGAACACTACATTACAAACTCCTGACGGTCAGCTTTTTTTTCCTATTTACTGCAAATTGCACCACCACAGAAATTCCTTTAGAAGAAGATCCTGCACCTATTACAACCTTGGTAAAATACAATACCGATGTAAAACCAATTATAGACAGCAACTGCTTGAATTGCCATGGAACTGCCACGCCAAGAATTGGCGGAATTCCTCTTTTCAACTACACGCAAGTAAGAGAAGAAGCAGAATTTGGCTCTCTTATAAACAGAATGAATAGCACAATCAATCCAATGCCACAAAGCGGAATCTTATCCGCAGACAAACTGGCTATTATAGATCAATGGAAAGCTGACGGATTCTTAGAAAATTAACTCTCATGAAAAAAGCGCTCTTTTTTTTATTCTTTTCTGTGTCAATTTCTGGGTTTTCTCAAACCTATTTTACACGCACAGGTACTACCGATTTCAAAGCCTCTGTAACAGCATTTGAACCCGTAGAAGCAACCAATAAGAGCACAACCGTTATTTTAAAAACCAGGACGGGTGATCTCGCCGCTCAGCTATTTATAACCGCTTTTCAATTTAGAGTTGCCCTCATGCAAGAGCACTTTAATGAAAATTATATGGATTCAAACAGGCATCCAAAAGCAGTTTTTAGAGGGAAAATAGCCGATTTCAATTTCACAGAAGTAAATACTAAAAAAGAATACGCGCTTGCTGGAACACTCACCTTAAAAGGGGTGAAAAAACAAATAAATACCATGGCAACAATAACACTTGACGGAGATAAAATAATCCTTTCTTCAGGATTTACGGTTGCCCCTCAAGATTTCAATATTGCCATTCCAAAGATTGTCCGTAAGAAAATTGCAGAGACCATTCACATCACATTGAACTATGAACTTGTCGAAAAAAAATAAATTTATTGTATTTCTTCTTGCCATTTGCTGTTCCGGTTATGTTTGCTATACCTATCTGATGAAACCACCAACGGGAATCCAATCAAAACAAGTTGCTTTTACAGGAACAGCTGCTGCATTTAGTCCAAAAGCGCAAGAAAATGCGAATGACTGGCTGGACAAAGTCGTTATTTTAGAAGGGGTTGTTACTTCAAAAGATGAAAATGGTATTACACTTAACAATCGGGTGTATTGTCAGTTTAGCGCCACTCAAAAAATTGTGGTTGCAGAACAAACTCTAAAAATTAAAGGCCGCTTTATTGGTTATGACGATTTATTAAACGAACTAAAATTAGATCAATGTATCATTCAAAAGTAAAAAATAAGCATCGGAAGTATTTCCTTTTAGCATGTGTTCTTTTAAGTGCAATAAGTTTAAAAGCCCAAGACGATTTAATGGAGGAGTTAAACGATATTTCCGAGGCGGAAACTCGCTTTGAACTTCCCGCTTTCAAAGCCATGAAAATCGGAAACTTACAATCTACAAAGATTGCTGCAAAAGGAGATTTATACCTCTATGTTTCGCATAGATTTGGATCTGTAAAAGACGGTTTTGAAACCTTTTTTGGCTTGGACAATGCAAACACAAACATACAGTTGGTCTATAGTTTTTGGGACGGTATTCAACTCAGTGCAAGCAGAGAATCGTTGAACCAAACCTATGCCTCAGCCATTAAAATTCGATTGGCAAAACAATCGAAAACCTTTCCATTGAATATTGCCTTTTACGGAACTGCAAACGTAAATGCGGCACTTGAAAAAGACAGAATGCCCGATTTACAATTTGGAGATCGCATGAGTTATGCTGCACAGTTTTTGGTCTCAAAAAGAATTTCAGAGAAGTTCTCTTTCTTACTGGCACCAAGTTATGTGAGGCAAAATTTACAAGACTTAAATGAAGTCGCTGCCGCAAATCACAATCAGTTTTTAATGGGTTTTGGTGGAAGAATGAAAGTAAGCAAACGCGTAAGCATCAATATGGATTATGCCTATAATTTTAACAGAAATACACATTCTATTTACAACAATCCACTAACGATTGGTATGGATTTGGAAACGGGCGGACATGTTTTTCAATTGCTTTTCACCAACGCACAGTCTACCAATGAACCTGGGTTTTTGAGCAATGCGGAGGGTGATTGGTCTAAGGGGATTATTTTCTTTGGATTCAATGTGGTACGTGTTTTTTAAGAACGATAAAATGCCCCTTACAAAACAAGCATTGCAAACTAAAATACATTTGATCATTTCGGTCATCATTGTCATTCCTATTTCTTTGGTCTACGGATTCAATCCGGCTTCAAAATTCGACATTCAGCTACAGACCATCGACGAACACAATTTTTTCAAGGCCATTATGGGATTGTATCTTGGGTTTGCAATGCTGTGGATTCTCGGCATTTTTAAACAACACTACTTCATGATTGCAGTGCTCACAAACATGCTATTTATGCTCGGTTTAGGTGTTGGAAGATTGTTGAGCATCTCACTAGACGGCACCCCAACATTTGGATTGCTTTTCGGAACTTTTGGAGAACTTTTTCTTGGTTGCTACGGAATTTGGGTTTTGAAGATTAAAAACACTAATTTCGCAAAAAAATAATCAGTTTTGGTAAAAATAGGCAACATAGAACTCCCCGATTTTCCGCTTTTATTAGCTCCAATGGAAGATGTTTCAGACCCTCCTTTTAGAGCTTTGTGCAAAGAAAACGGTGCGGATGTTGTGTATACTGAATTTATTTCTTCGGAAGGATTGATTCGTGATGCTGCAAAAAGTGTGATGAAATTGGACATCTATGAAAAAGAGCGTCCTGTTGGGATTCAAATTTTTGGCGCCAACTTAGATTCGATGCTGCGTACTATCGAAATTGTTGAAAAATCCAATCCAGATATTATAGATATCAACTTTGGCTGCCCTGTAAAGAAAGTCGTTTCTAAAGGTGCTGGTGCAGGTATTTTAAAAGACATTGACTTGATGGTTTCACTTACCGAAGCCATGGTAAAACACACCGATTTACCCATTACAGTAAAAACCCGTTTGGGCTGGGACCACGATTCTATTCGCATTGTAGAAGTAGCAGAACGCTTGCAAGATGTGGGCTGTAAAGCCATTTCTATTCATGGTAGAACGCGTGCACAAATGTATAAAGGCGATGCAGATTGGAAACCAATTGCTGAGGTAAAAAACAACCAAAGAATGCACATTCCTGTTTTTGGAAATGGAGACGTTACCTCCCCCGAAAGAGCCATGGAAATGCGAGACCGTTATGGGCTTGACGGCGCGATGATTGGAAGGGCTTCTATTGGATATCCTTGGTTTTTCAGAGAAGTAAAACATTTCTTTGAAACGGGAGAACACATGCAAAAACCTACCATTGCAGAACGTACAGAAATGGCACGACGTCATTTGCAAATGGCCATTGACTGGAAAGGAGATGTTTTGGGTGTTTTTGAAACCCGAAGACATTATACCAACTACTTCAAAGGAATCCCCCATTTTAAAGAACACCGCATGAAAATGGTAACTTCTGACGCTGCTAAAGATGTTTTCGCTGCCTTTGATGAAGTACAAGAAAAATTTGGCCATATGATTATTCCAGATTTTAGTTAGCCCCCTTCCTTTATCACACAACTTTCTTAAACGATGCAAGATGCTCTTGCAAATCCTTTCAATAATTGGGTACCTCGAATGGAAGAAAAAACTCTCGCTATAACGAGTGTCCCAAAAAGGAAAATAATGAGGAGAAAATATAAATTTCATAACGAATCTGGAGCATTCATACTAAGTTTGGTAATATATGTATTACCGATTTTAGTTTGCAGCTTCTTTGATGACAAAACTAGCTACACCCGAATTTAAAACAGTACTACAGGAAAAAATAAAAAAAGACAGAAAAAAAAGCAAGCAATTTTTAGAAAGTGTTTCATCGTATTATTGATCTATAAATTCCTTGGAAATTCGACTCCCAGCAATTTTAGAAGCTAAAAACCCTAAAATAGTGATGGTGAAAATAACAATAAACAGGTTTGAAAACCGAAATTCAATTGGATATGGCATCTCTCCCACAATTTTAAACCAGCCAAACGCTTGCTGTAAAAAGATCAAAACAACACCCATTGAAAGTCCAATTAGCATGCCAAAAAAAGTAAGTAAAAACCCTTGTAAAACAAAAATTCGTTTGATTTCTTTAATCGTAACACCAAGGTTAAACAGTGTTTTTAGATTGCTTTTCTTTTCAATAATCATCATGATAATCGCACCAATAACATTGAACAATGCAATGATCACAATCAAGGTAAAAATAAGATAGGAAACAAAATTCTCTGTATTAATGACTTTATAATACAGTTCATTTAATTGTGCTTTGGTTTTTACTTGATAGGCAGTGCCTAACTGCTTTTGAAGTCGTCTTGCAACTGCATCGGCATCGGCATCTTTCACGAGTTTCAATTCCATAGCGGTAATTCTGTTCGGCTCGAAATCCAACAATTCTCTAGCCAATAAAATATTGACAAAAACATATTTGTTTGCAAAATCTTCAGTTCCGGAATAGGTGCCCACAATTTGAGCATTTACTTTCGAAAACGCATTGTTTGCCGTCATCAATCGCACTCCTGGTTTTGGTACATAGATCTCTAAAGGTTTGCCAAAGTTGAGAACCCCTAAAGAAAGTTTGTACGAAATTCCATTGCCAATTACAGCCGTATTGAGATACCGATCGTCTAACCATGTTCCCATGTCTAATACGGAATCTATTTGTGTTATCTGATTAAAATTCCTGTCGACTCCTTTTATAAAAGCAATGACTTCTTTGTTATTGTGCTTTAAAAAAACACGTTCTTCAATTACTTTGGAATTGATTGCTATGGAAGCATCCGCATCTAAAACCTTCGAAAAAGTATCGGTGGCTAGAAAAGATTTCCCTTGGGTAGCTGTGATTTTTATATCGGGGTCTGAAGCGTCTAACATGGCATAACTAAAAGTTCGCAAACCCGAAAAACCAGAAAGAATAATGAACAAAGCCAATGCCCCTACAATCACGCCAAAAGAGGCAATGATCGTAATGATATTGATGGCATTATTACTTGTTTTAGTGAATAAATACCGTTTTGCGATATAGTAGGAAAAGTTCAATTTTTAGTTTTGATAAAGTTGAAATATACCAAATAAAATTGACTTGCTAACTTCTTTTTCTTTTTGGAAGTATCGAGGGATTTTCAATTGGGTTTTCGTCTTGACCATTCAAAGATTTATCTATTTCTTCGATATAATCTAACGTATCATCTCCAAAAAATAATAATTCGGGCATTCTACGCAACTGATGTCTTGTTCTTCGTGCCATTTCATGACGAATCAATGGCGTATTGGATTGTACTCCCTTTACAATCTCATCTCTATTTTTAGATGGAAAAATACTTAAATATACTTTTGCAATGCCTAAATCTGAGGTTACATGCACTTTAGAAACCGAAATCAAGATTCCTTTCATGCCGTCTTGAGCCGCTTTTTGTAAAACGTCTACCAAGTCTTTTTGAAGCACTCCTGCAATTTTTCGCTGTCTGTTTGTTTCTTCCATGCCGCAAATTTACGATAAAATACATTGGTGCCCACACGTTTCCACTATTTGTTGCTGTAAATTGTACTTTATTTCATACCTTTTTGAAGCCATCAAATCTTACGAATTCTATTTTATAGCCAAAAAATAATGCTAGTTATGAGATTGGTAGACACTCGTAAAACAATCACACAGGACTGCCCCTTTTTTTTTACATTTACAGAATGAATAAAATAGAACATATTGGCATTGCCGTAAAAGACCTTGAAGCAGCGAATCAAGTTTATGCTGCACTTCTTGGAGTTGCTCATTACAAAACTGAAACGGTAGAAAGTGAAGGTGTGAATACCTCTTTTTTTAAAGCTGGGCCCAATAAAATAGAACTCCTAGAAGCAACAAATCCAGAGAGCACGATTGCGAAATTCATTGCTAAAAAAGGTGAAGGGGTGCATCATATCGCCTTTGCGGTATCAGACATCCACTCGGAAATAGCCCGTTTAAAAACCGCCGGTTTTGTTGTTTTAAATACCATTCCAAGAAAAGGTGCCGATAACAAACTCGTTGCCTTTTTACATCCAAAAGCTACCCACGGAGTTTTAATAGAACTTTGTCAAGAAATAGAAACATAAATTTTAAGATTTAATTAAGGGATTCTATTTGTCTAGTCTTAAAATTCTAAATGCTTCTTTGTATATTGCCAGCTATTAATCGTTCGTAAAAAACATGTCTTCCAAATTTAATACATACCAAAAAAGACGCTTAACCTCCTCTTACTTTTCTGTGGTTATTAGTATTTCTCTTGTGCTGTTTATGGTAGGTGTTTTGGGATTGGTATTGTTAAAATCGACCAACGTAGCGAATCATTTTAAAGAAAAAGTTGCCATAAATCTCTTTCTAAAAGATGAAGTTTCGAAAAAACAGATTGATAAATTCTGTGCTTCTCTTCGAGAAGAAACCTTCACAAAAAGAATTGTTTACGTCTCGAAAAAACAAGCAGCAAAAGATTACAGCAGAGAAATTGGAGAAGATTTTTTAACTTTTTTAGGTGGAAACCCACTAAAAAATGGCATCGATATTTATTTAAAAGCAGACTTTGTTACTTCAGAGAAAATGCTAGCTTTAGAAAAAAAATTCAACAAAAACCTCTTTGTTGCAGCAGTTTCTTATGACAAACCGTTGATCGAATTACTCACAAAAAACATCCAACGAATTAGTTTTTGGTTGTTTATTTTATGTGGTTTTTTTGCCTTAATCGCCATTCTTTTAATCAACAGCTCCATTCGGTTGACCATCTACTCAAAACGATTCAATATTAAAACCATGCAAATGGTGGGGGCTACAAAATCATTTGTTCGAAAACCTGTTCTTTGGAGAAGTATTCAGTTGGGCATGATCGGTGCGTTTATAGCTTTACTAGGTTTGGCAGTTATCATTTATTACTTAGACAAATACATTCCCGTTTTAGAGTTGATAAAAGACTATATGACATTACTCTTTTTAGTTGGTGGGGTTGTATTAGCTGCTTTTATTATTACATTGCTAAGTACGTTTTTTGCAACGCAACGTTTATTAAATTTACGAACTGACGAATTATATTATTAAATATGAAGGCTAAAAAAGAAACAAAACAAGTATTTTTATTCGGAAAAAGAAACTACATTATTATGTTGGTGGGTTTATTTCTAATTGCCCTAGGCTTTGTTTTCATGGCAGGAGGAGGGAGTGATGATCCAACAGTTTTTAATGAAGAAATCTACAATTGGCAAAGAATCCGATTAGCACCCACCCTAATAATTATTGGATTGGGAATTGAAATCTATGCGATTTTAGCAAATCCGAAAAACTAGTTATGTCGATTATAGAAGCGATTGTTCTTGGAATTATTCAAGGGTTTACAGAATTCTTACCTGTTTCTTCTAGTGGACATTTGGAATTGGCAAAAGTGATTTTAGGAGACACGTCTGTACCAGAAAAAAGCTTAACATTCACAGTCGTTTTACACTTTGCAACCGCATTGAGTACACTCGTCATTTTTAGAAAAGAAGTTCTTGAAATTTTCAAAGGATTGATGCTATTCAAGTGGAATGAAGCGACAAAATTTTCTATTAAAATTATCATTTCCATGATTCCAGCAGTGTTTGTTGGATTGCTTTTTGAAGAACAATTGGCCGCTTTTTTCAGTAGAAATGTATTGTTAGTTGGCCTTATGTTACTACTCACAGCAGTCTTACTACTACTGGCAGACAAAGCAAAAAACACCCATAAAAAAGTATCCTTTTCAAATGCAGTACTTATTGGCGTATCGCAAGCCATTGCCATGTTGCCGGGAATTTCTAGATCTGGGGCAACCATCTCCACCTCCGTTTTATTAGGTATTGACAGAACAAAAGCAGCGCGTTTTTCTTTTTTAATGGTAGTTCCCTTAATCTTTGGTAAAATTGGAAAAGACATCTTAAGTGATGATTTAAATTTTCAGTCTTCAGAAATTATTACGATCTCAGCAGGTTTTATGGCGGCTTTTGTGGCAGGATTACTCGCCTGTAAATGGATGATTTCTTTGGTGAAAAAGAGCAAACTTTCTTATTTCTCTTTGTATTGTGCCATCGTTGGAATTCTAGCAATATCATATACATTATTCAACTAAATGACAGAAGAGGCATATAAAAACGGTCAGGTATTACTCATTGACAAACCGCTAGAGTGGACTTCTTTTCAAGCGGTAAATAAAATTCGTTGGCACATCAAACAACGCTTTCAAATTAAGAAAATAAAGGTGGGCCATGCAGGAACTTTAGATCCACTAGCTACTGGTTTGTTAATTATTTGTACTGGAAAACAGACCAAAGAAATTCATGTATATCAAGGACAGAAAAAGGAATATACGGGTACTTTCACCATCGGCGCAACCACACCGAGTTATGATTTGGAAACTGAAATTGACAAAACTTTTTCAACCGCACACATAACGAACGAAATGATCCACAAAACAGCACAACAGTTTTTAGGTGAAATTGATCAAAAACCGCCTATTTTTTCAGCCATTAAAAAGGAAGGAAAACGATTGTACGAACTTGCAAGAAAGGGAGAGGCTACAGAAATAAAATCGAGAAAGGTAACGATTGATGAATTTGAAATTACCAACATCAATGTACCGAATATCGACTTTAGAGTGGTTTGCAGCAAGGGAACCTACATTCGTTCTTTGGCTTATGACTTCGGAAAAGCCTTGCGTTCTGGGGGGCATTTATCTGCATTGAGAAGAACTAAAATTGGTGCATTTTCTGTAGAAAAAGCAAAATCTATTAAAGATTTTATTAAAACATTGGAAGTGGAATAGTCTTTGTACTGTTGCTGAAGGACTAAAATACATTATGAAAAAAACGCTGCTTTTTATTGCTGTATTCGCGCTTATTCAACAACTCTTTTCACAAGAAAAATACAACAAACCCTTTTTTACAACTTCGATCGCAACCACCCTAGCGGTCAACGAAAACTATACTTTAGACAGTGATGATGGTGAACCTTTTTTGCTTCCCAATTCGCTGATTGCAAGAATTGGACTTGGCTATCAATTACATCGCAGAGTTTTGGTAAGTCTCCATGCAGGGTTTGATCATCATTGGGGATACAACATCAATGCGATTCCTACCTACGGAACATTTCGTTTCAACATCAGAGAAAACGATGGTGATGCTCTTTTTATGGAAACGAGTTATGGGAAGTTATGGCGACCTTCTCCCAGATTTAGTGATGGGAATTACTATGGACTGGGGCTTGGAATCGCCTCTAAAATTTCTTCAAGAATTGAAAGTAGTGTCCGTTTTAAATACCACAGAAAATCCATTTTAGGTTTTGAAAACAATCGCCTAGATAGTTTTTCTCTTGGAGTGGGGTTTAGGTTTTTTTTAAAACACTGATTAAAGTTGCTTTATGCCCGAACCTAAAAAAGGTTTCAACGGGAGGCTTTTCATAATCGAAATGTCTTCTGAAAGAGTGCTTTCATTGCCTAAAAAAGCAAGGATTTTTTTGGCAGGAATCCGCTGGAAAATTTTTGTGAAAACTTCTTTTCCAGTTAATTTCTTGGTCAATAAAACATCCAAAAGAGTTCGATCATACCATTGATATACTTTGTCTTTGAAAGAGGTCGACAGATTTGGATGCTTACCCGCTTCTAAATGATGTACAATTTCTGCAACATTTTTTTGGATGAATTGAAACGTATATCCGGTACTTGCTTTTGTAAATCCACCAGAAGTTCCCAAATTGATAACATGAGGTTTTGAAGTTTTTTCGAATTTTGCTAATGACATTGGAATGACTCCAAACTCTTCGTGTTTGATCGTATAATTATCAATATTTAAGTCTTCTTTAATGTATTTTTTCAAGGCTGAAACATACGTTGCTTGTGCTAAAACACGTGGACTAAAAAGCGTATATTCAACCAGGGCTTCTGAGGTAGATGTTGGCAAAACATACATAAATGTGGCACCCTGATTTTGTGAAACACTAAAATCCATAAGCCTTCCTACTTTTGGATTAAAGACCGGTTTTTCAGATTGAATGACCCAACCTTTAAAATGCTGCAATAGCGAATTTTGTTCCGTTATTTTTGGATTGAATACCTGGGTTGAATTAAACACATACCTTGCTGTATAGCTGTTTTCAGAGGTCCTTACTACAGCAGCAGCAGCCTCAGCATCAATCCCTGTTATGGTTTCTTGCAGAAAGGTTACATTTTCAAATTGCTGCGCGTAATCTAGAACAAAATTATAAAAATCGAGCCCCAAAATCATCTTGTAGGTATAAGATTCTAAATCGAGTTCTTTTTTAAAATCGGTAGATAAAAATTCTAGCGTATTCCATTTTGCGTGCACAATAGATTCAAACAAACCAGGTGTTTTCTCCCAGAAACACCAGGTTCTATCGTTGTTTTTTTTCTGTACTTGATCGATTACTAAAATAGATTTATGCTGCAATGTAGGCGACTGTAATAGTCTGTACAAAAGACTTAACCCTGCACAACCCGATCCTGCAATAATATAATCGTATTTCATAATTTTTATCTCAAAAAGCGATTGTACCAACTTTCTTCAATGGGCATTTCCCAATGATTGTCTAGATCCTGTTTGATCGAAATAAGGTTATCAAAAATAATTGATTTCCCAGTAAGTGCTTTATTTTTTAGTAATTTTTTAAAATCTTTAAGCTCTTTATACTGAACAAATTCACCTTGCTTAAAGCATACATTCATTTTATCTAAAAGAGAAACATCATAGGTTTCCTGCAAACTTAAAATAAAAGAAACCGAAGTGTCAATATCTTCATTTGTAAGGGCAACCCTATCTACATCTACAATAAAAATAATAAATCGCTGATATAAAAACTGATAAGAAGCTTTAAAATTTTCATCTTCAGAATTCCAACTTTCAATAAAAGTTTTGATCTTGTCTTCTATTTCTTCAATTTCATTTGGATAAAACTTTCTGTTGGATGGATACACCCATACCTTGGCGTTTTCTGGCAATGCATTATAGTCTACGTACATTTTGATGCTTTAAGATGGGACAAAGATATTAAAAAGAAAAACCGTTTGGTCTACATTTACAAGTCGGTTTTGTAAAAGTTCGGATGTAAAGGAAGTATTCCCGTGTCTGTATTATAATACTGAGAGCATTTTCACAAAATCTTCTTGAACACTACGTCCTTTATTTTTATTGTACCAAACTTGTAAATCTTGTTTAAACTGGGCATCGATGCTACCTTTTTTTGCTTTATAATCTGCCATTATTTTAGTAGCCAAAGTGGGTCTTGGTCCCCAAGTATGTTGTACATTATTTTGTGCATCCAACACAATTACTTTGGGAATGGATCTCCCGCCGTTGGTCAAAAATAAATCCATCACGGCAAGATGTTCGTCACGAAGTATAATTTTTAAAGTAATGTTTTTGTTTTCAGTAGCCAACTTGTGAATCACTGGCAGGTTCTGCGCAGCATCTCCACACCAGCCTTCTGAAAGCACTAGCCATGTTTGTTTTTCTGTAATGCTTTTGAAAACAGCTTTTGTTTGGTTTGAAATTTTTATGGTTTTATCCAAGCGTTTCATACGTCGATCGTTCAACAAACTATAATTAGTAAGGGCTTCGGATTGAACGGGTCCTGTAGATTTTCCATCGGTGAGTAGATCATGAACAAGTGTTCTGTATTCGGAGTAAGAAATTGCGTTCTCAAGACTTTTTGCGATTAATTGCTTCATGCGATAAGGAAGTGTAGGTGTTTTTCGAATACTATATTCTACAAAAATACTGCTAAATTAATAGTGATTTTATTTTTTTTGAATGTGATATAAAATATCTTTTGTCATGGTTTCTAGATTGAATTCATACTGCCAATCCCAATCTATTCGAGCATCAGAGTCGTCAATAGATTGGGGCCAGCTGTCGGCTATTTTTTGACGAAAATCGGGTTGGTAGCTAATTTCAAAATCGGGAAGGTGTTTTTTAATTTCTTCAGAAATTTCTTCAGGCGTAAAGTCGATTGCAGCTAAATTGTAGGAAGTTCGTATTTTGATACGATTCCTATCTGCTTGCATTAATGCGATGGTTGCATTTACAGCATCTTCCATATACATCATTGGCAAGCGAGTGTCTTTCGACAAATAACATTTATATTTCCTGTCTTTTACTGCTTTAAAATAAATATCAACAGCATAGTCTGTAGTCCCTCCACCGGGTTTTGTCTTCCAAGAAATAATTCCTGGATAGCGTAAACTCCTTACATCTACATCATATTTTTGGTGGTAATAATTACACCAAAACTCACCAGCAAGTTTGCTAATTCCGTATACGGTAGAAGGTTCCATTATGGTTTTTTGACGGGTATTTATTTTGGGAGTCGTAGGACCAAAAACAGCAATAGAACTGGGCCAATAAATTTTTTGGATGTGTTTCTCTTTTGCCAAATCTAACACTGCCAAAATTGAGTTCATATTTAAACGCCATGCCTGTTCTGGATATTTCTCTGCAGTCACAGATAACATTGCTGCCAACAAGTACACTTGCGTCACTTGGTGTTTTTGAACCACCTTCAAAATAGCTTCTTTATTGGACGCATCCAAGATTTCAAAAGGGGCTGCCTCTAAGATCCCTGAGTCAGGTTGACGAATGTCGGAGGCTATTACAGCCTCGTTTCCATAAGTACTTCTTAATTTTTGAGTTAATTCTGTGCCTATTTGACCACAAGCACCAAGAATTAAAATACATTCCTTCATTATATATAATTCAATTTTTTACCGAATCAAAGGTACTTAATTTAAGTATTCATGAAAAAGAAATCATTGATTAAAGTATTCTCAAAAAAGAGTTGTTTTCTACTAGATGTGTTAAACTTTATGAAATTTCCTTTATTTTTTAAACAATTATTTTAATAATGAGTATTTTAGCAAAATAAAGTTTGCGTTTTGTGAATAAATATTATGCGCTCTTATCAATACTTCTTTTCTGTTTATGTTCAACAAAAGAACAAGAAACAGAAAAGCTGCCTGTAAAAAAAGCAAAATTAAGTATTGCTCAAACCCACATGAGACCTGTTGAGGTTGACGAATCCTTTTTTAAGCTTATAGAAAACTGGGAAGAATATAAGTTGCTCGAAGAATTTTCCGTAAAATTTCATCAAACTTCCCCCAACGAAGCGTTGAGCAATGCACTTGAGTTGAAAAGTCTTGTTACCAATTTAAAAGACGGCATCAAACCTACAATTTTTAACTCCCCTTCTTTTAACGCCCGCATCAATGTGCTTTTTAGTGAAGCGGAAAGACTGGCAGATATTACCTTTATTCCTGCGATTAGAACCACCGAAATAAATGAACAAGTTGAAAAAACATTGGCTGCTTTTTCTGCATTGAATGCCAAAATAAATACGGTTTTATCACAGAAAAAATTTGAAGACGCTATTGAAATATCTCCCAAATTTATAGGCTTAGACACCACAAAAATGGATCGGGTATCTAGAAAAACAGTGGCTGTTTTTGATAAAAAATTAACGCCGAAAAGAGTCCCAAAGAAAAAAATTAAAATGGACAAAAAAACTTTACCGGATTATAAAAATACCAAACAAATAAACGGTTTTCAAAAAGTAAAAATCAATAACAAATCATGAAAAAAACATTCTTAATTCTGATGGTATCTTTGTTTTTACAAAACTGTAAACAAGAAGTTGCTGTTACAAAGGACGCTGCAATAAAAAAAGAAGTAGCAGCAATTGTAAACAACTGGCACCAAGCGGCTACAGATGCCCATTTTGAAAACTATTTTTCTAAAATGGACAGCACTGCGGTATTCATTGGAACAGATGCTACGGAAAACTGGACCAAAAAACAATTTGAAAATTTCAGCAAACCTTATTTTGACAAGGGCAAGGCTTGGGATTTTAAAACGATTGAAAGAAATATCTATATCAGTAAAAACAAAGAGGTGGTTTGGTTTGACGAACTACTGGATACATGGATGGGGACCTGTAGGGGTTCTGGAGTACTAGAAAAAAACAACACCGAATGGAAAATAAAACAATATGTTTTGTCTGTTACGATTCCCAATGACAGCATTCAAAAAGTAATAAAATTAAAGAATTAAAAAAATAAAAAATAAAACTTTTTAATTACATAATTATGAAAAAAATTACAACCCTTTTATTTAGTGTATTTACTGCTGGAATTTTTGCGCAAGTAATTCAAAGAAACGCTCCTTGGATTGCAGAAACACCGCTTAAAGAGCAGCAGATTATTACCTTAGAAGAAGTGAAAGATGCTGCCATACAGTATTTCACAACCATCGATAAAAATAAAAAAGGAAGTGGTTTAAAACCTTTTGAAAGATGGAACTATCATTGGAGTCATTACACCAAATCCGATGGGACCATCGCCCCTGCCAGTGATTTGTGGAGTGCTTGGGAAGCCAAAAATGCAATGAACAATAACCAAGAAGCAAGAACAGACGAGAGTAGTTGGACCTCTTTGGGTCCCTATTCCCATACAAATACGGGATCTTGGTCACCAGGACAAGGAAGAGTGAACGCAATTACTGTAGATCCTAGTGATGGAAACACCTATTATGTGGGTGCGCCCGCGGGAGGAATTTGGAAATCGACCGATGCAGGGATTAACTGGACTCCGTTAACCGATTATTTGCCTCAAATAGGTGTTTCTGGAATTGCTGTGCATCCAACAGACCCGCAAACAATTTACATTGCTACGGGAGATGACGATGCTGGAGATTCTTATGCTGTAGGTGTTTTTAAATCTACTGATGGGGGTGCTACTTGGAGCAATACCGGGAGTTTGACTGGAAATCCAAATTCTATGAATGATATTTACATTCACCCAACCGATACAGAAACCGTTTTGGTTGCCACCAGTTCTGGAGTGCATAAAACCACCAATGGAGGGACTAGCTGGACACGGAAACTCTCTGGGAATATTAGAGATTTAAAAATGAGACCCAACGACCCGACTAAATGGTATGCGGCAAGTAACAATACTTTTTACAAGTCCTCAGATGCTGGGGAATCCTTTCAACAAATATCAATACCAGCCCTATTCAATTCTCAAAGAATTGTAATGGATGTCACTCCAAAAGATCCGGACTATGTGTATTTTGTAAGTGCGGGAAGTAATAGTAGTTTTAATGGTGTTTGGAAATCAACAAACTCTGGAGATTCTTTTACACAAACGGCAGAAACCGATGATATTTTTGGAAGCTCACAAGCATGGTTTGACCTTGCATTGACCGTTTCAGATAAAGATGTGAATAAGGTATACGTAGGGGTTTTAAATATTTGGTCTTCTACCGATGGAGGTGACAATTTTACCAAATTAAACAACTGGAGTTCTCCAGATGACAATTCGTATACGCATGCCGACATTCATATTATGCGTTTTATCAATGGAAAGTTTTTTGCGGGGACCGATGGAGGAATTTATGTTTCTACAAACCACGGAACCAACTTCACCGATTTAACGGAGAACTTAGACATCAGTCAATTTTATAAAATATCGGTAGCAAAGCAAAATTCTGGAAATATCGTGGGAGGACTTCAGGACAATGGAGGCTATGCTTTTTCAAACAATCAATGGAGCAACTACCACGGTGCAGATGGTATGGATGCCGCAGTGAGTGGAACAGATCCTAACACCTATTATGGTTTTATTCAAAATGGTGGGAGTCTTTATATTACCAATAACGGAGGCCTTACAAGAAGTGGAAGTGTTGGGGCACCAGATGGAGAAAGTGGAAACTGGGTAACTCCTTTGGTGTCGGATAGCCAAGGAACTATTTATGCGGGTTATGGAGAAGTTTATAAACTTGTCGAAGAACCGGAATCGATATCATGGGAACAAGTGTCTACAAACAACTTTGGAGGACGTTTGACCCACCTAGAGATAGATCCGAATGATGATAATAATATCTATGCGACTTTGGGTGGTACGCTATATCGAAGTACAGATTCAGGGGTTACATTTACAAACATTCAAAACTTTTTTGGCGAAACCATTAACAGTATCGAAATCAATCATAATGACTCAAACATCGCTTATATTACGACAAATAGTAATGTTAAAAAATCAACAAACATTTTAAACGGTGTTGTCAACTTTACAGACATTACAGCCAATTTACCTTCTGAGAGTAAATTGGTTGCGAGACACCACGCAAGAAGTGGAAAAAATACGGTGTATGTAGGAACCGCATTGGGGGTCTATTTCATTAATGATGATACTACTAGCTGGGAAACTTTTGACAACAATTTACCCAACGTAGCCGTAAGAGATTTAGAAGTGAACGAAGAGGATTCTAAATTGTTTGCTGCCACCTACGGAAGAGGTGTTTTTTCAACCGACATTCCAAGAATTTTACCTCCAACAGATGTAAAGTTAATTGCCATTAACAATCCAAATGGGATTGCTTGTAGCACCACGTTTGTCCCAGAAATTGTAGCTTCAAACCAAGGAACAAATCCAATTACAGTCATTGACATCGAGTACACAATCGATGGTGTCTTAGAAAGTTATCAGTGGACTGGGAATTTAGGTTCTGAAGAATCGGTTTCGATAGCCCTGCCTGCAGTAACGCTCGCAACAGGAAATCATGACATAAAAGTAACAACACTTGTTACAGACGATGCCTATGACACCAATAATGAGAAAGAAGTTTCTTTTATTGTGAACAATACCAATAACAGCCCAACGACAGTAAATTCATTTGAGAATTCTGGAACAGATTCGTTTCTTATTGAAACCATTGGTACCGATGATGATTTATGGGAATTGGGAAGACCAAGTGGAACTTTATTAAACATTACCGGTACAGGAGACAATGTGTATGCAACCAACAGAAGTGGAGAGCACACTGTTTTAACAACCAGTTACCTGTACTCAAAATGTATTGACCTTTCTTTGTTGGCAGATCCTGTTTTAAGCTTTAAAATGGCCTTTGATATTGAACAAGATTGGGATTACTTACTTGTTGAATATTCTACAACAGGTGCTGATTGGACAATTTTAGGAACTGCTGCAGACCCAAACTGGTACAATAGTGCCTCTACTGCAAATGGAATTCCTGGAGCACAATGGACGGGTGAAGGAGAAGATACAGATGCGGAAGGAAATACCAATGCAACGCTGAGAGAATATAGCTATGATTTGGAAGCATTTACCAATGAAACAAATATTGTTTTTAGATTTAAGTTTTTCTCCGACCAGGCAGTAGTGGAAGAAGGAGCATTGATTGATGACTGGGTAATAAACGGAACGTCTTTAAGTGTAAACAACCAAGACTTGCAAAGTTCCTTTGCCGTATATCCAAATCCATCCAATGAAATTTTCAATATCACTTGGACAGAACAAGGAACTGCAGTCATTGTGATTTATGATTATACTGGAAAAAGCATTCTAAAGAAAACACAACTAACCGATGGGCACTACACGCTCAATTTAAACGGATTTAGCAAAGGCTTGTACTTCGCAAAAATTAATGTGAACGGAAAGCAAGCAACTAAAAAAATCATCTTAGAATAGGACTTCTAAAAATGTAATAAAAAAAAAGAGCTTCACAATGTGAAGCTCTTTTTTTTATCCTAAAACATCTTTGACTGTTTTAAAAATCAATTCATTTTCAAAACCTTTACGCATTAAAAAATCGATGAGTTTTTGTTTTCTCTTGAAGGGATTTGCTTCTGTAAGCACTGCATTTCTATTTTCTGTAATCCTATAAATAGTGGCAATGTATTCCTCAGAATCTATTTCCTTTAAGGCTGTTTTTATATTGTAATCAGAAATATCTCTGAACTTGAGTTCTCTTACAATTCGTTGTTTTCCCCAGCTTTTAATTCGAAATTTCCCACGGGCAAAACTTTTAGAAAAGCGCTCTTCATTTAAAAAATTATCTTTCATTAAACGCAATAAAATAAGTTCTCTCGCCTCGGGAATCAGATTATAATCGCGCATTTTCTGCTCAATTTCTTTGTGGCACCGATCTTGATACACACAATATTGCTCTAGTTTTCGCTGGAGTTGATCGACCGTAAACGATTTTTTCTTCTCAATCATGCTTTTAAAAATACAAAAAGAGGAAGTAATGGATACAGAAACATCCTCTTTTTAAATAGTATCTGATAACCACTATGCTATCTTTTTTTAGTGTTCGTTATTTTTTAATTGTCCTTTTATTCTCATTTTAAACTTTGTGATTAAGAAGAACAAAATAGGCACAACGATTAATGTTAAAAAGGTTGCGATGAACAAACCATAAATAACTGTTTTGGCCAATGGTCCCCAGAAAACTACATTATCTCCTCCCATATATACATGGGCATCAAACTCACTAAAGAGTGTAAAGAAGTTTATATTTAAACCAATCGCCAATGGAATCAATCCTAAAATGGTGGTAATTGCGGTTAATAAAACGGGACGCAAACGGGCTTTTCCTGCTTTTACAATGCTGTCATACAAAGCGCCTAAAGGAAGAAAGTTTTCGGTAGAGATACCTTCTTGTTCTTTTCTTCTGGCTATTAACAACTCGGTATAATCCAAAAGAACAACCCCATTGTTTACGACAATACCCGCAAGGGAAATAATCCCCACCATGGTCATCATAATCACAAAAGGAGCCCCGGTAATTACCAAACCACCAAAGACACCGATAAAACTTAAAAAGACAGCCAACATAATGATACCTGGTTTTGAAACCGAATTAAATTGGAAAATTAAGATAAAGAAAATTAAGAACAACCCTGTAAAAAAAGCACCTACCAAAAAAGTCATTTGCTTGTTTTGTTCTTCAATTTGCCCTGTATAATCTATTTTAATTCCTTGGGGCAAGTCTTTAAAATTCTTCATTGCATTTTGAATCCTACCTACCACTAAGCCAGCATCTGTTTCTCCAGGAGAAAGCGCAGAATAAACCGTAACAACCCGCTTGACGTTTTTATGTTTAATGGCACTAAAGCCAGAGCTGTTTTTCTGAGTGGCAACGGCGGAAACTGGAATTTCTTTAATTCTCCCTGAAGCTTGGTCTCTAAAAGTTATTTTCTGATTGAAAAGGGCACTTTTATCATAACGGTCGTCTTTGTTAAAACGCACGTAAATATCATAGTCTTCACCATTTTCTTTATAAATACCGGCTTTATTTCCAAAAATAGCACCTCTTAATTGTTGGCCTACTTGCCCAGTGCTCACGCCCAATTCTCCTGCTTTTTTTCGATCGACCAACACCTGCATTCCAGGTTTGGATTTGTTCACATCAATCTTTAATTCGTCGACACCCAAAATACCTTGTGTATTTAAATAATCGCGCATTCGTTCGGCTGTGAAAATTAATTCTTCGTAATCTTCTCCGTTCAATTCAATGTTTATAGGCGATCCTGCTGGAGGGCCGTTGGCATCTTTTTCTACGGAGATTAAAACACCTGGGTAAATGCCCACCAAAGCGGCTTGTACTTTTTGACGTAAGATTTCACTGTCTTCTCCCTTTCGGTATTTGTATTCCCGCATGGAAGCCGTAATTTTCCCTTTGTGTGGCATCTCTGCGGAGGAACCTCCATCTGTTTGTGGATTTCCAGCCCCTTCTCCTACTTGAGAAATGGTGCTTTCTACCATGAAATTATACCCATTATCTACATACATATCTAGATTTAGAACACTGGATACTTTTTTCTCTATTTGCTGTGTTATTTGATTTGTTTTTTCAATATCGGTTCCTTCTGGATATTCGATATAGACAATGATCTGATTGGGTTTGTTGTCTGGAAAGAACTCTACTTTGGTTCTTTGTTCTCCCAACGACCACCCAAATCCTGCAAATGCAGTAAACAAAATGATAAAGGTACCAATGACCAATACATAGGGTCTCCACCCTGTTAAAGCGCTTTTTAATTGTCTTTCATACCAGTTTTCTAAAGAAACTAAAGTATTTTTCTGAAAATAATTTGCCGCTTTTCTCAATACCAAACGGTAGACCCATAACATGATTGCGGTAAAAATAATGAGGGTCCCTAGAGTGTTATATTCACCCCCAAAGAAGAAAATAGCAAACCCAACAAGCGCCATAATACTGGTCAATCGAAGGATGTTTTTAATAGGCATGTCTTTGTCTTCTGTGTTCATAAACTGAGACACCAATACAGCGTTAAAAAAGATTGCAACAAAAAGGGAAGATCCTAACACAATGGATAGGGTAATGGGTAGAATGACCATAAACTGTCCCATAATTCCTGGCCAAAGCCCTAAAGGAATAAATGCGGCTACAGTAGTGGCTGTTGAAATAATAATTGGAAACGCAATTTCACCAATTCCTTTTTTGGCAGCTTCAATGCGGGTCATCCCCTCCTCGTCCATTAAACGATATACGTTTTCAACTACAACAATTCCATTGTCTACCAACATGCCAAGCCCCATAATCAATCCAAACAATACCATGGTATTTAAAGTATACCCTAAAGCACCAAGGATCATTAAAGACATGAACATAGACATCGGGATAGCAAAACCAACAAAGATGGCATTCTTAAATCCTAAGAAAAACATCAGCACAATGACTACTAAAATCACCCCAAAAATAATATTATTCACCAAATCGTCTACTTGACCAATGGTTTTTGGAGATTGATCGTTGGCGATGGTTACTTTTAAATCTGATGGAAAATTATTTTCACGAGCCGCTTTTACAATGACCCCAACTTTGTCTGCAGCGGTCACCATATTTTCTCCTGATCTTTTCTTTACGTCCAACATCACCACTGGCGCACCGTTTTCTCTTGCATAGGTGGTTTTGTCTTTGTCTTTAAAGGAGATGGTGGCAACGTCTTTTAAATAGATCGGATTTCCTTTTTCTGCTTTGATTACAAAATTTCCTAAGTCTGAAGGCTGGTCTATTTCGCCTATAATTCGGATGGTTCTTCTTTGTTGACTGGTAATAAAGTTCCCGGCAGACATGGTTACATTTCCGCGATTAATGGCGTTCGAAATATCGTCAAAACTTACTTTTGAAGCCATCATCTTGTAAATATCTACGGCTACTTCCACTTCTTTATCTTGGGCGCCTCGGATATCTACTTTCTTGATTTCTGTTAAATCTTCAATTTCATCTTGTAGGAATTCTCCATATTCTTTTAATTTAGAAACTGGATAATTTCCTGAAATGTTGATATTTAAAATAGGTACTTCTTCAGACATGCTCAATTCAAAAACTTTGGGCGTTACTTTTGCACCATTAAAAGTAGGCCAATCCTCTCCTGCAGTTTCTTGGTCTATTTCATCTTTTACTTTCTGTTTTGCTTTGTCTACTGGAATGTTTTCATCAAATTCGACGGTAATAATGGAATAATCTTCTTGTGATGTGGAAGTAATTTTTACCACATTACTCACCGATTTTAATTTGTCTTCTAATGGATTGGTAATGAGTTTCTCTATGTCCTCTGCGGTGTTTCCTGGATACACAGAACTAATGTAGATCTTGGTTTCGTTGATTTCCGGGAAATTTTCTCGGGGCATTGTAAAGTAAGCTGAAATTCCGAAATACAGAATTAAAAACATCAAAACATAAATGGTGGTTTTGTTCTTTATAGCCCAAGAGGAGAGTCGAAACTCTTTGTCTATTGCTGTCTTTTTATTATTCATTGGAGTACTTTTTATTAATCACTTTTACAAGCTGACCGTTATTTACACTTCGTGCCCCTTCAATAATAATTTCTGCATCTGCGGGTAGGTTTTTAACAACTTCAATAAGGTCTCCTTGAGTTTTACCCGTTTCAATAATGCGTCTTTTTGCAATGGCTTTTTGGTCTTTTTTATCGGTAACAACATACACAAACTGCGCACCTTCTGCGTTTTCTGAAATAATAGATTGCGGAATCAAGATGGCTTTGGGATTGGTGTAATCGTTCAATTTTAATCGTGCCGTTAAATTCGGTTTGATGGCTCCATTTGAATTTGGAACACCAATTTCTATTTTAAAAGACCTGTTGTTTGGATTGATAAAGTTTCCAACTTGTCGAATCTTAGATTGCATCGTTTGGTTCAGAATCGGAAAATGTACTTCCACCGTTTTGTCTTTGGTAATGCTACGAATGTAGGTTTCTGGAACTTCTGTCTCTATGTACATGTTCGAAAGATTTACGATTCTAAAAATTTCAGAACCTTGTCCGGGCGCAACCACAACTCCTTTTTCTTTAAAGACAGCGTCTATAATTCCCGAAAAGGGAGCCGTCACGATCGATTTTTGGAGCTGCTGTTTCAATTGACTTACGGCGCTTTTTTGAGATTCATAAGCGGTTTTGGTTTGCAAATACTGAATTTCGGAACCAATTTTCTGTGCCCACAATCGTTGTTGGCGCTCAAAGGTGGTTTTTGCCAATTGTACATTGGTTTCTAACTGTGTCAATTGTTGAGCCATTCCTCCATCGTCAATCGTGGCGATAATTTCGCCCTGCTTTACCTGCTGTCCTTCTTTGACCAAAACACTTTTTAAAATGCCTGGCATTTCTGGATACACCAATACATTTTGTTTGGTTTTTACATTTCCATGCAATGCGATAAAGTGCGTAAAAACTTGTTCTTTTACTTGTAGTGTAGTAATCAGCGGGACATTTTTATCTTCGCCTAAAGCATCTAACTTGTCGTTGATCTTTTTTAAATCCAGTGTCAATGCTTGTTGTTGAAGGTCAATTTCGGACTTCTTTGCTTTTATTTGCTTCAAGTCATTCGATGCCAAAACCGCATCTAAAGAAATCTCTTTTTGCTCTCCACAAGAAGTTAAAAATAGGACTGTTAATAAAGCTAAATATTTGTTTTTCATGATTGTTTTTTTTATTTTTTGGATACGTTTAAGGCGTTTTCTAAGGCTATTTTTTTAGCGATTACATCCAACATCGATTGCACGTAATTTTGCTGTTGGGTATATAACTGATTTTGTGCTTGTAACAAATCGAAACTTGAAGAGATGCCTTCAAAAAATTTGATACGTTGCTTTTTTTCGATGCGCTCGGACAATCGAACGTTTCTTTTTGCAGTGGTGTAATTTTCGACACTGAGTTGGTACTCATTTTTGGCTTTCTGTGCCAATAAACTCAACCGTTGTTTCGTTTCTTCCAAACGAACATCGGCGGTTTCTAAAGCAATTCTAGCTTGTGCTGTTCTCGATTTTCTGGCAAAACTACTAAAAATAGGTACTTTTAGACTAACGCCTAACAGAGAAGAATCGAACCATTGTTGGCGCCCATTAAAAAAGCTAAAGGAATCGGAAAAGGCTTGGTTTCCATAGTTAACAAACGCGGACAAACTAGGTAAGGCTTTGCTTCGCTCGAGTTGCATGAGCAAGCGTTTTGATTCTCGATCGTTTGCTGCAATTTTAAAATCGATATGATTGGAAAAATCAAAGGTTTCTGAAATGAGGCCCAAATCGATATTGCTTGTTGTCAAGGTATCCAAACTATCGGTGAGCACTAGGGCGGTACTGATTGGGTTTCCCAAAGCCAAATTTAGCATTTGATAGGCAATGCTTTTCATTCTCTCGAGATTATTCCGTTGATTTTTTAAAGTCCCTAAGGTAATTTCTAACTGCTCTACATCTTCTTGCTCGTTAAATCCGTTTTCGTAAATCTTTTGAGCATCGTGTAAATTTTTTTCTAAAATATTTACATTTCCTGCTAAGATGTCTAAGCTTTTTTCGGCAACTAAAACAGTACCGTAGGCATTTACAACCGCCTCTCGAGTTAATATCTCCGTTTTCTCATTGGCTTGTTCTGAGATTTTTAAATAGGCTTTTGATGCTTGCAATGCGACCAGATAAGACCCGTCAAAAATTAACTGTGACAGGGTAACCGATGCGCTAAGATTCTGTTTTTTTCCGAAGACAAATTGCTCATCAATTCCATCATCATCAAAATCGGCCAAACTTACGGGTTGTTTTAAAAAATTCTGATAGTCAAAACTTGCGTTTAGCTGAGGCAATCCAGTGGCGGAAGTTTCTCTAACGGTTTCTTTTGCAGAGGAAATTCCGTTTTTAGAGGCTTTGGTGTTATAACTATTTTCGATGGCATAAGCAATCGCTTCGTCCAAAGAGAGGCGCAAGCTTTTTTCTTGGGCTTGGAGACCTAGACAGCTAACACCCAAAAAAAATAACCATAATTTTTGTTTCATTTTCATTTTTTTGTCAATTGAGTTTCTAATTGTTTAATTCCTTTTTCGGTTGCTATTCCTCTTAAATGGTATTCTAAGTAATGATCCATTAAGATATTCATGGAGTACTTTTTTAGCGGGAACAATTCTTGATCTTTTATCCCCACCATTCCATTAAAATACATCCTACTCATAAAGTCTTTGTCAATAGCTGCTCGAAACAAATCCGATTGGATACCACGCTCTAAATTGTCTTGAATGGTTGCATGCATCATTTGAAACTGTTTCTGCTTTAAGGAGGCATAGATCTTCGGATAGTATTTTTGCAATTGATATACGGGAGATGATTTTTCGTCATTTAGATGCTCTAAAACAGCTCTTTTGATAAAAAAAAGTTCATCAATCGGGTTTAGTTTTCGGGCACATATTTCGTCTATACTGCTACAAATACTTTCAAACATAAACCCTGTTACGGCATCGACCAAACTGGTTTTGTTCGTGAAATATTTATAAATGGTTTTTTTAGAAACCCCCAATGCATTGGCAATATCATCCATAGTAACACTCTTAAAACCTAGGTTTAAGAAGAGTTCTTTCGATTTTTCTAAAATTTTTTGTTTCATAATGGGGCACAAAGATACGAATGGAAACTAAAGAAACAATAAAAGTTTCCAAGGTTTTTGAATTATTTAACATTTCATTCTTACGACAAATTTCTTTATATTATTTTTACAAAAAAATTAAAGGTGAACATACTACATTATCAGAAGGAATTTCTCAACTATTTGGAATCTAAAAATTGGATTGCTGAGCCTAAAAACTTGTACGAGCCTATTGATTACATCTTAAAATTGGGCGGAAAAAGAATTCGGCCTGTGCTGACTTTAATGGCTGCTGATATTTTTTCTGGGGACTTTAAAAAAGCCCTACCGGCTGCTTTGGCCGTAGAGGTTTTTCATAACTTTACTTTGGTGCATGATGATATTATGGATGCGGCGCCTTTGCGAAGAGGGAAAGCTACGGTTCATGAGCAATGGGATACCAATACGGGAATTCTTTCTGGTGATGCGATGCTCATATTGGCCTATCAATATTTTGAAAACTATGATCCAGTTGTCTTTCAAAAGCTGGCAATATTATTTAGCAAAACAGCTTTAGAGGTTTGTGACGGGCAACAGTTGGATGTTGATTTTGAAACCAGAAATGACGTTACCATTCCTGAATACATTAACATGATTCGTTTAAAAACTTCGGTTTTGGTGGCTGCAGCACTACAAATGGGCGCTATTGTTGCCGAAACCTCTGAAGAGAACGCGCAATTGATGTATGATTTTGGCTTGAATTTAGGGTTGGCTTTTCAATTGCAAGACGATTATTTGGATACTTTTGGGGATCCTGAAACCTTTGGAAAACAAATTGCAGGAGATATCATTGAAAATAAAAAAACATTCTTGTTTTTAAAATGCATGGCGATTGCAAATGAAGAAGATCAACAGAAACTGGCTTTTTTCTTCAAACAAAAACTAGAAGATAACTCTATAAAAATTGCAGAAGTGACTCGCATTTTTGAATTGTACGAAATCCCTGCCTTGGTCAAAGAACAAATAAATAAGTACACTGAAAAGGCTTTTGAAACCTTGGAAGGAATGAAAATCGATACGGAAAGCAAACAAAATTTAAAGAATTTTGGGCTTTGGTTGATGAATCGATCGGTGTAATAATTTTTTCGATTATAGGGATAACTATTTAAAAATAATAGTACATTTGCCCACCAATATTTCGGTCCCATAGCTCAGCTGGTTAGAGCATCTGACTCATAATCAGAGGGTCCTTGGTTCGAGCCCAAGTGGGACCACACTTTAAAACCAAGCCTTACAGCAATGTAGGGCTTTTTTTATGCCCCTCTTCCCTTTAAGCATAGGCTCTAAACCACTATTCAACAATTCAATTTGAATCGTATCTCTTTTTATAGCACTTCCAAAGATGAAACCAAATATACGGTTTTATCAAAGCATTTGGCACACATTTGGCACACTTTGAAAATTGAAGTGTCTCAAACTGCTGTTGTAACCAACACCCGTTAGCTATGGAACCACCGTATAAATGAACCTTTGAATAATCAATAGAAATCAACTATTAATTCTTTCTCTTTGGCAGTTTTAAAATTATAATCTAATAGTTTAATTAATTTCTTTTGATACCTACCCCAAATTCGTTTATGAACCTTTAAATTATTTAAGTCATAATCAAATAAAGTAAGTTTATTACTGGAGAGTATATTCTCTCCTTTGTGAGTGATTTTAAACAACTTTTTAAGGTTATTTAACAAGAAAGGTATGTAGTCGTTTATTGTTATTACAAGGTCATCATTTGACCTATTTTTCGTCTTTACTCTCCTATGAATAATGTACTTGTTCCCATCATTAAATATGTTGAGGTATGGGTCTTTTTTATCGAAATCATTGCATTTATATTCAGCATCTTTTAAAGCTACAATATCCGAGTTATACATACCCCTTAAACCAAACTATAAAGACGGTAAAAGAATAAATTAACCCCATTTTAAAATACTTTAAAAACCCTTGCAGAAATGTAGGGGTTTTCTTTTTCAAAGTAACAATAGTTAATGTTCCTTTACCGATATCTTCAGTAGTTAGGAATAAGTGAAAATAAGGAGGGTTATAATTTCTTTTATTGTCTTAAAACAAATTAATTTTATTTTATTATTTTAGTGAAATATTAATCAATTGATGGGCTGATTATGGACATATTTAACCTATTAATTTTTGTAAAATTGAAAAAACATTTATTATGCATAAAATATTATTTAGTTTATTTTTTATTTTCGGATTTTGTTTAAGTACAAATTCACAGTACACGGGAACTATTGGTAGATATTACCAGAAAAAGGATTATAAGATGACTGTGCTAACGGGCTATGCTACGGGCGTTTTTTCTGAGCCAAAAATATTTGTTGTCAAAAAAGATAGTGATGTTGACCCCTACATTTTTATAAAAGATGCATATACTTTTGAATATACATCCAACCTCTCCAAAGAAGACATTGAATATGGTGATACTCCTACTGAAAATTTAGAAGTTTTTTTAATATTTAAAAGTGATAAAAAAAATAAAAAATGGAAAGTAACAAAATTTGATATGGGTGGTAAAATGGAAAAATATTCCGAAAAGAAGCAAACTAATGAATCTTATACTACTGCATATAATAATTATTATTTTGAAGAGTTGACTAATGTTGATACTGATGAGAAATTAGGGGGACTAGAAATTATAAAAAAAATAGCTAAAACTAAAGAGTTGGTGATTACTATAAAAGATGACCTTTCGGATATGAATATTTGCCGCTTTCAAGGAAAAAGACACAAGAAGAAGATTGGAAAAGTATTATCTGATAAATATCAAAGCAAAAATGGTGAGTTAATGAATTAACACCCATTTTTAAAATACTTTAAAAACTCTTACTATTAATTTAGTAGGGGTTTTCTTTTTCAAAGTAACAACAGTTAATGTCCCTTTACCGATATCTTCAGTTATTAGAAATTAATTATATTTGAAGACATAACACACCACATTATGAAAACATTAAAAAGAAGTATTACAGTATTAGTTTGTTTTATATTATTTGCAAGTTGTACTAAAAGTATTGACGGTAAAAAAGAGAAGTCATATATTGAGACAAGAAAAGGAATAACTTATTACAAGGGAACACCTTTTACTGGGGAAATCTTTGAAAATTACGAGAACGGTCAGTTACGATTTAAACATAACTATAAAGAGGGAAAAAAAGATGGTTTATTTGAATCTTATTACGAAAACGGTCAGTTAGATTATAAAGAAAACTTTAAAGACGGAAAACAAGATGGTTTATATGAATCTTATTATAAAAACGGTCAGTTAAATTATAAAACCAACTATAAAGACGGAGAAGAAGATGGTTTAGTAGAACAATATTATAAAAACGGTCAGTTAAGAGGTAAAATAAACTATAAAGACGGAATACCATCTGGTTTATATGAATACTATGACGAAAACGGTAAAAGAATAAATTAATCCCATTTTAAATATCTTTTAACCCTTACAGAAATGTAGGGGTTTTCTTTTTCAAAGTAACAACAGTTAATGTCCCTTTCCCGATAAGTTCAGTTATTAGGAATTAATTATATTTGCAATCAATCTATAAACAAACAATATGAGAATCAAACAAATTTTAGTAGCCTTTTTATTTACAGCTTTAGTTATCAGTTGTGGAAACAAAGCAAAAGACATTGATGTAAGTGAATTAAAAACAGAATGCGAAGCAGTAGATGCTTTTGTTACAGTTGCGGATGAAATGTTGGAATTAGGAGAAGCTGTCGATTCTGAAGAGGGAGCTTCAGAAGAACAAAAAAAGGAATACAAGTCCTTAGGAGAAAAAGCAGAAGAAATTGAAGATTACATAAAAGAATCTGATTTTAGTGAGAAAGCTTTTAAAAAATGCCCTAATTTTGAAACTGGGAAAAAGAAAATTGAAAAAACAAGAAAACTAAGAAAAATTTTTAAATAAGTTTCTTTAGCTATTTTAAAATACTTTAAAAACCCTTACAAAATGTAGGGGTTTTCTTTTTCAAAGTAACTACAGTTAATATTCCTTTACCAATAAGTTCAGTTATTAGGAATTAATTGTATTTACAATCAATCTAAAAACAAACAATATGAGAATCAAACAAATTTTAGTAGCTTTTTTATTTACAGCTTTAGTTATCAGTTGTGGAAATTCTGTTGGAACAGATGCCAATAGTTCAAAGAAAGAAATATGTTCTCTCTATAAGACCTCTATTCAAATGCAGAACGAAATTATTGAGTTGGTAAATAAGTTTGAATCCATACCCTATTTAATTGAACAAGAGCCCGGTGAATCCGATGCTAAAAAAAATTATTTTAATAGATTACCTTCTTCACTTAATTTAGAAAGACTCGATAATAATATAGTGGAAGAAATACTACTATGTGCAAGAAAAATGGATAATTTGGAAAATTTAACTGATAAGTATTTTGAAGACCGTGAAGATTCTGTTATGTCTTCAGAAGAAAGTACTAAAATTTTACAATCTTGCCCTTCTTACAAAGAGCCATCAGCAAAATTCTATGATGATATGACTAAATTTACTAAAATTGCTAGATTCCTCAAAAACAGCAGATATGAAAATTAAACAAATTTTAGCACCATTATTCTTTGCTCTTTTTGTTATGGGTTGTGAAAACGATTCAGAAGACAACCCATTACCAGCTTATACAGTTGAAGGTAAATGGCTATGGTCGCCATCTGAAAATAGAACAGATGCAAATACAATGTATGAATATTTAGATGGAAAAAGATACACATATTACGGAGACTGTAATGGGGTTAATCCTTGTACTGATGCATTTTGGAACTCATTAGATAGTTCAGATAGAATCCCAGGTACCGATTCTTATACATATGATGGATATACTGTAATCATAGATGGAATACAAGAGATAGTTACATTTGAATGTGATGGGGGTAAAATATATTTTGAAAATAGTGGTAAACTTTGGAGGTTAAGCTCTGACTGTAACTAAACCATAGGCATATCCTCTTCCTTTAGTTCAGCTATTTCTAAACCTCTTAAATAGGTTAAGCTAACATTTCTTATATTTGGGTAAACTAACTATAAAATCGTACAGTATGGAAAATATTTGGAGGAAGAAAAGAAATAAAACAATCTGGTTAATGCTAATCTGTTTTATACTACTAATACCAACTCTTGTTGTATTAAGCTATGATTTCGCAAGGATAGAGGTACACAAAGATGTGACAACTATTTCAGCTTTTGGTGGCTTGTCTTTTTTGTTTAGTTATTTTGGGATGGTTTCAGGAATTATAATGTTTGGTGTCTACGACCACAGAGCTCGAAAAGTGGAGAGTGAAAGTTCTAAACAATAGGCATATCTTCCTCCTTTAATTCAGTTATTTCTAACCCTCGTAAATAGGTTAAACTAACATTTATAGATGAATGTCCCATAGCTTTCTGTAGCTTGGTTATAGACCCAGTTCTCTTAAAGATTTCTATAGCTCCCGAGTGTCTAAAAGAGTATAGTGTCTGTCCTTGTTCAAGTATATTTGATTGTTTTTTAAAACGACTCCAAAGTTTCTTAAAATAGTCTAACATCCATTACTTGTTTATTGCAATTAATAGTTTATTCTAGTTATTTATTCTTAGATTTGAATATAATTCGTAAATAATTATTCATTTATTTAAAATTAACGATAAAAAAACTATGAAACAAAATTACTTAAAAAAAATCTTTTTTTGCTTTTTACTAATTTCTAATATTAGTTATGGGCAATTAGTAACAACTATAGATTTTGAGAATGAATTAGATGGTTATTCACCTTCAACAACTACAGGGAGTTCTGGTTCTTACAGAGTTTTATTTAATAGAGCTAATTATAATCTTCCTAGCGTTACAAATCAGGATGGTTATTATTGGGCAGCTGAGGATATTCCTTCTTCGGCACCAAATCCATATTTGAATCTGAATCAGATTGATGTATCGGGAGCTACAGCCTTTATATTTTCAATAGATATGACAACACGCCATTTCAATGACTGGGATGATACAGATGAGTTACTTATTACATATTCTATAGATGGTGGAACATATCAGAATCTTATGTGGATTCAAAACACGGAAGATGGAAGCGAATTCAATACGCCAGCTGCATTAGATATAGATTTTGATGGTGAGGGAGATTGCAGTACCGAAAATACTTTGCCAGCTTTAATTACAGGTAGTAGTAGTTCGGGTTGTAATGTTTCGTCCTCAAATTTTAAAACATTTACAACTAATTCAATTTCACTTACTAGTAATTCTACATTAGATATTAAATTGCAGTTTAATGGTCTTACATCACAAGCGGAAGGAATATATTTAGATAATATTATGATTACTCAATCTGTACCTTCTGTAATCACCTGGACTGGTAGTTCCAATTCTGACTGGGCAACTTCAGAAAACTGGGATAGTGGCGTGCCTTCAAGCTCAGATAATGTGACTATCCCAGATGTGACAAATGCCCCGATAATTGATGGATCAACAAATGTTTCTGTAAATGATTTAACTATTACTGAACCTGACGGTCTAACCATTAATAGTGATGGTTCTTTAATAGTCTCGGGTATATCTTCAGGAAACGTAACTTATAAGAGAAATTTAGCCAGCACCAACTGGTACTTGGTTTCTTCACCAGTTTCAGGTGAAACGTATGATGATGCTTATGTAACTGCTAACAGTATAGCTTCAAGCACAGAAAATACTAACTCTAGAGGAATTGCACCATATGTAACTTCTGATGATTCTTGGGATTATATGCAGAGTGGTGAAACTGCCACTTTTACTCCAGGAAATGGGTATTCTGTAAAAAGAAGCGCTACAGGAGATGTTTCTTTTACAGGAACATTAAATGTTGCTGATGCTGGTGTTGATGTGGCACTCTCTAATGCTGGAAATCGTTTTAATCTTTTAGGGAATCCTTATACATCTCACATTGCTAGTGAAACTTTTTTAAATAATGAAGCTGCTGTTTCAGAAACACAAACGCTGTGGATCTGGAATCAAGCAACAGGTACTAGTGGAGCTTATGAAGTAAAAACAGTTGAAGATGCTATGGTAATAGCTCCTTCACAAGGATTTTTTGTGAAAGCAAATGTCGCTGGAGGTACGTTTAACTTTACTGAATCTAACCAAGCTAGTAGTGGAGGAACTTTTCAAAGAACAGAAAACAGACCAGAAATTTATCTAACGATCTCTAACCAAACAGATGCAAGAGAGGCTAAAATTTATTATATAGAAAATATGACTACTGGTTTTGATGTTGGTTATGAGGGAGAGTTATTTAATGGAGTTTCTAATCCGTTAGCTATTTACACTCATTTAGTAGCAGATAGTGAAGGACAGAATTATCAGGTACAATCTTTACCAACCAACAATTATGAAAATATGATTGTTCCTTTGGGTGTAAATGCTGCCTCAGGATCTGCCATTACAATAGATGCCTCAACAAATAACTTTCCTGAAGGAGTAAATATATATCTCGAAGACAAACAAGACAATAGTTTTACGTTATTAAATGCTGATGCTAATTTTAGTACTACACTTGATAATAGTCTTTCTGGAATTGGACGCTTTTACTTGCATACCTCATCAGGGGTTTTGAGTGCTGATGACTTTGGAGCAATCAATAATATTAGCATTTATAAATCAAGTAACCAGAACCTAAGGATTGTTGGAGTACAAAATGGCAAAGCTACTGTTCAAATTTATAACATTTTAGGTAAAGAGGTGTTGAAAACCTCTTTTGAAGGAAACGGTGTCAATGATATCAAATTGAACAACCTTCACCTGGGCCTATATATTCTAAAACTTGCTACGGAGAAAGACACAATAAACAAGAAAATAATTATTCAATAACTATCTAATCTTACAATAATGAATAATCAAAAAGAAATAAACAAAGAGGATATTTCACGTAAAGACGCTCTAAAAAAGATTGGTAAATATGCAGCCTTGACTGCTATTGGAACCTATATAATACTAAATCCTAAAAAAGCACAGGCACAAAGCCCATCAGATCCGGGGTCAGGCTTTTGATGAATAATATAAAACCCATTAAATACTCTTACTATTAATTTAGTAGGGTTTGTTTCTTTTACTTAATAATCTCAATCTGAAACTCTGTTGGCATTTGATTGATGTCTGATTTTAAACCATAGGCATATCTTCTTCCTTCAATTCTACTATTTCTAAACCTCATCAAGAAGTCAAGGGAGTTATAATAGGCTCTGAGGAAGACTTAAAAATACGCAGGGCTTTATCTGTAACAACCAATATTGAATTTTATAAATATAAAGTGAATTTTAAACTACATCAATAATTATGAAGAATTTACTTTGTCTATTGCTACTTATATCCCTTACTTCATACTCACAAAGTAAAAATGAAACAGGAAAAAGTACTGTTATTGCAAAAAAGTTATTAATACAAGACAATATAGAACGTGTTATATATGATTATACCCAATCGGATAAATTGGGCTTTTTTAAAATGAACGCCCCATTTGGATGGACAGAACCAATTATTGAAGCTCAGTTTGAAATTAGTGGAATTGTATTAAAAGGACTACTTGGATTAGAATATGAAAACAGCGAAGAACGAATTGTTAGCGGCAATGGATTTGTTATTCCCAAAAATACTCGTGTTAGAATCTTTAATGCAGGTGAGAGTGAATTAATTTTAATAGAGGTTTTAAGACCTGCATATAAAAAAGAATTAGTACAACAATTTAACAGCTTTAAGATTAAACCATAGGAATATTCAAACCAATGATAAAATTCTTTAGAAAAAAACGATACGACCTTATGGAGAAAAAGAATACTGGAAAATATTTTAAATATGCTTTTGGCGAAATCGTGCTTGTAGTTATTGGAATTTTAATTGCACTTTCTATTAACAATTGGAACACGAATAGACTTAACAATCAAGTAGAAAAAGTGATTCTTAATAATCTAAAAAAAGACCTAATGTTAGAATTAGACAATTTAGACAGTCATAAAACAATGCAAAATATTTGGATAAATAGTGGAACTGAAATTCTTAAAAACTATGACAGTAATGATGGCTTTTTAGTAGACGATGAGTTTTTGGCTTCTATAAATGATTTAATGATTAGAAGTGCTTTTCTTCCAACTAAACCTACCTACCAAACCATTGAAAATACTGGTAAAATAGACCTTATAAGTAACAGAAATCTTAAAGAGGAAATTTTAATCTATTACAAGGATATATCTTGGTTTAGTAAAAATACAACAGATAATAATACCTACTTAGTAGACCAATTAGTAAATAATAAGTTAATCGAGCTTACTTTTTTTCAAACGAAATCTTTTAGTAAAGAGTTGAGAGAAGAATCGACAGTATTTGATATTGAAAACTACAAACTGCAAAAATCAAATAGATTTATTGAGCAAGTTCAGAAAGAATTGAATAGATTAGACAAATCTCTAAATCTAATAAATGTGGTTAGTTTTAGGATGTTTCTTGCTAATCTACAGATAGATTTTGCTCAAAAATCAGAAAGTGATACAAGAAACTTGATAAAGAGTTTAGAGATTGAATTAAATAAATAATCTAAACCATAGGCACATCTTCTTCCTTTAATTCAGCAATCTCTAAATCTCTTAAATAATTTAATTATGAAATACTCTTTAAAAAAAATTGCATTAATAACTGAAATAATTGGTGGTGTTGCTTTATTTGTATCACTAATTTTTGTCGGTGTTCAGTTTAAAGAAAATACTACAGCAACAAAATCTGCTACTGCAAATGCTGCAAATGCAATAACTGTTTCTTGGTATACTGAAACCGGAAACAGTAAACAATCAAGCCAACTTCTTTGGGATTATATAAAGGACCCAAAAAGTATAACTACTGCTGCTGAAAAATTCCAAGCTACTATATTATTGCACGGCTTAATCTTGTCGTTTCAAAATAATTATTATTTAGCTAATGAGGGTACTCTTGACCAGAATGTTCAAGAATCTCTTACTGCCTCTATAAGTGCCATAAAAAACCAACCCGGATGGCAGGAATATTGGAAGAATAGAGAATCTCATTTCTTTTTGGAATTTAGAGATTATATGAACTCAATTTTGACATCAGGTTCTGAAGTTGATGAAGGTATTTATGAGGATTTAGAAGGAAATTAAACAACAACAATTAAAACAATCGGCATATCCTCTTCTTTCAATTCAGGGACTTCTAAACCATAGGCATATCCTCCTCCTTCAGTTCAGCTATTTCTAAACCTAACCTCGTAAGTAGGTTAAACTTACATTTATAGATGAATGTCCCATAGCTTTCTGTAGCTTGGTTATAGAACCTGTCCATCTAAATTTAAAATAGTTAATCTCCTATTATCCATAAGTTCAGTAGATAGAAATTAATTATATTTGAGTAAATTAAAAAACCAAAATGAAAAAGTCAAATACTTTAATCAAATATATAATTGAAGGCTCAATAGTTTTTTTATCCGTTTTTTTATCTTTTTATATAACTGACGTAAATCGTGAAAAAAATATGAAAGAGAGAAAGAATATCTTGCTAAAAGACCTTTCAAACAGTATGATTCAAGACACATTACAGATATATAGTTATATAGCTGAAAAGGAAATAATTTTAAAAAGCTGGAACCTAATTAGGGATGATATAGATTCTAATCATAAAATTCTTAGTGATGATGAATTTTTTAATGAATATCAAAAAGGCCAAGTTGGAAGGACTTTTATGTCTCGAAATGGAATTTTTAATCAAATGATTTCAACAGGAAATATTGAATTAATTGAAAATTATAAACTAAAAAATAATTTAATTGAAATTTTTAATCATTTAAGAGCAAGAAACGAATCAACAAGTAACTTAATAGATAAAATAGTTTATACAGTTAACATACCATTAATTGATGATAAATTTAGGATTAAAAGAAATTTATATGGAGAAAAAGCTCTAACGGCCACTAATAAAATTGAAAGCTATCACTTCAATAAATCTTTTTACTTATCCAATAGGTTTTATGAAGTGATAAACAATTCTTTAGCCTATTCTTCTTATTACAAAGTGCTATTGGAGGAAATGCTTATTATATACAGAGAGTCAATAATTCTAATCGATTTAGAAATTAAAAAATAGGTATATCCTCCTCTTTTAATTCTGTTATTTTTAAACCTCTTAAGTAGTTTAAAATTTAATTTATACGAGAGTAATTTTTTTATTAACACATAATTAATTGTAAATTGCAATTTAAAATACATTAATATAATTATGAAAAAAAGTTCTCTATTACTATCATTTTTAATTTTGTTTCAAAGTTGTTTTAGTTATAAGACAGTAGACTATAATCGTATTCCAATTGAAAAAAAACAAAAGGTTGAGGTAAAGGGTATTGGAGGAATAAATATTAAAGGAACCTTAGTTTCTAAAAATGAGCAAACATTGACTGTAGATACTAATGGGCAACTACAAGAAATTTCTGTGGATGAAATTTATGAAGTGAAAGTTAGAAAGTTTTCAATTTGGAAAACAGCTGGAGGTACATATCTTTCGTTATTAATAGGAGTTCTTGCGATTGGAGTCCTTTTATCACTAACAGCGTTGTGATAAACCACAAATATATAATATTATGAGTACCTAAACCATAGGCATATCCTCTTCCTTCAATTCAGGGAGTTCTAAACCTCTTAAGTAGGTTAGACTTACATTTCTTATATTTGAGTAAACTAACTTATTATGAAGAAAAAATATATCATCAGGTATTCATTAGAGTTTTTAGTTATTGTATTAGGGATTTCACTATCGTTCTATATTGAAAAAAGGAATGCTAACAATTATAAGCAAAGTTTAAAGAATCAATCTTTAACAAGAATCAGCAAAAACATTAAAGTAGATATTGCTGATATGAAATATAATTATAAAGCTCATAATATAGCTTCTAAATCAATAGAATGGATTGTTAATAATAACTCTCAACTATTAAATAAACCAAAAGATTCAATTGGATTTCATCTTACCAATGCTATCTCGTTAGGTACAATTTTTGTCGACAATCAAGAAGAATATAGAGCGCTTCAAAATTCAGGATTAATAGAACTTATTGAATTAGAAGAGGTGGTTTTAGCATTACAAAATAAATATAGCTCACACGGATTTTACAAACAGTTAGGAGATGTAATAATTTCTAAAAATAGAGAGTTAGAGGGTATCTTATTTAAAAATACAATATTAGAAAATGAAAGTCTTAATGAATTAGGATTTCCTGCAGGAAGAATTTTTATGGGGAATAAAAAAATATCTCTATTTAACATAGAGAGGTTAAAGGATAAAAAGTTTTATCACGAGTTCTATAAAAAAAGAATTAAAGTTTTAATTAAAAGTGATAGTATTTTAGTAGAATTAATAAAAAATGAAATTTAAAAATCCTGATAATTAATTTATAATGAAATAGTTATTATGAAATTAATTAAAACACCTTACGACTAAACCATAAGCATATCTTCTTACTTTAATTCAGCTATTTCTAAACCTCTTAAATAGGTTAAACTTACATTTATTATATTTGAATAAACTAACTTATTATGAAGAAAAAATATATAATTAGGTACTCATTAGAATTTTTAGTTATTGTATTAGGGGTTTCGGTTTCTTTTTATTTTTCAGAGTTAAGTAAATCCAGAGATTTAGAAATTCTATCTATCAGTATTCAACAAAATCTATTAAATGAAGTTAAAGAAATTGAAGAATATATCCAAGAAAGAGAAATAGCTTTTTTTTCTGATACTGAAACTATAACAGCGCTTCAAAAAAAAAATTATAATTCAGATAGTTTGAAATTACTAAAAAGGGTTACTGTTTCTTTATTTAATTATAGAGGATTTACACCGCCAAACTCTGTTTATAATTCTTTAGTTGGTGATGGTAATTTAGGGCTTATAAAATCTACTGAATTAAAAGAGGAATTGAGCAAAATACATAATCAACATCTTTATCATATACAATCTAATATTGATGATGAAAATATAGCTAAAAAAAAGATTGTAGATTATTTTCAACTTAATTACCCTAAGTATTTTTTAGAAGGACAGTTTAGCGAACAAAGTGAAAATTATATTTTTGAGTTAAAAAAAATAATTGATACAGAATTAACTCTTCAATCCATTATACACGAAAAAAAAGTTTCAATGATATTAAAAAATAATGGATTAAAAAGATACAAGACAGCTTTAATTAAGATTAAGAAGCTCTTGTCAGAAAATTTATTGGTAACTAAACCATAGGCATATCCTCTTCCTTTAATTCAGCTATTTCTAAACCTTGAAAGTAGGGTTATTTAATTTAATTTAATATATTTGTTAAACAAAACTAAATTATGAAAAAATTATTATTACCATTATTATTTGCTTTTCTCATTATGAGTTGTGAAAATGATTCAGAAAGTTTGCCAGTAGCAGATTATTCAATTGAAGGTAAATGGCTTATCGAAGGAATGATACCAGAGGGAAATACAATGTATCTTTATAAAGATGGGTTACGATACACTTATTATTGTGTTGAAGGTGATTGTAATGCGTTATTTAACTCATATGAAGCTAATGATGGAAATCATATACCAACAACCAATCCTTACACATTTGAAAATAATGTTCTGACTGTTGATTTACATTTTGGCAATGAATTAGTATCTCCTGTTGCTTTTGAATGTGATGGAGGTGAAGCATATTTTGAAACGCCTGAATATAGTTTATTCAGATTAAATTCTGAGTGTAACTAAACCATAGTCATATATTTTTCTTTTAATTCAGCTATCTCTAAACCTAGTAAATAGGTTAAACTTACATTTATTATATTTGGTAAAAAGATATTATGTCGAAAGAATTTAAAAAGTATGCTATAAAATACACTCTTGAATTTTTTGTTATTGTTTTAGGAATTTCTATTTCATTTTTGATAAATGAATGGAATAGTAATAAGAACAATATGATTTCCCATAAAAATGATTTAAAAGGATTGCTAAATGATTTAAAAAATGATTCCTTAAAATTCAATCCGATACTAATTGGTCTAGAAGAAGGAAAGATTGCAACACAAAAAATTGTAGAAGTATCTGAAGCATTTAATATAAAAAAGATTGATTATGATGAGCTTGTAGTCGAATTGATTAAAGTTGGGTTTCCTTATGGTTATAGTACTTTTTTTATGACCGATGCAACATACAAATCTCTTTTATTAGATAATAAAATTAATTCTTTTCCTCAAAATATTCAAAAGAAAATCATTAACTATTATGAGTTTATTGCTAAAAGAGTTGTTGACAATAATCATATTGTTGACGAGATAAGTCTAAACTATTATAACAAAATTCATCCATTTGCACTTTACTACAATAATAATGAGGAGAATCATTCTCTAATTAATAATTACTTTAAAATTGAGTCAGTAAAAGAAAAATATAAAAGTATTGATTTGTTTATTGGTTCCAGTAATCTGTTAAATAGAATCTTTGTTTATAAAAATCAAATTTCAAGATTTAGTAATGAAAGAGATGATTTAGCTAAAGTTTTAAAAGAATACTCCAAGAGTATACCTTAGTAAAATAATTTATCTAAACCATAGTCATATTTTCTTCCTTTAATTCAGCTATTTCTAAACCTCTTTAATAAGTCAAACTTACATTTATAGAGGAATGTCCCATAGCTTTCTGTAAAATATTAAAACAGTTATACTTTTATAATGCACAACTGTTTTAATATATATTGTATGAAATAAAGTTATTTTTTTGCAGTTGTAGAAAAAATAACTTTCATTACTAACCGCATTTCCCAATCAACTTTAATAATTTGTGCTAATTATTAGGTATTCCGTTCCCTCCTCCAAAAGGAGCCCAGCTTGAATGCATTATTTTCCACCCATTTTCTGTTGAAATCCAAACTGAAGAGGCTCTTGTATTATAATCGACTTTATCCCCTTCTCCTACTGTGTAATCTCCTTTAGCGTAAAAGGTTAGTACAGCAGTTCTTGAATCAGGTGAAAGAGCTACATTGATATCATATAAATTAAACTCTCCCCATTTAGCTGCTGGTGCAACGTCAAATTTTTCAGAACTCATTGTATAAAATTTGCTCAAGTTTGAGTCTCCTGTTGAAAAAGCTATATTCTTATCAACATACTTATTGAATTCTTCTAAGTTTTGTGTGAGAATAGCTTCTTGAAGATTTACAGCATTTTCTTTTAAAATACTAATAATATCTTTGTCAGAGACTGTTGGTTCAACTTTTTGTTGACAAGCTGTAAGTAATATTACAGCCATTAATAGAAATATATTTTTCATATTTTAATAAATTTGTTAGTAGTAAATTTATGAATATTAGTTTAAAATAACAAGTAATTTTAAATAATTAAACCATAGGCATATCCTCTTCCTTTAATTCAGGGAGTTCTAAACCTCGTAAATAGGTTAAACTTATATTTTATATATTTGAGTAAATTGAGCCAATATGAAAAAACATATAATAAAATATACTTTTGAATTTTTGGTTATAGTAATGGGTATTTCCGTTTCATTTTGGTTGAATAATTGGAATGAAAATATTAAGCAAATAAGTTTACAAAATAAATTCATAGCAAGTGTAAAAGAAGACCTTAAGCAAGACAAAGAATTTATAAAGCGAGTTATTAATGGTATAGAGCCAAAAAGGCAAGTATACCTCACCTTGATTAATGAAATGGATGAGTTATATTATAACGACAGGAAATCTCTCGACTCTTTAATTAGGATATATTCAACAAGTCAAAGGACATTTTATCCAATATTTGGTTCTTATGAATCTGCTGTTTCAGGAAATCAAATAACAGTATTTGATAATAAAGAGTTAATTCAAAAGATTATAAAACTTTATAATTCAAGATATAATCGATTGGAAGATAACGGGAGAATTGCAGACGAAAGATGGGATTTTTTTACAAAAAAGTATAGTGGTCAATTAAGAATGTCAAAGTTTACCGATATGGAAACAAAACAGCGTTTTCAATTTCTAAATGATATGCATTACCATTTTGCACAATTGAGATTTTATAGCTCGCAATTAAAAACAACATTGAATGAAATAGATGAAATATTAAATCAATAATATTATATTTAACATCAAACCATAGGCATATCCTCCTCCTTTAATTCAGGGAGTTCTAAACCTCTTAAGTAGGTTAAACTTATATTTATAGAGGAATGTCCCATCGCTTTCTGTAGCTTGGTTATAGAACCAGTTCGCTTAAAGATTTCTATAGCACTAGTGTGTTTAAAAGAGTATAATGTTTGTGCTTGTTCAAGTGTTTTTGATTGTCTCTTAAAACGACGCCAAAGGGTCTTAAAATAATCTTGGTTTAAAGGTTTATGTTTTCCAGAAAAGAGGTTGTGATGCCTTTCTCCTCTTACAAGTAGTTCTCTTATAATAATGCGGACTGAAACGATGCTATTCCTAGCTATTAACCCTCTCAGAAAGCTCTTTATCTATGAGTGCAATTAGTAGCAAAAAATCTTCTCTAAGTTCTGGTCCTTCTTTAATTATTGATTCTAACCACAATTGCATATCATAAATTTTATTTCTAAACGGAGTTGACAAAATTAGGTCTACGCACTTTTGTTTCTCTTTATCATTTCTTGGGTTATAAACATAATGTTCTGTTAAATAATACCCCATATTCACACACACCAATTCTGTGCGTTTTTCTTCCTCTGTATAATCTTCAATTAAAAAAGGCATACGAGAAACTAATTTTTTAATAGCATCGTTTCTTATCAACTCAATATAACCTGAACTAATTAGCGAATTTGTAGCCCCCAGATTAGGATTAAATGACCAATTTAAAGTTAAAATATTAACGATTGAATCCATTTCCTTAAAGCTATTTTTATTTGAGAATTTATAGAATCTATCCAGATTTTCCCAACGTGGTTTGTGATAACTAAAAGACTCATCAAATCCCTCTAAATTACTCACATATTCTTCTTTGAGACTTTTCAAATACTTAATTTCTAAAGCTTCATCCCGCTTCGTTTCTTTCCAATTATTGATAATAAAAGAAAGTGAAATTCCCAAGAAAATAACGAGAAACTCCAGAGTATACTTAAAAACGTATTTTTTTGTTTTTTTATTCATCGATAGAATCTATATTCAAATATAATCAATTCCAAACAAGTGAAATTGAAGTATACAGGATGTTGCTTAAAACAATTCCAAAGCGTTTTAAAGTAGTTTTATTTTATGGCACCTTGAAAAATTTTAAACTTAATCACATATTAATTGAAAAATTATCATTAGATTTAAAACGTTATAACTAAAAAACGAATATTATGGAAGAAAACTAAGCAATGTCAGTTGGTGATTGGATAATCACAATGATCGTTACAGCAATTCCTCTTGTAGGATTTATTATGCTATTTTGTGGGCTTTTGGCTCAGGCACGAATCTAAGCAAGCAAAATTGGGCCAAAGCAGCGCTCATCTTTTACGCAATTATTATCGTTTTATATTTCTTGTTTTTCGCTGCCATCATGGGTGCAGTGGTATCAGGATATTAAGTTTTCATAACGCATTCCTAAAGAAACCCTCTATGTTGAGGTTTTTTTTTATGTCAATATAAACCTCATTAGTAAAAGCTAAATAACGCATAGATCTCCTTCCTAGTGTAAAGCAAACACCAAAACGCTTGAATATGTTATGAAAGGTACATTTGTAAAAAATACCCCGCGCCTTCCTTTCGTTTTACTAAAAAACGTTTTCTCTTAAAAGTTAAAAACGAAGCTGTCTGCAACAGCAATCTTCACTCAAAAAGAATTGAAATAATGAGTTCATTAGGGGCCTTATTGCTCAAGCATAATTTTTATCCTTGAAGTTTAGAAGAAAACATGGAAAAATTAAAAAAGATTACACGAGTAGAAAAAGAAGATCCTAGAATTCTTATTGAAAAAGAAATGCGGAAGTACGATTTAAAAATGATGAAAACAGGAAGCACTTCAAGTAAAACGAACACAACTTATTAAACAAAAAAACGCTTCTTTTCTTTAGAGTTTACAAACCGATATTTTTTAACGCATCCTTGAAAACAAACCCAATATAAATTTCAAAGAAACTTCTAACAGAATTTAATGTTGTATCTTAGAAGAATAAAAACAAGAAACTCATGAAATTTATCAACACTTGGTACCCAGTTATTTTAGCATTTGGGTGTTTACTATATTCTGTAACCTACGGAATATTAGGAATGAACGAAGAGGCACAATACTCAGCACATTGGCCAGGCACTATTTTATTATTTGCAATCGCAATTAGACAACGAAGAAACACATAATGGGAATCCAATTTTTCATAGTGGGTGGTGTTATTTTTGCGACATATATGGGATTGACTATATGGAACATCATTTACTCTAACAGAAAGCAAAAGGAAGAAAACTATCCATCAACAAAAAGTAAGGTTGATAAGAAAGGACTTAAATAACGATTTAAATAGAAAAATACACTGCAACCTCATCCAACAGATGGGTTTTTTTAGTGCAGTAAAAAAGGCAAACAATCGGTTCAGAAAACAATTTACACACCCCTAATTAAAGAAGCTTCGTAATTTTTTTACTCATGGGTTTTGTTATCGAATAAAAAACATCCATCAATGCGCCATGCTCATCGATCAAATATTTTTGAAAATTCCATTTCACAGAAGAACTCTTCTTTCCATTTTTTTCCTTCATCGTTAACCACTGATATAAAGGATGTTGAGCAGCTCCTTTTACGGCGATCTTTACGCTCATTGGGAAATCTACCCCATAATTCAAACGACAAAAAGTTTGTATTTCTGCTGCTGTTCCCGGTTCTTGACCTCTAAATTGGTTACAAGGCAAACCAATGACAACGAGATTTTCTTTATAGGTGGTATACAACTCCTGCAAACCCTCATATTGATTGGTAAACCCACACTCAGAAGCAACATTGACAAACAATATTTTTTTACCCTTATAGGCATTTAAATCAATTATTTCACCATCTATTCCTTCAATTTCAATATCGTATAATGTGGAACTAGTGCCCTGAGAAAAGGACGAGAAACAAAAACATAAAAAAAGGAATAAAAGGGTTTTTTTCATCATTTAAATAAGATTTACCGAAACAGAATTCTTTGTAAAGGTAAGCATCTTAAAAGAAAAAAACTACTTCAGAGATTTTAATTTGATGCACTCCTAAAATTAGCAATGCAACTTATTCAGCAGGCTAGGCAATACTTTTTTTCAGCTCTTGCACAAAATCAATATACGCTTTTGATTTTTTCTCTTTAAGGCCTGTTGCATCTTTAAGAAACTCTTTTTTAAACGCCAATTCAGATGCATTCAGCATCGCTTGGTTAACAGCATGAATAGAAAATGAATACAACTCAAAAAGAATTGGCAAGGTTAAAAGTCCTTTTTCGGTTACAATATACTGACGACTTTTTTTGGTTCCTAATAGATTCAAATACTCAACAAACCCTTCCGCTAAAAGCATCTTTAATCTGTTGGTGAGAATGTTGGTGGCAATATTCCCTTTGGAAGCCTTTAACTCTTTAAAGCGCGTTTTTTAATCTAGAATTAAATCTCTTAAAATGAGCAGGGTCCATTTGTCTCCAACATAACGAATGGATAACGCTATTGGACAATAGGGTGGTTTTTGATTCGACATAGTACAAACTTATCAAACGGGGGAGTTCGCTACAAAACTACAAAGGGATTATTGCATTTTGCTTAAAAAAAGACTAAAAATTCGTTTTATCTATAAAAAAATTGAACAGATCCTAATTTGCCTATAAATCCATCCCAAAAAATCAAAGTTGATACCAATAAAAATCAATACACCCCTTTTTAAATCTATGTACGCCGAAGCAATAAAGTTTAATTCCCTATCTTGTAAAGAATTAACTGTTAGCAAATGAAGAATTGGCAATCCAAAGTAGACTATTTGTTTGAAATCGTCTTTTCAGACACAAATCAAAAAAAACTTGAAAAAGCAACCTTATGGCTTTCTATTATTGGTTTTATCATTCACCTACTTCTTATTTACGCAAAAAAGTTTCACCTTTTCGAAATTCCATTTGAAGCAGAGTTGTTAATCAACCCTATTTCTGCAATCTACACCCCGTTTACCATTATTCTAATTTATGAAATCTATTTATTAGTATTAAATCTTCCAAGATCCTTTACCACATCGGTCTCAAAACAATTCGAAATTATTTCATTAATTTTAATTCGTCGCATCTTTGCTGACATTCCAAAAATTGATCTTGCCAACGAGTGGCATACCACACCCGCCAATATGCAATTAATTTATGATGTCTTAGGAATTTTAATCCTATTTTATCTAATTCATCTTTTTAATAAAGGGCGTTTAAAATTACATAAAAAGCCAACAAATACTAGCATTGAAAAATTTGTAAGTTCTAAAAAAGTAGTCAGCTTGGTGTTGCTTTTCTTGTTAATAGGAGTGTCATTCACCAGTGTTTTTAGTTGGAGCAATGCGCTTATTTACAATACAAGTAGTGGAGATATCAACGCCATTTTTTACAATGAATTTTTCTCTGTACTCATACTCGCAGATGTGTTTATCTTATTGCTATCTTTTCAATACACAGAACGCTACAACCAAATTATTAGAAATACCGGATTTATCATTTGCACCATTTTAATTCGCCTGTCTTTTGGTGTACCTGGCTTGACAAATGTGGTATTGATCATCTCAAGTGTATTGTTTGGACTTTTAATACTCTCTATTTATAACCTGAGTGAAAACACAAGAAAAGAATAATCTAGATGTTGGTTATTTATATTGACACTTATTGCTGAGTCAATCGCGCAACATATTTCCCAATAACATCAAATTCTAAATTCACAACAGCACCTACTTCCATGTTTTTAAACATCGTATTTTCCATGGTATAGGGTATAATAGCAACACTAAATGTTGTTGCTGTGGAATTAAAAACCGTTAAACTGACTCCATTTACTGTAATTGATCCCTTTTCAATCGTAACATTTCCTTTTTCAGCTGCATAAGAAAAAGTAAAAACGGTACTTCCTCCTTGATCTTTTACGCCTGTACAAATCCCTGTTTGATCTACATGACCTTGTACAAGATGCCCGTCCAATCGATCGCCCAATTTCATACCTCTTTCTAAATTTACAAGGTCCTGCAGTGCAAAACCTCCTATATTGGTTTTATCGATGGTCTCTTTAATTGCGGTCACTTTATACACATCATCTTCGATCGCAACTACGGTTAAACACACCCCATTATGCGCAACACTTTGATCAACTTTAAGTGATGAAGAAATTGTACTTTTAATGTGCAAATGAAGGTTTTCTTGTTCTCTTTCTAACCCAACAACCTCTCCGAGGGTTTCTATAATACCTGTAAACATATCCGTAAATTTTAACTACTTTTGTAGCATTCAAAAATACGAATATTAGACAGTAAAAAATGGATAAAGCAAACAAAATAATTGTTGGGATTTCGATAGGAGATTTAAACGGAATTGGAATTGAAGTTATTTTAAAAACATTTGAAGATAAAAGAATGTTAGACTTCTGCACCCCTGTCTTATTTGGATCTACAAAAGTGGTGTCCTACCATAAAAAAGCTTTAGACAATACAACGCAGATTCATGGGATTCTAGACATTAATCAAATCAACCATACCAAAGTAAATTTACTAAATATATGGAAAGAAGAAGTTGAAATTGAACTGGGAAAAGCAACAAAAATAGGAGGCGAGTATGCTGCAAAATCTCTAGAAACTGCAGTAAACCATCTAAAAGAAAAGAAAATTGATGTATTGCTAACGGCACCCATCAATAAAGAGACCATACAATCAGAAAATTTTGATTTCCCAGGCCATACAGAATTTTTAGAAGGAAAGTTGGACGGAAAAAGTTTAATGATATTAATGACCAGTGAATTAAAGATTGGCCTCATTACTGGGCACATTCCAATTTCAAAAGTTGCAGAGACTGTGACCCCAGAGTTGATTCAGGAAAAAGTGGCAATCATGCAGCGTTCTTTACAACAAGATTTTGGAATTAGAAAGCCAAAAATTGCCATTTTAGGACTCAATCCTCACAATGGAGACAAAGGTGTTATTGGTCAAGAAGAAGATGAAATGATCAAACCAACTATTGAAGCACTCAAAGAAAGTGGCATATTGGTCTTTGGTCCTTACGCTGCCGATGGTTTTTTTGGTGCGAAGACATACACCCAATTTGATGGAATTCTAGCCATGTATCACGACCAAGGTCTTGCCCCTTTTAAAGCATTGTCATTTGGGAATGGCGTCAACTATACCGCAGGTTTATCAGAAATAAGAACCTCGCCAGATCATGGAACAGGATTTGAAATTGCCGGTAAGAATACCGCAAGCAGTGATTCCTTTAAAGAAGCACTCTTCACAGCTATTGCCATTTATAGAGCAAGAAAAGAGTATCAGGAACTAACTGAAAATCCTCTAAAAAAAAAATAAACCAGTAAGCACAGATTTTTTAACATAAAAGATGGTATCCATACAATTTTTTATATCTTTGCACGCTCAATTGACATTTGATAATGAAAGACTTGAAAGAATTTAACATACATTTTGTAGGTTTAAAAGAAGGAAGTCATTTATTTAACTATGAGATTGACAACACGTTCTTTGAAGCTTTTAATTATGACGACTTTTTAAGTTCATCAATTAAAATCGAACTAAATTTTATAAAGAAAAGCACACATTTTGAGCTTGAATTTAGTGCTACAGGGCATGTAACCATTCCTTGCGACACCACAAATGAACCTTTTGACTTAGCTGTAAATCCTGCTATTTCATTGGTTGTGAAATTTGGTCCAGAATTTAATGATGACAATGAAGATGTTCTAATTATCACCTATGATGCAAATAAAATAGACATTTCACAATATATATATGAAATGATAGTCTTAGCAATTCCTCAAAAAAGAGTGCACCCCAAAGTTTTAGATGGCACTATGGAATCGCAAGCTTTATCAAAATTAGAAGAACTACAAATTAAAGAAGAAAAAAATGTTTCTAATGAAACAGACCCAAGGTGGGACAAATTAAAGAATATAATAACAGAAAAAAATACATAAAATGGCACATCCTAAAAGAAAAATATCTAAAACAAGAAGAGATAAAAGGAGAACACATTACAAAGCTGCTTCTCAACAAATTGCAACAGACCCAACAACTGGTGAAGCACACTTATATCACAGAGCACACTGGTACGAAGGAAAACTATACTATAGAGGTCAAATAGTATTAGAATCTGCAATCACAGAAGCATAGAAAATATTTTTGTTTTTATAAAAACTCTCAAAACTGAGGGTTTTTTTTATGTTTTATCGCAAAAAACACTGTTTTTTGCTGTTTTTGATTAAAAAGTGAAATAAATTTCATTTCTTTGATTCCGAGATTTTCATTCGCTAGAAATAACTATTTATGAAAAAAATTACTGCAGCAATTACAGCTGTTGGGAAATATGTTCCTGAATATATTCTTACAAATAAAGAATTAGAGCAGTTGGTTGACACCAATGACGAATGGATCACCTCAAGAACAGGAATCAAAGAAAGAAGGATTCTGAAAGGCGAAAATAAAGGAACTTCCTTTATGGCCATTAAAGCAGCTGAAGAAATTCTTCAGAAGTCAAAGATTAACCCCGAAGAAATCGACTTGGTTATTGTAGCAACAGCAACCCCAGACATTATGGTTGCATCTACAGCAGTTTATGTAGCTACAGAAATTGGCGCAACAAATGCATTTGGATACGACTTACAAGCAGCCTGTTCAAGCTTTCTATACGGTATGTCTACAGCAGCAAGCTACATAGAATCCGGAAGATACAAGAAAGTCCTTTTAATCGGTGCCGATAAAATGTCTTCAATTATAGATTATACAGACAGAGCAACTTGTATTATTTTTGGAGATGGAGCTGGAGCTGCATTGTTTGAACCAGATACAGAAGGATTAGGGCTGCAAGATGAATACTTAAGAAGTGATGGTGCAGGAAGAGAATTCCTGAAAATTGCTGCAGGAGGATCGATATTACCTACTTCTGAAGACACCTTGAAAAACGGACAACACTTTATACACCAAGAAGGAAAAACGGTATTTAAACATGCCGTTTCTAACATGGCAGATGTATCGGAAAAGATGCTGACTCGAAATAGTTTAACCAAAGAAGACATTCAATGGTTAGTGCCACATCAAGCGAATAAAAGAATTATAGAAGCAACCGCAAATAGAGTTGGTTTAGAATCAGACAAAGTAATGATGAATATTCGTCACTACGGAAATACAACCTCTGCAACACTACCTTTATTACTCGCAGATTACGAAAATCAATTAAAAAAAGGAGACAATTTAATATTTGCTGCATTTGGTGGAGGCTTCACGTGGGGGTCTATCTATCTTAAATGGGCATACAATTCATAAAAAAAATAATTAAACAATAAGAAAAATGGATATTAAAGAAATTCAAAATCTTATAAAATTTGTAGCAAAGTCTGGCGCAAGCGAGGTGAAGTTAGAAATGGAAGATCTTAAAATTACCATCAAAACAGGTTCTGAAAAAACAGAAACTACAATTGTACAAGCAGCGCCAATGCCAACCATGCAACAAATGGCAGCTCCCGTGGCTCCCGCAGCAGCACCAGAAGCAGCGCCTGTTGCACCAGCAGCAGCAAGCAATGATGAAGACAAGTACATCACTGTAAAGTCTCCAATTATTGGTACTTTTTACAGAAAACCTTCTCCAGACAAAGCCAACTTTGTAGAAGTTGGAACCGAAATTAACGTTGGTGATACGGTTTGTGTGATTGAAGCAATGAAATTATTCAATGAAATCGAATCTGAAATTTCGGGTAAAATTGTAAAAGTATTGGTAGACGATTCTTCTCCTGTAGAATTTGATCAACCCTTATTTTTGATAGACCCATCATAACAATTAAACATACGATTTTAAATAAGCAAGCGCAAACTTCCAAAGTTTGACTCGCAACCTTTAAACTTTAAACGCTAAAAATATGTTTAAAAAAATATTAATTGCCAATCGAGGTGAAATAGCACTTCGTGTTATTAGAACCTGTAAAGAAATGGGTATTAAAACGGTTGCAGTATACTCTACTGCAGACGCAGAAAGCTTGCACGTACGTTTTGCAGATGAAGCAGTTTGTATTGGCCCAGCACCCAGTTCTGAATCATATTTAAAAATGTCGAATATTATTGCCGCTGCAGAAATTACGAATGCAGATGCAATTCATCCAGGGTACGGATTCTTGTCTGAAAATGCTAAATTTTCAAACTTGTGTGAAGAACATCACATTAAATTTATTGGAGCAACAGGTGCAATGATCGACCAAATGGGAGACAAAGCAAACGCTAAATCTACTATGAAAGCTGCTGGAGTTCCTTGTGTTCCTGGAAGTGAAGGAATCATTACAGACTTTGCAGAATGTGAAAAACTAGCGACAGAAACAGGATATCCTGTGATGCTTAAAGCATCCGCTGGTGGTGGTGGAAAAGGAATGCGTGCTGTTTGGAAACCGGAAGACTTAAAAGAGGCATGGGATGCTGCAAGACAAGAATCAAAAGCCGCTTTTGGTAACAATGATATGTACATGGAAAAACTCATTGAAGAACCAAGACATATTGAAATTCAAATTATTGGAGATTCCTATGGAAAAGCGTGTCATTTATCGGAAAGAGATTGTTCTGTACAACGTCGCCATCAAAAATTAACGGAAGAAACTCCTTCTCCATACATGACCGATGAATTGAGAGAGAAAATGGGAGATTCTGCCGTAAAAGCAGCAGAATTTATTAAATATGAAGGTGCAGGTACTGTAGAATTTTTGGTGGATAAACACCGAAACTTTTATTTCATGGAAATGAACACTCGAATCCAAGTAGAACACCCGATTACCGAAGAGGTTGTAAATTATGATCTCATTCGCGAACAAATCTTAGTTGCAGGTGGGACTCCAATCTCTGGAAAAAATCATTATCCAAAGATGCATTCAATCGAATGTAGAATCAACGCAGAAGACCCTTACAATAACTTTAGACCTTCCCCAGGTAAAATTACCACACTACATGCCCCAGGTGGTCATGGAGTGCGCATAGATACACATGTCTACGCAGGGTATATGATTCCGTCTAATTATGACTCGATGATTGCAAAATTAATTACAACGGCGCAAACACGAGAAGAGGCAATTAGTAAGATGAAAAGAGCCTTAGATGAATTTGTTATTGAAGGTGTAAAAACCACCATTCCATTCCACAGACAATTAATGGACGATCCAGCCTATGTTGCCGGAAACTACACAACGAAGTTTATGGAAGATTTCGAAATGAAATAAAAAAATTCCATTTGAATAAAATTAGTAATTAAAAATAGAGAATACAGTTTGTATTCTCTATTTTTTTTATATTTATGCCTTATCTATTTAAAATGAAAATTGACGGTATTGACAAAATTATCATTCGAAGATTAGTAACTGATGCAAGAACCCCCATCCTAAGCATTGCTAGAGAGGTAGGCATATCTGGAGCCGCAATTCACCAAAGATTACGGAAATTAGAGAAAGCAAAACTGATTGATGGCTATAAGATGACCATCAACCCAAAATCTTTAGGCTATACCACAACTGCATTTGTAGGGGTTTTTTTAGACTCTTCAAGTCAATATTCTTCCGCAATAAAAAGATTAAAAGACATTCCAGAAGTTGTAGAAAGCCACTATACAACAGGAAACTATGCAATCTTTATTAAAATTCTATGTAAGAACAATGACGATTTAATGGAGTTGTTGAACAAAGACATTCAGAATATCAAAGGGGTGTTACGAACAGAGACTTTTATTTCTTTAGATCAACAAATCGATCGCCAAATAAGTATTTAAAACCATGCAAACGCCCAGCTTACATTACATCAATGATTTGGCCGATGGAGATCAATCGTTTGTTATTGAGATTACAATGCTTCTGAAGAAAGAATTTCCAAAAGATCTAAAGCTATTTCACAAAAGAATGCAGGAAAATGACCTTATAGGGGTTGCAAGCAGTATCCATAAAATCAAATATAAATTTGGGCTTCTAGGTTTGGAAGAAGATGTAATAATTGCTTCTAAGTTTGAAAAAGAAATAAAGAAAGGATCTAAAGAACTCTTGGTGAAATTTGAAGAAATCCTGCTCAAAATCGATCAATATCTTCAAAACACTCTAAGCGATCAATCTGAAATTACCTAAAAGAGTTTGGACAAGAATTTTCTTTATTACTAGCCTTTGATAGCAAGGCTGTTTTTGAGACACAAAAAACAGTACAGATCGACGTATTAAAGAAATAAGATTGAAGATCGAAATCACAACCCTTTCATAGAAGATTGGAAGCGCTACTAAAGGGAAGCAGTAAGGTTTTAAAAAAGGTTTTTTTGGGCAAAAACTTAACTTTTTGGCACAAAAAAACCGTAACAATTTAATGTTACGGTCTTTAGTACTGAAGGCGGGACTTGAACCCGCACGGCCATTACTGACCACTGGATTTTAAGTCCAGCGTGTCTACCAATTCCACCACTTCAGCATTGGGCATTTAAAATAGAGCGAAAGACGGGATTTGAACCCGCGACCCCCACCTTGGCAAGGTGATGCTCTACCCCTGAGCTACTTTCGCAGTCATTATTTTTTTAGAACTTAAGCAGTATTTGCTTGAAATTTGCTCCTCCTTTAGGACTCGAACCTAAGACCCTCTGATTAACAGTCAGATGCTCTAACCAACTGAGCTAAGGAGGAGTTTGCCTCACATTTGTGATAAGCGAGTGCAAATATATATCTTTTTAGAGTATCACCAAATGTTTTGATTAAAAATATTTATTTATTTTACACTTTAATCCAAGAAAAAAAATCACCATTTATTACAAATATTGTATTTTTGTTTCTTGAATTTGCTTATGCAAAAAGCACAAACTATTCTATGGACAAATTTTCGTTCTTAAACGCAGCACATACTGGCTTTATCGCCGACTTATACGATCAATATTTAGAAAATCCAGACACGGTGGAACCGAGTTGGAGAAGTTTTTTTCAAGGCTATGATTTGGCCAACGAAAACTACAGTCTAAAGGACATTGAAACCGAAACAATTTCTAGTGAGATTCCTGAAGAAGTAAAGAAAGAATTTTTAGTCATCGACTTAATCAATGGATATCGATCTCGTGGACATTTATTCACGAAAACAAATCCTGTTAGAGAGCGAAGACAATACCAACCCACTTTAGAAATTGAGAATTTTGGGCTGTCAGAAGGAGATTTACAAAAAGAATTTTCTGCAGGGGCTATTTTAGGATTGGGAAAATCCAAATTGGCCGTTATCATACAACACTTAAAAAGTATTTATTGTGATTCTATTGGTGTTGAGTACACCTATATGCGGAATCCCGAAAAATTAAAATGGTGGCAAAATCGTTTGAATAAAAACGACAACCATCCTGATTATTCTGTGGATGCAAAAAAATACATCCTCTCCAAATTAAATCATGCCGTAACTTTCGAAAACTTTTTACAAACAAAATATGTGGGCCAAAAACGTTTTTCACTAGAAGGTGGAGAGACTTTAATCCCGGGGATTAGTGTTGCTTTAAGGGATGCGTCTGAAAAATTTGGTGTGGAAGAATGTGTTCTAGGTATGGCGCACAGAGGGCGTTTAAATACCTTAGTAAATATCTTTAAAAAACCCGTTCGTGAATTGTTTAGCGAATTTGAAGGAAAAGATTTTGAGGATGAAAATATTGATGGTGATGTAAAATATCACTTGGGATTGACTCTCAGTAAAACCTATAGAGACGGAAAGCAAATCAAGATGAACTTGGTTCCAAACCCATCGCATTTAGAAACGGTTGCAGCGGTAGCAGAAGGGATTACCAGAGCAAAAATAGATCGAAAATACAACGGAGATTCGAGTAAAATATTACCCATTATTATTCATGGTGATGCTGCAATCGCTGGACAAGGAATTGCCTATGAAATTACGCAAATGTCCAAATTAAATGGCTATAAGACCGGGGGAACCATTCATATTGTAGTAAACAATCAAGTTGGTTTTACCACCAATTATTTAGATGCTCGTTCAAGTACTTATTGTACAGATGTTGCCAAAGTAACGCTCTCTCCAGTATTGCATGTAAATGCAGACGATGCAGAAGCGGTTTGTCATGCTATGGAAATGGCTTTGGAATTTCGAATGAAATTTAAAACCGATGTTTTTATTGATCTTTTAGGATACAGAAAATACGGTCATAATGAAGGAGATGAACCTCGTTTTACACAACCAAAACTATACAAAGCGATTGCAAAGCACCAAAATCCAAGAGATCTTTATGCTGCACAATTGCTTCAAGAAGGGGTTATTAGCAATACTTATTTAGATGAAATCACGGCTGAATTTAAAAATATGCTTTCAGCAGAATTCGATAAATCGAAAGAAGACAGCACCTCGAAACTAAAAGAGTTTATGCAATCTACCTGGAAAGGATATGCGCGTAAGCAATTAAAATCAATGCTAGAAATTGTCGACACTACATACGGAGTAGCGAATTTAAAGCAGATTGCAAAAGTAGTTTCTACAGTTCCTGAAAAAGTACAATTTGTTCGAAAAGCAGAACGTATTTTACAGGGAAGAGCAAAAATGACTTTTGAAACCAATACCTTAGACTGGGGAATGGCTGAAAATCTTGCCTACGGAAGTTTAATGGAAGAGGGTTTTAATGTTCGTATCTCTGGACAAGATGTAGAAAGAGGAACCTTTTCGCACCGACATGCAATCTTACGTGATGAAGTCACCGAAGAAAGAATCAACTTATTAAACACAAATCCCAAGAACAAAGGTAAAATGACGATTTACAACTCGTTGTTATCTGAATACGGTGTTTTAGGATTTGACTATGGATATGCTATGGCAAATCCAGATACACTCACAATTTGGGAAGCACAATTTGGAGATTTCTCTAATGGCGCTCAAATAATGTTTGACCAGTACATTTCTGCTGCTGAAGACAAATGGAAATTACAAAACGGAATTGTCGTGTTACTTCCTCACGGGTATGAAGGACAAGGTTCTGAACATTCTTCTGCAAGAATAGAGCGGTATTTACAATTGTGTGCAATAGACAATATGACCTTGGCAAACTGTACGACACCAGCAAACTTCTATCATTTACTAAGAAGACAAATGAAACGGGATTATAGAAAACCATTAATTGTTTTCACACCCAAGAGTTTATTGCGTCATCCAAAAGCAGTAAATACCATTGAAGAATTAGCTACTGGTGAATTCCAAGAAGTTATTGATGATACGATCCACCCAGAAAAAGTAACAAAAGTGGTCTTTTGTATGGGGAAATTCTACTATGATTTATTGGCAGAGCGTGAAATTTTAGAACGAGAAGATATTGCTTTAGTAAGAATAGAACAACTCTTCCCACTACATTTAGAAAAATTACAAAAAGCCATCGATCGATATCCAAACGCAAAAGACTATGTTTGGGCTCAAGAAGAACCAAGAAACATGGGGGCATGGAGTTACCTGTTGGAACGTTTTGATCTGGTAAGATTGAACGTTTGCTCGCGTAAATACTATGCAGTCCCTGCAGCGGGTTCTAGTACACGATTTAAAAAACGTCACAAAGCCGTTATTGATAGTGTTTTTGGTAGTGAATAAGTGCGTTAAGGATTGAAACAGCATCCTTTTTAATTTTGACTGTCAAGGAAAAAAATTAAAAAGATACCCTGGAAAGCCCGTAAAAACGCCCAAATTATAAAAAGTAAAATAATTAAATGCTGATTTTTCAGCACAAGTAAAATAAGAAACCATGAGTGTTTTAGAAATGAAAGTTCCGTCTCCGGGAGAATCAATTACAGAAGTTGAAATTGCCGCTTGGTTAGTTGAGGATGGAGATTATGTTGAAAAAGATCAACCGATTGCAGAAGTAGATTCTGACAAAGCTACCTTAGAATTGCCGGCAGAAGAAAGTGGTATTATCACTTTAAAAGCAGAAGAAGGCGATGCTGTCAATGTTGGTGAAGTAGTTTGTTTGATTGATATGAGCGCGGCAAAACCTGCTGGTGATGCTCCTAAAGCTCCAGCTACACCGAAACCCGAAGTAAAAGCAGCAGTAAAAGAAGCGCCTAAAACAGCCACTTATGCTACTGGAACCGCTTCTCCAGCTGCGAAGAAAGTATTGGCAGAAAAAGGCATGGATGCTTCGGCAGTAAAAGGAACCGGAAAAGATGGACGCATTACCAAAGAAGACGCTGTAAAAGCAGTACCTTCTATGGGAACACAACCTGCAAATGGTGCTCGAGGTACGGAGCGGAAAAAAATGTCGATGTTGCGTAGAAAAGTTGCAGAGCGCTTGGTGGCTGTAAAAAGTGAAACGGCAATGTTGACCACCTTTAACGAGGTAAACATGCAACCTATTTTTGATTTACGAACGCAATACAAAGAGGCTTTTAAAGCAAAACATGGTGTTGGATTGGGCTTTATGTCTTTCTTTACATTGGCAGTTGTAAGAGCCTTGGAAATGTATCCTGATGTAAATTCTATGATTGATGGAGATTTCCAAATAAAACATGATTTTCAAGACATTTCAATTGCTGTTTCTGGTCCAAAAGGATTGATGGTTCCAGTAATTAGAAATGCGGAAGGACTCTCTTTTAGAGGTGTAGAAAGCGAAGTAAAACGTTTGGCTTTAAGAGCAAGAGATGGACAAATCACAATTGACGAAATGACGGGTGGAACTTTTACAATTACCAATGGTGGTGTTTTTGGTTCAATGCTGTCTACTCCTATTATAAACCCTCCTCAAAGTGGAATTTTAGGAATGCACAATATTGTCAACAGACCGATGGCGGTAAATGGTGAAGTGGTCATTCAACCGATAATGTATGTTGCGTTGTCCTATGATCACAGAATTGTTGATGGTAGAGAGTCTGTTGGGTTTTTAGTGGCGGTAAAAGAAGCTTTGGAAAACCCAGTGGAATTGTTAATGAATAACGATCCTACAAAAGCATTGGAAATGTAGGCAACCATGTTGCCCAATACATATTAAAAAATCCTGAGCTTAACGTTCAGGATTTTTTATTTTAGCATTCGTTTAAAATTGAAATCCTATTCAATAGAGCCCGAATTTACACTGCAATTACACTATCTTAGCGCACGAAATACAACGATGGCTCCTATATTACTCTCCTCCCCATTACAGGGTTTTACAGATTTTAGATTCCGCAATGCATTCCACCATTACTTTGGAGGTATTGATACGTTTTATGCGCCTTATATTCGCTTGAATGGAAAATTGAAGATCAAGCAATCGTATCAGAATGACTTACAGTTGGAGCATAATGCTACTTTAGAAGTCATCCCACAAGTTATGACCAACGATCCTGACGAGTTTTTATTTGTAGTAAAATATGTTCAGGAATTAGGCTACAAGGAATTGAATTGGAATCTGGGATGCCCTTACCCGATGGTTACTAAATCTGGAATGGGTTCGGGTCTAATTTGCAATCCAAGTAGAATAAACGAAGTCCTTCACAAAGCACACAATGAAACGGATATTTTAGTTTCTATGAAAATGCGAATGGGCTATGAAAATGCACAGGAAATTTTAGCGACTTTTCCAATTTTGAACAGATACCCCCTCAAGAATATTGCCATTCATGCTCGTATTGGGAAGCAACTCTATAAGGGTCCTGTAGACTTAGATGCATTTGAAAAATGCATCAGCAGTACCCAGCACAAGCTCTATTACAACGGAGACATTACCAGTGTAGCCGCCTTTAAAAAGATCCAAGAACGTTTTCCAAGCATCGATCATTTTATGATTGGTAGGGGGTTGATTGCAGATCCATTTTTGCCACAGATGATCAAAGATGGCACCACAGAATATCCAAAAGATCGTTGGAAGATATTCTCAGAATTTCACGATACCATTTACAATCAATACGACGAATACCTTTCGGGACCTACTCCAATAAAAATGAAAATGTTGGGCTTTTGGGAATTCTTCTCTCAGTCATTTCCCAACCCAAAAAAAACATACAAAGCCATTAAAAAAGCAGGAAATCCGAAAAAATACCACCAGGCTGTAGCTGGGATTTTAAAGCAGGTTTAAATTAAAAAACGAGTGAAAAGCTTCAACAAAATTTAAGACAATTTTCAGTAAATACTAATTAATTATTTACCTTGCTTAAAAAAGTGCAAATGTCCAAAAATCCTGAATTAGAACTTGCCCTACAATTTATAGATAAAACAGATCGAAATTTGTTTATCACTGGAAAAGCGGGTACAGGAAAAACGACTTTTTTACATCAAATTAAAAAAAAATCTCTGAAAAGAATGGTCATTGTGGCGCCTACAGGTGTTGCAGCTATTAACGCCAAAGGAGTAACGATTCATTCCTTTTTTCAAATGCCTTTTGGCCCTATTCTTCCCAATCAGATTGCAAACACATCGAACCAACAGCGAAAATTTTCAAAAACAAAAATTGATATTATTAAATCTTTAGACCTGGTCATCATTGATGAAATTAGTATGGTACGCGTAGATTTGTTGGACGGTATCGATCAAGTATTGCGGCGCTATAAAAACAGGGACAAAGTTTTTGGTGGCGCACAAGTATTAATGATTGGAGACTTGCAACAATTGGCTCCCGTAGTAAGGCCCAACGAATGGAGTTTGCTACAATCGCATTATGAAACCGTTTACTTTTTTAGCTCAAAAGCCTATCAACAAGCCAAGGTGGTTTCTATTGAATTGAAACATATTTACCGACAGAAAAACGAAGATTTTATCACCATTTTAAATGAAATTAGAAATGATGATTTGTCTGAAAAGTCAGCAAACATTTTAAACAAACGGTTCAAACCCAACTTCTCTCCAAGCAAAGAAGAGGGCTACATTAACCTAACAACTCATAATAACAGAGCCAATTTAATTAACAACTCTGAACTGAATAAAGTACAAGGGAACAGCATATTTTTTCGTGCTGAAATTTCTGGAAAATTCAATGAAAACGCATTTCCAAATGCTGAAGAATTAGAATTGAAAGTGGGAGCTCAGGTGATGTTTATCAAAAACGATTCTTCGCCAGAAAAAAGGTACTACAATGGTAAAATTGGAATTGTTACCAATATCTCAAAAACAACTGTTACGGTTCAATGTGTCAACGAGGGAGACGAAATTGTCACTGAAAAAGAAGTCTGGACCAATATTAACTATTCAATTCACGAAGAAACAAAAGCGTTGAAAGAGGAAATTGTGGGATCATTTTCACAAATTCCTCTGCAATTGGCATGGGCCATCACCATTCATAAAAGTCAAGGATTGACCTTCGAAAGAGCCATTATAGATGCGGAAGCCTCCTTTGCGCATGGACAAACCTATGTCGCCTTAAGCAGGTGTACATCGTTGGAGGGCTTGGTTTTAAAAACCCCCATTACTGCTAGTGCGATTATTAATGACAATACGGTGCGTATCTTTAACCAAGACATCGAAGAAAACCTTCCGAATGAAGCTGTATTAAATGATTCTGAAAAAGAATTTCAACTCAATTTAATTGCAGAATTATTGGATTACCAACCCTTTTTATATCCAATTACACGTTTGATTGATATTTTCTACAAGAATCAAACCAGCATTAATGGTGCCGTAATTGAACATTTACATACAATAAAAGATGACGGAATTGTTGCACTAATGAAGGTTGCTGCTGGATTTAGAAATCAGCTATTTGTGCTCGCTCAAGAAGGTATTCTCCCAGAAAACAGCAGTGCAGTGCAGGAGCGATTTACAAAAGCGATGGCTTATTTTCAAACGCAAACTCAAAATAACATTCAGAAACCTTTAGACGCCATTTCGTTCTCTACAGACAACAAAGCGGTTAAAAAAGATTTTGTGAAACAGTTTGACACCTTGCAAGAGAAATTAGAAGAAAAGTTATTTGCGCTTCAAAAAATGACCAAAGGCTTTCAAGTACAGGACTATCTTAAGGTAAGAGCTAAAGCGGTTTTGCAAAAGAGTGCACCGACAAAAAAGAAGAAAGTCATTTCGAAACGCGATCCTATTTTGGCAATCAAATTACGAAAGTTAAGAGATGAAATTTTCGATATTGAGAAGATTCCTCACTATCAAATTTTTACTCAAGAAACCTTGTATGCCCTCTGCGATAATCTGCCAAGAACTTCCACTGCCCTCTTAAAAATTGCAGGCATGGGTAAAACCCGTGTAAGGAAGTATGGAGATCAAATCTTAGAGATTATTGAAGCATATTGCAAAGAAAACGGGATTAATCAATTCAATGAACAGAAAAAAGAGGACAAGAAATCTACCAAACAGATTTCTTTTGAGTTGTTCAGATCGGGGCTTTCTATCAAAGAGATTGCGAAAGAAAGAAGTCTTACTACTGGCACCGTAGAAAATCATTTGGCCAACTATATTGTTTCTGGTGAGGTTGATGTTTTGGAATTGATCGAATTGAAGCGGTATAAAAAGATTCGAAATGAAATTGAGGCGGCTGGTCAAGTGAAAGGCTTAACGGCTCTTAAAGAAAAAGTAGATCCTGGATTTACCTACATGGAACTAAAAATGGTTTTAATGTCTATGGAGCGTTAAGAGCATGGTTGGGCTAAACTACCATTTTTATTGATCCATGGGTATCCATTAGAAATAGAAAAACCCGAGCATTTGCTCGGGTTTTTCTATTTTAAAAGAACTGATTCTTTCTTTATTTTACTTCTTTTGTACTTAAATGAAACTCTTCATAGGTTTGTAATAAACTCATTAAAGCAGCAATTAAATCCTTGGTTTCTAATAAAACACTAAAATACAAGGTGGTATTCTTAGGACTGGTTTCATCAGTTCTGATTCGGGCTACTTGGTTTTCAATTGAAGTAGATACATCATTTAATAAAGCTTGCTTTTGAGTTAAAACAGCATCTAAATCGTCAAAAGTTCTATTGGCAAACACATCGCTTACTTTATTTAATAGTACCGTTAACTCATTGTCTATTTCTTTTAAATCTTTTAACTGTGGCTTTTTTAAATTTTTGTGATTGTTATTTACGTGCTTGTAACTCGCTCGAGAAATATAACTAATCGATTGTGCTACGTCTTGTAAATACCCTAAGACCATGATGTAAAATCTACTCGCCTGAACAGAAGTTTCATCTAATGATTTAATGAAATAGAAGACACCGTCTTTTAAGTCATCAATTTCGTCATTCAACTTCCCAACGTGCTTGTCGGTTTTACGCAATTTGTTTAAATCGTGTTTGGCTAAATCGTCTACAACATTTGTGTATAGTTTATTAACCCGAGCAGCTACTTCAGAAATATGATCCGCACTTTCTTCTATTACTCCATTAATGGTAATCAACTCCGATCTTTCAATATATACTTGTTTTTTTACTTCCTTCTTTTTTCTTTTGTGAATTAAGGTATTTCTTCCAATTAATAGCGCTACTACTGCTAATAAAACAGGAATCATCAACATGTCAAAACTAATTAAATAGGCAACGATTGCGGCGGCTAAAAAAGCGGTTATTGCTGTTAAAAACCAACCCCCAATTACATTGATTACCCCTGCAACTCTATATACGGCGCTTTCTCTACCCCAAGCTCTATCGGCTAAAGAAGTACCCATAGCCACCATAAAAGTTACATAAGTGGTAGATAACGGCAATTTCATTGAGGTAGCGATTGAAATGAGAATCCCTGCTACAATTAAATTAACAGCAGCTCTTACTAAATCGAATGCTGGCAATTCATAGGTTTTATCTTTTGGCAATTCGATGACAGGTTTCTGAAACTTAGCATCTACAAATGCCAATGTTTTTTGAGGAACGATATAGCTAATTCCTTTGTTGATTGTCATCGCAAACCTTACCACCACTCTTGATAATGGGTTGGGTTGAAATTTTTCATGCCCCTCACCCTGTCTTGACAAATCAATACCGGTTTTAATTACATTCTGTGCCTTACTGGAGGTCCACAAAGTAACGACCATAATTCCTCCAGCAATTAGCAATAACCAAATGTTAGATGGTACTTTCTTTGCCAATACTCCCATAGAAAAAGCGTCTGCTGCAACACCAGAAACTTCCCACGCTTGGTAAGAATTCCAAGCAGCAATCGGAACTCCTACGAAGTTCACCAAGTCATTTCCAGAGAATGCCATTGCTAAAGAGAATGTTCCAACACCAATAATTAGCTTTAATATATTTATTTTAAAAATTTGAATTAAGACTTGAGATATTAAAGACCATATTACAAAACTCCCTGCAATAATGGAGAGCGTATTTCCTTCTATTAAAAATTTAATATCTTTATAAAAAGGCGTTCCTTTCATTCCTTTTATGATAATAAAATACGTAATTGCAGTAATGGCAAAACCACCAAACAACGCGTTGATGTATGTGGCTCTTTTTTCAAAATTAAAAGAATAGATCAATCGAGAAACAAATTGAACGATTGCACCCACTGAAAAAGCAACAACAACGGAGAGAAGAATACCTGAAATAATTTTGATGGCGGTTTCATGATTGATATACTCCCATATTGCATCCATAGATTGACTATCATTTGCAGAAATTTTCAATAATGAAATTGCAACCGCAGCACCCAGTAATTCAAATACAATTGAAACTGTTGTCGATGTGGGCATTCCTAAGGAATTAAAAATATCTAACAGTAAAATATCGGTAATCATTACGGCCATAAAAATGAACATAATGTCTTGAAACATAAACATGTTTGGATTAAAAATTCCTTTCCGTGCTACTTCCATCATACCACTTGAAGTAATCGCTCCGAAGAACACCCCCAAACTGGCAATGATCATGATGTTTCTAACAGATATTGCTTTTGAACCAATCGCTGAATTTAAAAAATTAACAGCATCATTACTTACCCCGACAACTAAGTCGACAACCGCTAAAATAGCTAAAGCGACTAACATTAAGATATATGGATCTCCCATTTTTATTTATTTTAATTGTTTAATTTCTATTTGGTAAAATTAAAGACTTACAAAGTCCCCTATGTTAGGTTTGTGTTATGTTTTTCGTGCTTAAAAGTGAATGTCTACTTGCACTCTATACAACAACTGGTTTGTTTTAAATCCAATATCTGTATAGCTTAGATCTGTTTGGACCTTTAATTTATGCCCAGCAACATATTTAGACAAACCTAAGGTGTATTGATTCTCTGAACCTTTTCCAGTGATCGATTTGTTTAAAGCAATGTTTGTATAACGTGTAGAAAGCTCTACTGTTTTTGAAAGTAAATAACCCGATTGTACATTTATTCCATTTCCTACCTGAACTTCTGCACCTGTTAAACTCCCATCAGAATTTTTTGCATACGGATCTGCTGCATCTCTATTGGCATATTCGGCCATCAAAGAAAATCCTTTGTGTTTGTATATCGCATCTACAAACAGTGTGGAAATATTTGTTTCGTAAAAACCAGTATCATTGATCATGTAAGATCCTTGATTACTTCGATTTTTTACTGCGTTGTTGTTAAAGTCATAAGTAACACCAATCGCTAATTTTGGAGATGTTTCAAACTTTAAATCGCTTCCTCTGTAGTCTCCTTTACTTGCAAAATTTCCAAAAGGTAATATTTCTAATCTAGAAGTATATTGGTGTCCTCCTAGATTTCCAGTAGTCACATTTCGACCCTCACCTTGCGAGATAGAAAACACTTCTTTTACAATAAAAGTATCTGTAAGATTAAAATGATGTCTTAATTGTAAACCAATATCACGGTCAATATTAAAACGACTGTTTAATAAAGATCGATCTACCATTTGTAAATCTCCTGAAGAAACCACACGTTCTCTGTTTCCGGCTAACTTTGTTTGACCCGCCCATAAAACAAAATTTCCTGAAAAATTCCATTTCAATACTGCATCTAAGATATATCTAGGTGAATTACTCGTAAATGCTGAAGCTCCTGACATATCTCTGTTAGATAATCCTAACTCTAATTTATATTTTAATTTTGGTGAATACGCAAAACCGTCAAATTTTAATCGAGACCTTCTAATTAACATTGAAGCAGACGGATTATTTAGGCCCCCATTAACATCCCAACCAGAAGATGCTAAGGTTTGAAAACGCATCCCAACTTTCATCGTCCAAGTACTGTCTTTCCCTTTCAGGTTAAAAAGTCCTTTTCCAAATTTTGGTGCATTTGTTTCTTGTGCATTGATACTTAAAGAAATAAAAAGAACACAGAGTACTGAAAGAAAAATCTTATTAATCATAATTATTAGTTTTTGTCGCTGCGAAGAACTGATAGTTATGTTAAGATAATGTTAATGAAATATTATTAAATAAAAAAACTGCCTTGGCCAAAGGCAGTTCGTCACATAAAATAGTTGACAAAAACTAATTAATTTAAAATGACATTTATTCTTCAAAGAATAATATAAAACTAAAACTTTATTTAATACTCAATGTTATCAGCTGATAAAGAAACAGTTAAATATTTTTTACATTTTAACATTTAGATAAAGGTTTCATAATACAAGCATAATTTTCTAATAATATCAATTTTACAATGCTACCTGAATTTTGCATCATAATTATAAAAACAATTATGAATAAAAAGATCTTACTTATTACATTGTTCATTAGCCTCATAGTCAATGCACAAGACAAAGGAAATGTAACAGGTTTATTAACAGATAAAGAGTATAATAACGCCCCTTTACCCTTTGCAAATGTTCAATTGAAAGGAACAACCATTGGAACAACAACTGATTTTGATGGCATGTACACCTTGTCTTTAGATCCAGGAAACTATATCATCGTTTTTAGCTTTTTAGGATATAAAACAATTGAAAAACCCTTCATTATTTTACCTGGTAAAACAATTACCATAAACCAATTAATGTCTGCAGAAGAAGGTGTTGCTTTAGAAGAAGTGATAGTAAAATCGTCTACTAGTAAAGAGAAAGTAAGCGCTTTAATTTTTGAACAGAAAAAAGCAATTTCCATAAAGACAACGATTGGAGCCCAAGAATTGTCTAAAAAAGGAGTTTCTGATGCTGCAGGAGCCGTTACAAAAACCGCCGGAGTCTCTAAGGGCTCTAAAAATGTAATTGTAAGAGGTTTGGGCGATCGTTACAATTCTACAACACTAAATGGATTGCCATTACCTTCCGAAGATCCAGAATACAAAAATATTTCTCTCAACTTTTTTGACACTAGTATCATAAAAAATATTGGTGTAAATAAAGTTTTTTCTAGTGACATTGGTGGTGATGTTGGTGGCGCTAATATTAATATTGTTTCTAAAGAATTAACGAAAAGAAAAGAAGCAAGTATCGGATTTGGTTCTGGAATCAACACGCAAACGGTTGCTAAAGAATTTTTAACTATTGATGGAGCAAATAGTTTTGGAACGCAAAAATTAAATCACAGCATTCGTGATTTTAGTTCCTATAATTTTCAAAACTCTTTCAATCCCAACAGTCAAAACTTTCAACTAAACAATAGTATTTCTTTTAAATACGGTAAAAAATATGAGGTAGGAAAAGACAATACATTAAGTTTCTTTTTGGTTGGTGGATCGGATGCTAACTTCAACTACCAAGATGGAAATATCAAACAAAATACAAATGGTGGTTTGGTTTTTAGAGATCAAGAATTTTCCAAATACACGTATAATGTTTCTCAATTGTTAATGGGAAATGTAAAGTTTAAGTCGGAAATTTATTCGATCGCTTTCAATCATTTATTCATCCATAATAATAAACAATCGATTGGCGATTATTTAGGGTTAGATGATCCGCAACAGGAGGGTGATTTGTCTTTTCAAAGAAGACAACAAACCAATAACAACGAACTATATGTAAATCAATTAATAGGGAACTATAAATTTACAGAAAGATTGGATTTTGAGGCAAAAGGTGCTTTAAACTTCATAAGAGGAAATGAACCTGATAGAAGATCGAACGAATATTTAATTCGAAACGGAGAAACCAGACCAAACACCAATTCTGACGGAACAAATGAGCGTTACTTTTCTAAATTACAAGAAAACGATTATGCTGCAAAAGCAAAATTAACCTATCAATTGCATGCTGATGAAGATAACAAAAGTGCTATCGATTTTGGAGTAGATTACAGATATACAGAGCGTTTATTTGCAGCCACTATCTTTAATCATAAGTTTACAGGAAATGGACCCATTATTTCCATTGATAATCCTGATGCTATTTTTAATCAAAACTCAATAGACACTAACATTTTTTCTTTAACGTCTTTAAATGTAAAAGCATCGAATCCTAATGAAATTATTCCTTTTACCTACAGAGGGAAAAGATTGGTAAGTGGCGCATTTACAAATCTTGTATATCAATTTAGTAACAACCTATTTGTTTCTGGTGGATTAAAATTTGAAAAATCTGAGCAAAGAGTTACGTACGCAACCAACATTGGTAAAAGTGCTATCGATGGACCTTCCACCATTAATACCGCTTACATTTTACCAAGTTTGAGTATAAAATATAGTATTAATGAGGATCATATTTTACGTTTTGCTGCAAGCCAGACTTATACGTATCCACAATTTAAAGAAACAGCTCCTTTTAAATATCAAGACATCAACTTTGCAAGTCAAGGGAATCCAGATTTAAACCCTTCAGACAATTATAATGTAGATGTAAAATACGAACGCTATTTTTCTTCAAGCGAATTGATTTCTATTACTGGATTTTACAAGTATATTTTAAATCCGATTTCAAGAAGCGAAATTTCAAGTGCAGGTAATACCCTAACCTATTTAAATGTTGGTGATGATGCTGCAATTCTTGGAATAGAAGTAGAAGCCAGAAAAAATATTTTAAAAAGTGATGATACTGTAGAAAATCAATATGAAGTTAATGCAGGATTAAATGCTTCCTACTTAAATTCTCAAGTAAATTTAGACAGCGGTTCTATTGCGCAATTTCAACAGAAATCTTCTCAATTAGAGGGCGCAACTCCATTTTTAATGAATGCAGATATCTCCATCAATAAAAAATATGAAAATGACGAATTTACAGCTACTGTAGTTCTTAACTATTTCAGTGATCGTGTATATTCTATTGGTACAAGAGGTTTTGAAAACATCATCGAAAAAGGAATACCCACTTTAGATCTTGTCTCTTCTTACAATCTAAATAAAAAATATCGTTTTAATTTAAAAGCAACGAACTTACTAAACCCTTCTTTTCAACTAAGTAGAGATAATGCTTCTGGAAGTAGTGTCATATTAAGTAATTATAAAAAAGGTGTTAATCTAAGCTTAGGGATTTCTTACGATTTTTAAAAAACCATAATAATAAGTAACGATTCTTTAATAAAAAAGAAGCTCAAAAGAAACATTCACAATGCAAATTTGTACTGTTAATAAAACAAATATTAAAATGAAAAAAATGAAAAAATTATCTGTATCCATCTTAGCAACAGTAGCAATTCTATTATCAAGCTGTTCATTAGATAACGACGATGAAAACCAAGGTATAATTCCGGGTACCGAAGTTACTTCGCAAAATTTAGCCGGAAATTTAACCACCGATTTAAGATTAACTTCTGGAATTGCACACAACTTAATTGGAGCACTTTTGGTAAAAGACGGGGCAACTTTAACAATAGATGCTGGAACAAGGATTAATGCTTTGGCAGGAGGAACAGATGTTTATATTTTAGTTGAAAAAGGAGGTAAAATTATTGCAGATGGTACTGCTGATAATCCAATTGTATTTACTTCGAATGCAACAAACCCTCAACCTGGAGATTGGGGAGGAATCATTGTAAATGGAAAAGCTCCTTTGAGTAGACAAGCAGGCTCTGAAAGCAACTCTGCTGCTGAGGTAAATGCAGCAATCTTATATGGTGGTGCTGTTAGTGAGGACAATTCTGGAATTTTAAATTATGTAAAAATTGAATATACCGGAGCAAGAATAGATGACGAAGCAGAACACAATGGTTTAACTTTAAATGCTGTTGGAGCTGGAACAGTCATTTCTAACATCGCAATTTTAAATGGGGATGATGATGGAATTGAGTTTTTTGGAGGAACAGTAAATGCTACAAACATTTTAGTTGTAAATGCAAAAGATGATATGTTCGATTTTACACAAGGTTATGTAGGTACTTGTACCAACTTATATGGAGTGAGAGAAAACGGATATACTGCTGTAACTTCCGATCCAAGAGGAATTGAAGCCGATGGAAACCTAGATGGTAATACGCCAACAGACATCGATCAATCACAATTTACAATTGATAAAATCACCATTATTAACAATGCAAGTGGTGTGGATATGTCTGACGGAATTAAAGTGAGGCGTGGTGCTACCGCGACAATTACAAATGCATATTTAAGCTTAGAAGCTGGTGCAACCTACTCTGATCTTGTAGATTTAACAGATGGTAAAGGAGACGGTACCGATGCAATTTCAATTACTGGAAATGCCAATACCGCAAATGGTTTAGATATCACAGATATAAAAAACACTACTTCTGGAGGCGCTACTGTATCTATAACAGCAGCTACAACTGGGGGAGCAGATTCAAGTGTTTTTGCATGGTCTGGATATAGTTTCTAATCCTGAAATTATTATTCACAAAAAAAAGCAGACTTTTAAGTCTGCTTTTTTTTGTGAATAATATTTGTGAAAATATTACCTATTTTGTGCTACACTATGTTTTGGTTTCAATAAATTAACACTTACAATCGCATTATCATCATAGTTAATTTCCTTAAGCCCTGCCGTGCTCCAAACAGACCAGGTACCAACTTTTTTTCCTACATTATAATGTGCGCGCTGTACAATGTTCCCTTTTTTATCAAAACGAACCCACTCACCCGTTAATTTTTTATCTTTAAAATAACCTTCAACACTTACAGATCCATCTTCGTGAAAATATGTTGCTTTTACTAAATCTCCTTGTGTAGTATATGTGGTTTGGTTATTCTGAGAATATCCAACTAGACTTATGCTAAATAATGCAATTAAAATTACTTTTTTCATAAATGTTACTTTTTAAATTCCTAGTATTGTATGATAAATCTAGTAAATTAATTACAATTAACCAACATTTAAGTAACATTAAATTAACATTGGGGGCTAAAATGCACTTCCGCTCATTCGTTATACGAATAATCCTTAATTTCATTCGTCAGAATTATTTAAAAAGTAGGTTGTTTTTTCTTTTCTGGAACTACTAGAAAATCTTTTAGATAAAAAGGCTCAAAATAGGCAACGTCTTCAAATTGATGTAGTTGAAACTTTTCAAACGAAAGCATTGCCATTTCTTTTGCTGATGGAAATTTATCGGCAACAAAAATCGCATTCTTATGCGTCAAAATAGGCTGACACTTCTTTGCACCATCTCCTAAAAAGTATACATTTCCTTTTTCTAGATAGTCAGAAAAAGAATGTGTATCAATAATTTCTGCTTTAATTTCTCGAATCGCTTTATTGTCTGCAGAAAAAACAGCAGCATAGACTTCCATTCTTCGAGCATCTAACATGGGAACTACTACTCCGTCATGAATAGAAATTGCGTTTGACAAGGAAGTCAACGTATCGATTGAGATCAATGGTTTATCGATGGCGAAACAAATGCCTTTTGCTGCAGATACACCAATTCGAAGTCCCGTATAAGAACCGGGGCCTTTACTAACGGCCACAGCATCTATTTGATGTATTGTAATTTTTGCTTCTTTTAAGGCCGCGTTTATAAAAGGGTGTAACTTTTCCGCATGGGAATAGTTAAGGTCGTTCAACTCTTTTAAAACGAGTACTGCACCATTATTAGCAATGCTTACAGAACAATTTTTAGTTGCTGTTTCAATATTTAGAATAATCGCCACAATTTGAAAATTTTTACAAATATAAAGGTTCCTAAAAATAAAACCTCGCAAAATTGCGAGGTCTTCTCATAATAAAATAAAAGGGTGTTATTCTAAAACCAATTCATCGGAATAGAATTGTAATATTTTTGTTTTAAATACATAATCGTATTTTGAACGAATCATAGCGCCTTCGGCATTGACCAATCTGGTTCTAACTTGATCAAAATCGAATAAGGTCATGTCTCCAAAATTATATCGTTGTTGTGAATTTTTAAAGGCTTCTTTTTGTGCGGCTAAAGAAATTTTTGCAGCTTGATAGGATTTAGATGCGGCCTTTACATCTAAAAATGCTTGTTCTATGGTTTGTTTTAACTGGATCTTTTCATTTTCTAGTCGTGTAATCGAGATTTCTTTGTTGATCTTCGATTTCGCTACATTGTTTTTGGTTTGAAAACGATTGAAAATAGGAACGCTCACATTAAAGCCGATTCCATATTGAAAACGATCGGCAGTTTGTGATATAAAATCATCATTAAAACGAGTAGGCAAAAGGTTATTAAATTGATGATAATAAGAAGTTCCTGCGCTAAGGCTATAGGTCAGTGTTGGCTTGTAGGCACTTTTTGCAATTTCGATACTTAAATCAGCACTTTCGATTGCCAGTTTTGCACTTTCAATTTCAGGTCGGTTCAATAACGATTTCTCAAACACGATCTCTGAATTTGTATACAATAGGTTTTCAGAAGGCGTCCCCAATTCTATGGGTGCAACATCAAAATTATCGATCGGAACTTGAAGGGTTTGCGCTAGGTTGAGTAGCGCTAAATTCAATACATTCTCTTGTGCAACGACACTTTGCAAGTTGGCTGCAGCAGTAGATTGAATGTTTAAAACCTCCCCTTTTGCAACGGCTCCGGCTTCAAATCTACTTTTAACTGCCTCTATTTGTTTCACGCTTATTTCATATTGCACATTAGCAACATTTAAATTTTCTTTGGCAAACAACACATTCAGATATCCGTTAACAACAAATAATGAAATGTCGTTCTCTATCTTTTTTAAGTTGTATTCGCTAGACAAAACCCCTAACTGTGCTTGTTTGTAGGTGTTTGTATTTCGGTAACCATTGAAGATGGTACCAGAACTTCTTAAACTAAAAGAGCCATTAAAATTGTTTGTATTTGTTAAAACACCATTCCGGTCTGGCGATAATCCTGAATTGAAATTACCACTTGATCCACCAGTTATATTTGGTAAAAAATTACCATTGGCAATGGCAACATCTTTTATTGCTAATTTTAAATTAAGCTTACTTTGTTGTACAGAAATATTTCTTTCTAAGGCTTGGTCTACACATTCCTTAAGCGTCCATTTCTTTTGAGAAAAACCTGCTAATGAGGTGAATACAGCAACTGCGAGTATAAGTTTAGTTTTCAATGGGTATCTTTTTAATAGGTATGATAGTTATTTTTAATAATCGTAAAAAGAGAATCTTCTTACCTCTTTTAATAGGACGATTAAAAGTAAAATATGTTACAAAGTTACAGGCTCATAAAAATGTTAATTTTTTGCATTCTTCTTATATCGATACAAGGTATAGAACAATCCACCAATTAAGAGGTATGGAAAAACCATTAAATAGGTGATTCCATTGTTTACCCCTTCTGCCATAGAAATGTCTCCATTTTCTACAACGGCCTTACACATGGCACATTGTGCATTGGAAACAATGCAAGTAAAAACAAATAAAAAAGTAAGTGCTGTTTTTTTATTGAACATAATATGGGGATATCATTATATAAACGATTACGCCAGTTACGGCAACATACAGCCAAAGTGGAAAGGTAATTTTTGCAATCTTTTTATGGGCTGGAAAATATGTTAATTTTGCGCGCATATAAGTTGTTAAAACAAAAGGGATGACTATGATTGATAGGGCAATATGTGTAATTAAGATAAAATAGTAGAATGGAAACGTTTTCAATTTAGTTAACAAATCGTATTCTGCAGCAGCTGCACCTCCATAACTCGTGGAATTCGAGGTCATGTGATACGCTACATACATCACTAAAAACAATAGTGAACAAAAAATTGCAAAGGTATTTAAACCTTCGTGTAATTTTCGATTTCCTTTTTTGATGGCAATGACAGCGGCAACTAGGACAATCGCTGTTATTGCGTTTATAGACGCATAAATAGGCGGCAAAAAAGTAAGTGGTTCTACGTCGAAACCTAATTTTTGTAAATTGATCCCAAACAATGCGGCAACAGCTAGCGGAATGACAATAGAAAGTGCCAAAATTATACGCTTGTACTTTTTTTCTTGAGCTAAATTCTTATTCATTTAATAAAATTTTAATATCTTCTTTTAATTCTTTGATCTGATCTGGAAAGCTATGCTCCTCCAAAGCTCTATAAAACTTTATTGGATTGCCATAGGCATCATTTCTTGAGCGAATATTTCCTTCTTTGTCCACGAGGGCAAACAAGCCCGAATGTTCAAATCCGCCATGAGTTGCATCTCCTTTTCCGGTATATAATGTAAAACCTTTGTTTGATAATTGGGAAACTACATCATAGGGTTTGCCTGTTAACAAATGCCAATTTCTATGAGTAATCTCATTCTGTTTTGCATAGGATTTAAGCACTTTTGGGGTATCGATATCTGGCGTAATGGATATGGAAGCAATTCCGAAATCTGGATTTCCAAAAAACTCATCCTGAAGCAACAGCATTTTTTTTGTCATCAAAGGACAAATTGTTGGACAAGTTGAAAAGAAAAACTCAACTACATATACTTTTCCTGCATAGGTTTTGTTATTTATTTTTTTTCCTTCTTGATTTATAAATTCAAAAGCAGGTACTTTTTCAAAGGTATACAAATCGGACTTCTCAAATCGTGACTCAATGTTTCTAACCACGTAGATCCCAAATAATAGGATAACAAAAGCGACACCAATATAAGAGTATTTTCTATTCATAACTTACTTTTCTTTTCTATCTGCCTTTTTTCTGTCTTTAAAAGCGGCATAGTACTCATAATAAAGCACACTGATATCGTCTTTCATGGGTCCTTTTAAATCAGACACTGATCTCATATTATATCCAATAAATTTTCTGCTTGGATTTTTCATATCATCTGTTCTTCCTCTAAGACTTCCTTTTTTATCGATTATAAAAGCATCATTCGAAGAAAGGTTCAAGAGTTGGGTGTTGTTTTTAAAACTGGAATAAAAAGCATTTATTTTTGCTTCCGAACCTATTAGAAATTTCCACTTATCCATATCTGTAAATGCACCAATCTCCTCTTTTAGAATTTGTACTTCTTTTTCTTTTCCTTTTGGGGCAATCGCAATAATTTGAAATTTTTTATGGTCAATAAATTTTTTGTACACTTTCTCGTTCAAATTAAACAATCCTCCTTTGATTTTATTCAAATCATTCCCTAAAAAACAAATTATAGATACTTTGTCCTGAAGTGTTTCGGTAGAATCAATACTAGAAATATCAATGACATTTTTATTTACGACTGGCAATTTGTTGAAACCATTTATTCCAGTAGAAAGCAATAAGAAAGCGATCAACGGGAATATAAAAAGTAAAAAAAGTACAACTCTTTTTTTTGTAATCATGATGTATGACATTTTTAGCAAAAAAAAAGTGGTTATCAAAAACCACCTTTTATTTTATTACCATTTTACAAGCGGTCCTAGTGTATCGTAGACATAACCACCTTCTATTAATAACAAGGTTACTAAAAAGCAGATCAGAAAAATGGGTGTCCAAACAATGGCACGTCTAAACCAAGTTTTTTCCCCTTCTAGATGCATAAAAGACCAAGCGATAAAGTAGGCTTTTAGAAGTGTTAGTATGATAAAAATCCAGTTTAACCAACTTGTTCCTAAAAAGTTTGACAAGTATAAGAAATCTGGTTTTAAAATTCCTAACCAAACTTCAACGCCAGTTATAACCGTTAAAATGATTAGTACTATCCAAATTTTCTTTGTATTTGATTCGTGTGCGTGTCCCATTTTATATACTTTTTTATTATTAAACTAAGTAGAAGAATGTGAATACGAATACCCAAACTAAATCTACAAAGTGCCAATACAACCCTACTTTTTCTACCATTTCATAGTGCCCTCTTTTTTCATAGGTGCCAAGAATTACGTTAAAGAAAATAATGATATTGATTAAAATTCCTGTGATTACGTGAAAACCGTGGAAACCAGTAATAAAAAAGAAGAAATCTGCAAAGATGGTATTTCCATATTCATTCACTTCTAGGTTGGCACCTTCTACAACCAATTTTGTTTTTGCTAATTGTGCACTCCCTTCTTCTCTAGATAGTATTGTTTTTTTCTTCTGATCCGTTATCAATTCTGTTCTTACTTGAACTTCTGGATGTGCGTTATAAGAAGTAATAATTTGATCTATTGAATAGGTAGCAATGGTTGGTTCCTCCACAAACCACAATCCATTTTTTTTCGTGTGTTGTTCTCTACCATCTAATCTTTCTGAAGTCACAAAGTCTGCCAAAGCAATTTGTTTCCCTTCTTCATTTACAAATTGTAAGATTTTTCCTTCCGTCGTTTTCACAGCTCCATAAGAACCTTTAATAAAAGTATTCCATTCCCAAGCTTGAGAGCCTACAAAAATAATTCCAAAAATAATAGTAGCAAACATGTACCATGCTACTTTGTTTTTCTGCATTTTATGACCCGCATCTACAGCCAATACCATGGTTACAGAAGAGACAATTAAGATGAATGTCATAATCGCAACATAAATCATTGGATACTCTCCATGTACAAAAGGAACGTGTGTAAAAACTTCATCAGCAATTGGCCAAGAGTCGATGAATTTAAAACGGGTTAAACCGTACGCTGCTAAAAACCCTGAAAAAGTTAATGCATCCGAAACGATAAAAAACCACATCATCATTTTACCGTAGCTTGCGCCAAATGGCTTTACACCACCTCCACTCCAGGTTTCTTTTTTATTAGAAGATACAGCTGAATTTGATTTCATAAATTATTCTATTAAATAGTTCTTTAATTGTTTGCCAAAATTAATCATTTTTCATCACTTAATAAAAGAGAAAAAGAAAAATAGATAAATCCATAATATATCCACAAAATGCCAGAAGATTGCGCCTAGTTCAAACCCCAGCAAATCATTTGGTTTGTATTTATATTTAAAATGATTATAAATAACAACCAACAGTACAATAACCCCTGCTAAAAGGTGTAAAACATGCAAAAAAGTAATGCCAATTATAAACGATGTTGACACTGTGCTTTCTGGTCCTGTAAAAAATAATCCAACACTTTTCAATTGATTAAAACCAACATATTGTTGCCAAATAAAACCAACCCCTAATAAGAAGGTGAGTACTCCTAAAATTAACGACAGTTGTCTCTTGTTGGTATTTATAAAATATTGAGATAAATGTAATGTTATACTACTCAATACGATTAAAAAAGTACTGACATAGAATGCCTGCGGCAACTCAAATTCCACCCAATCATCTCTTCGCATACTAATTACATATGCACTTGTAAGTCCTGCAAAAAACATGACCATACTTATCATAGAAACCCACAGCATTGGTTTTGCTGCTTTCCTTCTAGCAACAAGTAATTCTTCTTGTAATTTTTCTTCTGTTATCATTTTTTTAATGTAAAAATTTATCGATCACATATATTATTTGAACCAAAGTTATATACAAAACACTTGCTAACATTAATTTTCTTGCCTCTGTATTCTGTAATGTTTTATGCAGTTGCACTGAATAATACAACATTAAACAACCTAATAAGGCTACAATAATAGCCGTGGCTGGATAAATATAAAAGGCGCCAGTTACTTTTAAAACAGGCGCTATTGATACGACGATCATGATCACCGTATAAAAAATTATTTGTTTGACAGCTCCCGTATCTTTGGTGTTCATAGGTAACATATTGAAACCTGCTTTTTTATATTCTTCATCTTGCAACCACCCGATAGACCAAAAATGAGGAAATTGCCAGAAAAACTGAATCATGAATAAAATTCCAGCTTCAATACCAAATTGATTGGTTGCTGCTACCCAACCTAACATAAAAGGAATGGCACCTGGAATAGCCCCAACAAAAACAGTCAATGGTGTTACCGATTTTAAAGGCGTATATGCACTTGTGTACAAAAAAATTGAGATTGCACCAAACAAAGCACTTTTTGCATTGATGTAATACAAAATTCCCAAACCTAAAACTGCAAAAAGAATTGCGATTGTTAATGCAAAATTAACAGACATTCTACCTGTTGGTAAAGGCCTGTTTTTGGTACGTTGCATTAATGCATCTGTATCAACCTCTATAATTTGATTAAAAGCATTGGAAGCTCCGACCATTAAGAATCCCCCAACTGCAAGCAGTGTCAGCATTGCATAATTCACTGTTTCTACGGCGAGTAAATATCCTGCAACTGAAGAAAAAACAACACTTAAAGATAAGCCAACTTTAACAAGTTGCTTTACATCCGTAATTGCTGATTTTATGGAGGAAGTATTCTCTGTAATACTCGTAGAATTCATGATCTATTTACTTGACTGCAAAGATATTTTATAATTCTGAATTTACAATACGTTTTAACGCTTAAAAAAGAAAAAACCCACTCAAAAAGGAATCCTTTATGAGTGGGAAATTGCTATGAAAATGAAAAAGTGTGATTATTAGATAATCACGACATAAACATAGAATATTTTTCTTAATTTTAATAAAGTTTCGTGAAATTTAAGCTCTATTGATCTCTTTTATTCCCGTTTTTTTACGAAATCATTTCTCAATTGATATTGTTGCCTACTTTCTTTACAGGTTGCAAATCCTTCTTCATCAAACTGTAAGCGATGTCCATACTCACTTACCCAACCTATTTGTTGAGACGGATTTCCAACCACCAAAGCATAGGGTTTTATTTCTTTGGTAACCACTGCACCAGCACCAACAAAAGCATATTCACCAATATTATTCCCACAAACAATCGTTGCGTTGGCACCAATACTAGCACCCTTTTTTACAATTGTTCTTAGATACTCCTTCTTTCTTATGATGGCACTTCTTGGGTTAATGACGTTTGTAAACACCATGGAAGGCCCTAAGAAAACATCGGCTTCGCAAATAACGCCTGTATAAATAGAAACATTATTTTGAACTTTTACATTTTTACCTAAAATTACTTGTGGAGATACGACTACATTCTGACCAAGATTACATCCTTCTCCAATAATACAATTGGACATAATATGGCTAAAATGCCAAATCTTAGTATCATTTCCAATGCTGCAATTCTCGTCGATTATTGCAGTTTCATGTGCGAAAAAATTTTTCAATATTGATCTATTTTATTTGAGTTAATTTCATTTTTTACAATTTCTTTTGCAGAAGAAGTTCCAATTCGGTCAACCCCTAGTGCGATCATTTTTTTTGCCATTTCGAGAGTCTTAACTCCTCCAGCAGCTTTCACTTTTAATGGTTTTGCATGTGCTATTATCAACCGCATATTTTCTAGCGTTGCGCCATTGGGTATATGGTTAGCTGTTTTGTAAAACCCAGTTGATGATTTTACAAAAACATTTTTTGCGGATGCTATCGTAAAATGCTTCAGGACTATCTCGCGGATGCGCTGTGAAATTACAACTATTTCCTCATTTGTTAAGGCAGCCGTTTCTATAATCCATTTTATAACTTTTTGTTTCTCTAAACAATATTTGGTACATGCAATAATTTCTTGGTCAATTAACTGGAAATTTCCTTCTTTAAATGCGTTGTAATTCAATACAAAATCGAGTTCATCTGCCCCTAAATGAATGGCGGTTTCTGCTTCAGTTAACTTTTTAGCAACTGTGGAAGTTCCTTCATGAAAACCAATCACAGTACCAATTAATGTGGGAGCGTTTGCAATGCGTAATAATTGTTTTACTTTGGGAATGTACTTTGCCCGAATCATTAAGAGTTTGTAATTGTTAGCAATCGCTTCATTTGTCAGTGATTTGACAATTTCTAAATTCTCCGCTTCTGTAATTCCCGCTTGTGCGGATGATTTTAAATAGGTAGCATCTAAAAATTGGTGCATCTTCATTGAACAAAAATAGGAAATAATATTTTTCATTAAAAAAAGAAATCCGATCTAACGAGACCGGGTTTCTTTTTATTCTACTTGAAAAGAAATGGGCAAGGTGTATTTTACTTTTACCGGTTTTCTTCGTTGTTTGCCCGGTATAAATTGAGGCAACTTATTCAAAATGCTTTTTGCTTCTTTTTCCAATTGCTTGTGAGGGGCTTTCACGAAAACTACTGCAACATCGCCATTCGTATCAATGATAAACTGAGAATGTATTTTGTGCTTCCCAGAATAAAGTCCTAATTCTTGCGCTAGTTCAGTATCAAAATTCTTTACAAAAAATCGAGCAATGCTCTTTTCAAAACATTTTTTATTGGCCTCTTTTGAGAGACCTTCACAGCCTTTATAAATGGGTGCATCTTCTATGAGTACAAAAGGTACAGAATCTGGCTCATCTACATCAGGAGTGACGATAAATTCAACGGAATCGATGTCCAACACTAAAGGGTCTTCATCTATCAATTCATCTGGGAAAGGCGTTTCTTCATCAGTGTTCTTTCCTTTTGTAAGATCAATCAAATCGATAAGTTTTGGCGCTGCTACTTTAATTTTTGGTTTAACAGGTACTTCTTTTTGAAAAACAACATGCTGAAGATCTTCTGGAATGTAAACCGTTTCTATTTCACCAGGGTCAGGGTCATGAATTGCATATTGTACTTGTTCGGATTCATACTCAAGAAGCATGTGCACGACATAAAGTACGAATACTTAGCCTATCTGCATAAATACAGTAGAAAACTTTTCTAATTGTTTGGTTGGGTCTTTTTTTAGGTGTTTCATAATTAGAAAATTTTAAATGATTACACCTAGCCTAAACCAAACAGCATGCCACAAAAAAAGCGCAACCAATTGGTTGCGCTTTTTGGAACGATCTATTTTTTATTGTTACTCAACAATTAGCGTAAATGGAATGCTATATTTTACACCAACAGCTTTTCCTCTTTGTCTTCCGGGCTTCATTTTAGGCAACATTTTCATCACCTTCACAACCTCTTTTTTAATCTTTGGGTGTGGCGCTCTTGCTTGGATATTTACTACGTTTCCGTTTCTATCAATTTTAAACCCAATAAAAACTTTTTTTCTCCCTGCATCCAATCCTAATTCATTGGGAAGATCCGCATCAAATTTTCTAGAAAAATGCTTTTGAACCATTTTACTAAAACATGTTTTTAATGCTGCCTTATCCCCTTTACAACCTGGAAAAACAGGTACATCTTCAATAATCATAAAACTTACGTCCTCGATTACTTCTTCTGTCTCTTCTACTTCTTCAATTTCTTCAACGATAATCTCTTCCGTTTCGTCGGTTTCTGTACTCTCGATAACCGTTTCTTCTACTTCTTTTTCGTCTTCTACAATTTCAATTTTTTCAGGTGCTGGTGGCGGTGGCGTTTTTGGCTTTATTTCCTCTATACGCTCTGTGATAACCGTTTCTTCTTCCATCTCAGCATTCATATTTGCCAAACCAAGTTCTCCAAGATCTTTCTCAAAAGTTTTGTGTTCAATAGATGCATAGGTAATAAATAGTGCCAAAACGAGGCCTAGTTGCATGAAAATCTTACTGTAATTTTCTAAGTTAGATTTTGGGTTTTTCTTTATTTCCATTGTAAAATGTTTTAATAATGCGCTAATTTAATTAAATTATTGACTTATTTACAAGTCTTTGTGTTATTTAAATGCTTTTTTTAAAAAAAAGGCTAAAGGCACCCAGAGCGATAAGCCCGCCGAGTGTATTTGCAAGAAAGTCCAACATTTCTCCTGCTCTATACTCGGTTAATGTCGTTTGAAATACTTCAAGAATGATGCCATAAAGTACACAGGCAATTAGCACTTTGTATTTGTATTTTGACTTTTTTAAAGTTAACAACCAACTAAAAGTGAGAACAAAATAAGCAATAAGATGATAGAACTTATCGATATTAGAAATCGCGATAACTGGAAAATTAGTTGTTTTAATGAGACTTAAATAGGCAATACAAATTGTAATCGCAATTGCAATCAAAAACGTGCTAGCCTGCAATAAGTGTTTTATACGCTGCTGCATCTAGTAAAGCTTCTATTTGAGAATCATCTGAAATGGTAATTTTAATCATCCATCCCGCTCCATAAGGATCTGAATTTACCAATTCTGGAGCATCTTCCAATGCTTCATTAAATTCAGCAACTTCTCCCGATAAAGGCATGAATAAATCAGAAACTGTTTTTACCGCTTCTACAGAACCGAATACGTCACCTTCTTCTACAGTGTCGTCTAAAGTGTCTACATCTACATAAACAATGTCTCCTAACTCTCCTTGAGCAAAATCTGTAATTCCTACAATTGCAGTATTACCTTCAATTTTAATCCACTCGTGGTCTTTTGTGTATTTTAATTCTGATGGGATATTCATGATCTTTAATAATATATAGTGTTTCTTTTAATTGCCTCCTAAATTGTAAATAATATTGAATCCACCATTAATTGCCTGTCTTGGGAATGTAGTAGAAATCGCATATTTTGACGTTTGGTGATTGTAATAAAACGACGCGGTAAAATTACTATTTAATCTATAATCTGCAGTAAATTTTAATGAAAATAATCGTTGCCCTCCACTAATTTGATTATTATCAATATCCACTGATCTAATTTGTGTTAAATTATCTCTTAAAGAAAGGTCTGCTCTCAGATTAATATCTCCTTTTAAGGTTTCTTTTTTTCCTGTAAATCGAGTACTAAATTTCACATCTTTTAGCACATATCCCATTCCTAAAACATATTCTGTTCCTTTGATATCTGTTAATGTGCTATTGTTAAAATTCATGGTCAAGGTCCGGTCTCTTTTTACTTCTCCCCTTAATGAAAAAGAATTCTTCATTTTCATGTCTACTTTTATCAAGGGAGAAAACTCATCGACCAAAGTAACTGCAGAAACTAGTAATTCGGGCTCATAATTTGCTGCAGTATTAAAATTTGGATTGGCAAGATCATCACTAAACTGAAAGTTGTTTGTAAAGCTAGAGACCGTATACGAAGAACGATACCCATGTGATATTACAAAAGTGCTAAAGTTTTTTTGAAACCATTTTCGTTTCATAAAGCCGTTATAACGTAGGGTCCAATTGGGTATTGGAATGTCTCTAAATAGACCTGTACTAATTTTTTCTGGATCACGACCCGAATAAGCAGCCATAAAGGCGGGCAATAGTACTTGTTGACTTGTTGGCCCAAAACCAGCAACAGGCAAACCGCTTTCTTTAGACAATCTATTGGCAATGGTAGTTCGATACGCTTTCATTTTCTGAAACAACGCATCTCCATCAGAAAAAGAAGTGCCAATCATTGCGTAACTAGTACTAAAGTTTCCATTTTCAAAGGCGGCAGCTCTTGTATCTATAATTCCAAACAGGTTGTCTGGATTGCTATTATCTGCAATTACATCTAATTGTTGTTGCAAATCTCTTGTTTGGATTTTATTTCCAATAACATCAATGTTTAAATCTTTTAAGGGCTTTAAAGTAAACGAATAGTCTAATTTGTTGTAATGTGTTTTTCGATAGGTTTTATTAAAATAGGCGCTTTCATCAATGTCTGGAGTTGAAAGATCATCTTCTAAGGCTCTTGGAGCTACCAACCACCCATTCATTAAGGCTTTATTTCGAATATCTACTTGACTTCCGAAAGCAAAAGAAGTGGGTGCTCCTCCTAAAAAGCCAACGGTTTCATCGTAACCAGGTAATAGCTGCCCGTTGTTTTCAGAATAACTAATTTTCCCTTGTTTTACTGAAGTAACAAGGTCAAAAGTTCCTTTTAACAATCGCTTTCCTAATGGTAATTTTTTATTTTTGTTTCGTCGAATTGGCGGTACTGATTTACCAGAGTTCCTGAGTGCTCTATTTCTTTTACGTTGTGCTTTTGTAAGTAAAAATCTATCAAAATTTAATTTTTTATACAATTTCTCAAAAGCAAAAGTCGTATTGATATTATGTGTGTTTGCATTCTGAATGACATTTCCTATTCGATCGTTGATCGAATTGTCTTGGGATGTAACTTGCCAATCAAAATCTGCAGTATATGCATAGTCAGCTTTCATGAAGTCTAAAAAAGGAATTTTATCGATAGGTGTTCGATAAGTACCGTTTAACTTTTGATGATATTTATTGGGTCTTCCTGTATTAAAAAAGTTGTCAAAAACGACCAAATCTTCTCCAGATCCAAAAGCATCATAAATATTACTATTGGTAGCGTTAAAGTTAACTTGAATGGATTTTGTCAAATCAAAAGCAATCGCATAATCCCAATCAAATAGAAATCTACGTTGTTTTAATTCTGGTTGTTCAGTAAAACCATCTACTAAATTTCGAGATTCCTGCGTACTAAATTGTCTATTTATGCGGGAATTAATAGCAACTGTTTTTGGAATTGGATTGAAATTTAAATCCTTAAACAATTGCCAATACTTTCCTTTTAAGGAATCTAGATTTTTAAACGGGGCAATTCCTTTGGACTTAAAATTAAAATTATAGGCCGCGGAAGCATTTACATTTTCGTTTACATATTTTTTAATATTGTAATCTCTATGGAATTCTTTATTATGTGCATAGGAAACAGAAACATTTTCTATATCGTAAAACTGTGGTTTTTTTGATGAAGCAGGATTTCTGTTCTTTTTTACGTTATTAAAACTAATACTCGTTCGTTTGGTATAATCTCTAGAAAACGCACTGTTTGGGTTTTCTGTGACGGCATCTGCCAACTCCACATCTTGATATTGAGGATCAAATTTTGGATCAATAAATTGTTCACCAATACTGTAACTCATTGGCAACTGAATTCCCCAATTCTTAGGAGTTAGAACGCTTCCTAGATTAACAGTAGTCGCAAAATTATATTCTTTTGTTTCGTTTAAACTACGCTGCCCTATTCTTTCTTCTACATTTCCAAAACCAATGGTTTGCATGCTTCCCGATAAAGAAACATTGGCAACATCTGCAAAATTTGCATCGGCATTTACAACAGCTGCCCAACCGCCTTTGTTGTCAAAACCTGCAGAGCGCAGTTCGTTGAACCAAATTTTTGCACTTTTTGGCAACGGTGCATTGTTCTTTAACCCGAGCATCACAGTTCTTACTTGTGCTAATGTTGGATTTCCTTTTACACTTACTTTAATGGCTTCTTCTGTTTCAGGAGTATAAAGTTCATTAATCGTTGCATTTGCAGCATCTCGCTCTAATTTAACCGCTCCAAAGCGCTTTAAAAGCACCTCTAAATTATTTTCTTCTGGCCAAATATCAACCGCAGCTGTGGCATTATTTTCTGATACGATTAAAGGAACTTCTACTTGATAAAAATTATCATTCAAATCTGTTCCCAATCGGATAATGGCGGACATATCTCCTTCATTAATAGCCCCTGTTGTTTTAATTTCCTCAAGATGCATAAACATTTTAAGTTCTTTAAAACGTCTTAAGTCCATGCTTATGTTTTTATAAATGGCTCTAATTTTGTCGGTCTCTAGGTTCAAAACACTCAAGGTAACCGATTGTTCGTTTTGCTGCTGCACCGTTGTGCTTCCTTGTAGATTTTCTCTATCAATCCCTGGAGGCAATACATAGCTGCCTTCGTTTTGCTCGATACTAATAACACCTACTTCAAAATTATTCAATTCTGTTTGATCTAATTCTCGATCTGGATTGATGTTTGGGTCTAAGGTTCTCACATAACGTCTCCAATCGCCACGCACTAAATCCAACTCCCCAAAACGCAAAACTACCGGCATTTTAAATCCTGAAAGAAACATTCTCATAAAACGAATACTGTTAAAATCTGAAATTCCATTGATGGGTGTTCCGCTTCGAATAGGGACTCTAAATTGATACCATTTTGACTGTTGTGAATTCCCATTCTCTAGTGTAATTGTAGTGGTCTTTTCATCCACAATAAAGTTTCTTCCAGGAACCAAATCGACTTTATCCATGGAAATTTTATATTGATAGTAGCTTTCGACCGTATTCATAGTTTGATCTCTGTTAATATCTTCTACATCGGGATAGGTCGTAGCTGCCGTTGGATAAGATTCAGTAGATTGATTGATGGTCGGAGAGTTCCCTTGGGTATTGTTGAAGTTCTTGTATCTTTTAATGACTGAGGCATCTTCATCGTCCAATTGACCACCTCTAAAAAACTGGAAGTTATCGGAGGCAGGATCTGTTCTAAAATAGCTTGGTAAATTTGCTTCCGGAATGTCTAAATTTTCAGATAATTTCGTTAACTCATCTGTATCATTCAACCCATCAAAACCTAAATCCTGATTTGCTCTTGCTGCATCTTCTTCGCTAAACGCATAAATAATGGATTGATTTGAGGGTACTTTTCCCCAAATCGTTTCTATGGTGTTTTGGTCTAACCCGGATTCTGGCAGTCCGTTCTCATACATTTTTCGACTGTCCTTATTTACATCTTCTGAAATGTTTCCGAGGTTTAAATACAAATCTCCTACTTGATTTGCAGGGTCTTGTGCATCGACTCCAATAGGCAAACCTTCTTCGTTTGTAATGGAATAATTTTCATACGGATCCATAATCCAAAACTGAATGTACTCTACATTGGCTTGGTCAAAATTATTGGTGGTTAGAGGACGGGTAATTCCTGCCCAACGTGCTTCTGGATTGTCAAAAGTTCCGTCTGGCTTTACATTTGCTCCGGTATCGAAATTATAAGATCCTCTTTCATTTGGGAAATAAGCCAAATCTAAGGTTCTTAGCAAACTATTTTGGGTGATGTCTAATTGCTGATTTGGGAATAATTCTCTATAATTTATCTGTCTGGTTTCAGCTCTCGACAAATCGTCTGCACCAATTCCGGAAGGAGTGTCTCCCAAACCGTAAAAAACTTGATCGATACTATACCAGGCTAATTTTGCTCTTTTAAAATTATATTCAATACTATTAAGGCCTCCATTAAAAACATCGTTGGTATTGTTTTTTGGGGTACTTGCTAAATACCACTGTAAGGGTGATAATAATGAAATTGGTATTTGAGAGGCTTCAAAATCATCTATATAAGAAGTTGCTGCACCCGCAACATCAATACCACTTGGAGTCCCCGGCAATAAATAGGCCATGTCTGCTCTTACCGATACATTAGAAGGAACATCGGTATCTACAAAGGGTAGTTTGTTTGCTAACTTTGTGAAAAAAGGCACCTCTGCTGCATAATCTACATTCAATCCCAACATGGTATTGTTTATCGGTTCCGATCCAAAATTTACTTTTGGTGTTAAGGGTCTTTCTTCCACATTTAAAACCGTCCCTCCCAAGGTAAATTTATCGGAAAAACGATGCTCTACGTCAACTCCCATAAAGGTTTTCCGTTGCTGATTGAATACGGCATTGTTTTCTGTAGAAACACTAATAGGCACTCCAGATGCTTGCAGTCCTGGATCTATAATTTGTACTTTTCCTGCTAAATAGTCTACCACAAAATCTACTCCTTCGAGCAATTGCCTTCCACCGGCAGTTACTTTTACAGAACCTCTAGGAACATTAAAAGCGCCTATTGGAATTCCCCCAGAATTCTCTGATTTAAAGTAGCCCTTTAATAAAAATTTATCCTTGTTCTGATAATTGTTTTTTGCATTTATTTTAGTATCTAAATACAGTTCTTTAAAAACGTAATTGTCTTTGTCTTCTTGACTTGTTAGTTGCCCCTCTAAATTTCCACCAAAAGGCTCTGGCTCTGGAAAAAAGATGAAGCCATTTTGTGAATTTACAGTAATGCCCTCTACATAATCAAAATACCCATCGGCATCACGAAATTGACTTTGATCTAATTGATCCAAACGCAATACCTGCAATAACGGCTTGTTGGCGATTTCTGGAGTTTGTGCGTTTTGTAGTGTGTTTGAAGGAATTCCTGTCGCATCATCTCGATACTGAACTTCAAAACGAAAGCCGTCTTGTGACAATGGGAAAGCCCCTAAGGCATATACATTTTTCATCATCAAACGCCAAGTAGGAAATTGTTCTAAACCACCATTTCGATCATCTCTTTTGGTAGTTAATATTTCACTTCTTAATAATTTTACGGCTAAATTATTAGGCGCTTGAATACCATCATTAGAAAATTCTCCAACTTTAAATGAATTCTGATTGATTGGAGCTCCTGTTGCATCGGTCACATTGCCTGCAACCGTATATTCGTAGGCAACGGCTAAAACTTCCCCATCATTCAATCTTCTATTTAAAGAAATAAATCCAAGTTGTGGATTGAGTGTATATTCGTTTGCTTGTAATTTTCTAGCATTTTGAAGCAAGGAGTAATCACTTCCTTCTTGCATGTTGTAAGGACTACTCTGTAGAGTTGTATTTACCGTTCCCACATCTCTAATACCGCTAGATTGTGTTAACAAACCAGCTATCGTATTTGTACTATTGGAAGGGATGTTTTGCAAAGAAACGAAAGGACTATCTGCATTGGGTGTAATGTTTGTAAAATTTACCAAATTAGATGTTCCTACTTCACCGAGATCTGCAAAGGCAACAATACTTCTAAAATCTTCGGTACTGGCATTTCTATTGGTAATCCAAACTTCAATTCTAGTAATGTTAATTTGACTGTTTATCAAGGGGTATTGCTCCAATGACTTTGCATAATTATCTACAAAATATTGTGATAAGAAAAAGTGCCTGTCATTGTCATAATCGGTTGTTCTTAATTCGAAGGGCTGAATAGAAGCGCCTCCCTCGGATGTAACCGTTTTACTTTCAGAATTTTGCTGTGAAAAAACAGCTGTTATTTTGGTATTTCCAAATTTTAAATCGGTTTTCACACCAAATAAACTTTGTGCACCATTAATTAGCGAATTCTTTATCGGCATCGAAATATTACCCGCTTCAAGTCCTTGTATAATACCGTCTTCTGAAAAATTTGTTAAATCATCTTTATAACTGTCAACCTTGTTCCCAAGAGCTCCAACTTTTTTCTTAATACCACCCAATTTATCATTAAAACCACCTGTTTTACTTCCTGATCCTTGCGATTCATCTGAATTTTCAGAAGGGAGAAACTGAACTTTCACTAAGTTTTGAAAATCGAATGTTGATTGTGTATCATAGTTTGCTGTGAACTGTAATCGCGTTCCAACTTTCGCCTGCAAGCTGATGTTAATTTGTTGATCAAAATCAAAAGTAAGACTGCTCCTGTTTTCTTCTGAAATTTGTGGATTCTCTGTATTTTGATAAATAACGCCTAACTTTAAATTTAAATTTCCCGTAGGAATTACTTCTACCTTGTTACTCCCAAAAATAGTTTCAAAGAATTTAGAATTTACATAATAGGCGGGTAGTAAGTTTTTTCGAGCAGCAAGTGCATCGCTAGTTTTTCCGTTTGCTGCAGTAACTTTCTCCTTAAAGTACAAGAGCATATCTCTTTTTAAGCGATATCTCTTGTATTGTTCGGGGGTTAAATAAATAGGAGTTCTTGTATAATAATCTCCTATTTTTTCTAAAATCACGTATTTGTTAAGAACACTATCAAAAATAATTTCTTTTTCCGCTAAATAGTCTAGAAACAGACCTCCTGTTTGGTTTTTTGTAAAGTTATAGGTTAAATCTATAGTATCTTTTTCAACTTCTGGAGCATTGCTACCTGCCATGAATTGTGAAAACGAAGAAATGCTTGTCAACAAAGCAAACACGACGAACAAAAATATATTTTTTAAATACTTCTTCAAGAGACTATAAATTCTTTAGCGCTAATTTTATAAGTTGCTCAACGGAAGCATCTTTGTGTGTTTTTATAATGGAAGAAATCACCTTTTCAGATTGTTTTCTTGCAAAACCTAATACCTCCAAAGCAGATAACGCTTCTTCTTTGTTTGTATTGTTTGTGTAGACAGAAACTTCATCTAAATCAAATGTTTTTAAAATTTTATCTTTTAGGTCTACAATGACTCTTTGTGCTGTTTTGGCACCGATTCCTTTCACAGATTGAATTACGGGCACATTTTCTGAGGCAATCGCTTGTTGTATTTCTTCAGAAGTCATGGACGACAACATGGTTCTAGCGATACTAGGTCCTACACCAGAAACAGAAATTAAAAGTCTAAAAACTTCTCTTTCTGTTTTGTTGATAAAACCAAACAAGGTATGTGCATCTTCTCGAATTAAAAGATGTGTATATAAGACCACTGCTTCCTGATCTGGAAGACTCGAAAACGTATTTAAAGAGATGTGCAATAGATATCCAACTCCATTGCAATCTACAACGACATAGGTAGGATTTTTTTCTACCAATCTCCCTCTTATTTGTGTAATCATACCCTTCTATTTATGCTCCTAATGTAGCTTTTATTTTGAATTTTTTTCTTTTTCCTGTGCATCTACAGCAGCTAGTGCCGCCATATTGACTATTTCGTCTACACTTGACCCCAATTGCAAGATATGTACTGGCTTACTAAACCCTAAAATAACGGGACCAATCGATTCTGCTCCATCAATTTGTTTTAATAATTTGTAGGTGATATTTGCCGATTCTAAATTTGGGAAAATAAGCACATTTACTTTTTTACCATTCAATTTTGAAAACGGAAATTCTTTTGCCAACATTTCTGGATTTAATGCAAAATCTGCTTGAACTTCTCCATCAACTACTACATTTGGAAAATTACGATGGATGTAGGATACTGCTTCTCTAATTTTCTTGGAAGTTTCTGTGTTTGAAGATCCAAAATTCGAAAATCCTAACATGGCAATATTGGGTTTCATTCCAAACATCGTTACCAATTTAGAAGTCATCTGAGATATTTTTGCTAAATCTTTTGCAGATGGATTCACATTAATGGTGGTATCTGCTAAAAATAAAGGACCTTGTTTCGTCAACATCAAATTACAGGCAGCGATTCTAGTAACTCCTTTCGATTTTTCGATGAGCTCCAGCATGGGTTTCACTACGGTTGGATAAGGTCTTGAATATCCAGTAATTAAAGCATCTGCTTCTCCTTCATTGACTAACATTGCTGCAAAATAATTACGTTCTCGCATTAATTTCACTGCTTCTGAGTAGGTTTTTCCTTTGCGTTGTCTTCGCTCCCAATAAACCTTCCCAAAACGTTCTCTTCTTTCTTTTTCTTCGTCTGTCTTTGGGTCAATAATTGGCACATCTGCTGTAAAACCAATTTCTTCTTTCAGCGCTAAAATCAAATCTTTTCTCCCTAATAAAATAGGCTTTCCTAATTTTTCATCATGCACTCTTTGCGCCCCTTTTAGCACATCTAAATGATCTGCTTCTGCAAAAACAATGCGCTTTGGATTGCTTTTGGCTCTGTTGTGTAATATTCTAATTTCTTTACTTCCAGAACCCGATCTTTCCATAAGTTCCTCACGGTATTTGTTCCAATCCTCAATTGGCTCTAGGGCCACTCCAGAGTCCATCGCCGCTTTTGCAACCGCTGGTGGAATCTCGTAAATAAGTCTTGGATCAAAAGGTTTCGGGATTATGTATTCTTTTCCATAGGTCAAACTCACCTCATCATAGACAATGTTCACTTGCTCGGGCACGGATTTTTTAGCCAAATCTGCCAATGCGTGAACCGCTGCCATTTTCATTTCTTCATTAATTTTAGTAGCTCTGACATCTAAAGCTCCTCTAAAAATAAATGGAAAACCAAGTACGTTGTTTACCTGGTTTGGATGATCGGAACGACCAGTAGCCATTAAAATATCTTCTCTTGTAGCGACCGCTAAATCATATTCTATTTCGGGTTCTGGATTTGCCATGGCAAATACAATTGGGTTTTTGGCCATCGACAACAACATGGCGGGAGTCACTACATTTCCTGTAGATAATCCAATAAAAACATCGGTATTGTGCATCGCTTCTTCCAAAGTATTGAGGTCTTCGCTCGTGGCAAACTCAGCTTTTTGTGAAGTAAGGTTGTCTCGATCTTTTCGAATGACTCCTTTGCTATCACACATGATAATATTTTCTTTTTTGGCGCCTAATTTCAAATACAATCTTGTACAAGAAATTGCAGCTGCACCAGCTCCGTTAACAACTATTTTAACATCCGCAAAACTTTTCTCAGCAATATCAATTGCATTTTTTAACGCGGCCGCAGAAATAATGGCAGTTCCATGTTGATCATCATGCATAACAGGAATGTCTAAATCCTCTTTGAGTCTTCGTTCTATTTCAAAAGCTTCTGGTGCTTTAATATCTTCTAGGTTAATTCCACCAAAAGTGGGTGCAATTGCTTTTACAGTTTCTATGAATTTATCGACATCTGTGGCATCTACTTCAATGTCAAAAACATCGATATCTGCAAATATTTTAAACAATAAGCCCTTCCCTTCCATTACAGGTTTTGAGGCTTCTGGTCCAATATTTCCCAATCCTAAAACAGCTGTACCATTTGTAATCACAGCAACTAAATTTCCTTTGGTAGTATACTTATAAACGTTATTTCTATCTTTTACTATTTCTAAACATGGTTCTGCAACACCCGGCGAATAGGCCAAAGCCAAATCGTGCTGAGTTGCATACTTTTTGGTAGGCTCAACGGCAATCTTCCCTGGTTTTGGTTTTGCGTGGTATAGTAAGGCTTCATGTCTTTTTCTAGAATCACTCATAAAAAAATATAGTTTGTTTTTAACTAACAAATATAAGGTTTTCAAGTGAAGCTCTGCCCTTTATTCCATTCTTTTGAAATCCTTCATTCTTAGAAAATTGAACTTTAAAAAAAGGGGCATACTCTTTGAAATTATAGCTACAAGAGAAAACACGATTTTCGGGTAGATTCTTATTTTTTTTACAACAAGCTCTTAATATAAAAAATCGATTCTTGTAACAATAAAGAGTAATAAACGTCTATTAAGAAAATAGGAAAATTGCAATGAAAAAAACAGCCCTACTTGTTTTAATTTTAATATCCACTTCTCTTTCTTCTCAAATTAAAGGAAAAATTACGGATACAAATGGAATACCACTTTCTTTTGTAAGTGTTTATATAGAAAACACTTTAACTGGAACTACTTCAAACGACAATGGGGACTATGTTTTAAATATTAAAAAACCAGGAATCTACAACATTTACTTTCAATTTTTGGGATATAAAACATTGAAAAAAAAAGTAAGTATCAATAGTTTACCGCAGGTTTTAAATGCGAGCTTAGAGCAAGAAAGTATTGAATTAGAAGAAATCTTAATTTCTACAAAAGACAACCCCGCAAATGCAATTATTAGAAATGTCATTGCCAACAAAGATAAAATTACAGATAAGTATTCGAAGTATACTGCAAAATTTTACTCCCGTGGGTTGTATAAGATAAAAGACGCTCCCGAGAAATTCATGGGTCAATCTTTGGGGGATTTTGGGGGTGGATTGGACTCTACCAGAAGTGGAATTATATATCTTTCTGAGACCATTTCTGAAATTACCTATCAAAAAAGACCAAAAAAATTCAAAGAAAGAATCATTGCATCTAAAGTATCCGGTACCGATAACGGGCCTAGTTTTAATAGGGCAGAAGATGCAAATATCAATTTTTATGACAATAGTGTTGAACTTGGAAATGATTTAGTTTCACCCCTTTCTACAAACGCATTCAGTTATTATCGTTATAAACTTATTGGTACTTTTTATATGAAAAGCGGAAAACTTATCAATAAAATAAAACTACTTCCAAAGCGGAAAAATGACCCTGTTTTTAATGGTCATATTTATATTGTTGAAGACGATTGGGCCATCTACGGTGCAGAAGTTACCGTGACCGGTGCTCAAGCAAACTTTCCCGCTATAGATCTTTTGTCTTTAAAACAAGATTACAATTATTCAGAAGAAAATGATTCTTGGGTGCTCATCAGTCAAGCAATTGGGTTTCAAGTTAACTTTCTTGGATTTAAGTTTGACGGTAAATTTTCATCTGCTTATTCAAACTACAATTTCAATCCAAATATCAATGAGAGTTCCTTTACAAATGAGGTCTTAAGCTTTGCCAAAGAAGCCACCAAAAAAGATTCCGTATACTGGGAAAAGATCCGCCCAGTCCCTTTAACATTGGAGGAAATTAAAGATTATTCAACCAAAGACAGTATCAAGGTTGTACGAAAATCTAAAAAGTATCAAGACAGTTTGGATGCCAAAAGAAACAAATTGGGTTGGTTTGATCCCATCACGGGGTATACCTTCCGAAACTCCTACAAGGACTGGTCAATTTCCTACAATGGTCCTTTGCTAAAAACAAGTTTTAACCCGGTACAGGGTTTTCATTCATCTGCAGGAATCCGCTATTTTAAAAGACAAAACGATACTGGAAAATGGTGGAGTTTAGGCGTAAATGTAAACTATGGTTTTGCAGATAAAAGAGCGAGACCTACCCTCTTTTTTAGCAAAAAATGGAACAACATATCGCGGCCAAGAATCTCAATTACAGGAGGGGTTAAAACAGCACAATTTAATGATCGCGATTCTTTCTTACTAGCAAACAATGCATTTAGCGCTCTTTTTGACAAAGATAATTACTTGAAGATTTACGAGAAATCATTCGCTCAAATTAGTTTTTCTAATGAGATAAAAAACGGTATTTTCCTAAACACTTCCTTAGAGTACGCAAATCGGAAGCCTCTTTTCAATACTACGGATTTCTCTTTTAAAAACAAAGCGTTTCGCTACACGTCGAACAATCCATTAGATGAAACCGATTATACAAACGCAGCTTTTACAGAACATCGCATCGCAAAGCTAAGGATAGGTGCCCGTTTTGTGTTTGGTCAGAAATACCTTTCCTATCCAAATCGGAAATTCAACATTGGAAATGACAAGTACCCAACACTCAATCTAATTTATCGAAAGACATTTGGAGCTCAAAATTCTGAATTAAATTCTGATGTGCTGATTGGGCGCCTCAATCAAGAGATCAAGACAGGAAATTACGGCCGTCTTTCTTACAATCTGAGAGGAGGTCTTTTCTTTAAAAAGAAACAAATTGCCTTTATGGATTATTTTCATCCTAATGGAAATCAATTTACATTTCCGCTTGATATTTCATATACCAACAGTTTTGGATTGCTCAATTACTACAAAATATTCTCTAATGACAAATATGCGGAAATGCATCTGCAACACAATTTCAGAGGAGCGCTATTGTCAAAAATACCTCTGATGAACCGACTAAATTTTCATTTAGTAGCAGGTGGAAAAACCTTGTTTACAGCAGAAAGAAAACCTTACAGCGAATATTCGTTAGGGTTAAATAATATTGGTTGGGGGAAATGGCGTTTCTTACGAATCGATTACGTACGTTCTAATTTTAATGGAGTCTCAGAAGAGGGCTGGCTTTTTGGATTGAGTTTGTTCAATTAATTTTTATCTTTGATCCTATGAAAATTAAATTGCTCTTATTTGGGATTACTAGAGATTTATTAAATGCAAACGAGGTGTTTGTTGAAGTGCTTGAGAATTCAAGCATTCAAAATCTTAAAAAGGAGTTGCACTTAAAATATCCTTTGCTAGAAAACATCAATTCCTACGCAATTGCTGTCAACGAAAACTATGCTTCAGAGGATTTAATCTTACAAGAAAATGATGTTGTTGCTCTTATTCCTCCTGTGAGTGGGGGCTAATTTATCTCAAATATTTTTTATCTACATAAAAAGTACCAAAGGGCAAGATAGCCGCCGCAAAAACAACGGCAAGTGTTTTATAGTTCCACTTCATTGGTTTGAAAAGCATCATTGCTAAAACAAGATACAACATGAAAAGAATTCCATGTGGCATTCCTAATAATTTCACATAAGAAACATCTCCTTGAAAGTATTTTATTGGGACTGCTACAAAAAGCAATAACAAATAAGAAATTCCTTCAAAAAAACTTACGATTCTAAAAATATTTTTCATTTTTTTAACTTGTGTTATAACGTGACAAAGATACGTTATGATTTCCTATTTTTGTATTTCAATATGAGCAAAACATCTATAAAAGTTACTTCAGAGAAATTGAATTTAAACGAATGTTACCATTTTGTAACAGCGGATTCATGCGGTGGTATAGCAGCATTTGTAGGGACTGTTAGAAATGATACCCAAAACAAAAAAGTAATCCAACTGGACTTTTCTACCTACAAACCCATGGCAATGAAAGAAATGCAAAAAATTGCCAAATTGGCCTTAGAAAAATTCCGCATCCAAAAAATTGCGATACACCATGCAGAAGGCATGTTACAAATTGGCGATATTCCGGTGATTATTACGGCTTCTGCAAAACACAGAAAAGCGGCTTTTGAGGCTTGCGAATTTGCCATTGACAGGCTAAAAGAAACAGTTCCTATCTGGAAAAAAGAATATTTTGAAGATGGTGAAGTTTGGGTAAATGCCCATCCTTAATAGTTTGAGATTCCTCCCGTAAGGCTCAATACGGTTACTGTTGGATATCTTTTCTTTACCATTTTTGTGGCTTGGTAACTATTCAATCCCCGTTGACACACCATCACATAAGTTTTATTAAAATCAATATTTATTTTTTCTACATCAAAGTCAGATATTGGAATTGTTTGATGCACCTTAAATGGCAATTCTAAATGGGAAAGTACTGCTATAATTTCAATATTTTTAGATGTTATTTTCTCTCTTAAGTATGTCGGCGAAATTTGCAAATCAGCGCGTTGAACTGCACAAACAGCATCCGAATAAGATTGAGTTTCAAACAACTTCAAAATTTCCGTTTTCAAAACACTTGGTAACAACGTCATTTTTAATTGTGTATTCTCAAGTGAATTGTAAATCAGCAACCTATTTACTAAAGGACTCCCAATGCCTGTAACCAGTTTCAAAACTTCATTTACTTGTTGTGTAGCAATCATACCAACAATTCCATTCAATGTCCCAGCTGCTTCGCAATTAGGAATGTCGGTTGCCATTTCTGGAAATGCATCTCTTAAATTTGCTGATTGACTACCCTCTTTTTGTGGCACATTAAAAGTGGCTACATAACCGTCAAACTTATATAAAGAGCCGTATACCAAGGGTTTGTTTTTTAAAACACAAGCGTCGTTTAGTAAATATTTTGTAGGAAGCGAATCGGTTCCGTCTACTACAATATCAACCTGCGCTATTAACTCAAAAACAGTTTCTTTGGTAACTTTTTCATTGGTGAAAGTCACCGTAGTAAAGGGAGCTCTCTTTTGTATAAATGCGGATAGCACCTCCGCTTTTGATTTTCCAACATCATCTATATCATAGAATACCTGTCTGTGAAGATTGGTGAGATCTACTGTATCAAAATCTACTAGATGTATTTTTCCGATTCCACTCGCAGCCAAGTAGACTGCAATTGGACTCCCTAATCCGCCACAACCGACCACTAGAACAGCAGCGTCTTGTAGTTTTTGTTGTCCGACCTCTCCAATCTCTGATAAGGTTATTTGGCGTTTAAAAAATTGGTTTTTATTCATCTTTTGAATTGATTTCTTTTTTTGCCGCTTCAAAGGCTTCAGGCGTATTTACATTCAAAATCAAAGACGCATCTATTTCAACAATTTCAACATCTGAATTAATCAACATTTTTCGCGGACAGGAATACCCTTGGGCTAAATACTGTAATAGCATTGGATATGCTTTTGGCTCATAAATAGTAATCAGCGGCTCTACAAAAGCATTCCCTTTGCCTTTAATAGCCGTTGCCACTTTGCTTGGGTTTCTTTTTTCTAATAACAACCGAATGACATCCTCATTAATAAAAGGGAGATCTATTGCTACTGCAAGCCAAGCTGCATTTGGGTCTTTTTGAAACGCAGAACAAATACCTCCAAAAGGACCTAAGTTTAAAAATACATCCGAAATTTCACTTTCATTTTCTGAGGAGTCCTGAACTGAAAAGTAGGTTTCCAAGGTGTGGTTCTCTACTATTTTTTGAACAAACATTTTTTGGGGAATCCCGTGGTAATCGAGTTTCGATTTATCGGTTCCCATTCGGGTACTTTTCCCGCCAACGAGCACCAATCCTTTTACTGGTGGTACTTTTTCTTGAATCAGATGCTCAATGTGATTTGCTATTTTAACCACCTCATTAATTGTATAACATTTTAGAGTATTGATATGAGGGTATTTTTCTTCTAAAAAGGAAAAGAAGCTGCTTTGCTTTTTTAATTTAATAACAAATTCTATACGGTCCAATTGATCCAATCGCTTTAACACTGAGGCTTCTTTCTCTTCGTCTAAAATTAAAATTTGCTTTGCCCCCTCATAATGATTGCCATTGATAAAAACAAAATCATAGTGTGCAAATTGCAAGCGTTGTTCAAACTTATTTACGTTACCAGAAGTTGTGATTTGTAGGTTCCCTTCGTGATGAAATGTATATGCAGCTATTTTATTTTTAACAACATTTTGAGCATGAGAGGCGTCGAAATACGCTAATTTATAATTGGATAAATACTCCGAAAGTTTCTGAACCAGTTCAGTAATAACGCCACAATTGGTTCCTAAAATTGAAATTTCATTCGAAGCATAATGATCGTTCTGTCTTCTTATTAAATTTGTATGTTTTTGATGTTTAACCATTTTTAATATCTGATTTTCCGCCTGTTTTTTCCAACAACCTTACCTCTTTAATTACGATTTCTTGGGAGATACTTTTGCACATATCATAAATGGTTAAACAAGTAATATTTACGCCAGTTAGTGCTTCCATTTCTACCCCTGTTTTTCCTTCAATCGTCACCTTACAAAACACGTCTATTGTTTCTGAATCTACAATTTTAATATCAATATCAACACCATTAATCATTAATGGGTGACACATCGGAATTAGTTCAGAAGTCTTTTTTACACCTTGAATTCCTGCAATAATTGCTGTTTGAAAAACAGGTCCTTTCTTGGTGATTAGTTCATCATTTGTAAATTGAGAAAGTATTTCTTTTCCTAAAAAAAGGGTTGCCTTTGCAATCGCTGTTCTTTTGGTGGTTTTTTTCGCTGAAACGTCCACCATTTTAGGGTTGTTGTCTTTATTAATGTGTGTAAAATTGCTCATAAATTATTGTTTGTAATCTTTCTAAATTTCAGTCTCAACGATATCTAATTACGGGAAAAACAGCGCCTTTTTCAAATACTGTTTGCCCTTGGGGCAATTGAATAAATGCATCTGCATGTATCATACTGGCTAAGTCTCCTGAACCATTTCCCAATACTGGGGTTGCCACTAAGTGCCCAAAACGAGAACTCAATTTGACTTGCAAAAAATAGGTTAAATTTGGTTTAAAGGAAACGGTTGAGGACAAAATTGCCGTTTCTTGTTCGTAATCTAATCCAACCGATTTGTAATACCAAGGGTAAAAATACGCCAAGCAATTTACAAAAGTTGAAATCGGGTTGCCCGGAAACCCAAACACAATCGTGTTCTTATTATTGGGTTGTTTTGCCACCAGGTCCGTATTTTTCGTGCTTCCAAACCAAAAGGGTTTTCCTGGTCTTTGTGCCACTTTATGAAATAATTTCTCAACGCCTAATTCATCGAACACTTCTGGTAAAAAATCGAATTTTCCTTTACTAACAGCGCCACTAAAAAGCAACACATCATAATCTTTTAAATAGGTTTTAATCTTCGATTTTAAAATCGGTTTGTCATCTGTAATATGAGCGGTTTCTGAGGATATATTGAGCCGTTCCAACAAGGAAACCAGCGTAAAAATATTGCTTCTCCTAATTTGATGATCTCGCGGAATTTTTTCAACATCGACCAATTCATCTCCAGTGGAAACAATCATTATTTTTGGATGTTTTGCAACCTTTACAAACGATTTTCCAACTGTAGCCAATACGCCTATTTCTGCGGCAGCTATTTTTGTGTTTTTGGCAATTAATAAATCGCCAACTTTCCTGTCTTTTCCTTTTTCATGAATGTTTTGCCCTTTTTGAAGGCTGTCAACATGCACCATGGCAATTCCATTTTTTATGGTAATGTCTTCATAGCGAATGACCGTATTGGTGTTGTCTGGCAACACGGACCCTGTCATTACTTCCATGCAATTTTTCGAATCCTGAAGTGCTAACTTTGTGCTTCCAGCAGCTTGAGTTCCGGCTATTCTAAAGCTTCTCTGACCATTTTTGAAGGCAGTGTAATCAATAGAAATTCCGTCCATAGAAACCCTGTGAAATGGCGGAAAATCTCTATCCGCATAAATAGCTTCTTTTGAAACTCTCCCAACCGATTTTAAAAACGGAATTTGTTCCACACCAAAATCTTGGGTAGTATTCAATACAGCTTGTAATGCGGGGGCTACTGAAATCATTTTAAATGCGTAATTATTATATTTTTGTAATCGGTTGTCTACCCTCCAATCGTACTCATACTTTCGGATACATCTCCATTTTTCCGGTTTGCTTCAGCAATAAATCCATTTGCTGGCTTCTCTTTGACTAAAGATAAAAAGAGCTTTTTTAAATCGTCATTGGATGCACCATTTCTTATGAATTCTCGCAAATTAAAAACACCATCGTCAAACAAACAATTTTTAAAAGTACCCGTTGATGTGATTCTAATTCGATTGCAATCGTTACAAATCGTTCTAGTAAAAGCAGGGATAATTCCAAAAGTTCCACGATGATTTTCTATCGCGTAATTTCTTGATGTAGCGGATTTTTCTGATTGAATTTCAGCCACTTTAAACTCGGTTTCTATCTCGTTTAAAATTTTATTAAACGTCCAGTTTTCATTCATTTCACGTTGGCCATTTCCATTGAATGGCATTTCTTCTATAAACCGAACGGCCAAATTTCTATCTTTCGTCAATCGAACAAAATCTTTAATTTCATCTGTATTAATACCAGACTGAACTACAACGTTTAACTTGAGATTTAATGTGCTTTTTTCTAAAAGTTCCATTGTTTTAAAAACGGCATCAAAAGCATTTCTACGGGTAATTTCGTTGAATTTAACGGCTTTTAAACTGTCGATACTTAAATTAATATTTTTAACTTTCTCTAGCTTTTCAATGTCAGTAATGTATTTAGAAATCAAGGCACCGTTTGTGGTAATATTAATGGCGTCTAACAAGTCATTGTAGGATAGCATTTCTAAAAATCCAATAAAATCTTTACGAACAAAAGGTTCCCCTCCTGTTAAACGAACTTTAGTAACTCCCAACTCTGTTAATACGCGAATTAAGCGATACATTTCTTTAAATGTGAGCAATTCTTCCTTGGGAACAATATCGATTCCATGAGCAGGCATGCAGTACTGGCATCGCAAATTACAACGATCTGTAACTGCGAGTCGCACATAGGCTATTTGTCGCCCAAAATTATCTATTAATTTGCTCATTTAATTTGAAAATTCTTTCCTTGAAATTTCGGAATTTTATATTTTTTGTTGCATCCATTTTATAATAGATTGCGTTGCTCCCACATTGTTTTGAATATAGTTTTTATTAATTTCTCCTGTTGATTTCCTGTACAAATCATCATTTTTCAAAGTACGGAAAATGGTTGTAAATTCTTCTTGATTCTCAATAGAAACAACTCCTTTAAGAGTTACAAGGTCCAATGCTTCTTTAAATTTATCATATTTATTTCCAATCACTATAGGCACTCCAAAGATAGCGGGTTCTAATATATTATGCAGCCCTGTTTTTAACCCTCCACCAACATATGCAGTATCTGCAGCACTATAAATTTTGGTTAAAACACCAATTGTATCGATAATAAAAACTTGGTATTCTTTTAAATTTTTATTTGATTTTTCTGAAAATAGCACCGCTTTTTTATGGAGTGCATTTTGGAGTGCAAGAATTGAATCTTGCTTGATATTGTGGGGTGCGATTATAAATTTCTCCTCTTCAGAAGCTATATGGTTAATATAATGCACAAACAAAGCTTCATCTTCTTCCCAAGTACTTCCCGCAACAACAGTGTAGGTATTGTCTTTAAACTCTTTTATAAAATCTAGTGAATTGTCTTGTTCTAAAATTGCCGACACACGATCAAAGCGAGTATCTCCGACCACAGAAATATTCTCAAACTGAATTGTAGTTAATAACTGTTTCGAATTTTCATCTTGCACAAAAAAGTGATGAAATGCTTTTAGAGAATTTCGCATAAAACCTCCGTAACACTTGAAGAAGATTTGTTCTTCTCGAAAAATTCCTGACACTAAAATACTTGGAATTTCTTTCTTTTTTAATGCATCTAAAAGATTAGGCCAAAACTCATATTTTATGAAAACGGCTAGCGTTGGGTTCACAAGGGCCACAAATTTTTTTGCGTTAGATTTACTGTCTAAAGGCAAATAACAAACTACATCTGCTAGATCATACTTCTTTCGAATTTCATAGCCCGAAGGTGAGAAAAAAGTGATGAGGATTTTATAATCAGGGTATTTCTTTTTTAAAACGGCTATAATGGGTCTTGCTTGTTCAAACTCACCCAATGAGGCCGCATGAAACCAAAGTGTCTTTTTGTTTTTTAATGCAGAAATTTTCGAAAAAGTTTGTTTTCTTCCAGCGACAAAAAGTTTTATTTTTTTATTAAAAACAGCTGCGATTGGCAAAAATAGTGAGGCCAAAAAAACAATAAAATCATACAATAACTTCATAAGGGTAAAAATACAAAACGGAATCTTTTTAAACGGAAAATGCTCAAACATTTAATTGTTTGAGCATTTTATAAGTTGTGAAAGCTTTATTGACTAAGCTTCAAAAGGTGTTATAGAAACATAAGATCTGTTGTTTCTTTTCTTTCTAAACTCAACAACTCCATCAACCTTTGCATGTAAGGTATGATCCTTACCCATGTAAACGTTTTCTCCTGGATTGTGTGTTGTTCCTCTTTGACGAACAATAATGTTTCCTGCAATTGCAGCTTGTCCTCCAAATATTTTTACTCCGAGACGTTTCGATTCTGATTCTCTACCATTCTTCGAACTACCTACTCCTTTTTTATGTGCCATGATACGATGGTTTTAAAATTGAAATTTTTATTTAGTTAAAGCTTTAATTAATTCAGCTTTCTTTAAAGAAGTGTATCCTGAAATACCCCGCTCTTTGGCAGCTACTTTTAATTGTGCAACAGTCATAGAACTATAATCTGTTGTCGCTTCCTTTACCTCAGCTTTAGGAGCAGCTTTCTTTTTTGGAGCAGCTTCTTTTTTTGCTGGTTTTTTTGCACCAGATGCAGCAATAGATTCGATCTGAATCTCACTAAATGCTTGTCTGTGTCCATTTTTCTTTTTGTAACCTTTTCTACGTTTTTTCTTAAAAACGATCACTTTATCACCTTGTAAGTGAGTCAAGATCTTAGCCGTTACTGAGGCTCCTACTATAGCTGGGGCGCCAATAGTTACGTTCCCTTTGTCTTCAACAAGCATTACATTCTCAAAAGTAACTTCTGATCCTACTGCTCCTTGTAAACGGTGTACGTATACTTTTTGGTCTTTTGCAACTTTAAACTGCTGCCCTGCTATCTCTACGATTGCGTACATACTATTTGTTTTGCGTATTTATACTAATTAGTAGCACTTTCTTGGTGAAAATGCGGGTGCAAATATACATATTTTTTAGAACTACAATCTCCTATTGCCTAAATAATTAAAAGAAAATAATTAAAATTAACACTAATTAAGGAAAAATTTGTTTTTAAATTTTTATTTTTGATGAAAATTTAAACGGTTTTATGGTTTCAATGTAACATTATAGACTAAAAATCGTCTTATAAATTCTAAAAGATAAATTAATCAAATTAAGAATCAATGAAAAAAAGCATATTCACTTTTGCTTCAGCTGTTTTAGTTGCATTTTCTATGAATGCACAAAAAGTTGAATTTGAAGAGTACGATTTAGACAACGGAATGCATGTCATTTTACACCAAGACAATTCTGCTCCAGTTGTAACAACTGCGGTCATGTATCATGTAGGCGCTAAAGATGAACAACCAGACAGAACTGGTATGGCGCACTTTTTTGAGCACCTGCTCTTTGAAGGAACACAGAACATTGGAAAAGGAGAATGGTTTAAACTTGTTTCTTCTAATGGAGGTAGAAATAATGCAAATACAACCGACGACAGAACTTACTATTATGAAATTTTCCCTTCAAACAAATTAGCATTGGGATTGTGGATGGAATCTGAACGTTTACTGCACCCAATTATTGGTCAGGACGGTGTAGATACCCAAAATGAAGTGGTAAAAGAAGAGAAAAGATTGAGAGTTGACAATCAGCCTTATTCTCGTTTTTTAGAAAATGTAAAAAAGAATATTTTTAAAAAACATCCTTATAAAGGAACCACTATTGGTAAAATGAAACACCTGGATGCGGCTACTTTAGAAGAATTCTTAGCCTTTAATAAAAAGTTCTATATCCCTAACAATGCCACCCTTGTAGTTGCTGGTGATATCAGTTTGGAAACTACTAAAAAAATGATTCAAGATTATTTTGGACCCATTCCTAGAGGGGCAGCCATTGAAAGAACAGTTGCACAAGAAGACCCAATCACAGCTCCCATAAGTGCGAAAGCATACGACCCAAACATTCAAATACCTGCAATCATTACAGCCTACAGAACGCCTTCAATGAAGACAAGAGACTCCAGAGTATTGGACATGGTTTCTTCGTATTTAAGCTCTGGAAGAAGTTCTATCTTATACAAAAAATTGGTAGACACCAAGAAAATGACGCTACAAGTGGGTGCTATTAATTTAAGTCAAGAAGACTATGGAACCTATATTGTTTATGGTTTGCCTCAAGGAGAAACCAAATTAAGCGACATTGTGAAAGAAATCGATGAAGAGATTGTAAAAATACAAACAGATTTAATTTCTGAAAAAGCTTATCAAAAACTACAAAATAAGTTCGAAAACAATTTTGTAAACTCCAATGCGAGTGTAGAAGGAATTGCGAATTCTTTAGCACGTTACAATGTATTATTTGGAGACACCAACTTAATCAACACTGAAATCGACATTTACAGATCGATTACAAGGGAAGAAATTAGAGAAGTTGCTAAAAAATACTTGAATCCAAACCAACGTTTAACCCTGGAATATCTTCCAGAGAAAAAATAAACCAAAAGACAAAACAATTATGAGAACAAAAATTTTATCGTTAATAGCAATTGTAACTATGTCTTTTGCTTTAAACGCGCAAATAGACAGAAGTAAAATGCCCAAACCTGGACCAGATCCAGTCGTAAAACTTGGGGACGCAGAAAAGTTTAGCTTAAAGAACGGAATGACCGTAATTATGGTTGAAAACCATAAACTACCAAGAGTTTCCGCGAACCTTACCATCGACAACAAACCTGTTTTTGAAGGTGAAATTGCAGGAGTTTCTTCAATGATGGGAAGCTTACTTGGACGTGGAACTACAACTATTTCTAAAGATGACTTTAATGAAAAAGTAGACTATTTAGGCGCCAATGTTAACTTTTCTAGTAGAGGTGCATTCGCTTCTTCTTTAAAAAGATATTTCCCTGAAGTACTCGCATTAATGGCTGACGGTGTTAAAAACTCACAATTCACACAAGAAGAGTTTGACAAAGAAGTGAAAGTTACTTTAGACGGTATAAAGTCAGGTGAGAAAAGTGTTACCAATATTGCAAGACGTGTAGAAAGTGCACTCACTTACGGTAAAGGCCACCCTTTTGGAGAATTTATAACAAAAGCCTCTGTAAATAATATTAGGTTAGAAGACGTAAAAACATTTTACAACACCTATTACAAACCGAACAATGGGTATTTGATTATTGAAGGAGATATCAATCCTAAAGAAATTAAAAAATTAGTTAAAAAATTATTTAACGACTGGACTAAAGGAACCATTCCTTCACAGGACATCCCAAAACCTACCAATGTGAGTACAACAGAAATTAATTTTGTTAACATGCCAAATGCAGTTCAGTCTGAAATTGCAATTGTTAATAATATTGATTTAAGGTTAGGAGATAAAGACTACTATGCAGCACTATTGGCAAACCAAATTTTAGGTGGTGGTGGTACTGCACGTTTGTTTCAAAATCTTCGAGAGGACAAAGCCTATACCTACGGTTCTTACTCAAGTGTAAGACAAAGTAGAGATGCTGCAATATTTAAAGCAACCGCGAGTGTTCGAAATATGGTTACTGATAGTGCTGTTGTTGAATTGCAAAAAGAAATTACAAGAATCCGATATCAAAAAGTATCCGCTGAGGAATTGAAAAATGTAAAAGAAGAATACATTGGAAGTTTCGTAATGGACGTGCAAAAGCCAAGAACAGCGGCTAATTATGCATTGAACATTGCGAGATATAATTTACCTGAAGATTTTTATGCCAATTATATTCAAAATATTAATGCGGTAACGATAGAAGATGTTCAAAACGCAGCCATCAAATATTTTAAAGGTGATAAAGCTAGAATTGTAATTACAGGAAAAGGAATTGAAGTGCTTAAAAATCTTGAAAAAGGAGATTATGTTATCAAATATTTTGACAAAGAAGGAAATCCTTCAGAAAAGCCAGCGATGACCATGCCAATTCCTGAAGGAATGACCGCAGAAAAGGTAGTCAATAAATACATCGAAGCCATTGGTGGGAAAGAAAAAGTAATGGCTGTTAAAACTGTAATGATGGTTTCAAATGCAACGATTCAAGGCACCCCACTGTTAATGACTATGAAGGCATCTTCTCCAAACAAAACTTCCCAAGTAATTTCTGTAATGGGGACTGTTTTTCAAAAAGCAGTATTTGACGGTGAGAACGGATATGAAGAATCTAGAGGACAAAGAAGAGAAATGGAAGGTGATGCTTTAGAAAAAGCGAAGTCTGGAAATGCGCTTTTTGAAGATTTGGGGTATACCGCTGGAGAATTAGTGAGAATAGAGCCTCTTGAAGGAAAAAATGCAATTGTATTGAAGCATTTAGACAAAGAGGTTTTTTACGACATGGCTACGGGCTTAAAAGTGAAGGCTGTTGAAACAATCAAAGCTCCTAATGGAAAAGAAGTAAAGGTTCCCACAACTTTTTCTGATTACAAAGCGGTGAATGGAATCTTGTTCCCTCACGCTATTGGTCAAAAAAGTGGCCCAATGGACTTGAACTTCACCATGAGTGAAATCAAAATAAACGAAGGGGTTACTGATGAAGATTTTAAATAATCGGCAATCAAATCCTTCTTAAAACAGAGAGTCAAGAATTTATTCTTGGCTCTTTTTTTGTAGTCAATTCTAAATCTAAAAACTATTTCTTTTTATTAACTAAATACACTCCAAAAAGAATCACAAATCCAGCTAAAAACTGAACCCAACTTAGTTTTTCGTTATCAAAAACACCCCATAAAATGGCAACAATTGGAATTAGATAGGTTACGGAGGAGGAAAAAACAGGATTTGAAATTTGTACCAATTTATTAAATATCGTTTTTGCAATACCGGTTCCAACAATGGAAAGGATCGAAACATAACCTAGTGCCTCTATACCTGTTTCAGAAGCCTTAAATTCTGTAAAAAAATCAGTACAAGCCAACACTATGATGGCAGGTAGGAGTAGTAATAAAAAATTTCCTATTGTAATTGCCAAAGCATCTATATCTTGCAAATGTTTTTTCACAATATTTACGTTGAAAGCATACCCAACCGATGCAATGATAATGAGTAAGGCAAACCAATAATTCTGATCTGGATTTAAAACCGCGCCTTCTAATATTAAAATTAACGTTCCTGCTAATCCAATTAAAATTCCAATAAATTGTTGCTTTTTGAATGCAAATCCAAAAAAGAGGGCACCAAAAACCAATGTGTTAAAAGGAGTAAACGAATTCAAAATTGCCACAATAGCGCTATCTATCACTTGCACTGCATAGGCAAAAAGAAACCCAGGGAGAAAGGTTCCTAGAAACGCTGTATAAGCAATATAGCGCCATTGCTTCCTTTGGATCTTATGAAGTCGCTTAAAACCAATTAACAATAAGAAAAGAGCCGTAATAATCATTCTTAAAGCCCCCAATTGCATTGGACTAACACCGATCAATGCCTTTTTCATTAAAATAAAAGAACTCCCCCAAACTAAAGAAAGCAAGGAGAGGTACAACCATTTTTGTTGTTGATGATTCATAGCGGATTAGAATTTGTACAAAAGTCCGATAATTCTTTAGATATCAGTAATTTTCTTAATAAATTTGTACACTAATTAAAAAATTAAAAACATGAAAGTTCAAAAATTTATATGCACACTTATGTTCGCTTGTTTTACCTTAATAAGCTGTCAAAAAGAAATTAAAAAAGAAATTAAAAAGGAAAACGTATCGTTAGCAATTTCTGGAATGACCTGCGAGGTTGGTTGTGCAAAAACAATACAATCTAAACTAACCAAAAAAGAAGGTGTCTTAGCTGCAAAAGTGGTTTTTTCCGATAGCATAGCAACTGTCGAATTTGACGCCAACACGCTTTCTAAAAAAGACCTAATCGCTTTTGTTGATGGAATTTCGGGGGGAGATTTATATACTGCTTCTGAAATTTCTAATCAAAAACATGTATGTGCTGATGCCTGCAAATCAACATGCGAGATGATGGAGACTAAAAAAACATGTAAAGAAGATTGTAAAATGGAATGTTGCAAAGAAAAAAAAGCATAATTTAAACCAATTCTAAAGAGAAGGCTTCTAAATTTTAGAAGGCTTTTTTTTATGCCTTTTAACCTATCTTTGTATAAAATTTAGCATTAAAGATCGTGAAGAAAAACTTTCCTAAAATTGTAAAAATCACAATAATCTCTGTGTATTTAATTTTTTTGGCAGGATCCATTGTTCGAATGACAGGTTCCGGAATGGGATGTCCCGATTGGCCAAAGTGCTTTGGTTATTTGATCCCTCCAACTTCTGAAGATCAAATCACTTGGAAAGAAAACACTGTTTTTGAAGAAGGGATGATCATCATTAAAAGCAAGGAATTATTTGTTGCGAAGCAAGATGTAAAAACTAGCGAAAGTTTTGATCTTGAGAATTGGGAAGCCTATAAGAAACATGATTATGCAAAGTTTAACAAATACCACACTTGGACAGAATACATAAATCGTTTGGTTTCGGTGGTTGCTGGTTTTGTGTTTTTATTTTTAATTGTTGGTGCCTACCGCTTTAGAAAAGAAAACAGAACAATTCCAATACTTGCCTTTACGGCCTTCTTCTTAATGCTGTTTGAAGCCTGGCTGGGAAAAACAGTTGTAGATACAAATTTAACACCTGAAATTATCACCATTCATATGGTGGTTGGTCTAATTATCATTGCACTTTTATTAAAATTGCAATTTATCATCTCTCCAAAGAGCAAAACGTTCAAATACAATGCGCTTTTTAATAAATTATTGCTTGTATCCGTAATTTTCTCATTGATTCAAATCGCTATGGGAACTCAAGTACGTCAGTTTATTGATGAGCAAGTAAAGCAATTTGGATTTGAAAATAAAAACTACAGTTTACTAAATCCGAGTTTTAAATTCTACTTCCATCGCTCTTTTACCATTGCGATTGTATTGGTCAATTTGGGCCTTTTTTACCTAAACCAAATAAAAGACTTGGGGTATAGATTAGTAAATTGGATTGTTTTCTTAATCTTTTTAGAAGCCATTACGGGAATACTCATGTACTATGCCGAATTTCCAATAGGAACACAGGCGATTCATTTGCTTTCTGGCGCTGTCTTATTTGGACTACAATTTTACTTGTGGATACAAAGCAGGGAACTCAAAAATATCTAACCTATTTTTACTGCCATTTCAAAGTTTCCATCAGTCGTAAAATATCTTTTTTAATATAAGTCACAGCGGGTAAAATAGAATCATAATTTGGTTTTGTATAAAAATACAACGACCCTTTTATAAAGTTCTTTGTACTGTCTGTTGCGTGAAACTGAATTTGTGAAGCTGCATTTCCAGTAATTTCGTACATGCTGCCAAACACTTTCTTTTTTGTATTCAAAAAATCTTTAGAAGTAATTTCTTCAGCTTTCAAGGTGTGCTTAAAAACCAGCTTTTCTGCCTCTTTCAACAATTCTAATAAATTATCATCTACCTCTCTGTAAGTAATATCTATGGAGGCTTTTAGCGCAGGGTAAGTAATTTTTAACCAATTTTTTTGCTCGTCTTTCAAGACACTGCCTTTTAGGACATCAAAAGTATAGGGTCTAGGAATGGGTAATTTTTGATAGGCTTTTTTTGGATATTCTAAACTTAAATAGGCTTTGGGTTTTGGAATTATTTCTTGTTCACAAGAAATAAAAAGCAAGCTAAAGAAAAAGAGATAGAGATTACGCATTTCTTGTTGTTTTCACTTGTTTTATACGCTTATTATCTAAGGCCTCTATGGTAAACGTATATTTTTTGAAATTTATTTTCTCCCCTCTTTTTGGAAATTTTCCAGAAATTTCTAAAATAAATCCTGCCAAGGTTTCTGATTCGCCTTTTTCTTCTTCAAAAAATGTTTCGTCTTCATTACCTAAAACTTTACAAAAGTCTTTAATAGTGGTCTTCCCTTCAAAAATATAATTGTCCTCATCAATTTTAGAGTAAGACAAATCATCTTCATCAAACTCATCATTAATATCGCCAACAATTTCTTCTATGACATCTTCTAAGGTAACCAAACCACTTGTTCCTCCATACTCATCTACCACAATCGCTAGGTGATTTTTCTTTTCTTGAAACTCTGCCAACAAATCGTCTAGCTTTTTATTTTCTGGAACAAAAAGTGGATCTCGAAGTAAGCGCTGCCATTTAAAAGTTTCCTTATTTAAATGTGCCAGTAAATCTTTGGCATACAAAACACCAATAATGGTATCGATATTTTCGTGATAAACGGGGTTTCTAGAGTACCCATTTTTTAAAATTTTTTCTAAAACAGCTTCGTACGTTTCATCATCTGAAAGCGCAAAAATATCAATTCTTGGCTTCATTATCTGAACGGTTTCTGTGTTTCCGAAACTCACAATTCCTTCTAAAATCTTTTGCTCGTCTTTTGTAGTTGCTCCTTTCGAAGTAAGTTCTAATGCTTGTGACAATGTTTCTACGGAAAAGATATTAGATTTACTTCCTAAACTTCTTTCAACAATATTTGTAAGATTGATTAGTGGATAACTTAAAGGAGTTAAAAGGGTGTTTAAGACTTGCACTGGTTTTGACATAAAACTGGCAAAACGCACTGCTTTTCTTGAAGCATATACTTTAGGCAACACCTCTCCAAATAAAAGGATTAGGAATGTAACTAAAACAACTTCTATTAAAAAGCGAACTTTAATCCCGAAAATGGAATAGTCAAAATCTTCCAACAACTGTTCTCCTAAAGAAGCAAAAAGTAATACAATTAAAATATTTATAAAATTGTTGGTAATTAAAATTGTTGCTAATAATTTCTTTGGTTTCTGCAACAGCTTCACAACAGTATCCTTTTCGTTTTTTGAAGATAAATCGTCGATATCTACTTGAGAAAGTGAGAAAAAAGCAACTTCGGTTCCTGAGATTAATGCGGAACTTATGAGTAAAATAATGAGCGCAATACTATTTATCGATAGTGTATAATCAATCGTTAATAGGGAAACAAATAAAAGCTGGGGGTCTGGGTCCAAATTTTAAAATTTAAAGATGTTAAAACGGTAAATCGTCATTTATTTCTGGTGTAACAGTTTTTTTAGTTGCTGGAGTTGTTGTTTGATTTTCTGGCGATATTTGTGTTGCTGACTTCTCTAAACTTTTTTTGGTGGACAAAAAGGTCATTTCTGTAACGTGAACTTCGGTCGCATACCGCTTCACTCCTTCTTGCTCCCACTGCTTATTTTTCAGTTTTCCTTCGCAATACACTTTATCTCCTTTGCTCAAATACTTTTCGCAAATTTCGGCCAACTTGTTTTTTACAACAATATTGTGCCAGTCTGTTGTTGTTACTTTTTCGCCTGTTTGTTTGTTGGTGTAACTTTCGTTTGTAGCAATTGGAAATCTTCCAATAGCATTCCCTCCTTCAAAATAGTGCATTTTAATTTCATCTCCTAAATGTCCAATTAAAATAACTTTGTTTACAGTTCCTGCCATATTTTTAATACAATTTACTTGATTTATCAATTCTTAAATAACATGAATTGATCACCTTTAATCCAAATCAAATGTACTAAAAATTTCAATTAGTTTTCACTTTAAAGTCTTTCAAAAAATTGGCAATTAAAACGGGAACAGGATAATTCTCAACATCCACCCAATCAATGTTTGCATCAAAAGCAGTTTTTGGTCTCACAATCCAAAATTGAGTATAAAGGTGTTGGTGTGATAGTTTATGGACAATCTCTTTTTTATTGAATAATGAAATTGAGGCCTTTTCAGGAAATAAACTGATAAATTCCTCTTTGGAAATCAGTGCTTCTCCAGAGATGTTTTGATTGGTTTCTATGAGTGGAAATTGGTATAAACCTTGCCAAATTCCCTTTCCTTTTCTTTCTAACAATACAGTTTTATCGTCGATAGTCTGTATCACTAAAAAATTAAAATAGCGTTTCTTAACTTTTATTTTTTTGTCTTTCAACGGCAATACTTTGATTAATTTTTTTTCAAAAGCAACACAACTGTTTGCGAATGGACAACTTTCACATAACGGATTCTGAGGTTTACAGTGCAAGGCGCCAAAATCCATAATTGCTTGATTAAAGTTTCCAGGCTGAGTAACATCTATTAAGGATTGTGCTAATGTTTTAAACTCTTTAATCCCTTGAGACGAGTTTATGGAAGTGTGAATGCCAAAGTATCGGGAAAGTACTCTATAAACGTTCCCATCGACAACCGCTGTGGGTTCATCAAAGCAAATGGAGGCAATGGCCGATGCGGTGTAATCTCCAATTCCTTTTAATTTTATAATTTCAAGATATGAACTAGGAAATTCGCCGTTTAGCTCGTAAGCAATGTGTTTTGCTGCTGCATGTAAGTTTCTTGCTCGCGAGTAATACCCTAGGCCTTGCCACATTTTTAAGACGGTACTTTCGTCTGCCTTTGCAAGGTCGAAAACTGTAGGAAAAGTGGTAGTAAACTTCAAATAATAAGACAAGCCTTGTGCAACTCTTGTTTGTTGCAGCATCACTTCTGATAGCCAAATGAAATAAGGATTCCTGCTTTTACGCCATGGCAATTCTCTTTTGTTTTGTAAGTACCAGTATGTTAATATGTTAGAAAAAGCCATTGTCAAGAAATAGATTTGTAATATTGCATTTTAAAATTCGTACAAATTTAAGCTTTAATTTTCTTGGAATTGATTAATTATCATATATTTGCATCCGCATTTTTGGAAGTAAATTAATAAAAATCTAGTAAAAATAAAGACATGACGAAAGCAGATATCGTATCAAAAATTTCAGACAAAACTGGCATTGAAAAAACAGATGTATTATCAACTGTTGAAGCATTTATGACTGAGGTAAAAGATGCATTGGAAAGTGGGGACAACGTTTATTTAAGAGGTTTTGGTAGTTTTATTATCAAAACTAGAGCCGAAAAAACTGGTAGAAATATTTCAAAGAATACTACTATTAAAATTCCTGCACACAACATACCAGCCTTTAAACCGGCTAAAACTTTTACTGAAGGAGTAAAAAACAAAGTAACCGTTAAGTAGTAAAAAACATTAATCTAAATCTTCATTGATTTAAAAAAAACATCTCGTATTATGCCAAGTGGTAAAAAAAGAAAGAGAGCTAAAATCTCTACACACAAAAGAAAAAAAAGAGCTAGAGCAAACAGACACAAGAAAAAGTAAGCTTCCGCTTACTTTTTCGTTTATTTTTTAGCTAAAAAAGTTCATTGACATTAGAAGATTTTTTTAACTGCAAAATGCAGTAAATCTTCGCACGGTATTATTAAATACCTGACAATATTAATCCATCTACACAATAATTGTGTAGTCTTAAAACCAAATTCAGCATGAAAAGAACAGAATTAATAATTCGTACAAATTCATCTGATATTGATTTTGCCTTATTAAAAGATGGGAAACTTATTGAATTAAATAATGAAACAACTGGTAACAAATTCTCTGTTGGCGATATTTTTTTAGCCAAAATAGGAAAGGTGTTAACAGGCTTAAACGCAGCATTTGTAAATGTTGGTTATCCTAAAGACGGATTTCTACATTATCATGATTTAGGCGCGCAAGTAAATTCATTAACGACATTCCTTAAGAAAGTAAGCACAGGTAAGTATAAAGAATTCACTTTAAAGAACTTCCAATTTCAGGGAGACATTCACAAAGACGGTAGTATTAACGAAGTACTAAAGACAGGTCAAAATCTGTTGGTACAAATTGTAAAAGAACCAATTTCTACAAAAGGCCCAAGATTAAGCTCAGAGCTCTCTATAGCCGGTAGATTTTTAGTTTTAGTTCCTTTTTCTAACAGAGTTTCGGTTTCTCAAAAAATAGATGACCCAAAAGAAAAAGAACGCTTAAAAAGATTAGCAAAAAGCATTAGGCCAAAAGGGTTTGGTGTTATCTTAAGAACTGTTGCCGAAGGCAAAAAAGTAGCAGAACTAGATAAAGATTTGCAGAACTCATTAGGGCGTTGGAAAGCGACGTGTAAGCGAATTGCAAACACAAACACTCCAACAAAAATATTGAGTGAATTAAACAGAGCATCCTCGATTCTAAGAGATGTGATGAATGAATCTTTTACAAATATTGTAACCAATGATGTATCGCTTCAAGAAGAAATAAAAGAGTATTTACAAGAAATTTATCCTGAAAAGGAAAATATTGTAAAGCTACACACTTCTGAAGTGCCAATTTTCGAGAAATACGGAATAGAAAGACAAATAAAAACGTCATTTGGTAAAACAGTTTCTATGAGTAGAGGCGCTTATTTAGTTATTGAACACACAGAAGCTTTACACGTTATAGACGTGAATAGTGGTAATCGTTCTAACAAAGCAGGCTCTCAAGAAGACACTGCATTAGAAGTAAATTTAATTGCTGCATCTGAAGTAGCACGACAGTTACAACTGCGTGATATGGGAGGGATTATAGTGGTTGATTTTATTGATTTGCACTCGGCAGAAAATAGAAATAAACTCTATCAGCATTTAAAAGAAGAAATGTCTTTTGATAGAACAAAGCATAAGATTCTACCTCCAAGTAAATTTGGTTTGATACAAATTACAAGACAAAGGGTAAGACCCGAGTTGAGTATAAAAACTACCGAAACAAACCCGAATAAAAATGGAGAAGTAGAAGCACCAATTGTGCTGTTAGATAAGATAGAAGCAGACTTAGAAAAGTTTGTTTTGAATAAGAAAAATAAAAAGACGAGCCTACATGTGCACCCTTTTATTGCCGCTTATTTAACAAAAGGAGTATCATCAATTCGTTTTAAATGGTACTTAAAACATAAAAAGTGGATTACAATTATACCTAGAGACGCTTACACCTACTTACATTTTAGATTTAAAGCTACAAAAAGCTAAAAGCTATTTTTTAAGTAAAGGCAATAATTTTTTATCAAAAAAAAACCCGCAACTTACCTTGTGGGTTTTTTTATTTTATAAGAATACGAAATTCTTATTTCTTATACTTTAAAGCTCCGCTTCGTCCTTTTTTAAAAATTTGATTGCTATTCCCTTTGCCTTTTCTCAATTCCTTTTGAACCTCAGCAGGCAGTTGAATTGTTTCTTGACAATCAATCGAACAAGTGTTTTCCATTTTCTCTGAACAGGCATCACATTGAATAAATAATAAATGACAACCTTCGTTTGCACAGTTGGTATGCGTATTACAGGCAGCCCCACATTGATGACAATTAGAAACAACATGCGCTGTAATTTTTTCTGCTCTTCGGTGATCGAATACAAAATTCTTACCAATAAACTTATTTTCAATACCCTCTGCTTGCACTTGACGGGTATAATCTATGATCCCGCCTTCCAACTGAAAAACGTTCTTAAACCCCTTGTGTTTGTAATAGGCAGATGCTTTTTCACAGCGAATTCCACCCGTACAATACATCAACAGGTTTTTATCTTCTTTATGGTCTTTTAAGTCTTCTTCAATAATATCTAATGAATCTCGAAACGTATCTACATCCGGGGTTATTGCCCCATCAAAATAGCCTATTTCACTTTCGTAATGATTTCGCATATCCACACAAACCGTATCAGGGTTTGCCAACATCTCATTAAATTCTACTGCATTTAAGTGAATGCCAATATCTGTAACATCAAAGGTAGTATCTTCCAAACCGTCTGCAACAATTTTGTCCCGCACTTTAACTTTCAACTTTAAAAACGATTTATTATGTTGCTCTATGGCAACATTCAAACGAATGTCTTTTAGAAATGAAATGGTATCTAATTGATCTTTGAGTGCAAATAAATTTTCTGAAGGAACTGATAATTGCGCATTGATGCCTTCATTAGAAACATAAATTCTACCCAAAACATCCAAGGCGTTCCATTCTAAAAATAATTTATCTCGAAGCAATTGTGGGTTTTCTATCTTATGGTATTGATAGAATGAAATGGTAAGGCGGTCTTTCCCTGCCTCATCTATTAGAGCAGCACGATCTTGGGCGCTTAACTTATTGTACAGTTGCATGCTATACTTTTTTAGTTATTGATTATTTAATACTACAAAATTAATGTTTTTAGCCCGAATTCCACAAATCAAACAAACTATTAACTCCCCTAAGAATGAAATCGCTAAGGCTCGTATCTTTTTTGAATTTTCAAGTTTAATTTTAAACAGCAGTATTCTATGTAGATTAATTTTAAACTTTAGTTGATTTATAACACTTTAAGCAATTTAAATCGTTCTTTTTTTTAGCATCTTTGCAACATCAAAACAAACAAATTATCTTTTCTGTAAAAGCAGGAATCTAAAACAATTACTCATGAAAGTAGCTATTGTAGGCGCAACTGGTATGGTTGGCACCGTAATGTTGAAAGTCTTAGAAGAACGTAATCTACCCATAACGGAATTAATTCCTGTGGCCTCTGCACGTTCTGCCGGTAAGAAATTATCCTATAAAGGAACCGATTATACCGTAGTAACTTTAGCCGATGCACTAAAAATGAGTCCTGATGTGGCTTTGTTCTCTGCAGGCGGAGATACTTCATTAGAATGGGCTCCAAAATTTGCCGCAGTGGGCACCACCGTAATTGACAATTCATCTGCTTGGAGAATGGATCCCACTAAAAAATTAGTCGTCCCAGAAATTAATGGTGATGTATTAACCGCAGAGGATAAGATTATTGCAAACCCAAATTGCTCTACCATTCAATTGGTAATGGCTTTAGGACCTTTGCACAAAAAATACAGGATGAAACGGGTAGTCATTTCTACCTATCAATCAGTATCTGGATCTGGCATAAAAGCAGTACAACAATTGGATAATGAAGAAGCGGGAATTGAAGGTGCAATGGCATACCCGCATAAAATTGGAAGAAATGCATTGCCACATTGTGATGTTTTTTTAGAAAATGGATACACGAAAGAGGAAATGAAATTGGTCAAAGAACCGAAGAAAATTTTACGCGATGATTCCTTTTCAGTAACCGCAACTGCCGTAAGAATACCAACTTCTGGAGGACATTCTGAAGCTGTTAATGTGCAATTTAAAAATGACTTTGATCTTACTGAAGTACGTCAAATATTATCGAATACTCCGGGTGTTATTGTACAAGACGATTTGGCAAACAATGTATATCCGATGGCCATAAACGCACATGATAAAGACGAAGTATTTGTTGGACGAATTCGAAGAGATGAATCTCAAGAAAATAGCTTAAATTTGTGGATCGTTGCAGATAATCTTAGAAAAGGTGCTGCGACCAATACAGTTCAAATTGCCGAATATTTAATTGCAAACAATCTGGTTTAATCTATCCTATTTTAATGGCAACATTTTACAATCTAAACATAAAAGAAGTAACACAAGAAACCGCTGATGCGGTTTCTGTAGTTTTTAACATTCCTGAAAACTTGACCTCTGAGTTTCATTTTTCTGCGGGACAATACATTACACTTCAAAAAGAAATTGACAATAACATCATTCGTCGCGCTTATTCCATTTGCTCTACTCCAGAAAGTGGCGAAGTTCGAGTAGCAATTAAAGCGGTTGAAAAGGGCGTATTTTCGACCTATGCAACTACCCTTCTAAAAGCGGGTGATGCACTTGAAATTTCTGCACCTGAAGGGCGTTTTTCATTACAGCCAGAAGCAAATAAAAATTACATCGGGTTTGCCGCAGGTTCTGGAATTACACCCGTATTATCAATGTTAAAAACAGTTCTAGAAACTGAACCAACAGCTACTTTCACGTTGATTTATGGAAATAAATCGATCGCAGACACCTTGTTCTTTGAAGCGTTAAATAGTTTAAAGGAAATTCATTCTGAAAGATTAAACCTCCACTATATTTTCTCTAGAGAAGACGTAAAGAATGCTTTGCGAGGTAGAATTAATGAAAATGTAACAGACTTTTTTGTGAAAAGTAGGTATAAGGAAACAACTTTTGATGCGGCCTATTTATGCGGACCAGAAGCAATGATTAAAGAAGTATCCAAAACACTTACCAAGAATAATGTTTCGAAAGAAAACATCCACTTCGAACTTTTTACTGTTACCGTTGACAAAGAAAGTGTTGAACAAGTAAAAGAGGGAGAAACCGAAGTTACGGTTCTCTTAGACGATGAGAAATCGACCTTTACAATGCAACAAACAGATGATATTCTGGCAGCAAGTTTGCGAAACGACTTAGATGCTCCTTACTCATGTCAAGGAGGTGTTTGTAGTTCTTGTTTATGTAAAGTTACCGAAGGAAAAGCAGTTATGGTTAAAAATGCTATTTTAACGGAGAGTGAAATTGCTGATGGATTTATTTTAGCTTGTCAAGCCTACCCAACAACACCAAAAATTACAATTGATTTTGATGATGTATAACCCAATATCATTGTTTATTTATTGAAATACGTTGTGTATTATGTGGTGTGAAAACAGCCCCCTAGAAACTAAAATATTATTCCTATTTTTAACCAATGGATATTTACGACTTTAAAAACGCTTTTCTAATTGGATTTTTCATGGCCTTCATGATTGGACCCGTTTTTTTTGTGCTCATCCAAACCAGTATTTTAAAAGGTGCAAGAGCTGCCATTGTATTTGATTTAGGAGTCCTCTTAGGAGATGTCTCTTTTATATTAATTGCCTATTACGGTAGCCGTTCTTTATTAGAAAAAATAAAAGATGACCCCAGACTCTTCTTCATTGGAGGTTTGGTTTTGGTTATTTATGGACTCATTACGTATTTAGAAAAAGAAAGTAAGAAAGAAGCGCTAGAAACGAATAATTCTGTCACGATTCCGCTTAAAAACAATTACCTAAAGAGCTTTTTTAAAGGCTTCTTTTTAAACTTTATAAATATCGGTGTTTTAGCATTTTGGTTAGGCATTTTTTTGGTTATTGGACCTACTTTAAAAATGGATCAAACCGCAATTTTCTGGTACTTTGGAACAATTTTAACGGCGTACTTTCTAACAGATTTAGGAAAGATTTTTTTAGCCAAACAATTGAAGAGTAAAATGACGCCCTCGGTAATTTTACGTACAAAAAAAATCATGGGAATTATCTTAATTATTTGTGGTGTCTTTTTAATGCTACAAGGTTTCATTCCGAATGAAAAAATGGATGGACTTATGCAAATTGGAGAATAAAAAAAGCGAAGTTTTCACCTCGCTTTTCATTAATTTTCTCCTATAAAATAAAAGCTTTTTTTCAGCAATCATAAAATATTACTCCACTTCAAAAATGTTATTATCGTCATTGACATCTGCCATCAATTTGCTATTGTCAATCACCACTGATTTTATTGTTTTTGCCGTTTTAAAGGTGTAAGTTGGATGTGCCCAAGCCCAATCTTCTAATACCGTTGCAGAAGTTGGTTTGTTTCCCCGCATCACTCTTAATGGTATATTAAAACTTTCTACAGAACCATCAATATAGGTAACGTCAACATCTACTGGCATTGGCATTTGACCAATTCTTTCGAGTGTAACTTCAGTCCCATTTACGGTTTTAACTCCGTAGTCAATTGTGTGCGTGGTCTGAATCCATTCGTTTAAATACCAGTCTAAATGAATTCCAGAAACTTTTTCCATTGATCTTTTGATATCGTTTGGAGTTGGGTGTTTAAAACTAAAGTCTGTAAAGTACTTTTTCAATCCTTTCGCAACATTCTCTGCACCAATTACATATTCTAATTGCGACAAAAACATACTTCCTTTTCCATAACTCCCAACACTATACGCTGCATTGGTATTGTATCGATCTGCATGCGTAGTTAAAGGTTCTTCTAATCCATTTTCTGTAATATAATTGTATCCTCTGTATGGGCCTGTATTTGGGTTTTTACCTTCCGAATTCTTTAAGATTTCTGCAGAAGCCTTGTTTGAAATATAGGACGTAAATCCTTCATCCATCCAAGGATGTAAACTTTCGTTAGACGCCAACAAAAACTGAAACCAAGTATGTGCCAATTCATGCGCAGTTACTCCAAAAAGGCTTCCATATTTTCTTTTCCCAGTAATTAAAGTGGCCATCGCGTATTCCATTCCGCCGTCTCCACCTTGTATCACAGAGTATTGTTTGTAGGGATACTGCCCAATGTGCTTACTAAAATATGTCATTAAAGCTGCCGTTGGTTTTTGTAAGTCCTTCCAGTTTTTTAAATACGCTGGTGCTAAATTTTTCTTATACAAGAAGTGTAAATCAATTCCATTGTCCATTTTTAATACATCGTGCTTGTATTCTGGATCTGCTGCCCAAACAAAATCATGCACCTTTGGTGCTTTAAAATGCCAGGTCAATTTATCCGTTGATGGTATATTTAAGGGTTTTGAAGCCTCCTCATAACCATGTCCAATTTCTTGAGGGTTTTGTAAGTAGCCCGTTCCACCAACTACGTATGCTTTATCGATGGTTAGTTTGACATCAAAATTACCCCAAACTCCGTGAAACTCACGTGCTATGTAGGGTGGTGTGTGCCATCCTTGGAAGTCATACTCCGCCATTTTTGGATACCATTGCGCCATTGAAAGTGCAACACCTTCTTTATTATTTCTTCCAGAACGACGAATTTGTACAGGAACTTGCGCTTCAAAAACCATGTCAAAAGTGACACTTTCGCCTGATTTAATTGGCGTATCCAAAGTAACTTCTAAAATTGTACCCACCGTTTCAAAAGCTACAGAAACACCATTTTGTTGTAACGAATTTACTTTAATATATCCAATTTCATTGGGTTGTAATTTGCTAATTCTGTCTCCGACTCTTCGGTCTGGATCTTTAATATTTAAAGACCGTACGTCCATTTGAGAGCCCGGTTGAAAGGCATTAAAATACAAGTGATAAAAAACTTTGGTCAATTCGTCTGGCGAATTGTTGGTGTACACTGCTTTCTGAGTTCCTTTGTATTGATAGTTGTTTACATCGACATCAATATCCATTGAATAATCAATCTGTTGCTGCCAATAAGAAGCAGTTTCTGTTGTGGTTGATTGTTTGTAAACGACCTCTTGTGTTTGCTTACAAGAAAGCAGAAACACAGCTATAAAAGCAACTAATACTAATTTTTTCATTTTCTTTATATTTAAATACTCCTTTTTTTTGATTTGACTCTGTCGAACAGAATACTGTCTCGTATTACTTTTTCCCATTGACAATTTGATCTGCCATTTTTAAAGCATTGTATGCATTTACAATACGCCCTGAAACAGATAAATCTGAAAATAATACTTTATCTCCTGTTGGATTTTCTCTTGATTGTGATCCTGGCTTGATTACTTCAAAATTAATTTTTACGCCCGAATTCATCAAAATATGTTTTACTTGACTTGCCGATAACTGAGGGTAGTAGGAACGAACCAGTGCTGCAACACCTGCAGCAGAAGGTGCAGCCATAGAGGTTCCACTATTGGGTGCATAAGTGTCTTTTGGCATGGTTGCATAGATCTCAACACCTGGTGCAAATACATCTACATTTACCTTTCCATAGTTAGAAAAGTTTGCGGGTAAATTTTCATTGTAATTAAGGCTTATTGCGCCAACGGTTAAAACATTGTCTGAGATTTCATTGATGAAATCAGGAGCGTCTGTTGGGAAAGTCGCTTCAACATCAATATTTGTACCATCATTACCGGCAGCATTTACTAATAAAACATCTTTTTTGGCAGCATAACGAATGGCTTCTAATACCCATTCCATATTGGGTGATTGTCCTTTACCAAAACTCATATTAATTACTTTTGCCCCATTATCTACTGCATATCGAATTCCCAATGCCACATCTTTGTCGTGCTCGTCTCCATCTGGCACCACTCTTACTGCCATAATTTTTACATTTTTGGCCACCCCATTTACACCTTTGTCGTTGTTTCTTGACGCTGCTACGATTCCAGCAACATGAGTTCCGTGGCTTTCTAAATCTTTTGAACCAATCACATTATTGTTTCCATAATCGGTGTCAGTGATGTCGTATAAATCATCGCCCATGGTTTGACGTGCGTCAAAATCTAAATCGAAATGCTTTGTTCTTTCAACACCAGCCATATAGTCTAACAGCCCTTTTTGATACTCTAAAAGATTTACTTCGGTCATTCCTCTGTTTAAGATATTGACAACATCTGCAATTTGTTCAGCAACTTTTGGATCTCCCGGCTTCACTACTTTTAAGTCTTCTAAAGTAAAATCCTCTTTTCCTAGGAAGGTTTTTACAGCGTTAAAACTTTCTCTAAGTTGATTCAATCGTTGCTTGGTATTGTTTAAATTTTCTTTTTCCTTTGCTTTTCTATCTGCAGCTTTAGAAAATGCTGCTTTGTCCTTTAAAAATTGAGCAAATGCCGCTTGTTCAGCTTCTGGAATCTCGGAAGCTGTTTTATCGCCATACTTTTCCATCCCTCTTTTAACAATTCTAGTAATTTCTAATTGATCGGAATTTACAATGCGACCATCTTTGCTTCCAATAAAATTCCAACCATGAATATCATCTACGTAACCGTTCTGATCATCATCAATATTATTGCTTACAATTTCATTTGGATTTACCCAAGCAACTTCTTTTAAATCTTCGTGAGATACATCTACTCCAGAATCTGCGATCCCCACAATTACTTCTTGCCCTTTTTTGCCATCTAAAAACTGATACGCTTTTGCGATACTCATTCCTGGGATAGAGTCTTTTTCTAAATCTGCATGACTCCAACGATGGGTTTCATCTTCGGATAAAGCCCCTTTCTTAGCAGTTACATTTAAGGTGTTTACTACTCCATTGGGAACAGGTATAGCGGTAATTGGTGTTTTACAGCTTGATAAAATAGAAACAGCAACTGCTGTATAAAAAATAGATTTAAATGTGCTCATAATAGTATTAATTGAATATGTCTGTGAATTTATGGGTTTGATGGAGTCGTACTCCTTTTTCTGTATGCTTTACGGTACAAAGTTCGTTGTAAGCATCGTGTTCTAAAAAAAGATAATAATTTTTGTCAGCAGCTTCCTTTAAAAAAGCAGCTTTTTCTGCGATTGTTATAAGGGGTCTTGTGTCATAGCCCATTACATATGGCAATGGAATGTGTCCAACGGTAGGCAGTAAATCGGCCATAAAAACGATGGTTTTGTCTTGATATGTGATTTTTGGCAACATTTGTTTTTCGGTATGCCCGTCCATCAATAAAACGTCAAATCCTATTTGGTCTTTGGCATTCTGTTGGATAAAATTTAACTGTCCATTTTGTTGAATTGGGAGGATGTTTTCCGTTAAAAAAGAAGCTTTTTCTCTTGGATTTGGTTCCGTTGCCCAATTCCAATGTGCTTCATTCGACCAAACTTTTGCATTTTTAAAGGCAGGTTGCAAAATTGTTTTTGCTTGGTTAAACGCTATAACTCCACCACAGTGATCAAAATGTAAATGAGTTAAAAAAACATCGGTAATAGCGTCTCTGTGAAAGCCATGTTTTGCTAAAGAAGCATCTAAGGAGAAGTCTCCAAATAAATAATAATACCCAAAAAACTTTTGAGATTGTTTGTTTCCCAAACCGGTATCAATTAAAGTCAATCGATCTCCATCTTCTATAAGCAGACAACGCATACTCATGTCTATTAAGTTGTTTGCGTCTGCAGGATTTGTTTTTTGCCAAATCGTTTTAGGCACCACACCAAACATAGCACCTCCGTCTAACTTAAAATTTCCAGTTTCTATTGGGTACATTTTCATCAACAACAAATATGCAGAAAAAACGCCACTTTTTTGCTAATAAAATGTGAAATATTGAAAGGGTAGCCTCCTTTATAATTCGTTCATCCCAATTGCATTATAGTAATAAAAAAACAATTCTTAAAAAGAGGATACAAAAAAAACGCTTCAATTTCTTGAAGCGTTTTTGAGGTGTCGAGCGGATTCGAACCGCTGTAGATGGTGTTGCAGACCACTGCCTAGCCACTCGGCCACGACACCTTATTGTGTTAAGGATTGCAAATCTACATAAATTTACATGTATTGCAAGGCTTTTTTTGTGTTATCGCTTTTTTTTGAGAATTACCAATACTTCCTCTACATCACCACCGATGGGTGGGTTAATTTTTGAAACCGAAACAGTCGCTTTTTTTATCATTCTAAGTTCTTTGAAAAAACGATCTAAAATTCGCTGTGCAACCTCTTCTAAAAGCTTTGAGCGAATGGCCATTTCTTCTTTTACAATATGATTTAAATGTACATAGTCTACCGTATCTTCTAAGGCATCTGTTTTGGCAGACTTTTTTAAATCGGCTTTTACCGCTACATCAACACGGTACTCCGAACCAATTTTTGCTTCTTCATCTAAACAACCGTGGTAGGCATACAGTTTGATGTTGTTTACTTTTATAATTCCCATTGCATCTCTTTTAACCCAAAAGGTTTTTATCTTATGTATCTTCTTCGATTTTCTCCCACATTTTGTCAGTATTCAAACGAAATGAACCTATATAGTCAAAACTACATTGCTCTGGTGAAATGATTGATAAAAAGGGTTCTTTGTTTTTCTTGTTGTACAAATGGTAAGTCTCTCCAAAAATAGGCTCAAAGCTAAAGTTCGCATTGTAGATTAAATCGTTGTACTGAAACTTTTGCATTAAGGATTCATACTCTTTTTTTACCTCATCAAACTTGGACTTCAACTGCTTGTTGACACGCTGAATTCCGTCATTTTTCCAACTGGCAGTATTTAATGGAGTAATTACTGGAGAACTTGCAGAGGTGCCATAGGGCTTTAATGCAGCGTCATATTGCTGGGTATCTTCATTAAAAACAACCAAATCTGGTTTTTTTGCATCATCTTTCATACCCTGCAAAAATACGATAATAAATAGAAAATTCTATTTTCAAAGAATTTTAATGAAGGTGCTAATTACGCTATTTACAAAAGCTTTCTTTTTTTTACGAATACTTTTGCTTTATTTTGAGATCATAAAAAAAAGGAAGTGCGCACCCATAAAAATAAGACACCAAAATTGTCGCTTGAAAGTGCGCAATCAAAATAAAAATATACAAGTTATTTTATGTAATTTTGTTGCTTAATTTTTCCACAAAAGAATATGTCTGAAGAGCTAAAGTCGCTGAATTTTTTAGAGCAAATCATTGAAGAAGATTTGGCAAACGGAATGCCAAAAGAGAATTTACGTTTTCGTTTTCCACCAGAACCAAATGGGTATTTACACATTGGTCATACCAAAGCCATTGGAATTAGTTTTGGTTTGGGGCAGAAATACAATGCACCTGTAAACCTTCGTTTCGATGATACAAATCCTGCAAAAGAAGAGCAAGAATATGTAGACGCCATTAAAAAGGACATTCGCTGGTTGGGATACAACTGGGCAAAGGAATGTTATTCATCCGATTATTTTCAGCAGTTATACGACTGGGCAGTGCTATTAATCAAGGACGGAAAAGCCTATGTAGATTCGCAGTCTTCTGAAGAAATGCGCCTCCAAAAAGGAACCCCAACACAAGTTGGAAGTAATAGCCCTTTCAGAACACGTTCTGTAGAAGAAAATTTGCACTTGTTTCAAGAAATGAAAGCAGGAAAACATGAAGAAGGCACCCATACTTTGCGTGCTAAAATTGACATGGGAAACCCAAACATGTTGTTGCGTGACCCATTAATGTACCGCATCATGTTTAAGTCGCACCACAGAACTGGCGATGACTGGTGTATTTATCCAATGTATGACTGGACCCATGGAGAGAGCGATTATATTGAACAAATATCCCATTCTTTATGTTCTTTGGAGTTTAAACCGCACAGAGAATTGTATGATTGGTTTAAAGAACATGTTTTTGAATACAGTAAAACCGAATATCCAAATCCAACAAAACAACGTGAGTTCTCTCGTTTGAACTTAAGCTATACCGTAATGAGCAAGCGTAAAATGTTGAAATTGGTAGAAGAAAATATCGTTTCTGGATGGGACGATCCAAGAATGCCTACCATTTCTGGTTTAAGAAGACGTGGTTATACACCCGAATCCATTAAGAATTTTATTGAAACCGTAGGAGTTTCAAAACGAGAAAACAGTATTGATGTTGCCTTGTTGGAATTTAAAATTCGGGAGGATTTAAATAAAACTGCCAACAGAGTAATGGGTGTGTTAGATCCTGTAAAAGTAATTATTGACAATTATCCGGAAGGAAAAGAAGAAATCTTAATTGCAGAGAACAATCCAGAAGACGAAAATTCTGGTACAAGAGAAGTTCCTTTTTCGAGAGAAATTTATATTGAAAAGGAAGACTTTAGAGAAGAAGCAAACAAGAAATTTTTTCGATTGAAACTCGGAAAAGAAGTGCGTTTAAAAAACGCGTATTTCATAACCGCTACGAGTTGTGAAAAAGATGAAAATGGAGCCATTACCGTAATTCACTGTACCTTCGATCCATTAACAAAATCTGGAAGCGACACCGAAGAAAGCAAGCGTAAAGTAAAAGGAACCCTGCACTGGGTTTCTGTAAAACATGCTGTAAAAGCAGAGGTAAGAGCCTATGACCGTTTGTTTTTAGACGAAACACCTGATGCCCACAAAGACAAAGATTATATGGAGTTTGTAAATCCAAATTCCTTAGAAATCATCAATGCCTTTGTAGAGCCAAGTTTACAATCTGCAAAAATTGGTGAACGTTTTCAATTTCAACGTTTGGGTTATTTCAATGTAGATGACGATTCAACTTCAGAGAATTTAGTCTTCAACAAAACTGTTGGATTGCGCGATTCTTGGGCGAAAAAATAATCACTAAAAATAAAACTACAAATCATGAAAAAAATACTGCTCATCGGTTTCTTAATTTTGGTCTCCTGTGAAACCAAAAAAGAAATCCATCAAGTTGTCGAAATTTCTTGCGGACAATGTCAGTTTGAAATAGAAAAGCCTATGGGCTGTGATCTCGCAATTCGTTTAGACGGTCAACCCTATTTTATTGATGGAGTACATATTAACGATTTTGGAGATGCCCATGATCTAAATACAGGTTTCTGTAACGTTATTAGGAAGGCAAACGTTGTTGGCGTTCTTGAAGATGGACGCTTTAAAGCAAGTTCTGTAGAACTTATTGAATAAGAAACTTTACTAGCTATCGATTTAGCAAGTGGTAGAAAATAAAAAAACCGAAAGAACACTTCTTTCGGTTTTTTTATACTTTAATTTTCTTTTTATTAAGGGGCTGGATTTGGAATTTCTGCATGCACTGCATTAATCGCTGCAATGGTTTCAGCACTCAAATCAATATGAATACTTCCAATATTTTCTTTCAATTGATCCATTCTTGTAGCGCCAATAATATTACTGGTTACAAAAGGTAATTGATTGATAAAGGCCAATGATAACTCCGTCAATGTAATTCCATTTTTAGCCGCAATCGCTTCATATCTTCGCACCGCTTCCAAAGAACCATCGCCCATATAACGTGCTATAAACCTTGGAAATAAGTTTCCTCTTGATCCTTCAGGACGCTTTCCATCTAAATATTTTCCAGACAACACTCCTTGTGCCAATGGTGAATACGCCAATAGACCAATATCTTCTCTTAAAGAAACCTCAGACATTCCATATTCGTAAGCTCTATGAATCATAGAATACGAATTTTGAATGGTAACGGGTCTTACTAAATTGTTTGCAGCAGCCGTTTGTAAGTATTTCATAGTTCCCCAAGGAGTTTCATTTGAAAGTCCAATGGCTTTTATAGTTCCTGCTTTTACAAAAGCATTTAAAACTTCTAAAATCTCCAAATGATTTTCTGCTTCCTTTGTAGATGTCTCGTAAGGAAAGTCTCTTACTCCAAAACAGTTAACGCCGCGGGATGGCCAATGCAATTGATACAGGTCTAAATAGTCGGTTTGCAATCGTTGTAAACTGCCTTCTACTGCTTCTGTAATGTTTTGTTTTGTAAAACCACCGGTTCTAATATGTTTTGTATAATCTCCAGCTCCTGCAATTTTACTTGCCAAAACAACCTTTTCTCTATTGCCTGTTTTCTGAAACCAATTTCCAATAATTCGCTCCGTATCTGCATAGGTTTGAGGAGTTGCTGGTACCGGATACAATTCCGCCGTGTCAAAAAAATTAACGCCTTGAGATAGAGCATAATCCATTTGTTCAAAGGCTTCTGCTTCTGTATTTTGGTTTCCCCAAGTCATCGTTCCTAAACAGATTTTAGAAACTTTTAGGGCTGTATTGGGTAGTGTTGTGTATTTCATTGATTGGGGTAAAATTGGGGTTTTTTAATCTTATAATTGAAAACGAAACAACGAAGTTAAAAACTTAATTGCGAATAAAATAATAAGCGTGTAATTTTTAAAAATTACACGCTTATGAATCCGAATGCTGTTTATTTTTTATTTTAAGATTGCTTCAATTCCTGGCAATGTTTTTCCTTCTAACATTTCTAACATGGCACCTCCACCTGTTGAAACATAACTTACTTTTTCTGCAAACCCAAATTGTTTCACAGCAGCAACAGAGTCACCTCCTCCTACTAACGAAAAAGCGCCGTTTTTGGTTGCTTTGTCAATCGAATGTCCTAATGCAATAGTTCCTCCTGCAAAAGCTTCCATTTCAAAAACACCTAAAGGACCGTTCCATAAGATTGTTTTACATGTATTGACAACGGCATCAAAATTTGCTCTCGATTTTGGACCGGCATCTACACCTTCCCATCCATCAGGAATTTCATTAATATCAAGAGTTTGGGTATTGGCATCATTTGAAAAATCATCTGCAGCAACTACATCTACTGGAATATGAACTTCCACTCCTTTTGCTTTTGCTTGCTTCAAAATTTCTAAAGCCAATTCCATTTTGTCATCTTCACAAATAGAATTTCCAATTTTTCCGCCGAGTGCTTTCACAAAAGTAAAACTCATACCACCACCAATAATTAAGTGGTCTACTTTGTCTAAAATATTTTCAATCACCGTTATTTTTGAAGATACTTTCGCACCTCCTAAAATAGCTAAAACAGGTTTTTCTGAATTGTTTAAAACCTTATCTATACTTTCAATTTCTCTTGCCAGTAAGTTTCCAAAACATTTATTGTCTTCAAAAAACTGAGCAATGATTGTTGTGGATGCATGCGCTCTGTGTGCTGTACCAAAAGCATCGTTTACATAAATATCTCCTAATTTGGACAACTTTTCTGCAAAGGCAACATCTCCCTTTTTCTCTTCTTCATAAAAACGTAAGTTTTCTAATAATAAAACTTCACCTGCTGCTAAATTAGCAACCGTTTCTTCTGCTTTTGCTCCAACACAGTCTTCTACAAACTTTACGTTGCAACCCAATACCTCTTCAACAGACGGTAAAATGTGTTGTAATGAAAACGCTTTTTGAAATCCGTTAGGTCTTCCTAAATGAGACATTAAAACACAGCTTCCTCCTTGCGCTAAAATTGCTGTAATCGTCGATTTTGCAGCTTGAATTCTCGTGGCGTCCATTACTTGAAATTCATTATTTAACGGTACATTAAAATCTACACGAATAATGGCTTTCTTGTTCTTGAAATTAAAGTCTTTTAAGGTATTCATTTGGATATTGTTTTTCACAAAAATACCGAATTCTTTAAGTTTAAAGAAATCGAAAACTAAAAAACTAAGATATCGTTTGCGTAGAAAAAAACAGCTCATAAAAAAGAAAACCGCTTAAAAAGAAACCAAAATCTTGTATTTTAAAAAGAAATCTTTTTTGATTTCTAAAATGCGTAGATTAGTGACGAACTAATTTTATATTTGCGTATGCTTTTCAATCAAGTTATCGGACAGGAACATATAAAAAATCATCTACGCATTGCTGCTGAAAATGGTAGAATTCCGCATGCGCAACTTTTTGTTGGGAAGGAAGGAAGTGGTACTTTGCCAATGGCCATTGCTTATGCACAGTTTTTATTATGTAATTTTTCTAACAACACAGAAGCTTGTAATATAAAGTGTGACAAACTACAGCACCCAGATTTGCATTTTGCTTTTCCAGTGACAATAAGCGATCGCGTAAAAAAACATCCTGTTAGTAATTTATTCCTTGAAGAGTGGCGTCAATTTCTAAATGAACAACCCTATGCCAGTTTATTCAACTGGTTACATCACATTGGAGTAGAAAATAAACAAGGAAATATTGGGGTTGATGAAGCGTTGGACATTGTAAAAAAGTTACAACTAAAATCCTACGAAGGTGGTTATAAAGTCATGATCATTTGGATGGCAGAAAAAATGAACAATGCAGCTGCCAACAAACTCTTAAAACTAATTGAAGAACCCCCTCAACAAACAGTATTTTTGTTGGTTACTGAAAATGAAGATCAGATTATAAATACGATCCGTTCTCGATGTCAAGCATTGCATTTTCCTGTGTTAGCAGTTCAAGACATTACAACGGCTCTAATTGAGAGAGAACAGTGTTCTGAAAGTGAAGCCGCTAAAATTGCCCACCAAGCAGAAGGAAATTATAACAAAGCGGTCCAGTTACTAAAAAATGATGGTGCCGATTTAATTTTTGAAGAGTGGTTTGTTAGTTGGATTAGAACTGCTTTTAAAGCAAAAGGAAATGCTGCTGTGGTGCAGCAATTAGTTTCTTGGTCGGATACCATTGCAAAAGCAGGTCGAGAAAATCAAAAACGTTTTTTAGGCTACTGCTTGCAATTCTTCAGACAGGCTTTGTTGTTGAACTACAAATCAGATGAGTTGGTTTTTATGGAAACCAAAACAGGCTTCGATCTTTCTAAATTTGCGCCTTTTGTGCATGCAGGGAATATTTTAGAGATCGAGAAAGAACTCAATGATGCGATTTATCACATTGAAAGAAATGGAAATGCTAAAATTATTTTGCTAGATCTTTCAATGAAATTAACACGCTTTTTACACAAGAAAGAAGAGGGGATTTCATCCTAAAATCCGATGATTCAACTCACTTTATCGAATAAGCTAAACCCCTTTTTCCGTTTTTATAGCAACATATAAATCTGCGATTGTAGGATTTTGTGGACAGCTTTTCAACTGTATAAATTCATCTCCAGCTTTTACAAAACCTGTTTGTACTACTTTAAAATAAACGCCACACATTGTCGTATTCCAAAACTGTTTTACAATTTTCATATCGTTAAAACGAAGGCCTAGTTTATAACATGGATTTCGTTGGACTGTTACTTCTAAAATAGCAGCACCTACCTTAAAGGTGTCTCCTTGATGCAACTTGGTTTCATCCAAGTCGTCTATCGTTAGGTTTTCGCCAAACATCCCAGATTGCCATTCTAAATTTGGATACAATGGCTTAAAATAATCGTAGTGTTTTAATGAATATCCATAAATGGCTTGGAGGATACCGCCATGATGTTTTCTATCGGTAATTTCATCGCCTGTAACTTCTTCTTTGTCTAAAAAAATAGGCTTCGCAACTGGATATTTAAAAATACCTGTCGTCACTGTTTTTCCTTTCCATTCAACTTCCGTTTTTTCTCCAATGTTGGTGAAAACAATCTTCATAATGTTTTTATTTAGAATGATGATTCAACTAAAAAATCTTGTAAAACATCGGCTATTTTTCGATTATCTGCTAATTGCGGAATCTTATTTTGACCTCCAAATTTTCCAATCGATTTCATGTATTCGTGAAATCCACCTTTTTTAACTTTTCGAATCACCAACGGGCGTAGTATTTTACCAGCAATCAAATCGAAGTAATAGCTGTTTTGGGCTTGCATAGAAGTATCTATTTTATTGGCAAAATCTGACATATTATTAGGTTCGTTTTCAAACTCTAAAAACCATTCATGATAAGGCAAACCATTTTCTGGATTCACTTGTGGTGCCACTGTAAATTCACTAATATTAATATCGGTATCTAGAATTGCATCCTTCAATGCTTTCTCAACTTCTTTCCCAATAACATGTTCTCCAAAGGCAGAAATAAAGTGTTTGATGCGTCCAGTCACTTTTATTCGATAAGGTTTTGTATTTGTAAATTCAACCGTATCTCCAATGTTATATCCCCATAAACCTGCGGTTGTATTTAAAATGATGACATAATTGACCCCTATTTTCACCTCTTTTAGGGAAATTCTTGTTGGGTTTTCGTCATAAAATTCACTGGCAGGAATAAATTCATAAAAAATACCCGAATCCAATTGCAATAACATTCCTTTTTCGGTTTGCGAATCTTGATAGGCAATAAATCCTTCGGATGCTGGATACAATTCAATATAATCTATTTTCTTGCCTATTAAACTTTCGAACTTGTTTTTGTAGGGCTCAAAATTGACCCCGCCATAAATGAAGAAATTAAAATTTGGAAACAATTCTGAAATTGGTTTTCCTGTTTTTTCTATGAGTTTTTCAAAATACATTTGAACCCAAGACGGAATTCCACTAATGACCGTCATGTCTTCATGGATTGTTTCTTCAACAATAGCATTTACCTTGGTATCCCAATCTTCAATACAATTGGTTTCCCAGGTTGGCAATCTATTCTTTAGTAAATACTGTGGAATATAGTGGGCTACGATTCCGCTTAAACGCCCTAATTTAACACCATTTTTATCTTCTAAAATAGGGCTTCCTTGTAAAAAGATCATTTTCCCATTGACAAAGCTTGCATCCTTTTTTTCTACAATATAAGACAATAACGCATTTTTGGCCGCCTTTATGTGTGTTGGCATGGAATCTTTGGTAATTGGAATGTATTTTGCTCCCGAAGTAGTTCCAGAAGTCTTGGCAAAGTACAATGGTTTTCCAGGCCAAAGTACATTAGACTCTCCCGCTACAACACGATCGACATAAGCTCTCAACCCTTCATAATCTTGCACCTTTATGCGCTTTTTGAAGTCTTCGTAATTGTGAATGTTCGAAAAGTCATGGTCTTTACCAAAAACGGTCTTACTTCCTTTCGAAATTAATTTTTGAAAAACTTTCTCTTGTGTTTTAATCGGATTGTTTGCCCACTTTTTCACTTTTTTTGTGGCAATTTGAGCAAAAGGGATTGCAAAAAAAGATTTAATACTCATTATTTAAAATCTATATATTTTACTGGGTCTACTGCATAACCATCACTCCAAAGTTCAAAGTGTAGGTGCGGACCTGTTGTTAATTCTCCGGTCGATCCAACGCTTGCTATTGCCTCGCCAGATTGTACAAAATCGGATTGTTCTTTCAATAAATTTCCATTGTGTTTGTAAACAGAAATATAATTATTGCTGTGTTTTAAAATAAGCACATAGCCGGTTTCTGTTGTCCATCCGGAAAAAATAACCGTACCGTCTGCAATTGCTTTTACGGGTGCCCCCGTATTTGCTAGAATATCTACTGCAAAATGTTTGGTACTGGGGTCGAAGGTTTGAGAAATTTGACCGTTTAAAGGGGCAAAAAAAACCAAATCTACATTGGATTGAATGTTGTTAATGATCGGGAAACGGTCTCTTCGATCGACACTTTCTCTGAATAAAGAATCTGCTTTGGTGGCATCTAATTCGTTTTCATTGATAATCCTTCTTTCTTGTTCTAACAACAAAGAGTCTATGGTTTCTGTTTTTAATTCTCCCGTCAATACAGGTCTTAATGCTTTTGTATAATTCTCTAAAATTGACAATTGTATTTTCAAAGAATCCGCTTTTAAAGTAGCATTTAATGCATTTGTTTTTAATAATGTGGAAGAATAGCCAGGGATGTATTCTTTAATTGGTGTGAAAGCAATAAGCACTATGGTCAAAATCATTAGTAAAACTGAAAAAAAACCTCCAAATACAAAGACATTTAATCGGGATAATTTTAATGAAAAACGCTCTTCAAAAGTATCTTCATTTAAAACAACCAAACTGAACTTGTTGGTTAATTTCTTTTTAAAATTGCCTTTTTGTTTCTTGTTTTTTGCCACACAATTCTATTTTGGTTCTTTACAAATATACAACGAATATATAGTGAAATTATTTTCTATAAAAATTCATTTCATCAATGTATTCCCAAACTTCTTTGGGAAGAAGCGGTTGTATATTTTTGGCTGTTTTTATTCCGTTTCGAATCATTGTTGATGAAATTTCAACAACGGGAGCTGCTATTTTATGAATTTTTGGATGGTTATCAAATTGTAACTCGCTACTTCCTGCTGAAATTCTTGGGTATACATAGATTTGATGATGGGCTAAAATGGTTTCAAAATTCTTCCATTTATGAAAGTTTTTTAAGTTGTCTTCGCCCATGATTAAACAAAACTCTTTATCTGGGTGCAACTCTGAAATATGTGCTAAGGTGTGAGTGGTGTAATTGGGTTGCGGCAATTTAAACTCAATATCTGATGGTTTTATTTTTCGATAATTTTCAGTCGCCCTGTATACCATTTCAAAACGGTGATGATTGGCAAGCAAAGAACTTTTCTTTTTAAATGGATTGTGTGGAGTAACTACCATCCAAACCTCATCTAAGTTGGAATATTCTATTAAATGATTGGCAATGATTAAATGCCCAACATGGATGGGATTGAAGGTGCCAAAGTATAATCCAATTTTCATTTTAATAGGTTTCGCTGTTCGACTTTCTTTATTTGTTTAATTCTAAATAGTCACTCATTAGAGCTTCTGCTTCTTTTAAGGCAACATCTAAATCATAATTTTTAATAATCTGATCAAATTGTGGAGCTGTTGCCAATTCTACGGAGGCTTTTGCAATCCGCATGTTTATTTTATCCTCACTCTCTGTGCTTCTTTTCTTTAAGCGAATTTTTAGTTCATCTATACTAGGTGGCTTTATAAAAACAGATAAGGTATTTTCTGGAAATTTCTTTTTTATCCGCAATCCTCCAGCAACATCTATGTCAAAAATTACATGTTTTTTTTGTGCCCAGTTGCGTTCTACTTCTGTTTTCAGAGTCCCATAGAAGTTATCACGATATACTTCTTCCCATTCCAAAAAGGCATCCTCTTTTATTTTATCTTTAAAGTCTCTTAAAGAGATAAAATAATAATCTTCTCCGTCTTTTTCAAATCCTCTTGGTTCCCGTGATGTTGCAGAAATAGAAAATGCTAAATTAAATCGTTCCTGTTTTAACAAATGACGAACAATGGTTGTTTTCCCAGACCCAGAAGGTGCAGAAAACACGAATAATTTCCCTTTAAAATCTTTCATATTGTATAAATTATGAAATTCCGAATATCATCGGAATTATTTTCGTTTATAAAACGTTTAAAATTTGCTCTTTAATCTGCTCTAATTCATTTTTCATTTGAATTACCGCTTTTTGCATCGGTGCAAAATTAGCTTTAGAACCTGTAGTGTTAATTTCTCTTCCCATTTCTTGGACGATAAATCCTAATTTTTTACCATTCGATGCTTCCGACGATAAAGTGAGCAAAAAGTAATCTAGGTGGTTTGCTAAACGTACTTTCTCTTCATTAATATCTAATTTTTCAAGATAATAAATCAACTCCTGCTCAAAACGATTTTCGTCTGTATCTACTTTCAAATCATCGATTGCCTTTTTTAAACGCGTCTTCACATTTTCTACCCGATCGCTATCCAATGCCTTCACTTGTTCCAAATAGGTCCTAATATTTGTAATTCTTTCTTTGAAATCTATTTCCAAAGACGTCGCTTCATCAACTCGATATTGAATAATTTCCTGAATGGCAATGTCTATATTTTGACTGATAGTATTCCATTCATTTTCATCAAACTCTTCACGCTCTGCTTTTAATGCGTCCGGCATTCTAATGGCCATTTTCAAAAGGTCTACGTCCGTTGCTCTACCCATTTCAACGACACTTCTTAGTTGTTCCATGTATTCCTTTACAAGACTTTGATTGATCTTTGCTGAAGTTTCATTCCCCGTCATTTCAACAAAGATGGAGAAATCTACTTTTCCACGCACCAAAGCGCTCGCTAATTTCTTACGTACAGACAATTCTTTTTCTTTGTAATAAGAAGGAATTCGAACGTTTAAATCAAGATTTTTACTGTTTAAGGATTTAATTTCTATGGTTACTTTTTTGGTAGGCAATTGCAGTACAGATTTACCATAACCTGTCATAGATTGAATCATAAAATAGTCATTTTAAATGAGTTGCAAATATAGTTTATTTCGTAGTATTTTTAGGTTGTTTTGAAACTAAATACACTCCGAAAAATATGATTCCTGATGCGCACATTTTCACTAAACTTAGAGAATCACTGCCCATAGATAGTGCAAAAATAGTAGCAATTACTGGTTGTAAATAAATAAAAACACCCACTGTAGTGGGTTTCAATTTAGACAAGCCGTAAAGATTAAAAAGATATGTAATACAGGTTGTAAAAAAAATGACAAAACCTACTTTTAAATAAATATCCGTTGGCATAGAAGTCCATGAAATTTCAGTGAATTCAATAAATGAAAATGGAATGACAAGAACGAGCCCAAATAAATAGAACCATTTTATAAAGGTAATCGGGTGGTATTTTGAAATTAATTTTTTAACCAAAACTAAATACAGCCCATAGGAGGCAGCATTTATAAATACCAAAAAGTTACCTAAAGTGCTATCCGTATCAGTATTATCTCCGTTATTTCCATAAACAATTAAAAGGATTGCACCAATCAAGCCAACGAAAACCCCAATGATTTTCCTTTTAATAATTTTCTCTTTTAATAAAATACTCGAAAAAATTAAAACCATAATAGGTGAAGTAACCATCATCACTGAAGCACTTATTGGTGAAGTAAGACTCAGCCCTTTAAAAAAACACAACATGTTCAATGCGATTCCAAAAAAAGAAGCCAAAATTATTTTTTTATAGTCTTGTTTCTCTATTTTTTGTGATTTCACAAAAAAACCCGCTAACCAAAAAACAACAGTTGCTCCTAAAACTCTTAATAAAATAAAAGCATCAGGTTTTACATAAAACGGCATTACATCTTTTGCAATAGTAAAAGTAACGCCATAGATTAAGGTTGCAATAGAGACTAAGCTAAGTGCAATGCTTCTTCGGTTCATGAAAATGAATTCAAAAATGAAGGCGCAAAGTTGAGAATAATTTTAAGAAAATACACAAAAAAAGAGTTTCAAATTCATGAAACTCTTTGATTTAGGTTTGTTGATTTTAGGTAATCAATACGATTTTCCGATTGATTATTAAGAGCTCACAATATACACATTTTAAACAATTCCGATTATATTTGTAAAATAAGCTACAACAATGAACATTCATCACCTCTCTAAAAGCCCCTCTATTTTAAATAAATTCATTTCAGAAATTAGAGATCAAAAAATTCAAAAAGATACTTTACGCTTTCGTAGAAATATTGAGAGAATTGGAGAAATATTAGGGTATGAATTGAGCAAAGAACTCGCGTATGAAACCCTAGAGATTACCACTCCCTTAGGGAAAAAACAGATAGCTCTTCCTAAAAAAGAGATCGTTCTCTGCTCAATATTAAGAGCGGGACTACCGCTTCATCAAGGGTTGTTAAACTATTTTGATGCTGCTCAAAATGCGTTCATTTCCGCATACCGTCACCATCCAAATAAAGATGCAGAATCTGAAATTGTCGTAGAATATTTTGCCGCACCAGCAATTGAGCATAAAATACTTTTGTTAGCAGACCCAATGTTGGCAACCGGTCAATCTTTAGTTGCAGTACACGAAGCAATTAAAAAACAAGGGATTCCCAAAGAAATTCATATTGTCGCAGTAATCGCATCACAAGAGGGAATCGATTTTATTGAAAATCATTTTCCCGAAAACACCCATTTATGGATCGCAGCAATTGATCCTAAATTAAATGAAAAAGGATATATTATCCCAGGGCTTGGAGATGCCGGAGACTTGGCTTTTGGAACTAAATTATAAGAATAAAGGTCCCAAAAGAGCAATCAGCACAAAAAGAATAAGTCCTATTTCTTTTAAAAACGTTCGCTGTATCGAATCAAAACCATTGGCAAGAATTACTGCAACAGGAAAAGCAGCAATTAGCAATTCAGAACCATCTCGATCAAAGCTAATAAAGAGGTATGAAATGCTCACAAACAAATGAATTAAAAGTAAAATCCAGCTTTTTCTGAAGCGATTATTAACTGAAAACGCACTTCCTGTTTTCATAAAAATAGCAAATAACAAAAATATTGAAAGAGTTATCAATGGGGCTAAAAACTCAGTTTCTTTATACATACTAAAGTCATATGTAGTGTATAAGACGAATTTATCTTTAAAAAGAGAAAGCTCACCGATCCAAAAACTGTAAGTGAAAAACAGAAAAATAGGTGTCAAAAAACCAATTAGAGAAATCAACACAGTTTGAAATCGAACCCTTTTGTGAATGATTAATGCAGTGAAAATAAGCAGTGAAAAGACAATTAAAAAAGGATTTATAATGCACATTGCACCCAGCCAAAAACCAGCGTCAAATAACTTTTTAAACACCTCTTTTAGGGTCTGTAAACTATACACCTTTCTTAAAAACAAGAGATGTAAAAGGTATTCTAAAATAACCTGATAATCATACAAATACGTGCTAAAAAAAGAAATTACTAAAAGATAAAATAGAAGAGCATACGAATTGTCTAGCGTTAATTTATTCTTAGAAACAATAAAATTTACACCAAAAAGCAAGAAGGTGAAAACAAGAAAAAAAACTATTTTTTCAACGATGAAAAACAGCGTAATTTCACTCATTGAAAACGAATGAAAACTATTTAAAAAAAAGGCACAAACAAATACTAGTAATAAAACTATAAAATTGATTGGTTTTGATTTGCCGAAAAAATTGGCTAACATTATTTCTTTTGTTATTTTTGCAGTGTAAAGATAAATAAGTTATGATAGCAAGCAATATTTTTAAGTGGATTGGTACTTTATTTACCGAGTATTTATTCACTCCTTTTAATGAAATTCGTTCCGATTTAGCATTGAGAGAGTTTGGATGGTGGATTTCAAATGGTGTTAATTGGCTTTTTTTGATTGTCTTTTTATTTCTTTTACGTTACTGGATGAAAGAATCATACAAATTTAAGAGAGAAGGAACAGAAGATCGCGCTTAATACTACATTCCTTGGGAAGCAAAAACAAATTAAAACGTTTTAACGAAAACGAAACGTTCAAAAATGTCATTCAGCCTACAAGAGAGGAAGTTGTCAATAACTTCTCTTTAAAAGGCAAATGGCATTCTTTTTTTAAAAACAAAAATCCGATAGTTTTAGAATTAGGCTGTGGTAAAGGTGAATATACAATTGCCTTAGCGCGTAAAAACCCAAATAAGAACTACATTGGTATCGATATTAAAGGGGCACGCTTTTGGCGTGGAGCAAAAACAGCCATCGAAGAAGATCTACGAAACGTTGCTTTTATCAGAACACAAATTGAATTGGTTGATTATATTTTTGCAGAAAATGAAGTCGCTGAAATTTGGATTACCTTTCCAGATCCACAAATAAAATACAAGCGTACAAAACATAGAATGACAAATGCGTCCTTCCTAAAAAAATATCATTATATTTTAAATGAAGAAGGCATCATGAACTTAAAAACCGATAGCGAATTTATGCACGGTTACACACTCGGCTTATTGCATGGTGAAGGACATGAAGTTTTAAACGCAAATCACAATGTGTATAAAAATGAAGGGTCGCCAAAAGAAGTAACAGAAACGCAAACTTTTTACGAAAACCAATACCTAGAAGTCGGCAAACCCATCACCTTCATTCAATTTCGATTAAAGTATTAATTCATTTCAACAATTCACTACAAAATAAGGCATGCAAAACACTTTTGGCTATGTATTCTAGATCCCTATATAGTCCGTTTTTTTTGCTTTTAACCAAGAATACACTTCAAAACCAAACCTGTCAAAACATTTTTACGGTGTATTCGAGACCCTATGTGGTCAATTTTTTTTCCTATCTTCACATAGTGAAAGAATCAGACAATTTTTATGAAAGAGTATATACTGTAGCCCGCTTAATTCCATTTGGTCGCGTAACCAGTTATGGCGCCATTGCCAACTATTTAGGGGCAGCACGATCCGCCAGAATGGTAGGCTGGGCAATGAATAATTCTCACAATCAAAAAGAAGAAGTTCCCGCACACAGAGTTGTAAATCGAAAAGGATTATTGACAGGAAAGCATCATTTTAAGGGTACAAATCTTATGCAACAGTTGTTGGAAAGTGAAGGAATTGTTGTGATTGAAAATCAAATTCAAGATTTCGAAAAAGTATTCTGGAGTCCAATGGATGCCTCCGCCTCTAAAAAGGAATAAAAGCGTACTTTATCGCTATTCGCAAAGCCATCAAAAAATAATCACAATCCATACCCTTTCTTATCTAAACAGTAAGCACTATCTTTGCAATCAAGATTTAATCTTAATTAAAGTTATAAGCACCACTTTGAGCGTTAAAGAACGATTTTTTATAGGATTTAAAATCCAAAATCACGACTGAGCTCGATTTATCAATAGAAAAATGAGTTTTAAAAAGCAAGACATATACAAAGCATTAGAAACAATTACGGCTCCAGGAGAAGGAAAAAGCTTGATTGAAAACAACAATGTAACCAATGTTGTCATTTTTGGCAACGAAGTTGAAGTAGACGTCACTATAAACAACCCTACTTTACAAGCAAAGAAAAAAATTGAAACGGAAATTTCAAAAGCCATTAAAACTAGTTTAGATGCAGCTATCATAGTTAAAGTAAACGTACAGGTTGTAAAGCCAGTAGCTAAAGAAAATCCAAATTTAATTCGAGGAAAAGAAATTCCAAACATCAAGAACATTATTGCCATCGCATCTGGAAAAGGTGGAGTTGGTAAATCTACCATCACAGCAAACACAGCCATTACTTTAGCCAAAATGGGGTTTAGTGTTGGTGTTTTAGATGCCGATATTTATGGTCCGTCACAACACATTATGTTTGATGTTGAGAAAGTAAAACCATTGTCTGTAAATGTAGACGGACGTTCGAAAATGAAACCTGTAGAGCATTACGGAGTCAAACTATTGTCCCTTGGCTTTTTTACAGATCCAAATCAGGCCGTAATTTGGCGAGGTCCTATGGCTTCTAAAGCTTTAAATCAATTAATCTTTGATGCAGACTGGGGGGAATTGGACTTCTTATTAATTGATCTACCACCAGGTACCGGAGATGTTCATTTATCCATCGTACAAGCATTGCCAATAAGTGGTGCCGTAATTGTGAGTACACCACAAAACATTGCCTTAGCAGATGCAAAGAAAGGAGTTGCCATGTTTCAACAAGAAAGCATTCAGGTACCTGTTCTGGGAATTATCGAAAATATGGCGTATTTTACACCCGAAGAATTACCAGAAAACAAATACTACATCTTTGGACAAGATGGAGCAAAAAACTTAGCAGAAGACATTAAAACTGAGTTTTTAGGTGAAATCCCATTAGTACAAAGTATTCGTGAATCAGGGGATGTGGGTCACCCAGTTGCCCTACAAAACGGCACTGTTTTAGAAAAATCATTTTCAGAAATTACCAAAAAAATGGTTTCAGAACTAGTACAAAGAAATGCAAATTTACCCCCAACAGAAGTTGTGAGAATTACAACAATGAGCGGGTGTAGTGCAGTAAAAAAATAAGGAATATGGAAGCACTAGAAACACTGCAAAACGTAGAAAAAGCCTTAGAAGAAATTCGCCCATTCTTAATGAGTGATGGCGGAAATATTGCGCTTTTATCTATAGAAAACAATGTTGTTAAAGTACAATTACAAGGTGCATGCACAGGATGTTCCGTAAACCAAATGACTCTGAAAAATGGCGTCGAGGCAACCATTAAAAAATATGCTCCACAAATTTTGGAAGTAATTAATGTAGAATAACAAACAAAAGTTCGTTTTTACAACAGATTTAATTGAGAATGATTACCACAGATATTTTAATTATTGGCGCAGGGCCAACAGGATTATTTACCGTTTTTGAGGCGGGTTTATTAAAACTTCGATGTCATTTAATTGACGCACTCCCACAAGCAGGTGGTCAATGTTCCGAAATCTATCCAAAGAAACCCATTTATGACATTCCTGCATATCCAGAAATTTTAGCGGGCGATTTAACCGATAAGTTAATGGAACAAATTAAACAATTTGAACCCGGATTTACTTTAGGAGAAAGAGCAGAAACCATAGAAAAACAAGAAGACGAAACTTTTATTGTTACTACTAATAAAGGCACAAAACACCATGCAAAAATTGTAGCTATTGCTGGCGGACTTGGTTCTTTTGAACCTAGAAAACCACCCATTCCAAATATTACAAATTTTGAAGACAAGGGGGTCGAATATATCATTCGAGATCCTGAGTACTATAGCAATAAAAAAGTAGTCATTTCTGGCGGTGGAGACTCCGCATTAGACTGGGCTATCTTTCTAACAGATGTCGCAGCCTCAGTTACTTTAATTCATCGACGAAATGAATTTAGAGGCGCATTGGATTCCGTAGACAAAGTACAAGAATTGAAAAATGCAGGTAAGATTACCATGATAACCCCTGCAGAAGTAAAAGGAATTGTTGGAACCGATAAAGTAGAAGGAGTTGCTGTTGTGCAAAATGGTGGCGAAGAATTTACCATTGAAACAGACCATTTTATTCCACTTTTTGGATTGTCTCCAAAACTAGGTCCGATTGCAAATTGGGGATTAGAAATAGAAAAGAATGCTATTAAAGTAAATAATGCATTGGACTACCAAACCAACATTCCTGGAATTTATGCTATTGGAGATGTAAACACTTATCCTGGAAAACTAAAATTAATTTTATGTGGTTTTCATGAAGCAACATTAATGTGTCAAAGTGCCTACAAACGTATTTTTCCAGACAAAAAATATGTAATGAAATATACCACTGTTGGAGGCATAGATGGTTTTGATGGAACCAGAAAAGAAGCGCCCAAGGCAGTTGTGAAGAAAATTGAATAATGAATCCAGACATTACTTTAAAAATAACGGACAGAGAAGGCATACTTCACGAGATTCAAGCCCCTACAGATATGGCAATGAATTTAATGGAAGTCATTCGCTCTTATGAATTGGCAGAAGAAGGAACTATTGGAATTTGTGGTGGAATGGCTATGTGTGCCTCTTGTCAGTGTTACGTGAACTCCAATCATCAATTACCCGAAATGAGTATTGATGAAGATATGATGTTGGCTGAAGCCTTTCATGTCGAAAACAATAGCCGATTAGGCTGCCAAATTCAGATGACACCTGCTATGGATGGCTTGGAAGTTGTATTGGCCCCAGAAAGCTAAAAAACTCAAATTAGTTTTCTGTATATTTGTAGAGAACATTCTTAAAACGTTCCTATGTTTCCAGATTTATTAACTTTTTTAAAATATTTGATAAAACGCAATCCTGAATGAGGATGCTATGTATTATAAATAGATCAATGCAAAATGTATCAGTTCAATACTAAAATTGGTGCACTGTATTTATTAATTCATTACTACATTAAATCATGCCATTTTATCATAAATTAGGAAAAATTCCACCCAAAAGACATACTCAATTTCGCAAAAAAGACGGAAAGTTATATTACGAACAACTTTTTGGTACAATTGGTTTTGACGGAATGTCTACCAACAGTTATCACGAACATAGACCAACGATGGTGAAGAAAATTGGAAAACAATATTCTGTAAAACCAAAAATAGCAAAAGCAAACAATATTCAATCCTATCGCTTTAGAGGTTTTCAAGTAGCACCAGAAAACGATTATTTAGAAAGTAGAAAAATTGTTTTAACAAATACAGACTGTAATATCATTTTGTCTGCTCCCAAAAAATCTACCATTGATTATTTTTATAAAAATACGGATGCAGATGAAGTCATCTTCATTCACAAAGGATCAGGGAAATTAAGAACGCATCTTGGAAATATCGATTTTAAATACGGTGACTATTTAGTCATTCCACGAGGAATTATTTACAAGTTAGATTTTAACAATGAAAACAATCGTCTTTTTATTGTGGAATCCTACTCGCCAGTTTACACGCCAAAACGATACCGAAATTGGTTTGGTCAATTATTAGAACACGCTCCTTTTTGTGAACGAGATATAAGAAGACCACATGAATTAGAAACCTATGATGAATTGGGAGACTTCCTTGTTAAAGTAAAAAAACAAGGAGAAATTATAGAAATGACCTATGCCTCTCATCCTTTTGATGTGATTGGCTATGATGGCTATAATTTTCCGTATGCCTTTTCAATTCACGATTTCGAACCCATTACAGGACGAATTCATCAGCCACCTCCGGTGCATCAAACCTTTGAAACCAATGCCTTTGTCATTTGTAGTTTTGTCCCCCGTATGTACGATTACCATCCAGACTCAATTCCTGCACCTTACAACCATAGCAATATTGATTCTGACGAGGTATTGTATTATGTAGATGGCGATTTTATGAGCAGAAACGATGTTGATCAAGGACACATTTCTTTGCATCCCGCCGGAATTCCTCACGGTCCCCACCCAGGAGCAACTGAGCGTAGTATTGGACATACAAAAACAGAAGAATTGGCGGTAATGGTGGACACATTTAAACCGCTACAAGTAACAGACGAAGCGATGAAAATTGCCGATGAAGACTACTATAAGTCTTGGTTAGAGTAAAAAAATAAATACATTTTGAAGAAAAATAGAAGCGTTTTAAAAAATGACAATACGTTTTCAAAATAAACTCCCGTATCTTTTTTTTCACTTCTCTAAACGCACTATTCTAAAATAAAAAAAATGAGTAAAAAAGAAATAAAATCAGTAAACTACAGTTTAGAAAAAATATTTGCAGGTGCGCAAGATTTCCTTCCCCTTTTAGGAACCGATTATGTAGAGTTTTACGTAGGAAATGCAAAACAAGCGGCACACTTTTACAAAACTGCATTTGGTTTTCAATCCCATGCCTATCGTGGATTAGAAACAGGATCTAAAGATGCTGTTAGCTACGTGCTGACGCAAGACAAAATCAAACTGGTATTGACAACGCCATTAAATAGTAAATCTCCAATAAACGATCACATTGTAAAACATGGAGACGGGGTGAAAGTGATTGCACTTTGGGTAGAAGATGCTCGAAAAGCATATGAAGAAACCACCTCTAGAGGTGCAAAATCCTACATGGAACCCACTGTAGAATCCGATGAACATGGAGAAGTTGTAAGATCAGGAATCTATACCTACGGTGAAACCGTTCATCTCTTTGTAGAGCGGAAGCACTACAGCGGAGTTTTTTTACCTGGTTTTCAAAAATGGGAATCCGCCTACAATCCCCCAGCAGCAGGTTTAAAATACATTGACCACATGGTGGGAAATGTGGGATGGAACCAAATGGATGTATGGGTAAAATGGTATGAAGATGTCATGGGATTTGAGAATTTCTTATCCTTTGATGACAAGCAAATTCACACAGAATATTCTGCCTTAATGAGTAAGGTAATGTCGAATGGAAATGGGCGAATTAAATTCCCTATTAACGAACCCGCAAAAGCAGCGAAACGCTCTCAAATTGAAGAATATTTAGATTTTTATGAAGGAGCCGGCGTGCAACATATTGCTGTTGCAACCGATGACATTATAAAAACAGTAAGTCAATTAAAAGCGAATGGTGTAGAATTTTTATCGATACCTCCCGAAGAATACTATCGATCTGTTCCTGGAAGATTAGAAGAATTTAGTCATGAATTAAGAGAGGATATCGACAAATTAAAAGGCTTAGGCATTATGATCGATGCCGATGAAGAAGGGTATTTACTACAAATTTTCACAAAACCAATTGAAGACAGACCAACCTTATTTTTCGAAGTCATTCAAAGAATGGGCGCTAGAGGTTTTGGTGCAGGAAATTTTAAAGCCCTTTTTGAATCGATTGAAAGAGAACAAGCAAAAAGAGGCACATTATAAAAAAACATAATCCCATAAACAAATCGTTTTTTATAGGATTTTAAAAGAACACGAATGAAGCGTCTAAATTTTAAAAATATTAAATCTCCTTTCTCATAAATTCACTTTCAAACAAGTAAGTACGTGAATGAAATTTTAACTAAAAAAGAGAAAAATGAGTAAAGATGAAATATTAAAAGCTATCGAAGAAAAATATGATAAACTCGGAGTTCCATTAGACGCCATGTTAGAAGGTTTGTTGTGGAGTACTCCAATTACTTATTGGGATTACATCCAGACAGACGCATTGTTAGGATTGCAAACACCAAGAACCAACCAACCCGATGAAATGGTCTTTATCATGTATCATCAAGTCAATGAGCTATTGTTTAAAATGGTCTTGTGGGAAATTGATCAAGTTGCAAAAACAACGAAAGTTTCTGCAGAAAAATTTGCAATGCACCTCAACAGAATCAGTCGATATTTTGACATGCTAAGCAGTTCATTTACAGTTATGGCAGACGGAATGGAGCAAGCACAATATCTAAAATTCAGGAATACCTTAACACCTGCAAGTGGTTTTCAATCTGCACAATATCGAAAAATTGAATTTGCTTCTACAGAGTTAATTCATTTAATTGACATACGATATCGAGATACAATAGACCGAAACTCTTCCTTTAAAAACGCCTATGATCATTTGTATTGGCAGGCTGCTGGAGTAAATCATAAAACAGGTGAAAAATCAACACTAATCAATTTGTTTGACAAAAAGTATCTAGGAGACTTCATTGATTTTATGGAAGATTATAACGAAATTAATTTATCAAAAAAATTCAAACAACTCCCAAAAGAAATTCAAGAAAATGAAGAATTAATTCAAGCAATGCGTCATTACGATTATACCGTAAACGTAAAGTGGGTACTTGCACATTACAATGCTGCAGGCAAATATCTCGGTGGGAAAGACAAAGATTTAGAAGCAACTGGAGGGAGTAGTTGGCGTAAATACCTGCATCCAAAATTCCAACGTAGAATTTTCTATCCTTATCTTTGGTCTGAGGAAGAGTTGAAAAATTGGGGCACTGATACATAATAAATTTATTAAAAATTACTTTTATAATTTTTGTAACACAATTATCAATACTTTTTTATAAGTTTGAAATCCATGAAAAAGAGAAACTTCTTATTTGCGCTATTTTTTATAGCATTAACGTCTTTTGGTCAAGATATTAGTCCTGAAAAAAACACAGTCTTTAAAAACGGAGAGTGGCTTCGTTATAAAATGAGTTATAGCGGCTGGATGCGTGCTGGAACTGCAGTATTAAAACTGGAGGAAAAGGAACTTAATGGTAAAAAAGTTTTACATGCAACTGGAACTGGCTGGACTTCTGGTATGATTAAGTGGTTCTTTAAAGTAGACGATACTTATGAGAGTTACTTTGATAAAGAAATTATAAGGCCCTACTTTTTCAAACGAAAAATAGACGAGGGTGGATACAAAAAAAATAGAAACATCACGTTTAATTACAAAACAAAAAAAGCCCTCGTTCAAGATTTTATCAAGAAAAAAAATACGTCGATTCCATTTTCAGAGGTACAAGATATGCTCTCTTCTTTTTATTATTTAAGAAATCAGAAAATTGATACCTTAAAAATAGGAGAGGAAATTAGTATTGACATGTTTTTAGACTCGCAAATCTATCCGTTTAAACTTCGTTTTTTAGGAAAAGAAACTCTAAAAACAAAAGTCGGAAAAGTAAAAACTTTAAAATTTAGACCCTTGGTTCAGGCAGGTAGAATATTTAAAGCGCAAGAAAGTGTTACAATTTGGATTACTGCCGATAAAAACAAAATCCCAATTAAAATGAAAGCCAATCTATCTGTGGGCTCATTAAGAGCAGACCTAGAGGCTTACAAAGGTTTAGCGAATTCGTTTGAAAAAGTTTTTAATTGAATTCATTCTCTAAATCGTTCTAAAACCGTTTACTTAACTTCCTGAAATTCATTAAAAAATTACTGCATTTTATTTGTACTTTTGTGTCAATAGAAATATGACCTTTAAAATTCGTTTCTTGAAAAAACTATGTGCCCTTTTCTTTCTTTTTTCTTTGATCTTTTCGTGTACTACAAAAGAAGAAAAAACTGTTGAAAAAAAGATAGTGCCTCCCCAAATCATTAAAGAATACGGATATGTATTGAATGATTATAAAGTGATAAAAGATACAATAAAAAGTGGTGAAAGCTTTGGAGTCATTTTGGACAGACATCATGTAATGTATCCTACGATTAATAAAATTGCAAGTACTGTAAAAGAAACTTTCGATGTAAGAAGGGTGCGTGCAGGAAAACCATATACAATTTTAGCACGCAAAGATTCTACAGAAAAAGCTCAGGTTTTTATTTACAACCATGATAAAATCAATGCAACAATTGTAGCGTTTACAGACTCCACAGTTACAGCGCATCGCTATAAAAAACCGATTAAAATTATAGAAAAAGAAATTGGTGGAAAAATATTTTCAAGTTTATCTGTGACCATGGACAGCCTTCACATAAATCCGGGATTGACCAATACAATTGCAGATGACATTTATGCTTGGACATTGGATTTTTATAAACTTCAAAAGGGAGATGAGTTCAAACTCGTTTATGAGGAGAAATACATAAACGATACTATATTTGCAGGTTTTGGGAATATTAACTCTGCTGTTTTCAAACATAAAAACCAGGATTTTTACGCCTTTCGATTTTTAGCCGATAGCACAAAAGGGCTGGTAGACTATTATGACGATGAAGGTAAAATATTAAGGCGTCAGTTTTTAAAATCACCCATAAAATTCGGCTCAAGAATCTCTTCTCCTTATAATTTGAAAAGAAGAATTAGACACTATGGCTATCGCGTAAAGCCCCACAAAGGAACCGATTTTGCAGCAAAAGAAGGAACACCCATTATGGCAACTGCAAGTGGAATCGTTACTGAGTCTACCCAAAAAGGTGGGAATGGTAAGTATGTAAAAATTAGACATAATAACACCTACGAAACCCAATATCTTCACATGAGAAGACGAAACGTAAAAAAAGGGCAATTCGTAAAACAAGGAGACATTATTGGATGGGTAGGAAGAACAGGCAGCACAGAAGGTAGGCATGTGTGTTATCGTTTTTGGAAAAACGGGAGACAAGTAGATCCTTTCAAACAAAAACTCCCTGCTGCAATACCCTTAAAAGAAAATATTAAAACAAAATACTTGGCATTTATTAAAATTCCCAAAACAAGATTAGACAATATCAAAATCACTGAAACAGAAAGTGCATCATCAGAGATAATTGCTGAAAATTAAAAATAAATATGGCTTTAAAAAACATTAACCCAACCACAACAAAGGCTTGGAAAGATTTGTCAAATCATTTTAATGAAATCGAAAAAACGACTCTTAAAGAACTTCACCTAGATAAAAATAGACAAGCGGAGTTCTCTATCCAAAATGAAGATGTTCTTGTCGATTTCTCAAAGAATAGAATCACTAAAAAAACCTTAAATCTTTTAGTTGCTTTGGCAAATGAAGTAGCTTTAAAAGACGCTATTGAAAAACAATATACTGGTGAAGTTATTAATGCAACAGAAGGCAGAGAAGTTTTGCACACCGCACTAAGAAGTACTTCTGATGAACCCCTATTTGTAAATGACAAAAACATAAAACCTCAGATTCAAACTGCGTTGCGAAAAATTAAAAGTTTTAGTAATAAAGTGATTTCTGGAAAATGGAAAGGATTTACAGGCAAAGCAATCACAGATATTGTAAACATTGGTATTGGAGGTTCTGATCTTGGGCCAGACATGGTTGTCGAATCATTAAAGTTTTACAAAAATCATTTGAATACCCATTTTGTATCAAATATTGATGGGGATCATGTTTCTGAAATCATCAAACACCTAGACCCAGAAACCACTTTATTTATCATTGTTTCTAAAACCTTTACAACACAAGAAACTCTAACAAATGCCAATACAATTAAAGATTGGTTTTTGTCCCAAAAAAAATGTCCTGCTACTATTTTTGATGTCGCAAAACACTTTATTGCCGTGTCTACAAACTTAAAATCTGTGGAAGATTTCGGAATCGATAAAGCCAATATTTTTCCAATGTGGAATTGGGTTGGAGGTCGTTTTTCTCTTTGGTCTGCTGTGGGAATATCCATCAGTTTGGCTATTGGTTTCGCCAATTTTAAAGACCTTCTAAACGGAGCTGAGGAAATGGATATTCATTTTAAGGAGGAAGAATTTGATAAAAACATCCCTGTAATCTTAGCATTAATTAGTATTTGGTACAATAATTTTCACAAAGCAGAAACAGAAGCTATTTTACCATACACACAATATTTAACAAAATTATCTGCCTACTTACAGCAAGCCATTATGGAAAGCAACGGAAAGAGCGTCGATCGAAATGGAAATCGCGTCAACTACCAAACAGGCACCGTTGTTTGGGGAAGTACTGGGACCAATATGCAACATGCATTTATGCAGTTGGTTCACCAAGGAACCAAATTAATTCCGTGTGATTTTATTGGGTATAAAGAATCGTTGTATGGGCTTACGGATCATCATCAGAAATTAATGGCCAACTACAATGCACAAATGGAGGCTTTGGCTTTTGGAAAAACAAAAGAAGAAGTTCATTTAGAATTAAAGTTTTCTGGGGATCAAGCGCATATAGCAACCCTACTGCCTTTTAAAGTTTTTGAAGGAAACAAGCCAAGCACGCGTATTTTGATTGATAAGTTAACGCCAAAATCTTTGGGGAAACTCATTGCCATGTACGAACACAAAATTTTTGTACAAGGAATTCTTTGGAACATTTACAGCTACGATCAATTTGGCGTAGAACTTGGAAAAGAATTGGCAAAAAAACTGCTAAATAAATCGTAAAATTATCATCTGCAGTTTTTTTTCTATATTTGAACGAACTAAACTTTAAAAAAATGAAATTAATTAAAAACGTATTATTTCTAGCTTTTTTCTTTATGACAGCGACTGTCATGGGACAAACCGTGGTTACTGGAACGGTAGTTGATGAAACCAACCAACCCCTCCCTGGATCTAGTGTTCTTGAAAAAGGGACTACCAACGGAACGGAGTCTGATTTTGATGGTCAATTTACATTGAACACACAATCAAATTCAGGTGTTTTGGTAATTTCTTATATCGGTTACAAATCGATAGAAATTTCTTTTTCAGCTGCAGCATCCAACGTTGGTGCTGTTCAATTAGTTGAAGACGCAGATGCATTAGATGAAGTAGTTATTATTGGTAAAGGAGTTATCGATTTAGCAGGGGGTAGAAAAACACCTGTAGCAGTTTCAACGATTAAAGCTGCCGAAATTCAAAGAAAAATTGGAACCCAAGATGTTACCATGACATTGGTAAACACACCTTCTGTATATGTTGCAGGACAAGGTGGTGGTTTTGGTGATACTCGAATTTCTGTGAGAGGGTTTGATCAAACAAATACTTCTTACCTATTAAACGGACAACCCATTAATGGAATGGAAGATGGTAAAATGTACTGGTCTAACTGGTCTGGAATTAGCGATATTGCAAGTGCCGTTCAAATTCAGAGAGGTTTAGGAGCTTCTAAATTGGCCATTTCTTCTGTAGGGGGTACCACCAATTTTGTTACAAAAACAACAGATAAAAAACCAGGAGGTTATTTTTCTACAGCTTTGGCAAATGATGCCTACTTTAAATCTACTATGTTTTACAACACAGGTCAGAATGAAAGTGGTTTTGCAACCTCTGTCATGTTTTCTCACTGGCAAGGTGACGGATACAACGAAGGAAACAAAGGACAAGGACAGACCTACTTTGTGTCTTTTGGATACAACCCAAACGAAAAGCACAACTTTAACTTCTTAATTACAGGTGCGCCACAATGGCACGATCAAAACTATTCTAAGAGTATTTCTTCTTACTTAGAATATGGTAGAAGATATAATAACAACTGGGGTACTTACCAAGGTGAATACATGACAGAACGAAGAAATTTCTATCACAAACCCGTAATGAATATCAACTGGGATTACACGATTAGCGATGATTCGAACCTTTCTACAGTACTTTATGCTTCATGGGGACGTGGAGGTGGAACTGGAAACAGAGGAAATAGAGAAAGAACAAATACGGGATATGTTGATTATGATGCAATTTACGCAAACAATGCAGCCGCTGTTGATGGGAACTTTGGAAACGGAGCTTACATTACGAGATCTTCGATGAACAACCATAGCTGGTATGGAATGGTTTCTAACTATGAAAAGCAACTGAATGACAATTTAGTTTGGAACGTAGGAGCCGATTTAAGAACTTACTACGGAACGCACTTTAGACAAGTAAAAGATTTACACGGATTGTCCTCTTGGACAGAGGATAGAAGATTAAAAGATGGAACGCACAATCGAGTTGGAGATGTGGTTTCTGTAACTGCAAATACTGCTTTTAGTGCAAATCCTTGGGCAACCTTCTTTAATTTTGCAAGCGAGAATGAAAGAATTGATTATGACAGTAGTGAACGAATTTCTTATGCAGGAATGTTTACCCAATTAGAATATGCTACTGATAAACTATCTGCATTCGTTCAAGGATCATTGTCTCAACAAAATCACCAAAGATTTGATAGATATGATTACGACGCGAATTCTCAAGATTCTGAAAAAGTAAGTAATGTTGGTTACAACGTTAAAGCCGGAGGTAGTATTATTGTTGATGAAAGCAACAAAGTGTATGCAAATGCAGGTGTTTATTCACGTCAACCATTTCATGATGCAATCTTTAATACTTATGATAACAGAGTAAGTCCTTTCACTCAAAATGAAGACATTTTAGGATTGGAATTAGGGTATTCTTATGCTAAAAACAATTTTTCTGCAAATGTAAACTTATACAGAACCTCTTGGAAAAACAGAGTAGTGAGTTCTTCAAGAGTTGTAGACGGATTGATTGAAAATACGTTAAACTTTGGTGCTGAGCAATTACACCAAGGAATCGAAATTGACTTTAGAACTCGTATGTTAAATAACAAACTAACCTTTAAAGGATTTACTTCTATTGGAGATTGGGAATATGTTGGAAGTACTGTTCGAAGAGTAGTCGATGAAGATCAAGTAATTTTATCTGAATCGAACAATGATGTAGATGGTGGTAAAGTAGGAGATGCAGCGCAATTCACTTTAGGATTTGGTTTAGACTATGCAATTACAGACAACTTCTCTGTAGATTTTGACTGGAGATTGTATGATGGCCTATACGCAAACGTAGGTGCTGTAAAAGAAAACTTAGAATTGCCTACCTATGACATTGCTGATTTAGGAATTTCTTACCGACTTTTCATTGGTGAAAACAAAGACAAGAATTTAGATTTCAGACTGAATGTAAACAACTTGTTCTATGAAGTGTACTTGACTGACCTAAGAGACAATGATGAGGCATCTCCAATTGCTTCAGAAAACTGGAAAGGGATTAACAAATCTAACAGAGGAATGTTTGGTTGGGGAAGAACTTGGAATGCTTCTGTGAAATATAGCTTCTAAAAAAAATCTTTATACTTTTTTAAAACCACCTCAATGAGGTGGTTTTTTTGTGTCTTATTTTTAGTATCCAAAGAAGTTTAAGATGTGTATTTTGGATCTTCATTTTAACACCTGTAAGAAAATAGAAAATCAGGCTAGACTATTTTTAATGCTACAAGTAGTGTAAAAAAGTTAATAACTTCAAATAATTAAGGTTTCACTTAAAGAAAAATGGGCTTAAAAAAAATGGGAATGCCCCCAGTACGTGTTTTTGTTAAAGATTTTATCAGGATAAATATATATTAACCCTATACACAGCATTTGTTAACAAACTTGTTGATACTTAATAGATTGATTTTTCAGATAATGTGTTGAATTTTATTTATATTTAGTGCTCTTAAAGTTTTGTTAAAACTTAACATTAAGTTAACATTGTAACTCTTCAAAAATTGGAGTTTTGTAGAATAATTTAACCCTATAAAATTTATTAATGAAAAATTTTAAAAAATTATTATTTGTAGCTATACTATTTGTATCGACTACTGTATTAGGACAAACTAAAATTACAGGAACGGTTGTAGACGAAAGCAATCAATCATTACCTGGAGCAAGTATTCTTGAAAAAGGAACCATGAATGGAACAGAAACAGATTTTGACGGAAAATTTTCGTTAAATACAACTTCTAATTCTGGAATATTAGTCGTTTCTTTTATTGGATACAAGACCGTTGAAGTGTCTTTTTCCTCAACAAAATCTAATGTGGGTGCTATCCAATTAGAAGAAGGTGGAAGTACATTAGATGAAATTATCATCACATCTACATCATTTGCAATTGATAGAAAAACCCCAGTAGCGGTTTCTACAATTAAAGCAGCTGATATTGAAAGAAAATTAGGAACTCAGGAATTTCCAGAGGTTTTAAAGTCTACCCCTGGAGTGTATGCCACAAAATCTGGTGGTGGTTTTGGAGACGGTAGAATTAACTTACGTGGATTCAATTCTGAAAACGTTGCTGTTATGATTAACGGAGTTCCCGTAAATGATATGGAAAACGGTAGAGTATACTGGTCTAACTGGGCGGGATTGTCAGATGTAACTTCTGCAATGCAAGTTCAGAGAGGTTTAGGTGCAGCGAAAGTAGCGGTTCCTTCTATTGGAGGGACTATTAATATCTTATCCAAAACGTCTGACGTAAATAAAGGTGGAAACGTTGTTGCTTCAACAGGAAACAATGGGTACCAAAAATACGGCTTTACATTGTCTACTGGATTAATGGAAAATGGATTGGCTGCGACTGTATCTTTCGCTAAAATTTCTGGTGAAGGGTATATTGAAGGTACACAGTTCGAAGGGACGAATTATTTTATTAACTTTTCGAAAGAAATTAATAAAAACCATAAACTTTCTTTTACTAGTTTTGGCGCTCCACAAAGACACGGACAAAGACAAAACATGAGTACAGTATCTACCTATAGAAATGCAGAGGCTGGAAATCAATTTAACCCAGATTGGGGTTATAAAGATGGTCAAGTAACGCATATTGAAGATAATTTTTATCACAAATCTCAAACGTCTTTAAACCATTATTGGACCATTAACGACAATACATCTTTATCTACTGCAGCTTATGTATCTTATGGTACTGGTGGTGGTGGTGGAACTGCTGGAACTAACAGAGATTTATTTGGTGTTAGACTTGGTGGTGCAGACCAACCTGTAGATTTAGACAACATAGTTGAAATCAACAGAGCAAACGGAGCGTTAGGTTCTGAAGCAATCTTAAGGGCTTCTAGAAATGACCACGAATGGTATGGATTATTATCTACTTTTAAAACAAACCTAACAGACGAACTTACTTTTATTGGTGGATTGGATGTAAGAACCTATACAGGAAAACACTTTAGAGAAGTAACAGACTTATTAGGAGGTGATTATTACTTAGATAACAACAACGTGAACAATCCAAATGCAGCGTTAGTTGTTGGAGACAAAATGGGCTATAACAACGATGGTGAAGTTGGTTGGTTAGGTTTCTTTGGTCAATTAGAATACGGAACTGAAAACTTCGATGCATTTGTATCATCTTCGATTCAAAAGACTTCTTACCAAAGAATTGAATACTTCTTATACGACTTAAGCACAGAAGCTGGTAGAGATTTAGCTACTTCTGAAAAAATCAAATTGGATGGATATAGTATTAAAGGTGGTGCAAACTTCCGTTTGGATGATGTTCAAAATGTTTTTGCAAACATTGGTTACTTTGAAAGACCAGCCGCATTCAATGCTGTTTTTAACGGATTCAACAATACAAAAATCAACAGAGATGCTGAAAATGAAAAAGTATTCAGTTTAGAGTTGGGATATGGTGTAAGAGCTGAGAAATTTGCTGCCAATGTAAACGTATACAGAACACAGTGGAATGACAGGACTTTTACAAGAAACGTAAGAGCAACAGAACCTGGCGCTGAAGATTATACGGCAAACCTTTTAGGTGTAAACGCTTTACACCAAGGGATTGAATTTGACTTCACGTACAAGCCTTCTAACGACCTTAACTTTTCAGGAATGCTTTCCTTAGGAGACTGGAAATGGGACAACAACTTAGAAGATGTGCCAGTATTCAACGAAGACCAAGAAGAAGTAACAACGCTTTCTTTACCAATTAAAGGATTGAAAGTTTCTAACGCAGCACAAACAACAGCTGCATTGGGGATGTTATACAAATTTTGGGACAAAACAAGTATTACGGTAGATTACAACTACTTTGCGAACTTATATGCTCGTATCGATGTTTTAAACTATGCAAATGCAACAGAAACACCAACCGATTCTTATAAAGTACCAAGTTACGGGACTGTAGACGCAAGTTTACGTCACAGCTTTAACTTTGGGACATTTGACACGACACTTACTGCTCGTGTGAACAATGTCTTAGATACAGAGTATATCGCAGATGCTATTGACGCTTCAGATCCATTAGTGTTTTTTGGTTTCGGTAGAACATTCAGTTTAAGTGCAAAAATTAAATTTTAAAAAATAACAATCATGAAAAAAATATTTTATTCATTCGCAATCCTTTCCTTAGTGTTTACAGCTTGTAACCCTATGGAAGACATTTATGAAGAAGTAGACGCTCAAGAAACAATTATTTCTGGTGAAGCAAAATTTACTTTGACTGACGGAGATTATGATGATTTAGGTTTAAACTATGGTAACTTTAGCTCTACTGATGACGCTAAAGACATGCTTCCTGAGTTTTTATCTGATAAATTCCCAGCATGGGGTAAAGAATCATTAGCTGAAGTAACTTTTAAGTTATACCAACCTGCGTATGACGAAAGAAGTTTAGAAGTTTATACAGTAACTTCTCAAGACTATGCAGATGGTGGACATACTTATGGAAACTTTAGTCGTGAATCTCACATTATTGACTTCTTAAACACAAAGTACCCTGCACCAGCAAACAGATTGTTAGTTTCATTAACATATAAGTACTATTCAGGAAGTGTATCTACCCTAAACAATGGTTTCTTATTTGTAAACGGAGAATGGCAAATGGCTACTGGTTTCACAGCAGAAGAGTACGCAACAATGGGCGAAGGATACTCTAACTTCTCTAGTGAAGACGAAGCTTTAGCTAAGATCCCTGTATTTTTACTTGAGAAATTTAGATTCTCTGGAAAAATGGCCGGGGACGTTGAGCCAATCATGTATAAATTATATGTGAGTGGATCTGTGTTAAGCTATATTGCTAACTTTATCTACGATGGTGCTACATGGTCGGTTTACAACAATGTTGTAAATGAAACCATTAAATTTGGACATGACGGTATGAACTGGGTTCCAGACAACACCATTAAGTACACATTAACCACTGCCGATTATGTGTTAGTGGGGAATGGAAATTACGGAAACTTTGATGTAAGAGCTGGAAAAGACGAAGAGTCTGTTGAAGCGCGTTTGGCAAAAATCAACACGATCTTGTTAAACAACTTCCCTAGTGATGCAGAAGGTCAAAAATACTTGGTTTCTTATAACATTTATAATGGAGCTGCAGGCGTATGGACAATGGCAGTAATCAAGTCTGGATCAGCCTATATTTTACAATAGTAACATCTAATTTTACTGTTTTTAAAACCACCTCAAATGAGGTGGTTTTTTTATGGAATAAATAGTTAACTTTACCTCACTAAAAAAAAGAGATTACATTATGAAAGACATTCATTCTTATTGGGCCTATTTGGTTTTGGCTTTTTTAGCTTTTGCTGTAGTAAATGCTATTATTGGCTTCACACAAAAAAAAGAATTTAAAGACAAAGACTTAAGAATCGGGTTATTTACCTTGATTGTATCGCACCTCCAATTGTTAATTGGCTTGGCATGGTATTTTATGTCTCCATGGTACAAAGCGCTAAAAACAGATCCTAGCGCAGTTATGGGAAATAAAACTAGCCGACTATTGGCAGTAGAACACCCAAGCATGATGATAATTGCCATTGTTTTGATTACAATAGGTTGGTCTAAGCACAAAAAGAAAACAACAGATACTGGACGTTTTAAGACCTTTGCGATCTTCTATGGTTTGGCACTATTGATCATTCTTTCAAGAATTCCTTGGAGTAGCTGGATCTAGACCATGAAGTTTATCAGTTATCTTTTGTCGCCAATCTTTATGTTGACTTTCTTTCTGCTATTGGTTGTTTTTCAGCCGCTACAGTGGTTGAGTTTCAATCTTTTTGGTTTTAAGGGACACAAAATAGTTGTAGACATCTTAAATTGGCTTTTGGTAAAATCAATGCTCATATTGTGGGTTCCAGTTCGCTTTGAAAACAAACACTCGCTTTCAAAAGAAAACAACTATATTTTTGTAGCCAATCATCAAAGCTTGTTTGACATTCCGCCTTTGATCTTATACTTAAGAAAATATTCCCCAAAATTTGTTGCAAAAATGGAATTGGGAAAAGGAATTCCAAGTATTTCCTACAATCTAAAATATGGAGGAGCCGCTTTAATTGACCGAAAAGACCCAAGGCAAGCCTTATCAGCCTTGGCTAGTTTTTCAAAAAGAATCAATTCCAACAAATGGTCTGCAGTGATTTTTCCTGAAGGAACACGAAGTAGAACAGGAAAGCCAAAAAAATTTGCTACAAATGGGATTAAAATGATCTCAAAATACAATAAAGATGCGTACATTGTTCCAATAACAATTAACAATTCTTGGAAGGTTTATAAATACGGAAAATTCCCGCTAGGTCTTGGGAGTCCAATTACATTAAAAACCCATACACCCATCAAAATAACCTCTTTGCCCTTTGACGAATTAATGATAAAAGTGGAAACAATAATTAAATCCCACATAAAATAAGTATGTCTCTACAAAACATTCGAAAAGAAGTCATGAAGACCCTGGAAAAAAACATCGACACCTTTGTCGATAAATTTTTAATTCCAGCAGAAAAGATTTGGCAACCCACCGATTTTTTACCCAACTCACAAAAGGATACTTTTATTGATGAAATAAAAGAAATTCAAGAATTATCTAAAGATTTAAGTGATGATTTTTGGGTGGTTCTAGTAGGTGATACCATTACCGAAGAAGCACTCCCAACTTATGAGTCTTGGTTATTAGACATCGATGGTATTTCGCAACAACCCGATAACGGTTGGGCAAAATGGATTCGATCCTGGACTGCAGAAGAAAACAGACACGGAGATACTTTAAACAAATATTTGTACTTATCTGGAAGGATAAACATGCGCGAAGTAGAAATTACGACCCAACATTTAATTTCTGATGGTTTTGATATTGGAACGGCATCCGATCCTTATAAAAACTTTATATATACAAGTTTTCAGGAATTGGCAACCTATATTTCACACAACAACGTTGCTAAAATTGCACGTAAAAAAGGACACAAAGCCTTGGCTAAAATGTCTAAAATTATCGCAGGAGATGAAATGCGTCACCATGTTGCATACACCGAATTTGTAAGACAAATTTTTGCCATTGACCCCAGTGAAATGATGTTGGCCTTTCAACACATGATGAAGCATAAAATTGTGATGCCCGCATTGCATTTAAGAGAATCATTTTGCCAAAAAGGAAGTCTGTTTAATGATTTCTCTACCATAGCACAAAGAGTAGGTGTATATACCGGTTTCGATTATATTGATATTTTAAGGAAATTAAATGTTGCTTGGGAAATTGAAAAAATTACAAACTTAACTGAAGAAGCAGAAAAAGCAAGAGATTATTTATTGAAACTTCCAGACAGAATGTATCGAATTACAGAACGTATTATAATTCCAAAAACAAAGTTTCAATTCAAATGGTTGAATCCAATCTAAAGAATACCAAATTTCCTTGTAAAATTACAAGGAGAATTTTTTTATTTAGTAATTTCAAAAAAGTCTTGATCCTTTAAAAAAGGCAACTTTAATCTGATAGTGTCTTGTTGAGGTTTAGAAACCGTTAATAAGACAACTTCGTTTTTGTTTTCTTCAAAGTTTGTTAACAGATTTCCTTGGCAATCATAAGCAGCAGATTTCCCTGCGTATTGATGCCCATTAGCATCTTCTCCAACCCGATTAACACCTATTGTATAGGTCATATTTTCAATAGCTCTGGCTTTTAACAACGCATTCCATGCTTGAATTCTTGGAGTCGGCCAATTGGCTACATACAACAAAAGGTCATACTTTTCGGTATTTCTTGACCAAACTGGAAAACGCAAATCATAACAAATGAGCGGACAAATTCTCCATCCTTTGTAGGTTACAATTAACTTATGGTTCCCTGATGAATAGACTTCATGTTCTTTTGCCAAAGTAAATAAATGCCGTTTGTCATAGAATTTAATTTTTCCTGTAGGGTGCACAAAAAGCAATCGATTGTAAAATTGATTTCGATCAGAAATCACCAAACTACCCACAATAGCAGCCTTCTTATTTACCGCCATTTCTTGCATCCAAACAACAGAGATACCGTCCATATTTTCAGCTACTTTTGGGGCATTCATGGTAAAGCCAGTAGTAAACATTTCTGGTAAAACAATAAGTGCAACGTCAACTGGAATTGTCGCTATTTTACGTTCAAATTGTGCGCGATTTAGCATTGGATTTTCCCACACTAAATCAGATTGAACAATAGCTACTTTTAATTCGGACGTCATTTTTTAATGGATAAAATAAATTTAGTTCCTTCAAAAATAAGATAAATATTGTACATTGTTTTTCAAATTGATATGAATGCATTCTTTTATTTCTGAAACGATAGATACTATTTTAAAAACGACAAAATCCTTTGAAAATGTGGTTTTTGTATTGCCTTCTCAAAGGGCGGGTGTTTTTGTAAAACAAACATTGAAAGATAAAATTAAGGCAGGTTTTCTTCCTGAAATCCAAAATATTGGAAGCTTTATCGAAGAAGTGTCAGAAATTTCGAAAGTCGATAGCGTAGCCCTATTGTTCCATTTTTATACCATTTATAAAAGTGTTGAAAAAAACCCAGATTCCTTTGACAAGTTTTCATCATGGGCGTTTACTGTACTGCAAGATTTCAATGAAATCGATCAGCACCTAGTCAATGCAAAAGAAATATTTGTGTACTTAAGAGATATTGAACGCTTAAAAAAGTGGTCTGTAGAGGGTACTTTTAAAGAAACAGCGATGGTGAAAGATCATTTTTCTTTTGTGGAAAAACTAGGTGAATTTTATCCAAAACTCTACGCATTTTTAAAAGAAAAAAATATTGGCTACCAAGGGTTAATTTATAGAGAGGCAACCCTAAAGATAGATGCATATCTCCAAAAAAATCAACATAAAAAATTCTTTTTTATGGGTTTCAATGCTTTAAACAATGCAGAAGAAGTCTTGTTTCAAAAAATGTTGACTGCGCAAAAAGCAACAATTTACTGGGATGTTGACGCGGCATTTTTAGACAAAAAACACCAAGCAGGGCAGTTTATCCGAAAATACAAAAGCACCTGGAAATACTATGAAAAAAACGATTTGAATACCATTGGAACTCCTTTTTTTGACAAAAAAAACATTGAGGTCATTGGACTTTCAAAAAACATTTCTCAAATAAAATCCGCAGGAGAAATTTTATCAAAACTACCGAAATTGGAAAATACTGCCATGGTTTTGTCAGATGAAACGTTGCTGCCAATTACATTAAGTTCTTTGCCAAAAAATGTAGACACCATAAACATCACCATGGGGTATCCTTTAAAAGACATCCCTTCTACTGGTTTAATGTACAGTGTCTTTCAATTATTTTTATCACAAGAAAAACTTCAGAAAAAAGCAGAAAACAGCTTCTATCACAAAGACGTCATTCGTTTTATAAAAGAACCCGCGATTTACAGATTACTTCAAAAAGACAGCCTTTCGGTTGCAGATGAAATAGCAAGCGCAATCGCAAAAGAAAACAACACTTTTGTTAATCTAGCCTACCTAAACAATTTCCTAGAAAAGCTAGAGATCACTACACAAAAAATAATTGTAGCTATTTTTAATCCATTTTCTACGATTGCAGATTTCATTTCGCGCATCCTAGACTTAATCAACCTATTAAAAGAGGATACGAGCCCATTAGAAAAAGAATTTTTGTTTCGTTTTCATACGATTTTCATGCAGCTTCAAAATTTACACAATGACTATCATTATTTTCAAAATTTAAAAACATTGCACTTGTTCTTTAAGCAATTAATTGGATCTGAGAGTCTGTCTTTCCAGGGAGAACCCCTAAAAGGACTGCAATTAATGGGCATGTTAGAAACACGTGTTTTAGATTTTCAAAACGTCATCATTACTTCTGTAAATGAGGGCATTTTACCCGCCAACAGTCAGCAACAATCTTTCATTCCTTTTGATGTAAAAGTGGAGTTTGACTTACCAACTTACCGAGAAAAAGATGCTATTTTTTCCTATCATTTCTTTCGTTTACTACAAAGAGCTAAAAATATTTTCATTCTCTACAATACAGAACCCGATGTATTTGGAAGTGGCGAAAAAAGTCGTTTTGTCACCCAATTAGAAATGATGCGTAATGATATCCAGCAAAAAATGATCAGCCCAAAAGTAGTTACAGAAGAGGCAGTTTTAAAAAAAATTCCTAAAAATGAGGCGGTCATAAACATCCTAAAAACCTTGGCTCAAAAAGGAATTTCCCCATCGGCGTTGACAAGTTATTTATACAATCCAATTAAATTTTACAAACAGAAAATTTTAAAAATTAGAGCATTAGACGATGTCGAGGAAACTGTCGCTTTTAACACGCTTGGGACGGTTGTTCATGAAACCTTGGACGAATTGTACACCCCTTTTGTAGGGTGTTTTCTGGAAGCAGAGGCAGTTTCAGAAATGCTTAAAAAGTCAAAGTCTCTTGTAGAGAAGCATTTTAGAATAGGGTTTAAAAGCGGTGATTTAAAAACGGGTAAAAATCGTCTTATTTTTGAGGTTGCCAATCGATTTGTTGTCAATTTTCTACAACAAGAACTCACCCTATTAAAGGAGGGAAACAATCAATTAAAAATAATTGCGACCGAAGAGAATTTGGCGGCAACAATTCGGGTTGATGGATTGGATTTTCCTATAAAAATTCACGGACAGGTAGATCGAGTTGATGAATTGAATGGAGTGACTAGAATTATCGATTACAAGTCTGGAATGGTCTCGAGCACAAATTTAAAAGTACCCACCTTCTCAAACATAAGAGATGAAAAATACCACAAAGCCGTTCAGGTTTTACTATATGCTTTCTTGTATACAAAAAGCACAAATTATGACTTTAACAAACCTTTAGAAGCGGGAATTATTTCATTCAAAAACTTAAAAAACGGGTTTTTATCGACAAATTTTTCGGCATCAAGAACAAAAGATACTTTGATTACAGAAGAGAAATTAGCAGAGTTTATTGAAGAAATAAAGTTGTTTTTAATAGAAATATATGACTTAGAAACTCCTTTTATAGAACCTCCAAATTTGAAGTATTAAAGCTTCCCTCGTAAAATTAATAAAGGAACATTGCAATAAAACTCTTCTTTTAAAATTACGTTTTTCTCCCAAAGCTTTTTAAAGAAACCTCTTTTACGTCTAAAAACGCATAATAAATCGGGATTCATGAGTTTCATATTGCTTAAAACACCTTGATAAGTAGTCGCGCTCTCTGTGACAGTTAAAGTCGTTTTTAGAGCTTCTAAATCAGAATTTAACACCAAATCTTCATTAGTGTGATTGGGGGTCTTCACTAATAATAAATTTACTGCTGCTTCAAAAGTACTTGCAAAGGCTTGCAAAGGTTTTAGGGTTTTTCTTTTATTGATTATTCCCGATTTAAAAGCGGTTAAAATAGATTTTATCGGTTGGTAACCATATCCGTTTGGAATGATTAGAACTGGAATCTCTGTTCTTTTTACAATGCTTCCAGAAGTTCTTCCTAAAAAAACCTCTTCCTTAATCGAATTGCTTTTTGGGCCCACGATAATCAAATCAATTCCTAGCTCATTGTCTATAGAATCTACGGTATCTAAAACACTTCCCTTCGCCGAAATTAATTTAATTTCAACATTTTTTCGGTTTACAGAATTTACAACAGAACGCATGTACAAATTTGTTTCACGTTCTATTATCGAATCAATATTAATAATCGTTCCCGCTTTTGTTTGAAAATTATAGGCTCTAAAAACAAAAACTTTTGCGTCAAATTTTGCTGCAAAATCAATCGCGTATTGCATCGTATTTGAGGCGTTTTCTGTGGATCCTACAGGAACTAAAATATGTTTCATGATCTAGTGCTTTTTATAGCTGCAAAGGTACAGATTTTTATACGATTCGCATTTTTAAGTGGCGTAGAAGTGTACCTTTGTTCCTGAAATTTCTTTTATTTGAAAACAGAGATCCGTTTTAAAAACATTAACAAATTAGCAATTCCAGCTCTCATTGCAGGAATAGCAGAACCTCTTCTATCTATTACAGATACTGCCATTATTGGAAATATCGATAGCAATGCTACAGAGAGTTTGGCTGCTGTAGGGATTGTGAGTGCGTTTATATCGATGCTGGTGTGGGTTTTTGGACAGGTTCGAAGCGCCATCTCTTCAATTATTTCCCAGTATGTTGGCGCACATAAATTAGAGGAAGTCAATAATTTGCCTGCCCAAGCAACAGCCATTGTCCTTTTGGGGAGTTTGTTTGTTTTGGCAATCTCCTACCCTTTTGCCACACAAATTTTTGAGTTTTACAATGCAACGGGAATGATCTTGGATTCGGCTGTAACATATTTTAAAATCCGAATTTTTGGTTTTCCATTTTCATTATTCGTTTTTGCTATTTTTGGCACTTTTAGAGGTTTGCAAAACACCTATTATCCAATGATGATTGCGCTTTCTGGTGCCCTTTTAAATGTTATTTTAGATATTGTACTTGTCTATGGAGTTGAAGGACTCATTGCGCCAATGCATATTGAAGGAGCTGCTTATGCAAGTGTGCTATCACAAATTGTAATGGCAGGTATTGCAGCATCCTTATTGGTAAAAAAAACCTCAATTTCATTAAAAGTACAGCTGCCTTTTAACAAAGAAATCAAACGCATGTTGGGCATGATTTCCAACTTATTTATTCGCACCATTGCCTTGAATGTTGCCCTCTATTTTGGGACTTCCTATGCAACAAGTTACGGAAAAGAATACATTGCTGCCTATACCATTGGATTAAATATTTGGTTTTTAGGGGCCTTTATGATAGATGGTTATTCGAGTGCGGGGAATATTTTGTCTGGAAAATTATTAGGCGCAAAAGACTATCAAACACTTCTAAAGCTAAGTCGTAAATTAACGAAATATGGATTTGTAATTGGAGGGTGTTTGGCCATTATTGGAGGTCTTTTTTATGAGTCTATCGGAACTATTTTTACAAAAGAATCCGTGGTTTTAGAAAAGTTTTATGCCAGTTTTTGGATCATTCTAGCCATGCAACCACTTTGTGCTATTACCTTTATTTTTGATGGAATATACAAAGGCATGGGGGAAATGAAAATACTGAGAAACTTACTGCTCCTCTCTACAGGGGTTGTTTTTATTCCTGTTTTACTAGTTTTTGATGCCTTCGATTATAAATTGCATGCCATTTGGATAGCCTATACTTGTTGGGTTGTTGTACGTGGATTCCCGTTAATTCTTCTTTTCAGGTGGAAATTTATACCGCTTGCTCAAAAAAAATAGAAAACTCTCTTTCAAGAAATAGATTTGATGAATAAAAACTTACTTTTGACTTAAATTAGTAGCAAAATGAACACAACGCGCAAAAATGGCAGTTTATCTACCAACATAGCACAGAAAATTGCGACGGTAGAATTTGGGCATCCTGCAAGCAATTCTTTCCCAAGTGAACTCTTAGATAGATTGACCAAGGAATTGCATGCACTTTCAAAGAATGAAGCAGTTGCTGTGATTGTATTAAAATCTGAAGGAGAGGGTGCATTTTGTGCAGGAGCTTCTTTTGAGGAACTTATTGCAGTTCGGAATCTAGAAGAGGGCGCGCGCTTTTTTGCGGGCTTTGCCAACGTTATAAACGCCATGAGAACCTGTACCAAATTGATTATTGGTCGTGTTCATGGAAAAGCTGTTGGTGGAGGTATTGGTTTGGCTGCTGCTTGTGATTATGTTTTAGCAACAGAGAAAGCGGCTATAAAATTATCGGAATTGACCATCGGAATTGGCCCTTTTGTGATTGCTCCAGCGGTAGAACGAAAAATGGGACTGTCAGGCTTTTCTGAACTCGCACTGAATGCTACTGCTTGGAAAAGCGCCTATTGGGCGAAAGAAAAAGGGTTGTTTGCGGGTGTTTTTGAATCGGTAACAGAATTGGATACGGAAGTCGCTTTGTTGTCAGAAAAATTAGCGAGCTACCATCCGGGTGCTTTAATAGAAATGAAAAAAATCCTTTGGAAAGGAACTGCGCATTGGGAAACACTCTTGGATGAAAGAGCCGCTATTTCTGGACAATTGGTCTTGTCTATGTTTACCAAAAACGCTTTGGCAAAATTTAAAAAATAAAAACAATAGAGATATGGGGGGAGATTATTTATTTGCAGTCTTAGCTGTAGGAATTGTAATTATGTACTTTTACAACAAAGTTAAAAATAAAAGAAACCGACGTAAATGAGCACAATAAGAATTACAAAACAGTTTAATTTTGAGACAGGGCATGCCTTGTATGGATATGATGGGAAATGTAAAAATGTACACGGACATAGTTATAAATTGTCTGTAACGGTTTCTGGCGCTCCTATCGCCGACAATTCGCATGTAAAGTTTGGAATGGTAATTGATTTTTCTGATTTAAAGAAAATTGTGAAAGAAGAAATTGTTGATCTATTTGATCATGCCACTGTTTTCAATAAAAATACACCACATATTGAGCTGGCAAAAGAATTAAAAGACCGGGGACATCATGTGATTTTGGTTGACTATCAACCAACAAGTGAGATGATGGTGATTGATTTTGCAGCCAAAATTAAAAGTAGATTGCCTAAAAACATTGGGCTCTTCTCTTTAAAGTTACAGGAAACGGATACGAGTTTTGCAGAATGGTTTGCAAGCGATAATTAAACGCCGAAAGCGTACTACCTTTATTTTCCGTTAAAGGTGTTCATGGTATTGTTTAAGCCTGCTGCCCCAAAGGAAGGGATCACTTTTGCAGCTAGGGGTAACCGTTCAATGAGAAGACTGGTCTCTTCTTTGCTCCATTGGCCTAAAACAAAATCGGCTTGCCTTCCTTTGTTATAATTCCCTCCAACACCAAATCGGAAACGGGCATATTCTTGGGTATTTAATTTTTCTTGAATGTCTTTCAATCCATTGTGTCCGCCGGAAGATCCTTTTGCTTTTACGCGAATGGAACCGAAATCAATATGCACATCATCGGTTACTACCAAAAGATTTTCAATGCCAATGTTTTCTTGTTGTAGCCAGTATTTAACGGCTTTCCCGCTTAAGTTCATAAAGGTACTTGGCTTAAGCAATACAAAGGTTCTTCCTTTCCATCGAAAGGTGGCAACATCCCCTAATTTTAGGGTCTCAAAGGTGGCCTTGTGTTCTTGGGCAACTTCATCAAGAATTTTAAACCCAATATTATGACGTGTATTCGTGTAGGTCTCTCCAATATTTCCCAAACCAACAATTAAATATTTTTTCATGACCTCTTCTTTATAAGCTACTTTGGCTCGAAATAATTTAGCAAAGAATTTTTTAAAATTCATTTTCAAAAATACGAATTAATCTCTAGTGTAGCTTACTCATATAAATTTTGAACATAAAAAAAGCGTTACATGACGTAACGCTTTTTTTAAACTGTATTTTATAAAGCTTATTCTACTGCTGATGCAGCAGTTTCTGTTGCTTCTTCAGTAGTTTCTTCTTCTGCTTCTTCTTCTTCTGCTGTTGCATTACGAGAAGTTCTCACCTGAACAACTACGGTGTTGTCTGGGTGCATAAAGGTATATGCATCATTAAATAATGAGGTTACCAATAATTTACTACCAATTTTTAATCCCGAGATATCTGCAGCAATAAAGTCAGGCAAATTAGCAGGCATTGCTTTTACTTTTAATTTACGATTTGTAAAACGTAAAGAGCCACCATTTAATACTCCTGGAGAAGTTCCTGTTAATTTTACTGGAATGTTCATGGTTACTTCTTTATCATCAAATAACTGATAAAAATCTACGTGTAAGATTCTATCTGATACTGGATGAAATTGAATGTCCTGTAAAATTGCAGTTGTTTTTTGTCCATCAACCTCAAGACTTGCGGTAAAAACGTCTGGAGTGTATACCAGCTTTTTAAATGCTTTCTCTTCTGCTGAAAAGTGCACTGGCTCATTTCCTCCGTATATAACGCAAGGAACCATACCAGCATTACGTAGAGCCTTTGTTGCTACTTTCCCTACGCTTTCTCTTTTTGATCCTTTAATTGTAATTGATTTCATTACTTTTTTATTAATTGTTTACATTAAAAATTGTCCACTTATTGAGGTATTGTTCTGCACTTTTTGCATAACATCCGCAAATAATGGGGCGCAAGATACCACTTTTATTTTAGAAGTAGCTTTCTTTAATGGAATAGTATCAGAGACAATAAGCTCTGTTAATGCTGAGTTTTCTATTTTCTCATAAGCCCCTCCAGAAAGGATTGGGTGCGTACAAATGGCACGCACACTTAGGGCACCTCTTTCTTTCATTAAATTGGCGGCATGTGCTAAAGTTCCTCCAGTATCAATCATGTCATCTACTAAGATTACATTCTTTCCTTTTACGTCGCCAATTAACTCCATATGAGAAATGACGTTTGCTTTTTTGCGTTGTTTGTAACAGATCACTACATCGGAATGCAAGTGTTTGGAATAGGCATAGGCTCTTTTAGAACCGCCCATATCTGGAGATGCAATGGTGAGATTTTCTAATTTTAGGCTATTAATGTAGGGCATGAAAATGGTAGAGGCATACAAATGATCTACGGGTTTTTCAAAAAATCCTTGAATTTGATCGGCATGTAAATCCATGGTCATAATTCGTGTTGCACCGGCAGTTTGTAATAGATTGGCCACTAACTTAGCACCAATAGCAACTCTGGGTTTGTCTTTTCGATCTTGTCTTGCCCATCCAAAATAAGGCATTACAGCAGTAATATGTCTTGCAGATGCTCTTTTGGCTGCATCAATCATTAGTAACATTTCCATTAAATTATCAGCAGATGGAAATGTAGAGCCAATTAAAAAGAGTCTTCTTCCTCGAACAGATTCTTCAAAAGCAGGTTGAAATTCGCCATCGCTAAAATGAGTTGTAGTTACTTTTCCGAGTTCGGCACCGTAAGCTTTCGCAATTTTTTCGGCCAATTCGGTACTCTGAGAACAAGCAAAAAGTTTTGGGGTAAGTTGATTTGAAGACATTTAGTTGAGGTTTGTTGTTGTGTTCTACAAAAATATAAATTATTTAATGAGTTTGGATGAAATTTAAGAGATTAAAACTAAAAATATTTATTAGCTTTGCAGCAGACTTCAAAATGCTCAAGTGGCGGAATTGGTAGACGCGCTGGATTCAAAATCCAGTTCTTTCGAGAGTGTGGGTTCGATTCCCACCTTGAGTACAATAAAGAACCCTTAACCCCTTAATTGTGAGGGGTATATGGGTTTTTATCGTTCAAGTTAGTCCTAATTTAGTCCTAATTTAGTCCTAATTTACTTTATTTCAGCTTAAATTATTGGTTTTTGATTAACTGTGTATCATAGTATATCAGTTATGTGTTAAAACCTTTTCTAGTTAAAGAAGAATGAAAAGGGAGTGATTTCAAAAACACCCCCATTTTCATCCCTACTATACAGAAGAATAAAAAGAAGCAAAATTTGTCCGTTAAATATTTCTATATCTTATAGATATTCTGTCTACAAATTAAATAATGGGGTATCTGTATTAATAGTCATCTCTTTAATTGCCTTTGGTCTTCCATATTTATAAGAGAAATACAGTTTTAAATACTGAAAATCACCCCTCTCAATCCCTTGCTTTAGTTTTTCAAATGCTATATCATCTAATGGAGTTAATTTTTCTATTAGAGAGATATCAATACTTTTACTTCTCTTACTTTTTAATCCTCCTAATCTTGCTGTTTCTTTTGTAAACATTATTAATCTATTTGATTATATAATAATAAAAATCACAAGTTTCACAGAAGTAATTGTTCTTTTTAAATTTTAATGGAAATCTGCTTTTCTCTTTGAATAGTATTCAATTTAAATGATATCAAAATAAATTCGGAATTAGCTATATACTTATGTTATTACACGTTAAAAAACATAAGAACATATGCCATTCAATTCAGAAAGTGCCAGTTTAGGAGGTCAGAAATCTAAAAGAGGAAAGAGTATAGCAACAGAGGTCAGAAATCAAATAACAGAGGTTGCAGAAGAGTTAATTAGAGCCATTGACATCCCATCTTTAAACAATAAGGATAAAGTATTATACTTAAAAGCTATAATGCCCTTTATACTATCTAAAAACGAGAGAGTGGATACTAATCAAATGCCAACAGAGTTTCAGATTGAGATTATACAATAAAAGAAAAAACCTCCTTAAATGGGAGGTTCTTTATTTAATATATTGTGATTTTTTACTTTAATTTGAATGTTCCTTTCATACCAGTAACTTTCACTTTAACTGTTTGCCATAAGATATAATTATGGTTTTCAATTACATACTGCGGATTAACAATGACGTCAGCATTTGATTTTGTGATTGCTTTATAAGCAGCTGCAGAACTTACCATTGTATTTTTGTCAAACGGATTAATGTTTGAGAATACACCAGTTGAAAAGTTGTTATCTCCAGATAATCTAAACAACCCAAATAAGTAAAAGGATTCAGATGTTCCATTAATTTTTTGGCTATCATCAACTATCACTTCAGCTTTTACTGGGTCAACTAATGCAGATGCCTCAAAACGAGCAGAATTTGTTGATTTTGTTAATGATGCACAAGATGTTGTTAGTAATAAAACAACCAATACAAAGTAATAATTTTTCATAATAAATAAATATAAATTAACCTACTTCTGTTTATTGTCTTTTTTCAGTATAATTCCGACATTTTTTAAAACAAGTAAATATCTGTTTTTCAAATAATAATTTTTATAAAACCAACATTATAAATTTAATTATCAAAATAGACCCAAATTTAGACCATTAATTGATTACTTTTTCACTAAAACCCAGCTTTAACCCATTCACCTTTAGATTTCATTTCTACTTTTAAATCTTCTTTATTTTTTATACTATCAGAATCAGAAGTAAAAAAATAGTTTCGAGTTATACGCATTTCTTTACTTATCATTGAGTTAGTGAAAGTATGAATTGCTTTATATGTACTGTCATTTATCATTTCTACACTTATTATTTTCAAATCTTTCATCATTCCCATTGCATCAGCATCTACTTTTTGAAATATTCTTTTTTTAGCAAGTGCTACTGGACTCGAGTCATCTCCACAAGACACTAATAGAAGTGAAAAAGCGATTGTAAATAAAACTGATTTTAATAAATTTCCTTTCTTCATAATGTATATTCTGTATTAAATAAATTTAGTTAAGTACCCATAATAATAATGCTATGGTAACACCTAATATTTGCATAATTCCAAAAAAAGTAATCCAATCTTTGATTGTGTTATTAGAATCTCTTAAGTCTTGAAGGTTTTTCAGCACCTTTAATTGTATTTCTCTATCTGTAATTTCTTTACCAGATCTATTTTCTACGTAGCTCATTTTTTAATTATTTATGTGATATTGTTCGTTAATTTATTAAGTAAATCTATGAAATATTCACTTTTACAATACAATCATTATAATGATTGTATTGTAAAAGTGAATTAATCCTAAAATTGTATATTAGCTTATAATTAGAAAATCTTTTTTTTAATGAAGAATTTATACATAACATTATTACTCATTTTTATAGCTCCCTTTTTTATTTTTTCACAAGAAATAATTAATCTTAAGCAGTCTTTAAGTATAACTTTAGACTCAATAAATAATCAAATTATATACCAAACAAAAGATTCGCTGCATTTTCTTGATATTGAAACTTTAAATATTATTAAAACAAAAAAAGTAAACACTTCAAATCTTTCAGATTACAAAATTGTAAAAAAGAGTAACTCATTATTGTTTATGGATAAACAAGGGGGGAGTATTTTTAAATTAGATTCAAATGATAATTTAAAGAAAATTGATAATTCTAATATCAATAAATTTTTCATTGATAATTTTAATTTTATTAGAAAAGATACGCTATTCAAACACGGAGGATATGGATACTGGTCACAATCAAATTTTTTAACTTATTACGATGAATCTACAAAGCAATGGGAGATTTATCCCAGTTTCAAAAACTCTAAAGTTCCGAGAAGTGCTGATTCACATATTGGAATAACTTGGAATAATTCTTACTCTTTTTTTGGGGGACTATCTTTAACTGAAAACGGTTATAGAATTAGAAATAATTACAATAAAGAAGTATGGTCATTTAATTTTATTAGTAAAAAATGGATTTTACTGGGTAAATTCAAAGAACAAAATCTATACCCACATTATACAAATTTTAGCAACAAATCAGATTTGTATGTTCTGGACAAAACTTCACAACTATATAAAATAGATTTTTTAAATAATACTTTAACTAAATATAAAAGAAAACCCATACTATATGATTTTTATGAATTCAACTCTATTTATTATAATGATTTTGTTTACTATATTAATACCAAAGGAAAGGTTTCTAAAGTTTCACTTAAAGAGATTACAAATGAGATTGAACATATAAGTGAGTTTTATTTTAATAAAAATAAAATATTAACGCCTTTAATCATATTAGTTATTATTTTATTAATACTATATTTTGGTATCTTAATATATCGTAAAAACAATAAACTTCATAAATTACAATTACTCACAAACGGAATCACTTACAATAACAAATTTATTGAGCTGGATAGTTTGGCAATATCAATTTTAATTACTGTAATTAAAGAAGAAATGGCATTTTCTAAAGTTTATGATATTGTAAGTAAGGAGCATTTAAGTAAAATTCAAAATGACCGAAATAGAAATGAGATTATAGCTCACATAAACTTTAAAGTAAAAGAACTTACAAATATTAAAAGTGATTTCTTAATAGTCTCAAAATCATCGTTTGATAAAAGATATAAAGTACTGTCAATAAATAAATCAGATTATAGTAAATTTATATAAAACACACTTCCCACACCTCAACTATATTCATTCTACGTCAAACACTTACATAATAATTGTAGTAGTATAATTATATATATATGTTTTTGTATGATTTTATTAATAAAGTAACAGATTAATTATTCTATTTTAATTATTAGAAAGAATATATTTTAATTAGTTAACTAATTCAATACTGAAATAATATCTCTTAATATGTTAGTCCACTTAAAACTCATATAATTATACTATTTTCGTTACCTAACATATCATATGTGGTGCAGTTTTATGAATCAATATACTATAAAGGGTTTTGCAGATATACTGGTTACCTAATCACAATACCAGAAATGTAATAGTATATAATGTAGTTTTATAAATTAATATATGTATCTCTCTCTTTATATCCATTTATCTATTTCTTTATCTCTCTATTTCTTTATGTATCTATCTATTTATGGTTGAACCCTCGCTATAATAAAAACACCTAACCATCAATAAGTTAAGTGCTTTTACTACTGTATTTTTTACATTTTTTTTAATGCTTTACTAACTTTATATGTATAAAAACGAGAGAGTGGATACTAATCAAATGCCAACAGAGTTTCAGATTGAGATTATTAAGTAAAAGAAAACCCCTACATTTCTGCAAGGGTTTTTTAAAAGATATTTAAAATGGGATTAATCTATTTTTTTACCGTCTTTGTAGTTCTGTTTATAAATTAACTGACCGTTTTTATAATATTGTTCTACTAAACCATTTAGTTTTCCGTCTTTCCAGTTTTCTTTAACCTGTAACTTACCGTTTTCGTAATAAACTTCAGATAAACCATCTACTTTTCCGTCTATAAAGTTGCCTTTACCTTTTAACTGACCGTTTTCGTGATATTGTTCAGATAAACCATCTAGCTCTCCGTCTTTATAGTTTGCTTTACGTTGTAACTGACCGTTTTTATAATAAGATTCATATAAACCATCTTCTACCTTACCATCTATAAAGTTGACTTTACTTTTTAACTGACCATTTTCATATTTTTGAAACATTTCCCCAGTAAATGGTTTATCCTTGTAATAAGTCCCATCTTCTCTTACCTCGAAATTTGACTTCTCTTTATTATAGTTAATACTTTTAGTACAACTTGTAAATAATATTAAACAAACTAATACTGTAATACTTCTTTTTAATGTTTTCATAATTATAAATGTTTTTCAAATATAATTAATCTTTAACAACTGAAGAGATAGGTAAAGGGACATTAACTGTTATTACTTTGAAAGAAAAACCCCTACATTTCTGCAAGGGTTCTTTAAAGATATTTTAAAATAGCTAAAAAAACTTATCGAAAAACTTTTCTTAGTTTTCTTGTTTTTTTAATTTTCTTTTCCAAAGTTTCAAAATTAGGGCAATCTTCTAAATCTGACTCTTTAAAACCAAGTTCGTCAGATTGTTCTCCAATTTCTTGCGCTTTTTCTCCTAAGGACTTGAATTCCTCTTTTTGTTCTTCTGAAGCTCCCTCTTCAGAATCGACAGCTTCTCCTAAAGCGATTACTTCATCCATAACTATTAACATAGCATCTGCTACTTCGCATTCTGTTGTTAATTCACTTGCATTAATGTCTTTTGCTTTGTTTCCACAACTGATAACTAAAGCTGTAAATAAAAAAGCGACCAAGATTTGTTTGATTCTCATACTGTTTGTTTTAATATTTTTACAAAAATAATGAAAACTATTAAATTTATTAGCCCATATTAAGCCCATTAACTTCTTGCAACATAAAAAATTTGGGTAAAGGGAGATTAACTTTTGTTACTTTAAAATAAATACCCACTACATTTCTGTATAGGTATTTAATGAGTTTTTATATGAAGGTTTAGTTCTTTTTAAAATCGGACACCAAAAACAAACCGTGGCGACCAATAAGGATTGTCTAAGCTTTCCGTAGCAACAACCTTTCCTTTTCTAGGTGCATGTAGAAACTCATTGTCTCCTATATAGATTGCGATGTGTTGTACGAGTTTCCGGGCACCGGTAGTGTTTGTAAAACAAACAAGATCTCCCGGATTTAGGGCATCTTTACTTGCTATTAAATTTCCGGACTGTGCTAATTTTTGAGCATTTAATCGCTCTCCGCGATAGCCTGTCCCTCTTAATCCCCGCCAAATAAGTCCAGAGCAATCGACTCCACTTCTAGTAGTACCTCCATACCGGTAAGGTACGCCTCTGTATGAATTTATAATTTTTAAAAATTTAGGAACATTAAACGATTGAATCTTATTGGTTTTGTTTTTTAAAAACTGATTCCATTTCCACTTCAAGCCTTTTTTCTTGAGCATCGCTGCAATCAAAGCATTATCGTTTGGTGGCAATGCACGCGTTTTTTCAAACTGATTTCCATTGCCATTACCAGTCGTAAAACGAAAGACTCCACTACACGATTTTGAGGACCCGAAGGCATTATAAGGAGAAATGGAGATGGAATAGGTGGTGTTTTTTTCCAATTGAGTGGTGGTAAAAGATCTGCTATTTCCAAGATCAATATTTTCCGATTGTGCATTATTCAATTTTTCTTTAACAACCGCAATCGCATATCCAGTAGGATTTCCAGTAGCGGCTGTCCATGTAATCGTTAAAGGTGTTATGGGTAGATTTTTTGAATTATTTATTAAAGATTCAATTTTATAATCACAATTGGGCGGACTATTATAAAGACGTTGCTCTAACGGCAGCTCTTCTTGCTTTTGCGGTTGTTCTTGTTCACTAGTGTCTACCGAGGCAACTTGTTTTTTGGGTGGCTGGTTCCTTTTGAATAAGGAAGAATAAATCCAACCTTTGCTATTGTTCCTTAAATCTTGTACAAACCACCAACCTCCTTTTTTACTTAAGATACGTACTCTTTTACCTTTCTTAAAGGTTTTCATGTAGCGTCCATTTGGCTTCCATCGAACCTTCGCGTCTTGGGCCAAAACGCTGAGATTTGTCACAAAAAGCGAATTGTGAATCCATCCTCTCTTTTTCGTCTTTGCGTTTTGAATGAATGACCAACTTCCTTTGGATTGTAAAACAACAATTTCTGTGCCTTTAGGATAGACTGTAATTAATTTTCCTTTCGCCTTCCACCGAACATTTGCATCATTAATGAGCAGACCGGTCTCTTGCGAAAACGAAAGTGTTGTTAAAAAAAAAGCAACGAATACATATAGTAATCTCATAAAAAGTTAATTAAAAATTCGAGTTCCAAATTGAAACTTATCTGCCCAGTAATACGGGTCATTTAAAGCGTTTACCGAAACTCCTCTCTTACTTGAGGCATGCAAAAACTGGTTGGAACCTAGATAAATACCTACGGTTGTAATCTTTTTACTCGTTTCATAGGTTTTGGCAAAAAACAATAAATCACCTCGCTTTAAAAGTGCGCTATCTTCAATTTTAATCCCGCAATGTGACATTTCTTCGGAAACCCTAGGGAATCCTTTTAGGTTGTTCTTAAGCAAAGACACATACACCAGCCCTGAAGCGTCTATCCCATCATAGTCATTCCCCCCCAAAACATTGGGGACTCCCATGTATGTTTCAGCAGTAGCTATAAAAACTTCTATTTTGTCTTTTGAAAAATACGTTTCCTTTTGAGGTTCTGATGAAAAAAAACCTAAAAAATAGTATCCGACGATTCCTGAAATCAAAAAAATAACTCCCATAATAAGGGAAAAGTGCAAAGGTTTTTTAAAAAATTGTTTCATAAAAAAAAGGGTATGGTGAGGTATTCTTTGAAAATGAAGATATAACGCGTGATGAATACAACGAATTGAACTAATTTTAAATTTAATTTTTGGTAATATAGGAAACTCTTGGTACAATTTGTTTGTTTGTTTTAAAATTAATAGGAATTAGATATAATAATAAGAAGTGAATTCCTTGAAAACATTTGAATATCTTTGAGCGCTAGAACAAACAATCATTGATGCACAACTACTTATAATGAAACAAAAAAGAGTACACTTTATAGACGCCATGCGAGCATTTGCTATACTAATGATGTTGCAAGGTCATTTTATAGGGCTTAGTTTGGAAGCATTTGATGCATTGGCCTCCTTAAAAAGAAGCACTGGAACCTCTGGGTCGCTACTTTTTGATGCATGGTACTTTATGAAAGGACTTACAGCGCCTTTATTCTTTTTTGTTACGGGACTGGTTTTTGTATTTTTACTCCTGAAAAATCACCATCCAGAAAAGCGAAACCCAAGAGTAAAAAAAGGAATCATTAGAGGCTTTGAGCTCATATTCTGGGGTTATTTGCTACAGCTTAATCTGCGATACTTCACCAGCACTTTTCACAGTAATACCCCTATCATATACGCCTTCCATGTATTGCAATGTATTGGGGTCAGTATTTTAATATTGATCGGTTTGTACCTGCTCTACAGAAGTATTAAAAACATCCCTTTATTCCTATATTACTTGTTGGGTGGAATCCTTCTTTTTGGCGTCTATAATACCCTAAAAACGCAACCCTCATTTCCTGTAAACAGTCCGCAACTGCTACAAAATATTTTCAAAGGGCCTCATGCCATTTTCCCATTAGTTCCTTGGGCAGGTTTTGTGCTATTTGGTGGTGTTTTTGGCGTTGTAATGCACACTTTAAAAAATAAATTTACTAGCATCCCACTCAGCATTGCCCTTCTCAGCATTGCCCTTCTTAGCATTGCTTTTGGCTTGAAATACATTTCTTATAAACAGGGTGCCGTATGGCTCTACGATCGATTGGGAGATGTACTCATTGTTACGGTTGTTTTTATACATCTCGAAAATTGGTTTTCTAAAAGATGGAAATTATTTTTATCCGTAGGACAAAAAACACTGTTTATATACCTGTGGCACACCATTATATTGTATGGTGGAATTGTAGGTTTTGGTTTGAACAATTTCATAAAAAGACAACTGACTGCTCCTGAGGCCATTTTTGGTGCCCTGCTCTTTTTAATTGGCTTTGTTTATTTCTCAAAATTAAGTCCCTTTTTTGATGCACTAAAAGCACACGTTTTTAAATTCTTAAAACTCCCTGTTTCTTAATATTACATTGCACTCCGCAATTTTAACAAACTCAAAATGGACGTTCATTCTTACAATCTTTTTAATATCTTTGAAAATCAACTAAAAAATAATTCTCAAAAATGGATGCTCTTATTCTCTATTTTAAAATGGGCTTTTACCATGTCCTAGATTTTTCTGCTTTCGATCATATCTTGTTTCTGATTGTATTGGCCGTTGTTTTTAATTTCAAACAAAAACGTAAAGTAGGTTGGCTAGTTACTCTTTTTACAATTGGACACTCTATCACATTGGGCTTATCTGCCTTTGGAGTTTTGAAGGTATCCACTAAGCTTATTGAATTTTTAATTCCAGTAACCATTCTAATAACCGGTTGCATTAATATTTTTAGAGCAAAAAAAGCTGCTTCAGGATCAGAGAGCATCAATTTAGTCTTTGCACTCTTTTTTGGTCTCATTCACGGATTGGGCTTTTCTACCTATTTTAAAATGATGGTAAGCAAAGGCGAAGACAAAATAATGCCACTCTTAGAATTTGCATTGGGGATTGAGGTTTCGCAAATCATTATTGTTTTCGGAATTTTAGTACTTGGTACTTTTCTAGATTTTTTCACGAGAGTTTCCAAAAGAGATTGGATTTTAGTCGCATCCTCAATCGTTATTGGTATTTCATTCCAAATGATGTTAGAGCGCATCTATTGGTAAAATACGAAACCTTCCTTTTCATAGAAAAAGAATCTGAAACCAGTATTTTATATCCAATTTTGTCAATTTATTAACGCCTTTATTCTACAAATATTTTTACTTTCGTAGCCATGACAGCACAAAAGCAATTAAAATACGATATCGCCTATCTAAAAATGGCCTTTGAGTGGGGAAAACTTTCGCACTGTAAGCGCAAACAAGTAGGAGCACTCATTGTGAAAGATCGGATGATTATCTCTGACGGTTTCAATGGAACACCTACTGGTTTTGACAATTGTTGTGAAGATGCCGAAGGGCTTACCAAATGGGAAGTGCTGCATGCAGAAGCGAACGCTCTTTTAAAAGTGGCCGCTTCCACACAATCTTCAAAAAATGCTACATTATATATTACCCTTTCGCCTTGCACACAGTGCAGTAAACTCATTCACCAAGCCGGAATCAAAAGAGTCGTATATGCAAATGCCTATAGAGACCGAGCAGGCTTAGATTTTCTAGAAAAAGCAGGGGTAACTACGATGCACTTACCTTATGAATAAAAACAACCTACCCATCTATTTTTCATTGGCTGTAATTTTTGGTATCCTAATTGGTTCCTTTTTTAACGGAAACGCAATTGGATTTACATCCTTTTCTTCAAATGCGAAGAATGAATTGAAAATAAAAAAACTGCTCAACTACATACAAAGGGACTATGTAGACACTGTAAATACCGACAAACTTTTGGACGATGCAATCGCACAAATGCTCAATAAATTGGACCCGCACTCTGTCTACATTCCGAAAGAAAACCTCCAGGCAATTACAGAGAATATGCAAGGTAATTTTGTGGGAATTGGTGTGCAGTTTCGAATGATAGAAGATTCCATTACTGTTATTCAACCCATTAAAGGAGGCCCCAGTATAAAAGCAGGGATTCAAGCGGGAGACCGAATTTTAATGGCAGATAAAGATACCTTGTTTGGTAAAAATATAAGCACCGGGAAGGTCCCAAAATTTTTAAAAGGAAAACCGGAAACGAAAGTTGCTTTACAAGTTTATAGAAAATCGACCGACAGTCTATTTACCATTTCAATTACACGTGGTAAAGTGAATATTAAAAGTGTAGACTTGGCCTACATGATCAATGACAGTCTTGGGTATATAAAACTCGATCGTTTTGCTAGAAATAGCTACCGCGAATTCAGAGCTTCCTTACAAGCTTTAAAAAGGAAAGGAATGGCTACTTTAATCCTCGATTTACGTGGCAATGGGGGAGGGTTTATTGACATTGCGAATCGCATTGTTGATGAATTTTTAGAAGATGAAAAACGCATTGTTTTTACAAGAAACAACAAGAATGAAATTACAGAATCTTTTGCAACCGAGAATGGAATTTTTGAAAACGGAGACGTTTATGTCTTGATAGATGAAAATTCTGCTTCTGCATCCGAAATCCTGGCAGGCGCTTTACAAGACAATGACAAGGGAACGATTGTAGGGCGTCGTTCTTTTGGAAAAGGGCTGGTACAACAAGAAATGGACTTGGGAGATGGTTCTGCTGTACGTTTAACAATTGCACGGTATTACACCCCAACGGGAAGGTCCATTCAAAAACCATATCGTAAAAACGGAGACGACGCATATACTTCTGACTTTCAACAACGTGTGAGAAGTGGAGAACTCTCCAACAAAGATAGCATTCCCGTGGTAGACTCTTTGAAATATACAACTCCTAAGGGCAAAATTGTATATGGTGGCGGTGGTATTATTCCCGATGTTTTTGTCCCAATTGACACTACTTCTTATATGAACAACTTCTATTTTATTGCAATTACGAATTTTGCCTTTGAATATGTTGATCGCAATCGAAGGCAAATTGCTGAAAAATGGACTTTAGAAACTTTCATTACTCATTTTGATTCAGATGCACGCGTTTATGACGAATTCTATGCAAAAATCAAAGAATTTAACCCTTCGATTAAAGCACAAAAAATCCTTCAAAAATATTTAAAATCTTCAATTGCTAACGAAATTTTTGGAGATGTTGGGTTTTACAGAATGCAGCATAAAGATGATAAAATGATTCTGAAAGTATTGGAGTTGGAAAATCAGCAAGAATAACGTTACTTTGTACCAATGATTTCCATTTCAACATCCACAAACAAAAAGGTTTATTTTGCATCAGATCAACATTTAGGAGCTCCCACTACTGAAGCGAGCTTTGTCCGTGAAAAAAAGTTTTTACGTTGGTTGGATGTCGTGAAAAAAGATGCGGAAGCGATTTTTTTATTGGGTGATTTATTTGATTTCTGGTTCGAGTACAAAACTGTTGTTCCAAAAGGATTTGTGCGTGTTTTGGGAAAGTTGGCCGAAATAAAAGACAGCGGAATTCCAATTTATTTTTTTGTTGGAAATCATGATTTATGGATGACAGATTATTTTGAAAAAGAACTCAATATTCCTGTATATCATTCCCCACAAGAAGTCAGTATCAATAATAAAAAATTCCTAATTGGTCATGGAGATGGTTTAGGCCCTGAAGACAAAGGCTACAAACGCATGAAAAAGGTGTTTACATTTCCATTGTTTCAGTGGCTATTTCGATGGATACATCCAGATATAGGGGTGAAATTAGGGCAATATTTATCCGTAAAAAATAAAATGATTTCTGGTGATGAAGATGCTAACTTTTTAGGGGAAGACAAAGAGTGGTTGGTGCAATATTGTCAGAAAAAACTGACCCAACAACACTACGATTACTTTGTTTTTGGGCACAGACACCTCCCTTTAGATATTCAATTACAAGAAAATTCTGCCTACATTAACTTAGGGGATTGGATTACATATTTCACCTATGGGGAATTTCAAGACAGCAAATTATCCCTCAAAGAGTTCAAAAATTAATCGGTAAGATCTGCAATAAACTTCTTTATCTTTTCTACACCTTCTATAATATTTGGAGTGTATTGCTTTAGAAAATCAAGGGTTATTTCTTGGCTTTTTTGATACATTTTCATCACTTTCTCACCATCAAAATCTACAAATGCGATTCTAAAGAATAATTCCTCTTTTTCAAAACCAAAATCTACTCCTGGCAACATGGCCACTTTGTATTTTTCTAAAACAAAGGTTGCCAAATCAACACTTGTATAGATTCCTCGTTTTGAAATTTGACTTTTAAACTGATTGAAGCCAATCACCATATAAAAAGCGCCTTGTGATTTTGTACATTCTATAGAAATATCCGAAAATTCTTTGTAAATATATTCGGATACGTACTTTAAAATAAAAGACGAATCTCGTACCTGATTTTGTAAATCTTGTTCAAATTCGTAAGCTGTAAGTGCTGCAAACTGAACAGGAGAAGAAACACAACTAAAGGTCTCACTAAAGAGTGCTTTGTAAGCATCTTGGTACCCTTCAAAAGCACTCGGCAACCTCATAAACCCTAATCGATAGCCCCCAGCAGAAAATACTTTACTCAAACCTCCAAAAACAATGGTTTTCTCTGGATAGAAAGTTGAAATACTTGCAGAAAATGGCGCTGAAAAGTTAATTTGAGAATAAATTTCATCTGAAAAAACAATGAGGTTGTATTTTCGACACGCAATTGCTAGTGCTTTATATTCTTCCGCTGAATAGACTGCTCCTGTTGGGTTGTTTGGAGAATTTAATATTAATATATATTGTTTTTTAGTGGCTTTATTGTTAAAAAAAACATCTAAATCCGCTGCCGTGATTTTAAAATCGTTCTTATAATCAGTAGCAATGAGATGGTATTTTCCACCTTTCGAAGCTATTTGTGGAATATAACTCACCCAGCTTCCTTTTGGAATTAAAAACGCCCCTTCGAAAATTAAGATGGACTGATACAATAACTCCTTGCTCCCAGGACCAATAAAAATTGATTCTTTCTGGCTTTTTATATTTTGAAAACTCCCTAAAAAAAAAGCAATTTGTTCCCTTAATGCTTCCAAACCAGCTACCGGTAAATAATGGTTATTGTGTGCATGTTCTTTTAATGCCTTTACAATCGAATGATGTATTGGAAAAGGAGATTGCCCAAAACCAAAATGACTAATTTGATTTCCCTTTGTTCTTAATGCTTTTACTTTCTCATTAATCAAAAGTGTAGATGACTGTTTTAGAGAAGCGATGTTTTTATTTATCATAATAGTGTGACTTTGATACTTTAAACAAATATAAAAATTAACAGCTACTAATTCAATAAATATTGAGAATTGATATGATATAAAAAAGCCCTGAAATATCCAATTTCAGAGCCTACTTTAATAGAAATACCTTTTTTATAACTTGTTTTCAATTACATAGGTTAAAGAACTTCCAAATCCTGTTTTTACGATGGAAACTGCCTCAATGACAGTATTATAAATTAGAAAAAATCCAGCTGATGCAGCTAAACCATTTTCAACAGCTCCTTGAAAGTTATATTCAGCGACGCTATCTACAATTAAAAAATCGATATTAATCGTTGATGAGAATTCCTCATAAGGAACGATACTAACTACATAGTCACCGGGAGTTTCATCCTTTGAAATTATAAAAAATTCTAGTGGTGTTGTATTTATAGAATAATTTAACACATTCGAAGGTGATGGTATAAACGGAGCAGTCGGTGCTGGTGCAGCATTTAGCATTATATCTAGATCATCGGTTGTATCCCAGGTCATTTGTACATACAGATCTCCTTCATCCATTTTAAAAATTCTAGTTGTTGAATCTGAAGACAAACTAACGTCATAATCTTCCGCAGAAGCGTAAAGGCTAACTATATCCGTCAAAGTAACAGAAGTGGTTTTTAAAGAAATGCCTTTTATTCTTTTAAGAGGAACTCACTTTTTAGGAGTTGGTTGCCATCATTAAAAACTTGAAGAATATAGACTCCAGGTTTATACGGTTCCAAATTTATTGCTGTTTTTGTTTGGTCTACAAAAACAATCTCAAGAAGCTTTCCTTGAATTGAATATATTTTTACTTGCAATGGAACATGAATCCCCTTAAAGTGCAATTCACTTTTTACTGGATTTGGATACATGGAAAGATCCATAAACTCATTTTCTTCCGAACGAAGGGTGCTTCCTTGTGTAAGTTCGTATCGTTTATTAACCACTAAATCGGTAAATATTTGGGTGTCTGTGGAAGACCAAATAACTTTTAATTGGGAGATTGTTGTGTTGTCTGCCAATCCGAAATGCGCAACTAGTGAACTTTGACTAGCATGACTTCCTTGTCCGTAAACTTCTTGAAGTAGCTTTTCTCCATTTACCGTCAATTCTATTTTGGCACCCAGTGCGTCTTTGTTAATCGTAGTTCCTTTTAGAAAAATCTGCACCCAATTCTTTGCGTCGTTACCATTTGGATTTAGTTGATTTTGATACAAAGTTGTTTTTGCGTTTACCCCCTCTGAACTGTCTTGTACAACTACTAAAACATCTAAATCACCATCTTTGTCATAATCACAATACAGCATTCCTCGCCCTCTATTTAGATCGTTTATTCCTGCACTTGCAGAAATGTCTGTAAAGGTGAGATCTCCGTTATTTATAAAAAGCTTATTGGGATCGTCTTCGCCGGTTGCAATAAAATCTAATGTAGGTATTCTTCCATTAGCAACAAACAAATCTGGCCAGGTATCGTTATTAACATCTAAAAAAGCAGTTCCCCAACTTGTTGTCAATAAGGAAGTACTCCCTTCTGAATACGTATTTTCGACCCCTGCTTGTACAGCAATGTCTGTAAAATTTTGATTCCCATCATTTTGAATGAGTACATTAGAACCAATATTCGTCACATAATAATCGAAATCTGAATCTTTGTCAAAATCTGCTGAGGCAATTCCCATTCCATAAACGGCAACATCCATATTGGTTTCAACCGAAACATCTGTAAAAGGACTACTAGGGAAGTTGTTCTGTAAAATCGTATTGGGTACTATAAATTCACCAAAATCATTGGCAATATAAAGATCGGCATCATTGTCTTGATCAAAATCAGTAGGCATGACTGCTAATGCACAGCCGTTGTTTGTAAGCCCAAGCGTTGTACTTATTTCTGAGAAGGTTCCGTCTCCATTATTCTTATAAAATTGATTTTCATAACAATCATGATCAAACCCATTAATTGCGCCATCATCATCATACAGAAAAGCACTACTTTCCACATAATTTACGGTATAGATATCTAAAAAGCCATCATTATTATAATCTAACATTGAAGCTCCCATAGAAAAGGAAGCAATCGATAAACCGTATTCAATTCCTTTTTCTGAGAAAGTGCCGTCTCCATTATTGATAAAGAGTAGGTTTCTTTCTAGTTCACCAGCATTATCTTCTCCTCGCCAGGTCGTAATGTATAAGTCTCGATAGCCATCATTGTTTACATCGCCGCTAACGACTCCTACGGTATAATATTCCGCTGTGATTGATAACCAACCATCGGTAATCAAACTAAAACTCCCATTTCCAAGATTCTTATACAAATGATCTTTTCCTTTTCCTGATGTCAAATAAAGGTCTTCCCAGCCATCGTTATCATAATCAAAAAAGACACCACCGCCACCCATATTAGCAAACTGCTCAAAGATATGGTCGATTCCTGAAGTGTTACTAACCTCTGAAAAGGTTTGAGAATAAAACGTTGCACCCCATAAAAGAAGCAACAAAAAGGAGGTGTTTTTCATTATTATGATATAAAAAGGCCCTGAAATATACAATTTCAAGGCCTTTTGTATTTAAAAAAGTTACTTTTTTTATAATTTATTAACGGCAGTATATGTTGAAGCAGCTCCAGTACCTATTTTAACACATGCAGCAAATTCATCAACTGTATTGTAAACAATCGTGAAAAATCCACCTGCTCCTTCTCCACTAGCAACAGAGCCTGTAAAATCATAGGCCATATCTCCAGCAACAATGATTAAGTTACATTCTATTGGAGCCGTAAATCCTTGATAAGGAACAATGCTTATTGAATAATCTCCTTCAGCTTCAAAAGAAGGCAAAGTAAAAGATTCTAAAGGTCCAATATTAATAGAATAATCAACAACAGTTGCGTTCGGAATTTCGTAAGGCGCTTGTGGTGCAGCATCTCTTGTTAATATCATATCGATATCTACTTCCGAGTTCCATGTCATTTGCGCATACATATCTCCTCCGTTTCCAACATCTGCACCAGCAATAATCGTTTTGTTGTTTGAACCAGATACCGAAACATCATACCCTGCTGCCGAAGCATACAACGTTGCTATTTTCGTGATGGTTACAACTCTTACTGCTACTCCTGACATATCTACAGGAATGATTGCTGTTTCTGATCGCGCATCTACATCTACAAACATTTCTTGTCCGTCTAAGGTATAAGTTAACCTTGAAGAATAAGGCAAATCTCCATCTACATTGACAACTAAGTCATAGCTATCTGAAGAAGCTCTTTCAAAGGCAGTGTCTAAAGAAAGAACTGTTTTTGAAACTAGGTTTTGAACTGGATCATCGTCATTTACAGCACAAGAGCTAAAAACAACTAGGGCCAATAAAATTAATTTTATTTTATATATATTTTTCATCTTCTTTTATTTTATAGTTGATTAAGTGTATACGTTACCGTTGCTCCTGAAGTGGCTTTGTTGATCTCTAATACAACAAACTCCATAGACCAGCCTCCTACTAAATCTAGGAAGGTACCTGTATAATTTCTTGTCTCGGTTGGTGCAACAACTTCAATAGCATAATCTATGGAAGAATCACTAACTGTCCAAGGACGTACTCTAAATAAATAATCTCCATCTGGAACAGCATCTACTAAAGTAACCGTTTCGCCTGGGGAGGTACTGTACCCAGTATCGTATTGAAATGCGGGTGGGTTGTCTACCAATCGACAATCTAAATCACTTGAGCCTGACCAGGTAAAGTTGAAAACAAAATCTCCGGCTGTGGTAACGATTGGTGTTGGAATGTCTCTAACGCCCATTACTCGCGAATTTGCTCCTGTCCATGCAAAGTAGTTGTCATTCGAAAAGGAAACATCTGTAATTGCAATGGTATAGGTTTCATCTTCTACTACACCGTCGTCTGTTGGTGTTACATCGAAATAAACAGCGCTTTGTCCATCTACAAATGTAATTGAGGTTGGATAATCCGCTTCTACCGTTCCATCTGATGAGCTAACTGCTATGGTTACATCAACGGTTCCGGTGATGGCAAATGGCATTTCCAATCGATACGTCATCGTTTCTCCTTCATAAGGAGATGAAGTGGCATGGTCATCGGTGAAACTCACTTTAACTTCCTGTGGAAGCGGAGACAATTCGCCTGGGTTGGTAATACTATCGGTATTGTCTTCACAAGATACTGCTAGCAAAGAGAAAAGTGCGATGTAAAGTATATTTTTAAGTTTTTTCATAATAAAAAGATTTTTCTGATTATAGTTTAAAGTTTAAACGAGCAAACGCTGTTCTTCCGTTAATACCAAACTGTGAGGTAACACGTGGGTAAATAAACTGATTCCCACTTGTTAATCCGGATGGTGTTGGATCTGGATACACATCGAAAATGTTACTTGATCCAACGGTAAAGGTTAGGTTCTCGGTAACATCAAAGCCGAAAGACAAGTCGGTAAGAACTTTTCCTGCAAATTCTTGGTGTGCTCCATCTGGATTGAATACGGATCCAAAGTAAGAGTTTCTTAAGAATACAGACCAGTTGTCTCCTTTTAAGGAATGGCTTAAATTCCCTTTTACTCGTGGGCTTGCTAATTCTAAAAAGTACGTTTCTCTTTCTCCAAAGTAGGTGTCCAATTGATCTGCTAAAAGTACAGATCCGTGAATGTCATCTACTTGCTCTGTTTTTGCATAGGCAAACGCTAGGTCTGTTGTCAAGGCAACATTTCCTAAAATCGTTGCTCTGTGTGAAATATTTACATCCACTCCTGTAGTTTCTGTGTCAATTGCATTGGCAAAGAATCTTGCTTTGCTAGCATCTACTGAACTTGGTAAATCAAAGTTTCCTGTTAAGGTTACGCGATCTTCAATAGCAATGAAGTATGCATCTACTGTTAAAGTAAGGTTCGCCTCGGGTATTTTAGCGGTCACCCCAAAACTTGTACTGAAAGACTCTTCTTGCTTCAATTGTGGAATTCCAACTGCTTGTGCTTCTGGACTGTCATTCGAAGCTGTTAAAACTTCTACTGGATCTCCATTAATAAAGTTGGTGCTAATGGTGTTAAAGTTCAACTGGTGTAGAGAAGGTGCTCTAAAACCGGTACTTGCTGCAGCTCTTAAATTCACATTGTCGGTTAACTTGTATAAGGAAGCTAATTTCCAGTTTAAAGTCGAGCCAAAGTCGCTGTAGTTCTCATAACGCAATGCTCCTGATAGCATCCATTCTTCTGTGAAATCTACTTCTACATCGGCATAGGCTGCATAACTGTTTCTAAAGGCATTTCTTTCATTTCCAGGTCTAAACCCCGGGAATACTTGGATTCCTCCTGGTCTTCCTCTTCCAAAGAAATCGGTTACTTGTAAGGATGGATCTCCATTCCATTCGTCTCCATTAATATCATAGGTCTTCCAAGATTCATCTTGTCCTGCAAATATTTGGTAATTCTCTAATCGGTATTCCGCGCCAAAGGCAACATTCATCCCTTGATACTTATCTTCATAAAATCTACTAAGGTCTACGTTGGTTGTATTCTCGGCTGCTGAAAATCCTCCAGCATTTACTTCTACAGGTGATCCTGATAACAAGGTTGCGTTTACAGAGTTGCTGATATTAAAACCAAATGAGTTTTCTCCCCATGTGTTGCTAAAATCTACATCCCATTCGCCTTGCGTTCCTCGAATTCCGAAAGCGGCAGACTTGTCTTTTACATCACTGTTGATCTCTGGTAAGAAACCGGCTCTGTACAATCCTGTATAGGCTCTGGATTGGTCGGGTCTTCTGTAAAAACCTCCTGCGTTACCGTTTCTGTAACTCAGCCCTCCAAAGGCATAAAATTCTAATTCATCGGTTAATGGCAATTCCATGTTTGCAAAAAACTTCCCACTTCTTAATTGGGATTGTCCCACTCTCATGTTAAAGTCGGTACGATCCAATCCGCGAACGTCTAATTCTGCATCGGTAGTATTGAAGTTTAATAACGATTGTAACTCAGCCATGCTTGTTGCTGCACTAATCTCATTTTTCAACGCTAAATCAAAGTGCTCTACTCCTTGTGCAAAAAATTGAATGTCTGACATACTGTACTGGGTAATATCAGAACCTTGTCCGCTATTAAATCCAACCCATTCTACGGAGTTGGCTCCGTTAAAAATGGATCCTGAAAATCCTGAAAAACCTGCTCTTCTTGAAGGTTCTCTTGTTGAAACGGATCCGGTAAAGTTGATAAAACCACCATCTTCTGTTAAGCGAACTCCATAGTTGGCATCTAATTGAAAGCCTTCGCCATCAAATCCACCTCTTTGGTCATTCGTCTCGCTTCCAACATTGGCGTTGGTGTTCATTTGTAAGCTAAACCCTACTGCATCTTTTAAGACAATATTGATAACCCCTGCAATGGCATCACTACCATACTGTGCTGCGGCTCCGTCTTTTAAAATCTCTATTCTTTTGATTGAAAAGGATGGAATTGCATTCATGTCTGTTCCTACACTTCCTCTTCCAACCGTACTGTTTACGTTCACTAATGAGGTTTTATGTCTTCTTTTTCCATTCACAAGGACTAAGACTTGATCGGGACCCAATCCTCTTAAAGCGGCAGGATCAATATGATCGGTACCGTCGGAAATGGTTTGGGATGTTGAGGTGAAAGAAGGTGCTACAAAATTTAAAATATCGTTCACACTTACTTGTGGACTTACCGATGTTAATTCTGAAATATCGATAATATCTACTGCTACCGGCGTGTTGGCAACCGTCCTGTTTTTATTTCTTGATCCTACCAATACAACTTCGTCTAGGGAAACATTGTCTTCTTGTAATGTAACTGAAAGGTATTTGGTATCGGAAATCAGTTTAGATACAGTTTCATATCCAAGTGAAGAAAATACCAACGTTGCGGGCATTTTTGTCAAATCAACAGAAAACATCCCTTGATCATCGGTAGATACTCCATTGGAGGTTCCCTTCTCTAAAACATTAATATACGGCAATCCTGACCCATCGGTACCGACTACTTTTCCTTTAACTATCTGAGCTGAAATTGTTTGTGCTAACAAAAACAAACAGCTAATAACTAAACTCTTTAAAAAGTTATTTTTTTTCATAAAACTGAATTATTGATTAATAAACACAAATGTTTGCTTTTTTCATGACAAAAACAAGAAAATGTTATAAAAATGTTAATATTTAACGCATTTATCTAGTAACATCGGGAAGATTTCGACTATTTATCTTTAACCTTCTTTTAACAACTGTTTTTGAGTTAATATTGTAGCTTTGTTTTTCTAAAAAAAAAATCACACCTTATAATAAACAAAAATGGATATTGACATACGAGCTATTAATGAAAAAATTGAAAGAGAAAGCGCCTTTATAGACATTCTTTCATTAGAAATGAATAAAGTAATTGTTGGGCAAAAACAGATGATCGAAAGTCTGTTAATTGGACTTCTAGGAAATGGACATATTTTATTAGAGGGAGTTCCTGGTTTAGCAAAAACCTTAGCCATTAACACCTTATCAAAAGCCGTACAAGCAAGTTTTAGCAGAGTGCAGTTTACTCCCGATTTATTACCTGCAGATGTTGTTGGTACTATGATTTACAACATGAAGGAGAATGATTTTGCAATCAAAAAAGGGCCTATATTTGCCAACTTTGTATTGGCAGATGAAATTAACAGAGCGCCTGCGAAGGTGCAATCTGCTTTACTGGAAGCAATGCAAGAACGCCAAATTACAATTGGAGACACTAGCTTTAAATTAGACGAACCCTTTTTGGTAATGGCAACTCAAAACCCTGTAGAACAAGAAGGAACGTATCCTTTACCTGAAGCACAGGTAGATCGTTTTATGTTAAAAGTGGTTATTGATTACCCGAAACTCCAAGACGAACAAATGATTATGCGTCGAAATTTATCTGGAGGATTTGCAACCGTAAATCCAGTAATCTCTGTAGATCAAATCATAAAAGCCCGAGAAGTGGTGAATGAGGTTTACATGGATGAGAAAATAGAAAAGTATATTTTAGATATTATTTTTGCAACCCGATACCCAGAAAAATACAATTTACCTCAGCTAAAAGATTTAATTGGCTTTGGCGCTTCTCCTCGTGGAAGCATTAATTTAGCAAAAGCAGCGAAGTGTTATGCCTTTATTAAAAGAAGGGGGTATGTAATACCTGAAGATGTTAGAGCAGTTGTATTTGATGTTTTGCGTCACAGAATTGGAATTACTTACGAAGCGGAAGCAGAAAATGTAACCTCTGTGGATATCATCAATTCAATTATCAATGAAATTGAAGTCCCTTAAAAAGCCATTCGCAATAAACCCTTTAGCAATTTGTTAAAAGTGAAACGCAAAAAAGTCAATAGCAAAAATGGATACTAAGGAGATTCTTAAAAAAGTTCGGAAAATAGAGATTAAGACACGACGTTTGTCTGATCATATCTTTGGAGGTGAATATCACTCCTCTTTTAAAGGACGTGGAATGACCTTTTCCGAAGTAAGACAATATCAGTTTGGTGATGATGTGAGAGCAATCGACTGGAATGTTACTGCCCGATACAACGAGCCTTATATTAAGGTTTTTGAAGAAGAACGCGAATTAACCATGTTGTTAATGGTTGATGTTTCGGGGTCAGAATCCTTTGGAACGGCAACCCAATTTAAAAAAGACACGGTTACAGAAATTGCTGCTACATTAGCCTTTTCTGCAACACAAAATAACGATAAGGTAGGTTTGATCCTTTTTTCCGATGACATTGAACTCTACATTCCACCAAAAAAAGGGAAGAGTCATGTCTTAAGAATTATTCGCGAATTGATTGAATTTAAGCCGAAAAGCAAAAAAACAAACATTGAAGCTGCTTTAAAATTCTTATCCAGTGTAACAAAGAAAAAAGCAATTGTTTTTATGCTTTCCGATTTCATGGATGATGGGTATGAAAAAACATTAAAAATCGCAGGAAAAAAACACGATTTAACAGGCATTAGAATTTATGATAAGCATGATGAAGAAATTCCCAATCTAGGAATGGTTCCAATGTTAGATGCAGAAACTGGAGTAGTACAACTAATAAATACTGCCTCAAAAACAACAAGAACAAACTACAATACTAATGCAATTCGTTTGTTGGGCTATTATACAGACACCTTTAAAAGAAGTGGTGCAGGAACCATAAACACTCGTGTGGATGAAAGTTATGTGAAGAAGTTATTAGGCTATTTTAAACACAAGGGAAGATAGGAAGGCCTGCTTCCTACTTTCGAAATGAAAAAATTGCAAACAAAAATAAACCCCTAAACAGTAAAAAGAATTTATACATTGAAAATAAGTACAAAAAACACCCCATTTAAAAACCTGGTAGAAGGAAGACAAAAATCGTCTTCTACTTCTATAGAATCATATGTAAAAGGGTTCGGGTTTTTATTGATATTCCTGTTTTCTATGGTGAGTTTTTCCCAAAAAAAACCACTCGTAAAGGCGGAAATTGATACCACAAACATTCGAATCGGGGAGCAATTCAATTTAAAAATTTCTATAAACGAAATCAAGAATGTAATCATTCCAAAACTCGAATTAAAAGGATTGGAAGTGATTGATTCTACAAAAACCGATACCCTTAAAAACAGTCTTGTTAAAAAATATATTTTAACCGGTTTTGATAGCGGATCTTTTTACATTCCGCAACAACAAATCTTTGTCAAAAACCAGGCGTTCTTAACAGATTCATTACTAGTTAACGTTGCAACAATAGCGATAGACACCTCAAAAATTAAAAAATTTCCCATAAAATCAATCAAAAGTGAACCCTATGTGCTAGACGATTTTAAAGGATATATATGGATTGCTTTAGTTGTACTATTACTACTGGGTCTTTTGGTGTATTTTATCTTCTTCAGAAAGAAAAAAGAAGTAGTAGAAAAAGTTGTCATCCCATTAATTCCTGCCTATGAAGAGGCGATTGAGAAATTACAGCAATTGGATGAAAAACTCTTATGGCAAAACAATAAGGTAAAAGAATATTACAGTGAATTAACAGAAATTGTAAGAAATTATATTGGAAGAGATATTGAGATTCCAACTTTTGAGCAAACTTCAAATGAAATCATTGAATTGATAGAAGCACAGAACACCAAAAAGAAGTTAGGCCTTTCAAAAGAAACGATTGCTACTATAAATTCATTACTCAGAAATGCAGATTTAGTGAAATTTGCAAAGTCGAAACCCTTGTCTCATGAAATTGAAGACGACCGGAAATTTGCGGAGTTAATTATTAAAAAAATTCAACCGAAAGTGGTCCAATACAAATCGACAATGATCGCACAAACATCTCAAATAGATACGAATTCAAAAACAGCGACGAAAGATGTGGACTAATTTTGAGTTTTTAAATCCTGATTTTTTATGGCTTTTAGTGGGCGTTCCACTTTTAGCAATATGGCACTTTTTTACACGAAAAAAAGACATGGCTATCTTGACCATGCCCAGTGTAAAAGGGTTTAAAGCAAAAGCCTCTTTTGTTGCCAAACTAAAGCCTTTTTTATATGTATTGCGATTAATGGCAATCAGCTTTTTATTGGTTGCTTTGGCAAGACCAAGAAACGTGTCTGTAAGTAAAAAAACAAAAACAAACAGAGGGATTGATATTGTCATGGCCATAGATGTTTCAGCAAGTATGCTGGCTAGGGATCTAAAACCAAACCGATTGGAGGCTTTAAAAAAAGTAGCAATCGACTTTGTTAATAGAAGACCCAATGACAGGATAGGGATTGTCGTTTATGCGGGAGAAAGTTTTACGCAAACCCCAATTACCAGTGACAAAGGAATTGTGAAAAACACCATTTCGGAATTGAAATGGGGGCAATTAGAAGGAGGTACTGCCATTGGAATGGGGCTCGGTTCTGCAGTGAACCGTTTAAAAGAAAGTGAGGCAAAAAGTAAGGTCATTATCTTATTAACGGATGGGGTAAATAACGCTGGTTTTGTAGACCCGAAAACAGCAACAGAACTCGCAAAAGAATTGGCCATTAAAGTCTATACGATTGGTATTGGTACCAATGGCATGGCAGATTTTCCTTGGAGTAAAGACCCAAGAACAGGGAAGCTTCAATTTAGAAAACAACAAGTTGAAATTGATGAAAAATTGTTGCAATTTATTGCCAAAGAGACCCAAGGAAAATACTTTAGAGCTACCAACAATGTTTCTCTAAAAGAAATTTATGACGAAATAGACAAACTCGAAAAAACAAAAGTGGAAGAGTTTAAATATTATAATTACCAAGAGAAATACCGACTATTAGTTCTTTTAGCCTTAGGGTTTTTACTCTTAGAGTTTCTATTAAGAAGTACGGTGTTTAAGAGTTTTATTTAATGCGATTAAAAAAGGAAGTGTTTCAATTTTCAAAGCTTTCAACAACAAAAAAATGTATCAGATAGAAGAGCCAATTTATTTTTATTTTCTCGCAATAATTCCAGCAGTAATGGTGGTTTTCTTGTGGGTGTTTTGGTGGAAAAAAAAGACCCAACGGAAATTTTCAAACAGCAATTTACTCGAGCGATTAGCCCCTAACACATCGCCCTTTAAATCCGTATTAAAACTTGCTTTTTTACTCATCGGACTGTCATTGTTGATTGTTTCGCTGACCAATCCAAAAATGGGGACTAAAATAAAAACGGTAAAGAGAGAAGGAGTAGATGTCGTTTTTGCATTGGATGTTTCTAAAAGCATGCTCGCGGAAGATATTGCGCCAAATCGATTGGAGAAATCAAAACAAATTATTTCTAAAATCATCGATCAATTAGGTTCCGATCGGGTGGGTATTATCATTTATGCAGGAAATGCCTATCCTCTTTTACCCATTACAACAGATCATGCAGCTGCAAAAATGTTTTTACAAAATGCAAATCCAGATATGGTTTCTAGCCAAGGAACAGCAATCAACGAAGCCTTAGACTTGGCAAAAACATACTATAATAATGATGAGCAAACCAATCGTTTTTTAATTATTATTTCAGATGGTGAAGATCATCAAGAAGAAACAAAACAAGTGGCGCAAAACATTTCGAATGAGGGCATCAAAGTATTCACCATTGGTATAGGAACTGAAAATGGGGGCCCTATTCCGATGAAATTAAATGGTTCTTTAATTGGTTATAAGAAAGATAATAAAGGCAAAACGGTAATTACCAAAAGGGTTTCCAAAGTCTTGCAAGACATTGCAAATGCATCAAACGGAAACTACATTGACGGAAATAAAACAGAAACTCCTGTAAAAGAACTCGCAACTATTATTGGAAATGCGAAGAAAAATGAATTTGAAACCAAACAATTTTCAGACTATAAAGATCAATTTCAATGGTTTATTGGAATTGGACTTTTATTTTTAATTATTGACGGTTTCTTTTTTGAAAAGAAAACAAAATGGTTGAGAAAAGTTGATTTATTCGACGAAGAAAAAAATAAAAAATAAACCTCCGATGAAACAAATTCAGACAGTCTTTTTTCTTTTGCTGATTCTTTTATCATCAACAGAAATTTGCGCTCAAAAAGACACAATCGTAGCTCAAAGAGAGGCAAGAGCCTTGGTAAGAGAAGGAAATAAGCTCTATGAAAAAGAGAAGTATGAAGATGCTTCTATTGCCTACAGAAAAGCCCTGGATAAGAACAGTCAATACAAGAAAGCAACTTACAACTTAGGGAACTCGATGTATCAAAATAAAAATTATAAAGAGGCGGTTCCTCAATACGAATTGGCTATAAGAGCAGCAAAAGACAAATTTGAAAAAGCAAACGGGTATCACAATATTGGAAATGCAATGTTAGAACAAAAACAATATCAACCTGCTGTAGATGCCTTTAAAAATGCTTTACGTAATGATCCTACAGACGATGAAACACGATACAATCTAGCTGTAGCCCAAAAATTGTTAGAAAAAGAAAAGCAAGATCAAAAAAAGGACAAAGATAAAGACAAGAAGGACAAGGATAAAAAAGATAAGGACGATAAGAACAAAGACAAGAACAAGGATAATAAAGACGGGAAAGACAAGGATAAAAAGGACGACAAAGACGGAAAGGGCGACAAAAAGAAAGAGGATCCAAAAGATCCTAAAAAGAAAAATGAGAAAGATCAAAAACAAAAGCCAAAACCGCAGCAAGGTCAAATGACACCTCAGCAAATTAAGCAATTGCTAGAAAGCTTAAACAATGAAGAAAAGAAGACGCAAAAAAAGATGAATGCTAAAAAAGCAAAAGGAAAAAAAATAAAACAAGAAAAAGATTGGTAAAATCTATCTCAAACCCTTTTTCTAAAAAAATAGTGTGAAAGTACTGAAGAGTAAATAGACATTGTTACATAATAAAAGAAAGCGTAATTTCCCTTTGGGGAGACAGAAAAAGTAAGATGAAGTTGAAGTTCTACATATCGATATTTGTAAGCATCCTAAGCATTACTTTGGGAGCGCAAGAAGCAAAGTTAACAACAACGGTTAGTAAAAACAAGTTGGGGTTAAACCAACGTTTGCGTGTTGAATTTTCAATTGATAAACAGGGTGGAGATAACTTTACACCCCCACCATTCCAAAACTTTAGAGTTGTTGGAGGGCCGAGTCAATCGATAAGTCAGTCCTATTTTAATGGAAAATCCAGCTATAAACAATCCTATTCTTACATCATTCAACCAACAAAAAAAGGGATTCTTGTCATTCCTGCTGCAAGCATAGAAATTGATGGAAAAAAAATAAAATCCGACCCAGTAAAAGTGCGTGTTTTAGATCCTGTAGACATCCCCAAGGACCCAAATGATCCCAACTATATCGCACAACAAAACATTCATTTGGTTGCCCAAATTTCAAACGCAAAGCCCTATGTTGGTCAAGGCGTTTATGTAGAATATCGATTATATATAAGCAATAATATCAATGTCTACGATGCGGGTATTATTCAAGCGCCGAAATACAATGGTTTTTGGAGTCAAGAAATTAAAATAAACGGATTAAGTGCTAAAAACGGCACCTATAATGGAGAGCCTTATAAGTATTTTACCCTTCAAAAATCGCTTTTAATCCCCACAAAATCGGGCAAACTATCTTTAGATCCCATGAAGATGGAAGTAGCTATCGGTGTCCCTACAGGGAGAGGAGATTTCTTCGGGAATCCGATTACAAAAAACATTCGGAAAGAATTTGCTTCATCAAAAAAAATCATCAACTCAAAAGAACTTCCTTTGGATGGAAAACCTCTAAATTTTACTGGAGCTGTTGGCGATTATTCATTTTCAGTAGAGACGGATAAGCAGGTTTTAAAAGCCAATGAAAGTTCCCAAATAAAAGTGACGGTGAAAGGAAAAGGAAATTTAAAATTATTTGAGTTACCAAAAGTAGTTGTCCCAAAAGAGTTAGAAATTTACGCCCCAGAAAGAAAAGAGCGTGTGCGTATTCTTTCTAGTGGAATCTCGGGTACTATAAGTGATCTCTATACGGTAGTTCCTCAGTTTAAAGGAAAGTATAAGGTGCCAAATATTTCTTTTTCCTACTTTAATCCAATTCAAAAAAAATACAAAACAATTTCAACAGAAGATGTGATTGTCAATGTTTTAGAAGGCAAAGAACTCGCATCGGCAGTACCAGGTTTTGCACAGAAACAAGCCTTAGAAGTTTCGGGAAAGAACTTTCGATATATTCAAACAAAATCAACATTTATAGCAGCTAAACAGGATGATTTCTTTAAATCGAATAGCTTCTACCTCTTGCTATTACTCTCTTTTATTGTAGTCCCTATCGGAATTTTTATTGGGAAAAAGCAAGAAGAACGCAATAGCGATCTTGTTGGAAACAAATTAAGACGTGCAGAACGACTTGCCAAAAAATATTTGTCTGAGGCAGCAAAGCAATTGGGTAAAAAAGAAGCTTTTTATGAATCTTTAGAACGCGCTTTACACAATTATTTAAAGGCGAAGCTAGGCATAGAAACAATAGAGATTAGCAAAGAGAAGATCACTCAAATTTTGCAAGACAAAAAAGTAAGTGAAGTGGCTATCAAACAATTTATGGAAGTACTTGAAGATTGTGATTTTGCTAGGTATGCTCCGAGTACAACTTTAGAAATGAAAGAGGAATATGAGAAAGCAAAAGAAATTATTATTGAACTAGATAAACAGTTTTAGCATGAAAAAAACCTTCTTTTTACTAGTATTCATCTCCAGTTTTGCGTTTTCCCAAAGTTCGGAAGCATTGTTTACTGCGGGAAATGATTTTTACAAAAAAGGGGCAATTGAAAAGGCAATTGAAGCCTATCGAAAAATTGAATCTCAAGCAGTCATTTCTTCTGAATTGTATTATAATTTAGGAAATTGCTATTATAAATTAAACAACGTTGGCGCAACCATTTACAACTATGAAAAAGCCCTGCAATTAGACCCCTTAAATGAAGATGCAGCAAATAATTTGGTTTTTGCAAAAAGATTGACCATCGATCGTATTGAGGAAGTACCAAAATCAGTTTTTCAAAAATTGAATGAAAACTACTTACAAAAGTTCTCCTACAACCAATGGGCTATAATTTCATGTGGATTTTCATTACTAACGGCCGCCTTCTTTTTATTGTTTTACTTCGCATATGGCTCTTCTAAAAAAAGAAGCTATTTTACTGCCAGTATTTTTAGTTTTGTATTCTTCAGTTCATCTATAGCCATTACATATAACCAGTATCGTTTTGCTAAAAACGAAATTTATGCAATTGTTTTTTCAGAAAAAGTGGATGTTAAAAATGGGCCTACTGTAAGTTCTGAAAACATTTTTACGCTTCATGAAGGCACTAAAGTAAAAGTACTAGATACCGTAGATCAATGGAAAAAAATAAAACTAGTAGATGGAGAAATTGGTTGGATTGCTGCAAAAGAAATTAAACTGTTGAACGTTTTTTAAATTTTATTTAACAATTTATTTAAATATGTTTTCTAAATTTGCTAATCAATTTTTAATTGAAGCTATTTGAGAGTTGTAATTGCCCTTTTTTTCTCCCTTTTATTTGCCATTGTTCTCACAGCACCTACTGTTATCAGTTTGACGGATGAGACACAAGAGCTGAGTATTTTCCTAGATTTAAATGACGAAGAGGAAAATAAAAAAGAAAAAAATGGAGAAGAATCCAAAACAGATGCTGAAGTGAAGTTACTTACTGCTTCACAGCAGGGTATTTCCAATTTGAACAAAATTCAGGAAAATAGAAATATTCGTTTTCGATCTAAATATTATTTTTCAGAATATTCTAAAATAGACACACCTCCACCCAAAAGAAGAATACTTATTTCATAAGTAGTTTATTAAAAAAATTATTCATTATTATCATACAAATAGACGCTCAGTAAAAATCTGAAAGTCAAAATACTATATCTATGTTTAAATATATTAAAAGCGATTTACCCGCAAGTATTGTCGTGTTTTTCGTAGCATTACCCTTATGTTTAGGAATTGCATTGGCAAGTGGTGCGCCACTTTTTTCTGGTCTTATTGCTGGAATCATTGGTGGAATTATAGTTGGGGGCCTCAGTGGTTCTAAAATTGGAGTAAGTGGTCCTGCCGCTGGATTAGCAGCAATCGTACTAACTGCTATTGGAACTTTAGGAGGTTATGAAAACTTTTTAGTGGCTGTTGTTTTAGGAGGAATTATACAGTTAATCTTTGGAATTCTTAAGGCAGGAATTATTGGGTATTATTTTCCTTCATCGGTCATTAAGGGGATGTTAACAGGGATTGGAATCATCATTATTTTAAAACAAATTCCACATTTCTTTGGCTACAATGCCAAACCAGAAGGAGATTTTGCATTCTTCCAGATAGATGGTGAAAACACATTTTCAGAACTCTTTAAAACTCTAAACAACATCAGTTTAGGAGCCACAATTATTGGTGTTATTGGATTGGGTATTTTATTACTTTGGAGCAATGTTTTATCGAAGAAAGGACGCTTCTTTCAATTAGTTCAAGGACCGTTAGTAGCTGTTATCGCTGGTATTGTTTACTTCTATGTAACAGATCAAGATTCGGCCTACGGTATCGGTGCATCGCTATTGGTAAGTGTTCCAGTGCCTGACAACTTAGAGATGTTCCTAGGACAATTTAGTTTTCCAAATTTCAATGCAATTACAAATCCAGAGGTTTGGATTGTTGGTTTTACCATCGCATTGGTTGCAAGTTTAGAAACCTTATTGTGTGTAGAAGCTACAGACAAATTAGATCCACATAAAAATGTAACCCCTACCAACAGAGAGCTCTTGGCTCAAGGAACGGGAAATATAATCTCCGGAATGATTGGAGGATTGCCAATTACTCAAGTGATTGTTAGAAGTTCGGCAAACATTCAGTCGGGTGGTAGAACAAAGTTATCGGCAATTATTCATGGATTTTTATTATTAATATCGGTCCTTTTAATTCCAACCTTGTTAAATAAAATTCCATTGTCTGTATTGGCTGCCGTTTTATTAATTGTAGGATATAAATTGGCAAAACCAGCATTATTTGTCAAGATGTACCAATTGGGATGGAAACAATTTCTGCCATTTACAATTACTGTTTTAGGAATTGTTTTTACTGATTTATTAGTAGGAATTGGAATGGGATTGGCTGTAGGGATTGTTGTTATTCTAATCAAAAGTTTCCAAAACTCACACTTTCTTCATATTGAAGATAATAGTAACGGAAAACATAAAATTAAAATGACTTTGGCCGAAGAGGTAACCTTTTTTAACAAAGGAGCTATTTTAAATGAGCTCGATAGATTGCCAGAAGGAAGCTCCTTAGAATTGGATGTCAGAAAAACAAGATACTTAGACAACGATATCATTGAAATTTTAGAAGACTTCGCACTTAAGGCGAAAGAACGAGAAATAAATATTCAACTCATCTCTGAAAGAGGCGTTGTAGAAAACCCTTCAAGCTATATTGAATTTTTTCAATTAAGTCCTCAAAAATCTGCGTAAAGGAAGAAATCAAAAAAATAAAAGCATAGTAACGAGCTTAAAAGCTCATTAATACGAAACCATTAAAAATTATTTTATGAAAGCACATACATTAGAAACACAATCGGCAATTTCGCCAAACAAAGCCATCGAATTACTTCAAGAAGGAAACGCTCGTTTTGTTAAAAACAAAGAAGTATCTAGAGATTTATTAGCACAAGTTAGCGATACAAGTACGGGTCAATATCCTTTTGCAACAATTTTAAGCTGCATCGATTCACGCGTATCTTCAGAAATTATTTTTGACCAAGGAATTGGGGATATTTTTAGTGCGAGAGTTGCTGGGAATTTCGTGAATGAAGACATCTTAGGAAGTATGGAATTTGCCTGTAAATTAGCAGGTACAAAAGTAGTTGTTGTGCTAGGACACACTGCATGTGGTGCCGTTAAAGGGGCTTGTGATGACGCAAAATTAGGAAACTTAACCGCTTTACTTAGCAAAATAAAACCAGCAGTAAACGCAGTGACGTCTCCAAGTGACCCAAGTTTACGAAATTCTAAAAATATTGATTTTGTCAATGAAGTAGCTGCAAAAAATGTACACTTAACTATTGATAATATCAGAACCCAAAGTCCTGTTTTAAAAGAATTGGAAGATAGCAATGCTATCAAAATAGTTGGCGCTATGTATGACATCAACAACGGTGTTGTTACTTTCTATTAGTCCCAAAAAATTGTTCAAAAAAGCCAATCGCTAACGATTGGCTTTTTTTTGAAAAAATTTTTACCTCTGAGAAATAATCCTCTGAGAAATCAGAAAGAAACATTATATAATTTCTTGAAGCAGTTCCTCCGTTGTATCCTCTTTTATTATGGATGGAAAAATAAGCGGTGCAATTTTCTTGACAGGTGCGTATAGGATTGAATTATCTAAGGTTTCTTTTTTAACAAAGGGAATACTGTTGTTCATTTTACCAAAAAAAATAAAAACAACGCTTAAAATAAGCCCAATTTTTAACGCTCCAAAAAGGCCTCCTAATCCTTTATTTAAAAAACCTAAAGCAGCAAAGTCTGCTAATTTGGTCAATAATTTTCCTGCGAGTGCAATGACAATGATAATAGTAACAAAGGTACCTGCAAAAGCAGCTAGAGAAATATACTCCTCGCTCCAGGAAACACTGTCTTTTAAATAATCTGAAATAAAATAGGAGAAATGAATGGAGCCATATACACCAATGATTAAAGCAGCCAATGAGGCAACTTCAACAAAAAGACCTTTCGTAATCCCTCGAACGAATCCAAAGAGTAAAAGTGCAGCAATGACAATATCAAAAACATTCATTTCTAATAATTTTTATCAAACCTACATCTTTTTTTCCACATTATAAAAAGCACGTTTGTATCTTTACCCTCTTATAAAAGCACCTGATGTCAAAAAACACTGAATTAAAAGAGAAATGGGAGCTGTTGGTTGAAAAACTTTCTACACAGTTTGCAGATGGAGATACGATCGATTTAGACGCAATCATCTATCTAATTGGAGTACAAGAACTCGGGAAAGGACATGGAGTTTTTAAAAAAGATGAAAAAGTAAACTTAATGCACATTGCAATTTGTAAACTTTTAGAACCTTACGGGTATTATGAATTTGATTATTATGACACCGACGGATGGCCACATTATAAAACCATCACAGACTTACCTCACTTGAAAGCAGGAGAGCAAACGGTTTTAATGAAGGAAGCAATTGTAAGTTATTTTGAAGGGATTGGTTTTTTTAAGTAACCGATAATTTTCGAATCATTTTTGACAAGAGTTTCGGGTAGAGTCGTTTTACAAAAACAGCGAGCTTTTCTTTGAAACCCGCAATGTATACTTCCTCTTTTTCCTGTTGTATTGCCTTGGCCATTAAACGTGCAAAATGTGCTGGTGCAATTCCATTTTGAGTGGCTTTATCCATGGTTTGTTGAGGAGAACCATCCCCTGTTAAAGCATTTTTTGAAACGTTGGTAGTTACAAAACCTGGGCACACTAAAGTAACCGAAATCTGATCTTCATAAACCTCTGCGCGTAAACTATCAAAAAAACCATGCAGCGCGTGTTTAGAAGCTGCATAAGAAGAACGTAAAGGAGTGCCAATTTTACCAACAATACTGGTAGTTGTTACAAAATGCCCCCTTTTTTTGGTGATAAAATGAGGCAGCAATGCTTTTGTTAAGGTAATGGTTCCCATATAATTAACATCCATAATTCGTTTGTCAACAGAAATTTCTGTGTCTTTGGCAAAAGAGCGTTGACTAACCCCTCCATTGTTAACCAAAATATCCACCCCACCAAAAAGCGCAATCGCAGCAGTTGCTTTTTGGTGTAGTGTTTTAGCATCTTCTAAATCTAATGCTAGAATTTTTACCTTTGAAGGCTCTGTACAAGCCTGTTTTACCAATTCCAAAGTGGCTGTTTTTCTGGAAGATAAAATTAAGGTGGCATTTTGTTTTGATAGTTCAATTGCCAAGGCCTTGCCAATCCCTGATGAAGCGCCTGTAATCCAAACGACTTTATTAGAAAAACTCATGTGCTTATTTTTAAGCTAAAGATAGCCTTTTTAGTGGAGAATTAGTATTTTTGATGGCTAATTGACCGGTATTTAATGAATTAAATCCTCTTTGAAAATGAAAAAATTTTGTTTGTTTCTCTTCTTTTGTTCCACATTTAGTTATGCTCAATTTTCAATCAATGGAACCCTAACAAAAGCATCAGAAAGTGACTGGGTTATCCTTTATAAAATTGAAAGCACCCAACAGGTCTTTGTTGCAGACACAACGATTAAAAGAGATTCACTTCTAACGAATGGAAAAAAGGTCGCCATCGGTACTTTTTCTTTCAACCTACCAGTAACAGCAAAGAGTGGCACTTACCGGGTTAAGTATCGAATGAAAGGAGCTGGGTTTCTTGATTTTATTTTTAATAAAGAAAATATCAGCTTTGCCTTTCACCCGGATTATCCAGAGGCAACGGTATTATTTTCTGATTCAAAAGAAAATATTCTTTACAGCGCATATTTGAAAGCTTTTTCTTTGAAACAGCAAAAATTAGATTCCATTCAAATTGCAGTATTAAGAAACAAAACATTGGTTTTAGATGCTGAATATAAAAAAGCTAGAACAGAAGTAGTGGCTGTTCAAAAAGAGTTTTTAAACCGCGCAAAAGGAATGTATGCCTACCCATTTGTGAAAGCCTCTTTGAGAGAAAACCCCTCTGAAATCTTAAAGACGCCTCAAGGGTATATGTCAAATATAACGACTACTTTTTTTGACAATATTGATTTTTCAAATACAACATTAATCAATTCCACTTTTTTAACCAACAGAATTCTAGACTACGTTTTTTATATCAATTACTCAGATGATCAAACACAACAAAATAATTTGTTTAAAAAATCAATTGATGTTGTGTTATCTAAAATAAAAGATCCTCGATACAAAAAAGACATCATTCTTTTTTTAATTGCTCAGTTTGAAACTATCAGCCATTTGGAAAGTATTGATTATTTACTAGAAAATAAATACAAACAACTCCCTAAAAGTATTCAAGATCAAGAATTCATCACTCAGAAAAAAAAGCTGTTTGCTGCTGAAATTGGTCGCATAGCTCCCGATTTCTCTTGGATTGAAAATGGAGAAAAATTGCAGCTATCTACCTTAAAGAGCGCCGAAAATTATGTACTCATTTTTTGGAGCACAGAATGCTCGCATTGTTTAACTGAAATCCCACAGTTATACGCCCATCTTCAAGGAAACAAATCGCTAAAACTAGTTGCCTTTGCGATGGAAAAAGACGATGCACGATGGAAAGAAATGAAAAATGATTTACCGAATTGGCATCATGTTTTAGGGTTGAAAAAATGGGAAAATGAAATCGCAAGGACCTATAACATCAATGCGACCCCAAACTATTTTGTGCTTGACAAAAACAAGAAAATTATTGGAAAACCAGTGTTGTTGAAAGATTTAAAAGTGTTTTTAGAACAACTTTAAAAGTGAAAAAAAGCATCTTTTAAGTGTTCAATCTTCGTTGTCTTCTTTTGAAGGATAATTGCAATAATATCAAAACGCACCTCAACATCGAGATCTCTTTCAATCACATAATTGTCAATTGCTGAAAGGAGTAATTTTATTTTTTTAGGATTTACAAAATCTTGCGGATTTCCAAAATAATCGGTAGCTCGTGTTTTTACTTCTACAACAGCTAAGACATTTTCTTTTTGAGCAATGACATCTACTTCTGCTTTTAAGAAACGATAATTTACTTCCAAAACTTGATACTCATTTTTAATTAAGTAATCAATTGCAAGTTGTTCTCCTTTTTTACCAAGTTCGTTGTGCGCTGCTATATTATTGAGTGTCCTCTAATTTTTGAATGCGCCTTTTAACATCTTTGACCACTTTGGGCGCTAAAATAAACGTAGAAATCATGGTCCTTATTTCCAATAAAACAAAGGTGGGAAAATTTGCATTACAATTTTCGATGCTTTTAATCAAAACTTATGGTTGTTGTTGTTGCATAAAATCTTAGAAGTACATTTCTCCCCATAATTAGGGCGTTATTAATGGTTTCATGGCCTGCGGGAAAACCAAATAAAACAGGTACTTTTTCAGGAACAACCTCTAAAATAAGTTCCTCGATAACACTTCCCCATTTTGTAGTGTTTTGTTTGATATTAGAAATATCGCCAACAATTACGGCGTTTACATTTTTAAAATACCCCGCTCTTTTTAGGCTTTGCAACATCCGGTCGATGCTGTATTTGTATTCACCAATTTCTTCAATAAATAAGATTTTTTGATCGGTGTTTAGTTGACTTTCAGAACCTAGCATAGAGGCCAAAATGGCAAGGTTCCCACCAACTAATTGTCCTTTCAGTGCGTTTATTGGTGTTGATAAAACACCCTTTCTATTATAGTGAGAAGCGGGTATTTCATAAATAAGTTCTTCTCCAAAAAGGGCTTTTTTAAAGCTGGCAATGGTTTCTATAATTGCTGCATCTTCATTTTGCAAGCTGGTGGGCATCATCGCATGAATGGTTTCTACGCCTAAGTTATGAATGTGGTTGTGAAAGGCGGTAATGTCTGAATATCCAATGATCCATTTTGGGTTGGTTTGAAATCGTGAAAAGTCGAGGGTATCTAAAATTCTTACGGAACCATACCCTCCTCTTGCTGCCCAAATTGCTTTGATGTTGGGGTTGTCTAAGGCTTTTTGAAAATCGGCAGCTCGTTCTTTGTCTGTTCCTGAAAAATGCTTCCCATTATTAAACATATTTTCTCCCAATACGACCTCTAAGCCCCAGCTTTTTAAAAGGGCTGTTGCTTTTTCGATTTCTGCTTCTTTATTTTTTAAAATCCCAGCAGGTGCAACAATTGCAATGGTATCACCCTTTTTTAAAGTTGGAGGCTGAATTAATTTCACGGGTACTTCTTGGGCATTAACCAAGAAGGATGTCAAAAATAAAGCAACGGTAAAAAATAAATTTTTATTCAAAATGGACTCTTTTATGGGTGCAGTGATCCTAAAATTAGAACCCTGTAAATGTATTGATTTTCAATGGGTATTAAAACGGCGTTTTTTGTACTTTTGTGTTTCAGAAATAAATCTACAAAATAAATCAAGGAAAATTCGATGAATACTCCAAAAAGATATACAATTACTGCCGCTTTACCTTATACAAATGGACCGATTCACATTGGGCATTTGGCAGGGGTCTATGTGCCCGCAGATATTTATGCCCGTTTTTTACGTTTAACAGGAAAAGACGTTGCGTACATTTGTGGTTCTGACGAGCATGGTGTTGCCATTCCAATGCGCGCAAAAAAAGAAGGGGTGTCTCCGCAAGCTATTATTGACAAATACCACGGTATCATCAAACAATCTTTTGTTGATTTTGGAATTTCTTTTGATAATTATTCTCGTACCTCTTCGAAAATTCATCATGAAACTGCCGCTGCATTTTTTACAAAAATGCACCATGATGGTGAATTCATTGAAGAAGTATCTGCACAATTATACGATGCTGAAGCCAATCAGTTTTTAGCGGATCGTTTTGTTGTGGGAACCTGTCCGAAATGTAATTTCGAGGAAAGTTATGGCGATCAATGTGAAAGTTGTGGAACGTCCCATAACGCTACTGATTTAATCTATCCAAAATCCTCAATTACGGGGAATGTGCCAAGCTTAAAAGAAACCAAACACTGGTTTTTACCTTTGGACAAACACGAAGCGTTTTTACGTGAATGGGTTTTAGAGGGACACAAAAAAGACTGGAAACCGAATGTATACGGACAAGTAAAATCTTGGGTAGAAGATGGTTTAAGACCGAGAGCAGTGACCAGAGATTTGGACTGGGGAATTCCAGTGCCTGTAGAAGGTGGAGAAGGAAAAGTCTTGTATGTTTGGTTTGATGCGCCTATTGGATACATTTCATCGACCAAAGAATGGGCGGCAAGAGAAGGAAAAAACTGGGAAGATTACTGGAAAAAAGACGATACCAAATTGGTCCATTTTATTGGGAAAGACAACATTGTTTTTCACTGTATTATTTTTCCAAGCATGTTAAAAGCGCATGGAGATTATATTTTACCAGAAAATGTGCCTGCAAATGAATTTTTAAATTTAGAGGGCAATAAATTATCTACTTCTAAAAACTGGGCGGTTTGGTTGCACGAATATTTAGAGGAATTTCCAGGGCAGCAAGATGTATTGCGCTATACCTTAACCGCAAACGCTCCGGAAAGTAAAGACAATGATTTTACTTGGAAAGATTTTCAAGCAAAAAACAACAACGAATTGGTGGCCATTTTTGGAAACTTTATCAATCGAGTAGTGGTGTTAACCAATAAATATTATACGGGAGAAGTACCGCTTCCTGGAGCATTTACTACTATTGATGAAGATGTGTTAGCGGCCGTTAAAGAGTTTCCGAACAGCATCGGGAAATCCATAGAACGATACCGATTTAGAGAAGCCTCTCAAGAATTAATGAATTTGGCAAGACTTGGAAACAAGTATTTGGCCGATGAAGAGCCTTGGAATGTAATTAAAGTAGATGCAGCACGCGTTCAAACAATTATGTATGTGGCATTGCAAATCTCCGCGGCTTTGGCGGTGGTTTCTGAGCCTTTTTTACCGTTTACTTCCACGAAGTTGAAAACCATTTTAAACATTGACAAATCGCTCTCCTGGAGTGATATTCATGAAGAAGAGGTATTGCTTGCTGCAAAACATCAAATCAACAAAGCGGAATTATTGTTCTCTAAAATTGAAGACAAAAGTATTGAAGCGCAACTTGAAAAATTACTAGCGACCAAAATAGCCAATGCTTCAGAAAGCTCAGCGGAAGCGCAAGAGAAAAAAGTGGTGGCGCCCCAAAAAGAAGTCATTGACTTTGAAAGTTTCTCAAAATTAGATGTCCGAGTGGGGACCATAATAGCGGCAGAAAAGGTCGCGAAAACCAAAAAATTATTACAGTTAAAAGTAGATGTTGGTATCGATGTTAGAACCATTGTATCGGGAATTGCTGAAAGTTTTTCTCCAGAAGATATTATTGGACAACAAGTTTCTGTGTTGGTCAATTTAGCACCCCGTAAAATTAGAGGCGTTGAAAGCCAGGGAATGATTTTAATGACAGATACTCCAGACGGAAAACTTGCCTTTGTTGCGCCTGAGAGAAGTATTAAAAACGGTCAAGAAGTTAGTTAATGCTAAAAATAGCATACCATCCTATTTACAGTCACGAATTGCCTGCGGGTCATCGATTTCCAATGGAAAAATATGACCTGCTTCCTGAACAATTATTGTATGAAGGGACCTGTATTGCTGAAAACTTCTTTACACCAGAAATTCCAAACAACAAGCATTTTTTTACAGTGCATGATCCTGAATACTTCTTTGATTTATTCAATATCTCGCTTTCTCAAAAAGCGGCTAGAAAAATTGGCTTTCCGTTATCGGAAGTCCTCATCGATCGAGAAATGATCATCGCAGATGGAACTATGAAAGCAAGTGAATTTGCCCTACAGTTTGGGATTGCCATGAATATTGCGGGCGGAACGCATCATGCTTTTTCAAACAGAGGGGAAGCTTTTTGCATGCTGAACGATCAAGCAATTGGGGCAAGATACCTCCAACAGAAAGGACTTGCTAAGAAAATTCTCATTGTCGATTTAGACGTGCATCAAGGAAATGGTACTGCAGAAATCTTTCAAAACGATGGTTCTGTTTTTACCTTCTCAATGCATGGAGAAAAAAATTATCCCTTTACAAAAGAGAAAAGCGACTTAGACATTGGATTAAAAACAGATACGAACGACGCAGATTATCTCTCCCTTTTAAAAGAAACACTTCCAAAACTCATTCGACAAGAAAAACCCGATTTTATCTATTACTTATGTGGAGTTGATGTGATCGCAACGGATAAATTAGGGAAATTAGCCCTAAGTATTGAAGGCTGTAAAGAACGAGACCGGTTTGTTTTACAAACCTGTTTCGATCTAGAAATCCCGGTAATGTGTTCTATGGGAGGTGGGTATTCTCCAGAGATTAACACCATCGTTACTGCACACGTAAATACTTTTAGAGTAGCACAAGAAATTTATTTTTAAAAAGAGAAACCTGGACGATTCGTCCAGGTTTCTCTTTTTCATAACAATTAACAATGAGTTACTTACTCCCCAGCAGCAATAAATCATTCACAAGAATTTCTGTAACATATCTTTTTTCTCCTTCCTTCGTTTCATAGGAACGGTTCGTGAGTTTTCCTTCTACTGCAATTTCTTGGCCTTTCTTTACATAGTTTTCTACAACATTTACAAGGCCGCCTCTCACAACAACATTGTGCCAATAAGCGCGCTCAACTTTTGTGCCTTCTTTGTCTTTGTAATTATCGTCTGTGGCCATTGAAAATTTTGCCATTTTGTTTCCGTCTTGGAAAGTTACGATTTCTGGTTCTCCACCCAATCTACCAATTAACTGTACTTTGTTTCTTAACGTATTCATAAGATAAGTTTTTTAAAACACCTGCTTTCGCTTGGTGTATGTTTATATTTGTTTTTGTTGATTCGTTTCAACACTGCAAAGATGCGACAGCAAAGAAGTTTTATTCGGTTGGAAAGCAATTACTTTCGGTTGTAATTATTTGTAGTCGTTTGTAAACGAATAATTATGTATCTTTGACTCATGGAAAAAAGAGAATGTTTAGCATGCAAAGAACCCGTGAAAGGTAGAGTAGACAAGAAATTCTGTTCTGATTATTGTAGAAATGCCTATAATAATAACGTAAATAAAGACAGTAAAAACCTGATTCGGAATATCAATAATCGGCTACGAAAAAATCATAAAATTTTAACGGATTTAAACATTTCAGGAAAAACGAAAGTCACCAGAACAAAATTATACGATAAAGGATTCGACTTTCAGTTTTTTACCTCACTCTACAAAACCAAAACTGGGAATACCTATTTTTATATCTATGATGAAGGATATTTGGCTTTAGAAAATGAACTCTTCTTACTCATTCGAAAAGAACGTTAAAGCAATTAGATTTTTTTTAAGGAAGGAAATTACTTAATTTAGATTTCTTTTTACAGCAAAAAAGCGCTTTAAGATTTGTGAGCATTCGTTTTCTAAAATACCGCCGATTACTTTTGTTTTTGGATGTAGTCTGGTTTTTAAGTTCACAAAACCACGATCGGGTTCAGCGGCACCATATACAATTTTACCAAGCTGTGCCCAATAACTTGCACCGGCACACATTTGACAGGGTTCTAGGGTTACATACATCGTGCATTCTTTCAAATACTTTCCTCCAAGAAAATCGGCAGCAGCCGTAAAAACTTGCATTTCGGCATGAGCTGTAACATCGTTTAAGGTTTCTGTTAGGTTATGCGCTCTTGCTATAATTTGATCTTTTAAAACAATCACAACTCCCACAGGGACTTCTCCTTTATCAAAAGCAATAGCGGCTTCTTGCAGTGCTTTTTTCATAAAATAAGTATCATCGAAGGGCTGTATCATCTCGGAAGTATTGGAAGTACAAATTTAAGTAATTTATTTACGATAGATTTGCATTTCTTTGGGTTCGCTTTATGGACACAAAAAGTTATATTGTATTTTTGTATTCCAATGACGCATTTGTTAAAGCACATATCCCATCCAGCAGATTTAAGGAAATTAAGTCCTGCACAACTTCCACAGTTGGCTGCAGAATTGCGTGCGTTTATTATTGATATTGTTGCTACTAAAGAAGGACATTTAGGAGCAAGCCTGGGTGTTGTAGAGCTTACCATAGCTTTGCATTATTTATTTGATACTCCCAATGATTTATTGGTATGGGATGTTGGACACCAAGCCTACGGACACAAAATTTTAACCGGAAGAAAAGAACGCTTTCATACCAACAGACGCTATGAAGGCATTGCAGGATTTCCAACAAGAAAAGAAAGCGAATTTGATGCTTTCGGGGTTGGGCATTCTTCGACCTCTATTTCTGCTGCGCTGGGAATGGCCATCGCCTCCAACTTAAAAGGAGCCACCGAAAAACAACATATCGCCGTTATTGGCGACGCTTCTATTGCAAGCGGAATGGCCTTTGAAGCATTGAATCATGCGGGCGTTTCTCAAGCCAATTTACTCATCATTCTAAACGACAATGCCATTGGCATAGATCCGGCTGTTGGTGCATTAAAGGCATATTTAACGAAGGTGAAAACCGATCGAAAATTAGCCACACAAAACAATATTATAAAAGCTCTAAATTTTGACTATTCTGGTCCTATAGACGGTCATGATTTACCAAAATTACTTGCTGAGTTAGGTCGTCTAAAATCTGTTAAAGGGCCTAAATTTTTGCATGTTATTACCACCAAAGGAAAAGGACTACAGCTAGCTGAAGAAGATCAAGTAACCTATCATGCACCCGGGAAGTTTGATAAAATTTCTGGAGTACGCCTTAAAAAAGAAAACAATTTGTACACCAAATACCAAGATGTCTTTGGAAAGACCCTGGTAGAATTGGCATCAAATAATAAAAATATTGTGGGCATTACGCCCGCAATGCTCACAGGGAGTTCTTTGAAGTTTATGCTGCATAAATTTCCAGAAAGAACCTTTGATGTTGGAATTGCAGAACAGCATGCGGTGACTTTAGCCGCTGGTATGGCCACACAAGGATTGGTCCCGTTTTGTGCTATTTATTCTACTTTTTTACAACGTGCTTATGACCAAATAATTCATGATGTTGCCTTGCAAAACCTTCCTGTCATCTTCTGTTTAGACAGAGCTGGTTTGGTGGGTGAAGATGGAGCAACACATCATGGGGTCTTTGATTTGTCGTACTTACGATTGATCCCCAATTTAAGCATCTGCGCTCCAAGAAATGAAATTGAATTGCGAAATCTTCTATACACGGCACAATTAGGGTTGAAACATCCGATGGCAATTCGATATCCAAGAGGAACAGGAACTATTGTTGATTGGAAACAGCCTTTTAAAGCCATTGAAATTGGTTCAGGGGAACTTTTGCGTACAGGAACGAAAACAGCACTCTTGTCTATCGGAACAATAGCAGAAAACGTTAGTAAAGCACTGGATTTAATAAAAGACCCTACGCCTTTTTCGCATTATGATTTGCGTTTTGTAAAACCTTTGGATGCCCAATTATTGCATACTATTTTTACAGAACATACGAATATCATTACTATTGAAGATGGCGCTATAAAAGGAGGTTTTGGAAGTGCTATTTTAGAGTTTGCTGCCGAAAACAACTACCAGCACCCTATAAAAATATTGGGCATTCCGGATACTTTTATTGAACATGGAGCTGTTGTAAAACTGCAAGAAAAAATTGGATTAGACCCTCTTTCTTTGTCAAAAGCGTTTCTAAATTTTACATAAAAAAAGACGCTAATAATAGCGTCTTTTTTTAATTAATTTTCTAATATCTAATTATTCAATCACAATTTTCTTTGAAGCTTTTCTACCAGCCTCATCGATTACGTTTACAATGTAAACTCCTGCACTGGTGTTTATAGAAATTTCTTGTCTTTCGTTGGTATTAAAGTCCAAGGTTGCTGCGTATACCTGTCTTCCTCTAAGATCAAATACTGCTACTTGTGAGATCTTTAATTCGTTTTTTCCATAGATGGTAAAATCTCCCTTTGACACGGTTGGGTATACAGTAAATGTTTCATTGCCTTTCAATACTTCATCTACAGACGCTGATGCCTCGGTAAATTGTCCTGAGAAAACACCTCTACCATAAGTAGCAGCAAAAACAGCATTGTCATCTCTTAAATCAAGATCCATTACTTTTACGTTTTTCATCCCATTATTGGACTGCACCCAATTTGGGTTTTCGGCGTTAAAGTTTGCTGTTTTCCAAACCCCTAATTCTGTTCCAATAATTACTTCTTCAGGTCTTAACGGATTTTGTAAAATGGCTTTTACAGGAATGTCTGGGAAATCACCTTCTTTAGAAGACCAATTCGCACCAGCATCACTAGAATACCAAATGTTTTTTACACCATAATTGTGCATGGTTACAAAAATTTCATTCTCACTTGCACCAAATTCGATATCAGAAACGGTTCCAACAAATTCGGGTCCTGTAATTTCAGACCAGGTTGGAGAGTCTCCATCTGCATTGTCAATTTGTATGATTTTCCCATTTTTTAAGCCTGCGAGTAATTTCGAAGCTGTTGTGGTATATGGAGAAACTTTCATCGCTGAAGGTGCTTGATCCATTAAGTTGTCACTTAATGTAGCCTTATTTACATTTGCAGTACCTGAGTTTGTGTTCTTATATCTTCTAATCTCATAAATCGTTCCTGTTGAATAATTGGAATATAAAATATCTAAATTCGAGTCCAGTTCTTCTTGATTGATAAAATCCCCCTTATTCGTTGACTCCGAATTGATAATGGTAAGTAAACCTGACGTTGCATTCCGAGAGCGAATGTTATTGTTATACACATAATTTGAAATGTAATAGTTGTCTGTCCCGTCTTGATCGAAGAAACTATACGCACCATCTCCTCCTTGTGCTTGGGTAGAACTATTTACGCCTGCACTCGCATTTGTAAACAATTGGGTTCCGTTGTCTTGGGCTCCAGCAATAAAGTTATCTCCAATGGCCGCTGTTGTTGGTGCAACTCCTACTGTATAAAATTGTACGGTATTGTATCCATTGTTTCTTGCATTGATATTTACCCCTCCATCATTCGAGAAATACACCCCGCCGTCATTCGAAAAAAGCATTCTGGTTGATGAGTTTCCAGCAAAAGCCAAACCGTGCTGATCGGCATGAACTAAAGAAACATTTAACCCAGATAAAAAATTGTTATTTGACCATTTCGATATTTGAGAATAGGAATTCCCTCCGTTGGTACTTTTAAACAAATCGATTCCACCTACAAATATTTTTTCATCATTATTTGGAGCTACACCTAATAATAAATCATAAAAAGCCTGGCCTCTTGTAAAATCAGTAGAAGGAATCCCGGAATCAGCGTCCTCTGGAAGTGCTAAGGTGGATACGCTTCCAAAGGCATTGGTGGTTTTATAAAGTCCAACTGGAGCTCCAGAAGTACTCAATTGTGCCAATACATATATTTTAGCGGCATCGGTTTTTGAGCAAGCAATTTCAACTCTTCTTCCATTGGGAACAGTATGTTTCAATGCAAAATTAGTGGCATCTGCATTCGTTGATTGAAAAATCGCTCCTCCTCCATCGCCGAGAATATCCGATGTTGTGGATACATAGACAGAATTATCTGCAGCTATTTTTATGTTGTTTGGTTCGTGTATTCCTCCTTCTGAGTTTGTTGGAAGGGTTAATTTTGTAAACGTGGTACCGTCTGTAGATTTGTATACCCCTCGGTCATGAATTCCAAATAATGTAGAAGGGGATGCAATTCCATAAACCGCATCTCCTGCTGCTACAAACACTTCTGAAACGCCTCCATTGTCTCTCACAACAATGTCATTTACGTGCTGTACTCCATTGGATACAATAAAATTGGATCCATTACCTCTGGTGCTAGAGAGTGTTACATTCACAGAACCTCCTGTCAATGCATCCATCACACGGGCACCGTCGTCTTTAGAAATCATCACGGTAGGGATGGTAATATTAGCATCATCTCCTCCTTGATTGATAGGGATTCCAGGCACATTATTTACAATTATTACGGCAATTGCTCCTGCATCTTGTGCATTATTCACTTTGTCTACAAAGGGACAACTTCCTCTTCGAATGACCGCAATTTTACCACTAATGGCTGCAGAATTATTTAGGGCTGTACAACCATCCTCTGTGGGTGTCACACCATCATCTGCTAACACTAAATCTGCCGTAACGGGTGGGTTGAGGCCACCACCAAAACTGGTAGATAGCACTGCAAAATAGTCTCCAGCAATACTTGTTGGACTATTGATAACCATTTTAGCATTTGCTTCAAAAAGGGTTTCTCCTTCGACACCTCCAAAAACATGGGCCCAAGTAGCGCCTCCGTCTGTTGTTCTCCAAACACCATTTCCATTGACATCTCCTCCAACATAAGATTCTCCGGTACCTACATACCAGGTCATGGAATCATTTGGGTCGATAGCAATACATGAAACAGCTAAGTTTTCTGGAATATCTACCTGCGTCCATACAGCTCCTGCATTTGAAATGTTGGTATTTTTCCACAAACCACCACTCACTCCTCCAGCGTATACTGTTTCTTGACTTCCATCATTGGGATCAAAAATTAAAGCACGTGTTCTTCCTCCAACATTGTCTGGGCCTCTGTCCTGCCATGCAGTATCATCTCCATCACCAGGAGTTCTTCCTGATTGCCTTAAAGCTTCTAGGTCGTTTTGAAGTTGAAATACATTTTCTTTATGGGTTCTCCCTGTAGCAGGATTTATCTCGTTCAAATACTCTTGTTCAAAAAAAGCATTGGGAGGCAACCCTTGTAACTTCCTTTCCTGCTTAGATAAACTTTTCGTTTTGTTATACGGATGGTTTCGTAAGAAATCTGCATGAGATTTTTTTAGCTGTGCTGTTTTATCTTCTGTTTCTGATTGAACATATAATAAACTAGCAATAACTATAACTAGGATTGATAAAAGGTATTTTTTCTTCATAATTGATGGCATTATTTTTTACATTCAAATTTAAGCATTCAAATTATTAATATTATATAATATTTCCTGTTAATTTTTGATGCGTTCGGATTGCATAACTATCTGACATTCTTGATACATAACTACAGATCTGCATAATTCGATTGTATAAACTAGTGTCTTCTGATTGGTATTCTTTCGGTAATAAATTTAAAATTAGCTGATCATAATTCGAATAATTTTGATCGTATTTATTGTTAACGGCACTCACAAAAACATGTAATAAGTCGGCAATGATGCGATAGCCTGCTACTTCTTTTTCTACCACTTCTTGACTTTTGTAAATTTTGTCAATACTAATTTTTATGATGTCATTAATTTGTGCTTCATAAGAACATTTTTCTAACAATGATTTGTCAAAATTTCCTGTTAGAATACTTTCTTCATTGTCTAAAAATATCTGCACTGCTTGATTGATTAGTGTATTGATTGCCAAGGCGCGCAGATAGCTCACGCGGTCTTTGGTGTGCTGCAAACTGTGGTATTTTTTAGAATCTATACGGTCTCTTACAAGATTGATCAAGTATTCTAAAGCATACTCTTCTTCTATTAATCCTAGGTTGATTCCATCTTCAAAATCGATAATGGTATAACAAATATCATCGGCTGCTTCTACCAAATAGGCCAAGGGGTGCCTGTAAAATGAAATGTCTGGCGAGGTCGATTTTTGCAACATGCCCAAATCCTGAACAATGTCTATAAATTCGGGTTTTTCAGATTGAAAAACACCGTATTTTTTGTCTACAACATGTTTAGTCGGCTTTTTCGGTAAGCTTTCTTTTGGGTATTTTAAAAACGCTCCTAAGGTCGCATAGGATAATCGCAAACCGCCAGGAACACCGTCTTTTGTTGCTGTTAAAATTTTAAACCCATTGGCATTTCCTTCAAAATCAATAAGATCTTGGTATTCTTTTGCTGTCAGTTGTGCTTTGTATTTTACTCCTTCTCCAGATTTAAAATACTCTCCAATTGCTTTTTCGCCAGAATGCCCGAAGGGTGGATTTCCAATATCATGCATGACCGAGGCTGCTGCCACAATAGCCCCAAAATCATTAAAAGTATATCCCAATTCGGCTAAGTTTGGATGACGTTCTAACAAGACTTTTCCAACTTTTCTTCCAAGGGTTCGTCCGACAACAGAAACTTCTAAACTGTGGGTTAATCGCGTGTGTACAAAGTCAGTTTGGGAAAGTGGAATTACTTGTGTTTTATCTTGTAGACTTCTAAATGCCGAAGAAAATATAATGCGATCAAAATCGACATCAAACCCTAAACGGGTTTCATCTTGTGCTGCTCTTGGGCGCTTTTGTGAGTCGCCTGCGCGTTTTAACGAAAGAAGTTGTTCCCAGTTCATGGAGGCTATAGATTTAAATATTCTGAAACTGATTGAATGGCTCAGTGTTTTGTGTTATTAATCTCCTACCCATAATGGAAGGAGCCTGGTACGAAAATACAAAAAAGAGATGCATTGCTACATCTCTTTTTATCAATCTTTAATTTCCTTTTTTTAAGAACCACACATTAAGCAATCATCTGGTGCGTCATTATCTCTGGCAGCATCTACCATGGCTTTGAATTCTTCTGGGCTTAATGGTGCGTCTGGTGCGTCTGCTTTCTTTTCTTTTGAAAGTGTGAACTGAATTGCATTGACTGCTGATTTTGTTCTTAAATAATACATTCCTGTTTTTAATCCAGACTTCCAAGCATAAAAATGCATAGAGGTTAATTTTGCATAATCTGGATCTTTCATAAACAAGTTTAATGATTGAGATTGATCGATAAAATATCCTCTTTGGCGCGCCATATCGATGATATCTTTCATACTCATTTCCCAAACTGTTTTGTACAGTTCTCTTAATTCTGCTGGAATTGCTTCAATATGTTGGATCGAACCGTTTGCACGCATGATATCTTCTTTCATGCTATTGTCCCACAGGCCTAATTCTACTAAGTCTTCTAACAAATGTTTGTTTACAACAATAAACTCCCCTGATAAAACTCTTCTAGTATAAATGTTAGAGGTATATGGTTCAAATGCTTCGTTGTTTCCTAAGATTTGAGAAGTAGATGCTGTTGGCATTGGTGCCACTAATAGGGAATTTCTAACTCCGTGCTTCATTACTTGTTTTCGTAATTTTGCCCAATCCCAGTTTCCACTCAATTCATCATCTTTAATTCCCCACATATTGTATTGAAATTCTCCTTCTGACATTGGAGATCCTTTAAAGGTAGAATACGGTTCTTTTGCTTTTGCGATTTCCATTGAAGAAGTAACGGCTGCAAAATACATGGTTTCAAAGATGTCCTGATTCAATTTTTTTGCTTCATCAGAAGTAAAAGGCAAGCGTAACATGATAAAAGCATCTGCTAAGCCTTGGATTCCTAAACCTACAGGCCGGTGTCTAAAATTGGAATTTTCTGCTTCAATTACAGGGTAAAAATTAGCATCGATCACTGTATCTAGGTTTCGAATTACTTTTTTAGTAACATCATATAATTTTTTATGATTGAAGTATTTCTCTCCGGTTTCCTTTTCAGAGATGAACATTGGCAATGCAATAGACGCTAAGTTACATACTGCAACTTCGTCTTTTGCAGTATACTCCATAATCTCAGTACATAAATTTGAAGAACGAATGGTTCCTAAATTTTTCTGGTTAGATTTGCGGTTTGCTGCATCTTTATACAACATATATGGGGTCCCTGTTTCGATTTGAGATTCCAAAATCTTCTCCCAAAGGTCTCGTGCTTTGATTGTTTTTCTCCCTTTTCCTGCAGCTTCATAACTGGTGTACAAACGCTCAAACTCTTCTCCATAAGTATCATATAAGTGTGGACATTCGTGCGGACACATTAACGTCCAATCTGCATCTTCTTGTACACGAGCCATGAATAAGTCTGAAACCCACATCGCATAAAATAAATCTCTTGCACGCATTTCTTCTTTTCCATGATTTTTCTTTAAATCTAAAAAGTCAAAAATATCTGCATGCCAAGGCTCTAAGTACATTGCAAATGATCCTTTCCGTTTTCCTCCTCCTTGATCTACATAACGTGCCGTATCGTTAAATACTTTTAGCATCGGTACAATCCCGTTTGAAGTTCCGTTGGTTCCTGCAATATAAGAACCGGTCGCTCTAATGTTGTGTAAAGACAATCCAATACCTCCAGCAGATTGTGATATTTTTGCGGTTTGTTTTAGTGTATCATAAATTCCCTCGATACTATCGTCTTGCATTTGCAATAAGAAACAAGAGGACATTTGTGGTTTTGGAGTTCCTGCGTTAAATAAGGTTGGCGTTGCATGGGTAAAGTATTTTTTACTCATCAACTCGTAGGTTGCAATAGCTTCATCAATATCATTTTTATGAATACCGATAGAAACACGCATAAGCATGTGTTGTGGACGTTCTGCAATAACTCCATTTAATTTTAATAAATAAGAGCGCTCGAGTGTTTTAAAACCAAAATAATCATAATTGAAATCTCTATTGTAAATAATTGTAGAGTCTAATTTTTCTGCATTTGCTTTGATAATCTCATAGATCTCATCTGCCAGCAAAGGGGCTTTTTTTTCTGTACGTGGATTTACATAATAGTACAAATCGTCCATGGTTTCTGAGAACGATTTTTTGGTGTTTTTATGTAGATTAGAAACGGCAATCCTTGCAGCTAATTTTGCATAATCGGGATGTGCTGTTGTCATTGTAGCGGCGGTTTCTGCTGCTAAATTGTCTAATTCGGATGTGGTAACACCGTCATATAAACCTTCAATTACACGCATGGCAACTTTTACGGGATCAACAATTTTGTTCAATCCGTAACACATTTTCTTTACTCTGGCCGTGATCTTGTCGAACATCACTGGCTCGTTTTTGCCGTCTCTTTTTAGTACAAACATGAATTTATAGGTTTTATTTTGGTTAATTCTTGAGCCAACAAAAACGTCCAATTTTTGTTGCTCAAAGGTATTTTATGGTTAACAGTGTGTGTAGTACACTAAAAATCTGAATCGAAACTAATACTACCAGTTCCTCCAGATTTTACCCCTGCTTTTTGGTATTCTGAAACTCTTTTTTCAAAGAAATTGGTTTTTCCTTCTAAGGAAATCATTTCCATAAAGTCGAATGGATTTGTAGCATTGTACTCTTTTTCACAATTGAATTCACCCAACAAACGATCGGTTACAAATTCTAAGTATTGTGTCATTAACTTCGAATTCATTCCAATTAAACTCACCGGTAAAGACTCCGTTACAAATTCACGTTCTATGTTTAATGCGTCTACAATAATCTCTCTAATACGATCTTTTGGCACTTTGTTTACGATGTGGTGGTTGTGGAGGTGCACCGCAAAATCACAATGCATTCCTTCATCACGAGAAATTAATTCATTAGAAAATGCCAATCCTGGTAACAAACCTCTTTTCTTTAACCAGAAAATCGAACAAAATGCTCCTGAAAAGAAAATCCCTTCTACGGCTGCAAATGCAATTAATCGTTCCGCAAATGAATCGGATTCGATCCATTTTAATGCCCACTCTGCTTTTTTCTTAATCGCTGGAAAAACTTCAATGGCTCTAAACAATTGATCTTTTTCTGCTTCATTCTTCACATAAGTATCAATTAATAACGAATAGGTTTCTGAATGTACATTTTCCATCATGATTTGAAAACCATAGAAAAATTTTGCTTCTGAATACTGTACTTCATTTACAAAATTTTCAGCAAGATTTTCATTTACAATACCATCTGAAGCTGCAAAAAAGGCTAAAATATGCTTGATAAAGTAACGCTCGTCTTCTGACAATTTATTATTCCAGTCCAAAACATCTTCTGATAAATCAACTTCTTCTGCAGTCCAAATACAGGCTTGCTGCTTTTTATACCACTCCCATAGATCATCATGTTGAATTGGAAAAATAACAAAGCGGTTATCATTTGGTTGTAAAATTGGTTCTGTAACAAGTGCTGCTTCTTTGACGGACATTGGATTTGTTTTTTTTATTTGAGATTTGATATTTGTTTAACGTTTTGATGTGTTAAAAACAACTCTAACAAAGATTGAAATTTTTGTTTCAAAATGAAAGTCATACTTATTCACAAATCCTATGAAGTTCTTAACAAAATGAACTTTTTAGCAATTTTATTAATTTTTACTGTTTTTTTTAAATGCCTGAAAAACAATACCTTATGAAGGTAAAAAACTGAAAACCGTTGATTCTATTGGGTTTCGTCAAAGATTCTTTTTTACCCTTTTTAAACCTCTTTTTTTTTTAAAAAATGAAATCCAAAAAAAACGGGATACTTAAACAAACTCTTGGAACCTAAGAAATTTTGCAATAGGAGGTGTTATTTTTTTAAATGTTTGGCGGCTACCTTTTCTAATTGATCATACCAATTTTGTCCAAACTTTCGAACCAACGCTTCTTTCACAAAGGTGTATACAGGTACTTGAAGTTCTTTTCCTAAGGAACATGCAGCATCACAAATTTCCCATTTATGATAATTTACGGCAGCAAACTCACTAAAATCTTTCACTCTAATGGGATACAAATGACAGGAGAGGGGTTTTTTCCAATCGATTACACCCGCGTTGTAGGCTTCTTCAATACCACAAAGGGCCTTGTTCTTTTTATCGAAAATCACGTAAGCGCAATCTGCTCCTTTAATTAATGGTGTTTCTAACTCGCCCCATTCATTCGGGATCCAGGTGCCTTCTTTTTCAATAACAGCGACGCCTTCTTTTCTTAAAAAGGGCTTTACTTTGGGGTAGATTTCTTTAAGAATTTTTGTTTCCTCTTTATCTAAAGGTGCTCCTGCCTCTCCAGCAACACAACATGCGCCTTTGCATGCTGATAAATTACACACGAAATCTTTTTCGATAATCTCTTCTGAGACAATGGTTTTTCCTAATTGAAACATCTGACAAAAATAGTATAAAAATTTCCTTTAACTTTACCTAGTTATGAGGTTAGTTTAATAGTTTTGCAAAAAAACAATATGAATTTTAATTTTAAAGAAATTTTTACGGCTTTTATGGTTTTGTTTGCTGTAATCGATATTGTTGGAAACATTCCAATTATCATAGATTTAAGAAAAAAGTTTGGGCATATTCAATCGGAGAAAGCTTCGTTGATTGCTGGAGTCATTATGATTATTTTTCTTTTTCTAGGACAAAGTTTATTGGAGCTTATTGGTATTGACGTCAACTCTTTTGCTGTTGCAGGAGCTTTTATCCTATTTTTTATTGCCTTAGAAATGATTTTAGGAATTACCCTATACAAAGACAGCGAGCATACCGCACCCATTACGGCCACCGTATTTCCATTGGCTTTCCCTTTAATTGCAGGACCTGGAAGTTTAACCACCTTACTCTCTTTACGATCCGAGTTTTATATTGAAAACATTATCGTCGCAGTTTTGCTCAATGTTATTTTAATCTACATTGTTCTTAAAACGTCTTCTAAAATTGAAAAAATTATTGGCCAAAATGGAATTCAAATTATCCGTAAGGTTTTTGGAGTCATTTTATTAGCAATCTCTGTCAAACTTTTTGCTCAAAACATCAAAATATTATTCGTGTAAATATGAATTTTAATGCATTAATTATTGGAGGTGGCGTTGCAGGAATGCAATGTGCTTTGGTGTTGGGGTCTGCTAAGAACAAAGCTTTTGCGGCTGACAAAAACGTGGGTATCATTCTTCATCAAAAAACATCACACCTACAAAATGCATTATTTAACAACGTTTTAGGATTGGATCCGGGAACACTTGGGGCCAATATTTTGGTTGATGGTAAAAAACAACTTGCATCTTTATATCCCGAAATTTCACAAATCGAAAAAGAAAAAGTAATTGCGATTGAGGATGCTGAAGAAGGTTATCGGGTAATTACAAACAAAAATATATACTTATCAGCAATTGTAATTGTTGCTCTAAATTATTCCAAGCCTTTTACTATAAGAGGCTTGGAATCTTATATAATTCCTCATAAAAAAGCCAATCCTGCAAAAGAAAGGATTCAACTGAAAAATGAAAATCACCTCATAAAAAAAGGACTCTACTGTTGTGGGACTATTGCAGGTTGGCGCAGTCAATTTGCCATTGCCGCCGGAAGTGGCGCTAGTGTAGCTACCGATGTACTAACGCTTTGGAATCAGGGGATTCCTACCAAAATACACGATAAGAAATAAAGAAATTCATCGTTGCATGCTGAATTTTTAATTGGATGAATTCCCCTAAGGGATGATTCCACGGTAATGTTTTATTCTTTTCGGAGTCGTCAATCATACCCTCGAACCTTACCAAGAGCAACTGCTAATTTTAGCATCATAATGGAAGTATTAAGCTTGAGTTGATCCCGCTTTTTTATAGATAACCCCCTCCTTTTTCGTAATTTTCTGACAGAAACCTTGATTGACGTTTAAATGACGTATTCAAAGTTTAATAATTGAATCAAAATTTCACTTAATTTGTATTTCCTTTAATTAACTACTTTTCTATAATCTTGAGTAAAAGAATAAAAAAATCGAGAATAAAAAATGGATTAACTCAGCTTGATCTTTCTGAAAAATCTGGTGTTTCATTAAGGGCAATCCAAAGAATTGAAAATAACGAGGTAACTCCCTCGATCTATTCCATAAATAAAATTAGTGCCATTCTTAATGAAGATTTTAGTGCTTCAAAAAATACGTCACTACTTAAGAAGGCTTATGTGTTTATTTCATTCGGAATTATTTCATTACTCATTGGCTTTTATGATCCTATTTTTAAAGAGTTACCCCCACCGCCGGTGGATTATTGAAAACAAGTTTATCAAGAATTAAACACCTCCGATGGAGGATATATCAAATATTATGACACAAACTGTTATGGTTCCGATGGTACAGATTGCGATATTATTGTTTTAAAGTATTTGAATGACAATATCCAATGGAAAACAACAATTGGAGGGAATTCTTGGGACTATGTTGAGGACATTTTAGAATTAGAAGACGGTTACTTCGTACTCGGACAAACCGGTTCTTATGGTGTTGGAAATAATGATATTTATTTAACCAAATTGGATTTAATGGGAAATGAACTATGGTTTAGAACATATGGAGATTCTTTAAATGATTATGGTAGAGAAATTACTCCATCAAATGTTCATAAGAATGAATACATAATAAAAGGAGAGAAACAAAATTGTCCAACACCAAACGACTGGAAAAACTGTTATCTGCAAGAACTCGTAATTAAAGTAAATGGAAAGGGAGACCTACTTTAAAAATATCCTTGAATTTCAACCTCCCTGAATGCTAACACTGAACACTTCAACCTATCTTAACGATTGGGACTTTTTCTCTGATCTTCACTTTTTTAGAAAAGGAATGATCGCGAGAGGGGTTTAACCCTTTTTTGTTGAAAATTTAAAATACGCATCTATTCCAAAATTGGCAAAAAGGAAGCGTCACGGGGATCTACTCCACCGTGATGAAGTTTTCTACTGTGTTCAAAGTTGTAACTCCCTGTTACTTTCCCACATCAACTTTCAAGAAAAAACAAATCATCTAACCGACAATCCAATTCTTTAGAAAGTTTCAAACACAATAGTATTGAGGGATGAAATCTGTTATTTTCAATAGAGTTTATTGTTTGTCTAGAAACACCTATTTTTTTTGAAATATCTTCTTGTGTATATCCAGACTTTGTTCGATATAACTTTAAATTATTTTTCATGAGTTATAGTGTTTGAATAGTCTGAACTTAAGTATTAAATTAAACAAGAGAATTATTAAAAATAAGTTGAATACTAATACATACATGTAGTTAATATTAAACACTAAAAATGTAGATATAATTATTAACCCAAAACTTATAAACAGAGATAAGGACAAACTTTCTAATCTAATTCTTGAGATTAATTCATCTTCTATTTTCTCTTTACTAAAAGAGTTTATTAATCCTGAAACAATAATTAATAGGGTAAAAATTTCGTCACCTAACCCATTTTCTATCCAACCAAAACCTGTTTGTTCTGAACCAAACCATTCATATGAAAAAATTGAAAAAACGTTGACAACAAAAATATCTTGTATTCTATCTGTCAAGAGTAAAAATAATCCAACTAGTATTGACAAATAAAAAACCACACCACTTGTTTTTTTAAACTTATTACTAAATAAATAACTCATATTATAATTTTTTAATTTCAACAAATGTAAAGTATTTTTTACATAATGGCAAAAAAACTTTACATTTAGTCAAAAATTAATCTATTATTTTAATTCCTCAATTGTAACTTGAGAAATCTCAACGATATCTTCTCTATTGATTCGTTCCTCTCTAATCTTTCCTTTCTTATAAATGGAATGAACATGGTTATTCTTAAACACATTCCCGTGATGTGTTTTTAACCCTTCTTCATGGAATATTTTAGATATTTTTCTATATCCAATAGGTGTTACATTATTCTCTATATATTCACAAATTCGATTGAATAAATACTGTTGGTAATCACTATAATTTGATTCCCAAAGTTTGGTGGTAGTAATTGATATTGAGAACTTTACGATTAGGTTGTAGGGGTTACAACTTTGAACACAGAACCTTACTCTACTGTAACAGAATGGGTTAAAAGGGAAGTTTCATACGATTCCATCATGATGACATTCACTATTTGTATTAAAACTTCCACTCTTACCAAAACCACACATTATACAGGGTATCAACAAAAACTTTTTGATGAAATCAAAAGACTGAAAGAAGTTGAGGGTTATGGTTATAAGAGAATTAGTTACATATTATATGGGAAAGGTTATAGGTCTATAAGAACGGATTCAATTCTTAGATACAATTATATTTATTCTATTTACAAGAAAGGGAAGATTAGAGAAAAGAGAATAAACAGAGAGTTTAAAACAACCTTAAAAGATATTATGGTTTATGAGTCATTATAATCAAGAATTAAAGGAACACAAGTTGGTAGGGTTTAGGATATATTCAGTTGTTAAAATAGTTTTTAGTATTTTACTATCGTGAAACTAACAATAATAATACTCGTAGTAATTGGATTTTTCATAATCTTTTCTATCATTAAATCAAATCGTAGAAAGAGGGATAGAGAACTAATAAGTTCCGTTACATCATTGAGTAGAGGAACGAATTCAGAATTGTTATTAATATTACAATTATTGAAAAGTGAAATACCTCCAATAACCATTTATCACGATTTAATCATTAAGAAAGATAATGACAAATTTTCTCAGATTGATTTAGTTTTAGTGACCTCTGAGGGAATTATTGTTTTTGAAGTTAAGGATTATAGTGGATGGATATTCGGAAGTGGAAACAACACCAATTGGACTCAAGTTCTTTCATATGGAAAAAGAAAGTATAAGTTCTACAATCCAATAAAACAAAATAACAACCATATTATAGAGTTAAGAAAAACCCTCAAACAATTTGATAACATTCCTTTTTTCTCTGTTATTGTATTCTTTGGTGATTGTGAGTTAAAGGAAATAAACTATGTTCCAAAAGGAACATACTTAGTTAAATCCCATAGAGTGTTTGAAGTTCTAAATTTGATTAAAACAGAAAATGAACCTACTCATTACACTAACAAAAGAGAGGTTATAAATACATTAAAAAAATTAGTTTCTTTAGGTGAGAATACTGATTATCAAAAACAACATATTGAAAACATAAAAGATATGGTTGGGAAAGAAAGGATATTCAAATAATATCCTAAACTAATTTGGATTTGAAAAACCTCGTATAAACCAATACCTCTCTAGAACCCCATCCATTTTATATACTCTGAGATTTTTGATTTAGGAACAATAAGGTCTATTTCAAAACCTTGGTGAAAGATATAATGATTTATGAATACTTATGATTTAGTATATTTGATTTAAAATAAAATTGCATGAGATTATTTTCAAATGATAAAGGTGTTTTAACAAAAGTCAATGTTGAACCATTTAAACTTGAAAGAAATATTCAAGAACTAATAGAAAAAAACACTAACGAGATATTTAACTTAGAATTTATTAGTTCAGAGTTCAGTATTGGGAATTACCGTATTGACAGTTTATGTTATGACAATGAGAATAAATCTTTTGTAATTATAGAGTATAAAAAAGGATCAAGTTATTCTGTAATTGACCAGGGATATTCTTATCTATCAACAATGTTAAACAATAAATCTGATTTTATTTTAGAGTATAATGAAAAAACTAATAATACATTAAGAAGGGATTCAGTTAATTGGACTCAATCAAGAATTATTTTTATTTCACCGTCCTTCAATTCATACCAAAAGAATAGTGTCAATTTTAAGGATATTCCTTTTGAACTTTGGGAAGTAAAAAAATACTCTAATAAGACAGTATCATTAAATCCTATAATATCAAATTCAAAAGAAAGTATTGAAAATATTTCAAAAACAGGAAACAGTATTATTAAAACTGTCAATGAAGAAGTGAAAGTTATTACTATAGATGATTTGATAATTAATTCAGTTCAAAAAGTCAAAGACATTTGGGAAAAAGTTCAAATGCAAATTACAGGAACTGATTTTGATGAAACTAGATTTAATTTCAATAAAAGTTACATGAGATTTTCACGACTTGATAATAGTGTAATATCTTATTTTGGATTTAGGAAAAATAGTTTGAGAGTTACAATTATTGGAGGAACAGTTTATGATAGTGGAAAACGAACATCAAAAAATTATTTTGAATTAGATGACTATAAAAAGATGTCTAAAAAAATGATAAAAAAATATAAAGATGGTATAACCACTCAAGTTGAATATAAAATTAATATTGATAACGAGAAAGATGTTGACTATGTAGTTAGTTTACTTAAACAAAAGTATAATTCAATGTCATGATAAAATAAAAGAAGAATAGTATTATATGAAATACTGGGAATTATTAGGACTTGGGAGTGAACCAAAAGGGACTGGAAAGATCATGTCCATATGTATGTTTATTGTAATTATAAACGGTTACTTTCTTGAAGGTTTGATTGAACACGTGATAATGGATATAATAACTTACACCTGTGTTATCGTGTTTTTTGTACTTCTAATGTACAATTTATTTAAAAAAATAGAAGGTTCAGAAATCGTCTTAAGTACTTGATAATCAAGTAGTTAGCTACTCAACAGTTACTGATTTCGCTAAATTTCGAGGCTGATCTACATTTTTATTCAACATCACTGCAATATGATATGACAGTAATTGAAAAGGAATGGTGGTTAACAAAGGGGTTAATGCTTCTTCGGTTTCGGGAATTTCAATCACATGATCTGCAATTTCTTTTACCTGAGTATCCCCTTCTGTTACAATAGCGATAATTTTACCAGATCTCGATTTTATTTCTTGAATGTTACTCACTACTTTCTCGTAATGTCCTTTATTGGTTGCAATCACAAAAATGGGCATGTTCTCGTCTATTAAAGCAATAGGACCGTGCTTCATTTCTGCAGCAGGATAGCCTTCTGCATGAATGTAAGAAATCTCTTTTAACTTCAAAGCACCTTCGAGTGCAACAGGGAAATTAAATCCTCTACCAAGGTACAAGCAGTTCTTGGCATCTTTGTAAGCAGCCGCTATTTCTTTTACTGTGTCGTCAATTTTTAACAACTGTTCTATTTGAGAAGGAATGAGTGCTAATGTTCTTAAGTAGTTTTGAAATGCTGATTTCGATAAGGTTCCTTTCTCTTTTGCCAATTTTAATGCAATTAAAGAAAGTACGGTTATTTGTGTTGTAAATGCTTTTGTGGATGCAACACCTATTTCTGGTCCAGCATGCGTATATGCCCCCGCATGTGTTTCTCTTGCAATGGAAGATCCCACTACATTACAAACTCCAAAAACAAATGCTCCTTTGGATTTTGCTAACTTAATGGCTGCCAAAGTATCTGCTGTTTCGCCAGATTGAGAAATGGCAATCACAACATCTTTTGAGGTAACTATTGGGTTTCTATACCTGAATTCGGAGGCATATTCAACTTCTACAGGAATTCTTGCCATATCCTCAAAAAGATATTCTGCCACTAATCCTGCGTGCCAAGAAGTACCACAAGCAATAATGATGATTCGGTCGGCATTTAAAAATTTCGCAAGATGATCGTCTACGCCAGACATTTTAATAATGCCTTGGTCTGGCAACATTCTACCTCTGTAGGTATCAATGATTGCTTTGGGCTGTTCATGAATTTCTTTTAACATGAAATGATCATATCCCCCTTTTTCAATCTGCTCTAAACTCATCTTGAGCGTTTGAATGTTGGTGTCTACCATAGAATCGTCCATGATTTTACGGACTTCAATGTCTTTCCCTACTTTAACAATGGCGAGCTCTTCGTCTTCTAAATAAATAGCATTCTTCGTAAATTCAATAAAAGGAGATGCATCGGATGCAACAAAAAACTCTGAATTATCTTTCCCTACACCAATTGCAATAGGACTTCCTAGCTTGGCAATGACCAACTCATTTGGTTTTGTGATGTCAAAAACGGCTATAGCATAAGCTCCAACTACATTGGTTAAGGCAATTTGGACCGCCTTGCCCAACTTACATTTGTTGTTCTTTTTTACTTCTTGAATTAAGTTGATGAGCACTTCGGTATCGGTGTCACTTTTAAAAGTATATCCTCTGCGAGTTAATTCTTTTTTTAAGGTGTCATAATTTTCAATTATTCCATTATGCACAATCGCTAAGTCTCCTTGTTCAGAAAAGTGGGGATGAGAGTTTGTATCGTTTGGAACTCCGTGAGTTGCCCAACGCGTGTGCCCTAATCCTATTTTTCCTACTTTTCTCTTTTCTTCATTATTCACAATAACCTCAAGGTCGGCAACCTTTCCTTTGGTTTTAGACAAGTTCATTTCTTTACCATCATACATCATGATCCCAGAACTATCGTAACCTCTGTATTCTAGTCTTTTTAGTCCATTGATTACGATTGGATATGCTTCTCTATATCCAATATATCCTGTAATTCCACACATAAATTTTGAGGGTGTTTTTTAATCTTGTTTTTTTGAATACGATATTTTTAATTCTGCTTTTTTAGCGCCATTGTTTGAAGATTCATTCAAAAGAGTGACCATTTTAGGATTCCAGCTATAGGGTCTAAAAATAGTATCATTCAAAATTAAATCGGTCCTATTAAGTGCTCTGATTGACAACTTCGGATTGTAGTCTGTTTCTGAGTTTAATAGCTCTGAAATATAATCTGGGATTCTAAAAGTATATTTCATTTCACCGTCATCAGTTGTTTCAAGGTAACCGCCGAAAGTAGATACTCCTGTAAAAACATCTTTAAGGTGACTTTGAACTATTGCTTGTGAATTTGGGTTTACGTAATCTTTATACAAATACAATCTTTCTGGAGCTAAATCGGTATCTGCAGATTGATCGACATAAATTGTTAACAACGCATCATTTACTAAAATGTTTTTTAATCGCAACTCATCTAATTGATCTGGAACTCCATTATCATCCGTGTCTGCCGTTCCAAAAAGAGTAATAGACCCTTCGCTCCCTGCCGTTCCTTGTATTTTTATCTGTTCATCTGAAATTGATGGAGAAGGCCCCATGTTGTAATAGCTTCTTCTAAGACCGTTCAAAGGAAAAGAATTGTTCTTTTTTATGGTGTCTAAAATTTCAGTACCTCCTTTTACTACGGTATTTGTGTAATACACTTCAATAGAAGGGTTTAATGCTGGGTTTGTATTGTTAAAAGCATAAGAAATCAAAGAACCATCAATACCAGAAGCCTCTATAATTAAACCTCTAAAATAATTATTAAACGCTTCTTGAGAGGAAAACTCTGCCGACTCATATTTATCAAAGAAAATTGATTTGAATTTTGCTTCATCCATCGGGATTCTTGCAAAAGGCAATGGAACATCAGAACCGTTTGTTGTAATTTTAATAGTATCTTTATCATATAAGTTTCCATTATTTAACCATCTGCTTACAACAAACATTGTATCTGTATAGTAAATTAATTCACCTACCTCTTCTCTTTGGGGCTTAAATTGATAATTAAATTCACTATTTAATTCAGAGCCTATTTTTTGAAAAGGTTCGTCAGAAAGATAGTTACTTATTTGTGTTGGATCTTCAAGATCTAATGTACTTAGATACTCGTTGGACTGATATAGGTTTAATGTAAAAGGAACTGCTTGATTTCCAAAAATAGAATCTAACGAATAGGTTGGATCTGAAATATCATTTTCGGTTAAAGTTGCTTGATAAGGTAGTTTTAAAAAGACCGTATCAATTGTTGATATTACAGTTGTATCTGCAGTATCAAACTCTTCGTCTGTGTACTTTAATATTGTTGGAATTCCTACTTGAGTTAAAATAGATGCTTCTAATTTTTCATAATCCGCACTATTATAAACCCCTAGCAAATACTGTCCCGGCTCTAAAGTAACGTTATCCGTTCTAATACGATCTACTTCTTTGTTCTCCAATTCGATATCGACCAAAATCTTATCTGTTGAAAAAACATTGTTGGTAATAATTGTTGTTCCAATATCTGTAAAATCTTTTTCGCAAGAAAGTATTCCTGAAAAAACAACCAAGAATACACTAATAGAAACACTTTTTTTTATAATCTTTTTCACTTTTCAAAAATATTAGTTTACCGATAAGATATCAGCGTAAAAATTTAAGTAAGGTTCTTTTAAGTCGTCAGACTGAAACTCTAAAACCGGTTTATTTTGCGATGTTATAAAAGAAACGATATCCTCTGGCATGCTTTCGCTACCGTGAATAATTGCATCCGAATTTTCTATTGCACTTTTTAAAATATTGGTATGTGTTGGAGTTTTAATGGTCGCTATTTTAGCAGCTGCAATTTGATCAAATTTAATTTTTGATGCCAAATCAGAACTCAAAGCACCCTCAAAAGGATTGTTGTAAACCGAGGTAACTATTTTACTCTCTGTAAACAATGGCTCTTCTTTGTAAAACTCTTTTAAATATAAAGGTAAAAGCGATGCCAACCAACCATGAACATGGATAATATCTGGGGCCCAGTTTAATTTTTTAACCGTCTCCACAACTCCTTTTGCAAAGAAAATTGCACGTTCGTCATTGTCGGAAAACAACTTATCATCCTCATCCGTAAAAACAGCTTTTCTTTTAAAATACTCTTCATTATCAATGAAATAAACTTGCATTCTTTCTTTGGGAATGGATGCCACTTTTATAATCAATGGCATGTCCATATCATTAATTATAAGGTTCATTCCAGACAATCGAATTACTTCGTGCAACTGGTGTCTTCTTTCGTTAATTACACCATATCTTGGCATAAAAATCCTTGTCTGAACACCTTTAGCATGCGAGTTCTTCGCAACGTTGAATGCTGTTGATGATAATTCTGTTTCAGGTAAATACGGAAGTACCTCAGACGATACATATAAAATTCTCTTGTCCTTCATTAATCAAACTCTTTTATAAGGATGCGAAAATACAAATTATTATGCTAATATCATGTTAAAATGGTAAGTTTGCACTTATTTTACCTCGATATCCAATGAAAGTTTTTTATACTAAGGTTGCCTTAAATACCTATTTAGATACGCATAAGAAGAACAAACAGATTGGATTTATTCCAACCATGGGAGCACTGCATGAAGGGCATTTATCACTTTTAAAAAAATGTAACGAAGAAAATGATATTTCTGTAGTCAGTATTTTTGTAAATCCCACACAATTTGATAATCCCGCGGATTTGCTCAAATACCCAAAAACCTTTCAAGATGACACAAAAATTTTAGAAAGCGCGCAATGTGATGTTCTTTTTGCTCCCGATGTAAAAGAAATATATGCCGAAAATATTACTGCCACTTCTTTTGATTTTGAGGGCTTAGAGCACGAAATGGAAGGAAGGTTTAGAATCGGTCATTTTGACGGAGTGGGTACTGTTGTAAAAAGACTTTTTGAAATTGTAGCTCCCAATAAAGCCTATTTTGGAGAAAAGGATTTTCAGCAATTACAAATTGTTAAAAAAATGACCCAAAAACAGCAATTGCCTCTAGAAGTCAAAGGCTGTAATATACATAGAGCAAAAAACGGATTGGCAATGAGCTCAAGAAATAGTCGTTTAACTAAAGCGCACCTAAAGGCAGCCCCTTTTATTTTCAAAACACTGCAAAAAGTGAAAATGAAGTTTGAGACAGAAGCTCCAAATACCATTATCGAATGGGTAGAAAAAGAATTTGAAAAACAATCGCTATTGACCTTGGAATATTTTACAATTGCAGATGAGAAAACACTAAAAAACATCAAAAATAAAGATGAAAAAACACAGTACAGAGCATTTATTGCTGTTTTTGCAGGCGAAATTCGATTAATTGACAACATTCAAATTTAACTTTCATTCTTCAAAAAATAGCATTAAGAACTTAAAAATAGTATTTTTACAATATGTTAGTACAAGTCGTAAAGTCTAAAATCCACCGCGTTAAAGTAACGGGTGCTGATTTAAATTATATCGGGAGCATCACCATTGATGAAGATCTAATGGATGCTGCCAACATCATTGAAGGTGAACGCGTTCAAATTGTAAACAACAACAATGGGGAGCGTTTGGAAACCTACACCATTCCGGGCCCTCGTGGAAGTGGAGAAATTACACTCAATGGTGCTGCTGCCAGACGGGTTGCAAAAGGAGATATTTTAATCTTAATTGCCTACTGCTATCTGGAACTTGAAGAAGCTAAGAAATTCAAACCTTCATTGGTTTTTCCAAACGAAAAGGACAATACCTTGACATAGCTTGAATTCAACCTGTAAAAAAATATTAAAAACTACTTTACCGCTTCTTTTAGGGGGCATTTTAGTTTGGTATTCTTTGGCTAGAATGGATCAGGAAAAGATGTTTTTCCATCTAAGAAATGCCAATTATGCATGGATTTTTCTTGGCTTATTTTTTGGTGTTTTAAGTCATTTATCTAGAGCTTATCGTTGGAAATTCATGCTAGCACCTTTGGGGTACAAACCAAAATTCACCAACAGTGTTTTAGCGGTATTGATTGGTTATTTTGTAAATCTTGCCATTCCAAGAGCTGGAGAAGTTTCCAGGGCTACGGTGATGGTAAACTACGAAAACATCCCTTTTGAAAAAGGTTTTGGTACCATCGTTGCGGAAAGAATTGCTGATGTGATGATGATGTTTTTGATTATTGGAATCACCTTATTTTTTCAATTTGATTTCATCTTGACATTGATTTCTAATAGCTTTGAACCGCTAAAAATTGGACTGATTTTTATTGGAGTAATTATCGGAATTATAATCTTCTCCTCATTTGTAAAAAAAGCAAAGCTGGGGTTTTTATTAAAAATAAAAAACTTTGTTGTAAGTCTTACAGAGGGAGTTACCAGTATTTTAAAAATGAAAAAAAAATGGGCGTTTATTTTCCACACTATTTTCATTTGGACAATGTATGTTGCTATGTTTTGGGCAACCATTCCTGCAATTCAAGGATTAGAAGTGCCTGTTGGTGGAATTTTGGTTGGATTTATTGCGGGTGGATTTAGCATTGCAGCAACAAATGGAGGTATCGGCTCTTATCCTTTAGCAGTAACAGGTGCCTTTTTACTCTTTAATCTTCCAGAAAGCCCCAGTGAAGCCTTTGGGTGGATTATGTGGTCAGCACAAACATTAATGATTGTTGTTTTTGGCGGATTGGCTTTCTTAGTTTTACCGATCTATAATAAAAAAAAGAATGTTTAGCGTTTCTATTTAAGATTGACTTCGGTTTGTAAAAATTGGAATAAAAAGAAAGGCTAGTATTAAACTTTGTAACTTTACACTTTGTAAACATTGGAACTAAAAATGGCAAAAACCAAAACAACTTTTTTCTGTCAAAATTGTGGCACGCAACATGCAAAATGGGTAGGGCAATGTGGTGCCTGTAAAGAATGGAATACGCTTGTAGAAGAAGTCATTCAAAAAGAAGAAAAACGGGTTTGGAAACAAGCAACAACTGCAAAAAAAACCATCAATAAGCCTCTTAAAGTTGCCGACATTCAACTGAATCCGGAAGAAAGAATTGTTACCAACAACAGCGAATTAGACACGGTCTTAGGTGGTGGACTGGTAAAAGGTTCTGTAACACTATTGGGTGGAGAACCTGGTATTGGAAAATCGACTTTATTACTGCAAGTTGCTTTAAACATCCATCAGAAAGTATTGTACGTGTCGGGAGAAGAAAGTCAATCTCAAATAAAAATGAGAGCAGAAAGACTTAAAGCGACAAATTCAAATTGCTTAATTCTTACCGAAACAAACACCCAACAAATTTTTAAAAATATTGAAGAAACGGAGCCTGATGTTTTGGTCATCGATTCGATACAAACCCTCCACACAAATGCAATTGAAGCATCTCCTGGAAGTATTTCACAAATTAGAGAAGCGGCTGCAGAATTGATAAAATATGCCAAAGAAACAGCAACTCCTGTTTTACTAATTGGGCACATCAACAAGGAAGGAAATATCGCTGGACCAAAAATTTTAGAACACATGGTAGATGTTGTTTTACAGTTTGAAGGCGACAGAAATCATACCTATAGAATCTTGCGTTCACAGAAAAACAGGTTTGGCTCTACAGCTGAATTGGGGATTTATGAAATGCTTTCTTCTGGATTAAGAGAAATTTTAAACCCATCTGAAATCTTAATTTCTAAAAAAGATGCTGATTTAAGCGGAACTGCAATTGCTTCTACATTGGAAGGTATTCGTCCCTTAATGATTGAAATACAAGCTCTTGTTTCTACAGCTGTTTATGGTACTCCACAACGATCTACTACGGGTTACAATCTAAAACGCCTGCATATGATTTTGGCGGTACTGGAAAAAAGAGCGGGTTTTAAGTTGGGTGCAAAAGATGTGTTTTTAAATGTTACTGGAGGAATTAATGTAGATGACCCCGCGATAGACCTAGCAGTTGTTGCAGCTATTTTATCGTCCAATCAAGACCTTGCAATCAACCCTAATGTGTGTTTTGCTGCTGAAGTTGGTTTGGCTGGAGAAATACGACCCGTCTCAAAAATTGATCAACGGATTTCAGAAGCAGAGAAGTTAGGATATAAAACTTTCGTAGCCTCTAAATACAATCAAATAGCCTCTAAAAATCATAGGATTAAATTAGTTTTAGTGGGTAAAATAGAAGAAGCTTTTGCCACATTATTTGCTTAAAAAAGCATAAAACTCACTTCTATTGAAACCGTAAAGGTGTAAAACAAAAAAACCGAGCTTTGCTCGGTTTTTTTGTGTGTATGCTATTTTTTTAAGGTATTACTTCTTGTTAACACTTTTAATGTATTTCTCTAACGCCATCGTCATCGAAGGGTTTTCAGGGGATGGTGCAACAATATTACAAACCAAACCAGCATCCTCTACGGCTTTTACGGTGGTGTTACCAAAGGCTGCAATTCGTGTGTTTTTCTGCTCAAATGCCGGAAAATTCTTGTACAAAGAATCAATACCTGAAGGACTAAAGAATACTAAAATGTCATAGAAAACATTTTCTAAATCTGTCAAATCACTCATGACAGTTCTATACAAATCAGCTCTTGTCCATGTAACACCTAGCGTGTCTAATTCTGATGGTATTAAGGGCTTTAATTTGTCTGAAGAAGGTAATAAAAAGGTTTCTTCTTTGTGTTTCTTAATCAACTTTATTAATTCTGGAAAGGTTCTCTTTCCAACATAAATTTTACGTTTTCGATAGACTACATATTTTTGCAAATAGTAAGCAACTGCTTCAGATTGACAAAAATACTTCATTGCATCTGGCACTGAAAATCGCATTTCTTCTGCAACTCTGAAGAAATGATCTACGGCATTTCTACTTGTTAAAATAATGGCTGTAAATTTAGATAAATCTATCTTTTGCGCTCTTATTTCTTTTACAGAAATGCCTTCTACATGAATAAAAGATCTAAAATCAATTTTCACTTTTTGCTTATCAGACAAATCAAAATACGGAGAAGTTTCCGTTTTTGGTGCTGGCTGCGATACCAAAATGGTTTTCACTTTCATGCGGTTGTTTTTGTATTTAAAATATCAATTTAAACAAAAGAAATAGGGGTGCTATTTCAAAGGCGCAAATGTACAAAATTATATAAAACAACTTGCTTAAAATCAAGTTTTTGTTATTCGCAAACAACAATCCAAGTTTTAACGCAAACAGAAATAGAATGAATCCGAATAATATTTGATTTGGGAGTGCTGCGTAGAAAAATAAAATTAATGCTGGAAAAGTCCACAAACTTATTGTGTGCGTATAGATACTTTTTGCTGTTAAAAATGAAACTGTTTGGGTTTGTATTGAAAACAAGAACACAAATATTTTTTCTAAAATTCTTTTTGTAGTTAAATAACCCACAAAAACCAACAGTATTTTCCAAAATAAAGAAATCTCTAAAAAAACTTCCTGTGAAAAGTAATTCATTAAAAAAAAAGCTAGTACCCCAAATGTTCCAGTTGTAAAAAAAAACAAAACAACGGAAAATCGATTCAATAAAGAGGCTCTTTCTTCAATTTCTGAAGCAATGAACCCTTTATTAAAAAAAGCAAAAAAATATTCTTTTAGCTTGGTCCTATGAAATCCTTTTAAAAGAAACACACATAGCAACAATACCATAAAAATAAGCGTCACCCAGTTTGTAGAAATATCAATTTTTTCTATTGCTTGCAAGTTGTTTGGTTTTCTAAGATTAACACAAAATTAGTAATTAAATACTGTATATTTGTTTTCTTACCTTGAAAATTGATATATGTCAGATGCGTTAGTTATTATCCCCACGTATAACGAAAAAGAAAATATTGAAGCAATTATTAGAGCTACATTCAGCCAAAAAAAAGACTTCCATATTTTAATTGTTGATGACAATTCGCCTGATGGTACTGCAAAAATTGTGGCGCAATTAATTACTGAATTTCCAGAAAAACTTTATATTGAAAATAGAAAGGGCAAAAATGGGTTAGGAACTGCATACATTCATGGTTTTAAATGGGCGATTGAAAGAAAATATGATTACATGATAGAAATGGATGCGGATTTTTCTCACAATCCAAAAGATTTAGAACGCCTTTATGACGCCTGTTCTAAAGAAGGGGGAGATGTTGCTGTCGGATCGAGGTATGTAAAGAATCAAGTAAATGTTGTTAATTGGGACATTAAACGCCTATTACTCTCTTATTTTGCTTCCAAATATGTGCGTTTTATTACTCGAATTCCTGTTTTTGACACCACGGCTGGTTTTGTTTGTTACCGACGAAAAGTATTAGAATGTATTCAACTTGATAAAATTAAATTTATCGGCTACGCTTTTCAAATTGAAATGAAGTTCAAAGCCTGGAAACATAAATTTAAAATTAAAGAAGTATCTGTAATTTTTACAGACCGAACATTGGGAACTTCTAAAATGAGTGGAAATATTGTATCGGAAGCGCTTTTTGGAGTATTAAAAATGAGAATAAACGGATTGCCAAAATAAATTTGTGCCCATAATTACAACGATAAGTAAAGAATTAAGACAGGAGGTATCTCTAGATCCAAAAAAAATAAAATCATACAGCCGTTTTGGACTTGCAAAAAGTTCAGTCAGCATGAGAATCGATATTTAAAAAAAATGACAAAATCAATTTTAATTAGAAACGCCAGAATTGTTAATGAAAATACCACTTTTAAAGGGGATGTTCTCATTGAAAATGAAATCATCAAAAAAGTGGGATCCTCTATAGAGATAACCAATAACAAATCCATTGAAATTATAGAGGCGGATGGAAGTTATTTAATTCCTGGTTTTATAGATGATCAGGTGCATTTTAGAGAACCTGGTTTAACACATAAAGCAAACATTGCTTCAGAAAGTAGGGCTGCTGTTGCTGGGGGAATTACAACGTTTATTGAAATGCCTAATACGGTTCCACAAGCAACAACACAAGCGCTTTTGGAAGATAAATTCGAAATTGCTGCCAAAGACTCCTATGCGAACTACTCTTTTATGTTTGGTGGTACTAATGACAATTTAGAAGAACTGCTAAAAACGGATCCGAAAAAAGTAGCAGGAATAAAATTATTTTTAGGCTCATCTACTGGAAACATGCTGGTAGATAATGAGGCTGTTTTAGAGAAAATTTTCTCTTCTACAAAAATGATTATTTCGGTACATTGTGAAGACGAAGCTACCATACGGAAAAACACAACGGCGTTTGTCGAAAAGTATGGTGAAGACATTCCCATAAAATGCCACCCAATGATTCGAAGTGAGGAAGCCTGCTACCTTTCCTCTTCAAAAGCAATTGAATTGGCAAAAAAAACAGGGGCTAGACTGCATATTTTTCATCTATCTACCGCCAAAGAGACGGCGCTTTTTAGAAATGATATTCCATTGGAGGAAAAACAAATAACCGCGGAAGTTTGCATTCATCATTTATGGTTTTCTGATGAAGATTATGCGGAAAAAGGAACGCATATCAAATGGAATCCTGCGGTAAAATCTCCTAAAGACCGACAGGGATTATGGGATGCTTTATTGGATGACAGAATTGATGTTTTAGCAACCGATCATGCCCCGCATACTTTGGAGGAAAAAACCAATACTTACTTAAATGCCCCTAGTGGTGGGCCATTAGTACAGCACGCGATTGTAGCCATTTTAGAAAAAGTAAAGGAAGGGGTCATTTCTATTGAAAAAGCGGTGGAAAAAATGAGTCACAATCCTGCCAAATTATTTCAAATAGAAAAGCGTGGGTTTATAAAGGAAGGTTTTTATGCAGATTTGGTTTTGATAAATCCCAACCAACCCCAAACAGTTTCTAAAGACACTATTTTGTACAAATGTGGCTGGTCTCCATTTGAAGGAACAAGGTTTTCTTCTTCTGTTACACATACTTTTGTAAACGGACATTTAATGTATAATAAAGGCGTGTTTAATGACGTTATAAAAGGAAAAAGAATCACTTTTAATCGATAAAATGAAAAGACTTATTTTATTGTTTTCTGCTTTTCTTTTCTTGTCCAATTGTACAAGTAATACCATCTACAAGAAACCTACGGATTTAATTCCAAAGGATACTATGGTGATTTTGATTCAAGAGATGCTCATTGCTTCTGCTTCAAAAAACGTAAAAACAATCAATTTGCAACGTAAAATAGACTACTTCCCTTTTGTTTATGATCGTTTCAAAATAGATTCTACTCGCTTTCAAAAAAGCAGCTTTTATTATATTTCTAAAATAGATACCTACACTGAAATATTAGCGCAAGTAAAAAAAGGGTTGGAAATAGAAAAAGAAAAATACACGGTCTTAAAAAAGAGAAAAGATTCAATCAACAGAGATTCTTTAAGTAAATTGAAGCGTAAAAAACCAATCAAAAAAGAGGCCCTTAAAGAACCGCTTGAATTCTCTAAAAAGAAGGTTCTAAAAACTACGCTGTAAATTTTTTACATGCATCGTTGATGACTTCTGATATTTTTGTAAACTTAAAATCGAGGATGTTACTTATTTTTTCTGCAGAATATTTAGAAACTCCATGCGCACTGCGGGCTGCGTATTTACTCATTGTAGGCGCCTTTTTTGTAAAGAGCGATACCATTTTAGAAATGCGCCAGAAAAGACTTGTTTGCCATGGACTGACTTTGTAAGAAGGTCTTCTTTTTTCCAATCCATCTGCTACAGAAAAGAGAATTTCTTTAAAAGATTTGTTTTGAGAAACTACAATAAATCGTTCATTTTTTACTTCAGAATTCATCAATAAAATCATCACTTTTACAACGTCCTCAACACCAACAAAACCGGTAATTCCTTCTGTATAGTACCTTAATCCTTTGGAAACACTGCTAAATATTTTTCCGGAACCTGAATTCCAAAAACCGCTTCCTAAGATAACTCCGGGATTTACAACAACCACCTCAACACCTTCTTGACTGGCACGCCAAACCTCTGTTTCTGCACCATATTTTGTAATTGCATATCCACTATTGTCCAACTCCTTATTCCATTCGTTTTCTTCAGTAATTGGTTTTCCTTGAATGGCGTTGCCAATACAGGCGATAGAGCTCACAAAACACAGTTTTTTTATTTTTGCATCGATGGATAGGTTGACAATAATGGCGGTTCCGTGAATATTCACTTTTCGCATTTTTATATAATCTTTTGAATGAAAAGAAATGAATGCGGCACAATGGTATACTTTTTCTACCCCAACAAATGCAGGAATCATTGCAGGAACATCGGTAATATCTGCTTTTAACCAAGCAATTTTGGCAAACAAAGAGGGGTCCTCTGTATAGGTGGAAAAGATTTTTTTTACAGCAATAATTTTTTCTTCTGTTCTATAAATTGCGCGAATTTCTGGGGCTGTCTTTGCCAAATGATACAACAAATGTGCCCCTACCAAACCCGTTCCTCCAGTAACTAAAATCATACGGCTAAGTTATGGTTTTTTGATTGATAAGTTTATCTTTGTGTCGTTAAAAAAAGAGATTGACAATCTCAAATGAAGCCAATCGAAAGCAATTGTAAAAGATTGAAGGACGCTGTTTGAAACTCGTATTAAAAATTGAAATAACGACAATTTACAATGAAAAATTTTATTGAAGAATTACAATGGAGAGGAATGTTGCATGACAGCATGCCAACAACAGAAGAACATTTAATGAAAAGCATGAGAAGTGCCTATGTTGGTTTTGATCCTACTTCAGATTCTTTACATATTGGAAATTTAGTCCCTATAATGTTGTTGGCACATTTTCAAAGATGTGGACACAAACCCATTGCTTTGGTTGGAGGTGCAACAGGCATGATTGGAGATCCTTCTGGAAAATCTTCTGAAAGAAACCTTTTGGATGAAAAAACGTTACGATACAATCAAGAAGCTATCAAAGGGCAATTGAGTCACTTTTTAGACTTTACTTCAGACGCAGCAAACGCAGCAGTTTTGGTTAACAATTACGATTGGATGAAAGATTTTTCATTCCTAGAATTTATTCGTGATGTTGGAAAGCACATCTCCGTAAATTATATGATGGCAAAGGATTCTGTAAAAAACAGAATTGGGTCTGAATCCAAAGAAGGTATGTCTTTTACCGAATTTACCTATCAATTAGTTCAAGGCTATGATTTCTTGCATTTGTATCAAAATAACAATGCATCTATTCAAATGGGGGGCTCTGACCAATGGGGAAATATAACTACTGGTACAGAGCTAATTCGAAGAGTTGGAGGTGGAAAGGGATATGCAATTACCTGTCCGTTAATCACAAAATCTGATGGAACAAAATTTGGAAAATCTGAAGGGGGTAATGTTTGGCTAGATGCCAAAAGAACCTCCCCTTATAAGTTTTACCAATATTGGTTAAATGCTTCTGATGAAGATGCAGAGAACTACATTCGAATCTTCACATTCTTAGACAAAGAAACAATTGATGCTTTGATCATCGAGCACAAAGAAGTACCGCATTTGCGTTTATTACAAAAGAAAATTGGAGAAGAGGTTACCCTGTTAGTCCACGGAACTGCTGCTTATGAAAATGCCATTAAAGCTTCCAGTATTTTATTCGGAAAATCTACGGCTTCTGATTTAAAGTCACTAGATGAACAAACGTTCTTAGATGTTTTTGACGGGGTGCCTCAAGCAACAGTAGCGCTTTCAGATATTGAAGAGGGATTGGATATGGTTGGTGCTTTAGCAGCAAAAACCAGCTTTTTGGCTTCAAATGGTGAAGCAAGAAGAGCATTGAAAGAAAATGCAATTTCTGTGAATAAAGAAAAAGTAAAAGAAGATTTTGCGATTTCTAAGGAGGATTTGATTGCCAATAAATATGTTTTGCTTCAGCGAGGTAAAAAGACCTACTACCTCTTAGTAGTTGTATAATTTTAATCCTAGACACGCACTTTCAAATGCCTCTAAAGCATAAAAAATCGTATCCTAATTGACTCTTTTTTTCCAATTGATATCTGCTTTTTTTTGTAATTCCTGGGCGCCTTCTTTTATCCAAAGTTCTAAAGTATTTGTTCCCCAAGAATTGTAAAAAAGATAGTGTTTTCCGTCTCTGATCTCAAAGGTTTTGGGATTAATTTTTACTTTTTCATCTTTCAATCCTATTGCATAAGCACAATACCCTCCATATTGAGGTTCGTATTGACTGGGTGTTTTTATAAACAACTGCTTGTTGGCATGTGAATAAAATTGATAAACCACCCCCATATAGGTCGTTGAAATATTTTTCTTCCCTTTCAAGGATTTCTTTTCTGTAAAATAGGCCACCGGATCATATCCAGATATCGCTACGCCATTTTTTAGATTGTATTGCTCCATTCGTTTAGACTCAATTTGTGATGCCGTTTTAGTATCTTGAGCTAAAAAAAGTGATGAAATAAAGATGAAAATTAAAAGAATTAATTTTTGCATTGCCTTTGTTTTTAGTAAAATTAAGCATAAAAACAATAGGTAGTGTCTGGAAATCAATAGGTGGGGCGATATCGGAATAACTGGTCGATAACAGGAATAAATGGGATTTTTTAATCTGTAAATCATGGGATTTTTACGAATAAGCACCTGTTGAACAAATTTAAACGATCTTATGTTCTGGACTTCATTCGAAAAAACAGGTTTTATTTTAAGAAACTACAAAACCATTAAGTTACAGCCTCTAATGTCAGAATTGTCAAAACGCCCAATGATTTCAAAAGTTCCGTCTTTGTGTACTTTTCCTAAATCTTGTGTGGCTATAAAAGAACAGGAATTATAATTGGCCAAATCAATTACATTAATCCCTCCATTTTTTCCTGCAGGATGAATGCTGAGAGCATCCTCTGTGTCCCTAGTCAAAACACGCATCCAAGGGGGGGAGTTAAAGATGCCTTTTCCCTTAGAATATCCTTGGCTTAGCAATTCTGTCATTCCATATTCTGAGTGAATCTCAGCCACCCCAAAACCTTCTCGTAAAATTGTATGCAATTCCTCTCGAACCAACTCTTTTCTTCTCCCTTTCATCCCTCCTGTTTCCATAACAATGGTGTTTTTTAGGTTGAATTGCTGTTTTTCAATCAAATCTAACAACGCAAAAGAAACTCCAATCAAGAGCACTTTTTGCCCTTTTTTATCCAATGCTATCAGTTTTTGAGTCAATTCTTTAAAATTATCAAGATAAAATCCACTTTCTACATTGTTGGATTTTTTAATAAACTCATCTACCATATAGACTAAAGAAGATCCTTTTTGTTCTAAATAATTGGGCAATAATGCCAAAACAGTATATTCTTTTATATTTCCATAAAAATGATGAAACCCTTTTCGATAACTCTCTTTATAAAAATTTATATCGGTTACAAAATGCTTACTTGTTCTGTTTCCTGTTGTTCCAGAACTTGTAAAAACTTCCTGAGCTTTGTCTTTAGAGGCTACCACTTTTCTGCCTTTAAAAAACTGAATTGGCAAAAACGGAATGTCGGATACTTTCTGAACATCTGAAGGATGCACATTGATTAAATCGCAAAAAGATCGGTAGACACGATTGTTTTGAAACTGATGTTTAAAAACAGCAATTGCAACTTTCGAAAAGTCTTGAGCATTCTGAATGTTAAAAATATCTTTTTGCATATAGTCCTGCAAAAATAGTACTATTCAAGGCAACCTTTTTAAGGAAACGCTAATTTTTTAGATGGCAATTTAAAAAAATCTTTAGCACTTATTCTTTGTGAATTTTTACGATTAATGTTCCTTGATCATCCATAGAAGCTCGATACATCCCTTCTGTATTAAACTCAAAAGACATGTTTCCGTTCTTATCTAAAGCCACAACACCTCCTAACCCCCCGAGTTTTGTGAGCTTGTTTTGGATTACGTCTTTGGTTGCTTCTTTCAATGATTTTTGTTGGTATTCCATTTGTGCAGAAATATCATAAGCGACCTGACTTCTAATAAAATACTCTCCCCAACCCGTAGACGAAACCCCGCAGGTTAGATTATTGGCATAGGTTCCAGATCCAATAATGGGTGCATCGCCAATTCTTCCCCAGCGTTTGTTATTCATTCCACCAGTAGAGGTTCCTGCAGCAATGTTTCCGTTTTTATCCAATGCCACACAACCCACGGTGCCAAACTTTGAATCCTTGATTGTCGCATCATAAAAAGCAGCTTGTTTGTTGGAAACCTCCGATTTTTTGTTCTGACTCTTTTTTACTTTTTGTAAAGCTTTGAACCGTTGTTCTGTATAAAAATAACTTGGTGCAACAATTTCCAAACCTTGTTCTTTTGCAAAAAGAGAAGCGCCGTCTCCAGAAAGCATTACGTGTTCGGAGTCTGTCATTACTTTTATCGCCAGCTCAATTGGGCTTTTTACATTTTTTACTCCCGCTACGGCACCTGCATTTAAAGTTTTTCCGTCCATAAAAGAGGCGTCCAATTCGTTGGTTCCTGCATTGGTAAAAACAGCCCCTTTTCCCGCATTAAAAAGTGGAGATGCTTCCATCACTTGAATGGTTTTTAAAACCGCTTCTTGACTTGTTCCGCCATTTTTAAGAATTGTATGCCCCACTTTTATTGCTGCAGCTAACTTTTCTTTATAGGCTGCTTCTCTTTCTTTGGTCATGTTTTTCTTCAAAATCGTACCAGCTCCGCCATGAATAATGATGGCAAAATCATTTTGTTTTTTCACCGTTTTAATGATATTTTCTTTGGGTTTTTGCCCAGTTGTGCACCCTAAAAAAAAGAATGCGAACAGAACTATTGAAATGACTTTCCTCATGTTGTTTTTGTTTGATATTAAACAAATAGTAATCTTTCTGTTTAATTTAAAATTGTGTAAAATTATTTGTAGCTTCGGGGTTCAATTTAAACGAATTAAATTCAACTACAAAATGACAGATTTTGGAATAAAAGAAGCTCTAAGAGAATTAGGTTTAAAAGATATAAATAATGGAACTTCTTCGGGGTCAAATAATTTTTCGAATGGTGAAATTATTGAATCTTTTTCTCCGGTAGACGGAAAATTAATTGGGAAAGTAATTGCTTCGTCAAAAGAGGATTATGAAAAAGTAATGCTCTCGGCAACGAAAGCTTACCAATCGTTTAGAAATATTCCTGCACCTCAAAGAGGCGAGATTGTGCGTCAGTTTGGAAATAAATTAAGAGCCTTAAAAGAACCTTTGGGGAAATTGGTTTCTTATGAAATGGGAAAATCACTCCAGGAGGGGTATGGGGAAGTACAAGAAATGATCGATATCTGTGATTTTGCGGTTGGATTGTCAAGACAATTAAATGGTCAAACCATCCCGTCGGAACGTCCAGGACATGTGATGAGAGAACAATGGCATCCTATTGGAGTTGTTGGAATTATCTCAGCATTTAACTTCCCTGTTGCAGTTTGGGCTTGGAATACGGCATTGGCTTGGATATGTGGCGATGTATGTGTTTGGAAAGGATCTGAAAAAACACCTCTTTGTACAGTTGCTTGTCAAAATATTATTGCCGAAATTTTAAAAGAAAACAATTTACCAGAAGGAATTTCTTGCATCATTAATGGCGATTATAAAGTAGGTGAAATGATGACTACGGACACGAGAGTTCCATTAGTATCTGCCACTGGATCGACAAGAATGGGAAGAATTGTGGGGGCTACAGTTGCCCAACGTTTTGGAAAGTCTTTATTAGAATTGGGCGGAAACAATGCCATTATTATTACTCCTACTGCAGACTTAAAAGTTGTTGTTCCTGGAGCTGTTTTTGGCGCTGTTGGAACTTGTGGACAGCGTTGTACCTCCACAAGAAGATTGATCATTCACGAAGCTGTGTATGATAAAGTAAGGGATGCAATTGTAGGTGCTTATCAACAAATAAAAATTGGAAATCCTTTGGATGAAACCAAGCATGTGGGGCCATTAATTGACAAAGATTCCGTAAACACTTATTTAGCGGCCATTGAAAGCGCAAAAGCAGAAGGGGGAAACGTATTGCTTGAAGGGGGTGTTCTAGAAGGAAAGGGGTATGAAAGTGGTTGCTACGTGAAACCAGCAATTATTGAAGCTGAGAATCATTATAAAATTGTGCAGCACGAAACTTTTGCTCCTATTTTATATTTAATGAAATACAAAGGTGATGTTGAAAATGCCATTGAAAAACAAAACGGGGTTGCACAAGGATTGTCCTCTGCGATTATGACCAACGAACTAAAGGAAGCTGAAAAGTTTTTGTCTTATGCAGGTTCTGACTGTGGTATTGCCAACGTTAATATTGGGACTTCTGGTGCTGAAATTGGAGGCGCTTTTGGAGGTGAAAAAGAAACTGGTGGCGGTCGAGAGTCTGGTTCTGACGCTTGGAAAGTATACATGAGAAGACAGACAAATACGATCAACTACTCAGATGAATTGCCTTTAGCACAAGGAATTAAATTTGATCTATAGGTTATAGATCTCTATTTGGATAAATTAAATCCCTAATGCAAATTGTGTTAGGGTTTTATTTTTTAGTTGTGCTAGAAAAAAATTACACTTCTATCAAAAAATAAACATATATTAATTTTTTTAAATTCCACAAAAGATGTAGCTTGCTTTATTGCTTCTTTTTCAATTGAAAAAACACAAGTACACTGAGAAAAAAAATAGGTCTGGAAAAAATTAAAATCATAAATATGGAATTAGAAAATAAAATTGAAATTACGACACAATTTCTAGATGATTCACAAATAATCTCAAAAACAGGCAGTTGGAATTGGAATGTAGTGACCAATGAAGTCCTTTGGTCTAAAAATATGTTTCGTCTTTTAGGACTTGCACTTGACGAAGTAGTTCCAAGCTACGAGTTGGCACTGCATCATGTATGTGATTCTGATAAAAAGAGATATGAAGAAACACTTTCTCAAGCAATTGAAAATAAAACAGCCTATTATTTTGAAAATAAAATAGTGCAAAAAGACAAGACGGTTATTTCTGTGATCTCAAGTGGAAAATGCATCTTAGATGAAAATCAAAATCTAATCCGAATGATTGGTATTGTACAAGACATTTCCATTCAAAAAGAAATCGATAAAATAAAAGAAGAACGGCAGCGAGCGGAAGACCGAGATCAAGTAAAATCGTTAATTCTTAAGATGATCGCTCACGATATAAAAAACCCTTTTCATCATATAAATGGTTTTAGTAAACTCCTTATTGATAATATTCAAAATAACGATTTTGAAGACGCAATTACCTATGGAAAAATCATACATGAAGCCACAAACCAAACACTTAAAATACTAGATAGCCTTTTGCAATGGGCCTTTACAGGTTCTAACAGCAGTACATTTAACCGTGTCACAATTGCTCCTGAATACTTAGTAGATGAGGTTCTCGAATTTTTAAACGTTCATTTAATAAAAAAGAATCTCCTTATAAAAAACCTTATTGCTCCCGACATACGCATTGAAGCAGACAAACACATGCTAACGAGTATTCTTAGGAATTTAATTTCGAATGCCATAAAATACTGCGAACGTGATGGGGAAATAACAATCGCATTACAATCAAAAAATAATCAAACTCAAATTTCAATTTCAGATACAGGCGGTGGTATTGAATCAGAAACCTTAAAAAACATATTTGATCCGGGTAAAATATTTAGTAAAGCGGGTACAGCTCAGGAAAAGGGTTCTGGATTAGGCTTACAAATATGTAAAGCATTAGTGGATAGACACGATGGTGAAATTTGGTTTGAAAGTGAAATTGGTATTGGAACGACTTGTTATTTTACGTTATCAAAAAAAGAAATCGATCAAAAAAAGGAATAACTTTCATTAAATTTCTGATAAAAATAACCTTTTTTAGAAACACATTTGTTGCATCTTAGGGAACTTCATGTCCTTGGCTTGCCGCTAACAATTCAAACCAATCACCCAATTCTAATTGGGTTTTAACGGCTTTGTTTGCGTTTAAAATACGCGCTTTGTTTGTGGTACCAATAACAGGTGAAACTTTGGCAGGATGCTTTAAAATAAAGGCCAATAATAATGCGGCTTCAGATAGCTGGTATTTATTAGAGAGTTTTTGTAATACTGCTTTTATTCGGATGGTTTGTTTGTTTTCAACCTTAAAAACAGTTCCTAAAGGACTCCAAACCATGGGATGTATTTCTTTTTCTAATAAATAATCTAACGTTCCATTGTACATCCCCTCGCACTGTGTGAGTGAAAACTCGATCTGATTGACCGAAACGGGAATTTTTGACTGAATTAGCGCTACTTGCGATGGGGTAAAATTGGACACTCCAAATGCTCTTATTTTTCCGCTTTTTTGTAAAAGTCTCACTGCTTCTGCAATTTCATCTGGCTGCATTAATGGACTTGGTCTGTGTAATAAAAAGGTATCTAAATATGCTGTTTTTAAATTTCTTAATGATTCTTCTACACTCCAAATAATATAGTCTTTCGAATAATTGTAGTATTTAAGGTTGTTGCTTCTAGTTTGTCCAGGGTTTTGAATGCCACATTTAGAAATAAGCTGAATTTCTTTACGGGCGATCCCACTTTCTAGAAATGCATTCCCAAATTCTGCTTCCGTGGTATAATCGCCATACAAGTCTGCGTGGTCAAAAATGGTATTCCCGTTTTCTACACAAAATTGAATCAAATCTGCCTGTTCTTTTATTGATTGTTTTTTACCCCAAGCACCCCAAGACATACAACCCATTATGATTTTTGCCATCCTTTTTTTTTAATGTTTATTCATAATTGTAGGACTTGCTTGAGCTGTCGGATACACAACTAAATCTTCAATATTAACATGATAGGGTCTTGTAATTACAAAATGAATAATGTCTGCAATATCTTCTGCTTGCAAAGCCTTGTATCCTGTGTATACTTTTGCTGCTTTTTGAGTATCTCCTTTAAAACGAACCTCAGAGAATTCAGTCTCTACTGCTCCTGGGTGAATTCCTGAAACTCGGATACTGTGTTTGTTTAAATCTATCCGCATTGCTTTATTTAAGGCATTTACAGCATGTTTTGAGGCACAATACACATTCCCGTTTGGATATACCTCTTTTCCTGCAATAGAGCCAATATTTACAATAAAACCACTATTCCTTGTTGTCATTTGTGGAATAATGGCTCTTGAAACATATAATAGCCCTTTTACATTAATGTCTAGCATCGCGTCCCAATCCTCTATGTTTCCATCTTGTATGGCTGAAAGACCATGTGCATTTCCAGCATTATTAATAAGAATATCAATCTGTTGAAAATCTTTTGGTAAATTCGCTATTTGATCTGCAACATCATTTCGGTCTCTAACATCAAACTGTAAAGTGGTTACTTCAGTAAGTTTACTCAATTCTTCTTGAAGTTCCATTAATCTTTCTACTCTTCTTCCACAAAGAATTAAACGAATGTTGTTTTTTGCAAAAATCTCTGCAGTTGCTTTTCCAATTCCAGAGGTTGCTCCTGTAATAAAGGCGGTTTGTTTCATTTTCTTTTATTATGACTGTTGCTAGGGTTATTCTAAGAAAACATCCGTAGCTATTTGATATAACTATTTTTCTTTTGATAAAAGTAAAAAAAGAAGTCGGAGAAATCGAGGATTAATAGTAGAATTTTCATCAATCATACACAAAGAAAAAACCGCTCTACCTCTAGAGCGGCTTTCTTTTCAATTGGTTATTGTAAAATAACCAACCAAAAATCAACTAACCAAACTTTATTTTAATTTTTTCTCATCTTTGTTCTTCTTTTCACTTGCGTCCGTTTTCTGTTATTATTTCGAACGGCTGGTGTTTTTTTAACAGCTGCTTGCCCTGCCTTTAAATACTGTATAAACCCACGTCCTGAAAAATCATAGGTAGTTGCAGTAGTGTAGTGATAGAGGCGTATGGTCTCATCATTTATAACGCTCAATTCAAATTCTTCAATATCTCCACCATCATAATTAAGTGTTAAAATTTTTAAATCCTCAGAATCTAAGACATCAAAAATTTCATACCCTCCAACATAACTCCAATCAATAAGGTCAATATTTGTGCCAAAAGTGTCTTGAGAGCTATAAAAAGTGGTATTATTTTCGGGGGTAAATTGCAAATAATTTTCGGCATCAAACGGGTTGGATATCCCGCCAATAGTTGCTGTTTTTTTCCAAGCAATAAACTCTTGTAAAAAGTATTCTATATTATCATAAAACAATTTGTCGTAATCAAAATTATTTGACTGATAGCCAATTAAATAATAACTTACATTCTCTCTATAGTTATACAATCTAATTTGGTTGGGCGATAATTGAAATACTTCAAAGTCGTGATTTCCATCGATATCGTGATTTGCTCTTAACAATCCGTCAAAAGTAGTATAGGATCCAACAGGAATCCCATAACCATTTCCTGTGTAACCAATATCTACAATATTATTATTTGCATACAAAGTGTTATTTATAAAGGAAATAGTGAATGCTCTTGATAGAAACGGAACCTCCCCTGTACCAGTTGTTCTGTGAATATCTACATACCACAAATCATAATCTGAAAGGGCATTTTCTAAAACAATACCTCTTTCTAATACCGCATCGTCTTCAAAAACACAAGCTGTAAATAAAGGAACCATACATAGCAATGCAAAAAATAATTTTATCGGTTTCATAAGTCTTCTGTTTTGGTTGTTCTTACCTAATTTCAAAAGGTGTGCCAAAAATAAAAAACACCCAAAATTGAATGTTTTCGTATTGTAAATCCAAGCTTCTTTTATTATGGGAAAAAATCGGAAGCTTGTTTTTTAAGATTCGAAACTTTATGGTATTTTGTGATATTTCCTGCTGTATAACTTATTACAGCTTCATTTTCTTTTAAGACGAAAGGAAACTGAAGTACTGGGTTTTTAGCACTATCCGATTTCTGAGCCTCTTTTTGCAAGAACAAATCTTCTTTACTATTTATGGTTGATGTATTGAAATAACCGATAAGAAGTTTTCTTTCTTTTTGTTGTTTTATTTCTAATTTCACGGTTTTATTTCTAAAGTAAATAGAGTCAAAATCGACCGCACTTTTTGAGGTGTAGTTCATGTATACATTGATCCCGTGAACCCCAGGTTGACCTCCTACCCAACTTTTATAGGATGCTTCTGTAATTTTGAAAGGTGGTTTTGTATCCAATGGGATACTTTTACATGTAACAAAGTTCAATGTGAGGAATAGAAAGATGATGCTTTTCATAATTTATTTTTTTCAAATGCAATACCAAGGTATAAAAAAAGAGCTAATCTATTTTTAGATTAGCTCTTTTATATTTTATGCATCTATCTCCGCTAAAGCTGCGTTTAATTCTTCAACGCTTCCGCTCCACCAACAATTTCAAGAATTTCGTTTGTAATTGCTGCTTGACGTGCTTTGTTATAGGTTAACAATAAATCGTCGCGTAAGTCTTTTGCATTGTCTGTTGCTTTGTGCATTGCTGTCATACGAGCTCCATGTTCTGAAGCAAAACTGTCTCTAATGGATTTGTATAACTGTGTTTTTAATGACTTTGGTATTAACGCTAAAACAATTTCTTCTTTAGAAGGCTCAAAAATATAATCTGAATTCGTAATATCCGCTCCACCTTCTATCGGTTTAATGGGTAGAAACTGTTCTACTTGTGGTATTTGGGTTGCTGCGTTTTTGAATTGATTGTAGATAATTTCAATTTTGTCATAGGCCCCTTCTGTATATAATTGCATTAATTGTTCTGCAATTAAAGCTACAGTATCAAAAGTTAATTCGTCAAAAATAGTGTCTTTAGAATCGATTACTTTGAATGATCTTCCTAAAGTAGCTTTTCCTTTTTTACCAATTGTTAAAAGCTCTACCGTTTTATCTGCATACTTTTCAGCAACTGTTTGTAAGACTCTCTTGGTTATAGAAGAGTTAAAACCACCACACAATCCTCTATTAGATGTTACAACAACTAATAAAACTTTGGAAACTTCTCTTGGTGTCGAATAAGTTCCACCTACATCACCGTCTAAAGTTGCGCTTAAATTTTGCAACAATTCCGTTAATTTAGAAGAATATGGTCGCATTGCAGTGATTGCATCTTGTGCTTTTTTCAACTTTGCAGCAGAAACCATTTTCATGGCACTGGTAATCTGCATGGTTGATCCAATCGATGAAATTCTATTCCGTATTTCTTTTAAGTTTGCCATAATTCAGTAATTAGGTATTCGTAATTAGGTGTTCGTCGTTGGGCTAAAACCTAACTACGATACACTAGCTCCTAATTTTAGTATTTACTTGAAATTTCTTTTGCTGCTGCTGTTAATGCAGCAATTACCTCATCTGTTAATTTCCCAGACTTTAGCGTATCAAGAGTATCTCTATGCTTTCCGTTTAAATAAGAAATGTAATCTTTCTCAAATTCTTTTACTTTATTTACGGGTACGTCTTTTAATAAGTTTTTAGAACCTGCATAAATAATTGCAATTTGATCTTCTACGGAGTAAGGATCATTTTGTCCTTGCTTTAAGATTTCAACATTACGTTGTCCTTTAGAAATCACACTCATGGTTGCTGCATCTAAATCGGAACCAAACTTTGCAAATGCTTCCAATTCACGGTATGCTGCTTGATCTAATTTTAAAGTACCTGATACTTTTTTCATGGATTTAATCTGAGCATTCCCTCCAACACGAGATACTGAAATACCTACGTTAATTGCTGGACGAACCCCTGAGTTAAATAAATCTCCGTCTAAGAAAATTTGTCCATCTGTAATTGAAATTACGTTTGTTGGAATGTATGCAGAAACATCTCCTGCCTGTGTTTCAATAATTGGCAATGCTGTTAATGAACCTCCTCCTTTTACAATTCCTTTTATAGAATCTGGTAAATCGTTCATTTCACTTGCAATTTTGTCATCATTGATCACTTTTGCAGCACGTTCTAATAAACGAGAGTGTAGGTAAAATACATCTCCAGGATACGCCTCACGTCCCGGTGGTCTTCTTAATAATAAAGAAATTTCACGGTAAGCAACGGCTTGTTTTGATAAATCATCAAAGATGATTAATGCAGGTCTTCCAGAGTCTCTAAAGAACTCTCCAATAGCTGCTCCAGCAAAGGGTGCATATACTTGCATTGCTGCAGGATCTGATGCATTTGCTGCTACGATTGTGGTATATGCCAAAGCCCCTCTTTCTTCTAACATGTTTGCAATTGCTGCAACTGTAGAAGCTTTCTGACCGATCGCTACATAAATACAGAATACTGGCTCACCAGCATCGTAAAATTCTTTTTGATTTAATATCGTATCTAAGGCTACTGTAGACTTTCCAGTCTGACGGTCTCCAATAATCAACTCACGCTGTCCTCTTCCAACTGGAATCATTGCGTCAATAGATTTGATCCCTGTTTGTAAAGGTTCTGTTACTGGCTCTCTATAAATAACTCCAGGAGCTCTTCGCTCTAAAGGCATTTCATAGGTTTGACCAGTAATTGGTCCTTTACCATCAATTGGGTTTCCTAAAGTATCTACAACTCTTCCAACGACACCTTCTCCTGCTTTTAGGGAAGCAATTCTTTCAGTACGTTTTACTGTAGAACCTTCTTTAATTGCTGTAGAAGCTCCTAACAATACAACTCCTGCATTGTCTTCTTCTAAGTTTAATACAATTCCTTCTAAACCTCCTTCAAATTCTACAAGCTCTCCATATTGTACGTTCGATAATCCGTATACACGTGCAATACCGTCTCCTACTTGTAAAACTGTTCCAACTTCACTTAAGGTTGCGTTTGCGTCGAAATTTGTTAATTGTTGCTTTAAAATTGCTGATACTTCAGCGGGTTTAATTGATGCCATCTTTTTATTATTTGCATTAGGCTTTAAGCTTTAGGCTTAAGGCTTTATATTTTTGGAATAAAATGACTGTTGTCAAATTCCTTTCTCAATTCTGATAAATGATTGGAGATACTTGCGTCATACTGCAAGTCTCCAACTCGTAAAACAAATCCTCCTAAAATAGCTGGATTTATTACATTTTCTAAGTTTGCATTATTGCCTGTTAATGCAACAATTTTCGCCAATACTTGTGCTTCTAGTTCTTTTGTTAAAGGCACTGCTGTAGTAACCGTAGCTACCTGCATATGCTTTGAAAAATTATAGATAATTGCATATTGCTTTGCAATCGATTCTAACATTCCAAGACGTTTGTTTTCTTGCAACGTGTTAAAAAGACCGATAGCTACAGCATTTACCTTTTCAGAAAACAAGGCCTTTAGCACTTTTATTTTCTCTGAAGATTTAATCACAGGGCTTTTCAATAATACTTTTAATTCACTATTCTGTTGAATTGTGGTTGCAATTAATAGCATATCTTCATGTACCGCATCTTCTATCTTAGAATCTTTGGCAAGGTTCAAAACCGCTCTTGCATACCGTAATGCTGCTCTTGCGTCTTTCATAAATATCTTAATTTAAAGTAACGTCTTTTAAGATTCCTTCTACTAATTGTAGTTGGTCTTCTTTAGAGGCTAATTCTCTTTTGATAACAGATTCTGCAATCCCAATAGACAAATCTGCAACGCTCTTTTTAATTTCTGCTAAAGCTGCTTGTTTTTCTTGTTTGATAGAAGCTTGGGCATTTTCGATTAAAGTTGTTGCAACTCCTTTTGCTTCTTCTTTTGCTTCGGAAATCATTTTTTCTTTAATGTCTCTCGCCTCTTTCAACATCGCATCTCTTTCTTCTCTTGCTTCTTTGACCAATTGCTCGTTGTCTGACTGTAAGTTTTGCATTTCTTTACGTGCATTGTCTGCCGCTTCCAATGCATTATTGATTCCAGACTCTCTTTCTTCCAAAGAGTTTAAGATTGGTTTCCATGCAAACTTTATCATTAAAGCAATTAAAGCTAATAATAAGATTGTAGAGACTACAAATAATCCTGGTGAAAAATCGTTTAATAAAGTTTCCATTCTATAAACTAGTTATTGTTTTGATACTTTTTGTTTAATAAAAACAGGTTCTGTAACCAACCGTTACAGAACACTGTTCTTTGTTTTTGTTTGGATTATTTTCCTAAGAATAATGCACCAAATGCTAAACCTTCTAATAATGCAGCGATAATAATCATTGCTGTTTGAATTTTTCCTGTCGCTTCTGGCTGACGCGCAATACCTTCCATTGCTTTTCCACCGATTTGACCTAATCCAATTCCTGCTCCGATTACGATTAATCCTGCTCCAATTAAGTTGTACATAATAATTGTATTTATATTAAATTAAACAAACTTGTATTAATGATGTTCGTGATCATCTACTGCCATACCGATGAACAACGCAGAAAGCATTGTAAAAATGTATGCCTGTAAGAAAGCTACTAAAACCTCAATTAATGTTATAAAAAATGATAATAATAAAGACAATCCTGTTGCACCAACAACCCCTAAAGATTCTTGAAGTGTAAACATAATTGCAATCAAACTCATTACCACAATGTGACCTGCTGAAATGTTTGCGAACAAACGTACTAATAATGAAAACGGCTTAATTACCAAGGCTCCAGCTAATTCTATAATTGCTAAAACGGGGCGAATTAAAACAGGAACTCCTGGCATCCAAATCATATGCATCCAATATCCTTTTGTTCCACTTAGGGTATAAATAACCAGTGTAAATATTGCCAAACAGGCAGTTACTGCTAATTGACCGGTAACATTAAATCCTAACGGTGTTAACCCTGCTAAGTTTAAAATCCAAATAAAGAAAAATACCGTTAATAAATATCCTGTAAATCTTCTGTAGTGTTTCTCTCCAATATTGGGTCTTGCAATTTCATCACGAACATACAAAACCAATGGCTCTAGGATTCGACCAAAGCCGGTAGGCACTTTTCTTGTTTTGTATTGTCTTGCTAATTTAGAAAACCACAACAACATTAATAATCCAATTAAAATCAATCCAAAAGCACTTTTTGTAATTGAAAAATCCAATACTTTGTGTGCGTTTGTTGGATGATCCGTGTCGTCAAGAGCTACGGTTGCTGCATCGCTGTCAAGCTCATAAATTTTAGAATGAATTTTTGCAAATTTCAGTCCGTCTTTTTCTACGATTACATGTCCATCATCGTTGTGATGAAATTCTGAAGACATAAAAGTAACCAAGCCTTCGCTCGACCATAAAATTACAGGTAACGGAAAACCAAGGTGTTTTCTCTCTCCGGCATCATTGGTGTAAGAAAATAATGAAAAATCATGCGAATCTTTGATGTGATGAAGAATATATTCTTCAACTTCTTTTTTCGTATTTACTTGCCCTCCATCTTTCTGGGAGTGTTGGTTTTTATCAGAATCTACTGCATAACCGCTCATTGAAAAAAGGGCTATGGCTACTATTGTAAGAAACTTGATTGATTTTTGTGCAATCTTCATTATAAAAATACGCTTTCTAAATTCGGTGCAAAAGTAAGCAATAAATTAATATTATAAACCATTTTTTTGTTTAATTGTTTTAGTGCTGTTTGTATTCAGAATTTTTATCACAAAAAAGACTTCTGTTGACAAAAAAAGGAACAATGGAATCAGCAAAGAAATTGCTTGTAAATTTGTAAGACTTTCTTTCGCAAAGATAGGCTTGTAAAAGATTGTGCAAAAAAGAAGTATTTTTAAAATGATGCTCGCTAGATAGATAAAAGAGATTTGTTGAAATACTTTATCAACCCTAGAAAAGATCACAAAATTAAGGCACAATACCGATGAAAAAACCGCGTGAAAAAGATACATTTTCTTCAAATTAAAAGGCAATTTGATTCCTGTTTTTTGAAGAAGAAAAGCATGGGTATAAAAGCTTACAAAAAATAAAAATAAAAAGATAAGCGGCAACGTAATAATTCTACGATTCATTAATGTTGTTGGCTTGTTTAATAAGTGAGTACATGGCTAAAAAAATAGCCATGAGTGTAATTGTTTCTGTTAGAAAAGTCACTGCAAATTGCGTATCTAACCAAGTGCCGAGTAAAAACCCTCCATAAATAATACCCCCCATTTGCAAGCCTGCTCCAGAAAGCTGTAAAGCCTTATTAAGCGGTTTTTTCGGCGCGGTTTTTTTGTTCATCGGGTTGATTCAATTCTTTTACAGCTCCTTTCATAGCACATGTTGCATTAAATGTTGCTCCGGGCTCTACAGACAACTTCCCAATCACAACCTCTCCTGAAATTATTGCGGTACTTTTTATGGTAAGTGTTTCCGAAACCAACAACTGACCAGAAATTTTACCTTCAATGTCTGCATTTGCAGTTTCTACATTTCCTTTTATAAAACCATCAACACCTAAGATAACCCGCCCTTTTGTTGATAAAGTTCCTTCCAAAGTTCCGTCAATTCTAAAATCTCCGTCCGATTTAATATCGCCAGTGATAACGGTGTTTTTTGCGATCACATTTCGATCCATAATTTTTTTCTTTTGTGTTTGTTGTTCTTTGTTACTAAACATTTATTATTTTCTTAATTGTGCTACAATTTGTTTTGCTTTTTTACCTTCTTCTGAGTTCCCGTAGCGAAGAGCAACAAATTGCATTGCTTTTAAGTACGCATCTTTATTCATATACTTCCCTAAAGAATAAGCCTTTAAAAGTTCAAATTTAGGAATTAAAATCGAATTTTGAATTTTAGGTAATATTTCATCAATTTTTTGCGCCACTTCTTCAAATAGCTCTTCTTTGTATAGGTAATACATTTCTTTGTACGTTTTTTCTATATCACTCAAAGATTTTTCAGAAGTTAACTTTTGATTTGGGAACTGGATCAATTGTGCAAGCTTCGTTTCAGCATAGTCCGTTAAAATTTTATTTTTGTAATAGGTTTCTTTAGGTTTGTTTTTTACTGTTGAAAAAATTTGATATAAATTGTAGTAAATTGATAATAATTGGTTTTCTGCTGGATTTAGCGTTAGCAAACGTTCTAAATTTTCAATAGATAAAGGTAAATTCACGAACTGTTGTTTATAAATCAACCCTAGCTCATACAGGCCTTGGTTCCTACCTATTTTTAAACTGTCAATAATTATTTTGTCTGTTGGAATGCTAGCTATATAGCTCGGCACATCATATCTCTTTGATGTAGTAGCTTCCTTTAAAACACTTGTTCCTGAAGTATTCATTGCCCTTTTAGATGCCCAACGCCAATTGTCTTCAAGGGCTCTATTGTTCCATGTTTTTTGAAAATTTGTTTTCCCAAAAGACAACGATTGTCCGTTGTAAAAGTACCATTCTCCTTTGCTTGTAGATTGTAATGAATTCCCGAAAGAACTTCCAAACGCTAATTGATTTAATTTTTGTTGTGCAGCCGCTTCATCCTTCTTTTTGAGCACGTTTACATATTCTTGAAAATACGCTTTTTGATTCTCTAAAGGCATTGCTGCAAGTTTTAAAATACTATCATTCGTCTTTACAGTCTTTTCATAGGCAATCAGTGCCGCTAAGTTTTTAAACTTTCTTTTTACACGTCTAATTCTTAAAGCGGTCTTGTTTTCTGCAACTTGTAAAACACTATCGTAATAAGAGCTTGCTAATTGAACCTCGTTGTTTTTAAAATATAAATTCCCCAAACGCTCATAGGTGTAGGTTTTCTGTGTTGGTTTTGCATTTTTAGCCCGCAACGACTTATTGTAATTTTCTACCGCTAAGGAAATACTGTCTTTGTATTCTTCTAATACGCCTACTTGATAATACAAAGCATCTAAATACGGTCTATTATCTCTATTTTTTATGAGTTTTCGGAGCGTTTTATGCAAAGAGACCGAAGAAGAGTCTTTTGGAAAATTTTTTGCAATCGCTATCTGTGCATGAATTTTAAATTTATCAGGAGCTTTCCTAAAGTTAACGATCTTCTTAAAAACTGTTGTTGCAGAATCTGGTTTGTTTTCTGAGGCATACATTTGACCTAAAACAAATAGGTTTCTTGCAGCTTGCACGGCATTTTTATTGGTTTTTGTTGCTTTGATTAAACTCTCTTTAGCTTTTTGCAAACTATCCGATTGCACATATGCCATTGCCAAAGCGGTATATCCTCTTTCTCTAATTTCGTCAGGTAAATCTGCTTCTAGGGTGTCTTTGATTATCAGTAAATATTTTAAAGACTCGATGGCAAAACGCTCATTATCTAGCCTTATGTTTGCTTTGGCACGCCAGATTTTTGTTTCATTGATTAAACTGGCATCCGGATAATTTTCAATTACATAATTAAACGCTTCAATTGCTGGAATAAATCGTTGGGAATAGTAGCGCGCTTTTCCCAATAACAAATAAGCATCGTCTATTTGACGGTTTCGCTCTTTTTCAAAAATATTCATGGAATGCTTCTGGATCGCTTTTACTGCTTTTTCTTCTGCTCTATCGAATGGCGAGGTTGCTTTTGCCGTTTCTTTTTTTGAAGGGGCAGCATCAAAACCAGAGAATTGACCGCTTTTTGGCTTCTCAGTCAAGAGAACCTCTTCTTTAAATGCAAGGGGTTCTATTGGCAACTGTTTCCAAAAGTTGTCTTCATAGGTTTCGTTGATTGCTTTCAATCCGATCTTAAATGCTTCTTTCCCATTAAACAAAACATTAAATTTTGTAGTGAGTGCATGGTAATTTCTATTGATTACAGTGTCTTTCTTTGTGCTACAAGCAAAGACCATTGTAAAAATTACCCCAATACCAATTATTTTTTGAATGTATTTCATAAGACTAAAAACTCCTATTTACAACAGGTTTTCTCTAAAAATATTGCAGATGGGGTGTAAAAATAGTAATAAATTAAGAATAGAAGACTTAAGCAGAAAAATAGCTTTCCAATTCTTTTAAAGTTGCTGCAGAGGTTTCAATATCTTTCACTACAATTCCCTTGTCTAAAACTACAATTCTATCACAAACTTCTGTTACATGGCTTAGGTCGTGACTAGAGACTAACAGTGTGATTTCTTTGTTGTCTGTCAACTCTTTTAATATTTTTTTTAATCGGATTTGTGTCGTTGGATCTAAGTTTGCAAACGGCTCATCTAAGACAACAACCTGAGGATTTCCCATTAAAGCAGCAACAATTCCTGCTTTTTTCTGATTCCCTTTGCTTAAATCTCTTAAGTACTTTTTCTTCCCAATGATTTCATCATTAAAAAAAACATCAAACTTCGCAATAAACGTAGCAACATCTGCTTTGTTCATTCCACGTAAATCGCCAACAAATTCAAAATATTCTTCGGGCGTTAAATAGCCAATCAGAAAAGATTCATCAATAAAAGACCCTGTAAAGTTTTTCCAGTCTTCACTTGTATTTACTTCAACGTTATTATTGGTAATTTTACCTGTAGTGGGTCTAATTAAATCTAATAAAATATTAAACAAGGTTGTTTTTCCTGCTCCGTTATTACCAACCAATCCAAAGCTTTGCCCTTTAGGGATTGTAATTGTTTCAACGTTTAAAACAACGGCTTTTCCATATGTTTTTGAAATACTGTCTATTGTAATCATTGTTTTTTCTTTAAATTTTTTGTGATTTTATGATTCTTTCCCAAAGGCGTTAATCATCGCATATTTGTCTTTTATGTATTTTTTTTCAATGAAATTCATCGCATAATTTTTTAACAGAAAACTCATAATTCCTGTAGCGGCAACAACTACAAAGCCAGAATTATAGCCAATAAACTTGTCAAAAAACCAAAACAATAGCATTGGAAATAACATTAGTGGGATAATGATGAGAAACTGTGTTGCACTGGTTCCTTGTGTATTTCCAAGACCTCCTTTTGTTAAATCTATTCTTTTTCTATTAAAGGAGCCTGCGTATAATAAAAACAGGGAATTAAAACCAATGTTAAAAATTGCTCCGGCGGTGATCATTAAAAAGATATCTGTTCCAAAATATAAATATGGGAAACTTAAAATGTATAAGAGTGTGGTCATTGCAACCATTAAAAACCATTTTGATTCTAGAAATTTTCTATATCTAAAACTTTGACTCATTAACATTTTGTAATGTGCACTGTCCCAGGCAGGGATAAATTGACCGTAGTTTAGCGTAAATCCTCCTGTTACAAACAAGGAAGCAAACATTAACATTGGTAATGAGTCTTTATAAGCGTCCATTGTATAAAAAATCAATCCATAAAACAAAAATAAAAACGACATTAAAAAAACAGTTTTAGTTCTTTTATTTCTCCAAATTAAACGAATGTCATTCTTTATAAAGGGCGCTACGTCTCCAAATTTTTCTATCCAAGACAAATCTGCCGTATTGGCTTCTTTTACTTTTTGTGAAACCGCTTCGTCGAGATAAACCAAGCTTCGAAGTTGCTTAAAATTTAGTTGGTATAAGACCAAAAGTAAAACCAGCCCTAGTAGGGAATATATGGGGTCTCGGTAAACGAAATCAAACCCTTTACCAAAGGTACCTGGAAGATCAAATAACTGATACTGTTGTGTTACAAAAAACCCTATTAAAAGCACTAATAAGACGCCAAATGCGGTCTTGTTTTTGTTGATTAAAAAGTTTAAAAAGTTGACAGACTGAATGAGTAATATTATTAAAGCACACCATCCTAAAACACCGGGAACAGCATATCCTTCTTTTATTAAAACCAAAGAAAATGGAATGTAAAAGAACAAGCCCATAACATTGAAAAAAGAAAAAGATGATTTTAACAAGACATAATGCACAATGTTGTTTTTATGAATTGGCAGTGTTAAAAAAGGCTGAATGTGCATTACAGGGAGTTGCTGCATTAAATACCTAAAAATCAAATCTCCTATAATTGCATACAATAAAAAAGCGTTGACAAGCACAAAGGGGTCTTGTTCTGGAAAGAATTTTTTCAGTCCGTAAAAAGCCCCGATTCCCATGAATAAAAACATTGCAATAAGATACAGACCAAAGAAGCCCATAAGTATTTTTATGCCGATGCTTTTTCCAAAAGCAGCCGATCGGAAAAATTGTTTCCATTCTAGCTTTAAAAAGTGTGAAATCATTGTTTAAGTTTTAGTTTGGCAATTCATAAGAAGAAAATGCGGATGGGATGTTATATGTTTTTAACTAATTTATATTCTGGATAGATTTCGGCTAACAATTCTTCTGCTTTTTGAGGGATTAAGAAAGCGGTTATATAAAATAGAATTAACAGGGCTGTTGCCGAAAAAGAAATCAATAGTAACCAATGCGCTGCTAAGTTACTAAACTCAACATTATCAAAGACACTTATTAAAAAGTTGAAAAGTTGAAAAAATCCATAAGTAGCAAAGCCCTGCCTTGTATTACCAATCATCGCTTCCAATAAAAAAACCTTCTCTTGCTTTTGTGTTTTCTTTTTCTGAATCTTTCTTGCTTTGGTTTGCTTGATTAAATCGACTGTAACAATTAGAAACAAAGCCCCTAAAAAGAAGTACTCTGAATACTGAATTTTTAAAACCATAAAAAGAGATAAAAACACTGCCAGCGTAGTCATCACTTTAGGCATGGTAAACCATTCTCTAAAGAAACGCCATAAAATGGATCGGTACCGTTTGTTCATTTGTTTTTGTTTGGCTTCTATAACATCCATAAAACCAAAAATTCCAAATTTTTTAAAAGATGTGTCACGTGCATCTTCGAAAGACAGCTGCGGCCTTTCTTTCCAAATTTCTTCGATGTCATTTGCCAAGTGATCTACCAATTCCGATTGGACGTCATAATGATATACGAAGTGTTTCCTTGTGAATTTGAAAAGGTCTTCTATTTGAGGGGTGTTTAATTTCATACTTTATTCTTTTGAGACAACCTCACTGTTTCGTTATGTTTCCTAAGAAAATAATGACAAGTATAGGTCACTGATAAACCCGCAAATAAAAACCCTGTGAAAACGGCATTTAAATTTCCTTTATCATTAAAATGACTTCCACTAAGTAAAGGGATTATTAGAAAAATGATCGCAAGATATTGTGTCTTTAAAATAAAACGATAGGTGATTTTTACTTTCGATGTTACCCCTCTTACAATCATAAAAATAAAATAAATTAACGAGAGAGAAGCAATTGAATTGAACAATAAATTTAAAAAATCGATGGTTTTTTCAGAAAAAACAATTGGAAAATTCTTTAAAATTAGTACCGGCAAAAAGTAGGCTGAAAGATACACAAAGAAAAAAGGCCTAAACATTTTAACTGCTTTTTCTAACACAATTTTTGACTGAGCGTATTGAATTCCAAAATAAAGACTACTTGCTTCTTTAAAATGGCTTTCCCATTTTAAAGCAACCATTTTAAAGGCATTTTCAAAAGAAATTCCTTTCGCAGTAATGCGCTCAATATCAGAAACAATATGATCTAAAACCTCCTCTTTTAAATCGATATAATTGAAGTTCTTTTTTTGTAAATACACTTCAACTTGGCGAACTTGTTCTTCAGTTAACTCCATCTTATTCTAGGCTAAACTTAGGATTTACCAAATGCTGCATTGTTTTTAAAAACTCTCGCATCTCTGCTAATTTATTCACCGTTTCTTTGCTACCACTCTCCGTTAATTTGTAGTACTTCCGAAGGCGGTTTCCAACTTTTGCAACCTCTACATCCAACAAACCCTCTGCCTCAAGTTTGTGTAAAGCAGGATATAAGGCGCCTTCCGTAATTTTCAATTCGCCATTGGTCAAAGCTTTTACATGTTGGGTAATCTCGTAGCCGTACATTTTATCGTTCGTTTCCAACAATTTTAAAATGATGGTCTGTAAAGATCCTTTGTAGAGTTTCTGGTTTCCCATTTTTTGTGTGATTTGATGATCTAATTGGTTGTTTAAATGTCAAATTAATTGCACTCCAACTTCGAGTGCTTTTAATTTATCTATGCAACCTGCTTCAAATATACATCATTTTCTAATGCATCAAATACTTAGGTATAAAATTTAACACTAAAAAAATTCTAAAAAGAAATTTTTCAGGATGTGTGAATTAAAAACTAGGCAGGAATTTGATTCTTTTCTACAGTGAAAAAATTATTTTTCAACGCCTAAAACAGTTGCAATTATGCGTTCCAATTCTGCTTTTGGTAGTGCGCTATTAGCCATTTGTGGGGGTTCATCCATAGGGCAAAACAACATGGAAGGAATGCTTTTAATGGCAAAAGCAGCAGCCAATTCTTGTTCTGCTTCTGTATCTATTTTATAGATGGTTATTTTGTCTCCATAGGCCTCAGACAGTTCCTCCAATATAGGGGCTATCATTTTACAAGGACCACACCAATCTGCATAGAAATCGATAAGTGCGGGCACTTTTCCTTCAAAAGTCCATTCTTGATTATTTTCAAAATTAAATACCTTTTCTAAAAAAGTTGCTTTTGTTAAGTTTTCTGTCATTCTTTATATTTTAGTGTGCTTTTCGTTTTTTTCTATTGGATTCTTCTCGCAAATGTAGGCATCTAATTTGTGAAACAAACATTGTTTTTATGGGGCGCGCATTTTAAATCGCTGCTTTTAGTAAAATAACAATGGTATCGTGAAATTGTTTTTACTTGAAACATGAGATAGCAAACTTCTTAAATACTGCTTATTTAGTAATTTTAATCTTTTAACAGTAGCGATGCCTTGGGCTGGTTTAAAGCTCTTTTATGCTAAGAAGACTTTAAAATTTAACGAAAATTAATGCTACATTCTATAATGCGTTTTTTTTTATGCTAAATTTGACTGTTTTCAAAATCTAAAATCATGAAAAAATTAATCCTCCCTATTCTTTTTGCTAGTACTATTTTAGTTTCTTGTAAGGAAGAAATAAAAAAACAACAAACCAACGTGAATTATCCGTTAACAACAAAAAAAGCAGTTATAGACACCCTTTTTGGCACCGAAGTCGTTGACAATTATAGGTGGTTAGAAGATGACCGAAGTGAAGCAACTGAAACTTGGGTAAAGGCCGAAAATGAAGTTACTTTCGATTATTTAAGTAAAATCCCCTACCGGACACAACTAAAAACACGTTTGACGGAGTTGTGGAATTATGAAAAAGTAGGCACCCCTTTTATCGAAGGAGGGTATACTTATTTTTATAAAAATGACGGTTTACAAAATCAATATGTGATCTATCGAAAAAAAGACGGTGAAGAAACTGTTTTTTTAGATCCAAATACTTTTTCGGAAGATGCAACAACCTCCTTGGGTTCGTTAAGTTTTTCTAAAGACGGTAAAACGGTGGCTTATTCTATTTCTGAAGGAGGTTCCGATTGGCGTAAAATAATTATTATGGATGCCGTATCTAAAACAATTAAAGAGGACACCTTGGTGGATGTAAAATTCTCAGGAATTTCCTGGTATAAAAATGAGGGGTTTTACTACTCAAGTTATGACAAACCAAAAGGAAGCGAATTGTCTGCAAAAACAGATCAACACAAATTGTATTACCATCAACTAGGAACAGCACAAAAAGATGATGTCGTTATTTTTGGTGAAAAAGCGATAGAAAAACATCGATATGTAGGAGGGTCTGTAACCGAAGACAATCGTTATTTGTTAATTTCCGCGTCAACTTCTACCTCTGGAAACAAATTGTATATTAAAGATCTCACAGTTAAAAACAGTCCCCTTATTCCAATAATCGACACTTTTGAAAGCGATACTTATGTGGCCCAAAACAGGAAAAGTAAATTGTACCTCGTTACCAATATGAATGCTCCCAATAAAAAAGTAGTCACAGTAGATGCAAAAAATCCTTCGTCCGAGAACTGGAAAGATTTTATTCCAGAAACAGAGAATGTGTTGAGTTTAAACTCTGGCGCTGGATACTTCTTTGCAGAATATATGGTAGATGCTGTTTCAAAAGTGCTTCAATATGATTTTGATGGAAATTTAGTTCGAGAAGTAAAATTGCCTGGCGTAGGTTCATCAGGAGGTTTTGGTGGAAAAAAAGAGGCCAAAGAATTGTATTTTTCTTTTACAAATTACAATACCCCAAACTCCTCCTATAAATTTAATCCAAAAGACGGAACCTATACGTCCTATTGGAAACCAGCCATCAATTTTAATCCTGAAGATTATCAAAGTAAACAAGTATTTTATACCTCAAAAGACGGTACCAAAATACCCATGATCATTACCCATAAGAAAGGCGTAGAACTGAACGGAAAAAACCCAACAATTTTATACGGGTATGGCGGCTTTAACATCAGCTTGACCCCTTCGTTTAGCATTGCTAATGCTGTTTGGATGGAACAAGGAGGAATCTATGCCGTTCCAAGTTTACGAGGTGGTGGAGAATATGGTAAAAAATGGCATAAGGCTGGAACACAAATGCAAAAGCAAAATGTATTTGACGATTTTATTGCAGCAGCTGAATACCTCATCGAGGAAAAATATACCTCTTCGGCATATTTGGCTATTAGAGGAGGTTCTAACGGAGGGCTTTTGGTAGGTGCAACCATGACACAAAGACCTGATTTAATGAAGGTGGCACTCCCTGCAGTCGGCGTTTTAGACATGCTTCGATATCACACCTTTACAGCGGGTGCAGGTTGGGCATACGATTATGGAACTGCTGAAGACAGTAAAGAAATGTTTGAATATTTAAAAGGCTACTCACCAGTGCATAATGTAAAAGAAGGAGTGGAATATCCAGCAACTTTAGTAACTACAGGAGATCATGATGATCGAGTAGTCCCAGCACATAGTTTTAAATTTGCCGCTGAACTGCAGAACAAACAATCTGGGAGCAATCCAACTTTAATTAGAATCGAAACCAATGCCGGACATGGTGCTGGAACCCCTGTTGCCAAAACGATTGAGCAGTATGCTGATATTTTTGGATTTACGCTTTTCAATATGGGTTTTGAGCAATTGCCAAATCCGCCAAAAAACAAAATAAAGTCTTAATCTTGTAACAATACAGTCGCTTAATGTACTAATAGTCAAACTAATAAAATTATATACTATGATGAAACTTAAAAAAGCCTTATTTTTTTTAGCAATCATTTCATTCGGAATCGTTGCTTGTAGGCAAGAAAAATCGGAAGAAAAGGTAGTAGGTATTGCGCTCGAAAATATGGACAATACGGTAAGACCCAACGATGATTTTTTTAGACACGTAAATGGCGCATGGATTGATAAAACTGAAATTCCAGACGATCAAACTTCTTGGGGAGGGTTCAACCAGCTTCGTAAAAAAACAGATGCAGATGTTTTAGAAATTTTAAACAAAGCAATTAAAGAGCGTAATTTTCCAAAAGTAAAAGATGCTCAAGGAAATGAAGTTGACTCCGATCAAGAAAAAGCGGTCAACTATTACGAGAGTATTATGGATACTGTTTCTAGAAACAAACAAGGCAAATCTCCTTTAAAACCGTTTCTCTCAAAAGTAAATGCACTAATCAGTAAAAAAGACATCCAAGAATACATTACAAATATGGCACCCTACGGTGGTGGTGGTTTTTATGATTTTGGTGTGTATAACGATTTGAAAAACAGCAGTCAATATGCTGGTTATTTAGGCGCTGGCGGATTAGGTTTGTCAAGGGATTATTATGTAGATGACAAGGTAAAGGACAAGTTGGAGAAGTATCAAGAATTTGTTGCTAAAATGCTTGAAGAATTTGGAGATGATGCTAAAACTGCAAAAATGAATGCCGCAACAATTGTTGCCTTTGAAAAAAGCTTGGCAGAACCTATGATGACGAAAGAACAAAAAAGAGATACTCGTAACATGTACAACCCAATGACTGTTGCGGCACTACAAAAGATGGCGCCTTCGATAAATTGGAAAGCACATTTAACTGGAGTTGGTGTTAAAGATTTAGACAGAATTATTGTTACCGATCCAGGGTACTTTAAAGCAATGAGTGCAATTTTTGACAAGCGTTCTGTAAAAGATATAAAATTATTATTACGTTGGAATACAATTAATACTTCTTTAGGCTTGTTATCTACAGACTTGGAAAAGGCTAATTGGGAATTCTATGCCAAAGAAATGCGAGGTGCTAAAAAACAACGAGCACGAGACGAGCGCGCTTTAGGTAATTTAAATGGTGCTATTGGAGAAGCTTTAGGGAAGTTATATGTGGATGCAAAATTTCCGCCAGAAGCAAAAAAGAAAGCTGAAGAAATGATTGATAACGTAATGTTAGGTTTCGAAAAAAGAATTGCCTCTTTAGCATGGATGAGTGATGCAACAAAAACGAAAGCATTAGAGAAACTACACAAATTAACTGTAAAAATTGCCTACCCAGATGTGTGGAAAGATTATTCTGAACTACAAGTTAAAGGATTAAAAGAAGGGGGTACTTATTTTGAAAATGCAATAAATGTCACCAAGTGGAATTACAATAAAAATATGGCAAAATTAGGACAGGAAGTTGATCGAACAGAGTGGGGAATGTCTCCACAAACTGTCAACGCTTACTTTAATCCTGTAAACAATGAAATTGTTTTTCCAGCAGCAATTTTACAACCACCTTTTTACAATTACAAAGCAGATGAAGCTGTAAATTATGGAGGAATAGGAGCTGTTATTGGCCATGAAATCTCCCATAGTTTTGATGACCAAGGCGCTCGTTTTGATGGTGATGGAAACCTTAAAAACTGGTGGACAGCGTCTGATTCTGAAAAATTTAATGTGAGTGGTGAAAAATTAGTGAAACAATACAGCGATATTATTGCAATAGACAGCATGCGTCTAAATGGTGAATATACCTTAGGGGAAAATATTGGAGATTTAGGGGGTGTGCAAGCAGCTTACGAGGGTTTACAAATCTTTTTGCAGAAGAATGGAAGACCAGAAAAAATTGATGGGTATACCCCAGAACAACGCTTCTTCCTTTCTTGGGGAACTATTTGGAGAACTAAAATGCGTGATGAAGCTTTAAAAAACTTAATCATGACAAACACACATGCGCCAGGAATGTACAGAGCCTATATGCCGCTTAAAAATGTAGATGCTTTTTATGATGCATTTGACGTTCAAGAAGGAGATAAAATGTATTTAAAACCAGAGGATAGAGTACGAATTTGGTAAAATCAAAGGGCTTATCAGAATGGGTTTTTTTAAAAAATGACCCCCTGAAAGTTAGAAACCGATGCATATCTATCGGTTTCTAACTTTTAAAAAATAGGAGCGCCAAACTGATTCGCTCTAAGGATGCTGTTTCCTTTTAATTTTTCAAAGGTGAAGGATAAGTTCGCTAAAAAGATTCCTGTAAAATTCAGGCCTCTAAAAATTAAAATCACAGCAAAAAGAGACCCCTTCTCTTTTGCTTTTTACATACAAATAAAAAGTATCATTTTATCGAAATCCTTCTCATTAAAAATCACAAGAAACCTTATTTTTGTGTCATGCTACAGGTACAAAACATTTCTTTTGGGTATTCTACAAACAACATTGTCTTAGATGATTTTACGTTCACGCTACGTGAAGGAGAACATTTGTGTGTAATGGGAGAGAGTGGCTGTGGGAAATCAACGCTTTTGAAAACAGTTTATGGCTTACTTGATCTACAAAAAGGAACCATTTTTTGGAAAGAAAAACAAGTTTTTGGTCCTGAATTTCACCTTGTTCCTGGAATGGATTTCTTTAAATATGTGGCACAAGATTTTGATTTAATGCCTTATATTTCTGTGTCAGAAAACATCAAGAAATTCTTATCGCGCTTTTACCCCGAAGAGAGTGAAAGACGCACCCAAGAGCTCTTAAAGGTCATCGGAATGACTGCTTTTGAACACGTAATGGTAAAACACTTAAGTGGTGGACAAAAACAACGTGTAGCCATCGCGAGGGCACTTGCAAAGGAACCTCAGCTTTTGTTGTTGGACGAGCCTTTTGGGCAAATAGATAATTTTAAAAAAAACACGTTACGTAGGAATTTATTCCAATATTTAAAGGAAAAAAAGATTGCCTGTATTGTTGCCACTCATGATAAAAACGATGCGCTTTCTTTTGCAGACACATTGCTTGTTATTCACCAAAAAAAGATGGTGGCCTGTGCGGCACCAAAAGAAATTTATAAAAACCCCGCAACGAAATACATCGCTGCGTTGTTTGATGATGTCAACGAAATTACGATCAACAATAAAAACATTTTAGTATATCCACATCAGCTAAAAATTGTACCAGAATCAACATTAAAAGCAACCGTTTTAAGTTCTTACTTTAAAGGCCCCAACTGGTTGATTGAGGCTGAATTTGAAAACCAGAACGTGTTTTTTAACCACTTTGAAGAATTAAAGAAAAATAGAAATATCTTCCTTTCATTGCAGAATGCATAAGAATCTTTTACTCAATTTTTGTAATCCGAAAAGATTTCCCATTAAAAACAAAACCCTCTTTCTCTTCTTTTCCCAACAACAATTTTCCAATGGGAGATGATAATGAAATTGCAAAAAAATCAGCCCCACGAACAGTTAACTTTCCTGCGGAAATTGCTAAAAAATAGTTGGCGATGTCTGTATGAATAACACTCCCTAAATGGGCTTTTTTAGAAGTATTTAAAAAATCTATCTTGGCCAATATTGTATTCATTTGAGAAACTCCTACGAGTTGCTGCCCTGCCTTTTCCATTTCTAATTGCAACATCGCACGACCTGTTTCATGCTTATCTCCCGCAGAACTTTTTGTTTCAGACTGGAGCGCTTTTTGATTCGAAGAAAGAATATCTTCGATCGTTTCTAAGCGATCATTCACATAGGACTTGCATAAATAATATAATTGTTCTTTAAGCTTCATTTTGTAATGTAAATACAAATGCTCCGTAACTTCCGTGATGAGAAATTGAGCAAGATTTTGTAAGTTGTTTTTCTTTAAAATAATACAAAGGAGCACCTATAGAAGATTTTCTTTGGCAAATTGTATGCGCCAAAACTCCTGTTGTTTTTTGAAGTTGTTGCTGCAGGTTTTTATTAATTGTTTTTGGTAAACCTATCGCTGTAAAAAAAGATTCTTGAATCGTTGTTTCTTGAGCTATTGTATAACAGTAAAACGTATTGTGTACTGTGGTAGTATAAAAGGTTTTTTCTTCAAAAACAACAATTCCTTTGTTTTTAGAAGTCATCTCACATTCAAATTTTTGAGGCGCAAAAAACCGTTTTTGATGTTGCTGAGTATAGCATTTATAGGCCGCTTCTTTCATGCTCCAAAACAACCATACTTGCAAAAAAGAATCGGCAGCATTTAAAATGCAGTCTCGTTCTTTTTTTGTGAATTGTTTTTCTAAAAACCCCGGACGCTGCCAATTACTTTGGATTGCTGCCAGACTTAAATCAACAATGTCATTCCCAATCATTTTACTGCTTTTTTTCTTGAATAATGGCAACAACCGCTTTTACAGATAACATTTTTTCCATAGAATCATTGTCTATTTCAATGTTAAACTCATCTTCTACATCGAGTACAATATCTACCAAATTTGCAGAATTAATCTCTAAATCGTTGATGAAATCAGTGTCTTCTGTAAGATTCTTAAAAGCTTCCTCATTTTGAACATAGGGCTTCACTAAAGTTGTTAAAATTTCAATTATTTCTTCTTTTTTCATTTTGTTTTATTTTTACACTTCGACAAGCTCAGTGTGACATTGTGCTTCCAAATTAACAACCTGTACAATTTAATTCCTTTTTAATAAGTCTCCTAAAATCCTAAATAATAATAAAAGCTCCTAGTGTCAGGCTGAGCTTGTCGAAGCCTTATTTTAAATATTTCTTAAAGATAACACAGGCATTTACATCTCCAAAACCAAAACTGGCTTTTGCGATAATATTAATCTTCTTTTCAATTGCTTTTTGTGGAACTTTCTCTCGAGCTATTAATGCTGAAATTTCTGGATGAATATCTTCACAATTGATATTCGGAAATACAAATTGTTCTTTTAATTGGATTACAGAAGCTACTGCCTCAATGGATCCAGCTGCTGCTAAACAATGACCCACCATAGATTTTAAAGAGTTGATGTAGGGAAATTGAGTTCCTTTTCTTTGCAACGCTTTTGTCCAGTTTTCTATTTCTAATCCATCTTTAGAGGTTGCTGTTAAATGTCCATTAATCAGATCAATCTCATGGGAAGAGATCTGTGCATCTGCCATGGCGTTTGTAATACATTTTTGTACCGCCTCTGAATTAGGTGCCGTTAAAGTGCCTCCATTTCGTTGTCCTCCAGAATTGATATCTCCCCCTAAAACTTCAGCGTAAATAGTCGCTTTTCGTTTCAAAGCACTCTCTAAGGACTCTAATACCAATGCTCCAGCGCCACTTCCAGGCACAAATCCCGAAGCAGTTTCACTCATTGGTCTAGACCCTTTTTCTGGGGAATCATTGTGCTTGTAACTCATTACGCGCATCGCGTCAAACCCTCCCCAAGTATATAAGCTACTATCACTAGAGCTGCCAACCAGCATTCGTTTTGCTTTTCCGTTTTTAATCCGCTCAAACCCCATTAATAACGCCTCTGTGCCTGTGGTACAGGCAGATGAATTCGTGGTAACTTGATTTCCCAATCCTAAAATCCCTCCTAAGTAAGCTGAAATTCCACTGGCCATGGTTTGTACTACTGAAGTGCTTCCTAGACGCCTTACTTTTTGATCGTCAATTTTATATATCGCTTCTCGAAATTTTTCGATCCCAGAGGTTCCTGTTCCAAAAATTAACCCCGAGTCGTAATCCAAATCCGAATTTTCATCTCCCTTAAAACCTGCGTCTTTCCATGCATCTATTCCTGCCATACATCCATATAAAATTGACGTACTATTAAACCCTCGCAATTGTAATGGAGACAAATAAGCTGCTTTTTTTTCTTCAGAAACAATTGGAATTCCGCCAATACAGCATGAAAAACCTTTGTTTTTTAAAGACTGATGAAAAGTAATTCCAGACGTCCCTGTTTTTATTGCTTTTGTAAAGTTAGCAACTCCAACCCCGTTGGGTGCTACAACCCCTAAACCTGTAATTACAACTCTATTTTTCATTTTTATTTTGCGATTATCATTCCTGAAATTGTTCCCCTACACACCAATTCATTTTTGGTATTCAACATTTTAACGGTACATTTCAACTTATTGAACCGGTAATATTCTTTTTCTGAAATTACCGTTACGTTTTCTTTTGGCAACACAGGAATAAAGAAATCAACCTGGCTAGAAGTGAGTGCTATTTTGGGTTTTTTATCTGACGAAATTTCATTTTTTAATAAATATATCCCCAAACAGACCACTCCAATTTGTGCCATGGTTTCTATTAAGAGAACACCTGGCGTGATTGGGTTTTCTTTAAAATGACCTTCATAAAAAAAAGCAGTTTCTTTAAATGTATAATTTCCTGTGATTCCCTTTTCTGAAATTTCTGTAAGTGCATCCACAAACAAAAAAGGAGCTTGATACGGAAGGTTGTTTATAATTTGACTTGCATTCATTTTGTTTACTTAAAAATTACTCAAAGGTTTCAATCCTTTTAAGGTCTTATTCATTTACCATTCCAATAAAATTCGTTGTGCAGAAAACCCGGGGCCAAAACTCAACATAATTCCTCTTTCTCCTTTTGCTGGGTTTCGATCCATAAAACGTTCTAAAACATACAATACCGTTGCGCTTGACATGTTTCCGTATAAGCGTAATACCTCTTTTGTGTCGTCAATGTTTTTTCCTAAAACACAAAATAAGTCTTCGACAGTTTGTACAATTTTCTTTCCTCCGGGATGAAAAATTAAATAATCAATGTCATCAATTGTCATGTTGTTGTTTTTTAAAAAAGGGTGAATGATCGCCGGAAAATGATCGGAAATTTTCTTTGGGACTTCCTTGTCTAAAATCATTTGCAAGCCAGTGTTTACCAATTTAAACCCCATCATACTGGTGGCATCATAAAAATGATACATGGCTTCATCAATGATTTTTGGCCCCTCGTCTGCCTTATAGGAAGACAAAATAACACTGGAAGCTCCATCTCCAAAAATAGCAGCACTTACAATATTTGTCATGGAGTAATCCTCTAACTGAAAGGTGGCTGTTGGCGCTTCTACGGCAATAACGGCCGCTCTTTTGTTTGGGTTGGCTTTTAAAAAGTTTTTGGCATAGATAATCCCCGAAACTCCTGCTGCACAGCCCATTTCTGTGACAGGCAAACGAACAATGTCTTGCTTCATTCCTAAAGAATTAATTAAATAGGCGTCTACAGAGGGAATCATAATTCCAGTACAACTGACCGTAATGATATAATCGATCTGGTTGGCTTCTAAACCTACCTTTTCTAGAGATTTTGTGAGTGACTGTTCAGCCAATTGAATCACTTCTCTCGTGTAAATGTCGTTTTTTTCTTCAAAAGAAGTGGCGCTAAAAACTTCTTCAGGATCCATAATAGAGTAGCGCTTGTCTACACCGGCTCCTTCAAAAAGTTTGACTACTTTTCTTTGAAAGCGCTTTTCTTGCCCTTGCATCCATAATTTTACAAACGGAATGATTTCTTTCGTTTCTCTATGATATTTTGGAAGTTGTTTTGCAACTGCTATTATTTTTACTGCCATCTATTTTTTTATTATCCATAGAAATCGAAATACCCATTTCCATGAAATTTGTGTGTTTGCATTTATTTTCTCTGAAATTCCCTCTAAATCTTTTCGTTTAAAACCTCTTAAAACAGATGTTAATCCGTCCTCAATAATCATTTTATTTTTAATAAACAGAGACAATAATAAGAATAAATAGTAGGCTAATTTATGCCTGTGTAAGTCATTTACTAAAACTCCAATTTTAGTTTGTTGTAAGGAATTTGACAAAAATGTAATTAGTTGTGATTCTTTAAAATGGTGTAAAAATAGTGTCGCTAAAATCACATCAAATTCTCTTTTTTGAAAGGTTTCTGAAAAAATATCTTCTGTCTTAAAATGCACTTCTGGATACTCAACAGACAATTCTATAGCATATTGGATGGCTGTTGGATTTGCATCCACACCCAATAAATTCATACGATACCCGTTGTTTCGTCCGAATTTAGCTACATCACGCAAAATATCTCCATGACCACATCCTATATCTACAATGGACACTTCTTGTTCTTTTGGGTGGTTTTTAAGGAGCTCTTTTAACCCATTTACAGTTACTTTGTTTCCTCCCAACCAACGGTTGATTTTTTCTAGTTTGTCTAAAGTATCCCGTAATAAGTCGCCTCCTATAGAAAAATCGTCCATCAACTCTTCTTTGTCTGTTCTTTGTTTTGTACTGATAAAAAAATCCATTAATTGTCTATTGGTTTTCCATGTGTTTGCTTGATAATTATCGGTAATAAAAAAGGGAACTTCTTTAAAAGTTGCAACATCATTGCGGCTATTTTATCTTTTCGAAAAAGAAAAGCAATGAAATGCCCCGCTTTTAACCTCCATTTAAATTGCTTATTCCATTGTCCAATATAGCTTTTTTCAAGTTGATCACGAGTCATCTGAGATCCTTTTAAGTAATTTAAAATAAGTTTAGACGCAATTTGTGCAGACTGAATGGCCATGCTCATGCCATTTCCACAAAGGGGGTGTATCATCCCTGCGGAGTCTCCGCACATAATCATGTGGTTTTCTACCGGTTTTTTTGTTTCAAAAGAAATCTGGCTGATGGAGAGTGGCTTCTCAAAAATAGGGGTGGTTTGTTTCAAAATTTCTTTTAGAAATTTGTTTTTAAAAACAACATTCTTTTGAAAGTCGTTCACATTTTTATATTTTTTAAATGCTTTATAAGTGGTAATATAACACACATTGATTGCGTTATTTTCTATTTTGGAAACTCCACAATAACCTCCTTTAAAATTATGAAGCGCAACCAAGTCTTCTGGAAAATTTCCTTTCACATGAATTTTGACTCCTAAATAAGGTGCTTTTTTTTGAATAAACGCTCGATCCATTTTAATGTCTAACAATGAGCGTTTCCCAAAAGAACCGATACAAATTTTAGCGGTGAAAACGTTGTCTGTTTTTGTAGTAACAACAAAAACATCTTCCTTAAAAACAGTATTTACAACTGTATCTTGCAAAATGACAACGCCATTTTTCGTTGCTTTTTCTGATAATACAAAATCCAATTGGTGTCTAGAGATTCCAAACCCGCCCAATGGAAGTTTGGTTGTAATGCGTTTGTTTTTTGTAGTGGAGAGTTCAAAATTATCAATTTTAACGGCGCCAAAATAAAAGGGATTGATGTCTAAGAATGCCAAATAGGGCAATACCTCGTTGGAGATGTATTCGCCACAAACCTTGTGTTTTGGGTATTGGTTTTTTTCAATCAATAGCACATTAGTGCCAAATTTTGATAAGTGAATTGCATTGCACAAACCCGCCAAACCTCCACCAATGATGATCACATCAAAAATGCCATGTGCTTGTTTTGGGCTTGCTGTCATGTGTGCTTCCATCAATCGAGTAATTGTGCTAATTCTTTACCTACCAAACTTCCTATCGCAATCCCCATTCCACCCATCCGAATTCCGCAAAATATATTGTTTGAAAGTTGTTTTACAATGGCTTTTTTTTGGTTTCCCACCCCCATGATTCCACTCCATCGATGATCAATTTCAAAAGAAGTATTTGGTAAAATCGTATCTTTTAAAATTCTTTCCAACTCGTTTTGAATACGTTTTGTTTGCCCAAAATTCGTGGTTTCTTCTGTTTCAAAATCGAGGTTTCTACCACCTCCAAATAAAATTCTATCATCAATGTTTCTAAAATAATAATAACCTTTGTCTAAATGAAACGTTCCTTTAATGAGTAAGTTTTTTATGGGTTTTGTAATCAACACTTGTGCTCTTGCAGGCTGAACGTTTTCATCCAAAATTTCTTTAGAAAATCCATTTGTAGCAATGAATATTTTTTTTGTGTTAAATGAAATTTTAGTTGTTTTCACGGCAACTTCAGCTCCGTTTTCAGTGAAATTTTCAACGGCAATTCCATTCAGTATTTTTACTCCCAATTGCTGTACTTTAGAAAGAAGTTGTTCGGCCATTTGACCCGTATTTATTTGACCTTCAAAATTATTGGTGATGTAGGTGCTGTGTATTTTTTGAAACCCAAAGGCATTGTCGGAAGTAGAAAAAACATCGGTATTAAAAATAGGTGTTAACAAGCGATTTACTTCTTCTTTTTTGGATATACATTCTTCAAAGAATGCTTCGTCTTTACACAATTCAAAGCCTTTATTTTGTTGAAAATCGATGTTTTTATCCCCTAAATTTGTTCGTAATAATTGTAGTCCTTGCCAGCGTTTAGAAACCAAATCAAAAACTTCTTCTGGGCTGTGACTCTGCAAATCATCGATGAGTTCTGAAAGACTCCCAAAACAAGCAAAACCAGCGTTTTTAGTAGTTGCTCCTTGTGGTAACATTCCTTTTTCAAGAATTAAAACCCTTGCTTTGGGGTGGTTTTTTTTTAACTCTAAAGCACAATTTAGCCCTACAATACCACTCCCAACAATGGTAAAATCAATGTTGCTAAACCATGTTTTTAATTCCCAATAACTATACTTCATTTATAAGTGTTTTTCGAATCAGATACTGTTTTGCATTCCTTGATATTGTCCGTAATTTTCAATCACTTGATACTTGCATTTGGCATAAAATTTTACCGCCGCTACTTGTCGTTTTCCGGTTTCTAAAATACATTTTTTATAGTTCAATTCTTTGGCCCAATTTTCTAGCTCTTGCATTATCTTTTGAGCAATACCGACACCTCTTTCTTCTGGTAAAACATACATTCTCTTCACCTCTACGGTTGTTTCATCAAACTTTTTCATGGCGGCACAACCTACTGCGTGCAACTTTGTAGTTGTATCTTTATAAACAACAACAACCTCGCTTAAAACATCAATGTTATTAAATTGATTGTAAAAATCATGTTCCTCTTCGTCTGTAATTTTCAAGTAGGCATCCAATGCTTTTACTAAATGAATGAAATCGATATTTTCTGAATTGGTGCGTTGTATTTTCATCTAAGCGCTATTTCAAACAGACAAACGGATGCATTGGAATAGTGAGCGGGCAGTCCTTTTGTTTCTTTTAATCTAGAGATTCCCAAAAACTGAAATCCACACTTCTTATAATGTTTTATGAGTCCTGTATTATTTCCAACGGTATCTAAACGAATGTATTTGTACTTGTTTTTTTCCGGATGTTTATCAACCCAATTTACAATTTTTTTTACACAGTTGTGCCCTCTAAAGGTATTGTTTGTTGCAATTCTATGAATGTAAATCGCTGGGTATTTGTTTTTTTCTCCCCAGATTAAGGGATCCGAAAAAGCAACCGCCCAAACACACACAATTTTGTTGTCTATAACGCCTTTGAATTGTCGTTTTTCTGCAATTTCTTGAAGAATCATCTCCTCAGGAAAGATTGGCCATACCACCATTTTCAGGTGTGTTTGATATGCCCTAGCTTGCTTATAGAGTTTTACAATCTCCTCAAAATCTTCAATGGTGCAATTGGCTATCTTCATGCGCTCTTTTTTTCATTTCTAGGCTGCTAAAAGTAATCTCTAGAAAATATAAACATATTTCTCTTTAAATATTAAAGTGGTTTTAAAACTCAAATTTCAACTGAACCCAAATGGGTGCTTTTTTTTCTGTGTTTAAGTTTCCAAAAAAAATGCCTAACAATCTTACTGAATTGATCAATTCATCTTGAAAAAACAATTCTTTTACCACTGGGAAAAATTCGCTTTTCGTCTGCATAAAACGCCCTTTCGTTTTACTTCTTGTTTGCTGTGTAAAGTCTGAATATTTAATTTTTAAGGTAATTGTTTTTCCTTTGGTATCATTCTTCAACATTCGTCTTTCCAACTCTTCGGCAATCTGTTCTAACCGTGCTAACATAAAAATTTCAGAAGAAATATTTTCGTTAAAAGTTCTTTCTGAGGCAACCGACTTTCGTATTCTATTGGGAACTACTGGACTGTTGTGAATGCCGCGTACAATGTTATAATAATGGGCGCCTGACTTTCCAAATAATCTCACCAATTCTTCCTGTGTTTTTTTCTTTAAATCATTCCCTGTGAAAATCCCTAAGTTATACATTTTCGCAGCAGTCACTTTGCCAACTCCATAAAACTTATTGACAGGCAGTGCTTCTAAAAAGGAAATCACCTCATCGGGATGTACTGTTTTCTGTCCGTTGGGTTTATTGATGTCCGAAGCTACTTTTGCAATAAATTTGTTGATTGAAATTCCTGCTGAAGCACGCAAACCCGTATTGTCAAAAATTTTCTGACGGATTTCTCTAGCAATACTATTTGCAGATGGATTTCCTTTCTTGTTTTCAGTAACATCTAAATAGGCTTCATCTAGAGAAAGAGGCTCTACCAAATCCGTGTATTCATAGAAAATTTCTCTGATTTGAGTAGAGAGTTCTTTGTAACGCGGAAAATCTGATTTCACAAAAATAATATGTGGGCATTTTTGTTTGGCTAAAAAGCCGCTCATTGCCGATTTTACTCCAAATTTTCGCGCTTCGTAACTTGCTGCTGAAACAACTCCTCTTACTTCGCTTCCACCTACTGCAATTGCTTTCCCTCTTAATTCTGGGTTGTCTAATGCTGCGACAGAGGCATAAAAAGCGTCCATGTCTACATGAATTATTTTCCGAAAAGGAGGCTGTAATTCCAAGATAATTTTTAAACTAAGTTTGTTAAAATTTTAAGTGCTCTTTGAGTCTCTTTTTTCTAGCTACAAAAATTTGGTTATGATAGTATCCTGCGACCACATCGCAAGCTATGTGGCGCCTTGTTAATGCATTAGAAAAAGTGGCAATTAAACCAATAGCTTTCAGAGAGGAATGACTTTTTAAAGTGATCCAACTACTAGCAAACTGGTAAGGTAATTGTAAAGCCTGCGCTTTATTGTTTTCTAAAACAACCGTACTTCCTTCGGCTTCTTTAAACTCAAAGAGGATGTCTTTTCTTCTAATTTTTTCAAAATCTGATACGGTGACAAAAACATACTCTCCTGCGTTAAAAATAGGCTGTAGCCATTTGAGTAAGTTCTTTTCACCACTCATGAATCTGTTTTTCGTTTTTCAAAAATACAAAAACAAAAAGTGTTTACTGACTTAAAAAATCAATACAGATTTTAATTGTTTGTTCAAAGGCCTTAGAGCCTTTGTTTTCAGTCCAAGGGTGTGAAACGTTAAAAACATGATTGGCGTTTTCAATGATTTTTAAGATACTCTTCGGATTCCATGCATGGAGTTTTTCTGCTTCGTTTACTGAAATAGAGGTGTCTTTGTCTCCATGAATTATTAAATGGGGAATGGTTATTTTTTTGGCCGCTCTTTGAATATTTAAACGTTCTTTATTTTCAATAAAGTCTTCATAAAACTGATAAAAGTGAGGCATTTGTTGTTTTGTTCTTCCATTTAAGACGTACTTTACGCCTGTTTTTTTCCATGCAGCTAGATCGCTATTTGTTGACGATCTTGAGGCAAAATCGCACACAGACGCTAAAGAAATAAGCTTCTTTACTCGAGGATCTTCGGCAGCTTTTAAAGTTGCAATTCCGCCGCCTCTGCTGTGTCCAATAATTGAAATTTGTTTTGAATCTATGCTGTTTTTAAATTGAGTATTGTTAGAAACCCAATCAAGAACACTTTCTAAGTCGTCTAATTCTTTGGTATAATTGTTCTTTCCAAAAGCTTCCAAGTCGGGAAAATCGATAGGTTGTGAAAGCGTTCCTCCATTGTGTGAGAAATTAAACTTTATAAAAAAGTACCCTGCATCTGCAAACAGTCTGGCCATTCGGTTCCATGCTCCCCAATCTTTAAACCCTTTGTAACCATGACAAAAAACAACTACTTTCTGACGTTGTTGGGTGTTGTTATAAAAAACATCGGTTACAATGGGTTTTTGATGTTTTCCTTGAATCACATAATTTTTTATACTATTCATAGGACAATAAATTTATATACCATTTTTAGCATTGATATAAGCGCCACCAAAGCGGTTAGAATACTCAGAACAAGATTGATGTTTTTGGTTATTCTCCCTGTCTTTTCTTGGATTTTAGTTGCATGTTTCACATAGAAAAAAAGAATGCTAAAAGTACCGACTCCAGTACCAACTACAAAAGAAACTACGGAAACGATATCGAAACAAAACCGCTTAAAAACGTCTAAAAATGCAACAACTCCACAATAAAAAGGAAAGGCAAACATGTTTAAAGAGGAGAGCGAGAGACCTGTTATAAAAAAGAGCTTTTTAGAATTCTTTGGATTCGATTCAGCTCGTTTTTCTTTTTTGGATTCTTTATAAAAATAAAGGGCCAATAATATAAAAATGACGATTCCAAATTGCGAAATCACCTCCAATATTGTCGGATTTTCTAACACATATTTGGACAAAAACACCGCAATATAGGCTTGTAATAGTACCACTACAGAGACGCCTAAAACGTATTTATATGCCGCCTTTATATCATTCTGTAACCTTATTTTTAATGCGGTCATATTAAGCATACTTGGGGGTATAGAGCCTATAAAAGCAACTAAAAAACCAATTATAAAATGCGTCATCAGATCCATTAAAATATATTTTAGGTAAAGAAACCTTTTAAAAATAAATTGAACAAAAAAACGCATCAATTATTCTGATGCGTTTCTATATTGTATACTAAAATTCTGTTTATACAACTCCTTGCGCCAACATAGCATCTGCAACTTTTACAAAACCAGCAATGTTTGCTCCTTTGATGTAGTCAATAGAGCCGTCTACATTTTCTCCATATTGAACACATGAATCATGAATATCTTCCATAATATCTTTCAATTTGTCGTCTACTTCTTTTCGCGACCAGCTCAAACGCAATGAGTTTTGACTCATTTCTAAACCTGAGGTTGCAACTCCTCCAGCATTACTTGCTTTCCCTGGAGCGAATAGAATTTTTCCTTTTTGAAATTCCTGAATTGCTTCAGGTGTGGAAGGCATGTTTGCTCCTTCAGAAATACAGATACATCCATTTGCAACCAATGTTTTTGCTTCCTCACCATTCAACTCATTCTGAGTTGCACAAGGTAAAGCAATATCGCAGGGTACAGACCAAGGTCTTTCTCCTGCAATGTATTTAGCCTTCGGATACTTTTTAATATAGTCACCAATTCTTTCTCTTTGTTCATTCTTAATGTACATTACGTGCTTCAACTTTTCAGTGTTGATGCCTTCTTCATCATAAATATATCCTCCTGAATCTGAAAGTGTTAAAACGGTTGCCCCTAATTCAATTGCTTTTTCTGCCGCATATTGTGCCACATTTCCAGCGCCTGAAATGACTACTTTTTTCCCATCAAAGGAATCGTTTTTACGCTGTAACATATTTTGTGCAAAATATACGGTTCCATAACCTGTTGCTTCGGGTCTTATCAATGATCCTCCCCAAGAAGCACCTTTGCCAGTTAACACTCCTGTAAACTCATTGTTTAATTTTTTATACATCCCAAACATAAAACCAATCTCACGTCCACCAACACCAATATCTCCGGCAGGTACGTCTGTGTTTGGGCCAATATGTCTAAATAATTCACCCATAAAGGCATGACAGAAACGCATAATTTCGTTGTCTGATTTTCCTTTAGGATCAAAATCAGAACCTCCTTTTCCACCTCCCATTGGCAGTGTTGTTAAGGAATTTTTAAAGACTTGCTCAAAAGCTAAAAATTTTAAAATACTCGCATTTACGGTTGGGTGAAAACGCAGGCCTCCTTTGTAGGGTCCTATGGCAGAATTCATTTGGATTCTATACCCTCTGTTTACTTGTATCTCTCCACTATCATCTACCCAAGAAACTCGGAAAGAAATCAATCTTTCTGGTTCTACCATTCTTAACAAGATATTCTTGCCGTGATAAATATCGTGTTGTACGATATATGGGATTACAGTTTCTGCAACTTCCTGAACGGCTTGTAAAAATTCTGGCTCATGGTTATTTCTCTTGTTCACCAAGTCCATAAATTCTTTAATTTTTAATTCCATAATTTTTGATGTTCTTTTTTATGAATTATATAAAATTTACTGGGGACAAATATAGTTAATTTCTGAATTCACAAATCAAAAATTATTTATATTTTACGATCTGTAGTTCCTTATTTCAATCGATTTCGAAAGCTGTTTTTCTTTTGTCACAAAAAGCATTCTAAAACTCTATAAAAAACACTAAATTTGTGCTTTAATTTTAGCCGAAAATGTTAGACAAAGTAAAAGAATTAATTGGTGACGTAAATACATTTAAAGCGACTTCAAAAGAAGATGTTGAGTCTTTTAGGATTCAATATTTAGGAAGCAAAGGTCTTTTAAAAGAGTTGTTTGCTGAATTTAAAAATGTAGATGCGGGGTTGCGAAAAGATTGTGGGCAGGCTTTAAATAATTTAAAGAAAGCCGCCGAAAACAAAATTGCTGAGCTAAACGACACTTTAGAAAACTCAATAGAGCAAAAACCTTTTTTTGGGGATTTAACACGTCCTTCTGAGCCAATTGAACTCGGGTCTCGTCATCCAATATCTTTAGTAAAAAATAAAATTATTGATGTTTTTAATCGAATTGGTTTTACCGTTTCTGAAGGTCCAGAAATAGAGGATGATTGGCATAACTTTACAGCTTTGAATTTGCCTGAATACCATCCTGCAAGAGACATGCAAGACACTTTTTTTATTGAACAGGATCCCGATATTTTACTCAGAACACACACCTCTTCTGTACAAGTTCGTTATATGGAAGAAAACACACCGCCCATTCGAACAATTTCTCCGGGACGTGTTTTTAGAAATGAAGATATTTCGGCGCGTTCACATTGTATTTTTCATCAAGTTGAAGGTTTGTATATCGATACCGATGTTTCTTTTGCAGATTTAAAACAAACCTTATTGTACTTTACAAAAGAAATGTTTGGGAAATCTAAAATCCGTTTGCGTCCTTCTTATTTTCCGTTTACAGAACCAAGTGCAGAAGTTGATATCTATTGGGGATTGGAAACAGAAACTGACTACAGAATCACTAAAGGAACAGGGTGGTTAGAAATAATGGGGTGTGGAATGGTAGATCCAAACGTCTTGAAAAACGCAAATATTGATCCTACAAAATACTCCGGATATGCTTTTGGAATGGGAATCGAGCGTATTGCAATGTTGTTGTATCAAATTCCAGACATTAGAATGTTTTATGAAAACGACAAACGTTTCCTAGAGCAGTTCAAATCGGTGATCTAAGCTGGTAGAATCCTTAAAAATTAATTTTGAAGAAAGACATTCAAATTCCTGAAGTATCTGGTGTAGAGATTGCTGTTGTTTATGAATACAATCCACTTTACAAAACAGATGATTGGAATATTTACATCCTCAACAATAAAAAGGTAGCTCTAGAGATGATTGTCATTGTTTCTCAAGGGTTTTCTGAAACAAAAACAACATCTTTACTTCGAAAAAAACTAGCTGTATTGCCCGCAAATTCTTTTGCAAAGGTAGAGTTTATTCAGCCTGAATTGTTTGTATTGAACAATCGTTTTCAGGTTTCTTTTTTTGAAAACAATCACCTGAAAGACAAAACGTTTCTCTTTGAAAAAAACGCCATTAAAGAAAGTAGATTGCGCATGATTCCTGAAATTAAGAAAAGGGGAATACTCGCGAAATAAGTCTTTTTTTAAAAAATTTATTTCAAGACAGTTTTAGAAAATAATCTAACAACTCTTTAAAATAACGTTGCTTTTAAAGGTCTTGTATTTTTAAACTCTTTCAAGGAAACGCTATAAAATCCGTTGGTTGGAATTTGATCAAATTCACTGGATAAATACCCTCCAGAAATGTACAATTTGTCTTTATAAAAGTGCATCGTAGCTCCAAAAAGGTTTAAATCTATGGCATAACTTCGCAATTCATTTGATGTTGTATTATACATAAGGAGTTGTAGGTTTTCAAACAAATAAATAATGTCTTTATGGGTTGTTATTGCTGGCTTACGCATTCCTTTAAACAAATGACCAACCGCTTTCCAAGTGTTTGTTTTTAGATCAAATACTTCTATTTCCGTAAGTTCATTTTCACGATAACCACCAAAAAAATAAAGGTGATTCCCTACAATAATTCCTTGAGATTCTTTGCCTTTGGTCATTTTTGAAAACAAATACCAATACCTTGTTTTTAAATCATATACGTGTATTTGATCTGAATATTTTTTGACGCCTTGCTTATTTTCTTTAATAGATCCTCCCATTAAAATAATACTATCTTGGTACAGAAGTGCAAGTGAATTTACTGCTTGATGCGGATTGGTATCATCAATTTCTAAGGTTTCATTAGAGAGGTTATAAACTTCAATTTTGTCTTCTAAATAATCTCTCTTTTTAGTTCTTGAGAGTCATTTTCCTCCCAGCAAATAGAGTTTATTCTCAAAAGAAATGACATTGTGATTTGCTTTCTTTCTAAACACATTCTCTTTCAATATCCATTGATTTGATTCGAAATCGTATACTTGTAAATCGCCCAAATAGGAATAGAAGTCTTGAAATTTTGGTTTGGTTATTAACTTCATTATTTCTTGCTCACTACTCCCTCTTAATTCACTAATACCTCTTCTTAACTCATCTCTTACATTCGAGGCGTCACCTCCTATAACAAATAATTGATTGTTTTTTATGACTGCTGCAAAAGAGTGCGTTGATTTTGGAAGTACTGGTAGTATTGTGAAATCTATTTTATACTTCAAGTTCTTTTTAGAAACAAGTGTAATTTCTGACAACGCTTCTTGTTTCTGAAATAGGAGAATTGTCAGAGTATTCTCGCTGGTATTAAAGGTTACTTTTTGGTCTTTGTACTTTATGTGAGAAACACTGAATCGGATTTGTTTTCCTTTTTTAAAATTAAAAGAAAACGTCCCTTTTTTATTGGTGACAAGTACTTTTTTTTTGATGAAAATATGCGCATTTTCAATAGGATCTTTTGTGACAGCATCGAGAATAATTCCTGAAATTCGTTGTGAATAAAGGGTGTTGAGAAAGATAAAAAAAATATTGTTATTATTTTTTTCATTATCGATTGGTTTATTCTACCTCACTTTCATGCGCTTCCAAATCTTTTGTTAAATCCAACTTTCGTAAAGTTGGATTTACAAGCCCTGTAGTAACAACGGTGATTAGGGTCATTGTTCCGCCAAAAACAACCGCAGTAACCGTGCCCATTAGTTTGGCTGTAAGCCCACTTTCAAAAGCGCCTAACTCATTGGATGAACCAACAAACATGGAATTTACAGAAGAGACTCTGCCTCGCATATGATCGGGGGTTTTTAATTGTAGTATGGTTTGTCGAATTACCATAGAAACGCCGTCTGTAACCCCACTAAAAAATAAGGCTACCACAGAAACCCAAAAGATGGAAGAAAGGCCGAAAACGATGATGCAAATTCCAAATCCAAAAATGGCGAGGAGGAGTTTCATACCGGCGTTTTTACTAATTGGAATGTAGGCAGTTACCAACATGGTTAAAAAAGAACCGACAGAAGGTGCAGCCACCAATATACCAAAACCTTGAGGGCCTACTTTTAAAATATCTTCTGCAAAAATGGCCAATAAAGCAATGGCGCCTCCAAATAAAACAGAAAACATATCTAAAGTTAAAGCGCCTAAAATCGCTTTTGTTTTAAAAACAAAATTGACACCTTCTTTTAAACTTTGTAAAACGGGCTCTCCAATTTTAGGGTTTAAAATTGGTTTTCTTTTTATTTTAAATAAAACAAAAAAGGAAAAGGAAACTAAAGCAAAAATAATACTCAAAGACCCATGTACCCCAATCCAATTGATTGAAAACCCTGCAAAAGCAACCCCTAAAACACGTGCCATTTGCCATAATGAACTATTCCAAGTTGCGGCATTTGGATAGATTTTCTTAGGCACGATTAGAGCCACCAATGAGAAAATAATTGGCCCAAAAAAGGCGCGTAAAAAACCGCCAAAGAAAACCAACGCGTAAATAATATATAATAGGGTTTGTGTAGATAATGACTGACTTATACTTTCGGAAGTAATCCAGAATAATCCAAAACTAATCAAAGAAAAGGCTGCAATACAAAGGGCTAGTAAATTTCTTTTTTCTTGCTGATCTACAATGTGACCTGAGAATAAGGCCATAGATAGGGCTGGAATAATTTCCATTAACCCAATTAAACCTAAGTACAAAGGATCTCCTGTAAGTTCATACACCTTCCACTCAATGACAATAAACTGCATGGACCATCCAAAAATTAATGCAAAGCGAACGACTAAAAAAATATTAAATTCTCTTATTCTTAATGCTGCATAAGGGTCTTTTTTAGACATTGATTGAAAGCGGAATTAAGCTGATTTTAAATTCATAAGAATTCCAAAAGTTTCATTAATATCATTTTCTTTTACAACTATCGTCATTTCATTTGTAGTAGAAATAACCTCTTGCAAAGCGATATCTGCCCAGGCCAATTGTTTGAGAATAAAATAATAAATTCCTGATTGTTCTAAATTATTTACGGGAAGTTTAATGGTAATCGATGCTAAATCCAAAACATTATTGATACACGTTTCTTTTTCAAAAATCGTTTCTATGTATTTCTGAAGGCTTTTACTGGCAACAATATTTGTTTCAAAAATACCTTGTGAGATGGTTAAGAAAGCATCGTTTTTATCTGCCGTTTTGGTTAAAATTTTTGCGATTTCCTTTAATAGAGTAGGAGTGTTTTTAAAAGTAAAATCACAAAGATCTGAACGCACAATAAAATCACCTAAATTGACCGCAATTTTTTTAATATTCTTTCGAATTCTCAACTCACTCGCTGGCGACAACCTATTAATTGCCATCATTACTGCGCCTACTTTAATGTCTTTTTTTAAAGTTTTAGAAACTTCTGGTAAGATAATTCTTGCTAAGGAAGAAACATTGATTAATTTTTCGTGTAAAGCTTCTTCAATAAAGGGTGTTTTTCTAACCGTACTTTCTACAACTTCTTGGATCGTTTTCATTTGAAAAGTTTAATACATGATATAATTGTTCAAAATTAAACAATTAATCCAAGGTATCTGTCAACTTTTTAAATTCTTTTTTTGGATCTTGATGATTGTATAAAACATTATAAACGGCGTCTATAATTGGCGTATCTGTTTCTTTTTCTTGTTTAATTTTATACGCACTTTTAGTGGCATAATACCCTTCTGCGATCATACTCATTTCCATTTGTGCGGATTTCACGGTATAGCCTTTACCGATCATGTTCCCAAATGTTCTGTTTCTGCTAAAAAGAGAATACCCTGTAACTAATAAATCGCCTAAATAAGCAGAGTTATTAATATTCCGTTTCATATTGTGTACTTTTTTAATATACCGATTCATTTCGCGAATTGCGTTGCTCATTAATACGGACTGAAAATTATCTCCATAGCCTAAGCCATGCGCAATTCCTGCTGCTATTGCATAAATATTTTTCAACATCGCAGCATATTCAGTACCAATAATATCATCAGAAAGCTTGGTCTTTATGTACCTACTTTGTAAACTTTTACTAATCATTGCGGCTTTCTCTGAATCATTACACGCAATGGTTAAATACGATAAGCGCTCCATGGCTACTTCTTCTGCATGACAAGGCCCTGTGATAACACCAATATTATCAACCGGTATCCCATAGGTTTCCATAAAATGTTCTCCTACAATTAATCCTGTTTCAGGAACAATTCCTTTAATCGCTGAAAAAATTATCTTTTCTTCAAGGGAAATGGTCGTCTTTGAAAGTTCTTGGATTAAAAAAGCAGAGGGGATTGCAAATATTAAAACGTCGTAGGTGTCTATTATTTTATTAAGATCATTCGATAGCTCTAATTGTTCTGGATGTAACTCTGCAGAACTTAAATAATTTGGATTGTGTTTGTTTTCAATAATATGTTCTTTTGCAGAAGCACTCCTCATGTACCATCCAATAGTATCTAGGTTTTCGCACAACATTTTTACAATGGCTGTTGCCCAGCTTCCGCCTCCGATAACCGCAATTTTAGGATGTGAGTTCATAGATTGTTTCATTTGAAACGTCAAAAATAAGAAAAGTATTAAGTTTTATAAGATAGTTCGTTGTTTTATTATATTTGTTGAACAACATACCTATTTAAAATGAACGTACAAATCATCAACAAATCGAAACATGCAACCCCAAACTACGAAACCAATGGTGCAGCTGGTATGGATTTACGTGCAAATATTGAAAAAGAAATCACTTTAAAGCCTTTAGAAAGAGCTATTGTAAAAACAGGGTTGTTTATTGCACTGCCTCCTGGTTTTGAAGCACAGGTTCGCCCAAGAAGTGGTCTTGCTGCTAAAAAAGGAATTACAGTCTTAAATTCTCCAGGAACTGTTGATGCAGATTATCGGGGTGAAATTGGCGTTATTTTAGTGAATTTATCCAATGACGATTTTATAATCAATGACGGTGAGAGAATTGCGCAATTAATCATTGCAAAGCATGAAAGAGTAACCTGGGAAGAAGTGAGTGTGTTAGACGAAACAACGCGAGGTACCGGTGGTTTTGGAAGTACAGGTGTTTAATTATAGTGATCCCAAAACCTTATAAACTTGATTCATTTTTCTGAAAGAGCCATGCATTAAATTAAACTCTAAAAAGACATGTGCGTGGTATTTGTATCCTCTTTTTTTATAAAATTGGAATGCTTGCTCTTGCTTCTCCATAGCATCTAACCAAAGAATTTCATAGTCTTTAAACCTTGCTTGTGCCTCCAGCCAAGAAATAATTGTTTTTCCTACTCCTTTATTTTGAGTCTTAGGATGTAAGTAAAGGCGGTGAAGTTTCAATTGTTTTTCTTGTGATAACCCGGTAAGTTTTTCATTCCATACCACTCGAAAGTTACCGATAATTTCATTGTTAAAAACAACAAAATAATACTGGGTGTTTTCTTGGGATAATTCTATTAAAATATTCTCTTTTGAATATTGATTGTGGATATAAAAAACACCGTCATCTTTCCAAAAATGGCTGTAAGAAGGTGGGTAAATATCCCACATTAATTCTTGTAATACCGCTATGTCATTTGGCAATATTGGTTGTAACTGTATTTTTTTATGAATGGTAATCATCTTCTAAAAATAAAAACCCCAAAAAAATAATTTCTTTTTTTTGGGGTTCTGTTAGTGTTTATTAAAAAATTATGCTGTTTCACAAAACCGTTTTTCAATCCCCTTCTCTTCGCTCAAATATATAGCTATTTTATCAAAAAACACTTTTAAAAAATGATGCCTGTTTTCTCGCAAACCTCTTTATATTGTTGTAAAGATTCATAGCATTTTGATGACGTAAATAAACGGTTGTAATCTACAAATAGTTTATCAATCCTAGAAGTAGATATGTCTTTAACAGGGTCCAAAAGATGTTCTTGAGGATTGATAATACTGGGTTTAAAAATTCTTAATGATGGAGTAGACTCCCAAGAACCGTCCTCATATTGTGTCGATATAAGTTGTGAGGCAATCAATTGGGCATTTTTTTGTTTTTATAATAAAAGCCTTCATCTTCACAATATATTCCTAATAACATCCCTATATAAAAATTATTCGATTTAAAAGAAGTTGTTAATTTATTAAATGAATAGTTTTCTTCAATATAATTTTTCACGAATGATTGAATTGTATCCTCTTTTAAATAAATGGATGCTTTAAATAAATAATAAAGCGTATAAACAAAATCTGTCCACCAAAAAGAATAGAATTCTTTATTTTCTATTTTCTTTTGGACATAGGTTGTTAATTTATTTAAAGATTGTTGGTCTGCATTTTTGGAAATAACGTATAGATACAAACGCACAGCACTAACGTCAAAATGTGACATAAGCCAGCCTTTCGTATTTTCCTTATTTCTTTTTACGCCTTTCGGAAAAACAGAGGAAATAATATCGTTTTCTTTTAAAATTGTATACAAAAGGAGATTGAATATATATTGATCATTTAATGATGTTGTAAAATAAAAAAACTCTCAAAAAATTGATTTTTTTGAGAGTTGAATAAATTATAGTTTTGGTTTGGATCCTTATTCTTGATTTTCAATCGCAGCTTTTATTTTTCCTTCAAGTTCTTCTGCTAGTTCTAGATTGTCTTTAATTAAACCTTTTACCGCGTCTCTACCTTGTCCTAATTTTGTCTCTCCATAACTAAACCAAGAACCACTTTTCTTAACAATTCCCAATTCTACACCAATGTCTAAAATTTCTCCAACTTTAGAAATTCCTTCACCATACATGATGTCAAATTCTGCAATTTGAAAAGGCGGTGCTACTTTATTTTTTACAACTTTCACCTTAGTACTGTTTCCAATCACACGGTCTCCTTCTTTAATTTGCGTTCTTCTTCGAATATCTAAACGAACAGAAGCATAAAATTTTAATGCATTTCCTCCTGTTGTTGTTTCTGGATTACCAAACATAACCCCAATTTTTTCTCTTAATTGGTTGATGAAAATAACCGTACAATTGGTTTTAGAAATTGTTCCTGTTAATTTTCTTAATGCCTGTGACATTAAACGCGCATGAAGTCCCATTTTAGAATCTCCCATTTCTCCTTCAATCTCAGATTTTGGCGTTAGTGCTGCTACTGAATCAATAACAACAATATCTACAGCACCTGAACGAATTAAATTCTCTGTAATTTCTAAGGCTTGTTCACCATGATCGGGTTGGGAAATAATTAAATTATCAATATCTACCCCTAAGTTTTCTGCATAAAATTTGTCAAAAGCGTGTTCTGCGTCAATAAAAGCAGCAATTCCTCCTGCTTTTTGTGCTTCTGCAATTGCATGTAATGTTAAAGTTGTTTTCCCTGAAGATTCTGGACCATATATTTCAATAACTCTTCCTCTTGGATATCCACCAACTCCTAATGCTAAGTCCAATCCTAAAGATCCTGACGAAATTGCATCTACTTCTTCAGTAACTACATCTCCTAACTTCATAACAGATCCTTTACCATAGGTCTTATCTAACTTATCTAAAGTAAGTTGAAGTGCTTTTAATTTTGCTGTTTTTTCTTTATCTGCTGCCATAAATTCTGCTAAAATATTGTTTTTTTAAAGTGAGACAAGTTACAAAAAACAACGTTTAATTTCCTAATAATTAAGTTGCATTTTTGTAGTATTGTTCTTGTAAGACAAATTTATGGAAAAACACCAACATTTTATCCTTCATAAACCTTGGGGAACAATTTCTCAATTTGTAAACCCAGCAAAAAGAAAGAAAAAATTATTAGGAGAGCTTTATAATTTCCCAAATAGAACTATGGCTATTGGTCGATTGGATGTTACTTCAGAAGGCTTATTATTACTCACTACTGATGGAAAAGTTTCTGAAGAAATTAGAAGTAATAAGTTTGAAAAAGAATATTATGTTCAAGTAGATGGATTAATCACTCAGGAAGCTGTTGAAAAACTTAAAAAAGGTGTTGAAATTGGTTTTAGTGGAAAAAAATATCAAACAAAACCTGGAAAATCTTTTTTAATTGATACCCCTAAATTTCCATTAAGAAGTCAAAAAATTAGAGATGATCGACATGGACCTACAAGTTGGGTTGCTATTGTAATAAAAGAAGGTAAATTTAGACAGGTTCGTAAAATGACGGCAGCGGTCGGGTATCCTACCTTGCGTTTAATTCGAGTTCGAATTGGAACTTTATGTTTAGATGGTTTAAAAGTTGGAGCTGTTAAAGAAGTAAATTCACTTCTTTAATTTTTTAACATTTCTATATGTGGAATGCCGTCTTCTAAATAATCTTTTCCTACTTGATAAAATCCATGAGATTCATAGAATTTTTTTAAATATACTTGTGCAGAAATTGTAATTATATCCTCCTTAAAATAATTTTTAATAGCTAAAATAGAAGCTTTCATTACATCATGTCCAAAACCGAATTTTCTTTCTGAAGCAACGACAACAACACGACCAATACTTGCATTTTTAAAATAATCTCCTGGTTTAAAAATTCGAGTATAAGCAATTATTTTGTTGTTTTTAGTTCCAAAAACATGCAATGACTTTTGATCTTTTCCATCTACATCTTGATACACACAGTCTTGCTCTACTACAAAAACTTCTGCACGTAATTGAAGAATTTGATACAATTCATTTGTATTTAATTCTGAAAAAGATTTGATATAAAAATCCATAAAAAACGACGATCCTAAGCGTGAAAAATTATTTTAACAAGAAATCTTATCAACTCGATTGCTATGTCTTCCTCCTTCAAATTCGGTATTTAAAAATAATTCAACAAAACCTAAGGCTTGTTGTATAGAAACAAAACGTGCAGGAATGGTTAAAATATTTGAATTATTATGCTGTCTTGTTAACGCTACTAATTCATTATTCCAACACAATGCAGCACGTATTCCTTGATGTTTGTTAGCTGTCATTTGTGCACCATTTCCACTTCCACATAAAATAATACCAAAAGTTGCTTTACCAGATTCTACAGCAGTTGCTGTTGGGTGAATTGCATCTGGATAATCCATAGAAGTATTTGTGTCTGTTCCAAAATTTAAAACAGTATGTCCTTTCGACTCTAAATATTTTATAATTTCGAACTTATATTCTGTTCCTGCGTGATCGTTACCAATAGCAATTGTCATAATAAATTGATTTTAATTCAGTTGTGTTAGACAAAAATACAGAAACTAAGGGTTTTTTAAGGTTATTAACACCCTGTTTTTTACCATTTTTAATAACAGTTTCATTTTTAATAGATTAAGTATATTTTGTAAATGTTAAGAAGTATCTATAAATTTTAAAAACTTTTTTTGTGATATTTAAAAATTATTATAATACAAGGAGCCTAACTACTTACACAAAAATTTTTATTGTTTTTTGATAATAGTTTATCAACATAAAAAAGAAGGGTTGTCTACATTTATTTCATTATTAAATATCAATAATTATTGGTTAATTCCTTTTTATAAGTATTGTTAACAACTCTATTTTATAGTTGATTTTAAACCTTTTAAAGAATTCATAAATGTGGATGGTTTTTAATAACTCATATAAAAAAATAAAAGTAATTATTTTTATTGTCACTATTCACAAACTATTATAAACATCATTATTTTTTAAAATTTAATAAAAGAAAAATGAATATTATATAGAATGTTGATAACTCTGAATCCAAAGAAAAAATAAAAATACCCATACATAAAAATTAATTAGAAGTAATCACAAAATGAATTCCTTTTTCAATAAGAGAGAAAGTAGCTGTTCCAGTTCCAATCAATTCACCGTCTGCTTGAATAAAGGGTTCCGAATTTTGTGGAACTACTGTAATTTCATTTGCTTTATAAGTAGCTACTTTTGGGTGATTTACAATTTTTCCGTTGTATAATTTTTTAATATTTAAAATTAAATCAAATAAACTAAGATTTTTAAAGATCGTAATATCAAACAATCCATCATTAAGAGCCCCTTTTTTAGAAAACTGCATTCCTCCACCAGAAAATTTACAAATTGAAACAATTGTCATTAAACAAGTAGTTTTAATTATTGTTTGATTTATTAAAATTTTAAAGGTTGACTTTTTATAAAATAACAACCCGTAAATTCCAGCAATTAAATAAGACAAAGCACCTAATCTTTTTACTTCTTGTAGTTTTTTAGCAATATAACCGTCATATCCCACACCTGCTACATTATTGAAGTAGAAAATTTTACCAGCTGTTGTTTTTATTTGTCCAATATCCTGTAGAATTGTTTTTCTTTCTGAAATACAATCGATCGCTTTTTTTTTATTATTTGGAATGTTATAGGTTTTAATCCAATCGTTACCAGTTCCTATTGGAAGTACTGCAATAGTTATATCAGAAGATTTTACATACCTTTGCATCATTACTCCGTTAACTATATTATGTAGTGTTCCATCTCCACCTACGGAAATAATATTTCTAAAACCTTGCTGAATTGCATTTTGCACCAATTCAATTTCGTGTTTAGAAAACTGTGTAAAAACAAAAGAATAGTCTATATTTTTATTGTTAAGTACTTGTTGAATTTCCTTCCACTGTTTAGAAAATTTTCCATTTCCTGCAATAGGGTTTGCAATTATAAACCAAGATTTAGACATAAATAATAATTTAAAAAGCAAAATACAATAATAGTTTGATAACTATTATTTAATATTTAAACAGTAAAATTAATTGTATTTTACAATAGTTGTTGATTTCAGTATAAAAAGAACTTAAATCAGTACATTAATAAGTTAAAAAATGACGAGAAAAAAGAAAAATATATATAAAAAGAAAGGGAATATTGTAAAAGATTTGACTAAAAATATCTTTAAAATTTTAAATGAAGACACTTCAAAATCTTATAATTACAAACAAATTTCTAATAAATTAAGTATTTCAGATACCGATGGAAAAACACAAGTAATAAAGAGATTGGCCGAATTAACAGGAACTCAAAAAATTGTAGAAATAGATCGTGGGAAATTTCAAATAAATAAAAATCGAAAATATACTACAGGTACCTTAGATATTACCTCTAATGGAAATGGATATTTTATTTCCGACGATTACGAAGATGATATTTTTATTCCAAATTCAAACCTTGGAAAAGGATTGCATAATGATACGGTAAAAGCATATGTATTTAAAAAGAGAAGTGGAAAAAAATACGAAGCTGATGTTGTTGAAGTTTTAGAACGATCCAAAACACAGTTTGTAGGAGTTTTACAAAAGAATAAAAATTTTGGCTTTGTAGTTCCAGACAATAATAAAATGTATGTAGATATTTTCATTTCAGAAAATAAAATGAATGGTGCAGAAGATGGTGATAAAGTACAAGTTACAATTTCTGATTGGCCAGCGAAATCTAAAAATCCCTTCGGAGAAATTACCGCAGTTCTAGGGAAACCAGGAGAACATAATACAGAAATGCATGCTATTTTGTTAGAATACGATTTACCGTATGAGTTTCCTACAGAAGTAGAACAAGAAGCAGAGAATCTTTCTATTATTATAACCAAAGAAGAGATTGGTAAACGGAGGGATATGCGTCAAGATCTTACTTTTACGATAGATCCAAAAGATGCAAAAGATTTTGATGATGCATTGTCTTTTAAGAAATTAGAAAACGGAAATTATGAAATCGGAATTCACATTGCTGATGTGTCTCACTATTTAACACCAAAAACTATTTTAGACGACGAAGCTTTCGAAAGAGCTACTTCTGTGTATTTAGTAGATAGAGTGGTGCCAATGCTTCCAGAAAAATTAAGTAATGGAGTTTGTTCTTTAAGACCCCATGAAGAAAAACTTACCTTTTCTGCCGTCTTTGAAATCAACCCTAAAGCACAAATTGTAAATGAGTGGTTTGGGAGAACAGTAACTTATTCCGATCAACGTTTTGCATATGAAGAAGCACAATCTATTATCGAAAATTGTACACTATCAGCAGTTATAAAACCCTATACAATGCCTTTAGAAGTTTCGATTCTTGACAAAGAATACGAAGTAACTCCAGAAATTGTAGAAGCGACGTTAAAATTAGATGAATTGGCAAAAATTCTCCGTAAAAAAAGAATGCAACAAGGGGCGATTTCATTTGATAGAGTAGAAGTAAAATTCAACTTAGATGAAGCAGCAAACCCCATCGGAGTTTTCTTTAAAACATCACAAGATGCTAATAAATTAATTGAAGAATTTATGCTACTAGCCAATCGTAAAGTTGCTGAATTTATTGGTTTTTCTAAAGGAAAAGCAACGAATAAAACCTTTATTTATAGAGTTCATGATGAACCAGACATCGAGAAATTAGCAGCATTAGAAAAAATTATTGATAAGTTTGGATATAAAATAAATACAGAAACAAAAGGGAGTACCTCAGAATCTTTAAATCAATTATTAAGTGATGTTCGTGGAAAAGCAGAATCAAATATGATTGAAACACTCACGATTCGTACCATGAGTAAAGCTGTTTATACTACACAAAACATAGGCCATTATGGATTGGCTTTTAACTATTATAGTCATTTTACCTCTCCTATTAGACGTTATCCAGATGTAATGACACATCGATTGTTACAACATTATTTAGAGGGAGGAGACACTCCAAAAGCAATTAAATACGAAGAAAACTGTAAACACTCTTCAAAAAGAGAAGAACTAGCAAGCAAAGCAGAGCGCGCATCCATAAAATACATGCAAATTAAATACATGCAAGATCACAATAATGAAGTCTTTGAAGGGGTAATCACCGGAGTTACAGAATGGGGTATTTATGTAGAAATTTCTTCTAATAAATGTGAAGGGATGGTAAGAATTAGAGATATAAAGAGTGATTTTTATTCCTTTGACGAACAGCAATTTGCAATTATTGGTCAAACCACCAAACAAATGTATCAATTAGGAGACGATGTAAAAGTACAAGTGAAAAATGCAGATTTAGAACGCAAGCATTTAGATTTTAATTTAATTGAAAATTAAACTACTTTAACATAAAAAATACAATAAAAAATAGAAAAACACTTTATATTAGTAACTTTATTGTAAGAATTTTTAATCAAAATTTAAAAAAATGAAAAAGATAATTTTTATAGGAGTGTTCTTCTTTGCGTTTTCAATTCATGCACAATCAAAAGTTACCAAAAATTTAGGAGATTATACCATACTTAAAGTTTATAATGGCATTGAAGTAGAACTCATTAAATCTACAGAAAATAAAATAGAAATTACTGGAGAGAAGTCAGAAATAGTGAAGGTTAAAACGGTGAATAATACTTTAAAACTCTCCTTACCCTTTTCTTTAAACCCTTCAAAAAATGCTGCAAATGGAGAAATATTCATTCAACTTTTTTACAAAGATATTCTTACAGTAATTGATGCCAACCAAGGTGCTATCATTACTGCAAAAGACTTTCAACAAGACGAAGTAGAAATAAGAGCACAAGAGCGCGCTTACATAAACGTGGTTTTAAAAGCCAAAAATATTGTTGTAAAAGCCATCTCAGGAGGAATTGTAAAATTAACAGGGACTGCAAACAACCAAGATGTAGATGTAGATTTGTATGGTGTTTACCATGGTTTTGGTTTGAAAGTAGAAAACAGTGCGATGGTAAAATCTGGAACCGGCGCAAAAGCAGAAATTTTTGCAGGCAAAGTATTGAATGCAAAAGTTAGTTTTGGAGGCTCTATTTTTTACAAAGGAAATCCAGACTTAATAAGAGATAAAAAATTAGTAGGAGGAATTATTCAGAAAAAGGATTAACAATTTCTTTTATCAAGTATAAAAACGTTTTTGTATATTTGTCCCTTAAAATTGAAACACATGATCTCTTTAAATATTTTTTTATTAGGAATGCCAAGTCCACTTTCGATGGCACTTATTGTAGGGGCACTTTTACTATTATTTGGTGGTAAAAAGATTCCAGAATTAATGAAAGGTATTGGTGGTGGTATTAAAGAATTTAAAAAAGCCACGAAAGACGAGGAGAAAGAAGCAAAGAAAGACGAAAAATTAGAAGAAGGAAACTAATTTTTTAACATACAAATAAAAAAAGCTCCGTTTGAAATATCATACGGAGCTTTTTATTTTATAAAAAGTGTTTTTAGCTTTCTAATTTTTTTGGTTTTGGGTTTTTCATTGCCTCACCAATTTGATTGCTTGCCGTAAAACTAGCGACCATATCGTTCAACATTTGGCTTCCCGCTTGCGGAGAATTCGGTAACAATATTAAGTTACTATTGGTTTGTTGCCCAATTGATTGTAGCGTATCATAATGTTGTGTAACTACAATTAAAGCTGAAGCTTCTTGTGAGTTGATACCTACTTTATTTAAAACCTCTACAGACTCTTCCAATCCACGAGCAATTTCTCTACGTTGATCTGCAATACCTTGTCCTTGTAAACGCTTGCTTTCTGCTTCTGCTTTTGCTCGTTCTACAATTAAAATACGTTGTGCATCTCCTTCATATTGTGCTGCAGTTTTTTCTCTATCAGCAGCATTAATTCGATTCATTGCTTCTTTTACTTGTGCGTCTGGATCTATATCTGTTACCAAGGTTTTAATAATGTCATACCCATAAGTCATCATCGCTTCGTTCAATTCAGATTTTACCGCAATGGCAATATCATCTTTTCGTAAAAAAACATCGTCTAAAATCATTTTAGGAACTTCAGCCCTTACTACATCAAAAACATAGGAAGTAATTTGATCGTGTGGATAATCGAGCTTATAGAAAGCGTCTTCTACTTTACTTTTAATTACTTTGTATTGAACAGAAACTTTTAATTTAACAAAAACGTCATCCTTTGTTTTTGTTTCAATAATTACATCTAGTTGTTGAATTTTTAAACTCAATCTTCCCGCAATTCTTTGGATGATTGGTATCTTTATTTGAAAACCAGATTGACGAATGCTACTAAATTTTCCGAAAGTTTCTATCACTGCAGCCGTTTGTTGCTTAACCGTAAAAATAGCGGAGAAAAGAAAAAGGGCAATAAGGCTGATTATAATAATTGGAATTAAATTCATATTTATTTTTTAAAAGGTGAATATTCGCTTTTTGTAAAGATACCGCTTTAAGTAGTTAATTACAAGACGAAGTTTTTATAGAATGTTACACATTTAAGCAAAAAAAAACCACTTACAAAATGTTGTGGTTTTTTTATAAAATGTAATTTTCTTGTTTATCGATGAAAATCAATGGCGTTTTCAATTCTTTTGATACTAGCTTCTTTTCCAATCATTTCAATAATATCAAACAAATGAGGTCCTTTTAAAGCCCCTACTAAACTCAATCGAAGGGGTTGCATTACTTTTCCAAAACCAATTTCTTTGCCGGTAATCCACCCCTTAATCACGGTTTCTACATTTGCCGCCGTAAATTCTTGAATCTCTTTTACAATAACAAGCAATTCGTTCATTAAGTCAGTAGCACCCTCTTTCCAGTTTTTTTTAGAGGCCTTTGCATCGTAGGTTGTTGGATCCTGAAAATAAAAATCAGACAACGCCCAAAAATCTTCCACAAAAACAGCACGCTCTTTAATAGCACTTACTACTTTTTGAACATATTCTTTTTCAGAAGAAACCTCTTTCGTTTCTAATATCGGAAGAAACAACTCTGTTAAAGTGGTATCGTCTTTCGTTTGCATATATTGTTGGTTGAACCATTTGGTTTTTTCAGGGCTAAATTTTGCACCAGACTTACTCACTCTATTCAAGTCAAACTCCTGTACCAATTGTTCCAAAGAAAAAATTTCTTGTTCAGTACCAGGATTCCACCCTAATAACGCTAACATGTTTACAAAGGCATCTGCAAAGTAGCCATCCTCTTTATAACCTCGAGAAATGTCTCCTGTTAGTTCATTGGTATATTCTAATGGAAATACTGGAAATCCTAATTTATCTCCGTCTCGTTTGCTTAATTTTCCTTTACCAACAGGTTTTAAAATCAATGGCAAGTGTGCAAATTTTGGTGCAGTCCAATTGAAAGCACGGTATAGCAAAACATGCAATGCCATAGAAGGCAACCATTCCTCACCTCGAATCACGTGAGAGATCTCCATAAAATGATCATCGACAATATTTGCCAAATGATAGGTAGGCATTCCATCTGATTTAAATAAAATCTTATCATCCAACACATTGGTATCAATGTTAATTTCTCCACGAATTTCGTCCCGTATTACAAGGGCTTCATCTTTAGGAGATTTGAAACGAACGACATATTTATCACCACGATTAATTCGTTTTTGTACCTCTTCGTCTGTCAATACCAAGGAGTTTACCAAACGTCCTTTTTCTCGGTTGTGCCAGTTATAAATAAAGGTTTTTCCCTTTTCTTCATGTCCTTTTCTTTCTGCATCCAATTGTGCTGCAGTGTCAAAAGCATAGTATGCCCACCCCGATTGTAACAGCACTTCGACGTGTTTTTTATAGAGCTCTTTTCGTTCAGATTGTCGATAAGGTCCAAATTTTTCATTTTTTCCAGGAGCTTCATCAAAAGGAATGTTGCACCAATCCATTGCATCTATAATGTACTGTTCTGCATTGGCCACATAACGGGTCTGGTCTGTGTCTTCAATCCGTAAAATAAAAGTACCGTTGTGCTTTTTAGCAAATAAATAATTAAATAACGCAGTTCTTACACCACCCATATGTAGGGGACCTGTGGGACTTGGGGCAAAACGAACACGAACATTAGATTCCATCTTTTTGGTTTTTGGATGTCGCAAAGATACTTTTTTCTTGGAAGAGGAGTGAAATTCCCACAAAGAAAAAAAGGGTGTTTTTAAGCTGTTTTTAGAATAAAAAAGGAGAGGAATTGCAATTTTTTTACCTGGGAAGGATCATTAAAAAAAGAAACCTAAGTGTTTTTTTGTGCTGCAATTAAAATAACGGAATGCTCAAAACCGATCTAAAATTAATCCACCACTTTAAGTATTCCCCGGCCTTTTAACAATTATTATGCGGATGATTTCCTTAAAAGCAGTATTTTTATTCATTCATGATGGAAGGCTATCAAATAATAACAGAGAAATTACGGCATTTTACACGTAAATATTACAGAAGTGAATTGCTGAAAGGGAGTATTTTATTTTTCTCTTTAGGATGCATCTATTTTTTTATAACCCTATTTATCGAGTCTTTTTTGTGGTTGCAACCCCTTGCAAGAACCGCTTTGTTTTGGACTTTTATTATAGTAGAAGCCTATTTATCGGTGCAATTTATTTTAAAACCGATACTAAAATTGATCGGCCTGCAAAAAGGAATTTCATTCCAAGAATCTTCTAGGATTATTGGAAATCATTTTCCAGAAATTCAAGACAAATTGCTCAATATATTACAACTGAAAGAAGACCCTAATCCCTCGGATTTATTATTGGCTAGCATCGCACAAAAAGCCGCCGAAATTCAGCCGATCCCATTTATCAATGCGGTTGATCTTACTAAAAATAAAAAGTATTTAAAGTATGCAATTGTTCCGATTGTTATAGGAGTTATTACCGTATTTTCTGGGAGTACTGCCGCATTAACTCAAAGTTTCGATCGTGTTGTAAATCATAGAACCGCCTTTACACCTCCCGCGCCTTTTGCATTTTACATTGCTAATGACTCTTTAAAAGTAATTCAAGGAAACCCGTTTACGCTTCGAATACAAACAAAAGGAACGGTGCGTCCAGAGGAGGTTAAAATCGTGTTTCAACAACAAGAATATGTGCTAAAAAAACAAAACGAAACCACCTTTACACATATGTTTTCACAAGTAGAAACCCCTCTTACTTTTTACTTAAAAGCCAACGGAGTACAATCTTCAAATCACAGCCTAGAGGTGGTGAAAACCCCTACGATTTTAAATGTGTTTATGGAGTTAAACTATCCAAACTACTTAGGTAGAAAAAATGAAATCATTCAAAATACAGGCAATCATGTTTTACCAGAAGGCACCCAAGTGCAATGGAATGTAAAAGCAGCAACAACAGATACCGTTTCTTTTATCACAAAAGCAAAAAGAAATTCTTTTACCCCCATTTCAAAAATGGATTTTGTGTTTACAAAACAAATTGTCAAACCAATTTCTTATACAATTACGTCTTCCAATACCCCATTAAAAGATTACGAGCAACTGGAGTTTTCCCTCGATATCGTCAAAGATGAATTCCCAGCGATTCACGTGGTTACCAACATTGATAGTATTTCACGTGGACCTGCCCAATTTGCAGGACAGATTTCAGACGATTACGGTTTACAAAAACTACAATTGGTCTATTATGAAAAAGAAAATCCAGCAAATAAACAAATCTTAGATTTTACAATTAGTAATGAAAACATACAGTCTTTTTACTATCAATTCCCAGAAGACTTTAGCCTACAAACAGGCGTAAATTACGAGCTCTTTTTTCAGGTTTTTGATAATGATGGATTCAATGGGAGTAAAAAAACCAAGTCGGAAACGTATCAATACCGACAAAAAACTGTGATTGAAATAGAAGAAGAATTGTTGTTAGAACAAAAAAACACCCTCAATAATCTTGAAAAAAGTCTTTCAGAAAACCAAAATCAGCAGCAGGAGCTCGTAAAAATTCAGCAAGAAATTCAACGCAAGAAAAAAGGAAGTTGGAACGATCAGAAAAAAGTGCAAACTTTTTTAAAGCGACAACAAGAATATAAAAAACGGATTCAACGTCAAACTGAAAAGCTGCAAGAAAACCTAAGTGAAAAGAAGGCACAAAGTGAAGCGCTTCAAGAGAAAAAAGAAGTTTTAAAAAATCGAATACACGAATTAAAGAAATTAGACAAACAACAAAAACTCCTCGATGAAATTGAAAAAATTGCCGAGAAATTAAACAAGGAAGACTTTCTTAGAAAAGCAAAAGAACTGGCGCAGCAAAACAAACAGCAAGAGCGAAGTTTAGAAAGAACATTAGAACTTGTAAAACGGTTTTATGTAGAACAAAAAGCCATGCAAATTGCTAACAAATTAGAGGCATTGTCAAAAAATCAAGAAGCTCTAGCAAAAAAGAAGGATAGTGTTTTGCTGAAACAAACAGCAATTAAAACAGCTTTTGAAGCCATCAATAAAGAATTAGACACTCTTGCAAAAGACAATCAAAATCTAAAAGAACCTTTAGAGCTTCCAGATACCGAAGATGAAAAAGAAGCGATAAAAGAGGCCCTTCAAAAATCAGAAGAAAAACTTTCAAAAAAAACACCCGCTGCAGCAGAGAAAAGCCAACAGAAAGCCGCTCAAAAAATGAAAGAAATGAGCGCCAAAATGCAACAAGCAATGATGGACCTGGAAATGGATTCCATGGAAGAAAACCTGGATGATTTGCGAAAGATTTTAGAAAACCTAGTCACTTTTTCATTCAAACAAGAACAGTTAATGAATCGGTTTGATGAAATTTCAACAGCCCATCCCAGTTTTGGCAGTTCACTTAAAAAACAAAATGAGCTGAGAACTTATTTTGAACATATTGACGATAGTTTGTATGTATTGTCGATGCGGCTTCCTAAAATTTCAACGAAAATCCAAGACGACCTTTCGTCGGCGCACTATAATCTAGCGCAAACCTTAGAAAATTTTAGTGAAAACAGATTTACAGACGGAGTTTCCAACCAACGTTATGTAATGACTGCCACGAACAATTTAGCAGATTATTTAAGCAATATGCTTACAAATATAAAGAAATCGATGTCAATGAAATTAGGCAAAGGCAAAGGAGCGGGAGTTGGATTTAGTTTGCCCGACATTATAAAAAAACAAGGAGCACTTTCCGAAAAAATGAAAGAAGGCATGAAAAAAGGAGCCAAGCCTGGAGAAAATCAAGGAAAAGAAGGTGCTAAAAAGCCAGGAGAAAAAGAAAGCCCAGGAGAAAAAGGGGACAAGGGAAAAACAGGGAAAGCAGGAGAAAATGACACAAAAGGAAACAACGGCTCCTCAGGGTCACAATCTGAAGACTTAGATGGAGCTTTGTATCAAATATTTAAAGAACAACAGTTGCTTCGGCAGCAATTAGAAGAAGCGATAAAAGAAAATGAAGGAAGCGCACCCAATGGAAACCTGTCTGCCAAAAAAGTATTGAAAACCATGGAGCAGTTAGAGAATGAAATTTTAGCAAACGGATTTAATTCGCAGACCCTCCAAAAAATGCAGCAATTAGCCTATGAGTTGTTAAAATTAGACAAAGCTGCCCTAGAGCAAGGCAGAGAAAATAAAAGGAAATCTTCCGTCAACCGAGCTCTTATGAAATCCAATAAGAAAAAAGAATTGGAGTTTAAAAAGTTGTTTTACAACCAAACAGAGATTTTAAACAGACAATCCTTACCTTTGCAACAAAATTTCAAAAAGAAGGTTCGTGAATATTTCTCGCAACCAAAGCAAAAGCAGTAACATCAAAGCAGGTTGTTTTTCAAACAACATTTCTTTTTACGGTGTATAAGAAAAAATCGAAGTTTTTTAAAACAAACATAGACCATCAAATGATTACATTTAATTATGAAACTCCTTTTGTATTGGAAGCGGAGCCATCCTATGAAAAATGGATTGAAACCGTAATTTTGAATCATGGCTTTACATTAGGGGAAATCAATTATATTTTTTGTGATGACGTATATTTGCACAAGTTAAATATTGAATTCTTGCAGCATGATACACTTACGGATGTGATTAGTTTTGACAATACTATCGGAAAAATCATCAATGGAGATATTTATATTTCCATCGAAAGGGTTGCTGACAATGCCGAGGATTATAAGGTGTTGTTTTTGGAAGAATTACACCGAGTTATGATTCATGGAGTATTGCATTATCTTGGCTATAAAGACAAAGATCCTGTAGATAAAAAAGCAATGACTCTTGAAGAAGATAGAGCGCTTTCTTTTTTAACAATCTAATTATCAGTTAATTAAATAATAAGTTCCACGTGAAACAATAAAATGAGTTTATATTCAACAGTATTTGATGTTATTGTTGTTGGTGGTGGTCACGCAGGGAGCGAGGCCGCAGCAGCAAGCGCCAACATGGGTGCGCACACTTTGCTAATTACCATGAATTTGCAGAACATTGCACAGATGAGTTGCAATCCTGCGATGGGAGGAATTGCCAAAGGGCAAATTGTTCGTGAGATTGACGCTTTAGGAGGTTATAGTGCCATTGTAACCGACAAGACAGCAATTCAGTTTAAGATGTTAAATAAATCAAAAGGACCTGCAATGTGGAGCCCAAGAGCCCAGTCCGATCGAATGCAATTCGCAGCGTGTTGGAGAACCATGTTGGAGCAAACCACAAATTTAGATTTTTATCAAGACTCTGTTAATGGATTGTTGTTTGATGGAGACACCATTATCGGCGTGAAAACCGCTTTAGGTCTTGAGATTAAAGCTAAAACTGTCATTATTACCGCAGGGACTTTTTTAAATGGATTGATTCATATTGGTGAAAAAACCTTTGGAGGCGGAAGAGCAGGAGAAGGGGCCTCCACAGGAATTACGGAAGATTTAATCGCAAAAGGGTTTGAGTCAGGAAGAATGAAAACAGGAACACCGCCTAGAGTGGATAGTCGTTCTTTAGATTTTTCAAAAATGATCGAGCAGCCAGGCGATGATGCTCCTGAAAAATTCTCTTATTTACCAACGACAAACCCACTGATCAAACAACGTTCTTGTTACCTAACTTATACCAATGCTAAAGTGCATGATTTGCTCCGTGAAGGCTTTGACCGATCTCCAATGTTCAATGGTAGAATTCAATCTACAGGCCCAAGATATTGTCCCTCTGTAGAAGATAAAGTTGATCGTTTTGCCACTAAGGAACGTCACCAGGTTTTTGTAGAACCTGAAGGTTGGACTACGGTTGAAATTTATGTTAATGGATTTTCAACCTCTTTGCCTGAAGATATTCAAGACAAAGCAATTCGCGCGATTGACGGTTTTGAAAAGGTAAAATTTTTAAGATATGGGTATGCTATAGAGTACGATTACTTTCCACCCACACAATTAACCCATTCTTTGGAAACAAAATTAGTAAAGAACTTGTTCTTTGCGGGCCAAATTAACGGAACCACCGGATATGAAGAAGCTGCTGCCCAAGGACTAATGGCAGGAGTTAATGCTGCGCTTAAAGTACAAGAAAAAAAGCCTTTTATTCTAAAAAGGAATGAAGCTTATATCGGTGTTTTAATAGATGACTTAATTACAAAAGGCACGGAAGAGCCTTATCGAATGTTTACTTCACGTGCCGAATACAGAACCCTTTTGCGACAAGACAATGCCGACTTGAGACTTACCCCAATTGGTCATGCATTAGGATTGGCTTCTCAAGAGCGCCTGGATTTAGTGGTTCAAAAAAGAAAAAAAACAGCTTTGCTAATTCGGTTTTTAGAAGTTACCAGTGTCAAAGAAACGGAAGTAAATTCTATTTTAGAAGCAAAAGGATTGGCGCTTGTAAAACAGTCTATGAAGCTTTTTAAAATTGCAGCAAGGCCGCAATTGTCTTTTTCTGATTTCATGGTTATTGATAAATTAAGTGATTTTGTTTCAAAGAATAATATTGGTCCAGATGTGATAGAGCAGGTGGAGATTCATTTAAAGTATGCTGGATATATTGAGAAAGAAAAGAACAATGCAGACAAATTAAACCGTCTAGAAAACGTAATGATTCCATCCACATTTAATTACCAAAAAGTACAATCTATTTCTTTTGAAGCACGAGAGAAATTATCAAAAATACAACCTACATCCATTTCACAAGCAAGTAGAATTAGCGGTGTTTCACCAAGTGATATTTCTGTTTTGTTGGTGTATATGGGAAGGTAAACAAATAAAAAAACGGACGATGTTCCACGAGGAACATCTAAGCTAATTTTACGATTATGGTGCATAAAAGTCGTTTTCAAAAAAACGTAAAACCTTTTTTAATCTGTAAAGATCACACTGTTTCTGGAGAGCAATACAGCTTAATGAAAAACCAAGAATTCGATCTTTTAGTAACTTCTCCTGTCCCTTCAAATTTAGAAAAATATTATCAAAGTAATGCTTATATTTCACACACTGATGCCAAAAAGTCTCTTTTTGACAAGGTGTATCAAATTGTAAAAAGACACACACTAAAGAAGAAAGTGATGTTGTTAGATTCCTTTGTAACAGAAGAGAAAACGGTTTTAGATGTTGGTGCAGGTACAGGCGATTTTCTTCAGGCTTGTAAAAAAAATCATTGGAAAGTCGAGGGTTTAGAGCCTAGTGAAAAGGCGCGTGAAATTGCGAAAAGTAAAAATATTATACTAAAAAAAGACCTCTCTTTTTTTAAAGGACAAAAATTTGACGTTATTACTCTTTGGCATGTCTTAGAGCATGTAGAAAATTTAGAAACCTACACACAAAGCCTAAAAGAATTGTTAAAAGAAAACGGAAGGCTTTTAATTGCGGTTCCAAATTATAAAAGTTTTGATGCAAGGTATTATGCAGCCTTTTGGGCTGCTTTTGATGTTCCAAGGCACTTGTGGCATTTCTCCCAAAAAAGCATTCAAAAAATATTTGCGCTCGTCTCCTTGAAAGTCATTGGAGTTCTTCCAATGAAATTTGATGCCTACTATGTTTCCCTTTTAAGTGAAAAATATAGAAATGGAAAAATGAATATTATAAAATCATTTTGGATTGGATTTCAATCCAATTCGAAAGCAAAAAAGACTTCAGAGTACTCTTCTTTAATATATGTGCTCAAAAGCACCTAAAACCGAATTCAATAGGTTTTTAAACCATTTTTACAACCCATAGGTAACAACTCTACAAATAAAAACAAAACACGCTTAAAATGTATTTTTTAAGGGTGTTTTTTAATAAATATAACTAATAATAATTTTTTTATGATAGGTTTTACTTATTTAGCAGATACAGTCCAAAAAGACAAATGATAAAGTAGACAGCTAAGGTCATCGCTCCAGCATAATCTTTAGCAAGACGTTGTCCGATTAAAAGAAAGATTAAGCTTACAGCTGAAAGCGCTACACCTAAAACTGCCGTTTCTTTGATCTCGGATGTGTAGAGTTGATAAACGCCTACAAGCATACAAATACTCGCTGCCATTTCTACAATTAAAATAATCGCGAGTAAAAGAGGTACCGCATTTTTTAATGGAGAATTTTTAAAATGCCCCTTTATAAAAGACAAGTTACCGTTCCAATCTGTTAGTTTATCAATTCCGGATTGTAGGAACGTGACGATTAAAAAAAGAAGTGTTAAAACTTCTGTTGGATAATTTGAAAATATTTTCATCATCGTATTTTTTTAAAACCAAGCTGTTTTTTTTAGTTGGTAGGTGTGAATAAACGCTTCATCAGATTTCGAGAGATAAATAATCCCTTCAATTAAGCTTATGATACTTGTTATAAATACGCCAATTCCACAGGTCAAAAGACTCACTCCAAGAAGGACCAAACCCTGAGTTGTATATCCTAAAACAAATTTATGGATGCCCAAAGGACCGATTAGAATCGCTAAGACACCCGCCAAAACACGTTTACTTTCTTGGTTGGGAATTGTATTCCCATTTTTATCAATTATTTCCATTACTGTTAATTTTTATAAATTTACAAAAAAGCACTGTCAACGGGTTCCCAAAGTTCAATTTTATTTCCCTCATTGTCTAGGATCCAAGCAAATTTCCCATAATCAAATTCCTGCATTTCTCCTATAATTCTTATTCCTTCTGCTTTTAAAACAGCAAGCAATTCTACCAGGTCCTCCACCCGATAGTTAAACATAAAGTCTTTTGTTGAGGGTTCAAAGTAATCGGTCTTTTTTGCAAATGGACTCCATTGTGTCGAAGCGTCTTTTCCTTCCTTGTTTTTCCACCAAAACGTTGCTCCATATTCATCCGTGTTGAAACCAAGATGTTTTCGGTACCATTCTTTGGATGCTTTTGGGTCTTCACTTTTAAAGAATAATCCCCCAATTCCTGTTACTCTTTTTTTCATATTATTTCTTCTTTATGGCTGATTCGTAGGTGTTTATCCATTCTTTTATTGTCATTTTTTGACACAACTCACCAATTAAATCATAAGGAATGTCATCCATTTTTTTAAAACGAACACAACTTTTCCCCATATCTATTTTTCTTTTCGTGTGTTTAGGGTATTCTCCAACAAACCAATCTAATAATTCTTTTTTTGCATAAATCCCTGAATGGTAGATTGCTACAAAGTTTTTCTGTGAAGCAATATTCATAAAAGGCAGTGGTGTTTTAGGGTTGCAATGATATCCATCGGGATAGGTGCTATGAGGAACTACATATCCAATCATGTTGTAATTGATACACTCTTGAAATCCTTTCGGTAAATTTTTTTGGATAATGGCACGTAATTTTTTAATGACTATTTTCCGCTCCTCAGGGAGTTGCTCAATATATGCTTCTGGGGAATCTGCTTCGTATTTCATCGCTTTTTTGTTTTGTTGCTGCTTTGAAGTATAAAGTTAATTAAATTTTTCTTTAATTTTATGTACAATTGTTTGCGCCAGTTTTTCGTTGCTTTCCAAAGTCCACCCTGCAACATGAGGGGTTAGAAGTACATTTTTTGCATTGATTAAATATTGAAATGCTTCAGGAACTTGTTCTAAAAACAATTGTTCAAAGGATGATTTTTCATACTCTAAAACGTCTAAAGCGGCACCAAGTATTTTATGAGACTTCAAACTCTCTACTAAATCTTTTGTAACAACAGCAGATCCGCGTGCCGTATTTACAAGCCAGAAATTTTTTTTCATCTGTGCTATAAAAGAAGCATTTATCATTCTTTTTGTAAGTGCTGTTTGTGGGGTGTGCAAACTCAAAACATCACTTTTTTCCTGGAGTTCTTGCAATGATACTTGCCTACAATTTTCATCAGAAACATTTTCTTTGATATCAAAACAAAGCACATCAACATCAAAGCCGCGAAGTTTTTTTGCGAATGACTTCCCCATATTTCCATAGCCAATGAGTCCAACTGTTTTACCATCCAATTCGACACCGCGATTTTTTTCGCGCAGCCATTTTCCGGTTTTCACTTCGTGATTGGCTTCGTGTAATTTATTAAAAAGCGCCAATAACATCCCCAAAGCATGTTCGCCAACGGCATTTCTATTTCCTTCTGGAGCAGCAATTAGTGCAATCCCTTTTTTGGCAGCTGCTTCACAATCGATATTTTCCAAACCAGCTCCTACTCTTCCAATAAATTTTAAGCCCTTTGTTTTTTCCAGAAATAAGGCATCTATTTTAAATCGACTTCGAATAATAAGCCCGTCGTACAAATGAATTTTAGCCATCACTTCTTCTTTTGAAGCGCTGTAGTCTTCATCGTTCTCAAACCCCAAAGCATTCAATTGATTACGAAGCAATGGGTGGTTTTTGTCTAGATGTAGAATTTTCAATAGAAGTTCTTTTAATATTGCTCTTTTTTGTTTGGGAAATCACCGCTTTTTACATCGGTGATGTAGTTTTCAAAAGCCCCGGTCATTTCAGCATATAAATCTAAATAGCGTCTTAAAAAACGAGGGTGAAATTCGTGCGTCATTCCAATCATATCATGGGTTACTAGCACCTGTCCATCAACACCATTTCCTGCACCAATTCCGATCACTGGAATGTTGAGTGCATCTGCCACTTTTTGTGCTAATTTTGCGGGTACTTTTTCGAGTACTATTGAAAAGCAACCAATTCGCTCTAACATTAACGCGTCTTCCAATAATTTTTCAGCTTCTTCTTCTTCTTTGGCTCTTACGGTATAGGTTCCAAATTTATAGATGGATTGAGGGGTTAAACCCAAGTGCCCCATGACTGGGATTCCAGCATTTAAGATTCGTTTGATCGACTCTTTAATTTCTTTTCCACCTTCCATTTTTATAGAATGTCCGCCAGATTCTTTCATAATACGAATCGCAGAACGCAATGCCTCTTTAGGATCTGACTGGTAGCTCCCAAAAGGCAAATCTACCACCACCAAACAACGATCAATCCCTCTGACAACAGAACTTGCGTGATAGATCATTTGATCTAAGGTAATTGGCAATGTTGTTTCATGACCTGCCATTACATTGGAGGCGGAGTCTCCAACAAGAATTACATCAATTCCTGCACCGTCAACAATTTTTGCCATGGTATAATCATAGGCCGTTAACATTGAAATTTTTTCTCCATTTGCCTTCATGTCAATCAAAGATTTCACGGTAACTCTCTTGTACTGTTTTTTTGCTACAGACATATTTTTAGGGTATATTTTAAGAGGTAAAAGTACTAAATAAACTGCGATATTAGTAGCATTATTTTTTGAGTCAAAAGAAGGCATTTATTTTTTCTTTCTTTCTTTTTGTGTAATTTTAGCAAATAAAACATTAAACTTTACTGATGAAATTATTCCTATCCTACTTCATGTTCTTTTTTGTCTTTACAATTACTGCGCAAAAAAACATTGAAGAAGAGGCCATTAGAGAGGTGATTGCTACTTTTTTTAAGGGGCTTCATAAAGGAGACAGCGCTGTTGTTTCAAAAACATTTCATAAAGACATAAAAATTCAAACAACGACTACTCAAAAAGGAAAGAAGATTTTAGTAACGGAGGCAAAAACGAAACTATTGACAGGTATTGCAGCTAAAGATCCTAAACATGTTTATTTTGAAAAATTACTCGCTATAAATGTTCAGATAGATGGAAATTTAGCATCTGTTTGGACTCCTTATGAGTTTTACTTTAACGGTACTTTTAGTCACTGCGGAGCCAATTCATTTCAACTCTTTAATAACAATGGTCTCTGGCAAATTACCTACCTCATTGATATGCGAAGAAGAACCAATTGTAAAGCGCTTCAAAATCAAAAATAGTAGTATATTTCCTCCCTTTAAAAAATTAAGATGATAGCGCATGTTTTTACCAGAGAATATAGACAATTATGTAGTTGCACACTCGCAAGAAGAACCTAAAATTCTTCAAGAACTCACTAAAGAAACTTGGCAAAAAGTGCTGAATCCAAGAATGATTAGTGGCGCATATCAAGGACGTATTTTGTCGATGATTTCTAAATTAATTCAGCCTAAAAACGTTTTAGAGATCGGGACCTTTACAGGATATTCTGCACTTTCTATTGCTGAGGGGTTGCCAAAGGATGGGACGCTTTTTACAATTGACAGCAATGAAGAGTTGACAGAGTTACAGCAAAAATATTTTAACAAATCGAGGTATACAAAACAGTTGAAATCTTATGTTGGGAACGCTCTAGAAATTATACCAACGCTCCACCAAAAATTTGATTTGGTTTTTATTGATGCCGACAAATCGAATTATACCAACTATTTTCATTTAATTATCGATAAAATGAATTCTGGCGGGATTATATTATCAGACAATGTGCTTTGGTATGGCAAGGTTGCAGAAAAATCAGATGAGAAAGATGTGGATACAATTGCATTACAAGCGTACAACACTTTATTGAACACAGATGATCGTCTAGAAACTGTTATGTTGCCGATACGAGATGGATTGACAATAAGTCGTGTGAAATAGCTTTTTATGCTATTATTAAAAGTAAGAAGGGATAAAATAAAATTTAAAAATTGCGCTTAATAGGCCCTGTAAAATCGTCAACATTGCTTTTTACAGTATCAATTTCTTTTTTAATGTCCTTGACCAAATCAGTATCAATTCCTTGATTTTTTGCGCTGTCATTAATTTCTTTCTTAATCTCATTCGTTGCGTCTTTTACTTGACGAATTCCTTTTCCTAAACCTCTCGCGATTTCGGGTATTTTGTCTGCGCCAAAAACCATCACGACAATCAATAAAATCACAAAGATTTCTGGACCTCCAATAAATAAAAAAGTTGTTTTCATCTGCTGACAAAGATAGAAAAAAACTGCTTAAAAAAAGTGAAAGTAATCATTATGAAAAATTAAAATCAGTCTTTTGTTAGCATTCTTTTAATCTCATTCAATTTCATTAGCGCTTCAATAGGTGTTAGCGCATCAATATTGGTGGCTAATATTTCCTCTTTGATGTTTTCTAATAGCGGGTCGTCTAATTGAAAAAAGCTCAGTTGCATTTCTTCATGTTGCGCTTGTTTTAGGACTTCTTTTACTTCGGCGTTTTTATTGTTTTTTTCAAGCTTTTCCAATATTTTATTCGCTCTATGAATGACTACATTTGGCATTCCTGCAAGTTTTGCAACATGAATTCCAAAACTATGGTTGCTTCCGCCAGCTACCAATTTCCGCAAGAACACAATACTGTCTTTGAGTTCTTTTACAGACACATTGAAGTTTTTAATGCGCTCAAAAGTAGCGGTCATTTCATTCAACTCATGATAATGCGTTGCAAAGAGTGTTTTTGCTTTCGAAGGGTGTTCGTGTAGGAATTCTGAAATGGCCCAAGCAATTGAAATACCATCATAGGTAGAGGTTCCTCGGCCAATTTCATCCAATAAAACCAAACTACGTTCAGAAATATTATTAAGAATAGAGGCTGTCTCGTTCATTTCAACCATAAAGGTAGATTCGCCCATAGAAATATTATCACTGGCCCCTACTCTAGTGAAAATTTTATCTACAATTCCTATTTTTGCATTTTGTGCAGGGACATAGCTTCCCATTTGTGCCAACAAAACGATCAAAGCGGTTTGCCTTAGAATGGCAGATTTACCTGACATGTTGGGTCCTGTAATCATAATAATTTGTTGTTGATTTCGATTGAGCACCACATCGTTGGCAATGTAATTTTGATCGATGGGCAATTGTTTTTCAATCACGGGATGTCTTCCGTTTTTAATTTCCAAATCGGTAGATTCATCCATTTGTGGACGCACATAATTGTTGTCAATTGCTAAAACAGAAAAAGACAATAAACAGTCTATTTTTGCAACAATTTGTGCGTTTTCTTGCACTTTTTGTACAAATTGAATGATATTTTGTAATAATTGAGCAAAAAGATCCTGCTCTATTTTCTGAATTTTTTCCTCTGCACCCAGTATTTTAGATTCGTATTCTTTTAATTCTTCGGTAATATAGCGCTCTGCATTGACTAAGGTTTGTTTTCGAATCCAAGTTGCTGGAACTTTGTCTTTGTGTGTGTTTCTAACTTCAATATAATATCCAAAAACGTTGTTAAACGCAATTTTTAAACTAGAGATTCCGGTGTTTTCGGTTTCTTTTTTTAGCATTTGATCTAAATACTGTTTCCCTGAACTGGAAATGGCTCGCAAATTGTCCAACTCTTGGTGTACTCCAGTAGCTATGGCATTTCCTTTATTGATATTTACAGGTGCGTCATCGAAAAGTGTTTGAGTAATCTTTGCAATTAACGCCTCGCAAGTATGCAATTGATTTCCGAGTTCTTTTACTGTTTTATTGTTGCTTTTTTCAGCGGCATATTTTATGGGTAAAATTGCTTTTAATGAGTTTTTTAATAAGACAATTTCTCGAGGGGATGCTTTTGTGGTTGCTACTTTGGAAATCAACCTTTCTAAATCGGAAATTTGTTTTAATTGATAGCTTACGATTTCTGAAAAGGATTCAGAGTCTATAAAAAACTTTACGAGTTCATGGCGATTTTTAACGGCCTCAATCTTCTTTAATGGAAGGGCCAACCATCGTTTAAGTAAACGTCCTCCCATTGGGGAAATTGTTTTATCAATGACATTTAGAAGGGTGATCGCATTCACAGAATTTGGCGCATACAATTCCAGGTTCCGAACCGTAAAACGATCCATCCAAACATAATTATCTTCCGCAATTCTACTGATTGCTTGAATGTGTTTGAGTTGCTTATGTTGTGTTTCCGATAAATAATATAGCACAGCGCCTGCTGCGATAATTCCGTGTTTTAAATCCTGAACCCCAAAACCTTTTAGGCTTTTAACATCAAAGTGATTTTGAAGTGTTTCTTGGGCATATTCTGGTTGAAAAATCCAGTCGTCTAGATAAAACGTGTAATACCTGTTTTCAAAAAGCTCTAAGAATTGTTGTTTGTGTTGTTTTTGGACTAGGATCTCACTTGGATTGAAGTTCTGCAATAATTTGTCGATATATTCGGTGTTTCCTTGTGCGGTTAAATATTCGCCAGTTGAAATGTCTAAAAACGAGATTCCAAGTTGTTTTTTTGTTGCTGAGCGTGTTGAAGTATCAAAATGAACCGCCGCTAAAAAATTGTTTGTTTTGGTGTGTAGGACTTCATCATTTAAAGAGACTCCCGGGGTTACCAGTTCGGTAACACCTCTCTTTACAATGGTTTTTGTCATTTTTGGATCTTCCAATTGATCACAAATAGCAACCCGCATTCCTGCTTTGACTAATTTTGGTAAATAGGTATTTAAAGAATGGTGTGGAAAGCCCGCTAAAGCGGTTTCCGTTTCGCTACCAGCACCTCTTTTTGTGAGAATAATCCCTAAAACATGTGCTGCTTTTTTAGCGTCTTCACCGAAGGTTTCGTAAAAATCACCTACTCGAAACAATAACATTGCATCTGGATACTTCACCTTGATAGCATTGTATTGTTTCATTAACGGAGTTACCTTTTTTGGAGTGCTTTTTGCCAATTTTTTGGAAATTTTCAGTTAGTTTTGTGAGGGTACATATTCGCGTTTAAAGATATAATTTTTTATGAGAAAACTAAAGAATAACGAGTTAAATAGAATTACCGTAGCGGAGTTTAAAACAACCCCGAAAACACCTTTAATTGTCGTTTTGGATAATATTAGGAGTTTGAATAATATCGGCTCTGTCTTTAGAACCTCAGATGCTTTTTTAATAGAGAAAATATATTTGTGTGGCATTACTGCAACACCCCCTAACAAAGACATACACAGAACTGCTTTAGGGGCAACCGAGTCTGTTGCCTGGGAGTATGTAGAAGATACTCTTTCATTGATTAAAAAATTGAAAGAAGCAAAAGTGAATGTGTTGGCAATAGAGCAAGCAGAAAATAGCACAAAGCTAGATACATTTCAGCCAATAAAGGGAGAAATCTATGCAATTGTCATGGGAAATGAAGTGAAAGGGGTTCAGCAAGAAGTTGTGAATGCATCTGATTTATGCATTGAAATACCTCAATTAGGAACCAAACATTCTTTAAATATTTCTGTTACTACGGGTGTTGTTTTATGGGATTTGTTTCAAAAAATGCAATAAATCATTTGTTATTTAAGCTGATTTTTTTAATTTATAGTTCTTACGGTTTCTTGACTGCCTTATTTTTAAAAATAGTTAAAGAAAAACGAAACTCCCTCAGTATGGCGCCTAAAAAAAGAATATTAATTGTTGATGATCATCAATTAGTGATTCTAAGAATTTTATATTCTTTAACAAAAATTGGAAACTTCGACGTTGTTACAACCAATACCTGTGATGCCGCTCTTGACTTGATTTTAAAACACAAAAACGACCGTCCATTTGAAATCGTTTTTACAGATTTAAGTTTTGACAATGGCACTAAGGCCACAAAGCTTGACGGTGGAGAAGCTCTTATTAAAGCACTTAAAAATCAAAATATTGATATTAAAATAGGGGTTATTACTGGGCATGTAGAGACCAATAGAATCTATAATGTCATCCAGAATTTAAACCCAGATGCTTATTTAATAAAAAGTAAATGTGGTGTGGCTAAACTTCGTTATGCTATTGAAAAAATGCAGTCAAATGACTTTTATTACTCGCATGAAGTACACCAAAAAATAATGAGACGAACTATTATTCAAATCCAAATGGATGAGGTTGCGATTCAGATCTTAAAAGAGTTGCCAAATCAACCAAAGATTAGTAATTTAGAGGTCGTAATTCTTAAAAATGATGGTACTTTGATGCGGCTTCGTTCTATTGAAACCAAACTTTCTAACCTTAGAGCAGATTTGGGCGCAAATAATAATACCGACCTCGTTTTAAAAGCGAAAGAGTTGGGTGTGATCGATTAATGTGTTTTTGCGGCAATCCGCACTTTTATCTGTGTTTTTCCGTGGAAAAAACCGATTCCCCTATGTTATATTTGTAAATTGTGATTAATGCTCACAATAGTTTTATCCTATCAATGGGATAAATTGCTATCAAACTTAACGGGAGTAAGTGGGTTTTGAAAAAGAGAAATACTCATCAGGAAACTGATGGGTTTTTTTAAATAACTAAAATCATTTTAGCAATCATAAAATAAATCAAGATTCCGAAGATATCATTTGACGTTGTAATAAAAGGTCCTGTAGCAATGGCTGGATCAATCCCTCTTTTGTTTAAAAATAGCGGTACAAAAGTTCCTATTAAACCTGCTACAATAATGACAACAACCAACGAAACAGAAATGGCAATTGCTAAGGTTATTTTTCCTTGAGAGAGCCATACAAATAGGAATAAAAATAGCGCTAAAACAACACCATTTAGAGCCGCTAAGAGCATTTCTTTGAGTAGACGACTATTGATACTTCCTTTGATGTCATCGTTCGCAAGTCCTTGCACAATAATTGCAGAAGACTGCACACCTACATTTCCTGCCATAGCAGCAATTAAAGGTGTAAAAAAGAACAAAGCGGCATATTTTTCAAAAACATCTTGAAAACCTTCCATAATAATAAAGGCACCAATTCCTCCCAACAATCCTAAAAACAACCAAGGTAATCGTGCCTTTGTAAGCTCTAAAATACTATCATCAGCTTCAACATCCTGCGTAATACCTGCGGCCATTTGATAATCTTTGTCTGCTTCTTCTTTAATAACATCTACAATATCGTCAATCGTAATTCTTCCTAATAATATTTGATCATCATCGACCACCGGAATTGCTTCTAAATCATATTTTCGCATAATATTTGCAACATCTTCTGCCCCATCAATGACGTTTACAAAATCTACTTTTGGAATGTAAATGTCTGAGATTGGTGTTCTTGTTGAAGCAACCAATAAATCTTTTAAAGACAAACGGCCCTTTAATTTACCTTTATCATCTACAACATAAATAGAATGCACCCGAGTTACCTCTTCCGCTTGGATCCGCATTTCTTTCACGCATTTTAAAACGGTCCAGTTTTCATTGACTTGCACCAATTCTTTGGCCATCAATCCACCCGCAGAATTTTCATCATAGGTTAGTAATTCTTCAATTTCTTTTACATGCTCTTCGTCTTCTATTTTAGACATTACCGCTTCTTGCCTTTCTTCGGGCAATTCTGCAATCATATCCGCCGCATCATCCGAATCGAGTTCGGCAATTTCTTCGGCAATTTCCTTTGCAGTAAGGTTTTTAAGAATTTTTTCACGCGTATCCTCGTCTGTTTCCATTAAAACAGCAGCCGTGGTTTCACTGTCTAAAAGTTTAATAATGTAAACCGCTTCTTCAAACTTAATTTCATCTAAGACTTCTGCAATATCTGCATAATGTACCTCAGCAAAAAGGCTACTAATGGCTTCATCGTTTTTAGTGTCGATGTATATTGTTAAGTTTTCAAAAAGTGTATTTGTAATTTCAAATCCCATTGATTGTGAGTTTTTTCGTCAATTCTATAAAATCATTTACAGATAATTGTTCTGGACGTTTTGCGAAGATAACCTCTTCTTTTAAAGAATCCGAAAGATTAAAGGTTTTTAAGCTAGTACGCAACATTTTTCGTCGTTGATTAAAGGCTGTTTTTACAATTCTAAAAAATAATTTTTCGTCTACTGGAAGGGAATAATCCTTTTTTCTAATAAAACGAATGACTCCTGAATCTACTTTTGGAGGAGGATCAAAAACAATGGGAGGTACCGTAAATAAATATTCTACATCAAAGAATGCCTGTGTTAATACTGAGAGAATTCCGTAGACTTTGCTGCCTTCTTTTTCAGCAATTCTTTTGGCAACTTCTTTTTGAAACATGCCCGCAAACTCTGGCACAAATTCTCTGTGCTCAATTGCTTTAAAAACAATTTGGGTAGAGATGTTGTAGGGAAAGTTTCCGATAATTGCGGTCTGCTTTTTGTTAAACAAAGACGCCAAATCATATTTTAGAAAATCACCTTCAATAATTTCAAATTTTTCTTTTGAGGTATTTAGCTTTATGTGTTCGTTTGGAAATGTACCATGCAAATAAGCAACCGATTCTCGGTCAAGTTCCATGACCGTAATTTTTGGTTTTTTTTCTAATAAGTATTTGGTTAAAACACCCATACCCGGTCCAATTTCTAACACATTCTCGTAACCATTTTCAGTTAAAGCGTCTGCAATGTCTTTTGCGATTTCTTCATCTTTTAAAAAATGTTGCCCTAAATGTTTCTTTGCTTTAACGTCCATTTTTTAATTGCTTATTGCGGTTGGAAAAAACTCCTTTATTACTTTCAATTCGGTACTAAAACGAACCATTTTATTAGCAAATTTTGCAAGTTTCTTTTTTTGCAATCGATCTGCGTCAAATTGATAATAATCGTCTATATCACTTCTTGTATTTGCAGTATATTGTATCGAATATGTTTTTCCGCCTAGATCTTCTTCTACCAATACTTCTGTAAATTTTGCCGATAAAAAACGCCCGGTATCCAATACTTCAGTAATGTGTGTGTGCATCCATGAAAGCCAATCTTTATGGACACTTTCATCAATATTTATGGTTACGTTATATATGTACATTTTCTATTCTTAATTGTTTATGAATTCTATTTTTTTCGACTCTAAAGTGTATCGCCACGTAATTCTCGAAATTTCTTTCGCGCATCTACCAAATAAATACTCGATGCGAAGTCAAAAATAATCTTTTGATAATGTTCTGACGCCTTTTCGGGATTATTAAGTTGATTATGATACAATTCAGCCAATGCATAGTGTGCATCGTCTCTAAGAATCCCCTCAGGATTCCCTTGAATTATTTTTTTGAAATTTACAATTGCATTTTCAAATGCTTGCAGCTTTACAAAAAGTGTTGCTTGCTTAAACAGCGCTTCGTCCTCGATGGGCTGCCCTTTAAAGTTTTCAAGAATGTTTTTTAATACATCAACCGCTTCTTGGTCTTTCTTTTGAAATGCTAGTAATTCTGCTTTTGCATATGCAGTCAATCCGGAAGGAATACTATCTACTGGCTCATTGTCTGTAATTGTTAAAAAGAGGTCGACGGCATCGTTCGCAATTAATTGGGTTGTCGCGCTTTTTAAGATTTTTAATTGCGCTTTTGCCCAGGTAAAATCACCTTTAAAATAACTCGTTTGAGCAACCTTAAATGTGGCTTTTTGTGCCAAAGGATGGTTTTTTAATTGCGTTTGAACCTGAGAAAAGTAAATGAGTGCTTTGTTGTTTTTTCCAGTAAAAACCAACACTTCACCGAGCTTCAATTTTATGCGAGCTTTGTCAAACTTCGAATTAGAAAAATCCAAAGCTTCTTTTAATACCTCAATCGCTTTCGGGGCGTTATTTTTTTGGAAGGTTAAATAATCTGCATATAAAACCTGCAGTTTTATAGTTGCTTCATTTTTACCAAAAGCGGTAAAAAGTGTTCGAAAGAGGTTTTCTGTTTGATCGCTTTTCGTTTTTATCGAAATATGTACTAAAAACAAATTCGCCTCAAATTTTTCTTCCTGAAGGGACGCTTCATCATTTACAAAGGTAAAAATCTGTGATGCTGCATCATAATCGGCATTTTCAAAAGCAATCTTTCCCAAAAGGAATACTTGTGAAAGATTTTCTGGGTTTCTTTGGTACAATGCACGCTCTTGAATAAATGCTTTCCCGTATTCTTTTTGTTGTGCAAATAACCAACTTAAGAGTAGGTTCCAAACATCTTTTGGATTGCTCGCTGATTTTCTTAAAAGAGTTTTTCGAAATAGGATATTGTTTTTATCTTCAGGGTCTTCCGTAAGATATCTGCTGGCATACCGCTGCACATTTTTAAGGTAATCCGGATTTTTGTCGATGAGCTCAATATAGGATTGAAACATTTTTTTAAAAGCGCCTTTTTCTGCATAAATCTGTGCAATTTGAAAATTGTAATTTGCTTTTGGATTGTTTGCCATTGCTTTTTCATAGGCAGTAATTGCATAGTCTAAGAGCGAATAGTTTTTGAAAATGGCGGCAATAATACCACTGTAATTTGATTTTTTATCAATTTCTGAAAGTGCCTTCTCGTAATAAACGGTTGCTGTTTCTTTCTGTTGTTGTCGCTCGTAATTGTAGCCCAGATAGACATATAAAAAAACCTGAGAAGGGTTTGATTGAATTTTTGTTTTTAGCAATTCTTCAGCCCTAACAAATTGGTTTGTTTCTTGATAACAAGTAATTAGTCTTTGTAAATAAGTGGTGTTAAAAGGGCTGTTGTCGTATAGTTTTTTAAAAACCGTTGTTGCTTTTTCATATTCTCCACCCCTAAAGTAGTTTTCTCCCAGCAGATAATCGTTTTGAGCATACCCAAAATGACTAGCAAGTAATACAAGAAAGAGGATATATTTTTTCATTTGAACTCAAAGATAGCGAACCAGAGGTTAATTTTTTAAGAAACAGTATAATTTTCAACCTAGCAGTTGTAACATTTTGGCATGGAAATTGTCTTTCATATAGCACAACAAATCAAAAAAGGGATGAAAGAATTAACCTATCGCTACGAAAACTCAAAAGAAGAAGCTTTAAAATTGATGAAAGCAGGAAAGATCAACGCATATTTCAATACCTTGTTAGAAATGAAAAAATACAAGGGGTTAATGATTGCTATTGTGTCTAATTAATTGATAATGTCAAACCCACAATAAGGAATCAATACTTCGGGTATTTGAATTCCGTCTTCTGTTTGATAGTTTTCTAATATTGCAGCCAAAACACGAGGCAACGCCAAAGAACTTCCATTTAATGTATGGGCCAATTCGCTTTTTCCTTCTTTATTTTTAAAACGAAGTTTTAATCTGTTTGCTTGAAAGTTTTCAAAATTTGAGGCAGAACTAATTTCTAACCATCGATCTTGTGCTGTAGAAAACACTTCAAAATCGAAGGTGATTGCAGCCGTAAACCCAGTGTCTCCTCCGCACAAACGTAAAATTTTATACGGTAATTTCAACTCCCGTAAAATGTCTTTAATATGTTCTACCATTCCATTCAGGGCTTTGTAAGAATTTTCAGGATGTTCTACACGAACAATTTCCACTTTATCGAATTGGTGCAGTCGATTCAAACCACGAACATGTGCACCATAGCTTCCAGCTTCTCGTCTAAAACAAGGGGTGTATCCTGTATATGTGATTGGAAAATCAGATTCTTGCACTAAGTTTCCTCTAAAAATATTGGTGATAGGTACTTCTGCGGTAGGAATTAAATACAAATCATCTTCCCCTACATGATACATTTGTCCTTCTTTGTCTGGTAACTGGCCGGTGCCAATTCCTGAAGCTTCGTTTACTAAATGTGGTACTTGAATTTCTGTGTACCCTGCTTTGGTGTTTTTATCTAAAAAATAATTGATTAAAGCGCGTTGTAATCTTGCGCCTTTTCCTTTATATACCGGAAACCCTGCACCTGCAATTTTGGTCCCTAATTCAAAATCGATGATGTCATATTTTTTCGCCAATTCCCAATGCGGAAGAGCGTTTTCTCCTAAAACAGGAATGCTTCCTTCTTTATAAATTTCTTCATTGTCCGCTTCAGAGTTTCCGGCTTTCACAGAGGCATGCGGAATGTTCGGAATCAGATATAATAAGCCTTGTAGCTCGTCAGAAAAGGCTTGTAAGCTTACTGACATTTCTTTCGACTGTTCTTTTAATTGTCCTGATTTTTCTTTTAATAAGATTGCTTTTTGTTTTTCACCAGACTTAAAAAAGGCCCCAATTTCTTTTGATAATTTATTAGATTCTGCCAGTGCTTCATCCAGAGAAACTTGTGTTTTTCTCCGATTTTCATCAGCAGTTAATACTTGATCAACAATGGTTTCTGCATTGGCAAAATTACGTTTTGCCAATCCATCTAATACCCTTTGCTTGTTTTCTCTAATAAAGTGTACTTGTAACATTTTTTGTAAGAATTATGAAATGCAAATATATAATTTGTGGGCGATTTTTGCGGCGAATTCACAATTTAAAATGATTGGCTTATTGTTGTAATTTTGCGCGCTCTTTCCAAAGGGACTCCAACCCATAAGATCAGGGAATGCTTCGAGGAAGTTGATTGTGTTCAAAAAAGATTATAATTCCTTTTTTAGATAATCTCGGGCTGTCTGTTCATCTTTTTTAAGTTGAAGAATTAAGCTTTCGATTGTGTCAAACTTATGTTCTTCTCGCAAAAAGAAGAGCAATTCAATGGTTAAAAAAGCATTGTATAAGTCGTTGTTAAAATCAAAAAAATGCACTTCAATGGTTTGATGTGTTCCTGAAACAGTAGGCCTATTTCCAATATTCATCATTCCAAAAACGGTTTTATTGTGGATTTCTGATTGTATTACATACACTCCCGTTTTGGGAATTAGTTTGTAGTCTTCTAGGATGTCAATGTTTGCGGTTGGGAATCCTATTTGACCCCCTAGCTTTTTTCCGTTGACGACTTTTCCTGACAGCATAAACGGGCTTCCTAAATAACGGTTTGCGGTTTTTAAGTTTCCGGCAGCCAAAGCCCTTCTTATTTTGGTAGAGCTTACCGAAACATCATCAATATCCTGTGCTGGAATTTCTTCTACAGAAAAGCCATAGGTATGGCTGTACTCCGTGAGTTGTTCTATATTTCCCTCTCGGTTCTTCCCAAAATGATGATCGTATCCGATAATTAATTTAGAAATATTTAATTGAGTGACGAGAAAATCTCTGACAAAATCCAGTGCGGTTAGTCTTGAAAAGGCAATGCTAAATGGATGAATGATTAGGTAGTCTAGTCCTGTTTTTTCTAACAGCGCGGTGCGTTCTTCAATGGTGTTGATCAATGCAATTGTAGTCCCTTTTTGTAGCACCATTCTTGGGTGCGGAAAAAAGGTAAGCAACACCGATTTTTTGCCTGCTAATTTAGCATCATCAACCAGTTTGTTAATGATTTCTTGGTGACCAAAATGCACCCCATCAAAAGTGCCAATCGTCACAAAGGTTTTTTCGTTGGTTTTGAAAGAAGTAATATCGTGAAAGGTTTTCAAAAAGCGCTTATTTATAAACACAAAGGTACAATTTGTTCGATGTATCAAAGTGGTTTTTTTGAATTATAGTTTTTGTAATAAAAGTGGATCTTGTTATTAATAAATGAAAAAAAGTGTTAAAATAATTAACAAATGAAAAAATATTGTATTTTCGTAAAAGTTAACAAATAATTCAAATTATGATAAAAAAGATTTTACTACTTGCGTTTGTGGTTTTTGGAAGTGCAGCAATGTTTGCACAAACAACGATTACAGGTACCGTGAAAGATGCGAAAACAGGTGAGACACTCCCTGGCGCAAACATTAAAGTGGCGAGAAAAGCTGTTGGAACAAACACAGATTTTGATGGAAATTTTGTGTTGAATGTTGCGGATACCCCTCCGTTTATTTTAGAATTTTCTATGATTGGTTATCAAACGGCCAAAGTAGAAATTACTGAAAACAACCAAAAAGTATCAGTGAACCTTTCGGAAAATGCGACTTCTTTAGATGAAATTGTTGTTTCTGCTTCTAGAACTCCAGAACGTATTATGGAGTCTCCAGTAACAGTAGAAAGAATGGATTCTAGAGCCATCAAAAATACTTCTGCTCCTTCCTTCTATGACGGATTAGAGAATTTAAAAGGGGTGGATGTGAATACCAACAGTTTAACATTTAAATCTGTCAATACACGTGGTTTTGCAACTTTTGCAAATACACGTTTCATGCAATTGGTAGACGGAATGGACAATTCTTCTCCAGCATTAAACTTTGCTTTGGGGAATTTATTAGGAATGTCTGAATTGGATGTTGAAAGTGTTGAATTATTACCTGGAGCTTCTTCTGCTTTGTATGGTGCAAATGCTTTTAATGGTATCATGTTTATGAGGAGTAAAAATCCTTTTGATTATCAAGGAATTAGTTTTTCTTACAAAGATGGATTAACGAGTCAGGATGCAGCTGGAGACAACAAGTTTTATGATGTAAACCTTAGAATGGCACACGTCTTTTCTAATAAATTTGCAGCAAAAGCAACCTTGTCTTATTTAGAAGGTACAGAATGGTTTGCTACAGATTATAGAAACACAAATCTTGAAGGTGTTACTACAGGTGACAGAAATACAGACAATAACTATGACGGTTTAAATGTTTATGGTGACGAGGTTACTACAACTTTACCTTTTGGAATTGGAGATGTAAGTAGAACAGGATATGATGAAAGAGATTTAATGTCTTATGAAGCGGAAAGCATGAAGTTTGGTGCCTCTTTAAATTATCGTCCTTTAGGAGACGATCGTTTAGAGATTATCTGGAATTCTAAGTTTGGTAATGGAAACACCATATACCAAGGAACGAACAGATATAACATTAAGAACTTCTTTATGGAGCAACACAAACTTGAGGTTCGTGGGAAAAACTTTTTTGTAAGAGGGTATATGACCAGTGAAGATGCAGGAGACTCTTATGATACACGTTTTGCAGCCATTAATATCAACAGAGAATGGAAATCTGACGCCGAATGGTTTCAACAATATGCAGGTGCTTTCTTAGGAGCAATTCCAGGAGTGCCAGCAGGGAATCATCAAGCAGCAAGAGCTGTTGCAGATACTGGTAGGTTGATACCAGGAACACCTGGTTTTCAAGCTGCATTTGATAAAATAACAACAGATCCAGACTTAATAACAGGTTCTAAGTTTCAAGACAACACGAAATTGTATCATGCAGATGCAAATTTAAACTTAAGAGATTATATAGATTGGGCAGAAGTTCAAGTAGGAGGATCTTATAGGAGATATTCTTTGAATTCTAACGGTAGTATTTTTACTGATTATGACGGACCTATTAATTATGATGAATTTGGTATTTATACACAAATTCAAAAAAGCTTTTTAGAAGACGATCGTTTAAAGTTAACGAGTTCTGTTCGTTATGACAAAGCACAAAACTTTGATGGAAATTATTCTCCAAGAGTTTCTTTGGCATATGCAGGAGGTGAAAATAAAAACCAAAACTTTAGAGCTTCTTTTCAGACAGGTTTTAGAAACCCAACAACACAAGATCAATACATTGGTTTAAATGCAGGTAGAGCGTATTTGGTTGGTTCTGCTCCAGACAACTTAGATCGCTTTAATACACCAGCATTGCCTTTTAGCCCAACAGGAACTGCACTTACTGGACTTCCTTCTAGAGAGGTTTCAGGAAGAGAAGCATATGAAAATGCATTCTCTTTAACATCTGTTTTAGGAGGGGCGCCAACTGCTGCAAATGTAGAATTGGTAAAAGCAGAAAGAGTTTCTGCATATGAAATTGGATATAGAGGATTGGTAGGATCAGATGATTCTAGAGTTACCGTAGATTTAAGTGTATATTACAACCAGTATCAAGATTTTATTGCAGGAAAAAACGTAGTTGTTCCTTATTATGGAGATGTAGCGTTTACGCAAACGGCTCCAGTAGGTCCAGGGGGTGCTCCAGTTCCATTATCACTTGTTGCATTGTCACAAGGAGATTTCACTGTTTTCTCTACGTACACAAATACATCTGCTGACATTAATTCTTATGGAGCAAGTATTGGTTTAACAACAAATATTTTTGGAGGATTTAACTTAGGAGCAAATTATACCTATGCGAAGTTTGATTTCGATCAAGCATCTGATCCAGATTTTGAAGCAGGATTTAATACGCCAGAACACAAAGTAAAAATTCAATTTGGAAAACAAAATGTATTTAAAAACTTTGGTTTCAACATCAATGCGAGATGGCAAGATGAGTACCGTTGGGAATCTACATTCTTAGATGCAGACATCACTTCTAGAACTGTTATAGATGCTCAAATCAACTACAGTGTTCCCGCTTGGAAATCTGTATTTAAAGTAGGTGGAGCGAATTTAACAGGTCAAGAGTACTTAAGTGCACCAGGAGTTGGAGCCATTGGTTCTCAGTACTATATTGCTTGGACAATTAACAACTAGTAAAAATTACAGATAGGAGTATTCCTAAATTATACAATACCAAAAAAGGTTGCGCATTTGCGCAACCTTTTTTTATTTATAAACTATTTTTTTTAAATCTGGGATTCGTTTTAAGAAAGCATCATCACGGCTCTTTTCAACCCAGTAATAAACACATCAATCTCTTCTTTGGTATTATAAAAAGAAAAGGAAGCTCGTATGGTTCCTGGTATTTTAAAGAAATCCATAATTGGCTGTGCACAGTGGTGTCCTGTTCTCACGGCAATGCCCAGTTTATCTAAAATAACGCCAATATCATAGGGGTGAATTTCACCTACATTGAAAGAAATTACCGCTGTTTTTTCTGCGGTGGTTCCATATATTTTCACGCCTTCAATTTTTAATAACTCGGCTGTTCCGTAAGCTAAAAGTTCTGCTTCATAGCTAGCTATATTGTCAAAACCAATTGCATTCATATAATCTAATCCTGCACCAAAAGCGATGCCTCCACAAATATTGGGAGTTCCTGCTTCAAACTTATGTGGCAATCCAGCATAGGTGGTTTTTTCAAAGGTAACTACATCAATCATTTCTCCACCTCCTTGGTAGGGCGGGAGTTTTTCTAACCATTCTTTTTTTCCATACAACATTCCCACGCCTGTAGGACCACATAACTTGTGGGCCGAAGCTACATAGAAATCAACACCTAAAGCTTGTACATCTGGTTTTATGTGTGGGGTTGCTTGTGCACCATCGATTAAAACAGCAGCACCAAACAGATGTGCTTTTTTAATAATTTCTTCAATTGGGTTTACAACGCCCAAAGCATTTGAAACATGGTTACAGAAAACCACTTTTGTTTTTTCGTTTACTAGAGTATGGTATACTTCCATTTGCAAAGAACCGTCCAGGTTCATGGGAATTACCTTTAAAAGAGCTCCTGTTTTTTCACAAAGCATTTGCCAAGGAACAATGTTTGAATGGTGTTCTAAGGCAGAAACAATAATTTCATCTCCTTTTTGTAAAAGGCTTGCAAAACCCGAGGCAACCATATTGATGCTGTGCGTGGTGCCTGCGGTTAAAATAACTTCATAAGCATGTTTTGCATTAAAGTGCTGTTGTACCTTTATACGCGCTTCCTCATACTTATCGGTTGCTTCTTGACTTAGCGTATGCACACCTCTGTGAATATTAGCATTGTAGTTGCTATAATAATCTACAATTGCATCGATCACTACTTGTGGGGTCTGGGAGGTGGCAGCGTTGTCAAAATATACCAAAGGTTTTCCATTTACAGTTCTCTTTAGAATTGGGAAATCTTCACGAATTTTATCAATCTGTATCATACCACATGTATTTATAATGCAAAGATAAACGATGCATTTTTAAAGTTTTCAAAAAGACAATATGTTTTTCTTATTTTTACATCATTAAATCATTGGCTATGAAAATTTTTAAGAGAATCCTCCTTTTGTTGGCTGTTTTTGTGACGGTTGTTATTATTCATAATTACCCGAAATTAAATATTTTAGCAGGCTATTCTGCAAAAAGCACTGCAACGTCTGTTTTTCTGGGCGAAAGAAGCTTGGTGTTTACTGATTCAACTGATAATAACTTTTCTCCTGTACATTTAGCAACAGATGCGATTGATACCATCACAAAGTCAGCCACTGCTTCGGTATTTGGATTACTCACACGAAAAGCAATTATAAGAGAAGGTTTGGGATCTGTTTTAACTTTAAGTAAAGCAGACGAAAACAGCCCTTATTTAACCCCTAAGAGAACAAAAAATAAAAACAAGGCAATGCCATATCCTTTAGGAGATGGGCCTCAGAAAGACACGGTTTTTACCAATGTAGACTATGAAAAATTAAACACCGCCGTTCGTTCCATTTTTGGGGAAAGAAAATCAAGAGCCATTGTGGTGCTTTACAAAGATCAAATTATTGCTGAGAAGTATTCTGAAGGGTTTCATAAAGACTCCAAAATTTTAGGCTGGTCGATGACGAAAAGTGTTCTAAGTACTGTTTTTGGGGTTTTAGAACATCAGCAAAAAATACAACTACAAGACAAAGCCCCTATTGCTTCTTGGCAAAATGATCCAAGAAAAGAGATCACAATTCACAATTTATTACAAATGAATTCGGGATTGGAATGGGATGAAAACTATGACGAAATTTCGGATGCGACTAAAATGCTTTTTTTAGAACGCGATATGACCAAGATGTAAGCGCTAAAACCATTGGTAGGAAAACCCAATGAAAGCTGGTATTATTCTTCTGGAACTACAAACTTATTGTCGGGTATTTTGAGAGATCAGTTTGATACACATCAAGAATATTTAGATTTCTGGTACACGGATTTGATTGATAAAATTGGGATGAATTCCATGACATTGGAAGCAGATTTAGCAGGAAATTACGTAGCCTCATCCTATGCTTGGGCAACGGCCAGAGATTGGGGAAAATTTGGATTGCTTTACCTCCACAACGGAGCTTGGAATGGCGAACAGCTATTTACCAAAGATTGGGTAGCGTATGCTACGACCCCCACGCCCACTTCAGAAGGAGTCTATGGTGCACAATTTTGGTTAAATGCTGATGGCGGTTTTAAAGACGTGCCGAAAAACATGTATTATGCGGATGGCTACAAAGGACAACGTGTTTATGTATTGCCAGATCAAGAAATGGTGGTTGTGCGTTTCGGAATGTCTAATTTTGAAGAAAATGCCTTTTTGAATGGAATTTTAGAGGCAATTAAGTAACAAAAAAAACCACGCAATTTGCGTGGTTTTCTCTTTTTTATAAAAAGGAACTTAATTGCTTATAAATCAAAGCCAATATCAACGCCCAATTTTTTGGCAATTAATTTGGTGATTCGTTGTTTTACTTCAGGTATTTTTACACTTTCTAACACCGTGTTGGCAAAGGCATACATTAATAATGCTTTTCCTTCTTTCTTTGGAATTCCACGTTGTTGCATGTAAAATAAAGCATCTTCATCCAATTGACCAATGGTACAACCATGCGAACATTTTACATCGTCTGCAAAAATCTCTAGTTGAGGTTTTGCATTAATGGTGGCTTTATCACTTACTAAAATATTGTTGTTTTTTTGATAGGCATTGGTCTTCTGCGCTTCTTTCTCAACAATTACTTTCCCGTTAAAAACACCTGTAGCACGCTCGTCGAAAATTCCTTTGTAATCTTGATGACTTTCACAATTTGGCGCTATATGATGAACCAATGTGTGGTGATCTACGTGTTGTTTTCCTTCAATAATGGTAATTCCTTTTAAGATGGAGTCTATATGTTCTCCACGCTGAAAGAAGTTTAAGTTGTTTCTGGTGATGTTTCCACCAAAAGAAAAGGTGTGTACAGAAACAATACTCTTCGATTTTTGTTCGATGTAAGAATTGTCTACCAATGAGGCATTTTCATCATCATTTTGAATTTTATAAATGTCAACGGTAGCGTCTTTTGCTGCAAAAACTTCAGTGACTGAATTTGTTAAAACAGGGTTGGAAGTTAAACTTTGATTGCGTTCTATAATTTGAACATGTGCATTTTGTTCTACAACAATTAAATTTCTAGGTTGCAACAATGTTGCCGCCTCAGATCCGGTTGTAAAGTTGATGATTTGAATGGGTTTCTCTACTTCAACGTTTTTTGGAATGTGAATGTAAGCTCCTTCTGAAGCGAAAGCCGTATTTAGTGAAGTTAGGTTGTCTTTTGTTGCTATTTTGTCAAAGTAATTTTCAATAACTGCTTTGTATTTTGGCTTTACCAATGCTGAAGACATCAAACAAACATCAAACGTATCGTGGGTAGTTTCCGACAAAAAAGAACTGTATTTTCCATCGATAAACACTAGCTTGTAGGCATCGATATCATGAATAAAATACTTTTTTACATCTGCTAATTGAATGTTGTTTTCTTTGTTTGGAAACAAACTATAGTCTTGCTTTAAAACAGCGTTTAAAGAAGTGTATTTCCAAGCTTCTAACTTTTTAGTAGGAAACCCTAGCGCTTCAAAGTTTTGAAGTGCTTTAGAACGAATTTCGTGAACCTCTGAATCGGTTTCTACTCGATTTTCAAAAGCTACATATGAGGATACTAATTTATCTTTTAATTCCATTTTTTTAGTATTCGGTAGGTAGTTTTAGTAAGTGATTATCTGTACTGTTGCTACCAACTTAATTTAAACCAATTCTTGCTTAATCCAATCATACCCTTTTGCTTCTAATTCTAAAGCTAAGGAGGCATCCCCAGATTTTACAATTTTTCCATCATGTAAAACATGAACAAAATCGGGAACGATATAATCTAACAAACGTTGGTAATGCGTAATTACGATGACCGCATTGTCTTTCGATTTTAATTTGTTTACGCCGTTTGCAACAATTCGCAACGCATCAATATCCAAACCAGAATCAGTTTCATCTAAGATGGCTAATTTTGGTGCTAACATTGCCATTTGAAAGATTTCATTTCTTTTTTTCTCTCCTCCGGAAAAACCTTCGTTTAAAGAACGTGACAAAAACTTACGATCTATTTCTAATAATTCTGATTTTTCACGAATCATTTTCAACATATCTTTTGCTGGCATGTCTTCCAAACCTTTAGCCTTCCTTGTTTCGTTAATAGCAGTTTTGATAAAGTTGGTTACAGAAACTCCAGGAATTTCTACAGGATATTGAAAGGATAGAAAGATACCATTGTGCGCTCTTTCTTCAGGAGCAAGCTCACCAATATCTTCTCCGTCCAATTCAATGTTTCCAGCAGTAACCTCATACTCTTCTTTTCCAGCAATAATATTAGCCAAGGTACTTTTACCTGCACCATTTGGTCCCATAATTGCGTGAACTTCACCTGCTTTGACTTCTAAGCTCAATCCTTTTAAGATTGATTTGTCTTCGATACTTGCGTGTAAATTTTCTATTTTTAACATGGTTATCTTTTATATGCCCTCAACTCCAGGCGTTTGCTTTTTAATATTTTTCTATTTTAGAATCACGAACTCGGAGTCCTCTATCCTACAGAGCCTTCTAACGAAATTTCTAATAATTTTTGCGCTTCTACCGCAAACTCCATAGGGAGTTTGTTTAAAACTTCTTTGCTAAATCCGTTTACGATTAATGCAATTGCTTTTTCGGTATCAATTCCACGTTGGTTGCAATAGAAAAGTTGCTCTTCACCGATTTTACTAGTGGTTGCTTCATGTTCTACTTGCGCAGTTTTATTTTTTACTTCGATGTATGGAAAGGTGTGAGCGCCACATAAATTTCCCATCAATAAAGAATCACATTGAGAAAAGTTCCGCGCATTTTCAGCTCTTGCGCCAATTTGCACCAAACCACGGTAACTGTTTTGAGAGCTTCCAGCAGAGATTCCTTTCGAAATAATTGTTGATTTTGTATTTTTACCAAGATGAATCATCTTCGTCCCAGTATCTGCTTGCTGATAATTATTGGTAACTGCAATTGAGTAAAACTCACCAACAGAATTATTTCCTTTTAAAATACACGAAGGATATTTCCAAGTTACTGCAGAACCTGTTTCTACTTGTGTCCAAGAAATTTTTGCATTGTTTTCACACAAACCTCTTTTGGTTACAAAGTTGTAAACCCCACCTTTTCCTTCTTTGTTCCCAGGGTACCAGTTTTGTACTGTAGAGTATTTAATTTCGGCATCGTCCATTGCAATGAGTTCTACAACTGCTGCATGCAATTGATTTTCATCTCTGCTTGGAGCTGTACAGCCTTCTAAATACGAAACATAACTCCCTTTGTCTGCAACCACTAACGTTCTTTCAAACTGTCCGGTTCCGCCTTCGTTTATTCTAAAATAGGTAGACAATTCCATTGGACATCGAACACCTTTTGGAATGTAACAGAAAGACCCATCAGAGAAAACAGCCGAATTTAGCGCTGCGTAAAAGTTATCGGTTGTTGGTACTACGGTTCCTAAATATTTACGCACCAATTCTGGATGTTCTTGAATTGCTTCTGAAATAGGCATAAAAATAATCCCCTTTTCACCCAATGTTTTCTTAAATGTAGTGGCAACAGAAACCGAATCCATTACAATATCTACGGCAACATTGGCTAATTTCTTTTGTTCATCTAAAGAAATTCCTAAACGCTTAAAAGTGTCCAATAATTCTGGATCAACTTCGTCTAAAGAATTTAATTTTGGTTTTTCTTTTGGCGCAGAGTAGTAGGCAATGTCCTGAAATTTTGGTTTCTCATACTGCACATTTGCCCATTCTGGTTCTTCCATTTTTTTCCAAACTCTAAAAGCTTCCAAACGCCAATCGGTCATCCATTGCGGTTCGTTTTTCTTCTTAGAAATTGCGATTACAACCTCTTCGTTTAACCCTTTTGCAAAAGTTTCACTTTCTATATCTGTATAAAAACCATATTTGTACTCTTGGGTTTTTAATTCTTGCTCTAACTGTTCTTCTGTATATTTTGACATCTTTTTCTAATTTTTAAAGCGAAAAACTTTCTCCACATCCACAAGTTCTATTGGCATTCGGGTTGTTAAAAACAAATCCTTTTCCATTTAAACCTCCAGAATATTCTAAGGTAGTTCCCACTAAATATAAAAAACTTTTTTTGTCAACGATAATTTTCACATCGTTCTCTTCAAAAACCTTATCGTTTTCTTTTCTTTTGTTATCAAAAGTTAAATCGTAAGACAAACCTGAACAACCACCGCTTTTTACACCAACTCTTACAAAGTCATTGGTCGCGTCGAAGCCATCATCTGTCATTAATTGTATGACTTTCTTCTTTGCTGTGTCTGAAACTTTTATCATAATTTTAAATAGATTAAATCTAAATTGTCTGCAAATATACAATATATGTCTTAAAAAGAAGGTAACCTTCATTAACAAGAACAATGCAGCTATTGGTTTTTTTGATTATTCTCTAAAGACTGGATTGTTGACGAAATCTGGATCACTAAGGGATAATAAAAAGGCTTTTAAATTTGCTTTCTCTTGCAGGGACAAACCCACACCGCCTTGATTCACTTTTTTCATTAAAGGGTCAATAGTTGCCGAGGGTTGGAGGCCTTCCGAATAATGCTGGATGACTTCGTCTAAAGTTGCAAAACGACCATCGTGCATATAGGGTGCGGTAAATATTAAATTCCGAAGTGATGGTGATTTAAACTTACCATTATCGTTTGTGTCGCCAGTTACAGCGCCTAAGCCCAGGTCTGAAAAGTTGCTATCCAATCCGTTATTGTGAAACTTATTGTCTGTCCAAAGGGGATTGTTATCGCTCCCATGGCAATGGAAGCAATCTCCTTTGGCTTCGTCCATAAAAACATTAAATCCAGCAGATTCTTGGGGAGTTAGCGTAGTTTCTCCATTCAAATATCGATCAAATTTTGAGTTTCCAGAAATCAGGGTTCTTTCAAATTGAGCAAGCGCTCTTGTGATTAAAACAGCATCGATTTCCGAACTTCCAAAGGCTTGTAAAAATAAATCTGGATATTCAGGACTTGCTTGTAATTTTTCTGCGACAGTTTCCCAATTAGCATGCATTTCTATTGGGTTTTTTACAGGTTCTAAGGCCTGTTTTTCCAAACCTACTTCTTTTCCGTCCCAAGCGAAGCGTTCGTCAAAATTCCATGCTAAATTGAATAAAGGCATTGAATTTCTAGTTCCTAAAATTCCTTGAACTCCTTCGCTAAATTGTCGGTTATTGGCAAATGATTTCTGTGGACTATGGCAGGTAGCACAGGACTGTGTGTTGTTTCCAGAAAGTTTTCTGTCAAAAAACAATTTTTTTCCTAAGGCAACTCCTTCTTCTGTAAGTGGATTGTTTGCGGGAATTATAGGAGCAATTAACTTGTTGGCAAAGAGTGTTGGAATTTCTAAATTATAAGGTACAGGAGTGTACATTGTTGTTTCTTTTGATGTGCATTGCATCAAAAGAAAAATAGCAAGTAGAAAAATACCGTTGTTTTTCATTTTTTCTCTTAAAATAGTGTTTTTTATTCTTGTACTGCTCCCAAACTAAAAACCGATTTTCCATTTTGATGCATTAAAATTTGCGCATCGAAATTTGGCATTAAAACGGTATTTAGGACATTTAAATCCCATGTATTTGGGTTTTTAAACCATTCGGCAATGTTCATTTTTATTTCAATTTCAGTAGTTGCGGATATGCTAACGACTCCAAGATCTACTTTAAAGGAAGTGTCTTGAAAGATTAAATTGTTGGGATCTGCGCTATTAACAGCACTAATAACATGGTAATTAAACGCTGCTGGTGCTAGACTTTGACCAACATATTTTCCGTCAAATTGCATAAAATGATAGCCACCACCAAGCATTCCCGGCACGTTAAACGAAGCTGTATTTAAATCTGGATAGCTTCCATCCACATTTTCGGTATCTGTAAATCCAAAAACAAAGGAGAGCTTGTAGTCTCCTACAGGCACTTCGTTGCCTTCTATTGTTACTTTCTCTTCACCAAGGTTTACTAATTGATAAGATGAAAGTTTGTAAATTTCATTGCTTGCACTTGTTAAAATCACATTTGAAACTAAATATCTCAACCTTTCGATACTGAGCATTTCACCATTTTCATTGGTAAATTTTAGGATATTAAAATCTGCAGCGTTCACGGGTGTATTTTCCCAATTGTGAGAAAATCGGACGGCTACACTTGCGCTTTGCGCTTCCTCTGGAGAACTGCAAGCACTCCATGCTAATAGTCCGGTTAAGAGAAATAATAGCATTCTCATATTAGTTTGTTTTTATAATTAAAGCATCAGAAAACCCTTTGTTTTCGGTTAAGTCTCCATTAGAACTATTGGTTTCTCCAACAGCAATAATGCTTGCGTTGTTGAGTTGAACTGCATCGTAAAAATAGTCAATTTCATCTCCGCCAATGGTTTGCTTCCAAACGAGGTTCCCTTCGGCATCTATTTTTAAAAGCAGGGCATCATTTTGTCCTTGATTTGTAAAACCCTCATTCAAGCTCCGAGAACTTCCTGAAATAATAAAACCATTGTCTTGTGCTCTAGCAACGGAACGGGCAACATCAAAGCTGCTTCCACCAATTGTTTTTTCCCAAATTAAGTTCCCGTCCGTATTCATCTTAATGATCCAGACATCTGCTGCTCCATGATTATTTGATACATCTTTATCTGCACTTCTGGTGTCGCCAACAATGATAAAGTTTCCGTCATTGGTGGCAGTAATGGCTCTTGCTTCGTCAATTTCTGATCCTCCAAAACTTCGTTCCCAAAGCAAACTCCCATTGGAAGTTATTTTAAGTACCCAAAAGTCATACGAACCGTTGTTGTTTGAAATATCTACATCGGCACTGTCTGATGAACCTGCGATTATAAAATTGTGATCTTCCGTTTCGACAATTCCAAAAGGAGCGTCTGTAAAAGAGCCGCCAAAATATTTACTCCACTGTAAGTCGCCGTTTTCGCTTAGTTTTATCGCCCAAATATCACCTCCGGCATGTCTTTGTGAATTTCTTGAATTCCCTTGCCCTCCTGATGCCGTAACATCTAAAACTCCTGTGATTAAATAGCTATTGTCGGCAGTTTGTAATAGGGTCGTGCCGAAGTCTGCTCCTAAATATCCAAAGGTTTTACTCCAAGAAATCGTACCGTTTGCATCTAGTTTTATCATCCAAAAATCCTGCGAACCCGCATTTCCTGGAACATCTAGATTGGAACTTGTACTGTAGCCCAAAATAGCAAAACCACCATCTTTAGTTTGTAGGATATCATTTCCTCGATCGTCTTCCGATCCACCAAAGGTTTTACTCCATTGGATGTTGTTTTCTGCATCTAATTTCAATATCCAAAAATCAAAATCTTCGACAGTTTTATCAGAAATATCTCCATTGATGCTTTGCGTATAGCCTAAAACTGCAGCTCCTCCATCTTGTGTTTTTACAACCGCATTGGCAACATCATTTTTAGAACCTCCATAGTTTTTGATGGTCGTAATTTCTCCCAAAGAACCTTCTGAAATAGGAAAAGAAAGTGGTTCCTTTTTCGAACAATTCAAGAGCATAAGACAACACACAAAAAAGTAAAATACTTTCATTTTTTGGGATTGATTTTAGGAGCCACTTTTTCTGATAATAAAGAACCCACGATTGATATCACTGATAATAATATTGCCACTTTGGAAATAAGGGTATACATTCCAGGTGCCTCTAAAGCTAGCCAAATCATTTTCTGGATAGGTGTCGAAAGATCCAATTTCAGTAAAGCTTTTAGCCTCGATATTGCTGAGGTCGATCATTCGTACTCCGGCGGTGTAATTTGCCTGAAAATAGGTAGTTCCTTTTGTGTAGCCGTTATGATCTATTGCGGCTGTTGGTCCAATATATTCTGTATGATAAATAGGGTTGTCCAAATCGGTAAAATCGAAAACAATTGTTCTCGTATTTCCTCCAAAATCACGCTCATCTAATTCATCTCCTAAAATGAAGTATTGTTGGTTTTCTGTAAACCAGCCTTGGTGGGTGTACCCAATGTTTTGATAGGTGATTGTCGAAATTGTTATGGGAGCCGATTTGTCGGTAACATCCACAATAACAACTTGGTTTGCGTTACTACCAATTAAAATTTCTTTGTCTGTATAGTCTGTGTCTGGGCCTTTGTAAGTAACTACTTGTGCATCGTGAGAATACCCTCCACCAGAAAATCCACCTGCTGCAACGGGGTTTAGGGGGTCGGTTATATCTACAAAATGAGGTCCACCAGAAAAGCTACTGGTTCCAACTGCATAGGCAAAACCACTGTCTTCGTTGATGATAATATTGTGTGCTTTTCCAAATCCTGAATAAAAAGCATCGTTTGAAAAGGTTTCGGGAGCATCTACCACATCTCGCAATCGCGTTAAATCAAAAACTTGCATTCCATGCCCTGCTGCTTCACTGACGACATAGGCATGGTTGTTAAAAACCTTCACGTCTCGCCACGAACTTGAAACGGTTTGTGTGTCTAAAAAGCCCATTATTTTAGGGTTTATTGGATCTGTAATATCAATAAACGTTAGTGTTTTATTTGAACCCATTAAAGCATATTCGTTGTTGGTCAGAGGATCTGTCCAGCCCCAACAATCATTTCCAGCAGTAGAAAGATTTAAATCGGTTAAAGAAATATGTGCCAATAAATCGTAGTTATTACAAGGGTATTCACCTGCAAAACCGTTGATGCATTTTGCCAAAGGCTCTCCAATAAAGGGAGTTTCTTCGAAAACATCTTTTTTGGTACAGCCAATTAAGAGGGTTAAAGAAATAAATAGTGCTTTTTTATACATGGGGTAAATGATTAGTTAAAAATGATTTTTTTGATGAAATAAACACTTCTTTTCAAGGTATCTTTATGCAAAACGTATTTTAGGGTATTTATATTTTACTTAAAAGAAAAAAGCATTGGTAAACAAAAGTACCATTATTCTTTCTATTTCACCAAGCAACATTGTTAAAGTAAGTAGGTGTGTTCTTCTGAATGTTTTTATCTTTGCGGCATGTTAGAAGATAAAAACCCACAAAAAACGTCGTTGGCTGAGCTTGGAGAGTTTGGTTTAATCAATCATATTACACAATATTTTACGGTTAAGAATGCCACTACAAAATATGCTGTTGGCGATGATGCTGCGGTGATTTCCAATCAAGATGAAACCTTAGTTACCACCGATTTATTGATCGAAGGAGTGCATTTTGATTTAAGCTATATGCCATTAAAGCATCTAGGTTATAAGGCAGTCATGGTCAACCTATCGGATGTGTACGCGATGAATGGGAAAGCCACTCAGATTACGGTTTCGATTGCCGTTTCTAATCGTTTTCCATTGGAAGCAATTGAGGAATTGTATGCGGGAATTCAGCTGGCTTGTGATACCTATCAGGTAGATTTAGTGGGTGGAGATACCACCTCTTCTACCAAAGGAATGCTAATTTCTGTAACGGCCATTGGAACTGCAAAAGCGGAAGATATTGTTTACAGACACGGCGCAAAAGTAACCGACTTAATTGTAGTTACTGGAGATTTAGGGGCTGCTTATTTAGGCTTACAAGTGTTAGAAAGAGAAAAGCAAGTGTTTGCGGTAGATCCAAAGAATCAGCCAGACCTAGACAATTATACGTATTTAATTGAACGACAATTAAAACCGGAAGTTCGAAAAGATGTAGTGGGTTGGTTGAAAGAATTGGACGTAAAACCAACGGCCATGATTGATATTTCTGACGGTCTTTCCTCAGAAATCATGCACATTTGTTCGCAAAGTAAGGTGGGGTGTAAAATCTACGAAGAAAAATTGCCTTTAGACCCTCAAGTAATTTCTGCTTGTGAAGAATTTGAATTGGATTCGACCATGGTCGCTTTGAGTGGCGGTGAAGATTACGAATTGCTTTTTACGGTGCCGATTGCCGATTTTGAAAAAATGAAAGGAAACCCAAATTTTTCTATTATTGGGCACATTACGGAAGAAAACCAAGGATTGAACTTGGTGACGAGAGCCAGCCAAGAAATTGAGCTAAAAGCTCAAGGCTGGAATCCGATGAAAGAGGAAGTATAAAAACAGATAAAAAAAGAGATACAAAAAACGCGCAAATTTTTAATTTGTGGGTTTTGTTTTTTAGAGGGTGTTGGTAAATAAGCAATAACCTTTGAGATTACTACTTCCTGGCGGTGTTTTATAAACGTTATTGATAACTGTAACCTCTCGTGTTAGAGAATGTTTTTTAAATCTTGTTTTCCAATTATTGCCATCACCGCTACACGATTGTTCGTTATTTTGAAATAGATAGTATCAGAACCACACACACATCGTCTAGACCCAGTTTTTATATCATCGACAGATTCAAATGAAAACGGATTTTTTGCGATACGATCAGAACACTCAAAGATGGAGTCAAATTTTTCAACATCATCTCTCTCTTTTTTAATGCAGCTTCAAAAAGGGTGTTTACTAAAAGGTTCTTTATCCATTACTATTATTGGGATAATAATTTTTTTATTAAATGGTTAAAATTAAACCTTTAAGTTTTGTAAACATATGTAAATAGCTACAAAAAATTTAAAAAAATAAATACCAATAAACAACTGGGCGTATATCAGAATAACCGGGTGTTATTTAGAATAACTGTTTTTGAAGCAGGATAAAATATAGAGATTTTTGAAGTAAATTGTTTGTTAACAACGTTTTACAAAAGAAGTTAAGGCAAGGGTGAGTGCTGGCGCGTTTTCAATATGGCTCATGTGACCCTCTGGAAAAACAACCACTTCCGAGTTGGTTGTTTTTGCTTCGTTTAAAGAAGTTTCAAGATCCAAAACAGGATCTTTTTCACCGATAATAATCAGTTTTTTAAAGTTGTTTTCAGTCAGAACCGCCGTTCGGTTGGGGCGAATTCGCATCCCTTCCTGTCCAGCAATATAGCCTTGTATTGGTGTTTTTAAGGCTTCTTGCAATGCCGCTTTTATTTCGGCTTTAAATAGACTTCGGCTTTTTTCACCAAACAAGTTGGTAAAAGACATGCGTACCATGTTTTCAAAGTTTTTCTGAATCATTTTGTTGGCACGAAGGCGCAGTGTTTTTCGCTCAGCATCATCTTCAATCGACGTCGCGTTCATTAGGCACATCCCTTTTATTTTTTGTGGGTATTTCTCTGCAACAGCCAAGGCCACATAACCGCCCAACGAATGCCCAATGATCACACATTTTCGGATGCGCAAATGTTTTAAAACTGCCGCTACACTTTCTGCAAACAGTTCCATGCTGTGCAAATAGCCCAAACAGTCAGATTTTCCATGGCCTAGTAAATCAATGGCAATGACTCGATTTCTTTTCGAAAGTTGCGGAATCACGTCTTTCCACATACTTATGTTTTCTAAAAAACCATGTAAGAGAACCACGGCAGTTCCTTTTCCGATATCCGAAAAAGAAATGCCCGCCTTTTTAAAAGTGACTGATTTATGCATCTTACAAAAATATGTATATTTCAAGAATAAAAATCATCCAAAAAAATGAATAAAACAAAAGAAATTTGGATTGCTGGTTTTGCTCTTTTCTCACTTTTTTTTGGTGCAGGAAATTTAATATTACCCCCTACCCTCGGGTTAAAATCGGGAGTAGATTGGTGGATTGTGGTATCGGGTTTTGTGCTAACAGCTGTTAGCATTCCTATTTTGGCCATTTTTGCACATGCAAAATTACAAGGTACTTTGTACGATTTTGGAAAGAAAGTGTCCCCACGATTTAGCAGTGTATATTGTTTTCTCATCTATATCATTGCCGTTGCAATTCCCTCATCAAGAACCGCTGCAGTTACTCATGAAATGACGGTACAACCCTTTTTTGATAGTGCACCCATTTATACAAGTATCCTATATTTTGTACTGGTTTTTATTTTTGCTGTAAACAGAACTCGAGTTATTGGATTAATCGGGAAATTTCTCACACCGATTATTGTTTTCATCTTATTGATCATTATCGGAATTGCTGTTTTTACCACTTCTGGAACCCTGCAAGCTTCCACCTTTACAACTCCTTTTGTAGATGGAATTCTAGAGGGCTACCAAACCTTTGATGCCATTGGCGGCGTGGTGGTGGGCGCGGTCATTATTATTTCATTAAATTATAGCAGTCATACCACTTTTGATGCCAAAAGAAATTTGCTTCGAAAAGCAGGTTTTATTGCCGGAATCGGCTTGCTTCTTATTTATGGGGGATTGATTTTAAGCGGTGCTTTATTGGGTCCTACTTTTGCAGAAGGCACCACAAGAACTGCAGTTTTATCAGGATTGAGCACCCAAACGTTGGGCGATTTTGGTGCCCGATTTTTAAGTGTTTTGGTGGCATTGGCGTGTTTTACCACCGCGGTTGGAATTGTTACTGGAACCGCAGATTACATCAGTGGAATCTGTAAAAATTCTAAAAAAGCCTACCTCATTACCGCTGCAATTGCCTCTATTATTGGAGTCTTAGTAGGGAGTTATCAAGTAGGTTTTATCATTATACTGGCCGTGCCTGCCTTAATGTTTTTATATCCCATTACCATTGTGTTGATAGTTTTGAATGTACTTCCAGACAAATTGGCTTCCAAAAAAGTATTTAGAGGCGTGGTATTGGTCACCTTTTTGTTCAGCATCCCCGATTTTTTAGGCTTCGTAATTCCGAGCGTATATTTAGTGGATCTAAAAAATCTCATTCCATTGGCAAACGCCAGTTTAGGATGGGTGCTTCCGGCTTTTTTAGTTTTTATGGGGTTGAATATTATTGCTTTCAAAACCAAGACTTCCAATTAAAAGCAGGTTAAAAAAAGGATTTTTGTTGTTATAAAATATAAATAGGTTATTTTTGGCTTTTATTGTAAAACACAGCTTTTGTTAAACTATTACGCATATCCACATACTTCCTCTAAACAATGGGTGACCTTTGTTCATGGAGCAGGCGGTAGTAGTTCTATATGGTTCAAACAAGTGCGTGCTTTCAAAAAACAGTTCAACGTGTTAATTCTGGATTTGCGGGGACACGGAGATAGCAAACCTTCTTTAAAAGACACGTTCAACCCAAAATATACTTTTGATTCTATAACAGATGATATTGTGGAGGTTCTTGCGTATTTAAAAATAAAGAAATCGCATTTTATTGGTATTTCTTTAGGGACGATTTTGATTCGAAACTTGGCCGAAAAAAAGCCAGCAATGGTGAAGAGTATGGTGATGGGTGGTGCGATTATAAAAATGAATTTCCGCTCGCAAGTGTTAATGAAAGTGGGGAATCTTTTTAAATCTGTGGTGCCCTATATGCTATTATACAAACTCTTTGCGTTTATTATTATGCCAAAGAAGAATCACAAAAAATCGAGATTATTGTTTGTCAACGAAGCGAAGAAATTATACCAAAAAGAATTTATTCGTTGGTTTAAGTTGACTTCAGAAATCAATCCACTTTTAAGACTTTTTAGAGCCAAAGACATTAAAATTCCTACTTTTTATGTGATGGGTTCAGAAGACCATTTGTTTCTACCTTCCATAAAAAACATTGTTTCCAAACACGGCAGCTCTTCTCTTTTTGTGATCGACAATTGTGGGCATGTAGTGAATGTAGAACAGCCAGAAATGTTCAACACCCGCAGCATTCAATTTATCAATTCTTTGGGATAAAAAAAACGAGTCTTTCAACTCGCTTTTTATATTAAGCATTCATAAGATCTTCAATTTCCTCTGCTTCAATAGGAATATTTCCCATTAAATTGAAAGGGGCTCCGTTTTCTTGGACCACCACATCATCCTCCAACCGAATTCCAAAACCTTCTTTAGGAATGTAGATTCCAGGCTCTACTGTAAAGACCATATTGGCTTCCATTGGTTTGTGAAGCAATCCGTAATCATGGGTGTCCAATCCAATATGATGGCTGGTACCGTGCATGAAATACTTTTTGTATGCAGGCCAATTTTTATCTTCATTCTGAACATCTGCTTTGTCTAGCAAACCTAATTTCAATAATTCTGCCGTCATAATTCCGCCAACTTCAACATGGTAATCTTTCCAAATCGTTCCTGGAGTTAAGAGCTTTGTTGCTTCTTTTTTTACATGGTTTACTGCGTTGTATACTGCTTTTTGTCTTTCAGAAAATTTTCCAGAAACCGGAACAGTTCTTGATAAATCACTTTTATAATTGGCATATTCTGCCGCGATATCTAACAAGATCAAATCGCCCGCTTTACATTGCTGATTGTTTTCAATGTAGTGCAATACATTGGCATTGTTTCCGCTGGCAATTATAGGCGTGTAGGCGAAACCTTTAGAGCGATTTTTTATGAATTCATGAATCAACTCTGCTTCAATTTCATATTCCCAAACACCGGGTTGTATGAAATTTAGAATTCTTCTGAATCCTTTTTCGGTTATGTCACAAGCTTGTTGCATTAAATCTAATTCAATCGGATCTTTAACGGCACGCAAGCCTTGTAAAATAGGATTGCTTTTGGCAACATTGTGAGCAGGATATTTTGCCAACAACCATTTTGTAAAACGGTCTTCACGGGTTTCAGTCGCTACATTGGCTCTGTAATGTTCGTTGGTATTGATGTAAAAAGTATTCGCATATGAAGCCATTTCAAACAATACTTTCTCTAGGTCTTGAAGCCAAAATACCGTTTGAATCCCCGCCGTATTAAACGCTGCTTCTTTGGTTAATTTTTCACCTTCCCAAACAGCAATGTGCTCGTTGGTCTCTGTTAGAAAAAGCACCTCTCGTAAGTTTTCATTGGGGCAATCTGGAAACAGCATTAAGACACTTTCTTCTTGGTCTACACCACTCAAATAAAAGAGGTCTCGATGTTGCTCAAAGGGCATGGTACTGTCTGCACTAATCGGATAGATATCATTCGAATTAAAAATAGCCAAGCTATTTTTTTGCATTAGCGAAGCAAAATTATTGCGATTCTTTGAAAAAAGTGCTGAATTTATGGGTTGGTATTTCATGAGAAATCTATTTTGAATTCAAAGGTAGCAATAATAAACAGCAACTTAAAACGATGTTTTTATGTGGTTCTTTAATCTTTAATAAAGAAACACTGTTTTCTAAGTCCGTTTTCTCTTTGGAGCACCTGTTCTTCCACGTCCTGAAGTTGGCGTCGTATGATTCCCTTTAAAATGCGGTTTGTTTTTGGGTCGATTACCACCAGAGTTCGATTTTTTCTTCCCAAAAGAACCTTTACTTTGTGTAGCTGCTCTTTTTGGAGGTGTTGTATCTGTTGGTTCAAAACCTGCAACAACATGTGAGTTTAATTTTTCTTTCAAGAGCTTTTCGATCTCACTTTGATACTCCACTTCTTCACTACAAACTAATGAGATTGCCTCTCCAGCAGCACCTGCTCTTCCTGTTCTTCCAATTCGATGTACATAATCTTCAGGAACGTTTGGCAATTCAAAATTAATGACATGAGGCAATAATGGAATGTCTAAACCGCGCGCAGCAATATCGGTAGCTACTAAAATCTTAATGGTATTGTCTTTAAAATTCCGAAGCGCTTTTGTTCTAGCTCCTTGACTTTTATTTCCGTGTATTGCAGCAGCAGAAATCCCCGCTTTTATTAGTTTTTCAGTCAATTTATTTGCACCATGTTTGGTTCTTGTAAAAACCAACACCTGCGTCCAATTGTTGTCTTTAATTAATTTAATAGTAAACTCGGTTTTCCTTTTTTTATCCACTTTATAAACCTTGTGGGTTACTTTTTTTGCTGTTGAATTTTGAGGCGCCGTTTGTACGGAAACAGGATTTCTTAAAATACCAGCAGCGAGTTTTTTAATATCGTTTGAAAAAGTAGCAGAAAACATCAAGTTTTGACGCTTTTCTGGCATAAAACGAATGATTTTGTTGATATCTCGTACAAAACCCATATCCAACATTCTGTCTGCTTCGTCTAAAATTAAAACCTCTACACGTTTAAAAGAGAGGGCTTTTCGATCATGTAAATCCAATAGTCTTCCGGGAGTTGCCACCAAAATATCAACGCCATTTTTCAAGGTTGCTATTTGTGGATTTGCATTTATGCCACCAAAAATAACCGTCGATTTTATGTTTACATACTTACTGTATTCTCGTACATTGTCATGTACTTGAGCTGCGAGTTCTCTTGTTGGGGTTAAAACCAACGCGCGCAAAGGCCTGTATTTTGGGTGTTTTGTTTCTGATAAATACTGTAAAACAGGCAGAGTAAATCCTGCTGTTTTTCCAGTTCCTGTTTGTGCAGAAGCTAAAATATCTTTTCCTTGTAAAATAGGTGGGATTGCTTTTTCTTGTATGGGAGACGGTTTGGTGTATCCTTTCTCTTCAACGGCTTTGACCAATGCTGAAGACAACCCTAAATCTGAAAATGTCATAGAAATTATTTAAGAAGCTCACTTTATGTAGCGGTTTCTGAGGACAAAGATACATTCTTTTAAGTTGAGGGTTTGTAAAGTTTTTGATGGCTTTTTAGTGAAATTCTTTTGCGGTTGAATTTACAAACAGTAATTTCATCACTTCAAATTAAACCTCGACTCTTATGAAAGCTGTTTTTCACTTTATTTTATTTCTTTTTTCTATAAGTTTTTTCGCACAACAAGCCACAGATGCTGCGCTTATTCAAGAAGCATTGCTTCAAAAAACAAGCTTGGCAAATACTTCGTTGGTTAAAAATATAAATTTCACCAATATTGGTCCAACAATAATGAGTGGACGTGTGGCGGATGTTGCTGTAAATCCAGAGAACACCACAGAGTTTTATGTAGGGTATGCTTCAGGGGGTTTGTGGTATACCAATAATAATGGAATAACTTTTACGCCAGTGCTTGATAATGCTCCCACGCAAAATGTAGGAGACATTGCTGTTGACTGGAGTTCTGGAACTTTATGGGTAGGAACTGGTGAGAAAAATTCTTCCCGATCTAGTTATGCTGGAATTGGAATTTTAAAATCTACTGATCAAGGAAAAACCTGGAGCAATGTTGGTTTGCCAGACACACATCATGTCAGTAGAATTTTAATCAATCCAAAGAATGCCGATGAAGTGGTGGTAGGTGTTATTGGCCATTTGTACTCTTCCAATGAAGAAAGGGGTGTTTTTAAAACTACCGATGGGGGAAAAACATGGGCAAAGTCATTGTTCATTAATAATGCAACGGGGATTATAGATGTTGCGGCAGCGCCTGGGAATTTTAATGTGATGTATGCTGCTTCTTGGGAACGAGTTCGTAAAGCATGGAACTTTGACGGTGACGGCAGTAGCGCTGCCATTTATAAAAGTACTGATGCGGGTAGCTCATGGACAAAGATTGCAGACAACAGCGGTTTCCCAACGGGGCATGGTGTGGGTAGAATTGGCTTGGCGGTTTTTAATGAAAATACGGTTTATGCTTTGCATGACAGTCAATTTAGGAGGCCAAAAGATACCGTCAAAAAACCTTCAGAGGATCTTACTAAAGAAGATTTTAAAACCATGTCTTCAAGTGATTTCTTACAATTAACCGATAAAAAACTGAATGCCTATCTAAAAAACAACGGCTTTCAAGAAAAATACCGCGCCGAAAACGTAAAACAAATGCTGCGTGTTGGCACTGTAAAACCCATAGATTTAGCAAGTTACTTAGAGGATGCCAATTCGATGCTCTTTGACACACAGGTAATAGGTGCAGAGATTTTTAAATCAACCAATGGTGGGAAATCTTGGAAGAAAACACATGAAAACTTCTTGGATGGGGTGTATAGTTCTTACGGCTATTATTTTGGAGAGATACGTGTAGATCTTCAAGATGAAAACGGTATTTATGTGATGGGTGTTCCCATTATAAAATCGAAAGATGGCGGAAAAACATTTACTTCGATTAGCAAAGAAAATGTGCATTCAGATCATCAAGCGCTTTGGGTAAATCCAAACAAACCTGGGCATCTTTTAAATGGAAATGATGGCGGATTGAATCTTTCTTATGATGATGGTAAAAATTGGACAAAGCTAAACGATCCTGCTGTGGGGCAATTTTATTCGGTATACGCAGACAATCAGAAAAACTATAATGTTTATGGAGGCTTGCAAGACAACGGTGTTTGGGTAGCTCCAAATAATGCAAAAATGAATAAAGGATGGAAACAAACAGGTAAGAATCCCTATGAGTCTATTATGGGGGGAGATGGAATGCAAGTGCAAGTAGACGATCGAAATCCAGACATTGTATATACAGGATATCAATTTGGAAATTATTATCGAATCAATAGAGGTTCGGGAAAGAGAACTTATATTCAACCAAAACACACTTTAGGAGAAACTCCTTATCGATTTAATTGGCAAACCCCAATTCATTTATCAAAACACAACCAAGATATTTTATATCTGGGCGGCAATAAATTGCATCGCTCTCTTAACAAAGGAGATCTTTGGGAAACCATTTCAGGCGATTTAACAACTGGCGGAAAGAAAGGAAATGTAGCCTACGGAACGCTGACGTCAATTTCTGAAAGCCCCTTTCAATTTGGAGTGATTTACGTTGGTTCGGATGATGGGCTCCTTCATGTTACCAAAAATGGCGGAGGAAGTTGGACAAAAATCTCAAATGATTTACCTCAAAACTTATGGGTCTCTAGAGTTATCGCTTCAAAACACAAAAAAGAACGCGTATATGCTACATTAAACGGATATCGTTTTGATGACTTTACTTCTTATGTGTATGTTTCTGACGATTATGGTCAAACCTGGAAAAGCATTTCGGCAAACCTTCCTATTTCGCCGGTAAATGTGGTAAAGGAAGATCCGGTAAACGAAAAACTCTTGTATGTCGGAACGGATAACGGGGTGTATGTTTCTTTGAATTCTGGTGCATCTTGGGAGGTCTTCCGTAAAAACATACCCAATGTTGCGGTGCATGATTTAGTGATTCAACCCACAGCAAAACATTTGATAGTAGGAACGCATGGGCGAAGTTTGTACAAAGCAGACATTGCTCCTTTACAAAAAATGTCAGCGAAGATTTTGGCAAAGAAAACGCATGTTTTTGCGGTGAAAAACATTCGAAAAAACAGTTCTTGGGGACGTTCTTGGAGTCCGTGGAGAAAGGCGAATACTCCAGCATTGAAAATTCCTTTTTATTCGAATTCCTCTCAAAAGATAACGCTCGCAGTTTTTAAAGATACGGTCCAAGTAAATACGATAAAAGTTGTGGCAGACAAAGGGTATAATGAAGTGATCTTTGATGTGTCTTTCTCTAAAAAAGGGAAAAGAACCTATGAGAAGAAAAGCCCTGAAGCCGATACTTTACAAGCGGCCAAAAACGGTGTTTTCTACCTTCCAAAAGGAAAATATGTTGTAAAAATCGAGGGCGCAGGGAGTGCGTTTGAGGTAAAATAATTCAAGGGACTACTTGGCTTCTAAGGGAAGTTTAAAAGGATTATTTAAAATAATTCTAAATAGGTTCGAAAACGATGTAAATTCTTTGTTTTACGACTTGTTTCGGCGTATTTTTGCCTGAAATTTTAATAAATTATACAATGCCTGGATTTTTTAAATCTTCAATTGGAAGAAAAGTAGCAATGGCGCTTTCAGCGTTTTTTTTAATGTTCTTTTTACTACAGCATTTAGCGATTAATATTTTATCGGTTTTTAGCCCAGAAACCTTTAATGAAGTTTCTCACTTTATGGGGACAAATCCAGTTGTTCAATTTGCGTTACAGCCGGTTTTAATTTTTGCGGTTGTTTTTCACTTTGTAATGGGTTTTATTCTAGAGCTAAAAAACAGCAAAGCAAATGGCGTATCGTATGCGAAGAACAATGGTGCAGCAAATTCAACGTGGTTCAGTAGAAATATGATTTACAGCGGAATTACAATTCTGGCCTTTATCGTTTTGCACTTTATTGATTTTTGGTTTCCAGAAATCAACACAAAATTTATCCAAGGCGATTGGTCTGGAATGCTAGATGGTGTTGATGGTTTTCGTTATCATGAAGAATTGAAGCATAAATTTGTGAATCCAATTAGAGTAGGTGCTTATGTTATTGCTTTTGTCTTTTTGGGATTGCATTTAGCGCACGGTTTCACTTCTGCTTTTCAATCGATGGGAGGTACTGTAGGAAGAAAGAAGGCAGCACAAAATATAGGAAAGGCGTATTCAATTATAATTCCAGCAGGATTTATTTTTATTGCCCTTTATCATCACTTCAACCATTAATCGCAAAATAGTATGGCTTTAGATTCAAAAGTACCACAAGGTCCATTGAAAGATAAATGGACAGATTATAAAAATCATATCAACCTAGTAAACCCTGCCAACAAGCGTCATATTGATGTTATTGTCGTGGGTACAGGATTGGCAGGAGGGTCTGCTTCTGCAACCTTAGCAGAGTTAGGCTACAATGTAAAATCATTTGCGTACCAAGATTCTCCACGTAGAGCGCATTCTATTGCAGCACAGGGAGGAATTAATGCAGCAAAAAATTACCAAGGAGATGGAGATTCTACCTACAGATTATTTTACGATACTGTAAAAGGAGGAGATTACCGTTCTCGTGAAGCAAACGTTTATAGATTGGCAGAAGTTTCTGCGAATATTATCGATCAATGTGTGGCGCAAGGAGTCCCTTTCGCACGTGATTATGGAGGTCTTTTGGACAACCGATCTTTTGGAGGAGTTTTAGTTTCTAGAACTTTTTATGCCAAAGGGCAAACAGGACAACAGTTACTACTAGGGGCTTATTCAGCAATGAACCGTCAAATTGCTCGTGGTAAGATTGAAATGTTCAATCGTCATGAAATGCTAGACGTAGTGGTTGTTGATGGAAAAGCAAGAGGAATCATTGCACGAAACTTAGTCACTGGAGAAATTGAACGTCATGCTGCACATGCAGTAGTGATTGCTTCTGGAGGATATGGAAATGTTTATTTCTTGTCCACCAATGCCATGGGATCGAATGTGACTGCAGGATGGAAAGTGCATAAAAAAGGAGCGTACTTCGCAAATCCTTGTTATACGCAAATTCATCCAACCTGTATTCCACGCTCAGGAGATTATCAATCAAAATTAACCTTGATGTCTGAGTCTTTGCGGAATGATGGGCGTATTTGGGTTCCTAAGAACTTAGAAGATGTTACAGCCATTCGTGAAGGAAAATTAAAACCTACTCAATTATCAGAAGATCAAAGAGATTATTATCTAGAAAGAAGATATCCTGCTTTTGGAAATTTGGTACCGCGTGATGTAGCTTCTAGAGCTGCAAAAGAACGTTGTGACGCAGGTTTTGGTGTAAACGCAACTGGAGAAGCCGTGTATTTAGATTTTGCTGCTTCTTTTGAACGTTATGGTTCAGAACAAGCGAAGATTCAAGGGATCACAAACCCATCGGCGGCAAAAATTAAAGAATTAGGACAAGAAATTGTACGTGCGAAATATGGAAACCTATTTCAGATGTATGAGAAAATTGTCGATGAGAATCCATACGAAACTCCAATGATGATTTATCCGGCAGTACACTATACCATGGGTGGTGTTTGGGTAGATTATAATTTGATGACCACCATACCGGGATGTTATGCAATTGGAGAAGCAAATTTCTCTGATCATGGCGCAAACAGATTGGGTGCTTCTGCATTAATGCAAGGTTTGGCAGATGGTTATTTCGTATTGCCATATACGATTGGAGATTATTTGTCAGACGATATTCGTACCGGAAAAATTTCAACAGATACTCCAGAGTTTGATGTAGCAGAAAAAGAAGTTTCTGAAAGAATTGCGTTTTTTGTGAATAATAAAGGAACTCATTCTGTAGATTATTACCACAAGAAATTAGGAAAAATTATGTGGGATAAATGTGGAATGTCTAGAAACAAAGAAGGTTTAGAAGAAGCGATTGAAGAAATATCTGCTTTAAGAAAAGACTTCTGGGAAAATGTTATTGTTCCAGGTACGGCAACAGAATATAACGAACAATTAGCCAAGGCGGGAAGAGTAGCAGATTTCTTAGAATTGGGAGAATTGTTTGCAAAAGATGCTTTAGTGAGAGAAGAATCTGCTGGAGGACACTTTAGAGAAGAGCACCAAACTGAAGACGGAGAAGCAAAGCGAATGAAAGAATTTCAATTTGTTTCTGCTTGGGAATATAAAGGAGAACCAAAAGATGCTGTTTTACATAAAGAAGCACTGGTGTACGAGAATATAGAAGTTAAAGAAAGAAGTTATAAATAAAAAAGATAGAATGAATTTAACACTTAAAATTTGGAGACAAAAAGACTCAAACTCAAAGGGTCAAATGGTGGATTATAAAGTGACTGAGATTTCAGAGCACATGTCTTTTTTAGAAATGATGGACGTGTTGAACGAGCAGTTGGTAAATGCAGGGGAAGAGCCTGTTGCTTTTGATCATGATTGTAGAGAAGGAATTTGTGGAATGTGTTCTATGTATATTAACGGAGAGGCACATGGTCCAGACAGAGGCGTAACAACCTGTCAGTTGCATATGCGTATGTTTAAAGATGGAGATACGATTACCATAGAGCCTTTTAGAGCTGCTGCTTTTCCTGTGATTAAAGATTTAGTAGTAGACCGTTCGGCATTTGATAGAATTCAACATTCAGGAGGGTATATTTCTGTAAATACTTCAGGAAATACCCAAGACGCGAACTCAATTCCAATTGCGAAACAAGCTGCAGATCAAGCGATGGATGCAGCAACTTGTATTGGTTGTGGTGCTTGTGTAGCAACTTGTAAAAACTCTTCTGCCATGTTATTTGTAGGGGCTAAAGTATCGCAATATGCATTGTTACCACAAGGACAAGTAGAAGCGGCAGATCGTGTGAAAAACATGGTGGCGCAAATGGACTTAGAAGGTTTTGGAAACTGTACCAATACAGGTGCTTGTGAAGTAGAGTGCCCCAAAGGAATTTCTTTAGACAACATAGCAAGAATGAATAGAGAGTTGATGAAAGCTTCTATTTAATTTTTAGAATTGAATCTTTTAACTTTTGTTGAAATCATAAAAAAACCAAAAATGACTATCTTTTTGGTTTTTTTATTTTTTATAAATTTTAAATACTGTAAATCAATGATTTGTTTTTGTAGCAAGTCTCGAAATGGGCTAAATATGGTCTATCTTTTATTAAAAAAGAATTAGTTTTGTTTTGAATTATTAAAAAAAATTCATTGACAGACAAGATATATTTAGAGGTTTTTAATACAAAAGAAATGTATGGGAGATGCTAAAAATTTTCCCGGATTTCTTTCCGATTTAATGGTGAAATGGCTTGATTCTTTTGAGCGAGATACCGTTGATAAAATCACCCTTTTAGGACTTTTTACATGGAAAAATACCACTCATAAAAAAACCTCTAAAAAATCTAAAAAGAAAGTATTATTAGATACCAATAATAAGATTTTTATTCAAATACTTCCTTCTGAGTATAGTATTTACTTCAACGAAATAAGTGCATCTTGTCTTCAAGTACTCACTATTAAGGAAGTTGGAGTTAGACCTACTGTTTTTGAATATTTCTACAGTGATAGAGTCTTTAGTAAAGGAAAAAAAATATTGATATAAAACAGCGATGCAATCCCTTTACTTTTTAAAAGAATAGGATTGTAATGAGTCATTATTGGAAACCACCAGGAGTCTTTTTTCATTTTTCATTTCGACTATTTTTACCGATTTCACTTGTTCATTAAAAGGCCTAATTCCGAAATCGGATACAAATTGATATTCCGAAATGGAGTTTAATAAGACTCCTTTTAACGAAGTATACCCTCCGTGATAGGTGTTTACGCGCAGTGAATTTCCAGAGACAATAAGCGCATCTTTATTTTTAAAATGCAGCTGATTGAAGTTTGTAATTGGTGCTGCCTGCAATTCTTTAGGAAACTGTTTAAAGACGGAAAAAGTGCCATTGTTATTTTCGAGATAGCCAGATGCGAGGGTATTTACGGTAAATTTTGTGGCTTTGTTTACAGCATCTTGCGTTAGTACTTCATTGACTGTTTTTAATGCATAGTTTTTGTGGGTTACAAATTGGGTGCTAATACGGTTCATTTGTGCAGCCAATTCATTTTTTGAATTTACAGGATATTCTTTTCCTTTTTTTGAATAGGTGAGTACGGTTTCTTTTTTATTATTGGCATCAAAATCACCATAATACAATCGGAGTGGATTTTCTACAGAGGCCTTAAACTTTGTGTTCAATCCCCAATTCCCCAACAAAATATCATTGTCACCGTCCTTGTCAATATCAAAAGCAGTAATCGATTGCCACAAACCTGTTAAGTTTTTAGGAATTTCTAACAATGATAATTTTCCCTTTTTATTGATAAAAACCTGAGGAGTTCCCCATTCTGTTGCGACTAATAAATCTTTTTGATTGTCACCATTAATATCTACCCAGCTTGCATCGGTAACTTTTGCATTCAATCGAAAATCAAAATCTGCAGTAAAATTTCCTGTACCATCATTGACCAGTATGGCCGAATTTACATTGGCACCAAAACTTTTTGGATTTGAAAGATTACCAATAAACAAATCTACATCCCCATCACTGTCGTAATCATAAGCGGCAACACAGGAAGTATTCAAAGGATTTAATAGGGTTTGATTACTGGATTTTATAAAGCTTCCTTTTTGGTTGAGGTACAAACGGTCTACTTCCAACCTTCTGTTTCTTGTTTTATGAATTCCTGTTGCAACATATAAGTCAAGATCACCGTCATTATCAGCATCAAAAAACACAGCGTCATTGTCTTCATAATCGGCATCTTTTTCAAATTGTTTTTGCAAACTTTTCTGGAAAGAATTTCCATTATTTAAATACAATTCGGCAGCATTTCCAGATCCATTTCCTAAATACACATCCTCAAAACCATTTCCATCCACATCCCCTACAGCAACTGCAGGGCCTAGTTTTGAAACTTGATAAGGAATGAGTTTTTCGTTGTTAAAATCGTAATAACCATCTTCCTTGTGTTTAAAAGAGATGCTTTTAGATGCTTTAAAAATGGTGTTTTTATTTTCTGAATAAATAAAAGAAGGGTTGTTGGGGTCATAGCGCACCAATACGGTTTTGTTCAGGGGAAGTTTGCTAATTTTCTGAATGGTATTGTCTGGCCAAATAATTGCAATTGAATCTACTTTTGAGACTGTATCTAGTCCAAAATGAATTTGTGGTGCTACAGATGAAATAAACCCTCTTGAAGAAAATAATTGTTTGAATTGACTTTTTCCTTTGCTGTATAAAATAGCCTTTGTCCCCATTCCGTTTTGGTTCCCTTCTTTATAGCTAAAACGCAAACTAATAGCGTTCTTTTTGCCGTTGGTTGTATTTTCATAAACTCCGGCAAATTCATTTAGGTTATTGGTTACAATATCCAAATCGCCATCCAAATCTAAATCTACATAAATCGCCCCGTTAGAAAGCGAGCGTTTTTCTTCTATCCAATCTCCAGTTTTCTTTGTAAATTGGTTTGAATTTCCGCGATAAATTTCATTGGAAACCTTTCCAGAAGGCATTTTATTAATAGACTCATAAAGCCATTTTAAACTCTCCGCTTCATTTTTTTGTTTGAAGGTATTTGAAATATAGTTTTTAAAATCTAAGCCGTTTGGTCTTCTATTAATTCCATTACTAATGAACAAATCTTGGTGCCCATCATTGTCGAAATCAGCAAATAGCGGCGCCCAACTCCAATCTGTATCAGCCACATTATTTAACAAAGCTGTTTCATAAAAATAGCCACCTTTTTCGTTTATTTGAAGCATGTTTCTAGAGTATTGATCTTTGTACCCTTGCTTTCTTAGTTTTTCTTGCATATTGTACATGGCGTCATCCCCCTCCGTTTCTTTTAGCACACGCTCGTCATTGGGGAGCATGTCTAAAGTGATCAAATCTTGAAAGCCATCTCCATTAATATCGGCAACATCACTCCCCATTGAGAATCGGGATAGGGTAGAAAAAGACGCTTTTAATTCTTCTCTAAAAGTACCGTCTTGATTGTTGATGTAATAATAATCATCTTCATGAAAGTCATTACAAACATAGATATCGTCCCATCCATCGTTGTTAAAATCTGCAATAGAGGCACTCAGACCATATCCGTTTACTCCACCATAAATTTGTGCTTTTTCACTAATATCAGTAAACTTTCCTTTTTTGTTTTCTAGCAAAACATCGCCGACCAACGGGACTCGATTATTTCTTAAGGCTGCTTTTCCGAGAGAAGTAACAGTATGTGTTGCATGGTTTACAATATAGACATCTAAGTCGTTGTCTTTGTCAAAATCAAAAAAGTATGCCTGAGTTGCATATCCAGAAAAATCGAGGCCATATTCGCGAGCACTTTCTGTAAAAGTAGCATCACCATTATTGATAAAAAGTTCGTTTTTGCCTTCAAAATCTAAGAGTCCAGAAACTGCACAGACATAAATATCTAAGAAACCATCGTTATTAATATCTACCATGGTCACTCCAGTATTCCAATCGGAAGCGCTGTCGATATTTGCTTTCTCTGAAATGTCTTCAAATTGTAAGTTCCCCTTGTTGAGGTAAAGCTTGTTTTCGCCTTGATTTGATACAAAATAAAGGTCTACCAAACCATCATTATTAATGTCACCAGCACTTACACCGCCTCCGTTATAAAAGTAGATATAATTAATAATACTGTGTGCAGCATCTTCTATAAGCGTGTTTTTAAAGTCAACACCCGTTGCTTTCTCAGAGAGTTTATTAAGAAGATAGTTTTGCTTTGGCGTCTTTATTGCTTTGTTACAACGAATGCAGAACAGCAGTAAAAAGAATGAATAGATAAAGCGTTTAGGGATTGACATGTATGTGTAGCATAATTGATAAATTCAAAGGTAAGAAAAAATTAATGTTTACTTTCTACCAAAATCTGCTGGAATTTCTCCCCATGCTTTAGTTTCCCATTTTAGAATAGGGTTTTTAAAAGTGTTTTCTTTCAACCAGTTTTCTGCTCTTTTAATAAGGACTAACAAGTCTTCATTGGAAGCGTCAAAATGAAGATTTGTTTTGCATTTTTTTTGTTTTACCCAACTCATTGCCGTTCTAGAATCGGAATAAATAGGAATGGACTCTTTGTTTTTACTCTTTAACAATGCGATTCCGTGAACCAATGCTAAAAATTCGCCAATATTATTGGTTCCATTCGGGTAAGGTCCTTTTAGGAAAAGTTGTTTTTTGTTATGTGTAAGCACCCCCCTATATTCCATTTTACCGGGATTTCCAGAGCATGCGGCATCTACCGAAATACTTTCTAAGTTTGGTGATCCAATCGCTGCTTTTTCAGAAGCACTTAATGTCGGTTTTGAGATGGTTTTCCCTTTGTAGTTTTCATATTTTTTAGAAAAAGCGATTTCGGCTTCGTCTAAGCTTGCAAAAGATTTGTATTGCGCGGCTTCAAAACCGTCAACTTGTTTCTTGCAGACATTCCAGGAAGTATAAATTCCTTTTTTTCGCCCATTCCAAACTACATAAAACTTTTTTTTACTCATTTACGTCTAATATTACACTTTCAATAACTCTTGGGAAATAGCGCTGTTCTAACACATGAATTTTTTCAGCAATCATTTCGGGAGAATCTTCTTTAGAAACGGCTGTTTTTTCTTGAAAAATAATAGCCCCTTCATCATAATTTTCATTCACATAATGAATTGTAATTCCTGTTTCTGTTTCGTTGTGCTGTTTTACAGCTTTGTGAATATGCATGCCATACATTCCTTTGCCACCATATTTTGGGAGCAATGCAGGATGAATATTGATAATTTTATTTGGAAATGCTGCCACGATTTTTGCTGGAATTTTCCATAAAAACCCTGCTAAAATGATAAAATCTGCCTCTTGTTGCAGAAAATGAAGCACCGTATCGTCTTTTATAAAAACGTCTTTATCAATTAATGAAGCCGGTATGTTTAGCCGTTCACATCGATCAAAAACCCTGGCATCTTTGTTGTTACACAATATTTGTGTAACCTTTGCCGTTTTGGATTGATTAAAAAATTGTATAATGTTTTCTGCATTCGATCCCGAACCAGAAGCAAAAATAACCAGACGCTTCATAAACTCTATTTATAGACTACAAAAGAAGTAATAAATATTAACAATAAGATTATTTTAGTAGGATTAAACATTTTTAATTACTTTTAATGATGATTTTTTCGAACAAAAATTAGATAAAACTAATAAGAATTGTATTTTTGTCCCCGATTTTAATTTAAAAAACAAACAATTATGTCAGACATTTCATCAAGAGTAAAAGCTATTATTGTAGACAAATTAGGTGTAGACGATAATGAAGTAACAACAGAAGCTAGCTTCACAAATGATTTAGGAGCAGATTCTTTGGATACTGTTGAGTTAATTATGGAGTTCGAAAAAGAATTTGATATCCAAATTCCAGACGACCAAGCAGAAAATATCGGAACTGTAGGACAAGCAGTAAGCTATATTGAAGCAGCAAAAAAGTAATTTACATATGCAATTAAAACGAGTAGTTGTAACAGGACTTGGAGCATTAACACCGATAGGTAATACTATTGAAGAATATTGGAACGCTTTAGCTAACGGAGTTAGCGGAGCTGCGCCTATTTCGCATTTTGATGCTTCCAAGTCCAAAACTCGTTTTGCATGTGAAGTGAAAAACTTTAACCCTACTGATTTTATTAACAGGAAGGAGGCTCGTAAAATGGATAAATTTACGCAATATGCAATGGTGGCTTCTGATGAAGCAATTGCAGATGCGAATTTAGATTTAGAAACGATCAATAAATTACGAGTTGGGGTTATTTGGGGTGCAGGAATTGGTGGCTTAGAAACACTTCAAAATGAAGTTTTAAACTATGCTGCTGGAGATGGAACTCCAAGATTTAATCCTTTTTTTATTCCCAAAATGATAGCAGATATTGCACCAGGGAATATCTCTATAAAAAATGGTTTCATGGGACCAAACTTCACCACTGTTTCTGCTTGTGCTTCTTCTGCCAATGCAATGATAGACGCGTTGAATTATATTCGATTAGGGTATTGTGACGTGATTGTTACCGGAGGAAGTGAAGCTGCAGTTACCATCGCAGGAGTTGGTGGTTTTAGTGCTATGCAAGCATTATCTACAAGAAATGAAAGCCCAGAATCTGCCTCAAGACCCTTCGATGCTACCAGAGAAGGTTTTGTTTTAGGAGAAGGAGCTGGAGCCCTTGTTTTAGAAGAATACGAATACGCCAAAGCAAGAGGTGCAAAAATTTATGCAGAGGTAATAGGAGGAGGTATGTCTTCCGATGCTTATCATATTACAGCACCACACCCAGAAGGAATAGGTGTAATGGCAGTAATGAAAAATTGTTTAGAGAATTCGGGTATTCAACCAGAAGATGTAGACCATATTAATACCCACGGTACTTCTACGCCACTTGGAGACGTTGCCGAATTAAAAGCCATTTCAGCTGTTTTTGGAGCGCATGCCAAAAATATTAACATTAACTCTACCAAATCAATGACAGGGCATTTATTGGGTGCGGCTGGAGCGATAGAGTCTATTGCTGCATTATTAGCCATGAAACACGGTATTGTACCACCCACAATAAATCACACTACTGTTGATGAGAATATCAATCCAGCATTAAACTTAACGCTAAATAAGCCTCAAAAGAGAGAGATTAAAGTAGCAATGAGTAATACTTTTGGTTTTGGAGGCCATAACGCATGTGTGGCATTTAGAAAACTAGACGAATAAGCCTATGAACTTTATTCGTAAAATAGTTCAATCACATTCAGAAGAAGAAATTGAACTTTACAACGAATTAAAAAAATTACTTAATTTTTCTCCACGAGACATTAAGATCTACAGAAAAGCATTTACACACCGATCTATTCAGTTATTAGATAGCAAAGGGGTTCCGATAAATTATGAACGATTAGAGTTTTTAGGAGATTCTATTTTAGGGTCTGTAATTTCATCCTACCTATTTAAAAAAGTTCCAAAAGGTTCTGAAGGCTATCTTACAAAAATGCGCTCAAAAATTGTAAGTAGAAAACATTTAAACGAATTAGGAAAAGATCTAAATTTAATTCGATTTGTAAAGAGTAATATTAATAAATCGAATGTTGGTGACAATATTCATGGGAATATTTTTGAATCTTTAATAGGTGCGATCTATTTAGACAAAGGCTATAATTTTTGTCAAAAATTTGTGTATGAAAATGTAATCATACCTTATGTTGATATTGAAAAATTAGAAGGGAAAATTACCAGTTATAAAGGGTTAATTATCGAATGGTGTCAGAAGCAGAAAAAGAGATATTCTTTTGATATTTACGAAGATTCTGGCAATGAACCTGTAAAACACTTTAGTGTAAAAATCAGTATTGATGCTGAGGTGATTGCAAAAGGACGCTCAACTTCAAAGAAAAAAGCCGAAGAGCAAGCTGCAAAAAGAGCTTATTTTGCGTTTCAGGATCAAATCACAAATTCGTAACATTAGCGACATCGTTTTCGTTGATTTTATCCATAGATTGCGAAACAATCCTTAATTTAGCAAGCTAATTGTGGGCTTAAATATGATACAATACAATGCAAGTACACGCTTTAGATTTACATGATTTTTATGAAGAAAAATATTCTTTATTAGGAATTCACACAACCCTAGAGGACTACAAATTAGCGTATGTATTAAACCACCATTTAGGAGTACGTTTTAACAAAGCAAGTTTTAATTTAGATTTTGAAAACGAAAAAAGCGATGCTTCCTTTTCAATTTATACCTATGAAAATTCAACACATAATTCAGAATGGTATCTAATTTCAAATAGTGAAAAAAAAGAAAACAAAGTTCAAGAAGAAGGATTGTTGTTAAGTACAGAGATAAAAAACTACTTAATCCCAGAAAAAAAGAAGATTGATTTTTTTGTAAAAATTGTGGAAGATATTCCTTTAAAAGAGACACAAAAATTAGTCAATAAAATAAAAAGTATAGATCAGATTATTACCGCGTACACAATAGATACAAATACATTAAAGTCGAAAGACATTTTAATATTTTAGAAAATGCCAAATAATAAAAAAACAAAGATAATAGCTACTTTAGGACCTGCAACAAGTTCAAAAGAAGTGCTGTATCAACTAGCAAAAGAAGGAGTAAATGTTTTTAGAATTAATTTTTCACATGCAGATTACGAAGATGTAAAAACACGCATTAAATTAATTAGAGAAATCAATGAAGAAAACGACTATAATATAGCAATTTTGGGAGATTTACAAGGTCCAAAATTACGTGTTGGAGTCATGGAAGAAGGTGTTGTTTTAGAAGATGGTGCTACCTTTAAATTTACCACAGAAAAATGTATCGGAACAAAGGAAAAGGCTTTTATGACCTACCAACGTTTTCCAAAAGACGTGAAAGTTGGAGAACGCATTTTAGTTGATGATGGAAAACTAATGTTCGAAGTAGTTTCTAGCAATAAAGAAACAGAAGTCATTGTAAAAGTTTTAGTAGGAGGACCTTTAAAGTCTAAAAAAGGAGTCAACCTGCCAAACACTGCAATTTCTTTACCCGCATTAACGGAAAAAGACAAGGAAGATGCTGTATTTGCACTCGAGCAAAAAGTAGATTGGATTGCGTTGTCTTTTGTAAGAACTCCAGAAGATTTAAGAATGTTGCGCGACCTCATTGATCAGCACTCAGCATACAGAGTTCCAGTAATTGCAAAAATAGAAAAGCCAGAAGCGGTGGAAAATATTGATTCATTAATTCCTTATTGTGATGGGTTAATGGTTGCTCGTGGAGATCTAGGTGTTGAAATTCCAATGCAAGAAGTTCCGTTAATTCAAAAAATGTTGGTAAGTAGAGCTAAAAAAGCAAGAATTCCGGTAATTATTGCAACGCAAATGATGGAAACAATGATTGATAACCCAGTACCCACTAGAGCTGAGGTGAATGATGTTGCCAATTCTATTATGGACGGTGCAGACGCTGTGATGCTTTCTGGTGAAACTTCTGTTGGGAAATTTCCAGTAAAGGTAATTCAGAAAATGACGGAAATTATTAAAAGTGTTGAAAATTCACCTTTAATTAAAGTTCCTCAAACACCACCACATATTAGAACCAATCGCTTTATTACCAAAGCAGTTTGTCATCATGCAGCGCAAATGGCAAATGATATAGATGCAACGGCAATTTCTACCTTAACGAATAGTGGATATACTGCTTTTCAGATCTCTGCTTGGAGACCAACATCTCATGTATTGGCATATACTTCAGAAAGAAGAATTTTAGGAAAGTTAAATTTGCTTTGGGGCGTAAAAGCTTTTTATTACGATAAAGAACTAAGTACAGATGATACCGTTGTAGACATCAACAGAATTTCTAAAGAAAAAGGATTTGTGCAATCAGGGGATTTAATGATCAACTTAACATCGATGCCAGTAGAAGCAAAAGGAATGGTAAACACCTTACGTGTTTCGGAAATCGATTAATAGGGTTTCAATTGATTTAAAAAAACATCCTAATTAGGATGCTTTTTTTATGGGTTTTTTTAACGATTCCTTTTCTGAAATATCCTTACAGGGGTAGTTTTTTAGTGACAATAATGGCATCATTGGTAACAAACGGCATGGGCATCATTTCTTCAGATCTTGGTGTCAACGAAAAGGCCTTGTTTGTAAGCAAGTCATAAGAAATTTCATTGATCGTAATTTCCAATTCTTCTTCTTTTTTTAAAGAGAAAGAAAGGGTTACTGCTTTGTCTTCATTTCCTAAATGATAAATTAAAAAAGTACCGCCTCTTGTTTTGTGAGGCTTTCCATTGTTCACCAAAACATCGTTTACTTTAAATTGATCAAGTCGAATGGCTCCTTTGGAATGAAATTCGATTTTATTTAGTGCTCTTTGCGGTGAAAGTACCACCTCTACAAACCTTTTATTGTTAATCACAGTATCGAGTTCAATACGGATGTTTGACGCTTTAAATGCTTTAAAATCCGTTTCTTTATGATATTGAAAACGTGTGTTGTATTTACTTTTTGTTTCTGCATCTGGAATGCTTCCTGCGGTATATTCCGTATTGAAAATTTGTTTTGTATAGCTGTCTAAAACGGTATTGTAGGTTCCGAAATAAGCCGTTTTTGTATCCGAATTTTGAATGTAGACCAAGCTGTTGGGTTTTTTATTGTCTAAAGAAAAACCCGCATTATAAGTGGCAATCACAAAGAAAACGATTGTTAAAAATCCAGAAATTTTTTGCAACCAATGATTGGATTCTTTTTGATGGAACGTTGTAATCATTAAGCCGAAAATTAATGCCACAAAGAGTCCACTTATGTACAGTTTACTTAAACCTAAACCCACCGGAAACATTTTTATCATAGGAGCAAAAATGTATAAAAGAGGAATAGAAATCACTACAAAAAGAATGGATTCTGTATTTTTTTTAAGATTCATAAAAATAGAAATCCCCAAGATGAACAAGGCTCCAAAAACTGGGAGAATGAAAAAAGCGGCGCCTTGTAATTCTTTAAAAACAAAGACATTGATGAGCAACCAAATAAAAGTTGGCGCTACCAATAGATCGTTTGTTTTTGCACTGGCTGTAAAATAGCGGTACACTTTAAAGAGTATCCAAATATTTAAAAGAACAGCCGTAGTAATATATAAATACCCATTGTAGGTAAAACCCTGTAATATGTCTGCATATGATGGATGTAGTATCAGTATCAATTTCCAAAATCCGTACGAAATGACACCACATAAAATCAAAGACACCAAAAAGGGAACAAAGCCCTTCAACATTCCTTTAATGGTAATTTTTTTACAAAAGATTCCAAAGAAAAGTAAAATTAAAAACCCTAATCCTGCAAGAATTATCATGGGTAAAATCCATGAAAAGGGATAGGATAGGATTTTTACAAAAGGGAAATTTACATACACCAAATCTTTTTCTGAGTTGAGATTTTCAAGATTAGAATTTGCAAAGTAATTTACCGAAGTCGTAAAATAATCTGCTTGGTGTGCCAAACTTTCTCTGTCTAAACGCTCGTAAGAATCTTGCGCTGTATGGTAATCAAAATGATCACCAATAAAGGCAAAATTAAATCCGTTAATGTTAGCTTCTTCTCTAAAAACGGTTAAATCAGTATCGTTTGGCAGCATTTTATAAATACTATACATTAAAGAACTTGCGGCTGGAAAATTGGGTTTCGAAGCCATGAATTCAGTCATCAACTTACTATTTTTACCATTGGTTTCTAGCAACATATAGCTTGGCCCACCACTTCCTCTGGCTTCAAAATTGAGTACCAAGCCTATATTTTTTGCCAATTTGTGCGCTTCTACAAAAGCTTTAGCACCCAACAAGCCCAATTCCTCTGCATCAGAGATAAGAATAATAATATCGTTTTTAGGGGGTTTATTTTTAGCTAAAAAAGCTCGAATTCCTTCTAGGATTGTTACAACTCCAGATCCGGCATCACTGGCACCTAAAGAAGAATGTGGATTGGAATCGTAATGTGTTAAAAGCAACAAGGATTTCCCGTTTGTAGTACCTTTTATTTTTGCAATAATATTTTCTGCAGTTGTTGCTGCAAACCATTTTCTATTAACAGCAGTTTGAATTTGAACTTCAGTTTCTAATCCTAGTTTTTCTAATTCGCCAACAATATATTGTTGTATATTTTTATGTTCTTTAGTGCCAACATGGTGTGTTTTTTGAGAAATATTTTTCAGATGATACAGCGCATTGTCTAATGAAAAATCTGTTGGAGCTACTTGTTTTTCTTTAGAAACTGAAGGTTGTAAATCTGAAAAACTCCAAAAGAGGACGCCAAGAATGATAAAAACAGATAAAAGAGATGTGCCTTTTTTCATAATAATAATTTTTTATAAATGTAATAAATAAAAAAACACTGTTTTCTATCATAGAGAATAACGCGTACAAATATTTAAAAAAGAGCTGTTTTTTAGAGACGAAAAAACCAGGAGTACAGCTCCTGGTTTTAAAAATTATCTTAATTGTTTTCGCTTAATCTCTCGACATAAAGATGCTTAATACATACCAAAAAAGAAGCATTAATGAGGCAAATAATCCCAGAGAAGCAGGGATGTAATCTTCCACACCAAATTTATTGACCAAATTCGATGTTTGGTACAAAATGCTTCCAGCAGCTAATGCGCACATTGCAACAGAAAACCATAAGCCTAAATTAAACCCAAACAAAGAGCCTGCGATAATCAATCCGATGGCTATAAAAAAACCAACAGAAAGCCCTGCTTTTAAGAAGGAGAAATCTTTTTTTGTGACAAACACAATTGATGAAATTCCGACAAACAACCCTAAGGTAACAATGGCTGCTTGTTCTATTAAAGCATTTCCACTTTCTGTATAAAAAATAGCGATGTACAATAAGGGAACAAAAATAAGTGCTTGCATAAACACATAGGCAGCATAGGCTAGGTACTGTTTGTTTTTATCGGCTGTTTTTAGTGCGGTGTTTTCGGCATAGCTGGTAATAAACATAAATCCGCCCAACATAATGAGCCATTTATAGCCTTGTGTCATTGAGAGCATAAACGTTACAACAGCTTCACTTTGTAATAAAAAATATTCAAAAATAACAAAGAGTAAAACCCCTCCAGCAACATGTTTATAGGTCTTTTTTAAAAATTCGACACGAACGTCATTGGTGGCATCGATTAATAATGCTTTTTGATTGATTGTGTTTTCCATAATGTTTTAATTTTAGTTTAAAGGTATTCTTTTTTCTAAAAAAAAAGAAGTTTTAAGTATAATTTTATACTTTTTTTATGACACTGGTTACAATTCCCCAAATGACAAGGTCGGTCTCTTCGGTAATTTTTATCACTGGATAATCTGGGTTTTCTGGCTGTAGCCAAACGGTATCTCCTTCTACTCGCAAACGCTTTACGGTAAATTCACCCTCTAAAAAACAAACTGCTATTTTGTTGTTTTCAGGTTCTAAACTTCGATCGATTACTAACAAATCGTTATCATCCAGGCCCGCACCAATCATGGATTGTCCACTCACCTTTGCAAAAAAAGTAGCGTCTTTATTGGTAATTAATTCGTCATCCAAAGAAATTCGAGTTTCTTTAAAATCGTCTGCTGGCGATGGGAATCCTGCAGAAATTCCAGCATCAATTAAAATAGCGCCGTTTCCGGAAGTGGTTTTTGGGGTGAAAAAAGTAATGGTTTTGTTTTTTGTGGCCATGTTATTTTACGGTAATAATTTCTTTAATATTGGTGGTAAATTTTGACGATAACCTGTTTTGACGCATTTTCCAAGTGCGTTTTAAATCTTGATTTCCTAACTTAATTTTATCGGTTTTAAATTTTTTGTTTAGGCCGTCGATCGCCGCCATTAACGGCTTGTGTTTTGGGTTTTCATGAGCAAATAAATTAAGTTGAAAATTGTCATTGGGTACGAGTCCTGCAACGATAACCCCAGCTCTTTTGTATTTAATCCCTTTTTTATAAATCATTTTTATAGCTGCTACTGCAGCATTGGCAATGACCAAAGTAGAATCGGTTGGGTATGAAAAAACGATGGTTTTACTTGCGTTATGCTGTGGTAAAGCTGTTTGAAATCGATCGCTTGAAAGCTGTACAATGAGCATATGACAGCTTGATTTTTGGTTTCGTAATTTCTCTGCGCCTCTTGCAGCAAAGGTAGAGATACGCTCTTTAATGTCTTCAATATCCTCATAGGCATGTTCAAAACTACGGGTGGTTGCTATCATTTTTTTTGAAGAAATCCCTTCCATTGGTATTTTTGAAATCCCTTGTAAATCTTTTTGCAAGCGCCAAAGGACAATGGATAGATTTTTTAGCACCCAATCACTCGGCAATTGTGTAAAATCCCAAGCAGTTGTACATCCTTTTGCGAGCAATCGTTTTTTTAAACGACGTCCAATTCCCCAAACATTTCCAATTTTTGTCCATTTCAATGCTTTAATTCGATTCTCTTCAGAATCGATGATACAAATTCCTTTGGATTGTTTTAAGTTGGATCGGGCAATTTTGTTGGCCACTTTGCACAATGCTTTTGTAGGCGCAATGCCTACACAAGTAGGTATTCCAGTCCACTTTAAGACTCTACTCCTCATTTTTGTTGCATATTCAGAGAGGTCATAGTTTTCAAAACCATTTAATTTCAAAAAAGATTCATCAATAGAATAGACTTCTATTTCTGGAGAAAATTCTGCCAAAATATTCATTACTCTTGTACTCATGTCTCCGTACAAAGGATAATTGGAAGATAAAATGGTGATGTTTTTTTCTTTGCAAAAGCGTTCCCATTTAAAAATAGGGGCACCAAAAGGCAATTCTAGTTTTTTTGCTTCATCACTTAGGGAAATTACACAACCGTCATTATTGCTTAAGATAGCCACAGGTTTTCCTTGCAAGTTCGGGTTAAAAACCCGCTCGCACGAAACATAAAAATTATTGCAATCCACTAAGGCAAACATGTTATAGGGGTATTTAAAACAAGTAGTGAGTAGAAGATTTATTGAAGCAAATTCACTTAAAATAAAACACAAAGTTACATTAGTTTTTGAAATCTTTTAAGATATTTATTAGATAAAAAAATACTTAAAATCTTTTTATAGTCACTTTATTATAAGCACTTTTCAATTTTTTAATTACAGGAGCTATTTCATCTTCATTTAGATGCCCAAAACCAAACCGAATAGCACAGGTTTTTTTATCCTGATATAATATAATTTTTGGTAGAAATAAGTCAATTTTATTGGCCTCTTCAGCAAGTTTCACTAACGATATTTCAGGTTGAAATTGCACCCAAATCGCCAATCCTCCAAGAGGAATATTCCAAGATGCTGTTTTTGCAAAGTATTTTGTTAATTGCTCACATAAAAAATCTCTTCGTTGCTTATATACTAGAATATTTTTTTTCATGAGGCGATAAATTTCACCTTCACTAATTAATTCTGATAGTATTTGTTCTTGTATTAAATCTCCTTGTTTATCTAGTAATTGCAGATAATTTTTTGCTTCCAATATTAGATTTTCAGGAGCTACAACAAAGCCAGTTTGAAAACTTGGAAATAATGATTGCCCTAGTTTTCCTAAATAAATAACTACACCTTTAGTATCTGTACTTGCCATAGGTACCATTGGAACTTCTTCATATTGAAAATCATAATCATAATCATCTTCAATAATAGCAAATTCATATGTTTTTGCAAGTTCTAGTAACGCTAAGCGGCGTTTTTCACTTAACCTTACCGTGGTAGGATAATCTCTATGTGCAGACACATACACACATCGAATACTTCCTTTTATAAAATGAGCTTTTATGTATTCAACATCCAACCCCTCACTATCTACAGGAATTGTTCTGATACTTGCACCTGATTGTTGAAAAATCATATTAGAAGCATAATTACTTAAACGCCCTACTAATACGATGTCGTTTTGTTTTATTAATAGTTGAGATACTATATATAGGCTCATTTCTGTGCTCCTTGTATTTATTAGGTTATTGGGTGCTATATGAAAACCTCTAGTGGCGTTTAAATAATTACATAGTTGCGTTTGAAATAAGGTCCCTGAAATTTCGTCGGATTTGCTCCATTTTTGTATTAATGTTTTTCGTTTCATTGCAGCACTGTACCATCTTATAAATTGAGGCACTGGATGCAAACGTAGGTCTGGTTTTCCATCATTAATCGTATACTTGGCGTCTGTTAACTGAATTGTTGATGCTAAATGAAATGCTTTTTGAAAAGGAAACCCTGTTGTTTTAGGAGCTTTATATACTTGATTTGTTTTTTGTGATGGGGCTTTTATATTTGCCTTTTTTTGTAAGGGTTTCAAAATAAATGTTCCTTTATTTGGGATTATTTCGACCCAACCCAGGGAGGACAACTCGTCGTAGATGGCAACAGCGGTATTTCTATGAATTTTTAATAACTTTCCTAGTACACGTGTTCCTGGCAGCATGGTTCCTTCAGGTAAATACTGACGTTGTATTGCATTTATAATTTGCTGTGAAACCTGAACGTATAAAGGCTGAGATATTGATTTATCAAAATCAATGAGCTGTTTTAGAAGAATGTTAACCGGACTATCTGTCATTTTGATACTGGACTAGTTTAATCGTCCGGAAAGTTACCACTTTTGTTGCGTTATAAATCACGATCTCATGAAAATTAAAATTACGTCATTAATTGTTGTATTATTTTTTACTTTACAGGTAAAAGCACAATTCCAACCGGTAAAAGTAGATACTTTAAAAGAAGTTATTATTACTTCTACTAGAATCGATTTACCATTCAAAGAAAATTCGCGAACCTTACAAATCATTACTTCAGCAGACATTGCAAACAGTGCCGCAACGAATGTTGCCGATGTACTGCAACAGGTGGTTGGGGTAGATATTAGAAGACGAGGAACAGCTGGAAGTCAGGCAGATTTGTACATTCGAGGGGGAGGTTTTGACCAAACCTTATTGCTAATAGACGGCATAAAAATGGACGATGCACAAACAGGACATCATACAATGAACGCCGCTTTGCCTCTTGAAGTGATTGAACGCATTGAGATTATTAAAGGTCCTGCTGCAAGAATTTTTGGTCAAAATGCATTTACGGGCGCCATTAATATTGTAACAAAAAAGAAGTTGACAGATACGCTCTCTGTAAATGCTGAAGGAGGTTCTTTTGACCAATTGAATGCTGCTGTAACTGTTGGTTCTAAATTCGAAAACAGTTCCATTATTGCTCACGTTGGTGCGCTCACTTCTGGAGGATATAGAGAGAATTCTGACTATATGAATTACAATTATTTTCTAAAAGGTGTTTTTAATAAGAAAAAGCAACCCCTTGAAATGATTGCTACTTTTTTCGATAAGAAATTTGGCGCACAAAATTTTTATACACCAGAGTCCTACGGATTTAACGAGTATGAAGAAACTCAAAGTAGTTTGATTGGAGTTTCAACGACTTTTAAAACGGGAAAACTAAAAATTACACCGAGAGTATATTGGAAAAGAGGACAAGATATCTTTTTATTGAAAAGACAGGATCCTAGTTTTTTTAGAAACCAACACATTACTCATAAAGTAGGTGTAGAAACCAATGCTGCCTATACTACCAATTTTGGAATTACAGGTTTTGGTCTAGATGTTTCACGCGTTTCTATTAGTAGTAACAATTTAGGCGATCGAAACCGAATGATGGCCAATTTGTTTTTAGAGCACCGTTTTACATTGTTTAATGACAAACTAGACATTACTCCAGGGGTTGCAGTAACCTATTTTTCTGATTTTAAATTTCATGCATTTCCAGGATTAGACCTTGGAATTCAAGTATCGGATAATTTAAAACTTTATGGAAATGTAGGAACTACTTATAGAATTCCAACCTATACCGATTTATTTTACAGTTCTCCATCCACAAGTGGAAATCCAGATTTGGCGCCCGAAGAAGCCTTCTCAACAGAAATAGGGATGAAATACAGCACATCAAAATTTTCGTATTCTGCGGCTTTTTTCAATAGAAAATCAGACAATTTAATTGATTATATTCGAGCAAATACGGCAACGAGTGTTTTTACTGCCACTAATATTACGGAAGTAAAAACAACAGGATTTGAGTTGGACGGTGCCTATCATTTTAAAGCCAATAAATTCAATCAAACCATTGCTTTTGGATACGCGTATTTAAACGATGATATTTTAGATCAAAATAAAGACCTCTCAAGGTATTCTTTAAATACCTTAAAACATCAATTTACAACACGTTTTAGTTCACAGTTCTTTAAAAACATAAGACAAAACATCATTTATAAATATGCAGAACGTACTGTAGGGACAAGTTATAATGTGTTAGATGCGTCTGTGATTGTAGATTTTAAGAAAAGCAGTTTTACGCTTACGGCCAACAATCTTTTTGATGCTGCTTACATTGAATCTGGTTTTGTGCCGATGCCTCCAAGGGCTCTTTTGTTTGGAATGAGATTTGGTTTATAACGCATAAATTACGAACTATTCTTAAATGCCTCGAGAGTTCTTTTCGAGGTATTTTTGGGTTTTATGAAGATGGTTTTAACTGTTTCCCTTATTTAATGAAATTTAGGTATCTTCCTTGCGATCAATTAAAAAAGACTTCTTTATGAAAGCTTGTTCAGGATGCAAATCGGTATCAAAATACAGAATGAAAAGAAAAGGATTTGCCAGGTTCATTCGTGGAAGTAAAGCCTATGCTGCGATAATAGAAATAAAGTATATGTATGGATTCCATTTTTAAACAGCACCTTTTCACCATAAAAAAACGCTCCATTGGAGCGTTTTTTTATATTTTAAGTAGTTAGAATCTTATTTAAAGAGTTTAAAAACATCATTTCCATTTGCAAAGAGTAACAAGGCTATTAACAAGAAGAATCCGACAACTTGTGCATATTCTAAGAATTTATCACTTGGTTTTTTTCCTGTAATCATTTCCCAGAGTGTAAACACAACGTGTCCTCCATCTAAAGCAGGTATTGGTAATAGGTTCATAAAACCTAACATGATTGATAGGAATGCGGTAATGTTCCAAAAAGATTCTGCACTCCATTCTGAAGGAAAAATACTACCGATTGAAATAAAACCACCCAAACCTTTGTAGGCTCCAGTGCTTGGATTAAATATTTTCTTTAATTGCTTTACATAATTCGTTAGTGTTGTCCAAGACTTGTTGAAACCAGCAGGAATTGCCTCAGAAAAAGAATACTCAATTTCTGACAATTTATAGTAGCCTAATTTTTCTAAATCTGAATAGGGAATTGCGCTAAATTCGACCCCGATATAACCATAGTTTGAAACTCTTACAGGTACTTCTTTTTGCACTCCATCTCTTTTTACAGTTATCGTAATGTCTTGGCCTTTATAGGTGTCTAAAATCGCCATTGCCTCATCGTAATATTTAATAGGATTGCCATTGATCGACGTAATAAAGTCTTTCACTTTTAAATCACTTTTTGCGTTTAAAGAATCTTTTTGAATCTTTCCGATGAAAAAAGGATATCTAGGGGTTACAATTGGACCTTCTGCATTCTTTTTTCGGTCAATTAATTTTGAGATGAAATTTACCGGCAAGTTTTTGGCAATCTTTTCTCCTTTTCTTTCTAAGGTAAAACGATTTCCATTGATAAAACCAATAGTGATTTCGCTGAATTTTCGAACTTTTTTTCCATCAATGGTTAAAATTTTATCGCCATTTTGCAAACCAATTTCTGTCGCTAATTCGCCTTGAATCCAAACACCGTCTTGTACGCTATCGTTTGGCAAGAATTTTTCACCATAAGACCACATTAAGCAGATATATATAAAAATACCCAAAACGAAGTTTACAAAAACCCCTCCTAGCATAATAATTAAACGTTGCCAGGCTGGTTTTGAACGAAACTCCCAAGGTTGTGGAGGTAAAGCCATTTGGTCTGTATCCATGCTTTCATCAATCATTCCAGATATTTTTACATACCCCCCTAACGGAATCCATCCAATACCATAGACGGTATCACCAATTTTTTTCTTAAAAAGGGAGAACTTATAATCGAAGAATAAGTAAAATTTTTCTACGCGGGTCTTAAACAACTTTGCAGGAATAAAATGACCTAATTCGTGTAAAACAATTAGTAAAGAAAGGCTTAAAATAAATTGAGATGCTTTTATTAATATTTCCATATGGTATGATATCAAAATTTTGAACGAGCAAATGTACGGATTTAAAGAGCGTTTTGAAAACATGTGTTTGAGTAGATTTTTAATTTAACACAGATTTTAGAAAGTATTTATAATTCCTTCCTTTTCTACCGTTTTTTTATGTTGTAAATTTGCACAAACAGCTTTTATAATGGATATCAATTTCTTTAAAAAATCATTTCCAACACTCATTTTTTTAGGCCTGTTTTCTTTCATTGCACTTCCTGTTTTTTATCACTTATTGAAAGTGGAAAAAAAATTAAAGATTTATAATCCAGCAGATGTAAACCCTCGTTTGGTTGATAAAAATTTAAAGCACATTCAAAAAAACCATACCATCGCTAATTTTGAACTTATCAATCAAAATGGTAAAACCATTACCAATAAGGATTATAAAGATAAAATTTACATTGCCGATTTCTTTTTTACGCGCTGTCCCTCCATTTGTATTCCCATGGCATTTCATATGGGGGAATTGCAAAAAACATACATTAATGATCCAGATATCATGTTCTTGTCACACTCTGTAACACCCGTTATAGATAGTGTTTCTGTGCTAAAAGCATATGCCATTGAGAAAGGGGTAGTTGATGGAAAATGGAACGTGACTACGGGCAATAAAAAACACATTTATGAATTGGCGCGCAAAAGTTATTTTGCCGTTGTTGATGAGGGTACTGGCGATGAAAACGATTTCATTCATACAGAACAATTTGTATTGATAGACAAAGAAAGACGCATTCGGGGATATTATGATGGCACCGAATCGGAAGCCATGGAAAAACTGAAAGAAGATCTTGTTTTGTTAAAAGCAGAATATGCGAAGGAATAACTTGTTTAGAATCATTCTAAATTCTTATCTTTGCTCATCAAATAAAAAAGCTTGAATACAATTGCATCATTAGGTATCGGAGAAATTGGATATATTTCTGAAGGCGCTTTAGAGCATATTCCCTTGAAATTGTTGGAAATGGGGTGCTTGCCAGGCGCAGAGGTAGAACTCATTCAAATTGCTCCTTTAAAGGACCCCATATATATCTGTGTAAACGGAAGTCATTTAGCCATTAGAAAAGAGACGGCTTCACAAATTCAAATTTTAAAAAGCTAATTTTAAATGGCTAAAAATGACATCAAAGTTGCCTTAATTGGAAACCCTAATACGGGAAAAACTTCCTTATTCAACCAACTTACAGGCCTAACTCAAAAAGTAGGAAATTACCCAGGGGTTACCGTCGATAAAAAGAAAGGTACTTGCAAATTGTCTGCCACTCAAAATGCGGTAATCACAGATTTGCCTGGAACCTACAGCATCAATCCAACTTCAATAGATGAGAGCATTGTTTTAAAAACCCTGCTTAAAAAAGACATTAAAGAATCTCCAGATGTAATTTTGGTGGTTGCAGATGTAGAAAATTTGAAAAGAAATTTATTGCTTTTCTCTCAAATAAAAGACTTAGAAATTCCAACGGTATTGGCAATCAATATGGTTGATCAAATGAGTAGAAAAGGAATTTCGATAGATTTAACTGCCTTGAAAGAAGAATTAAACACAGAAGTTGTTTTAATAAGTGCTCGAAAAAATCAAGGAATAAAGAATGTAAAAGACGCAATTATTAAGTGTCATGTTGCAGCAAAAGCATCGCCAATGTGTGATGCAAATTATAAAATTGATCCTGAATATTTTGACAAGCTAAAAGCCATCAATCCAAATTTCAGCTTGTATGAACTCTGGTTAATGGTAACACAAAAGAACTTTCCAGCAGCAATTTCAAAAAAAGAAAAAGCTCAATTACTTTCTTTTAATAAAGACGTTTCAAGACTTAAAAAATACCAGCACAAAGAAACGATTTATCGCTATCAAGAAATTAATAAAGTTTTAAAGAAAACCTACATAGTTGATAAGAGTAAGGCAACAGACTTAAGAAGTAAACTCGATAAAGTTTTCACACATAAAATTTTTGGATACCTTATCTTTTTTGCCGTTTTATTACTCATTTTTCAATCTATTTTTGACTGGTCTTCTTTGCCCATGGATTTGATAGATACGACCTTCGCAGAACTCTCCGACTTTGCAAGAAATAACCTGCCGATGGGTATTTTATCCGATTTAATTGTTGAAGGAATCATTCCAGGTATTGGAGGCGTGATTATTTTCATTCCACAAATCGCCATTTTGTTTTTATTCATTGCTGTGTTGGAAGAAACAGGTTATATGAGTCGTGTGGTGTTTCTAATGGATAAAATTATGCGTCGTTATGGGATGAATGGGAAGAGTATTATCCCCTTGATCTCTGGAACTGCATGTGCCATTCCTGCAATTATGGCCACAAGAACCATCTCGAGTTGGAAAGAACGATTGATTACCATACTAGTAGTTCCCTTTACCACTTGTTCTGCAAGATTGCCCGTATATACAATATTAATTTCGTTGATCATTCCGAATACTAAAATCTTCGGATTTTACAACTTACAGGCATTTACTTTGTTAATGTTGTATGCTTTAGGATTTGTTACCGCAATTTTAGCTGCTTATATTTTACAGAAAACATTAAAAATAAAGAGCAATTCGTTCTTTGTCGTAGAAATGCCAAATTACAAACTTCCTTCTATTAAAAACGTTGCTTTTGATGTTTTAGAAAAAACCAAAGCCTTTGTTTTTGGTGCTGGAAAAATTATTTTAGCCTTGTCTGTTGTCTTGTGGTTTTTGGCTTCAAACGGACCATCGTCCTTCAAGAATGCGGAAGAAAATGTGACCAATAATATTGAAAATAGGCAATTATCAGCCACTGAGTTACAGCAAAAAATAGGCTCAGTAAAATTAGAAAATTCCTATATTGGGATTATGGGAAAATCCATTGAACCCGCCATAAAACCCTTGGGATATGATTGGAAAGTAGGCATTGCACTCATTACCTCATTTGCAGCAAGAGAGGTGTTTGTGGGAACTTTAGCAACAATTTATAGTGTAGAGGCCGAAGATGAAAACACCACGACGATTAAAGAAAAAATGCGTTCAGAAATCAATCCAGATACTGGGAAACAGCGATTCAATTTTCCTGCGGGAATGTCTTTGTTGGTCTTTTATGCATTTGCAATGCAATGCATGGCAACATTGGCCATCGTAAAAAGAGAAACCAAAACCTGGAAATGGCCTTTAATTCAGTTGTTTGGAATGACGGGATTGGCCTATATTTGCTCATTAATTGTATATCAAATTTTAAGCTAATGCAACAGATCATTGCCTATGGAATTCTAATCATTGCCGTTGGGTTTTTGGCAAAAAAATATTTTTTGCCTGCAAAAAAGAAAACCAATTGCGGTACAGATTGCAGCTGTTCTTAAAGATTAACATAAAATTAGGAGTCTAGCATAGCAAGGGTTTATACTTTTGATAAACGACATTAACAAACAATATCTTAAATAATTATAAAAATGAAAAAATCAATTCTATCAATTGCAATTTTTGCAATCACATTATTAGCGACCACAGAAACAGTAGCTCAAAAATTTAAAGCCTTGGACAAAAGTCCTATGGATGTTGCAAGTTTTCCAAGTAGTTACAAGGTTTCAGACAAAGTTGTAAAAGTGGTTTATAGTCGCCCACAACTAAAAGGAAGAGCTGTCTCTAAATTAGCTCCCGCTGGAAAAGTTTGGAGAACAGGAGCCAACGAAGCAGTGGAAATCACTTTTTATCGAGATGTTACTTTTGGTGGAAAGGCAGTAAAAGCAGGAACCTATTCGCTATTTACCATTCCTTCTGAAGCTGGAGATTGGACGGTAATTATTAATAGCGCAAGAAATGTTTGGGGTTCTTATTTCTACAAACAAGATCAAGATGTGGTGCGTGTTTCGGGTACGGTTTCTAGATCTGAAAAAAGTATCGAAGCCTTTTCGATGCTGATCGATTCAGACATGACCTTGAAAATGGGCTGGGGAAACACCGTTGTTTCTGTACCAATCAAATAGCCTTACAAATTTCAATCACTTATAAACAACTGTCTACTGTAAAATTTAGACAGTTTTTTTGTATCCATAATTTAAGGCAACATTAGCCTTTACTCTTTTGTAGAATAAACGTAAATTTGCCGCTTAAATAAAGAAGTTATAATGCAATACAATCATAAAGAGATCGAAGAGAATTGGCAAAAATTTTGGGCAGACAACCAAACATTTAAAGCTACAAATCCTGCCCAGAGCTCTGACCAAGGGGATGCTGATAAACCTAAATATTATGTATTAGACATGTTTCCTTATCCTTCTGGAGCAGGCCTTCATGTTGGACATCCTTTAGGATATATTGCAAGTGATATTTATGCGCGTTACAAGCGGCATAAAGGGTTCAATGTATTACATCCGCAAGGTTATGATTCTTTCGGTTTGCCAGCAGAACAATATGCCATTCAAACAGGGCAGCACCCTGCAAAAACTACCGAAGCAAACATTACAACCTACCGAAAACAACTAGATAAAATTGGCTTTTCATTTGATTGGTCTCGAGAAGTAAGAACTTCAGATCCGGCATATTACAAATGGACACAATGGATTTTTATTCAGCTTTTTAACTCGTGGTACAACAAAGATACCGACAAAGCAGAGGACATTGCTACTTTGATTTCTATCTTTAAAAAGGATGGAAACACAACCGTAAATGCTGTTGCAGATGCAGAAACAAAACCTTTTTCTTCGGAAGCATGGAAGGCGTTTTCAAAGACGGAGCAAGAAGCAATCTTATTGCAATACCGATTGACCTATTTATCAGATACTGAAGTAAACTGGTGTCCGATTTTAGGAACGGTCTTGGCAAATGATGAAATTGTAAATGGTGTTTCAGAAAGAGGAGGTCACCCCGTTGTTCGTAAAAAGATGACCCAATGGTCTATGCGAATTTCTGCCTATGCACAACGTTTGTTAGACGGATTAGAAAAAATAGATTGGCCACAACCCTTAAAGGATTCTCAAACCAATTGGATCGGACGTTCTCAGGGAGCCATGGTTTCTTTTGATATCGAAGTAGGAACTCCTAAAGGAAGTACAGATATCAAATTATCCTACAAAGAACTGGAAGCTTTAAAAGAATTACGGTTGAATTTATCAAAAGCAGAAGGCATTCTTTGGGATGAATTAAAAAATAAAAAAGGCGCCGCAAAATTTAGAAAAAAATATACCATTGGTTCATTTTTAGTGGATTATGTGTGCTTGGCAAAAAACACCATTGTAGAATTTTCTGGCAAAGAAGATGAAGGAGCAAGAACCGCCTTTTTTGCAAAGGAAGGATTCAATGTGCTGCGGATTACCAACGAAGAAGTAATCGAAAGCGTACTGAAAGTGGTTGCTAAAATCAACAATACATTGCAGTTTCCAACCGTTGTAAAAGTTGAAAAACCAATAGCAAACTCAAAAAGTGCAGCCTATAAAATTGACGTTTTTACAACAAGGCCAGACACAATTTTTGGTGTTTCATTTATGACATTAGCACCGGAGCATCCGTTGGTTTCAAAGATTGTAACGGGCGCTCAAAAGAAGGCTGTAAATGCCTATATAAAAGCAACAGCAAAACGTTCTGAACGCGAGAGAATGGCAGATGTAAAAACCATTTCAGGTGTGTTTACAGGGGCCTATGCATTGCACCCATTTACGGGAGAGAAAGTGCAAATTTGGATTGGCGATTACGTTTTAGCAAATTATGGAACGGGTGCTGTAATGGCAGTTCCGTGCGGAGATCAAAGAGATTATGATTTTGCAAAACATTTTGGCATTGCCATTCCAAATATTTTTGAAGGGATTGATATTTCTGAAGCAGCACATACAGGCAAGGAAGGAACTATAATTGCAAACTCCGATTTTTTATCAGGATTAAACTATAAGAAAGCCTTAAAATTAGCCATTTTTGAAATGGAGAAACGCGGGTTTGGATATGGTAAAATTAATTACCGTTTGCGAGATGCAGTTTTCAGTAGACAACGTTATTGGGGCGAACCATTTCCAGTTTATTATAAAGACGGAATGCCTCAAATGATTGACGAAAAACACTTGCCAATTGTATTGCCAGCAGTAGAAAAATACCTTCCCACCGAAGCGGGCGAACCGCCATTAGGAAGAGCAACAAGCTGGGCTTGGGATTCGCGAGGGAAGAAAGTAGTTTCCAACGAAAAACTAAAAAACAAAACCGTATTTCCTTTAGAATTAAACACCATGCCAGGTTGGGCAGGAAGTTCTTGGTATTTTAACCGATATATGGATGCTAACAATCAAGGGGCATTTGTAAGCAAGGAGTCTTTGGAATATTGGAAAGAAGTCGATCTATACATTGGCGGATCGGAGCACGCAACCGGACATTTATTATATGCCCGTTTCTGGCAAAAATTTTTGTTTGACAAGGGAATTGTACCCGTAGATGAGTTTGCAAAAAAACTAATCAATCAAGGAATGATTTTAGGAACGAGTGCTTTTGTATACAGGGCAACTGCTTTTGTGAAAAATGGATGTGATATTGATAAGTCCAACGATGATGTTTTAGCGAAAATCCCAACCCTTTTTGTTTCTAAAAACAACTTTAGTTCTGACGCTGAATTCGAAACGGTTGTTAAAAATTACTTATCAGACAAAGGATATTTAAATCCTAATTTTGCCGATTTGGTAATGATTACCAATACACCATTACACGCAGATGTTTCTTTGGTGAATTCTTCAGATGAATTGGACGTTGAAGCGTTTAAAAAACAACCGATAAATCAAGATTATCAAAAAGCAATATTTTTTTTAAAAGACGGAAAGTATGTCGTTGGTAGAGAAGCAGAAAAAATGTCTAAATCAAAATACAATGTTGTCAATCCCGATGATATTGTTGAAGAATATGGCGCCGATGCATTGCGTTTGTTTGAAATGTTCTTAGGTCCTTTAGATCAAGCGAAACCCTGGAAAACCTCTGGTATTTCAGGTGTGTACTCTTTCCTAAAAAAGCTTTGGAAATTATATATTGATGAAAATGGAGTTGCGGTTTCGGATGAAAAAGCAACCAAAGAAGAATTAAAAACACTGCACAAAACGATTAAGAAAGTAGCAGAAGATATTGAGAATTTCTCTTTCAACACCTCTGTTGCTACCTTCATGATTGCTGTCAATGAACTGACTGCTTTAAAGTGTAATAAGAAAGAGGTTTTAGCGCCTTTGTTGGTGTTATTGTCTCCCTATGCACCCCATATTACAGAGGAATTATGGAGTAAGTTAGGAAATAAAGAAAGCATTTCAACAGTAGAGTTCCCAGTTTTTGAGGCAAAACATTTGGTAGAAAGCGCGAAGAAGTATCCAATTTCATTCAATGGAAAAATGCGTTTTACTTTAGAATTACCTTTGGATTTTTCAAAAGATGAAATTGAAGCTGCTGTTTTAGCAGATGAAAAAACAATTGCGCAATTGGCAGGAGTTGCTCCTAAGAAAGTGATTATCGTTCCTGGAAAAATTGTTAATATTGTTCACTAGAACATCTATCGCGCGTTTTGTATTTGCTAGAGGCAAGAATGCAATCCTAATCCTAGGGTATATATAGCGCATCTAGGATCTATAAAAACCAGTACATAATTTTTTAAAAGGAAAATAAAAAAGCCATTATAATTATTGTAGTGGCTTTTTTTATTTGATTATCTTTAGACTAAATTTCAAAATAGGGTTGGTCTACTATTTTAAAGGCTTTGTAAATCGTAAAAAAAAGAAAATAACCTTGAGTAATCTTAAAAACATTTCCCTTAGAATACGCATCTTTTTATCCATGATTTTATTGGTGCTAATGGCCTCTGTGTTAATTTTGGGAGTTACCGTATATCAATATGATGAACAAACCAAAGATTATAACATTCAGCGTTTTGAACGGAAAGAATCAATTACCAAAGAAACGATTGAACTGGAGTTAAAAAACAAGACAAGTTTTCCTGTAAATACTGTAAATCTATCTAAGATTTTCCAAGATCGGATTTATGAAATTTCCTCGATCAACAAATTAAATATTTCCTTGTATGATTTGGAAGGGAAACTTCTAAAAACCTCTTTGGGAAATGCCTTTGAAAAGATTGATAAAAAACCACTTTCAAAAGAAGTGATCTCGAAATTGGCTCAAAATTCCAACCATCGAATTTTAAAAACAGCTCAAGAAGACGGGATTAGTTTTCAATCATCTTACTCTTATATCAATGACCCAAAATTTAAGCGTATCGGAATTTTAGAAGTTCAGTTTACCCAGGACAATTCAGAAATCGAAAAGGAACTTAGAGAGTTTATTAGCCGATTGAGCTTGGTTTATCTATTAATGTTTCTCATTGCCATTGCACTGGCCTATTTTTTATCGAGTTATATTACCCGATCTATCAAAACGATTTCTGATAAAATGGAGCAAACCAAATTGAACAAACGGAACGAGAAAATTATTTTAAATTCAGCAAGTTCAGAAATTTCAATTTTAGTAGATGCTTATAATAGTATGATCGATGAATTAACTGAGAGTGCTGTGAAATTAGCAAAAAGTGAGCGAGAACAAGCTTGGCGAGAAATGGCAAAACAAGTGGCACACGAAATTAAAAATCCACTAACACCAATGCGCTTGACTGTGCAAAGTTTCGAACGAAAATTCAATCCTACAGCCGAAGATGCAAAAGAAAAATTAAAAGAATATAGCAAGACTTTAATACAGCAGATCGATGTGATGAGTTCGATTGCCTCCGCATTTTCTGATTTTGCAAAAATGCCAACTCAGAAAAGAGAGAAAATAGACGTGATTGGTGTTGTGAAATCAGCCTTAGATATTTTTAATGAAGATTATATTTCATATCAACATTCTGAAAAAGAACTTTTTGCCAATTTAGATAAAACACAGTTAATTCGCATTGTCACAAATTTAATAAAAAATGCAAATCAAGCTTCCGAAAATACCAAAAGTCCAATTATTGAAGTCAAAGTTGCTTCCGAAGGAAACAATATCAAAATTTCAGTTTCCGATAACGGAAAAGGAATTTCAGATGCGCTAAAAGATTTAATTTTTGAACCTAAGTTTACGACTAAAAGTAGCGGCATGGGACTCGGTTTGCCAATGATAAAAAATATTGTTGAAGCTTATGACGGCACCATTTCGTTTACATCAAAAGAAGGAATTGGTACTGTTTTTACAGTAATTATTCCTAAAACATAATAATCGGTTGCTTTTATAAAAGCAGGAATTTCAATATTGGAAAAAAAGTCTTCGACAAGCTCAGACTGATATTTGGATTGCCAATTGTAATTTAGCGCCTAAGTGCCATACTGAGCTTTTCGAAGTGAATCGATTACAGAAATTTAAAAACGTATAAAAAATGAATTTTAATAATATTTTAGTTGAAAAGGAAAATGGACTTGCCAAAATAACCATAAATCGTCCAAAGAAGTTGAATGCTTTGAATAAAGAGACTATCGAAGATTTGAGTGGTGTATTTGTAGCCTTAGAAGAAGATGCAATGGTAAAGGTTCTGGTCATCACAGGGAGTGGGGAAAAAGCTTTTGTAGCTGGAGCTGATATTTCTGAATTCGCAAATTTTTCTGTAGATGAAGGTGGATTTTTGGCAAAAAAAGGGCAAGAAATGTTGTTTGATTTTATAGAAAACTTATCAAAGCCAGTAATTGCTGCTATCAATGGGTTTGCCTTAGGTGGTGGTTTGGAATTAGCGATGGCCTGTCATTTTAGAATTGCCTCAGAAAATGCAAAAATGGGCTTGCCGGAAGTTTCTTTAGGCGTCATTCCTGGCTATGGGGGGACACAACGTTTGCCCCAATTGGTTGGTAAAGGGAAAGCCATGGAGTTGATCATGACTGCAGGAATGATTTCTGCAGAAGAGGCGAAAGCATGCGGTTTGGTCAACCATGTGGTTCCTTCAGAAGAGCTCCTGCCTTTGGCAGAAAAACTAGCCAATAAAATGATGCGAAATTCTTCCGTTGCAATTGGTGCAGCCATAAGAGCTGTGAATGCAAACTTTGAAGATGGCGTTAATGGATATGAAGTAGAAATAGCCGAGTTTGGCGAATGTTTTGGAACCAAAGATTTCACAGAAGGTACCACAGCATTTTTAGAAAAAAGAAAAGCAAATTTTCCAGGAAGTTAAAATAAAAAAAAGAGACTTAATTGACACGCTTTACCAACTAAACTTTAGTTTAATGAACGATTAACTAAATGATGTAAAGAGTTTTCGGGTAAGTCTGCATCCAAAAATAGAAGTCAAATATTAACACTTATACAGTAAATAAAACGCTATTAAAATGAAAACCTCCAAAGATAAAATCGAAGAAACATTAAGTTATTATACTTTTAAAAGTTTAGAAACTTTAAGTTTTATAAATTCAAATTCGAATTTAACAGTAGAAGAAATTATAGAAAAGGCAAAAGAACTATCAGTTTTAGAGTATAAAATTACAGCTTTAGAGGCAGCAAAGGAAAGCTAAACTATTTTAAACCCTCCCATTCGTCATAAAACTGTTTTAGATATGTTTCCATAAAAGCGTGTCTTTGTATGGCTATTTTTTTTCCAGAAGCGGTATTCATTTTATCCTTTAAGAGCAACAGTTTTTCATAAAAATGATTAATGGTTGGGCCATTAGAATTTTTATACACTTCCTTTGTCATTGATAAGTTAGGTAAAATTTCTGGGTTGTACAATGCTCGATTTTTAAATCCACCATAATTAAAACAACGCGCAATACCAATGGCGCCAATGGCATCTAACCGATCTGCATCTTGGACGACTTCCAATTCTTTAGAGGTGAACTTTTCACCGTTTTTCTCCAAAGAATTCTTGTAAGAAATATGTTGTATAATCTTTACTACATGTGCAATGGTAGCTGTCTCTACCTTTTGACTGATGAGAAATTCACTAGCTTTTTTAGGACCAATGGTTTCATCACCGTTATGAAATTTTGGATCTGCAATATCATGTAAAAGTGCTGCCAATGAAACGACCAAAGTGTCCACTTGCTCTTCCTTTGCAATTAAAAGAGTGTTTTTAAAAACGCGTTCTATATGAAACCAGTCATGGCCTCCTTCGGCATTTTTAAGTACTTCTTTTACAAAAGTGATGGTGGTCTCAATAATTGTTGAATATTTCATCTTTTCAACACAAGATTTTAGTTGCTATAAAAATAAAAAAACCACGCATAATTGCGTGGTTTTGAATTGTTCTTTTTATAATTTAAAGGTGCCTAACAAAATTCGTCGTAGGCTTGCGCTAAATTTTGTGCAATCATTTGTGCAGAACGACCTTCAATATGATGACGCTCTAACATGTGAACTAAATTACCATCTTTAAATAATGCCATTGCTGGAGAAGATGGAGGAAATGGAATCATAAACTCTCTTGCTTTTTGGGTAGATTCTTTGTCTACACCTGCAAAAACAGTTGTTAAGTTTGTTGGTGTTTTCTCTGCACCTAAAGAAGCAATTGCTCCGGGTCTAGCCGTTCCTGCTGCACAACCACATACAGAATTTACCACCACTAACGTTGTTCCTTTTTTTGCCAATGCATTTTCAACATCTTGGCCTGTATATAATGCTTCAAAACCTGCGTTGATTAATTCGTCACGCATTGGTTTTACTAATTCTTCTGGATACATAATTTCAAATATAAATTCATCGACAAATATAATGCAATTTAAAACAGGAATCAAATAGATGTATAGAACATGTTTTTATTAGCGCATCAATAAAATTGATTTCATAGACGATCTCTTTCGAGTTTTTATTGAATTAATGAAGATTCTTTTATATTTGACGAAAATAGAAAAATAGATATGGGAAGTTTTTCAAAATGGTTAGGAGCTGGCTTAGGTTTTACCCTAGGAGGACCAATAGGTGCTGCAGTTGGTTTTGCTTTAGGAAGTTTTGTGGATGGTTTTAGTGCAGAAGACCTTCATAAAGAAGAACATCAATACCGACAAGGCAGGCGTGTGAATACGCATCCCGGTGATTTTGAAATTAGTCTGTTGGTATTGGCATCCATCATTATAAAAGCAGATGGAAAAGTAGATCCAAAAGAACTTGATTTTGTAAGGGCTCAGTTCGTTGGAATGTATGGTAAAGAGAAAGCGAATAATGCCTTTCTGTTGTTTAAAGGAGTTATAAAAAAGCAAGTTTCGGCACGGCAAGTTTGTATACAAATTAGACAACACATGCCCCATGCTTCTCGCTTACAATTACTTCATTTTTTATTTGGTATTGCAAAAGCTGACGGTCAGGTAGCGGAGGTTGAAGTAGCCGAGATTAAAAAAATTGCAAGCTATCTGTACATCAATCCTTCCGATTTTGAATCGATCAAAGCGATGTTTTACAATGCTTTGGAAAACAATTATAAAATTTTAGAGATTTCAAAATCTGCTACCAATGATGAAGTAAAAAAAGCCTATCGAAAAATGGCCAAAAAATACCATCCAGATAAAGTACAGGATTTAGGAGCTGCCCACTTAAAAGGCGCCAAAGAAAAGTTTCAAAGCATTCAGTCTGCTTATGAGCAAATAAAAGCATCGCGCGGATTTTAGGTCCGCCCTAAGTTCCTAAAATGAAATTTTGTGATTTTGTAACTTCCTTACCCACAAACTCATAAAATTACAAGAAAATCCTTAATTTCGCATTCTTATAAGAAAAGAAAGAAAATGAGCGCGAAATTCCCTGAATATAAAGGACTTGACTTACCAAACATAGCAGAAGAAATGCTGAGTTATTGGGAAGAAAATAACATCTTCGAAAAAAGTGTTACCACTAGAGAGGGCAAAGAACCCTTCGTTTTTTTTGAAGGCCCACCTTCTGCAAACGGATTGCCAGGGGTTCACCACGTTTTAGCGCGTGCGATTAAAGATATTTTTCCTCGTTATAAAACCATGAAAGGATTTCAAGTGAAGCGAAAAGCGGGCTGGGATACGCATGGATTGCCGATTGAATTGGGAGTAGAAAAAGAACTTGGAATTACCAAAGAAGATATTGGAACGAAAATTTCCGTAGAGGACTACAATGCTGCCTGTAGAAAAGCAGTCATGCGATATACGCATATCTGGAACGATTTGACCCAGAAAATGGGCTATTGGGTAGATATGGAAGATCCATATGTTACCTACGAACCAAAATACATGGAGTCTGTTTGGTGGTTGTTGAAAGAAATTTACAATAAGAAATTAATCTATAAAGGGTATACCATTCAGCCCTATTCTCCAAAGGCTGGAACCGGTTTAAGCTCACACGAACTCAATCAACCAGGAACCTATCAAGATGTAACAGACACCACTATTGTTGCACAATTTAAAACCATCGAAAACACTCTTCCCGAATTTTTACAAAATCAAGGAGCGGTTTATTTCCTTGCTTGGACGACTACACCTTGGACATTGCCAAGTAATACAGCCTTAACAGTGGGGCCAAAAATTGAATATGTTTTAGTGGATACATTCAATCAATATACCTTTGAACCAACCAAAGTGGTGTTGGCAAAAAAATTAATTGAGAAGCAATTTGGCGGGAAAAATAATTTTGAAGTCACAACTTCGGAAGCATTATCGAGTTATAATTCTGGGGATAAAAAGATTCCTTTTTATCGAGTAAAAGAATTTCTAGGGAATGATTTAATCGATATCAAGTACGAACAAATTTTAGATTATGGTTGTGACTTTGAAAACAAACAAGATGCTTTTAGAGTGATTGCTGGAGATTTTGTAACTACAGAAGATGGAACCGGAATTGTACATACTGCACCTACCTTCGGAGCAGATGATGCTTTGGTCGCAAAACAAGCTGTTCCTGAAATTCCACCCTTATTGGTGAAAGATGCTAACGATAATTTAGTGCCCTTAGTAGATTTGCAAGGAAGATTTAGGCCAGAAGTTACCGAATTTGCTGGAAAATACGTAAAAAATGAGTATTACCCGGAAGGAGAAGCACCAGAAAAATCAGTAGATGTGGAGTTGGCCATTAAATTAAAAACAGAAAACAAAGCCTTTAAGGTTGAAAAATACAAGCATAGTTATCCAAATTGCTGGAGAACCGACAAACCTATTTTGTATTATCCATTAGACTCCTGGTTTATTAAAGTAACGGATGTAAAAGACAGAATGCATTCTTTAAACAAAACGATTAATTGGAAACCAGCATCTACCGGAACCGGTCGTTTTGGAAATTGGTTGGCAAACGCAAACGATTGGAACTTATCGCGTTCACGTTATTGGGGGATCCCCTTGCCAATCTGGAGAACAGAAGATGGTAAAGAAGAAATTTGTATTGGTTCTGTCAAAGAATTAAAAGAAGAAATGCTCCGTGCTGTAGCTGCGGGTATCATGAGTGAAGATATTTTTTCAAGTTTTGAGGTTGGAAACATGTCTGAAGAAAACTATGCAAAGATCGATTTGCATAAAAATATTGTGGATGAAATTGTGTTGGTTTCGCCATCAGGTCAACCGATGCATCGTGAAAGCGATTTGATTGATGTTTGGTTCGACTCGGGATCTATGCCTTATGCACAATGGCATTATCCGTTTGAAAATGAACAAAAAATTGATGGGAACCAATCGTTTCCAGCAGATTTTATTGCAGAAGGAGTCGATCAAACAAGAGGGTGGTTTTATACATTGCATGCAATAGCAACCATGGTTTTTGATTCTGTTGCTTACAAAAATGTGGTTTCTAATGGTTTGGTATTGGATAAGAACGGACACAAAATGTCCAAACGTTTAGGGAACGCCACAGATCCGTTTACAACACTAGCTACCTATGGTGCAGATGCAACACGTTGGTATATGATTGCCAATGCAAACCCTTGGGACAATTTAAAATTTGATTTGGAAGGTATTGAAGAGGTTAAAAGGAAGTTCTTCGGAACGCTTTACAACACCTATTCATTCTTTACTTTATACACAAATATTGACGGTTTTGCTTATCATGAAGAGGACATTGTTTTAGAAAAAAGACCAGAAATAGACCGATGGATTTTATCAGAATTACACACTTTAATTGCTAAAGTAGATAAATTTTACGAAGCATATGAGCCTACGAGAGCAGCTAGAGCGATTTCAGATTTTACACAAGATCATTTAAGTAATTGGTATGTGCGTCTAAGTAGAAGACGTTTTTGGAAAGGAGATTATCAAACAGATAAGATTTCTGCATACCAAACCTTGTACACCTGTATGGTCACCATTGCGAAACTAAGTGCACCTATTGCTCCGTTTTTTATGGACAAATTATATCAAGATTTAAATACGGTTACAGGGAAAGAAACTTCAGAAAGTATTCATTTGGCAGATTTCCCAAAATCGGATGCCCGTTTTATTGATGCTTCTTTAGAACGCAAGATGGAAAATGCACAAATCATCTCTTCTTTAGTTCTTTCTTTAAGGGCAAAAGAGAAGATTAAAGTACGTCAGCCTTTACAGAAAATTATGATTCCTGTTGATAACGATCAACAGAAAGAAGAAATTTTAGCTGTTTCAAATTTAATAAAGCACGAGGTTAATATCAAAGAAGTTCAAATTTTAGAAGACGCTTCCGATATTTTAATCAAACAAATTAAACCAAATTTCAAAGCATTAGGGCCAAAGTTTGGAAAAGAGATGCGTTTTATTGCTGCTGAGGTTCAGCGATTTACGAAAGAAGATATTATTAAAATTGAAAAATATGGCAATATTTCTTTAGAAATTAATGGAAAAGAGATAACTTTAGAGCGCGAAGATGTAGAAATATCCTCAAAGGATATTGAAGGTTGGCTAGTTGCAAATGAAGGTGGATTAACGGTTGCTTTAGATGTTACAATTACAGAAGAACTCCGTAAGGAAGGTGTTGGCAGAGAATTGGTCAACAGAATTCAAAATGCACGTAAAGACATAGGTTTAGAGGTAACAGATAAAATTAGATTAACCGTTTTAAATTTTGAAAACTTGCAACATGCTATTCAAGAGAATAAAGCATATATTATGAGCGAAACATTAACGCAAGAATTGGTTTTTGTAGATGCATTAGATGCAGGAACGGAGATCGCGTTTGATACCATTATAAGCAAAATATTAATCGAAAAAATGTAAAAGATGTCAGAGATTAAAGTAGGATATTCAGATGAAGATTTACAAGAGTTTAAAGCACTTATTCTTAAAAAAATCGAACGCGCAGAATCTGATTTAGCATTGTTGCAGAGTTCATATAAAAACGATGCAAACAATGGTACCGATGATACTTCGCCTTCATTCAAGTCTTTTGATGACGGTTCAGAAGTAATGAGCCAAGAAGCGAATGTTCAGTTGGCAATTCGTCAAGAAAAGTTTATTCGTGATTTAAAAAATGCGTTGTTACGAATTGAAAATAAAACTTATGGTGTTTGTAGAGTTACGCGTAAATTAATTCAAAAACAACGCCTACTTTTAGTGCCTCACGCCACCTTAAGTATAGAAGCAAAACGCAAGCAATAATACTTAAAAGCTTCCAAATTTTGGAAGCTTTTTTTAATATATTTTTCGATTACGATTGAAAAAAGAGGCGTAATAACAAAAGACAATCCCATAGAATTTCTGTGTTCATGAAAAAAAGTGCTGTATTTTTCTTCTTGCTCTTTCTTCCGCAAATAATCGGTGCACAAAAGAAAGTAATAAAAAAAGTACAAACCACTGCAACTCAAGTAGAAATTTCTACGATAGGTTTAGATGATTTTGTATTGAAAAATTCGAACTCCGAGTTTTTGGAGATCTACTTGTTCGCAGAAAACCCTAGCAACCAACATATTGTTTATAATGCGTCTGATGATATTGCGAAAATTGAATTTCAGATTCCAGCAATGGTAAAAGAAGCCCCTGTTTTTAGGAAGTTTATTACGAAAAGATTGCAAAGAGCGAGTGCAATTATTAAAATCCCAAAGAACAAAGCAGTCATTATTTTTGGAGAAGAAATTAATATTGCCGCTAAAAGTTATGGTGGTCCAATGGATATTTATATTGAAAAAGGACTTATAAAATTAGATACAATTCAAAAAAAGACAAAGGTAAAATTTTATGAAGGCAGTGTTTTGGCAACTTTAAAAGCTCAGAATATTGATGTGGCATCAACGCGTGGAACGATTGCTATTGATCAAGAAATTCAACAAGAAAATTTTTATAAAAAAACAAAAAACACTTCTCAAAACTTTACCATAAGAACTACAAAAGGGAATATTTTCTTAACGACTCTTAAACCATAATAATATTCTTATTTTTGCATATAAAACCCAATAAAATGTCAAAAAAGACGCTGGCAATTCTTACAATTCTAATTGCAATTACTTTAGATCAAATATTGAAAGTATACGTGAAAACACATTATGCTCTTAATGACGGTTTTGACGTTTTTAGTTGGTTTAAAATTCATTTTGTTGAAAATAATGGAATGGCAATGGGCTGGGAATTTGGAGGCAAATCGGGCAAATTATTTCTCACCTTATTTCGATTAGTCGCTGTTTCTGCAATTATTTATTGGTTGGCACAACACATTAAAAGAGCAACCCACAATGCAGTGATTTTTGCGATTGCTTTAATTTTTTCTGGCGCAGTAGGGAATATCATTGACTCTATTTTTTATGGGGTCATTTTTAACTCTTCTGCTCACCGAGTTGCAACCCTTTTCCCCGAAGAGCCTTATGGAGAGTTGTTTTATGGAAAAGTTGTAGATATGTTTTATTTTCCGTTTATTGAAAATGCGACTTTACCAGTATGGATTCCCTATGTTGGTGGCGATAACTTTACTTTTTTCCAATATATTTTTAACCCAGCTGATGCCTTTATTAGCATTGGTGTAGTACTTCTCTTTCTGTACAGTAAAAAGGCGTTTCCAAAAGAAGAGACTATAATGCCGGAATAATATGGGGGCTGATTTAAGTTGTAAAGAGGCGTATTTGATCGAAGGGATCAGCGCTAATTTTAATATTTTAGATGCCAATATTTTCAGATAGATCCTGTTGCTACTGTATTAAAATGTGTATTTTCGTTAGATGGCAGCATCATTAGAACTTCAATTAAAAACCTTGCCAGACTCTCCTGGGGTATATCAGTATTATGATAAAAATGAAGACGTTATTTATGTTGGAAAAGCCAAAAATTTAAAGAAAAGAGTTACTTCCTATTTTACTAAAAATCACGAAAATGCAAAAACACGCATATTAGTGAAACAAATTGTAGACATAAAGCACATTGTTGTTGATACAGAAACAGATGCTCTTTTATTAGAAAATAACCTCATTAAAAAATACAAACCCAAGTATAATATTTTATTGAAAGATGATAAAACCTACCCTTGGATTTGTATTAAAAAGGAGCGTTTCCCAAGAGTTTTTATGACCCGCAGGTACATTAAAGACGGTTCGGAGTATTTTGGACCGTACACCAATATAAAAACGGTAAGAGTTTTGTTGGATTTAATTAAAGAATTGTATTCCATTAGAACTTGTAGTTACGATTTAAGTCAACAAAAAATTAATGAAGGAAAATACAAAGTATGCTTAGAGTACCATTTAAAAAACTGTAAAGGCGGGTGTGAAGGTTTGCAAACCGAAATAAAATACCAAGAAGAAATTACTGCCATTCGGAATATTGTTAAAGGAAATTTTAAAGAAAGCCTCGATAAATTTAATCAGATGATGCTTGCTTTTTCTGAAAACATGGAGTTTGAAGAAGCACAAAAAATAAAAGAGAAAGTTAGTTTGTTGTCGAATTACCAAGCAAAATCTACCATTATCAATCCGTCTATTAACAACGTTGATGTGTTTTCTATTATCTCGGATGAAACCCATGGATATGCAAATTTCTTTAAAATATCTAATGGTGCCATTATTCAATCCCATACAACAGAAATTAAAAAGAAATTAGACGAGACAGATAAGCAAATGTTGGAGCTGTTTATCGTTGAAATTAGACACCGATTCAATTCTCAAACCAAAGAAATTTATGTGCCGTTTCAAGTAGATTTGGGAGAAGAATTGAAAGTGACCATTCCAAAACTAGGAGATAAAAAACGAATTATAGAACTTTCCGAAAGGAATGCAAAATACTATCGACAAGAGCAGTTTAAGCAAATTAAAATTGTTGATCCGGAAAGGCATGTAAAAAGAATTATGGCGCAAATGAAAAAAGATTTGCGACTCTCACAAGATCCAAGGCATATTGAGTGTTTTGACAACTCTAACATTCAAGGAACCCATCCAGTGGCAGCATGTGTAGTTTTTAGAGACGGGAAGCCAAGCAAGAAAGAATATCGACACTACAATATAAAAACGGTAGAAGGTCCTGACGATTTTGCCTCGATGGAGGAAGTCGTTTATAGACGTTACAAACGATTATTGGAAGAAGAAGCTTCTTTACCACAATTAATTATTGTTGATGGTGGGAAAGGACAACTTTCTTCGGGTTTAAAAGCGTTGGATGACTTAGGATTAAGAGGGAAAATTGCGATTATTGGAATTGCAAAAAGGTTGGAAGAAATCTATTATCCCGACGACCCAATACCTTTGTACCTGGACAAGAAATCAGAAACTCTAAAAATTACCCAACACTTAAGGAACGAAGCACACCGCTTTGGGATTACATTTCATAGAAACAAACGAAGTAAGAGTGCTATTCAATCAGAATTAGAGCAAATTCCAGCCATTGGTGCACAAACAATTACCAATCTATTGCGTAAATTTAAGTCGGCAAAAAGAGTAAAAGAAGCTTCTTTTGAAGCGCTAAAAACAGAAATTGGGAATGCGAGAGCTTTAAAAGTATATGAATTTTATCATCCAGAAAAAAAATGAAAAAATACTTCTTACTTCCTTTTTTAGCGACCTCAATGTTGTTTTTTGCACAGCAAAAACAACCAAAAGTGGGGTTGGTTCTCAGTGGAGGTGGAGCGAAAGGTTTTGCGCATATTGGGGTATTGAAAGAAATTGACAAAGCAGGTTTACAAATAGATTATATTGGAGGTACTAGTATTGGAGCAATTGTAGGTGGTCTTTATGCCGTAGGGTATTCTGGAGAACAAATAGAGAAAATTATTTTAGAAACCGATTTTGTTGCATTGTTAAGAGACAAATTACCAAGAAGTACAACGCCTTTTTTTGAAAAAGAATATGGTGAAAAAGCGCTAATTTCATTCCCTGTCACGAAAAGAAAAATTGGGCTCCCCAAGGCGGTATCTAAAGGGCAAAATATGTTGAATATGCTCTTAGAATTATTTTCAGAAACAGAAAATATTTCAGATTTTTCAACATTTCAAATTCCTTTTTTTTCGATTGCAACCGATGTTGAAACGGGAGGGCAAGTTCTTTTAGAAAAAGGATCATTGCCGATAGCATTGAGAGCAAGTGGTTCTTTTCCAACCCTTTTAAACCCTGTTCAAATAGGAGATAAATTGTTAATTGATGGAGGTGTTGCCAATAATTTTCCCGTGGATGTTATGAGAGAGAAAGGTGTTGATGTTATTATTGGAGTAGATGTGCAAGGGAGGTTGTATGAAAAAGAGAAACTAACTTCTGTGGTTGCTATTTTAAATCAAATTGTGAGTTATAAAATGTATAACCAGAGAGAGTTGGATAAAAATAAAATCGAGGTGTACATTCATCCAGATATTTCAAAATACAATGTTGTTGATTTTGATAAAAAGATTGAAATTCTAAAAGAAGGAGACAAAATTGCTGGAGAATATTCCGCAATTTTGAAAGAAATTGCATTGAAACAGACCCGTAAGAAAAAAAGAATAGAAACAGATAAAAACATTCAAAAAGTAACGCTCTCTAAAATTACCATTAATGGAATTAAAAACTACTCAAGGTCCTATGTTTTAGGGAAATTAAACTTAATACAAGGGGATCGTGTTTCTAGAAATGATATTACAAAGCGAATTTATTTGTTGTCAGCTACAAAGAATTACGAACAGATTACTTATCAATTAAAAGAAACACCTGCTGGGAAAACTGAAATTATATTTTCTTTAGTGGAACTTTCAAAAAAACCAACACTAGAGATTGGAGTACATTATGATGCATTGTATGAATCTTCAGTTTTAGCAAGATACATGCAGGGAGGTGTTTTTACAAATAACGACGTTTTCTCTTTTGATGCTATTTTAGGAGATAAGTTGCGATACAATCTTAACTATTTTGTAGATAATGGATTTTATTTTAGTTATGGGTTTCGCTCTCGCTACAACCGATTTAGAGCAAATACGACCTTTAATAATATTTTGCCAAATTCTCCCATTGTTAATAGTTTGAATATTAAATACATCGATTTTACAAACCAAGTTTTTGTGCAAACAACTTTTGATAGAAAGTTTGCTTTAGGTGTTGGATTAGAACACAAAAAGTTAAATATTTCGACAGAAACCATTTTAGAGAATGACGCTCCGACTGTGCTTGATGATAATGGTTATTTAAACGCTTTTGGTTATTTAAAGCTGGATACCTACGATCAAAAATATTTTGTTAAAAAAGGGTATTTTGCTGATTTAGGTTTCAAATGGTATCTTTCATCTTCCAAGAATAATGGAAATTTTCAAGACTTTGCACAAGCAAAAGGAACTCTCGGATTTGCAACTACTTTTTTTGAAAAAATCACTTTCCAAAACACAAATGAAGCAGGATTTACACTTGGTAATCCATCTTCGAATATCTTCGATTTTTATCTAGGGGGATATAACCAAAATTATATAAATACGTTCGTTTCTATGTATGGGTTCGAATTTTCTGAACTTGGAAACCAATCTTTTTTAAAGTCTGAATTTGCCTTCAGATATCAGTTTTTAGAAAAAAATTACTTCAGTTTTATTGCCAATTATGCACGTTTAGAGGATAATGTTTTAAAAGATGCAAATCTTTTTAAAGATATAAAATCGGGCTACGCACTTGGCTATAGCTTCGATTCTTTTGTAGGCCCTTTAGAACTTAAGTTTAGCTGGTCTCCAGACACAAAAACGAGTGCCATTTTGTTTAATTTAGGATATTGGTTTTAGCGCTTTTTTAGATAAATATATCCTGATTTTAGATTTAATTTTTTACTTAAAATTCAGTATATTTACTGATTAATGAAGATGAGGCTGAGGAATTGTATCAGTCTAAAAATCAATTTACAAACAGAAAAAAGCCCTTGGCTTTTCTAAAATATAACACACATGGGATGTAGTAGTTGTGCTACTGGTAAAGACGGTGTGCCTAAAGGATGTAAAAGTAACGGAAGTTGCGCTACAGGCGGATGCGAAAAATTATCAGTATTTGATTGGTTGTCAAACATGACATTGCCAAATGGAGAAGAATTATTTAACATTTTTGAAATTCGTTTTAAAAACGGGAGAAAAGAATTTTATAAAAACACAGAAAATTTAAGAATTTCTATAGGCGACATTTTAGCTGTAGAAGGTTCACCGGGACATGATGTTGGGTCTGTTTCTTTAGCAGGAGAACTTGTAAAGGTTCAAATGAAGAAAAGAAATATTTCTGTAGACAGTTCAGAGATTAAAAAGATTTACAGAAAAGCAAACCAAAGAGATATTGATGTTTGGCAAGCTTCACGAGAAAAAGAAATTGAAACACAGCGTAAAGGAAGAGAAATTTTAGGGCGTTTAGGACTTAAAATGAAATTGTCCGATGTAGAGTATCAAGGTGACGGGAACAAAGCAACGTTTTATTATACAGCAGATACAAGAATCGACTTTAGACAATTGATTCGAGATTTAGCAGGTGCTTTTTCGATTCGTGTAGAAATGAAACAAGTGGGAGCAAGACAAGAAGCAGCTCGATTGGGCGGTGTTGGATCCTGTGGTAGAGAACTCTGTTGCTCTACTTGGTTGACCGATTTTAGAAAAGTAACCACTTCAGCGGCACGCTATCAACAATTATCATTAAACCCTTTAAAGTTAGCGGGTCAGTGTGGTAAACTAAAATGTTGTTTGAATTTTGAGTTGGATACTTATTTAGATGCTTTAAAAGCGTTTCCAAAACAGGAAACTATTTTAAAAACTGAAAAAGGGCCAGCTGTTTTTGTGAAGATGGACATTTTTAAACAACATCTTTGGTACACCTATAAAGAAGAAAGATCAAAGTGGTTTTTATTAACTTTAGAACAAGTTCAAGAAATAATTGACTTGAATAAAAATAATGAGAAAGCTTCCTCGTTAGAGGAGTATGAATCTGAGATAGAGGTACCAATAAAAGTGAATTTCGAAGATGCAGTTGGGGAAGATAGTTTAACCCGTTTTGATGTTCCAAAAACAAAAAAGCGCAGAAACAATAAAAATAGGAACAAGAAAAAAGTGGTTGTTGGAAATCCAAATCAGCATAAACCTGAAGCAAAAAAACAACAAAGGAATCCTCAAAAAAGAAAACCTCAGGCAAAAAAAACAGGGGAACAACCAAAAGGGGCGATTAAAAACCCCAACAAACCTAGAAAAAATAACAATCGAAATCGGAACAACAATACTCCTAAAAATGGAAACGATTCAGAAAAAAAATAAGTTTTTAAGTTTACTAATTCTCTTGTTAGTAGGCTATTCTTGTACTTCTGGGCCCGTTTTCACGAAGTTTAAGGCGGTTCCAAATAATGCATGGATTTCAAACGAGCATGTACGTTTTGATTTTTCCATCACAGATACTACTGCAAAGCGAAATTTATTCATTCATATTCGAAGTAATAAGGAGTACAGATACAGTAATTTATTTCTCATTACGGAACTTGTTTTTCCAAACAAGACCAAAGTAATCGATACCTTAGAGTATAAAATGGCAGCTCCAAATGGCAAATACTTAGGAACGGGTTTTACTGAGATTAAAGAGAATAAATTATTTTATAAAGAAGAAAAAGTATTTCCATTTTCTGGAGAATACACTTTCAATGTAAGGCAAGCAATGCGAAAAAATGGTTTTTCAGAAGGCTTAAAAGCATTGAAAGGAGTTACAGATGTTGGATTTAGTATTGAAAAAACGAAGTAAAATGGCACGTAAAAAAAAAACAAACTTTAAGAACTATATCAAAGGTTTTTGGTTTTTAATTCTAAGCGGAATTTTAGCAATATTTTTATTGTTTTTTTTAACTTCTTTAGGAGATTTACCAACGTTTGAAGAACTAGAAAATCCACAAATAAATTTAGCAACAGAAGTAATTTCTGCAGATGGTGTTACCATCGGTAAATATGCTACAGAAAACAGAACTCCAATTCACTATAACGAATTACCACAGAATTTAATTGATGCACTAATTGCAACGGAAGACGAACGTTTTTACGAACATGCTGGGATTGATTTTAGAGGAACTCTTAGGGCTGTCGTAAAGATGGGCTCTGGAGGAGGAGCCAGTACCATTACACAACAATTAGCAAAAAACTTATTTACAAAAAGAGCGTCGAATAATATTTTTAAAAGAGTCCTTCAAAAAGCAAAAGAATGGATTGTTGCTGTAAAACTAGAACGGCAATACACAAAAAAAGAAATTATTGCAATGTATTTAAATAAGCAAGGGTTTTTATTTAATGCCTCAGGAATTCGTTCAGCTTCCAGAATTTACTTTGGAAAAGAAGCCAAAGAATTAGATCTCCAAGAAGCCGCAATACTAGTTGCCATGTTAAAAAACCCAAGGCAATATAATCCTCATAGAGAAATTTCTAAAGAGAAATCTCTTTCTAGAAGAAATGTGGTCTTTGCTCAAATGGCAAAAAATGGATTTATAACTTCTCAAGAAAAAGATTCTCTTCAAAAATTACCACTTAAAATAAATTTCACTCCAGAAAGCCATAGTGATGGATACGCAACGTATTTTAGATCGTATTTGCAAAAACAATTGAGAACTTGGGTACGTAAAAACCCGAAGGCAAATGGAGAACAATACGATATTTTTAAAGATGGATTAAAAATTCATGTTACATTAGATTCTCGAATTCAAAAATACGCAGAAGAGGCTGTAAAAGAGCATATGGCCAATTTACAGTCGCATTTTTTTAAAGAACAGAAAAACAACGAAATGGCTCCTTTTTACGACATTAAGGATTCAACGGTGAACGTTATTTTACAACGAGCGAAACGAAATACAGATCGGTATCGAAGAATGAAAAAAGCAGGGAAAACTGCCAAAGAAATTGATGCCAGTTTTAAGAAAAAAACAGCAATGCGTGTTTTTTCTTGGAAAGGAGATTTGGACACGATCATGTCTCCTATGGATTCGATTCGATATTACAAATATTTTTTACGTTCAGGATTGCTTTCGATAGAGCCTCAGACGGGTCATGTAAAAGCATGGGTTGGAGGGATCAATAATAAATATTTTAAGTACGATGCTGTTCAGCAACAAAAAAGACAAGTAGGTTCTACCTTTAAGCCGTTTGTTTATGCGACTGCGATTAATCAACTGAAAATGTCTCCTTGCGATTCGTTTCCAAATGTACACTATACAATTCCCAAAGGGAAATACGGAATTCCAGAAGAGTGGAGGCCCGATAACTCTGGAGACAGATATGGTGGAATGCTCACCTTGAAGGCAGGTTTGGCAGGTTCCATAAATACTATGTCTGCGCGATTGATAGATATGGTGAAACCCGTAAATGTGGTGCGTTTGGCAAAATTAGCTGGAATAGAAACCAGAATTAGAGCGAACCCATCCATAGCTTTAGGCGCTATAGAATTGTCACTAATGGAAATGGTAAGCGCCTATGCAACCTTCGCAAACAAAGGTTTGCGTGTAAGTCCAATGATATTGACAAGAATTGAAGATAAAAATGGAACTATTTTAGCACAATTTACGCCAGAAACAAAAGAAGTGATAAGCGAAGAATCTTCTTATGTAATTTTAGATTTGTTAAAAGGAGTTACAGAATCTGGTTCAGGGCAGCGTTTGCGAACTCCTTATACCGCATTACCCGATGTTGTTACCGGTTTTCCATATGAATTTGAAAACCCGATTGCAGGAAAAACAGGGACAACTCAAAATCAATCAGATGGATGGTTTATGGGAATTGTTCCCAACTTGGCTACAGGTGTTTGGACAGGTGGAGAAGACCGTTCCACACATTTTGAAGGCATTGGAAAAGGGCAAGGAGCCACCATGTCATTACCGTCGTGGGCATTGTTTATGAAGAAATGTTATGCAGATCCTACCTTAAATATCAGTCAAGAAGATTTTGAAAAACCAGAAAAGTTATCTATAAAAATAAATTGCGGAGATCAAGAAGACGAAGATGAAGAGGAGCTTGAAGGAGAGAAAGTTCCTAAAAAAGTAGTGATTAAAGAAGATATAGATTTTTAATGCTTACGAAAATGAAGTAGTAAATTACAATTTCATTTTTTTACATCTTAAACGATTAACAATGATTAACAAAAAAGTAAAGAACGTACAAGAAGCTTTGCAAGGTGTTCAAAGCAATATGACTTTTATGCTGGGTGGTTTTGGTTTGTGCGGTATCCCAGAAAATGCAATTGCGGAATTGGTAAAACGAAATGTTAGAGCGGTTACCTGTATTTCAAACAATGCAGGTGTCGATGGTTTTGGTTTGGGATTGTTATTGGAAAACAAACAAATCAAAAAAATGATTTCTTCTTATGTAGGTGAAAATGATGAATTTGAACGACAAATGTTATCAGGAGAATTAGAAGTTGAATTAACACCCCAAGGAACTTTAGCCGAAAAATGTAGGGCTGCACAAGCAGGATTCCCAGCATTTTATACACCGGCAGGTTATGGTACAGAAGTTGCCGAAGGGAAGGAAACTAGAGATTTTGATGGTAAAATGCATGTTTTAGAACCCGCATTTAAAGCCGATTTTGCCTTTGTAAAAGCATGGAAAGGAGATGCTGCAGGAAATTTGGTGTTTAAAGGAACCGCAAGAAACTTTAATCAAAATATGTGTGGTGCTGCAACAATTACCGTGGCTGAGGTGGAGGAATTGGTGGAAGTCGGGACTTTAGATCCAAACAACATTCATATTCCAGGCATTTTTGTGCAACGTATCTTTCAAGGAAAAGAGTATGAAAAAAGAATCGAGCAAAGAACAGTGCGTAAAAAGAATTAGTAAGAAGTTCAAAAAAGATTTGAAATGGCCGCTCAAATTTTTAAAAGTGTAACCTCTAAAGGTGTTCGTACAAGAGAGGTTCAAAATGCAGAAAGTAAGCGTGATTTTATAGATAAGTTTAAAATTCCAGTGAAAGAGGCTGATGCGGTGGAGTATTGGTTAAAACTTTGTAAGGCATCAGAATTTTATCCGAAACAAAATAAAGAAATAGTAAAAGAATTAACGTTGAATCATGATAATTAGCAAAATTATTCTTCTTCAAAGGGATAGTTTTCCACATGTTGGAAATTATCAAATTATCAAATTATCAAATTAATTTTATGTTAGATAAAATAGGAATCGCAAAAAGAATCGCACAAGAAGTTCAAGACGGCTTTTATGTGAATTTAGGAATTGGAATTCCAACCTTGGTTGCCAATTATGTTCGGAATGATATTGAAGTAGAGTTTCAATCGGAAAATGGAGTTTTAGGTATGGGGCCTTTTCCATTTGAAGGTTCGGAAGATGCAGATATTATCAATGCGGGAAAACAAACAATTACGACCCTTCCAGGAGCTAGTTTTTTTGATTCGGCAACCAGTTTTTCTATGATCCGAGGGAAGCATGTAGATTTAACCATTTTAGGAGCTATGGAAGTGGCACAAAATGGAGACATTGCCAATTGGAAAATTCCAGGAAAAATGGTGAAAGGAATGGGAGGTGCCATGGATTTAGTTGCCTCTGCAGAAAATATTATTGTGGCGATGATGCATGCCAACAAACGAGGAGAATCTAAGATTTTAAAGCAATGTTCTTTGCCATTAACAGGTGTTGGTTGTGTCACCAAAGTGGTGACCAACTTGGCAGTTTTAGAAGTAAGAAACAATGCCTTTCATCTGCTAGAAAGAGCACCAGGAGTTTCGGTAGAAGAGATTCAAAATGCCACAGAAGCAACCTTGGTAATCGCCGGAGAAATCCCAGAAATGAAGATATAAGATGAAATATTTAGCAAAGAAACCTTTTGTAGTCGTTTTTGTTTTTAACACTCAGTTTCATTTTCCTTTTTGATTTTGTTATCAATATAGAAAATAGCCTCATAAGTTCATCAATTTCAGCTAGTTTGGCTGTAATTTTATCACCGAGAAAGAAAAAAATTAAAACACAAACTGAAGAAAAAATTCAAATAACTTGGGTTTTTTTGAAAACACCAATCTTTTTAAACTAGATGAAAATAATATCTTATAATGTCAATGGAATTCGAGCAGCTTTAAAGAAAGGATTTTTAGAGTGGTTGTCTGCTTCAAATCCTGATGTAATTTGCATTCAGGAAACCAAAGCACACAAAGAACAATTGGATCTTTCTGAATTTGAAAATGCAGGATACCCTTATCATTATTGGTTTTCTGCACAGAAAAAAGGCTATTCTTCTGTGGCAATTTTTTGCAAAGAGAAACCAAAACAAATTGAGTATGGAACGGGTATTGAATCGATGGATTTTGAAGGGAGAAACCTTCGCGTAGATTTTGAGGATGTTTCTATAATGAGCTTGTACCTTCCTTCAGGAACCAATTCTGAACGCTTGAATTTTAAATTCAAATACATGGACGAATTCCAAGTATACATTGATAATTTGAAGAAAGAAATCCCAAACCTTGTAATCTGTGGAGATTATAATATTTGTCATGAAGCGATCGATATTCACAATCCAAAAATGAAAGGAGTTTCAGGATTTTTGCCTGAAGAAAGAACTTGGATGAGTGCGTTTATCAATCATGGATTTGTAGATAGTTTTAGACACTTAAATCCCGAAGAAAAAACCTATTCTTGGTGGAGCTATCGCGCAAATTCTAGAGCAAATAACAAAGGTTGGCGTTTAGATTATGCCATGGTATCAGCCCCTTTAAAAGAGAAAATAGCGCGCGCCTATATTTTAACAGAAGCCAAACATTCAGATCATTGTCCCATTGTTGTGGAACTGGACTTATAAAATCAATAATGAAAAAATTACTCCTACTTTTATTTTTTACTACCTCCATTTTTGCTGAAACAGCAAACGATTCCATCCCTAAAAAAATGAGTTCTTCCGACTTGTTTTCTGACTATGATATTGTGTTAATCGATAGTTTACTTATGGATTCGAAGTACAAATCTCCTTTGTACAATACCTTACAATACAGAATGGATGATGTGGATAAGAAAGCAGTGACAGATGTTGCTTTATCTACCCAGATTTTAAAACAAAGATTGGCTACAATTGATGCAAAAACACCTTTTCATATTGCATATAACCCTGCTTTGAAAAAAGTAATAAAGTCCTACCTAAAATACCGAAAAAGGTATTATCCGGCACTAATGGCAAAGGCTTCCTACTATTTCCCAATGTTCGAAAAATACCTAGATCAATATGACATTCCGCTAGAAATGAAATATTTAGCAATTGTAGAATCGGCATTAAATCCAAAAGCAAAATCAAGAGTCGGTGCCACAGGGTTGTGGCAGTTTATGTATCCAACAGGCGTACAATACAAGTTAAAAGTAAGCTCGTATGTAGATGAACGTCAAGACCCTTTAAAATCAACCATTGCAGCCTGTCAATACCTCTCCGATTTATATACTATTTTTGGAGACTGGGACTTGGCTTTAGCCGCTTATAATTCAGGACCAGGAAATGTAGCAAAGGCAATAAAACGCTCTGGTGGTTATCGAAATTACTGGAACATCCGTCCTTTTTTACCAAGAGAAACTGCAAGCTATGTTCCTGCATTTTATGCTACCATGTATTTGTTTGAATATCAAAAAGAACATCAACTTGTTCCCGAAAAGTTTCAAATTCGACATTTTGAAACCGATACGATTCGGATTAAAAAAACAATTAGTTTTGATCAAATTTCAGAAATAACAGGGATCAATTCGGAGTTAATTCAATTTTTAAATCCGTCTTTTAAACTCGATGTGATTCCATTTGTCAAAGGGAGAAATTATGCCATTACACTTCCAAGAAAAAACACTTTGTCTTTCATAGAAAATGAGGAGGCTCTTTATGCATTAGCAAAAGAAGATGCTGCAAAAAGAGAGAAACCATTGCCAAAGTATTTTGAACTGGACAAACGGATTCGTTATAAAGTTCGAAGTGGTGACTTTTTAGGGAAGATTGCCAATCGTTTTGGAGTTCGAGTTCGAGATATAAAACGTTGGAATCGTTTAAAGACAAGTCGTTTACGGATAGGGCAAAGATTAAGCATTTATCCAAAAAAAATAGCGGTTCCAAAAACATAACTGGAAAGTGGAATACTTTTTGATTTATAAAAAGAAAAACAAAATAAAAATATATTTAAAAACAACATTCATGAAGAAATTAGGATATTTATTTTTTACAATGCTATTTTTATTAGGCTGTGATAGTAAAAATTCTTTCGTGCAAAAACCAGCTGTAGGCGCAATCAACCGTGTGATGGTTGTTGTAAAAACCAGCAATTGGCTGGGAGCTATTGGAGATGAAATTAGAAATTCTTTTGGAAAACTCATCGTTGGTTTGCCCCAACCAGAACCAACAACGACGCTTTCTCAGATAGCACCTAATGCCTTTGGATCAATGATGAAAGCTTCTGGAAGTCTGTTTATCGTTGAAGAAAATGAAAAAGAAACTTTTTCTATCCGTTACAATGTTTATGCAAAACCACAAACGGTAATTTCTATCTCTGCTAAAGATGACGAAGGGCTCATTCGAGTATTTAAGCAACATGAAAAAGAGATCTTGGCCACTTTTCGACAAGCAGATATCAAAGCGACTCAAAATATTTTCATGAAATCTAAATTGCCGGATGCACAATTTAAAACATTACAAAAATTAGGGGTTTCTTTTACAATTCCCTCGAAATATAGAACGGTGGAAGATACGGGATATTTTCTGTGGTTGCGCGATCATTTGATGAGTGGAATTGCAAAAACGGGAAGTAATAATATTTTGGTTTATAGCGTGCCGTTGGGAGATGAAGCTACTGTTGCAGATCGAATTATTGCAGAAAGAAACAAAATTGGAGAAAAACACATCCGAGGTTCTGATTCTTTAACCATGTATATGATTACAGAAAAAGCGTATACTCCTGTTACTTTTGATGCAAAAATTGCTGGTAAAAAAGCCTATGAAACCCGTGGTAAATGGGAAGTTAAAAACGATTTTATGGCGGGCCCTTTTCTCAACTATACCGTGGTTGATAAACAGCAGAACCGATTGCTCGTTTTTGAGGGCTTTACTTACGCCCCTTCTATCAATAAACGCGCATTTGTTTTTGAACTGGAGGCCATTGCTAAGTCAATGAAAATTCAATAAACACCTTTTTGAAATTCAAAATAAGATTTTTTGAAACGTAAATTTTAGAGATCCATATCCCATGAGACCTATAATAGGATTGGCTTTTATATTCAAAAAAGTTAATTTTTGGGAGTAGCTTTTGGTATAATTAACATACATTTACAAACTTATTCTTATATTTGATATTCAACTAAAAAACATCTACATCATGGAAATGAATTTTTACGTGCTGTTTTTAGCAGCTTTAGTGCCAATGGTAATTGGCTTTGTTTGGTATGGCCCTTTGTTTGGCAATGCTTGGATGAAAGAAATGGGTTTTACAAAGGAATCGCTTGCGGGAACTAATATGTTTAAAATATTGATCATTAGTTATGTGTTCAGTCTTTTCATTGCTTCCTTTTTAATGTTTGTTGTTATTCATCAATCGGGAATCTATTCAACATTAGCTGGAGAACCCGGTTTTAATGAGAAAACCGGAGAAGGATTTGCCTTTTTTCAAGACTTTATAAATACCTATGGAGATCGTTTTCGAACTTTTGGACATGGCGCCCTTCATGGAGTAACTACCAGCATCTTTTTTGTGCTTCCCATCTTATCTATTGTCGCACTCTTTGAGAAAAAAACGGTGAAGTATGTCACGATCAATGCAGGATACTGGATGGTAACATTCGCAATTATGGGCGGTATTGTTTGCCAATGGTTGTAAGGGAGCCCTAATTTTTCTAATACCCCACTTTGGTTCTTACTTTTTGGAGTACTGTTGTAGCTACTTTTTTTGCTTTTTGTTTTCCAATAGCAAGTGCATCGTCAATTTCATTTTTGTTGTCCATAAAATGTGTATAGCGCGCTCTAATGGTTGCGAATTTTGTAATGATTAGTTCATACAATGCTTGTTTTGCATGCCCGTATCCATAGTTTCCTGCTAAATAATTGGCATGCATTTCCGCAGTTTCTGATGGAGAAGCCATTAATTTATAGAGAGCAAAAATGGTATCTGTATCTGGGTTTTTTACATCTTCCAATGCCAAACTATCGGTTTTAATACCCATAATTTGCTTGCGTAATTTTTTATCGGAAAGAAATATATTGATGGTGTTATTTCTAGATTTACTCATTTTTCCACCGTCGGTCCCTGGAACCAATTTTGTGTGCTCTTGAATTTTTGCTTGCGGCGCAACAAGTGTTTCACCAATTAAATGGTTAAATCGGTTGGCAACATCTCTTGCCATTTCTACATGTTGGAGTTGGTCTTTTCCAACGGGTACAATTTCTGCATCATACAATAAAATATCCGCAGCCATTAACATTGGGTAGGTAAACAAGCCCGCGTTTACGTCACCCAACCGATCTGCTTTGTCTTTAAAACTATGCGCCAATGTTAGCCTTTGATACGGAAAAAAACAACTTAAATACCAGCTCAATTCTGTAACTTCAGGAACATCACTTTGTCTATAAAAAACACTCTTATCAACATCCAGTCCACACGCAAGCCAGGTTGCAGCCGTGCTGTAAGTGTTTTCTCTGAGGGTTGTTCCTTCTTTTATTTGTGTCAGAGAATGCAAATCTGCAATAAAAAGAAAAGATTCATTAGTAGGATTGTTTGCCATTTCGATGGCAGGTAAGATCGCACCTAATAAATTTCCTAAATGTGGAGTTCCTGTACTTTGTACGCCTGTTAAAATTCTTGACATTGCTGTTTGTTTTTCTTTTTAAGGGATGAGTGGGTTCTTAAAACCAACTACGATGACAAAAATAAGGTTTTGTTTCAGAAAACCAATCAAACAAAAGAATATTAGTACTTTTGGCGGTATATGAAATTTATAAAAATACCTTTTCTTTTACTTTGGCGATTCTGGTTCTATTTTTTAATCTTCGTCACCATCATTTTAATGGCTCCTTTGTTATTCATATTGACAATAAAGGAGGAATCCTATCCACAATTTTGGAAATTAATTCGACTATGGGCCAAAGTACTTATTTACGGAATGGGTTTTCGGTTAAAATTTCAGTTTGATCAGCATATCGATCCCTCCAAGAGTTATATGTTTTGTCCAAATCACGGTTCATTGATGGACCCTTTTATTTTAATTGCTTCTAGTAAAAATCCAATTGTTTTTGTTGGCAAAAAAGAGTTTGTGAAGATTCCAATCTTTGGGTTTTTTTATAGAAGAGTCGTTATTATGGTTGATCGAAGTAGTCCAAAAAGTAGAAAACGGGTTTATGAAATGGCCAAAAAAAGATTGCAAAAAGGAACGAGTATTGCTATTTTCCCTGAAGGATTAGTGCCTACAGAAGAGGTTGTTTTAGCGCCCTTTAAAAACGGAGCTTTTAGTCTGGCTATTGAACATGAAATTCCTATTGTACCTCAAGTTTATTACGATTGCAAGCGTTTTTTTTCATGGGATATTTACAAAGGTAGTCCCGGTCTATTTAGAGTAAAACAGCACCCATTTATAGAAACAAAAGGACTCGGGACAGAAGATGTAGAAAGCTTGAAAGAGACTCTTTTTTCACTCATAGAAAACGATTTGTTAGCCGACAAAAAATACATGAAAGATACCAATAGAAACATTTAATGAGCGAACAACTGAATTATATTTACAGTAAAAAAGAAGAATTTTTAAACGTCCTTTCTCATGGTTTTGGGCTAGTGCTTTCTCTGATTGCATTTCCTTTTTTACTCATTAAAGGGTTTGCGTATGATGGTTTTTGGAAACCAACAAGTTTTGTTATCTATGGACTCAGTTTGATTCTGCTTTATGCCGCTTCTACATTTTATCACGCAGCCAAAAACCCTACCATTAGAAGAAAGCTAAATATTTTTGATCATGCAGCAATTTATGTTTTAATTGCTGGAGGTTACACCCCTTTTTGTTTGGTTGCTTTAGACACTTCTTTAGGCTGGTATGTATTTATTTTTGTTTGGCTTTTTGCACTTGTCGGAATTATTCTAAAGTTATTTTTCACAGGAAAATACGACAAACTTTCTACAGCAATGTACTTGTTAATGGGATGGCAAGTAGTTTTTTTTGCAAAGCCATTGGCAAATAGTTTGTCTGAAAATGGGCTTTATTTATTAATTTTGGGAGGTATTTTTTACACTATAGGTGCCATTTTGTATTCCATAAAAAAACTGCTTTACAATCATGCTATTTTTCATGTTTTTGTTTTATTGGGCAGTTTAAGTCACTTTTTGAGTATTTATTTTTTAGACTAACGGAGTGTTTTTTTATTTCCAATCTTTAAATGGAAATTTACTTAGTTTTGAATTGTAGTATTTCTCATTCCCCGTAACCTCTTCTCCAATCCAAAGGGGTTTTTGAAAGGTTTCAGTTGCATCTTCCAATTCTATTTCTGCAACAATTAATCCTAGATTGTCTCCAAAAAACACATCAATTTCAAAAATATGTTGCTCGCTTTTTACATAAAACCTCGTTTTTTCGATCCTTGTAGGTTCACACAACAGCAATAATTCTTCAGCGTCTAGAATGGCTATTTCCTTTTCCCACTCAAAGCGTGATGTTCCAGCAGCATTCGATTTTCCTTTTACGGTCATAAACGCCTTGTCATCAATAATTCTAATGCGAACTGTTCTGTTCATGTTGGAGTTTAGGTAGCCCTGTTTTATTGTTTTTTTTGCAAAACACGCCTTCTTAAAAGAATCGTTTTTCACTAAAAATTTTCGTTCGATTTCTACTGCCATTAAAAAGATTTTTATAATGTACGAATGTATTTATTTTTCCCGTTATATAATAATAAATAAATATCTTTGATAGCCTTATTCTCACTATGAAAAAAATAACCCTTTTATTCTTTTTCCTATTTTCGTTTCCTATTTTCGGACAAACGGACTACAGTGCTTCTTGGGAAGATTTTTATTCTTACAATAATGTAAAAGATTTTGTTAAGGTGGATGCCGTTATTTATGCATTGGCTGACAATGCTGTTTTTACCTTCAATACCAATTCGCAGCAGATTCAAAAATTTTCTTCAATACAAGGTCTTTCTGGAGAAACCACATCGGCTATTTATTACAGTGCTGCTTTTCAACGATTGGTAATCGGGTATCAAAACGGTTTGATAGAAGTTGTAGACCATGATGGTAGCATCACGATTTCTTCTGACATTGTAAGTTTTAATCAAAATGGAGCAAAAAGCATCAACCATATTTCAGAATATAATAACAAATTATACCTTTCAACACCCTTTTCAATTGTTGAGTATGATATTGAAAACTTAGAATTTGGAGACACTTTTTTTATCGGAAATAATTCGAGTGATGTTCGCGTTAATGAAACCCTCATTTTTAATGAAACCATATATGCCGCTACAGATGATGGAATTTTTTCTGCAGATGTAAATAATGATTTGCTGATCGATTTTAATTTCTGGGAACAACGTTTTGTAGGGACAGGTTTTAAGGCAATTCGTGTTTTTAATGCTGAAATATATACGATTACAGACACTGAACTATTGCTACTGAATGACGCAAATTTGGTTTCACAAATCAATTTTTTTCAATCCATAAAAGGATTAAAAAATTCTGCTACTCATTTGTCGGTAGCTTTAAACAAATCGGCAAATGTTTTTGATTTAAATATGAATTTGGTTGCAACGATAGCAACAACTTCTGAATTCGATTTCACATTAAATACTGCATTCGTTGCAGGCAATGAGATCTATTTAGCGACGAAAGAGTTTGGTATCTTAAAAACAAGTTTTAGAGTACCTTCCGATTTTTTAGAGATTCACCCAGAAGGTCCTTTGTCAAATGAAGTTTTTTCTATAGATGCTAATAATGAGCATTTGTGGATTGTGTATGGAGGGTATAATACGACATATACGCCAATACAAAAAAAGCAAGGGTTTTCCCATTTTAACGGTGAAGATTGGGTAAACACTCCATACAACCCAACCTTACCGCGTGATTTGGTCGATGTAACTATTGATCCGAACAATGAAAACAAGGTATATATTAGCGCCTTGGGCGTCACTAATGATCTCAATGTAATCCCGACAGGCGGTTTGCTAGTTGTGGAAAACGATGTGGTTACGCAAACTTACAACCATTTAAACAGCTCTTTTGAACCGATTTCCGTTTCTTTACCTACGATCAATATTCGAGTTAGTAGTGCTGCAATTGATGCCTCAGGAAATCTTTGGGCAACCAACTATCAAACCGCCGAAGAATTAAAAAAATTATCAGCAAATGCTCAATGGAGTTCTGTAGATTTAAGCAGTATTAAAACATCTGCTGCTGCGGGTCTAAATGAAGTGGTCCTAGACCGAAGTAATAGTGTTTGGATTGGTACTCGAAGAAATGGAGTCTATATTTATAATGAAAGTGGCAACCGAAAAATAGCCTTAAATACAGGAGTAGATTCTGGAAATTTACCCGATCTAAATGTAAGAACAATTGCCGTTGATCGAAATAATAGGGCTTGGTTAGGGACAAAATCTGGCCTTGTAGTTTTTAACAATGCTGCCAATGTATTTGAGGTAGATTCTCCAGATGAAGCTGCAACACCAGTAATTATTTTAGACGATGGTGTCGCTAAAAAATTATTAGGAGATCAAACGATTAATACCATCGCTATCGATGGGGCTGAGAACAAATGGTTTGGTACGGATAGCGGTGGTGTTTTATATACCAATCCTAGTGGACAAAATACCTTGGCAAATTTTAACACAAACAATTCCCCTCTACCTTCGAATACAATTTTAAAAATTAAAGTCGACAAAAATAACGGGAAGGTCTATTTTGCTACGGACAAAGGAATTGTTGCTTATAACAGTAATGTTGCTCCTTTTGGCGTTTCACTAGGGGCTGTTTATGCCTATCCAAATCCCGCACTAACAAATCACGAAATCATTACTATAGACGGTAGAAATGGCAGCCATTTACCAAAAGGGACTAATGTTAAAATTATAGATATTGCAGGGAATTTAGTCTATGAAACCAATGTTGTGGAAGGAGAACAATTACAGGGAGGAAAGGTGGTTTGGAATAAAAAAAATCTCGCAGGGAATACCGTGGCTTCTGGAATCTATATCGTTTTATTATCAAATGATGATGCTTCAGAAACGTCCATCACAAAAATTGCAATTGTAAACTAATGGCAGTTTTAACCACCAAAGCAATCGTACTAAGTGCTTTAAAATATAGTGAGTCTAGTTTAATTGTGAAATGTTACACCGAAAAGTTGGGAATAAAAACCTATTTAATTCGCGGTGTTTTAAAAAACAAAAAAGGATCGATAAAAGCGGCTTATTTCCAACCACTTACCCAACTCACTTTAGAAGCAAATCACAAGCAAAAATCAAATCTTCATTCACTTAAAGAAGTCCATATTTCTCACCCTTATAAATCAATTCATACAGATATTGTAAAGCAATCAATTGTATTGTTTTTGTCTGAAATATTATCGAGTAGTATTCAAGAAGAAGAAGAGAATACAGTTTTGTTTGAGTATCTCGAAACAGCTTTTTTATGGTTGGATGCGCATGACAAAATTGCAAATTTTCATTTGTTATTTTTGTTAAACTTAACCCGATTCTTAGGGTTTTATCCAGATCTTGTTGATCAACAAACAACCACTAGTTTTAATTTGGCTGAAGGCAGTTTTTCAAATGGGTTTACGGACAAAAATGCTATTGTAAAAACAAATTTAGTACTCTTTAAAACCCTGTTAGGCATAAATTTTGATGAGATAGAGGAAGTGTTATTTAGCAAACAAGAAAGACAAGCGCTTTTGCAGATCATAATTCGATATTTTGAATTACATTTGGATGGCTTTAAAAAGCCAAAATCTCTAACAATTTTAGAAACTATATTTAGTTAATGAGAGCATTATTTTTTATTTTTTTATTAGGCATTTGCTTTAATAATTTTTCTCAAGAGGTTAAGGTTTTGGATAGGGAAACGGGTAAAACCGTTAAAAATGTTACTATTTATAACAAAAGTCAAACGATAACACTTACAACAAGTAAGAACGGAATAGCAGATATTTCTTCTTTTAAGAACTCAGAATTTATTTATTTTTCTCATCTTTCATATGCGCTTTTTCAGGTAAAAAAAGCGGACTTAAAAACCACAAATTATACGCTTTTTTTAACAAAAGAATCTGAACAATTAGACGAAGTGGTACTTTCTGTTTTTAAAAATAAACAGAAAAGTAATCGAATTGCTGAGCAAGTAGCTGTTTTGTCACAAAAAGAGATTCGCAAAATTTCACCCCAAACTTCCGCAGATTTATTGGCAACAATCCCAGGGATTAAAGTGCAAAAATCTCAGTTTGGAGGGGGTAGCCCTGTGCTTCGTGGTATGGAATCTAACCGAATTTTATTGGTGGTAGATGGTGTTCGAATGAACAATGCAATTTATCGAAAAGGACATTTACAGAATGCAATTTCAATAGCCCCAAATCAATTAGATAGAACAGAGGTTGTTTTTGGACCTTCTTCTGTAATTTATGGATCGGATGCGCTGGGTGGTGTGATTCATTATTATACAAAAACACCAAAATTATCAGATGAAACAAAAGTAAAAACTGATTTTTTTACTCGTTTCTCTGGGGTTAATAATGAAATTACTTCAAATGTTTCCGTTGCTTTAAGCTTCAAGAATTGGGCTTCTTTTACAAGTGTTTCTTATAGTGATTTTGGAGATTTAAAAATGGGAAACAATCGATCTCATGGGTTTGATGATTGGGGAAAGGTTTTTTATTTTTCAGAAAATAGCGATGGCAATTACCACGAAAACCCAACTTTAAATAGTGATGTTAATCTTCAGAAAAACACGGGATATATGCAAACCGATGTTTTGCAGAAATTTTATGTCCCGCTATCAAAAAACACGGAATTAAAATTAAATATTCAATACTCTAAATCGTCGAATATTCCAAGGTTTGATAGATTAGCAGAATTAACAGCTCCAACAAATAGTGCTTCTTTAAAGTTTGCTGAATGGTATTATGGTCCTCAAGAACGTTTTTTGTTCTCACCACAATTACTCCTCAATCCCAATAAAAAGTGGTTGGAAAAAGGGAGCATTACTTTTGCGTATCAAAATATTAAAGAAAGCCGAATACAACGTAAATTTGGAAGCTTAGATCGCTCTTATAGAAATGAAATGGTCAATATTTTCAGTGTGAATGGGGATTTTTCTGTACCAATTAAAGAGAATCAAAATCGATTACTAACCTATGGCTTCGAACTTGCCTATAATGATGTAACATCAAACGCTTTTGGGAAAACACTTGCTGTTTCCAACGACGAAGTTATAGATTTTTCTGACGACTTTTTAGTGCAATCTCGCTATCCAGATGGAGGGAGTAATTATTTAAGCTCAGCCATTTATCTAGGGTATCGACAAGATGTTAGTGCCAAGGCGACCTTAAATACAGGGATTCGTTTTACAAACACTCATTTACAAGCCAATTGGATCGATCAGACATTTATTACTTTACCAGACCCAAGCATCACTTTAGCGAATGCTGCACTAACGGCAACCTTGGGTTATGTATACAAACCTTCCAAAGACTGGCAAATAAACAGTGTTTTGTCTTCTGGTTTTAGAGCTCCAAATATTGATGATGTTGGTCGAGTTCGAGAAAAATCTGGGAATATTACCATTCCAAACATCTATGTAACACCCGAATTTGCCTATAGTGCAGAATTTGGATTACAGAAATATTTCAACAATCGCCGTTTTAGAATTGGAGGAAATGTTTTTTATACACTCTTAGATAGTTATATTCAAAGAGACTTTGTATATGCTCCTAATGGCAGTAACCTACAAGTTGCATTTGATAATGAATTTGGAAATGCTGTGAGTAACCAAAACAAAGGAACAGCTTATATTACAGGATTTACCTCAAGTTATTTGGGTCAAATTTCAAACCGATGGAATACTTCAGGGTTCATAACTTATACAAAAGGAAGCACCTATGACACCAAAGAGCCTCTCTCTTCGATTCCCCCTTTGTTTGGCCAGTTTGAAGTGAGTTATAAAATTGAAAAATTAGAACTAGGCGCTGATTTTAGATTCAATAGTAAAAAGAACATCGAAGATTTTAATTTTACTGAAGGCATCGACAACCACGATTTAACTCCAGTGATTGATCCAAATGCTACCAATGATATTTCCAAGTATTATGGCACTCCAAGTTGGAATACATTAGGCTTTAACGGGCGATATACGTTCAATGATACGCTTTCTTTTCAAGCAAGAATCGCAAACTTATTTGATACGCATTATAGGGAGTTTGCCTCTGGAGTTTCTGCTCCTGGTAGAAATATTTCTATTTCCTTTTTGGCTACCTTTTAGTCTTTAATTTTTTTCCCTCATCATCATACAACTCAGAAATTAATTTCTCTGTTTTTATAATGCAAACTAGGAGTGTTAACATCACTAAGACCATCGGCTCCCAGCTTATGCCTCCTTTGGCTAAAGAAGCAAAAAGAAGTCCTGCTAAAAATGAAATACCCGCGTAAACAATAAGGTTTTTATTAAATGTGGTATTTGCAAAATTCCAGATACCATTATTTTGCATGGTTCTGTAGGTTCTGTAGCCATAAAATTTATTGATTTTCTTTGGGGGGAATTTCCAAAAAAGAATACTTACAAAAAACAGCAATCCATTGGTGGTTAAAACATAGGTAAATGCATCCATCGTATTAAATTTTTATTATTTATATGAGGTTCACAAACAATTTTGACTGCCATGTGAACGAAATTACTTTCTTTTTGGGCGAATTAACCCTTCTTGAGCAAAAGATGCAATTAATTGACCATCTCTTGTAAATAAATTTCCTTTTGAGAGTCCCCTTGCTCCTGAAGAATTAGGAGATTCAGAAGAAAACAGCATCCAATCGTCAAAATCAAAATCTCTAAAAAACCACATGGAATGATCTAAGCTCGCCGTTTGCAAATTGCCAAAATTGGCCTTACTTGCATTTGGATTGATGGCTGCATTTAAGACATTATAATCAGAGATGTAAGTGAGAATTTGCTGTTTTGTTTGAAGGTCTAATCCAATAGAGCCTCCTTTTAATTTAAACCAAATTTTATCTTCTGCAGGCAAGTCTTCAGGATCTAAAGGGTTTGGTATCACTGTTGGTTTAAATTCGATAGGCCTTTCAATACTTAAAAATGCTTTCATGTTTTTGGGAATAAAGTCTCCAAATTGCTCCACCATTTCACTCCAGCTAATTAGTTCTTCAGGTTGTTTTATGTTTGTTTCAATTGCTTTTTGGTGTGTATACCCTTTCTCAATTTTATGAAAAGAAGCGGCTAAAATAAAAATGGTTACTTCATTTTGTGAAGCTTTTACGCGTCGAGTAGAAAAACTTCCACCATCTCGTATTTCTTCTACTTCAAAAATGATGGGAATATCTAATTTCCCTGCTTCCAAAAAATAGGAATGCAAAGAATGCAGAATCCGCTCTTTTGGTACCGTTCTGTTTGCTGCATTTAAAGATTGTGCTAAAACTTGTCCTCCGAAAACATTGGGACTTCCAATAGTTTCACTCACTCCTTTAAAAGTGTTTGTACCTATTTTTTCTAAGTTTAATAAAGCAATTAAATCGTTAACGTTTTTCATTTTCAGTTACTTTTTTAAAGGGAAATCTTTGATGAAAAGGAGTGGGCTCAATTCGTTGTAAAAATAACTTTAAAATTCTATTTTTGATGGATTTTTTATGACGAATATACATTGTTAAGTCTTGCGGAATAGCGCCGATAGAACTTTTAATTTCACTAGCAGTTCTTCCGAAATTTAAAAGCTTTATTCTCTTTTGAATGGCGATTTTTATATAGTCGTATAGCATTCTTTGGTAGATTGCATACTCTTTGTTTAACAGGTAGTCAATCCCTACAAAATGGGCATCTAAAGAATTTTGATTGATGATTCCAGACATAAATCCAACTACTTTTCCATCTAAAAAATAGACCTTAAGTAGATAGTTATCATGCAGTTTTTCTTTTAAATGAATATAGGTTTCTAGGTTAAAGTCGCCCAAATTAAAATCAGCTTTTGAAGAAACCTTTTTATAGAGTGCTGTCATTTCTGGGAGTAACTTTTCAATATTTTCTAATGTAACATCTTCTCTTTTGAGTGATGCACTTCGTTGCAGTGCTTTTTTTGCTTTTACCCTAAATTTTGTTTTTAATGCAGCAAGATAGTCCTCAAAAGTTTGCCAATTTTCCGCTAAGTATAAAAGCATGTTGGGTGCTACTAAAAATGGACTGTAATTATAATCTTTTAAAGAGTTAGAAATGGATAAAGATTCGTTTATAAAATCTTTTACTAAGAAGAAATTGACTTCTTTTTTTAGAATTGGACTGCCATTCACAAAATGTAAGATAGCTTTGGCAAGCTCTTTTAGGATTGTTTTTTTGTTTTGATTTTTTTCGATAAAAACACCGTGTTCACCGCTAACAAAAGTGTTGCCGCAAATTAATATTTTCAAGGGTTTTTTCTTTGGGAATAGATGTAACTTCCGACCAACATTTTTAATTTTTCGAACTAAAACTTCTAAGTCATTTTTGATGTCATCAACATAAAAATCTACAAATTGCAGTGAAGCAAAAGCGATTGGGGTTTTTTTTGTGTCCAACAAAACAATATAAGTAAACCTAATTTCTGAGTTGTTTTCTTCGATAGAAAGTAAAAAGTCTCTATGGAAATAAAGATTTTTTTCACAATTTAATGCTTCCCAAATTTCTTCAGAAATTTCTGATATAGACGAAAAGTAGAGGGCATTATTTGTGATTGTACATGGTTTCAAATGACTTCATATTTGGGTTCAACATTCTAGCTTTTTCAAAGCAAAACTTTTAAGAAACAAAGTTCCGTTTTCTTGGGTTATGATCTGCTATTTAATGGAACTAATTTCCTTTCTTTTGCAGCATTTTTCAATTTCCTAGGATTCATTTTAAAATGCAGCAACCTTTTTCTGTAATGATATAGGTGCTAAAAAAAATTAGTTTGATAAAACAACCGCTTTTCTAACCAAATCTTGGGCTAACAATTTTAGAGAAGTATTCAAAAAAAGTATATTTGTCCATCTCTTTACAATTTTGGGTTTAAGCTCAATTAACAAATCATGAGCAATAGACTGTTATCAATTTGAATGTAGCATCTAACTAACGCAAATTAATAAAAATTCAATGATCGCAATTGAATAGAGATATTTTAAATGGAACTTTTTAACACATTCTTTGCAAATGGATTTATCAGAGAAAGCTTGGGACAATCGGTATTTAAACAATGATATTGGCTGGGATTTGGGAGCCGTCTCTCCGCCCTTAAAAGCCTATTTTGATCAATTAGAAAACAAAGAATTGAAGATTCTAATTCCAGGAGGAGGGAATGCATACGAAGCAGAATATCTTTTCAAGAATGGGTTTGTAAATGTTTTTGTGGTGGATTTATCCAAAATAGCGATTGATAACATCCAAAAAAGAATTCCAGAATTTCCTTCTTCACACTTAATTTTAGGCGATTTTTTTGAGATTGATGATGCCTTCGATTTAATTATCGAGCAAACATTTTTCTGCGCAATAAACCCAAACTTAAGAGAACATTATGCAAAGAAAATGCACCAACTTTTAAAAGTAAAGGGTGCATTGGTGGGGTTGCTTTTTAATATTCCTTTGTTTACAGATAGACCTCCATTTGGTGGGAATAAGAATGAATATGTATCTTATTTTCAATCTTATTTTAAGATCCATCATATGGCGCCTTGTTACAACTCGTATTCAAAAAGAAATGGAAAAGAACTCTTTATGAAACTGATAAAAGAATAAACGACTTTGCTTATTGTATTGAAAGCCTGTTTCGATTTATTTAAAAGCATTGAATCCCGTGATGTCTAAACCTGTAATCAGTAGGTGGATATCGTGTGTTCCTTCATAGGTAATGACACTTTCTAAATTCATCATATGACGCATAATAGAATATTCGCCTGTAATCCCCATTCCTCCAAGCATTTGCCTGGCTTCTCGGGCAATTTTAATAGCCATATCTACATTGTTTCTTTTCGCCATTGAGATCTGTGCGGAGGTTGCTTTGCCATCGTTTTTTAACTTTCCTAATCTCCATGCTAATAGCTGTGCTTTGGTAATTTCGGTGATCATTTCAGCCAATTTCTTTTGTTGTAATTGAAACTGCCCAATCGGCTTTCCAAATTGTTCTCGTTCTTTTACATAACGTAGGGCCGTGTCGTAGCAATCCATCGCAGCTCCAATGGCTCCCCATGCAATTCCAAAACGAGCTGAATCTAGGCAGCCTAATGGTGCGCCCAATCCAGATTTGTTAGGCAATAGATTTTCTTTTGGCACTTTTACATTGTCAAATATAAGTTCACCAGTTGCAGATGCTCGCAATGACCATTTGTTATGCGTCTCCGGTGTAGAAAAACCTTCCATGCCGCGTTCTACAATTAAACCATGAATTCTTCCGTTCTCGTTTTTAGCCCAGACAACAGCCACTTCTGCAAATGGTGCGTTTGAAATCCACATTTTTGCGCCGTTTAAAAGATAATGATCTCCCATATCTTTGTAATTTGTGGTCATTCCAGCAGGGTTTGAACCATGATTAGGCTCTGTCAAACCAAAACAACCCATCCACTCGCCAGAAGCTAATTTGGGCAAATATTTTTTTCGTTGTGCTTCATTTCCGTATTGAAAAATTGGATACATTACCAATGATGACTGAACAGAGGCTGTAGAGCGAACTCCAGAGTCTCCACGTTCTATTTCTTGCATGATTAATCCATAAGAAATTTGATCTAATCCAGCACCACCGTATTCCTCAGGGATATAAGGACCGAAAGCTCCAATACCTGCTAAACCTGCAATAATTTGAGTTGGGAATTCTGCTTTTTGAGCATAGTCCTCTATAATTGGAGATACATCACGCTTTACCCAGTCACGAGCAGCTTCACGAATTAACTTGTGCTCTTCCGTTAATAAATCATCAATATTATAATAATCGGGTGCTTGAAATAAATCTGGTTTCATAAAGTTTTTCTTATAAATTGTAAAATTTTAACAAATCTATCAAATATTGTTTAATATTTAACAGTTCTACAATAAAAATAATTGCGTTAAATTAGAGTTAAAAATACGGATGTTTTTTAAAGTTAACGATTGGAAAATGATAAAAAGTTATTGTTTTCTTTTAAGTTTGTAAAGATGAAGCACACCTTAGGAAAATTGGAGCGATTAAAAAGCAAAAAACTAATTGAAAAATTATATGAGCAGGGAAGTTCTGTGAAATCTTTTCCTTTAAGAATGGTGTATTTGCAAACAAAACATACTTCAGATTTTCCTGCTCAAGTGGGTGTTTCCGTTTCTAAAAGAAATTTTAAGTCGGCAGTTGATAGAAATCGAATTAAAAGATTACTACGAGAATCGTATCGTTTGCAAAAAGAAATTTTGTACGATCATCTTCAAACCCCTTATGTTTTTATGATTTCGTACCTTGGTAAAGAAGAAATAAAGTACGAAGAAATGTATGCTAAAATGACTAAGCTGTTGACATTGTTTGTCGCGGAAACTAAAAAGAAAACCGATGCACCTATTTAATTTTAAAAAAAGTACAGTTGTTGTTCTCATTGGAGTTAGCCTTTTTTTGACGTACTCCTTTAAATCTAATTTTTTTGAAGTTGCCAAACAAATAGAGATTTACAATACGTTGTTTAAGGAGTTAAACATGTATTATATTGATGAGGTTAATCCTGCGGAATTAACAAACAAAGCAATTCAGAACACCTTAAAAGATTTAGACCCTTACACGAGTTTTTACGATGAACAAGCTGTGGAAGAAGCTCGTATAAGACGAGCTGGAGAATACGGAGGTATTGGAGTTGCGGTCTATTATACAAAGAAAGGAATTCAATTAAAAGAAATTTATAAGGGGTATGCTGCAGATCGGGCAAATTTAAAGGCGGGAGATGTTATCATTTCTGTAGACGGACAATCTCTAAAAGATATGGAGCAAGAGCAATGTGCGCTCTTTTTAAAAGGAATTCCTAAAAGTACTTTTCATGTTGAATTTGAGCGTCAAGGGAGGATTATTAAAAAAGAATTGAGCAGAGATAAAATTATTGTAAACCCGGTGCCTTTTGCGGAAATGATTGATTCAGAAACGGGATATATTCCCCTTACACAGTTTAGTGAAAAAGCCTCTTTTGAAGTAAAAAAAGCCTACAGTAAATTGAAAAAGTTAGGAATGACCAAATTAGTTTTCGACTTGCGCTCTAATCCGGGGGGATCTCTTTTAGAAGCGATTAATATCTCTAATTTTTTTCTTCCAAAAGGGGAAAAAATTGTTTCAACAAAAGCAAAAGTTAAAAAATGGAGCAATACCTATTTTAGCAAAAATGCCCCCTTAGATTTAGAGATTCCTATTGTTGTTTTAGTAAACGGGCGTTCTGCATCGGCATCAGAGATTGTGAGTGGTGCGCTACAAGACTATGATAGGGCTGTGATTATGGGGCAACGTTCTTTTGGAAAAGGACTGGTACAGCGGTATCGAGAATTGACCTATGGAACTCAATTAAAAGTAACCATTTCGAAATATTATACACCCAGTGGTCGCTGTATCCAAGAACTGGATTATGCAAATACGGATGAAAATGGGAATGTCCCTAAGTTTTCCGATGCTGGAATCAATGCTTTTCAAACAGCAAATGGAAGAGCGGTTTATGACGGTGGTGGTGTTTTACCCGATGTTGTTATTCAAACATCCAAACCTACTCAAGCCACCAAAAAGCTCTTAGCTTCTCGGGCTATTTTTAATTTTGTAACGGACTATTATTATCAAAAAAAGCCGCTTACAGATTTGGAAAGATTTCAATTTTCAACTTCAGTCTTTAAAGATTTTACAGATTATTTAAAAAAAGACACTGTTTTTGAAACGCATGAAGAGCAATTATTTAAAAAGGCTTACAGTTCGATTGCTAAAGAAAAAGAAACGACCATTGATGAAGAATATAAGAAGATTCAAGAAGTACTTTTAGCAGATAAAATCAGTGAAATTTCAAAAAACAAAGATCTTGTAGAAAATCTCCTAAAAGAAGAAATTTTAACACGATACTTTTATCAAGAAGGTGTTTATAAAAACAAGTTAAAAGAAGATCGTGTTGTGTTGGAGGCAGTTCAGCTATTAAAGCAACCCAAAAGGTATTTGAAAGTCTTATCTGGAAAATAAAACAATCAAATGAGTATCTTCGCATAAATAAAACGAGTATGACATCACAAATGAAAATAGAAAGAACCAGAGCGCAAGAGTCTACAAATGCCATAGAAAAACTATACATTTCTATGCGTCATTTATTTAGTAGAGGCTTTTACAAGCCGATGGGAATCTCTGGTGAAACTTTACGAAAATCTTTATTACTTCTTCGTCCAGAAATCTATGGTTCTATTGCTGAAGAAAGAGTTGAATTAAACGGACTTGTGTATGTTATAGAACGTTTGCCAGAAGGAATCGAAGAATGTCAATTTATCAACTTAACGGCAGACGAAGGATATAAAAACTCTCACTTCAAAACGATCATTCCTCTAAAAAGAAGAAGAAATTGTTATCGGATTGATAAAGATCAAATGAATATCGAGATTACCCGTGGGCGATCAGAAATTTATGACATTTTAACGCACCTTACTTTTTTATTTATAGAATCGCACAAAATAAATGAACGTGTAAGTATTAAGGATGGAAAAGATTTTACGCGGGAATGGAAAAATTTAGAGGAGGTTGTTTTGCTTCAAAAAGAACTATCAAATGAAGCGCGAGAACTTACAATTGCCCATCTAGGAAATATTTTAGGAAGATCCTATAGTGAAGTTTCTAATGTATATCATACGTTTGCTACGGATGAAAATCCACACCGTTTTTTTCAATTAATTTACTGGTTGGGGAAATTGGCCAATGATGAAGCTAGTGAAGGAGAAAAACGTTCTGTAACCTTCAGTTCTGTTTTAATAGAGGAAATTGGACATCATATTTATGGGGAAGTTTGGGCAGACAACATTAAAAAAACACTGTTAGAAAATAATTTAATTCACAAACCAATACACATTATCAGTGCAAATATGCACAGTGTGCTAAATTCTATTTATGCAGAAAAAGCACTGCCAAGGGAAGCTAAAAAGATCAAAGATTTTGAACTTTTTGAGCTGATGAGTGCGGTCAATAGCACATCCTTACAAAAAGCAGTAAAGGATTTTGCTTCTAAAAATGGACTGATTTATTTAAAAGATACTTCGGGCACCAATATAAATGTGCAAATTATTGATACCAATAAAATAAATGGGGATTTAACGACGTTTACAAAGGGAAATTCTAAAGAAGAGTCTCCTGTAATTATTGTAATGGATTACGCTTTTGGAGAACAAGCCTATGAAACCATGGATGAATTGTTAAAACCATACAAGTCAAAAAATGAAAAAATTCATTTGAATGTACAATCGGTTTCAATCATGGGGAAAGCAGGTATTTTAGAAGGTGGAAAAGGAGATATTATGATTCCTTCTGCCCATATTTTTGAAGGAACCGCAGACAATTATCCTTTTAAAAATGAATTGACAAAAGAAGATTTAGAAGGTTTTGGAGTTAAAGTTTTTGATGGAACTATGGTCTCTGTTTTAGGAACCTCTTTACAGAACAAGGATTTATTAAAGTTTTTTCACGACTCTACCTGGAATGTCATAGGTTTAGAAATGGAAGGGGCCCATTATCAAAAAGCAATTCAATCTGCTTCTAAAATAAGAGGCAATATTTCAGAAGATGTAAAAGTAAGGTATGCTTATTACGCATCAGACAACCCCTTAGAGACTGGAGCAACGTTGGCTTCTGGTGGATTAGGAATGACGGGCGTTACCCCTACCTATGCAATTACAAAAAGAATTATAGAACAAATTTTTAACAGTTAGAAAAAGAAATAAAAAAAATAACGATGGCAACCAAACAACAAAACAACGAAGAAGAGGTAGATTTAGGATCTTTATTTGTAATTATTGGAAAAGGATTTTCAAATCTCTTCAATTTTATCGGCAACCTTTTTAAAAGCATTTTTCATTTTTTCATAATGATTTTACTTTTTTTAAAAGAACATCTTGTCAAAATTGCAATTGCAGCAGTACTTGGTTTTATTGTGGGTTTTTTTATAGAGATGAAAACTCCAAAAAGGTATACGTCAGACTTGCTCTTACAGCCCAACTTTAAAAGTTCAAGGCAATTGTACAATAACATTCATTTTTACAGCGATCTTGTAAAACAAAAAGACACCCTAGGTCTTCAAAAGATATTTGGGTTAACCAAGGAGGAAGCAAGTTCTTTGAAAAAGTTCATAATTGGTCCAATTATAAACCAAAAAGATATAGTTTCTAGTTATGACGATTTAATGTCAGAAGTGGACACTTTAGCTTTACGAGATTTTGATTTTGAGGAATTTCAAACTTCGTTCACTACTTTTGACTATAAATTACACAGAATAACCGTTGTTGCTGAAAAAAAAGATGTTTTTCAAAAATTAGATGAAGTAATTATTGCGGCAATTAATAATCCATATTTTAGTAACCTAAAGAAACTTACAAACGAGAATTTAAATCGAACCGATTCGATTTACCGACAAAACTTATCGCAAGTTGACTCATTACGAAGTGTTTATATGCAGGCGCTCTTGGCAGAAGCAAAAAAGGAATCTAGTGGCACCAACATTGATTTCGGCAGCAAAGAAAGACCTACAAAAGAAATTGAACTTTTTAATACCCATCGAAGAATAAATTTTGAGCTAAAGGAAATTTCAGAAACCAAATCGAAAGAGTATGAAATTATCAATGTTATTTATAATTTTCAACCGATTGGTGAAGAAATTAAGGGAATAATTGAAAATAAGGCATTTCAGTTCGCTGTATTATTCGCTTTGGCGACCATCCTTTTATTACTTTTATTAAAATTAAACAGTTATTTAAATAGTTACAAAAAATAGCAGTAGAATGCAAACAATTCTTGTTACCGGAGGTGCTGGATTTATTGGATCTAATTTTATTCCCTTTTTCTTAGAAGCGAATTCTAATTTTAAAGTGGTTAATTTAGATCTTTTAACCTACGCCGGCGATTTACAGAATTTAAAAGGAGTTGAAGGGAATTCTAGGTACACCTTTGTGAAGGGAGATATTTGCGAACGAAACTTGGTAGAAAATTTATTTCAAGAACACAATATTCAAGGAGTCATTCATTTTGCTGCAGAATCACATGTAGACAATTCAATAAAAAAACCAGATGCCTTTGTGAAAACAAATATTTTTGGAACGTTCAATGTATTAGATGTCGCAAGAAACCATTGGATGCAGGGTCCCAATCAATATAAAAAAGACTATGAATCTAGTCGATTTCATCACATTTCAACGGATGAAGTATATGGTAGCCTTGAAGCTGAAGGTCTTTTCACAGAGGAAACACCCTATGCACCAAACAGTCCGTATAGCGCCTCAAAAGCAAGTTCAGATTTCTTGGTGCGAAGTTATTTTCACACCTATGGAATGAATGTGGTAACGACGAATTGTTCTAATAATTATGGACCAAAGCAGCATGCCGAAAAATTGATTCCGACAATTATCAGAAAAGCAATTTCAGGAGCAGCGATTCCTATTTATGGTGATGGGAAAAACATTCGAGATTGGTTGTATGTTAAAGACCATTGCAAAGGAATCGATTTGGTATTCAAAGAAGGAAAAGCTGGTGAAACCTACAATATTGGTGGGGAAAACGAACGAAATAATCTGTCCATCGCAACGACAATTTGTGCGATTTTAGATGAATTAAAACCTAAAAAAACCACTTATAAAGAACAAATTACTTTTGTTCCAGACAGGGCAGGTCATGATTTTAGATATGCGATTGACGCAACGAAAGTGGAGAAAGAATTACATTGGAAAGCGGATGAAAATTTTGAATCTGGAATTAAAAAAACCATCGATTGGTATTTAAAAAAAGAGCAATAAAATGAAAGGAATTGTTTTAGCAGGAGGATCCGGTACCCGATTACACCCATTAACGTTGGCAATGAGCAAGCAGTTAATGCCCGTGTATGACAAACCGATGATTTACTATCCGATATCGGTTCTTATCTTGGCAGGAATTAGAGAGATTTTGATCATTTCAACACCTGAAGACTTGCCAAATTTCAAGAAATTGTTAGGAGATGGTAAAAAGTTAGGATGTGAATTTTCGTATGCGATTCAAGAAAAGCCAAACGGATTGGCAGCTGCGTTCCTTATAGGAGAAGCATTTATAGGAAAAGAAAAAGTAGCCCTTATTTTAGGCGATAATATTTTTTATGGATCTGGATTGCCCAAGTTGTTAAAACAAAACTTAGAAGTCTCAGGAGGCATTGTCTATGCATATCATGTGAACGATCCAGAAAGATACGGTGTGGTTGAGTTTGATGAGAATAATAAAGCCATGTCAATTGAAGAAAAACCACTAAAACCAAAATCTAATTTTGTCGTTCCGGGGATCTATTTCTATGACAATGCTGTGATTGCGATTGCAAAAAGCATTCAACCAAGTAAACGAGGAGAATTAGAAATTACCGATGTCAATCAAGCCTACTTAAACCGAGGCGAATTAAGTGTTCGAATTTTAGATCGAGGGATCGCCTGGTTAGATACAGGCACTTTTAATTCATTAATGCAAGCGGGTCAGTTTGTGCAAGCTATTGAAGAAAGACAAGGTCTGAAGGTGGGAGCTATCGAAGAAGCAGCTTTTAGAAGTGGTTTTATAAACAAAGATCAATTGAAAAACTTAATAAAACCATTTACAAAAAGTGGATATGGAGAAAATTTGATGAAGTTATCATGATTGTTACACAAACAAATTTAGCAGGGTGTTTCATTATTGAACCCACAGTTTTTAATGACTTAAGAGGATCCTTTTTTGAGAGTTTTCATAAAATGGAATTTGCAGAAAAAACGGGTTTAGAAATTGAGTTTGTGCAAGACAATCAATCGATTTCTCAAAAAGGGACTTTGAGAGGATTGCATTTCCAAGAGAATGAATTTGCACAAGCAAAATTAGTAAGAGTTATAAGCGGAAAGGTTTTAGATGTTGTTGTTGATTTACGAAAAGAGTCTCAAACATTTGGAAACTCATTTTCGATGATTTTATCGGGCGAAAATAACAAACAATTGTTTGTTCCAAGAGGGTTTGCTCATGGTTTTTATGTGTTGGAAGACGAAACTGTTTTCAACTATAAGTGTGATAATTATTATTACAAAGCAGCACAAAAAGGAATTCGATACAATGATTCCGATTTAGCGATTGATTGGTGCTTAGACGGCAAAGAAGTGATACTATCAGAAAAAGACAAACATTTAATGACTTTTAAACAATTTTGTCAATAAAAAAAGCGTTTATTAACAGAGGGGTACTATTTGTTAAAATATAATATATTTATTGATATATGTTTATTAATTTTGCATTCAATTTTACGGAAACCAATTGATAAGTAGCTGCATTACATAATAATTTTATTGATGGTCTTTTCAGTAACAAGTATAAAAAACGGAATTTGAAGAAAACAGCACTAATAACAGGGATTACAGGACAAGATGGCGCCTATTTAGCAGCGTTTCTTTTAGAGAAAGGCTATGATGTTCATGGAATAAAGCGCAGGTCTTCAAGCTTTAATACCCAAAGAATAGATCATTTGTATCAAGATCCACATGTAGAAAATAGAAATCTTTTTTTACATTATGGAGACATGACAGATACGTCTAATCTGATAGGGATTATTCAAGAAGTACAGCCCGACGAAATCTATAATTTGGCAGCCATGAGTCATGTGCATGTTTCTTTTGAAACACCAGAATATACGGCAAATGTAGATGGGCTAGGGACTTTAAGATTGTTAGAAGCCATTCGCATTTTGAATCTTGAAAAGAAAACAAAAATTTACCAAGCTTCTACCTCAGAGCTATACGGTAAAGTACAAGAAGTCCCACAAACAGAAACAACCCCCTTTTATCCGAGAAGTCCTTATGGAGTTGCTAAAATTTATGCATATTGGATTACTGTAAATTATAGAGAAGCCTATAATATTTTTGCCTGTAATGGCATTTTATTCAACCACGAATCTCCGATAAGAGGAGAGACTTTTGTTACAAGAAAAATTACCAGAGCTGTTTCTAAAATCGCCTTAGGGTTACAAGACAAAGTTCATTTAGGGAATTTAGACGCTAAAAGAGACTGGGGGCATGCGAAAGACTATGTAAAAGTAATGTGGATGATTTTACAAGCAGATGAACCTGAAGATTGGGTGATTGCTACTGGAACAACTACCATGGTGCGTGATTTTGTGAAAATGGCATTTGCAGAACTTGGGATTGAGTTAGATTTTAGAGGTGAAGGGAAAGATGAAAAAGGATATGTAAAATCGTGTTCTAATACTACTTTTACTATTGAAATTGGCCAAGAAGTTGTTGCAGTTGACCCACATTATTTTCGACCAACAGAGGTCGATTTATTAGTTGGAGATGCTACAAAAGCAAAAGAAAAACTAGGCTGGGAACCAGAACTTTCTTTACAAGATTTAGTAAAAGATATGATGCAGCATGATGTACATTTGATGAAAAAAGAACTCTACCTTAAAAAAGGAGGGCACGATATCTTGAACAACTATGAATAAAGACGATAAAATTTTTGTAGCTGGTCATCGAGGTTTGGTGGGGAGTGCGATTCTAAAAAAACTTAAAGAAAAAGGTTTTTTTAATTTAATAACCAAAACACATCAAGAGTTAGATTTAACCAATCAGCAAGAAACTGCCGCTTTTTTTGCTCAAGAAAAACCAGATTATGTTTTTTTAGCCGCAGCAAAAGTAGGTGGCATTGTTGCCAATAACACCTTTAGAGGAGATTTTATTTATCACAACTTAATGATTCAGAACAATGTCATTCACCAAAGTTATCTTTCTGGAGTTAAAAAATTATTATTTTTAGGAAGTACTTGTATTTACCCAAAAAATGCAGCACAGCCAATTAAAGAGGAAGCACTGTTAACCGATGTTTTAGAGTATACAAATGAACCATATGCGATTGCAAAAATTGCAGGAATCAAATTATGTGAAAGTTATAATTTACAATATGGCACTAATTTTATTGCTGTTATGCCAACCAATTTATATGGTCCAAATGATAATTTTGACTTGGAAAATTCACATGTTTTACCTGCTTTGATTCGTAAAATTCACTTGGCAAAATTACTGGAAGAAGGAAATAAGGGAGCCGTCATAAAAGATTTAAAAGTAGCAGATTTCAGAGAAGCTCAAAAAGTTTTATCAAAATATGGAATAAATTCAAAAAGCATAGAAATTTGGGGAACAGGAAACCCGAAAAGAGAATTTCTTTGGTCTGAAGACTTAGCAGATGCGAGTGTACATATTATGAAAAATGTAGAGTTTAAGGATTTAATTTCGGATAAAAATGAAATAAGGAATACGCATATAAATATTGGTACAGGAACAGATATTGCTATTAAAGAATTGGCGTTTTTAATTAAAAAAATAATCGGTTTTAATGGCGATTTAGTATTTAATACTGACAAACCAGACGGAACCATGCGAAAGGTAACGGATGTTTCTAGGTTACATGATTTAGGGTGGAAGTATCATTTAGGCTTGGAAGAAGGTATAGAAATGATGTATGATTGGTATTTAGAGATAGATGAATAAGATTAAAATATTTATGAGAAGAGTTGTTGCATTATTGCCAAAAAAGGGTATCGAATAAAAGTTTAGAAAAAGATTATTCAGTAATTTTAAGAAGAAAAAAATGAACCTTTTGTCCTTTTGGAAAAACCGAAATAATAATAATGTTTTTAGCAATTATATTTCTCTTTTATTAATTCAAGGTTCCAACTTTATACTTCCTTTAATCGCATTACCTTACCTTGTAATCACATTAGGTGTTGAAAAATATGGACTTGTGATGATTGCTCAATCAATAGCTATATTTTTCACTGTTATAGTTGATTTTGGTTTTAATATAAGTGCTACAAGACAAGTGGCATTAATTAAAGATGATAAGAAAAAACTTTCTCAATTTTTTTGGAATGTATATTCTATTAAATTCATTTTGATCTTCGCTACTTTTTTGTTGCTTTTGTGCTTGGTTTTGTTTCTTGATAAATTTAAACCCTACCCACTTGTTTATCTTTATAGTTTTGGTTTGGTTATTGGTCAAGCAATTTTTCCAACTTGGTTTTTTCAGGGTATAGAAAAAATGAAAATGATTATGATTATAAACCTTATTGCTAAACTATTTTTTACAATTTCGATTTTCTTCTTTGTTTTGAATCCAGAAGATTTTGAATTTGTTCCAATTTTAAACGGATTAGGCTTTGTCTTTTCAGGGTTTTTAGGATTTGTTTATAGTCTAAAATATGTAAACTTAGTGATGCCTAGATGCAATGAAGTTATCCAAATTTCAAGAGAAAGCCTCTATTTATTGGCTTCTAATTTTGCTGTAAATTTATACACTTCTAGTAATACCCTAATTTTAGGGTTTTTTGCTGGAGATTCCATTGCGGGGGTATACGCAAGTATGGAGAAATTAGTGGTAGCTACAAAGAGTATTTATATTCCTTTGTACCAAGCGATATTTCCTTATTTATCAAGTAAGTCGTTTGAAAAAATAAAAATATTTATAAAAAAAATAAGACCTGTTATTCTGACTTCCGGCTTGGTGATTTCTATAATTATAATTTTAGAATCGGATTCAATTTTAAATTTTATTTATAGAGATCAATTGATTGTAAGTTATTTCAGAATTTTTCAAATACTTGGAGTAATAGCTTTATTATCTGCATTAAATATGTTGTATGTAACGTTGTTCTTCCCTGCGATAAAAGCTTATAAAACTAGAATGAAAATTTTAGTTTTTGCTGGTGTTTTTCACGTTATTTTAGTTTTATTTTTTGCAGAATTTTATGGTATTTATGGTGTAGCAATTTCTGCTGTAATGACAGAATTAATAATTTTAATTCTTGCCCATTATTATTGTAACAAACAAATCAAAAGATTAGTGAAGACAGAGTTTAACAATTAAATTTTAGGTAGTTTTATTTATTCTAAAATAGTTTGAATCGACTTTACTATATTGTATATTTAATAATAGTTTAATAAAATCTTATCCACTGGATAAGAATAAAATGCAAATCTTTTAAAAGATTGTTTAGGAATTTACTCAAAAAATGGAAATTATATTATCGCTTTTTGCTGCTCTAGTCATACTCTACATTTGCTGGTGGAAGCCTATTGTAGGAATTGCAGTGTTAACACAAATAAATCTAATAAGAGCTGTTGTTTCTCTGGATCTTAATGATATTTGTTTTAGATGTGTAAATGATTCAGATCCTTTTTTAGGAGCTATAATCCCCTTACTTGGATTTGCAGTCATTTTAATAAAACTGTATAGTAAAAATAAAAAGGTAAATTTCAGACTAGGTTTTATAGACCTTTTTTTTGTTCTTACAATCTTTACCTTAGTATACACGACTATTTTTAGTGCAGATATTATAACATCAGTTATCTACACATCTAAATTTTTACTCCTTGCGTTTAGTTATTATTTTATTGGGAAAACAATCCTTTTGAATTCTAATCAGCCGGATAAATTAATAATAGAATTTTTAAAAACTACATTAATTTTAGGAGTTGTTTTAGGCACAATAAGTTTAATACTTCTTTTATATGAGGGAGGTACAGTTAATAGATTAACAATTCCAGGAGTTCACCCTATTCCTTTTAGCCAGTTAATAGGTTTTGCTATTCTAGTAATTATATCTTCTTTAATTATTGATAAAAAAATTTTCCCAATAGAATTAGGGAGTATTATGTTGAGAGGATTCTTATTCGTTTATTTGTTAATAATATTGTTTGCTTCTAACACAAAAGGGATATTATTGAGTGTTTTTATTGCGTTAATTATAATGCTTTATTTAAAAGGATTTCGTGTCAATAAAAAATTAATACTTCTTATGACCATCGTAATTATTCCTCTTGTTTTTTACGTTATATATATAATTGGTTATGACAATCTATTTGAAAGATTATTTAAATCTTTAGGAGATGACTCGGTCAATCATAGGATTTTATCCTATGGAGAAAGTTTTGAAATATTTTTAAAATTCCCTTTAACAGGTTCTGGTCCGGGAGCTTATGATCTCTTTGGGTTTTTACCATACCCTCATAATTTTTTCTTAGAGAATATCGCTCAATATGGAATACTAGGACTGTTTATTAATATTTATTTCATTTTTTCATTGATCCTCCTTTTTTCAATATCAAATAAATCAAAAAAGAGAAATTTTATATATTCTCTTCTTTTTATTTTAATTATTTTCTTTTTTATCGAAACGATGGTTAGTTTTACTCTCTGGATGCATAAAGGAATGTATATCTCACTTGGGCTATTTTCAGGGTATTACTTTAATAAAATTAGAAAGAATAGAGTACTTCCTCAAGAAAAATCTAATTTTCTCAAAAGTTAAACTCAATGCTAAAGTTGAATAAAAGTATTTTATCAAATCTTATTTCACTTGGAATTTCTTTTTTCGGGTTTTTTCCATTAATCCCAAAACAATTTAAAGGGATTGGTATTCTCTTTTTAGGTCTCTTTTCTTTAGTACACTTTTTTTTCACAAGAAGGAAAAGAATCTACAGAAAGACTTTCTTTATAACATCTTTTTTGTACTTTATTTTGTTGGTAAGTGTACTTTATTCATCAAATCAAAATGAGGGCCTTCAGAAGATGGAAACCATGCTTAGCATATTAATTTTCCCAATTATTTTTTATCTTTTACTCGGAGAATCTTTTTTGGATTTTTCAAAAGTTAGAATTTATTTTATAAAAACATACTATATAACTAGTTTACTATTTACCACCATATCATTTTTTTCATTCATTATTTATCAAAACCCTAAATACCTCTCTAACGATTCAAATTTTTATAGGAATTCAATTCTTGACAGTATTTACTTGGGTGGGCACCCAATCTATGTTTCTATTTATATTGCAGTTGCTATAATTTTTGGTTTTTACCTTTTTGATAAAGTGAAAAACAATTATTTAAAAAAGTTTTTATTATTAATTGCACAGATTTATTTATTACTGCTTTTATTCCTCTTGATGAGTAAAGGAGTAATATTAGCACTTATTATTGTTTTTATTTTTAATGGAATTAGAGAAAGAAGAAGAAATAAATTTTTTACGAGAGGATTCGTACTTTCTTTAGTCCTTTTTTTTGTTTTGATCCCAGGAGAAAACAATCGGTTTAAAGAAATTATTAATTTAGATTCGTATCAAAAATTAGATCAAAATAATTCTACAAGTCTAAGAGCATTAGTATATAAGTGCGGAGTTGATGTCTTATCTAAAACTCCTTTTAAGGGTAATGGTTTAGGAGATGTTCAAGATTTATTAAACACGTGTTATTCCCACAATCAATATAGTTTTCCTCGAGGGATATATAATTCTCATAATCAATATTTATTTATATGGTTGGCATCTGGAGCTGTTGGGTTTCTTATTTTTCTTGCTGTATTATTCTATTACTTTAAGAAAGCAATTCAATATAAAGATAGTATTATGCTATCTGTTTTAATTCTTTATTGTGTAATATTTTTATTTGAAAATATCTTAAGCCGCCAATCTGGAGTTATTTTATTTTGCTTTCTCTCTAATTATTTTTTGTGGGACAATTTTATTAGCAATAAAATCGTTAATCAGAAACGAAGTTTTCACATGAAAAAATTAATTATTTTACAGACAGCTTCCCCTAGTTATAGGACAAAACTTTATATATATATAAGCGAAATTTTAAAAGATAATTTTCAAATATATAGTGGCGATTGTTATTTTGAAGAATCGATAAAAACAGATTTGTCTTTTGATAAAAGAAAGAAGATAAAAAATTATTTTTTTTTAAAAAGGAATTTTCTATTTCAAAGAGTTAAGAGATCAGTAGTCATTTCAAATAATTTATTAGTTTTAGAAATGAATCCAAGAATTATTTCTAATTGGATTTATCTTTTAATCAGAAAGTTATTAAATAGAAAAACGATTTTATGGGGCCATGCCTGGCCAAGAGAGGGTGCTTTAAGTAAAACAGATAGATTAAGAAATATAATGAGATTATTAGCTGATCATATCATTGTTTATACAAAAACACAACAAGTAGAATTAAAAAAGAGAATGCCAAATAAGAAGATACATGCGGCTGTTAACTCCTTGTATACAATCAAAGAAATGACAACAAATAAAGGATTAAATATTTCAGAAAATATAATTTATGTAGGACGCTTAACTGCAAAAAAGAAACCTCTTTTATTAGTGAAAGGATTTCATAGTGTTTTGCATAAACTGCCATCAAACACCAAATTACTTATAATTGGAGAAGGTCCAGAAAAATTAAAAATAGAGCAATATGTAAAACAAGAACATTTGAATTTAAGAGTCCAAATACTTGGTCATATAGATAATTATGAAACATTAAAAAAGATGTATTATTCTTCTCTATTTAGTGTTTCACCTGGTTATGTTGGTTTATCTATCACTCAAAGTTTTGGATTTGGAGTTCCAATGGTTATTTCTAAAAATGAAAATCATTCTCCAGAAATTGAGGCTGTTAGCGAGGGTCGTAATGCAGTTTATTTTAAAACAGATGATTTTGAGAATTTAGGAAAAGTAATTCAAAACATGTTTGAAACTAAAGATTTTTGGCAAGGTCAACGGGGAAATATTTTAGAAAATTGTAAAAAAGAATATTCAATCGATGCGATGAGCGCTACATTTATCAACCTGTATCATCAATATATATTATAACTATTTTGAAAGAAAAAGTATCTATATTAATAATTGGCCCATTTCCAGACCCAATCTCTGGAGTATCTATTGCCAATAAAGTTGTTAGAGATGTTCTAAAATCAGAGCCTAATTTTTCTGTATCTTCCATAGACACTTCATACCCAGTTTTCGACGAGGAGGTAGGTGGTTTTTCAATAAAAAAAATGTTTTTTTATCTACGCATAAATACCTCACTGATCAAGATTTTTAAAAATAAAATTATATATATAACACCTGGTCAAACATTTTTTGGAGTTTTAAAATATTCTTCATTTATATTAATATCATCCCTATTTAATAAAGAGCTTATAATACATGTTCATGGAAATTACCTCATGGAAGAGTATAAATCTTTGAAGGGAATAAAAAAATATATATTTAAGTTTCTAATCTCTAAATTTACAAAAGGGATAGTCTTGTCTGTTTCATTAAAAAAAAATCTAACTCCTTTTATTCCTGACAATAGAATTTTTTGTCTACCCAATTTTGCAGAAGACTATCTAATAAAAGAAAATTCTGAATTAGAGAAAAGTGAAATTCGAATTTTTTATTTGAGTAATTTAATGAAAGAAAAAGGGATTATTTGTTTACTAAAAGCACTAAAAAAATTAGAAAAGAATAAAATTAAATATCACGCAAGAATTGCTGGAAACATAGCTATAAAAAACTCCGTAGAAATTTTAGAGTTAGTTAATGAATTAGATAATACAGAATATATTGGAGTGGTAAGTGGAAAAAACAAAAAAAACCTTTTAGATTGGGGGAATATATTTGTTTTACCAACGTTTTATAAAATGGAGGGTCAACCAATCTCAATATTAGAAGCAATGGCAACAAAAAACGTAATAGTAACAACAGATCATGCTGGGATTTCAGATATATTTAAAGATACTATAAATGGTTTTTTTGTTGAAAAAAATAATGTAGATAGTATCTATAATATATTAAGTTATATTGGATTAAATAGAATTGAAATAGAAAAAATTGGAATGTATAACCAAAAATATTTTTTAAATAATTTCACACTAAATAACTTTAAAATAAATCTTTTAGAAATATTTAATGTTGATAAATAAAAATACTCCTATTTCAACTCCCTAAAAAATTTAGAAGTAAAATACCTTTAAAATTATTAACCTATATTTACATATTATTAACTTCGCTTAAAAATAAAGGATGATTAAAAAAATTATGAATTTTGATCCAAAGTTAAAAAGAAGATACACAGAAGCATTTATCATTATAGCAACGATCTTTTTTTTATTTTTTCAATTTAAGGATTCTATCCTTATAGAGAAAAAATTAGATATTAAAGAATTTTCTTTTAATAATGAAAATGTGAATAAGTTAAATAAATGGTCTATTTTTAAAAATGATAAAGATGGAACCTTCTCTATACATACGGGGGAGAATGACCCTGTAAAAGGGATTTTGATTTTCAATAAAAATTTAAAGGCAAATTTTGATTTTTCAATTAAGAAAAGTGGTTTAAAAGGAGAAATTTAATTTTCAATAATTCAAAACGGAGATACTTTAAATAAAGCAATTGTAACCCTAAAAACCCCAAGCAAATTTAAGCTTTCGATTAATAAAGGAGATAAAATTCAAATTATTGCAGATAAGTATGGAAAAACAAGTTATGATCACGGAAATTTAAAGATAACAGAGATAGTTACTTTACATATTTTTGATTTGTTAATTCCAATATAGTTATAACCTGTTATATATAATTAGATAGTTCTATGCAAAAATTAAACACATTTCAACTCCCTAAAAACTTTAGAGGCAAGAATGCTTTTATTGTTCAACTTTGGTGGATTGTACAAGGAACCATATTTCGAATGTCTCCACAATTTTTATATGGCTTTAGACGTTTTCTATTAAGATTATTTGGTGCAAAAATTGGAAAAAAGGTAATTGTAAGACCTACGGTTAAAATAACATACCCGTGGAAAGTTTCTATTGGCAATTATTCTTGGATTGGAGACGATGTCGTATTGTATTCTTTAGGAGAGATTGAGATTGGAAAAAATGTAGTTATTTCTCAAAAGGCTTATTTATGCACTGGTTCACACAACTATTTAAAAGCAGATTTCCCTATTTTTGCAAAGAAAATTTCAATAGAAGACGAATGCTGGCTGGCTACAGATGTTTTTATTGCGCCAGGGATAAGGGTTGGTAGCGCTACTGTTGTTGCCTCTAGAAGTAGTGTGTATAAAGATTTGCCACCAAATAAAATATGTATTGGGAATCCTGCAAAAGTTATAAGAGAAAGAAAAAAGTGAATAACAAAAAAAAAATTTTAATCATTTCCCCATTTTTTTTTCCAGAACCTATTTCAACGGGTAAGTTTAATACAGATGTCGTTAGAGAGTTAAGTGAAAAAGGACATGATGTCACCGTACTTTGTTTTCATCCTTTTTATCCAAGTTGGAAAACAAAAAAAAGCCAAGAAACTATTGAAGGCGTTACTATTGTTAGAGGTGGCAAGTACTTAATTTACCCCAAATTAATAGTTTTAAGAAGAATCATATTGGAATTGGGTTTTGCTTTTTTTGTTTTAAGAAAACTAAGAAAGCATCAAAAAAAACAAGATATTGTCATTCCTATATTCCCTCCCAGTTTTGCTTTTTATATTATATTGTTTTTTTTAAATAAAAAAATAAAGAAAATTGGGATGGTGCATGATTTGCAGGAAATATATTCCTCTAACAAAAAAGGAATTCTAAATAAGTTTGTAAAATATTGTATTCATAAAGTTGAGAAAAAGTGTTTTAATTCTTGTGATAAATTAATTTTTCTTTCAAATGAAATGAAAGAAGAGGCAGAAATTTTATACAAATTAGATTCGACAAAGCTGGAAGTTCAGTATCCTTTCATAACATTAAAAAACAAGATTACCAATCAACTAAATAGTATTTTAAAATCTGAAAACATAAATGTTGTTTATTCAGGAGCTCTGGGAGAAAAACAAAATCCAATAGGTTTATATAATTTTTTTAATTATGCTTCTGATAAAGTTGCCAAGAACATTATTTTTCATTTTTTTTCACAAGGGGAGTACTTCAATCAAATAAAAGAGGAAAATAGAAACCCTAGAATTCAGTTTCATAGCCTAGTTTCAAAAGAAAACTTAGAAGAATTATATCATAAAAGTGATATTCAAGTACTTCCTCAACAAATAAATACCTCAAAAGGTTCACTGCCATCAAAGTTACCAAATCTTTTAGCTTCGGGTGTGAAAACACTTGTAATAACTGACAAAAACAGCGAGATTGAAAAATTATTTAAAATCAAAAAATTAACAACGATTGCCAATTCGTGGGAACATTCACTTCTTTTAGAAAAATTAATAGACTTAATCAGCAGCAACGATAATCTAGAACATCAACAAGTTGTGGCAAAAGAGCTATTTACAATCGATGAAATGATAAAGAAAATATTAAGTTAAAACGACTTATATTTGTTTTTCAAATTTAATAAACCTTTGAAAAAAAGATATTCTCATTTTATAAAACCAATTCAAATATTAATAGATTTATTATTAATAAATGGTGTTGTTTATGGTGTATCTGACACAGCGTTTTTGAATGCTTATTTTCTTACTTTTATTACTCTTTTCTGGCTTATTTCCTCTTATTTAACAGGTTTTTATACGATCTATCGTTTTACTAAAAACTTAAGGATTTCAAGTTTATTAGCGAAGCAATTTTTTGTTTTTATTCTGGGGTATTTTGCCTATTTCGGTGCTTTTAGAGAAGGAATAGTTGTTAACAATCAATTTTTAATACTTGCTTCCATCCTCGGCGCAATTACTTTTTTCAAATTTACTGTCCAGTATTTATTAAAAAAATACAGAGCAACAGGAAATAATTATCGAACAACTGTTGTACTGGGTGACGACACTACAACTAAAGATGTAATCCAAGTTTTTAAAAGCAAAACCAATCTTGGCTATAAGTTTTTAGGATTTTTCTCAGAAAAACCCCATAATAATCCTCACTATTTAGGCCCTTTTTCTGGTGTTTTTCAATACGTTGAAGAAAACCAGGTTGACGAAATTTATTGCTCATTAACTCAGTTAACCAACGAGCAAATAAAAAAGGTAAACAAATTTGCCAACGAAAAAGGAATTCTCCTAAAATTGATTCCAAATGCTAGAGAACTCTACAGTAAAAATCAAAGTGTCGAATTTTATGATGATGCATTAATGGTTTTAAGTGTAAAGAGGTTGCCTTTTGAGTTTGCGGAGAATTTTTATATTAAAAGAATTTTTGATGTTGTCTTTTCTTTTTTTGTATGTTTATTTGTTTTGTCATGGTTATGGCCAATTCTTTTTATTTTGGTGAAGTTAGAATCGAAAGGGCCATTACTTTTTAAACAAAAAAGAGAGGGGATAAATGGCTCGGAATTTACCTGTTATAAATTTAGATCCATGATAATGAATAAGCAATCCGATAAGTCTCATGTTACTAAAAATGACACGAGAGTGACCAAAATGGGAGCTTTTATGAGAAAAACTAGTATTGACGAGCTCCCACAGTTTTTAAATGTTTTGAAGGGGGATATGAGTGTTGTGGGTCCAAGACCACACCTAGAGAGCTTATCAATAGAGTATCAAAGAAATGTAGAAAACTATTTGAAAAGACATATTGTAAAACCAGGGATTACAGGTTTAGCTCAAGTTTCAGGTTATCGCGGTGAGATAAGGAGAAAGGCAGACATTAAAAACCGAATTCGTTTTGATATTTTTTACATAGAAAATTGGTCTTTTTTCCTCGATATTAAAATAATATTTAAGACAATATTAAATGTATTTCAAGGCGAAGAAAAAGCATACTAATGAGCTTTAAATATGAAATAACAGCTACGATTGTTTTGTATCACGAAGACCAGGAGATACTCAAAAGAACCATTGCCTCTTTTTTAAAAATACCCTTAAAGAAAAAATTGTTTTTAGTCGACAATTCTGCAACAAGAAGTTTTCAGAATTTTTTTAATGACGAAGAAATCGAATATTTTTTTCCAGGGAAAAACATTGGGTTTGGCAAAGGGCATAATTTTGTACTAGAGAAATTAAATTCTAAATATCACTTATTATTAAATCCGGATATTGAATTTACAGCGACTACAATACCCATTTTAATTTCACAGTTGGAAAAGGATAAAGATGTTGCCTTTGCAACACCCAAAGTTGTGTATCCCAATCACGAAAAACAATATGTTTGCCGAAAACATCCTACTTTCTTCGATTTGATAAATCGAAGAGTAAAGATTTTTCCCAAAGCGATTTTAAAAAATGAATATAGAAATCAAGATCCAACAAAGTCCTTTTATCCCGATTTTATTCATGGATGTTTTATGCTTTTTAAAACAACTGTCTTTAAAGAATTAAAAGGATTTGATGAGCGTTATTTTCTTTATATGGAAGATGCCGATATCTGTAGGGAAATTGAAGAGCTAGGAAAAAAAAAGCTTTATTTCCCTGAAGTAACGATTGTACATCATCATCAAAAAGAGAGTGCTAAAAGTTTGAAATTATTTTGGTTACATACATCTTCCGCCCTAAAATATTTTTTTAAGTGGGGAGTTTCCTAATAAAAAGTGATCTTAAATAAAAAATGTCCTTCCTGTCAAAGCCTTAATCAAAAGAATTTAAAATATATTTGCACCCACAACAACACAATAACAAATGAACATTCTTATTTTAGGAGCAGGAGGTAGAGAGCATGCTTTTGCATTAAAACTTGCTGAGAGTAAAAAAATCACACAACTTTTTGTAGCACCTGGGAATGCAGGTACCGAAAAAATGGCCATCAATGTAAACCTCAATCCTACCGATTTTGAAGCCGTTAAAAAAACGGTGTTAGAAAACGAGATTCAAATGGTTGTTGTTGGGCCAGAAGCTCCCTTGGTAAATGGTGTGCACGACTTTTTTTTAGCAGATACAGATTTGAAATCGATTCCCGTAATTGGTCCCAAAAAAGACGGTGCGTTGTTAGAAGGAAGTAAAGATTTTTCAAAACAATTCATGAAAAAACATGGAATCCCTACAGCAGGTTATCAATCTTTTACAAAGGAATCCCTAAAAGAGGGTTTTACATTCTTAGAAACCCTATCTCCTCCCTATGTTTTAAAAGCAGACGGATTGGCTGGTGGAAAAGGAGTTCTCATTTTAAATGATTTAGACGAAGCAAAAGCAGAATTAGAAGAAATGGTTTCCAATGAAAAGTTTGGAACCGCTTCAGCGACTGTGGTCATTGAAGAATTTTTAAAAGGAATTGAATTGTCAGTTTTTGTCTTAACAGACGGAAATAGTTATAAAATTTTACCCTCAGCAAAAGATTATAAAAGAATAGGAGAAGGCGATGTTGGTTTAAATACAGGAGGTATGGGAGCGATATCTCCGGTACCCTTTGCAGACAACGCTTTTTTAGATAAAGTAGAAAGTTTGGTTGTGAAACCAACCATTGCGGGTTTGAAAAAAGATGGTATTGATTATCGAGGTTTTATCTTCATCGGTTTGATGAATGATGCTGGAAACCCATCAGTCGTTGAGTACAACGTTCGAATGGGAGATCCAGAAACAGAAGTAGTTTTGCCAAGAATTGAATCCGATTTATATGATTTATTTGAAGGCGTTGCCGAGCAAACCTTACATGAAAAATCATTTTCGGTAAATCCAAAAACAGCAACAACCGTCATGTTGGTTGCAGGAGGATATCCAGAAGCCTATCAAAAAGGGAAACAAATTACAGGTTTTGAAAACACTGAAGACTCCGTTGTTTTCCATGCAGGAACAAAAATAGAGAACAACGAAGTGGTTTCAAACGGAGGCCGTGTAATGGCTGTAACTTCATTAGGAAATTCTATCGAAGAAGCATTGGCAAAAACCTATGCTAATATTGAAAAGATTCAGTTTGAGGATATGAATTATAGGAAAGATATTGGGTTTGATTTAATGTAAAATCAGGTTATGTTGCCTTTTCTAGGGTGAACGAAAATTCAGAACCTTTCCCGAATTCACTTTTCATTAATATAATTTCATTGTGCGCTTCTACAATATGTTTTACAATAGACAACCCTAAACCAGATCCTCCTTGTTCACGAGATCGACTCTGGTCTACTCGGTAAAAACGCTCAAACAAACGCGGTAGGTGTTCTTGTTGAATTCCTTCGCCATTATCGGTTACTTTTAGTTGGAATTTTTGATCATTATAGGGATCAATACTCACTATAGTAGCACCGTTTGGTTTCCCATACTTAATGGAGTTTACAATAAGATTGATGAGTACTTGTTCAATTTTTTCAAGATCCCCTTTCACAAAGACTGGAACTTCATAAATACGATCAAAGAGTAACGCGATGTTTCTCTTTTTTGCTTTCATTTCTAATAAATCAAATACATTTTGAATCAATTTTAGAATGTTGAAATTTTCGATATTTAATTGTAGACCATCCGTTTCTAATTTGGCAATCATGTCTAAATCTTTCATGACAGCAACCAGTCTTTCAACTCCTTTATTTGCTCTTTGAAGATACTTCGTTCGAATTTCTTTGTCATTTGCTGCACCTTCTATTAAAGTCAGAATATAACCCTGTACCGTAAAAAGGGGTGTTTTTAGTTCGTGTGCTAAATTCCCTAAAAAATCACGTCTAAAAGAATCGATTTCTGTTAATGTCTGAATCTCTAGTTGTTTTCCTTTTACGAATTTTTGAACACTTTGAGAAAGAGATTCAATATCTGTTGTTACAGATTTTCTTTGAAAGGCATCTGTATCAATATTAGAAAATTCTTTATAAATGGTTTTAATTTTTCTGTAGATAAAATATTCTGCTCTGTATTGAGTGATAAAAAAGGACAGTACAAAAAACAAAATTACAAAAACAAGAACTGAAAAACTACCTAAATAAGGAGCTATAAAATAATGACTCAGCGCAGCAATTAGAACAGCTAGTAATGTTGAATATAGCGAAGAAATCAACGCATAAGAGTATGTTTTTTTAAGTTTCATGAAGCGGTTTTTTAAAGATCTTCTTCTTCTAAAACAAATTTATAGCCCACTCCTTTTACTGTTTTAAAATGATGATCGCCAATTTTTTCACGTAGTTTTCGAATGTGAACATCGATTGTTCTACCTCCAACGACAACTTCATTTCCCCAAACAGTATCAAGAATTACTTCTCTTTTAAATACCTTTCCTGGTCTTGAAGTTAACAATGAAAATAATTCAAATTCTTTTCTTGGCAATGAAATCTTTTTATCCGCTTTGAAAACAACATATGCATCTCGGTCAATCACAATATCCCCAATTGTAAAAGAAGTTTCCGTTTCAGACTTTAACCTTCTTAACAAAGATTTGATCTTACTCACTAAAACTTTTGGTTTTATCGGTTTTGTAATGTAATCATCAGCACCTGCATCAAAACCTGCAACTTGAGAATAATCTTCTCCTCTAGCGGTTAAAAAAGAGATAATGACATTGTCTAAAGTTTTGATCTTACGTATTTTTTCACAGGCCTCAATACCATCCATTTCTGGCATCATAATGTCTAATAAGATGAGTTGAGGAATGTTCTTTTTTGCTGATTTTACCGCTTCAATTCCATTTGCTGCTGTAAACACTTGATATCCTTCATTTCTTAGGTTGTAACCAACGATTTCTATAATATCCGGTTCATCATCAACAAGAAGAATTTTAATATCACTTTTATTCATAAACTGATTTATATGTACAATCAAAAATAAGAATAATTAAATTACAATAAATCATACTTTACAATCATTTAACATTATCGTATGTTTTGTTAATAATAATAGCTATTTATAAAAAAAATAAAACCTTTTAATTACAGTTAATCAAAATTGTGTGTATTTCAGTAGGGTATTTTACAGAAGTATCCAAAGTAAAAAAATTAAGAATTACTTCCTTTTTTGGAGACGATGAAGTCAAAATTCTTACCGATTTTAAAGAGTTGTTAAACACCCATTTCAGTCAGCAATACAAAGTGTTGTGCGCGCATAATGGGAAGGAATTTGATTTTCCATTTATGGCAAGAAGAATGATTGTTCATAAAATAGAATTGCCTCAAAAACTAAATTTATTCGGGAAAAAACCCTGGGAAGTGCCACATTTAGATACCTTAGAATTATGGAAATTTGGAGACTATAAACATTATACTTCTTTAAAATTGTTAACCTCCATTTTAGGAATTCCTTCCCCAAAAGATGATATCGATGGAAGTGAAGTGGCGCAGGTTTATTATCAAGAAAAAAACATGGATAGAATTGTACAATATTGCGAAAAAGACACCATTGCAGTCGCACAGGTACTTTTAAGGTTCAATAACGAAGCATTATTGAATGATGCAGATATTACGAGTGTTTAGTTGAAATAAGAGTTTTCAACCCTCTAATTTCATAGAAAGTTCTAGCCATCGTTCTTCTTTTTGTTCTAATTTTTTGATAATTGCTTGCAATTCTTGAGACTTTGCTGCAATTTCATCCGTAGGAATTTCAACATTTAAAAATTGGGTTTCAATCGATGCTTTGTTTTTTTGAAGTCTTTCAATTTCTGCTTCTAAACCTCCAAACTCCCTTTTTTCATCAAAATTTAAGGCCACAGGTTTTTTCTTTTTTTCCACCACTTTTTCTGGTATTTTTTTCTTTTCCACTTCTTTAGGAATAGAACCATCATAAGCCCTAAAGTCTGAGTAGTTTCCTGGGAAATTTTCGACAATACCTTCACCTCTGAAAACAAATAGCGCATCTACAATTTTGTCCATAAAATAGCGATCATGTGAGACTACCATTAAATTCCCAGGGTAATCTAGCAAGAAGTTTTCCAAGACATTTAAAGTAACCACATCCAAATCATTGGTGGGCTCATCTAAGATTAAAAAGTTAGGATTTTGAATTAAAACAGCACATAAGTACAATCTTTTTTGTTCTCCTCCTGAAAGTCTTTCTACAAAATCATATTGTTTTTTCTTGTCAAACAAAAAACGTTCTAACAACTGTGATGCAGATATTTTACGTCCTTTTGTTAGTGGAATAAATTCACCAAATTCTTTGATAACTTCAATCACTTTTTGCCCAGGCTTTACCTTAATTCCAGATTGTGTATAATACCCAAATTTCACCGTTTCACCTACAGTCACTTTTCCTCCGTCAAGCGGTGCAGTTTCTGTAATAATATTTAAAAAAGAAGATTTTCCAGTTCCGTTTTTACCAATAATTCCAACACGCTCTCCAAGTTTAAAAATATAGTCAAACCCATCTAAAATCTTTTTATCACCATAGGATTTTTTCAATTTGTGAAGCTCTAAAATTTTACTTCCCAAGCGCTCCATGTTAATTTCTAATTGAACTTGATGGTCTTGTCTTCTTTGGTGTGCTTTTTCTTTGATCTTATAAAAATCGTCTGATCTCGATTTCGATTTTGTCGTTCTTGCTTTTGGTTGCCTGCGCATCCAGTCCAATTCCTTTTTGAATAAACTTTTAGCTTTGCCCAAATTGGTAGCTTCCAAAGCTAAGCGCTCCTCTTTATTTTGAAGATAGTACGAATAATTACCTTTGTATTTATAGATCTTCCCTTCGTCCAATTCTATAATTTCATTACATACACGTTCTAAGAAATAACGATCATGGGTTACCATGAATAGCGTTATTTTTTCTTTTGCAAAGAAAGCTTCTAGCCATTCAATCATTTCTAAATCCAAATGATTTGTAGGCTCATCTAAAATTAATAAATCGGGTTTGTTAATTAAAACAATGGCCAAAGAAAGCCGTTTTTTTTGTCCTCCAGAAAGTGCTCCTACTTTTAATGTTAGATCGTCTAATTTTAATTTTGACAAAATTTGGCGGTATTGGGTTTCAAAATCCCATGCATTGTATTGCTCCATCAAATCAAAAGCCGTTTGAAATGCGTCAGCATTTTCAGGATTTTCTAAAGCTGCCTCATATTGTTTCACAACATTCAATACCGTATTGTCAGTCGCAAAAATAGTTTCCTCGATCGTAAGCGCTGGATCCAAATCCATATTTTGAGCCAAATAAGCAATAGAAATCCCTTTCCTACTTATAATCTGACCTGTATCGGAAGTGTCTAGACCCGCAATGATATTCAAAATAGAAGTTTTTCCACTTCCGTTTTTAGCTACAAAAGCTATTTTTTGATCTTTGTTAATTCCGAAAGAAATGTCATTAAATAAAACACGTTCTCCGTAAGACTTAGAGATATTTTCTACTGTTAAGTAATTCAAGAGGTTGATTTTTAGGAATTACAAAGAAACAAAAAACCCGAACGTTAACTCGGTTTTTAAAGGGATTAATTAACTTATTTGTACCCATTGTTTCTTTGGGTTTATTTTTTATAAAAAAGTTTCTATTGCATCAGAAAAAAGTACAATTAAAAGCTTATTTTTAGTGTTTCAAAAGCTCACAGATGCTAAATATTAAGAACCTTTCAATTTCTTTTCTTCAAAATAAAAAGTTTGAAGCAGCTGTTGATGATGTTTCTTTTTCATTACATCAAAATGAAATTTTAGGCATGGTAGGAGAATCGGGAAGTGGAAAATCGATTACTTCTTTAGCGCTTTTAGGGTTATTGCCAAAAGGAATTGCGAGAGTTGATGGAACTATCTTCTACAATGAAGAAAATATAACTACCTATTCAGAAAAAGCATTTCAGAAAATAAGAGGTCGTAAAATTGCCATGATTTTTCAAGAACCCATGAGTTCTCTAAATCCAACTCTTACCTGTGGGTATCAGGTTGCAGAAATTTTACAACAACACACCCAGCTTTCTAAAAGTGAGATTTATGCTGCTGTAATTGCTCTTTTCGAAAAAGTAAAATTACCCCGAGCAACTAGCATTTTTAAAGCATATCCGCATCAAATTAGTGGGGGGCAAAAACAACGGGTAATGATTGCCATGGCAATCGCTTGCAAGCCGGAAATTTTGATTGCTGATGAGCCAACTACAGCTTTAGACGTTACCGTACAAAAGGAAATTATCTTGCTGTTAAAAGAATTGCAACTAGAATATGGAATGAGTATTCTTTTTATTACCCACGATTTAGCCTTGGTCTCGGAAATAGCAGATCGGGTAGTTGTCATGTATAAAGGAAGCCTCGTTGAACAAGGAAGTACAAAAGAAGTTTTTTTAAATCCGCAAAAAAACTACACCAAAGCATTAATCAATGCGAAGCCAAATTTAGAGCGAAGGCTACATACATTACCAACGGTTCGAGATTTTATCGAAGAAACTTTTGATAGTAGTGTTTATACGAAAGCGGAAAGAGCTCGTTTTCATGAAAAAATATATCAGAAATCCCCCCTGTTAGAAATTCGCAATCTAAAAAAAGAGTTTATTACCAAAGGGGCATGGTTTCAGAAAGGCGAAGTAGTAAAAGCCGTCAATAATGTTTCATTTCAGATCTTTGAAGGAGAAACATTGGGTTTGGTTGGAGAGTCTGGTTGTGGTAAAACGACTTTGGGTAGAACTATTTTACATTTAGAAAAAGCAACCTCTGGGCAAGTTCTTTTTGAAGGAATAGACATAACAAAGCTATCCAAAACAGGGTTGAAGAAACTTAGAAAAGACATCCAGATTATATTTCAAGATCCTTTTTCATCACTAAATCCTAGAATTACCGTTGGGAATACTATTTTAGAACCGATGAAGGTCCACGGCATTCTGTCAAACAATAAGGAAAGAATAACCTATGTTTTAGACCTGTTAAAAAAAGTGGGTTTAGAAGAAGAACATTTTAACAGATATCCCCATGAATTTTCGGGTGGTCAAAGACAGCGAATTGGTATTGCAAGAACAATCGCATTGCAACCGAAGTTAATTATTTGCGATGAATCGGTTTCAGCTTTAGATGTTTCTGTCCAAGCGCAAGTTTTAAATTTATTGAATGCATTGAAAGCAACATTTAATTTCACCTATATTTTTATTTCCCATGACCTTTCTGTGGTCAAATACATGTCAGACCAATTAGTGGTCATGAATCAAGGAGAGATTGAAGAGATTGGTGATGCGGATGTTATTTACAAAGCACCAAAAACAAGATATACAAAAACACTTATTGCCTCAATTCCTAAGGGGATTTAGCCTTTTTTAATCTCTCAATAAGTGGTATATTACACCCCAAAATTAGATAAGAAACCCTTTATGAAAATAATTGTACCAATGGCCGGAATAGGGTCGCGTTTAAGACCTCATACTCTCACGATTCCTAAACCTTTAACGGTTATTGCAGGAAAACCTATTGTACAACGTTTGGTGGAAGATATTACTGCTGTTGTAGCGCAAGAAATAGATGAAATAGCCTTTATAATTGGACCAGCAGCAAAAGGGTTTCCCGCAAATACGAAAGAGACCTTATTGAAAATTGCAGCAACATTAGGAACCAAAGGATCGGTATACATTCAAGAAGAAGCCTTAGGAACTGCACATGCACTTTATTGTGCCAAAGATGCCTTGAGTGGGCCCTGTGTTGTTGCTTATGCAGATACATTATTCAAAGCAGATTTTAAATTAGACGCAAGTGCCGATGGTGCCATCTGGGTAAAGCAAGTGAAAGATCCAAGTGCCTTTGGTGTAGTAAAAGTAGAAGACGGTTTTATTAGCGACTTTATTGAAAAACCAAAAGATTTTGTTTCAGATTTAGCGATTATAGGGATTTATTATTTTAAAGACGGAGACCGTGTAAGAAAGGAAGTCGAATATATGGTTGACAACGATTTAAAAGAGAATAACGAATACCAATTGACCAATGTCTTAGAAACTTTAAAAAGAGAAGGCGCAAAATTTATTCCAGGAAAAGTAGATGCTTGGATGGATTGTGGCAAAAAAGATCCTACTGTAGATACCAATAAACAAGTGTTAGGCTTCGAGTATAAAGCAGGCAACGACCTAGTTTCTAAAGATGTTGTCCTAGACAATTCAGAAATTATTCAACCCTGTTTTATTGGTGAAAATGTGGTATTAAAAAACACAAAAATAGGCCCCTATGTTTCTATTGGGGCAAACAGTATTGTTACAGATTCAACCATTAAAAATGCGCTAATTCAATCAAATGTCTCTATAAAAAATGCAGATTTAGAGCAGGCAATGATAGGAAATCATGCCAAATACAACGGAAAGTACACTTCGGTAAGTATTGGTGATTATACCGAATTATTATAAATGAAATTTAGCAGAAAGAATAGCGAAAAAAAAGTTGTGAGGCGTTCTATTAAAAGTGCGCTAGGTCTTTATTTTTTATTCTTTGTGCTTTTTTCGATGCCTTCATATGCACAAGATAGTATTGCGTTGCCAAAAGATTTGAACGAAGAAAAAGAGTTGAAATTTCAACAATATTTTTTTAAAGCTTTGGCAGAGAAATCGATTCGAAATTTTCAAAAAGCGATCGAGAATCTGGAGAGTTGCAACCAAATAATACCAAATGATGTAGCTGTTTTTTTTGAGTTTTCTAAGAATTATTTTGCGCTGCATCAAATAGAATTGGCCAAAGAATATATTGATAGAGCTTTGGTAAAAGACCCGGAAAACCACTGGATGTTACAGCATTTAGTTGCGGTTTTACAGAGTAGTAATAGTTATGCTGAAGCTATTCAAGTACAAATTGAACTGGTTGCTCAGAAACCTAAAAATGTCCAACTAAAAGAAGCGTTAATAAAGCTTTACCTTAGGAATAATCAACCAGAAAAAGCACTTGAGACTGTAAATTTAATCACGGAACAAAATGGATCTACTGTGTATATTCGAGACTTAAAAACGGCCTTAGAAAAAAGAAAATTAAGATTTAAAAAAAAAGAAGAAGAACCTACGAAACTAGAATCTTTTCAAGCTAAATTTGATTTTGATAAAACCTACCATTCTCTTAAACGTTTATTGAAAAATTCTAAAAATGAAGCAGTTTTATTAAAGTATAGCAAACTAGGAATTCAACGATTTCCAGCCCAACCCTACGTATATTTGGTGCAAGGAAAAATATTGAATCATCAGAAAGCGTACAAAAATGCGTTATCTATATTGAATAGGGGCATTGATTTTGTCATTGAAGATGAAATGGAACAAGATTTTTTTAGAGAAATTGCAAAATCATATAAAGGTTTGGAAAACCTACAAGAGGAGAAAATGTATTTAAAGAAATTAAATAAAGAATGAAGCTGATGAAATACCTTTTTGGAATATGCGTTCTTTTGCTGTTTTTTACATCTTGTGGGACTTACAAAAGAGTCATTAATGCCAATGCAATTGCAGAAAAAATGTCTGTGAGAAAAGTTGCAAGAAAGCATGTTGCAGCTAATTTTGATAAAAAGACGCTTGCAGTAAAAGTAAAAGTAAAATTTGACAACGGCAAAACAAAAGAAAATGTTACTGTTACCCTACGGCTTGTAAAAGACGAAGTTCTTTTGTTAAAAGTGTCAAAATTCATTACAATTTTAAGAGTAAAAATAACGCCAACAAGCGTACAATACTATTCTCCTTTTTTCAAAAATTATTATGATGGCGACTTTTCAAGTTTGGAGGAACTATTAGGATTTGAAATTAATTTTGAACAATTGCAAAACGTACTTTTAGGGCAATCAATACAGAATGTAAAAAAGCAAAAACAACAACTTGAAATAAAAGACAATGCCTTTGTATTATCACCAAAAGTCCAGTCCGATTTGTTTAAGATCTTTTATTCAGTAAGCCCATCACATTTTAAATTAGAGAAACAACAGATCATAAACCCAATAAAGGAACAGCAATTAGATATTTTATATTCGAATTACAAGATAATTGAAACCGAAGTTTTTCCGACAAAAATTAGTATTAAAGCACAGCAAAAGAAGAAATATACACAGATAGATGCAACGTTCAAATCCATTAAATTAAACACAGCAGTAAATACTTCTTTTAGGATTCCAGCAAATTATAAACGCCTCAATTTATAATGATTAGACAGCGGTTTTACATTCCATTCCTTATTTTATTATTAAGTACAGTTTCCATTTCTGGGCAAACTCGTAAGCAGTTAGAAACACAACGAAAGAAATTAAACCTCAAGATTAAAAAGGTAAATAAGTTGCTTTTTGAAGCTGAAAAAGATCAAAAAAATGCTTTGGAAGACTTAAGTGCCCTCAATCAAAAAATTGAAGTTCGAGAGAAATTGATTGAAACAATTCATTTAGAAGTCAAACTCTTATCTGGTGAAATTGTTGCTAATGAAAACAAAATAGCGGAACTCAATACACGGCTATCTGCCTTGAAAGAGGATTATGCATCGATGATTTTTAAATCATATAAGAGCAAATCTCAACAAAGTAGAACCATGTTTTTATTGTCTTCTCGTAATTTTAGACAAGCCTATAAGCGTTTGGAGTACATGAAGCAGTATGCTTCTTTTCGGAAAAAACAAGGAGAAGAAATCATCGTACAAACAGATATTATAAAGCAATTTGTAGCTTCTTTAAATCTACAAAAGCAAGAAAAAGACACGCTTATTTTATCAGAAAACGAACAAAAAAACAAGATCGAACAAGATAAAAAAAGTCAAGAAAAACTCGTTTCTGAAATTAAAAAGAAAGAAAAAAAATACAAGAGTGAACTTCGAAAATCGATTCGAGAAGAAAAAAAGATTGCACAAAAAATAGACAAACTAATTAGAACAGCCATTGCGCGGGCGAATAGAAAAGTAAAAGGAAATTCAAACAAAAAAAAGAAAAATGAATTTATTTTAAGTCCAGAAGCAAAAGCTTTAGCGGCAAAATTTGAATCGAACAAAGGAAAGCTCCCCTGGCCTTTAAGAGAGAGTTTGGTTATTAGACGTTTTGGGAAACAGCCACATCCCACCTTTAGTGGAATTACAATTAACAGTTCTGGATTGCATTTGGCAACCAAAAAAAGAGCGTATGCATCTGCTATTTTTGGAGGTACCGTTTTGGCAATTCAATTGACGACTGAGCGGAAAAAAAATGTTTTAATACAGCATGGTAATTATATTACGGCTTATAACAACCTAGAAAACTCTTTGGTTAAGAAGGGAGATACAGTAACAATTGGGCAAGAATTAGGAAAAGTATACACCGATAAAGTAACCGGTAAAACAACCCTAATCTTTTTATTGTTTAAAAATACGACGCGCTTAAATCCAGCCTCATGGATGCTCAAACGATAAGTCAACGTTGCATTACTTTTTTAATAATATTCTTTCTTGTGATTGCGGCTGTCGTAATTACACCAGAAAATAATGCTGCTGCTACACCTGCTGTAACAATGTCCTGACCGGTTAAATAAAAATTTTTAATAGGAGTTTTTGGCTTCAAGAAACGTTGTATGAAACGTTTTGGAGTATGGTCCAATCCATAAATTTCTCCTTCCTGATAATTGATGAAATGCTTTGTTGTTAAAGGGGTAGAAAGTTCATAATGTTCAATCTTTCCTTCTAGATGTGGAAGTTGTTTGTATAATTCATTCAGTAAGCGTTGCGCAATTTTTTCTTTCATTGCGGTATAGCTTTCGTCTCGTTTCATCCAGTTTGAATTTTTCCACTTGTCAAAAGGTTCGTAGGGCAATAATGTGATGATATCAATGGCGCTTTTTCCTGGATATCGATTGGACCAATCTGGATCTTTTGCAGATGGGAAAGAAATATAAACTACTGTAAAATAGGATTTTAAATCTTTTACATAATTATCGACTGCAGTATCATGATCTATTTTATCTGGATAAATCCAATAGTTTGTTTTTGGTAATTTCAGTTCTTCTGGAGAACCTTTTAATCCGATATATAAACAGGCGTGAGAAACAGAGCGCTTTACTTTTTTTAGTTGTTCTTTTAATTGATGTTTTCCTACAATTTGCTTTGGAAGTAATTTGTCATAGGTCGTCATAATCCCAGCCCCAGAAATAATATTTTTTGCAGAAAATATTTTACCGTCCTTCATTTTTACCCCAGTAGCCTTGTTCTTATCGATTATAACCTCATCTACTTCCGCACTAATTAAAATAGTACCTCCTGCATTTTCGATGACTTTATCAACGGTTGTTGCAATTCTAGAAGAGCCTCCTATAGGAAAGCTTCCACCAGAAAAATAATGACGGGCAACGGCAGCATGCATTACAAAACTACTTTGTTTTGGGGCAAACCATAATCGCCATATTGTGCAGAAAGCACCTTTATTAAGGTTTCGTTTTTGGTGATAGCCCTTAGTACCTAATCGGTTGTTTTGTCTGAAAAGGCATAAAACTTTTTTCGCAGTTTACTACCAATTAAAGCACTTAAAACAGGGGGTAGTGCTTTGTCCATATAAAAGCCTTTACTTGTGTTTACAGCAGCAAAAACCAAGTCAACATAGGCTGTAATTGCTTCTTTCTCGTTTGGGAAGTAGCTACATAATTTGTCTTTAAAATTTTGCACGCCTTTCACAAAATCATACGATTTGTTTCCAATAATAATTTTATCATATACCACGCCCATGTCTGCCCATTTGAGCTGATTGTCAGAGATGTAGTCGAATACTTTTTTTATGATTGCATCTTCTCTTTGCACCTCGCCGATATAATGAATCCCAACATCCCATTCAAACTCTTTTCTCTTGAAGACATGGGTAAATCCACCAGCAATATAATGACGTTCTAAAACCAGCACTTTTTGTCCTTCTTTTGCAAGAATTGCTGCGGATGTTAAGCTCCCCATTCCTGAACCAATAATGATGGTGTCGTACTGTTCTGCTAAGACTAGTTTTTTCTTGTAAGATTGAATCATTTTTTAAAATTGAGATGTCTTAGGCTAAGATACAATCTTAAAATTTAGAAGAAATTTAATGGGCTTTGTTACTGATTTTTCTTGTAAGTCCGAATATTTTTGACCCGTTTAGAGAAATAAAGCTTTTAATTCTGTCGCGTCTGCAGGGTTAAGTTTTCCGGCTAGAACTAGACTCAATTGTTTTCTTCTTAATGCGCCTTCAAAGCGTTCTTTTTCCAAATCTGTTTCTGGAATAATTTGTTCAATTTTTACAGGTTTTCCTGTGTCATCAACAGCTACAAAGGTGTAAATACCCTCGTTTACCTTTGTTTTTTCTCCAGACAGTCTGTCCTCTATCCAAACATCTGCAAAAATCTCCATAGAAGATCTAAAAGCACGCGATACTTTTGCTTCAACAGTAACCACACTTCCAACGGGTACAGATTTGTTAAAGGCAACATGATTCACTGAGGCAGTAACGACAATTCTTCTAGAATGACGTCTTGCTGCAATACTGCAAGCACGATCCATTCGGGCCAATAGTTCGCCACCAAAAAGATTGTCTAAATAATTTGTTTCACCAGGTAAAACCAAATCGGTTAATATTGTTAACGACGCTTTAGGTGTTTTTGAATTCATGAATTTTTTTTACAAAGGTAAGAATCGTTTTCGAACGAAAGAGGGTATCAAAAGAAAAGAGATTTTGAATTTTTAGAATTTTTTAGCTAAAATCCAGGCGTCTTTAGAAACCTCTTTTTTTATTGTTGTTAGCGCTGCAAGCGCTTCTTTGCGCGAGTAAAAACTATCGAAAGCAACTTGAGTGAGCCCCCATTTATTCAATCCTAAAATAGTAGCATTATAACCTTTCTTTTTTAGTTGTTTTAACTTCTTTTCTGCATTTTCTGGGAATTGAAAAGAACCAGCGACTACATGAAAAGATTTTGGAGATTCCTTGGTTACCTGTAAAGAAATTGTTGGCAATGGATTTGAAATAACAAACGTAGCTGCTTGTATTTTCTTGTCGATTGTTTCTTTTTGAGAAGCATACATCTGTTCTTGCTGTCTTTCTTGATATCCGTTGCGAACAATAAAACCGAGAGATAACAAAACAACAGCTGTTGCTGCATATTTAGTAAACAAAGGAATGACAGATTTGCTTGTGCTTGCATGAACTGGGTGTTTTATTGCTGGCGATGAAACCGTTGATAAACCAAAAGAATTTGTTAAGAAATTATGCTCTTTTTGAGGTTCGAAAATCAACTGTTTTTCTTCATTGAAAGCGATTGATCCAATATTTTCAAAAACAACAGCACCGTTTTTTAAAGATTCGTTCCAAGAAGTAACAGTTGTACTAATTTTTACAAGCGCTTTTTCAAAAGAAATATTTTCTACAGCGGCAATATAGTTGACCACCAAACCATCATTTTGCTTCAAATGCGCATTGAATGTTATTTGCTTTGTTGGTGGATGAAAAGTATGTGAAAAGGAATTGACTTTTGCGCCAATCTTATTTGTAATAAAACCACCAAAATTGGGTACAACTACACAATCATACCTATATAGTAAATCGTTGATGTATTTTTCTACTGTCATATACACAAATATAAGAAATTTGTAAACCTCCAAACGCTGTTGGTCTAAAAATTATTAACAATTTTTTATATATTGGTAATCAAATTGTTGTCTTTTGGAAGAAGAAAAACTATTAGCAATCTTACGGTTGCAAAGAAGCAAAGCTGTTGGCGATATTTTGGCCAAAAAACTCATTTTGCACGTGGGAGATGTTGCGCAAATCTTCAAAGAAAAAAAGACAACTCTAGCAAAAATTAATGGTATTGGAGAATATGCTTTAAAGCATTTGTTTGATTCGAGCAATGTTTTAAAAGCAAAACAAGAGTTAGACTACATTCAAGAAAATAACATTCAATACTCCTATTTTTTAGAGGATGGATATCCTACAAACTTACTCAATTGTATTGATGCGCCCATCCTTATTTTTAAAGATGGGCGCATCGATGTTTCGAACGATAAAACCATATCGATTGTAGGAACAAGAAATATGAGCTCTTATGGCCGAGATTTTTGCAATCAACTCATTAAAGAGTTATCAATTTACAATCCAATAATTGTAAGCGGTTTTGCATACGGAGTTGATATTTGTGCCCACAAAGCAGCTATAAAAAACAACTTACAAACGATTGCGGTTTTAGCACATGGTTTCGAACATACATATCCAAAAGTACATAAAAAACACATCCATCAAGTCAATGAAAATGGGGGGTTTATCACCGAATTTTGGCACGATGATCCACCACAACGTGAGAATTTTTTAAAAAGAAACCGGATCGTTGCAGGCATTTCAAAAGCAACAATTATTATAGAATCTGCAGAAAAAGGAGGTTCTTTGGTAACGGCAGACATTGCCAATTCATACGATAGGGATGTTTTTGCCTTGCCAGGAAGAGCTTCAGATATTTTTAGCAAAGGCTGTAATGATTTGATAAAAAACAACAAAGCTGCTGTTATAACTACTGCCTCAGATATTGTGAAGATGCTGAATTGGGATTTGCAAGAAAAACCAGTATCAATCCAACAACAATTGTTTCTTGAATTGAATGAAAAGGAACAAAAAATATATGACTTTTTACATTGTAAAGGCCAACAGCCTATCGATGTTATTTCTTTAGAGTGTAATATTCCAGTATTTCAACTTTCACCTCTTTTGTTGCAGTTGGAAATGAAAGGTGTTTTAAAACCTTTGCCAGGGAAGTTGTTTGAACTGATTTAATTATTCTTATTTTTGAGCAAAATCAACAGAAAGATGGCGGTAGAGAAAAAATTGATGTCTAAGAAAAAGCCAACATTTCCTATAAACGAAATGTTAGGAAAGTATTTATTGAAATACAATAGAACCATAAAGATCCCTATTTTTTATGATGATTTATTGCGTTTTCAGGGCTCAATTACGGTGTATGATAAAAGTGAAGATGATACTCTTTGGATTCGAACCTATTATTCAGAATTTGACCGGCAAGAAATAGATAAGAGTTTAAAAAAAATATACACAATGTTGCATTCTGATGGAAATGATGCAACCATTCCTTTTTTAAATGTAGATGCTATTGATTACTGTACGTTTGGGAATTCAAAGCCCTTTCGTATAAAAATCAGGAATATTCTAAATGATAATTACACGTATTTTTATGTAAAAAAAGCGGATGCATCCCGGGTTTATGGTTTAGAGTTAGAACATATTTTGTCTCCCCATAACCTGAATTTTCTGGTGTATAAAGACACTTTAATCGAAGAACATATTGCTGGAATTCCTGGAGATGATTTTATAAAAGATTTCCTGCCAAAATGTACAGAAGCTGAAAAATCTCAAATTGCCAAAGAGTTTATAAAGTTCAAAGAACGTTGCCTTGTGCGTTTGTTAGGAGATATGCGTTCGTATAATTATGTGATTATTCCCACACATGATTTTGATCAAATCATTTATAAGATTAGAGCCATCGATTTTGATCAACAATCTTTTGAAGGAAATTTAAAAGTCTATAACCTTCAGTTCATGAAAGAGAACTTCAAAATCGTAGAAATGGTGAGTAAAAAATTAGACAACAATTCCATCCAGCAGTATAAAGTTGAAGAGCGTTCTTTTATGGCAAAAAGAATGATTGCTGCACCAAGAAGAGCGACTCGTTTGATAAAATGCATGAAGCAAGACAGCATTTCTTTTCCAGACAATATTCAGTTATTGAAAAAGCATTTGATAAAATATGTTGGAGATGTGAAATTTAAAGATTGTGAAAACATGGGGGAAATCTTAGAAACCATTCTCGATTTTGTAAAACGAAACTATCTAGATATTAGTAATAAAGAATTGTTTTAAGTAAGGGTTATTTTTTACTGCGTACACTTTCAATAACAACCGTTATTAAAATCAATCCACCTCCAAGATAGGTGTTGAAGTTTGGATTTTCATTTAAAAAAAACACCGCCAAGCCAATTCCGAAAATGGGTTGCAAACTACTAATAATAGTGGTTGTAGTTGCCGAGAAAAACTTTAAAGAATGCAGCATGAGGCTATGACCAACGGCAGTGGTTAAAAGTGCCAATAAAAGTAGGAAAGGAAACTGACTTTGCAGTCCACTAAGATCCATGAAAAACAATGTTGGCAATAGCAAGACGGTAATGATAACCGTTTGATAAAACATGAGCATGGTTCCGTTATAATTGGCAACATGTTTTTTTAAGATCAGGATTCGAATGGCATAACAAAGTGCAGAAAACACGCCAAATAAAATTCCTTTTACTTGTGTGCTTTCCAAATTAAATTCAGGAACCAAAAAAGAAACACCCGCTAAAATAAGAAGCCCTAATGCAATATAGATAGGGTCAAACTTCATCTTAAAAAAGAACGGTTCTAATAATGCCGTTAGCATGGGAAAGGTATACAGTGACAAGATACCTAAAGCAACATTAGCAAGTTTTAATGCATAAAAATAAGTTACCCAATGCGCTGCCATAAAAACCCCACTCATAAAAAAAGGAAGGTATTCTTTTTTTGAGTAGATGCGTAAATCGATTTTTTTGTAGGTACAGTAAACATATAAAAATACCATTGCCAAAGAAGCTCGAAACCAAATAATGATTTCAGTAGGGAGTGCAATGTACTTGCCTAAGACCCCAGAAGTACTTATAAATACGGTTGCTAATAATAAATTGGAAAGATTTTTAAGATCTGGATTTTGCAAAACCTATATTTTTTGTAAAATGGCTAAAGCTGTTTTCACGGAGTCAATTCTGATAAAAGTGATTAGCAAACGCAACCCGTTTTTAGTTTCTTTTTCTTTCATGACACAACTTTTTCCATTTTTTTGCACGTATTTTATTATTTTCGTGAAGGCTTCCGTTTGGTAAAAATCACTCTGTTGATTCGCTACAAAATAGCCAAGCATTCTTTTCTGTTTTAAAATAATTTTCTCCAAACCTAAGGCCTTTGCCAGCCACTTTATTCGAACAGAATCCAAAAGATCACTGACTTCGTCAGGTATTTTTCCAAAGCGATCTGCTATTTCTGTTTCAAAAATGGTCAATGCTTCTTCAGTTTCAAGCGTTCCTAGTTTGTTGTACAAACTCAATCTTTCTGTGATTGAATTCACATAATCATCCGGAAATAAAATTTCAAAATCGGTATCAATTTGCACCTCTTTTACAAATTCTTTTGGTATGGAAAGATCTTTTGGGTACAACTCTTTAAACTCGTTTTCTTTCAGCTCATCAATGGCTTCTTTTAGAATTTTTTGATAAGTATCAAATCCAATATCATTGATAAAACCACTCTGTTCTCCACCTAATAAGTCTCCAGCACCTCGAATTTCTAGATCTTTCATAGCAATGTTAATACCGCTTCCTAAATCAGAAAACAATACCAGTGCTTCAATTCGTTTTCTTGCATCATCTGTCATCATGTGATAGGGAGGAGTAATGAAATAACAGAAGGCTTTTTTGTTGGAACGCCCAACTCTACCTCGCATTTGGTGCAGATCAGACAGACCAAAATTATTGGCATTGTTTATGAAAATAGTATTCGCATTTGGTACATCCAAACCGCTTTCTACAATGGTAGTGGATACCAAGACATCAAATTCATTGTTCATGAACCCGAGCATTAATTCTTCTAATTTTTTGCCATCCATCTGACCATGACCGACTCTAATTTTTGCTGATGGAACCAAGCGCTGGAGCAGTCCTGCAACCTCTTTGATGTTTTCTATTCGATTATGAATAAAGAACACTTGTCCTCCTCTAGAGATTTCGTAAGAAATAGCATCTCGAATGACTTCTTCGTTAAAACGAATCACATTGGTATCTATAGGATGTCTGTTTGGTGGTGGTGTTTTTATCACTGACAAATCTCTTGCTGCCATTAAACTAAATTGCAAAGTTCTTGGGATTGGCGTTGCAGTCAATGTCAAGGTATCTACATTTTCTTTTAACGTTTTTAGTTTGTCTTTAACCGCGACGCCAAATTTTTGTTCCTCATCGATTATTAACAACCCTAAATCTTTAAATGCAATTCGTTTGTTTGTTAATTGATGTGTACCAATAATAATATCAACTTCGCCACGCTGAACACCTTCTATTGTTGCTGTTTTTTGCTTCGCAGTCCGAAATCGATTTAAGTAGTCAATCTTTATTGGAAAGCCTTTTAAACGTTCAGAAAAGGTTTTAAAATGTTGAAAAGCCAAAATAGTCGTAGGGACTAAAATAGCCACTTGTTTTCCATTATCTACTGCCTTAAAGGCAGCTCGAACAGCTACTTCTGTTTTTCCAAAACCAACATCACCACAAATCAAACGATCCATGGGTTGTTCCTTTTCCATGTCTTTTTTTATGTCCTGTGTTGCAGAAAATTGATCGGGGGTGTCTTCATACATAAAACTTCCTTCCAATTCATGTTGCATATGGGTGTCAGGCCCATAAGCAACGCCCTTTTGAAGTTTTCTTTTTGCGTATAATTGAATCAAATTAAAGGCAATGTGTTTGACTCTTGCTTTTGTTTTTTGCTTGATTTTTTTCCAAGCCCCAGAACCTAATTTATAAACTTTGGGCGGTTTTCCGTCTTTGCCATTAAATTTTGAAATTTTATGCAGCGAGTGAATACTTACATATAAAATATCTCTATCTCCATACACGAGTTTTATGGCTTCTTGTTTTTTGCCTTCTACATCAATTTTTTGTAAGCCTCCAAATTTTCCAATTCCATGATCCATATGGGTCACATAATCTCCGATTTCTAATTTATTTAATTCTTGGAGTGTAATGGCTTGCTTTTTTGCATATCCATTCTTTAATTTAAATTTATGATAACGCTCAAAAATTTGGTGATCTGTATAACAAACTAATTTTCTTTGAAGGTCAACAAAACCTTGGTATAAAGGGAAAACAATAGTTTCGTAATGAACTTCAGCTTCGGCATCGTCAAAAATGTCATGAAATCGATTTGCTTGTTGCTCGTTCGCACAAAAAATATAATTGGTAAAACCTGCCTTATGATATTCGTTTAAGTTTTCTATTAATAAGTGAAACTGTTTGTTAAATGAAGGTTGAGGGAGTGTATTGAATGCTACTTCATTCTTGTTTTGGTGACAAAATTCATCAAGGTTTTTCTCGTTCCCAAAATTCACCAAAGAAAAATCCTGTAATTGTTTTTTTATAAAGGCACCATCACAAAATAAATCGACGGGTTTGGCGTGTTTAATTTCTTCGGATAAGTTGTCAAAAGCTTCTTCCGCTTTTTTGAAAAACAAGTCTAAATTGCCAGTAAGGAGTTCGTTGTTTTTTGAAAAAACCACGGTCTTATCAGAGATATATTTTAAAAAACTTTCTCGACTTTCTTCTAGTTTTTTGTTCTCAATGTTTGGAATGATTGCTATTTTTTTTAGCTTTTCTTTAGACAATTGTGAAGCCACATCAAAAGTTCGAATACTGTCTATTTCGTCTCCAAAAAATTCAATTCGATAGGGTTCATCGTTTGAAAAAGAAAATACATCAATAATACCTCCTCTCATAGAGAAATCACCGGGCTCTGTAACAAAATCGACACGCTTAAATTTGTATTCAAATAAAATTTCATTTACAAAGTCTAATGATAGGTTTTCGCCAAGAGTAACTTTTAAAGTATTTTTTTCTAATTCTTTCTTCGTTACTACTTTTTCAAACAATGCCGTTGGATAGGTAATAATTATAGCTGGTTTTTTTCTAGAATTAATTCGATTTAAAACCTCAGAACGCAACAATATATTTGCGTTGTCAGTTTCTTCAATTTGGTAAGGTCTTCGATACGAACTAGGATAAAAAAGCACATTTTTATCTCCTAAAAGTTGCTCCAAATCATTTAAATAGTAAGCAGCTTCTTCCTTATTGTCAAAAATTAAAAGATAGGGCCTGTCTGTTTTTTTAAAAGCTTCAGCGATCACAAAAGACAATGAGGAACCCACTAAATTCCTCAATTGAAGAGAAATTTTGTCTTGTTGAAGTGCTTCAATGATCAGTGAATTATTTCCAGATTTTTGATACTGATCTACAATGTTCTGTTTACTCAACGAACTAATTTTTTATACAAATGTAAGCTCTATAATGATAAAAAACCATTTTCAATTTTATTTTCTATTCAAATAGAATATATTTACAAAGTTTAAGTCGCATCTCTTAAGTAAATACTAGATTCCAATACTCTAAATTCAATGACTCTAAATAAAAACTTTCTATTTACAATACTTGTATTCATTTTTACAATTTCTTTCCGGGCTCAAAGTAAAGACAGTAAATGGACTGCGGGAGTTAGTTATGCACTTGCAAAATATACTCCAGAACAATCAAAACTTTTGGGATATCAATTTGTGCATCAATTTCCGAGACTCGATATTTCTCGACATTTGTTGGGTGGATTTTCATTGAATGCGGCAGTAGCTGCAGGGCAGATTATTGATCCACAGTTAAATAAGTATTTAACATTAGATGCAACGATTCGCTATGATTTTAACCGATCAGATGACAATGCAGTTCCTTACTTGTTGTTGGGCGTAAGTTCTATTAACGCATTAATAACTTCCCCTACTATAAATTTTGGTGCCGGAAATACGCTCTGGTTTTCTCAACAATATGGGGTTAATTTTCAAGCCATGCTTCGGTATTCTTCGGACAAAACCTATTTGCAAAAATCACACAAATATTTTTCTGTGGGTATCGTGTATAGTTTCATACCAAGAAATCTAGTAAGAAGGGTTTGGGGAAGGTAATGTCAAAATCAATATTAATTTTCGTTTAGTTTTATCATTTCAAGCAATATCATATTCATTTTGCTTGAATTTATATAGCCATTCAATTGTGCTTCAATTTCTAATTTAGAATTTAAGATTGTAGTAGTTGGGTATGTGATGCTTCCTTTTATTGATGCCAATTCGCTGGCCAATTCGTGAATACCAGTATTTGTTCCTTTGGGCATATAATTAAAAGTTTTACCTAAAAATGAGATGTCTTCTTTTTCTTCACCATTTAGTTTTATAAAGTAAAAGTGATCATTTAAGAGACGTACTACTTTTTCATTTTTAAATGTATTCTTTTTCATTCCTGAGCAAAATTTGCACCAATCTGTGTAGATAAAAATAACAATAGATTTAGGGTTTTGCTGCTTTAATTTTTCTACTTCAGTAAAAGTGAAAATCGATAATTCAGATTTTACAGACTGTGAAAATATCGAAAACCATCCCATGAAAATAAAAATAAAAACAAAGTTTTTCATCTGAAATAATTGGTATTAAAAAATCGTGTAACGCAATCCCAAAAACATTCTAATTCCTTGATTAGATGCATATATATAACTTGGGTCAAAAGCCAATTCAGGATTTTCTTCTGTGTTGACGCCTACATCAAAAGGATTGTTTGGACTATTAATACTATTTGCATTCGGTGTAAAGTTTAATAAATTTTTCACTCCACCATATAGCTCCCAACTATTCATGAATTTTTTAGTTACTTGAATGTTTTGAATGCTATACCAGGGCGAATTTTTGGATCTTGTATCATTTTCGCCTAACAAAGGCAAACGCATTGGACCAAATATGTTTCCGGTGTAATCGAGGGTAATATTATTGTTGAATTTATAGGATATAGACCAAACTCCGCTAAAACTTTCTGTTAATAATTGCTTTCTTTTTACATTGTTTTCTGTAATGGAAACATCCATTAGCGTAGCGCCTGCATTTAATGTTAGTCCGTTTGTAAAAGTAGCGTCTATATTGAGCGCGATTCCTTTAGAAACTGAAAAACCATCTAAATTTGAATAGATGATTTTGTTCGTGTCAGTCTCGTAATCAGGTAGAATACGATTGTTAAAATAGGTATAAAAAGCACTTGCATCTAAAGTGACAAATGAATTTTCTGTATTCATTTTTTTTACATAATTTATATTTCCGTTCCAAGAAGTTTCAGGATCCAATTCGCCGTTAAATTCTACTTCTCTTGCACCGGTTAATGCCGCATGATCTTCCGTAAAAATATTTGAAACTCTAAAGCCGTTCCCAATACTTAATCGGATAATATGGGCATTGTCTTTAGAATTCCATTTGTAATTTAATCTCGGCGAAAAAATGGTTCCGTGTAAACTGTTTTTATCCCATCGGGCTCCCAAAAGTAATTTGTTTTGAGTGTTTAAGGCAATTTCATCTTGTAAGAAAATACCTGGTAAATGTGTAATTGAAGACTTATTTTTAAGGCCATCTGCTGTAAGTGTTGCAAAGGTGTTGTCGTCATAAAAAGTATATCTGTAAGCAACCCCTATTAGTAGATCGTGCTTTTTTGCAATTTGTTTGTTGTATACAAATTGTCCAAAACCAATAACTTGTTTAGCGTCGTAAGAATCCGTTCCGTAATAGGAATCCTGATAGTGTCCGTTGGCACTGAATTGAAAATTAATATTTTCTGAAGTTGGTAACTGATAGGTTCCAAAAGTTTCCCACCGATTCGTGTAAATACTTTCACCATATTTTATATTACTTCCTCTGAATTTTCTTTCCCAATCGATTTCTCCACCCCATCTGTCTTCATATACATATCGTCCCGCAATTGTAAATACTTTATTGTCCTTTCTGTCAATGTTAATTTTATTGAATACAGAAACTCTATTTTGGAGTGTTAAATCTGTAAATCCATCTTTATTATTATCGATGCTATTCTGATAATTGAAATAATTTATGCCTAATATTCCTTCTATTTTTTCAGATGCTCCGTATCGAAAACTAATATCTGTATTTATTTCCCCCCAAGAACTTCCCAAAATATCTGTAGATAAAACGGGTGCATTGGTAGTTTTTTTGGTGATTATATTTATAATTCCACCTACGGCTTCTGAGCCATATAAGGTGGACGCTGGCCCTTTTACAATTTCTACTCTTTCGATTAATGCTTGCGGAATTCCATTTAAACCATATACTGTCGAGAGCCCACTAACCAGAGGCATTCCGTCAATCAAAACAAATGTATAAGGTCCTTCTAACCCATTAATATGAATATCCCCCGTATTACAAACATTGCAATTTAATTGTGGGCGAACTCCATTTACATTTTGCATTGAGTCAAATATTGAAGGCGTTGGGTTTTTCTTAAAAAAAGTCTTACTGTAAACTTCAACAGGAACTGGACTATTCGATTTTGTAACGGGTTTTAAGGTTCCAGAAATTACAATTCCTTCCAAAGATTCAGTTTCGCTTAAAGAAAAGGTTCTCTTTATTTGTTGATTTTCTTTAAAGTTTATCTGCACTGATTTTTTTTGATACCCTAGGCTACTTATGATAATTGTAAATTTTCTTTTTGGGATGTTTTTAATTTTATAAAACCCGTTTTCATCTGAAGATGAACCCAAATTAGAATTTTTTAAGTACACGTTGGCAAAAGGTAACGCTTTTCCATTACTCAGTATTTTCCCAGAAATTGAGTTATTCTGAGCGTAGGAGTTTGTAAAAAAAAACAGACAGCTTAAGAATATGAAATATGGATTCATTGTTTTTTTTGCAAATATAAATTAATTTTTAGTCTTATCTAAAATAATAATTTTATAGATATAAATTTTATATATTTGTGATCTAAAAAGAAATGAATGTTTACACTTTCTGAAGAGAATTATTTAAAGACAATTTATCATTTAGGGCTGAATTCTGAAATAGGTGTTAGCACCAATGAAATTGCAAAAAAAATGCAAACAAAGGCTTCATCAGTTACAGATATGATTAAAAAACTATCTGACAAGAATCTCGTTGTTTATAAAAAATACAAAGGTGTAAGGATTACTGATTTTGGAAGAAATACGGCTGCGAATATTGTAAGAAAACATCGATTATGGGAAGTTTTTTTAGTAGAAAAACTAAATTTTTCTTGGGATGAAGTACACGAGGTTGCAGAACAATTAGAACACATTAAATCACCAAAATTAATCAATGAGTTAGATGCACTCTTAGGATTCCCAAAACAAGATCCACATGGTGATCCAATACCTGATAAAGAAGGAAATTACTATCCTTTAGAAAAAAAACTATTAGCTACTTTAGGCATTGGTGAAAAAGGAATATGTGTTGGTGTAAACGACTCTTCTTCATCGTTTTTACAATTTTTAGACAAACAAAAAATTGCATTGGGTAATGAAATAAAAGTCTTAGGGAAAGAGCCTTTTGACGATTCAATACAGATACAAATCGCTAATAGAGAACTTTCAATTTCAAATAAAATAGCAAATAATTTATATATCAAGATCCTCCAAGGGTCATAAATACAATAAAAAAAGAGTATGAGTACATTTGATCAAATAGTTGAATTTGCAAAAGAACACCCCATATTAGCGGCATTATATGCCTCCCTTTTTACATGGGGGTTGACCGCATTAGGTGCAGCTTTGGTATTTTTTTTCAAAAAAATGAACAGAGCCGTTTTAGACGGGATGTTAGGTTTTACAGGAGGTGTTATGGTGGCTGCAAGTTTTTGGAGCTTGTTGGCACCAGCAATAGAAAATAGTCCAGGAGAAGGTTTTGTAAAGGTATTACCATCTGCAATCGGTTTTGCATTGGGTGCATTGGCGTTGTTTGGAATGGATAAAATATTACCACACTTACATATAAATTTTAAAGAAAGCGAAGCCGAAGGGGTAAAAACAGAATGGCACAAAACCACGTTATTGGTTTTGGCAATTACCTTACACAATATCCCAGAAGGACTAGCGGTTGGAGTTTTATTTGGAGCCGCATCTACCTTAGTGGGTGTAGAGCAAACAGAAATGATCATTGCAGCAATTTCTTTGGCAATTGGTATTGGAATTCAAAATTTTCCAGAAGGGTTTGCAGTTGCAATGCCTTTACGAAGACAAGGAGCAAGTCGACTAAAAAGTTTTTGGTTTGGACAGTTGTCCGCAGTGGTAGAGCCTGTAGCTGCTGTCTTAGGAGCCCTAGCAGTTGCTTTCTTTACCCCAATTTTACCCTATGCCTTGGCATTTGCAGCCGGTGCAATGATTTTTGTAGTGGTTGAAGAAGTGATCCCAGAAACTCAACGAGATAAATATACAGACATTGCAACACTTGGATTTATAGGTGGTTTTATTGTGATGATGTGTTTGGATGTTGGTTTGGGTTAGAAAGGAATTCTTAATTTTTAAATTTGACACTTTTCCTGTAAATTTAGGAAGGCTACCTCATTTTTAAGCACAAGATTATTTTGTCGCCTAAAAGCGCTATTTTTTGTCACTATCTGATCTATTTATTTTGAGTTTAGAATTGTAAAATGATGATAAATTTTACTTAAATTCGTACAATTCATCTCTAATAATAAATTGTGCACCCACCTTCAACGTTTCAAGTTTATAACGCTTCTGCTGGAAGCGGAAAAACATTTACACTCGTCAAAGAATATCTAAAAGTCTTATTAAATTCAAAGGATCTTTTTCGGTTTCAAAAAGTATTGGCAATAACCTTTACAAACAAAGCTGCTGCTGAAATGAAAGCGCGTGTTTTGTCTAATTTGGAAGCTTTTTCTGATGGTGAAGAAAATGATTTATTTCATGCTATTCAAAAAGAAATCTCCATTGATAAAGCTACAATTCAAGAAAGAAGTAAGAGAATTCTAGCGATCATTCTTCAAAATTACGCAGCTTTTTCAATCACAACGATTGATAGTTTTACCCATAAAATTATTAAAAGCTTTGCATTTGACTTGGGATTATCTTTAAATTTTGAGGTAGAAATGGATGCAGTTTCTTTATTGAATGAATCCGTAGATGTATTGATTTCTAAAATTGGAACCGATCAAAAATTAACTAAATTATTAATTGATTACACTTTAGAAAAGACCGATGATGACAAATCATGGGATATTTCTAAGGATTTAAATGAATTTTCTAAAATTTTATTAAGCGAAGAGGATACCATTCATTTTAGAGGATTAGCAAACAAAACGATTACAGATTTCACAGCACTTAAAAAGAAGCTAAACAAGCAGCAAATAGCACTAAAAAAACAGGTTTCTCAAACAGGTGAAAGCCTTCTTTCTTTGCTTTCAAATGCAGGCTTAGAAACCAAAGATTTTACACGCGGTACGGTTCCGAAATTTTTTGCCGATATTGCTCAAAAAGAGTTCAATTTTGAGTTTATTAAAAGAAGTGAAGTCATCGAAAAAGCCATTGATAACGATCAATATTATACCAAAAAAACGACTCAAGAGAAAATAGCATTGATCGAAGGTGTCGTTCCTCAAATTGTAACTAGTTTTGAGAAAACAAAAGAACTCTTTAAACAGTTTTTGTTAAATAAACTGGCGCTGAAAAGTCTGACTCCACTCGCTGTTTTAAATCATATTAATTTAGAGCTAACCCACATTAAAGAGGAAAACAACATTCGCTTAAATGCAGAGTTTAATCAGTTAATTTCAGATCATATAAAAGAACAGCCAGCACCTTTTATTTACGAAAGAATTGGGCAAAAATACCTGTATTATTTCATTGACGAAATGCAAGATACCTCCGTACTACAATGGCAAAACTTAATACCATTAATTGCGAATGCTTTGGCACAAGAGCATAGTAATTTATTGTTGGTTGGCGATGGAAAGCAGGCCATTTATAGATGGCGAGGAGGGAAAGCAGAACAGTTTATTGATCTCGGCACGTCGGGAGATGCATCGGAAAATCCATTTCAGGTATTGAAAGAAATTAAAGAGTTAACAACCAATTATAGAAGTTATTCTGAAGTAATCGGTTTTAATAATCTATTCTTTCAGCATACGGCACATTTTCTTCAAAATGAAGATTATAAAAAACTGTTTATTGACGGAAATAAACAATTGACAACCGATAAAAAAGGAGGGTATGTAGCGCTTTCTTTTCTTGAAAAAGAAAAGGAGAATGAGGTAGATGCATTAAAGTACCCGAAGAAAGTTTTAGAGATCATTCAACAATTAGATCCTAAATTTTCTTTGAGTGAAGTTTGTGTTTTGGTAAGAAAAAAGGATCATGGGGTTGCGATTGCGAACTATCTGTCAGAAAATGGTATAGCGATTGTTTCGTCAGAAACCTTGTTGTTGTCCTCGAGTTCAAAAGTTAATTTTATCATTAACTTTTTGCAGACAATTCAGCATCCAAATGATAAAGAAGCGCTATTAGATTGTTTGTATTTTTTACATTCTCATTCAAAAATTCAACAAGAAAAGCATCAATTTATAAGCGATTTCATCCGTTTGGAGCAGCAGCAGTTTTTTAGTGAATTAAATTTGCATGGACTCTTTTTTGATCTTTCTAAATTCCATCAAAAACCATTTTACGAAAAAGTAGAAGAAATTATCCGAAGCTTTCAGTTAATTCACGCCTCAGATGCCTATGTTCAATTTTTTTTAGATATTGTTTTGGAGCAACAAAGAAAAGGAACAAGCATTCAGGAGTTTTTAGATTTCTGGGAAGATAAAAAAGAAATATTGAGTATTGTTGCTCCAGCTGCCAAGAACGCAGTTCAGGTAATGACAATTCATAAGTCGAAGGGCCTCGAGTTTCCGGTAGTTATTTTTCCGTACGATTTGAATATTTATAAACAAATAAACCCCAAAGCTTGGTTGGATGAATTGCCAGAGATTTTTCATGGGTTTCCTGAACTTTTGGTAGATTATAGCAAGTCGCTAAGTTATATAAATGATAGAGGATTGCACATCTTTAATGCTCATAGAGAAGCGCAAGAATTAGATAATTTTAATTTGTTATATGTTGCTTTAACCAGGTCTGTAGAACAATTGTATATTATAACAGCACATAATCTTAAAAGCGATGGTCTAGAAAACACTAATTTTTATTCAGGGGTTTTTATACATTATTTAAAAGCGAAAAATCTTTGGCAAGAAGGTGTTTTCGAATATAGTTTTGGAGAAAAAAAGAAAATGAGTTCCAGTCAAGAGAAGCGGCAAGAAACGGAAACTCAACAAGAATTTATTTCCACTTCTTTAGACGAACATAATATTTTGATGTTGGCAAACTCCTCCAAACTTTGGGATACAGCACAAGGAAAAGCAATCGATTTTGGGAATTTAATTCACGAAATGATGTCGAAGGTCATCACTGAAAATGATATTGAAAAGGTTGTAAAACAGTATATTCAATATGGGTTTATTTCTAAAGTTGATGCGGCGGAAATTGAAAAAACAATTTTTAAAATAGCAACCCATAAAAAGTTAGTTTCCTTTTTTCGGGAAGCGGTAACTATTTTTAATGAAAGAGAAATTGTAGACGTAGACAATCAAATCATAATTCCAGATAGATTGGTGCTTACAGCAAAAAATGAAGTTACTATCATTGATTATAAGACAGGTAAGCCTTCAAAAAGAGATCATCAACAATTATTAAAGTACGAGCAAGTTTTAAAAAAAATGCATTTTAAAGTAGTTCAAAAACTTTTGGTATATATCAATGAACAAATAGATATTGTTGAGGTATCGTCAAAAAAATAAACTTTGTAACTTTGCATTTCTCAAATTGATAAGAAATGTACAATAAAATTAAGGATACTTTAAAAAAGGAGCTTCATGAAATCAAAGATGCTGGATTGTATAAATCAGAAAGAATTATTACTTCTTCACAAGATGCCCTAATTCAAATAACTACTGGAGAAGAAGTGCTTAATTTTTGCGCCAATAATTATTTAGGCTTATCAAACCACCCAGAAGTCATTCAGGCAGCAAAAGATACCATGGATGCTTATGGTTTTGGAATGTCATCGGTACGTTTTATTTGCGGAACACAAGATATTCACAAACAATTAGAAGTCAAAATTGCAGAATTTTATACCACAGAAGATACCATTTTGTATGCTGCAGCTTTTGATGCAAACGGTGGTGTGTTTGAGCCCTTATTAACAAAAGAAGACGCTATTATTTCCGACAGTTTAAATCATGCTTCTATAATCGACGGGGTTCGTTTATGCAAAGCAGCTCGTTATCGTTATGATAATAACGATATGGAATCATTAGAAACACAACTTATTGCTGCTAATAAACTAGGACATCGTTTTAAGATCATTGTTACTGACGGTGTTTTTTCTATGGACGGAATTGTCGCTAAATTGGATGAAATTTGTGATTTGGCAGACAAGTATGATGCTTTGGTGATGGTAGATGAATGTCATGCTACTGGTTTTATTGGAAAAACAGGTCGTGGAACTGTAGAGTTAAAAAATGTAATGAATCGAGTCGATATTGTTACAGGTACTTTGGGAAAAGCTCTAGGTGGCGCTATGGGAGGATATACAACTGGAAAAAAAGAAATTATTGAAATATTACGTCAACGTTCAAGACCTTATTTATTTTCAAATTCACTAGCACCGGCATTAGTTGGAGGCGCTTTGAAAGTATTTGATATGATTTTTGATGACACGACATTGCGAGATCAATTGGAATGGAATACCAATTATTTTAGAACAAAAATGGAAGCAGCAGGATTTGATCTTGTTGGGGCAGATGCCGCTATAGTTCCCGTAATGTTGTACGACGCCAAATTGGCTCAAAAAATGGCAAACAGATTGCTCGAAGAAGGAATTTATGTTATTGGCTTCTTCTTTCCCGTTGTACCAAAGGATAAGGCAAGGATTCGAGTACAATTATCTGCAGCCCATACCCAAGCACATTTAGACAAAGCAATTGCTGCTTTCATCAAAGTTGGAAAAGAATTTAAGGTTATTTAGGAGGTTGAAAAATAGCGTACTATCAAAAATTTTTCTTTTTTTTTGTAGATAAAATATATTCGCTTATTTTAGGACTATTAAAAACTAACCTTTAACTTAAAAATTTTAGAATGAAATTATTAAAACTAGTTATAATTGCTTTGTTTACATTAGGAATTGTAGGTAATGCAAATGCGCAAGATGAGAATAACCCTAGTGCAGTAGGCTTTGGAGTCAATGTTATTGATTTAAGTGATTATCCAGGATCGACTCAAAACTGGAACTTTTTAGGATCTTTATCTAGAGTGTCCTATGACAAATACCTTGAGAAAGGTTTTACCTTACAATCAGCGGTTACGGTTAACAATCTCACAAAAGATGGTGTTAATGGAGATCCAATGGAAAAAGCTTTATACTGGTCAGCAGACTTGAGTGTAAAATATGATTTAAACAACTTAGTAGGAGAAACAACCCAATGGTTTGATCCTTATGTATTTATAGGAGGAAGTTATGTAAATGTTGGAGATGCTTCAGAAGGAATGCTTAACCTAGGGACAGGTTTCAATACATGGTTTACTGAAAACATTGGTCTTAACACACAGTTAAGCTACAGAAAAGGATTTTCTGATGAGGTGGCAGAGCATTGGCAACCCTCTTTAGGATTGGTCTACAGATTTGGAGGAAAATAAAGCGATTAAAATCACTTAAGGGCACTAGAAACAGGCATTCATCTCAAATTTTGTCAGATTTATCTTTGTAAATAAAATTTATCCACTTACTTTTGTGGATTATAAAATGAAATTTAATTTAAAAACTTGATAATGAAATTATTAAAATTAGCTGTGATAGCTTTGTTTACGTTAGCAACTGTTAGCAACGTAAGCGCACAAGATGAAAACAATCCATACGTTTTAGGATTTGGAGTAAACGTTGTAGACTTTAGCGAATATCCAGTAAACAACTCTAGTTGGAATTTTTTACCCTCTATATCTAGAGTTTCTGGAGAATCTTATTTAGAGAAAGGGTTTTCTTTACAGTTTTCTGGAACGATTAATAGTATAGATGTGGGTGTGAACAATGCCCCAGTTGATAGTGATTTATATTGGTCTGCAGACTTGAATGTAAAATATGATCTTAATAACTTAGTTGGAGAAACATCTCAATGGTTTGATCCTTATGTATATTTAGGAGGAGGTTATGTAAATGTTGGAGACTTTTCTGAAGGAATGTTAAATACGGGTGCTGGTTTCAATTCTTGGATTACTGAAAACTTGGGGGTTAATTTCCAAACAGGTTACAGAAAAGGTTTTTCTGATGAAATAGCAGAGCACTGGCAATCTTCAGTTGGTCTAGTTTTTAGATTTGGAGGAAAAGATACTGACGGAGACGGTGTTTACGACAAAAAAGATGCATGTCCAGAAGAAGCTGGATTAGTTGCATTTAACGGTTGTCCAGATGCAGATAACGATGGAATCAAAGATTCTGATGATGCATGTCCAAATGTTGCAGGTTCTGCAGCCATGAATGGATGTCCAGATTCAGACGGAGATGGTATTGCTGATAAAGATGACATGTGTGTAGATGCTAAAGGAACTAAAGCAAACAACGGATGTCCTGATACTGATGGAGATACTGTTTTAGATAAAGATGACAAATGTGCTACTACAGCTGGACCTGCTGCAAACGGTGGATGTCCTTGGCCAGATACAGACGGAGACGGAGTATTGGACAAAGATGATAACTGTGATAACGAAGTAGGACCTGCATCTAACAATGGATGTCCATTGCCAATTATTACTGAAGAGGCAGAAGCTGCAATTAACATGAGTGCTAAAACAATCTTATTTGAATTTGACAATGCTTCTTTTCAATCAGGAGTTGCAGATCAATTAGATGCCATTGTTGCCATCATGAATAAATATCCTAAAGCAACTTTTTTAATTGCTGGACATACAGATAGCATTGGTACTGAAAAAGTAAACCAAAAAATATCTGATAAGAGAGCAGCAGCTGTAAAAGCTTATTTTGTTGAAAAAGGAATTGATGCAGCGCGTTTAGAAGCTAAAGGATTTGGTGAGTCAAGCCCAATCGCAGACAATATGTATAAAGATGGAAGAAGTTTAAACAGAAGAGTAGAGATCAAAACTACAAACAAATAAACGTCCCTTTTCTTTAAAATTCAAAACCTCATCAATTTTTTGATGAGGTTTTTTTACGCACTAAAGTTAAATTTATTAGCGTAAAATTCTTTTAAATTTCATGGAAATAAATTACCTTTGCACCCTGAAAGTGAAGTTATTTAACTTTACAGATTTAATTCATTTAATTAGATAAAATAATGTCTACAACAATAGGAAAAATTTCTCAAATTATTGGCCCAGTAATTGACGTTGAGTTCAATACAGAAAATGCTGATTTACCTAAAATTTATGATTCACTTGAAATTCAAAAAGCAGATGGATCTATCTTGGTTTTAGAAGTTCAACAGCACATAGGAGAAGATACTGTACGTACAATATCTATGGACGCTACCGATGGTTTAAAAAGAGGGCAAGAAGTGATGGCAACTGGAACCCCAATTCAAATGCCAGTAGGGGGTGATATTTACGGTCGCTTATTTAACGTTACAGGAAATGCCATTGATGGTCTGGGAGATTTGCCTAAAAAAGGAAAAGATGGATTGTCTATTCACAGGGCAGCACCAAAATTTGAAGACCTATCGGTTTCTACAGAAGTTCTTTTTACAGGAATTAAAGTAATTGATTTAATTGAACCGTATGCAAAAGGAGGTAAAATTGGTTTGTTTGGTGGAGCAGGAGTTGGTAAAACAGTATTGATTCAAGAGTTAATTAACAATATTGCAAAAGGACACGGTGGTTTATCCGTTTTTGCTGGAGTTGGGGAAAGAACTCGTGAAGGAAATGATTTACTAAGAGAGATGTTAGAATCTGGAATTATCAAATATGGTGATGATTTTATGCATTCTATGGAAGCAGGAGGATGGGATTTATCGAAAGTAGATAAAGCCGGAATGAAAGACTCTAAAGCAACTTTCGTATTTGGACAAATGAACGAACCACCTGGAGCACGTGCACGAGTTGCATTGTCTGGTTTAACAATTGCAGAATATTTTAGAGATGGAGCTGGAGAAGCGCAAGGGAAAGATGTCCTTTTCTTCGTAGATAATATTTTCCGTTTTACACAAGCAGGTTCTGAGGTTTCTGCCCTATTAGGACGTATGCCGTCGGCAGTAGGATACCAACCAACATTAGCAACAGAGATGGGTGCTATGCAAGAACGTATTACTTCAACGAAAAAAGGTTCTATTACTTCTGTGCAAGCAGTTTATGTACCTGCAGATGATTTAACAGATCCAGCACCCGCAACAACATTTGCGCATTTAGATGCAACAACCGTATTGTCTCGTAAAATTGCAGAATTAGGTATTTATCCTGCAGTAGATCCATTAGATTCTACTTCAAGAATTTTATCTGCAGAAGTTTTAGGGGATGAGCACTACAACACAGCAACAGCTGTAAAAGAATTATTACAACGTTACAAAGAGTTACAAGATATCATTGCTATTTTAGGAATGGAAGAATTATCTGAAGAAGATAAATTAGTGGTTCACAGAGCAAGACGTGTACAACGTTTCTTATCTCAACCTTTCCATGTTGCAGAACAATTTACAGGGATCCCAGGTGTCTTAGTTGATATTAAAGATACGATTAAAGGGTTCAACATGATTATGGACGGTGAATTAGATAAATATCCTGAAGCAGCATTTAACTTAAGAGGATCTATTCAAGATGCAATAGACGCAGGAGAGAAAATGTTAGCAGAAGCATCATAATTGCTAAAAGCCCAAAGCTTAAAGCCCAAAGACTAAAATATGTTTTTAGAAATTGTAACACCAGAAGCAATCTTATTTTCATCCGAAGTAGATTCGATATTTGTTCCTGGGATTCATGGAGAATTTCAAATGCTGAACAATCATGCCCCTGTTGTTTCTATTCTTAAAGAAGGGACAATTAAGGTTCATGTGCATTCGCAAGAGCAAATAGTATCCACTGAATTAAAAGGAAAAATGCAAGTACATCAAGATGATGAAAAAGTACTTACCTTATCAATCAGTTCAGGAACCCTTGAATTTAATGACAATAAAGCAATTATATTAGCCGATTAAGTTCGCTATTATATTTTAATACAAGCCTCAAAGCATAGTTGTTTTGAGGCTTTTTTTGTTCCAACAACAACTAGTCCATCCTTCTAATTTGCCGAAATGATGATGTTATCTAACTCATAAGTACCATCTTCATTTGCATTCCCACTCCCTGTATATCGAAAGGCAAAATAGGTGCTTCCTTCTCCACAAGAGAGATCCACAAGACCCGAATCATACCAATTCGAGAATGCGTCTGTATTTTGAGTGATATAGGCCCTAGAAACAATTCCCCAAGTAGCGGCATCGATTCCAGATGTAGTTCCATCCCAATCATTAGAAAAAAGAAGCGCAAGGCTACTATCATCTGCATAACTGTTCGAAGTTTGAAACTGAAGTGTTACTCCTGTATTGTTGTTTAAATCGATCTCCGGTGTAATTAACCACGAAACACTACTATTATCGTTGGAGTTATAAGCACCAATACGCGCAGAAACTCCTTGGGATGTATTGCTTCCTGTTGCTGTGTAGGCCTCCCAACCTTCCGATCCTGCTGCTATAAAGTGCGTCCATCCATTTCCGCTAATAAAAGAGGAACTCAATTGATTTTCAAAATCCCTGTTAGATACCGGCGAAAAAGAGTTTTCAACCTATAAAATGTTCAAAGCAAAAGTGTTTAACAAACGTTTTTTAACCACCCGAAAAGGAAAATACAAAGGCTATCCTTTTCGGAGTTTCTCCTTTGGAAATTATCGTGGTGGCTACAGCGATCATTACCCAGTATACCTGTACCTGATTAAAGAACAACCCGATTAATTGCTATTTTCTCTTTTTCAAAACTCCCGCTCCGTAAAATCTCCTGACTTTGAGAAAAATAAACATCCTGCTACAAAAACGAAAGAAGATTCCATTGAGTATAGCAAAATTGTCTCACTTTTAATTGTAACAAAGTATAGAAGCCCCTAGTTTTATGCTGCAACAGAAGCTCTTTTACTGCAAGTCTTTCAGCAGTAGTTGAATGGATTTAACCCCATTCCATTCATTTTCATCCAAGGCATAGACAATATCAAATGCATTTTGAATTTCTGTTATTTTAGGGCCCAAATTAAAGCCAATGGCATTGTAGGTTTTAGAGTCAGCCCCAGCAATAATGTTCAATTTTAAATGGGTTTTTTCTGCACCTACTTGCTTGCCATAGCCATTGTCTCTTACTGCAGAAGTTTTAAACGTAGGCTTCATGTTTTGCGGTCCAAAAGGGGCCATTTGTTGGATAATTCGAAAAAACTTGGGTGTAATTTCAGACAGTTCAATTTCCGCATCAAAGACAATTTCAGGCGTTAACAATTCTTTTGGAATGGTTGAGCGGACCACCTCTTCAAATTTGGCTTTAAATTTCTCGTAGTTTTCTGGTAACAATGTTAAGCCCGCCGCATACTTATGGCCCCCAAATTGTTCAATGAATTCTTTACAGGCCTCCAAAGCATTGTATACGTCAAAACCTTTGACAGAGCGAGCAGAAGCGGCAAGTTTGTCGCCACTTTTAGTAAATACAAGCGTAGGGCGGTAGTACTTTTCAATCAATCGAGAAGCAACAATTCCAATGACGCCTTTGTGCCAATCTTCTTTGAAAACTACCGAGGTAAAGCGATTTTCTTCGGCATTATCGGTAATTTGCATCAGGGCTTCGTTGGTTATTTTTTTGTCCAAGTTTTTCCGATCCGCATTAAAAATTTCAATAGCAGCTGCAAATTCCACCGCCGAATCAAAATCCATCTCGGTTAGTAATTCCACCGCATAATTTCCGTGTTTCATTCTTCCTGCAGCATTAATTCTGGGCGCTACAATAAACACCACATCGGTAATGGTCAGTACCTCTTTTTTGGTTTGATGAATGATGGCTTTGATACCGTTTCTTGGATTGGTATTAATTACTTGAAGTCCAAAATAAGCAAGGGTTCTGTTTTCTCCATTCATTGGGACAATGTCTGCTGCAATTGCCGTTGCCACCAAATCCAAATAAGGCACTAAATCTTCAATGCTTTGTTGTCTGTTCTTTCCAAGTGCTTGAATCAATTTAAAACCCACTCCGCAACCGCATAATTCATCAAACGGATAATGACAATCGGCTCTTTTTGGGTTTAAAATGGCCACTGCTTTTGGCAATTCCGGACCTGGTTTGTGATGATCACAAATAATAAAGTCAATCTTTTTTTCAGAAGCATAAGTCACTTTTTCAAGGGCTTTTGTACCACAGTCTAAAGCAATAATTAGCGAGAAGTTATTGTCTTCTGCAAAGTCAATTCCTTTAAAAGAAACTCCATAACCTTCTTCATATCGGTCTGGGATATAAGTAGAAATATTGGGATAAATTGTTTTTAAATAGGAGGCAACCAACGAAACTGCTGAGGTTCCATCCACATCATAATCGCCAAAGACTAAGATGTTTTCATGATTGGAAATTGCAGTTTCAATACGCTCTACCGCTTTGTCCATGTCTTTCATTAAAAAAGGATCATGGAGATCATCTAAGCTGGGCCTAAAGAATTTCTTAGCCGCTTCAAAAGTGGCGATGTTTCGCTGCAACAAAATTTCAGCAATGGTTGTATCCACAGACAAATCTTTTGCAAGTTTTGCTATTTTATCTTTTTCAATTTTTGGTTTTGAACTCCAGCGCATTGCAATTTTTTTTACATCTTTTGAGCACTTTATTGGTGCAAGTGAATTCCGATTGTTATCGTAGCAAATTGTCGAAACATTTCCATAACGCCACAATATTTTTCAACCGATAAATCGACGGCCTTGTTTATTTTATCTTCAGGCAATTCGCTTCCATAAAAGTGATAATCTACCAATACTTTGTTGTAAAACTTTGGATGTTCCTCTGTTAATTCTCCGGTAACCACAATTTTAAAATCAGTAAGTGTGACTCTCATTTTCTCTAAAAGAGATACTACGTCCAGTCCAGAGCAGCCTGCTAAAGAAGAAAGCATTAGCGCCTTTGGTCTATATCCAGCGTCATTTCCGCCATGTGCTTCTGAAGTGTCAATTAAAAGGGTGTGTCCCCCGGGATTGTCAGATTCAAAAAGCCTATTTTCTTTCCAGGTAGTGGTAACGATGTTTGTATTCATTCGGTTTTTTTTGCAAATTATTTTTAATTCGTAATAATTGTTAAAGGTAAAAAATAAAACCTTTTTTCTCCTACTTTAATTGTGGCACTAGTTTTCTGAATAAAAAGCTATCTTTAGCTACTGAAACATAAACATATAAAACCGATGCCATTAGTTACTCCTTTATCTGCAGAACACGATTTAGAAACCAAAGAATTAGCCGAATTTTTTAATGAAACGCTTGGGTTTTGTCCAAATTCTGTGTTAACCATGCAACGTAGACCGGCGATTTCCAAAGCTTTTATCAATTTAAATAAGGCCGTAATGGCTAATGAAGGTCGCGTTACCTCAGCTTTGAAAAGGCTTATTGCTTGGGTTTCTAGTAACGCTACTGGTTGTCGCTATTGCCAAGCGCATGCAATTCGAGCAGCAGAGCGCTACGGAGCCGAACAAGCACAGTTAGACAATGTTTGGGAGTATAAAACGCATCCTGCATTTTCAGCTGCGGAGAGAGCCGCGTTGGATTTTTCATTGGCGGCATCTATGGTGCCGAATGCAGTGGATGCTAACATTAAAACAGCTTTGTATGCGCATTGGAATGAGGGAGAAATTGTAGAAATGTTGGGTGTGATCTCTTTGTTTGGATATTTAAATCGCTGGAACGACTCTATGGGAACAATTCTAGAAGAGGATGCAATTGAAAGCGGTAATCAATATTTAGGAAAACACGGTTTTGAAGTTGGAAAACATGTATGAATGAAATGAATTTTCACAAAAAAAACCCGTTGGGAATTCCCAACGGATTTTTTTATGAATGATACCTCACTAGTAAGCGCAAAATAATTGCTTGCCAGTGCTACTGGCTACATCATTCCTGGCATTCCACCTCCCATTGGAGGCATTCCACCTCCAGCTGGTGCATCTTCTTTAATATCGATCAAAGCACATTCTGTTGTTAAGATCATTCCTGAAACAGAGGCTGCGTTTTCTAAAGCAACACGAGTTACTTTCTTTGGATCAATAATTCCAGCTTTGAGCATGTCAACATAATCGTCTGATTTTGCATCATAACCGAAATCTTTTTTCCCTTCCAATATCTTGTTTAAAACCACAGAGCCTTCACCACCAGCATTCTCAACTATGGTTCTTAAAGGAGCTTCTACGGCTTTGTTAATAATTTGAATTCCTGTAGTCTCGTCGATGTTTTCGGTTGTAATTTGGGTCAATACTTTTTTAGCACGTACCAGAGCAACTCCACCACCGGCAACAATTCCTTCTTCTACTGCAGCCCGCGTTGCGTGCAATGCATCGTCTACACGGTCTTTCTTTTCTTTCATCTCAACTTCAGATGCGGCACCTACGTATAATACAGCAACGCCTCCAGCTAATTTTGCCAAACGTTCTTGTAGTTTTTCTTTGTCGTAATCTGAAGTTGTAGTTTCTATTTGAGCTTTAATTTGGTTGACTCTAGCCTTAATTGCATCTGCATTTCCAGCACCATTGACAACGGTTGTATTGTCTTTATCTACAGTTACTGTTTCTGCAGTACCTAATAAATCTAGGGTCGCATTTTCAAGTGAAAAACCTCGTTCCTCAGAAATTACCGTTCCGCCAGTTAAAATTGCAATGTCTTCTAACATCGCCTTTCTTCGGTCTCCAAATCCTGGGGCTTTCACCGCAGCAATTTTTAGTCCACCACGTAATTTATTGACCACTAATGTAGCCAATGCTTGACCGTCTACATCTTCTGCAATGATTAATAAAGGTCTGCCAGACTGTGCAACGGGTTCTAAAATTGGAAGAATTTCATTCAGGTTCGAAATTTTCTTATCAAATAATAAGATGTATGGGTTTTCTAGATCTGCAATCATTTTGTCTGCATCTGTTACGAAGTATGGCGATAAATATCCTCTATCAAACTGCATGCCTTCTACAACATCTACATAGGTTTCCATTCCTTTTGCTTCTTCAACAGTAATTACACCTTCTTTCCCAACTTTGCTGAATGCGGTTGCAATTAAATCGCCTATTGTATTGTCGTTATTTGCAGAAATTGCAGCAACTTGTTTTATTTTTTCTGAGGAATTTCCAACTTTCTGTGCTTGCTTTTCTAGGTCTGCTACGATCGCAGCAACTGCTTTGTCAATACCCCGTTTTAAATCCATTGGATTTGCTCCAGCCGCAACATTTTTCAGCCCTTCTTTTACAATTGCTTGTGCAAGAACAGTAGCGGTTGTGGTTCCGTCTCCTGCTAAATCATTGGTTTTAGAAGCGACCTCTTTTACCATTTGGGCCCCCATGTTTTCAAGTGCGTTTTCAAGTTCAATCTCTTTTGCAACAGAGACCCCATCTTTGGTTACAGTGGGCGCTCCAAACGATTTTGAAATAATTACGTTTCTTCCTTTGGGCCCCAAGGTTACTTTTACAGCATTTGCCAATGCATCTACTCCACGTTTTAGCCCGTCGCGAGCTTCAATATCAAATTGTATGTCTTTTGCCATTTTAATGTATGTTTTATGCCAAAAGCTTTCAGCGATATGCTTTAAACTTTGACGATTATTTTAATTTTTGTTTTAGTGAATGAATTTTTATCAATATAATTTACATCTTTTGAAAGAATTCAGAAGTATTCAGATTCTGAAGCAGCGCCTAAAGCTCTTTAAATGATTGCTAAAATATCTGCTTCACGCATCATCAGGTAATCTTTGCCTTCTAATTTTAGATCTGTTCCACCATATTTACCATAAAGTACTGTATCTCCTACTTTTACAGTCAACGGCTCGTCAACTTTACCATTACCAACGGCAACTACAGTTCCCTTTTGTGGTTTTTCTTTTGCGTTGTCTGGAATGATTAATCCAGAAGCTGTTTTTGTTTCTGCAGGTGCAGGTTCTACAAGAACTCTGTCTGCTAAAGGTTTAATGTTTAATCCCATGTGTATGTTTTTAAATTGGTTTTTTTTATTTATTATTCTAATATTGTTCAGAAATAATGCCATTTTATAAAAACTGACAATATTACTAAATTCGCTTTCGGTGTTTTTAAATATACGCTAAAAAAAATGCCAACGTGTCATTTACGTTGGCATTTCTATAGATTCTCAATAATGTAAAATTATTATTCGCTTTCTTTTGTTGTGTCAGGAGTAACAGGTGCTGGCGTTGTAGCTTCAATACCGTTTAACGTTTCTTTTAAGATCGGACCTTTGTTTCCACCTCTGTCTATAGAAAAGTTTGACAATAAAATCAATGCAAACAATGAAATTGCCAACGTCCAAGTTGTTTTGTCTAAAAAGTTATTCGTGTTTTGCACACCTCCTAAAGATTGTGCACCTCCACCACCAAATGAAGAAGACAATCCTCCTCCTTTTGGGTTTTGTACCATAATAATTAAGATTAAGATCACAGCGACCAATAATATGATCACTAAAAACAAGTTATAACTCATGATTTATTTTTTTGTAAAATTTGAATTCTTTTAATTTGGTCTGCAAAGAAACCACTTTTTTCTGGATATTTCAAACTTAAAATTCTATAAGCTTGAATTGCATTTTCATACTTTTTTTGTGCTAAATACACTTTGGCCAGTGTTTCTGTCATTAAAGCGTTTGAGGTTTCGTTTTTGGAAACCAACACATTGATGCTTTTCTCTCTGATAACAGGTTTTATTTTTGGGTTTTTCTCAATAAAACGATCAATAATTGAAGTTTTAGTGATGGGGTTTTCTTTTTTTAGAGATGCTCTGACAATTGGTGTTGCCTTTGATAATTGCAACCACTCACTAAAAGAGTGTTTTTCTGATGCTGAAAAAGAAAGCGGCTCATGCATCTCGAAGTTGCTTGGAGCAATTTCAGATACTGGTTTTTCAATCAGTGCAACGGTTTTCGTTTTATCTTGATTAACGGTTTTTGGAAGTGTATTAAAACGAGGTGCTGTTATAAAATCGAATAAGATGGCTCTGTCTGTGGTATAGGCAGCAGTCACTTTGAGCTCATTGTTATATTTAAAACTGTTTTGCATCTTTAGCCCTTTTAAATACAGGCTCCTTGCAGGTTGAAAATACGGATATTCCTCAATGAGGTTTTTCAACGCTTGGGTTTCTTCTTGCTGTAAAATTGCAGGATTTTTTAAGATCGATATGAATTTTTCGGTTACCAATCTCCTAGTGCTGCGTTAAAAATATCTTGATGAATGCGCTCTAAAATTTCGTCCAATGCGCCTTCTAATACTCCACCAACTAGTTGCTGACTGGAATTGAAATCTGAATAAAATGAAAAACTTTTTTCAAAGTCTTTTTCTTCATCCAATGCATTGTAGAAACGAACATTTATGGTTACTGTCAGTCTATTTTGGGCTGCCGTTTGTTGCGCTGTAGCACTCATCGGATTTACTCTGTAGCCAATAATTTCTCCTTCCAAACGCAAATCTGCATTGGGGTTGTTTACCAATGTTAAATTGGTTTGTCGTAAAAAAAGCTCTTGTAATTCGGGTGTAAATCGCTGACTTAATGTTGGCTCAACTAAGGTTGCTTCATTTCTAAAAAATGCAACCTGAATGGTATCTGCATTGGTGGTTGCTCCGGTAAAAGAATAGGCACCGCAGGCAGTTATCAATAAGGTACTGATTGCATAAAAAGAGATGTAGAGGAGTTTTTTCATTACTTACAAGTCGTATTGTTTAATTTTTCGATACAAAGTACGTTCAGAAATACCGAGTTCTTTGGCGGCTAATTTACGTTTATTGTTGTTTTTTTCTAATGACTTTTTAATCATTTCTACTTCTTTGTCTTGTAAAGATAAAGATTCGTCTTCTTCAATGGTCTCAATAAAGTCATAATTTTTATCTGGAGACGCATTTTGTGGAATCTTTAAAACTTCAATGGCATGATTTTTTTCCTCTTGATCTGCGTATATTTTTTCAATTAGTTGATGATTTTTTTCTTCTACTTTTTCAATATCGCCGGTTTTCATTAAGTCTAAGGTCAACTTTTTTAAATCGTTGATATCACTTCGCATATCAAACAAAATCTTATACATAATGTCTCTTTCTGTAGAAAAATCGTTTTTAGAGCTTCCACCAATTACGGCGGGTAAATTATTGTTGTAGTTTGGAAGATATTGTACAATATTTTGTGCTGTAATCAATCGGTCTTCTTCCACGACAGAAATTTGTTCTGCAATGTTTCTTAACTGACGGATGTTTCCAGGGAAACGGTAATTCATTAATAATTTAATGGCATTTTCATCTAAGCGCACTGTTGGCATTCTGTATTTCTGCGCAAAATCTGAAGCAAATTTTCGAAACAATAGATGGATGTCTTCGTTTCGATCACGAAGTGGAGGCAACGGAATTTCGATGGTACTCAATCGATAATACAAGTCTTCTCTGAATTTTTCTTTAGCAATGGCTTCTTGCATATTCAGATTTGTTGCAGCAATAATTCGAACATTTGTTTTTTGTACTTCTGAGGATCCTACTTTTAGGAATTCACCATTTTCTAAAACGCGTAATAAACGTACTTGGGTGGTTAGTGGCAATTCGCCAACTTCGTCTAAAAAAATAGTTCCACCGTCTGTTACTTCAAAGTAGCCTTTTCTTGCTGCTGTTGCGCCTGTAAAAGCGCCTTTTTCGTGGCCAAAGAGTTCACTGTCTATGGTTCCTTCTGGGATGGCTCCGCAGTTTACTGCAATATATTTTGCGTGTTTTCTATGTGATAAAGAGTGTATTATTTTCGGAATACTCTCTTTACCAACACCACTTTCACCGGTTACTAAAACAGAAATATCTGTGGGTGCCACTCGCACTGCTTTTTCCAATGCACGGTTCAAATGTACATCGTTACCGATAATGCCAAAACGTTGTTTTGTTGTTTGTAAGCTTTCCATTGTAATCGTTTAAATGTTTGGAGTTGAAAAGTGATATTTTCAACTTGTAACTTGAGGCCTCTTTTTAATTATTATCAGAATATCCAACCACAGTTCCTTTTAAGGTTGCTGAGGTGCAATCTTCTACTTTTACCATCACAAAATCCCCTAATTTATAATTGCCTTTATCAAAAACGGCAACAGTATTTTGTGTATTTCGTCCTTTCCACTCATTCGGATTTTTCTTAGAAGTGCCCTCAATTAAGAATTCTTCTGTTTTTCCTAAATGTTGTTTTGTTCTGTAGAGTGAATGTTCTTGTTGTAAATCTATGATTTCTTGTAATCTTCTTTTTTTAACGGCAAAGGGAACGTCATCTTCCATTTTATTTCCCGCCAGCGTTCCAGGTCTTTCGGAGTATGAAAACATAAAACCAAAGTCATATTTTACATATTTCATTAACGCTAAGGTGTCTTGATGATCTTCTTCAGTTTCTCCACAAAAACCAACAATCATATCTTGTGACAAAGACATTTCTGGTACAATTTTAAAAATACTGTCCACCAATTCCATGTATTCCTCACGAGTATGTTGTCTGTTCATTGCTTTTAACACGGCATTGCTACCACTTTGTACTGGCAAATGAAGGTATTTGCAAATGTTTTTGTGTTTTGCCATGACATGAATCACATCCAAACTCATGTCTTGAGGGTTTGATGTTGAAAATCGAAAACGTGTTTTTGGAAACTTTGTTGCACACATGTCTAACAGCTCTGCAAAACCAACGGCAGTTGCTTGTGCCATTTCTGATGCTTTTTTAAAATCTTTTTTCAACCCACCACCAAACCATAAAAAGCTATCGACATTCTGACCCAAAAGGGTGATCTCTTTGTAGTTTTTATCGACCATCGATTGCACTTCTTCTAAAATACTTTTTGGATCTCTACTTCTTTCTCTCCCTCTTGTAAAAGGAACCACACAAAAGGTACACATATTATCGCATCCTCGTGTGATGGAAACAAAGGCGGTAACTCCGTTTGAATTCAAACGAACTGGAGAAACATCTCCGTATGTTTCATCTTTAGAGAGGATTACGTTTACAGCATCTCTGCCAGATTCGACTTCTTGCAGTAAATTTGGAATGTCTCTATAGGCATCTGGGCCCACCACCAAATCAACAATTTTTTCTTCTTCTAAAAATTTTTCTTTAAGTCGTTCTGCCATACAGCCTAAAACGCCAACTTTCATTTTTTTATTGACTTGCTTTACAGCATTGTATTTCTGTAATCTTTTGCGAACTGTCGTTTCTGCTTTTTCTCTGATAGAACAGGTATTTACAAGTACTAAATCTGCTTCTTCTAAAATTTGTGTGGTGTTGTAACCTTCTTTGTCTAAGATTGCTGCAACAATTTCACTATCATTCATATTCATTTGACAGCCATAACTTTCAATGAATAGTTTTTTAGTGTTTTCTTCTTTATTTTCGGTAACAAGGGCTTTCCCTTGTATTCTTTCATCAATGGTTTTCTCTACTTGCTCCATGTGTCAATTTTCATTTGAATGGTGAGCAAAGATACAACCAAAAACTAAAATTTATGACAAATTGGCAGAAAAATACAATTGATTTTGTGTTAAAAATGAAGTAAAAACAGCACTTGAAATAATTTATAAAAAAAAACTACATACTTTTGCAGTCTTAAATCACGCAATTACGATTGCGATAATTACGACAAAAAAAAGATACATGGCAAAGAATTTAGTAATTGTAGAGTCACCCGCAAAGGCAAAAACGATCGAGAAGTTTCTTGGTAAAGATTTTCAAGTTGAGTCTAGTTATGGTCATATTGCAGATTTACCTTCGAAAGAATTGGGGATTGATGTTGACGGAGATTTTAGTCCAAAGTACATTGTATCAGACGATAAAAAAGCGGTTGTAAAAAAACTAAAATCTTTAGCAAAGAAAGCTGATATGGTTTGGTTGGCAAGTGATGAGGATCGAGAGGGAGAGGCAATTGCATGGCATTTAAAAGAACAATTGGAGTTGAAGGAAGAACGTACAAAACGTATTGTTTTTCACGAAATCACCAAAAAGGCTATTTTAAAAGCAGTTGAACACCCAAGAGATATTGATTATCACATGGTGAATGCACAACAAGCACGTCGTGTTTTAGATCGTTTGGTTGGGTATGAGTTATCACCAGTTTTGTGGCGTAAAGTAAAAGGAGGTTTGTCTGCAGGAAGGGTTCAATCTGTAGCGGTTCGTCTAATTGTAGAAAGAGAAAGAAGTATTCAGGAGTTTACTGCTGAAACACATTATAAGGTTGTCGCAGAATTTTCGAATTTGGAGGGAAAGAAATTTAAAGCAACCATTCCAAAGAATTTTGATTCTAAAACAGCAGCAGCAGATTTTTTAAAGTCCTGTTCAAATGCTGATTTTTCGATTGCTGAATTGACAAAAAAACCAGCAAAGAAATCGCCAGCAGCGCCCTTTACAACGTCAACATTACAACAAGAAGCCTCCCGAAAGTTAGGATACCCAGTGGCCAAAACAATGCAGGTTGCGCAGCGGTTGTATGAAGCAGGTCTCATTACCTACATGAGAACAGACAGTGTGAATTTGTCTGTGGATGCAAGGGATGCTGCTGAGGAAGAAATTACCAATTATTACGGAAAGGAATACAGCAAACAGCGTGTTTTTAAGTCGAAAGCGAAAGGCGCTCAAGAAGCCCATGAAGCCATTCGTCCTACCAATATGAAAATGCATACGATAGCTACTGAATACGATCAAACCAGATTGTATGATCTAATATGGAAACGAACATTGGCATCCCAAATGAGTGATGCACAATTGGAGCGAACCAATGTAAAAATTGAAAACTCAGAAAATGAAAAAATCTTCACTGCAAATGGAGAAATGATCAAGTTTGAAGGGTTTTTAAAAGTATATTTGGAAGGGAACGATAACGAAGAGGAAGAGCAAGCAGGCATGTTGCCCAATTTAAAAGTGAAAGAGCAATTAGCATACAATTTCATCAATGCAACACAGCGCTTTACGAGTCCTCCATACCGATTTACAGAAGCTTCTTTGGTAAAACAATTGGAAGAATTGGGAATTGGCCGTCCGTCAACTTATGCGCCAACGATTTCTACAGTCCAAAGAAGAGGCTATATAGAAAAGGGGCAAAATGAAGGTTTGGAACGAAGTTATGAGCAATTGATTTTAGCTGATGGAGCTGTTAAAAATCGAATACTAACAGAAAAAACGGGGTCAGATAAAAACAAATTAATTCCAACAGATATTGGAAATATTGTCAATGATTTTTTAGTGGCTAATTTCTCTAATATTTTAGATTTTGGTTTTACTGCTAAAGTAGAGTCTTCTTTTGATGATATTTCAGAAGGGGATGCCAATTGGACCGAAATGATAAAAGGTTTCTATGGTGCCTTTCACGAAACCGTAGAAGATGTAAAAGAAAATGCAGAAAGAGAAAGTGGCGAACGTATTTTAGGAAAACATCCAGTTTCTGGAAAAACGGTTTTAGTTCGTTTGGGGAAATTTGGACCAATTGCTCAGATTGGTGCGCCAGAAGATGAAGAGAAATTGTTTGCAAGTTTAAATCCAACACAAAACTTAGGAACAATTACTTTAGACGAGGCTTTGGAGCTGTTTTTATTACCGAAAACATTGGGAGTTTTCCAGGGAGAAGAGGTCATTGTTTCCAATGGGCGTTTTGGACCTTACATTCGTTTTGGAAGCCTATTTGTTTCTTTAGAGAAGGGTGAAAACCCAATGGAGGTTGATTTGTCAAGGGCGGAAACGTTAATTGTTGCCAAACAAAAAGCAGATGCACCTGTAGCTTTTTATGAAGAATTGCCCGTTCAAAAAGGCGTTGGCCGTTTTGGACCTTTCATCAAATGGAATTCAATTTTTATCAATGTGAGTAAAAAATATGATTTTGACACACTTACATATGATGAAATTGTAGAGCTTATTGAAGTGAAAAAGCAAAAAGAAATCGACAAAGTAATTCATAATTGGGAAGATGTTGCGATTCGTGTAGAAAAGGCAAGATGGGGAAGGTTTCATGTTTTAAAAGGAAAAATTAAGATCGAACTCCCAAAATCGACCGATATTGAAAAGCTGACCAAAGAGGAAGCTGTCAAAATGATCGCTGCAAAAACGCCAAAAAAGAAAGCGGGAAAAAAGAAAGCTACGGCAAAGAAAACCACTGCTAAGAAAACAGTAAAAAAGAAATAATTAGTTAGTATCTTGCATACGTCTACTTAAAAAAATTAATGAACCTAGACTTTTTAACCCCTGTAAAAGAATCGGTTGTAGCACATCTTATGTTGCAGCCCGTTTTGTCCTTGGGAAAAAAAATTACAATCTATTCTGAAAAAGAAGGTTTTCCTGATTTAGAAAATGTTCAAATAGCGATTTTTGGGGTGCAAGAAGATCGAAATTCACAAGATAATTTTGGTTGTGGTGAAAATCTAGATTGTATTCGAACAAAATTATACGAGTTATTCCCTGGAGATTGGCAGACCAACATTGTTGATTTGGGAAATATATGCAAAGGGAATTCGGTTTCGGATACTTATTTTGCGGTTTCAGAAATTATTACTTTCTTACTAAAGAAAAATATTATTCCTGTCATTATTGGTGGGGGTCAAGACATTACCTACATCAATTACAGAGCCTATGATGCTTTGGAACAAACAGTAAATATTACGGCCGTTGATAGTAGGTTTGATTTGGGCGATTTGGAAGACGAATTAACTTCACAGTCGTATCTTAGTAAAATTATTATGCAACAACCGAATAATTTATTTAACTATTGCAATGTTGGGTATCAAACATTTTTTAATGCCCAAGAGGAGATAAAATTATTAGATGCCTTCTTTTTTGATGCTTATCGATTGGGTGAAGCGAAGAATTTAGAAAACATCGAACCTGCGTTTCGCGATGCAGATATTGTTTCTATTGATATTGGTGCGGTGCGACAAAGTGAGGCGCCTGCCAATAACAATGCTTCTCCAAATGGTTTTTATGGAGATGAAATATGTGCTATTTCAAGGTATGCAGGTATCAGTGATAAAGTTTCCTCATTTGGAATTTACGAATACAATTCGAAATATGACAATCACAATCAAACGGCACATTTAATTGCGCAAATGATCTGGTATTTTATTGAAGGGGTTAATTCTAGGGTGAAAGATTACCCTTTTACACAGAAGGATGATTATCAGAAATTTACTGTTTTAATAACGGATGATGATCCTTTAACCTTTTATAAAAGTCACAAAACGGGAAGATGGTGGATTGAAATTAATATTATATCCGATAATAAATACAAAAGACATGCGTTAATACCATGTACATATCAAGATTATATAGCCGCAACGAAGGAAATTATTCCAGATAAGTGGTACAAAGCAATGCGAAAATTGGTTTAATTTACAGTGAAAAAAGATTCGATTAAAAGATGCTGTTAGAATTGGTTTTTAACAAAAATAATAATAAGTTTACGAACTTTTTAGATAAGATATCAGATAATATGAAGAAAGCAGCAATATTTGCACTCTTAATAACGGTTTTTTACAGTTGTGGCTCTAACGATAGAGGCGAATTGGTAGGTATAAAAGCCAAAAAGAAATGGTTTTCAGAGAAGCCGTATGGGATGGCTCTAATTCCAGGAGGATCTTTTACCATGGGTAAACAAGATGAAGATATTATAGGAACCCTTAATACACCGACCAAAACGGTGACGGTAAGGCCTTACTATATGGATGAAACTGAAATTACTAACAATGAATACAAAGAATTTGTTTTTTGGGTTCGAGATTCAATTACTAGAACTTTGTTGGCAAAAGCTGCAGAAGATAAAAGTCTGATTGGTCAAACCGCAACTGGAGCACCCGCAACTTCAACAGGAATAGAAGCCTTTGCATATGCAGATTCTGATACTGCAAGAACTGCTTATCAGAAATTTCAAGAAAATAAAGTAACAAGAGAAAACTTAAGACCTTTAAACTGGGACGTTGACTTATTTGCATTGAAAGAATCTCCAGATAATTATTATGTTGAAGCCATTGATTCATTATACATTGAACAAGAGGATGCGGTAGCCGGAATTCGAACTTTTAAAACAGAATACATCAAATATTATTATTCAGAATTTGATCTTCAAAAAGCTGCAAGAAAAGGAGCTAATAGGAAAGACTACAAGATTAAAGTAGAACCTTTGCCAATTTACCCAGACACTACTGTTTGGATCAAAGATTTTAATTATTCCTACAACGATCCAATGCACCAAGATTATTTTCGCCACCAAGCTTATGGAGATTATCCAGTGGTAGGGGTTAAATGGGATCAAGCAAAAGCTTTTTGTCATTGGAGAACAAAAAAGAAAAATGATTATTTACGCGGAAAGAAAAACGCTGCAGCAGTTCCAGTCTTTAGATTGCCTACAGAAGCAGAATGGGAGTATGCCGCTCGTGGTGGACTTCAGTTTGCAACCTATCCTTGGGGAACTGGAGGCACGACAAGTGATCGAGGTTGTTTCTTAGCAAACTTTAAGCCCGTGAGAGGTGATTATGCCGTAGATGGTGCTTTGTATACAGTAGAAGCAAAATCCTACAATGCAAACGATTATGGTTTGTATAATATGGCTGGTAATGTTTCAGAGTGGACAAGTACTGCATACAATGGTGCTTCCTATTATTTAAGTTCTACCATGAACCCAAATGTAGAAGATCGAAAAAATAAAAGAAAAATAGTACGTGGAGGATCTTGGAAAGACGTTGCCTACTTCTTGGAAGTTGGAACAAGAGATTTCGAATACGCAGACACTGCAAGAAGTTTTATCGGTTTTAGAACCGTTCAAGATTATATTGGAGATATTAATAAATAAACAAAACCCCTAATAGAAAAAAATTATGGCACAGTCAAAAGCTTACAAAAAAGGAATGAATTTCGTATACGGAATGGGAGCAGCAATCGTTATTATTGGTGCCTTATTTAAAATACAGCATTTAGAATACGGTATTTTAACCGGAGGCGTCATGTTAACAATTGGTTTGGTTGTAGAAGCGATTGTTTTTGCGATTTCAGCTTTTGATACTCCTGAAGATGATCTGGACTGGTCTAAAGTATACCCTGAATTAGCAGGAGAAGAGGGTACTTCAGAACAGCAGCAAGGAGCGGATGGTTTACTTTCTCAAAAACTAGATACATTGTTGGCAGAAGCAAACATAGATTCTAAATTAATGGAAAGTTTAGGAACAAGCATGAAAAATTTTCAAGGAGCTGCAGAAGGATTGTCTGCTGCCTCAGAATCCATTTCTGCAACGAACAAATACAACGAACAAATGACGATGGCTGCCATTCAAATGGAATCTTTAAACGGATTGTACAAAGTGCAAATGGAAAGCGCTGGCAAACAAACAGCATTAAATGAAGCTGTTGTTGAAAATACAGAAAAATTAAAAGAACAAATGGATTCTTTAGCGAAAAACTTATCTTCTTTAAACGGAGTATATGGTGGAATGCTTTCTGCAATGACAAACAAATAATAATTAGTTCTATTAAAGAAAGAACACTAACTTAAAAAAAACTAATTAGAATGGCAGGAGGAAAAATGAATGCAAGGCAGAAAATGATAAACCTGATGTACCTGGTGTTTATTGCGATGTTAGCATTAAATATGAGTAAAGAGGTTTTGAGTGCTTTTGGATATACAAATGAAAAGCTAGAAGCGAATAATAGTTTTACTTCTAAAAATTTAAACAATCTATATGGTAGCTTAAAAACAAAAGCAATTTCAGGTTCAGAAGTTGACAAATACAGACCGCTATACGACAAGGCAGAAATAGTACGACAGTCCTCAGATTCTTTATACGCATACGTAGCAGCATTAAAAGATTCTATGTTGAGCTCTATTTCAGCTGAAAACCTAAATTCAGAGAAGAAATACGAGTATATGGATTCTCCCGAATGGTTAAATCAAAAATTCTTTAAAAATGGAAAAATTTCTGATGAAGGAAATGCATTTTTATCGATGCTTACTAATTATCGTGATAATTTAATAAAAATAACTGCTGATAGTTCGGATGCTTGGACTACGGATAAATTTAAAGTAACCGTTGCAGAAAAATTTGAGACGAATGATGTTAAAAGAAAAGGCAAAGCACCTCAAAATTGGTTAAATGCAAGGTACGAAGGAATGCCAATGGTTTCCTCATTAACAAATTTCACTCAAATACAAACAGATATTAGGACCACAGAAGCTACTTATCTTGACCATTTGTTAGGTGGGGCAGCTTCAGAAGGGAATAACTTCAGCAACTTTAATGGTATTGTAAAATTAGATAAATATGTTTTCTTCCCTGGAGAAAAAGTTACAGGAACCATAGTTCTTGGAAAAGAAGATCCTACTTTAAAACCTACAAGAGTAGATTTAAACGGGAAAGCATATGATAACTATTCAGAAGGTGCCGTGAATGTTGACTTAAGGGCAGACAGAACGACTGGAGAAAAGAACATAGAAGGAACTATTTATTTTATTCAGGACGGAGTAGAGAAACCAATTACCTTTAAATCTTCCTATTCAGTTGTTAACAAACCCAATGCAGCCATTGTATCGGCAGATAAAATGAAAGTGGTTTATAAAGGGATTACAAACCCTATTTCGGTAGCTTTACCAGGGGTGCCTGATAAAGATATTAGAATTACACCAAGTGGACATGAAAGCTTTACTAAAGACAGGAATTCTACAGGAAAATACAATCTTATTCCAAGCTCTAAAGGCAAGGAAGTAGTTTTAAACATCTCTGCGAAACTAAGTGATGGGACTATTGTAAGGGATAAACAAACGATTCGAACCAAAGACATTCCACCAGCAGTCATGTTGATAAATGGAAATGAGGCCCCAAGATCAATGTCAAAAGCTGCTTTGATTAGGAGTTCTTTTACTGTTGGAATGGTTGATTTTGACTTTGACTTAAAAATAGACACCAAACAATTCTTAGTGATCGTTGCAGGAAGAAGTTTTGAAGTTAATGGAACAAAATTGAACGCAAGAGCTATTAAAGCTATCAATAGTGCAAAGAGTGGAACCGTAATCACCATCGGTCAGATTAAAGCTAATGCAAAAGGAACTTCCTACGAATTACCAAAGATTTTTTCTGCCTCTATTCAAGTTCGCTAAATAAAAAATTTAATTATGAAGTTAATAAAATTCTTGATTTGCTGTTGTTTGGTATTGATTTTTTCAACCAATACTATTCATGCCCAAACGAATATATTGAACACTAACAAAGTTGAAAATATAGGTAAAAAAACTGTTAGTCAAATTAAAGTTGATAGCCTAGACACGCCACTTCCATATGGTTATACGAGCAATGACGATGTGCTTTGGTCGAAAGTCGTTTGGGAAATAATTGATTTAAACCAAAAAATAAATCATCCTTATTATTACCCGACAGATTTGAATAGTATTGGTACAGATAGGCTTTCACTTTTTAACACACTACAAACAGCGGTAAATTCTAGTAAATTAGAAATATACGAAGATGCTTATTTTAAAGAGAAAAGAAATGTTAAAGAATTGAAATCAATAATGAAAAAAATCTGTAATAATGGTTTACCTTCAACGATTGAACCCAAGGATATCACTCAATTTATGATTAAAGGAATGTGGTATTTTGACAAACGCCAAGGAGAATTAAAATATAGATTACTTGGAATAGCGCCATTGTATGGATTTGATGCAGGAACAAAATGTGAAAATGAAGTAGCTAGAAATCAATGGGAAAATGATAACCCTCAATTATCAGTTGAAGACTATCCAAGACCAAAACTAGAGAAAATGAATATTTTATATTGGGTTTTTTATCCTGAATCAAGACAGATACTTCACGATTCAAAAGTATTCAACCCAGACAATTCAGTGAGCCCAATCACATTTGATCATTTATTAAATTCGAGAAGATTCAGTTCTGTTATTGTAAGAGAAGAAAATGTCTATCAAAACAGAAGTATTGATGAATATACCAAAAATTCTATCTTTCAACTCTTAGAAGCTGAGAAGATTAAAGAATCCATCCGAAATAAAGAAATAGACATGTGGAACTATTAAAGTTCTATATATAGCTATTTAAAGCGTTCTAATTTAAAAATTAGAACGCTTTTTTATTGTAAAAAAACTACTTTTGACGCATGAAGTTAGATTATATCGTTGTTGGTTTAGGGTTGGCTGGTTTGGCATTTATTGAGGAGTTAATTGCTGCCAATAAAAGTTTTTTGGTGTTTGAAGACCGTTCTCAAACTTCTTCGCTAGTTGCAGGCGGAATTTACAATCCAGTTATTTTAAAACGATACTCTCCGGTATGGAATGCGAAAGAACAATTGGCAGTAGCACTTCCTTTCTATGAACGATTGGAAAAGAAATTTGAAACTTCCTTTGATCATAAATTCGCCATCAAAAAAGCTTTCAAATCGGTAGCAGATCAAAATAATTGGTTTTCCGCATTTGACAAACCCAAGGTAGCCCCTTTTTTAGATGCCATTTTGGACAAACAATCTTATGCTGGAGTTTTAGGAGATCATTCCTTTGGGAATGTAAAAGAAGGCGGACGCATCGACACGCATCATTTGGTGGAAACCTACCGAAACTATTTACAGGAGAATGATTGGATTCGATTTGAAAAATTCAACCATGAAGAACTTATTTTTGAAAATAACCTTGTAAGATATCAAGATTTAACTGCATCTAAAATTGTTTTTTCCGAAGGCTTTGGCTTAAAAGAAAATCCTTATTTTAATCATTTACCTCTCGAGGAAGTTAAAGGGGAAACGATGACCATTCATGCACCTAAATTAGACATCGATTTCTTATTGAAATCTACCTTATTTGTAATGCCTATTGGAAATCATCTTTATAAAGTGGGTGCTACTTTCAATCATGCAGATAAAACCTCTGTTCCAACCACTCAAGGAAGGGATGAATTGATTGAGAAACTAAAAAAGGTGCTCGATACGCCATTTCAAATTGTGGCGCAGGCGGCTGGTATTCGTCCTGCAGTAAAAGACAGAAGACCCATGGTTGGTGTACATCCTCAGTTTTCAAATTTAGCTGTATTAAACGGTCTTGGTACACGTGGCGTTATGATTTCTCCTACAATTGCGAAGAATTTATTCCTTTATTTAGAGATTGGTGAATCCTTGGATCCAGCAATTGATATCAAAAGGTTCGATGTGAAGTAGCGTCTTTGATAAAATGTTATATCTAGGCTTTATTTTTCTTACTTTTGTGTAAAAATTTCCATGTTTCGATTTACTTTCCTTTTTATAATTCTCTCTTTTAGTTTCTTTAGTCAAGAAAAAATCAAGAAGTGTACCGATGTTAAGGAATTTACAAATGGCACTTATATTGGTTGTTTAGACTACGAATCGAATGCCAATGGTTTTGGAACCTTAACTTATAACAATGGAAATGTCTACCAAGGCAATTGGAGTAGAAACTCTATGAATGGTTTTGGGACAATGAATTTTAGCAATGGTGATTCTTATACTGGTAATTGGGTTAAGAATGCTATGGAAGGTGCCGGGAAAATGCTGTATGCAAACCAAGGGTATTACAATGGAAATTTTAAAAACAATATGTTTCATGGAACTGGAGAGCAAAAAATTGTTTTTAGAGGTCAATACCATCGCTTAAAAGGAGTCTTCATAAACAATGAATTTTTTCAAGGAAGGAAAGAAATTTTTTTTGAAAATGACGATCGATCAATTCTCAATTATAAAGAAGGCGCAATTTCTAAAACCGAGTATATCGCTGCAACCTTTAAAGAAACTACCGTAGGTTCTCATTATTCTAACGGAAAATTAAAGAAGGGACTCAAAGTATACACACAAAATAATATCATTACTAAAAGTAAATTTGAAGATGGTATTTCTGTTAGTAAAACCAGTAATATTGAAAATTATTATCTTATTGATGATATTATCGGAGAAGATCAGTCGATTTCGATACCTCTTGAGAGTGAAGAGAATGATGACACCATGTACGTCTATCTTGGATTTCAAACAACAACTCCGATACAACCTGTACGATTTGTTTTTGATACAGGTGCCGAAATGTTTTCAATCGGATATAAACTTTTTGAGAACTTAAAAGAGAAAGGCTTGGTATATGAAGATTTAAATATTACTGTTACCAGCGTAGGAGTTAGGGGAGAACCTTTAGATAATCAGTTAATTAAAATCAAAGAATTAACGATTGGAACGTATAAAGTTCGAAATGTTATCGCAGCTGTTAAGACCCTCGAATCTGCCAATTCTTCTTTATTAGGCGTTCAGTTTCTTAAGAAATTTAAAGAAGTGCAGTGGTCTCTTAATAGTAATAAGTTACTTTTCTTTAAAGAATAATTGTAAGACACTTTTTGTTTAGAAGAACGGCACACACTTATAGCGATTCAATTCTCGTATGTTCACGTTAAAATCATATGATATAGAGAATTCATGTATACCTCCTGTATTTATTAATTCTGACGTGTTAAAATCGTAAGAATACCCAAATCTATAACCCTGCCAATGGACTCCAGTAAATGTACTAAAAGAGTTTACAGGTTTCGAGTTATCTGTATTCTTAGCTGAAGTTGTTGCCATTGTTAAGCCCATTGATATGCTATCATCGAAAACGTATTGCAGTCCTGCATCAAAACGGTTATAAGCACCCTGCTTCATATAATTTGTCAACACATAAATTTTACTTTTATCTGCGAGCCATGTTCGAACATTATTTAATACAGGCAAATAATATTTACCATGAGCTGAAAAGAAAACATCCAACGGTACATTTCCAGCTTCGGTGAGTGAAATATTAGGTTTGTTTAAATGCCTTACGGTTACACCTACCCAGGAATCCTCATTATTAAAAAGAATAGACGAACTTACATCAACAAAAGATCTTTGAGATCTTAGAACAGAAGGATCAATAGTAGCAGTATTTAAAAAACTACTCCCCAAATTTATTTGATCTTCTAAGAGTAAATTTTGAAATCCATAGTTTTTATTTCCAAGACCAGCAGAAATACTGGGTCTAAAAAACCAAGTATCACTAATTTCAAAGGCCATGGCAAAATTTAGATTTACTTGATTGAAAGTATAACTAGAACCACTTTCCTTTTGATTTAATACACTGAGACCAATTCCGGATTTAAATCCTTCAAACCATGTATCTACAAAAGCGAAGTTCGAAGATACTTTTAGGGCACTACTCCTCCATTGAGATCTAAAAACAGCTCCTGTTTTGGTCCCTCTAGTTGCTCCAGTGAAAGAAGTATTTAAGGTCTCTGGAACCAAGAAATTTTGTGAAAATATAACATCCTGGGCATTGCTAAATTCACAATAAAAAAACAGTATAAGGATTAAGTATTTTTTCATCTTATTTAATTAAAGTTATTGATGTACTTCTTGTAATTTCTTTGCCGCTGTTTGTGAGAGCTTTAACATAGAGAATGTAGTTTCCATTTTCTGCAGGGATATTTCTAATAAATCCATCCCATCCTACGAGGTTTGTGCCTTCTTCAAAATATAGGAGTGTTCCCCAAGTATCATAAATAGACATCTGTACATTATCCATACAGTCAAATAGGGGTCTTATCGTATCGTTTATCCCATCCTGATTTGGTGTAAATGCATTTGGAATCTCAAGTTCATATCCTTTTGTTATTACAATAAGTTCTGTGTAGGTTTCTGTACAACATTCAGAAGGGTATTCTACCGTTAGAGAAACCTCATAGGATCCAGCCATTGCGTATAAGTGTGTTGGTGTCATTTCTCCAACGACTACAGGTGAGCCATCTCCAAAATCCCAATAGAAATTAACAACATCTCCTGTAGATTCATTATTGAATGTAATGAGTTCGTTATTAGCAAGTTGATTGCAAAAAATACTATTAGGGGAAGAATAACTAAATGCAGCATCTCCAATTTCTGGTAAGTCAATTACTACTTCTACCTCAATTGGCGGACAACCATTTGCTAAACTTTCTTGATCACGGATGAATGCAGTATATGTTCCAGATTCTGTTGTTTCCATACATTGTGGATTAATAGGGTCACAGACATCTCCCCCAGACCAAGAAATCTCGTATGGAGGACTTCCTCCTGTAACAAATACATAATTGGTTTGAATCATGGTATTATTATCACAATCTTCTGTAACAGTTGAAGTAATTTGTGCTTCAATAACAGGGGGTCTGGTTAGAATTACTTCTGTAATATCTGTGTTGGTAGAACAATTGTTTGCATCATCAACATCAATGGTATAGGATCCGGCTGAAATATTTTCCAAACACCAAACACCTCCACCTAGAGAGGTCCATCCCGCTCCAATAGGAAATGGATTTGTTCCTCCTGTAATGGTAATACAGATTGATCCATTAGAATAACTCCAATCTGGAGAACAGGTTGGATCTATTACCGAATCTATTGTGTATAATAGTTCTCCTGGCTCATCTATGAATATATTATTAGAATACTCACAACCGTTGGCATCGGTAATTGTATAGGCATAATCTCCCGAAGTGGTATTAAAAACCCCTGTTCCAAAATAAGGTGGCGTTCCTCCTGATGCTGTAACTGTTACTTCTGCGACATCTCCATAACACAATATCGGACTCGTTATATTCGCTGTAGCTGTTAATTCAGTAGGTTCAATTACAGTAATTGTTTCAGTAGTTTGACAGCCATTTGCATCTGTAACCACAATAGAATGAATTCCTGCGGGCAATGTATAATTTCCTGTTCCAACATAAGGTGGTGTTCCTCCAGTGGCAGCAATATTATAAGTTACTGTATCTCCAAAACAAAGTGCTGGTCCTGAAACTAAAGTGTTTGAAGTACTGAGTTGTGTGGGTGCTTCCAAAGTATAATCAAACGTTATATTGTTTGGACAGTTGGTGTCTGTTATCGTTAAAGTATATGTGCCTGCTTGGAGGTTTCTAAACTCAAGAACATTTGGAGTACTTAAATCGCTATCTAAAATTCCACCTGGAGAAAGAGTATAGGTAAAACTTCCTGAACCTCCTGAGACAGAAACATCAATAAATCCATCGTTTGCTCCCAAACAACTTACCTCAGATCCATTATAATTTGATAGGGTTTCACTAATCAAAATCGGACTTGCTGTTTGAGCGATTGTATATATTGGAGATGTGAATTCACAGCCATTAGTGTCCAATACTTTTAACACGTAATTACCTTCACATGCATTATTTAATTCACTATCTCCAGTTTCTACAATTGTATCAAAGTTTCCGGAATTTGGAATTGATTCTGTATACCATTCCAATAGCGTATAGGGTGCTGTTCCACCTTGAGGCATCACTTCAATTGACCCATCACAACTTGGGGAAACATTATTACAAGACAAATCAACTAATGATAAAAGATCAAAAGTAACCGGAAGCGGAGGTTCTATAACATAGTCAAAAGTATAGGTACACCCTAAAGAATCTGTAATTGCTACCGAATAGTCTCCAGGACATAGGTTGTATTGATCTTGTAATGTTGGATTGGATATTGCATTGATTTCTGTACCTGTGTAGGTCCAGAAATAGGTGAGTGTTCCAGTACCTACTGGATTTAATTCAATACTTCCTCCACAAAGTGGACTATAACTACAACTGATATTCGTTATAGTTGCATTGTCTTCTATTCCTGGGTTTACAGTAACTGTAATATTGAAAGATTCTCCAACACATTGTGCCACTCCTGGATTTGATGCTTTGTAATACCTGGGTGTTACCTCATAAATTAGAGTCTGAATATCAGGACTACTATTAAAGAGTGCTCCTGAGTCTATAAATGGCTGATCGATGCCATTACTGTACCCAGAAATATCACCGCCACTAACGTCTGTAACAACCCATGAGTATAATGTAGTATCGGGAACAATAGTTGTTGTATCAGGGAATACGCCATTTACAGGAGCAAATACAAATGAATCTCCATCACATACTGTTTCAAAATGATCTTGGATAGATGGTTTTGGCTCTATCCAAATATCCATACTAAAAACAGGACCTTCACAAGTACCATTTGAAGGAGTGATTAAGTATTCAATATTTTGTGGTGTATTTGTTAAATTTACTAACTGTTGTGAAATTAAACTCGTCTGTACATTGTTGTCACTCCAACCACTCAGATTGTTATTTGGCACTACAACCCATGTGTAAGTTGTATTTGTGGGTACAATATATGTGGCGTCTGGAACTCCATTTACTGGGTCTATTACAAATGGATCATTACTACATCTAGTATCTGTTAAACCAGAATCATATGGAATAAAAGGTGTTGGTTTTACAATAATTTCTATTTCAAAACTACTTGCACAATTTCCAGCACCAACAGTTACAGTATATATTACAGACTGATTTATATTACTATTATTTATCAAAGTTGGTTGTTCAAATTGAATTTGATTCAGACCATCGATAGCCCCAAAAACAGCAACATTATTGTCAAAAGTCCAACTGTACAGTGTTCCGTCCGGAATTATAGTAGTCGGGGGATCGTTCACGGGTAAAAATGAAATGGATTCTCCACTGCAGATTTCAAATTGTTGGTCTTGTACCTGTGGTGAAGGCGCTACTGAGATCACTACCTCAAAAGGAATTCCTGAACAATTTCCAGCAATACCCGAAGTCGGAGTGACTTCATAACTTACATTTTGAACGCTGTTACTCATATTTGTCAATGTCTGAGAAATCACTGCTCCAGATCCATTTGATGCATCTGGGATTTCACTATTAGAAACTAATACAGTCCATGTATATGTTGTTCCTAACGGAACGATATCGCCATCAACCATGTCAACTGGATCTACTATAAAAGTTTCAGAAGAGCAAATCTCTTTAAATTTGTCTTGTATTTGTGGTGTAGGGTTTACGGTAATACTAAAGGTTTCAGGTGCGCCTTCACAGGTAATACCACCGCTACTATAAGTTGGTGTAACTGTTACAATTGAAACAATTGGTGTGTTTGTTGAATTCACAGCAACAAATGAAGGGAAATTATCAATACCAGTTAACGGACTTAACCCAATTGCAGTATCCATAGACCAACTATAACTTGTGGTTCCATTTGTATTTGTAGTATTAAAAGTCACTGCTTGAACGGTTTCGCTTTCGCAGATCTCTTGTGAACTAATGGCATTTACTTTCCCAGAAGGGTTTACGGTTACGGTTACGCTAAACGGCTCCCCTTCACAGTTACTTCCAGAAACAGGCACCACTGTATAAATTACATCAACAGGAGCGTTTGTTAGGTTTGTAAAAGTATCGTCTTCTAGATCGTTTGCCAACAAGCCGTTTGCCACAGCAGGGTTTCCAGCAGAAATGCTTAATCCATTGGTTTCTAGGTTGGTTATATTGTAAGTGTCCGCAACTACAGAGGTAGATGCATTGAATGTTTGATTTAGGTTTTCATCACTACATACTGTAATCGTTTGGTTGGGAACAACAGGCTCCGAAGTTATCGAAACATTTATTTTAAAAGGCGTCCCAACACATCCATTGGCAGAGGTTGCTGTGATGGTATATTCTACAATTGCTGTATTTGCACTGGTATTGGTAATGGTTCCAATAACATTTTGAATTCCTGTATCGCCTTCATTGACCCCACTTACAGTTCCTATTATTTGAGTTATTTCCCATGTAAAAGTACTAGCAACAGCGTTTCCACCGGTTGTAATATAGTCTTGAGGATTAAAATTAAACGAGCTATCAGAACAAATTGTTTCGTTAGAGTTAATTCCAACAGGTTCTGGGTTTACAGTTACAGTAACTGTAAATGGATCTCCAAGACATCCATTATCACCCACAGGAATAAACGTATACACTACATCGAGAGCAGTGTCAGTGATATTATTCCAAGAATCGTTGC